>Ga0078972_1000005_pt1 | contig 1223921 bp, 1228 predicted proteins | sample YelNatPaOPGAMG01_FD_67568 | JGI IMG/M metagenome (GOLD analysis project Ga0078972, IMG submission 67568) | Hot spring thermophilic microbial communities from Obsidian Pool, Yellowstone National Park, USA - OP-RAMG-01 (SPADES assembly) (version 2) | ecosystem: Environmental > Aquatic >... | reverse complement strand
TACGTTTTTTCAAACATACTCGTAGAGTTCGCTCAACTAAAAAACACTCTTGATTTCTACGATAAAAAGCCATTTTTCGGATTCTTTGACCCAGCACATTTTGACGGCGCACCTGCAAAAGAGCAAGCACTAAAAGAGTTGAGCAATGCATTGCATGAGTTATCAGAGCGGATTGATGGATACTTAAAGAATGGAGTTGTTGAGTAATGAAAGCGCTTTGTCCAGTCTGCAACATTGAAGGGTTTTTGGAGCAGCGCGGCGCAAACGCTCGTATAAAGCACTATATGGGGTTTGCGAATGGGAAGCGTAAATACGTGTACCACTCAATCGCTGGGAATCAATTACTGGGAATAAATGTGCCAGATTTGAGTCCGAAGGACGAAAAGATGGCGGGCGGGGAGGGATTTGAACCCTCGACCCCCAACTTAGGAGGCTGGTGCTCTATCCGTACTGAGCTACTCGCCCAAAAATTTCCGTTCAGCACCTCTGTAAGTTGGTTGGGTGTTATAACTCTAACGTTCAAGCAAGCAGGAACAGTTAATTCACGCCTTTACAGTTGGCCAATAATTGGGTGTTAATGCTCCGCTAGGAAGCCCTCGATGTCTTCAATAAACCCTAAAGTTCCCTTTTCAATCCGCATTGTTAAAGCGTCGGAGTCGCCGAAGTCTGGGTTATCCGCTAAAGAGTACTCGACAATAGAATCCATTCCTTTTAGTGTCTGCGGAATTCGGTATTCACTCCAACCGCTTTCTCTAAACAGATCCCAGTATTTCTTCTGCGCCTGTTTATTGAACCCTGATAACCAGACCTCGAACCTAAATTGTTCATGAAGAAAAACCACCGCTATCTTGAGTTTCCTCTGTTTGAGCGGTTCTGGGAAAAGCGGGAAATAGGTCATGTCCATGTATCCAAAATAGATCTTTCCTGGACGTAATTGGGGTATTCTCTTTCGAAGTGGGCTCTTAAACCCAAGATGTAATCCATCAATCCCTTGTATGCCTTCTGGATGACACCTTTCTTGAGTTGTTTTCTGTACTCATTCGTATATTGAGCGAGTGCTTCCATATCTCTTCTCTTGGCGCATGCAAGCCATTTCCATAGTTAAGCTGGTTACTCATAAAAAGCTTATAACTAGACAACCTGCCGCCAAAGTGTGCATGAAACACATTATTACCTCAAGACTGGGTAGCAAACCATTCGGCGGTCTCTTCAAAGGAGTACCTTAAACAAACCTTTAATCTGGTTATAGCATATACAGAAAAGCGGTGTCAATCATGAATAAGCAAGAGAAACAAACTGACGTAAGAGTCCAAGCAAAAATTAACCCGAATTTAAATCCCCAAGAAATTAAAGCTAAAGTTTTGCCCTTCGATGATGGAAGCAAAAAGAAAAAAGTAAAGTAAACTCTCTCAATACGCTAAGCCTATCGGATTTTGGCAGTCCTCCCAATCTTTTACTCTATAGTTGTGGTTCCACGAAAGCTGTGGAAGTTTAATTAGGCTGTTTCAACCATCTTTTATGTGAGGGATTTTTGTTGGCGACTCCTCAAGAAGAAGTAAAAAGGATGTTGCCCAGCGTTGTCGACATAGCTTACGAGCAGTACAAGCGTGATTTGCCCCGTTACCGCCAGACCAAGGATTTAATGAGCAAAGACGTAATCACCACTACTCCGGAGACTGCGCTTGAAGATGCAGCTAAATTGATGGGTGAGAAACATATTGGCAGCCTAATTGTTATGAAGTATAAGACGCCTGTGGGGATAGTGACTGAGCGGGATCTGCTAAGTAAGGTGCTCGCGTATGGCTTGCTTTTAAGGGACGAAAAAGTTGAGGAAGTTATGTCTTTTCCATTAGCCGGAGTTTCACCCGCAACCACGCTAAAAGAAGTTGCCAAAATCATGATTAGCAAAAAAGGCAGACTTGCAGTTTTCGACGCTGGAACGCTCGTTGGCATCATAACTGCTTCGGACCTAATCAAGAGTTTACCCGATGTTCCAGAAACAGAGGTAAAAATCGACGATTTTATGACAAAAAAAGTAATCACCGCTGATGAGGAAGAATCAGTAATTAACATAGCTAAAACAATGGGGCGGGAACGCATCGGAAGCGTCATAATCACCCGCAACGGTAAACCGCTTGGCATCTTCACCGAACGAGACCTGCTCACAAACTTCTTAGCCAAAGGCAAAGACTTGTTCACGGAGGTTGGACCAAACTGTTCCCAACCGCTGAGCGTTGTTTCCTTGGGCATAAGCGTCCACAGGGCTGCCGCAATAATGGCATTAAAGCATATTAGACGATTACCCGTCTTCAGCGACGAAAAGTTAGTCGGCATTATTACCGCACGTGACTTGGTGGAAGCCTACGCTAAATAGCCATCTCCCCCTTTTTTTATTAGTTTTATGCAGCTAAGCTACAAAGCTGAGAGGCGTGAAAAGTTTTTTTTACGTGCTAATTTGCTGTGTGTTTCCCTGAGCGAGTAGTGCAGCCTCTTTTCTTTTTTTGGCGTTTCGGCAGCGCAAGTCGATTGCTATCATAAACAGGTAGGGAGCGGACAAATAGGCAATGGCTACTGCTGGGTTCTCGAGGATGGAGAGGCTTCCAATAACCTGATTGACATCGATGCCTGCGAAGGTTTGAAGGATGTCTGGCATGAAGAAGGCAAGGAGACTTAACGTTAGCACAACAATGTATTGGGATATAAAACCTCGTTCTTTCCCAAGAATAGCTGAGGGTATAACAGACGATAATACGAAAATCCACGTGAACGCATAAACAAAAGTTATCGTTTGAATATTTGCATGAAGCCAAACAGTGGCGGCAGGCCAAACAAAACTTATACTGCTGGCGACGGCTGAAACAGCTGTGTTTGTCAGAAGCTGGTAGCTTACCGTTAAAACCCATGAAATCGAAAGGTATAGTGGCGCCGTAACTCCAGCGTTCATTAATCAACTTACCTTTTGCTTCTTTGGAGCTACGTATTAAGCATTTAGTATAAATAATTTATTAATTCCAAAGCCAGCCTGTTTGGTGTTCAACAGTTAGTTATCCAATGCTTCAAGCATGAGTTGCCCGTAGCATTGAGGGTTTCTTTTTCATGCCATTGGCGAGCGTGGGTGCAATCGCATTTGATGTAGTCAGCCTCAATTTTTCTTCCGAATTCTCAAATACAAAGTTGCATTAAAAAATGATCAATTTCTTGGTTTTCTATCGGATTTGTTTAGCCACTTCTAAACGGGGAAGATTGCTTGGATGTAGGTGTTTAATGCGGCATGCCCTAGATGGATTGTAGTTTGAGCAATCCACCTTTCTGAGGTTTAAGATGCATGAACAATTCACTTTAAAGTCCACGCTAGATATTTTCCGCTCCTCAAAAGTTACAGCATAGTGAATCGGCTTCTGCCTTGTTAGAGCAGCTAAGCTTGATGTAAACGCCTTTGTTTGCTCAGCAAGCTTTTTCGGGTCATATTTATAGGGAACTGAAATATCGATTTTTACCGAGCCGAACCTGCAGGTTAAACATGCGTTAGTTTCCATGCCTCTCTCGCCACTTAAAGCCTACTCGCCAGCAACTCAAAATAACACTTTTTAAGAACGCCAGTTTGCAGTTTTTGTAAAGAAGCCTTCACTTTTCTGCGAAGTCTAATATGCAAGCTGTGAAGCTAGCTTCCTAGGCAGTCAACCAAGCTGTCAAGTTCTGCAATGCTCAAAACCTAACATAGCCGCTTCTTTTACCAGCCGCGTTAATTCAGGCTGAAGCTTAGAGAAATCTTTGCCTACAGCAACATGCCGCACGTTTGGGCTTTTTTCGGCTATTCCACGGCTTCGAAGCAAATCCGAGGATAAGCTTGCACCCATGGCGAATTCGAGGTCGACGTGCGCTTGTGTTTGGCTTATCCAGACGAAGTCTTTGCCTTCGAGTTTGTAGGTGATTTTTCCCTGCTTGACCAACTCAACGGTTTCTGGCACCGCGTTTTTTACGAGTTGCCGGAGGTTTTGGGTGATTTCTCTCTGGGCTGAGTTGAGGCTGGCTAAAACTTCGTCGATTGTTTGCTGTTTTTCCTGTGCTTTTGGTGGCATACTAGAATTGTGGTTTCGGAGATTTTTATGGCTGTTGACAAGACTGCGGTTGCTTACTTTTACAAACTCGCACACAGACCAACGCCGGCTAACAACTATTTTGCACTTAAAAAACAGGTTACAGCTCTTCTAGCATGCTTCCGCTGCGGTAGCCCTCCAAATCCAGCGTCACATACTTGAAACCCAGTTTTTTAAGCGCTACAGCAACCATATCCCAAACGTCAATGTTACTGAACCGTGCTCGCTCGTCTTTGCCGACTTCGATTCGGGCTAACCCTTTGTGGTCTCTAACACGGACTATCTTGACATTAGCGATTTCTCGGATGGCAACTTCAGCTTTTTCTATGCGCTTTAATCTCTCAGCGGTAATTTGCTCGCCAAACGGAATCCGCGAGGCAAGACATGCCAAAGAGGGTTTATCATAGACACTTAAGCCCAAGTTTTTGGCTATTTGGCGGATTTCTTCTTTGCTGAACTTGTACTCAACCCATGGGCTGTAGACGCCCTCGGTTTCCTGCACCGCTCTAAAGCCAGGTCGGTGGCCGCCTAAATCACTGAAGTTTGTGCCCTCAAAAACCACAGCCAACTGGTGTTCGCTGCCAAACGATTTTAGCTTTTGGAGGAGCTCTTTTTTGCAGAAGTAGCATCGATTCTCAGGGTTCTTTACAAAGTCTTCGTTTTGTAGCTCTCCAGTTAAGACAACATAGAGTTGGATGCCTATATCTTTGGCTTGCGCTTTGGCTTCTCTGAGCTCTTCTGCAGTGTAGGTTGGCGATTGAGCGATGACTGCGACGGCTTTGTCTCCCAGCACCTGATGGGTTATGGCTGCCAAGGTTGCGCTGTCCACGCCGCCGCTAAAAGCGATGACGACGCCGTTTTTTCCTACATCTGCGATGAAGGCTTTTAATTCGCTTAGTTTACGATTCAGTGTTTCCATGGAGGTCCCTACTTTTTGGGTACATTTCCTGTGCCTTAGCTACAGCCATATCTAGAAGTTCCCGCAGGGGCTTTCCAGTTTTCTCTGCAAGCGCTTTGAGGTCTTCAAACTCTGGTTTAATCCGAATAACCCTGCCGTGGGCATCCTTAGATATCTTCACGCGGATAGATTCCTTATTGCCCATAACCAGTAAATCCACCATAAGCAGTTCCCTACTGATTATGTGGCGTTCGCAGTAGTAAACTCTAACGCCCAAAGTGCCAGTTTCAGCGATGAGCACCTGTGAGAGATGTGAGACGTCTTTTTGGTCAGCGATGACTTTGACTATGTGGGATGGCCGGTTCTTTTTGGTGACCGCTGGAGTGATGCTTACGTCTTTGGCGCCCTCCGCCAGCAGCTTGTCGATGGTGTAGCCTAAGACTTCGCCTGTGGCGTCGTCGATGTTTGTTTCAAGCACCGCTATCTCGTCGTGTACAAGCGCTTTTTCGGGGGCTGTTCCAAGCGTTAACCGCAGAACCGCAGGCAACTCTGGATACTCTCTGGTGCCAGCGCCATACCCCACTTTAAGCGGCACAACAGAAGGGTAGAATCCGCCTGCTTCATCTGCCAAATTAACTAAAAGCGAGGCGCCCGTGGGTGTGGCAAGTTCTGCCTCGATGGGTCCGCCATGGAAGGGGAAGTTTTTGGACTGCAGAATCGCCAATGTAGCAGGCGCAGGCGCGGAGACGATGCCATGGCTGAATTTGAAGACTCCGCCGCCGACCGCCAAGGGTGTCGAGTAAATTTTTGCTTCAAAAAGATGTAAATCGTCCAATGCGACGGTGCAACCGATGATTTCAGCGGCGGTGTCAATCAATGCCACTTCATGCAGGTGCGCCTCGTCGAAGCCTGTTTTGTGTAGGTCCGCTTCGGCTTGGATGAGGCTGCGGATGGCTTTAGAGGCGAATTCTCGGGCTTTAGGGGACATGTAGATGGCTGCCGCGGCTTTTTCAACTATTTCGACGAGTTCGCTGCCATGGCGCTTCTCCGTTGTAGTTGAGGTTACGTCGATTTGGGTAGCGCGGAATTCACCCCGCATTACTTCGTCAATGGCTATGTCGATGTGTCCGTAACCATACTCTGGCGCTTCAAGCTGCTTAATCGCGGAGATAACCCGCTCTACATTAGCGCCCAAATCCAACAATGCACCAAGCAGCATGTCGCCGGCGATGCCTGAAGCGTTGCAGTCGATGACAAGAATTTTTTTGTTTTCACTCATAGCTCTCACAGAAATCAGTGTTACCAAGCAAGCATAATAGATATATTATTTAATGGTTTTTTAAGTATTGTCTGTTCTATGCAGCCGCTACGTGACGTTCTAGACAAGGTTTCTCGCAAAGAAATAACTCCCGAGGAAGCAGAGAAGATGCTCAAGCTCCTAGCCGTGGATGAACTGGGCTGCTTAGCAAAATTGGATGGTAACCGGGAGTTGCGGAAGGGGATTCCAGAGGTTATTTTGGCGGAAGGCAAGACACCCGCTGATGTCGCGGAAATATGCCAGGTCATGCTGGCGAATAACGGCAGGGTTATCGTTAGCAGATGCAGTGGGGCGCATTTTGAGGCAATCAAGGCTCTGCCGACAGACGGATTAAAAGTTGAATTCAACGATAAGGCACGGATGGTTGTCCTTAAAAAACAGTCTTTCCTCGTTCCAGACAGTGGTGGACGAGTCGGCATCTTAACAGCTGGAACCAGTGACATCCCGGTTGCAGAAGAAGCTAAAGTGATAGCGCAGGAAATGGGCTGTAAAGTCTACGCCAACTATGACGTGGGGGTAGCGGGTATCCACCGCTTAATGGAGCCAATAAAGCAACTGATTGAGGCCGACGTGGACGTTGTTGTGGTGGTTGCTGGGCGCGAGGGTGCGTTGGCTTCGGTTGTTTCGGGGCTGGTTGATGTGCCCGTGATTGCGGTGCCCACTTCGAACAGCTACGGGTTTGGCGCTAAAGGCGAGGCGACCTTGATGGCTATGTTGCAGTCTTGCTCGTTGGGGTTGGCGGTGGTCAACATTGACGGCGGCGTTGCAGCTGGAGCAGTTGCAACGTTGATTGCTAATCGAGCGGCTAAATATAGGGAATAAGCCCTAAAATTTTCATTCTAAATAAAAATAAGTTCTGAAAGCATTTTAGTGGATGCAGGAAGGGTTGGGGGTGCCGGTTGAGTCTAAACCCCGCAGCGATCACCGACCCTCTTTAGCACTTGAACAAGCCGTATCCCCTTGATACTATCTCAGAGGCGGTCTTTTCCGGGCACCCAAGACTGATCTGCGTGTCACCGTAGAGCGTGTTCCTCAATCGGCAAATACACATTTTCGGTGCATCGGATATATCGGTTTGTGACTGTACAGTGCTAGCAACTACCATACGGAAAAGTCAGCCGAAATACTGAAGAAAGTTGATTGTGCCCGAGAATTGAGGTGCAGGTTGCGTCTAAACCTCTTTTCGGCATGTATTTGACCAGAAGTTCTTACCAAGATCCATCCTTTCGGAATGGTTCTTTAATAGTTACTCATGGTCTGTACATATGCCAAATTGAAGCGTGTTCCGCAACCTGCAAAAGACATACCCCCAACCATAAAATATAATGTTATGTTGGCACCTCAAGACTACAAAAAAATGTTCATTGCTAAATCTGATAAATGACAGATAATTTAATCGAAAATGAGTGCTGTGTTCATACGCAAAAACGGAATACTGGCGAGAAGGCATATTAAACCCTAAAACAAGCGGTTGGAGGTTGAAGTGGCAACCTTGGTTTCAAAACGAAAAATCGCCCTTATCATAACAGTAATAGCGATATTTTTAGTTCCATCGGTGATAGCAATCGTTCTTCTCCAAGTAATGACAGGTGAGCCTCAGTCAATGGCAGACAACAATTCTTCTGAGCCTCCGCCGCAGTTCTGCACAGTCGACTTCATCAATTTGGACAAAATCAACCAGATATCCGTCTTTCGCTCTCTTCAGGGGCATGACTACTCTGACTCCCATGAACATAACCTCTCAATGAAGCATTACTTCGCCGCCTACTCCTATGTTGATTTAATCGAGATTTATTCCCCAGTGAAAGGTACCATTGCCAAGATTTTTCAAGAACAAAACGGCGTAGGCTACCAAGTTCAAATTCAAGTTGCAGATTTCCCCAAATACACCGTTAACATCTTTCACCTAAACGTTACCGAAGGCTTAGCAGTTGGAGCCTCAGTTGAGGCTGGTCAACAAATCGGCACAGCAAGTGCAGGGCAAGAAACCGACATTGCAGTTTGGAAAAACGAACTTTTTAATGATAAACTATACTCCTATTTTGACGTCATGACCGACGGTGTCTTTGCTCATTACCAAGCAAGAGGAGCCACTGACCGAAGTGAATTTGTTAGGTCAGCTGAGGTTGCCCAAGAGATGTCTAAAACCTACTCTTTTGACAGTCCCCCGCCGCTCTCAGAAGAATGGGTAACCCTCAATCCCTCATAGCCACCGCATTGTCGGCTTGTGTGCAACTGCTTTTTTTAGGTGGGAAACTATCAGAAAACTTAAACTATACCCTGCGAAACTTTATCGGTGCTGGTGGCGGGGTATCCGAGCCAGGTCTAAATAGGGCCAGATCAAAAACCTATTTGCCCCTAAGATATGGAGGAGGACTTAAGATCCTCTGGCGCAGGCCTTCGTGGGTTCAAGTCCCACCCCCGCCACCATTGTGTTGTTTTTCTGTAGATGCCGCCACAAGCAGCGCAGGCATCCCCGTGAAGGGTGGAGATGTCTTGGTTGGAACAAATATCGAAATTTGATATATGGCGGATTAAAGCCTAAGCCAGTTATATAGCCGCTACCCTGTGACTATTTAGAGATCAGATATAAGAAAGGAGAACAACTCAGCATGGACTTGATCGATCTCGAATCAAAGCTTTCACTAAAAATAAAGGAAGCTGAGCCAACCCTTGACATAACGGGTGCAGACAGAAAAGTCCTCTACGTCGCATCACAAGACCTCCAGAACTACCTAAAATTCATCTCCAACCTCTCTGGGAAAGCCGACTCTCCATGCGCCGACACGACTAAACAGCCTTCCCTAAAAGACCCTGCAGAAATCGAGTCATTCTTAACCGTCTGGGTCGGTCTTTGGCTTAAAAAATGGAAAGAACGATTCAACCTTATTATAGATTCAAACAAGACGCCTACTTTGGGCAAAACTGTAGACAGAGCAGAGCAGATAGAAACATTATGGTTCCGGCTTGCATGCAGATACGAGTTGACAGAAATTGTTATTTCTGAATTGATAAGGAACAAAGAAATCTGCGGAACAAAAATCATCGCCGAAAATATTCTCAAAGCTGAGTTGGGCAAACAAGGTATCCACGACGTAAACAGCAAAGCACAAACCCTATCGCTTCTAAGCATTGCCCAGCGAAAAGCGCGGGAGATATCTCAAAAAAAGGGTCCCTTGGTCTCCCTAAAAATTGACAAGAACTACTACCTCCAAATAAGCAACTAAAGATATTTTTCACTGCCTCTTATGCCAAAAAAGTATAAGAGCGCTATTTTGAGTAATAAGAGCCTATGAGTGAACCTCAGGAAATAGAGAAAACCGCCACAGCCTACGCTTCAAACGCGATTGAATCGGAAAAACATGGCGAAGTCGCCAAAGCCATATCGCTCTACCAAAAAGCCATCGAATGCCTCAACCAACTTATCCAACGTTATCCAGAGCACCGTTTTAGCAAAATATACAATGAATGGGTAGCCGCATACGAAGAACGAATCAGCACGCTTCAGAAAGCAAATGCTAAGCCAAAAAAACCACCGGTCGAAAGCCAAGAACCAACCGAGAAACCCCCGTTCAAAAAAGAATCCAGCGTCGATTTAGCCTCCATCCTATTGGAAATTAACAGAAAACTCGACGACATGGCCGCGTCTATAGCCCAACTCAAAGACGACATCGTCAACCTGAAGGTAAACGTGAACGATGCGGCTGGCAAATCTGAGTTGGCGGCAAAGGAAGTAGCGGAAATCCGAAACCTAGTCTACGCGATAAAATATGACCGGTAAGGGCGCAAAACATGGCTAAAGAAAACGCGGTCACTATCGAAAAGGTAGATGCAGAAAACTTTGAGGCCTTTTTAGGTTTAATCGACCGGCTTGCCGAATACGAGAAGCTGGCTCCCCCCGACCAAGCGGCAAGAGAGCGACTGCGGAGGGACTGCCTCGCCGACAAACCCCGATACCAAGCTTTCCTCGGAAAAGTCGGGAGCCAATACGTTTCCTATGTCATCTACTTCTTTACTTACTCAAGCTTCCTTGCCCTGCCGACGCTGTTTCTGGAAGATATTTTTGTCTTGGAAGAGTACAGAAGGAATGGTGTGGGCAAAAAAATGTTTGACTTCATAAAAGAAACCGCTAAACGTGAGGGCTGCGGCAGAATAGAGTTCACAGTGTTGAAGTGGAATAAGTCAGCGCAGGAATTCTACGCCAAAAATGGCGCCAAATGTTTGGAATGGTATTTTTATCGAGTTGCAAAAGAAGATTTTTGACCTCTTTGGGATTTAATGCGGCTGGGCTGCTTTTCTCTGCAGAAAACCGTTCACTGCATCAATTAGGGCTTCACAGGCAAACCAGCGCTCCTCCAATGAGCCATCAACCTCCATTTCTCGGATTGTCTTCTGAATTTTCTTTATCTGTTCCTGCACTGGCTCAGCCTTTTTGTCGTATTCTTCTCTTAGAGTCTTCCGCTTGGCATTGAAATTGAGCATAGCTAATTCTAGCTGGGTTTGTTTGTCGCTTATCTGCTCGGCAACAGCAAGTTCTTTTTGCTCCCTTGCCTTTTTGGAGATACCATGGAAAAAGCCGGTTTTCATCCGAATTATCTTTTCTTGTTCCTCTTTTAGTTCCTCTATTTCTTTGTTGATCCTTTTTATTTCTCGGTTTTTTGCGCCAGATATTCCGTTTGCTGCTACAGCATATTGTGTGTTAATTTGTTTAAGCTGGCTTTTGTGGAACGCCAAGTTTTTCAGTTCCTGCTCAACAGCGGCTTCCCTGTGGCGTCTCTGCTCAAGCTGCCGCTTAATCGTATCAAGTGCCTCTTGGCATTCTCTCTCGAATAGGTCGTCAACGCCTATTGCGGGGTGAGCTTCAAACTCAGCTAGAACAGCCTCAACCGTTGCCACCCAGCGGTCATAGTGCTCGCTAAACGGGGAAGAAGCAAATTTTTGACTGCCCAAGGTATGCAGCCGCTTAAGTGTTCCCTCCGCGATCTCTTTCTCGGTTACAACGTGCCTCTCTTCCAAAACAGCTGCGCTATTGCGATTACGTTTCTTCTCTTTTCTCCGCTCACGCAAAGGCTTCCTATATTCATGCATGCCGTCGCGGCGGGACCTGATGCGAGGCTGATATCCCATATCCAGAACCTATCACTTTTGAGGTTTTATGTTTATGCCCAAAATATCATTTAACTGAACAGTGAAACCAAGAAAATGCTGGTTTCTTTGCGAATATTAAATAAGCTACCCATTATGCTTTCTTGGGTCGATAACTATGCCGAAGTCTACCTGTCCAGTCTGCAATCAACAGTACCGTGGAATAGCATTAATCACCGTTAAAGACGGCAAAGAAGTTGAAGTCTGCCCAGCATGCTACAAAATCTTGGACGCCGAGTACCGAAAAAACAGCTGCATAGCATGCGTTTTCTTTCATAAAGGCTCATGCGAACTCTACGGCACCGAACTAGATGAGCCCTATGTGCAGAACCTCAAATGCGAATTCTTCACAACCAGCACTGACCCCTCTGTTGTGGCCAGGGCAAAGGAAAAGGCGGATGCTGCCCGAAAGAAAATCAAAGAAAACCCCTCCCGTCCACTAACTGTCGACGAATTAGTCGCGGAGTTATCTAAGCGTGGACAAACCCTGACGTATTTCTGTTGCCACTGTGGCGCGCCACTCAAGGTAGGTGCAAAACAGCAACCGCAGCAAAGCTGCCCCAACTGCAAATATGATCTGTCCGCTATTGACATGGCAAAACTAATCAGCCAGCACATATAGCGCCTCTTTTTCCATTTCCCATTTGTTGATTCGTACTTTTCTTTGTTTCTTGTTTGGTTTTCTTTCGGTTTAGCGCCAAAAAGCTTTTTTAGGCGCTTGCAATGGGCGAATAAGAAATCCCATGAATAGCCGACCCAGAAAACTAAACAGTTGTCCAATTTATTTAGTCGGCTCCATCGAGGTATCCCGTCAGAGGACGCCACCGGTTAATTCCCCCAAGTAAGAAAGACCTTTTATGCTTGAAATTCTGTTTCCCCTTAGCTTAGTCATTTTCCTTGTTGCGGCAATTATCTCACTTTTAGCTTCAAAAGCAAGCGGCAAAGCTCCAAGGCAAGCCTCTCTTGCCTGCACCGTAGCAGCCAGCCTCGCCATGTTGGGGTTTGCGTTTGAAATCATCCTCTCAGACGGCACCTATTCGCTTCTTGCTTACCAATTAACGCCGACATTCCAGTTCTCTTTTATGGTAGATAGGTTGGCGGCGTTCTTCCTTGCCCTAATCAGCGTTGTCTCAACCGCCGTCGCCATTTACTCTTTCCACTATGTTGAGCATGGCGAGCATAACCGCAGAAAAAACCTGACTGTTGCATTCATGAATATCTTTATCTTTTCTATGCTTTTGGTTGTCGCCTCTTTTAGCATGTTCTCGTTCCTCTTCTTCTGGGAGATAATGGCGCTCTCCTCTTTCCTGCTTGTTATGACGGAGTTTGAGAAGCCAGAAACCCAGAAAGCAGGCATCTACTACTTCGTCATGACTCATCTGAGCACATTGTTTCTGCTCTTCGCTTTCCTGTTCATTTACCTCCAAACGGGCACCTTTGACATGATGGCGATACGCGCCGACCCATTGATAGCCTCGGTTGCCTTTGTCTTCCTCTTCCTTGGGTTCGGCATAAAAGCGGGCATAATCCCCTTCCACAAGTGGCTCCCGTACGCGCACCCCGCAAGCCCCTCCAACATTTCCGCGCTCATGTCAGGAGTCATGATTAAAGTAGCAATCTACGGTTTAGTCCGCTTTATCCTGCTTTTGCCAATGGAAACCTGGTGGGGCATGCTAATTCTCATCATGGGAACCGTCTCTGCAGCACTGGGTGTCATCTATGCCCTCAAAGAGCATGACATCAAACGTTTACTTGCCTACCACAGCATAGAAAACATCGGGATCATACTTATCGGCGTCGGATTATACGTGGTCTTCGCTGTGGCGGGGCTACAAGCCCTTGCGTTCCTTGCGCTTGCAGGCGCGCTTTTCCACACCTTCAACCACGCCATCTTCAAAAGCCTCCTATTCCTGACTTCAGGCTCCGTAGTCAACGAGACTGGAACAAGAAACATCGAGGAAATGGGCGGTTTAATCAAACGCATGCCAAAAACGGCATTGCTCTTCCTAATCGGCGCAGTATCCATCTCTGCATTGCCACCGTTTAACGGTTTCGTAAGCGAACTCATGATTTTCCAAGCCTTCTTCCAATCCACTGCGCTTGCTAACCCATTCCTCGAAGTCCTCCTAATCATTGCCCTAGCCGTTTTTGCCCTAACAAGCGCACTTGCAGCGGCGTGCTTCGTGAAAGCGTTTGGCATAACTTTTCTGGCGTTGCCGCGTTCGCATGAAGCAAGAGAAGCCAAAGAATCTTCCACGTTCATGTTGGTTGGACCAGCAATACTAGCAGTCTTATGCATTGTGTTTGGGGTATTTTCGCTCCAAATCTTCGGTTTACTTGGCTACGTTCTGCCGCTGCCTAATATGCTGTTTATCGGCGCAGTTTTAGGCGGCTTCTACGCCTTTGCTTTCTTCGCCATGCGTGAAATCGCCAGCCGCAGGGAACGCATAGTTGAAACTTGGGGCTGCGGCATTCTAAGCCAGAACTCAAAGATGGAGTACACGGCTTCAGGCTTCTCGGAACCCATCGTTACCATCCTCAAAGGTATCTTCCGCACGCAAAAGAAGAGCGAACGCAGCTTCCACGACCCCAAAGGCGCCATCTTCAAAGAGGGCAAAGCCGAAATTCACCTCCTCAACTTCTTTGAAGAACGCCTCTATTTGCCAGTTGCGAATTGTGTTCGTTGGGTTTCGCTTAAAGTTAACAATTTACAGCGGGGAGACGTTGACTTGCATGTCGCCTATGCCTTCGTAACCATAGTGGTTTTCATATTGATTATCTGGTGGTTTGCATGAACATACTATTACTCTTAGCATACGGCGTCCTGAACTTGCTGTTTGTTCTGCTTGTTTCGCCTCTCTTTATCAGTCTGATTAAAAAAGTGAAGGCGCATGCACAGGGCAGACAGGGACCATCAATCCTGCAGACCTACCGCAACCTCACTAAACTCCTCAAGAAAGAAACCGTTTACTCAGAGAATTCCTCTTGGATTATGCGGGCAACCCCCCTTGTCAACTTAGCCGCAATCTTGGTTGCAAGCTTGTTTGTTCCCATGCTGGTTATTCCTGAACCAACAGACCTCGTCGGCAACATCATCCTCTTCTTGTACCTGCTTGCACTCGCCAAATTCTTTATGGCGCTCGCTGGGCTCGACGCAGGCAGCACATTTGGCGGCATGGGCAGCAGCAGAGAAATGGCTATCTCAGCACTCATCGAACCCGTAATAATCGTCGTCTTCGCCGCTCTCGCATTTGCCTTCAAAACCATAGACATCCCAAACATGTTCAGGGGAGCTTTAGCCTCAAACGTCCTCATAGACCTAGTTCTTGTCCTCGTAGGCGCGTCGATCTTCATAGTTATCATCGTCGAATCCGCCCGTGTGCCAGTCGATAACCCAGAAACCCACCTTGAACTAACAATGGTTCATGAAGCGATGATTCTGGAGCAGTCAGGCAAGAACCTTGCGATGATGGAGCTCTCCAGTGCAATGAAGCAAATGCTACTGATGGGTGTATTAATCAACATCCTTGTTCCATGGGGGTTGGCGACGGATTTCTCTGTGCCCTCAATTTTGCTATCGCTTGCGTTATTCCTAGTCAAGGCAGTGGTGTTGGCAGTCATCATCGGCTTGTTTGAGTCATCCTGCGCAAAATCCCGCCTCTTCCGCCTGCCAGGGCTCTTCGCAATCGCCCTATTCCTCGCCGTAATAACTTTGATTATTGAGGTGTTCGCATGAATATTGCGCCAATGGAGAATATCCTGCAGATTCTTGTTGTACTCATCTTAGGCACAGCAGCCATCATCATCACAAAACGCGACATTCGCTCGCTAATCAAAACTTACGCTTTGCAGTCGCTGTTGTTGGCGGTTATGGCGCTGGTGCTGTTTGCGGCGACAGGCAGCCTAACACTCTTAGCCCTTGCAGCCATAATTTTAGCAAGCAAAGTCTTCATAATACCGCGTTTCATGGGGCAAGTGCAGAGGAAACTCAACATCAAACGGGACACTCAATTCCATTTCCTATCGCCGATTACAGCTTTAATCGCAAGCATATTCATCATACTGTTTGTTTACCTCTCGTTCTCTTCGCTACTGTCGGAGCTCAATCGCTTTGATTCCAGCCTGTTCCTGCTGGGTGCAACAGTCGGAGTATCAATCGTCTTCATGGGTATGCTCGTCATTTTCACACGTAAACAAACAATAACAAACATCGTCGGCTACCTGACAATGGAAAACGGCGTTGTCCTCTTCAGCCTATTCTTAACCGAACTGCCGCTTCTAATCGAGTTCCTAATCATCATCGACTTAATCATGTTGACGCTGATCGCCACCATTTTGGCTTTCGGCATCGACTCAACAATCGAGGAGTTCCATGCAAGACTCAACCCATTCGCGAATCCCACAAAGGGTGAAGCACAGAAGCCTATGGAGGATGAGGAATAATGGATATGCTCACTTTGGTCTTGACGGTTTATGCTCTCGCTGGAGTGGCTGTTTTGGCGGCTACCCTGCTGTCTAAGTCGCACAGGGTCCTGAATGCACTCGCGGTTGCGCTTCCAGCATCTTACATCATCTTGACACTTTATGCCCTCATGGGGACAACGCTTCCGGCTTACGGCTTATGCGGCAACTACTTCCTAGTCGACCACCTCAGCGCCTACGAAATCCTAATCGCTGCCACCCTCTTCCTGCTCGCCGCCGTCTACGCCCGAGGATACATTGAGGGCTCAATCGAAATCCACGAAATGAACCGCAATAACCTCAAACTCTTCTACGTAGCATTCAACCTGCTGCTTATGGCAATAGTGTACGCTTTCCTAGCCGACAATCTGGCATTGTTCTGGATACTGGCTGAATTGACAACTGCCTTCTCTGCGGTTCTTATCGTGATACTGAATGCTCCCAAAAACATAGGTGCCACCCTCAAATACGTCTTCATAACTTCGACCTGCATGCTGTTCGCCTTCATAGGCTTAATCCTAATCTTCACCTTAACCGAAAACAACCTTGGCACAGGTACACTCAACTGGAGCACTCTAATGTCCATAGCGAGCACGCTATCTCCCGCAATCATGTTCGCTGCATTCATTTTCACTTTTGTGGGGTTCGCGGCGAAAAGCGGCATCGTCCCCTTCCACGCTTGGCTACCAAGCGCACACTCAAAAGCTCCAGCCCCAGTCAGCGCGATTCTCTCAGGCGCAATCACAAGCGTCGGCATCTACGGCATAATCAGGATTTACGCCATTGTCTCTCAGACCTCTGAGCTTCCAAAAATTTCTTGGTTCCTCATCAGCTTCGGATTAATCAGCATGGTAGTCGCTGCTTTAACTATGCTCAGCCAGGTGAACCTAAAGAAACTCATCGGCTACTCAACGATCGAAAACATGGGTTTTCTGCTTGTCGGCTTAGGCTTAGGGACGCCTATAGCGATTTTCTGGACGTTGTTCTACACTCTTGCACACGCTTTCACCAAGGCTTCATTGTTCTTCTCAGCAGGCATCTTTCACCACCAATTCGAAAGCGTACGCCTTGCCAGAATAAAAAACGCCTTCAAACTTCAACCCTTCGCAGCGTGGAGCCTAATCCTTGGCACCATAGCAATAATCGGCATGCCCCTCTCCGCCATATTTCTACCCAAACTTTCACTGCTCCTCCAATCTGCCGCTGTTTCACCTGCATTACTGCTTGGTTTACTGGTGGTCTTTGTTTTGGTAGCTGGAGCATTCGGAATCTTCATGATAAAGTTGTTGTCACGGAAAGAAGATGCCGCCTCTGAATTGAAGCCTTTTCATGTGGGTTGGGACATGAAAATCCCAATCATCGTGCTATTAGCCGTGGTTTTTGTTCTCGGCGTTTTCTTACCGCAACAGCTAACTGATCTCCTTAACGCTATCGTTTCAGAATTGGGGTTTAGGTGAAACACATGGCACTCAAAGAAGAAATCACAAAAATGTTCGGACAAGTGGCTGTCGTCAAAGGCAAAAACAATGAGTACTATATTTTAGTGGATGAGGCTGGGCTTCAAAAAGCCATAAGAACCCTAGCTGAAAACTACTTTGAACTCGTGAGCCAGTTCTGTGCCCAAAACTTCGCTGGGGCAGAGGGTTTTACCCTGTTTTATGCGTTTGAGAGAAGCGACTTTAAAGAGATTCTGGTACTGCAAAGTGCCCTCAGCAGCAACCAAGCGGTCTCCATCGCCAAAACATATCCGTCTGCCTGCTGGTACGAACGCGAAATCACCGACGGCTTCGGCGTTCAATTCCAAGACGCCTTCGACACCAGAAGGCTTTTCCTACATGAAACCTATCCAGTGGATTTCCATCCCCTGCTAAAATCCTTCAAAAACGGTAAAATAACGGCAGTACAACCAACCCTTGAAAAAGAATATGTCTTCAAGAAAGTTGAAGGCGAAGGCGTCTACCAGATACCAGTCGGCCCAGTCCACGCAGGCATCATTGAGCCAGGGCACTTCCGCTTCAGCGTCATAGGCGAAACAATCTTCAACCTAGAGGTTCGCCTCTTCTACAAACACCGAGGACTCGAAAAACTAGCCGAAGGCAAAACCCCCCAAGAATGCGTCAAGATCGCTGAAACAATCAGCGGAGACGAAACCGTTGCCAATACAGTCGCTTTCTGTATGGCGGTGGAGAAAGTCTGTGATGTAGCCGTGCCGAGACGTGCCCTGCAGTTGCGAACGATTCTTCTGGAGCTTGAGCGGGTTTATTCTCATCTGGGGGACTTGGCGGGTATGTGTGTGGATGTAGCTTATCCAGTGGGCGCCAGCCCCTTTTTCATTCTTCGGGAAGAAGTTTTTAGGCAGAACCAAGCGTTGACTGGTTCAAGATTCATGAAAGGCATCGTTGGCGTCGGCGGCTTAACCAAAGATATCCCCCAAGAAGCGCTAAGGGCACTTTCTAGTTACCTAGAAATATTCAAAGAGCGGTTTCACGACGCGTGCCACGTTGACAATGCCTACTTTTCTGTAATCGACAGATTTGAAACCACCGGAGTAGTCGAGACGCAATTGCTGGAGCCTCTGCATATCACTGGACCCGTTGCAAGAGCCGCGGGCACAACCTTCGACACCCGCATCGACCATCCATACGGACTCTATAAAGAACTAGACCTCAAAGCACGTACCGAGCAGAATGGCGACGTATATTCAAGGTTTAAACTGAAAGTGCAAGAAGTGCATGACTCAATCAAGATTATCAAGAACCTTATTGGTCAGCTTGAAGATGGCGTAGTTTCAGTGCCCGTTCAAATCAAGGATGGCTATGCGCTCTCTATGGTTGAGGCGCCCAGAGGCCAAAACGTCCATTGGCTCTACATTAAAGGCGGCTTAGTTGACCGCTACAAAGTCCGTACAGCCTCTTTCTGTAATTGGCAAGCCATTGAACACGCAGTCCTCGGTAATATTGTCCCGGATTTTCCACTAATAAACAAAAGCATGAACCTGTCTTATGCAGGAACGGACCTGTGAGATTATGCCAAAAGCCCTGACAAACGCCTTCAAGAAGGGTGTAACCGAAAACTTCCAGTTCAAAGACGCAGAATTCGAAGCCATCGGCGTTCAACTCAAAGAAAAAGTTGACCGCATTTTTGGTAGAAGCTTAGCCATCCGCGAACTCGACGCAGGTAGCGACAACTCCACCGAAATAGAACTCAACAACCTCTCAACACCCTACTACGACGTTGAACGCTTCGGCATAACCTTTGTTGCTTCTCCCCGCCACGCAGACGTTCTGATCGTCACAGGCGCAATAACGCTAAACATGGCAATTGCCGCTAAAAAAACCTATGAAGCTATGCCAGCGCCCAAGTTTGTGGTTGCAGTTGGTGACGACGCATGCGGCTGTGGCATCCAGAACGAGTCATACGCTGTTTTAGGGGGCGCAGACAAGATATTCCCAGTTGACCTCAAGATTCCAGGTAACCCGCCTTCGCCCATAGATATCCTGCGGGGCTTGTTTGCGCTGGTACATCAGATTGAGAATCAAAAAAGGGCTTAGTTAAACAAATTGTTCTGTTGCCTGCTGCATAGCGCTGTGTTCTGCTTGCGGTTTGCTCCACAACCAGCCAGCAACGTAAACCCGAAGCAGAACCAAAAAAGCAGTCGTCCACATAAACCGCTGGAAGAAGTTGAAATAAGAGGGGTCCACGGCAACAACCAAAATAGAAAAACAGATCAAGGTTGCCCTTGGTTGCGAGAGGTTTAAATTAAACCAGCAAGTGTTTAGTCGCTTGGTGAGGAGAGCCTGTGAAGCGGTTGGGAAGCCCCTCTCCCTTCTATCTGGGGTTTTCTGACCGTTGGAGTAGGAACAGACTCACCATTTCTCTTTCATTGCTAATCAGTGCATTTAGTTTAAAGAATTTTTGGCTCTTCGTATTACTGATGTATTACAAACGGCAATCCTTTTATGCGTTCCCCGCTGTCAAAAAAGCTGAACAACCATGTTGCCACAAAAACAAAACAGCGCCAAACGCGCCTCAATCATCGCAGTAACCGCAGCCCTCTACACCATATTCTTCTTTCTCTCCTATTCCATAACACTCCCCAATTTCACCCTCCTCTATCTCCCCATCATCTTGCTGGGCGTTTTTCCGTTCTGGTTCGGCTGGAGCGGATTAGTCGGCTCCATGATCGGCGGATTCATCGGCGGCGCATTCGTCGAAGGACTTGGCTTTCTAGGCATATTCGAATCTGTCGTAGCGCTCCTAATCTATCTGATAAACTGGATGTTGATACCCAAAAAAGCCGCTGAGGATGGGAACAAACGTAGCCTCGCCGTCATGCTCGCCACCTTAGCAGTAAGCCTACTTGCGGGTACAAGCTACATACTCTACCAGTACACCGTTCTGCCACAGTTGTTTACGCCAAGCATGGCTCTCACAATTTTGGTACCGACATTCTTCATCAACCTGCCAATCGTCCTCATTGCCTGCCCAGCACTGATCAGGGCTATTTCGCCTAAACTTAGGACCTGGGGGTTGTACACGGGCAACTTTTCAGAGTGGCGCAGCCAAAACAAAAAATCAGTTACCCCCTAAACCGTCATTCTCTTTCATTTTGCCTTTATCTTGTCCAATATTTTTAAGTTAACCGCTCACTAGAATAGTTCGAGCGCTTAAACATGAAACTGCGGATCATCAAATTAACCCCCGAACAACTTGCTGCAATTTTACAGGGTAAAAGTTCTGGCTTACTCAACTTGCCAGGTGATTTGGAGGTGCTGGATGCGAAAATGGATTTGGCTGCCAAACAGGTTCTGTTGGTTGTAAGAAGCGATGGCTTCGAGGATGTGCCTGAAGCAATGCCGATCCCAGAATTGATGCTTACCGCTAGCCTAGAAGCCAAACCCGCAGCTGTGCCAAAGCCTGTTTCCTCTGTGCTCCGCATTGAGCCAAAACCGGAAGCTGCATCCGCTGAAGCCAAACCGCTTATCCCAAAACCAACGCAGCCTCCGATCAGCCGTTATGCCGCCAAAATGGAGAATGAATTCAGCCCTGAGCAGCGCAAGCTACTCAGCTTTACCGTTAAGGGCGACTGTGTAGTGGTTAAGCCTACATCGTTTTTGAAGGCTGAGTGGGATGACATAAATGAGGTTGTGCGTAGCCTCGGCGGCAGATGGGTGAAAGGCGACATAATCAGTTACTGGGAGATTCCTCTGCAGTAAAGTGGGGAAAAAACTTTAAACAAGAAACTGTCTAATCAAGTGAGAGGAGTTAAACTTTATGGGAGAATCTGAGAAACCATTAACAAGAGACGCATTAGTTTCAATGCAGGTTATCGACGCTAAAGGGCGTCTGGTTGGTAAAGTGAAGGATGTCGCGTTTGCTGTTGGCAAAATGGGCATTGCTTTAACAGTGGAAAGTGAGGGTGGCAATGTGCAGACTGTTCCTTGGGATCAAATCCAAGCAGCCTCAGACTTCATTATCTTAAAACCAGTCGCCGAAGCTGTCCAGCAGAGCTATCAGCCCCAGCAAGCCGCTCAGCCAGCACAGCCAACCTGTCCAACCTGCGGCAGACCGTTAACGTGGATTCCGCAATACCAACGCTGGTACTGCTATAACGACAAAAAATACGTCTAACCCCTTTTTCCTTTTATTTTAATTAGCGCTTTTTGCTGCTTTGAAGGCCTTATTTATCAGCAGAGTAAATTGTTGTGGCTTGTTTGTTTTTTTAGTAGTTGATGAAGGCGAGACCGCTCTTATTCATCATCTTCCTAAGGGCATTGCAGCACAATGCTTTTTTGCATCAGCGTATGGCGGGCGTTGCAGGCTGGTTGAGGCATTTTCCACAAGTAGCAGCGACTGTTCCGACGTTGATGCGTTATCCTTTTGTGGTTTCATTGATTTCTAAAAACGGTTGCTTTGGTATTTTACGCTCTTTTCTATCTTAGTTGTTGCCATGAACCCCTCTTATTTCAACAACAACCAGCAGCTTATGAGACTTGTCGCTTTTTTGTGTCTGCGGCTGGTTTGGGTTGCAGGCGGGTTGTGGCTGAATCCGCAAACGGATCAGGAAAAGATTGGCAGACGTTTGTTGCTCTGCCGACCTCTCCCCTCCCCCTATAAATACTCATAACGCAAGCGTTCATAGAAGTGCCATGAAAAGACTTTTTCATAGAAAAAAGCGGTATTTTCTGCGTTTTCTCTCTTTTTGTGGGCGTGGCGACTTTAAATTCCCACAAGACAGCAATAGAGAGCGGTTGCTTTTTGTGGTTGCAATGGTTTTTGGCGTCTGTTTCGGTGTGGCATCAGCGTTTTTCTCGACACGCGATACATCGTTCAATGTTGGAGCGAACAGGTGTGGATGTGAATGCATGCATCGTTTGAATTTTTCCCCACAAGAGTCAATGAATAGCACAATACAGCGGGCACTATCATGGGCCATTCAACTGCTTTTGGCTCCCATATACCACTTCCGCATCACACAACCGACCGCAGCCTATAAGCAATTTTATGTTTCAAAAAGCGATTTAAACGAGCGAATATTCATGGTAGCGGTAAGATGGTTGTTTCCCACTAACCTTAAATAACTAACCTTAAATACGTAAACTTACACTTATTTACATCGGTTGAAATGACCCCAAACGCTCTAACCATGCCTCTAACACAGCAACAAAACACCATCTGGAAACTACTAAGCCAAGGGCTAAGCGTCCAAACAATAGCAAACAAACTACAAACAACAAGACAATACGTCAACCAAACACGCCTCACAACCGAAGCAAAGCTAACATCCACACTCCTAGGCGTTGCAGAAACAAATGACCTTCAAGTGACAAAACTAGACCCGCGCCAGGGCATACTTTTGGGCTATCACCCTGCACTCAACCGCAAAGTCATTGTCACCTACAGCACTAACTATGGAATAAAAGTTTGGTATTGGAATGATCATCCGGAAGAAGTAAAAAACAAAGAATTCCTCAAACAAACACAAAGATACCTCCTAGACATAGCGCAAGAGCGAGGCATAGAAGTAGGAAACAGCCAAACCATTCATCCAGCCAAGCTAGCGGATGTTATCTTCTCAAAATTGTTACCGGAGATAAAAAAATGAATATAGATAGCATAAAACGTCTTTTTCGAGGTTGGCTGCCTCCACAGCCAAGTAACCTCCAAAAAATCAAGAACTACTCAACTCCAATCGCAATTGGGCTTCTAATCACCGTCGTCTCACTATCAGCTTTTATCGTTTCTTCAAACCTTATCTCTGGGTATTCGGCCATAAAACCCATGCCAGTTATACCAACGGCCAATGGCACAACTGCTGACCAAAACAGCACCCAAGTAACTTCCCCTCAAAACTCTACCATTACGCAGCAACAAGCTCTCGCCCTCGCAGTACCTTTAATTCAGAAGTACGCAACGGAAAACAACCGAACCGTAACCAACATTATTATATCATCGCAAATAGAAATGATGGCTGACCTTGAGGGCAAACGAGGCGGTCCCACTTTGGAGCAAATCCTCTCATCAGGAAACCTGACGTCATCAGAGGCTCGCAGTAAATTTGTATACTACCCTGTTTGGACAGTGGATGCAACTTTCCAATGGGAGATGCCACAACCTGTCCCAATATATAATGGGGACGGTAACGTTATCGGCAGCAGATGGCCAAGTAATGCGACTTGGATTAATGGTTTTGATGTAATAATATGGGCAGATAACGGTCAAGTTGCTGATGCAAAACCAATAGGTGTAATGTAGCCCATGCTTTTAACCGCGTAAAAAAGGGTGAGCACTATGCTTTCAGCATCTATAGAAAAGAATGTGGTAGTTATCAAGGATTTTGTTTTAGAAGAAAAGGGTAAGCTGCTGAAAGCTTGTTCTGATATGGTAATTTTAACTGAAATAAGTAAACGACGAAGATTAAGTGCACTTGATATAATTGCCCTTTTTAAAGAAAAGTACGGTACACAAATCAGTCCCGGAACAGTTTACCCCATTCTTTGCAGAATGGAAAGAAAGAGGTACGCATGGTCATTTTCGGTGATGGCAACTTATACATCGGTTCAGGATTAAGATACCTAACTGTCAATTATGACTCAAGTGAAGGGTCAGTCAACTATGGCAACGGAGCTTGGTTCTATAACACTCAATTATGGCTAACCGCTACACCTAATTCAGGCTACCAATTAAGCTATTGGCTAGTAGATGGGCAACAGGTTTACGGGTCAACAATAGGCATAACAATGAACCAAGATCATACAGTACAACCGGTATTCACTTCAACTGCAGGATTACATCAGCTGTCTATGGATGAATATTCCTCTGAGTCGAATAGTTACCTGGGTTCATATATAAGCGTTGATGGCGGCAGCATGGGGTGGTCGCCTGTCTACGTTACGGAGGGCTGGCATACCGTTTCTGCTCCTACATCGATGTTTGACCCATATTATGGCGAAGTTTACTTTGGCGGTATCTATGATTCAAACGGCAATTACTATAACAACGGCGACTCTATCTACATAAGTTCCGACACAAGTCTCTACGCATACTACGGCTAAATAAAGCAAGCATCAGCCGCTACTCCTTTTCTTTTTTTGAATCGCTTTGGTTTTCAATGCCTGTCTAGTCAAAAAATGTATAAATTAGTTGCTTAGTGGTTTTTCAAGTATGGTGACTGTGCCGTTTTTGCCTAGCCGCAGTTGCTTATCGCCTTTGAAAAGTGCAACATGGGCGTTTTTGACTTCGACGTAGTCGCCGACGTGAACAGTGTTAACTTGTTGGTCCCAGAGGCAAAGCAAAATTTTGCCCGTGTCATCTTGTACAACGGCGTTTGAGACGACGGCGTTGTCGCGGAATTGGGTGTGCACTTTTGAGGGCTCAGAAACCTCTGTGACGGTTGCGGTTATATTGACTTTTTTCATGCCGACTCGGAGGTCTTCGATTTTTTGGTGTGTCGGCGGAGGGTTCTGTTTGGCTATTTCTTTGCGTACCCTGCCTGTTGCCATAGAACTGTCGAAGGAAACGTCGGTTCTGGCAAGGGTTTCTTGCGGCACACGGAACTGGGCGATAACTTTGCCCTCTTTAGTTATCAGAAAAATCGCTTGGTTACTTACGTTCCCACGGTATTCAACTGTAAGTTCACCAACCGTTCTTTTGCCTTCCTCTTTAGATTCCACTAGCGCTTCGAAGAGCTCAGTTGGGTAAACATCGTTCTGAGCCGAAATGAAGGCAAGTTGATCCTCTAAAGTGGGCTTCTTTGGCTTCATGTTCTATTATCTCCCCCATTTTTTAAATAGCGAATTATCTCGAAAATTTGGTAAATGAAAATTACCCTTTTCTTGATTAAATATCGCAGTCTCTAAATATGCCAAACTTCCTATATAGGTGTAACTGTGAAAAAACGTAGATTCCACGGAAAAGTTGCACAGTTGTTAAGTTGCAGGCGCTGAGAAGCATGTTTCGGTCCAAAAAGCACAAAACCTAGACCGTTCATAATCTTTGTCGTCTTTTTGATCCCATTTGGTGCAGGTAATGGAAGAAGAACTTGACGAGCTAAAAAGCCTAACCAAGGTGAAACTAAAAAACCTTGACAAATGCTTCTACCCCGACGCTGGCGTAACCAAAGGCATGGTTGTTGAATACTACATCAAGATGGCGCCGAAAATCCTCCCAGTCATCGTCAACCGTCCTCTTGTGCTGACCCGTTACCCCGATGGCATAAAAGATGCTCAACTGGGCAAAACCAGTTTTTTCGAAAAAAACGCTCCAGAAGGCACCCCTGACTGGGTAAAAACATACACAATCTATTCTCCAACAGCACAGCGAGATGTCCATTACGTCATCTGTAATGATCTTGACACGTTGATTTGGCTGGCTAACTTGGCGTCACTAGAGATCCATATGCCCTTCTCCACCGTTAAAGACATCGACAGACCCGACCTGCTCTTCTTTGACGTGGACCCCGAACCACCCGCAACACTAAGCGACGCGGCGGAAGTTGCGCTTCTACTTAAGGACAAAGTCCAGTCATTGGGGCTTACACCTTTTGTGAAGACGTCGGGCAAGAAAGGTTTACACATAGTTATCCCGATTGAGCCAGAGCATACCTTTGAGAAGGTTAGGGCTTTTGTGCATGCCATCGGCGTGGAGCTAACAAAAGAAAGCGACCTTGTTGTGTCCGAGTTCAAAGACACCAAAAAGCCAGGCAAAGTCTTCGTTGATTACCTCCAAAACTCTCCCATGCGAACCATGGTTATCCCCTACAGCCTCCGCCCCACAGTTGAAGCCACAGTTTCAGCGCCGTTGGAATGGAGTGAAGTCAAACGTGGCATAAACCCCTCAGACTACACCATCTTTACTGTCGCCAAACGGGCAGAGAATCCTTGGAGAGGAATTTTTGAGAAAAAAGCATCCCTGCCTCTTTAACATCAAGATTTTGGCATATCCTTAAGAATGATGAATTATCTGGTTTAGCCGATCAAACCAAGTTTCTTGGAGTGCTAAGCATGCAATATAGGACTGTACCTAAAAACGGCGACAAATTATCTGCCCTTGGATTTGGCTGTATGCGTCTCCCACTGAAAGGGCAAGCGGTCGATGAGGAACGCGCTATAAAGCAAATTCGCTATGCCATAGATAACGGTGTAAACTATGTTGATTCAGCTCCGCCGTATCATATGGGTGAAAGCGAAAAAGTCCTAGGTAAAGCACTTCTCGATGGCTACAGAGAAAAAGTCAAAGTCGCAACTAAACTCACCCCCTTTATGCTCCGCAAACCCGAAGACATGGAGAAAATGCTCTCGACTCAGCTGCAGAAACTCCAAACAGACCACATAGACTACTACCTCCTGCATGGGTTAGAAGCGGAGTTCTGGAAGAAACTGCAAAGCTTCGGGGCATTAAAGTTTCTCACCAAAGCCCAAAGAGACGGCAAAATCGTCAACCAAGGCTTCTCCTTCCATGGATCAATCTCAACTTTTAAGGAAATCATAGAAGCTAACGACTGGGCAATGTGCCAAATCCAATACAACTATCTTGATGAGCAATTACAGGCTGGAACAGAAGGGCTCAGGTATGCGGCTTCCAAGAAACTGGCCGTTATGGTTATGGAGCCACTGAGAGGCGGCAGCTTAGCAACTAAACTACCCCCGCAAGCCAAAAAATTCTACGATGAGGCGCCCGAGAAGTGGAGCCCTGCCGAGTGGGGTCTGCGTTGGGTTTGGAATCACCCTGAAGTAACCGTTGTACTTTCAGGCATGAACGAGGAAAGCCAAGTGGCTGAGAACATAAGAACCGCTGAAAACGCCCTGCCAAGCACCCTAAACCCCCAAGAATTAAAGGTTATAAAAGAGGTTGCTGACGCCTACCGCAAACTACTCAAGGTACCCTGCACTGGCTGCCAATACTGCATGCCCTGCATAAACGGCGTGAACATCCCGCGGAACTTCCAAGCCCTAAACGAATTCTATCTTTCAGGCGATGAACAGCAAACACGCGCCATGTACGCCATGTTCCTGATGGGCGGTTTGACTGGGGTTCGGGCAGATGCGTCTCTGTGCAAGAACTGTCAGCAATGCCTGGAGCGGTGTCCGCAGCACATAAACATCCCTGAGAAACTAAAAGAAGTAGCGCAGGAGCTGGGTGGACCACGCGCTGAAGCCGCCCTAGCTGCGATGACGGCAAATATGGCGCAGTTTCCCACTAGAAAACCATAATTCAAAAAATGCTTCAACGTTGCATCGAAAAAGGTTAAACCCTTGAATCTCCATTTTATTTTTAGCAGGTTTTGGAGACGATCTTTTGGGTTTAGAGCAAGAAGAAAAGCAAGAAGATACTGAGCAAGTTTTGAAAGAAAAAACCAGTGCACCAGCACCCAGCCGGTCCATCTGGTCAGGCTCAATCACTATTGGGCTAGTGAATGTTCCTGTTAAGTTGTACTCGATGGTTTACGACCGAGGCATCACATTCCATTTTCTGCACAAGACGGATGGTCAGCCGATCAAATACGTCAAGATATGTACCAAAGACGATCAAATTGTCCCCTGGAACGAAGTAGTGCGCGGCTACGAAGTCGCAAAAAACGAATACATAATCTTCGAGAAACAAGAGCTCGACGCCGTCCGCCCCGAATCAGACAAGCGCATACGCATCAGCAAATTCGTCGATTACTTCTCCGTTGACCCCATCTACTTCGACCGCACCTACGCACTGCTACCTGACAAAAGCAAAGACGCCTACAGCCTACTGCTAAACGCCTTGGAGAAAACCAACAAAGCCGGAGCAGCCCGCATAACTCTGCGTACAAAAGAATACCCTGCGCTTCTTCACACCTACAAGGGTGCACTGGTGCTTACGACGCTGCGTTATGCATATGATGTAGTTGACCCCCGCGATTTCGAAAAGGTAGGCAAGTTACCGCAGCCCCAAAAAGCCGAATTGGACTTGGCAGTAAAAATAGTTAATGACCTCTCAGGCGACTTCGACATAACCGAATTCGAAGACAGCTATATGCAGCGGGTGCAGAAGCTTGTGGAGCAGAAGATGAAGGGCGAAAAAATCACGGTGGAGAAGCCGCCGGAAGTTGAAGCTAAGGGGCTTATGGTTGCGTTGCGTGAGACGCTAAAGCAGCTGGAGCAGAAATGACTCGCAGCCACTACTACAAACCCATGCTTGCCTTGGCTGCAGAGAAAGCGTTTACGGATAGCGACTGGATTTTCGAGATTAAATGGGATGGGTTCCGAGCGATCGCTTATGTTGAGGAGCCTTTTAGCCTAAGAAGCCGTAATGGGAGGGAATTGAAGCAGAATTTCCCTGAAATCCAGCAGATGACCCAGCTTGCCAAGAACATAGTTGTTGACGGCGAAATTGTAGTTATGCAGCAAGGTGTCCCAGACTTCCAAGCCCTCCTCAAACGTGGCCAAGCAGTCTCCAGCGGCGAAATCAAGCGCCAATCCCAGCGTGCCCCCGCCATCTACATAGTCTTTGACATACTAGAAAAAGACGGCAAGTCGCTGACGCAGTTGCCTCTGATGGAACGCAAAGCTGTCCTCAAAGACTCGCTAAAGGAAGGCTCAAACGTGCTGCTCTGCGATTACATTGAGGAGAAGGGCGAGGCGTATTTGGGGTTGGTTCTGCAGAAGGGTTTGGAGGGAGTAATGGCCAAGCGGAAAGATAGCCGCTATGAGGAGGGGTTGCGGACTGGGAGTTGGCTAAAAATTAAGAAGCTCAAAACCTGCGACTGCATCATCTTTGGTTATACTCGGGGCGAAAACGTGCGGCAGCAAACCTTCGGCGCCCTGCTACTGGGGGTCTATAACGAAAATAAACAGCCTGTCTATGTGGGAAAAGTGGGCACAGGCTTTTCAGAGGAAACACTGCGGCTCCTAATGGACAAATTCGAGAAAATAACCACCGATAAAGCGCCCTTTAAGCCTGAAAGCGGAGACGTAGTCACTTGGCTGGAGCCTAAACTTGTCTCTGAAGTAGCCTATCAAGTAGTAACCAAAGATGGAAGGTTGAGAATGGCTCGGTTTAAACGTTTAAGAGATGATAAACCGCCCGAGCAATGCACATTAGACCAGTTAACTCAGGTAAAAGCCAAAACCGAAACTCCAGTGCAAACCAAAGACCCAGAAAAAGCAAAGGAGCCAGCTGACGAGAAGCTGTCGGAGTACGCCTCTAAACGTAACTTCCAAGAAACCCCTGAACCCAAAGGCGAAGAAGGCAAAAAGGAACCCCTCATCTATGTCATCCAAGAACATCATGCAAGAGCCCTCCATTTTGATTTCCGACTAGAAAAAGACGGTGTGCTCAAAAGCTGGGCAGTCCCCAAAGGCATCCCCGAAGCCCCCAACGTGCGCCACCTAGCCGTCGAAACAGAAGACCACCCCTACGAATACGCAGGCTTCGAAGGCACCATTCCCAAGGGGCAATATGGCTCTGGAACCGTAAAAATCTGGGATAAGGGACACTATGAACCTAAACTTTGGGAAAAAGACAAGATTGAAATCACGCTTTCAGGCCAACGGCTACATGGACGCTATGTGCTGGTGCGCCTAAAAAGGGCTGAAGACCAAAAAGACTGGCTGCTGCTGAAGGGAAAAGACAACCATGCCTAAGCTGCATTTGGGCACGATTGGCTGGAGCTACAGCTTCTGGAAAGGACCCTTCTACCCCGCCAAGACGGCACCAAAAGATTTCTTAGCATACTATGCCAAACAGTTTAACACTGTCGAAGTCGACAGCACATTCTACCGCATCCCAACACAGCAAACCGTGCAGAACTGGGCAATGCAGACTCCCCAAGGCTTCCTTTTTTCGCTCAAGTTCCCACAGCTTATAACGCATGTAAAGATGCTTAGGGACTGCCAAAACGACACAGCAGCGTTTCTTAATCGAGTAGACCTTCTTGGCGGTAAACTTGGCTGTTTGCTCCTGCAGTTTCCACCGAATTTCGCAGCCTCCCACTGGCAGGACCTAGCCGATTACCTGCGGAGTCTGCCTAAGGGGCACCGTTATGTTGTTGAAGTCAGAAACAAATCATGGCTAAACAGCGACTTCTACAGCCTCCTGCGTGGCAACGGAGTTGCATTGGCTTGGTCAGAAACCCCCATGATGGCGCAGATTGGCGAGGTCACGGCGGATTTCTTGTATATGCGCTGGGAAGGCGACAGAAAAGCAGTCAACGGCACACTGGGCAAAACCGAAACCGACAAAACCGCCGACTTGCAAGTGTGGGCTAAAAAACTTGAGCCTCACCTGAACAGGGGTATGGAGGTTTTCGGTTACTTTGCCAAGTACTACTCAGGTTATCCGCCGCATGACATCGCCAGCATGAGTACACTCTTTGGCAAACAGCCATCGAAACAGCTTTTATCCAGCTATCTCTAAATCAAACTAGCAGGTGAACAAAATGGACTTAGACAAGCTCTGGCGATTAGCGACACCTTATTTGGAGAAAAATGATTTCGGTATAGCCCATACACAGCGAGTTTTCAGTATAGCCAAACAGAATTTCCCAGTTAAACCTGATCTAGAAGACTTAACCTATGCCTCGATTATTCTGCATGATATCGGCGGCAGCACCATAAAAGACCAATACGAAAAAGGCCCAAAAATAGCCGCTGAACTCCTAAAACAGCTAGGCTGCCAAGGCGACTTCATCAAGCAGGTCTGCGACATAGTCGGCACCCACCATGACCACCCAGAAAACCCCTCGGAACCATTCCGAGTGCTCTATGACTCCGACAAACTGGTTATGTTCACCCCCAAAGAGTACCCCTACTATAATGCGCGGGAAGGCTTCGACTGGGACAAGACCATGGCGCTGATTTACTCAAAGAAGGGCAGAGAAATAGCCAAAGACTGGCTGGCGCAAAGAAGAAAAGAGCAAACGCAAGGTGGCAAGTGAAAGGATGTTTTTTAGGCAGATCCAGCGGCATGGAGACAACTTCTCCTACCTAATCGCTGACTCCGAAACCGAGGAAGCTGCAGTCGTCGACCCAAGCTACAACGCAGACGAAATCATAAAAACTGTAAAGGCGCAAAATCTGCAGCTAAAATACGTCATAAACACACATTGGCACTCCGACCACACAGCAGGCAACGCTGAGCTTCAATCGATTTTTGGCGCTAAAACAGTAGCGCATAAACAATCACGGGTTAACGTAGACATCCCAGTAGAAGACGGCGACATATTAACCGTGGGCAAAATCCCCATAAAAGTCCTCTATACACCCGGCCACACTCCAGACGGCATCTGCTTACTTGTTGACAACCAAAAACTGCTAACAGGCGACACCCTGTTTGTTGGGGAATGCGGAAGAACCGACCTGCCAGGCGGAAACGCCAGACACATGTACGATAGCTTATTCAACAAACTTATGAAACTCAACGACAGCGTTGAAGTCTACCCTGGGCACGACTACGGCGCCTCTCCATCCTCAACCATAGGTAAAGAACGACAAACAAACTATGTTCTGCAGCCCAGAAGCCTCAAAGGCTTCCTCATATTCATGAGTCAACCCTAACACGCCTATGCCCCCTAAACTTCAAAACCAAGGCAACCACCACAAAAAAGAGAATCACAACGCCAACCGGCACGGCGATCTCTGGATGCAACAGAATTCCAAACATTAAGGCAAAGAATTGAACCACAGAGTTGTCAGCTAAAGTTTGAGGCGGCTGATTCTGCGGCGAAACCGGCAAGTCCCGGTAGTTGATCTGCGATGGCAGCGTAACCGAATTTGCTTTCAACCAACCATCGACCGGCAGGAACCCCGACGGATTGCGTATCCAAGCAAAAAGCGTTGAAACACCATACACATCCAACGTTGAGACTCCCTCAGGCGAACCCCCGAGACTATAAAACGAATACATCAAGTCGCCCGTGTAGTTACTATGCCCCAAACCGAAACTGTGCCCTAACTCATGCAAAGCAATATTCTGCATATCCACATCACCCAACGCAATTCCATGTGCAGTGTGTGCGGCGAGGCTAATCGTACAGTTTGTTATCACGTTTTCTACGTTTATGTAGGTTTGAGCTAACCCCACCTCGTCGGAGCTGTTGCTAAGCGAGGTTTCGGTCCAGTTGATGTAGATGTCATAGTTCGGCTGAAACTGCGTGGCTACTGTGTATCGGATATTTACATGCGCTAGGTAAGAGTAGTCCGAGTAATTAGCGGCAAAATTCTGGGTTGCATCGTTCCACTCTCCGATTGCTCTAAGTGAATCGTTGAGGTAGGCAGGGTTCCACCACGACTCATTCTCTGGGGCAATAATCAGTGCGGAAAGGGTGGAGTGGTTCCATGCATATCCCTGAAGGTGCAATGAATAAGTATCCCCGCTCTGTGCCGCAAAACAATCGCCGCTAACAACAATACAATTCCAAAAGACAAGTATAACCAAAAGAATAGGGAGAAACTTCATAAACTATCTAACTTAAAAAGTAATGCCCTTTCCTTTAAGTTTACCTACGAGCAAAAACAATCCATCGCTTCCCCGTAATTTGGTAATCATTCGTTTTTTTCTCTGTGTAGTAGAACAACAATACTGGGTGGTGGCATGTGGGCGTGCAGTTTGTTTTGGGTTGCTTTTTTGTTTGGGATTTGGATCAGTTATAGGCAGAGACTAGAAAAGACCTAAAAAGACTAGAAAAGACTGCGTGTTCTAGTTGCGGCTAAACAGGTAAGAAGAAAAAAACGCGTTTGTAGACAAAATGTTTTGGCACGGAAAACATGGCTGGGGGTTGTTTAAGGGGAGGGTGTGTTTTAAAAAAGAAATGTGTGCTCTTCGGTGAATATAAAATACAGTTGAACGCTGATTAGCTTGCTATTTGAGAGTTAGCGATGCCCAGCTTATTGAGATACTTATTTATGTATCCTGTTCTAAAGAATGGGTTTAATTAGTTTATTTAATAATAAATAGGAAACAAAGCTTAAAAAGTTTAAAAAGGCATAGTGAACAATGGAATGAAAATTCGATTTGTCCTACGAAACAAAAAGCGAGTTGCGAGCCTAACGGCTGCGTTTTTCACTGTTTTTTGCGGGACGAATCGAACCATTGGTGGGCAGGATACGCATGATAATCGTTGACGTAATTTCTATTGTCTTGTTGGCGGTCCTGCTTTTCTGGACAATCTACAACGGCTCAATCATCTATGTAGGCGTGAAAAACAAACGCAAAACTCAGGCAGCCGCCAAAAACCTATCCGTTGCCGCAGAAGCCCCAGGACTCCTTCCAAGCTATACGCTGATTGTTCCTACGAAAAACGAGGAATCAGTAGTCAGCCGCTGCCTAGAGGGCATATTAAACATCGACTATCCAAAAGACAAAATCCAAGTAATAGTTGTAGATGGAAACTCCACTGACAAAACCTGTAAAATATGTTATGATTTTGAACAGAGGTATCCTCAGAACTTCAAAGTTATCTCTGAACAAACAACCCGTGGTAAACCCGCAGCACTAAACCTCGCATTACCCTACGCCACAGGTGACATAGTAGGAGTCTTTGACGCCGACAGCTTACCTGAACCAGATGTACTGTCAAAAGTCAGCGCATACTTCAACGACCAAAAAATCCAAGCCATTCAAGGCATGACAACCTCGATAAACGAAAGAAGCAACATCCTAACCAGAGTCATCTCGATGGAAGAGAAAGCCTGGTTCCAAATGCTCATGAGTGGAAGAGAAAAACTCAAGCTATTCGTCCCCCTGACTGGAAGCTGCCAATTCGTCAGGCGCAACGTCCTACAGGAGCTAGGCGGATGGGACGAAAACTCCTTAACAGAAGACGTTGAATTAGCCCTTCGATTAGTAGAGAAAAACCACCTTATCAAGTATGCGCCTGACGTAAACTCGGGGCAGGAAACACCTGCCTCGCTGGGAAGCCTTGTAAAGCAGAGGATACGCTGGTACCGCGGCTACATGGAAACAGCACTAAAGTACGGGCGCCTGCTAGAAAAAATAAACAAACGCACCGTAGACGCAGAAATCTCGTTGGGCGGACCCTTCATGATGGTTGTGTCACTGCTAAGCTACATAAACTGGTTCATTGTAGCGGTTTTCCTCTCACAGAGCACACCTGTCTTGAACTTTACCGGGCTAGTCATCGCCTTAACAGCTGTCTCGCTAGTCTCAATAGGCATCGCCTTAACCGCATCAGAGAAACCCATCAAACCACAAAACATCCTCTGGATACCATCGATCTACGCTTACTGGCTGCTTCAGATGTTCATCGCAGGCTGGGCATTCCTCAAACTTGTATTCCGACGCAGAAGAGACTGGACAAAAACAACTAAAACTGGCTCCGCAGTCCCCAAAGAGACAATCAAAAAAGGACTACTGCGCTAAGATAGCTCTTCCTCTCTCTCCAAACGATACCTTGTCTAATCATTTTTTATGGGCATAATCTTAAATTGCACCGTATCCAACATACCCATAAAGCTCATTGGAATCTAATGAGACTCAGAAAAGGCACTTCAGTTTAGGTGTGTCCCGTGGTTAAGTTTAGTTTCCTTAAAAAAATACGCTCGCTCTTAGGTTCAAAACACTTTTTCCATAAATCAACAAACGGGGCACCACCAACTGGAAAAGTAAGAAGGTTTTGGCATTTTAGCAAGCTTGAAAAGGCAGTGCTAGCAATCACCATCACCGCAATCCTGCTTGTATCTGCCCTAGGCATATTAATTAATGCTAACCAGCAACAATCAATCGTTGTACAACCACAAAACTACAACCCAACAACTACACCTTCGCCTACTCCCGAAGACAGTTCAAGCCCAACCGTAAATCCGACTACAACATCAATACCCACCTCGCCACCTGCCCCAAGACCCTATATTCCCACAGCAATTGGACCCCAAGCTCCAGTTAAGGGACCGATAGAGTCAGATCCCAGCATGAGCAACACAACCTGGCTTACAATAGCGCAGGATGCTTGGAGCTTTTATCAGCCGGGGCGAGGTGTAGATTCAACCACTGGGCTGCCAGCCAGCAGTGTTGGCTGGAATCACTTTACCGATTGGGACCTAGGCGTCTACATACAGGCAATAATAGATGCCCAAAAAATCGGGTTAATCAGTACAGGAGGTGACTGGGGCTCACATGCTCGCCTCGAAAAAGTAGTTTCATGGCTTGAAACAAGGCCGCTTGTAAACGGCTCAATTCCATATTGGTTCTACAATTCAGACGGAACAGGGTACACAAGTGGACCAAGCATTGACACAGTTGATGCTGGAACATTACTGGCGGCGCTCAGTAACCTTAAAGCTTTCGACAGTAGTTTTTCATCGAGAATAGATACTTTTGTTTATAATAGAAACAATAATAGAACCGATTATGCCTCATTAGTCCCTAGTTTGCAGAATGAAGCCGGTTCAACCAGCATCTATGGATATTACATGATAAAGGGATTCGCAAGTTTTTGGCCAAATCAACTAGGCGCTATACCCAACCAAATACTTAACAATATACGGAACGCCGGCACTGTTTCAACATACAATGTCACGTTGCCAAAGGCTTCTCTGCTATGTGAACCTTTACTTTATGGAGTTTTCAACCTTAATACTACGGGTAGTGAAAATAATAACTTAGCATGGCTGATGAATGTAACCTACTCTGCTCATGAAGCAAAGTACAATGCAACGGGTCAATATTCTGCTTTTAGTGAGGGAATTAGTTCCGCGGGGTTTGTTTGGGAATGGGTGGTTACACCTAGCGGAGACACTTGGATTGTTACAGCAAGTGGCGGAATTTACCCGAACATAAATCCGGTTATTTACAACAAAGTTGCAATTAGTTTCCTTGCGCTTTACAATACTTCATTCGCTTACAATATGTCTGTGTATCTTGAAAAATTGTCGCCTGACCCCTCAACGGGTTACTGCGCAGGTGCCGACTACAACCAAAACATTAATTTAGCCACAGTATATCCAAGTGTCGACAGCAATACCAACGGTTTGATACTTTGTGCCGCAAGATATGCCCTGCATGCTTGATGTTCAACAGGTCAAAAAGCATAAGGCATTTAGGCAAATCAAGCTTTAGTGCTTAGCGTTGGAGAAGTAAAGTGGTCAGTATTCGTTCCCTAACCAATTTCTTATGTCAAAAGCAATACCTCGTCCCTATACTTGTATTTCTCATACCCCTCGCGGTAAGGTCAATTCCTGAGGTATTAATGGGACCTTACATAGTGGGTTTTGACACTATGGCCTTCTATGTGCCAAACACGCTGTCTTGGCTACATGGCGGCGTTAATATTTGGCAATACCTTGCCGTCGCTCCACTATTTTATGTAATACTAATGTCCACCGTTGCATCAGGAGTACCAATAGTTATAGCTCTAAAAGTAATATCACCAATACTTCTCGGCTTCTTGGGATTATCAATCTATGGGTATGCAAAAAAAGGTTTAAAATGGTCAGTTGCCAAAAGCGCCTTTGTTGCGTTTCTGGGAACACTATATTTTGTAGCGTTAAGGGCATCTTGGGATCAGCTAAGAGAAGAGCTCGGCTTAGTTTTCCTATTTGTATTTTTAACGTTTTTGATAAATAGAAAAGAAAAGTCCTGGAAATATTATGCTCCAATTAGCATATTGACGATACTAGTGGTTTTGTCTCACCAATTGATATCCGTAATAATGTTTGGTATAATACTGTTCACTATAGTATACGAGTTGATTCACAAAGATTTTAGGGGCTCTATAGCTTTAACTATGTCGAGTTTACCGTCCGCATTTTTCTTTGTTTTTATTAACTTAATGAGCGTTGCCCCCGCAGGTTTCCAAGATTACACAGTGAGCGCTGGATCCCCTCTAGCTAGCTGGTTAGGTTTTACCTCTTATCCCTCAATGTTATTAAGTGAAGGCGGCTTTTTCTTGTATTGTTTTCTACCATTGCTGCCATTGGTGCTAATAAGCCTCAAGAGACAAGTTCATTTCCACCTAAGAGTTTGGCTTGTTTTAAGTTTCATTCTCTTGTTAATTCCTTTTGCCTTCGTTAGCCCTTACCGATGGATACTAATACTCACCTATCCACTGGCGTTTCTTGCTACAGATTCCCTTACGTGGTTGGGTACCATAAAATGGAAGCGCTCTCTGTTTACTCTGAAAAGACTCGCTGCACTTTACATTATTGTTTCAACAGTCATTCTAAGCTTTGGCTATATACTGGCTACACCCCAGCAACCCTTCGGGTACTTCAACCCCCAGCAACTCAATTATTATTCATATCAGATCCCAACATCTTTGCTTCAAAATACTATTTCAGTAACTGATTGCCAGGATACCTATAATGCTCTCCAATGGTTCAATGACAATACAAATACTAGTGCCTTACTGCTTACGCATTCTGTTTTCTATAGCTGGGCGCTACTAACTATCCATAGTCACCAAATAAGGGATTATGGCTTCGACGATCCAGTTCAGGCAGCCGCCCTAGCCGCAAAAGGAGGAAACTCTGTTTACCTTATATGGTGGATTAGCGGGCAAGGATGGTATAACGAAACAAGCCTGCCATCACCATTTCAAGAAGTCTATCATAGTGGAAAAATAGCGATATACAACTACAACCGTGTATCTTGAAGCACTTGAGAATTTTCCCTGCTTTCTGAAATATTTTGGGAAAGGTTGTTAGAGGCTTTTTCTTTTTATGGGGATGGGTGGCGGCCGGAGTGTTCCCGTCCCATGTTTTGGTTGTGGGGTGGTTTGATTTTTTGGTTTGGGCTGTTTTCCAGTTGCTGTTGCAGTGGGGAAAATGCTTTTCATCCCCACGTCGCTATGTTGATCCATGTTGGATGAGAATGGGATGAGTAATGGGAAGAATGTTGAAAACGCTTAAAATTGATATGTTGATGCAAAAAGAAGGGTTGAAAAACACAAAAAATTTAGCGACAAAGCCGTTGTCAGCATAACCCATAAATACCATTTTCAATGATATAACAGGAAAATTGTCTCCTCGCAAGAAATGATATTAACGATGGTGGCTATTTTCCGCCCTTGCTAACAAAAAAGCAGTTAATCAACATAAAAACAAAAGCTATACGTGCAGGCGTATGGTTCAAAGTTTTACAAAGAATAGACAGAGTACTCTTTGATTTAACGATAAGAGTAGTAGAAACCATTCGAAGTTCTGAACTTGCAAACGCTATACTTATGCTTTCCCACAAGCTTGATAACGCGGCAAAGAGCCACTTCTCTAATCGATTGAACATAATTGGTCGGTCCTTAGCTGAAAAAGTAGGCATAGTAGCTCAAAAACTTGGATACGCTCGAGCGAGTGCTTGGGTCTCAGATGCGTCGTTCATAAAGTTTTTAGCAATAATGAAGATCAATAGTGCACCTTTGTAAAGTAATCTGCTAAGCCAATTTTGATATTTTGGGCAAATGTTAAATTTCAAGTAACTCCTTACGTTAATGGGCAAACAATGCAATTAAACTGGATTCAAAGAAAAAATGTGATTAGACATAAGATGAAAGCGTACGTTAAGGAAAACTGGGGCTCACCATTTATAATTGCGTTTATGCTACTCTTACTAAGTGCTGCCGCTTTCTTATCTGCAGGTTTATCGAGCCAAGCTGATGCCCTCGCTGTCTATGCCTTCTATGCATTAGTTGCCGGCGTAGTGTTGCAATTCGTCTGCTTCTTAAAGTACAAAAAAACTGATGACGCCGAGGCTAACTAATGAGTCAAATAGAACTGTCTTTCGTTGTCCCAGCATATAACGAAGAGGACTACATTGAGACTACACTGGGAGCTATTGACAACATAGTGATCAGGAAAAATTTGTCATATGAAATTGTGGTCGTAAACGACGGCAGCGCTGATAAAACTTTATCCAAGGCTAGGGCGTACGCTGGAAGGAATGGTCATGTCAGAGTGATAAGCTATTCTAAAAACGCTGGAAAAGGGCATGCTGTTAAAATTGGTTTTATGAATGCCCATGGTAACATCGTATTTTTTGCTGACAGCGACATGGAGATAGATTTAGAGAAAATCTCAGATTATGTTGAAGCGCTTAAAACTGGAGACATTGTTATAGCTTCTAAGAAGCATCAAAGTTCTCATGTAGAGGTTCCCATTTCTAGAAAAATTCTAAGTGAATGCTTCAATATTTTAGTTCGCTTCCTCACTGGGGTACCTCTAAAAGATACGCAATCTGGACTAAAAGCCATGAAAAAAAATGCGTTCACCGAAATTATTCCCCGACTAGCTGTCAAACGTTATGCTTTTGACGTAGAATTACTGGCAGTAGCTAACCTTTATGGCCTGAAAGTTGTTGAAATGCCTGTAAATATCCGTTTAAACGCCAAATTCAAGCCTCAAGAGATGTGGCATATGTTTATGGATTTGCTTGGAATAGCTTACCGACTAAGAGTTATTCACTGGTATCAGCGGCCGCTTCCACAAAAAAATGGTCTTCAAAATATTGTTTCCTACGTTTTACGTGAGCACTAAATGTCTCATAAACCACTTATTTCGATTATTATTCCTTGTAAAGAAATAGATGCTTATACAAAAGAAAGTATAATTGGTTGCAAAAACCTCGATTACCCAAACTATGAAATAATAGTTTTACCCGACCAATCATCAGAAAATATCGACGGAGTTAGGGTCCTGCCTACTGGACCGATATCCCCCGGGGCGAAAAGAAACATAGGTGTCAGGGAGGCAAACGGTGTTTACTGCGCTTTCATAGATAACGACGCCTACCCCCGCCAAGATTGGCTCAAAAATGCCCTAAAATATTTAGAAAACTCTCAAATAGGCGGAGTCGGGGGCCCAGGATTAACTCCTCAAACAGACAATGAACTTCAAAAAGCGGGCGGTTACGTACTCTCATCATTCATGGTTGGAAATTTATCGAACAGATACAAAACAAAGAGCAGCTTCGAATCTGATGACATTCATTCATGCAATTTTATTGCTCCAAAATCAGTAATAATAGAAGCTGGCGGTTGGAATGAAAAATACTGGCCAGGCGAAGACACGCTCATGTGTCTAGCAATTAAAAAAATCGGCAAGAAGCTTATCGAGTCTTCAGACGTTATAGTATATCACCACCGCCGTTCACTATTTAGACCGCATCTGAAACAACATTCCCGCTTTGGAGAACACAGAGGTTTCTTTGCGAAAAAATTCCCTCAAAACTCTGTAAAACCAACCTATTTCTTGCCTTCCGCACTTGTGCTCTCGCTTGTAATCCTGACTGTCATTTCTATAATTTATCGCCCTTTCACATATTTAGAGCTCGTAGGCATATGTGCATATTTACTTTCAAGCTTAGCGGCAGCGTTCTCACAAGTAAGAAGCGCCCGGTTGATATTTTTAATTTGGCTGGGTATAATAGCAACACATTTAGTCTATGGTTTATACTTCCTATCAGGATTAGTGAAACGTGACCTAAAAAGATGAAAATCGCCATCTCTTATCCACCGATCCAATCAGAAAAGGGAGTCCCCCTTCTATCGCAAAACAGGCAGTTCCAATACTTCCAATCCCCCACATACATTTATCCAGTAGTGCCTGCGTATGCCGCGACAATGCTGAAGAATGCAGGTTATGAAGTTGTTTGGGATGATGGAATAGCGGAGGAAAAAACATTCGATCAATGGCTAAAAGATATCGAGCAACGTAAACCCGATGTTCTCATGATCGAAAGTAAGACACCGGTGATAAAGAAGCATTGGAAAATAATAAGTGACATAAAAAAAGTTCTCCCCTCATCGAAGGTTGCTTTGGTAGGTGACCATGTTACCGCTCTCCCATTAGAATCCATGCAGAAATCTGAGGTTGATTTTGTTCTTACCGGCGGTGACTATGATTTCTTATTGCTTAACTTAGTTAATTTCCTAAATGGCAAAGAAAAGCAATTGGAGCCTGGCTTTTGGTACCGTGAAAATAATGCCATAAAGAACACAGGGCAGTTTAAACTGAATCATAGTTTGGATGATTTACCCTATATTGATCGAGAGCTAACAAAGTGGCAACTGTATAATGAAAGTAATGGAAACTTCAAAGTTACTCCTGGAGCTTATACAATGGCAGGACGCGACTGCTGGTGGAGAAAAGACGGTGGCTGTACCTTCTGCTCATGGCCAACACTTTATCCAACATTCAGAGTTATGAAGCCTGAACGTTTAGCAGACGAGATAGGGTTGCTAATTGAGCATTATAGAGTTAAATCAGTGTTTGATGACACCGGCTGTTTTCCAGCAGGAGAATGGCTTAGAGGTTTTGCCAATTTAATGATTGAGAGAGGATACAATAAGAAGGTTCAGTTTAGCTGTAACATGCGTTTTGGTACCTTGAAACGCGAAGATTATCAGTTAATGAAAAAGGCGGGTTTTCGGATGCTTCTATTCGGCATTGAATCGGGAAATCAAGCTACGCTTGATAAACTCAACAAAGGGACAACGATAACTGGAATTATGGAAGAATGCAGGCTACCTCGGGAAGAGGGCTTAGAACCTCATATTACAATCATGGTTGGCTATCCTTGGGAGACACGACAAGAGGCACTAAAAACTCTCGCCGTTGCTAAAACTTTAATGCAGAAAGGCTGGGCTATAACCCTCCAATCAACCGTTGTTATTCCTTACCCGGGAAGTAAATTGTATGCTGAAGCCCTAAAAAACAACTGGTTCCGGTTTGATCCCAAGGATTACGAACGATTTGATATGAAAGAACCTGTACTAAATACACCCGATATGACGCCCGAAGAGGTAATGAAACTGTGCGACGAAATATACAAGGTATTTTTAACCCCTAAGTATATGTTAAGGCAGCTAACTCGGATACGTACATTGCGAGATGTTAAGTACTCGGTTAAAGGTGTAGCAAAAGTTTTAGCTCACGTAAAAGACTTTGGAAGAGAGAACGGAAGTTAATGGCAAAAAAAATTAAATCTGAACCTGATTATCCTTCAATCACTATTGTTACGCCAACATTAAATTCACAAAATCTGCTACCCAATATGCTTAAAAGCGTTTTATCGCAAGAATACCCGAAAAAAGTAGAAATTTTAATAGTAGACGGAGGTTCAAAAGACAATACAATAGAAATCGCTAAAAATTTTGGCGCTAAGATTATAGTTGACACAAAATATGGTAGTGCTCAGGCGGCAATGGCTATTGGCCTCAGAGAAGCTCAAGGCGAGCTAGTTGCATATGTGGACACTGATAATATTTTGAGTTCAAAGACGTGGTTAATGAAAATGGTTAAACCATTTATGTTTGAAAATAGGGATGTGCTTGTTGGGGCACAACCATTATGGTATCATTATGATAAATCTTTCTCAGGGGTTGATCGTTATTATTCGCTCATAGGTGTCGATGACCCATTAGCCTATTACTCCAACAAAAGAGACCGTTTGCTTCAGACAGAAAATAACTGGAAACTGCCTGGACAGGTAATAAAAAATACAGCGAACTACCTTATCGTAAAATTCAACAAAAGAACTTTTCCCACAATGGGCTGCAACGGCTTCATCGTAAATCGAAAAATTGTGCTTAATTCGATGTGTAACCCCGAAAAATTCTTCCATACAGATGTTTTACTTGACTTACTTAATCTCGATTACAACACGTACGCCATGGTAAAAACGGATATCACTCATATACATGCTAAGTCGATAGGTGTATACGTGCGGAAAAAAATTAGGCGTGCCAGAGATTATGCCTCCACTAAGAATTTGCGAAGGTATACTTTAACACAGCAATCAAATAAAAAAACGCTGCCTCAGACACTTCTATTTGCTCTTACTATATTCCAGCCGGCGTATTTGGCAATAAAAAACTACCGCAAATTGCCGGATACGGCTTGGTTTTTCCATCCAATCTTATTTCCATTAGTTGGGTTTTCTTACGCATTTACGCTACCTGCTTACTTACTAGCAGCTAAATCGAGTCATAAATGATATGAGGTCTTGGCGATACTGCGAATAATAGTTCTTGCTAACGCGATGCTAAGTGAAGTTCCAAGCGGGGGGCCCATTCGTTTTGTGGAAATAATGAAAAGAGCTTCCAGACATAGTGACCTTGAATTAATGATAATAACTTCTAAGATCGGTGAAAAGTTCTGCAAGGATAGAGGTTTAAATGCAAATTTTTTGATAACTACTCGTGAAAAGAGAATAGGCAATGTCATTTTCTTGTATATGAAAAGAATGTTTTCTTTAAATTTAACTCACTTAAAAGTCGCGAATGATACTATCTTCTACTCTACGTCCGATTTTTTGCCTGATGTTCTCCCAGTTTTACTCTATAAACGAAGGGCTAGAAATACTAAATGGATTCAAGTGATTCACCATGTGATTCCATCCAAAAGGGAAGGCTCAGTTGTTACTAATCTAATCTCTCATTATGCACAGAAAGCGAGCTTTTTTTTAATAAAGAGATATTCTGACCTAATCATAACTGTTAGTCCAATAGTCAAAGATAACTTGAAAGAACTAGGCTTCCTTGGTCGTCGCATTAAGGTTAACTCAAATGGTGTTGATATCACCCATTTTAGAAATATCCCTAGCGCAGATAGAATTTTTTATGATGCAATTTTTATGGGCCGTTTGCATCCTTCAAAGGGCATTTTTGATTTAGTAAAAATTTGGGCGATTGTGTGCAAAGCAAAGCCACTAAGACTTGGCATAATTGGCGGTGGGGATCCGGGTATCGAGGAAGCACTGAGGATTGAAATTGAGAATCAGGGTTTGAGCGATAATATTGATATTCTAGGTTATCTTGATGCTGATAAAGCCTTTGGAATTATGAAATCAAGCAAAGTTTTTGTTTTTCCTAGTCATGAAGAAGGATTTGGGATTGCAATACTTGAAGCAATGGCTTGTGGTTTGCCAGTGGTCTCTTGGGATTTGCCAGTTTATAAGAGCGTTTTCAGTAATGCTATACTGACAATTGATAGAGGTAACATTAAAAAAATGGCAATTAGTATTCTAAAATTAATTGATGATTCAGAATTGCGAAATGAATTAATTGAACTAGGTAATAAACAAGCGTCCCAATATAATTGGGACGAAATCGCCGGAAGGGAGCTTTCACTTGTTAAAATGTTTGCGATATAAGTGGTAAGCGTAAATTACATATACCTTAATTAGCGTAGAATGTTAAAACAATTACAATTTAGGGTTCAAAGTTGAGCTTAAAAAAAATCGTGTCCTCTTGCCCAAGTATTCTTTTTGCGGAGATTTTACGTAGGTTTGGTTATGTTGATGGAAAAGTTTTGGATGTCGGGTGTGGTCCAGGTGGCCCAACTAAACTTCTTGAAAATAGATGCAAGCACATAGTGGGTATTGACATACAGCATAAATTTCCAAATTCTAGTCAATTAGTTCGCTTGGATTTTTGCAAGAGCGACGTTCTTTCTCTTCCATTTAGAAATGAATGCTTTGATATGGTGGTTTCCTTTGATGTATTGGAACATATATTGGATGATTACGGATCTATTGCCGAGATAAAACGTGTAATGAAAAAAGGTGCACGGTTGCTGTTAGAAACGCCAAATAGAAACAGGTTGTCTAATAGCCTAAAAAATATAGTCAAACCAGTTAAATATCCATTGATAATAGGTCCGGACTGTATTCATGTTAGAGAATATTCAAAAAATAACTTGGAAGATTTGATTAAATGCTTTGGTTTTAGAGATATAAAAATTACTGGTGTATGGATTGGACTTCGCGGTCAGCTGGATATTGGAACAAACAATTTTCCAAGATCTTTGGAATATTATTCCCAATGCTGGATTGTTGAAGCTTTAAAATAACGATGATGTTTAAGGTGATTATAGATTGCGAATTCTTTTAGTAACGAGGTGTGATCCATTTTCTACTTCTATGTACGGTGGCACCGAAATCCTGGCTGGTAATCTGTCTTTAGAATTGGCTAATCAAGGGCACGATGTACATTTAGTTTATGCTGGAAAAAAATTGGATGAAAAATTTTCAAGGCATGCAAATCAACATTTACATATGTTAAAACTTATTGAAATTCCGTATTTTAGGGCTTTGGATTTTCAGTATAAATGTATGAAACTCTGCATTGATCTAATTGATACATATTGTGTTGATGTAATGATTGTGTTTGGTGCTGGTTCTTTCCCGGGGTATCTCTTCAATAAGATTAAGCGGATAAACACTTCATGGCCTCTTTTAGTTTTTTATGCAATGGATTCAATGAAAATGGAATATTTGCGAAGCAAAATATCAGAACAAAATATCTTTCAGGCCTTTAAAAAGTGGCTTTGGTATAAGAGTTTAATTAGATCAGACATATCTTCCTGTAAAAATTCTGACTTAATTTTAGCCAGTTCAAAGGATACACTGAATCATTTGATACTTGACTATAATATTTCACCCTTAAAGATTCGTTTGCTATATGAAGGCATCCCTGATCTTTTTGGCAACAACATCCCTGTACTAGACCCCGAAGTCCCTACGTTTCTCCATATAGGAGGTGGCACTAGAAAAGGAACTGAATATTTCTTAAAATCTTTAAAGTTGCTTAATGACAATTTTAACATTAAATGTAAAGCCGTAATTATTAGAGCTACAAAAGAAAATATAAATCAAGCAAACAACCTGGGGATAACAGTTGAAGCCTACATGCATGTAAGTGTTGCTGAACTCAAACATCATTATGCGTCATGCACCGCTTTTATCTCGCCATCTTTAAGCGAAGGCTTTTGCTTGCCCATCATAGAGGCTGCAATGTTTAGCAAACCATTAGTAGTAACTGATGTAGGCAGTCTTCCTGAATTGGTAACGAACGGCGAAAATGGTTTCATAGTGCCCGTTGGCGATGTTGATATGCTAGCTGATAAGTTATATCAACTTGCTGTAAACAAAAAACTTAGAAATAAACTTGGGAAAAAAGCTCGCGAAAGGGCTGAGAAATTTACGATCAGTATTATGGCTTCAAATCTTTTGTTTGCAATAAATACGCTGGTACATGCGTAAAAAAATCGAGATTTCGCATTTTGCTTCGTTTATGTAATCGTAACTTAAATTCACAAATAGTAGACGGTAGAAGGCAAATACAAATAAATTAGAAATTATATTTGTTCTGCGGTTTCACACACATGAATGATAACAATGGTGGTTAACGTCGCTAACATCTTGAATGAGCCCTCTATCGCTTGTCAACCTGAGGAGGAGGAGGAAACACAATAAATTGTTTAAGAATGTCGCTGGCATAGACGATAGACTTTCATTTTTGAAACGAATTCCTCCGGATATTTATGCTTATGTTGGTTTTATCGTGGTCTTTTTTGTCGCTTACGCTGATGTGTTTCTTCAGCAAGCTCCATTTTGGGCATTAAATCTACCGTTTTTTCCGACATTAAATTCAGCTTATTATACTTCAGGACAATTATATTGGTTTCATGGAAATCTCGGGAGTCCGGCACAACCAAACTTGGCGTATTGGTTACCATATGTTTCAATTTTGATAAGCTTTGGGAATACAGCTTTAGCGCAGAAGCTTCTGATACTATCTCCACTGTTTTCTTGTTTCACAATGTATTTTTTCCTAACTAAACATTTTCCTGGATCACGGTTAGCTAATTTTTCGGGGGCAATCATTTATGGCTTAGGCCCTGCTACCGTTCTTGACTTTTCAGATTTTTTGCTATGGGGCTTGGCGCTAATACCTATTATATTTCATTCTCTGTTAAATATTCTTAAGGGCGAACGCCAACTCAGAGACATATTGCTACTCGGTCTATCGCTCTCTATTTTCACTTCTTTTCTTCCCCAAATTCTGTCCTTAATATTGTTTTTATGTTTAATTTTTTTTTCTTTGAATTTTTTATTTGTAAAAAATAAAATCAATTATTTTAAAAAAACTTTAGTTTCTTTGTCGCTTTCCATATTGTTCTTCATTGTTAGCTGTCCATATTTGCTTACAGGTACTCAACATCTTATGATATCAATTGGTTGGGTTCCACCCTCAAGCATTATTACTTCTCCAGCATTACCTGCTACATCATCTAATCCGTCGCTTTATTTTGCAACTTACGCCAACCAGGAAATCATTAACACTATTAGACTAATAGGTGGATCTCCAGGAAATTTCCTTTCAGAAACTAATATGTTCGGTTTTGTCTTACCTATTTTTGCGTTTTTATCAATTCTTCTTGTAACGAAAGGAAAAAAATTTCTCAATTTGTTGGCTTTATCACTAATCTCAATTTTTACTATCGTTATTATCTATGGGATACATTTGCGAATTAGCTGGGTCATGTGGCTTCTTTACAACACTCCTATAAGTTTGTTTTATTATCCAGAGAGACCTCTATATGTAGTTACTTTTGCGTTTTCAGTTATGATCTCTGTAACGTTGGATAGATTATTTAATATTATTAAGAATTCACATTTCAATATTAGAAAATATAGTTGGCTACCGATATCGTTTGATTGGAAAAAGCTAATTTCTTTATTGATGGCTATTTTGTTATTATTTAGTGTTTTTAATTTTGCTCCAATCTTTAGCCAGACTTCTCATCAGGAAAGGGACATACAGTTACCTTCCTATTATTTTGATATTCAAACTTGGCTGAATGCACACCCAGGGGATTATCGAGTTATGTTTTTGCCTACAGGTAGTTTTTCCTCAATTTTAGATACCCCTGATGTCTTTGAATATACTTCTGGCTATGTTTCCTACGCAACAAAAAACTATGTGGACTTCGTAAACAATCAATTAGTGAGATTTGAAACTTCCAATCTCGGGGCTCTATTGGCTCCTGCTTCAGTCAAGTATATCATCGTAGCGACTCCCAACCTAAATGCTCTTTGGAAAGGTACTCCTGCATTAGGTGCTCCCCTTACTACTGCAGATTTAAGTGGTCCAGTTAGATACACAGACGGGAAAGTGCAGGGAGATCCCATTAATATTAAAAAAATACTGGATGCTCAAAGGGATTTGAAAAGTGTGTACAATAACGGAAATTTTTCCGTATACGAAAACTTAGATTATTTCTCTAAAATATCTGTCTTTTCGAGTGCAACATATGTTATTGGTTCACAAGATGTTATGTCTATTTTGCCATATATTCCTGGTTTTAATGTCAAATCTACGATGATTATATTCGCAAACGAAAATAATGGTTTATCAAAAACGTTGTCGGCTGCAAGCTCATCTATTATTTTCTTTAATACAGATACTAGAAATTATCTTGGCAATTCTCTGACCCCTAATTTGTTAAATGAAAGCGAGAATTTACTAGATGACATTAGTCTAAAAAATCAAGTGTACTTATTTACTCAAAATTCTTCGTCATTTTTTTCGCAGTCTGTTATGCTGACAAAAGGTGAATATTGGATATCGGTTAATCCTTTAGGCTTGGGAAGTTGCAATCCTATCTTGAAGGTTGATGGTATCAATACTGAATATGCGTCTAGTATGAGTGATGGATGGCATGTTTTTCCGCCGATTTATCTTCAATCTGGAACCCATAATATTACTTTAGCTAATGTTGCTTGTGGTGACATTATCGCTGTTCATAATAGACCTGATTTAGAAGACATATTCAATGATGGAGTAAGCATTAACAATACCGTCTCTAAATTGAGTGACACTTCTTATAAAATCAATATAAATGTTATCCAACCTTTCTTCATGGCGCTTTCAGAAAGTTACGATAATAATTGGGTGGCCTATTGCCAATCAGGGCAATTGATTCATTTTATGGCTTTTTCATATTCGAATGCATATTATTTTAACACTACAGATTGTGATCACGACATAACAATACGCTATGATGCGCCTTTGCTAAATCAGTTATACATGACTCAACAAATTTTATTCATTATTATTTCAGCGGTTGTTGTTATTTTATATATTCTTTATTTAATAAGCAACCGACTTAAATTTAAAAAGAAAATCAACTAGTTATTTACTATGAAAGCTTTTTTGGTCTTTAGCCTTCTATCACTGAGTACCACGTACCCAGCACTTCTCAGAATCCCAACATTTCCTCTAAAGGAACAATGACCACAATATGTAGCCTTACTCTTCTAACAGTCTTCTCAAAAGCCTCTTCAACGTACTTCTCGTCGGTCACCAGCAAATGTCAGATAAGAGTCAACACTTTCCTGCCACAGAAACGTAAGTAGTCTTCTTTCCCTTCCTAGCCTTAACACGCAAGAAAAACTCCGAAAAGGCGGATTCTTAAAGTTAACAGCCGAATGAGCCACCTATCTCTCCGTTTAACTTCATGATTGTTACCTGAGTATTCTTCAAGTGAACATTAGAGATGCAAACAAATTGTTTTTTTATAGTTTATCCGCTAAATGAGTTGATGGGTGAGCGGTGATGGGGTTAATCGGGGAATCGCTATGATCCCCGACAGTTTGAAGAGTACCGTTCAGCTAATCGGCATTAATTTCAGTACTTACTCACCTTTCGCAGGCTTTCTTCTGTTTCAACCAAAGCGTCCAAGGCGTTGACATCTAAACTGATGAGCCCAACCAAAACTATCGACGTCTTCTTGGCCCGGCCTTTGGCCAAAGCCAGCACTCCTTTAGCACATTATCCTTGAATAAGCGTTGAACTACTCAACCAAATAACGCTTGGCCCTCAAAAGCACGTCAGACTCAACCTTGCAGCCTTTGCCCCTCCTGCGAGGGCTATCAGCAATTACCGGAACAGCGTTTGTTTCTGACAGCTCTATAATTTGTCCTTGAACAATAAGCCCATCTGCTAGCACATATTCTGCCTCTAAGTCTTCAACCAACTTTGGAAGAAACTGAAGTCTGGTGTAGACACGAATTCTCAGTACTTTGACTTTCCATTAATCAAGGTTTTCTCTTCTTTTAGGTGCAGCTGGAACTATTGCTTTGTTGACGAAAAGCCTGGCAAGTTTCAGGCTTCCATGAAAGCAAAAAGGTGCTAACTAGATTTAAAATCATGCACACCGCTACATTAAGAAATTAAAATAAATTTTAATTCCGCGAAGTTTAAAGTTTAATAATCAGTAACTCAAATTTAAAATTAATGTTTAAGAGACAACGACTTTGCAATTTCCTAATTCTTGCGGTTCAATTCAGATTTCGGTTAACACTATCCGAGCCCTTTCATATCGTGCCAAATTTGATTAATAAAAAAGGTGAAAAATTATAGAATCTTTACCTTTTGTATCAATAGTGGTGCCTTTTTATAACTCCAAAAATTCGCTTCCTTCGCTCATAAATGCTTTGTTGATACAAGATTATCCAAAAAAAATGCTAGAAATTGTGATGGTTGATGATGGCTCGACGGACGAGTCCTATGACATAGCGAATAAATTATTAGGAAATATACCCGTAAGCGAGATAAATGTCAAAATTTTAAGATGTGGGAAAAAAGGTGGTCCAGCAAAAGCTAGGAACTATGGGATAAGAAATTCTAAAGGCGAGATTATAGCTTTAACAGACAGCGATACTATCCCAGATGAAAAGTGGGTGTGTCAATTAGTGAAATGTTTTCAGAAGAGTAACGACATTGGCGGTGTTCAGGGAAAGACGATAACTGAATCGGAAAGGTTCATTTTTCCTTTAAGAGTAGCCCCAATCTCTAGGTTTGTCACATGTAACATCGCTTATCGAAAAGAAGTTCTACTTAAATGCCAATTGTTTGATGAACGATACCAATATCCTTTTAGAGAAGATAGCGACTTAGCGTATAAAGTGCTGGAAAAAGGTTACAAAATTATATCGACGGAAAACGCGATAGTTTATCATCCTCTTAGGACGATAAAAATAACGGACATTTCACGTAATACTGTCTACCACATGTATGATGTGCTGCTTTATAAAGATCATTCAATGCTTGCAAGGGATGATTTAGGTGCGCCTATAGTAGGCGGGTTCACTCTATCAGGTATCGCTTTTTTCGGTTATTTAATTGCGCTGCTTTTGCCTATTACTTTTTTGTATTATCCGTTGTATCTGCTGTATTTCAGTCTGTTAGTAGTATTTGTTTTAGCTCTAATAATGATAAAAAAAGCAAAATACAAAGCTGTTCCTATGAGCGAAAGGATGCTTAGCAGCGTTTGGCATCTCTTATATTTCATATCGGCTGAAGTTGGTCGAATTATAGGTTGCTTTAAATTTAAAAAAATATACATTTGAAAACCATTGGCCTAAATGTATATGCTGAACCGGAAGTGAATTAGTTGTTTGCAAAAGCTTTAATTAACTAAGTGTTAATTTAGAAAAGTGCTCATCGGTTGTTGACAAATTATTATATAAATCGAGTAACTTTAGAAAAGTTCGTTCCGTGAACTCAATTACGTTCGGCGAAAAAGTGCAGAAAAACTCATCATGGGAAAAAATTGACAACCGTAAGTCGCTCATATTAAAAAATTTTTATGAATTTTATTTGAATAAATTTCATAGATAAATGATGCATACTAACCTAATTTTATTTCGTCTTCGTTCCAATGAGAAAAAGACCGAAAAATGGCTTAAGTCTACTAGAACGCCAAAGTAACGGTAGAGTTTTGTTATTAACTATTTTAGTTTTTAGTCCGATGGATGCAAGTAACTTGGTTCGTTTAAGATGATTTTGGTCATTTGGATGCTCAAGAATTTTTCTTATCATAAAAGCTGCACCAGGAGGATAATATAAAGTTGAGGTAATACCACATTTTCGAGTAGTACTGTAATAATCCTCTATTGAATAAACATGCTCGGCTATTCCTGCTTCAATCTCTTCATTTTTAAGGTTGGTGAGTCTTATGTCGTTTGCTTGAGCGGTTGGTTCATTTATCAGTACCAACCGACCAGACCTCTTTAAGACGCGTGAAGCCTCAGAAATTGATTTCCCAATATCGGAATGATGTATGGATGCAGTAGAAAATACAACATCAAAGCTTTCATTTCTAAAAGGTAATCTCTCCATGTCACCCATTGCTCTCTCGAAGAATAAATTCTCATTTATAATCTCGTTTGATATACCTAATCCCATAACTTTATCCTGAAGTATATCAAAAGCAACTGCTTGGCAGCCAAGTTGGGCAAAAGTTTTTGTTGTCCAGCATCTTCCTGCACCCAAATCAAGAACTTTTTCGTAACCTTTCAATCTCAGAATTTTAAGAGAATGGTAAAAATTGATTACATGAGGTAACCAATGTTCACGGAAATCCTGGCTTTGTAACTGTTTTATTTCGGGCAATTTTAGGCCTAATTTCTCAATTCTCTCTCGTTCATATGTACCATTTTGTTTAGCTAGGACTATCCATCCTTTCTGTTCAGAGATAATATCCTGACGTGGATTAATGAGGAAATCAATTATTCCTTCCTTTATCGGAAATTCAGACTTGCAACCTTGGCAAATAACTTTTCCATTTTTAATTTCTACGCAATCCTGTTCATCGATAAAATACTTAAAACTAGAACTTTTTTCTCGACAAATAGGACAAAAAAGTGTATCGATAATTTCTTTTCGCATCTCTACCAAGCCAGTTATTTCAAAATAAAATCTCTTTTTGCTATTTATTCTTAATGATTAGTACTCTGAAGAAGAATTCAGATACCTGAATGGAACGCTTTTTATACAAACTATTGTTTTATTCGTTGGGTTGATAGAGCTGCAAACAAATAGTCGCAATGGTAAAATCGCTATTCTTGGCGGTGGTTTGTCAGGGCTGGTTACGGGTTATTTGCTGAATCAAAACGGTGAGTCTATTGAAATTTTGGAGCAAGAGCATGAAACTGGCGGCTTAATGAGGTCTTTGGTGGATGATGGGTGGACTTTTGATTATGGGGGTTCACACATAATTTTTTCAAAGAATACTGAAGCGTTAAATTTTATGCTTGACCTGTTGGGAGAAAATTACATTAAAAACCGGCGTAATACAAAAATACTATACAATCGGAGCCTAGTCAAGTATCCGTTTGAAAATGGATTATCAGATCTCCCTAAGGCAGAGACCTTTGAGTGTTTAAACTCCTTTATACAAACCCTGTTGTGTAAAGAAAAAGATAAGTTAGCTAAGCCCAAGAATCTTAACGAGTGGTCATTCTACACTTTCGGAGAAGGGATCGCTAGAAAATATCTTATTCCATACAATGAAAAAATTTGGAAGTTGGATGCTAAACTTATGGGGTTGGATTGGGTCGAACGAATTCCTTCCCCACCAGTCGAAGATATCCTTAAATCGTCTTTAGGCATAGCAACAGAAGGCTATACTCACCAGTTGCACTTCTATTATCCAAAAAATGGCGGTATACAAGCGTTAATAAAATCCTTAGAAGCTAAAATTGCGCAAAAAATCACTCTTAATTATAACGTTAAAAGGGTTGGAAGAGAAAACGACCACTGGGTAGTCTCAGACGGAAAGACAGAAAAATCGTTCAACAGAATAATTTCGACAATTCCTGTACAGAGATTAGTTGCTGCAGTTGATGCTCCCCAAGAAGTAAGAAATGCCATATCTGCATTGAAATATAACTCCCTTATCACAGTAATGCTCGGTATAAATAAAAACAAACTTAATGATCTATCTTGGCTTTATATCCCTGACAAGACGGTTCTAACCCATCGTGTGAGTTTTCCGTCAAACTTCAGTCTATTTGTCGTTCCTCCAGGCAAATCCTCAATTTTGGCCGAAATCACCTGCCACTTTGGAGACGATGTATGGCGAATGAAAGATTCGGAAATAATAGAACGAACAATAGACGACCTAGTTAAACTTGGGATAATCTGTAACAAAGACGATATCTGCTTTAATCGAGTGCACAGAGAAGAATACGCTTATGTACTAAATGACCTCGACTACCTACGTAACCTGTCAATCGTGAAAAATTACTTCCAAGAAATAGGAATAAGTCTTATCGGCAGATTTGCTGAATTCATGTATCTGAATATGGATGCTTGTATTCAGCATTCAATCGCTTATGTAAAGGGACATTAACGGCTGCATAATATCAGCGACATAAATTCTCTAACTTTGCCTTGGCGAAAAAACTCTTGGTTTGGCGAAAAATAGATATATTCTATCAATTTTTTTGAGTACAAAGGAGCATTAAAATGCCTGATACCTCATTGGCAAGAAAGGTAATAAACTATCGAGATCTGCATTATGCAGTAAACTATTTTCGCAGATTTTATGGATTCTCAAAAATGTTAAAAGGTGTTACTTTTATCAGCTATCGGTTAATTAGAGAGATTTTTTTAAGTTTAGAAGAAGAACACATAGCTAATGTCAACGGCTATAAGCTAACGACAATACCAAACGACTCAGGAATTTCAAACGAGCTTTTAATTTTTAAAACGCATGAACCCCTTAGCACAGAAGTTTTAAAGACAGAGTTGAAAAAAGGGATGGTGTGCTTGGACATAGGTGCAAATATTGGTTATTACACTTTACTTGAACGTAAACTTGTTGGGAATAGGGGAAAAGTTATTGCTATCGAACCTTCTCCTTTAACATTTTCCTATTTAACTAAGAATGTACACCTGAACAGGTTTAGCGATATTGACACTTTCAATATTGCGCTTTCCTCTTCTGACGGTGAAGTGCCATTTCTGGTTGGTGCAATGTCAAATCTTTCTAAGGTTGCAATCAAGACTGACAGCTATCCTGGGAGCTCTCTTATCAAAGTGCCCGCAAGAAGCTTAGATTCGTTTGTTTCACAGAATGGTATAGAAAAGCTTGATTTTTTAAGAATGGATGTGGAAGGTCACGAAAAAGAGATAATTAAAGGCGGTTTTAAAGCAATAAAAGAATTCAAACCAATATTACATTTAGAGGTACATAACTCTATTCTTGGTTTTAAAAGGACGATAAATTTTCTCTATGAGTTACGTAATTTGGGTTATAGCATAAAATATTACATTCCAAGAGAGTTAGACATCCCCTTCATTGGCTCTAAAAAAGACATACTTACAGCGGATTTCGATATGCTGCTAAGGAAGTCGTCGGATTGCAAATTGCCTGCAACTTTCCATTTACTGCTTGAATAGTTAGGCGGTAGGTAATTAATCCATTAGTTATTTTAATTATATTTTTTAATAAAATAAAATCGTAAGATTGCAATTGAAATAACTAATATACTAGAATCGCTTAAGAAAATTACGGGGAGATTTTCGTGCGGTGGGCTAGAGTTAATTGTAGAGCGGAAAGATTGCATAACCTTATCCCTTTTTCCGCCAGAGCACTAAGCGACTTATTCATTGTGCCTAACCGAAAGTTGAAAAGTAAAATAGTATCCATTATTTTTTTGTTAATACTCGTCTTAATGCTTTTATCAAATTTACATATAGGAAACACCCGGGCGGACATGGGGAATGTCGAGGACGAGTTCTCGATAGTCCAAATTTCAGATACACAATACCTGAGTTCAACTTATTCTTCATCTTGGATGCAGTTGGCAAATTGGATAGTGGCCAATACTGCTAATTATAACATCAAAATGGTTGTTCACACTGGAGACATAGTCGATAGTGGAGAAGCCTCATCTCAATGGGTTATCGCAAACGCGTCAATGAGCCTGCTACTGGCCGCTAATGTTCCGTATACGTGGGACGCTGGAAACCATGACCAAAATTTGACTGCTGGCGGTCGGCATCCCGGAACCCCTGATGATGGCTGGATCGGGTCGCATTTCTTGGCTTTTAATGCAACATATATGCATTCTAAGCCTTACTGGGTTTCCGATATAAACGACGGTAAAAATACGGCTGTGCAATTCTCTTATGGAGACCTCAATTTTTTAGTTATTAATCTGGAATTTCATGCTAACCAAACAGTTATTGATTGGATGACTCAGTTAATTGACACTCATCCGAACTACAAAGTTATCGTCGCCACTCACAGTTATCTCAATGGAATGCAGGGGTATGGTTACCCTTTTTCGCCAAATTCTCCAGATTGGGAAAATAACCTAAGAGCGACTTTAGACAATTATTCGAACGTCTTCTTAACGATGAGCGGCCACTACATACATACTGTTTATCCCGCCGGCGATGAGGAAACATCGAATTATACTCGTGTTCATCGAAGGGAAGAGACTTTTTTTAACAGGCAAATGGCTTTGGACGATTTTGGACCCGGAGCAGATTCGGTTCGAATCTTCAGATTCAACATGGCTAATTTGGATGATATTTCAGCTCAAGTATCAACCTTTGATATATACTCTGGCGTATGGAAGAATGACATATGGAATAGCTTTAGCTTCAATTTAAATCAGGACGCAAATGACCAGAATACCCCCCAAAATACTAACACGCAAACAGTGGGTGTTTTCTTGCAACCACAACCTACTCCCTCACAGACCGCCAACCCAAAAATTATGCCTAAACCTACTTCTGCGCCTATACATACTGTTAAGCCAACACCGAAACCAACACCGGTGCCCAAATCAATATCTGTTCCAGTAATCAAGCCATTGCTCAACCAAAAAGCCTTTTTTTCACCAGACTGTCCAATTATAAACTTTTTTAATAATCTGTTTAATCAATTGTTTTCTATGAATACTCGGCAGTCTAAGCTTTGCTACTTGAATGATTGGCTAACCTGCGTTAATTTAGATTTTACATTTTTTTTCGAGACGCCTAATTCAAGGTAGTCTCATTTTTTAATTGCGCCCTTGCTGTATCTGTTCCAAACATTTCTAGTTTTTACTTACTGGGAAGAGACGGATTCCAAGACCCGCAGCGGGAATGAGGTTTAACTGCTTCAAATTGCTGAATGAAAAAAGCAGCTAGTTATCAGGGAGAAGACAAGCAATTCTTTGCTAAACGTAGTGACCCGTAATATGAGTACCTGAAACTCTACAGCGAGGCGCATACATGTCAAATTCTATCATACGGAGCAGACATGCCGGTCAACTTTTTGCGTTGGCGCTCGTATGCCATGCAAGTAAAGACGCCGAACCGGAACCATACAGCGTTTTTTTCTCGAAGAGCTTAAATGTTTGCGTAGCAACTGAGAGCTCAGCATTCAATGAACATATTGGTGATGAATCATGTCTGGCGCAAGCAACTCGGGAAACTCAGAGGCAAAACAACGGTACTGTCCCTATTGCGGTGGCAAAAACCTCTTCAACGCAGAATTCTGTATAAACTGCGGAAAAAAACTCAACGAACCTCAACCAAGCACTTCCGTGTTAATGCCTGCGCCTCCTCCTCCACCGCCGCCTCAAGCCAAAAAATCTCATCTTGGACGCTACATTGCAGTGGGTATAACAGTCGGAATTTTAGCTGCCGTTTTAGTTGCTGGCGCAATAGTGCTATTCCAGCCGACAGGTGACAACTCGCAACCGACGCCGACACCAACACCCACCTTTGCCCCAACTCCCACCCCTACGCCGACGCCTACTCTTGTTCCAACTTCTGCCCCAACAGTGACCCAAAACATACTAATCACAGGCATCAACGTCCAAATCCAGTATACCGCGTCTGATCAGGGTTATTTCGGTGCGTCCTCCCAAACGGTTTCACTTAGCAACCAACCAAATGGAATCCTTACAATACAGACGGGGCAACAATTTATCTTATACTTCACTTTGAATGCTCCCTCATCTGGAACACACACTGACTCAATTACGCAGGTGCAGGTTGGTACTCCAGGGTTCCAATTGGTGTCTGTGCAACCGCAGTGTCCGATTGATTTCACAACGGGCGCTTCTACACAGATTACTGTAACGTTGACTGCGCCGCAAACCGTTTACAATGGGCCGGTTGAGTTGGTGCTTACGACTTCAGGGTACACTAGCTAATTTCCGCCAACATAGCCTCCAATGTTACCGCCTCGTTGAATCAGCATTATCCCGACTGCGGCTGCTTTGATTGTATAGGTACCTTGTTGTCTTGTACGCAAGAAAAACGACGCAATCAGAGCTTTTCCTGGTAGTTATCCCTGAGATGGGAGCTAATAAATCTGACAGATTGGTTGGTTGCTTCCCAAGTTCGTTCCTGCTTTGGGCGCATTATGTACATTTTAGTACAGACAAGCCTTAAATATGGCATCGGTGATTGTTTGTGAACTATTGGAGCATGACTTAAATGGGGAATCGCCTTTGGCGCACAAACAACAACGGCTACAAAGCCACTCAACTACGTCAAATTTAACTATACAAACCAACCCGTAGAAATATTCTCAAAACTCCACCACAAATACAAAACCGCCTACCTGCTTGAATCCATCGAAGGACCCCAAAAACTCGCCCAATATTCATTCTTAGGCTTCGACCCAAAAACAACCATAACCGCCAAAAACGGCACAGTCACAATAACCAAAACCGAAACAGGCAAAGCCACAACCAAACAGACCAGCGCCCCCTTCGGCGTCATCCAAGAACAACTCCAGCCCTATGCAAACGACATGGTGGATTTCCGCTTTGTCGGCGGCGCATTAGGATACATAGGCTATGACGCCATAAGATACGTCGAAAGGCTTCCTAACCAAAAGCCTGACCCTTTGGGTTTTCCCGATTTGGAAATGGGTATCTTTGAGGACGGAGTTATTTTCGACCACACCCGAAATCAAGCTTACTACTATTTCCGGGGCGAAAACCGTCTTGCTGAAATCGAGGAATTGCTAAAAAAGCCTGCCTCCGAAGATGTGCCGTTCACCTACACGCAGCCCCAAGTTAACACTGCCAAAGCAGATTTTGAAGCCGCAGTCCAAAAAGCCAAACAATACGTTACCGCAGGCGACATTTTCCAGGTAGTCCTCTCCAAACGCTTTGAATTCCAATACAGCGGCAGCCTCTTAACTTTCTACAAGAGTCTGCGCCAAATTAACCCTTCACCCTACATGTTCTACTACAAATCTGGTGAACGCCAAATCATCGGCGCCAGCCCAGAAATGCTGGTCCGAGTTGACAAAAGAAAAGTCGTCACTTTCCCGATTGCGGGCACCGCACCATATACGGCTGACGCAGAGGAAAATGCTCGGCTTGGCAGAGAACTGCTCGCTGACCAGAAAGAACGCGCTGAACATGTTATGCTTGTGGACTTAGCGCGTAACGACATTGGACGAATCAGCCGGTATGGCAGCGTCTCGGTCCCCGAGTTTATGCAGGTTCACCAGTTTAGCCACGTGCAGCACATCGTTTCCCAAGTTGTCGGCGACTTAAAGGATGGCTTGGAGAGTTTTGACGCGCTAAAAGCGGTGTTTCCAGCGGGAACCGTTTCGGGTGCACCTAAAGTCAGAGCCATGGAAATTATCGAGGAGCTTGAGCCTTCTCACCGTGGACCTTACGCTGGCGCAGTGGGCTATTTCAGCTGTAACGGCAACTCCGATTTCGCAATAACCATCCGCACCCTCTTCTCAGAAGGCAACAAAGCCTACATTCAAGTGGGCGCAGGCATAGTTGCAGACTCGAACCCGCAGAAAGAGTGGTTGGAAACCGATCAGAAAGCTAAGGCGCTGATGAAGGCGCTGGAACATGCTGCAGGAGGCAGAACCCAATGAAGGTACTTGTAATCGACAACTATGACAGCTTCGTCTATAACCTTGTACAATACATTGGCGAGCAAGGCGCAGAGACAGTCGTCTATAGAAACGACCAAATCACCTTGCAAGAAGCCGCCAAACTGCAACCCGACCGCATAGTTATTTCGCCGGGGCCAGGCAACCCAGAGGACGACAGGTTCTTTGGCGTCTGCAAAGCAATCCTGCAAACGTTGAGCCCAAACATTCCTACGCTCGGCGTCTGCTTGGGGCATCAAGGCATCATCCACACATATGGCGGCAAAGTAGTTCACGCTAAAAAACTGATGCATGGCAAAACCTGTACCATACGTCATGATCAGCAAGGGCTCTTTGTGGGCGTACGTAACCCCTTCAGTGCCACACGTTACCACTCACTGGCAGGCGAAAGAGACTCCATCCCTGACTGTCTCCAAATTACCGCAGAAGCCATCGACGACGGCGAAATCATGGGAGTACGGCACAAGAAATTCCCTATCTATGGTGTCCAATTCCATCCAGAGAGTATCCTTTGCCAAGACGGCAAATTAATCATCAAAAACTTTTTGGGGGCAAAGCCATGATCCGCGAGGGCATACAGAAACTCATCGAAGGCGTGGACTTAACTTACGAGGAATCAGGCGCCATTATGACAGAAGTGATGTCGGGTAAAGCCACGAGTTCACAGACCGCGGCGTTCCTTACTGCATTGCGCATGAAGGGTGAAGCTGTTGAAGAACTCATCGCATTTGCTTCCGTCATGAGGATGCACTGCAAACAGATCTATCCCAAAGTGCAAGGGCGACTGGTAGACACCTGCGGTACAGGCGGAGACAAAATCAAAACCTTCAACGTCAGCACGGCAGCGGCTTTTGTCATTGCAGGCGCAGGAGTTTCAGTGGCAAAGCATGGGAACCGTTCAGTAACAAGCAAAAGCGGCAGCGCCGACGCCCTAGAAAAGCTTGGCTTAAACCTTGCATTGGAGCCGCAGGCTATCGAAGGCATTATTGAGCGGGTCGGGGTCGGCTTCATGTTTGCACCCGCCTTCCACCCCGCAATGAAGTATGCTGCTGAACCCAGGCGGGAAATCGGCATACGGACAGCATTCAACCTTCTGGGGCCATTGACAAATCCAGCAAGTGCCAATGCACAGTTACTTGGAGTTTATGATCAGAAGTTGGTTGTTCCGATGGCTTGTGCGCTGCAGAAACTCGGTTGTGAGGAGGCGATGGTTGTCCATGGCTTAGATGGATTAGACGAGGTTTCCACGGTTGGCAAAACAGTTATCGCGCATGTGAAGGGCTGTGAAGTCAAAAAGTTAGAGGTGTCGCCCCGAAGTTTGGGTGTTAAGAAGGCGGCTGTTGCCGACTTGCAGTGTGCGTCATCTGAGGAAAGCGCCGAAATCATTTTTGGAATTCTGAACGGAAAGATTTCTGGTGCAAAAGCTGACATGGTGCTGGTTAACAGTGCTGCAGGGATCATTGTCAGCGGTAAGGCAGCCGATTTCAGAGAAGGCATAGAGTTAGCAAAAAAATCCGTCACAAGCGGTGCTGCTTACCGTAAACTCAAAGAATTAGTTCGAGCATCAAACGGTAATACATCTAAACTTGAGGAGTTGGAATCAAAGTATGCATGACTTCTTAGACACTCTGGCAATGGATGCTGTAGGTACAATTGAGAGCGGATACTACGGCAAATTGACGGCTGTGCAGCATTCGAAGGTTAGCCTGAAGCAGGCGATTTTTGATTGCAAAACCAATGCGGTTATCACTGAGATTAAGTCGGCTTCGCCATCTCTGGGAACCATCCGTCAAAGCGTCAACCCTGCAGAGGTCGCTCGGGCTATGCAGAGAGGCGGCGCTGTAGGCATCTCGGTTCTGACTGAGCCTAAACATTTCAATGGTTCGCTCTCCGCGCTTGCGCAGGCAAGGGAAGCTGTTAGGCTGCCGATCCTCATGAAAGATATCGTTCTGGTTGCAGAGCAAATCGAAGCCGCTGCCAAGATAGGTGCAGACGCTGTTTTGCTAATTGAGGGGTTGTTTGAACGGAAATGCTGTGAGATGAACGTTGACAAGATGATAGCTTATGCTCACGGTCAAGGGCTTGAGGTTCTGCTTGAAACCCACACAGCAGCCGAATTCAACGTTGCCCTCGAAACCGAAGCAGACCTTATTGGAATAAACAACCGTAACCTCGCAACCCTCAAAATCGACCTCGACACAACCAAAGAAATCCTGCAGAAAAACGGAAAACAGGAAAGAACAGTCATAAGTGAAAGCGGAATCAAATCAGCCTCTGATCTGCAGTTTCTGCGGAGTTGCGGCGCCGACGCTTTCTTAATTGGTTCAAGCATAATGACAACAGGCGACGTTGAAGCTAAAGTTAGGGAGTTTGTAGAAGCATGAAGTTAAGTAATTACCCCATAGACGGCAAATACGGCAAGTATGGCGGACGCTTTGTACCTGAAGTCTTGATGGAAGCCATTACCGAGTTAGAAAAGGCATACGACCAAGCCAGAGCCGACCCAGAGTTCCAGCGGCAACTCGACTATTACCTCGCCGAATTCGTCGGCAGACCAACCCCGCTATACTACGCGGAGAATTTATCACATAAGCTGGGCGGCGCAAAAATCTACCTCAAACGCGAAGACCTCGCACATGGCGGCGCACACAAAATCAATAACACCCTCGGACAGGCACTCCTCGCTAAGCGGATGGGCAAAACCCGCGTTATCGCCGAAACAGGAGCAGGGCAACACGGCGTCGCAACAGCCATCGCATGTGCTGCATTGGGGCTAAAAGCAATCGTGTATATGGGCACCGAGGACTGTGAGCGGCAACGGCTAAACGTTTTTCGCATGAAGCTGCTCAACGCCGAAGTGCACCCAGTCGATTCAGGCTCAAAAACCCTCAAAGACTCCATCAACGAGGCGTTTCGCGACTGGGTAACCAACCTTGAATCCACATACTACCTCATCGGCTCCACCATGGGACCGCATCCTTACCCCATGATCGTACGCGACTTCCAAAGCGTGATTGGCAAAGAAATCAAGCAACAATTCAAACAGAAAACAGGCGCCTTACCAGATGCACTAGTGGCTTGTGTAGGCGGCGGCTCAAATGCAATGGGAACCTTCTACCCCTTTGAAGACGACACCTCAGTGAAGCTGATTGGCGTCGAAGCTGCAGGCCAAGGCATCGAAACAGGCAAACATGCGGCGACTCTGGCGGCTGGCTCAGAGGGCGTCTTCCACGGCATGTACACCTATGTGTTGCAGGATAAGAACGGCCAGATTGCCCAAACCCACAGCGTCTCAGCTGGGCTAGATTACCCTGGCGTCGGCCCCGAACACAGCTTCCTAAAAACCATCAAACGGGCAGAATACGCCTACGCAAACGACAAAGAAGCTGTTGATGCGTTCCTTACACTGTGCAGAGAAGAGGGCATCCTTCCAGCGCTGGAATCCTCCCATGCATTGGCACACGCCATCAAGTTAGCTCCAAAAATGGAGAAGTCCCAATCAATCGTCGTCACCCTCAGCGGACGAGGCGACAAAGACGTAGAAACCATAGCAGACTACATAGGAGCAAAAATATGAACGCCATAAAAACAGCTTTCCAAAGAGCCAAGCAACAGGGCAACGGCTGCCTCATCGGCTACATCACTGCAGGCGACCCAACCCCCGAGCGGACACCAGAAATAGCAGATGCACTCATTCGAGGCGGCGTAGACATCTTGGAGTTAGGGTTGCCCTTCTCGGATCCCATTGCGGATGGACCAACAATTCAAGCTGCAAGCCTACGTGCACTAAACGCTGGCACCACACCCCTCAGGGTCCTAGAGATCGCTAAAGAAATCAAAAGCCAACACGACGTGCCCTTGGTAGTGATGACTTACTATAACCCAGTGTTCCAGCATGGCGTCGACAACTTCCTCGCAGCAGCCAAAAAACACGGCGTAGACGGCTTCATCGTCCCCGACTTGCCCGTGGAAGAAGCAGACTCATACAGAAAAGCAGCAAAAGCCCACCAACTTGACACTATCTTCCTTGCTTCCCCCGCCACCTCCAAAGAACGCCTAACCAAAATCGTCGACGCTTCCTCAGGCTTCCTCTACCTGGTCTCGCGCTTCGGCGTAACAGGCGCACAGAGCAGCGTTCAGGACTCGACGGTGCAGTTAATCAAGAAAGTGCACCCATTCACCTCAGGCAGGGTTCCGTTGGCGGTTGGCTTTGGCATCTCAAAACCAGAACATGTCAAAAAGGTTATCGAGGCAGGTGCAGACGCAGCAATCGTGGGCAGCGCATTCATCAATATTGTGCAGCAGAACAGAAGCGGCATGCTTGGAGAATTGCAAAAGTCCGCTTCAGCGCTAAAGGCAGCTACAAAAATATAGCCTTCTTTTTATTGGCAGATCAAAATCTGTTCAGCTCGTAGCTTGCTCCACAACCAGCCAGCAAGTCAAATCAAACTCAGACACAAAAAACCAGCCGCCAGCTAAGCCCGCTGGAAGAAGAAGAAATAAGAGGGGTCTCCACCTTCTTCTAATACTAAAAAATTGATGGGTACACCGCCGATTAGGCTAGCTGTCATCATCCCAGCATTCTAAGCACATGCCTTCGCAGTTTTCATAGACCTGTTTGGTTATTTCTCGGCCACAATTTTTGCAAGTGAATTTTTTGTTAGAGCTCATTACTTCTCAGCCGAGTGAGAAAACATTTCTTGCTTAATTAGAATTTTCCTCCAAAAAACAAAAAATGTATTTCACGCCTCTCCCAGCTTATTTTTTAGCATAAGTTTTATAGTTGGAAATATCTCTCTATGTGCGGCGATGGATCTTAAGCGGTGGGTTAGGGGTCCATTACTTCCGTAAATCCTCTACATGACGGGCTGACATCTGCGGATGAGGCGTCAAAGGCCGCTTGGAGCTTCACCTCCGAACCAGTGACTATCCGTCCTTTGGGGCTGGCGGTCAACGGGCGGTTTCCGTAGGGAAACTGCTTCGTTGTTTAGCAGGCGAACCTGGCTAGGCTCGGGAGAGAGCAACCTAAGTTTGGACGTTATGCGCTCAAGGGGGTGCGGGTAAGAGTGTAGGGCTTGAGGCGTTTCAGGCGGAGTCTGGGCGTCAAACCGCAGTGATCCATCGCTACTTCCTATTTTTCTAAAGGCTTCCCATAAGGGCATCTAAAACATCGGGAATTAGATAACTTGTTTATTGTTGGTCTGGATTTTTTTTGACTTTCACTCTCGCTTCTTAGCAAGCAATACCGCTCGCTTGAGCTGTCAAGTTGATTCAGACATCTTATTTTTATGGAAAAGCACTTAAGAGATTTTTAGTTATTTTTGTTAGAGTCTTTTTGTTTAAGGAGACGGAATTATTTCTCTGTTTAAAGAGGTCAATAGTCTTCTTTTAATTAGAGGTCTTAGGGGGTTTGGGTACGGCTTTCTGAACACTGTATTAGGATTTTATCTTGCAGAGCAGGGATATAGCCTCCTGCAAATAGGAATCATAGTAACTGCAGCAGGTATATCGAGCGCAGTTCTAATCGTCATGACAGGAGTCCTGTCGGACAAAACCAATAACAGAAAATTTTTCCTCATACTCTCTGCCTTACTAATGGCGACTCTAGGCGCAATATACTCCTTTACCACCTTTTTCCCGCTTCTATTACTAGGTGCCATTCTAGGCGGAGCTGGAAGCGCTGGAGGCGGAGGACCAGGAGGCGGACCTTTTGGGCCTGTTCAACAAGCGCTATTAGCAGGCAAAGTTAGCCCCCAAAAAAGAAACAGCGTATTCAGCATTAACGCTCTTGTCGGTACTGTTTTATTCAGTGCAGGAGCTGCCGCCGCAGCTTTACCTGAAACTTTTGCTTTCTCAGGATTCAACAAAATGCTTGGTTACCAACTATTATTTTTATCTTTCATGGTTTTGGGAATTGTAACAGCATTCCTAAGTTACCTAGTTGCCGACGTTAAGGCTGTAAAGCAAAAAACTAAACGACAAGGAACACGGTTAATCGGTAAGTTTACTCTGACAGCCACCGTGAATGGTTTTGCCTTTGGACTTATACCTTTACCTCTCATTACACTCTGGTTCAGCATTGCATTCGGAGCTTCAGCATTCTACATTTCGCTTGTAATTAGCGCATCCACTCTCGTAAGTGCATTTTCATACCTGCTTGCACCTGCATTAGCAAAACGATTGGGCGCTGTCAACATGATCGTCAGCACAAGAATAGTGAGCGTAACTCTACTACTTTTGACGGCTATCGCTCCACTCTTTATTGTCGCCTCTATTTTCTACATTGCAAGAACCATTTTTCTAAGCGTTGGAATGCCAATCCGGCAATCGTACATGATGGGCGTTATAGGCGCCGAGGAAAGAGCGACGGCAGTAGGAGTTTCCAGCGGAGTCGGGTGGGGTTTACCATATGCAGCCAGCCCAGTAATATCTGGTTTTGTAATGCAGGAAGTTAGCAGCAGTTTACCGCTTTATTTAGCGGCGGTGTTGCAGGCTGCGAATAGCGCTTTGTATTACTGGTTCTTCCATGGGCTGAAACCTCCCGAAGAAAACTTGGAAAGCAACAGCTAAAAAACATAAAACAGCAAATTCCTAAAAATTGCAAATCAAATACATTCCGCTTGTTTCATTTTTTTAATCAGACTGCTATGAAAGTTCCTTTAAGCTCCGAATTAAGAGGACAATGCTTAGTCAAATAAACCACCATTGCATCTATCACCCTATCAGATTGAGGTTTACGATTTCGACCGTATTTTTTTGGAACCGCCTGCTCGGTTATAAAAGCTGCCCTGTAATATCGGGCAGGCTGCATTTCCTCGTTACCTAAGAACAGTTTTTGTATCCTTTGCCCATTTGGATTTTCCAGTTTAACATACGCTTTAATACCGAGGCACCGCTTGACATAGCCACCCATTTGCTCGTAAGCGTCTGAAGAAAAAGTTCTTTCCAGATTTTCTTCAAGCATTAAAAAAATTTCCTCACCGCTTAATTCAACCGTTGATACAAGCGGATTCATAGGTACCATATTATAGAGATCATTTAACGTAATGTTCCCCGAAGGAATGGGCGCGCCGAAACGCCACCCATTAGAAAACGCAATTTGAGTATTGGTTTGGCTTATTAGGGACTGCAGAAGAAAATTATCCATAGTTGATTCAAGAATCATTTCCCGATTGAGAGCTGTCGCAGTTACACCAACACTCTTTGAAAGTTCTTCCATGTAAGGTTCTTGCGCTTGTTTTACAAGACTGTCTACTTCATCGTCTGGGCGTATTTCAGCTTTGACTTCTATCAACCGATGTTCATAATTGATTATATGTCTTTGTTCAACCTCTATATCTAAGCGACCAATAAAAGAACCATGACACCCTGACTGGATAACAATGGTTTTTCCCTGAAGGGCTGGTCTGTATAGGCGGTTATGAGTGTGACCACTAAGGCATACATCTATTCCCTTCACCACTGATAGAAGTTTCATATCCTGGGGGAAGCCCAAATGCGAGATGAGAATTATTAAATCAACATTTTCTTCATTGTGCAGTGTATTGACAATCGGCGGGAGTTCCTCAGCGCCATTTGTGAAGTATAATCCTTCACTGTAAGAAGGAGGCATGACTTTATCCACAATATTAGAAGCCAGCCCTATGATTCCAACCTTTATTCCACCAAACATTCTAACCGTGTAAGGTGGATAGGCAAGTTTTCCATTTTTCTTTTCGTGAACGTTTGCAGCAAGCATCGGATAGTTTAGCTTCGATATTATATCCTGGAATTTTTTTGGACCATAAGCAAATTCCCAATGAGCAGTCATAGCATCAATATTTAACGCGTTTAAAATGGGGATCAACGCTTGGCCTTCAGTTGCTATCGCTGGATAAGTTCCATGAAAGGTGTCCCCGCAATCGCAGAAGAGTACCTTCTGGTCGTTTGCTTCTCGGATTTTTTTCGCAAGTGTCGCAATACGGGCGTATCCTCCAGCCGCTCTATATATTAATCCAGAAGCATCCCAAAAAAGTTCTTGATGAATGTCTAAGTATGCATGTGAATCATTCATTTGAAGAATAGTTAGTCTCATATGCAAAATCGCATCCAAAAACTCTATTTGATTTCCTAATGCATCGGCTAATATGAACATAACTGACAATAAGCAGCTAACGCTTCTGACATTTACGATTTTAAAGACGTTTTTAACTGCTAACGCAGCCGCAAAGGAATATAAGGTATTAAGACTCTTTTCGTTTGAGTATCCCTTTTAGGTTATTCAATCGGTACAAATTATAAGTAGAAGGGCATTAGTGTGCGTACAACCCTTTTGGTTGTGGTTATTCTTTGGGCGTTCAGTGCAGCGTTGATTCTGTTTTTGATTTTTCTAGGGCTCTCTTTAGCGCAAGCGAACTTACCGATTGAGATATTAGTTGCAGTAGTTGCCGCTGCATTGCTGTCAATCTTGGCATTCCGTTTTTACAGGGGTTTACGAGCGAATCTCGCCAAAGCCAAAACAGGAAGCGCCGCCATGATTGGCGCAGTGGGAATAGCAACCACTGACTTAAACCCCGCTGGAGAAGTCAGGGTTCAGGGAGAGTTTTGGAAAGCCGTGGCAAAGGACGGTTGGATAAATGAAGGCAGTGAAGTAGAAGTGACCGGTGTTGAGAACCTGACTATTTATGTAAAAATTAAAGAAAAAGTTTGAATTTCCCGATTTTCCCGGTTCTATATGAGTCTTAATCCAACGGCTTAAGGTGTTCAATGGAATAACGGCACTTTAGTTGATTTCCTGGCTTTTGGTATTAAAACGGTCATTATTGCTGAAACCAAGGTGACTGTCGCCATTACCTCAAACGCTAAGGTAAGATTACTGTAGTCATTAGCTACTATCAGACCTGTTACCGCCGGCCCAACTGCACCCCCTCCCGTAACACCTAGCCCCCAGACAAGTGCGTTTGCTAAAGAGGAGCCGCCTAAGGTTGCGTAATCTCTGGACAGCGCGAATACAAGAGGGAATGCGCTGAAGGCGAAAAAGCCGAAAAGCGACAAAAACACGATTTCGGAAATGCCCGTTGTAAACAGGTAGCCTACGATTGATAGTGCTGAACCAACGGAGCTTATCCCTAAAATTAGCCGTTTGTCAAATTTATCCACAAGTACTCCAAAGAGGGGTTGACCGATTATTGCTGAAGCATACATTATCGTTAGAGTAATGCCCAGCACGTTTGTGATTCCAGTGTTTTTTTGTATTGAGATAAATGTCGGTATCCAAGAGTTTATTCCTATAACGGCGAATGAACGAACGAAAGCTACAATCGTTAAAACTATAATACCCTTAGTTAGTACCTCTCTTAATTTTATTCTCGCCTCAATAGGCTGCTTATCAGTAGTTTGAACAGTTTTAAGGCCTATCCATATTAGTAAAGCAGCTACCAAACCGATTATCGCCAGGATAGCTACCGAATAGAAAACGGGGACGAAAACTGCAATTAGAAAGAGAAGTGAAGGATAGAGCGCTCTGCCGATGCTTCCAACTGCGCCATTAATGCCGAGAGCTTTTCCTCTGGATTTATCTTCGAAGGCTGATTGCAAGATTGTAGCACTTAAAGGATGAAAAAAGGCACCGCCTAGACCCGCAAGAAACGCTGATAAAACTAATGCGGAGATTAAGAGCGATCCATTGCTATAGGTACCTGAAGCATAGAACCCTAGAAACCCAAAGGAAACAATGGCTAAGCCTACGGCAATAAGCGGTCCAGGATGCCCTGTTCGGTCAGCGACGTTTCCAATATAAACGCTCAGCACTGCAGAGGACAAATAGAACGCAAGGTACATCAAGGTAACATCAAGTGGTAGTATACCCCGTTGAGCCACCAACGCCGCTACTACTACTGGCACAAGGAAACTCTCTCCATCATTTATGAAGTGTCCCAGTGATGTAAACAAAAGACCTTTCAGTCTTGTATTTCGAATTTTCTCCAAAAGAATTTTCACCGACGAAAAATAGATCATGAAGAATGAGTCAGTCGAAACTAATATGTTTTAAACTATGATTGTTCTTGTGTTCTGCAGTTTGCTTTTCGCGGGTTATCTGCCTGAACGCTTGGTAGATACTTCCCAGCCCTATTACACCAACCACAATTATAACCAAACCCGTTGAAACGCCAACGGCGTCTAGATTAGGTATTGGAATCCCCGTTTTTATCGCCGCACTATCTATAACTGGAAATATAGCAATCAAAACGCCGATAACAGCAAATGCAATACCGCCATAGTACAAAGCTCTACCAGCCGTTAATCTTCCGATATATTTTATTTGATTTACCGTTAGATGTTTCAGGCGCATGATGTTTGCAAAGACGGCGCCCAGAATTATTTGCATACACATTGTGCCAATTCCAAAGGCAAATCCTGGCAGAGGCGCGTAGATTGCGCTGGGAACTTGAGGCGCAAGAGTAAAAACCAGTATTGTTGCATAGGCACCGAATCCAAAACCTGCGATGAAACCTTGGACAACTGCCATTTTTAATGGAATAGGCTTGAGTTCAGTCTTTTGAGATGGCGGATTGTTCGATTGGGCTAGTTTATGTTTTCTTCCGAGCAATGCATCGAATGGCAAATGCAGATAACGCCCTTTCAGAACATATGACCCAGCAACTAGCATAACAAGACCTACCAAAAGGTATACTGGTCCGTTTAGGTCATATGTCTGGTAGATTGCTGCTAACCCCAAAAAGCCCAGAGTCGTCAAGATGCCTCTTTGAATTATAAAGCCAAGCGAGAACATGAAACCTGACTTCATGCCTCCCCGAGTGCTGTAGCTTCCGACCGAATAGCTGAATGTTATGGGCCAAGTGTGCTCATCGGGTGTTATACCATGCAATAAACCTAGGAGAAAAGCAAAACCCAAGATTGTAAGCACGCTCAATCCACTTGGCGGACTAAAAAGCGAGTAAAATACGAGCATTAAAAACCACAATCTAGACTATTTCCTTAATATAAATAATAATTCAATCATTACCAGCGGGGTATAGGAAATCAGAGAAGCAGCAATCTGTTTTATATTGTGTTAACTGGAAGCTTATCGTGAATAGGTTGCATGTCTTTTGAGCTCTAGGGCGTCGTCTGGCTGGATTATAAAGATGCAACAAAAATTAGGCAAGAATAGCCTTTTATTCATTGTTTTAGCTGAAGATAAGCCAAAAACGCTTATATTCCGAAAGAAGCAATTTTGTTTAGGCGATGAGGCTCACCTTTAACTGCCTTCTGCTTATCCGCAAGGCTGATAGCTTCTACCAAACGTAGGTGATAAAAACGTTGGTTGAAGCAAAGCGATTAAGCAATTCATCAATTAAAAACAATATAATCAACTATGTCCTCACCCGTCAGAATGAAGACGGCGGCTACTGCTTTGCCCAAGGTGCCCTCGAATCAAACGGTCAAGACACATACTACGGATTAGCTATCCTAAGCCAACTTGGTTCACCCTTCCCTAATTCCGAAAAAACCCTGCGCTTTCTTGATGAAAACCGAATAGACAGCATCTACTCAATGTATTACACGGCTAAGTCCCAATTGCTACTCAATGGAGAAATTAAGGCAGAGCTAAAAAAAGACATCAGAAGCTTGCTTGACTCAAAGAAATATTTCGGCTCAAAAGCTTTCTTCTCAGATAGTTCAGAGTTCGTAACAACGCTCATGACGTTAGAACTTGCAGAACTACTAAAGATCCAAGTTAGCTTTGGGGAAGTTGGCGGTTGGATACTTTCCTTCGAGAATGAAGACGGCGGCTTTGGACCACACGGCCAATCCAACATTGACTCAACGTACCATGCAGTTGCCTCCCTATGCTTGCTAAGAAAAAGCCCTAAAAAAATAGCTGAGACCCTGAGATTTGTAAGATCATGCGAAAAGCCTTTCGGTGGCTTCACAATTATTCCGATGAACCTAATGTCATACATTGAATATACCTACTTTGGGGTGATGGTGCTTGATTTGCTTGGTGAAAAGAGCAGATATTCTTCGCAGACGATGGATTGGGTTTTAAGTTGCCAAAAAACTACTGGCGGTTTTGCTCGTTCCGATTTGGGCATAGCGACCTTCATTGATACTTTCTACGCCATTCAAATTCTTCAAAAACTCGGCTATTCATGGGAGTAAGGGTAGAATGTATCAAATATTTGCAATAACGCTGAAACCTAAAGAGGTTACTCTAAGGGGGCATGCTGACAAAATCGACAGTTTAGGCTGGTATTTAGATGGTGCTGTTCTGGTTAAAGAAGACGACGGATTGCAGTACATTTTAGATTTATCTACTTTTACACTTAAATGCTTAACAAGTGACCTATTCCCAATTGCTGAGGGCAAATGGACCCCTAAAGAGTTTCCATCTAGAGAAGAACTAGTAAACTCGGCAATAGCACATCTCAGAAAACTTCCGCTCAATTTAGAAATAAATGAGGTACGGCGAATAGTAACACATGAATAAAGAAGCAGGCGGTAATCAGAGGAAAGAAAGATGGCTAAACAGAAACGTAGCCGCCATGGGGCTTACAAGCCTTCTTGGAGACGCCAGCCACGAGATGGTTACAGCCGTTTTGCCCTTCTTCCTTGCGGTCATAGGTGCAGGACCAGAAGCCTTAGGGCTAATTGAAGGCTTTTCCGACGGCGCCTCAAGTCTCGTTAAATCTTTCGCGGGCTATTTAAGTGACAAAGTAGGAAGAAGAAAACCATTAATGAACATTGGCTACTTCCTAACTGGGATATTTACGCCTCTTATTGCGGTTTCTACCTCATGGCTGCAGGTTCTCGGCTTAAGAGTGACTGCTTGGTTAGGACGGGGCGCCAGAGGACCACCAAGAGACGCCTTGCTAGCAGATTCAGTTCCTTCAGGAGCAATAGGAAAGGCATTTGGTTTCCACAGAACGATGGATACGTTAGGCGCTATCATAGGACCAGCATTAGCGTTGTTCTTCCTTACTTTTCTAAATTATCACCAGATTATAGCACTATCAGTGGTTCCTGGACTAGCCGCTTTCTTTGTGGTTCTCTTTTTAGTAAAAGAGGTCAAAAAGAAACCAAAGCCTGAAACTCCAATCGTTTCCACCCATGGCGACATAGCCCTAGAAAAACGAGGATTCGTGCAATCGATCCGAACGCTTCCTCGATCGTTTAAGCTCTTCCTAGTAGGTGTAGGCGTTTTTGGGCTTGGAAATTTTGCAAATAGCCTGTTCACGCTAAGAGCTCAGGAGGTATTGGCGCCCAGCTTTGGTTCATTAACCGCTTCAGCAATCGCCGTTGGCTTATACACGTTACTCAACGTTGCCTATGCTGTGTTTTCCTTTCCAATTGGAGCTTTAAGCGATAGGATCGGTAGAAAAAGAATTCTTGCAGCCGGCTACTTTATTTCAGCAATAGTCTGTTTAGGAACCGCTTTTCTTACCGCTGACTTTCTGATTTTAATTCCGCTGTTTCTGCTGGCTGGCTTTTTCACTGCTATTACTGATACTATAGAAGGAACAGCAGCTGCAGACCTTTTGCCATCCGAATCCCGAGGAACCGGATTTGGCGTATTACAGACCGTTAACGGTATTGGCGATTTTGCCTCAAGCGCAGTCGTGGGATTTCTTTGGGCGCTCATATCGCCATTTGTAGCTTTTACCTACGCTGCAGCTCTTTCAGTGGCCGGCGGCTTCATTCTCCTTTACTTAACAAGAGGTAACCATCCATTAAGGTAACAAGGTGAAAAAATGATATCACAACGAGATTTAACAAAAGGTAAGGTTTTAGTTAGTGCATGCGCCATTATCGAAGGTAAAGATCATGAAGTTTTGTTAATGTATGAAGGCGACATGCCTTATCATGAATGGTGGGTTCTCCCCGGCGGATACGTTAGGCCCGAGGAAACCGTTGAGCAAGCGGTCGCCCGTGAGGTCAAAGAAGAAACAGGATTAGAAGTCGCTTCAACTAGATTTATGGGATTATACGAAGATTTTTACTTTGAAAAGGAGGAACCGATTAACCATATTATTATAGCTTACAAAGTTGAAATCGTCGGCGGCAGAATAATATTTTCCAAGGAGGCAACTGCATACAAGTGGTTAACAGTAAAGGAAGCGCTTAGTTCACCTGAAGTCCCTAAAGTATTTAAAGAGATCGTGAAAGATGCTGAGAAGTTGCAAAAGAAGCGTTTCTCCTTCCGGGAGACGTCCTAGAGCCGATTTATCGGAGGGTTAACTATGACCGTGAGTAATAGCTATTTAGATTATGCGTATCAAAAGGCGGAAATAGAAAGAACTGGGAAAACTATTCTAAAGATTGCACAGCAAACCGGGAACACCGCTATTGCAGGGTTCGTAAGCGAGGTATTAGATAAGCTATCAAAGGAAGAATTTTACCTTGCAATTTTGGGACTCTTCAAAAGGGGAAAATCAACGCTCATAAACGCCATGCTTGGTCAACCAATCATTCCCACAGGAGTTGTTCCTGTAACATCTGTAATTACAAGAATAAGGTTTGGCGACAGCTTGGGTGCAAAAATAAGGTTTAGTGATGGGTCGGAAAAAGAAATTCCCGTTGAAGAACTTCGCGAGTACGTTACCGAAGAGGGAAACCCAGAAAATGAAAAGAAAGTAGTGGTGGCAGACGTGTTTGCGCCTGCCCCGATACTGAAGGATGGCATAATATTAGTTGATACCCCTGGTGTAGGCTCAACCTATCTCAGTGGAACAACAACTACTTTCCAGTTCCTTGATAGAGTGGATTTTGCATTGTTCGTTCTGGCGGTTGATCCTCCAGTAGGCCAGCAGGAACTAGAACTTCTTAACAGTTTAGCCTCCAAATCAAACAAAATATTATTTGTGTTAAACAAGATTGATTATGTCGAGCCGACGGCGGTTGAAGAATCCGTAAGATACTGCCAAAAAGTCATAAGTAAACAGCTTGGACCTAAAATTGACTCTTCACTGATAATTTATCCTTTGTCTGCTAAACTGTCGTTAGAGGGACAACTACATAATAACCCAAAAGAGGTTGAGCGCAGCTGCGAAAAAGACTTCGAGTTAATATTAAAACAAACACTAATGGCTCAGAAAGAGAGTCTGATAATAAAGTCCGCTTGGAAAAAAATAGAGAAGTCAGCCGCTGACCTAAGAACCTTTGTTGAAGTCAAGCTTAACACTTTAGAAATGCCCTTGGATAATCTTGCACGTCTTCTCGCAGAATTCGAGCAATATCTCACTACGGTTGACCAGAAAAAGCGGGAACTTTTCTATGTTCTTGAAGGCAGAGTAAAAGAGATCATCAACATGTTAGATGAAGATTTAGCTGCTTTCAAGAAGGAACAAGAGAACGCTCTCGTAAAACAGATTGAAGACTTTGCGGATCAAAGGCTGATGTCAGAAAAAACTACCGCAAGAAGTGTTGTTGATGAAGTAGACCAGTACCTAAAGAAATCATTGATTGAGGTTTACTCAGAATTCATTAGAAATGAGGATACACGTGTTGGGAGTCGGTTCCAGCAACTTGTGGATGAAGCCAACGGCAAAATGAATACCTTGATCGGAGACGTCAAGCATAAAGCACAACAGCTTTTTGGTTCTCAGACGACCGACAGCCTTTTCAGTGTAACCTTAGATCTCGAGACACGGTTTTACTATCACCTTGATCCAATATTTTTTGACCGTATCACCTTCAGTACTGGTGAAATTGCTCAACTTCTCCCGAAATCACTGTTTAAAGGTATCCTGAAAAAGCAATTGGATGAAAGAGTCAGAGACGAATTTGATAGGAACGGTGGGAGGATACGCTACGACTATTTCGTCACCAGAGTTAATCAAGCGGTTCTGATGTTGCGGAGAGATATTAACCGAGCGTTGGAGTCTTCAACTGAAACGGTTAAAAAAGCAGTTTACGAGGCACAGGATTTACGGAAAAAGAATGAAACAGAGATATTCTCATCAGTCATTTTACTCAATAAGCTGCTAGGTGAGCTACAAGTAGCACAAACACAAGCTATCAGAAAACAATTAGGGCATGACTTTGAACAATTCCGTCAGGCACCCCCAACTGGCTTATAACCCACAGATAAACATTACAAAAATTGATATCAAGCACTGATACAGCTAAGTTGATAAGTTAAATGCTGAGCCAAAATTTAATGGCGGCATTAAAAACAGGAAAGACGACTGAAAATCGCGTTTAACGGGCTGTCTGCTTAAAGATTGCCTTAGGTTCAGATTTTATCTGGGACCGTAGGTAGTTATGCAGATCCTTGCAGCGATGCAGGTTTTTGATTTACCGCTAAAAGATAGATATCAAGAAATGCATAATTAAATTGGGGAATATCCCGATTAAAACTGAAATTACTGCTAAGATGCATATTGGGATAGTCATTATGAGTGGGGCTTCCTTGACTTTTTCCATACCTGCAGAAATTGGACCAAAGAAGATGCGGATAGAAGGCCAAAAAGTATAGACTGAGGTAAGAAACGTTGCAAAGATGCCTATAACTGCCAAAATCAGGTAAATGCTTGATGTAATTCCTTTTGTGAATACGCCTGTGAATAGTATCCATTCTGCTTGGAATCCACTCAGAGGAGGAATAGCTGAAAGAACCATTGCGCCTATTATACAGACTGTAGCGGTTAAAGGCATTTTCTGGGCTAAGCCACTCATCTCTTTGATATTACGGGTACCTGTTTGGATAACAAGTATGCCTGCAACGGAGAAAAGGATACATTTACCGACGACATGGCTCATAAAATAGAAGACTGCACCGTTAACACCAAGAGCGGTCATGCTGGCAATTCCCAATAAGGAATAAGCGGTTTGACCAACAGTTGAACATGCAAAGAGGCGTTTAACGTCATCTTGACCCATCGTAAGGTAAGCAGCATAAATTATAGTAACGATCGCAAGCACGATTAGAGGCAAACTAAAGATTTGGAAAGAACTTAGCATTTCACCATAGAGCAATCTTGCAAGTACATAACTTCCTAAACCTACTATTCCCGTTAAAACTGCCGCAACAGAAGTAGCGCTTTCACCATCTACGTATGGAACCCAAACGTGGAAGCCAAAACTGCCCATTTTTATTAGGAAACCAACAAGGATGAGTAGACAAACCCAGAAACCAATGGCGGTTCCAGATATATTAGCTAACGCAGTTATGTCAAAGCTTTGAGCGTTAACTCCTGCAATAACCGCGCCTGTCAGGAAAAATGCAGCGCCGACTTGAGTCCAAATGAAAGACATTACTGAAATTCTGCGTTTGTCGTCATAGCCAAAGAGGTTCAAGAGAACAAATATGGGCAATAGGCTTGCTTCAAGAAAAAGAAAAATCTCTATAGTGTTTGTTGACAGGGCAACGCCGATTAAGCTAATGGGGATCAGTAAGAAAAGTGCATAGTATATGGAGAACATGGTTGGTTGGTTTTTGCCATAAAGGGTTTCAATTCTGCGGTCCATATAGTGTATTGAGTAAATGGTTGAAACTGCGCAAACTAAACTCATGACGAGTGCGACTGGCAAACTTAAGCCGTCGGCTAGAAAACCAAATTTTAAGTTGAAAACCATGGTTCCCCAAGTATAGAATTCGGTAAGTTCTCCTCCTTGAAGCCAGAGTTGGATACCAACGTATGCTAAAAGGGCGGTCACGTAAACCATCGCTATAGCGGCTACCCAACCCACGTTTTTCTTAAGCCGTTTTCCTAAAAAAGCACATGCGATTGCTGCGATGAGAGGTACTATGATTGTTTGAAGCAGCACATATGGAATCTGTGTTTGCACTTAGATGAATCCTCCTAACCACAATACTATAAGGACAATAACTAGAAACAACAGGAAGTACACCATGTTGATTTTCAGTTTGCCTGTTTGTATTTTCTTGAACCCGTTGCTAAGCAGTTTGAAACCGCTGGGTATGCCACCGTTGATTGCTTTGTCTATTGGGTCTTCGATATATCTTTGAATTGAGCCTCTGATATGCAGCGAAGAGTTCACAAAAACTTTATTATAGAAAGCATCGATGTACCAGCGGTTCCACAGGAAAGTATAGAGAGCTCTGAGTACGCCATTTTTACCAACAATAGCTTCAGGGCTTGATTTATGACTGATGTACATTCTGTAAGCAGGTACTGCGCCGATGATGATCATCAAAGTAGATGCTAAGGCAATTACGATCTCTAAGCTTAATCCGCTTAGAGCCGAGGCGGAAGCGACTGTGCGGCCTACAGTCAACCCCAATGAGCCAGCATAGTATTTTGAGAAGGTTGATGAAAGGAAGTCACCGAACCACGGACCGACCAAACCAATGAATACTGTTAAGCCAGCTAAGACGCCGTATGGCATAAGCATAACCCAGTTTGCTTCGCCGTGTTCATGATGAGGCTTATCTTCATGATCTTCACTTTCCATACCGCTGGGTTCAGCGGTTTTGCCGCTGTGAAAAATCATACCCATCAGGCGAACTGCATAAAATGATGTTAGGATAACCGATATCAAAGCAACTGCGAAAATTGCATACTGGCCACTTTCCCAGCAAGCCACGAGCACGCTGTCTTTACTCCAAAAGCCAGAGAGTGGGAAGACGCCCATAAGAGCCAAGACACCTATCCACATAAAGACCCATGTGTAACGCATTTTTTCTTTTGATAATTTCATATCTTTTAAGTAAATTGAACCAGAAGCATGTATAATGGCGCCTGCGCCGAGGAATAAGATGACCTTGAAGATGCCGTGGTTAATCAGGAAGAAGATGCTTGAGGATGTACCCGCTACTAACGCATCAGGACTCAATCCAGCGATACCTAAAGCTAGGACCATGTAACCGATGGTACTCATAGTTGAGTAGGCGAGTGATTTCTTGAGTTCTTTTGCGACCAGCGCCTGAGTGCCGCCTAAGAAGGCTGTGAATGCCCCGATTACTGCAGTCAGTATGAAGAATGTTAAAGCTTCAGGGTAAGCAGGGGTTGCCAGCCAAGCTGCAAAGAAGAATATTGGAAGCATCCGCGCAATAAGATAAACTCCTGCTTTGACCATTGTGGCTGCGTGGATCAGTGCAGAGACTGGAGTGGGTCCCGACATTGCTTCAGGTAGCCATTCATGGAAGGGGAACTGGGCAGATTTTGCGAATGGACCCAGCAGTAATAAGACACAGGTTAATGCCAAAACGCCTGGGTTTGCAGCCATTTGGGGAAGCCAAGTTGCCGCGGTCTGGGTGAGTTGCAGGAAGTTGAAGGTATGAGCGTACAAGTACAGAATTATTATTCCCGCTAGCAGTGCAATATCGCCGAAGGTAGTTACCAGCAGCGCTTTTAGCCCTGTTCGGGAAGGTTTCTGAAATGGAAACGGTGCAGGTCCACCAATCCAGTGTTCTTTTTCGTCTCTATAGTAATAACCGATTAAGCCGAAGCTGCATACACCAACAAGTTTCCAGCCGACAAACATCATAATGAAATTGTCAGATAAAACGAGCAGGAGCATAGAGCTAATAAACAGTGACATGAAGAACCAGAAGCGAGCTATGCCTTTGTCATCTGCCATGTACTTAGACGAGTAAATTACAATGAGGACACCCAACAGCGTTACAATGTTGGCTATAATTATGCTTAAGGGGTCTATGAGCAGACCAACGCCGACTGAGCCGTTGGAAATGGAGAACCATGATAGTGAGTTATCGAAGCTTTTGAATGTAAATAGGCTCGGGATCATGAGGAGTGCCATGACCCAGCTTAGCATCGCCGCAGCGATAACTGTTAAATTCATGATTTTTCGGTTAATCTTGCTTAACGCTAAAGCAGCCAAAGCGGCGATTAAAGGGAATATCCAGCATAGCCAAGGAACAACATCAATTATTTCCATTTTACACCGTTCCTCCTAGAAGTGTGCCTATGGCTCCATGGGTAAAGTTAACCAGCGGGTCAGGCCAGATACCGAAGACTATTATCAATATAACCAGTGCAAAGATGGGAATGAGCATAAGTATGGGCGCTTCTTTTATTCGACTAACTTTTTCCGACGAAACTGGTTGAATTAACACGTATAATATGCGTAGATAGAAACCGGCCGAGATAGCGCTGTTGAGGATTAAGGCGATTCCCAGCCAAGTTAAATTTGCTTGAACCGCTGCGGAGAATAAGGTGAGTTCACCAGGGAAACCGTTGAGTGGTGCTAAGCCAATTAAACCTAAGATAGATACTGCAAAGGCAATTGCTGTTAAAGGCATCTTGCGCCCAACACCCTGCATATCTGAGAGTTGGGTTGAACCTAGTCGGTAGATTATTGCACCTGCACAGAGAAATGCAGCTCCCTTCATTAAGGCATGGTTGAAAAATTGCAGAAAGGTTCCAGTTAACCCAGTCTGGGTGCCTGCAGCTAAACCTATTAGCATATACCCAACTTGGCCAATGCTTGAATACGCAAGCATCCTTTTCACGTCCGTCTGCATTAAACCAGTTATGTTCCCTACTAACATTGTAACGAGGCTAAGTACCGCTAGAATCGGGGCCCATTCAGCTTGAATTGAAATAAATGATGTAAAGAATACTTTGGCTATGACGAAGATCCCCGGGCCGATCAGTATCCCCGCGAGTATAGCTGAAATAGGTGCCGAAGCAGCTGAATATGCATCAGGTAGCCACGTGTGAAGGGGAACAATCGCTGTTTTTACACCAAAGCCGATTAGGATGAACATGGCTGCAATGTATATCCAAGCGTTTGGGGCGGTACCACTTAAAGTAGCGGTGAGTCCTTCAAAGCTTAATGTACCAGTCATACCGTATAGGAGAGATATTCCAAACAGGGCTGTTGCGGAACCTGCTGCGCTCATAACTAAGAATTTAAAGCTTGCTTCTACAGATGACCATTTTTCTCTGAAGAATGCAACTAAGGCGTATGATGCAATTGACATAAGCTCCCAGAAAACAAACAAGGTTAGTAAATCGCCGGCAAAGACTACGCCGACCATACCGCTGAGTAGAGCCAAAATTAATGTGTAGTAAAAAGGTGTTCGATTAGCGTTTTTTATGTATGCTACAGAGTATATAGTTGCTATAACTCCTAAGCCTAAGAAAATTGAGGTCATGAAAATACTTAACATGTCAACTCTAAGATAGCTAGAGACCAAGGCGTCACTGATTGCAACCGCCGGATTGTTGCTGGATACTTCAAGATATAACCCGTATAATGCAAATTCTGTTATGGCTAAAGCGATTGTAGTATAAACACCCATAATTTTTGAGCGTATATGCTGCGGAGTTGCCCAACCTATGAGGGGAGAGATCACAGTAAATAATAGAAGCAAATCAAACGGTAACGTAAACATAGTTTCCCCACTAACCCCTTAAACGTCTCAGCTCATCAACATCTAAAGTTCCGTAATGTCTATAGATTAACACGACAATCGCAAGCGCTACAGCACTTACAGCTCCAGCTAAGCCTATAGAGACACTTGCCAACGAGTGCCCAAATGAATCAACAAAACCCGGCATAGCATACGCTGCGAACACAATAAAATTTATATTTGCAGCGTTTACCAAAATTTCGATTCCTAAAACAAGGCGAATCATGTTACGTTTTGTAGCCAAGCAATAAATGCCAAGAATATACAGCGCTATTGTAAAAATTAAATAATAACTTAGATTGAGCATTACTGTTCCTCACCATTATCAATTCTTAACAAACCAAGAGTTGCTGCGGCAGCTGCAAAAAGAGCAAAAGCCTGTGCAATTAAGGCTAAACTGTTATTATCCCACATAAAACGGCTATCTTGAGCCCCAACATCCTGATTAACATCAACATAGCGGTTTGATTGATTCGAAGACCCAAAAATTGGGAAGGAGTGCTGTATTGTTACCGAAGCAAAAATGGCTACTGCCAAAACAACACATACAACTGCCGTAGCTAAAGCTAAGTTAAGCTTCATTATCTGATGCTCTCCTTACCTGTAGTTAGCATTATGGCTGCAAGAAATATTGCAACAACAGCACCCGCATAGATGAGAACTTGAAAAACCGCGACGTATGGAGCATCTAGAAGCCAAAATAGTCCCCCTATAGCTATGCACATACCACAGAAGCTAATTAGTGCATGTAAAATCTTTTTCATTTCGATCGCGGCGACTGCAAGAATCATAATCGTAATCATAAGAGTTAATTGTAATGCCTCTGTTAGCATCCATCCATCGATCTCCTCATTATGAGTTTTTTTAAGAAAGGTTTAATAGCGCGGTTTAAACGTTTTCGTTGGGAATGTAAAAATGGTAAGTGGAATTCCGTTCATTTTACCTATAGTTTTCGGAGTTTCATTAATTATAGCTTTAGTTATTTATTTGATAGGCGGGAAGATTTCTGCGAAGGGCACCCGAACAAGCGGAGGAAGTGCACCGTACAGTTGTGGTGAAGAAGGACCTGTTGGAGAAGTGAAGGTTAACCTTGAAAGATTTCTTACTTTTGCAACTTACTTTCTCATCTTTGATGTGTTAGCTTTTGTTTTAGTGACATCCTACTACTCCATTGGAATTATGCCCGTTCTTTATGCACTCATTGTGCTATCAGCAGTTGGAATGCTTCTCTTTGCAAGAAAACGAATTTAAAGACAATCACTTAATGGTCTTTTTATAAAAAAAATCAATATCATTTTTATCTCTCTCTTAATCCATACCAAGGCTATCAAAACGAGTCTATGGATACATAATCAATTGGGAGGCACACGACCGCCATGATTGCAGTTGATCTCTTTGAGATTCTAGTCTTTCCAGGAGTATTATTCCTGTTTATCTTAGCCTTCTTTTATGAATGGATAGATCGAAAAGCATTTGCGAAAATCCAAAACAGATACGGTCCAATGAATGCCGGCCCTGCAGGTTTGTTCCAACCTGTAGCCGACTTTGTTAAGCTGCTCTCAAAAGAAGATATAGCACCAGCGATATGTGACAAAGTGCTTTTTTCGGTAACACCGATCTTCTATCTTGCGTTGCCGTTAACCGCGCTGTTTATTATGCCTATCGCCGGGAGTACCGGCATAGTAAGTTTTGAGGGCGATTTAGTGGTTGTGATGTTTATTTCAACAATGATGGTTATTACAGTTTTCCTCGGCGGTTGGAGCGCAATGAACAGATACAGCATTCTTGGCGGAGTACGTGCGATGCTTCAACTGATGAGTTTTGAGATTCCTCTTTCTTTAGCACTGATTGGTCCAGCAATTGCAGCAAAGAGCCTTTCAGTAAGTGCGATTTCGCAATGGCAAAGTGGCTCGACATGGCTGATTGTTCTGCAACCAATAGGTTTCGTAGTCTTAGTGATTTGTTTAATGGCTGAGCTAGAAAACGCACCCTTCAATATTCCAGAATCCGAATCAGAAGTAGTTGCCGGATGGACAACCGAATTTAGCGGTAAAAAAATGGCGTTGATTAGGCTCGGCAAAAACTTGGAACTTATCTTAGCATCAGCACTGGTTGCTGCATTATATCTAGGCGGGATTCACGATTTCTTCTTCGTTCCAGCAGTAGCAATCTTTCTCATTAAAACTATTGCGGTAGTGGTACTGTTTTCATTCTTAAAATCTATCTTCGCTCGTCTACGCCTTGACCAATCAATCTCAGGCATGTGGAGATACCTTTTGCCATTAGCCATCTTACAAATAATTCTGGTGGAATTCGGCATTGGAATCTGAGGAAGGATTTCAATGGATTAACGCTTTGTGTTATAAACTACAAAAAAGAGTGGGTTTTTTAAAAATACTTAATTAGATGGGGGTTTGAGGTGCTTGTTGGGTTGGTGGCTTTATAGGGATCGGTTTAATTACAAGGACTCTCTTGTCTGTGGTAGCCAACTCAAATATTTTAGACGTCTGAAAGACTTTTTTTGGGCAGGTGTCAGCACATTGATAGCAGAATATGCAGCGGTCTAAATGTATTACAGGACGCTTTTTTCCGTCGATAACAACAAAGTCTATGGCGTTAGCAGGGCAATCTTTCGAACACAAGGTACAGCCTATGCATTTATCAAGGTCCAAGATTTGTTTTCCCCTAAAAATTTCAGCTACCGGTGCAGGTACCGCTGGATATTTGCGGGTAGCTGATTTCTTAAATGCCGTGGAGAAAGCTTCTTTTGCTAGTTGGATGGATAATGCTCGTTTTTTAACCATATTTTTTACACCGTTATCTGTCTGTGCATGAGAAACAGGGATCTAAACTTACGAAATTCACGGGGCAATCTGCAAGGTTTTGACCAATGGCTGTTTTTAAAAAGGCTGGTATGTTCGCATATGTAGGTGTACGCACTTTAACACGATCGGGGCTGGCTGTTCCGTTGCTTTTGACGTAATAGAAAAGTTCGCCTCGTGGCGCTTCTGTGGCTGCAATCGCTTCTCCCGCAGCTATGACCCGCGGCACTTTTACGTTTATTGGTCCAGTCGGTATATGGTCGAGCGCGTATTCTATTATGTTGATGCTTTCATTAATTTCGTCCATACGCACATTCATTCGAGCCCAAGTGTCACCTTCATTATACACTATTTTATTGAAGGGGATTTCACTGTAGGCTTCGTATGGATGATCTTTTCTCAAGTCGATATCGACGCCGGATCCTCTTGCAACAGGACCAACTACACACAGTTTTAAGGCATCCTCACGTGAGAGCACTCCGACGTTTTGCATGCGTAGCCTGATAGATTTATTGTTTTGATAGGTTTCTCTATAGCTAGGTATCTTTTTTCGTAAATCTTCAAGGGTTGATTTGATTTTTGGAAAGTCGGCTTCATGTAAGTCCCTGCGTACTCCCCCGATCATCATTGCTGAGGAGTATACGCGATTACCGCTGGTTAACTCGATAAGGTCCATTATTGGTTCGCGGTCACGCCAGAAATATTGGAAAAGCGTATCATAGCCCATTTCTATGCAGGCATGCCCCAAAGTTAGTAAGTGGCTATGGAGTCGATTGAGTTCTAAAGTTATAGTTCGTATATATTTGGCTCTTGGTGGAATGTCAGTTTTTAATATTTTTTCTACCGCTTCGACAAACGTTGTTGCGTGGATAGAGTTGCAGATACCGCATATGCGTTCAACCAAGTAAACATCTTGCACGTAGCTACGTGATTCTGCTGCTTTTTCTATCCCTCTATGGACATAGCCTATGCGTGGTTCAACGTCAGTAACAATTTCCCCTTTTACTGTAACTGAGAGCTTTTCTGGCTCCAACAGAGCCGGATGCTGTGGGCCAATAATGATTTTGACAATATTGCTTTCTTCAGTTTCTGCCTTAGGCGGAAGGGGATCTAATTTAACTTCGCTTGCTTTGAAATCCTTTCTAAGGGGGTACACGCCATCGGGCCAATTTTCGGGAAGAAGGAAATGCCCCGATAGGTGGTTACCTTCAAATACTATGCCTAATAGGTCGCTTCCTTCTAGTTCTGTGAAAGCGGCACCAGGAATTAAATCGGTTACGGTTTCAATTTTTGGGTTATCCTTGGGAACTTCGGCTTTAATCGTTAAATAGCCATAAGATGTACGCATGTGATAGTAAACGCCCAGGTTTTGGCCGAGATCTATACCGGTTATTGCAACAAGGGCGGTTTTATAATCTAAGGCAAGCAGGGCTTTAATCACATCTCTGTGGCGCCCCCCATTGACATAAACAACAGCCAAACCCAGTTGCCCCTCCTGAATTTGGATATCAGATTTTGGCCCGAGTTTGTCTGTTAATGAATTAACAAAATTTGATATTCCAGTTAATTCGCTCATTTTTATGCCTCTTTTTGAGGTGTTATGCACTCAATTTGTTCTTCAGATATGCTTGGCTCCTTCGCATTCGATTCCGAAGTCTCCAGCGCTGATAGAAGTTTTACCACGCCGTCAAGCAATGCTTCTGGACGAGGCGGGCAACCAGGAATGTAGGCGTTAACAGGTATTATTTTATCTACGCCGCCCAAAACTGTGTAGTTTCCTGCAAAAACTCCGCCGGAACACGCACATGCTCCAATTGCAACAACGAATTTTGGTTCAGGCATTTGCTCGTATATCCGCTTTAGTCTTTGGGCTATTTGTGCTGTAACGCATCCTGTAACCAGAAGAACGTCAGCATGACGCGGGGACGGTTCGAGTTTAACACCGAATCGCTCAACATCATACTTAGGGGTTAAGATTGCAACAAGTTCTATGTCGCATCCGTTGCATGCTCCAGAATTGAAATGTAGAACCCATGGCGATTTGAGTCTCGCCCACATCTTTATACTTGCCATTTATTTACCCCTCTTATTAGAGCAAGCGGGATCAAGAACAAATGGGATGTTTTTGGTCTCCAAGCTTATTCCGCATTAAACGATCAATGAGAGATTTAAAGTTTAATGCCGTTTTCGAAGAATTGAAATATATGATCTTTTTTAAAACAGGTCCGGTAAAAGTCTATTTTCCTAACTTGTTTCTAGGATTCGTAGGATATTATGCTAACAGCAAACGGTGAGTCGATTAGGGAATTAGGTTCATGACTGGTGCTCTCTAAAGAGAGATTTAATAGATGCAGATAGCGTGCCCAACGTGGTAACAAATATTAATCAGGTCTAAATATTAGCTGAAAAAACGGCTATGGCATTAACCATGAATTCAATCAAAACCGCGTCAAAAGCTGATAATGCCTACCTAAACACATTCAGGTAGGAAAAAATGAAAATGATAGAGTTCGTGCTCTTAGCGGTTGGCGCAGTTATCGGCGCTTTTCTTAGGTATACTGTCGTTGCTTCTCCGCAGACTATCGGAGGAATGCCTATTAATATTTTAATGGTTAATGTTGTCGGCAGCTTCATAATAGGGCTATTTTCTATTCTAGCAGTCGCCTTAAACTTGAGTTCGAACTATACTTTGCTTATAAGCACAGGATTCTGTGGGGCATTTACAACCATGTCTAGCTTTGCATTAGAAACAAGCAACCTAATGGACAATAACCGCTTGATGCTGGCGGCACTCAACATACTTGCCAACGTAGGCTTATCTTTAGTTGCCGTAATTTCAGGAAAGGTTATCGGTGAAACGATAATAGCTAAGGTGTTATAATGCGGCAGAAGATGTGGGATATCACCATAAGAATTAAAAAGAACGACGAACTTTGCGGCAAGCGTCTTGAAGCTCTCTTAATCGATTTTCTTGTTAAATCAGGTATAATTGGCGCTACAGTTTGGACGGGCGTTGATGGCTTCGGAAAGCGCGGTAAATCAACGTTAAAGCTTGAAGGGGTAACAGTAAACATGCCTCTAATAATTGAGGTAGTTGATGAACAATCCAAACTTGAGCCTCTTCTTCCCGAGATAAAACGAATTGTAGACGACGATGGTTTGGTTACAATACAAGAAGTCGATGTTATCTAAGGTCACTAACTTGGATGATATCTATCAAAATGAGGTTGAAATCGCTTACTTTACGATTCGTTAATGGGGCCTGCTTATATTCCCATTATTCTCCGTATGCAAACATACCGTCTTAATCTGGCATACACTTGCTGCATTAAAATTAGCCATAATGAGAACCTTTTGTCTCTCTTGAACATTGAGAAATCACGTTTAACCATTTAGAGCCATATCTACTTTCCTGTTCGTCTCGCGATTTGCAGGCAAAAGATTGCCAAGCCTCAACAGGCGCAAAAATTGAAAATCGAGCATTAGACACAAATGCCCAGAATAGCTAGCAACCATTGATCTGATACAAGAGGACTCTATATACACACAAAAAACCTTAAGAAGGGAACATCCTATTTGCTAAATAGGGCGGTGAAGCTCGCCGTTAAACGCTTGTCCCATGCTGGATAGGCCAATAGCTTCTACAATAAGCCAAAGAAAGCATGGGAAAAGTAGAAGGGTAGAAAATGGCAGACGAACTTACGCTTCAAATAATTAACGTAATTCAGGTTTGTGCTGTCTTATTTCTTTCACCCTTAATCAGCGGAATAATCAATCGCCTAAAAGCTATGATTGAATCAAAGCATGGCCCATCCATTTTTCAGCCATATTATGACCTGTGGAAGTTGCTCAAGAAAGAGGTGTTGATTCCTAAAGGAGCATCCACTTTTTTTGTGGTTGTACCGTTCATATCCTTTAGTGCATATCTCGTTATTGCCTTAGTTGTTCCTGTCGTGACTCCTTATGCGCTCCCATATGGGATACTGCTTGATTTGCTGGGCGGCGCGTTAATGTTTGGTTTTGTTGGTATTATCGGAATTATCGCAGCTATAGATGCTCGAACCAATTATACAGCTCTTGGAGGTAGCAGAAGCGCAGCGTTTACAGCGCTCGCAGAACCAACTTTAATCATGGTTTTCTTCGCGGTCGCGGTAATAACAGGAACTAATAATCCCTATGTCACTAACAATTTACTAGCAACTTCAGGTTCTTGGTACTTATCTGCCACCCACATCTTGGTTTTATCATCTTTCTTCATGCTTCTCCTCTTCGAAACAGGCCGCTTACCCGTTGAGAGCTCTGGATTGATGGAGTTCGGAATGCTGGATGACGCTAAGGTAATGGAGTACTCGGGAAAACTATTGGCACTTACTAAATGGGGCGGATATATGAAGCAGTTTATGCTCATGTCGGTTTTTCTTAATGTATTTTTACTGCCATGGTGGATGTCTAGTGATGTAAGCGTCGCTGGTGCGTTATATTCAGTCGGAACTTTGTTCCTCAAGCTGCTGGTTCTTATAGCAATAATTGTGATAGTTGACGAAACCCTAGCTAAGCTCCGTCTTTTCAAAATACTTGATTTTCTAGCAATTTCGTTTAGCCTTGGCTTGCTATCAATTATAGCGTTTTTCTTAGTTGGAGGAGGGATAGCGTAGGTTTAGCATTGTAATACCGTTCTTTACGGAAATATCAAGCCTTCTTGGCATACTCATCATAATATCTGCACTTTACATGCAAAGCCAAACATTTGTTGACCCGACGATTAGGGCAATCGCTCTGCAGTCTTTTCTCTTAACTGCTCTTTTTGCCCTTATGTTTCTTCAGTCCGGTGACTTGACGCTTCTTTACTTGGCGATCATCACTGCCGTGATTAGAGGGGTGCTAATCCCAAAAGTAATGCTCTATCAGGTTAGACGCTTTAAGCATAGCCTAAGGGAAACCGGCACAGGTCAAAGAGTGCCCTCACTGGTTATCATCGGGGTTATAATTGTGATAATTGGCTATTTACTTTTTAAGACGGTACTGGAACCTGTTGTTCAGATTTCAGCTGTTTCCGTTCCATTCGTGCTGCTTTTGCTTGGCTTTTTGCTAATTGTTACAAGAAGAAATGTGCTCTCACAGATGACAGGTTTTCTTGAAGAAGAAAATGCGGTGCTTTATGCTGGCGCCTTGATTGCCTCTTCTATACCCTTACTGATTGAATTTGCCGTGGTTTTAGACATACTCGGCGTTGTACTCATCGGCGTCATTCTTTCTGCTACAAGGGAAGTGCTGCATACTTTGGAGTCCCCTGACTTGGATCAGCTTACTGGGTGAAAAACATGGATCAAACACTATTATTTATAATACTTCTTGGCGCTCCTGCCGCTGGCGGACTAATTTCGCTCTTGCCAAGGAAAGGAATCGAAGTCTCAGCTTCTTTAGCCTCGGCAGCTGTCACTGTTCTTGTATCGCTTGTAATACTCCTCTTGGGACAGACAGGTACTTTTGGCTACTTTTACTCTGATGGTCTAACCCGCATCCTAGCTATCACTATATCAGCGGTATTTCTTACTTCAGTAGCTTACTCAGTATTTTACTTAAAGCGAATAAAAGAACCATTAATTCGGTTCAGATGGTACTATTCCCTTCTTGACCTATTTTCATTCACAATGCTTCTAGCGATAGTAGTTAACGACCTTGGTTTTGTCTGGATTGCCATAGAGGCAACAACCGTAACAAGCGCCCTTCTTGTTGCGCTTGAGCGAGAACGGACAAGTGTAGAAGCAGCATGGCGCTACACTCTTATAGTCTCAGCAGGTCTTGTGGCATCCTTGCTTTCAGTAATCTTTGTCTACTACTCGCAGGGTACACTTCTAATCTCAGATTTGCTCACTAAATCGGTAGTTACAACTTTGCCAATGGCAATTGCAGTAGGTTTTGCACTCGTGGGCTATGGCTGCAAAGCAGGTATTGCACCTATGCATGCTTGGCTGCCCGATGCACACAGTGAATCGCCCTCGCCTGTTAGCGCCATGTTTTCGGGCATTCTGCTGCCTACTTCCCTTTACGCGCTGGTCAGAACATTTGGTCTAATAGCGAATACGTCAGTCTTTGAGGCCATGCGTTTTCTGCTAATTGGGTTTGGGATTTTTACCGCATTATTGGCTGCGGTGATTATGGGGTATCAACGCAATTACAAAAGAATGCTGGCTTATTCGAGCATGGAAAACATGGGTATCATTTTAGTTGGTTTTGCTCTGGGTGGGCTTGGTACGCTCGGCGCTATTGTTCAAATAGTTGCTCATGCTTTCGGGAAATCATCAGCATTCTATAGTGCAGGAAACATTCTTGCTGCCTATAATAACAAGAGTATGTCTGCGGTTCAAGGTGTTATCAACCGGTTGAAAGCAACAGGGTACCTGTTTATGTTATCCTGCTTGTGTGTTACGGGCGCACCGCCCTTTGGCGTCTTTGTTGGAGAATTCCTGATACTAACCCAGGCTATGGTGACGGGGAACTTTGCGCTTGCTATTTTATTGGCTATCGCTTACATGTATGCTTTCATTGGTCTTAATAGGCAGTCAATAAAGATGGTATTCGGTGAACCAGCCGAAAGCGAGACCTCATCAGACTTACAAACAGTTGATCACAAAGAGAACTGGCTATCAATAATAATACCATTAGTTAACCTTGCAGTCGCTCTTATAATAGGCATTTATATGCTCCCAGTTATTTTGCAAGCAGCCGCAGGACTGGGGCTCTGATAAGGAGGTATTAAGATGATAAATTTTTTTGATAGAAAACAGATCAGCGAAATAGGCGGGTCAATCCAGCTTTCTTCCATTTTCAGTATTGAAAACCAGTCATTCGCTATTCTAACTGATACCGCAGCCCACTGGACAATAGTGAGCGATGTTCCAAACTTGCTTGGGGAAGAGGCTGGTCTTTTACTTAAGGGCCAAGCGGCTAAGGCTGGCTCCGCGGTTGATATTGATATTGGAAGCAAAGTGGAAGGTTATGGTGTATTCACTTTTCCTTATGGTCCTGTTACTTATGGTGTTCCGGAAGCAGGTGGTTTCAAGCTGGTTACATACGGTGAGCGTATTGTAAAGGTGATACCGCAAATAAACTTTAAGAAAAGAGGCGTCGAGAGCACCGCTATCGCAGCTAGGCCAGAGGATGCACTTCTACGGGTAGAACGATCGGCAGGCAACTTCTCCGCGTCATATTCAACTTGCTTTGTCACCGCTGTCGAGGATGCGTTGGGCTTTGAGGTCCCTTCAAAAGCTAAATGGACACGGGCAGTAGCCATAGAACTTGAACGTGTTTATAACCACCTGTATGTTTTCGGTCGACTCGCGGAAGCTGCCTCTCAGAACGTTGCAACAAACCAGACAAACGCCTTACGAGAAAATGTTCTCAGGCTTAATTCGAAGTATTTTGGTCATAGATACTTGTTTGGCTTAAACGAAGTCGGCGGCGTAAGGGTTAATCTGTCAAAAGAAAATCGCTTAAAGCTTTATTCTTCGGTAAAGAATATTGCAGATGAGTTCTCGGAGTTGGTCGACTATTTCCTTGAGTCTAGAATTTTCTTAGACCGACTCCAAAACACCGCAAAATTGTCTAAAAGTGACGCGCTTAATCTGGGTGCTGTGGGGCCATGTGCGCGTGGTTCAGGTATAGAATGGGATGATCGATTAGCCTATCCTATAGAGCCTTACGGCGACATCTACGAAGACATCCAAATAGACACCGGAGAAGACACTATGGCTCGAACAATGGTGAGGCTAAAAGAAATTGAAACCAGCACCATCATAATAAAAGAGCTTCTGGACAGGATGCCTTCCGATGGCATAAAGCCGCAAAAAAATGACCTCTCAAAAAATCGCGAACCGAACGAATTTTCACTCTGCCGAATTGAGAGTCCCAGCGGCGATCTTATACAAGTCGTCCAACTCGACAAAAATGGCAGAATTACGCAACTGCACATCAGGCCTGCTTCACTAGTCAACTGGCTGCCATTTGCTAAAAGTCTTGAGAATAACGTTTTCACTGACTTTCAGTTTGCTTATGAGAGTTTCGGCTTATCGTATGCCGACTCCGACAGGTGAGTTATTATGCCGAAAATTTGGGTGTTACGTGGAATAAAGAAAGGGATTGTAACTACAAAGTTCCCAAAGGCGAAATCGACAAATGAAGAGATACCTACAAAGTCGATTCCACCAACAGCGACGGAAAATTCCAACTGGAGCTCCGGCGAGAAAGTTTGCCCAACAGGAGCGATTCAATCTAATCTTATGAAGATTAATTTAGAAAAGTGTATCTATTGCCAACGATGCGAAAGTTCGGGCTTCAATTTTGAGAGCGCTGACAAAGGGCCTACTGCCGCTTTACAAGCGTTTACTACTCTAAACGAAAAAGCGCTTAAGAAGTTGCCAAAAAACAGATTGTTTTCCAAGTCCTTTCATGTTTTAATGATAGATGTAGGGTCTTGCAACGCATGCAACCTTGAAGTAATGAACCTCGCTAACCCCTATTATGACCTAAACAGGCTCGGAATATTCTTTACAAACTCCGTTAAACATGCTGACGCCCTGATTGTTGTTGGAGCCTTAAACAAGTCAATGGTTGATGTTCTCAAAAGAACTTACGATAGTATGCCTGAGCCTAAGCTTGTAATAGCCGTCGGTGCTTGTGCAATCAGCGGAGGTATCTTTCAGAGCTCTGAGAGTTTCGTGTCGCCAATTCAAGCTGTCCTGCCTGTAGATGTGGTTGTACCCGGTTGCCCGCCTTCACCTATTCAGATTCTTGAGGGGTTGCTTTTAGCGATGGGCAGATTAGAGAAACCGCAGAGTCAGTCACGTGATGTTGCTAAGGAGGTGGCCTAATGACGGCAGACCTGTTAGTTGGGCTTCTTGTTGGCGCATTAGTTTCGCTTAGTGCTGGTATTCTATTAAGTTCCTTGTCAAGAAAGGTTTCTTATGCGCTAGGGATCTTAGGGTCATTTTTAGGAGCAGTACTGTCGTTAATAGTGCTATTAAGTGGGAGTTCGCTGACTATTCAACTATGGGAAATGGCCCCTAATAACTTTCTACAGTTAGTGCTCTCTCCATTCAGTTCTTTCTTTCTGTTAATATCTTCACTTGTTTGGCTAGGCGCCTGCCTCTATTCATTAAGATATGACGACGATTACTCTGTCGGCTTGTCTTCTCTATTTCTGCTTACCATGCTTTCGATGTTTATCATCCTTGTTAGTGGAGATGCAATAACTTTCCTAATAGCCTGGGAAGCCATGACACTTGCGTCGTTCTTTATGATACTTCAAGGAAAAGGCAATCGTGAGGGCGTCAGAAATGCAGCATTTCTTTTTCTAGCATTCGGAGAAGGAAGCAGCGTTTTTATTATGCTTGCGTTTTCTGGAATTTTTTCTTCAGTTAGCAGTTTCAGTTTTCTCGGCGCAACATCGATCAGTGTGGTTGGTCCGATAGCATCCTGGGTTTTCGTAACAGCGTTAATTGGTTTCGGCTTAAAAATGGGTATTGCTCCCTTTCATATGAGTGAATGGTTACCTATCGCGCATTCGAGTGCTCCCTCAAACGCTTCGGCTTTGCTGTCCGCCACTTTAACCTTGATGGGCGTTTACGGTCTCATAAATGTGGTTTCACACCTCGGGGAAATCCAGCTTTGGTGGGGTTGGCTTGCCCTCATAATTGGTGGAATTTCGGCTTTGTTAGGCGCTCTCTTTGCCTCAGTTTCAGAGCACTCAAAGGGATTGCCTGCATATAGTACTATAGAGAACAACGGTCTAATTGTACTTGCAATCGGTGCATATTTAGTCGCTTCATACTACAATCTTACTCTGCTTGCTGACCTCGCGATTATTGCAGCGCTTTTCCATGCATTCGCGCACTCAATCGCTAAAGCCTCGCTCTTCCTCATCAACGGCTGGATAAGTAAAATCAAAAAAAGCTTTGATCTCAATAGCTCCCTTTCAATTCATCGACGGGATAGCGGTTCAGCGTCTTTCGCTGGCATATTTACAGTTCTCTCGTTAGCTGCAGCGCCTCCGCTTGCCGGTTTCGTATCAGAGTGGATGATACTAGAGGTTCTGTTTCAGTCGTTTAGGTTCGGCGATGTTTCAAGCCAAATAATCGGAACGCTTGTCGGTGCAGTTACGGCACTTGCTGCTGGAATCATCATTATCGCGATGACTAAAGTTTATGGGTTTGGCATGCTGCGGTCAATTAGCAACGGAGAGAATAGTGAAACTACGAAGGAAGGTACAGTTAAGACCTTACCAATAAAAATTAGCTTTGTTTATTTGCTTGGACTTGTCATAGGTGTCGGTGTTGCAGCGCCTGGGATATTCTTCCTTGCATCTAACGCTGCTATTCAGATTTTAGGCAGTTCCGTATTTGGAAGTTTTGTGACCGGGGCTTTAGGCGTACCTGCTTACTTTGTTATTCTCTCAGGCAATCCTTTCGGAGGCTTCTCACCAACCTTTACGGCCATCTTCATGATAGCCCTCATCACTGTGCCACTACTAATTTTCAGACTTCGAGGAAAATGGCATATAAGACGCTCATTAGGCTGGTTCTCTGGAAGTGCCCAACCAGACAGCCCTATGGAGCAGTATAATTCGTTCGGGTACAGTACTCCTATTAGGATTATGATGAGGTTCTTTTTTAGAACTAAAGAAAGAATCGTTCATGTTGGAGCAATAAGGCGAGCGGTAATTCTTTCACCGGAAGAGTATGTCGTGGAACTCGAAGTGCTTGATGCCTTCAAACGATTTTATGATGTGCTTGCTAAATGGGGGACTTCACTATCTAGTTATGTCGCCAGAAAAGTGATGACTGGAAGACTAAGCGCATACCTGATTTACATGATGGCTGCTTGGATTTTTGTGCTACTATATATCTTGTTGACAATAATCCAGCAAGTTGCTTAAGGCACAATTAGTAATGGGTATTTCCTCGATTTGAGAAAGAACGAAGAGACTGTACCGAGAAGTTTCTCAGAAGTTGAATGCCGAGTTGTTCCTACAACAACAAGATCAGGTTTCAATTTTGCCGCGAGTTCAACCAGTTTCTCACCAGGATTACCGCTCTCCAAATGAGTAACTGGGTTATCTAGACATTGACGCACCATTCTTGCAGCGTTCGAAAGAGCATCTTGACCTGCCTTTCGTAGTGGCTCCAATTCCTCCTCGGGCACAGGATCTAGCAATCCAGCGGGTTTTTGAACAACGTATGCAATGTGTATTTCCACGTCTGTCCATTCGATGTTATCAAGGGCAAACTGCAAGGCACGGTCAGCCTCTTGTGAACCATCATAACCAACCAGTATTCTGCGCAAACTAATTTCACATCCTTTATAGCTATCCTGATCAGTATTAGCTTGACAAGAAGTCCCTTATATAATATAGCAAAATTAGAGGAAGTTAATCGCTAAATTAATAACTAAGTTCTAAAAAGCTTGTTTACAGCCAAATTATAAATACCTTATTTTATCAGTTTATGATGCAAGTAAAAAAAGGAAAGTAGGATGTAACGAAAGAGCAAGGTAAATCAATCCTTGTGGTCGTTGATAACTCTGACTACGCTGAGCCTATGGCTAATAGTTCAAGAAAGAAATAAGTTTGCAAGTGCACTCTTAGGAAGCGTCTCTAAACATGCCGTTAGCAATAGTAAGCATTCAGTTTTAGTTGTAAAGAAAACCAAGGAGTACTCATAGGCATGCGGCAAAAGATGTGGAACCTGACAATAAGGATAAAGAAAAACGATGAATTAGGTCATAAGCGGCTTCATGATATCCTTATGGAATTGCTTCAGAAAGACCATATCGCCGGCGCCACAATCTGGACGGGCGTTGATGGTTTCGGCAAAAGAGGCAGATCCAACTTATATTGGGAAGGGGTACTGGTGAATATGCCGATGATTATTGAAGTGGTGGATGAGCAGTCAAAACTCGAGCCCCTGCTCCCTGAAATTAAGAGAGTTGTCGGCGACGACGGTTTAGTGACAATTCAAGAAGTAAACGTCATCTAGCGTGGAAACAGAAATTCTTTGCCAGCATACTTTGCGTTAAGTCCTAGCTCCTCCTCTATGCGAAGCAACTGATTGTATTTTGCAATCCGTTCACCACGTGCAGGAGCACCCGTTTTGATTTGCCCCGTACCCATCCCTACAACGAAATCGGCGATAGTAGTATCGTCTGTCTCGCCTGAGCGATGGGAGACGACCGCTGTCCAACCGTTTTTTAGTGCTAATTCGATTGCCTTAATCGTTTCGGTGATTGTGCCTATTTGATTAAGCTTTATTAGAACGGAGTTTGCTGCATGCTTTTCAATGCCTCTTCTAATGCGCTGCGTGTTTGTGACAAAAATGTCGTCTCCAACAACCTGTATACGACTGCCTATTTTTTGAGTTAATGTTGCAAAGCTTTCATAGTCTTCTTCTTCAAACGGGTCCTCAATCGAAACAATGGGGTATTTCATCGTAAGTTCTGCCCAATAATCGACAAGTTGCTGAGATGTCAGGTTTTTTCCATCTATGAAATACGTTTCTTTTTCTGTGTCGTAAAAAGATGATGCGGCAGGATCAATGGCGAGAGAGACTTCTTTGGAGTACCCTGCCTTCTCTATGGCAGTAGTTAGACATTCGAGCGCTTCAGAAGTCATAGTCATGTTGGGTGCGTAGCCTCCTTCGTCGCCAACGTTCTTTGCACTTACACCGTAGCGATCTTTCACTATTTTTCCAAGTTCATGATATGTCTCGGCAGCCATACGGAGTGCTTCATGGAAATTTGGCGCACCGATAGGCACTATCATAAACTCTTGGGGAGAAAGCTTTGTTCCAGCGTGCTTGCCGCCATTAAGAACATTGAGCATTGGGACAGGCAAAAGTGATGCTTCAGCGTTTAGGCTTTTGTAGAGCGGCAAGTTCTTGCAGGTAGCTGCACATTTTGCGACTGCCATGGAGGTGGCGACTGTGGCGTTTGCCCCTAAATTCGCTTTGTTGCTTGTTCCGTCCAGTTCAATTAATTTGTTGTCTATTTGCTCTTGTTTTGTGCAGTCAAGCCCAATTATTGCTCGTCCAATTTTTGTATTAACGTTTTCAACGGCTTTTAGTACACCTTTTCCGTTATAGCGGCGGAGGTCGTCGTCCCTTAACTCTATTGCTTCATGGATACCCGTACTTGCGCCAGAGGGAGCAATTGCCCGCCCAACCTTCGAATTTGCCCAAACCTCCACCTCAACCGTGGGGTTACCGCGAGAATCAAGTACCTCGCGTGCTTTGACATGTGTTATTTCGTTACCCATAGCCCATCACTTGTTCGATAGTACCGTTGAAATATTAATCTTCGCCTTTTTAATACACTTCTCTTAACAGTTTAGAGCTAACTCTGAATCAGTGCGTTTTGTTTAATCGCTCGTTTACTTTGATTTTGCAAATATTTGCTTGTACAAGTCTTCGCCATAACTAGTTGGAAGCGGTTCTCCCTCGGCCATTTTAAAGGTTCTCTGACCATCAGGTTTTCTCTCAGCCCTAAGAAAAAGGGCAATATCCAAGTTGCGTAGGTAAAATCCTTCTGCAAAATCAAACATGTGAGTTACAAATAGGACCTTTATCCCTGAATCCAACATAGCACAGACTATTTGTCTTGCAATCTCTGAGCCTTCTCTCTCGTTTGTCGATGCGAAGGATTCGTTACAGAGCAAGACACAGTTTGATTTAATGTTGTCAGCGATTTTGCTCATTCTGCTTAGTTCTTCATCCAGTTTACCGCTCTTCATTGTTACATCTTCTTCACGTTTGAAATGGGTGAAGATACCTGTAGAGACATTGGCTGAGAAGTGCTCGGCAGCTACGAACATTCCGCACTGCATCATAAGATAAGCCAAGCCGACACTGCGCAGAAAAGTCGATTTTCCACCTTGATTGGCTCCCGTTACCAAAACAAGTTCCTTGTTGTCCGCGGCAAGCTCATTCCCGACAACTCTGCCCTCTAATCTGAGGGACAGACAAATGTCATAGAGCCCTTTGGCTGAAAGCGCGGGTTTATCTATAGCTAAAGCCTCAGGGATGCACGTTGGCTCGCCTTTGCGTACAAGTTGCTCATGCAAGTTAAGGCAAGTAATGTAGAAGCCCATTTCGTTTCGTAACATTATGAAAAAGTCCAATATGTGATCAGCGGATTGGGAAACAGCGTTGGCTACTTCATTTATGCCTCTTTCTCTTAACTCAGCAATTGCACGGATGCCGCTTTCATCTCTGTCAGCAATCTCAAAGTACAGGGGTTTGTCTCTGCCTAAAAGACGCTGTGTCAAACTTCGCTTTTTCTCGAAGGGTTTACGAAGCGTATAATTATAACCTGTATTTCCCTTTCCAAGTTGGGCGCTGATGAGTGCTCCGTTGGGAAATTGGAGTTGTGTCAAATGTTCTTGAATTGTATTCAGGTACTGGTCGTCTAATTCTTGCTTGATCATTTGAAAAAAGCGAGTAAATCCTTCAGAGTGGAATTCATTAGCCTGAGTATCCGCAACTTGCCTAAGTTTCTTTATTATTGGAAGGAATATCTCAAGCAGTTTGATGGAGCTATAGAGCACTGAATCAGGCGACTTAAGCATGAAACGCCAAGCCGATTTTTCTCCCTGTATGGCTTCTAAAGCAATTGCATAAATCTCTCTGGCAACGTCAGGGTGTTCGAGGCAGTCCACAAGAATCTGCTGCCGATAAACAATCTCCTCAGAATCAGTTAACGAGAATAAAACAGCCCGTTTAGCGACTTCTAATAGGAACTTGTCGTCATGAGCCATCGCATTAAAGAGCGTATTTAATTCTAGATCCTGTATGAGGTCCAGTGAGTTTGGCAGTATTTGGCTTAATACGTTTGGTGTCAATTCAGTATCCATCGTGAAATCTTTGTCTCTATACATAAGATTAGCTTTCATCGCATAATTCGCCTCTTCAGAGTATCTTGAGTTAAACCATATTTCTGTGCGATAGCAAAAGCATAGGCTAAACCATCCGCTGGTTTTCTCACTATTTTGTAGGTTCTCAAAGCGGGGTTTTCGGGAACGATCGTGCTTACCATACTGACAGTTTTTTCGCTTAAGGTAGATAACTCATCAATGAAGGTAACGTAAACACAAATAGCATCTAATTCAATAATTTTTTTTAACACTTCTTTTCCTAAGAAAATAGCATCTTTTAGCATTGCTGATGTGAAGCTTTCATTCACTATTATGATACTGTTCCCTGTGGCTTTATTTAGAATCTCATGTATTCTAATAAGCTCGTCTTGAAGCTTTCCTCGAAGGTTCTCTATGTTTTCTTCTTTTTCAAAATGTGTGAACAATTGGTCAAACAAAAAGAGCTTTGCTTCACTACCGGGTACAGGATATCCAAGTTTAGCTAGATAGTGCAATTGTCCAAACACACGGGCAAATGTGGTTTTACCGCCTTGGTTAGGACCAGACACTACAAATATCCTTTCAACATTTTTAAGGAAAAACTCGTTAGTTACTACATTTAAATTCTCGTTGACAAGCTTGTTAGCAAGTGCTATGTCAAATGTTTCGTTGACTTGAATTTCTTTTGATTTATCAGTAACTTGCGGATAACAGAAACGCAGGCCATGAGACTTCAGCTTTTCTATAAAGTCTAAATAAGCGATGTAGAATTGAATTTCTCTATCAAATCTGCCGATCGTGGGGTCCAAATAATTCTGACGACTATTATAGAAGTTGTTGAGCGCCATGAAAATATCTGGGTATAATTGAGCAACTAAGCCTAAGATTTGTTCCTCAACATGATTCATTCCTATATGGTCATAAAAAATTGCATGGTAGTCTTTGGCGCCCTTCTGTTTAAACTTCTGAAAAGTTTTCAAAACTTCCACACTATAGTCAGGTTCACCCTCATATTTGGTTACAGTAATTCTTTTTTCTTTAATGTGAATGCAGTACTCCACGTCTGCCAAGTTTTTTTTGAGCCCCTTGGTCTCAGCAACCAATGATCCAAAGCCATCAGAGCGCACATAAGCAGTTAAGTAATTCCGAAAAGCTAGAAAGCCATTAGACTTAATTGACGCGTTGCGGAGTCTACTTTCCAGTTGGCTGATGGTGTCACAGTAGATTTCAACTGCGTCTAAAAACAAGCTTTCTTTTTGGTATTCATAGGAGAGTTTCTCTGCCTGTACCAGATGCAGGCGCATTGTTCGCATGCCCTCAGCAAATGATTTGACCGCGTTGCAGACTGTTTGACCGTCGAGGTCTTGAAGTACTTCATGGCGGTAGGTAATGCCTGTGACGTCTTTCAACGGCATGGAAAAGAATGGGTGCAGGTTGTATTCTTCCCGTCCACTCGTAATTGCAGAGAAGACTTGGTCCAGATTTAAGTCCCTAAAGAAATATGGCTCTTCAGCAGGCGATTCCGCATAGTCTTGGGGTTTATTGAATATGATACTTTGGAAAGACATGAGATTCTCATCACCTTGTGATGCTATCAACCTTGATGGCTTTTGTTTGCTTCCATAAACTAACTTCTTCTTTTAGGTTTATAGTATTGGCTATAATTAGCCTTAAGCCAACACCTATAATGTCGCCCATGGCAAATTCCTCACTTGTTAGGGCAAGCACTGAACAAAATGGATAACTCAAAATGGTCAATGCTAATCGTATTGTTTTTGCCCAATAAGGGTTAACCGCCATAGTCTTTTCCCAACCGTTTATTTGTTTGTAGAAGCTGTTGGCTTATCTCGGGTTGGGGATAAGCGGTTATGGCGAGCTTCACCGCCTAAATCATAGCGAATTTAATGACTTTTTAATTTTTCGGCTTTGGTAACCATTCCTCACACCTGAATCTCCCAAAATTAGTTGCTCGATAAATCTAATCAAATCTGACTTAACAGGCACAATTTTAACTACTTTTTTGGGATACAAGTTGTTATCAAATTGTATTGTTGAAGGCAACGCTTAAATCAACTACAAGCCATTTTCAAATGTTATTCGCGTAGGTGATGAGGCTCACCTTCAACTGCCCGAGCTCTGTTCTGGCTGATAGCTTCTGTGATAGAAAAAGGTTGGTTAGTGTTAAATGGAGCAAAAGACTAGTGCGGCAGAAGGATTATCTGAAGCTGAGGCTATTAAGCGGCTTGCTGAATACGGTTACAACGAAATAAAACAAGCAAAGACACATCCACTTTTAGGCACATTAAAGCGGCTATGGGGGCCTATTCCTTGGACGCTTGAAGCTGCACTCATACTTGAGATTTTTCTTGGCAAAATAGTTGAGGCATCAATTATAGCAGGCTTGCTGGTCTTCAGCGCCGTAGTGGGCGAGACACAAGAGCTTCGAGCACAGACTGCATTGGGCTATCTCCGCAGTCATCTCCAGGTAACCGCACGGGTATGCCGCAACCAAAAATGGCGTTTTCTTCCAGCACGAGAGCTTGTACCAGGGGACCAAGTTCACGTTAAAGTCGGCGACGTAATACCTGCAGACATAAAAATCAGCGAAGGCGCGCTGGAAGTAGATCAGTCATTTCTCACAGGCGAATCAACCACTGTATCGCGGTCTAATGGTGAAACGATTTATTCGGGGTCAAATGTCCGTCGGGGTGAAGCTACCGGAATCGTAACGGCGACGGGCGGTCGTAGTTACTTCGGACGGACAGCTGAGTTAGTGAGGACGGCACGGTCGCCTGGTCATCTTGAACAGCTTCTTTTCACTGTTGTTCGCTATCTGGCAATTATAGATCTGATTTTGGCCATTATACTTGTAGGTGCTGCTTTTTGGAGCCAAGCTGATTTGCTTCCCTTAATCCCATTTTTGCTAGTGCTTGTTATTGCAACCGTGCCCGTATCGATGCCTGCAAGCTTCACAGTAGCTAATGCCTATGAAGCCCGTACACTCGCTAAAGACGGCGTTCTCGTTACCGGATTATCCGGTATTCAGGAAGCGGCAACAATGGAGGTTATCTGCGTTGACAAAACAGGCACACTTACGCAAAATAAGCAGACAATCGCCGCTCTTCTGCCCTTTTCAGGGCTGTCTGAAAACGATCTTTTGGTGTGGGCAGCCGCAACTTGTGACGAGTCGACAAAGAACCCTCTTGACTTAGCAATACTCCATGAATTGGAGAATCGTTCTATAAAACCGGTAATCCGACAGAAGTTCATTCCCTTTGAACCAGCGACTAAACGCTCTGAAGCATACATCAATCAAGACGGCGAAGACATTAGAGTTGTCATGGGCTCACCAGTGGTTGTTGAACAGTTTGCCGATCCTCTGCCTGATTTCATGGATCATGTCCAAGAGCTGTCCTCTTCGGGGGCTCGTGTACTGGCAGTTGCAGCAGGCTCTGAGGGGCATCTAATACTTCGTGGGCTGGTGGCGCTCGCTGATACACCTCGTGAGGACGCAGCCGCACTCGTGAAAGCCCTACAGGGTCTGGGTATCCGAGTGCTTATGATTACGGGAGACACTCCGGCGACTGCACAGGCAATAGGTAGCGCGGTCGGTTTGGGTACCCGAATCGGCAGTTCCGATGATAGCCTAAGGAATCCATTGCAGTACGACGGGTTTGCAAACGTCTATCCAGAAGATAAATTCCGAATTGTGCAGGCTCTTCAAAAAGCTCGTATGGTCACTGGCATGACAGGCGACGGCATAAACGATGCACCTGCGCTTAAACAGGCAGAAGTCGGGATCGCAGTCAGCTCCGCTTCTGATGTTGCAAAAGCATCAGCAAAAGTGGTTCTAACGCACCCAGGGCTCCAAGACATAGTTAAAGTAGTGGCGGGCGGTCGACGAGTTTATCGTAGAATGTTAACTTGGACTATCACCAAAATTGTCAGAACCATTGAGCTTGCTATTCTACTAACTGTTGGTTATATTGCAACTGGCATCTTTGTAACGCCATTATTCCTAATTGTTCTGATAGTCGTTATGAATGATCTTGTAACGATTACTCTTGGAACAGACCGAGCGTGGGTTTCTCCAGTACCTGAGCGGTGGAATGTAAAAGAGGTTGCTAAGATTTCAGGAATACTTGCAGCAGGTTGGTTACTCTTGGCATTCGCCATTCTTTGGATATGCCTAAATGTATTGAATATTCCTGTTCCCCAAGTTCAGACGCTTATGTTCGCTTACCTTATTTTCTCAGCGCAAGCAACAATCTACATGACCCGTGTAAGAGATCACCTCTGGTCCTTTGCGCCCAGCCGATATGTCATAGCAGTCACGATGGGTGATGTTTTTGCAGGTTCACTACTAGCAATCACGGGTGTTATGATGACTGCGGTTCCAATTGTCTCACTTGTTAGTGTTCTTGGCGCCGTTATAGCAGGAGCTTTACTGCTTGACTATGTGAAAGTTTGGTTTTTCCAAAAAACTCGGATTCTTGGCGGTGAGGGGGGCAAGTCGATTTAGAATCTAGTTTCATGGGAAACAAACAAAAAGTGACTATTTCTTAAAGATATATGTCATGATTTTACCTGGAGGAAATTTATTGTCGAAAGAAGGTGAAAGGATTAAGGTCACAGAGATTCGAACTTATGTTCCTCTTAGCCATCATTATGCTGATTTACTCGCAAACATGGCGGCTTCAATAGAATTATGCTCAGCCGTTATAGAGCTTTGGGAAATTTGGCAGAAGAAACTAAGAGACGAAAATTCAAAGCAACTGATCGAGCGTATGCTTATCATTACGGCAAGATATCTAAACAACCCTCAAGGTAGAGCTTTCTGGCTATACCAACATACCAACAAACGCGAGTTCTACGAAATATCAGAAAAAATTCGAGTTTTAAAGGAGATGTTAGATAAATTCCAAATAGACCAACATGACCCAACAGAGTTGTTGACTATTAAAAGTAAGCTTAATCAACTGGCAGAAAACTTTAGACTTGAAATCCAGCTTTTGGCAAAATCAGAAACCGTTGAGTACATAATTTAGCGTAGACAATGCATAATGGGATTCATCCTTTTGCGCTTTCCAGTAAAAGCCTAACCAAGCTGGCAACTATGGGCTTTATGCATGGGGTCGAATAGATTTTTGCAGCCCTGACGAGATAACAAGCCTCATATTACAAGTTAAGCAGTTTTTTGGTTTAGGTTTTCGAATAGGTGAATTTTATGGAGCAGATAATTTGTTAGATTTCCAGTAAGGAAAAAGGCGCCAATTAAAGCGAAATAACTGCTGATAATTATGGGGAAGAATAGTTTTGATCCTGCCACGCCTAATATGATTGCTAGAGCCGTTAGTCCTCCATAGCTATAAATAAACATAAATTCAATCCCTGCCAACATTGCTAAGGTTTTTTTGCGTCCTAAATATTCAATGAGTACGCCTGTTAGAACCGACTGCAAAACCCAGCCTGAGAGCGGTATGTAAATTAAGAAGAAATCAACTGCGAGAAGAGCCATAATAATACTGCTAAGGGCAACTTTGAAGGCTTTTGATTTTACTGCAGGATTAGACATTGTTTTAATGATAGAATCAAGTGTTATTAAGGAGTTTATTTGTTAGAAAGACAAGATAAGGGCAATATACGAAAGTCTGAGACAATCCTACTGCAGAAACCTTTATTGGCATAGCAAGTGTTCCGTATTATTCGGGTTTTTATGAATATTAGACGACTCGTTCTCGATGTCGATAAAGCTGTCAGCAGGCCCTCAATCGTCGAGCTCAGCGATGCAATCGAATCCGTCAAGGGCGTTGAAGGATTGAACATTACCGTAAATGAGATAGATATCGAAACGGTCGGAATGATTATAACAATTGAAGGGGAACACATGGATTACTCGGCGATAGAAAAAGCCATAGAAGACGTAGGCTGTGTGGTTCATAGCATAGACCAACTTGTTGCTGGTAACCGCATGGTTGAGCTCATAAGACGGGAGCGTTGAATAGTAAGCATTGCATAATCGAGAGGACATTTTTGCAATCATGATTGGGATCACAGACGGAATTCTTACTGCACTAACTCTCGCTGCAGGCAGAATACTAAATTCGCCGGAAACAGCTACCCTGACCCTTGCAATTCGGGTGGCTGTAGCGTCATCGCTCTCGGGACTCTTCATTTTCTTTGTTGCCCAATATACACGTTTGCGTGGAGAACTTGTCCGTTCAGAAAAAGAGCTTAATCTAACTCAAAGAGGGCAACTTGCGGCGACACGCCTTGGGAGGGCTATCTTATTAGAAACACTTCGCGGTGCATTTATTTCGAGCATGTTCAACCTGTTGGGTGCATTCATTCCCATAGCATCAGGGTTATTTTTTCCAGCTTTTTCTTGGCTGACTATAGTTTTTGCCATAGCTATTCTAGGCATTCTCGGTGGTGCCGCATCACGTTTTGCACATGGTAATCCAGTTCTATGGTCAATAGGGCTTGTCGCTATGGGCATTCTTCTCACCTTTGCGGGAATAGAATTGCATATAACTTAAATTTACAGTATGCTGTACCGAGGCAACTACATACGTTAATTAGCTAAATAGATTTTATTGACTATGTGGAGGTGTGTTTTTGCCTGATTTTGCAACCACTTATGGAGTAAAAAGTTTTGATAGGAAGCTTGCTAAAAGTGAACTTATACGTGCCTTGCGATTTAGCGTTGCAGCAGAGTATGAGGCTATTCAAATTTACGAGCAAATTATAGAAGCCATAGATGATCCAAAAGCAAAAATGATTATTTCAGACATAATACGTGAAGAAAAACTGCATGCTGGACAATTTCTAAGCCTGCTTTTCGATGTTGTACCCGACGAGCGAGAATCATACGTTATAGGTGAAGCCGAAAATAAGGCGCTTAAACAAAAGATATCCAAAGAATAAAAGGAGTTTTCCATATGAATCGACTCTAGTTGAAAAAGTTAATTTGTCTTCTACCGTTCCTCAGCAACTTGTGACACCATAACTGGCAATTATTTTCTTGAAGGTTAATGTAGTATCTGAGTCTAAGCGCACTGTTACCTTTAGTTATTGAACCATCATTAAAAAGTAAGTTTCAACTTCACCATCAAACACTATTTTTTGCACCTAATTTGGAAAGGACTTCTTTAATTTTCCCTTTATCTACAAGTAATATCTTGACTTTATCTGGCTCAAAAAGCCTAAAAAAATAATGAGCAAATTAAAATTATTTTGGTATTGAAATTGCTATGTGGAATTAAATTTATCCTTCAGTTAATATCAGGGTTAGTGTTGAAATTACTTGATGTATTCGTCGGATTTGATGGGTAACCGCCTCTTTTAATGCTTCCATAGTGTCTGCTTTAATTTTTGCTATAAGGTCATATACACCGTAAGAGACGTACGCCTCTTCTACAAAGCTAAGAGCCCGGAGGTGCTTTAGCACTTTTTCTTCTGCACCTGATTCAACGCTAATTAAGACATATGCCTGAGTCATAAAAACACCATAGATTGAATCATGTTTATTTAGTATTTCAAAGTTGCTCTTATACGTCTGGGATTAAGCAGAAGATCAAGTCCCTCAACAGGGTTTGCTACCACTAAATGTGCTGCCAGCAAAGATTCAACAGCACAGCCTTCACTGCCAACCAAGATAATCCCTAGTCTGGCTGTTTTTAGCATGCCTCTATCGTTTAAGCCATTACCGAAAGCAACAACCCTATCCGCACCCAATTTCTTAACAAACTCTGCCTTCTGAATATCAATTGCGGGACCTTTAATGATATGCACTTCACAGTTGATTTCTCTTAGTTCTTCCTCGGCTTTGCCAAACTCATCGGCGGTCAAAACAAAAATCTTCAAGAAATCGGAGATTGCATTCAGCTTTTCTTTAATCATGGGGAGCAGTTTGCCGTCTACTGAGATTGTTCCTGTAAAATCACAGACCAAATATTCCAACCGCAATGTACCAAAGCCAGGTATTTCCACATCGAGCATGATAAGCACTTCAGAAAAAAGTATAATTCGACACAGTAAGATTATGTTTTCTATATTTGAAAAACAACACACGGGAAAGAAATATAATGCGATTGGTTGAAAGCTATGTCCAATGAAGATTGTGTTTTCTGTAAAATAGTAAGCAAAGAAGAGCCTGCCAGCATTGTTTTTGAAGATAATGATTTTCTTGCGTTCTTAGATTTCAAGCCCTTTGCTGAAGGCCATACGCTAGTTATTCCAAAGAGACATTATGATGACATCTACCATATTCCCAACGAGGAATTGGCTAACTTGGCAGTAGCTGTAAAAAAAGTGGCGACCATAGTTGAACAAGCCTTCTCTGCAGAGGGCATAAGCATAGCGCAAAACAATGGCAAGGCAGCAGAACAACACATTTTCCATATACACTTCCATGTCATTCCAAGGTTTGCTGGCAAGAAACTGCTAAGTTATGAAGAAGCGCCCAAAGTTAGCAGACAAGAACTGGATGCGGTTGCAAGTAAAATTAGAAGACACGTCCTTATTGAGAGGTGCTGATGCAAAAAATTTAAGAACCAAACGACCTCTATCCTTAGTAAAGGCGGTGAGGCTCGCCGTTAAACGCTTATTCCATGCTGGATAGGCCAATAGCTTCTACAAAACAGAGCATGGGAGGCGCAGTGGCATAGCTAAAGAGGAGCAGATAATGTACAGACAGCTGAATTCTGTCTCAAATTTTGGCACTATTGTCGCTGATGAAAAATTCTCATGTTAGTTAATAAATTGTTAGGAGCAAAAAACCAATGAAAAACTTCAAAGACTCAGTATGGAAACAAAACGTAACAAACGTTGTTAAACAAATCCAAGAACAAGAAATAAAATTCATTCGACTGCAATTTACAGACATAAATGGCATGCTAAAAAATCTAGCTGTCAGCACAAAAAATGTTGAGAACATGTTCGAGAACGGTCAACCCTTTGATGGCTCATCGATAACAGGTTACCGTCCGATAGAAGAATCCGACATGGTTTTGTTTCCAGATCCAACAACCTTTGCAGTGTTGCCTTGGCGACCCAAAGAAAAATCGTCCTGCAGACTACTCTGTGACATCTACACGCCCCAAAACAAGCGATTCGAAGGCGACCCAAGGTACATTCTTGAGAGGGCTATAGAGAAAGCGGCAAAGGCAGGTTTTACGTTTGTTTGTGCTCCCGAACTTGAGTTTTTCATAGTTAAAGAAGCTGAGGCAGGGTTACCAACGCCTATTGATATGTCTGGCTATTTTGATTTTCAACCGGGCGATTTAACTGACGATTTAAGGCGTGACATCGCAGACATGGCTGAAGCTTTCGGCATTGAAATAGAGATATCCCATCATGAGGTTGCCTTGGGACAAAACGAAATTGATTTCAAATATGACGAAGCCTTAACCACTGCCGACAGAGCGATAACTCTGAAAATGTGCGGCAAAGTCGTTGCGGCAAGAAACGGCTATATAACAACCTATATGCCAAAACCTTTCGGCGGCATCAATGGCTCAGGAATGCACACCCATCAGAGCCTATGGAACCTTGATAGAACCCAAAACATGTTCTATGACGATGATGCCGACAAAGGCTATCTCTCAGACGTCGCTAGAAACTTTATCGGCGGCCAATTAGCCCATGGACGCAAAATGTGCGCAGTGCTCGCCTCCTGGCCTAACTCCTACAAGCGATTGGTTCCTGGTTACGAAGCACCTGTTTACCTGGCCTGGGCGCACAAAAACAGGTCACCGCTCATAAGGGTGCCTAACTTTGGAGGAAGAAAAGCAGCTGCAAGATGCGAAATTCGCTGCCCCGATCCAGCAGGAAATCCCTACTTACAATTTGCAGTTTTGTTAGCTGCAGGCTTAGATGGCATCAAGAACAAGATTGACCCGGGTGACCCAGTGGAACTTAACGTCTATGACATGACTTATGAGGAAAGGAAAGAGCGCGGTATAGTTTCGCTTCCTGAGTCGCTGAAGGAAGCGTTGGATGAGTTAGAATCAAGTGACCTCATGCGTGAGATCCTGGGGCAGACTGCACTAGAGAACTTCCTCAAAGAAAAGCGTAGAGAATGGGATCTCTACAGGACACAGGTTACTAATTGGGAAGTTGAGAGGTACATAAAAAGACTCTAAGCATTCCTTTTCTTTTCTTATTGCCTCTTAGATTAAGCTGCAGATCCGAATATGTTGGCGATGTTTAACAAGTCAAAAAAAAGTAGCCGATACATGCCGCCACATCCACATGCCGCACACCCCAACATAGAACCATGATCGACGTGTGGAAGAAAACGCTTACCCCACACCATAACAGACGCCAAAAAACATGGCAACCCCAAAAAGCAATCAGCTTCTTAAACTGTCTTGTGGGGAATTTAGAGCCGCCACACCCACAAAAGACCAACCGAGAACAAAGCAAAAGGTTGTTAGTAGCCCGTGAGAGATTCGAACTCTCGTAAAGGACTTTCTTTTCTGCCAAAAGAAATCCCTGCCAAAGAAAGGCTCTTAGGTGTTTGTTCACTTGGTTGGTTTTCCATATGTTTGTTCTCCGTATCTTTAAGTGATACAATAGTTAATCAGCAATAGGTAGATATAAGCGTATCTTGATGTGATACTTGAGTGACTGCTAATGCAAAGAGCCATCTTTTCAGACAGGGAAAGGGCGTTACTAGCCAAGTTCTTGAATAATGAACCCATAACTGATGAGACTTTTAGAATGCTCAAACTTAGAGTTAAGCGGAATTATTCCACAATAACCCAAGATTATCAATTAACCAGTCAAGTTATGAATAAGCTGGAATCTTCCACATAGGGCTTTTTCCATCACATTTAATTTTACAATTTGCTTGTTAGCTTCTTGATACCTTTTCCTGAGAGTGGGTGTATACCCTCTATATACTACTTTACTGACTTATCATAGAATTATAGTATAATAGATAATACCAATTACTTTACTTTTCTTATTTTAGAGAGTAACTAAAGTATAGTAGTATAGAAAAAATTATCAAGGGTCAATCAAGTGATAGAGCTAGAAGGGGTAGGGGTGGGTACACCCATGCTTGGGAAAAGGTCTAATTTATTGGTGGCTTGAAGTGTTTTACGACCTGAAAAATTGCTATAACAATTATTCCAATGATTGAGATTAAAAATCCCGCTAATATGTGGGGCAAAGTTGTCGGTGGGAAAGCATCAACAAATACTATCCCAATTGATTAGTATGAGCCATTGTATTCTACGTTGCTGGTGCCATAATGCCTTACTAAATTGAGGATTTCCGTGTCAGTTTGCATAACGATAATGTCCTCACCGTTTATTGCCCTAAGGACACCCTGGTCAGGGTGCGATAGTATAAAGTAATTTTCGGGTTTAACAGATAGACTGTCAGCATGAATGTAAAATTGCGGGTAGTATTTTGACGGTATGTCTGCTTGGTATGCTATTTGAGCGTAAACAGATAACAAAAGGATAGCTAGAAGGGAAATCAAAGCTATGTTTGCATTGGAAAGCTTCCTTGTCATTTTTCAGCCAATACTCCCTTTATTCTAATTTGCTTAAAGAGATTTGTGGTGTTATAGGGGTGGGGTAGTCTAGCTGCGGGAAAAGGTCTATTGCTTCAAGTTACTGGTATCTTGATACTAAAAGCCGTAGTAAAGTAAATGTTATAGCCTTGAAGCACACAGGGGTATACGGTATCAATGCAAAGAAGCACTCAGTTGGTAATATCAGGAATACTAATGATTATTGCTTCGATAATATCACTTGCCTTAGGGATATTACTACTGGATTCCTACAATTCGTCTTTGGTAACCGCATATTATATCTATTATTCCTCTTTGACTTGTGGCATTCTTAATCTAGTTGCCGTTCCTATAGAATTAATCTCAGGAGTACTTTTGCTATTAAAAAAATCTGTTAGGTTAGCGGTAATTTTTGTTGTTGCTGTTCTAGTTATCGGACTTGTCTCTCCGATAATACTAGATTTTCAAGGTTATCTTTGGGAAACTGGTTTATTGTTTGGTTTGCCAATGATTGTATTCTCTACTGTAGCTTTGGCTTTTGCACTTTTAGGGCAAAGGGGGAAAGCCAATTGAATACCAGAAGCACTCTATTGGTATTATCGGGAGCATTAATGATTGTATGCTCGATTGGGGCTATCTTTTTTGGGGTTTTATTCTATGGTTATTATCAGAGCCAACTTCATTATTACTATGGTGGACAAAGCTATCTTGAACCCTTTTTTGGTTGGATAGTTAGTTTTTGTGCTTTTGCTTTTGCTTTACCAGCAGGGATACTTTTACTGATGAAAAAGTGTACCCGTGTCGCAATTGCTCTAACCTTTATAGTACTGTTATTTGGGCTGTCTCTTCCCATTATTTTAGCATTTATGGGTATTGTCGGTATATTGTATACCGATTGGATAACAGGAGTCATAAGCGGTCTCTTAGGTTCATGGCACTTAATTGTACTTTCGGCTGTAGCGTTAGTTCTTGCATTTTTAGGACATAGAAGCAGAAACCAAGTAACACCTAAATCAATAGATACTCAAGTCAACGTTTCTGGATTAAACAAATAGATGGTGGGTACACCTTATCGCTGGAAAAGGGGATTAGATTCGACCTTTTCCAACGGTAGGGTGGATAGTGTCAGCCCTGACTGCTTAGTTTCCTTATGAGTCAACGGATAGTACTTGAGTAATACTCCTTCTTTTTCTTCCCTTAGTAGACCAGCCTGTGTGAAGTTCTTTAGCATTCCACGCAACCGCTTTTCTGAGCATCTTCTTTGCTTCTCATAGAAGTATATGTTGTGAATTTCCTGTATCCTTAGTCCAGTACCAACGTATGTCATATTCTCATCGAATGTTTTTTGGATTAATTTCCACACAGCATATTCTTCAGGAGTCAAGCCTAGACCGTTACATTTTAGGATTGGTTCATAGACTCTTTTGGCACTTTCAATGTCGGTTGAGTTAGCATATATGCAAGTATTATCTGGTGTTCGTTCTCTGAGTTGAAAGTTCAGCAATGCCCAAGCTTCAGCAAGTGCATACAGTCTAGGGAAATCACGTTGTGCTTTAGGTGATAGGTTATCTACGTTTTTGAAGAACCATTCCTTTAAGTTCGCCATGTCTTCAGTTTTAAAGAGCACCTTTGTTATGTTTGCTTCCTTGACGTTTTGCACACGATTCTTCAAGCCAACTCTGGATGGTTCAGTTTCATACCACTTGTTAAAGTCAGGGTCAGTCATTTTTCTAGCTTGTAAATCGATGCCTTTTTTGATTTTGTCTGGATTATCACTAGGGCTTAACAGATAGTTTCTAGTTACTTCTTGTTCATCCATCTCTCCAAATGCTGATGCAAATAGTGCAGTAAAGTATCCTTTAATCAGGACTTTTTTGGTTCGATGACTTCCACTGCCAACTTTATCGGTTACTAGGTATGTACATATCCTGTTTCCTTGATTGTCATGACTCAGTAGGCTTCTTAGATTCTTTAGCAATTCATAGTTTGGCAAGTCATAGAATACTACTATTTTCTTTGACAGGTCAATGAAGTATGCGATGTGCCGTTTTAAGTCATACCAAGTATCCCAAGCTTCTTTTGAATCGCCTTTTTTAGGTTCTTTTGTCATATCGATTGGCTTTAGGTTGCGGTCATCAACTGGAATAGCATTTGAACTGTGGATTAATGCTCTTGGTGTTGAATCATTTATGCCAACGATTGTATCTGAGTTTGGATGACGGAAGTACCACAGACTTTCTGTTATATTCAGTGTTTTGCCAACAGATGATTCGCCTGTTAAGACAACGTTTCTCTGTTCCTCTTCAGTGAAGGTTAGCAAATTAACTAGGAATAGTGGTATCTTTACGTTTTCATCTTCAAAGACCGTTGTTGATAACGCTTTATTTAAGTCATCATAGCCTAGTTCATCAGCGGTGTACTTGTCAAGTATACGTTGGTCTTCTTGGTTTTTAGTGTCTGCTTTTGTCGTTGTAGCATTATTTCCCATTTCGGGAAGTGCTAAATTTTGGTTTGGTTGTTCAATATTTGCGGAAGAAACTTGGCTATTGCCAAATACTTCCAAATTTTTAGGTTCTGAGTTTTGTTCTGTCATAGTTGATTACCTGTATGCTATAGTGTCAACCGAAAGATTCATAGTATAAAGTTTATACTTAGTTCAATGGTTGAATCAAAAGGTGTGGAAATGGAAGACCAGAAAGACAGGGGTCAAGATTATCAAGGAATTGAACGTCAATATTGTAGAGAAGATATTCTGATTGCATTGCTAGATGGCGATTTTGGATTTAATGAAATAGTCAAAAGATTTGAGCATTCAACAGAAAACACCAAGCAAGGAAAAAGAACCTACAGTAGAGGTACAGTCTACAAATATCTTAGTGATTTAGTTGAAGAAAAAAAGGTTCAGTACAGCGATAGTGAGTTGGAATATGGAAAACTTAGAAGACCTTATACATTGACTATAGATGGAAGAAAAGAAGCAGAAGAACATTTACCCGCAAATATAATAAGAAGTTGGTCAATTGAGCAGTTAAATCAATTTATCGTAAATTATAAGCAAATTGTCATACAAAATGTTATTCAATATTTTGGTGCAGAAGCATATAAAAAGAAGCAAATCAGCAGAGTAAATTTTCATAGAATATTGTCTTTGGAAAGATTGGATGAAGGAGAAAAAAACGCTAAAGCAATCGATAATGACTTGAAAGAACACGGTTTTATTCATGAAGAGATAATTATTTTATGGCTTATGTACAATGGGGATTACATTAAGAATATATTAGAAAAATTTGGTGGAATTCATTTTTTTGAACGTTTTCCATTCAAACATAAGATTGGCAACCTGACAGCTAAACAAAAAGAAGAAGAAATATCTAAAATTAGGGATTCAATACTACTTTACAATCTGCAACGAAAAATTATTCAAATTGATAAGATAATTGGCTTAACTCCTCTAGAAAGTATCTTAGACACTCTGTCTGAAAAGGAAATTGCAGAGGGAAAAATCATAGATGAAAAGACACTGGATGAACGGATGAAAGAATCGTTAGAAAAAGAAAGGAAAAAGCTTTTCCTGTGACAGTGTATACCACCCCCTAGTAAAATAATCCATTTACTTTTTACTTTGCTAAACATCCATAGAATATAATCCAGTACCTTGAACAGGGAATACTACTCTTTTCATACTACTTTAATATAATATAGTGGGAGAGTGGTTTTGACTTCTCTATATATGTTAAACTTCCATACAACTTAGCTCTCCTTTATTCAATCTAGGGATATTCTAGAGTATAGAATTAGAATCTATAACTTGATATGGGGTGTATACCCTTTCTCATAGGAAAAGGTAGTTAGTAGTCTTCTTCATCATCTGACTCTTCAGGGAATAATGGGTCATCGAATAGCATCAAACCATCACCCTGACTATCCTCTCTTGAATCTTCTCTAAGGTGTTTGTTGTTTTCTTCATTATATGTACTATTAGATTGTCTAACCGTGAATAGGCTTTGAAAGAATTTAACGCCAATCCAAACAATGAATACTAGAAAACCTGAGAGAAAGAAGAATACGATGAAGGAAAAAGAATCAATCATTCAATCACTTTCTTTTACGAAACAGCTTAATACCATCTAGTTCGGTCACGTACTCGAAGCCTGATTGAATCAACAGACAAGCTTCATCTAGGTTCTTAGCGGTCTTGCACGTATAATCATCTGAGGTTTGAGCTATAGCATTAGCAATGTGGACATAGATTAAAGTGGATTTAATGTCTCGATGACCGAGCAAGTACTTTACGTGTAACAAATCTCTTGTTTTAATGTACTCAGTAGTCGCAAACCAATGCCGTAAGTCATACAATCTAATTTTCAGTAGTTCAGTATCCTTGAAGTTTCGGTAAGCCCTTTTTCTGTAGAGATTCCATTGTTCCCTAAGCAATTCAGGGTTTGGAAATAGGTGAACATCTAATTGAGTTATTTGTTTTCGATTAATGTAGGACTTTAGGTTATCTAGGGCGTACTCCTTTAGTTTGATTGTACGGTCTGCCCCAAGTTTAGAAGACCTAACAAAGAGTAATCCCCTTTGAAGGTCAATATCTCTTAGCACAATCTTGGATACTTCATCAGGTCTAAGTCCATGCTTACTAATTTGAAAGATTGTTATGTACTTCAATGAACATCGGCTGATTATCTTGTCTATGCGGTCTTCTGTGGGTACGTTGATTGGCATAGATTGGCTTCTTAGTTTAGGTGGAGTCCAACTGATTGAATTAGCCTTACAATAGTGAAGATAAGCTAACAACAATCCTGACTTATACTTAGAAGACTTCTGAAGTGATAAAATATAGTGCTCTGTTTCTAACTGATTGTTGAGATTCACTTGATTATTTAGATATTTAAGCTTCCGAGAGTATGTGCTTTGACTTCTAGGGCTTAAAGTTCTAAGTTCCCATAATGTTTTGACTATAGCCTCAGAATTATACGAGAGATTCCAATAGCCCGTGAGAGATTCGAACTCTCGTCGTCGGGTCCAAAGCCCGATATGCTTGACCACTACACCAACGGGCTGCACCGTTCCAAACATGGCGCGGCTTTATTTATTGTTAGAGGTAGAAGGGCACTAATTTGCCTAATAAGCGTTCCCACAAATCCAAGAGCAACAGTTACTGTTAACCAATTAGTTTCTTTAGGTATGGCACCTTCTTAAGAGGCACAACAATTGCAAGGCACAGAAACAGAGTCAACGCCGTCATCAATGGCACACCCACTATGGAGTTTATGGTGTTGCCGTTGATTGCGAAGCCGAGGTAACCGTTCTGAAGCGTTTCTATCACTATCAAATGTAAGAAATAAATTGCAAGGGTACTTTCACTTATCACATGAAGCAACCTTCTACCAGCTGAAGGATGTCCCCCATCCTGTTGCAGCGTTGGAGGGGCATAACTAAGCAGGAGTAGAAACACGCTAGCCGATGCCAGAATCATGGTTGCGCTAGAGTAATCCTGGAAATAATACATTGTAGCTCCACCAATCGTGGCGGCTAATGCATACGTAAAAACTGCTGTCAAAGCAACACCCGCTGTGATGTAAAGAGCGAGCTGGGACCTTTTAAGGTGGACGTCAACTAGGAAGACACCCAGCATGTAAATGCCAACATAGAGGGGAACGGTTAAGAGGTTACTGTCTACCCGATAAGGAGTAAGCAAATCTAAGATGGGCAGAAGCGCTGAACCGATAAACCACACTGCCAAAAAAAACTTTATCACCGAACGCTTAGCATAGGCGACCACTACCCGCAGAACAGGAGTTAAGAGGTAGAGTCCAAAGAGCATGTAAATGTACCAGAAATGGTAGTATGGGCCAGAAAGCAATCCCTGAACGATAAAGTTGGTTGTAACTGCCTGCTGCTTGACGGTGAAGTCCCATAGGAAATAGATTATAACCCAAAAAACAAACGGTAAACCAACCCGCAAAAAACGTTTTCTAAAAAAATTTCGCATGCTTTCGTCTGCTTTAGTTGGCACAAGCAAAAGAGCACCGCTTAGCAATATGAACAGGGGAACTCCGATGCGTCCTAGGCTTTGATATACATCGACTGTGGTCCAGCGGAAGATTTCTAAGGTGTTAGGCTGCTGAATGGTTAAATCGTTTGCCGCATGCAGCAGAATTACACCTATTATGGCTACTGTTCGGATTAAGTCTACATCTATATGTGAAATTTTACCGATATGGCTCGGCGTTTCCTGTATTATTTGGGGACACCTATGCGTTATCTTGGCGTGTTTAAACATTTAACTTTGTCCATGATAGGCGCTTTTTATGCTTTAAGCTTGAAAGCAGCTACTATTAATCCATCATCAATTTACTGCTGGCTTGCCGGCGGATTTACACTTTTCTACACTATTTTCCGTGCCTACTTTTTTTGATGTCGGGAAATTCTATTGGCTTGTGTGCAATAGATTTAATAAACCACAACGCTTAAATAGTAAATCTGTTCATCTGCTTAGACTGCGCGGGCCGAATGTACTATTTCTAGCCAGATTGGCCTATGGTGACGGTTCTACGCATGTTAACGTGAGGTAGAAGAAGTGAGCATAAAAAAGGAAGTCCCCCGAACAACCCAACGTCAGGTCGACAAATGCCCGGAATGTGGCGGCGAAAATCTGGTTCACGATTACGATACTGGAGAAACCGTTTGCGGCGACTGTGGCCTTGTCTTATACGAGCAAATGATGGATAAAGGACCGGAATGGCGCGCTTTCACACAAGAAGAGAAAGCATCCAGAAGCCGTGTCGGTGTCCCCACCTCTTACTCTGTACATGACAAAGGCTTATCCACAGCCATCAGCCAAGTAGACCGCGACGCGTTTGGCAGAAAACTACCGTTGTCTACACGCTTGCAAATGTGGCGTCTACGCAAATGGCAAATCCGAAGCAGAGTCCACTCATCCATTGACCGCAACCTTGCACAAGCCATGGCGGAACTCGACCGCTTATCCGATAAAGTTTACATTCCACCGCCAATCAAAGAAAAAGCAGCCGTTGTCTACCGCAAAGCACTCGACAAAGGCCTTGTCAGAGGCAGATCCATCGCAGCCATTGCTGCAGCCGCATTGTATGCTGCATGCCGTGGAAGCGGAACACCCCGAACTCTCCGGGAAATCGCTGAAGCCAGCTTAGTTGACAAAAAAGACGTTGCAAGATGCTACAGACTATTACTTCGGGAACTTGAAGTCCACATGCCCATTGCTGATCCGCTTACCTACGTCTCAAAGATCGCTGAGAAAACAGGCATCTCCGGCAAAACACAGGGCGCCGCAATCAATATACTTCGTGAAGCCAGACGCAAACGTGCCGCCGCAGGAAAAGACCCAATGGGTTTAGCCGCAGCTGCACTATACATTGCTTGTTTACAGAATAATGAGAAGAAAACTCAGAAGGACATCGCTGAAGCTGCAGGTGTAACCGAAGTTACCGTCCGCAACCGCTACAAGACACTCAAAAAGCAATTGAATCTCGAATTGCCTGACTAGGGCAAATTTTCTTTAATTTCTATCAAGCTTTTTTGCTTGATTGCTTATTTTCTTTGTTTTCGGTATTCTCTTCTGGTTCCAGTTCCATAACTAGGATGCCATGGTAACCGCATTCTGGGCAGTAATATTGTTTAGGGGTTAACCAGACGTCTAAGCTGCTGCTAAGCTGGATTTTTGGGCTGCAACATCTTGGGCAATAAATCTGTGTTGGACGACGATGCTTTGTGTTTTTGAAGACATCGCGAATGCCATCTATTTTTTTCATAGTTCACCGATTGCTTCCCTTATAGTTTGGGCTTACGCGGTTTACTGTAGCTCAATGTTGTCTTGTGGATACCCAATTTTTATTAAGAATTCCTTCACTCGATCGCGGTGGTCGCCCTGTAACATGATTTGCCCGTTTTTGCTTGTTCCACCACACGCACAGTAAGTTTTTAGTTTCTGGGCGACATTTTGCAGGTTACTATTCTTGTCGTCCATACCGTCGATAATGGTGGTTGCTTTTCCGAATTTTCGGGTTTCAAGGCGAATGCGAATCCGTTGTTGCTCTTTCTCTATTTCTCCACAAACGCATAAGTCCTTAGGTAGTCCGCATGTTGAACAAACTTCAGCCATGACACTCAACAAGAAATTATCAAGTGCTGTATATAAGACTTTCAAGATTTAAAGGAGCAAAAACCTGTTCTCTCTTTATATAAGTGCGGCAGCCTTGAATTCTCCACAAGACGGTAGCTGGGCAGCTTCTTTTTATGGTTGCAGCAGTTCTCAGCGTCTGTTTCGGTGTCGGATATGGGTTTTCTCCACACACCCAACATGCCTCCACGTTGAAATCCTCTCTTGTGGATGCGGAAGCGTGTTGAGGCGCTTAAATGTTGGCATATTAACACAGGGGAAAGGGTTTTGAGCCCTTAAAAGTTCACTTGGCTCAGTTGCCCCGGACCATAATACAATGTTATTCGTCCATCATAGTCTGGCGCTGTTGTGGTAACTGACATGATGCTGCCTTGAGGAATTGTCAGTGGTGCGTATCCCTGTACAAAGGTCTGTTTGTTTATGTCTATTGTGATTATTGCTTCATAGGGTTTATTGGCGCTGCTTTTTGGTATATTGTAAAGAGTGGCACTGCCCATATCGTAGTATGTGCCTTGGTAATAGAAGCCAATGTCTATTTTTAGTTGTTGTATCGGTTGGCTTGTACCCAAATAAAGCGTTATATTTACCTTATCGGAAGACACCATGTCACAGTATAATCCCGCCTTTGCTTCAACTATAGAGCTGGTATGTCCATTTGAAATATACGCATTCATTTTTAGCGAGTATGTTGGCGGTATATAATCGAGCCATGCGTCTTGTGTGCCGCCGCCAGCGTTGAAGTAGAAAGGTTTGCCTGAATACTCTGGCATAGCTACATTGAAGGGTTCAACTTCTCCGTTTGCGGGGCTGTTGTTGCTGTCACCGCTGTATTGAGCCACAAAGTAGTATGGTCCAACAGTGTAAACTGTGAAATTCGACGAATTGGGAACCACTCCGTTAGAGACAGTTACTTGGCTGGTTCCGACTAAAGTGCCAGATGGGTAAGTGCCACTATACAGTTTATAGGTTACTGTACCGCTGGCGTCGTCGGTTGCACCGATCAGTAGAGCTTGATCAGAGAATTCGCTTCCAGCCCTAGCATTTGATGGTGGAGTTGTGGATATGCGGAGGCTTCCGCCGACTGTGAATGGTTCCGCTGTTCCCATGGCTGCATTGTTATTGTTATCTCCACTGTAAACTGCTATAAAATAGTAAGGGCCAGCAGTGTTAACTGTGAAGGAGGCAGAGTTTGGAACTACACCGTTTGTCACTGGTACTTGGCTTACGCTGATTTGGTTCCCATTCGGATAAGTGCCTTTGAAGAGAGTATATGTAACTTTCCCTGTGGCGGTACTTGTTGCTTCAGTGAGAATCGCCATGTCATGAAACGGAGTCCCTGCGATTGCTTCCTCCGCAGTAGGCGGTGTTGTGGTTATTGTTGGATTAGCTTTGCCGCTGTCTGGCGGAGGAATGGCGTTAACGGTGAATGGTTCGGGGCTTCCCTGGACTGGGTTGTTGTTGGCGTCGCCTGAGTAAGAAGCGACAAAATAGTAGGGTCCCGGGCTGAAAGCTGAGTAGAGTGCAGAATCAGGCACTTGACCATTGGCAACGTTAACTACGCTCGGTTGCCCAATCTGTATCCCTGCTCCTGGAGTGCCGCTGTACAACTTGTAAGTTACTGTTCCGCTTGCATCTGCAGTCGCCCCAGTCAAAACAGCTGTATCAGCGAAAGCTTGACCGACGACAGCATATGAAGGAGGAGTCGTAGTTAATGTCGGGGTGACCGGAGAATCAGTTGAGCCTTCTGCTTGATTGAGGGTTGCACTAACCCAGATCCTATCGTTTGTCATCAAGTCAAGCCTAATTCCCTGCGTTAGGTCGCGCGTTTGATTAAACACCGCTGAGTAAACGCCGTTTCCCAGGTAGGTGAGGATGGAAGTAGTGTTGACGGGGTTGAATGGTTCGCCGGCTGTGTATGCTCCAATTTGGAAGACGGATGGGTCTGGGTTCTGTGGCATATCTGATATAGGCACGGTGTTGTCTTTGTTAAGCATGCTTTGTGTTAATTGAAAAGTTACGTTTGTTTGGTCTGATCCGTCGCGTGACACGTTTAGTAGCTGGAGCTGCACGTACTTGTAGGTCTGCCCAGCCCAACCCAAAAAACCGTAAGAAACCACATCAAAGTCATAGGTTGTTAATGCTGAGCTGTAACCTGGGTTTATGCTCCATCGGCAATCAAAATAGGTGCTTATCGGTTGGTTAAGCTTGAACCCATAGTTGGGGTATGAACTGAACAGTGATTGCTGCCAATCCTCCATAAACTGTTGACCGCTACTGTTGGCAATTGCCTCTTCTTGGCCATTAACAAGCTCCAAGCTATAGCGGCTCAACGCCACAGTTAATGCACGATTCATATCGCTGGTGGTGCCCAGCAAGAATTCATCCACGGGCTTATAGACTATGGATTGATTAGTCATACTGATTTCATACACGGAGATGATTGTGGCTAACGCTAAAACCGCGATGATTAAGGCGGCTATAACGACAAATTGGCCTTGCTTGTTTCTATGAAAACTACGCATTATATTCACCTTTTTCAATTTCAAAAATAATGTTATTTTTTTGTTGATTCATGAGTTTCCCCCTCCAGGATTCGCTAAAACTAAAACCAAATAGTAGATGCTGCCAGTTTCGGGAGCAGTATAAATCATTGGTGTAGACGAAACTGCAATGGAGTCAGAGAATGAGGGGGCATCGGTGTTGCTCACGGAGGCAAGTTGGTCGGCGACTACCCATTTTCCAGTGGCATCCTGTTTATACTGGTTAATGGTCAACTTGAAAAGAATCGATGAGGGCAGAGCGTTCTGCACAAAGGTTTTCAGTTGAATGTCTGCCTCTAGGGCGGGCGGTGTTTGCCCAACTGTTGCTTGAACAGTGCCTGACTCGGTGATTCTGCTTAAAACGTTGTATCCGAGCCTATCTAAGTCGGCTCTGTCCTGCACCGCAGAGGTTCGGGGGTTTGAAACAAAAAAGGAAGCGGCTGCGAAAGCGATAAAAATTATTGTGGCAGCAATAACTGCCTCCAAAATTCTGGCGATGCCCGCGTTCTCCCGCGCTCTATGCCGGCTTCTCATGTAGACATCCTCCAAAGGTAAAGTGTTGCAGTGTAGGTTGAGCCGGCTATGACGACGGTTCTTTCAAGCGAGTAGGAGAAGGCTGCAGAGTGAACAGCTGGGTCTTTGAAGTTTATGGTTTGGTAGCTGATATGGGAGAAGTCTCGGTTTGCCAGCAGTAAGTTGTCTCCTGAAAACGCCAATACTGCAATAGCAGAAGGCTCAAGGGGCGTGCCCAGAGATAAGCTGGTTCCATCAATTTGGATCGGTAAATCGTTGGTTTCTAATCCGTTGCCATTGTCAACTAATATTATTTCATGGGGATCGCGTAGGCTTCCTAATTGGTAGGGTTGATCAGCTGTGGGGATGAGTTTGCTTTGAAATAACGTTGCTTCTGGTCCAGGCGTTACTTGATAGAATTTTGCAGTCTGCTCACCATAGTAGTCAACTGTTACTGCCAGAACCTTTGCCGTTTGCGGAGGAGTTGGGAATAGAGCGGTGTAGGAGCCGTTGTATGCGGTTACGCCATGCACTGTATCAGTATGCTGTATTCTCGTGTCTTCGATGTAGTATAAAACAGCGGAGACCTTTGCGCCTACGATTGGTAGGGCGTAGTCTGAAGTAGCGGTTATGCTGTAGCACTCAGAGTTTGCTTGTTCAGGTTGCGGGACTACGTTGATTTGTATTGTGTCCTTGAATTGCAGAGTAAAACCGTATTCCGCTGCACCTTGGTCATTGGCAAGGTTTAGAAGCTTTAGAGCCGTATTAGGCGGCACGTTGCCTGCTATTGAATTGTTTAAGCGCATTACTTTATCTGGATCCAACTGGTATGCTTGGCGGCTTGTTTGACCATACATTGCTAACCCAAAAACCTGCGGCGCCTCAGTGGTGTTTCCCCAATTGTATGGGTAACCTGGATCCAGCATAATTTGGGTCATGATTTTTTGTGCTGTTATGCTTAGCTGATTTTTGTCTGAAGCGTTAACGGTTGGAGTGGAGATCGTGGTTAACATGATGGTTGAGGCGACAAGCACTAACACTATTATCAGTGCAGCGAACAAGTACTCATAAATGTGCATTTTCTTGTGTGCCCCCTGTTTTTAACCGCTCACCCAACCTATTCCAACGGTAATAGAGTTAGGTGAGTTGCCTGTTGAATTGCTCCAATCTGGATTTGTCCATATTGCTGTGCCGTTTTTTCCGTAAATGGTGCCTGAACAAGTTATGGTTAAGTTGTCGGCTCCAGCGTTGAAATTGTAGGGTGACTCTGTGGTTTCCAGTTTTATTGGGATATCGCCTGAATTGTAGGGTAAAGTGGAGTCGGCGCTGATTGAGGGTTGAGCGGCAAGGAACGAATGTACAAGAATTCCCTGTGCAGAATCATTGAGTAACTGGATTTCGTAGGGTTCTCCACCGACGCTGTTAGGTAAGTCAATCAACTTCACGGAGTAATTGAGATTGTACTTTGAGAATTTAGCGAGGTTTATCATTTCTTCGATGTTCGACGCCATGCTTTCTGATATTTGCTTCAACTGGTTTTTCCGGTTGTCTGCCTGAACAAACGATGTGAAGACCGAGTAGAATAGGCAGGCGGAAACTACCAAACCGACCAGTGCGACGGTTCCGATGATATGCTGCAGAGAAACTTCAACCATACAGAAACACCTACCTTATGGAGACCTCCACTTGAATCTCTGAAAAAACAACAACTGTTTTAGTGGTACCTTGTGGCGGAGTCCAATCTGCAGGCGGCCAAGTTTCTGTGTTCTGTTGCGAGCCAACTGTTTGTGTGACAGTTATTGTGGCTGTAGGTGAATTAACAGTCCATGTTGTAGGCAGCGTTTTTATGTTTTGAACTGTTACGCTGACTGTTCCCGAGCTCGCTTGTATATCGCCTTTTATAAGGTGGATAAATGTGACTTGAACCAGGTTTGTTCCTTGATTATCGATCAATCCTGTTGAGGCGATTCTGACACGGTTGTAGTCTAGTTTGATTTTGGCGCCGTCATCCTGAGCTAATCTAAGCCAACCTAATCCCTCCGTTAAACCCACCTGTGGACCAGAGGTGCCTTGTAGGGCTGTGTATCCTGTGGAGGGGTCAACTGGGGCTGATGCCTGCGTGCCACCGCTGTAGACAAACTCTAAAAGGTTGCTAAAAGTGACTGGTGCCTCGTTTTGAACCTGTATTGAAAACGAATCCGTAGTTGTGTTTAAGCCTATCCCGCCTTGGCGTTCGTTGAATTGGACGTAGCCTCCAGCGCCTGGTCGCAGAGAAACATCTTGGATGGTGGAGTCAAGCAGTTGCATGTTTGATTGAGCTTGGCTGAATTCTGTGCTTACCAGTTGGGCGTTGAGGATGTTGGTTGCTACAAACATGGCTACGACAAGTATGGTGAAGAGTATTCCCGTCAAAATGATGGTGGATATGACGTTGGATACTCCGTGTCTGCCTTTATTTGACCAGAAATCGAGTTTAAAGTTGCTGCGGTTCATGTTTTATTTTCTCCTAGAATCCGATGGTCAATAGGTTTGAGAACAAGCCAATTACAACCATCAAGACGATGCCCAGTAGCACCAGCAGCGCTGCATGTTTGAATCCGGCTGAGGTTTGGCCTGTGCTGATTTTTCCGCTAACCAATCCAGTTAGGAAAGCCTGCAGAACCAGCGGGGGCATAATTAGCGTGGCGAATTCGCTGAAAGCGATGGATTGTGAAGCAAACGAATGCATGATTGTACCCATGAAGTTAAGGAAGATAATGTTGGAGAACAGCAGGATAGCGACGCCGATGTAGGGCATAATCACTAGTGGCTTTAGCGTTGATTTTCGCTCTTTTTCTATGGATGATAGTTTTTCGCTGAATCGTGTGAGGGTTTCAAGTGTTTCCGGGGTGCCTCCGCCTACCTCTATAGCGTCAACAAGAACGTACATGTTGATGAGGCCCATCCAGGACTTGATTTTAGCTCGGAAAGTCTGGTAAATTGTTTTGAATGGGAGTCCCCAGCGGATTTGGCGTGAAGCAACTGTTAAGTGCTGTGTGAATGCACCGTAGTTTCTGCCCGCGAGGTTTTCGAGGCATTTCTCTGGAGATGCGCCTGATTTGCGTGCTTCGGTTAAGTCGCGTAGGAAGTTGGTGATATCATGTTCGATGTTTTTGCCTCTTTTTGTGTAGTAGCTATGTGCGAAAGCGGCTGGTAAAATCCAAACTAGCAGTGCAATTGAAAGCCCCAGTGCTGCTTCATAGCCCTGCTGAAGACCCAGCAGTGTCCTAAGCGTAACTATAGAGTCCGCGAATGGCTGCAGTGACAGGCTTAGGCCTGGGGCGGCAAAAGGCGTGAAGATTGTCAGCATTAAGAAAATGAAAATCGGCGACATGGCAGCTAAGACTTTGTAGGCGCCCCATTCGTTAACGGGTTCTTGGATCTGGTTTGAATCAGAGAGGTAAATGAAGGCGATCGCCATTCCCGGAACCAGAAAATAGGAGTACAACAGGAAAGTTTCCGGTGTAAAACCGCCTTGCCAGAAGGATGAGAAAGCAATGGAAACCATATAGATAATCGTTAAGCTCAAGGTAACCAGTATGCTCAGCGCAATGTAGGATTCCATGATTGCGGCTGCTCGGTCACCGAAAGCGCGGACTTTGTTTGCCAAGTCGTTGAACATGGTTTCGGTTCGCACAAACAGGTAGTGGACCACGTCGCCGCCTGTCCGAAGCGTTGAGGCGTAACCTAAGAGGAGGTCTTTGTATTCTTTTGAGGGCATATTCTGCGCTGACTTCTCCATGGCTGTGACGGGGTCGATGCCTTTGATTTCAACGTCAACTTCTATGTCGCGGACTGCTTTTGCCAGGTTAGGCATAAGTTCAGAGTTTGTTAAGCGACGTAGGCTGTCGTAGGGTGACAATCCTCCTGTGGCCATGGTGCTGATGTAGGTTCCTGCAAAGGGCACTTCAATGTCCAGTTTAGCTGCTCTATCCCGCGCCTTAATTTTAGGAATAAGCGGGCCTAAAAGGAGAACAAGCAGCGACGCCAGCGGCAGCGGGTACAGCCCTGAAATCACAGCGATCGGCGCAAGGGCGGCAAGCGACAGTATGAATATGAAGCCTATTAGCGAATAGTATGCGTCTGGGAAAGTTCTTATCGCTGCGACTTCGAGAGTCTTGTCAAGTTGCATCCTCTTGTTCTGGTAGAGAAGTTTGCCTAGGGCGTTTCCCAGCCAGCTAAAGTAGCGATAGGAAAAACCTGTCAAGGTGCCCTGTTGCTGTGGCGTCGTCTGCTTCTTCACTGTGTTGCAGGCTCCTTTATTGTCAGTGGCTCCTTAATCTCTTGGTAGGCGGCTTTGGTTTTAGCGGCATTTTGGCTTTGAACATAATAGTTGGTTATGAACTTTGAGAGTTCAGTGTTTTTGCGTATGCCTTTTAATCTCAAGTCTTGAAGCATGTCCGCGCGGTATTGCAGTTCTCTTAGGGCATCTCTCAGTTTCAAACCATGCTTAACTGCTAGCCGCATTAGTTGCTCGCTTTCCTCAAAAGATATGTCGAAGGTGTCGTTTACTGGATTCCACTTGGCTACTGTCTTGTATTCGCCGTAATCCATGACTTCAGAGATTGAAGTTAAGCGGCGTCCAAACGTCAGGTTGCCTTTAGCGTTGGGAAGCTGCACCCGCTCAATCATGGCTGCGACGTTGATTAGTGGGATATAGATTTTGGAGACGTTCATGGGTGGGCTGATTAAGCGTTTGATGGCGTAGTCGATGCTGTCCGCGTGCAGGGTTGTGAGTCCACCGTGGCCTGTTGCTAACGCTTGGAAGAGCACGAAGGCTTCTTCGCCTCTGATTTCGCCAACCACTATGTAGTCTGGTCTATATCGCAGGCTGGTTCTGACTAGGTCAAAGAGGGAGACTTCGCCTGTTTTTGCCGTGCCCAAACCGTAGCTTTCCCGGCTGACCAGTTGCACCCAGTTTTCGTGGGGCACATTCATCTCGGGGATTTCTTCTACTGTTACAAGCTTCATTTGGGGTTTGACGAGGCTGGCTATAGCGTTTAGGGTGCTGGTTTTGCCTGCGCCTGTACCTCCGATTACTGCTATGGTCATGCGGTTTTCTATAAGCATCCACAGGTAAGCGGCGATCTGGTCGTTTATGGTTCCCATTTCGACTAGGTCGATGATTGAGAAGGGTTCCTCTCGGAAGCGCCGGATGGTGAATGAGCCGCCTTTGGGTGAGACTTCGCGTTTGAATGTGGCTGCAAGGCGGTCTTTGCCTGGGAGCATGGCGTCGAGGATGGGGTAGGCGGTGCTGATGTGTTTGCTGCTTAGATGCGTCAGTTTGACGATGAGGTTGTCCAATGCGTTTTCATCGATGAATGAGAGGTTGGTGGGCATGCTTTCGTATTTGCGGTGCCATACGTACACGGGCATCCCGAGTCCGTTGACTGAGACGTCTTCGATCATGGGGTCATGCATTATGACATGGATGTTTCCGAAGCCTAGGAAATCCCGCTGTAGATAGTAGAATATTCGTCCCCAAAGATCCGCATTTATTTTTTCCTGTTTAATCAGATGGTACTTTTTGACAAGACGCATTGCTTCGCTGTTTAGGTATGTGACTGGGTTTTCCCCGTTTTTTGGGGGCTCCATCTCTTTGCTGATTATTTCAGTTATTTTCTTGAAAAGAAGTTTTTCGTCTGGGGAGAGTTTGATTTCGTTTATGAAGTATGCTTTGCCTCCGCCTAGTTCAGGCAAGGACATGATGTTAACTTGAGAGTAGGGCGCTTGAATAATGTAGGTTTCAACTGGTTGAGCGTTCGATGGCGGCTCCATCAAAGTGACGACGGGTATTTCAGGCAGTACTTTCTTGTTGAACATCTCTCGAAAAGACTGTGCAAAACCTGATTGGCTCTGCGGTTTCTTGGCCTCTTTTGGAGGTTGAGCCTTGGGCTGGGCTTTTGGGGTTTTTTCTACAAGAACAGTGGTTTGAGCCGACAGCTTGCCAGTTTTATTTTCAGAAGATTTCTTGAAAATTGAACGTTTGGTATCCAAAAAAATTCCTCATTTTTTGTAACTAGAAAAAAGATAAAAATTGAAAAAAAAAAATAAAAGGCTAAAACTGATGGGTTAGTTTATGGCAGAGTGACTACTTTTGGATAGTCATGACCCGCAGTTGTGTGCAGTGTTACTTCAACAGTCATGCCTGATTGCCAAGAGCTACTTGCGCCGGTTGGAAGATAAATAGTAAGCGGTACACTAGATTCACCTGGTTGCAATGTAAACATCGCAAAGCTAGGCTCTGGGGTACTGCTTGCGTAGGCTACTGCTGGTTTGCCATTATATAGAATGTAAGCTGGATCAACTGTCGCGGCTGCAGAACCTGTATTTTTAATGTTCATATTTACTGTAAAGTAGGTTCCAGTGTCGTTTTTCATTGTACCTGAGTAGGCTGTTGTGAATTCTACTTTCTCATATTTTGTGAATGAGCTGCCTAGTCCCAGTAGCCAGTATGCGACTGCGATTGACATTGTAATTGCGATGGCCACGATGATGATTGTTGCGATGACGGGGCTGACTGCTTTTAGGTTTCCGCGGAAAGTTTTTCTTATTTTAAATTTCAAAAATTTTTTCCTCCAAAACTCCTTTCTTTTTTATTTTTATCCTAAAAAATCGCGATTTCTTGTTGCTTGTTTGCAACTCAAAATCTCATGGATTATAGTAAACAAGTAAGCGGTATATTACATTGGGGCAGACAAAAAGCGTTGATTCGGTTGCTATGTCAGGTTTCTTTTGGATGCCAAAGGCGGAAAAAGTCCATGTTTGAAAATGTTTACTTTTGAGTATTCAGTTTTTGACTATTAAATGGCAATTAAGGCAGCATGGAAAATTCTATTTATGTTCTATAACGTCTAGAACTATTTTCCCTATCACTTGCCAAATTATCAAGAACTTTAGCGCCTATTTTGTTGTATGGGGCTTGCAGCATACCAATATAAGGCATTAAGCGGTAGTGGAATTAGTTGCTCAGGGTTAAGAGCGGCTACCCTAAAACGGGGGAATCCTAAATTTGCCTAGCTTCCAAGCGATATGGAAAATAGTAAAAGTCTTCATGGTTATCCAGATCATAAACGCCATCATAGACTACTACGTTTGGGTTGCATATGGATTTCTGATACCCAGCTGGGTAATCGCCACAATCAGCGTCTTCTATGTAACGCTGGTTTGGGCGCTTAAAGTGGCACAGGAGAAAGAGACATCTGCCGCCAAAGAAGTAACTCCCCAAGATAAGTTACAGTAATATTGCTCGTCGAGAAGATTATTTTCGAGGGCTTTCAATTTTGCTCAGTCTCCACCCAATTTAGCGCCTTTTGCAAGTGCTTTTTTGTTCATTATTTTAGCCCTTAAAACGGGGTTTATATCCGAATCGCGTTTAAAATAAACCCAGCGCCAAAAATCGTGCGGCGCAGGCTTACGGCTCTTTTCTCTTTTCCCCAGTAACCCTTTCAACTACTTTCTTGGCTGTGAAAACTAAGATTATGACTGCCCACATGATGCCTAAGCCGACAAGAACAAGCTGGGCGATGCTCATAATGTCGAGTTGGGAGAGGAGTTCTTCGAAAGAGGCGCTGCCAACCGACAAGGGGGACCCTGGGACAATTTGCGGTGTCGGGGTTGGAGTTGGCTGCGGTGTAGGTGTTTCGGTTGGTGAAGGGGTTGGGGTTGGAGCGGGAGTTGGCTCAGATGTGGTGGGAGCAGGCGTCGGGGTAGGTGTATAGGCTGGGTAGATGGTTGGGGATGGCGAGGGAACGGGGCTCGGAGTGACGAACGGCGTCGGAGTAGGCGCAGGAATATCTGACAGACGGTCTGTTGGGGGTGCGGCTGGGTCTGGGCTGGAAAGAAACGGCGTAAACGTGACGTTGCTTGTTGGCTGAACCACTTGGATTGTTCCATTAATAGCATTAGAATCTGTGCTGTTCCACCAATTGTTTGAGGCATCAACCGCAGTATTGGAAACCGTCAAGTAAAGGTTGATTGTGTTATGGGCGATGGTGTTTTGGTTTAAGCAAAGGGGATTTGCTGACGGCCAGATTCCGTATTGGTTGTTTCCAATGGTATTATAGCGTATGGCTCCGACTCCGATGATCCCGTCAGTATTGTTTGTTATTACGTTGGATTCGATTGTTGATGAGTTCGTGCTGCTGTAGATTCCGATGGAGTTAGACGTTATCAGATTGCCTGTTATGGTTGCGTTACAGTTGGGTGCAACGGTTATGCCTGTGTTGCAGCTGGTTATGTTGTTGCCAGAGATGGAGGCGTTGCCGTAGACTTGGATTCCGTAGCTGTTAGTGGATTTTATAAAGTTATTACTGATTGTGGGCGAGCCATTGCTTATGTAGATGCCGGGCCCCTGAGAACTAAACGCGTTATTGGTGATTAATGGTGAGGCGCCGCTGTAAATGGAAAGCGCAGTTGTGCTTGTTGCAGTGAAATAGTTGTTGCTAATTTTCGGCGAGGAAACAGAAATCGAGATGTATACGCTGCTTAGGACGGTATTTTCAATAATACTTCCGGTGGCTCCGTCCCAGCTTGTGCTATTTGAAAAGTAGATTGAGGCAGCCCCACTATAGGTGTAGGATGAATAGAGAACTATTTTGTCGTCGCTTGTACCTTGGCAACGAAGCTTCCCCATCACTTGAAGGCTATACATGTAGAGGTCGACAACTGTGCCTGGTTCAATAGTTAAGGTTACGCCTCTGGGAACATAAAAGTATGATGTTAGCCTGTATGGTCCGCCGTCTTTAGTCCAAGTTGTATCTTGAGTTATAGTTCCACTTGTATAAGTGTAAGCATTCACGGTTGTTACTGCATAGAACATGGCGCCCACTAAAACAGCGACTACGATTAGCGCCAGCGGTACCAGCCGTTTCATGTTTCCACCACAAATCAGTGCTCGCCTGCAAATTTAAAACTATCACATAGAACAGCAAAAAGAAGAGCGCTATCTAATTTTGCGGTCGACTATGTTCCCTTTAACATCAATAAGTTGCACTTCAAGCGGCATGGCGCCCACTGCGTGGGTGGCGCAGCTTAGGCAGGGATCAAAAGCGCGGATAACCGCTTCGACACGGTTAAGCATGCCCTCTTGCAGCTGCCGAGCCTTAACATAGTTTTTAGCCACCTGAGTTACAGCCATGTTATAGGCGATGTTGCTGTGTTCGGTGGCGATTATCATGTTGTTCCACTTTACCATGCCTTGTTCGTCCACCTTGTAATGGTGGATGAGTGTGCCTCTTGGCGCTTCAGCGACGCCCACGCCCTCGAAATTGTTGACGGCAAATTTAGAGGAGACATGCGGTGACAATATGGCAGGGTCTTCTAGTAACCGTTTGGCGGTTTCGATACAGAACAGCACTTCGATTAGCCGTGCAGTGTGATAGTGAAAGGTGCTTTGTACGACGCCGTTTTTGCCTAGTTTTTTGAATTGTTTGAACTCTTCGTTCGCCAATGGTGTGTCGCAGCATGAAGCAACGTTTAGTCTTGCCAGTGGGCCGACGCGGTAGGCGCCGCCGGGATAACCGACAGACCGAAAATATGGGAACTTCATGTAAGACCAAGGCTCAACTGCTTCGCCGATGAAGTCACCGTATCTTGTGGGGTCAACGCATTGGGCGGCGACTTTGCCGTCTGGAGCCATAATCCGTAGGGTGCCCTCGTAGTGTTCTAAACCGCCGTCTGGCGTCACCAACCCCATGTAGTACGTGGGGAAGCTGCCGAAGTTCGCTACTTCTTCCTGCAAGCCATCGAGCATCTGCTTCCACATCTCAAGCGTCTTCTGCGTAGCCTCAAGAGCTTCAGGAAGGAATCCGCGGAGGTAGTCAGCGCGGTCCTGTGTCAGCGGCCATTTGGCGCCTCCCGGCTGCACCCACTCGCTAGAATGGATTTTTTTGCCAGCGACTTTCTCGATTATTTCTTGACCGAATTTGCGCAGGCGGATGCCCCGCATGGCTAATTCTGGTTCTTTTTCGATTACCCCGAAGATGTTGCGTTTGGCTGGGTCTGAGTCGAAGCCCATCAGCAGGTCAGGCGATGAGAGATGGAAGAAGTTGAGTGCATGCGACTGAATTATTTGCCCCATATGCATTAGGCGGCGCAGCATCACCGCTGTTTTCGGCGGGTTTACGCCGGCGATTTGGTCGCAGGCTTTGGCGCTGGCTAAGAGGTGGCTGACGGGGCAGATGCCGCAGGCTCGGCTGGTTATGGAGGGCATCTCGTAGAAGGGTCTGCCCTCAGTGAATTTTTCGAAGCCTCTGAAATCAACGACTTTGAACAGAGCCTCCTTCACCGAGTCGTCTTCGTTGAGGAGGATGGCTACTTGGGCGTGTCCTTCGATGCGGGTGACTGGGTTTATGTGGATTTCTTTCTCAGCCATACTTTGAATGTTCCTCCATGACTGGGGTTCTGCCAGCCAGCAGCTCTGTTAGCACATAATAGATTAGGTCGGCGTTGGGTGGGCAACCAGGAATATAATGGTCCACTTTGACGATTTCATGAAGCGGTCGGGCATGGATAAGGAGTTTAGGTACCAAGTTGGGGATTTGAGCGTTAAGGTTTGATTTGTCACCGTATGCCCGCTCCAGCACAGCTTGGTCACTATGGTACCAGGCGTTGCGCAGCGCTGTTACGTTGCCGGTGACGGCGCAGTCGCCTAAAGATACCAGTTTGGTTGTTCGGCTCCGCACCTTTTTTAGCATGGCTTTTTGGTCTTCGTTTGCAACGGCACCCTCGATAAGTGTAACCGCTACGTTGTCTGGGAATTCTTTGATATCCACTATGGGGCTATAAACCAGAGATATTTTCTTCGCCAAATCAACCAGCCGCTCGTCTTGGTCAAGAAAAGACATGTGGCATCCTGAGCAGCCGCTTAACCAAACCGTTGCCACCCTAGCTTTCGGGGCTAGATTCATCGATGTTTCCTCCGCTCAACTAAAAACGCGGCAACATTGGGGTCTTTGGTGTGCTCGATGTTTTCGCCTTCAACGTAGATGGCGCCGACGGGGCACACTTTGGCGCATTTACGGCAAGAAGTGCAGCTCTGTGCGTTTGCCCATTGCTCATCTTGATCCATTATAACTTGGGATTCTACCCCTCGGAGTTTAAGGTCAAGGGTGTGGGCACCTTCGATTTCGTCGCAAACCCTTATGCAACGTGTACAGAGGATACAGCGGTTACGGTCAATAACCAGGAAATCATGTGTTGAATCGATTTCTTCGCAGCTCCAGTTACGCTCAAACAAAACATGGTCTACGCCATGCTCATTTGCTCTAGATTGGAGTTCACAGTGGTTGTTTGCAACACAAACCGAGCAGATATGGGTCCGCTCCGCTAAGAGCGTCTGCAGCACCATTTTGCGGTATTCATAGAGCTTTGGGGATTGCGTTGTTACTTCCAAACCTGAGGCGACCGGGGTGGTGCATGCCGGGAAAAGTTTCTGTGTTCCACTAACCTGGACAAGGCACAGCCTACAGCCGCCATAGGGCGTTAAGCCTTCTAGCTCGCAGAGGGTAGGAATATCAACGCCTACCGCTTTGGCTGCGGCTAATATGGTTGAGCCCTCGGTGCATTCCACGTCTTTGCCGTCGATTTTCAGCTTAACAGTATGCGAGCTCATTTCGCTTCATCCTCGTCACGGGTTTTAAAGCAGACGCCCGCTTCACACTCTTTGTCCACTATGTGGCGGATGTATTCGTTTTTGAAGTACCGCAGAGTCGTCAATACGGGGTTAGGCGCTGTTTGCCCCAAGCCGCAGAGGCTGGCGTCTCGGATGTAAACGCTGGATTTCTCCAAGGAGCCAATATCACTCATTTCGCCTTGTCCATGAATTATCTTCTCAAAAACATCAAGCATTCTAGGCAATCCTGCTCTGCAAGGTGTGCATTTACCGCAGGATTCGTCAACACAGAACTCCGTGAAGTAGCGGGCAGTGTCCACCATACAGGAATCTTCATCTAAAACAACAATGCCGCCTGAACCCATAATCGCGCCTACCTTGGTTAAAGAGTCGTAGTCGATGGGGATTTCCAGCAGTTCCTCTGGCAAGCATCCGCCTGAGGGTCCGCCGATTAGGACTGCCTTGAATTTTTTGCCGTTAGGTACACCTCCACCGATGTCAAAAACGACTTCTCGCAAGGTCATGCCCATCGGCACTTCGATTAAGCCGGGATTACGTATTTGCCCGCTTAGTGAGAAGCATTTTGTGCCTGTACATTTCGGTGTTCCAGTTTTTGCGAACCATGCGGCGCTGTTCTGGATGATAAGCGGAATATTGGCAAGCGTTTCCACGTTCTGGATAAGTGTGGGTTTCTGCCACAGCCCTGAATTCGCAGGGTACGGTGGACGGGGACGGGGCATCGCTCGGCAACCCTCCACCGAAGCCAAAATAGCGGTTTCTTCTCCAGCGACAAAGGCACCTGCACCATAACGCAACTCCAAATCAAACTTGAATGGAGTCTCAAAAACGTTGGTTCCAAGAATAGTCGTTGCTTTAGCTTGTGCGATGGCTTTCTGCAGCGTCTGGATGGCAAGGGGATACTCAGAGCGGATGTAGATATAGCCTTTTTCGGCTCCGATTGCGTAGGCAGCAATCAGCATACCCTCGATGATAGCGTGCGGGTCAGCCTCTGCTAATGTGCGGTTAGCGTATACTCCGGGGTCGCCTTCGTCGAGGTTAGCAACAATGTATTTTGGGGTGTTGTTGGCTCTGGCTACTAGACGCCATTTTTGCCCTGTGGGGAAACCAGCTCCGCCTCTGCCGCGCAATCCGCTTGCTATGACCTCGTTTATTATTCCCTGCGGCGTCATACTGGTCAAGCATTTGATGAGGGCTGAGTAGCCGCCCATTGATATGTAGTCTTGGATGCGTGAAGGGTCGATTTTGCCAGCGTTGTGCAGGACTAGTCGGTGCTGTTTTGTGAAGAATGATCCGCTTTCATAAAGAAGTTCCTTTACAGGTAACCCAAGGACTACGTGGTCGCGGACTATTTCGCGGGCTTTCTCTGGAGTTACGCCTTGGTAGAGATAGTCGCCCGGTTCAACAAGGACGGCGGGGCCGGCGGCGCATGAGCCAATGCAGCCTGTTCTGGCAACCTTGCATTCCTTCTCTACGCCTAATTCTTTCACCGCATCGTCAAACGCTTTTAGAAGCTTAATTGCGCCAAGTGATGCACAACTGCTTGAGCAGCAAATGTTAATGCGGTAACTGTATGCCCGCTCAAACTCCAGTTCCTGCTCGACTATGCGGTGTAGATCAGAGGGTTTCAGCTTTTACTCCCCCAAGTGCCTCTTTAATTTTGGCAATCACGGTTTCCTTGGTGGCACAGCCGATTACTACATCGTCGATAACCATGTTTGGCGCCATCGCGCATGCTCCGATGCAGCGGGTCTGCAGGAGGGATAGTTTGCCGTCTTCTGTTGAACCGCCCCGTTTGAGGTTGAATTCTGCTTCTATTGCTTCCATGATTTGCTCGACGCCTTTGACGTAGCAGGCGGTGCCTAAGCAGCCGGTGACGATGTGTTCGCCGGGTTTACGCAGTTTAAAGAAGCTGTAGAAGGTGACGACGCCATAAACGTGGCTTGGCGGAACATGCAGCGACGCCGAAATATCTGAGAGCAAATCCTTGTCTAGGTACCCGTAGATTTCTTGGGCTTTATGCAAAACCTCAATGAGAGCGCTCTCTTGGTAATTGTAGTCTTTTAGAACCTTCTCAAGCATGAGGCGTCGTTTGTCGTCTTTAATCAAAAGGCGCAATCCTCCGTCCAGTGCTTTCACTGGGCACAGTATAGGCTTACAGAAACTCCGAATATAAAAGCCTAGAGGAAGCCTAAATTTACAGACAGAAACAACACAGATGAATTATAAAGCCAGTTGTTCACCACGAACTTTCAAATCTTTCTGAATGAAAAGCCAATATGTTCGTGGAGAAAAAACACTTCGCACCGAAACTGATGCAAACGCTGAAAACGAGGGTTTGCCACGCAAGCATTCTTGTGGAAATTTTGAGGCTTCAGCTACATAAAGGGAGGAAGCGGTTTTTCCTTTTTATATAGGGATGGGTCACTTGGAGAGCAACAAAAAAGCTGGATTCGACATCACACTTTCAAGATTTCCTATAATCATTAGAGGCTGGGGATGTATGACTTGGAGCTGGGGATGGGAATTGAACCCATATATAGCAGCTCTGCAGGCTACCGCCTGAACCATTCGGCCACCCCAGCATCGTGACTTCTAGGTGGAGTCCAACATAAAAATATTGTTGGCTGCAGTTTTGGTTTGGATGATAAGACAGCGCTTCTTTTTTAGACTAAAATTTTGCTTGTGTCCTGTGGACATCTGCAAAAATAGTTTCCGAAAAAATTTACAGATGTCGAATAATTTGGGGCAAATTTTAATATGTCTGCTAAATGACGATTTAATTGCACAATATCATCATATCTAAATTTTGAGGAGTGAATGAAAATTCAAGTAGAAAGTTGCAGGGACTGCCTAAACTTGGAAGATAGACGCTTCATCGACAACGTTGCATTCTGCGCGATGCGCCACGGGCCATCAGTTACCTGCCCCGAATTCATATCTAAAAACGGGCGCTCTACTGTAGATAATGAGAGCGATTTGTTCTGCATTAACTGTGCACACTACGAAGACATCAAGGGAGTGGCCATCTGCAATAGGGATCATCAACCGGGAATTGCCTGTGGAGCATTTAGAAGAAAAGTTACTTCTTGAAAGCCAGACCTGAAAAGAAAGCGACCATTTTGTCATCCTTGCGTACAGCGACATGGTACAGTCCAGTGGATTTTCCATCTGATATTCTGGTTGCTTCAGCTGTTAAGCAGTCGCCTTCGATTGTTGGTCTTAGATATTTGATTTCTGCCTGCACAGCAACAGCAACTTTGTCGCCGTAGTTACAAGCATGCGCAAAAGCGTAATCCGCCAAAGAGAAGATGGCGCCGCCATGAGTGAAACCTAAAGAGTTTGTATGGTTCTTCTGCACTGTCATAGAGACTTTGCAGTAGCCGTCTTTGACTTCAAGCACCTTTATGCCCAGCGCCTCTGCGAAGTGGTCTGTGCCTTTCATTTTTCTTTCTCCTTTTTGCTTTCTGGCTTAGTAAGGTAATGGTAGGTTTTTTCAAAAACGGAAACTAAGCCTTTGGGAGCGAAAATAACGATTACCACTAATATGATACCTATGATTATGAGACTTATGGGTGACCCGACGTTGCTTATGCTGGGGAAGTATGGTCCGATGGAGTAATGCAGTGAATCTGCGACGCTTGGAAGAGTCAGTATTTGCTGTACTGAAACCCAGAAAACAGCGCCTATGATGGGTCCGGCAACGGTTCCTAAGCCTCCGATGACAGTCATGATAAGAGGCAAAAACGAGTTCGCAGGCGCAAAGATGCTGTTGTCTACGAATCGTAGGAAGTACACGTTTAATGCTCCCGCTAACCCTGCGAAGAAAGTGCTGATTACAAATGCGATTAACTTGTATTTTGCCGTGTTGATGCCGATCATTTTGGCTTCGGATTCGTTTCCATGTATTGCACGGAACGCCAGCCCCATGCGTGACTTCATAATCAAATACATAACTGCAACTGAGGTTACTGTGAAGATAAGTGTCAAAATATAGAAGGGGAATCCTTTTGTTACAAAAGTAGCCGGCGAAAACCCGTTTATTCCGTTGGTGAAGGAGTCAAACTGGTTGGATACAGCGCTTAAGATAACTGAGAAACCAAAGGTAACCATCGCTAAATACCAGGCTTTTAGTCGAACGCATGCTAATCCAATTAATAGGCCAATGCCTGCGGAAATTAAGCCTCCCACTAGCACAACTAAAACCTGTATAGTTACTGATAAGGCTCCGATGGGCATTCCGGCTGAACCAAAAAGATTGGCTAGTGCCGTTGCGATTGAGGTTCCAAGGAGTGCCGCAGAGAAACCGCCTAACCCCAAAAACGCTGCGTGTCCAAGCGAACCTTGCCCAGAGTTAGCTAAAAAATTCCAGCTTGCCGCGTAAATGGTAAATATGCAAATCATAGTTAAAACGTAGAGGAAGAAGTTGTCTGTTATAATCAAGGGCAATATGGCTAAGAGGACGAAGGCGACGACTATTAGTTGGAATTGCCTGGCTTGTAGGAGACGCTTTAATTTTTGAGTTAAGTCCATGTCAATCACCTTTTTCTCCAAACAACCCCTGAGGCCTAAAAATCAGTACAACAATTAGCACTGCGAAAGCTACCGCGCTTCCCCATGTGCCACCCAAAAACAGTGTGGCTAACTGTTCAGCGATGCCGTAGAGTAAGCCTCCGACTATTGCGCCTTTTATGCTTCCTAAGCCGCCCAGAATGATAATCGCGAAGGCGATAATTGTGGGCATAGCGCCTACTTGATAGTTGAAGGGGAAGATTACACCGTAGAGTCCTCCAGCTACAGCGGCTAAAGCGGCGCCTACGGCGAATGTTATCATGTAGATTTTTTCAACGTTTATCCCCATAAGCATAGCTGTATTGTTGGCTTGGCTAGTGGCTCTCATGGCTAAACCGATTTTTGTTTTGTTTATCAACAAACCAAATACTATAAGCGCTGTGATGACAACAAACACTATGACTACGCGGTCATAAGTTATAGAGACGCCTTCGAAAAGGTTCAAGCTTAACCCGTTGAGTGGACTTGCAACCTGTTGTGTGCCTGTCCCCCAGAGTAGCATGGCAACGTTTTCGAAGATGTAGATTAAACCTAAACTGACGAAAATCTCGTTTAACTTGTCGGTTCCAAGGACCCTTCGGAAGGTTAGGCGCTCAACAGCAATCCCCAACACTGCGACAGCAAGCATGGAGACAAGGATGGCTAAGTAAGCGTTTAATCCAGCAGAAACCGAGATAGTCCATGTTAAGTAAGCGCCTATCATTAGCAGTTGTCCATGGGCAAAGTTTACCTGTTTCATAACGCCGAAGATAACGTTTAGGCCAGTGGCGAGAAGAATGTAGACACAGCCAACAGCGAGACCCCAAACTAACGTCAAAAGCAATGTAGGCGCCGTAATGTCCATTGTCGGTTTATCCTCTGTTTATCTTAAGCGGTTGACATAATTCAGCGGGTAAACTATTTAAAATATACTGGAAATAAAAGAAAAGGAAGGATTTTGTTTTTAGACTATTATTGTCCAGCGACGTAGCCGTCTGGAAGAGCAAAGTCTGCCTGTTTAAGGGTGACTCCGCCGGCTGAGGCTGGCCAAACAATCTGTGACTGCAATTGACTAGTAGTTGCATCCCATTTGAACTGCTCAATGAATGTTAGTGGACTGATTTCGTGGTAGTTGACTCCTGTGCTGAACTGTATTTTCCCTGATTGCGTCATGATCAGCATCTGATTCATGTTGGTGTTTTCGATGGCTGTTCTAACGGTTGCTTTGTCAACTGTTCCTGCACGCTCAATTGCGTCTTTAGCGACGTAGAATGCGTCGTATGTGTCAGCGCCCATCATACCTGGCATTTTTCCGTAGGTTTGGTTAAACTTCTGCGAGTAAGCTCCGACTGCTGGCAAGTATGAAGGTGTCATGAATGGATCCATTTTTGACTCTAAGAGTTGACCGTTGCCTACGCTGCCTACTAGGCTGTAGAATACTGGGTCTTGGTTGTTTTCAACTGCCATGTAGACTGTTTTTAAGCTGACATCTTGCCATCCCTGTTTGATAGCTAATGGCGTCATGTCTGGGTTATCAGCAACGAAGACTGCATCGGGGTTTGTCGCCTTTATGGCTGTGAGGTCTGTGTGGAAGTCTGAGTTGCCTGCGTCATGGGGTCTGTCTGCCACTAAAGTAATGGGCAGGCTTTCATTTTGTATCCAGAATTTTGTGGCTTGCTCCACTCCCTGTCCGAAGGCGTCGTTGCGGTAGAGAATGGCTAAACTGAAGTTTCTATCGGCTGCAACTAGAGGTTTCATCTCTTGAGCAAAGAAGTCAACGACTGTCTTGGAGTAATCATAAGTGGTTGTGCAATAGTGGAACATGTAGCTCATGCCTTCTGCGTCTGAGAGACTGTTGGCTCCTGTGGGTCCGAAGCCGCCATAGTTGCCCTGTGGTCCTCTTCTGGTTACAAGCTGGCTTGATGCTCCAGTTATGATGAACGGGACTCTGTTGTCGATGGCTACTTTTTCGTCAGCTAAGGTGGCTGCACTGCCATATCCGCCGATGAGCATATCAACCTGTTCTGATTCTACGGCTTGTGTAACGGCTGTTACTGCATCAGCTGGGACACCATCGGTTTTGGTGTCAACGTTTACGATGGTGAGGTTAACTTTTGTGTTCCACGAGGACACGTAGACTCCGCCTGCGTCGTTGATCTCTTGCACTGCCATCTGCGCTGCAGCAGACATGTCTTGTCCAATTGAGGTGCTTAATGGGGCTACTAAACCGATTTTTATGTTTCGGGCATCTGCTGAGGGTGTTTTTGGTGCTAGTTCTATCGCTGCGACCGCTGCTATAACTACGATTACAACGACTATTACCGCTAAGATTTTCTTTTGCATTTTATAATCTCCTCTCTTTTTTCTTCTATATTCAAAGCGTTGCGCTAATAAAATTAACTCTTAAGCACACTTTCTCTGCCTAGCTGGAACGCTTTAAGGTTCAAATTGACGTATTTCTCTTTTAATCTGCCAGCTATAGCCTGCTGGAACGACTCCACCTTGACTGGTATCTCTGGAAGAGCCGAGAGCGCACCCAACAGAACCGTGTTAACAACCAGCATGTTGCCAAGTTTTTGGGCGATGCCGATGCCGTCCACTTCATGAACCAACGCATGTGACCTCAGCAACGCCATCAACTCGTTTTCGCTTTTAAGCTTGATTCCAGATGGAGCGCAGCTGGGTTGAATGAGTTTCATGTTGACAATAACTGTGCCATTCCTCTTTAGCATTGGCAGTGAACGTGCGGTCTCAAGAATTTCAAAGCCCACGACGGCGTCAGCTTTGCCTGTTTCAATAAGGGGAGCCTCCACTTTTTCTCCTATACGCGCGAAAGCCACAATCGAGCCGCCTCTTTGCGCCATGCCATGGATCTCGGCTTTAGCCACATCAAAGCCCTCCAGCATCGCTGCTTCACAGTAGATGTCGCTTAAGACTACGACACCTTGGCCGCCGACGCCGCTGAAAACTACATCGAGCTTCAATTCTCCTTCCTCCCGATTGCGCCAAAGGGGCATACTGCTTCGCAGACTCCACAGCCGTTGCAGAGGGTTTCGTCGATTTCGGCGCGGATGCCATTTTGGGTTATGGCTGGGCAACCGAAGGCTTTTGTGCAGACTCCGCAGCCGCTACATTCATCTTTCACTTGCCGCCTTGTGCCTTTCTCTATTAGGAGTGGGCATGGCCGCTTTGAAATGATTACTGATGGGCCCTGGTAACCGCTGATTTCACGGAGTGCCGCTGTGGTTGCTTTTAGGTCATAGGGGTCAAGCGTTACAACTTTCTCTATGCCGACGGCTCTGGCTATGTCTTCGATTTTAATGATTTTTGCGTCGTCTCCCATGACGGTTTTTCCTGAACCAGGCGTAGGCTGGTGCCCCGTCATAGCCACAACACTGTTATCCATTATGACTACGCAGACGTTGGCTCTGTTATAGGCGATGTTTAGCAGCCCCGGCATGCCGCCATGGAAAAACGTGGAGTCTCCGATTACAGCGAACACTTTGTCTTTTACGCCTGCATGAATCATGCCTGCCGCCTGAGAAATGCCTGCGCCCATGCACAGGCAGGTTTGAACCGCCTTTGTAGGAGGCAAAACGCCCAGCGTATAGCAGCCTATGTCGCCTGTCACGATTTTGTCGTCAGATTTGGGCGTTAAGCTTAGGGCGCTTTCTGGGCAGGCAGGGATGCACTTTGGGTCTCCTCCGCAGGCGTCACAGATCAGCGGTTTGTGGGTGGTCGGGTGAAGGGTGAGGGCGCCGTATTGGCAGGCTTCAATGCACCAGTCGCAGCCCTTGCATTTGGCTTCGTCGACAGTGATGGTTCCGGTCTGTTTTGACTGCGAAAGGGCATCTTCGGGGCAAGCGGCGACGCAGGGAGCGTTTAGGCATGCTCTGCAGGTTATCGCCGTGTTAAAAGTCACGTTCATACGTACAGAGCGAATTCTTGATTTAAGCGGGTTAAACACTTTTTCCTTTTCAAAGGAGCAGACGTACTCGCATATGTCACAGCCCACGCATTTGTCGCTGTCACATTGCACTGACTGATTAACCATGTTTAGGGCATAGTAAAATGCGCGGTGGGGACATCCGGGGCACAGCGCTGGTGGACGCGGCACCAAATCAAGCTGCAGAGGCACCAGCGGCTTTGAGGTTAACTCGAGTTTCGCCAGGGCTTCACGGACCTTATCGGGGGTAAATTCGCCTATTTCCTCGAGTTCTAACTGTGCCTTGCCGACAGTGTCTATTTTGAGGCGCTGAATGTTTTCTTCTAAAAACGGTCTTAACTCTTCAATAACAATGAGTTTCTTTACTTTAGCGGCAAACTGCTTGACTAAATCGGCGGGGAAGGGGTTGACAAAACCCAGTTTAAGCCAAGAAAATTTTTCGGTGTCCAAAACAGAGCGGGCATAGTAATAGCCGACGCCGCTGCCAACAATGCCTATCTCGGCGCCGTTATCTTCAATGACGTTAAAACGGGAAGTTTCCGCCTGCTTTTTAGCCTCGACCAACCGCCCCTCTAAGATGCGGTGTTGGCTTATAGCGTTGGCGGGGACCATGACCCATTTTGAACCGTTTTTGTCGAATTCGGCTTTGCGGCTAAGTTTTTGGAGAGCGCCAAGTTTCACGCGGGCTTTACCATGGGCGACTCGGGTGGTAAGCCGCAGAATGATGGGTAAATGGAGTTTTTCGCTTAGTTCGTAGGCTTCCTTTGCCATGTCAAGGGCTTCCTGTGGGCTGCCAGCATCCAGCAAGGGCACTTTTGAGTGGACGGCAAAGTAACGTGTGTCCTGCTCGTTTTGGCTGCTATGCAATGCGGGGTCGTCACAGACAACAATGACCAAGCCGCCTTCAACACCCGTGTAAGCAAGCGTCATTACGGCGTCGGCGGCAACGTTTAAGCCCACATGCTTCATCGAAACAATCGAGCGGACGCCTGCCATAGAAGCGCCAACTGCAACCTCTGTGGCTACAATTTCGTTGATGCTCCACTCCGCATAAATGCCAAGTTCCTTAGCGACTTCGGCGAGAGCTTCCAAGATTTCTGTAGAAGGCGTTCCGGGATAGGCGGCGGCAACCTTAACTGCGGCTTCAACGGCGCCACGCGCAACTGCCTCATCTCCGTTAAGCAAGGCGAAGCTGCCTGGCTTATCTGCCAAAATCTTGGAAGTCATCGTTAAACCTTTACATTTTGCCCTTACGCAGGTCCATTACTCTTTTTGCTTTGCCCTCGGTTCTGGGGAGCTCACCTGGCTTCACAATTTCGACGTCGGCTGTTATTCCAGTTACGATATGAATGCGTTTTTGGATTTCGGCTTTGAGTTGGTTTTTGTCGAGTTGGGGGTCTTTGGCGGCTTTCTCGGAGAGCTCAACTTTTACGACAAAGGTGTCTAGTGCGCCTGGGCGGTCAACAACTATGAGGTATTGAGTGGCTAATTCGCTGAAGCACATGACTGCGTATTCGATTTGCGAAGGAAACACGTTTACGCCTCGTATGATGAGCATGTCGTCGGATCTGCCTGTGACCCGCAGCATCCGAGCATGTGTTCGCCCGCATTTGCATTTTTCAGTTGCAACCTTGGAGATGTCTCTTGTTCGGTAGCGCAGCATAGGCATGCCTTTTCTGGTGAGGGTTGTGAATACGAGTTCGCCTTCTTCGCCTGGCGATAGCACTTCGCCTGTGTCTGGGTTAATGGTTTCTACGATGAAGTGGTCTTCCCAGATGTGCAATCCCTCATGTATATCACATTCGATGGAGACTCCGGGACCACAAAGTTCAGTTAAACCATAAACGTCAAAGGCTTCAATACCCATCTCTTGCTGGATTCTCTCTCTGATTTTGTCTGACCATGGTTCAGCGCCGAACATGCCTCTTTTTAGTTTGAGGTCTCTTCTTGGGTTAACGCCTTCTTGAGCCATGGTTTCAGCGAGGTAAACAGCGAAGCTGGGTGTGCAGGCTAGGATGGTGACGTCTAAGTCTTTCATGAGTTTAATTTGGCGTTGTGTCATGCCGCCGCTTGCAGGTACAATTGTTGCGCCCACTTTTTGTGCACCATAATGGAACCCGAAGCCACCTGTGAATAAGCCGTAGCCGTAGGCGATGTGGATAACGTCTTTGGCTCTGCCGCCTGCAGTGTAGATCGAGCGGGCCATGATTTCCTGCCAAACGTCCAAATCGCCTTTTGTATAGGCGCCCACTATTGGGTTGCCTGTGGTTCCGCTTGAAGCATGAAGTTCGACTATTTCGTCCGGTTTTACGGTGACCATACCGAAGGGGTAGTTATCTCTTAGGTCACTTTTTACTGTGAAGGGGATTTTCTGTAGGTCATCAAGGGTTTGGATGTCTTGCGGTTTTAGACCGACTGAGTCGAATTTTTTGCGGTAAAAACTGCTGTTTTCATAGCAATATTTGACTTGTTCTTTGAGTTTTTGCAGTTGATACTGTTCTATTTCCTCTCTTGGCATAGTTTCTATTTTTTGGTTCCAGTACTTGCCATCCAAGTTTGTGCCCCTCTCTGCTTATAGACCTAAATACACTTCTTTTATGTGACTATTAGATAAAAGTTCCCTACTCTTCCCTTCCAATACAATCTTACCCTCTTCCAAAACATAGCCGCGGTTAGCCACGCCTAAGCTGTCATGAATATTCTGTTCCACCAGAAGCACCGTTACGCCTTCATCGTTAATCACACGCACTGTATCAAGCACTTTCTCAACTATAATTGGCGCTAAACCCAATGAAGGCTCATCCAAAATCAACAGTTGCGGGTTAGACATGAGGCTTCGGCAGATAACCAGCATCTGCTGTTCGCCACCGCTAAGGGTCTGAGCCAGCGCTTTTTCCTTCTTTTTGAGAACAGGGAAAATCTGCTCAACTTTTTCCTTTGTTTCTTTGACTTTGGCTTTGTCGCTGATAGTGTAGGCGCCAAGCATCAGGTTTTGCTCAACAGTCATGCGTGGAAAGATCTCTCTGCCCTCAGGAATCATAGTTAAGCCTTTTTTGACTATATCGTAAGTCGCCATTTTTTCGATGTTTTCACCGTTGAATTTGATTGAACCAGTCTGCGGCTTTAAGAAGCCCATAATTGTTTTGACCAGCGTGGTTTTTCCTGCGCCGTTGGGGCCGATTATGCTGACGATTTCTCCCTTTTCAACTTTGAAGCTTACATCTCGAAGTATCTGCACCATGCCATAAGCAGCGGAGACATTTTGGATTTTAAGCATTACTGTTCTTCCTCTCCGAAGGTGAAGCGCTTACCCAAATAGACTTTGACAACGTTTTCGTCTGCGCAGACCTGTTTGGGGGTGCCTTCACAGATTTTTTCTCCATGCTGCAGCACAACCACTCGATCACATAATCCCATTATGACACGCATAACATGCTCTACGATGAGGACGGTTACGCCTTGCTTGTTTATCTGTTTGATCAATGCGATGGCTTCGTCGGATTCTTTAGGCGTTAACCCAGTTAGCAACTCATCAAGTAAGAGCAGTTTAGGGTTTGTCGCCAGTGCCTTCGCAAGCTGTATTTTTCTTAGTTCAACCACGTTTAGGCTTTTTGCTTTAACATCAAATTTGTCTTTGTCCAACCCAACAAAAGCCAGAAGCTCCTGCGCTCTTGCTAAGCCATCTGTTTTTTGATCCGATTTCTTTTGGTTGAACAGTACGCTTGTTAGCACGTTCTCGGTAGCGGTCATTTCTGGGAAAGACTGCACCGTCTGCGCCGTTTTGGTGACACCTTTAGCGCATATGATGTGGGGTGGCAACTTTGCGATGTCTTCGCCTTTCAGAAGGATTTGACCCGAGTCAGGTTTATAGACGCCGCTAACGAGGTTAAGCAGGGTGGATTTGCCGCTGCCGTTTGGACCAACTAACCCGGCGATTTCGCCGTCGTTAACAATGAAGTCAACGTTTTTTAGGGCTTGCAGTCCCCCGAACTGCTTGGAGACTCCGATGCATTTGAGCAAACTTCCAATCTCCCGGTTAGCAAGGAATTATCTAAGTGGAAATATAAAGGTTGGTAAAAAACAGAATCAGTCAGTTTTTTTCTGAGATATGGAAAGCGCTCAAAATCCTGTTGAGAACTGGAACCTTTTATTTTTTAGTGCTTTTTGATTTTTTGAAGTACTTGTCGAGAACTATGTTTAGGTGGTCAATGTAGTCTTCTTCTGGTGCGATGTATGATTGAACAAGCAGCATAGCTCTTTCTTTGATTTCAGCCCCTGAGACGTTTGCTTTTTTAATACAGGCTTCAATGTCTTGCATATCTCTTGCGTTTAGCCGCCCGATTTTGGTTACGATTATATCGACTGGTTGAAGAGCTCTCAGCACAATACGGCTGAATTCTTTGATTTTAATGCTTTTCTCCAAGTAGTCCTTGGGCAATGTCTGGCAGAATATGCATCCATCTGTCCATCGGTCGATTTTATAGCCTGGAGGATTGCCTTTCAAAGCTTGCTCAAATTCTAGTCTGTCGCAACCTGGAATTGTAAAATCGATGTCAATGGTTGATGGTTTTAGATCAAGTAGCGTCATGGCTGTACCGCCTGCAGCAACTAACGTAATCTTCTTGGACAGATCCTCGTTTAGTATGCTTAGAAAATCGAAAAGAACGTTTTTGTCACAGGGCATTGTAAAGTTCCAGCTTTTGCCTTATGCTAGTTTCGTCTGCAGGAATTTCTTTTGAGTTTAACGTTTTCAAGATTTTTACCGTATTAGCAACCTCTGGTTTAGGATTAGTCCGCCCCACAATGTTTAGTATTCCTAACAGCATAGGCGATATGTTATATTTTTGGCTAAGGAATGCTAGCAGATTACTGTTAAAACTGTTCTTGGCAAGAATAACCGCCACCGCCTCAATTCCTCGTGCGTCTTCCTTAAGAAGCAAAGAGACCGTTAGATATTCAATGCAGACTTTTTTGCCTTCAACAAAGCCAGTGCCAAATTCGCTGTATCCGAACCTGTTGAGGTTAAAATTGGCGTCTGTGTTGGAGATGCTTATCGGCTTAGTTTCCGTATGTAATGTTTTGATTTGGTTTTTTTGGGCTATTTCTTTAATTTGGCTCCAGAACGCTTGAGGATTATAGAGGATAATTTGTTGGCTTAGAGCTTCTCTGACGGGGTTAATCTCATCTGAGACTAGCATGTTAGAGAGGTCGTTTGAATCTAGAATTAGGCTGTTTATTTGTAAGTTAAATTTTCGTTGAAAGTTCAGGCTGGCTTTTTGGAGTTCTATTGTCTGGTTGAGATAATCAGGAGTTAGATTGAGGAGCATGAGTAGTTCGATTCGGTTTAGTTTAATGTTTTTTATTGGGTTGATTGTGCTAATCGACCTGACGCAGCATTGCTTACTTAGAGACTTATCCATCTCGGTAAAGAATGAGAATAAGTTCGGTTTATTGGATAGGAATTCAATTTTCTTTTCTATTTCCATATTCGATAGAGTGTCAATCAAGAGGTAGTTCTCGAAATTCAGCTTGATGCCTGAGGAGCGGCCAATTTGTTCCAAACTGAGCAAGCCATCATCTTTCAGACGCTGCAATTTCTCGTAAATGTTAGCGTAATAAGCAGATCCATACCTACCCTTCAATCGGTTAGTTAATTCATTAATTGATAAAGAATCGCCTATGCTGGATGAAATCATATCTAAGATTCGAATTGTAGCTTTATCCAGCCGCTTTTCACCCGCTAAATTATGTAGTAAATTTACTATAGTATTATAGTATTTAACTATAATAAAAGGATTAACTTATTTCCTCTATAGAAAGCAAGCACAACTAAATCTGCATCTGCTTGCGGAATCAACCACAACCAGCCTGCAACCTAAAGCAAACGCAGACACCAAAAAGCAACCGTTAGCCGAGTCCACTGGAAGAAGTTGAAATAAGAGGGGTCCACGGCAACAACTAAAATAGAAAAACAGATACAGTGCAGTTTTGGTTAAGGTTATATAGCTACTGACCTAATAGGGGTACTGGGTGTCATGTTTGCCTATTCCACAGGTTAGTGTTTTCCTCGATAATCGACCAGGTTCCCTCTTTGAAGCCATGTCGCAGCTTGACAACAACAAAATCAAAGTTTTCGCCTTAGCCATCGCGGACGCAGGCGAATTCGGATTAGTCCGCTTAATCACAGAGGAACCGGAACGCGCAGCGGGGTTGCTTGAGGACGCAGGGTTCAATCTGGCAAAATCCAAGAAAAACACAGAGGTAACAGCCATTTTCAGCTCCGAACAACACCGCCTCTCAGCTATCACAAAGATTCTTGGCGACAGCGGCATAAATATTGAATACGCTTACTCTTCAGCGGTACATGTCGGCGGCAAAGTTGCCCTGATCCTGCGCACAAGCGACGTTGAGAAGGGCGAGCAGATGCTGCGGGCAAACGGAGTAGCAGTTTTGTCGCTGGCGGAAATACAGGAATACTTCAAGTAAGCCCCCAACTTTTGTAATCTCCATGCCATATTATGTAAAGTATACACGCCCGTTCTGTTACATACATATCGGTTAGCTTCAAAAAAACTTGATTATTAACCAATAACCTTTTAATTTACCCGTGCACGACCCTAACACAGAAGGTTACATCATGGTCACCACAAACCTCGACAAAGTCTTCAATCCGCAAAATGTAGCAATCATCGGCGCCAGCGACGTGGAAGGTTCAGTCGGCTACGCAATTGTTAAAAACTTCACTCAGTCGGGTTACACTGGCAAAGTTTACTTTGTTAACATTAAAAAACCAGAAATTTTAGGCATCAAAACTTACCAAACAGTTGAACAGATCCCCGAAGCCGTGGACTTAGCCATCATCGCTACACCCGCCAAAACGGTTCCAGACGTCATGGAGGAATGCGGAAAAGCACATGTTAAAGGCACAATCATTGTATCGGCAGGCTTCAAAGAAACAGGTCCAGCCGGAAAGGCACTGGAAGACAAAGTCGGCGAAGTCGCAAAAAAATATGACATACGAGTAATCGGACCCAATTGCATCGGCGTCATCCGCCCACGAATAAACCTCAACGCCACATTCCTCGACAAGATGCCTAAACCAGGAAACATAGCTTTCCTCTCACAAAGTGGCGCGTTGGGCTCCGCAATCCTTGACTGGGCAATCCATGAAAACATAGGTTTCAGCAACTTTGTCTCCGTCGGCTCAATGATTGACGTGGACTTCGGCGACTTAATCGATTATTTCGGAGGCGACCCCAAAACCAAAAGCATACTCATGTATGTCGAGGGCATAACTGAAGCCCGAAAATTCATGTCCGCCGCACGCCACTTCGCACGGACCAAACCAATCATCGTTGTTAAATCAGGCAAATTCTCAGAAAGCGCCAAAGCAGCAGCTTCCCACACAGGTTCCCTTTCAGGCGAAGACGGAGTCTACGATGCAGCGTTCAAACGTGCAGGCATAGTGCGCGTGAATGAGATTGCAGACCTCTTTAACGCAGCTGAAGTTTTAGGCACCCAACCCCTGCCAAAAGGCAATAACCTTGCCATTATCACAAATGCAGGCGGACCAGGCGTTATGGCGACTGATTCACTAATCGGCTTTGGCGGAAAAGTGGCTAAACTCAGCCAAAAAACCATCGACAACCTCAACACTGTGCTGCCTCCCTTCTGGAGCCACGGTAACCCAATCGACGTTTTAGGCGACGCAAAAGCAGACCGCTATAAAGCCGCTTTAGACGCCGCATTAAACGACGACAACGTGGATGGAATTTTGCTTATTTTCACTCAGCAAGCCGTTTCGGAATCCGTTGAAATCGCTAAATCGATTGTCGAACTTGTCCGCAACAAACCCTACCAGAACAAAACCATCTTAACATCTTTCATGGGCTTTGGCGCAGTGCAAGAAGCAAACAACATCCTAAACGCCAACAACATCCCAACTTACAGCACACCTGAGCAGGCACTGAAAACCTACATGTACATGTACAACTACCAACGCAACATTGACCTCCTCTACGAAACCCCCGAAGAGCTTCCAGTGGATGCTTCGCCGCCAAAACGCCCAATCATGGCAATCATCAGAAACGCTGCCTTCGAAGACAGAGAAATCCTAACCGAGGACGAAGCCAAAAAGATCCTGAAATACTACAACTTCCCCGTTGTTCGCACTGCAGTAGCCAACAACGTTGACGAAGCGGTTGCCTTCGCAACAGAGATGGGCTACCCAGTAGTCCTAAAAATCCTCTCGCCTCAGATCATCCATAAAAGTGATGCAGGTGGAGTCATACTTAACGTAAATTCGCCGCGTGAGGTAAGAGAAGCCTTTGAACTGCTTATCCAACGTGCAACAGCCTACAGCCCTAACGCGCAAATCATCGGTGTAACCGTCCAACCCATGATTGAGAAGAAAGGATATGAAATCATTTTGGGCGGAAAAACAGATCCAGTCTTTGGCCCAGTTATCCTATTCGGAATGGGCGGAGTCGGCGTTGAACTCTTCAAAGACGTCTCAATCGGGCTTCCACCACTAAACACCACACTCATCAGACGAATGATGGAAGAAACCAAGGTCTACCGTTTACTCAAAGGCTACCGCGGCTCGGCGCCAGTCGACCTAAAACGTCTCGACGAAACTATACTGCTATTCAGCCAGTTGCTTGTTGATTTCCCGCAGATCAAAGAAATCGACATCAACCCCATGCTTATAAGCGAAAAAGATGCAAGCATACTTGACGCTCGCATAGTCATAGATAAAGATAAAATATGCAAGAAATTTGAGCCACATGAGCACATGGTTATTAGTCCATACCCGAAGAAATACGAGATTCTATGGCTTCTCAAAAACGGGCAAGAAGTGCTGTTGCGTCCCATCAAACCAGAAGATGAGCCTATGTGGCTGGAGTGGTTCCAGAGTCTTTCACAGGAATCCATCCGCTACCGCTTCTTCCAAATGCTAAAGGACACACCCCACGAAGTTCGCGTACGCTACTGCAACATTGACTATGACCGAGAAGTTGGTTTAGTCGCTGAGATAGTTGAAAACGGAAAACGCAAAATCCTAGGGGTAAGCCGCCTCAGCATCGAACCTGATGGGAAACATGGTGAAATGGCGTTCATTGTCTCTGACTATTGGCAAGGTTTAGGCTTAGGCACGAAACTGGTTGACTACACGTTGGACATTGCTAAAGAGAAAGGCATTGAAAGCGTCTATGCAATCATGCTGCAGGATAACTACCGAGCTTTAAGCCTAACAAAGAAAATGGGTTTTGCAATCGAATACCTAAGCGACGGCACAGTAAAAGGCACATTGGATCTTAAAGGCGAAGATATTGACTTCCGCTGTGTAGAACGAAACCTGCCTGAACCGCCGAAAGAGAAAAGCGAAGCTAAAGCATCCAAAGAGGAATTGCCCATTATCGAGGCGAAACCGCTCGTTAAGGAAACGCGTGAAGCGTCTTCCACCTAAATTTCATTTATAGTCTATTTTTTAAGTTCGTTCTGTTTTTTTAGTGTTAGAAGATGGCAGTGACCCCTCTTATTTCTTCTTCTTTCAGCGGGTTGTGTGGGCGACTGTTTTTTTGCTTCAGATTGAGTGTTGCGTTGCAGGCTGGTTGTGGAGATTTCCGCAATCGCCCCTAGTCATTCTAAGTCTCACGTCATAGAGCAAAATTATCTTTTGATTTAAGTAAACCGTGTAAACAATCCTTAGTCGCCCTTTCTAAGTGACCATTTGCCGCCAAGGTTTTCCCGCAAAGGTTTACCTGCATAAGGGTCTGTTTGAAGCAGCCGAATAGTCGAATCTAGCTGAGACTATAATTCGCCAGTTTCTTTTAGCTCCTTGACGAATTCATCGTAATACCGAACCCTTCCCGCTTTGACATCTGCCTTAGCCCGTTTTAAGCACGCCATAGCCTCTTTGCCTTCCATTATACTGAAGCTTTCAATAACTTCCTCAAGCAAGTCACTCACCTTAACTAACAAAGCCCTATCATCGTCAGTGAGGAGAACATTTTGGGGCATTAAACTCACCTTCTACTACTAAGCCATCTTAGCACCTTGAAATTTACGGAATTCCGCTTGCTCTGCCGACCTCTCCCCTCCCTTACATATTGAACCAGCTTCTGCTGCTCTCAGACGACCCCTACCCCTATAAACTCTTATAACGGCAAGCGTCATTAAAGTCGCCGCCAATAGTTCAATCAACAATAAAAGGGGGCAGAGCGGTTAATGTTCAACTGGGTTTCTGGGATAATTCATGTTTTAGCTGTTCAAGCGCGGCTGCCATCGGCAGAGGTTTGCAGTTTAGGGTATGCTGCGCTTTTGAGGTGTCAAGCGAGGAGTCTACAGGTCTCTTTGCTGGCCACGTAAACTGCGACGACAGCGCCTTGTCGATTAAGCCTTTGTTTAAGCCGAAGGCGTCAGCTATTTGCTGGGCAAACTCGAATCGGCTAGCCCGAGTAGCTCCACATAGATGGTAGATTCCGGTTAGGCGGCGATCTATAACTTCAAGGGTCATCTCTCCTAAGTTAGTGTTGAGGGTGGGGGTGTTCCATTGGTCGGTGACTATTCGGACGCGTTCGCCTTTGCGCAGGGTCTCGATTAGCCAAAGTGCAAAGTTGACTTTTCCAGCTGCTGGTGTGGAGCCATAGATGACGCTGGGGCGGGCGATGGCGAAGTCGGTTTCTGGGAGGGTTTGGACGATTTCTTCTGCTATAAGCTTGGTTAACCCGTAGTAGTTGACTGGGTCGGGGGCGTCGGATTCGACGTAGCATCCTTTTTCGCCGCTAAAAACGTAGTCAGTGGATATGTAGATGAGGAAGGAACCTGCTTCTTGGCTGGCGGCGGCAATATTTTTTGTGCCTTCCACGTTAACTCTCCATGCAAGTGCCTTGTTAAGTTCACATTTGTCAACGTCAGTTAAGGATGCCGCGTGAACAACTATGTCTGGTTTTATGCTGCTAAACACTTCGTTGACTTGCTGTTTCTCAGAAATGTCCAGTTTAACAAAGTTGCCATAGATTGAGAGGCTCTGTATGTCTGAGGAGTAAACTTCGAAGCCTTTGGCAAGGGCTAACTGCGCCAGTTTGGACCCATATAATCCGCTGGCGCCCGTAATAAGCAGCTTCAATGAAAACCGCCTAGCTTCCATGGAGTCGGATGCAAAATTACGTCAGTCGCAAACGGAGTCCACCAGTGCTCATTGCTTAGATACCACTCTACCGTGGTTTTTAGGGCTTGTTCAAAGGTGGCTTTGGGTTTCCAGCCTAATTCCTTTCGTATTTTTGTCGAGTCTAAGCTGTATCGTGTGTCGTGGCCTGGTCTGTCCTCTACGAAGGTGATCAAGTCTTTTGGTTTTTTAAGCAACGCTATGATTTTTTTGACGATTTCTATGTTGGTTATTTCGTTCCCCGCTGATACATTGTAGATTTCGCCGGGTTTACCCTTCTCTAGCGCGGTGTTTATGGCTTCGCAATGGTCCATAACATATATCCAGTCGCGGATGTTGGTGCCTTTCCCGTAGATGGGTATAGGCAGATCTCGCAGGGCTCGGATGACTGTTTTAGGAATCAATTTTTCCGGAAGCTGGTATGGACCAAAATTGTTGGTGCAACGGGTAATTGAGACATTTAAGTTGAAGGTCCTATGGTAAGAGAGCACGAACATGTCTGCGGCGGCTTTTGAGGCGGAATAGGGGTTGGAGGGTTTAGGCGGCGTGTTTTCGGTGAATGAGCCTTCGAGTGCTTCTCCGTAGACTTCGTCGGTGGAGACCTGCAGCAAACGGGCTTTATGGTTGTGTCGGCGGATTGCTTCTAGGATGGTGAATGTGCCCAAGGTGTTGTTTTGTAGGAAGACGTTGGGGTCGGCGATGCTGCGGTCCACATGCGTCTCAGCGGCGATGTTTACTACTGCATCGACTTGATGAATAAGGCGGCTCATCAACTGAGGATTGCAGATGTCGCCTTTGATGAATGTGTAGCGTTTATCGTTTTCTATGTCATGGAGGTTGGCTGGGTTGGCGCCTATGCCGACTTTGTCCACATTTATCAGTTCATAGTCTGGGTGTTTTTCAAGCATGTACCGACAGAAGTTGCTGCCGATGAATCCTAAACCGCCAGTCACTAACACTTTCATGTTTCATCACTTGTGTGGTGGATAATTCCAATCCCAGCTTTTACCAACACATGGGTGGTTTTTTTTGCCGTTGATGATTTTGGGAATGAGTGTTGGATCATTCCAGTCTCGTCGCTCTTCATCTGGGTCTGAGGGGTTATAGAGGTTCGTGGTAAAATATACCAGCATTGTCGGTTCAGTGCCTACTGCTTTGAATCCATGCCAATAATGCCCCGGCATCCGAACCAACTGCAAATCAAAACCGCTGGACACTACCTCGTTAAGCTCGGCTTTTTTGTCGTCGAAACCGCAGATTTTAGCTGCCCCTCTAAGTACCAAGAAATAGTCCACTTGACCTCGGAGGTGGCGGTGCCATGCACGGATAACGCCGGGATAAGTGTAGGAGAAGTTCGATTGGGCTATAGTGTCTTCTCCGAAGAGGTCTTTCCAGTCTGTACGCATAACTTCACTAAAGAAGCCTCTCTCGTCAACGAAACGTTCTAATGGTTTTATTCTTATCCCGTCTAGCATATTTGTTCTTGCCTGCCTGTCAATTTATCGTTTAAAAATATTTATAATATTCCCTATAGGGCTCCTAAACTTGGAGTTCCGAGTAGTCGCCAACATGCAGTTTTATGGTTCGGTTGCGTGGATTACGTGTGACTTTAGCGTTTTTGCCGATTAAACTATCTTCCAGCCGCTCCACATCTTTGATGGTTACGTTGTCTTGCACTACGCAGTATTCGAGGTTGGAGTTGCAGATTTTTGACCCATCCCCGATGCTAGTGTAGGGCCCAATAAAGGAGTCCTCGACTACAACGTTCTTTCCGATGATGCATGGACCGCGGACGGTGCTGTTTAGGATTTGGGCGTCTGCTTCTACCCTGACGCGTCCATCAACCGTGCTGTTGGTTACAGTGCCCTTCACGTCGCGTTGAATGTATTCATCCAGAATCTTTGCGTTAGCTGATAAAATGTCGTCTTTCTTTCCTGTATCCAGCCACCATGAATTAAGAATTTCAGCTTTCACCGAGAAACCCATGTTAATCATCTCTTGGATAGCATCAGTAATTTCAAGTTCCCCCCTCCATGACGGCTTTATACGTTCGATAGCTTGGTGAACCCTGTTGGAGAACAGGTAGGTGCCTATGATCGCGAGGTTTCCCATAGATGTCTTTGGCTTCTCTACAAGCCGAATGATGTTGCCTTTAGCGTCCAGTTGGGCGATGCCAAAAGCTGATGGATTATCGACCTCTTTGAGGATAATTAATGCGTCTAAATGTTCCTCTTTAAACTTTTTGACGAATGATTGCAAGCCTTGACCTGTGACGTTGTCGCCAAGACACATAACAAAGGAATCCTGACCCAGAAACTTTTTTGCTGTCTTAACCGCATGTGCCAATCCAAGGGGCTCTTGGGGGATATAGGAGACGCTAAAGCCCCATGCAGAGCCATCTCCAACGTAGTCTTGGACGAATTGCCCTGTTTCATGTGCAGTTATTATGCCTACTTTCTTTATTTTGGTAGCTGCAACTTGGTCTAGAACATAGCCTAAGATGGGTTTGTTTGCTACGGGTATTAGTTGTTTGGCGCAGGTGAACGTTAGGGGTCTTAGACGTGTTCCTTTTCCGCCGCTGAGAACAAGCGCTTTCATGGTTAATCGTCCCGATGACTTGATATTATGACTTGCACGGCACAGCGTTATATGGCTTTCCCAATTAATTGTGACTGCGCTGGTACAGCCACATAATTCTATAAGGTATACAAGCCATAACTAGCCTACGCTGACTAGTTCTAAGAGGCGTGATTTATGAAGAAATCTACGCTGCTGGGGGCATTAGTGAATAGAAAAGGGAAATGCAAATTCACTGACACCTGCAGCTTATACTCCACTGCCAGTTTTACCTGCACCCATACAGGCGGAAGCTACTGCGGCAGATATAGAAAATTAAGCCGAAAACCAGAGACAAAGATTGAATATGCAGTCGCCGTTTAGTTAAGTGGATTTTTCCAGCGCATTCTTGCTTTTGTCAGTTTTCTCAGGCATAAACTTTTCAAGCAGGCGTAAAACGGCGTTTACGGGTGTGCGCAGGGGTCCAAGCCCGCCTACAATCTGACGGATAATAGCCAAGTCAGCCCTGTTTATGGTTCGCGTCAACGCTATCGATGCCAAAAGAACAATAGCGAAAACAATTACACCAATTATCAATCTTATCACATTGCTGAAAGGCAGCCAAGACACAACCAGGTACGTAATAACGCCTGTTATGCCAGATGAAAACAGGATTTTAGCTGATGAAACCCAATCTATCGATACCCCATAGCGTTTTTTAATGAAAAATAAGCTCCATATCAACCCTGGAACACCGACGACTGTTGTGGTAACTATCAAGCCTATTATGCCGAATTGAGAAACCAAAACAAAGCTCAATGGGAAACCAATTGCCGCAGTAAGCATGGTTAATTTCAGGTTATACTTTGTATCGCCTTGGCTGTTTATGAGGTTCCCGATGCTTAATGTGCCAATGGCAGATTGTAGGTAAACTATGCCTAATAGGGCTAAAAATAGGGGGGCTTGTAGATAGCGCGGACCAAATATTGTGCCAACTGCTGGTTGCGCGAGTGACATAACCAAAGCCGTAACGGGAACCACGATGAGGGCGGCATATTTAATCGAGTATTGGAAGACGTTTTGCAGGATCGGTTGATCTTTTTTGTAGTCGAGTTTCGAAAACGCCGGCAGCAACATAGTGGTTACGGGTGTGGCAAAAAAAGTTATCAAAACTACGAAGTTTGTGGCTACCGAGTAATTCCCGATTAAACTGTTGTCAGTGACAAAAATCGCCATAACGTAGCTGTAGAATTGGGTGAGGAAACCTGTCAGGATGGCGCCTATGGAGATGGGTAACCCGTATTTGAGCATGCCTGTTATTGTTTGCATAAAATCCAGTTTGCCATCAGATGGGTGTGGCAGAGACCGATACATTGTAAACATAAGCAGCAAACCCGCTATTCCTGCGATTGTGACTGCTACTGTGAAACCGACTACGGCGCCTAACGTGCCAAAGCCTAACACGACTAGCCCGATTATCAATGCAGTTTTAACTATCGCTTGGATGATTAGCATAATGCTGTTTAGATGCATCCTTTCCATGCCTGTGAAAGCGGCGGTTGCAGTGTTAACTAATGCGCCTGTTAGGATGAATATGGAGGTTATCTGTATCAGGGGGGCTATGGCGGGGCGCTGGAACAGCGTTGCCAGAAAACCAGAGATGGAGATGGACAGGACTGATAAAATTAATCCGAAGATGATTTCGAACGCCAATCCCGAGACGAATATGCTTCGAATTTTCGCTACGTTGTTTTCGCTGTTGTATTGGGCTGAGTATTTGACCATGGCGGTGGTGACGCCCCAGTCTCTAAAGATTGCGATGAGGTTCGGCGCGGCGACAGCTATGGAGTAGAGACCCATGTTGTCTTCGCCTAGAAGTAGTGCGATAAGTATGGTGCCTACGGATGAGATAACGGTGGATACGACAAGGCCCCACAGTAGATGGAAGCCGCCTTTAGCTGAAACCTTCGCCATATCTGCTGCTTTACTCATTGCTGTGCGCCTGTTTTGGTTTATCTGTTGGTAGTGTCGTAGCGTTTAATGCTTGTGGTAGAGGAGGGTCGTTTGCTTATACAGTTTGCTATGTTGAATGCTTAGCGGCTAGGTGACGACTCCGTTGCGTTCGGTGACTACATTTTAGAATGGTACAGTCGCTGCAAAATAAATCGATATGATAAGAAGAGAATCAAAGATAGGCTAAAGGCCTAATCCTATTGCGGTAAACTTTAGTTTTTTGCCGAATTCTTCCGGGTCATAGATGCGCCTGCCATCGACGAGGATCGGCTGCTTCATATGAACCTTGAAGTCTTCGGGGGTGAGCTTCTTGAATTCTGGCCATTCAGTGACAAGGATGCAGCAGTCCGCACCTTTTATGCATTCAATCGCTGAGTCAGCGTAGCGGATTTTGTCTTTGAAGATTGTTTGGGCAACCGAAGTAGCAATGGGATCGTAAGCTATTACGCGGGCGCCTTCGGATAGGAGTTGATGGATTATTGGGATAACTCGGGCTTCACGCATGTCGTCGGTGTCAGGTTTGAAGGCTAAGCCGAGAATGGCGATCTGTTTGCCCTTGAGTGCGCCAAGCTGCTGCTTGCAGAATTCGACGGCTTTAAGCGGCTGCTTCTTGTTCACATTCTCCGCCGCATCCAACAGTTCAGGCGTGTAACCGAACGATTCCGAACAGGCAATAAGCGCTTTAACGTCTTTGGGGAAGCATGAGCCGCCATAGCCTAAACCGGCATCCAAGAACTGCGGCCCAATACGTTTGTCTAAACCCATCGCTGTCGCCACCACTTTGACGTCTGCACCGGGGATTTTTTCGCAAATGTTGGCGATGGTGTTTATGAAGCTGATTTTTGTGGCTAGCATGGCGTTGCTTGCGTACTTGATTAGTTCAGCTGTGGATAGAGTGGTGCGAATTATCGGCGGCACATGTCCACTATAGAAGTCCCTGTAGAGCGCTTCGAGTTTGTCACCGGCAGTTTTGTCTTGTGAACCTATGACTACGCGGTCAGCGTTCAGGGTGTCTTGGAAGGCTGAGCCCTGACGCAGAAACTCGGGATTCATGCATAATCCGAAGTCTCCGCCGCTTTTCTTGCCTGACTCCCGCTCGAGTATGGGCAAAACGGCATTTTGGGTTGTACCAGGAATGACGGTGCTTTTGATTATGGTGACGTGGTAGCCTTTCTTGTTTTTGAGGGCTCTGCCAATGCTGGTTGCGGCTGACTCTATATATTTGAGGTCTATGCTGCCGTCTGGTTTACTGGGTGTTCCCACGGCTACGTAGGTAAAATCTGTTTCTTGGATTGCTTTGTCTGTGTCATTTACTAATCCTTTCAGGTTGCCTTTTTGGATGCTCTCGGTTAGTTTCTCCTGCAAGCCTGGCTCAAAGAAGGGTGGGATGCCCTTGTTTATTTTGCCGATTTTTTCAGCATCAATATCGGAGGCGATGACTGAGTAGCCTTTGCTTGCTAAGCCAACTGCCGTGCATAAACCGACGTATCCGACGCCGATGATGGAGATTTTCGGTTGTTTACTCAAAGTTTAAGACCCCGAGTTAGTGTTAATTTGGATTTAGTTATCATACTAAATATATATGGGTTAACATACAAAAGAGAGCAAGGTATCCCCCTCATGATTCGAAAAGTAATCATTCCCGCCGCCGGTCTTGGAACACGCCTGTTCCCAGCCACAAAAGAGCAGCCAAAAGAGATGTTGCCGATTTTTTCGAAAACAGCCCACGGCGATATGATGGTGAAGCCTGTGGTGCAGCTAGTTTTCGAAGAGTTACATAACGCTGGTTTGAGAGAGTTCTGCTTTGTCGTGGGCAGAGGTAAACGTGGCATTGAGGATCATTTCACGCCCGACGCAGGATGCATAAGAACACTGGAGGACATGGGTAAAAATGGGCAAGCTTCTGATTTAGAGGGGTTCTACGGCAAACTCGAAAGTTCAACCATCATGTGGGTAAACCAGCCAGAACCCAAAGGCTTCGGCAACGCAGTCCTGATGGCGCAGCCATTTGTGCAAAACGAAAGCTGCCTGGTTCACGCTGGAGACAGCTGCATCATATCCAATAGCATGGATTACGCTAAAAGGCTGCTTGAGGGATTCGAGCGGTTCAACGCAGATGCAGCATTTCTTGTGTTAGAGATTGAAAATCCCCGACAATACGGCATCGTTGAGGGCGAAGAAATAGAGCCTGGATACATCAGAGTAAAGTCGGTTGTCGAAAAACCAGAGAAACCGAAAACCAACTTAGCAATAATGGCTATGTATGTTTTTCACCCCATTATTTTCAAAGCTTTGGAATCGACGAAACCTGGCAAAAACGGTGAAATCCAGCTTACCGATGCAATCCAGAAGCTTATCGATTGGGGACTCAAAGTCTACGCAGTAAAACTAGACAAGGATTACCGTCACTTAGACATTGGAAGCCCCCAAAGATACTGGGAAGCCCTGGAGTTATCCTATAAGCAGTTCTGTAAGAGACCAGAGCCATGATTGACCACATTATCCACGAAGATATTGAAAGAATAAAAAGCGCTGTTCCAAAGGGTGCTTTTGCAGGGAAAAATGTTCTTGTTACAGGCGGCGCGGGGTTTATTGGAAGCTGGCTCTGCGACGTACTTGTGGATTTAGGTGCATCTGTGCTAGTGGTTGACGATTTTTCAACTGGAAGAATAGCCAACATCGAACACCTAAAGGAGAACAGGCGATTCGAATCAGTTGAATCCAACATCTGCACTTTTGACACTGGTAAACGGTTTAATTTTATCTTTCACATGGCAGCTCATGCTTCACCAGACGAGTACATGGCGCATCCCATCGAGACATTACAGACCAGCGCGTTTGGCACTCAAAAAATTGCAGAGTTAGCCAGAAAAAGCGATGCAACACTACTGTTTGCATCTACCTCTGAAGTTTACGGCGACGCCGAGGTTGTTCCCACGGCTGAGTCTTACTGGGGCAAGGTGAATCCAATTGGTCCACGGTCATGCTATGACGAAGGGAAACGGTTTGCTGAAGCGTTGCTTATGGCTTATAGCAAGCAGTACGGGTTAGATGTCAGGATTCCCAGGATCTTTAACTCGTATGGTCCACGCCTACGAGAAGACGGGCTATATGGCAGAGCGCTATCACGGTTTATTCTGCAGGCGTTGACTAATCAGCCTATAACGGTTTACGGTGACGGTAAACAGACACGGTCCTTTTGCTATATAACTGACACTGTGACAGGTTTAATGCTGCTAGCCTCAATGCGCGAAGCAAGGGGAGAAGTTGTAAACGTCGGCAACACTAACGAAATAACTATCCTTGAACTGGCACAGAAAATAAAAGAAGCTACAAAAACAAATTCAACCATAGAGTTCTATCCGCTGCCAAAAGATGACCCAAAAAGGCGGCGACCTGACACACGCAAACTTGAAGCATTAACCAGTTGGATGCCAAACGTGGGTTTAGAGCAAGGACTCAAAAGGACAGTCGAATGGTTTAGAGCTCAACACCATAATTGACTCTGTATATGCATGCGTTTACTGCTTGAGGACACTTCGCATCCATGCCAAATACTCCCCGGAACCATCGACAACCGGCAACGCCAATACTTCAGGCACCTCATAACTATGCAGCGCCTTTATGCGCGTCGACAATTCAGCAAACAAATCCTTCCGAGTTTTCATCACCACGAGGCATTCTTCGGCACGATCGATTTTGCCCTGCCAAAGAAAACAGGATGCAACAGGGCTGATGATGTTTGCGCATGCAATCAACTTTTCCTGCAGTAGGGTTTGGCTGATTTTGTCGGCTTCGACCTTGTCTTTGGTTGTGACTAAAACAATGATAAAATCGGTTGTCATAGCATCACTTGATTAACTTTTACGTGGCGGAGGTAAAATAAGTTGCCATCAACCGTCAAGTGGGCACTAACCACATTTAAATTACGGTTTTTGTCTATCTTAGATGTCGAGGCGATAATTCTTGAAGGACGAGCAACTTCGAATCCTAAAAGTCATGAATGAAGCTACCAACCGCATGGATTTAGCCATGTTTGCCCATGCCGTAAACCTGTCCCCTAACCAGGCGATTGCAGATGTGCAGCAACTGGCGCAGGAGGGTTTTCTGCGTAAAGTTGGCGGAGGATACGGCTTAACCGATAAAGGCAAAAACGCAATAAAAATAACCAACCCAGTTGCAGGCGACAAAGCGTTTAGCTTTTACGTTGGCGTCGACAAGCCGTTGGGCTTCAGTGCTCAGTCACTTGAAGAGTTCTATCGGATTATCAAGAAAGTGTGTTCTGATTCGCTTGATTTTCACTTGTACCGCGGCGACTTTGAAAATTGGATAAGCCAGGTCATAGGCGACAATGGATTAGCTGACGAAGTAGCTGGCTTGAAGGCTAAAGGGTTGAATGGCGAGGAACTAAGAAAAGCGCTGCTCAAAGCAATTGACGACCGATACGGCGTCGGCGAACTAATCTAGGCTTCGGCGAGTTTTTTCCACCAATCAGGCACCCGAGCGCCCTCCACGGTATCCCATGGATCATAGGGTTTGATGTCCAACACGGGGGTGCCGTCATAAGCATCTAAACCACGTATGGTCAAAACGTTATCTTTAACCTTTAAGAGTTCAACAAGCGTTAAACCGATGGGGTTTGGGCGCAGCATGGTTCTTGTGCTAAAAATCCCTGTTAGAGGCAAATCTAAGCGGCCTCTTGGATGAACTTTTAGTGTTTCCCGTTTAATGTTAGGAACTTGATTTAGGTAAAAAAGCACAAACAGATGCGAGAAGCCTGCGATGCCATCTAACCCTTCGGTGAGTTCAAGGCGCAGGACAATCTGGGAAACCACCGATTTCTCTTTAACTTCTTCGCCTACGGCAGCGGTTTTGACGTAGCCAATGGGGCAAAACACAATTTTCTCTTCAAAAACCATCGCTTGAACGCTCAAGTGGAAAATGTGAGAATACTATTTAAGCGTTCAAACGTCGAAAACGCTACGACTAGTACATTTGCTTACAAATACAGTTAAAAACTAAACAGGTCTCAATTAGGAGCAATCTCCCTTGAAACTTAAACGCGGCGTCACTGTTGCAGCGACTGTGGCGTTAACTGTTATAGTCGTCGGCTGTTTCGCCGCGCAACTTTGGCAGCAACTAAACTTCCACTACACTTACAATGAACAAGGAAGTACTCGGCACATTACTGTGTCAAGTTTTGCTGGGATGAACTCCGTCTCCATTAACGAGTATACGCTGCTTGCTGTTCCCTCCGCGTTGACCTTGCAAACTCCAGTTTCCAGCCAATCATTCCTGACCAATTCAACTCGTCTCCAAATCTTCGATTACATAAACCAGAACCCTGGAGTCCAGTTCAGAGCCATCGCGTCGGCGCTCTGCCTCCCCGTGGGTTTAGCTGAGTACCATTTGGGTGTTCTAGTCAGGTCTGGCTTGGTTTCGTTTGTTCGCGATGGACGCTATAAACGGTTTTTTGTTGCCAAGCGATTTTCTAGGCGTGAGATGCTTGCGATTTGTCTACTGCGGCATAAAACGGCAAGGCGCATCGTTGAGGCGCTTTTACGTAAGGGTTGGCTGTCGCATTGCAGGTTGGCAGATGAGGTTTCGATTTCTTCGCAGGCGCTCACATGGCAGATGAAGACGCTTAGGAGCACAGAGTTTGTCCTGCAGGTTAACGACGGCATAAATACTCTTTACACATTAAATGCAGCTTCGGCTCCGTTGCTTGAGAAATATTTAGTAACCATTCCATAGGTCAGTTTTAATTCTACCTTTCCAATTCTTGCGTTATGCCGAAACTTTACCTTTTGGGCGGAGAAAACATTCATCGGAGAAGCGCTAAACAAGTCAACGAAAAAGCCTTCGCAGACGCAGGCGGACAACCCAATGTTTTGGTGTTTCCGTGGGCAAGGGCCCACTTTGATAATCAATACGGCAAACGTAAGCTGTTGACCGATTACTTTCGGAGCCTCGGCGCAGAAAACATTGCCTTCGCAGAGTACGACCACTTGGAAGATATTACCCAAAAGTTGGCTCAGTCAAACCTTGTTTACTTAACAGGTGGACAACCCAGTGTGCTGATTGAACGAATGAAGAGCATGGAGCTTGATCGGCGGCTACGCAGTTACAGAGGCGTAATAGTCGGTCGCAGCGCAGGCGCATTGGCACTATGCAATAGATGCTTAATCACCTGCCGCAGCAACTCCAAGCTCAAAATCGTCGAAGGCTTAGGCTTTGTTGGCATAACGATGAAAGCACATTACAAACACAGTAAAGAGGAAGCGCTGAAACAGTTTTCGCTAAAAGAGACGTTTTTTGCTGTTCCAGCCAAGTCTGCATTGGTCTGCGAGGACGGCGAACTCTCCTCGATCGGTAGAGTCTACGTTTTCAGTAATGGCGAACGCCAAATTTTCAGAAAAACTCTTCTATGAAAAGAACCTTCGCACATAGAATCTGGATTTAACAATCAAGGGCGTTAAGGCAACCGTCAACAAGGTTCCCAACGTCGCAAGCACAATCATGTCGCCTAGGACCCAGCCGAAGAAAACCGAGGGAAAAGCCGACAGCGAAATGTTGCCGAAAGCTGCCATGGCGCCGACGCCGAAAACACCTGAGGCGATGCTGGCTAAGAAAACCCCGATGGGCAGCCAAGTCAGCCAGGTTTTGCGGTCTTCAGCGAAAGCCTGAACCAGCACCAACGCAATGCTTGCAATGAAGGTTGCGATGAAAGCCCAGGTGCCCCAGTACAAAAGGGCTAACGCTGAAGCAGCCAACACAGCTGCAAGAAGCAAATTTACGCCGTAAGTAACCTGAGGCCTCTTCAAGGTTAAGACGGGTCTGGTTTTCAGTGACCGATAAACCATCAGCGGCATAAAGCCCTCAAAGAAATCTGCCAGCGCCCAAACCAAAACAAACGGCAGGGGCATGTTAAGGTAGATGCCCATGAAGACGCAGCTTAAGTAGCCGGCGAGACACCCCCAGACGCCGAACCACAGCGCCAAGGGCACATAGACGGCAGCCGCAAGATACAAGCCGGAAACTCCAGTCACTGCACCTGCATCAGAGCCAACCGGCGCCGCAACTACCGCCCAAATCGCCAGGAGAGTGCAGACAAGAGTTGCCACTGCAAAAACAACTGGTTGCCGCCATGTTAAGTCGCCACGTTTGGGTTTATGCATTAAAGCGCTATTTAGGCTGATTGTGAATATAACTTTTAGGAGCAAAAATAAAGACGAAAAGTTGTCCTATAGGCGCTCTTTGAGTTTTTCGGTTAATATCTTTACAAGTTCTTTTTTGTCTTTTTCGATGAAGTCCCACACCTGCTTTGCTTCACTATCCATGGCTGAATCGTTTTTGTAATTATTTTTTATTCTCCAGAGGCTTTTGTTTTCGATGAGGAGCTGTTCCATTAAGTCGTAGGTGTTATTGTCAAGCATGGGTTTGCTGCCCGATGCGGAGGTACTGTATTGGCTCGGTTTCTCGACATCCATGCAAACCTTCTCATTCTTGTTCTCCCCAGAGGTCCGGCAGACCATAAAGCTGGTGTCGCCTCGACTGGTTGTAGCAGTTAGGACTTCCCCGTTTTCGCTGCTCAAAAAATCCACCTCCCATTGGTCGGTCAATATGTGCATGCAGGCTAACACACTTAAGCATATGTGACTACAAAAAGGCGTTACAAAACAGGCAGCTACGATTTCTTCGCCAAAACAGCCACAATAACAGCGCCTACGATAAGTTCCAGCAGCACTGCGCCGAAAACAAATAATGGGATCCGAAAAATCGGCTCTGAATGCAACACTGCAGTCGTCGGCAAGCCACCCAAATAAGCTGCCAAAAAGAGAGCGACGAAGACGGCGCCGACTCCCTCAATTATGTATAGAAACTTTGACAGGCGCCTATCAGATATTTCCATGCTGAACCTCTATAATAGAGTTTGAGCAATTGGTATATAACAGTAACCTTTAGCGGTGGAAACCCATCTCAAACGGTTTACCGCAAATATAATATACAGTAGCCTAAGAAGTAACTTTAAGGACATTGGTGGTTTATTGGAGCAGTATAGACGTGTTACCCCCATAAAAGTGGGCATAGTCATAGTCGCCATCGCATATTTCCTCTTTACGTTGCATGCAACCTTTGTGCTTTCCTGGATCGGCGAGTGGGAGGCCCTTGGCGCTTACAACCCGCAAGCCGCCTTTTGGATATTTGTAACTGACGTCTCAGCATACGCCTTCCTTCTGTTGCGATTCCTAGCCAGCATCGTTGCGGTTTCAGCTGCGATTCTCTACTTATCCAAACGGTGGCTTCTCCAATCGACAACCTACAAGTTGCTGCGGGTGATTCTTATTTTGGAAGGGCTTTACTGGCTTGGACTGCTGCCAAGCGGCATCTGGGGCATAATACCATCAAACGCGGGTTTCAGCACTAGTCTACTGGTTTCAACAGGCATCCCCTGCATGGTCGGCTCAATCGGCATCCCCGTTTCCCTGTTCATGCTAGCCTACAGGTTAAACCCGAATCAACCGCCAAAAAAAGCTATAAAATGGATGCTGATCGCAGGTTTCTTCTATGTGCTTGAGTTCTGGCTCAACAACACCGGCATGTGGATAATTACGGTGATGCAGGATGGATCAGGGATACTTAGCAATTCGCCCCAGCTGATCGCGAGTTTTGCCTCTGCCGTCGCTGGGCTACTTGCCTTGGCGCTCTTCACTGGGTACTTTGCCAAGAAATCCATCGGAGCCGTAGATTGGTCACAACTCAGCATCAGAATATCAGGTGCAATAATTACATCGCTGGGACTATTCTTTCTGTGGAATTACTTGACTTGGATTTTCTGGGGGGGATGGAACCAATGGTACGCATGGATACTGGGGCACAACTTGGACCTGTGGATGCTTACGCTGCCGCTGGTGGGTTTGCCAATGCTGTTTTACCGCCGAGATCAAGGGGAAGAGGCAGCAAGTTAAATCAGCTCTTGCTTGACTTGCTTTTCATGGAGTACCGCAAATGTAATAAGTCTACAGAAACAAGAATGAAGCGGTTGATTGATTATGCCACAGTTCAACGTTAACCCCCAAAGAATCGATCCGTACAAGAAATTCAAGTTTAGAGTAAAATGGGATGGCAAAATCGTTGCCGGAGTCTCAAAAATGAGCGCCCTCACACGCACAACCGATGTTATAACACACCGCGAGGGAGGAGACGCAAGCATCGAGCGCAAATCTCCAGGTAAAACCCACTACGCCCCCATAGTGCTTGAGCGAGGCGTCAGCCACGACCCCGAATTCGAAAACTGGGCCAACTTAGTCTTCAACAGGAACACTGGTTCAATGTCTCTTAAGACCTTCCGCAAAGACATAGTCATCGAATTACTCAACGAAGCAGGCGTCCCCGCAATCGCCTACAAAGTTTACCGATGCTGGGTCTCAGAGTACACAGCGATGCCTGGGCTGGATGCAGGCGAAAATGGAGTAGCTATACAAAGCGTCACCATTGAGCATGAAGGCTGGGAAAGAGACACAAGCTTAGCAGAACCCCAAGAAACCTAAACCTGCATAGGGTGCAAACACTTGCAGAAACCACCAACGCTAAACAGGGCAATGCTAATACTGCTTGCCCCCAACGCTAAAAACGCAACCCCCTCCTCAAACAACAACTACTTCGCCTTCCAGTATAACCCTGAAAAACTGCTCCACACCTTCAACCAGGGCATGCCACAAGCAACAGCAGGCTACTCCACCCCAGACGTGGCAGAACCTCCAGTTGAACAGTTTAACTTAACCTTTGACCTCGACAGTGTAGACCCTAACCCGCCTATCCAAGACCAAATCGCAGCTGAATTCGGCGTACACCCAGCCTTAGCTATGCTGGAGTTGATGATGCAGCCCCAAGTCATCAGCGGCAAGGCAGTTATGCCTGTCGTGGTTTTTAAGTGGGGCACAAACCGCTCTGTACCAGTCCGAATCGTAGGCATGAATGTTGAAGAAAAAACCTTCAACCCAACGTTAAACCCGACAACAGCAACAGTCACACTAACACTCAGAGTCCTCACCGCCTCAGAAGTCGCCACCAACGCCGGCGCCAAAAGCGCTTACACAAGCTATCAAAATGCACAGGCAACTTTGGTGGACAAGTACAGAACGCAGACTGGACAAGGTAGCCCAGGCGATGTTGGAGTTGCTGCTGGCGCATCGGCTGCCGTGGGTTCCGCGGTTGCTAGCGGTTCGGTGGCGGCTGCCAGTGGCGTCTTAAAAAGCAAAACCAAAATCCAACAAGCAACCAAAGCCAGCAAACGCACATATGCATAAAAGAAAGCCGAACTGCCAGATGCCCTGCCTGTTCACGCAATGATAGTGACGCAGTTTAGCAGGCGAACCTGGATAGGCTCGGGAGAACGCAACAAACCGCAGTGAGCCATCGCCACTTTACTTTTTTTTGTTATGCTAGGGGTAGTTGTATGGTGAAGGTTGTGCCTTTGCCTTTTCGGCTTTCGAAGCTGATTTTTCCATCTTGCGCTTCTACTAGTCGTTTCACGACTGCTAGACCAAAGCCTTGTCCCTTAGATTTGGTTGTGAATAATGGTGTGAACATTTTTTCTTTGATTTCTTCAGGTATCCCTTCTCCGTTGTCTTCGACGCTTATCTGAGCTCGCTCATTTCGTTTCAGTGCACTTATTTTTAGGGTACCACCGTTAGGCATTGCTTGCACAGCGTTTTGGATAAGGTTGGTGAGGACACGTTTTAACATCGATAGGTCGGCTAAAAGTTGTGGAAAGCCCTCTTCAACTGCTATGTTTACATGAAGATTGTTAGGAATATTGACTATGAGAAGTGCCTCTTCAATGGCTTTTTCAACATTAATTTTTACCTTGGATGCTTTTAGCGGTTTAGTATAATCTTGTAGATCCGCGACTATTTTGTCGATATAATAGAGATTCTGCTCTATACTAACAATACTGCCCTGAATACTCTTCTTTGAGTCACTATCGGGCATTGATTCAAGTTCTTCTCTGGCTAAGTAGAGTTCTCCCGCTATCGCCTGCAAGGGGTTACGGATGTCATGCCCAACCATCCCTGCTGTTTGACCTATAGCGGCCAACCGCTCTGCGAGGCTTAACTGTTTAGCTCTTTCTCCAGCCAGAGCTTCCATTTTTGAAGCGTATTCTTCGAGTAAATGGGCGTTTTCTTCGAGCTTAGCCTGAATTCTTTTGCGCTCTGTCGTTTCAACCAATGAGAAAACTAACCCTATTACTTTTCCATCGTTGCCCATGACTGGTTGAAGTGTCCAATCCCAGTATGTTATGCCTCTTTGCGCTTGATCAGGGAAAACGAATGGTTTATCTCTGAACTCTATAGGTATGCCTGTATCGCGTACTTTTTTAAAGATGGCTTCGTTTTCATTGTGCGGATAGAGGACAAAGTGGTTTTTTCCGATCATATCTTTTGGTTTATAACCGCAGGTGTTAGCGTATGCCTCATTAACACGGATAAAATTGAAGTCGTTATCCAGGTAGACTAAGTGGATATTTTTCGCTCCATCCATTACAGCTTGGAGAATGTTTTTTTCTTTTTCAAGTTCCTGCTGAGTTTTTTTGAGTTCATCAATGCCTATGAAATAGATTCTTATTTTGGGGGTTTCAGGAACCAAAAATATTTGTTCGATAAACCATTTTTCTCCAATTTGAATTTCTCTATTAAAGCTTGTTTTATCGTTGTTTTTGAAGGTTTCAACAATTATTTTCCAGTCTCGAAATATGGGGTGCCGTAATCCTTGCTCCTTTAAGTCAGGGAACGCTGTTTCTGTGGCAGGGTTAAAGAAGAATATGGTGCCTTCAAAACCAACCTCAATTATTGGGTTAGGGTTTAGCATTAAAAAGCTGGCTGATACTCTTTGCTTTTTCGTCTTCGCTTTTTTTGTATGATGAGAAGACCTTGTTGACATGGCTTGACCTTTTAATTAGTCAATTGTTGAATATAAATCGTGTCAAAGAAAAATAGGATTACGCAAAAAAGTGGGTGAAGAAGCGTAGATGGTTAAATAACTGCTGGATTGAAGTTATCGTTTGAAAGCTTCGTCAGCGTTCCAGAATAGGTACACTTTGCTCTGCACACAGAAACTCAGTCGCTTAAGCACTTCAGCAAACTCTTCAGTGGTGCACCCAGCGATTTTTTCTATGAATTCTTTGTGGCGTGGATAGGGGTTTTTTGTGCAGGCGACTCTGCGTCTGATGCCGCCGTCACGCTGGCTGAGTTCGGTTAAGATATCTTTGATTGGTTGGATGCCTGTTTGCTCCAGTTTTTGCTGGTTGTAGGTTGCTGAGCCCATTAGCATGCAGTCAAAGCCCAGAGTTTCCAGTTTCACAAGCGCATCGGCGACTGCTTTGCTGGGTTTGCTTTCAGCGATTTTCTGCATCCCCGCCTTCTCAAAAAACGGGTTATACTTCGCCATCACCGCAACTGCTTCGACATAAGGCGTCTCCGCAGACGGTAATGTATCCCGAACTAACTTTTCTCCCAAACCGATACTGCGGTACTTCGGGTGAATAATCACTCGGCTGACAACGCTGACCTCTTTTTGCAATTGCTTAATATCGCCTTTCCAGACCTGTTTGCGTCCAAAGCACATTGGCGGCGGATAGCTGTAAACGATGACTCCGCAGAGTTCGTCTTTGCGTTTTAGGGTAAAGATTTTTCTTGTTGGCGGTGTTCGGTGGGCGCGGTAATGGAATTCGCAGAGCGCTTTGTAGTCGGTTGCTGTGCCTTGCACAATGGACATTTGGCGGGTTAGCGAACACTGTTTGGCTTTTGCTTTTGGGTAATATCGGACGGTGACTTCTTTGCCGTACCGCTTGTGGATATGCACGTTTGGAGCGAAGTCTTTGAGCAAATCCCGATGTGTGGTGGCTGCGATGACTGCTTTGCCATGTTTGCGGGCTAACTTTTGGAGGTTGAACGCCAAAATCTTTGCTGTATCCCTGTCCAGTGTGCTTGTGAACTCGTCGATTATCCAAAAGGGCTTCCCCGATGCAGCCAACTGAGCGGCTTGATATCGGTGCTTCTGCCCGTCACTCAACTGCGAATATGGCCGCAGAAAGATAAAGGCGTCGTTAAGTCCGACTTGGCTGAGAGCTTCGATGGCTTCTGTAGTATTCGAGCCGATAGTTTCGATGATTGGCTGGTTAGGATTAACAGTAATATCTTTTGTGTCAATTGCATCTGTGCTCAAATCGGCTTTGATGGCTTTTAGAAGGGCGCTTTTACCGCTTCCGCTGTCGCCAGTGATGAGGACAACATCGGTTGGGCGAATATGGATGTTAACGTTGTCGTAGAGCGTGAATTGTCGAGTTTGGTCGGTTCCGAGCCCAAAAGCTTCGGCGACCTCTTTAGTGCGCTGGGTCAGGATGGTTGGGGCTGTTTCGTAGCTGATGTTGACGGTGAAGGTGTCGGTTTCTCGGTTGTAGGTGCGTTTGAATTGGGCTATGTGGAAGTGCTCGGGTCTGCGGCGGGTCACTGAGTTATTCCTCCTGTGTGACTGAGCAGTTTTCGTTTGAGCGTTTTCAGCCTGCTTCTGCGTTTGCTGGTTTTAGAGACAACCCACAGCTTAGGCGTTACCTGAGTTCTTGCTGAGTAAACGGCTAGCGCCAATGCCCAAAGCATGTCGTCATGTGTGTTGGGTGGGTGGTTGAAGGTGAGTTTGCCGTTTTTGCCGTAGCTGTATTGTTGGTCGTTGATTTGTTGGCAGAGGTTTTTGTTGTAGGGGACGGCTAGCCCGTTTTGTTCCATGGTGAGTTTGAGGTAGGTTAGAAGTTCAGTTTTGCTGTCTTGGGTTAGGGTTATTCCTTCAGCGGAGGCTAAGCCCTCATCTTGCAGGCTCTCAAGAATCGGTTCACCTATGCCCGTTTGGTCGGCTAAGAGCTTTTTGAACTGGAATTTCAGGTCAGCGGCGACAAGCGTGTTTATGACTTCGGTGTAGGGTGTCTCTAATGGGAACTGGTGGGTATAGACGACTTTTAGGTAGTCTTGGGTTTTCTGTATGACCACGAAAACGCTGTAGTCTTGCATTTTGCCCAAATCCAGCCCTGCATAGTATTCGCCTTTAAGGATAGTTTGTTCCATGTTTGCGTATGGTTCCAGGTTTAGTTCTTGGGCTTTTTCGATGCATTTGCGTATGAGTTCCTGCTGGAAGTAGCTGGTGGCGGCCTCAGTGAATTCCGCTAGGTACTCTCGCATGTAGGCTTCCTGAGTCATGGTCTGCTTCATTTCCTCAAGGAATTCAGGTTGAATCAAGGGGTTTTCTGTTGAGGGGATTTTGTGGGCGCTGTAGCTTGGGTTGAGGAAGGCTTTGTAGAAGAAGTGATTCTTGTCCCATGGCGTAGAGAGCAAAATTGTGGTGCCCTTGGTTGTGCTAATCATGGGGTAAATGATTTCGGTAATAACGGATTCTGGGATAAACGAGGCCTCATCACAAATCGCCAAATTGGCAGTGTAGCCTCTTAGCATGTGCTCGCTACAAGGCAAAGCGATGATTTGCGATCCCGTTGTGAGTTTGATTAGGGTGTGGGTTTTTCTGGCTACGCTTTTCTTTAGAAAGGGGTTGCCCTGAGTGAAGGACAGGACCTTGTCGAACATTATCATGCTCTGCCGCAGTGACGGCGAAACAATCAGGGTAGTGGTTTTAGGGTGGGTGTAGGCGTAGTGGATGGCTTTGGTGGCTATTGTGGTGGTTTTGCCTGTTTGGCGTCCCATGCAGGCGATGATACGGTCTGAGCTATCGTTTAGGAGCCTTTCTTGGTAGGGGAACGGCTTAAAATTTAGGAGTAGCTGTGCAAAAAGGGTGGGTTCTTCGGCTAGCTGTTTCAGCGCTTCTATGTTGCTCATTTCTGCCGTAGCCTCTTAGCTGCCTTCTTTGCTTCTCTAGTGATTTCGCTGAGAAGCTTTGCGAGGTCTTGGTCGTGCTCTGGCTCTTCTATGAGCTTTAGGAGAATAGCGAGTGTACGGATATGTCCAGCGAGAGTTTGATAATAGAAGCCTTTTGTTTTTTCACTATTTGTTTTTTTAGCGATTTGATGGAGTTCCTCGATTATTTTGCGTTCTTTGTCGATAAGTTCCTTGATGCTGAAACTTACTTGCTCTGCCTGACCTATCCCCCCTCTATTTATAGAATCAACTGGAGGTTGAACTGGCGCTTCACTTTCCGCCATAAAAAAGCCGTCCTACTGTGACTTCTGAGAAATCAAGATGCCTGTGATCGTCCCGGTTAGTCCCGTGATCGATGCGAAAACTTCACTGTTCCACATGCCCAAAATGGCAAGATTAGCGATTTCTATGGCTGTTAAGCAGAATGTGATGGCTATCGCAAATTTGGTGCCCAAAACAAGCCGCTCATCGGGCTCCAACTCCAAAACAGCCTCCGCATTCTCTTGCAGCGCTGTTTTGTCAGTGATTCGATGTGTCAGCGCCTTTTTGACCCAATCCGTCAATGGTTCCGCAACCTCCTCTGGCTGCATCTGCCCCGATTAGAAGCGGTTTTCTCGCCTTCTCCCTTGGCCTTCTGGTTAATGGTGAAACTGTTCAGCAGCACCCGCGCTTCTTCGTCGCCGACATAGCCCTTCTCGATAACCGAGGCACCAGTCGCCCAGGGCAACGGTATCGCCGTGTAGTCAATATCATACAATCCGTCACTATAACGGAAAGCGTTTTGGGCTAAAATTGCATGCTCACGCTTTTTGCCCATGACGCCGATGAAGACGCCCCAGCTTCTAACGGGAACGTCGATGCCGCCGATGCCGTTGGACAGCGATTTGCCGATGCTTGCGTCGCACCATTCTATGCAGACTAAGTCGCCTGCATCTAAGTCTCTTATTTGGTTTAGTGTTTCCTTATCCTTCATTGCCTTTTTCTCCTAGGGAGGGCTAACACATATCGTATATATAAATACTCACGAAATTCACCAATTTGGAAATTTACCAATTTTGCAATAACCAAAATTTATCTAACCCAGCTATCGCTACAAATAACGGATGACTGGATGACAAAATACAAAGCCCTACTCCTTCTTAACGTTAACATGGCTTTCTTTCTTTTCTCTCCAGCCAATTTATGCTCTATATCCTAAAGGGGACGGTTGTGGAGGGGTTTGGATTGTTTATTGATTATGGGTTTCCACCTAATCCCGGGGGCCTGTTCCAACGGTGCATGCGCCGCTGCCAAATTACCCATTATTAATCTTTTTAGTCATACTAATAGTGAACTTGCTATACTTCGTAGTAATTAGGCGTAAAGGTAAATCAGCCGTTTAGAAGCTGCTGCCCTTATACTGGTAGGCGGATGTGCTTTTTTTATTCTTGTTCTTTTAGCATTTTTTGGATTGATGATTTTAACGATGGGATGTTGGTTTTTGCTGCTTCGTAGATTGTTTCTGTGTCGATTCCAAAGTAGCCATGGATTAGTTTGTCTCGCATGCCCGCCATTTCTCTCCAAGGCAGTTCCTTGTATTTTGCCCTCAGTGACTCAGGGATGTTTTTGGTTGCTTCCCCGATTACTTCTATGCTGCGGACCACAGCGTTGAGTGTTTTTCTGTCTTTAACAAATTCGTCATAGGTTAAGTTGTCTATGAAGGTTTCAACTTCATCTATGGCTTCTAGGATGTCTTTTAGGTAGTCGGTTGCGATACGTTTTTTCATACAGTGACGACTTCCTCAAGGATCCGTTTTCCTATATGGGGTTTGAGGGCTTTTTTGGATACCAAATCCACTTTGATGCCTAAAGCATCCGTGAGGAAGAATTCTAAATCCATGAATTCAAACAAGCCGATAGGTTCTTCAAACTCTACCAAAACGTCAATATCACTTTTTGGAGTCTGTTCCCCTCGTACGTATGATCCGAAAACGCCGATGGTTTTTACTTTAAACTGTTCTCTAAGTTTGGGTTTTAGAATTTCCAGCGTCTTGGTTATCTCTTTTATGGATTTCATGGTTACTACTAACACTACTACTGGGTTTCTTTCTTTTCTGTTTTGCCCCTAAACTGCTCAGCGGTATGTCGGGTGATATGCCGACGCTCCATCGGCGGTTTCTGCAGTAGGTTTACCCAAACTTATTAGAGAATTAGCTAGCATTATGAGAAGCGGTGCTGGTATGGCAAGTTATAGGTTTTTGGTTGTTTTTGATGTTGTTATGACGTTTTTCTTTTTCTCTCCAGCCAATTTGTGCTCTAAGTCCTTAACGGGACGGTTGTGGAGGGGGCTGGGTTGTTTATTGACTAGGGGGTTCCCGCCTGTTGATGGGGAACCTGTTCCAACGGTGCATGCGCCGTTGCCGAATTATCCGTTGTTGATTTTTGTGTTTATGGCTATAGTTAATATGTCGTACTTTGTGGTTGATAAGAATAGACGGTAGATTATTACTATAAATTTTTTAGTAGTTGTTGTAGTTGGGGTTTGGTTGCTGGGAGGTCTATTTCGGCTGTTTCCCATACTACTTTGAGGCTTATGCCATGGTATTCGTGGATTAGTTTGTCTCGCATACCTGTCATCCTTTTCCACTCTATTTCTGGATGCTCCTGCTTTATGCTGTCGGGGATGTTTTTTGCTGCTTTGCCGATTACTGCAAAGTTGCGTATGATGGCATCGGCTGTTTTTCTGTCTTTTTTGAATTCTTCAAAGGTTAAGCCTTCCATATATTCCTCTATATGAGCGATTGCTTCCAAGATGTCTTGGATATAGAGGCAGGGGTCTTTGTTACGCATACACTGTCTCTCTTAGAATGCGGTCTTTAATGTATGGTTTGAGGGCATCTTTGGTTACAAGGTCCACTTTAATTCCAAGTTTCTTAGCTAAAAATTCCTCAAGCTCCAAGAACTTGAAAAAGCCCACATGAGCCTCTTCATTAAACGTCACAAGGATATCTACGTCGCTCTTAGGTGTCTCTTCTCCACGGCTATAAGAACCAAAGACGCCGATGGTTTCCACTCCATACCGCTCACGTAGTAGGGGTTTGAGCGTTTCTATGGTGCTTCTTATTTCTTTTAGCGATTTCATAGCTTAACTACTATTACTACTACAGTTTTTCTTTCTTTTCTGTTTTGCCCCTAAACTGCTCAGCGGTATGTCGGGTGATATGCCGACGCTCCATCGGCGGTTTCTGCAGTAGGTGTCATAGAGTTCAGAGGTGGGGGTCGGTGTTTGAGCGGGCGTTTTTCAAAGTCGTTGTTTTCATCAGGTTTGTTGGGATATGGGACAGCATTTGAGAAACTCTTCTAAAGGTATGAAGTCTTCTGGGTGCTCTTTGGCGTCTTGGCTAAGCTTATCCAATTTCTTGTAGAACTTGCTGGTTGCCTCTTTCTTGTTTTTGTTAACCAAGTTATTTTATCCTTCGTTTGCTGATGATGTGTTGAGCGTTGTTTGGGATTTCTTGTTTCTGGTCATCATTCAAACCGAATTTTTTCTTGCCCAATTCTTCCATTGCAGTGTCAAGTTCAGTTATAGTTATTAGGTTTCTACTTAAGGCTTCAAGAAGTAGGATCCATGTACCCCAAACCTTCAAGCCATACATATGGGCTATCTTAGAAAGAGCGGTGTCATCTGACAGAAACAATGCTTTTTTCTTCTCTGATATGATTGCTTGGGCATCAGCAAGTGAAATACCCTCACCGTCAGCCAATTTTGCCGCTTGCTTTAATTCACGCGCAGATAAGGTTTCCACTTTAAGCCATCCATCTTCGAATCCCTTACCCACAATTTCTGCGTCTGGGCATCTTCGTTTAACACCTTCATCAACAACCTCCACTCGGATTCTTGGAGTCACTTGTATGCAGTCGAAAAGCTTCTGAAAAATCCCAAGCTTGTTTATCTGTGCAAGGTGAATGAGCGTTCCTGAGTCGGAGACAACAACTCTATTCTGCAGGGCTTATTCCCCATATTTTTCTCTCATATACTGTTTGATAATGCTTAAATCCCAGTTTATTGGGACACCTTCGGCTTCAAGTAACTCTAGGAATTCCCGCAGAGTGATTCCTAAAAGTTCGGCAGCACACCGTTGGGTGAGTTTGCCCTTTTTGTAGAACCGTAGGACTCGTTGGCGTAAGCCGTCTTCAACGAATTCTTTGAAGAGGGTGGAGCGGTCGACTTTTTCCAGTTTCCTAACTGCTTCGATTCTGCTGAGGTTGCGTTTGGTTAGGCGGAAGGTGATTACGATAGTTTGTTCGGTTTCGGTCATGTCTTCACTGTTTATTTGAGAATACAATGTAATACACAAAACTTGTGCATCTCAATTCTTTCAATCGTGCGCTTGTTGGGGCAGGCGGGTAGCGCTTCGAGCGGTTATTGCTTCTCTTTGTTCTTTCAGGATTTTTTGGATCGGGGTTTTTAGTGGTGGAATGTTTTCTTTAGTTGCTTTGTTTTCTTTTCCTAACATCTCGTAGAATTGGCGGGTTTTTTCTCTTTCTTCGCGGCGACTGATTACTTTTTTTTGGGGGGTCGCTGCGGCTTTTGAATTTGCCTTCTTTGACTTATTGGTCGATTGCTGAAGGGTTTTTTCTGGAAGCCTTATGTCCTTGACCCATGATAGTAAATCCAACTTCCCCTTTTTCGGTTTCTTTAAGCTTTTTTGTTCATATTCCGAGCTTGAAAAACTCTTATTAGATGTCTTCAACTAGTGTAATTTTGAGGCAACATACGGTGGTGGCTTCCACATCTGATTCTCAGTTAATTCCTCCAAAAAAACAAGAGGCGCCAAAGCCTATGCCGCCATGTGAAATAACCGACCAGACAACTAAACTGCTCTCTTTGGCTGAAGAGGTGGCGCATTTTGGCAGCTGGGAATTTGATACTTCACAGTCAAGGGCGATTTGGTCGCCTGAGCTATTCCGAATTTTCGGGTTGGAACCCAAAGCTGGAAGCGGCCTAAACTGGGAGGAGTACACAGGTTTTATTCACCCAGACGATCTTTCTTTGGCGATAAAGAACATGCAGATCATGATGCGGGCTGGTTTGAATCATAAAGAAAACTTTGATTACCGCATAATCAGACGTGACGGTTCTGTCCGGGTTATCCATTCTCAACGCCAAGTAAGGGCGATAAACGCAGATGGCAAAGCCAGAACTATCGTGGGGGTGGATCAGGATGTGACGGAGCAGAAGCAGGCCGAGGAGGCATTGCGGCGCAGTGAAGAGCGGTTTCGGGCGGTGGCTGAAGCAGCCGACATTATGGTTTATGAAACAGACGTTAAAACAGGAAAAATAAAGGTCTTACGTGGAATGGAAAAGCTTGTGGGTTATAAAACTGATGAAGTGGATTTCACCGTTGATTGGGTTCTTAGCCAAATGCACCCAGAAGATGTACCGCAGGTGTTAGCTACCCTAAAAGCTGCAACCGAAGACCCAAAAATCGATAAGTACGTGCTTGAATACCGTTTCAGACACAAAAACGGCAACTACATCACCGTTAAAGACACCGCCAAAGCCGTGAAGGATAGCAGCGGCAAAACGGTGCTTTTCATCGGCGGCGTCCGCGACATTACTCAGCGGGTACGTGACCGAGAAGAAATTGAGCAGTACAGCAGGCATCTTGAGGAGTTGGTGAAGCAGCGCACAGAGCAGTTGGTTGCTTATGAGCGGCTGGCAGCGATTGGCCAAACAGCAGGGATGGTTGGCCATGACATCCGTAACCCCTTGCAGGCGCTGGCGGGAGATGTGTACCTTATAAAGTCCGAAGTCGCAGATATGCCGCAAGGCCGAGCAAAGCAGAGCATCAACGAGAGCCTTGACAGCATCGAGCAGGGGATTAGCTACATAAACAAAATCGTCGCTGACCTACAGGACTATTCAAGGCAGCTGAATCCTGAGTTGCAGGGTGTCGATGTGGCTAATTTGGTCGCTGAAGTTTTCCAAGCAATTGCCGTTCCAGCCAACATAAAACTGTCATTTAGCATCAAAGCGCTGCCAAAAGTACGGCTTGACCCCACATTTACACGGCGGGCTCTAACCAACCTGATCAACAACGCCATCCAAGCCATGCCAAGCGGCGGCAAACTCGAAATCTCAGCTTACCCAGAAAAAGACAGCGTCTGCCTGATTATAGCGGACACTGGCGTAGGCATCCCTGATGATGTGAAAGCTAAAGTTTTCACGCCCATGTTTACCACCAAAGCGAAAGGGCAGGGTTTGGGGTTGGCTGTGGTTAAGCGGTTGGTGGAGGCGCAGGGAGGCAATATTACCTTTGAGAGCAAGGTGGGGGAGGGCACAAAGTTTCTGATTAAACTGCCCCTTCAAAGCGTTTAGGCGGTTATGGGCTATGAACTGTGGTCGGTTTAGTTTATTATTGTATATTTTTCCCCGCAGTCTTCGCAGTAGTAGGCTTCGATTCGGAAAACCTGATTTTCTAGTTTTCGTTTGGGCTGAAGAGGTTTTCCGCAATGTTGGCATTTGATCATAAACATAGCTTTAGGGATGTCTGTTTAGGGATAAAAAATTGTGTACGTGGCGTTGGACTACAACATTAAAACGCTGTTATACTAACCTTCAATATCAGGCACTTGATAAAAACAAATATTACCCTGCCCTAATCATTGGATATTGCTGGTTTGTATGAATATCCTCGTCATTTTAGGCCACCCCAATCCGTGCAGTTTCAACTACGCCATAGCCAAAACGGCAGTGGATACCCTAAAGATGCTGGGGCACAACGTGGTTTTCCATGATCTCTACGCTGAAAAATTCAATCCGATCTTGGAACAAACCGAGTTGCAGACACTCACTGACCCAGTTGTCAGGCGACACTGCGAAGAACTAGCAAACGCCGACGGCATCGTAATTGTGCATCCCATTTGGTGGGGCATGCCGCCCTCAATCCTTAACGGCTGGGTCGACCGAGTATTTAGAGCAGGCGTCGCATACCGCTTCCAAGAAGTTGCTGGCGGCGAAGGCGTTCCGGTGGGGCTGCTTAAGGCTAAGACAGCGGTGATTTTCAACACATCCAATACTAAGCATGAAGCAGAGGAGTTGAGATGTAAGGATGCAATGGGTAACCTGTGGAAAGTCTGCATTCTAGATACCTGCGGCATAAAGAATGTGCATAGAGAACTGTTTGGGCCAATGATAACTAGCACGCAGCAGCAACGTGAATTGTGGCTTCAAGAGGCAGCGGTTGCAATTAAAAACCACTTCGGCGGCGTATAAGCGGGTTAGCCCTAAAATTTTATTAGCGCAGACCTCGCAGTAGAAGCGGAGACTAATATGCCCTATTGCGAAAATTGTGGTTCACAAGTAAGTCCCAACGCAAAGTTTTGCGGTAGCTGCGGTGCCGCCCGAACGCCAGCCTCGCCAGCGCCTGTAGAATCTAACCCTGCTGAAGATAAGCATCTAAAGGCTAAGTATGCAACTAAACCAGCAACGCCGAAACGTGAACGCATCAACTACTATTCGCCTCCAGACCCCCGCTATATCCCCTCGGCTCCGTTGCCCATCATTGGACCACAAACCTCTACCTTTAACGCTCCAACATATCAACCTACAACTTACCAGGCAACGTCACCCCAAAACTTCACATCTAATCAACCTCAGCCTACACCTTTGCATCAGCTTCAACAGAGCGGAGAAGCCACAGTCGGCGTCGTCCATTTTAAGCGCATGAAGTCAATGGGCAGATATGATTCTTTTGCGGGTGTAGTGACTACTCAACGATTGATTTTTGCACAGATAACAGGTGATATGGTGACTGCTGCGGCTCAGCAGGCACGTGAACAAGCTAAGGCAGAAGGTAAAGGCTTTTTTGGACAATGGGCAGATCAACTTAGAGGTACATTCGGCTACACCAACAGATACCTAACCATGGCGCCTGACGCTATTTTAGCAGAAACCCAAGGCAACTTTGCACTCTACAACAGCACGATTAACGAAATCAAGATACACTTAAAAAACGCGCATCATGAACATAATCAACAGCGGCACCTCGAAGCGGAAATCTTCAGCAGCTATGGAACCTACAGATATCACATGGAGGAAAACAGCGAATTCACTGACCTGCTTAAGCGGGTGTATGGCGACCGCGTCAAGATGCCGTTTGGCTACTTCTCAAAGAGCGTTAACATAAAAATTTAACTCTTTTTGTTAAATCGCCGTTTTATTGGTAAGTAAATTTTTCTTTCTATTCCAGTCAGCCAAATGTTATATGTTTACAGAAAAAGTTAAAGCTCACACTTCCGATAACTAGACTGTGAATTTTTATGCAGTTTTTCACTGTAACAGACCAATCTAGCCTTAAGCATAAGGTTCTTGTTATCCCCCTTAGTCAGCCAGAAATGAACCAGGTGGCGGGGCAATGCCAAAAATGCATGCCATCCATCAACACCTCCAGCATGATCCAGATGGGTCACCCCTACCTCATCGTGGATTTCGGTGCAGACGCATGGAAAACCGCCATTCCACTTGACGAGCGCAGTGAAGACGGCGACGTCGTGGGCGACGAATTAGCCATAGGAGACGTGCTAGATATCATTTTAACCGCTGACCCTAAAGCCATCCGTGTGTCAGGCGAAAAAGCCTACCTGAATGTTCCCTTGGAGGCTATGATGGCTTTTAGCGTTCTCATAACAGCGGATATAGCGGAAACCTATGCCTTCCACAAGATGCTTACTCAGCCAAAAGCTGAATGAACCCCTCCGATTCAGGGCTCCATGGGCGGTAGAATTGCTTGCCTAAATATTAGGTGCCGATTTAGCTTTACTTGGTCAATGCCTTTCTAACTAGCTTTTTATATGCGAGCCAGGTTCATTCATTTAGGAGTTGTTTTTTATGACTAATTCAGCTTTGTTAAATGGTAGAAGGGTTGTTACATCTGACGCTTGGGATCTTGGAAAAGTTGACGGCATCGAAGTAGACACCGAAAAATGGTTGGTAACTCATCTGCGCGTTAGCTTATCTAAGGATTCTGCACAAGAACTCCGCTTCAAAAAGCCTCTTTTAGGCGACATAGTTGTATGCATACCCATCAACCACATAAAAGCATTCGGCGACGTGATAAATTTAGACGCGCCTTTCTCAAACATAGCTGCACTTGCAGAGTGCCAATAGCCTTTCAATTAGGTCGCTAAAGTTATGCAATTCTTATACAGGTTAACGACCGAGGGTTAATTGTTAAATCAGTGTGCATTATGACACTGGAGCGCTCTAACCGTTCAAGATGCGAGAATGCGTCGGGTTAGATCTGACTTAGGAATCGAGCCGTCTTCTCTTCTGCCAACTGCGCATATTCGCTTGCGTCTGACACAGCGGGTTCATAGACGTTTGAATGGCTTGGATAGGGAAGGATTTGGTCGATGCCACTGTCTGCCATGACGTCGCTGCCTAAGAAACCGAAATCAGGGGCGCCACTACTCAGCGGAGGTAGCGTTGGAACCAGTCGCGGGAGAGTTTAGCGACTTCTTCAAGCTTGCCCGGCTCCTCAAAAAGATGCGTCGCCTCGGGGATGATGACGAGTTTGTTTTCGTTTCGCATTTGAGTTTGGGCTTGCTTGTTGAGTTCGATGACTTCTTCGTCCCAACCGCCTACCAAAAGCAACGTCGGCGCCTGGACGTCGGCAAGATATTCGCCTGCCAAATCTGGTCGTCCGCCACGGGAAACTACCGCTGAAACCTCCTCGGGGAGCTTAGCCGCTGCAATCAGGGCTGCCGCCGCGCCTGTGGATGCGCCAAAGTAGCCTATCTTCAAATTCCTCGTTGAAGGGTCATTTCTTAGCCACTGGGTTGTACCCACCAGCCTAGCGGCAAGCAATGCTATGTTGAAGCGGTATTCAGCTGTTAATTCGTCTTCTTCTTCCTCTTCAGGTGTTAGAAGGTCAAAAAGGAGTGTGCCTAAGTTGGCTTTGTTGAATTCTTTGGCGACGTACTGGTTGCGTGGGCTAAAGCGGCTGCTTCCGCTGCCATGCGCAAACACCACCATGCTTTGGGTGCCAGAAGGTAAAAACAGGTTGCCCTCGACTTCGACGTTGCCAACGGGGATTTTAAGCGCCTGCTCCATACTTGTCAAACCACAACCACCCCCTGCCTCGTGTTTGCCCTGCACTTTTTTAGCAACTCAATAACTTCTTCGTCGCCTGTCTGGCTGAAGTCGTCGTAGAATTGGCCGATGGCTTGGAAATATTCGGGTGTGTAGAGACAGACCACGCGGTCGGCTTGCCGTTTGAGTTCCTCGATGGTTTGGGGTGGACCTACAGGAATAGCTACAGTGACGCTTTTGGCACCCTGATTTTTGACGGAGAGCAGTGCCGCCTTCATGGTTGAACCAGTTGCTATGCCGTCATCCACAACGATTACGTCTTTGCCTTTTAGCTCTCGGGGCGCCATTCCTTGGCGGTAAACTTTGAGTCTACGCTGGGTCTCGGTTTTCTGGCGCTCTTTTTCCTTTTCTATGTAGCCTGCATCTACGCCTAAGTAGGCAATTAACTGTTTATCCAAAACGGCTGAGCCATCCTCGGCGACTGCGCCAATCGCCAATTCAGGATTGTCGGGTGCGCCCAGTTTATGGGGGGCAATCACGTCCAGCGGCAGGTCGAGTGCCTGTGCGATTTCGTAGCCCACGACTACGCCGCCGCGGGGAATCGCCAAAACCACCCCGTCCCTGCCAGAAAAATCCGCTAAAGCCTCTGCAAGCCGCTTACCTGCGTCAACGCGGTCCCTAAAATAAGCCATATCTTAATCCTCACAGAAGTCCTATCTGATAAATGGCGGGTTTAGATATAAAAAGTAAGCTACCTGCGTTCAGCACCAACAGTAAAGAAACGTTGCTTAGTTATTTTAAAAAATATTGCAACATGCGACAACAACAAATCTTTAAAATCTGCACGTTGCCCTGCAATGTTGGTGAATTTTATGTCAACAAACATTACCTCATTAGATCGAGCTATCTCAAATACGATCCAGTGGCTAAACGACATCCAAGACGAACTGGGCTGGGACAGCCGCGACAAAACCTACCAGGCGACAAAAGCCGTTTTGCAGAGCATCCGCGACCGATTGCCCATCGAAGAAGTCATCCACCTCTCTGCGAATTTGCCCTTGGTTATGAAGGGCATGATGATGGACGGCTATGACTTAAAGAACAAGCCTGAGCGCATCCGAGACCTTGAAGGCTTCCTTGAGTATGTGCAGGCGAATTATGACGCTAACATGCGGGATGTAATCAACACAGAAGACGCCACAGTAGCTGTGATCCGCGTGCTGAATAGGCGGATGGGCGGGGGAGAAATGACTAAAGTTGCCCTAAACATGCCTGAGAAGCTTCGGCGGTTATTCACGGAGGCGGGTGTTGAGGTACCTGAAACTGCTCCGATGGCGGCTACAGCTTAGAGAACCTATTGTTTAAAATGTAGCTTTATTTGGCAACGCTTAAATTTCAAAGGCGCTACGTGACTTTGAGGTTTAACTTTGCCATACTGTCAGAGATGCGGAAACCCACTTGACGAAAACGCGCGTTTCTGCCCAAAATGCGGCACTCCAGTCGCCACCACAGTTCCACCAGCAACCGCCGTCCCAGTTAAGCCGCCAAAGCCTCTCCATAAGGATCCGTTGGTTATAGGCGGCATAGCTTTAATCGCTATTCTCCTATCCGCCGTTATAGTTGCCGCTCTTCTAATAGCGCCCATCTCGACATGGAACTATGGCACGCCCTACACGGATAGCACGCCCGGCGTACGTAACCTCAACCTCAATTTCCATTCAGACATTGGACGCGTCAACGTTATGACGACCCAGACAGGCAACAGCAACATCCTCATCTACGTGTCAGGTAACGGTTCAAGAGGCATCTTGGGCGGCTCAGCTATCCCGCTTAACGTCACTTTCAGTAATCAAACTGTCGGGGACACCTTAACCGTGGACTCCGCTGTCACCGTAACAGGTTCTCTCTCGGCGATGGCAAGCGTCGACATACAAATCTTCGTCAACCCCAACCTAAACCTGAACCTCAACGTAACCTCCAACACCGGCAAAGTAAGCTTCAACGCGGACAAAGCCACAACTATCCAGGGTCTGAGGCTGCATACCACCGCAGGCGAAGTTGAAGCGCAACTGCAAAGCAACGTAACCGTCGCAGGAAACATAACGTTGTCAACCACCACTGGCGCAGTCAACTACCGTATGAGCGAAACCAACATCGTTGGCAACAACACGTTGGCTTTGCACTCCACCACAGGCACCGTAACCATGGATATAACCCAAACCAAAACCTTACAGGGCAACTTGTCGGTAGACGCAGAAACAACCACAGGCAGCATAAACGTGGGTGTAGGAATCGACGGAGGCGTCGCGGCGAAAATTCTCTCTCAAACACCAGCCTTCGGAGACATAAACACCCACCTTAACAATTTCCAAGGAAACAAAACCCAAATCCAATCCCCCAACTACCCAGCTGTAAGCAACATAGAAATCAACAACCGCGTCACCGGATTAGGCAGCATAAACATACAGGCTAACTACAAAACCAACATCATTTCCTCATAAGTGACGAGCGGGCAAGCCCCTAAACCTTTAAAACCAACTTTTCAATCCATAGTAAACAGTAAAGGTGAATTTTTTGTCAACAAAAAAGGTTACACGTCAAGAGTTAGAAGAAAACAACGGCAAAAACGGTAAACCAGCTTGGTTCTCATATAAAGGCAAAGTCTACGATGCCACTGACAGCAGTTTCTGGATGGACGGCGAACACATGGGTATGCATGACGCCGGCAGAGACTTAACTGAAGAGTTGGAGATGGCGCCGCATAAAGAAGAGAACTTTGAAAAAATCAAATATATCGGCGAATTAGAATAGGCATTGCAACACAGAATCGATTTTTTCTAAATCAGCTAACACATTTTTTAGTTCTGCTTCAGCAAAGGTTTGCTTTTTTTGGTGTATCTCAGCGACGGTGCGGCTTAAGCTATCAAACGCGCCTTTAACGTCTAAATCGTTATTCATGTGTGCTTCAAATTCGCCTCTTAATCTGCCAACATAAGAGTCGCCTTGGCACTCCTCTGACGCCTCCATATGCTGCAAATCCGCAATCATGCCTCGAACCACATCAAGCTTCTTGGAGGTTTCTGAAAGGGCGTCAAAAGTGAAATTCAGTTCTTCACGGTAGGGAGCATAAATCAGAAAGAACCGCAGTTGTTCACCTCTAAAACCCTTCGCTGCCACATCGCTGGTGTAGGTGACGTTGCCTAGGCTCTTAGACATCTTTTTGCCCTCTACAAAGAGGTGGCCGCCATGCAGCCAGTACCGAGAGAACTGCTCCCCAGACACTGACTCAGCAATCGCCAAAGTGTAGTCATGGTGCCGAACAAGGTTGTCGATGCCGCCGCAGGCTATGTCTATTGTGAAACCTAAGCTTTTGGTTACGATGGCGGCGTCTTGAATGTTCCATGCTGGCCGTCCGCAGCCAATCGCTGTGTCATAGCATACATCTTCTAAGCCGCAGCCGTGCCAGATTATGAAGTCGCCCATGTTCCAAGGAGTGCCGGGGTAGGTGTCTTTGTGGTAGCGGCGGTGCCGCCTGGGCCATTTCGTCATGTCGAGGTGGGAGAGTTTGCCGAAACCCCGAAATTTCAAGGGGTCAAAATACGCGTTTTTGACGCCTCGGTAGGTGTACCAGTAAGCATAGCCTTGGTCGAGGAGGCGACGTGTTAAGTCAACTGCTTTGTCTACTGCCGTTGACGCCCTAACTGGGTAATCAGGCTTCTTGATGCGCAGCAACCCGAAGTCTTGGAAGAAGATGGTTTCGTTTTTCTGAGTTAACTCCGCAACGGTTAAGCCCTCTTTTTTTGCTTCCAAAATAGCTTTGTCCTCCACGTCAGTCAACGCCATAGCCCGCTTGACTTTATAGCCTAAATATTCAAGGTAGCGTTGCAGTATGTCTTCGAAGAGGAAGGTGCGGTAGTTGCCGATGTGCGCCCGCTGATAGGTTGAGGGGCCGCAGGTGAACATTTTGACGTTGTTGGGGTCGGCGGGTTGGAAGGGCTCGATTTTCCTAGTTAAGGTGTTGTATATGTTTAGCATGCTGTCTCCTCTATGCGGGGGTCTGCTCCTCTTTCTGCAGCATCTCAAGTGTACGTTTGGCTTCCTCTACATGCCGCTGAGCCTGGGTCTGGGAGTTGAAAATGTGGCGGACAACGCCTTTCTTGTCGATGATGTAGGTGACTCTGCCCGGGATAATGCCCATAGTCGCTGGCACACCGTAGAGCTCCCGCACCTTGTTGCCGACGTCACTGAGAAGCAGAAAGGGCAACCCATAATGCGTCGCAAACGCCACATGCGACTCCACACTTTGTCCGCTGACGCCTAAGACTTCGGCGTCTAAATCCGCCAGTTGCTCATAGCTGTCGCGGAAGGTGCAGGCTTCTTTTGTGCAGCCAGGCGATTCATCTTTGGGGTAGAAGTAGAGGATTATGTTTTTTTTGCCGAGGTATTCGCTGAGGGTGACGTTGTCGCCCATTTGAGATGGTAGCGTGAAATCTGGGGCTTTATCGCCGACTTTAACCGTCAAAAAATTCACCACAAACCTAGTAGCGGGGAAGCCATTATGTTTTTCGTGTTACACTCAAAGTTATAAGCGCCTACGTGCACCTAATTCTGGTGAGTGATGATTATGGAGAATACAATGACCCTCGCCGGTTACAAGTGCCAAGCAATCTATGATAAAGGAAAAGGCGGCACACCAATTGTTTTTCTGCATGGATTCAACTACAACATCGGCGTATGGCAAAAAATCAAAATCCCAGATGCATTATGTGAGAAGAAAATACCGTTCCTTGCCCTTGATATGCCCTATGGAGTAAAAAGTCAATGTGAACCCAAAACACGCGACCCCCAAGCCAACGCAGCCTTTCTTGCGGAAGCAGTGAAAAACGTGTTTGGCGACGAGGCGCCCGTTTTGGTTGGTGCAAGCGTAGGCGGCTATATAGCGCTCAACTACGCATCAAAATATCCTGTTAAAGGTATGCTTCTGGTTTCTCCTGCAGGTGCCTTTGAGAACACGGATTTGGTGTTGAAGTATGCAAACTATCATTTCCCTGTTAGAATTGTCTGGGGCGCCAACGACACAGCGGTCTCAGGCGAAGAAATGCGCACGCTGGTGGACAAGCTGCCTAACGCCAAAATGCTCGTGTACAATAACGCGTCGCATTCAGCTTATTTGGATCAGCCTGAATGGTTCAAAACTGACCTGCTTAAGCTTTATGCGTATGCGACCACTGCCTAAACAGGTACACCTGTGATTACGTAGTGGTAGGGTCCTGCCTCTTTTTTGGATTCCACCTGGAACCCTGCGGCTTTGAGTAGCTCCTCAACTTTTTCCTCGCTGAATCTTATGCGTTCAGGGGGTCCGAACTCCATAGGTATCTTTTTCCAATCTAAATCTACCAGCCGCCCCGATGGCTTTAGCATCTTGTAGGCGTTTGAGAGCACTTGAGCTGGGTCTTCGAAGTCATGCAGGTCCATGCTAAAGAAAACCATGTCTGCGCATCCATGGCAGAATACTGTGTCTTCGGCTCTGCCTATGGCAGCTACGATGTTACTGAAGCCTTCTGCGTCTGCTTTGCTCTGGAGCCTCTCTATCGCGTGTGCGTCAACATCTACGGCGTAAACTCTACCGTTTGGACCAACCTTTTTAGCGGCTAAAAGGCTAAAAAAGCCCTCGCTGCTGCCCACATCAACAAACGTCATGCCTTCCTTAAGGTCAGCCAAAATAGCCTCTGGGTTGTACCAACTGCGCCGTGTCGCCTGATCTAAACTGAAGCCCCCGTGACAACTCATGCTACATACCTAAATCGGTGGGGGATTTTAAGAGTTCGCGGATTTGAGTTTCATGTGTCTGCCGTGTAGTCAGCGGGTAGATTTCTCGTTCGCATTCGAAGAACATGGGGTCTTGTCCGATGATTCGGCTGAGTTTCTCGTCGGATTCCGCGTTGACTATGAGCATGCTGCCTTGCTGCCCGATGAGGTGGTAGTGGACTTCGATTGTTTTTTCGTTTTCGAGTTTTTCGAAGTATTTGAATTGTAGCGGTAACAGTTTTGCCCAGCGTTCCAATGGGACATCCCGCCGTACTTTCTGGATTACTAAAAATTTCATAGTTATCCCTTTATAGAAAATGTCATAATGTGTATAAATCCTTTTTTTAAATCATATGAGTGACGGCTTGCTATTTCATATTTAATTTTTCTCTATCTAAAATTCCGATTTGGGAATAAAGCTTTATAAAAACGGTGCGTTGATAAAAGAACCACCTCGGAGATGCCGATGTGCCTTTAAAACCGAAAAAAATTGATGACATCCGTCTTCCCGTGATCGAATGTATCTGTGGAGAAAAAATCCTTCTGGTTCCAAACGTTAAACAAATGAGTAAAGCCATAGAAGCACATGCTGAGGCACACGCCAAAAAAATGAAGGGTGCAACCAAAAAAGAAAAAGAAGCAGAAACAGAGCGGATCCGTGACTTTCTAACCGCTAAGGTACTGCAGAAAGCCGGCGAAACTTAACCGGTTATTGCGCTGATTTGTTTTCTCCCCGTTTCATCATCATCTGAGGCATCTTTGCCATTGCATCTTTGGCTAGATCCATCAGTTCTTCGTTGACTTCCACCTCTACGGTTAGTTTGAGGCGCCCTTTCTTCTCAGCCATTTCAGTCATGGAACCACCTCCCATAACGGCTTAACTGTTTAGGGAAAAGATTAGCCAGAAGATGAACCGCTTGCATACCAGTAACCTCCAAATCGATTTCTATGCGGTAATGGTATTTGCCGAGGCGTTTAGTGTGGGTTTTGTAGTCGCTAATGATTCCGCCGTCCCTGTAACGGTGCAACTGCTCATGCATAAGCAGCGATATGGCTGTTGGCGCTAGGGGTTCAAACCTGAAGGCGATTCTTAAGAGTACCCGTACTGCGCTTTCGATGAGAGATTCCGAAACTGGTTGAGATTGAGTCATAAAACCACATAACTGTGCTTGCAACTTTTGGCGAACAAGAACTTGATACTAGAATTAAAGGGGAATTTTTTAAGGTTGCGATACTCTAATTACCCCTGAGTGAGGTACCAGCTTTTGGGTATGGAGGACATAGCCCAGCAAGTTTACGTTTGCAAGAAATGCCGCCTCTGGCAAGGCGCAAAACATGGCGTCCCCGGCGAGGGACCCCTAAACGCAAAAATTATGCTGGTTGGGCAGAATCCGGGCGCCGAGGAGGACGAGGTGGGGCGGCCGTTTGTGGGTAGAGCTGGCAAATACCTCACCAAAGTCCTTGCTGAAAATGGCATTAACCGAGAAGACGTCTTCATAACAAACATTGTCAAGCACATTACACCGAAAAATAGGCATCCCTTCGACGACGAAATCGAGGCATGTTTACCCTACTTGATGGAGGAAATACGAATCATTAAGCCGCAAAAAATTCTGTTGCTAGGTAAAGCTGCTTGCAAAACCCCCCGAATCGAGGGCATCCAGTACTATGAGATGGTTCATCCTCAAGCGGCTTCTCGGTTTCCTAAGATGGGTAAAAAGTTTCTGGAGCAGTTGAAATCGCTTCAGGGTTATGCTTGCTTTTGGTAGCCAGCAGAAGTTTTAGCTTTGTTTGCCTGCTGAAGCATATATTTGCCTTCTAATCGTTGAACGCATGAAAAAACAGCCTAACATTGCAGAATAATTATAAAACTGGCTGCATCAAAACTAGGCTATGACAGAAAAGAAACCCGACTTATCCCAATACAACAAATTCAAAACCTACAAAGGCCAAAGATACATAGGCGTAAAAGTCGGCCACGGCCACAAATGGCAGTATGAAGCAGGCGAATGGAAAGAAACTAAAGTCACCCCCAACAGATGGAAATTTACCTACAAAGTCGGCAAAAAAAGGGAAGGACACGCACCCGAAGGCTCAGGTGCACCCGTCGGCACAGAGTATCACTGGTATATTCTCGCTGACCAGATAGTGAAGAAGCTTGACGCCAACAACTACTCAACCGAAATGACTGGCAGTAAATACAAAGTCGCCCACAAACGCTTCGACAAACCGAACTGGAGCATAAACGACCAAAAACAGAAAAAAGAAACCATAAAAATCCTCAAAGAAATGATCGCCGAGTTGGAAACGTCGCCTGAACCCGAAGCGCCGACAGAGAAGAGCACAGAAAAACCGAAGAAGACCCGCCAAACACAACTGCTTCTTGCAAGTCCCTAAAAGCAACTCTTCTACCTATTTCATCGGTTGCCTTAGTACGGTTTTTAGTTTTTCTGGCGCTGTCTTGCTGGGGTCGTTTAGGTAGATTTCATGGTGTTTCCCGCTTAACTGGTGTCCGCTGGCTTTTATGACTGCATGCATCCTCTGGATGTTGGGTGCCTCCGCCGAGAATGGGCCGATATGCATGATCTGAGCCGCTTTACCCTCATGAAAACATTCAAAACGCACCTTTTCGAGTGCTGGCGGATTTTTCTTGCGTACCTGTTCAACGGCAGCTTTGAAGTCGATTTCGGTGACGTATTTGGGCTGCATAATCATCGCCGTCCACTTCCACTCATCCTTGCGTTCGACACTGAACTGCGCCATGTCATCCATCCACCAGAGCCCCTCAAGCGGCATAACACCGTAGTCTACACCTTTGGCTTTTTTAACCATGAACTTGAGTGCATACGCCAGCGGATAGAGTGTTTGGACGGCTTCTATGTACTGTTGAGATGCGGGTGCTCCTTCGCCGTCTATCATTAGGAAATTCATGTCTGGGACATCTATGATTGAGACCTCTTTAGCTGAGGGGTTATAGAGGTTTTTGAGTTCCTTTTTTAAGTCAACTTTCTCCATGACACGTCAGCCTTCACTAAAATGTCAGTGATGATTTGACTATTTAAGAAGTGATGACGGCAATGAAACAAAGCGTCAGTTTCGTTTCTGGATTTTTTAAACTAGCAAACCAATATACTGCGTAAGCTGATTGGAAGCCTGCTTTACACTAAAGCTTTAGACGGTGAAGTTTAAGGTGAGTTGAGCTTCAAGTATTTGTGTGTTAACGCTGCCTGGGTTGATCATTATGAAGTAGTTGCCTTTTGGCAGAGTGATATTCAGGTTATCGGTTGTATGGGGCATCAAGTATTGATTGTAGCAGAGAACTGCGCTTTGACCGTTGAAGTAATTGAGGAATTCCTGCTGGCTCCAGATGGCCATTATGCAGTGTTGTTTGTGCTGTTTTTTTATGACTGTATAGTTGCCTTGGAGAACCGCGTTTTTAGCTTCATCTGGAACATTGAAACCTGTAAGGTAGTACCCGTTTGGGTTAAGAACGATTGATCCAGAGAGTACAGGTCGGGAGTATTCGCCTGGAGAGTAATTCAGGTTTTGGCTGGTGTATGCATGGGTTACATTTACTATTGCGCAGTCAAAATCACCGTGATTATAACGGCAGCTGCCACTGACAGCACCATCTTTAACCAATACTTTTTTGTTCTAAGCGGATTTTGGGTTGGTAAAGCTTGGAGCGCTATCATCTCGGCGTCAAAAGAGGCTTAGGGGCGTTTTCGATTAAGATTCCCTGTGTGTCTCATCAGGTGTAGACGCCTTGTAGTCCATTTTATAGCGCTTTAAATAGGGGATAGGGTAGGCCTGCAGAGCAACAAACTATGCCGCCTTGGGGTTTATTGAGCCTTTTGTGTAGGGTACGAATTCGCGGATTTGCTCTATGCTGGTTTTGCCTGTCCTCTCCCGCTGCTCTTTAGACATTTTAGCCATTAAAGTTCGCATGATCATCTGAAGCAGCTCTTTACCCTGATAATCACCTGGCTGAATAACCACGTAGGTTTTGGTTTTGGCTCTCACGGAGTCGACGGGTCCGCCGACAAACGAGGTTTCTTCGCCTAAGACAATGCCGACTGCCACTCGAAGCGGCGTATTGCGGTACCAGTTACGTTTGCCCACCACAAAAAAGGCGCCATGCGGGATGGATTCGCCGCTTGGTCCGCTCTTGCTTAACTGGTCAACTTTAACCCAGTAAACGTCTGCTGTGCCAGCATTCTCACGCCAGGCACGGGAATAGGACGCCGCTGCCTCAGCTGCTTCTTTGAGCGCCTGCTCGCTGACCTCTCTGCCCTCTGCCTTGATGACGACAAAGGGTGAGCCTGTGATTTCGGCGTGGAACACAACATCCTCTTGTTTGGTGTATTTTTTGATTAGGACTTCGTTGCTTACAGTGTCTTTACCTGCAACCACTAGGAAACCGTCTGAAGTAGTGAAGTACCGGAATTTCTCATACCATTGCTTGCTAGCCATCTCTTCTTTGCGCTTCGCCAATGCCTCCACGATTTGGGCTGGTTTGAGGCTTTTAAGTTCCTCTGCCCGCTGCAACTCCGCTTCGACCTCTGCAAGCTTCTTTTTGGAATCATTCAGCGCCGCCATGGCTCCAGCGGCCTTCTGCTTTGCCTGCTTTCCCTTCTCATAGTAAGCGTTGGCGTTATCAAAAAGCGATTTGCGCAGGTTCAGTCCGAAGTGGAAACTGTCGATGGCAAGGTTAAGGGCGAGGTTTTTGCCATCAAAGGACTCCACATACGCCATCGGGACCTTACCTGCTTTCTTGGCAGCCATAACCTGCGTGATGATCGCGTTCCAGTCGTAACCCTGCTGGCTGGCTTTTTGGAGCTGCTCTTGGAAGGTTTGGAGTTCGTTAAAGTGGGCGTAAATGACGTCGCCGACCTGCTTATCCCTATCTGCTTTCAACTCTTCTTCAGCGACCGATTTTTCCTGTTCAACGACGACACGTTTGAGGCGGGCTGCTTCCTGCTTTAACTTGTCAACCTCGACGGTGCCCGCCGCCTTCTCAACCGCGGTTACATGCAGGAAAAACTCGTCCAGCGCCGCATTAAAGGAGTCAAAGCCCTGCGCCATGCAACCTTCATAGCGCTTAAGCTTGAAGGGGACAACATCGAGGAAGTCACCTTCTTGATCTTGGATTATGCTTGGTTCAAACTTGCCCTCTTCCACTGGTTTAAGCAGGCTTTGCAAAGCCCCAAAAATTGCCTCAACCTCACTTACAGTTAAATCTTTGCAAGGTTTGCTCTTTTCGACCCCCGCGCGCAGCAAAATTTCTTCCGCGTAGAGACCGCCGACGCCTAGAAACCGCGCCAATATACGCACAACTTCTGCGTCGCCTGCCACTTTGAGGGCTTCTTCGAGTTCGGATTTGGTTACTTTAAAGGGGTTTTTGCCGCTTGGAGGAGGATACGCCAATGCCACGCCCCGCACAACGTCGCGGTCACGCATCTTCTTAAAAGCCAGCGCTTGGATGATTATGTTTTGTTCGTTAGTAATTATGATGTTGCCGTCGCCGAAGAGCTCCACCACCATTTTAAGCAAACCAGTTTTGGTGTCAAAGGTTAAGGTGGCGATTCGCTCGAATTCGTACTGCTCGATACTGCGCAGCCATGAGTCACGGAGGTATTTGCGTAGCAACATGCAGAACGGCGGTGGTTCAGCGGGGCTCTCCTCGGCGTAACTGGTCAAGTGCAGCCTTCTGCCTGCTTCTATCACCAGGCGAATATGCGGCATGTCAATTTTATGTAGTTTAAATATGAAAGTTTTTTCGCCGAACTGGTAAATGTTGTTCACTCGCGAATCCGCCACGGTCGACTCCAATTGCTTGATTGCGACGGCGATGTCGAAGCTTGAGAATTCCTTTTTCCGCATGTGCCATCTACCAGTGACTGCCTATATTGCTTTGACTATAAAATAACCGTTTGCACCAAAAACACTGAAATCCGTAAAAATGACGCGGCAGGGTGGTAGAAACGGTTAATACTTGGGCATCTTTTTTAAGTACGAACAATATTACAGAAGCAAAAGGATAAGATCCCAATGACCCCTATCACTCAGCTTTACTGGTTAAGAGTCGCCTTAGGCATAACCGCAGGCGCAATAACCGCGGTTGTCGCGCCCTTCTTCGGAGCAGGCAACATAAACGCGCTCATCGACAGCATAACCATCGCGTTGCTCATCTACTTGATAACCTACTATATCCTCAAAGGCGTCTTCGGCAAAAAAATAGAGAAACAATCCAAAATCCTGAGCACAGGCATAGGCATGTACTTCTTCAGTTGGTTAGCCTTCTTTGTACTATTCTACACGATAGTCCAAGTCATAACAGGCGCCGCCTCCGCCTAAAACAAAAAAAAATTATTCTCTGTTTTCTTTCTCCGCTGTTTCCTTCAAAAAGTTAGCTATAGTCGCTTGGCTTTTATCACTGCGCAACGTCTCAATTTTCTCGGGTTCTGCAGTTTTCCCATTTGGCGCAGGAATATTCATTCTGGAAAGGATACGCATGCAATCAGCCCACGCAGAAAAATAGCCGCGGTCGAAGTCGCCATGCAAGCCGTTGCCCATATGGGCTAAGAATTCTTTTCGGTAATTATTCAAAGCCACCTTATCGCTTAAATCCAGTTTCGAGAAGAACGCATAGTCATCAGTCGTGTTCTTGCGTGACAGGTACATTCCGTAGAGCGCACGGAAGTATCCTCTGTTCCACTCGGTTTTCTGCATTTTCTGCTTTACACGTTCCAACTCGCGTTCCGCTTCGGTGAATTGTCTGGCAACGATGAGCTGGAAGTAATGTGTAACTAAGGCTTGTGCAATGGGCATGCTTTCAGGTCCGTTTGCTCCTCATATCGGTGCTCCGTGACTTTAAGCGTTTCCTCTGTTTTAGTTTAAATAGACTTGGAAATATCTGGGAAAGGCTGGGATTACGCAAGTAGAGGATGGTTGGCGCTTATCGTGGACGGGATTTAGCTGCTTTCTCCTCTTCAGAGACATCCTCTATGCCGTTCTCGGTGACCTTAATGATTTCCTCGCCCTCCGGCAGATAGGGACTTGAAACCAACCGTGCAATGCGGATTGGTCCATGTGAAGCCCGACGAAGGTATACGCGGGTGTGGCTTGTGTGGCCGACGATGTTGCCGCCGATTGGGTGAATGGCGTCGCCGAAGAACTGATCAGGTTTAGCCATAACTTGGTTTGTGACGACTGCTACAGCGTTAAATGCTCTTGCAAGCGCGACGAGTTTATGCATGTGCTTGTTGAGTTTCTGCTGGCGGCTGGCAAGCATTTCTCTGCCGATGTATTCACTGCGGAAATGCGCAGTTAAGGAGTCGATGATGATTAGTTTGATGTTGTTCGCCTTGATTATTTCATCAGCGTTTTCCAGCAGGAACATTTGGTGGTCGCTGGTGTAGGCTTCAGCGTAAATGATGTTTTTAACGGCTTGCTCGGGGTCTAATCCCACAAATTTAGCCATCTGTATAATTCGTTCCAATCGGAAAGTGTTTTCTGTGTCGACGTAGAGCACTCCGCCGTTTAATCCGCCGCGTTCCGGGGGCAACTGGACGTTGACGCATAGTTGATGGCACATTTGGCTTTTGCCACTGCCGTATTCACCGTAGAATTCAGTGATTGTTTGGGTCTCTAATCCTCCGTCAAGAATTTTATCCAGTGCCTTGCTGCCTGATGTGAGGCGAAGCACTGTTTTTCGCATTTTGAAGAGTTCGTCTGCGCGGATAAAGGCGATGCCGATGGATGACCGCGCGGCTTCGATTATTTGGAAGGCTTTTTTTTCGCTGACACCGACGGGTTCCAGTTCACGGCTTGTAGCCATGGCAAGTGATTCAACGGTGTGGTAACCGAGTTCACGTAGTTTGGTTGCGGTTGCTGGACCTACACCGGGCAAATCCTCTATGAACTCGTATTTTTTCTTGTTTTCCTCCATCCGTTGCACTTGCTCGCTTTTCTCTGTTTTTTCAATGTTTTCCTCTAGCGGATTTACATCGGTGTTTTCTGACATGTTTTTCACAGCTTCAGCGATGATGTGTAAGCAGGTGTATTTAAAATCAGCGAATAATGATGCATCTTTGAGAGGGGAGGGGTAAGTGAAAGTGAAACAGTTTTAGAGATTTTGCCGCTCGTTTATAAATAGTTTATATATTCTCAACAAATTTTTTAACAGGTTTCTCGGTTTTTGGAAAAGCTTAAATTTAGTAATCACCAAAGACAAAGCCAGACAATCGGTGATACCATGAATAAAAAGACAATTTATGCTATCGTTGCGGTTATCGTCGTTGTTCTAGTTGTCGGCGTTGCAGGCGTTTTATTACTCGGCGGTAATTTAGGAAATAACGGAACAACCCCCACTCCCACTCCAGCACCAGCCACAGTTGTCGGCGCAAACACAATTCAATTCAGCGTTAACGAAACAACAACCTCTACCGGTGACCTTGTAGGTTACTCATTTGCATGCAAGAACTATAACACCTCAACCGAAGTTGTCCGAGTTGACATGTGTATTTCAGGCGCAAACTACTCCTACATTCTGGATGCTGGACAAGAGAAATCTTGGGCTAGCACAGACGGCGGAGCGACATGGACTGCAAGCAGCTTCACTACTGACTGGCCTAACTATGGTTCATTATTCAACGACTTTGTTGACAGACTAGCAGCTCAGGGCAACACCAACGACCTATCATACACTACAGATACAGCTTCAATCACCATCTACTGTGTCGCTGTGAATCAAACAATCCCCGACTCAACTTTCGCAACGAGCTAAATAACCGAATATTTGTTGGTTCCTTCCAACCAACCTTTCCCTCTTTTTTGGTTCAAACTTGTTTTTTACAGCAGAATACCTAAGATTATGGCTATACCGAAAACGATGCTGACGGAGCCGGTGAAAGCCATAATTATTTTATGAACTTTTTCTAGGCGGTTGGCAGCATAAGCTATCACCGAACCCACCAAACATGAAATCCCAACCATACCCAAAATTACGCCCACCCCGAAGATAACAATGAATAGTATGCCCATCTCAACTGTGCTGACGGTTGTCAATGTTACCAGCATTAAAGCGGCTGTACCCCCCATTCCTTGTAGGACTCCTGTGAGGGCTGATTTGTGTAAATGACCGCGCCCTGGAGTGTCTGGGCTGTGGGAGTGGGTATGCGTGTGGTTGTGGGTGATTCCAGCTTTGTGCTGATGAATATGGATTCTTTCTTTAATGAGCGGTCTCAGTACGTATATGCCCAAGATTACCAATAACACAGCCGCTGCAAACTCGAACACGTTGACCACGCTTTCGGGAATGGCAATTCTAAGTATCAGGACAGCTACGCCTGCTATGAGGAGGACGGTTGAGTGGCCCACGCCCCAGACAGTTGCAGAAGCCACGGATTTGCGGATGCTCTTGTTATTGCATACCAATGTTGTTACCGCAACAACATGGTCGGCGTCAAGAGAATGCGCGAGACCTAAGCCTAATCCTGTGAGCAGGATGATTACTGAGGCTACATCCATGTTTGCTAGAAGACGCTTGGAGATAGTAATACATTATGCAAATCAGTAATACTTTATTAGTTGCTATGTCAAGTTTTGACTGGAAGACGAGCACTCTTCAGAACCGCCATCAAGATACGTTTTGTATGCAATCCAATATCAACGGCACTTGCATTTTCATTTGGTGATTGCGGTTCGTAGTTTTGTAATAGCAAATCCTCCACGATGCCGTTAAAGTCTGCACGAGTTAATCCATTTGTTGTTTGCGAGGGAATCAAGCCTTTGGCGGCGTCTTCATCAAGCCTCAAACCCGCAATTATCAACTGTGCAATTTTCTGGTCACTTAAGAGCAATTCAACCTGTTTCTCAAGTTGCCTATAAGCGGCGCTGTCCCGTGAAAGAGTAGAGTCAAGTCCAAGGATAACCCCCGTGGAAAGGCCCCTCTCCGAAAGTCTCTCTCTTAAGGGTCTGCCTGAAGCAAGTTTTTCCTGTTTATACATCGCCTCTTTCACTGCTTTCCGCACGCACTTACCGATCAACTCACCTAGCAGGGTAAAGGTTCCAGCGTATTGAATAACCTCGCCTCTTTGAGTGCAGCCAACTGCAACGCTGTCAGTTAATGTTCCAGTTGCTATGTCGCCTGAAAATTGGCTCCGCAGATCCAGTTCTCGCAGAGCGACTGTTTTGGCTTCAGTCATAGTTTTTATAGTTTCAACCATGCAGGCATCTGTTAGGTTGCCGTCAATAAGCACGATAATATTTATCGTTCCCAATTTTTTTAGCTGGTTGCCTTTTGAGGCGGTGGGCTCTCCAGCTGTAACCGCTACTGTTTTGCCAGCTGTAGCAAGAACCGTCAGCGCTGTTTCACCGCACATTTCATTGCACACCGCTAGATTTTGCATTTTGGCGGCGGTCATCAACGCTATTGTTTTGTCCTTTGGGAGGCTGAGTTTTTCTACTTGTTGATTTAAGAATTCATCTGGATTTAAGTGAAAGTCATTTTTGTCGCTGCCAAGCCCCACTGGAACCTGAATGTTTAGAATGGCGTTGGCTTCTCTTAAGCCTCCGTTGTAGATGGCTGAGCTGAGTGTTTTCAGGGGCTGCTTTGAGTGAATGACAAGAATATTGTTGTTGACTTCGGCTTCTATGCCTTGGATTTTTGTGTCGACCTTCATAATTGTTGCCGGCTGGTTTAGGTGTCTGTCGCTATGATGTTATTTAAGTATTAAGCTCGACTAGTCAATCAGGAGCAAGGCATAGGTTTCAGGGTTCTTCTCAAAAGGCAAAGTAAACTTGATTCCCGCCTGCTCGGCAGTGGCTTTAACGTTAACGCCTACTCCCTCCTCCGAGAACCGTCTCCTTTCTGGGTGGAGACAGACTCCTTTTTCAACATTGCATTTTTCGCATATTTGGCAGGCGCCCGAAACAAATCCGGCGGCTAGAATGAAACCTTCTTTGGCAGCAGCCTTTTCAAGCGCTATAACCGTGTCGAGTAGTTTGTCTGCGTCGCCTTTCCAAGCTGCCCAGAACTGTTCCACTTTTGCTCTGATCTCTGCGGGAACCGTGGAGTCTGGGGTCTTCGCCAAGTACTTTATTAGCTCTGGTTCCAACGATGCTGATGACTTGAACTTCATGAACAAGGCATAATGGTATTCGTTGACGATTTTCTGGAATTTCTCGGGGGTTGGTGCATGGGGTGGGCAGGCGAGTGTTTTGCCGTATTTTTCGCAGCCTAAACTACATTTGAGGACCAGCCGGTCTTCGATAACAATTTTGTTTACGGGGATGATTTCCGCTGCTACTGCCCCTAACTGCAGGGCTTGTTTTCTTATTGAGTCAAGGGAGGTTTGGGTGCTATTTTTCATCAAGTTTTAACATCTCTTTTTGGTGGTCTATAAACGCATGCTGGATCTTGATTATGCGGGTCTTTGGTGTAGATGTATGCTCTAGCTCGGCAGCCCCCGCAGATTGACTGGAAGTTGCAGACGCCGCATTTTCCTTTAAGGTTGCTTCGATCCGCCAGCCACTTCAGCCGTTCAGAGCTGCGCATGCGACCCATGATTTCTTCGAGGCTGTCGGTTCTTATGTCGCCGAATTCCAAGCCCAGAGGGGCACATGCATAGGCTTTTCCATCTTCTAAAATTTCTAGCCACTCGTTTTTGTAGAGGTTGTCGCACATGCTGCAAGTACTGCGTAATTCACGGTTGGGCTCTTTTGTTTTAAGCAGGCGGTTGTTGAACATTTCATAGGGGACGATTAGGATTTTGCCGTGGACTTTCCTGTTTAACTGGTAGATTTCCTCTAGTTGATCTTCCCTTTCCTGAGGTGTGGGCTCCAAGGGGCCCAGAATGCGGAGTTGGTTCTCGAGGTCTATAGGCTGGGGAATAAGCGACGCCAAATGGAAACTCGAAGCCCCACGCTCGATGGCAAAGTTCACCAGAGCTGTAACTTGGTGGGCTACGTATTTTGTGTTGATTACGCTGACGGCAAAGGGGATGCCCATTTCTTTGCATAGTTGGGTAGCGTTTATGCTGTCTTCGAAAGCTTCTCTGCCACGGAGTTTGGCGTCTGTTTCTTTGAGCCCAGCAAAACAGATGATGGCTTTACAGTTTGCCGCTGCCAGTTCCTTGGCGACTCTGCGATCAAAATGCCAACCCGTGACCTTGACATATGGCGACAGCCCAAGCTCAGCAACATAACGGATGATCTCCAAGAAGTCGGGGCGCATCAGCGGCTCACCCGTCCAACCAGCGCCGGAAATGAAGAGGTTGTCTACGCCGAAATCCGCCGCTTTTTTGAGCATTGCTTTAGCTTCAGAAGTAGTGAGTTCGTTTGGTAGTGGTTTGCCGTCGCCGAGTGAAAATGCATGCCTCACTGGGTAGGCACGGGTGCAAGACCAAATGAAGTGGTCCAGTTGTCTGCCATGTTTCTCTGCGCCGAACAGCAGTTTTCCCTGGAGTTGTGGCATTATTTTGCTTCCCTATTGTGCGGCTGTATAACGATTTTTGCGGCGTCTCTTATGTGTCCGGGAATCTCTGCGGGCCCTTTCTTCTGTAACTCCATTACTTCATGGGTTGCGTTGACTAATGTGGGTAACTCTGAGGGATGCTTGATGAATATTGCACCATTTCGCCGTAAATCAGCAAATAACTGCGTTGCTTTTCCGTTTGTGAAGTCGCGGTCTTCTATCGGGATTTCATCGATGACGTATGTTTTGGTGCCTTGCTTAACTGCTTGCAACGCAGCTTCCAAGTTAGAGAGGTTGCCATAGCCGAAAGGAACCGAAGTAACGACAACTATGGCTGCTTGATTTATCATCTCCAGATTTTCCTGTTTCGTCTGCTCTGTTATAGGCGAAAATGGTGCTTCGCTCACGGTCGGCACGCTGAGAAGCTCAGCGGTTTCGAAGTCAGTGTCCAAAGTGTTAAGGACACCAGCTGTCACCTTGTAACCTTCGTCAACCAAGGCTTTCATGATGAGGGTGCCGGTGCCTGCGCCGCAGATAAGGTGAATCGCGCATTTACGCTCTAAACATGGCTTCTGAGGAGAAAGCGGTATGATGTAGGGTGAATTAGTGACTGGGCTCTTTTTGACGACGGCGTTGACATTAAAGACGCTCTTTATGTTCTCGCTTGTCAGGACTTGGTCAAGTGTACCTGCGGCGAAGACTTTAGAGTTTTTAAGCAGAACCGCTGAGGTGCAGTAGCGCCCCGCCAAATTCAAATCATGAATAACAGCCAACACGATCAGGCGTTCTTTGCGGCATAATTCGCTGACTAAATCCATAATTTCCAATTGGTTAATCATGTCCAGATGTGTCAGGGGTTCGTCAAGCAGCAGCACTTTGGGTTCCTGGGCTAAGGCGCGTGCGATGACGACGCGTTGTTTTTCTCCGCCGCTTAACTCGTTTATGGGGCGGTCAGCTAGGTGCCAAGTGTTGGTTTGGTTCATGGCTCTTCGGACAATAGCCATGTCCTTTTCGGATTCCATTTCGAACCGCTTCATATGCGGGTTACGACCCATCAAGACAATGTCCATAGCGGTGAAGCTGAAGCCTATGTTGCTTTCCTGAGGGACAATAGCCATGTGTTTGGCTAAGTCTACGCTTTTCATCGAGTAAATGTCGGCTTTATCTAGGAGTATGGCTCCCTTGTAGGGTTTTAGGACTCGGCTTATGCTTTTGAGCAGGGTGGTTTTGCCGGAGCCGTTGGGGCCAAGGATGCCGACGAAGTCCCCTTCCTTAACGGTTAAATTCACGTTCTCGAGAATCTTAACCGAGCCGTAGCGGCATTCAACTCCATCGACACTTAACAATACCATATCTTTCTCATCCATTATAGTGAATAACTTGTCTTTCTTTTCCGAAGGAGATAGATAAAGAATGGGGTTCCCACCAAAGCTGTTATTACACCGACGGGTAACTCAGATGCGCCCGTGGCAACTCTTGCGAGCGAGTCGCACAGTACTAGAAATATGGCTCCGACGATGGCGGAGGTCGGCAGTAGAATGCGGTGGTCGGGTCCAATGATTAGCCGTGTCATGTGGGGGATGATGAGTCCAACGAATCCTATGACGCCGCTTATGGCAACCGCTGCTGCAGTTACGAGGGAACCCAACAACAGAAGAATCTGTCTTACTCTCTCGGTGTTTACGCCCAGGTGTTGTGCTGTGTCATCGCCCATTGAGAGCATGTTGAGGTCTTTTGTGAAGAAATATGCAATTAAGATGCCTACCACCACAAAGGGTGTTACTGCTAAGACGCTGTTCCAAGTTATGGTTGTGAATCCGCCGCCTGCTATCCAAGCTATGATGCCTGTAAGATCTTTTCCTGACCGCAACTCAAACGCAGTTTGGAGGGCCAAAATGAATATGTTAACTACTATGCCTGAAAGCAAAAGGGTGGTTATCGGCACCTTGTTTCCAGTGCGAGACATGAAATAAACCAGAAATACTGTCAATATTGCGCCTGCAAATGCGACAATCTGGAATATTCCCAACTCAAATACGGTTAGGGTAAGACTGCCTACATATATCGCGGCGAGTGTGTAGGCAAAGGATGCACCGGCAGAGGCACCCAGCAGATAGGAGTCAGCCATGGGATTTCGAAAGACGCCTTGATACATAACGCCTGCCGCTGCTAAACCTGCACCCACTAAAGCACCTGCAAGGATGCGGGGTAAACGAATCTGCATTATAATGCTTTCAGTCACTGGAGAAATCGATGAGGAATTTAATGCGCCGTTTACGATGGGAATCTGCTTCCCAAGTATCGTAAGTATTTCCGAGAAGCTAATTGGAGCATACCCGATGTTTAAGCATACGATAATGACAGCTACAAGGGCAACTATCAAACCTAGCACGATTAGCTTCCATTTTTTGGATCGCTTCGAATATTTGTATTCTAGATTGTTATCTGTCATATGTTAACACAAAAAAAGGGTTAGGTAGAATTAAAAAGCTCTGGGTAAAATGCAGCTGCTGCTACGGCAATATTCTGGGCAATACGTGGTCCAGCTTCGGCGAATAGGTCTCCGTCAACGACGACTACGCGGTTGTTCTGTACAGCGCTTATGGAGCTCCAGCCTGGTCGAGCTTCAACTTGAGCTACGCTTCCATAGAAGGGTGTGTCGCCTGGGTTTGCCATGTCGGTTGGTAGCATGATAACATCCGGGTTCTTCGCTACGACGGTTTCTGAGCTAACGGTTGGATACTGCTGTGTTTCGTTACCAAAAATGTTTATCCCGCCTGCCTTGGTAATTACGTCGTTAATGAATGAGGTTCCGCCAGCGGACATTAGAGGATTATTCCAGACTTCATAGTATACTAGTGGTTTGGGGAGATTTGCTGCTGCGATTTTTGCTTGGATTTCGCTGATTTGAGCGTTTATGGAGTTGACGAGTTCGGTTGCGTTTTGGGTTGCGCCTGTTGCTTGTCCCACCATTGTTATGTCATTGAGTACACCTGTAACGTTATTTGGGTTGAGGACCAAAACCTTGTAGCCCATGCTTCTAAGCGAGACAGTATCGGCGTCGTTTACATTTGTTGCCAAAATCAAGTCAGGGTTCAATGATGCAATGGCTTCTTTGTTGGGTGTGGAGAAGCCTCCGACACTGGTCATGTTGCCCGCGGCGATCCATGCGGTGAAGTTATAGGGGTAGTGGTCATAATCGGTTACGCCTACGACTTTGTTGCCTACGCCTATGGCGAATAAAATCTGGGTGTTGCTTGGAGCAAGTGATATGATTCTTTGTGGTACAGCGGTGAATTGTGTTGTGTAGCCTTCGTCGTCTGTGACGCTGTATGCACCTGCGGTTTGGTTTGCGCTTGGGGCATAGTTGATGTAAATGAATGCGGCTGAAACTACTATTACGATTGCTACAACTGCTATTATGGCTATTGTGAGTTTGTTCTTCATCTTTTTTCCTCTCTCGGTACTGGATGGATTATCCAACCTCCTTATAACGTTTTGCATAAAACCGCCAATCTTACAGGGAAGCGTATTTACGGCGAAAACTTATATTGGTGGTTGGCTAATCCAACCAGCCAAGGAGATGGAAAAACGAACATCAAACAACCAACAGTAATTCTCGGGGTTCTTTGCCTACTGAGCCTCTCACTTCTACCGTTTAACGCATATGCCCAGCAATCAAGCGTGGACTGGTGGCCTACGTTCCGTCATGACCTCTCGCATACGGGCTACAGCACATCAACTGGGCCGCTTACAAACCAAACCCTATGGGTTTATGCGACCGGTAATTCCGTAGAATATTGCTCTCCCGCAATTGCAGACGGCGTTGTCTATGTTGGTTCACATGATCACAGCCTTTATGCTTTGAATGCTGCAACAGGACAGAAAATTTGGAGTTTCCAATCTGGCAATTCAATTGAGAGTTCAGCCGCAGTAGCAGATGGCGTTGTTTACTTCGGTTCAAAAGATGGCAGCGTTTATGCTCTTGACGCTGCAACTGGAAGTCAACTATGGAGTTTTAAGACTGGAAATGAAGTTTATTCCTGCCCTGCCGTGGTGCATGGCGTTGTCTATATTGGATCAAACGATCATTATGTCTACGCATTAGACGCCTCTACTGGAAGCAAAATCTGGGCTTTTGATGCAGGCAACTATGTTTGGTCGTCACCTGCTGTCGTTAATGGAGTTGTTTACATTAACTCCTACGATGAGGTCTACGCATTAAATGCTCAATCTGGCAAGGAAATCTGGAGCTTCAAACCGAACGGCTCTATGTACTCGTCTCCTGCCGTCATTAATGGTACGGTTTATTTTGGGTCAATGGACCACTATGTGTATGCCTTGGATGCTGCTACAGGCAACAAGTTGTGGAGTTATAAAACCGGTGACGGCGTAGAATCTTCACCTGCTGTTGCTGACGGCATGGTTTATTTTGGTTCAAACGACCATAACATCTATGCCTTGAATGCAGTCGATGGCAGCAAAATCTGGAGTTTTGATACAGGCGACTCAGTTAACTGTTCCCCAATAGCCATCAACGGAATCGTATATTCGGGTTCCGAAGATAGTTACATTTATGCGATAAATGCAACCACGGGCAAGGGGATTTGGAGTTACAAAACAGGCGGCGAAGTAGAATCTATCCCCTCGATCGCAAACGGTGTGCTCTACATCGGATCAGCCGACAACAATATCTATGCCTTCGGCTCAATTGCGTCAAACCAACCGTCAATACCCCCAGTTACATCCTCGCCAAACCCATCTGCCGCGGGAGGAGCTGCATCCGCTTCATCCCTGACCAGCGGCTATCTTTTGGCTGCCGCAGGTGTCGTAATAGCTGTGGTCTTAATTGCGGGGTCGCTGGTTGTGCTTAGACGAAAAAGGGGAAAGTGAAGAGCATAAAAACACTATCACTACCCCATTTCTATATTTTATCAAAGGCTGAAGTGTCCTATCGTGGGGCTTAATTTCTTTAATGATTTGTTGCTGTATCTGCACAGCCACTTACGTTTAAACCACTCAACCGATAACCATACATTAGTCTAATGTTTTTTTGCTTCAACTAGGAGGTGACTTTTTTTTGGAAACAACAGATAAAAGCGGCAAAGTAAAATTGACAGTTGAATTAGAAGTTAACCCAGCGCTTATGGAACTGCTCAAGGAGAATATGGAGCACATGATGCAAATGGCATCTCAATGGCGACCAGGCAAGGGTAAATGGGACGACGGCGGACATGGAATGGGCATGATGCACCATGGCCAGCCGCCACCATAAACGCTTACTAAAGAAAATCGGTGCTAAACGAGGGTTCATCAGCCACCGAAGCCACAACATGCTCCGCAAACTCTTCCTGCTCAGGTTCACCCGTCACTGCAATCCAGCAGCCGCCTTCTGCCCCGCAGACGCCGCCAGCCGCAATCAACTCCACTTCAGCAGCCGTCAGTGCCTCTAATGCCTCTATTTCTGTAAATATTTCCCCTTGGATAGGCATTAAACGGTAGCCTTCTGCACCGGGAGCGTTCATTTTTTCGGCAATAGCGTTTAGGTTGCCGCTTATGCGTTTCTCAAGCCCAACCGGTATTATGAGCTTCACACGTCGCCCCACGACTGCGGGCAGGGCTAACCCTATGGTTCCTGCTTTGGGATGGCCAACTAGGATTCCTGCTAGTCGATGCTCCAAATCCAGGGCATTTGCACCCTTGATTATGACGTCGCCTTCTTTTAGTGTGTCTACTACGTCAGCGATGGTTTTGCCCCTTTGCCAAACGCCGTTGACTATGACGACGTCGCCGGGGAACTTGCTTTGGTCCTCTAATCTGCCTTCTTTGGTTACTTTTTTGGTTGGAGGCATGGTTAAGCCTCGGAAAAAGTGCCGCCTTGAGAAGTCGCCTGCTATGTTGTAACATTTTAGGATTTCTTCGGCTACATAGCCGTTGGTTGTGCCGGCGATGATTACGACTGTGCCGTTTCTTAGTGCCTTTTTTATGGCTGGGTGGTTGGTGAGGGTTTTGGCGATTAAGCGTTTGCCCATGGCGGGTGTGATTAGGAATTGCTTCATGGATTAGGGGCTCCTTAACCTTCTATTTAGCCTATGGATTATAAGAACTTGCGGCTACTTACAAGCTTATTTATTCGATGTACTAACGCTTGGGGTCCTTTTCTTTTGACAATTCACAGTTTTTAAAAGCAATACAGCCACTACAAGAAATGACTACTGCTTGGTTTTGGCAATCAAGTACTATAGTTTTATACAATTCTCTAATCTTCCCTTTACAACGGCGATAGCCTGCCATATGCCAAGCAGGAGTGACAGTTTGTGTTTGCTGTATTTTTCTGGGCACGCTTCTGTTTTGTGTTATTTTCTTTATGGTTAATTCCAATGGTTAAATTACACATGGTATGTTGACTCCTGTTGTTGATTTTGGAGGTAGCGGTTTTTAGGTTTGACTAGCATATTCTCTATAGGCTCTTTTGCGGCTTAATACAATACAAGCCTCTACATACAAGAACCTGCATAAACACTCAACCCGATGGTGTTATGGTAGGGGTTTTCCTGCAGCAGCCTATAGAAGCTATTCTAACTCAGAACTTGACTAGAAAAACCATAGCAGCACAGAAATGATGACAAAAAATAAAAAAGAAAATTTGAATTAATTCGAAAGATGCATAAGCTTACGCTTAGTATCTTCTTGGTGGGCGTCTTTTTGCGTAGCACTCGCGGCAATATACTGGTCTTGTGCCGTCTGGTTTGAAAGGAACTTCACATTCTTTTCCGCAGTCAGCGCAAGTTGCCTTGTGCATCTCTCTGTTACCATATGACATTTTGCTGTTTCAACTCCTACTATATTGGTGTGCAAAACTGTTTCTGCACAGTACCCACATAGACAAACATCAACCTAATAAACCACATGCTTTTACGGTTAAGCAATAGACCGTTCAACAGTATACTTGCTTAGACACGTGTACAGAACAAGCGTGTTTTGGGTGAATAGTCAACCTAATATAGGTAGAACCCTCATATAGATGACCCATTCGGATTAACCCTTCGAAGAGAGAGAAAAAGTACTTGTTCGCGGCAGTGGGCTTTAGCTTTTTCTCAGGAACAATAATAGAGTGGATCCTTTGAGGCAGAAAAAATCGACATTGGGCGAGCATCTCGCGCTCCTATCTGTTAAGTATAGCGTTTACCCTAACGAAGTTTTTCAAGCGTTGATTTTGGCTAAACAGACTGAAAAAGCCGCTGTCTGTGGTAACCTAACCGTAGAATACCGTGGCAAAATGAAGGGCGAAACAATCTTTTTAATCACCAAGGATAACGACGTAGTTGCCCAGTTTCGTGTCGAAGAGGAGTTTTTGCACCGAAAAGATAACCCTTTTGAAAGCTGGATGAGCACCGATAAAATTAAGAAGAAAATCGCTAAGCAGAACACGGAATCCGTCTACACTCAAGTTAAGGATCTTCGTGCAGGCATGAAAAGGGTCAACCTGAAGGCGGAGGTGTTGGAGATTCCTAAGCCAGCGCAGGTTCATACTCAATTCGGCAACACCGTCATGGTAGTCAACGCCCTCGTCGGGGACGAAACGGGCAAAATGAAGCTGTGCCTTTGGGAAGGCCAAATCGGCAGTATAAGTGTTAACGATAAAATTGAGCTTAAAAATGGGCAGGTCTGCGTTTTTAGGGGCGAAAAACAGCTGCGGCTGGGCAAAAACGGCTCGCTGGTGGTTTTACAGCCCGCTAAGCATGTTAAGCCTCAAATAGCCGCCATACGATCGTAGCACTCGCTGTTTGAAGCTGCCACTTTATGCTTTAAAGTTTTTTAGTTGTCTGCAGATCATCTTTTGGATTCATTTAGAAATTCTGGAGAAACCATTAGGTTGGTACTTCTTCATTGGATTGAGAGTATGTTGAAAAATTTCTGTTTTCAACAGTAGATCAAACGTTTGACGCTGTTTTTCTATTTTGGTTGTTGCCGTGGACCCCTCTTATTTCAACTTCTTCTTGGCGACGTGGTAGAAACGTCTGTATTGGCATTGGCGGCTTTAGGCGGCTGCAGGCTGGTTGTGGAACAAAACGCAAGCAGATACCCAAAATTTTTGATCCTACTGCTAAATAGGGCGATAGGGCGGCCTCTGAGAGTGGCAAATGCTTGCTCAATGCCAGAAAACGCGAAACACTAATTTCTAGGGTCGCAACATCCAAAGGTGCCCTCTGCTACGGCCAGCGGCTCCGGACATTAAATGCACCTCTTTAATGTAATCCATAAGCGCACACCGCATCGCTTCGCTCTCACTTATACCCAGCCTAATGCATAACTCCGCAAGTAAATCCCACTGCTCCCTGCTAACCACTACTTTTACGACGCATTTCCTAGCCAAAATTTAAGCTTCTGCCCCATTTTTTGTGAAATGACCCCTCAGGATGGTCTCAGGCGACCCTTCCCATGGTACCACTGGATGTACAATTCGCCTTTTCATTTCGACTGCTCATTGATTGGGTGTTAAACCTGTGAGGAACAACACAATGTCATGGGAACAAACCGATAACACCATAAAAAGTGGACACCGAAACCCCCTGGAATTCCAAGAGGACACCCAAAAAACCGTCACCTTAAACGAAAAAGAAGGCATCCAAGCCATAATAGCTAAGCCAGTTGGCAAGCAAACTATGGAGATCGAAAGCTACCTTTTCAGCAAAACCAAAGGCTGGACACTTGAATCAGCCAAAGCCTGGTTCAACAAACTTCAAAACCCCGCCAAAGAACACCTCTGCGCTGTTTTCCCATTCACCATCGCAGAAAAAATAGTTGATAAACCGCTCCGAATTCAGGGCTTAGCCATGACCATTGGCATGAGCCGCAACTTCAACATTTACACCCCTCAAGAACTGGAAGCTTTCTCAGCCAAACTTGTAGGTGCACCTGTTTATCTGGAACATGTCACTGCGGAGGAAGCGGTCGGCAAAGTTATAGATACTCAGTGGGATGGACAAAACCTCAGTTACACCGCCGAAATATATGACCAAGACACAGCCGACAAAATCCGCAAAGACCTAATCCGCCATGTCAGCGTCGGCGCCGACTACCAAACCCTCGACTTAGTCAACGGCAAAGTCCCCCATGGCTTATACAACGCCGAAATGAGCCTGGTCGCGGTTCCTGGGATACCGGAAACCAACATCCAAATCCTTGAGAAACTCAAAGAGCAACAGTTTGAGCCCATCTTAACTGGCGAGTACACTTTGGGCTTCTACCAGGATGCTGCTGCTTTTATGCCAGAGCATTTCACAACGGTTTGGCTCGACCGCCAAGACGGCATACTCGCAATAATGGGTAAACCCAAAAATCAACCAGACACCCAGTTGACACAGGCAATCTATTTTTCTCAAACAAAGCTCTGGGACGAAAACAAAATCAAAGATTGGCTATCCCTTCACCCAAGCTACAGTATGCCAGTTACAGATGCCGTGCCCCAAACTGCCAACGTAGCTGAGGGCTTAATCAAAAAACCCGTGGAGGCAACCATACCCATCAGCCAAGCCATCAAAATGATTGAGGAAGTAATCCCCAGCCACATTGTAAGGCGAAGCTGGAGCCTGGGACCGCAACGCATGTGCCAAGAACTGAACAGGGTTGTCTTCAAACTACGAAGCCTCCAAGAAAATAACAGTCACAAGTTGACCGCAAGTAACTGAGGATGAACTCGGAGAAAACGAAAAGAACACAAGAGAAAGATAACCAATGACAGATTATACCTCTAAAAGCTGGATGGCAATTGGCGAAACAGATGACCCAAACGCCATCATCGAAAGCTACGAAACAGAAACAGCAGTCACAAAGGGCGACCCCGTCTATTTTAGCTCTAACCACAAAATCTCCCCAGCAGCAGCCGCACGAGACTGCATCGGCATAGCAGTCCAAAGCGCCCCTGCCGCCTCCCAATGCCCCGTTCTGGTCAGTGGCAGAGTCAAAGTTAAAGCCGGCGGCATCATAAACCGCGGCAAAGCCGTTTACGCAGCAGACGCCCAAAAAAGAGTTTTAGAATTAACTGATCAAGCCGTAAACGAAGCTGGAACCGCAACCTACACCGTCTACTACAACCGCAAACTCGGCACCGCACTTGAAACCACCGCAGCCGCAGACGACCTGCTCTTTATACAACTCTAAGGTGAAGCAAATGAAACCTAAACTCTACGAAGCCCTAATCCAAAACAACGGCGAATTCAAAGAACACATCGAAGCACAGAAACACAAAATCAGCAGCCACCCCTTCCTAAAACGCTACTGCGAATCCGGCATAAAAGAGGGGTTGTTCAGCGATTCAGCCCAGGCATTAGGTCGCCTACATGACACCCTGTTCGAAGCTGCCTACCCCGAAATGATTGGACGCGACATAATCACCGTTATGCCAACCACTGAACCCATGGAACGCTTTCCCTTAGACGAAAAAGCCGTGGCTTACCGCTACGCTGAAGGCGCCACAACCCGCCTAAGTGGATCAAAAAATGGAGTAGCCGACGTCTACACCAACGAACTGGCTGAATCCTCTGAAGAATGGACCCGTGAATTCCTCGAAGACGCAACATGGAACGTCATGAACCGCATGGTTGAAAAAGTCGGCCGCGCACTCGGCGAAGAAGAAACCAACCGCATCATCGCACTCTATGGTGCAGTTACCGCTGCAGACCTAGCCGGTGGAGCCGCCTTAAATGGCGGTGGAACAGCGCTTGACTGGAACGGCATCGTCGACCTTCACAACGCAGTTAGAGCTGAAAACTGGAAACCCACCGTATTAGCCGTCAACGAAACCCAGCTGCACCAGCTTTTAACCGACGACAAATTCATTCACGCCCAATACTTGCCCTCTGGCCAAACCAACCTTGACGAAGCAACCGTAACCAGCGTTTTAGGCATGCGTGTCCAAGCCAGCACACTTGTCCCCAACGGCACCGCATACGCTATCGACACACGCGTCGCCTCAGTGATGCTTCTACGCCGAGACATAACCGTCGAAGACTGGGAAGACATCAAAAACGGCAAATACGGCGTCAGAGCCACAACCCGCTTCGGCATCGGAGTACTGCGCAGCAACGCCATCGCCAAAATGACAAACATCGCCACAACCCTATAAACGGTGAACACAAATGCAGACACTCTACTTCCCCATTTTTTTCCAACAAGCACTCGGAGGCAAAATAATATGAAACGTTTAGATGACCGTTTAAAACTAGCAAAAATTGTTCTAGAAGAACTCAAAAGCCAACCCCTCTGCAGAACAGAGCTTGAAACCCATATACTCAGACAAACAGGTACACATTCAAGCTTTGAAAGCATATTCTGCTATCTAAGCAAGGGCGGTTTCGTACAGAAAAGCGAGCAGAAATCCCGTGCAAATTATGTTTTAACTGAGAAAGGAACCAAACTGCTGGAGGCTATCCAATGAGCAGTGCACTTCACCGGTTAATGGAAGCTTTCTCAGTTAAACCAAAAAGCGGCTACGCCTCGCCACAGGGCACACTAGTGTATGAAACCCCCTGCCTGCCCCTCTCGGATGTTGTGAAGCTCTACCAGCGTGACCCAACCTGCAAGGCAAGCGTAGATTTGCTCGCGGCTTCCGCTGTCGGCTCAGGATTCTATACAACCATAAACGATAACTATGAAAGGGCAGTACAAGCGAAAAGAATCGTGGATGACTTCAACGAATCCGTCAACCTCGATGCATTGCTAAATGACATGGCAAGAATGCTTATCGCGTGCGGCAACGACTTCTGGCTTAAACTCACCCCACAGAACACAAAGTCACTATTCAGGTTGCCCATCGACGCAGTTGAGCATATAGAACAGAGCTACCTTGACCAAAAAACACTCAAAATCCCCTATAAAATCGAAAGCTACAAACTCCGCTTTGCCTATGGCGGAGAAAACCTTGACCCACAAGCCATCGTGCACTGGCGAATCAACTGCTTAGACTACTCTGGTTACGGCACGGGTGTGCTGCAGGTACTTTTGCACTCACTTGCCTTCGCCTCGGATAAGCGTCCAGCGTACGCTGCTATGAAAGCAAAAATCGAGCGTATCATGCCTAAAATTTTTGAGAAGTACGCTGGACCAGACGTTTTAGCCCTGTTGGAACGGGCAGACGACGACACGATTGAGCAGTTTCAGCAAGCCATCAAAAACCGCGGCGAAGAAGGCGCCTGGCTATTCTACAACGGCAAAGGCGACATAAGACCCGTCACCATCGACCCCCGCGCACGCTTCGAATATTACGTTGACCACTTAATCAACCAGTTCTACCTGGGCTGCGAAACTCCGCTCCCCCGCCTCTTTAGCACACCCGGCTTCACCGAGGCTTCAGCAAACGCAGCACTGGAACTCCAAAACATGCTCATCCAACCCATACAACGCTACATAAAACGCCAAGTTGAACACGAACTCTTCAACACTGTGCTCTCGCAGGCAGGCTTGGACCCATCCAAAGCGCAGGCACGCCTAAACTGGAACCCCTATAAAGCCAAAGAAGCAAACATGGCGGATCTACTAAAAGCAGCGGAACAGGGCCTGATTCGCCAAGAAGAATTCCGCAAGAACGCCACTAAATTCGGCTGGCAACTCTGGGACACCCCTCAACAGGGCTAAGGTGAAGGAAGATTGACTGAAGTACCGTATGGCCGCTATGAAGAAGCCTACAAAGCCATCCATAGTGCACTCATGGGCTTAACCAGTCCGCCTTCTGGGCACAAATTAACAAAGTTGGGCTTCACCTGGAACCCCGACGGCGCCCTTGCAACGCTGCGAGCCTATGACGGCGCTGATTTGCTTTTTTCTTTAACTTTCACTTGGAACCCAGATGGAACACTTTTAGAAGTGGTTCGGTCTTAGATGGTTGGGACTTGGAGTTATAACCCAGCAACTAACGTTTTGGCGGTTACGGGAGCGACTTCTGGGGCTCCAGCGGGATTTGTGGATGCTTGGAATTTTGATAAAGCTACATCTCGCACGCTTAAAGCTGCAGCAGCCAGCCCTTTCACAGCCTCACTTGAAACACCCGTCAAGCCTGCAGATTCGCTCGCTCTAAAGCTCTCCGTAGTCATAACTAACTTTTCGGTAGCGGGTACAGTTACTCTCACGGGAAAAGACGCATGGGGCAACGCCATCTCAGAAACCCTAAACATAACCGCAAACGGCACCTTCACAACAGCGCAGTATTTTGCCTCAATCGACGCCAACGGCGCCGTCGCAGCGGGAACATTCACCGCAGCCATAACGCAGCCCAGGCTAGGCGTAGTTTGGCGTATAAACACGCGGCAATACACTTTTGACTGTCTCCTGCAAATAGGCGACGGAGCCACAGCGACATATTTTGCTGACAACTCTAAAGCCGTTGCCTGGAGCAATTTTATGGCTTATGGAGCCACTGTGTTAACTGTTACTGCAGGCGCCTATTTTACTGCAGGGACGCTTCTAAACCTCGCCAATAAAACAACCTGCAACGGCATCCACTTCTACGTTGACAACACAAGCAACCAACGGGTTTTTATGAGCTTCAACTCAGGAAGCTATGCCTACCTTTATTCATGCACGTTTGAAGAAGCATCAAACGCAGACTTTTACATCGCATATTATCCTCTTCGTGTCTGGAACTGCACTTTTGACATGGCGGTTTTCAGGTATCTGGCAAACGCTGATTTATTTAACGTGAAGTTCTGGCAGACAGGAAACAACGGTTGCTTCCAAAACTCCTACGCAGGCAACACTATGGATAAAATCTATGCGTACACATGCTCTGCAGTCATGAAGACAGACGGCACAGGCCCACCGTCAATGAAGAACCTCTATGCCCGCAACAACGCCTATATCGTTCTGTGGAATAACAATCAAGTCGGGGCAGTTGCCTACCTCATAAACCCAGACGTTGATGCTTACTTGTTCTCTTGGACGGCTAATGCCTCTACAGTTTATCGGCAATATGAGTTTGATTTAGTGACTGAGCCAGGCGCCACAGTCGTTTTAAAGCGGGCAGACGGCACGCAAGTTTTCAGTGTCACAGCCGACGCAGTCACAGGTGCAATTGCCACTCAAACAGTGACTCGAGGATATTATAACACAGCCAACGGCAACACTTTGCAGGATTATGGACCGTTTAGGCTTGAAATAACCAAAGCTGGAAAAATGCCCTATACTGACACCGGCATAGTTCTTGACGCCAAGACGACGCTGCATATTGCACTTCGAGATCAGCTCTCGGGGACGGCTATGGCTGGTGACGTCGCTGCTGGGAAGACCTTCTATAGGGATGATGCGGATTCTAAGTTGTCTGGTTCTTATGTTGAGCCTCCGCCGCCTGTTCTGTGTGGCGATGCTGAGCCTAAGGATGTTGCTGAAGGCAAAACTTTCTATAAAGACGACCCAGCGGTTAAGTTGACGGGTTCTCATGTGAATCCGAGTGTTTTTGTGGATGTTGGCAGCGGTAAGCCTGTTATAAACCTTAACAGGAAAAATGCTGAGAATCAACTGGTTTTCAGCTTGTAGACCCGCCTTTTATGGGATAATTTTTTTTAGTGGGTTAGTGCTGTTTTTATGGTTCTTTTTAATTGCTTGTTTTAAATGACCTGGTTTTGAACGGTCATTTATAATAGCCTTAAATAAAAAAGCAGCCATAAATATGGCTTTAAAACGTGAAAATAGTTTAAATTGAGCTTCTTTATTATATTGGGGCTTGAGGCTAACTCAAAATGGCAAACATATCACCAAGCGACGTGCGCGACACAATCAATGTCAGCACCGCCGATATACCCGACAACAAACTCCAAAAAATGATCAACCGCGCAGCAACCACCCTATCGCTGGAGCTCAACAAGCAAATTGACCCCGACGACTGCGTCGATCCAGAAAAAGAATTCATAACCCTACTCTCAGCCATCCACGCCATCTGCTACCTAACAGGCGGATCCGCTGTCGGCTTAAACTTCACCGTAGGAGACCAAAACATATCTGTCGCCAACAACGCTCCACCCTTGACTGTTCTGCAGCAGGAACTCGAACGCATACTTTCTATCCTCAAAAAACCGGTCCTGCGGAGCGTCTAACCATGCCTGTTCCTGAAGCATATTACCAGTTTGTCAAAGACAACGCACCCTATGTCTACGTTACACCCGGCGAAGGGCCAGATTTGATCTGGGGAAAAGCCGCTTTTGCCGCTGGGTTCGCCGTCGACTTTCTCTATGAAGCCTACTTTGACCCCCAATTTGATAGCCGAAGCCAAGAAATCGAAGTCAAGATTGCAGAACTCTCTGACTGGATTGTTACCCAGCAAATTACTGATGTCAACACTCAAGCATGTGGCGGTTTTGTCAGCGCCGAGGGCAGCACTATTTGCTACAGCGTTGATATCGGACGTACAGTCCCAGCCCTCTTAAAAGCATACGAATTAACATCAAACCAAGATTACCTAAACAGTGCAAAGCTGGCTGGCACTTTTCTCTATAACATGCAGCAGAAACCCAGCCAACTAGGCATACATGACCGCTATTACGGTGGCTTCACAAGAGCAGTAAACACCGCAGACGCTTGGCTGCCCCAGGTGGATATCGAATCCCTCTATGACTTAATCGCGCTTGGAATGCTTCAGGAATCTGATCCCCAAAACAAAGGCATCTATCAAACCATGGTTCAAGACGCCGTCAACTTTTATCGTCCAGGTCTAGAGGCGCTTTGGCTGTTTTTTGATCCTAAACCAAGCGGCGACGGCGCATGGCACCGAGTTGGGCTCGGCAACGAGACAATCTATGACGACTCAATCGCCTACGCCCTGCTTGGGCTCTATGAGTATGAAGGTTACAGCGGCTCTGTGCAGAAAACCTATCAGGCAATCAACGCTATCGGCTCTTCGCCGCTGTACCCAGCTTATAACTCGGGGATTTGTTGGGCAGGATACATCAACGTCAAAGCTAAGGCGTTGGCATGTGACTACTATGACGCTGTAGCAGCAGGCATATTAACCAAAATCCGCCAGCACCACGATAAACCATCTTACGATTTCAGCGCAAAAACAGTTCTAAAGCACCCTGACCAATTCATGTTTTGGGGGCTCAAACACGCCGATTTCTCGCCGATCGAAAACAAGCAGGCGATGGCGACGGTTTGCTGGTTAGGCCAATTGCTATGTGGCTATCAGCAGCCCCTAACCCGATTCACTCAGGTCTTAAACAGCAAAGCCGAAAACCTCACCCTGCACCCCTTAATCCAAAACGGCGATTCCCCGGCTTACGGGGAAGCCACAGACATAAAAGCCATCGTTTTACCGCAAAAAACCGAAGAAACCCTCATAGAACCAGGCTACCTACTCAACGACTATCTTGTACTCCATGCTTTTGCACCTATCCGCCGACATGACAAGGTGATCCGCAACGGCATCGACTACGAAGTAACCAGCATCCAAGACTTCATGCTAAAGAATGAAGTTGTGTTCCGCAAAGCCACGCTTAGGAGGATGCAGAGGTAATGTCGGAAACAGAAGACCCCGCAGTTACATTGACGCGGCTTCTCCGATGCCAAATGCATGTAGTTCTTGACAGCGGCGCCTTGGCGTCGGTTACGGTGTCAGGCGAATATCTAAACAGCGACGCACTAAAAGCGTGCGATGGGCAAGTGACGGTTGCATTGGTTGATTGTTTGGACCAAAAACTTGACTTGACTGGTAAAAGCCGACTGAGAACCTCTACTTTACGTGTGAACGTCTGGGCAACCGACACGCTAAATGCAGGCGAAACAGGAAAATCAATTCGCCAAAAAACCAGCGAAGAGATTAGCCGCATAATTAGGCAAAGCCGGACGGCACCAAACCACACAATCTACAGTTATGTCGGTTTAAGCCCCAACGGACCAAGCAACAAAGCATTCAGCGGCGACTCAGAAGCAGCTCCAAACGCCGAGTGGACAGAATTATCAGCCGACGACTACGAAAAACTCTGGTACAGCGACGACAGCCGCTGCCAAATCAGCGCCTCTGAAAACGGCAAGATTGCAGCCCTGCTGTTTGGCTTCAAAATTGAAAGCCGCAGAGCCTCAGTTAAGCAGGCAGTGTTCAATTTTGAAGGTTACGGGTCTGCACCGAGCGCCAGTGGAGTGACCGTTAAAGTGTGGAACGACACGGCTGGCGTTTGGCAGGACAGCCAAAGCAGTCAGGCAGGGCAAAACGATGAACTCCTAACTTTAGCAGTGAACGCAAATTTACCAGATTTTATCGACGATGAAGGCTACGTTTGGTTCCTCGCCGAAACCAACGGGGCAAGCGACGGCGTTTCGCCTGCAATGTTGTGGTGCGACTGCGCCTCCTGCTTGGTAACAGTCAACGGCGTAACTTACTGCGACATAGTCAGCAGCCGCAGTCTTGACCGCGTTGATGTCAAACCCCCAATTTACCGCACAGAATTCACCGTAAAATCATGGTTAATCGAAAAACTAGGAGAATAAAAATATGACACAAACATATGGCTCCCAAGAGAGCAAAATCTACTACGTCGAAGAGACAAGCTTCGGCCAAACCCCCCAAAACCCAGCGATGCTCAGCATACCAGCAGAGAGCATTGAACCACAAATCAACCCCAACAACATAAAAATCCGCGGAGTAGGCTCCGTCGATTTGCAAGGCATCAAAAAGGGCTATCGTGCACCAAGCATAAAGCTGGCTTTTTCACTGCCAAGCGATGCCCCAATCAATTTCCTACAAAATGTCCGCGTGGAATTAAACAAATCACTGAGCGTGCAGGTGCTCTACTATAAAGGTGTCTTTTCGGCTGCAACCGACATTATCTCTCTGCTCTATACTGGATGTAAATTTCAATCGGCAACTGTTGAGTGCAGCATCGATGACGTTGTGAAAGCGAATGTGGAACTGCTCAGCCAGGACCTGGCGGCTTCAACCGCTAAAATCTCGGGTGCAACCTACGCTGATTACGGCGGCGCTGTGCCCTTTTATGAGAGCTACATCAAAAAAGACACAGCAACCCTTGATCGGGTAACTGACTGGAAATTCAACGTCAACAATAACCTCAAGCAGGTGCCGGTTATACGTAGCTCCAACGGAAATATCCTCAAGTATCTGCCTAATCGTCAACGGAATTTGAGTGGCGAAGTCGTTTTTGAGTTTGAATCCAAAGAGGAATTCGACGATATAATCAACGACAATGAATTCGATTTAGAATTCGGTTTAGGCGGATCAAACAAAGCTGTTTTCAGCGACTGCAAATGGGAAAACATCTCTGCCCCCACAAAAATCGAAGACCTTGTCAGCCTCAAAGCCGCCTTCGTCGCAAAAACAATGACCATAACCTAGGTGACAACCATGCGCAAACAAACCCTAACCATAGGCAGCGAATACGGCGCCGAATACGCAGGAACCTACATCTTTGGCGAAATCACATGGGCTAAACGCAGCCGAATAATACAAAAACACACCAAATACCACCCAATCTCTGGTCAGGTGCAGGCAAGCGACTTCATAGCAATCCAAGCTGAAACAATTTGGGCAGCACTAAAAGAGCAGCCCCAGACAAACCCACTCTCGCTTGAAAAACTGCTTGGAGAAGAAACCGGCGTTCCCATAGCATTGGGCGAGTTGCTCTCTCAAGTAGTCAACGGATTATGCGCCTTAACGCAGGAGGAAACAGCTTTTTTATCCGAGCCATCCGCCGCCAAAAACCCCACCCAGCAATCACCGACTTTCGACTCTGCAAAGAATTCGGCTGGACTCCCACAGAACTCGGCAGGCAATCCGCCCGCACCATCCACCAGTACACTGTTATCCTCAACGAAATAGACCGACAAGCCCAAGAAGAAAAAACAAAAGCCGAAAAGGAAGCAAAAAAACATGAGCGTATCCATTAGCCTCGATATTTCTAGCGGAGAAGAATTTGCCCAAGAAATCAGCCGCTTCGATGCTGCTATGAAAACCCGTATCCGAGAGCAGCTGTTGGAGTGGGCGCAGTCGGTTCAGGCGGATGCAGAGCGGTTGGTGCCTGTACGAACAGGCTATCTGCAGAGTACAATCTACGCTAAAAGTGTGGATTGGCAGATAGAAGTCGGCGCCGAAGCTCCTTATGCAGCCGCAGTTGAATTTGGCACCCGCAACATGCGCGCCCAGCCCTATCTTAACCCAGCCATAGAAGCCTATCTACCCAGTCTTGAACGGGTTTTGCTGGATGCTCTGGATTCAGCGAAAGCGGAGGCGCAACTATGAGTTTCCGAGAAATCGCAGTCACAGTCAGAGCCATTAATCACGCAAGCACCGAGTTTAACCGTATCCAAACCGACGCTGAAGCCTTAGCAACCCGAGTCAAAAGCTTGGGTGCAGCAATCGCTGGCATCGGCGCCGCAGGCTCAGCCATCGGATACATCGCCAACCAATTCGGAGTCCTAAACGATTCACAGACAAAGGTCTTCACAAGCGGCATGATGGTTGTTTCCGTTATGGGCATGTTTATGCGGACAAGTGCAGGCGTGGCTGTAGCTCAAAAAATCTATTCAGCTGCAACCGCGTTTGCCACTGCAGTTCAGAACAGCCTAAACATCAGTTTCGCCACTTTCCTTGCACTTACGGGAGTCGGCATAGCCGTTATTGCAGCTGCAGCAGCAGCGATGTATGGCTTCGCAAATAGCATGAACACCGCAACCGCAAGCGTCCAAAACTTCAACACCACCGCATCCCAAACTCCAGCCTCAACACGAAGTATCACTCGGGCAGGTGAAGCTGAACTTTATCGCCGAGGAGTTGAATAAGATGAGTGTAGCTGCCCCGTCAGTAGCCATCGTTTTTGGTTCAGTCACACCGCCGCAGGGAGATGTGATTGAGGCAACTCTACATTTAGGCTGCACAAAGGAGGTTAGCAGTTTTGAGGTTGTGCTGCAGAATTGGAACGGCAAATACAGCCCAAACGGCTCATACCCCATTACTGTTGGTTTAGATGGAAGTATAAGCGTCGGCAGAGGCGCAAGCTGCCCCATGTTGATAACATGCCGCGTTGAAAACATCAAATACCAGTCTTCGCCAACCGAGAATTATCTGACTGTGAGCGGCCGCTGCTGGGGAGAACGCCTCTTCCGCCGAGTCGTCAACGCAACTTACGAGAACATAAAAGGCGAAGACATCGTCAAAGACCTCCTCGACTACTATGTCGGCTTAAGCCATGTCCGCGGCGGCGCCGAGTTGGTTGAATCAACCGACACCACCTACACCAAACTGGAGTACAATGACACCCCAGTCATGGATGTTTTACGAGAAATCGCTGACAGCGCCGACAAATCAGGCGTTATAGGATACGATTTCCGTGTTGCCCCAGATGGAAAATTCGAGTTTTTCCCAAAAAACTCTAAGACAAACAATGTAGATTTAGCCGATCGAATCGAGAACAGTGAATACACAAAAGACATTACACGTGTGAGAAACCGAGCTACTGTCTATGGCGCAGCCAACAAAAGCGTGCCAGCCGACAAGGACCAGTGGACAGAGAGCCTCACACTCAGCGACGGAGTTTGGATCGCCACCTCAGGAACAATAAGCCTGGATACAAATACAAAAATCAAAGGCACAGCAAGCATAAAAACAACCGCCCAGAACCTAACCTACGCCGCCTGCCAACTGACCCTCAACAGTGGCAACGAAGTAGACCTTGACAAGTACCCTACACTCAATTTCTGGTTAAGCCGAGAAGCAGCCTTCAACGGAAACGCCACAATCACCCTTCATGACATTTACGGCAATCTCGCATCTCATGAGATGACACTGGGAGACTCAAAATGGTTCCAAACCCAAATCGCCGTAGGCAACAACAGTGCAGATCAATGGCAGATTCCAGCTGCCTTTAACTGGAACATGGCGAAGCGTTTTCAGGTTACATTATGGTTTACTGGTTTAGGCTCTGGCAGTTTCTGGGTAGACGGCTTATACTTTGGTGGACGCCGCTTCGGCAGCATACAGAACGACTTGACAAGCCAAAACACAATTGGACTACGCGAAATAGTTGAAGTTAACGAGGAATTAGCCAGCGACAACGAATGCGAATTCCACGCCAAAGCTCTACTGGGTAACCTAAAAGACCCCGCTGAAACCCTGACCGTTCAAACCTCAGTGCTGGATTATGGCATATCACCGGTACTTGCAGGCGACAAAATCCACGTCACCCTACCAAACGAAGGCATAAACAGTGATTTCCGAGTGTTAAGTGCCGAATATAGGGTAGACGGAAAAACCCAAACCCTTGAGACAACCCTTGAACTTGGAAAAGAAAAACCCCAGCTCGCAGATTACGTTTATGCACTCCGCAGCCGAACCAACAACCTAAGCCGCTACAAGACATCGAAACGGTAGGATGCCGCCATGAGTAAACGTGTAGTTGTTGAAGTCAACGCGCAGTTGCATAAGGAACTACGCAAAATCGCAGTCATCAATGATCTACGACTGCACATTTTAGTCAACGCCATATTGGAAGACTGCCTTTCTGACGAGGAAAAAGTAAAAGCCTTGCTTAAACAGCTGGCAAGAAAATAAACCCCACACCTAAGTTATTCAACGATGTAACAACACATCTTTATCTGTTTTCTCCACCTTTGATATTCGCTCGGTGGTTTTATGCATCATTACAAGAAATATTTGGCGATAGCAGGATTAGGAGTCGTAATGACCGCGGTTGGTTTAAGCCTCTATAAACATGCAAAGAAAGAGGAGAAGCATTCCTGGTGGAAATGCTGCTAGCTATCCGAATCTGAAGTTCCACACAAATCTAAAATATTCGAAAATTAAGAGTGTAGCAGGCAGGGCAGTCTCAAATCCTTTTAACCCATTAATTGGGGTTTAGCACTTTCTTTTTTTCTAATTTCTAATGTTTGCTATTAAATCTACAAACAATATTTTTAAATGTAGACCTGTTGCTATACTGTTTAGATGCGGCATCCATGATTGAAAAGTTACATCCCTATGTAGTATTCCTTCCGATGGAGAAGAAAGATAAGATTCTATCCGCAATATTTGGCTCCAAAGCAGGTGTCGACATCCTAAGATTTTCCCTCAAACAGGGAATATCCAGAAACATATACCAAAAAGACCTCGTTAAAAAACTCAACTACTCCAACAAAACAATCATTGAAAACCTCAAATCCCTAACCGCCTTAGGTGTCTTAAACGAGAGCATGGAGAAAAACGACAAAGAAGGCCGCATAATCTGGATAAAAGCCTACCAACTCACCAATCTGGGACGCTGGTTTGCGCTGCTGCTAGCCGAAGAAGAAGAGTTAACAGAAGCAGAGAAAACCGAAATCCTCCAGAGCCTATTCCGCACCTACGTTAAACAGGTTAAGCGTTTAGCCGAAGAAATCGGGATAAACAAGAAAATGCTTGAAGAAACTTTCCGTGAAGAAATGAAGAGCAACCTCTAAAACAGCCCCGTCTACAGGCGCCTTTTAAGTTAGATTTGGAAAAACAATTTTATATTACAGACTTGCATTTTTTGCGTTAACGCAAAAGGTGCTCAGATGAAAAAAATTGTTGCTTGCCTCCTGCTGCTGCTTGCTGTATCCACCTTAACAGCTGCTTTTGCCCCCAAAGTATCAGCTCAAACATCAAACGTAAAGATCCTCAGTTACAACTACTACTTTGACACAGCGGGTTTAGTAACTGTAGTGGGCGAGGTACAAAACATCGGCTCCAGCATACTCCAGACGGTTGTTGTGCAGGGTACAATAACAACTACGGATGGGGCTTCAGGATCCTCAGGCGCCCAGGCTTACTGCACTAATTTGCTTCCCGGACAGAAAGCACCTTTCTACATGGAGTTCCCACCGAATTACCTTGGCTTGCAATCATGGTATGGAGAACAAATCGCTAATGTTTCGCTGAGTATTTTCCGAGCGCCAACAACCACTCAGTACCAATACCAAGATGTTATCGTGGCTAATCCACAGGCTACCCCAAAAACAGACGGCACCTACTACGTAAATGGCGAACTAAAAAACATAGGAAACCAAACTGCGAACACAATCATGGTTTTCGCAACATTCTATAATTCGGAAGGCAAAGTGGTAGCGGTCGGCGACAACGTAAACCCCGTAGCATCATTGGTTCCTCAGGAGTCAGTGCAGGTTAGTGTTCCAGCCTTCGACGTTAACCAAACACTCGTTAATTCAGAAAATAAAATCGCAGGTTACAGTTTACTGGTTGAACTGTCGTCCCCATTATTCAACGCCACCAGCGAGGCACCTGCGCCAACCATTAATCCAACAATATCTCCCGCCGGCACAACTGGGCCAAGCCCAACTTCCAATCCAAATTCAAGTTCACCAACAACTAATCAGGCAAACGCAGACGGTAACCAAACTCTAACTTATGTGGCAGGCGTTGCTGTGGCTGTCATCGTGGTTTTGGCTGTGATTTTGCTGCTGAAGAAACGGAAGTCTAGTGTGAGCGCCCCTGTGACAGCGAACAGATCCAAGCGGAGTGGACAGGGCAAAAAACATCAAAGGTAACTTAAGATGTGGAAAGCCTTTATTTTGGAAAAATGTTTTATACCGCAACCTATCTTTGTTGGCGTAATAGAACCCTTGGGCATGATTAGATGAAAAAAACACTCGCGTACTTAGCACTTTTACTCACGATATCCTCTTTAGCGTTAACTCTAGCTCCGACCGTTCATAGCCAAACAGACGGCGCCCAAGTCGTAAACTACAGCTACCACTTTAACTCCCAAGGGATGCTTGTGGTGGCTGGCGAAATCCAGAATACTGGACAAAACATTTTGCAATCAGTCATTGTTTCTGGCACAGCAACAGACGCTTATGGCGACGAAATGCTATCTGGAGATGTAGTGTGGGCAAGTAACATCCTGCCAGGGCAGAAGGCACCGTTCTTTTTCCAAGTCCGCTCAAACCTAACTCAGGATGGTTCTTGGATAGGCGGAATCAGCAGTGTAAACGTAAAAGTTATTCAAGCGCCTACGGGTACACAGTATCAATATCAGGGAGTAACAATTACTGACAACAAAGTTTCTACGGGAGCCTCAGGTGAATATACGGTGAGCGGGAACCTGAAAAATACTGGCGATCAATCTGCAAGCAACGTTGCAGTGGTGGGAACCTTCTATGACTCCAGCGGGTTACCGATTTCAGTGGGGTATTCGTCGAAGATAACTAATATGGCGCCTAACGGAACCAACACCTTCTCACTTACCGCGCTTGATTCCAACCAAACTTTGGTCGGCGGCAGACAAATCAGCAGTTATGCTCTTATGGTGCAGATGGATGGACCCCTGATTAGTGGAACACCTCCAGCGCCTACAGTGGTTACGGGTCCAGGTTCAGATTCATCGGGCACAACAAACAACAACAATAATAATCTTAGCCCAATCTATATCGTTGCCTTCGCAGTGGCAATCGCTGTCGTGGTTGCAGTGTTAGTTCTTTTAACCCGGCGTAAACCAGTAGAAATAGCCACAAGCAAACCCTCGAAATCCAAAAAACGTAAAAGGAGATAAAACCAGTTCCTTGGTGCACTCAAGTTGGCAGATGGAGTGTGCCACCCTTTAAATATTTCCTGCGACCTCTGATTTGTCTATGACTTTCCGGTCTCAATCAAGTCCACGAGGTTCAAGCCGCCAATTCTCAAAGTCTGCCCATGAAAAGAAAACCAAAGAGAAAAAGAAGCGTGCAGGCGCCAAGTATCTCCAAGAGGAAACTCCAGAGGTTACCGCTAAAGAGATTGCAGATAAAACTGTGGCTAGCTTGGGAAGATTGGGTAATCAGATTTTTGCGCTTTCACCATTCAGCCAGTACTTTGATGATTGGTTAGTTAATCTCCGCCAGACAGTTTCAGAATTCGAATCTAGCCCAGCTATAAAAGTGGATGAACAATTCCAGAGGGAGCGAGCGCAATTATTCTTAGACATTGAGGGTGCACTAGCCGAAAACCGTCTTGCAGAATCCAACTTAACCCAAGAAGCAAAAGCCCTAGCCGACAACAACCACCTAATCGTGGAAGCAGATAAAGAATACGCTGAGAAGACAAGAGACCTAAGCAATAAACGCAACACTGAACTTCAGCGCTTAAGCAGAGAAATCCGTGACTTAGAAGAGGACTTGGCGGCTCAGCAACAAGTAAAAATCAGCTTCTACAAGTTCGGGGAAAAGAAAAAAGCGGCAGAGAAACTTGCGCAGACCAGCCAGAAACTCGCATCAACCAAGAATCAATTAGAAGTGACTATTCAGAATTTTACTGCTGAACAGGAAAAACTCCATGATAATTACGAGAAACGCAAACAGGAATTAAACGCGAATTCTGACCGTCTACATAAGGAATTGGAGAAACTCGAAACCGACACATCCACATCGGCAAGGCAGACTACCTGCAATGCTTTAGCTGAATCAGTTAATAATTTGCTAAAAAGGATGCCTGCTATTACTGGCGAAAACTCCTCTTCCTAATTTTGCCTCTAAATCTGGATTTTGTTAGGGGTTGGCTCAGGTTGACCCATCAACATCTTTAGCGCTTTCACTTCATCCCGTAAGGCGCCAACTTCATGCTCCAAGGCGTTGGCTTTTGCATCTGCCACCTTTTTAAGTCCATCAAGTTCAAGCAGAAGATTCTTTTTTTCAGCTTCAAGTGCCTTGATTTTGTCAAGTGTGTTTTTCAGGCTCATGCAGGTTTAACTCCTTAGCGTTTACTTATTAAGCTGTTTTGCACTTAAGACTTTTGCAATAACAGTTATTAATCATGAAGCGACATAGCAATATTTGAAAGCTAAACATGTGTCGAGTTTAGATAGATGCAGTTTTATATAGGGATTCGTAAATTACACATAATTAATCCGCCCGTATTGTTGGATTGTGACTAAATGCGGAAGACCATATTCAAAAAGCTCGAAGCACAGGGGCTAATCGCCAACTATAACCGTCTACGAAAGAACTTGCCGCCTAAACTTCCTGACCGCGTCTTCATCTGGGATGAAACCTTTCGGGAAGGCATCAAAGCACCTACCGTCTACTTAACCTATGTCGAACAGGTACGGCTTGCCAAATTAATGGATGAAGCAGGCGTATCCGTAGTTAATGTTGGTTTTCCAGCTCTCTCAGAGGAAGAAAAAAGGACAGTTAAACGCATCGTAAATGAAAGTTTTAGTCATACAAGACTGGTTGCGTCCGCTGAGCCCACAAAGAATAGCGTAAACGCATGTCTTGAATCAGGCATAAAAGAAATCGTTATAGAGTCACCTATCAACGGGTTAAATTTGCAGTATAAACTGAAACTGACTAAGGAACAGGCGCTACAACGTATCACTGAAAGCGTCGACTACGCCAAGAAACATGGTGTAGCCGTCAACTTTACTCTTATGGATGGTACACGAACACCGCTTGAGGATATTATTCAGGTTTTTGAGGCGGCTGCGGAAGCAGGGGCAGCCCGATTAGCTATAGCTGACAGCGTCGGCTTCATAAGACCGCTCTCCATGCGCTACCTCATCTCACATATACGCGAAGGCTTACCAGAAGCGATCAAAAAGAAAGCACCTCTGGCTATTCACTGCCACAACGACTTCGGCTTAGCCTCAGCCAACACCTTGGCAGCCATGGAAGAAGGCGTCTCCTATCTGCACACCTGTATTGCAGGCTTCGGTGAACGTGCAGGCATAGCACCATTCGAGGAAGTTGTAACCGCCGCCGAATTACTCTACAACATCGACACAGGCATAGATATGGGAAAAATCTACCGCATCGCCCAGTCAGCCGAAAAAGCTTTTGCCATGCCAATCCAGTTTCATAAACCCATCATTGGCGAAAACATCTTCACGCATGAGGTTGAAAATGAGGTTGAAGAAATGATGCAGCAACCCCTCGTTTTCGAGCCATTCCCACCAGAAATCGTGGGCAGAGAAACCATGATATTTATCGGCAGAAACACAGGGCAAACCCTTATCCAGAAACTGCTTGAAAAAGCAGGCATCCGTGCGTCGCCACGCCAGATGGATGAGCTTTTCAGGCGTATCAAGGGTCCCCAGGAAAGCCTCGATAAAGGCGAAGCGCAAATGACCTACTATCAAGTCAAGAAACTAATGAAAGACCTGCTGAAAGGTTACACGATGGAAGAGTTCTGGCGCTTGGTTGAACAAGTGACACGCCAGCGACCTAAACTGCCAAAAAACAGCAAAAAGCCGCTGCAGACAGCCGACCAATTAATAACCTAATTCTTCACTAATTTTTCGTTTTTCTTCTTCTGTTGGTTTTTTAGGGTAGTTGTATATGGGTCCGCTGGGTTTTTCGTTGTAGTAGGGGCGGTTACAGTCTGGGCAACCTGAAGTAAGGAAGGGTATGCCGTTGGCAACGGTTTGTTCTAAGACTTTGTCTTTTAATCCAAAGCCAGTGATTTCGCCGTTTACGCTGAAAGCCATTTTCTTCACCCTTGCTTTGCCGTTTACGATTAAGTATCTGGCAAGCTGTATTCGCCTGTATGATTGCAGTTTCGGCGGTGAATTGCCTTCCAAAGCGGTGCCCCGCACGGGAGTGAAAGCGAACAACGCAGGTAAAACACCCATATCTGTGCATTTTTGGATTATTTCAGTTGCTTCTTTTTCAGTTTCCCCCAGCCCAACAATTACATGAGTGCTGACATTGCCTCTGCCGAAAATCGTTAGAGCCTCAGAGAGGAGGCGGAACTGGTTTGTCCAGCTATAGCAGCTACCTTTGACCCTGTTAAATACTGACTCGGTTGCTGCATCCAATGCTATGCCTAACCTGTCGACGCCAGCCGCTTTCAACAGCCCAATGTTTTCTCTGTTTTGGGGTTGACATGAAACGGAAACTGGCACAGATGAGGTTTCCTTAATTTTCTTTACGAGTGCTTCAAGATGAGAGAAGACTTCTGGGTAATTGAGCGCTTGAATGCAGACTCTTTTGATTTTTTCTTGTTTAACCGAATTTGCGAGCGCTGTCAGGGCGTCTTGGGTTGGATAGGTGGGCCATGTGACTCTTGAGAGCAACTGACTACTGCTTTTGCTGCCCCGAGCTTGGGGACAGAAGCCACAGTTAGCCACACACTTACCTGCAGTATAAGTCATCAGGTAAGCCGTTGTTGGCGCCGTATCCAATTTACCCTTCAACAATCCAAGGACTATGGCGGTGCCTAAGGAAAGGCGAATCTGCTCTGGCAAAGCATCGGTCTGTGTCAAATTGGCACCTTTAAGAGGAAATGGTGGAAGAGGGCATATTTAGTTATGCAGTATGAGTCTGGACGCGCTCGAAGTTGCTTTTTTGGAGTATGAGACTTCTTCGGTAGTTAACGGTGAAGCTTGCGGTGCGGGTTGCAAAAGATATCAATGCAAAGACTGAAAAACCTATTTCCACAAGCATAAAAATCGGTGTTGCAGGCCAAAGCAAAGTTAAGCCGATGGCGATGTAGAGTACACTGCCGATATACTTGCCTAAGGGGTCATAGAGTTTTTTTGAGTAGAGACTAGTTATGATGAACTGACCAAATGAAGCCGCTATTAGAAGGAGTATCCAGGCTGGGTAATAGTTGCTTAATGTGAAAGCGACGAATATGCCGCTGATTAAAACAAAGTCTGTTACTGCATCGAAGTAAGCGCCTAACTTTGAGGCAACCTTTAGTTTCCTTGCGACATAGCCATCTATCAAGTCAGTTATTTGAGATAACCCAAAAACTACTATACACAGCAGTGAGTTTCCTGTGCCAAAAAAGTAGAGAAAAAGGGGCAGAGCTGCGATTCTCAGTGAGCTTATGCCTGAGGGAATCAAAGCTTTCTTGTTCATGGCTCACACCTCATGGAGTTAATTCGCTTGCCTGTTCCCGAAGTAAATCGAAGTTGCGGTCGCTCCTAAACGACGTCAGCGACTGAATGACGGTTCCGTTGGCATCCCTAATTATTTTGTTCATCGCATTTGCAGCGTTGAAAGGATCCAATCCACCGCCTATGGTAATTATGACCGTGTTGATGCCGTTTAAGTTTCCGATGCGGTGAACCTGACTAGTTACGGTTGGTGCAGGGTTGAAGTCATAGATTGCCCAAGACAGCACCAGCAACGAATATTTGGAGATGTTTGTTGGCGCCTGTGGGCTTGCAGTGGCAATTTCTACTCGCCAGCCACTGAACGCTAAGGCTTCTGCGTAGGTGTAGGTTATGTTGCGTGCGAAATCGGTTAGGCCTGGATGATAGATTACTAGAGCCGTTTTAGCGCCGTCTTCATTTAACACTTGTGTCTCAGTTGAGACTTCCCGATAAACACTGTACTCTAGGTAGCCTCCAAGGCTTAAGAGCGCTGCAAGCACGATTAAGATAGCAGATAGCAACATTTTCTTCCACCTCTTCTGTGGCCAAAACCTCAAGGCATCTTCCCCCAAACGAGGAATAAGTCCAGATCACATTTTCTTGATACTTTACCATTTTTTGAGTCAATGTTAATTTTCCACATTTTTATCATTCCTTTAATCGACATTGGAGAATGATCTGGGTATAAACAGTGACGCACTCGAACTATACACCAAAGGTGAACTGGGAATCAAAAAATTATGGCTTAGCCGAGTCCAAGTTTTCTTCGCTTGGCTCAGGCATCAGTTTTTCCTCAAGCATGTTGAGGCGGTTAAGGCGGTTTTCCCATTTTCTGAAGAAGCGGTACTGGAAGATCATGAGGTAAATGCTATAGACGAGGAAGCCAGCTAACACCGCTAACAGGATGACGCCGCTGGCAACAAACCCCCTCAACAAAGTTTCGTAAAAGACAAAAAACAACACAACAAGCATAATCACTGAGATCAGGATGCTTACGACTGCCCCCCGCTTGAACCTGTTGGTTTCTCTTTCCACTTGATAGAGGAATTCATGAATGGTCCGCACAGGATACTTTTCCTCGTTATCTTTAGCTGTCATCGCTTACTCCAACATTTTTATTGTTATATAGATGATGCACCACTGGTGAAGTCTCACAGCAGTGACGGCAGCGAATCCCGCAGGGCCGTATAGATTCTTCTTCCCTCAGCGGTAAGCAGTATCTGCCCTTCAACGGTTTCGTCAACAAAGCCCTTGCCTTTCAAGTAGCCAAGGTGTTTTAGGAAGTCATCGTATGAAGCATCTGTGGCTTTACGCCAAACATGCGTGCGCAACTGGTTTTTCCCAGAGAAAAAAAGGTACTCTAGGATTTCAAATCGTATCTGCACCGAACCCTTGCGTTTATCAGCCATCAATACACCGTATCTGCTGCCTGCTGCCTTTTCACCTGTTGAATACTAAACTGTTAATGGAAAGTGTTTAAAAGGTTAAGGGTTAATGGACCTTGCCTCTTTACTGTTTAGTCTCCGTTTCATACGTCGCTTCTGTGCTGCTTGTAGGTGCTTGCACAACCAGTCTGCTTGGATTAGACGCTGAAACCAAAGTGCACTGTTTTACTTCAATCACTGATTGTTGTTCTGTATAGAAGGTTTACCCCTACTACTTCTACAGAAAAAAGCCAGTTGCACTCTTGTTATCTGCTTGCGGATTACGCCACAACCAACCAGGAACCCAAAGCTGACGCAGAAGCCAAAAAGCCGTCGCCTACGCAAGTCGCTGGAAGAAGTTGAAATAAGAGGGGTCCACGGCAACAACCAAAATAGAAAAACAAGCACCCCTAATCCGAGCGTAACCATTATGTAAGCGAACCGCGCCTTTCTGCATTGTCTAAGCCATGATGAAGCAGAGCAGCATTAAGCAGATTGCACGCCAACGGATCAATATACTGTTTGGGCAAGCCAAAAAAATAGCCAGAACAAACCCTAAACTCGCAGCAGAATACATTTGCCAAGCCCGCCGCATTGCTATGGCAGCCAAAACCCGGCTTCCGCTGGAGTTCCGGCGCCAAACCTGCAAGGAATGCAATGCCCTGTTTGTGCATGGCGTTAACTGCCGTGTTAGGGTAAAACAGAAAAGGGAGCCTCACGTCGTAGTAACATGTTTAAACTGCGGGAACCAAACCCGTTATATGACTAAGAAAAAGGTGCAACCCACATTTGAGCAAGATAACAACACGAATGAAACGCCATGTTAGGCATGTATTGAAAGACGAGAACCCGACGATTTGGGTTGGCAAAGACGGCTTAACAGCGCAGTCCATCGCTGAAATCGAAAAGCAACTGCAGAAGAACAAGATGGTCAAGGTGCGGATTCTACCCGCGGCGCTAAAAGAGTTGACGTCTGCCGAGGAAATCGCAAAGAAAGCAGCCGCAGCCACCGAAGCAGCGTTGGTTGAAGTCAGAGGGCATGTGTTCATCCTTTTTAGGAAACGCAGAGCAGTTGAGCCTGCTCCAACCTGATATTACCTTTGACGACCCCTTGGTTTCCTGCTTTAGGAACGTTTAAGCGCCTGTTGGGAAAACCTTATAGCTTCAGCCAATACAAGATGTATTGAGGGGTTTCCTAGCATGCAGGTAATAGGTATCGTTTTACTGTTAATCAGTGTAGGTTTAGTTGTTGGGCCAGTCGGCGCCGTAGTGATCATTTACCGCGATGACTTAACTGGGCTTGTTGTTCCGCCGGAAATTCAGGGCGCATTAAATGGGAATACAAACTTCATCCTCAACGGCAACTTTAACAGCGTCAGCGGCAACGACGACCCAGGCTCCATTCTGAACAATTTTGTTACCCCCACCTTTGTCAGTGCAACCGTTGACCAAGCCGCAAACACATTTAGCGTTAGAGTCAACGTAACTAACCCCCTCAACTACGACTTAACCCTCAACGTCTTAACTGCGGAAGTCCAAACCCCCGATGGACAAGAACTATCAACCATCGCCATAGCCAACCCCATCACCATACCCTCGGGGCAGAGCACAATAATCCAAGTTGACGGCGCCTGGACGCAGGCTGGAGAAAACTTCATCGCCGCCCACGCCCAAGATTCACAAATAACTGTTGCGCTCGCCAACATAGTTGTCGACGTGAATGGGATACGGGTGGAAAGGGATAACCCGCTTACTGTATCAATCCCGATTTCCCTATCGGGCGTCAACTTTACGGGGCAATAGCGATGGCGAGACAAATCAACTATGTAGCGCTGGCTGCAGGTGTCCTAACGCTGGTTTTGGTTGCTGTCTCCGCTTTTGTTCCATGGTGGCAATTCTCTGTGGGTAACCCCTCGTTTGCTACGGTTAATTTTTCTCCGGTTAACTTCAATTTTGCTTTGTTCAATACTTTTATGACTGTGCCTTTGATCTGGGCTCTTAACGTTGCAAGTCTCTTAATTTTGCTCGCCGGCGGCATCTCGTTACTGATTTACTCGGTGTTGCCAACAAAATCCTATGCTAAACCGCTGCTCGGGTTTGGCTACAAAAAACCCCTCTACGCCTTCATCATATTCATCGTTGAACTGCTTATCCTATACTTCTCCGCAACGCTTCTCAGCGGCATGAACTTCCCTCTAATCGGCTCTGCGGCGCTGACTCTGCCCTCAGCGTTTATTCCTGGCGGTGTAAGTGTTAGCGTAGTGGTTTCTGCCGCTTTCGGATGGACCTTCTACTTTGCCATAGTTGTGGTGGCGCTTTGCATCGCAGCCCGATTCTACCATAAGAAAGCGGCGGCTCAACCAGCAACCCCAGTTACCTTGGCGGCTCCAACTGCTCCGCCTCCACCCCCATAACCAGTATGCAATCTACCGCATAAAACGAAAATAACCGCGGTTAAAATATAATTGTCATGAACATTACCTTGATTGGCATGTCTGGCGTTGGTAAAAGCCGTATTGGGCAGCTTCTGTCAAAGAAATTGAATTACCGCTTCATTGACGTTGACCGCCTTATTGAAGAGGAGAATGGCGGGAGATTGCAGGATTTAATCGATTGTTTGGGTGACGCCAAGTTTCTGGAGTTGGAAGAGAAAGCCATACTGGGCATAGGTGAGGTTTGTGATTCGGTTATTTCTCCGGGCGGCAGCTCCATTTATTCGGAGAGGGCTATGGGTTTTTTGAAGAGTATCTCGAAAGTGGTGTTTTTGGATGCTTCTTTGGAGGAGATTAAGCGGCGCAGATTGAATTTTTGGGGTAGGGGGATTGTTGGTTTGAAGGAGAAGGGGTTGGAGGGGCTTTTTTTGGAGCGGCTGCCGCTTTATAGGCGTTATGCCGATGTAACTGTGGATGTGGCGGGGCTCGGTGATGGGGCGGTTGTGGATAGGGTTATTGAGCGTCTTTTTTAGCATACGGTTGTCAATTCAGGATGCTGGTAAACGTCAGATTAGTCCCTTCAACTTGAGCAAAACGCTACAACCAGCCAGCAGCGCCATGCAAACGCCGACCCCGAAACAGACGCCGCTGTCAAGCATGTTGGAAGAAGAAGAATAAGGGCGGTGTTTTCTTCTTCTTAACATAGAAAAACAAAAAAAAACGTTTGCAGTGCTTTATGGAGAACCATTTAATACCCTCGAACCCATAAGCATGGCAGAGTGCTCAATCAGCAGAGGAATCACCCCGCAAAAAGCCTACTTAGCATATGCTTAACCAATGAATAGGCGGGTTATTGACTGCCGTTGGCACTAAAGTTTGTTTTTTGTGTTCCGAATACATTTATATTTGGCTTCATTGTTTTACTGCAAGGAAAAACCAATAGGATAGAGCATCTTTGACGACTCCTCATGACGTTCCAGCTTCAAAATTCATCGACCGATTAGCAAAGTACCTGCGCGAAAACGTTGACGAAGTCCAGCCGTTACCCTGGGCAACGTTTGCTAAAACAGGCACACACGTCGAAAAGCAACCCCAGAACCCAAACTGGTGGTACACAAGAAGCGCATCAATTCTGCGCAAAGTCTACATTCACGGCCCAATCGGCCTAGAAAACCTCCGATCAGACTACGGCGGACGCAAAAACAACGGCGTCAAAAAGAACCATGCCACCAAAGCAGGCGGCAGCGGCATACGCAAAGCCCTTCAGCAACTCGAAACTGCAGGCTTAATCCAAACCACCCGACCCCAAGGCCGCATCATGACTCCTAAAGGACGCAAATTGATGCAGGAAGTCGCAGGAGACTTAGCCAAAGAACTATACAAAACTGTCCCTGAACTGAGGAAGTATCAAGGCGAATAGGAAACCATGTCAGATGACGAGCTTGAGCAAATCAGAAAACGAAAACTTTTGTCTATGCAAAGCCGCCTAAGCGACGAGCAGAGGCAAGCTCAAGCTGAACAACAAATTGAACAGCAAAAACAGGCGCTCCTAGCAAAAATATTGACGCCTGAAGCTCGGCAAAGACTCAACAACCTTAAAATGGTGCGCAAAGAATTCGCCGAGAACATCGAGTTGCAACTCATCGAGATGGCGCAAACCGGCAAACTGCCCATACCCCTCTCAGATGTACAGCTCAAATCGATCCTAATTCAGCTTCAATCAAGGAAGCGAGAGACAACAATCAGAAGGATATAACATATGGCAAGAGTAAAACCAACCGCGAAAAAACTCCGCTTAGCCAAAGCAGGCAGAGAATCACAATCAGTACCAACATGGGTTATAGCCCGAACCGACGGCAAAGTCAGAGTAAACCCTAAACAGCGACGCAACTGGCGAACCCGCAAATTAAAGCCATAAGAGAGGAAAATAAGCAATGAGCAAAGAAACTAAACAGGAACCAGCATCAGTCCAAGAACAAGAAGAACAATTAGCAGAAGCACCCCAAGAAGAAATAGAAGAGCAACCACAAACAGTCGAAGCCAAAGAAGCCGAAGCACCAGAGGAAGCAGAAGCCGTAGAGGAAGAAGCTAAGCCGAAACGTAAAAAGAAAGAGGAAGAAATTGTCGAGGAACGCTTCTACACTATACCTCTTCAGAAAGCCTTGATCAGGCCACCTAAAAAACGGGCTCCACGCGCTATGCAACTAATCAAGATCTTCGTAACTAAACACATGAAGATGGAGATGAAGGTTACTGAGGAAGAGGAAGAAGAGGAACTGCCCCAACTGATTATCAGCAAAGAGGTTAACGAGAAGGTTTGGGACAGAGGAATCGAGAAGCCTCCGCGCAAAATCAAGACGCGTGTAACCAAAGACAAAGACGGCAACGTCACCGTTTACTTGGCGGAAAACCAGTAAACCAATTTTTTAATTTTCCTTTATTGTTTTAGAGATTAGTTTTCTTTATATGCGGTTCTTTTCTAGACTCATTTTTTGGGCGGGCATTAATGAGCGTTTGTTGCTCTGTCGACTCTATCTCCCCTTATTTAACAGTAGTTCAAATGTTTGGGTTACTGTTTTTTTATTTTGGTTGTTGCCGTGGACCCCTCTTATTTCAACTTCTTCCAGCGGGCTTGGCAGAAGCGCCTATTTCGGTTTGGGCTGGTTTTGGCGGCTGCAGACTGGTTGTGGCGTAATCCGCAAGCAGATCAGAAATTTTTGATTTATTGTTAAAGGCTAAACAAGTGAAGGCTTAAGCATTGAGTGGCTAAGCGGGTGTGGAGCGGAAAACATTAGGCAGAGGCATCTGCAGAGGTTTCAGCTGACAGTCTGCACATCTGCCGCAACCGAAAATGCACTCCACTCAAAGCGGCCATTGCTGCTCTGCAGAGGGCCTCTAAATTTTCCCCGAGGCTGCAACTGGAGGCGACTGCTTTTTATCAATGCAACGCTTTTCAATGTCTGACTTGTTGTGAAATAATGTTCTTCGCTACACGCATATCATGCCTCCATGCTGAAGCCGGTTTTTTGTGATGTGGAAGCGTGTACCATTTTCTTTTTTCGTGACAGGAAGTACTGGACGAATAGTGCAAACAGCAGGCACTAGCATGACCTATTAGTGGGGTACTTTGGCGTAGGAACAAAAGCTCTCCCCCGCCTGAAAGCAATTTTGCTTCAAACCCAGGTAAACAAAACAGCCCTGCCGTCCTTTCCCTAAAATGGCAGAAAGAAAGCAGCGTGTAAACCACGGTTAGGCCAGGGTTCTTTTTTAATTTAAAAAACTCATGAATATAATGTTAGGAGTTGCTGGCTAGCATGAACCAGTGCAAGTTTAACTTCGCTTGCTTTCCACGCAAATGAGCTAAAGCGTTCAAATAGCGACCGGTTGTTTCCGTCTGGGTGGGGGCGATTTGTTCTATAAGGGGTGATGTTTAAGTGAATGTTTTTAGACATTCACCCATGCATCTGTCGGCATCGATTCTGGGATAGTGAATTCTATCGTCAGTGGTGCTGTCTTCTCTAGTCTGATTTCAATCGTCACATCGGAGCGTGCTACTGCTACATCTGAGCCTAATGCTACAACGAGGTAACCTTTCTCGCTTGAATCTAAAGCTTGATCGCCGTTGCTGTTCTGAATGAATAGTTTACTCTGATTCTCTGTCACTCCAGATAGCATATCATTGAAGGTTTCGCCGGTTGCTGATGCGTTAGTTCCAACGTATATGTTGGACCAAGCGTCTGTGCCAATCTTCATCGTTACGACTGTAGTGTTTTCGTTCATTGAGACATATTTAGTTCCAAAGGTTTTTAATGGAATGAGTATTCCTGCAACGTAGGAACCATCTGCTGAGGTTTTAACAAATGTGGTTCCATCAATAGATAGCGGTGTGCTTGCTTGTTGTATGCCTTGCTGGATTACGGTTTTGCCCTGCTCTGTTGCGAAGAGACCCTGGTTGACAACCATGAAGCTGAAAACAGCTGCAATGATGACGAATGCGATTAGTATGATTGCTGCTTCTAAACCAACTATAGCTCGCTTCTGCTTAGCGAAGTCACGGAGGTGTTTTTTATAGTTCATTCTTTTTTCCTCTTTATGTTAGCCTCATTAAAGCAGTTTTTATATTAATCACTTATGAAATGACAATACGCATGACAGCATAAAACTGACAATACTGATTTTTAATCACTCTAAAACTGAATAAAAACAAGGCCAATGCAGGCGTTATCCGCCACCAAACCCTTAATGGCGGATTAACGCTGACGCATTTGCTTAATAAACAGCTACGTAGCTGTTAGCCGGCATCGACGCAGGCACTTGGAACACTATCGAGATTGTGGCGCTGTTCTCTATTCTTAATTCAAGGCTCACTTGCTGTCTAGCTAATGCTTGGGCGTCTGTACCTAGAGCTACTAGGAGATAGCCTTCCTCACCTGAGTTTAACGCTTCATCTCCGTTGCTGTTGGAGACCGTAAACACTACCCCTGTAGTTAATCCCTTTGCATACCCTGCGCTGTAGGTTTCATTCACATAGAGGCTGCTTGGCTCTCCAGTGACGGTTTGGTTTGCCATTTGGAACCCAACGAAATCGTCGAATTGTTTCCCAGTCGGATCATAAACTGTGCTGCTTGCATTATATCCGGCCCCGTTACTATAGCCCACATGGAGCACTCCAAGATACGCATTTGCCCAAGCCTTGTCGCCGACTCTTAGTATTACGCTTGTCTGGTTCTTTCCCATGTTGACGTAGTTTGTCCCAAACGCTTTGATGGGAACTACTGCGTAGTTAACTGCTGTACCGTCAGGTGTTGTACGAACAAAGATTGTGCCATCGACGATTAACGGTGTACCCGCTTGCTGAAGACCCTGCGAGATAACTGTTTTGCCTCGATCTGTCGCAAACAAGCCTTGGTTTACGACCATAAAGCTGAAGGCTGCAGCAATGATTACGAAAGCGATTAGTATAATCGCGGTTTCTAGGCCTACGATGGCTCGTTTCTGCTGAACAATCTTCATGAGTTGGGCTCGTACGGAGTTTCGGATTTTTTGGTTGCATGAAGGGCAACTTACCATGTGAAGTACCGAACGTGTGTGCCACTCGTAGTCGCATTTTGGACATTTTATGTTTGGTTTTTCTCTGTTCAACTCTCCCCACTTCCACCACTTATACTTCAACTACTTATACTACTTATTATTATTGTATATTGAGAGTCAATATTTAATAAATGTTTTGGTAGTCAATATCAAAACTACCATACCCAAACCATAAAAACCTCTAAAATAAAGCAATTTACACGAAAAACCTCGATTCTAAAACCAGCCGCTTACGACCCAGGCATCGGAATCTGTAAAGCCGGCATAGAACTCAAAGCAGTCTCTATCAACACATGCGCCGCTATCCAAGCAACGCCACTAATAACAAGCAATATACCCAAATTCAGGAGAAACGTTCCCCAATATGCACCGGAAACTGTTTTTACAGTTAAAGCGTTAACAACGGCGGTTACGAAAATCACAACGGTGTTACCGACTACAATCAAAGTAATGGGCATAACGCTAAAACCAAACGTAGACAATCCTGCCAAATACTGGGACATAAAGACGGAAAGGACCTCTAAAACCGAAAGAAGCACCACCGTTAAGGGCTGAGTCACTAAAACAACCATTTGAAAATTGTTAGCAACCACATCCCGCATTTTCCTGAACTCTAGAAACTTTACCACTCTATTACCCAATGCGTTTCCTATTACAAGCGGATCAGAGCCTCTGCCCAGTGAATCAAGCAGTATTTTATTGCTCATGTGCACCTGGTAAGACGCTGCTTCCTCAGATAATGTTTCTAGTGCCTGTCGATGATTAATATCAAGTTTAACCCTCGCCAAAGCTGCGCTCACAAGCTTACGTAAGGGACCCAGCTCCATATGGAGAATGAATCCAAGCGAAGTTTTCAAGTCAGTTGTAGATGCCAAGTTTTCGCCGAGGGCTTTGAGGAAGGTCGGGTAGTTCTTGTCAATTAAAGCAACTCTCCTTTCTAACAAGTAACCGAATATGCCAGGTACCGTTACGGCTAAACCTAAAATGATAAACGCGTAAGGTGCACCCAAGGTGATGTATGCGTAACCAGATAGTGCTGCTGAAGCTGGTATAAGTGTGAGTGCACTCCATTTCATCAGGGTGTATAGTTTCGGCGGATATTTTCCGATGTAAACGGTGCGTTCGGAAGGCGCAGAAGACCTAAAGAGAATATACATCAGGATTGTTGCTAGAACCGAAGTGATGTAACCTAGAGGTATTACGCTTGGGTCAATCATGAAAACTGTCATAATCACCAGCGTCATGATTAAGAAAATTGTGACGCTCTGAAAGGACGCGAATATGCCGCCTAAAGCCTCAAAGGTTTTAATGGTTCTAGAATAGTACCCCGAATACTCTTCCATCATCATAGAGGACTCTATTTCCAAGTAGCCTTTTGGTTCTATGCTCGAAAACGTGTTTGTACAACGCATAAGAATGTCCTTTAAAGGCGGCTTAACTGTCTTAGCAACTTGGGCTGTCGCGTTAGTTATGCCATATCCAAAGTGGTTTGCCAAGTTGCGGATTCGCCTAAAGATTTCGGAGTAGAATCCGTATTCTTTGTTATCCGCTATTGTGCCAACCATGTCAGAGGGCGACGTCTGACCAAGAGAAAGCGTGTACATATGAAAAATTACCGTCGTTAGAGCTTGGTCTATTCTCGACTTTAGGCTCCTTTTTTCTAAGTACTTAAACATGCATATAATGCAAACACCGACAGATACGCTGAGTATGGCTTCGATAAATTTTAAATTAAAAATAAAGTAAACGGCGAAAAGTGTGGAGGGCGCCAATATTAGGGCTAATCTGGCTCTACTTAAACCCACGGAGTTCTCAACTCTTTTACCCTACGATGAACCTCCCAGACACCCAAGGTTCGGACAGCGTTCATGGTTTTAGTGACTTCGCTATGTGTCGGGAAATTATCTGCTAGATAGTTGAGTATTTCTGCCCTAGCTCTTAGTTCTTCATAAATGTCCTGTATCCTGTCTTGCCCCCATCCTCTAAAGGCAAGAACTCTATTTTCAAGATGGAAACTTGAGCCAGTAAATCGGAATTGATCAACGTCTTCATCGTAGGTAAAGGTCGGTAAATAGTTTAGTCTACCCACTTCTGATTCGTACCCGATTACCTCGTTGATTGAGGTGCATCTTCGAATGAATTTGTTTCCTCTCTCTATTCTTGCTTGGAAAACTACAAGGTTTAATCCGTCAATGTGGCTTTTCGGAATTTCGATTGGGTAAGATGTTAATCTCTGGAATAGCTGCCCTAGGTTGCCTGCGTGCATAGTTGACAGTACAGGGTGACCGGTTTCGACGGCTTGAAAAGCTATTTTGCCTTCTTCGCCTCTTAACTCTCCTACGATTATGTAGTCAGGTCTTTGCCGCAAGGCTGCTTTTAGCAGGTCAAACATGGTTACCTGCACGCCGGTGTGCAGACGAGTAACTTCTCTAATCCAGTTTTTCTGGTAAACATTAATTTCAGGTGTTTCTTCTATGCTGATTATTTTTGCGTCAGAACTTATGAAGCTGGTTAGAGCGTTGAGGGTTGTTGTTTTGCCTGAGGCTGTTTCTCCGCAGACTAAGGCTGTGACGCCTACTTCAAAGAGCATCCATACATACGCAGCTAATTCCGCTGTAAGTGTATGCCACTTTATCAGTTGAGCGACTGAGATTGGTTCTTTTGGGAATTTTCTGATGGTAAAGTTGCTGCCTTTTAAGCTTATGTCTTCGCCGAAAACTATGTTGAGTCTGGAGCCATCGTCTAAATGAATGTCGATGATTGGGTGGGTGTAGCTGAGGACTTTTCCATGTCTTTCTGCGATGTTTCTTAAAAGTTCGTTAATTCTATCCTGCGTAACGTCTACGCTGGTTTCTAAGTTGCCAAACATTCTATGATAAACAAATATGCTGCCTGCGCCTGGAATGCTTATGTCTTCGAGTTGCGGATCCAATAGGAACCCATCTAAGAAGCCATGGCCGATTTTGTCCCTGAGAAAATGGTATAATAGGGTTTTTTCGTCGGTTCCTTTGGGGATCTTCACCATTTTTTCTTTAATGGTTCGCCTAAAAAGTGAGGCTAAAATCTGAGCTTTCTGTTCACCGTACTCTTTTCCCACAACTATTCTGGACACTGCCTCTTCGATTTCTGCCAATAATTTACCTTCTGGTTTAGGCGGCTCTATGATATTGTACTTGTTGGCTCCTTCGCCCATTGTAATGTGGACATAGATGCCTAACCCTAAGGGGTACATTATGTTAATCGGATTATCCAAAGGCTCCGTTTCAAGGTTAACAGTGTATTTTGGGCGTTCAGGTAAGCTTTTTATGTAATCCGCCAAGTACTGATGCTTTTGAACGGCTTCCTCTATTGTTTCATATATCTCATCGGTAAAGAGCCCTAGATCTTCCATTTTTTCCGTGGGTTTCTCTTCTTTAACAGGCGCTTCTGGTTCCGTTTCAATTTTTGGGGTGCGGAATCTCAGACGCGCCTTTACCTTCATTTGTGTTAGAACCGAGTTAGGCATCCTATATAGTCACTCCACTTAGCGGCATTACACGTAAGCCAATCTGCGGATTAATTGCAAGCGTAATGGAGCTTTTTCTTTCGCCGTTTACACCCCAGAGCTTAACAGTTTTCAGCAGTTTCACATCAATTCCTGAGATGCATGCATTTTCCATTACAAAGTAAGCGTCGGAGTTTGCTCTAAGCTTCATTACAGACTCTTGAGAAAGAAAATCTGGATGAATAGTGAGAATTACGGTTTTACCATTCGAAACAAGGTTCTTTATATGAGTAATAAATGTGAGAAACTCATAGAGGGGTGTATCAATCGTGAGGACACTTAAACTATCTATTACTACTGTGTCGTAGTTTTGTTTTTTTATTTCTAAGAAGTTGGTGGTTACCGCTAAAAAGTTGGAACTCATCGTTTTACTCCATTTTCCGCCTCCCACATGCAGAGGGTAAATTCTCAGGTATCCATACATGTAGTAGTTGTATGGGTTCAGCCTGATGGATTCCATCATCGTGAGGTATTCTTTAATCATTGCCTCACTGGAGATAACGTAGACTTTGGATTTGTTTTTGAGCATAGAATGCACGATTTGCTGAACAAACACTGTTTTGCCTGAACCATGAGCGCCTTCAATAAGTATGAGGCTAGGCGTTGGGATTCCGCCTCCGAGATCTCTATCTAATTCTGGAATACCCAAAGGGACAGTGCTCACTACTGCATTACCCCCTCTGAAGACGCGGCCGCGCCAATGTAGGAAGCAAATGTTACTGAAACTATGTTTTGGCTGGCGATAGGTTCTGCCCCACTAGGCAGGTCGACCAGAATGCTTGCCTGCTCTCCCGGGTTAACGAAGTTATGTGTTGCTGGGTTAAGGGTGGTGTTGGTTGATGCCACCTTGATTTCTTGTATGGTGTACGTTTCGACTGTGTAGGAGTGCCATTGAGTGTTGCTTCCATACGATATGATTATTGAGTTCCAGCTGTAACCGTTTGAATTTTGGAAAAAAATGGTTTTTGACCCGACGTTTCTCAGCGTGATTTGGCATTGAGAGGCGCTCACAGAGTCAACGCTTAGCTGCATCTGAGTATTAATTTTGTCTTGCTGTTTAATTATGTAGTCGTTTGCGGCGAAAGTGAGGTCTTGTGTGCTTGTAAACATGACCGTTGCCACTGTGGAAAAGACCGCTACAAACCCGATGAGCACAATAAAGGATGCGATTACTACAGAAAACCCCATGTTTTCACCTCAAAACGTTGGCGCGGAAAATTGGTAGTCACTTCCAACTCCCTTCGAAGGTACAATTCTAGCTTCTAAGACTGTGTTGTCTATTGAGCCTGTCGGGTACGCATAGATGGTTGCTGTTTCCCGGGGCTCCCATACACCATTGCCGTTCGCATCAACCACCCTGAAGGTTCCGCTTCCAGCGGATGCTGTAGCGCTATAAGTGTAAAGTTGAGCTTTACCATAATCACCTGCATAAACATCCAAGAACGTAAAATCACTGATCGGTAGTTTGCCGGTGTTCTTAGCGTAAATAACGTAGGCGTAGGGTTCTGAGGTATTTGCGGTGGCATAAACGATGTCTACCTGGGTGTCAATGGTGGTTTTTGCATCGCTCACCCCTTGATTAAACTCGTTTTGCACAACGTTTCCAGTGTAGAATGCGCAGGCAACAAAAGCGCTTGCTAAGACCACGGACGCTATAACCATGATTATGTGTGTTATGGTTACAGAGAAACCCATTATTTGTGCCTCTATTGGCCTTCAGTGTTTTTGAGTTGTTGCTCAGTTATATCTATGAGCGCTTCTAGGTCTTCAGGGTCAACTTTTGTCTTCGATACTGTAGCAGCTTTATAGAGGAACAGTAACAGATGGGCTTTTGTGTATCCTATATTCCTAATTTTTTCGGCTGTTAAAGCTAAGGAATAAATAAATTCGTTGGCTTGTTTTGGCAGATAATTTGTCATTTCACCCATGTCTGCAAGGTGGCGAATGTCTTCCGCTGTTAAGCCAGAATCCAGCATATCCCAAACCCAATCCAAGTAGGCTGACGCTTTGACGGATTTAGTTGGGATAGAGGGTTGGAGGGTTGTCACGGGTTTTTGTTCTGGGATGACTTCTTTTTGGGGTGGAGGAGCGGGAGACTCAACATGAGCTGGGGTCTCATCTGTTCCTATCATTAGTGCTTTGGCACCTGGCGGTAACCTGGCTTCGTCACTGGGGGTCCTCAAAAGGTTAAAGGGGTTTTCCATTTCACTTACACTTGAACGTATATCCGCTATGGATTTTTTTAGGTCCCCGACTGCAACTTGAACTTCACTTGATAAGCCATCAACATGAGATTTCAATTCTTTTAGCTCGTCTTTTTCTGTTGCGTTGATTATAATCCGGGGCTTTTCTTTGCTTTCGCTGTTCAAACGTGCGTCTGAACTGCTCCCGTTAGTAGGCAAACTAGTATATCTCCTAATGTGGGGTGATTTTGTTCATTTGTTATCTTCCGAATAATATCTAATTTATGAATTTCAAATCAATATCCATAAAACTGAGTTATTTGATTAGCAAGTAACCCGTCTTTTTCATTCCTAAATGTGCCTTTTAGCCGTGAACTTTAAATCTGGGACTCCAGAACATTATTGTCCGTAAAAGTTAGGCGGTTAAAGTTTTTTGACTGTTTACTTATCTAGCATAGTCGGAAGTGCCAGCATCGGCGTATACTCGTTGGCAACAGAGAAAGTAGTGGTTATTCCAGTTATGGTTCCGCAGCAGAAAGCCCAAGAATACGCAGATTGGCTCAAAGCCGACTTAATCTATACATCCATCAGCGGCTCAGTCCTCATAGGTGCATTAGCCAGCGCCAACAGCAACGGCATGCTCCTCCCCAATTCAGTCCGCAGTGAAGAGCTTGACCGCATAAAAGCCGTTTTCAAAGGAAACATTACCGTTATGGAAACCAAAAAAACCGCCTATGGCAACCTGGTCCTCGCCAACGACAAAGGTGCATTGGTGGATCCACGTTTTAGACAAAACGAAATCAAGCAGATATCTGAGACGCTGGGTGTGGAAGCTGTGCCTGGCGAAATCGCCGCATTACCCTACGTGGGTTCTTTGGCTGTCGCCACAAACAAAGGCGTCTTAGCGCATCCTCTTCTCAAAGAGGAAGAAAAGAAAATCCTCGAAAACGTCTTCAAAGTCCCAGTTGACGTGGGCACAATAAACTGCGGTATCCCCTATGTTGGCACAGGTTTAATCGCTAATAGTCATGCGGCTGTTGCTGGTTCTATGACGACTGGACCCGAGATGTTTATAATTGGGAATGCACTGGATGTTGTGCAGGAAGAGAAAAATCCATGAAAGCTTTCAAAGTAACCGGTGAAATCAACAAGCCAGAGCTTAAAACTCAATTCACACGCGAAGTGCTGGCTGACAAAAGCGAGCATGCAGTCGAGAAAGTCTACGCTGAAATCGGCAGTCGCCACCGCGTAAGACGCCACCACATCAAAATAATCAGTGCAAAAGAAGTATCAGCTGACGAAGTTGAAAACCCGGTTTTAAAGAAACTATTAACCGAGGAACAATAATTTGACTCAGAGAGCCCCAGCTGAAGAAGAACTCCGCAGACTCAGCGTAGAAATGCGTTACCTCGAGCAGACTGCAGAGACGTTGCAGCAACGTATCAGCATGGTAAACGCAGCCATAACAGACTTAACCTACGCAAGCGCCACGCTTGACGGCATTGAGAAAGAGAAAGAGAACGCTGAAATGCTGGTTCCAATCGGTGGAAGCTCATACGTCAAAGTCAAGCTCTCAGACCCTGACAAAGTCATCGTTGGCATGGGCGCAGGCGTATCCATTGAGAAAACCCTCAGCGAAGCCAAAGTCACGCTTAAAGAGCGCCTCGATGAACTAGAGAAAACCATGAACAGCGCCCAACAGCAGTTTAGCCAAGTCGCCGAACGCATAAACAGCGGCAGAGGCAGACTGGAAACGCTGCTTTCAAGTGCAAAGCAAGCTAAACCTTAGAGCGAACAGCGATGTTTGAGAAGCTCAAGTCAGGTTTTAAGGGCCTAGTTACAAAGGTCACGACAACTGAGCTTAAAGAAGAAAATCTTACCCCGATTTTATCAGATTTCAAGATGAGTTTAGCAGAAAACGACGTAGCTTTTCCAGTCGCAGACAAAATCGGCGACGACCTAGTCAAGCGACTCTCAGGCGAACAAGTCAAACGCCTAGATGATCGCAAAAAAATCGTCGAAGACAACCTACGCCAGGTCCTTCTAGAAGTAATGATGACCAACATCCGCATTGACCTGCTCCAGAAAGGAGAGGAGAAACGTAAAAAGAAAGAACCCCTCACACTGATGTTTGTGGGCATCAACGGCACAGGGAAAACCACCACCATCGCCAAAGTCGCTAAATTCTTTCAGGACAAGGGCTACTCCGTCATTTTGGCAGGCGCAGACACATACCGCGCAGGCTCGATTGAGCAGCTAGAAGAACATGGCAAACGCCTAGGCGTCCGAGTCATCAAGAGCACCTATGGCGGAGACCCAGCGGCAGTCGCCTATGACGCCGTCAACCATGCCAAAGCCCATGGAATCAACATAGTCCTAATCGACACAGCCGGTCGTATGCAGACCAACCAGAACCTTATGAATGAGCTTTGCAAGGTCAAACGCGTTGTACAACCCGACCTCACCATATTTACAGTCGACTCACTCATCGGCAACGACGCTGTGATGCAGGCGGAAGAATTCAACAAAGCCGTCGGCATAGACGCAACCATCCTCACTAAAGTGGATGCTGACGTGAAAGGCGGCTCGGCGTTAAGCGTAACCTACGTAACCCAGAAGCCAATCCTATTCATCGGCGTCGGGCAAACCTACAAGGACTTGGAACTGTTTAACCCTGAAAAATTCGTCAACATGGTCCTCCGATAGCGCTTTTTAGGTAAATCTGTTGATTATCAGCAATGACGAACAGAACTACGTTGACAAGCTCCATGCAAGCCCCAACAACTACCTCTCCGAACTTGCCTTAGTTGCTAAAGAAGACGGAAAACTCGTCGGGCACGTTTTGCTGACAGAACCTACATAGCTCTGAAGAGTCAAAGGCTGAAGCCCTGCTGATAGCGCCGCTTTCGGTGGCTTTGGAGTACAGCAACCGCGGAGTCGGCTCAAGCCTTGTTAAGGAAAGCTTTGAAATAGACAAAAAGCGGGTTACAAATCCGTTTGTAGTCGGTGACCCAGCGTGTCAAGGTAGATTCGGTTTTAGGTCCTCTTCGCTTTTCGGTATACGGCGTGCTCCAGCGATTCCTGAGCAGTACTTTATGGCTTACGAACTATCTCCAGGCGCATTGGCAGGCGTAGCTGGAACCGTAACTTTTACTTAGGCTTCCTCGACTTCCTCGAGTTGGAAGCGGATTTTAGCGGGGTAAGCCCAGTATGCCCTGATAAAATCCTCAGTATTCTGGTCAACATCGACGGCTTCAAAAAAACCCACAAAATCACTCGGTACACCGTTCACATTTTTCGCGGTTAAAATTCTCAGGTTAAATAGGTATTCTTTGTTGACTACAAGGTCGGCCATGTTAATGTTTTGGGGGATTTCAACCATGAACATCAGGTTGGTTAAGGCGTCTAAAACCGCAGTTTTCCTTATAGCCTCACTTTTTGTTTTCACAACTACTAAGCGTTTGTCAGTTTTTCGAAAATTAAAGCCGCTTTCAACATCTAAAGAAGCCGACAAAGAATCACCAACTAAACCATGTTAATTCAAACATAAAAAGTCTCTATTTAACAGGCGTTTTGTTGCTTTGCCGTCACCCTCACTCTCTCCACATTAGAACAAACAGTTGGCTTTCACCTAAAACGTTGATATATATTCGCCAGTGGCTGGCCATGGAACCAAAACTGGGAGGGTTAACATTTCAATCCTAGCGATCCCCTGAATTTTAGCTATTTGCTCTTGGGTTAAGAGGAGTTGGCTAATATCCTTAAGCATAACATAGACAAACAAGTCGTATGCACCGCTTGTTTTTATTATAAGCGTATTATCCTTTACCTCCGTCAACTCTTTTATGACGTTCTCTGTATCGCTTTGTGAAGAAAAAGTAAGAGTAAAAATCATTATAGCATGGTATCCAAGCTTATGAAGATTAATTTGGATACATGGCTTAATAGTGTGATTTTCTGCAAGTTTTTTATATTTCCTCGAAACCGTATTGATTGAGGTTCCGATTTCTTTGGCTATTTTCCCGAAAGGCTGCATGCTATCTTGTAATAGTTTTTCGATAATTTGAAGATCAATCGTATCCAGATCTGTATTAATTTCATGTCTTTCCAAATTCATGCTAGTTTGTTTTTCTCTCTTTTCTAATTTGGGTTTGATTATTTCCAGATTTTCTGGTGTGTTTCTGACATCTGTCCAGTTCTCGATTTTTAAATCATGGACAAATTTGTTTCTTCTAATAATTTCCTTTAGTTTCCCCACTTCTTGCAGGTCCTTTAGGCCTGCGATAAGCCAAACACTGTTTTTTGCGTCTTTACCGAAGGTGGGTATATCAAATGGTAATTTTTTGATGTATTCAAGCACTTGTTCTATTTCATTTGGTTCCACATTCATCTGTACGTTGCAGATGGCGTTATACCCTAACGCCCTGCGATCAACTTGAATGGTTGAACCAACAATTACTCCCTCTTTTTCTAACTCAGTAAAGCGGTCCCCAATAGTGGCGGTAGATACACCACATTCTGATGCAATGTCAACGAAACTTTTTCGTGCATCCGCTAGGAGATGCTTTATTATTTTTGCATCTATAGTGTCTAATTCTTTAGTTATTCCTCCCCCTCCGCTTAATTATGCTTAAAAGGAAATTACATTTATCCTTAAAAGTTCTTCTTTTTATTTTAATTCCTATTTTTTCAAGAATTAGTCGTTTAGAATGATCTTTTATAGTTTCTCCTCAATTTCCCGTTAAAAGTGACAAAATTTGATAATTCGTCTAAAAAGTAAATTTTTTTCCAATTTTTTCTTGATTTTAGCAAATCTTATAAATTAAATCCTGTTAAATAAGTGATTGTTGGGCAATGGCTCGTTAGCTAACTCATCTGCTAGTTAGCTGATTGTCTCTGCCATTTAGTGTGACATTTAGTTGATTAGCGTTAGCTCCGCCTGTTGTCCAACGCAAAAAAGGAGAAAAAGAAAATGAAAAACAAATTGAAAATCGTAATCTCTCTCATTCTGATGCTAACGATGACTATTCCGTTGACTATTCTGCCAATCACTAAAGCTGATACTGCAACCGAAATTCCAACATTTCTACTACTTAACGTCGGACCTAACCCAATAGGTGTTGGACAAACAGCGCAGGTCAATGCTTTTATGAGTAAACCCCCACTCACCGCCGGACTCGGCGGTTCAGGCACCATGTACCAAAAAATAACAGTAGACGTTACACAGCCTGATGGCACAACGAAAACTCTTGGTCCATTTACTTCCGACGGGACTGGCGGAACTTGGTGTACATTCACCCCTGACCGAGCAGGTAACTATACTTTCAAAGCTTCATATCCTGGCCAGCATGTAGAAGAATATCTTACATCATTCCTTGGTGGTCCTCCGGTATTCTACAACCTTACCTACTTACCTAGCGAAAGTGACACATACACTCTCACTGTTCAAGCTGACCCTATACCCATGTACAATCCCCCAGCTCTTCCAGGTGAATATTGGTCACGCCCAATATATTCAACAAACTATAATTGGGCAACACTCGGAGGCAGTTGGCTCGGATTAGCTGCACCAGCTTTCGCAACCACCGGCGACTACGACGCTACTGGAAACTTCCAACCTTACAGCACCGCACCAAATACAGGGCATATCATGTGGGTACAGCCAACGCACTTTGGAGGACAGCCTGGTTCTCCAATATCCAATGACCAGATGAGCCAATACATGTCGACAACAATTGCATCAAACTTCTTTGAGCCAATAATTCTAAACGGCGTACTTTACTACACAGAATATGCAGGTCCCAATGCTCAAAAAGCAAGCTGGAAAGCTGTCGATATTCGCACAGGCGAAACACTTTGGACACGCTCTGCAGGCGAATCAGGCAATGAAGTCATCCGTATGGGGCAAATACTACGCTTCCATTCAATTCAGGAATTCGGCTCTTGGGCTTTCCTCTATAGCTGTCCTTCAGCGTCGTTCTTCGGCACACCTGGCTACTTCTCAATTTATGATGCAAAAACAGGCGAATACATGGCAAACATCACTGGCATTCAAAACGTCGGTTTCCTTGCCGACTACGAGGAAGAACAAGAAGGAACATTACTTGGATACTACACCGGCGGTGGTAACCTTACACTGTGGAACTCAACCAAACTAATGATGGCAAACAGCTTTGATAAAATAACTATCCGCCCAACTGGCACATACAACTGGTCACAGGGCATAGAATGGACCGTGCCAATCCCAACAACCATTGGCAACCAACCCATGAACGGAGCAATGAGCATCGCTGCACGAACAAAAGATGTAATACTTCTGCGCTATGCTCCCTCACCAGGGATGTTCTCAGCCCTCAGCTACGGCTATCAAACTACAGCAGGCTTTAATGCAAAAACAGGCGCGTTACTATGGGGTCCAAAGAACCAAACAATACCCAACCTACACGACGTTAGCATTCTTACGGCAGGCGAAGGGGTCTACGTGTTACACGATAAAGACACAGACGAAGCATACGGTTACTCGCTCACAACAGGCGACCAAGTTTGGGGACCAGTTAAACTTCCTGGAAACGCTTGGAGCCACCTTTCGCGTGCTGCAGAAGCGGCCTACGGTAGAATATACATTTTTGACTTCGGCGGGTACATTAACGCTTTGGATGCAGCAACAGGAAAAATTGACTGGACCTTTACCCCAAGAAGTGCAGGATATAACACTGGATATGGCGTCTATCCTCTGTGGTATAACGCTATGATTAGTGACGGCAAACTATTCGTTTCAGAGAGCCATATGTACGATCCGCCCGTTTATCCGGGTGCACAGCAACTAGCCATAAACTGCACTGATGGCTCATTAGTATGGGGCATGCTTAGCTTCACTGGAAGAGTGCCTACAGCTTGTGCAGACGGCTACTTAATACAGTGGAACAGCTACGACAATCAAATATACTCAATAGGCAAAGGCCCAACAGACACGTCAATCGCAGCTTCACCCAAAGTTTCAGAGCAGGGCAGCAGCGTTGTAATTGAAGGAAAAGTAATCGACATATCCGCAGGCACAAAAGATTCAGATAGGTCAGCACGTTTTCCAGACGGCGTTCCAGTTGTTTCTGACGAATCAATGTCTCCTTGGATGGAATACGTATACATGCAGCAGCCAAAACCCACCAACGCGACAGGTGTTCCAGTTGAATTATATGTAATGGACTCTAATGGCAACTATCGCAGCATCGGAACAACTAAGACAGACATAAACGGCTACTACAGCTACCAATGGACGCCTGACATAGACGGCAAATACACAGTCTACGGAGTATTCAGCGGAAGCGAATCTTATTGGCCTTCGCAAGCAGAAACCACCTTCGCAGTAGACCCAGTGAAACCCACACCTACTACTCAGCAAATCCAAAGTTCATCAATGGCTGATCAATATTTACTGCCAGGTATCATTGCCATTATCATTGCAATCGCAGTGGGCTTCGCAGTAACAATACTAGTGCTTCGAAAGCGACCATAAGGTGAAAACAAATCAAAGCTACCTTCCCTCCCTTTTTTAGTCTCTTCGAATTCAAGAGGGGCTGAGTGGGCTTCCGGTTCTTCATATTTGATGTTGCGATCTAGTTGCATTTTCTTTTTACTCCTTAAAGAAAGTGTCCGGAAGTCCCAGCAAACCCTTTTAGACAACTCGGTTAAAAGGTTCTTATTTAGGCTACTTTTTGTTTCGTTTTGAAGTGTCACGCAGGTTTTGAATGGGTGAGTCATCCGCATAGCCCTGTGCCGCCTGAGCTTTCTGCTTATAGTTTTGCTCTGCCAGCTTGGCTTTGCCTTCTTTACTGCTGAGTTCCACACTGTTTCCTATCTTGTAGATGGTTCTTCCTAGTCTGCGTTCGCCTATTGTTCTTGTACATTTTCCCATAAAAACTGATTCTGCATTAAAGGTTAAAAACCCTTCCAGCCTAACATTAATTGAGCGAGATTTATGAAGCAAGAAGTAGTAACCATCAAACAAACAATAATCATTCCCAACGCCACACCCAAACAAGTCTACGACGCCTACACTGACCCAGAAAAACACAGCGAATTCACCGACAGCAGAGCCACCGGCAAACCCCATGTCGGCGGCAAATACTCGACCTGGGACGGATACATCTTCGGCAAATACCTTGCTCTTGAAGACGGCAAGCGGGTAGTGCAGGATTGGACGACCACTGATTGGGAAGAAGGCTATCCTGCTTCCAAGTTAGAGTTGACTTTTAAGGCGGTTCCAGAGGGTACAGAAATCACCATGGTGCACTCTAACGTTCCCAAGGTGCAGGCTAGCGAGGTAGAGCAGGGCTGGACAGAGTTCTACTGGAACCCGCTAAAAGAGTACTTTAGCGTGCAATAATCTCGCTTTTTTTATCCATAGGATAGGATGCTTCAGTTACGTAAAAATAGCTTGAAGATTAGAAAGCTGAGATTTTACTTTTTCTAATCAGTCGCTTACTCGCCTGCCAAATTAGACGAATGCTTAATTCTGGGTTAATTTGGGTATAAATTTGAGGTTTTTAGGCGTTAATTTTGAAAAATTGTTTAATAAACGTTTGACAACCTACGTTTTGATGAGGAGGTGTAACATGAATAAAAAAGTCCTCGCAATAAGCATCACTCTGCTGACAACTCTGGCAGCCGTAACGGGCGCATTGGCGGTAACAACATTGGCGGCAGCAGACACAAACTCCACCAGCACAACAGGCACGTCAACCTCAAGCACTAACCAGGTCACAGACGTTCCACAATTCGGCGCAAACATGATAACCGGTGATCAAGGATTCGGCGGTTTCCGTTGCGGACGCGGAATGATGAATGGCTTCGGCGAATATGGCAACATAGTGGTCAGTTCAGATTATACCGCAGCAGTCAACAACATCTTGGGTAACGACACTGACGTACAGAACTTAGTCTCACAAGGCTACAACGTAACAGCAATCCATCCTATAATTCAAAACGTAATTGAAGCAGACGGAACCATCACCACAAAAGCATCCACCGCAACAGTGCTAATGACAAATGGAACCTCAGGCTACTCAATTGTCAACGTTGATGTAGCAAACGCAAAAGTCACCCAGATAACCACAATCACAAAGACAGTCATCGACAAAAGCAGCAGTTAAACACCTATGCAAAGCAAAAGCAGAACCGCAAAACCAGATTCACCTCCCCTTTTTCCACAAGTTGAGGCTGAAAGGATCCTGGAGTCGCATTTTTCCTTCTCCTAAAAGCTTCATTTTTTCTCTCTCCTTTTTACCTCTCCAGGACCCCTAGCAACCCAGAGTCGAAGCAGATGCCAAAAAGCAGTCGTCTACACAAGCGCCTGGATGAAAATGAAATAAGCGGAGTCGAAAGAAACAAAAATTGGAAACAGAATTATAAGATAACTGGTTAGCGTTTAGTGCATACGCATAAACGCGTAATCGGTTAGGCGTTCAAAAGGCATCCCCAGTACCCTGTAACCGCCTTCTTTTAGGATTTTTCTCCCATAAAATTGCGCTTGAGCTTTGGCGATGGCGAATTTGAGTTTTCCCTCGCTGAAACCCGACTCGTAGAGCAGTTTGTGGCGAATTAGATGGTAGTTTTTGGGTTCCTCCCAATCCTCCAGCGATACGCCATGCCCCTTTACACGTTCGTAGAGGGGTGTGCCCGGAATGGGATAGGGCATCGTAAACGATAGATAGTCAAGCGGCAGAGCGGAGGCAAAGCGGATTGTCTCAAGCACCGTTTTGTCGGTTTCTCCTGGATAGCCCAAGATGAAGAATGCGCCGGCTTTGAGCCCTGCTGCTTTGGCTACTTTAACAGCATTTTTTGCTTGGGAGGTTGTGATGTGTTTATTCATTATGCCCAGCACCGAGTTGTTGCCTGATTCTATGCCGAAGAACACCCTGATACAGCCTGAACTTTTCATTGCAGTTGCCACTTCAGTGTCCATTGTGTCCACTCTTGAGAGGCATTCCCACCCAATATCTAAGCTCCGCCTCTTGATTTCCTCGCAGATCGCGATTATATGCTTATTATTTAGTGTAAAGCAGTCGTCTGCGAACCAAACTCGCTCGTAACCTAACCCAGCGATCTCCTCTACCTCATCCACGATGTTGCCGACTGAACGGGTTCGCATGTCAGCGCCGAAGATGGGTCGACTGCAGAAGTCGCAGCTAAAAGGGCAGCCTCGAGACGTAATCATGGAGGTGGTGGTGTAACCGAATTGGGTTTTGTAGTATTTTTTGTATGTAGTGTTATCGAAGAGCTCGCGTGTTGGGAAGGCTAAGCTGTCAAGGTTTTCTATGAAGGGACGCGGCGGAGACATGATTAAGCGGTCACTGCCTCGATAAACTATGCCTTTAATGTCTGGCAGCGGTTTTTTCTGAGCAACTGCTTGAGCAAGCTCAACCATGGTTTCTTCGCCTTCGCCAACCGCTACTACATCAAAAACACCCAGAAAACCCTCAGGAGACCAAGAGGGTAATGGACCCCCGACCACGAATAGGCACTCTTCCTCGATCTGGCTTTTGATGGTTTGGGCGAGTTGTAATGCTGTTTTTTTCATGGAGAACATACAGTAGAAACCGGCAATCTGCGGTTTAGCATCCAATATTTTTTTGACTGCTTGGCTATGCCTCAGAAATGTGCAGTCCACCAACTCTACTTCGAAACCGTTTTTTTGGAGGTTAGCTGCTAAGTACCCTAAGCCTAAGGGTGGGAAGCGGAAGATAGAGTTGTCGTTGGCTGGATGAAAATATGGGTAAATTAATGCAACCTTAACTGCCATGTATTTTAAAACCTCAAAAGTGAAATTAACCGTTAGAACTATTTGCAGCTACTAAAATTATCTTTTTGTTACCTTAAAAACCTTCATAATCTGTAGTTTTTGGTTGCCAGGGCCATTTAAGGCTGTTTTGAGTTGTCTTTATAGGTGTTGTTGCCGAAAAGCGCCTTACATAACTACAACCAGCGGATAATGCCGCGGGCTACTTTTTTAATTTGGAGCCTGTTTTGGGTTGCTTATTGGTTGTGCAAGCATCCGCAAGCAGATACGTAGGGTCCATTAGTCTAAGCATTCGCTTGAGCGCAAAAAGGCGCTTAATGCTTCGCCTCTAATATATGATGGATGGTTTGCTTGGCAAAACTTTATTATTCCTCTGTGATTTTTTACACTCGGTTGAAAAGGAATACTCAGATCCTTCTAACCGAGGCTTTGGGTTGGTTTGACGGCAAATTTAACTGATTTAGGCTTCAGAAAAGGTGTGTTTAGCGAAACGATAGTTTCAACCTATAATCCTGATGGATCAGGCAACGCCGCGCCCATGGGCCTAAAACTCGTCGACGAGCAACATTTAGAGATGAACATTTTCAATACCGCCTCAACTTGCCGAAACCTGAAAGCAAAAAAGTGCGCCGTCGTAAACCTCACACATGACATAGAGGTTTTCTATAAATCAAGTTTTAAAGACGCCAACCTCGCCGGGAAATTATCTGCCGAATGGTTTACTAAGGCTGAAGTGGTGAATGCGCCGATGTTGCGATCTGCTGATGCCACAATTGAGGTTGCAGCAGACACTATGATGGAGGACGGCGATAGAACAGAATTCGTTTGCAGCGTGAAGCGTTTGGTTGCTACTGCACAGTTTCCTCAGGTTTACTGCCGCGCTATGCCTCTGGCAGTCGAAGCCATCATTCATGCAACCCGTGTCAAAGTATTCCTCACCACACCAGAGAAGCAGAAAGAGGTAGCTGAGTTGATTGAGTTAATCAAGCACTATGCCCAAGTGATCAGGCGTGTAGCTCCAGACAGCGAATACACAGCAGTTATGGCTGATTTACAGGGGCGAATCGACTCATGGAGGCTTAAGTAGTGAAGGTTGTCGTGAAGACTCCTGCCCGCCTACATTTGGGTTTGATTGATATGAACGGCGATTTAGGTCGCATGTTCGGCGGTTTAGGCGTCGGCATAAACCACCCAAACGTAATAGTAGAAGCCAAAACCGCAGGTGATCTCCAGATTACAGGCAAAGAAGTCGACATGGCAAAAGCCTTAGTTGACCGCTTCTCTTCAGCTTATCATGTGCAGCCCAACGTTTACCTGCATGTTGCAGAGACCATTACGTCGCATGTAGGGTTGGGATCAGGCACGCAACTCTCCATTGCGGTCGCTGTAGCGCTTGCCAAAGTGTTAAACGTTAAAGCTTCTGTTCCCGAATTAGCCGTCGCAATGGGACGTGCTAAGAGGACAAGCGTCGGCACCTCAATCTTTCAATGGGGCGGCTTCGTTGTTGACGGCGGCAAAAACATTAAAACCCAAGCGTACCCGCCGCTTCTCTACCGCCAACCGTTCCCGCTTGAGTGGCGCTTCGTCATCGCTGTGCCCAACCAGCATAAGGGTCTGTCGAATTCCGAAGAGAACCATGCCTTTGACAAATTAGCCGTTATGCCCTCTCTGGATGTGGCGCAGATCTGCCGCTTAACCATGCTCAAGTTGCTCCCAGCAATCGCCGAACATGACATCGAATGCTTTGGCGACGCCCTAACAAAAATCCAGGTCTTAACAGGTCAGCATTTCGCGCAGGCGCAGGGCGGTGTTTACTCTAGTCCAGTTGCTGCGGAATGCATTGAATTCTTGAAGAGTACAGGTGCGTATGGTGTGGGTCAGAGTTCTTGGGGACCAGCTCTCTATGCCGTCGTAAAGCAGAAGCAGGCAAAAGAGGTGCTTTCAAAAGTCAAAGCCTATCTGCGCAGAGGCGTGGGCGGAGAAGCTTTCATCGCTAAAGCAAACAACCGCGGCGCAACCATCAAAACGTTCGAGGCTTAAAAGTGAAAGTTCTCCTAGTTACAGGTCAGTTGGCACAGGACATCGTTCGAGGCTACGCTAAAGAAAGCGGTGTAGAAACCGAGGTAGTGGCGATGAAGCTGGCGGTTGCAGCTTTTCTGACGCCTAAAACCATCGCGGAAGAACTAAAAAAAGCCCAGTTAAAAGATTTTAACATGATTCTGGTGCCGGGCCTTGTCCGCGGAGACACCGCAGAAATCACAAAAGCAACCGGCGTCCCAGCTTTTAAAGGTCCGAAATACGCCGCCGACCTCCCAGCCATCTTAGACATGCTTTGCGATGTACAGCTCTCAACCACTACTCCCGCATGCGAATTGCTACAGGAGAAGCTTACGGAGAAAGCCCTGCAGGAAATCCAGAAAACAGAGGCACAGCGGAAACAGCTATTAAAAAAGCCGGGCAACATGGAGATTGGCACAGTGGCGGTTGGCAGAGATTTTCCCATGCGGGTGTTGGCTGAGATTGTTGATGCAGCCTTGATGGATAAGAAGATGGTTCAGTGCACTGCTAAACGTTTTGTTGAGGCAGGTGCAGACATCATCGATGTGGGGATGGTGGCGGGTGAATCGCAACCAAAGAAAGCAAAGCAACTTGTGCAGTGGGTAAAGCAGGTTGTTGATGTACCTGTTAGCATTGACACACTTGATCCAGCCGAAATAAAATCTGCCTTAGAAGCAGGTGCAAAGCTTGTTCTTAGCGGCGACTCGGGAAATATCGAAGAAATCGCCCCATATGCCAAAGATGTGGCAGTCGTAGTCATCCCTACTAACCAGCGCCAAGGCTACTTCCCCAAAAAAGCAAAAGAACGCGTCGAATACCTTGAAGGAATCATAGCTAAAGCAAAAAACTTGGGCATCAAGCACTGCCTTGCCGACTTAATTCTGGAGCCATCCGACATCTTGGAGTCTTTTGTTGCCTTCAAAGAATTCGCCGCCAGAAACCCAGAGGTGCCCCTTTTTGTCGGAGTCTCAAACGTGACAGAGTTGTTTGACGCAGACTCAGTCGGATTAAACGCCCTCCTTGCCCGCCTATCTTCGGAAGTCGACGGGAGCATGATTTTAGCAACCGAAAAGAGCACCAAAGCCAAAGGCACCGTGGCAGAAGAAGTCACAGCTGCAAAAATGATGTTCCTCGCCAAGAAACGCGGTTCCGTTCCAAAAGACTTGGGTCTTGACCTCTTAATCTTAAAAGACAAGCGAACCCACGAGGAGCCATACGACAAAACACTTGAAGCAACCGCAAAAGTTGCCGTAGCATCTGAGCAAGTGGAGCCTGCGGTTTTGGATCCGGCGGGCGCATTCAAGATTAGTTTAGACCGAGAAAACGGCATTATTGTAGCAGCACATTATCTCAACTTTGACCTAACCAAACCAGCAAACATAATCAAAGGCAAAACCGCCGACAGCATATACGCCAAAATCGTCGAGTTGGGGTTGGTGTCAAAGTTGGATCACGCCGCCTATTTAGGCAGTGAACTTGCGAAGGCGCAAATTGCCCTACAAACAGGAAAGGAATATGTTCAAGACGCTGAATTCTTTAAAAAATTAAGAAATTGAGCTTTATTGTTTGGGGACTGATTGGTCTGCAGTTGCGGTTGCGACCGGCTTGGTCTCCGGCGGGAAAATGAATTTGCGAAGCGCTCGAGTTACTGGAACACCAACCGCTACGGCGCCTATGATTAAGGCTAAGCGTTCCCACGGATAAATGTAGAATACAATATTCCATGTTGTCGTAAAGGCAGCTTGGCTCATGCCTCCAATTTGCCCCAGTATGACTTCATAGAGAATGCCTCCCATTAGGTGCTGCATCATTGTGCCGACGAAGGCCATAACAACAAAACCTGCGGTAATGGTTGCGGCTTTTTCGCTTTTGACCCATTTTCCTGCCCTGCGTCCCAGCGGTGATAACAGCACAATGAATGCTGCTATATGCATCCATAGATATGGCACTGTGCCCCATGGAGTAACGATGAAGTTTACTGTCAAGGGGTTTATGGCATAACCTATGAGTAATAGTGCATTTAGAATTACTACAGGGAGCCATTTGCCTTTTACTAGAAAGCCCAGTGATACTGCAACGACAAATGCTGGCAGGAAATCCAATCCTAAGAAGGGTGCGGGCGTGCCCAGTCCTATCGCAGCAAAAGTTCCTATGATGATGCTGACTCCGCCGACGAAGGGTCCTAAGAGTATACCGTATAGGGGAGCGAGGATGTCGGATAAGTGGAAAGTGGCTCCGGTGCCGATCATGGGTACTGTGGGTATTATTCTTAGGGCTGCGTATAGTGCTGCAAAAATTGCTATCATTGCGATTGTTTTTGCTGGTCGGTTTATGCTTTTCGGTTTACTCATGTTCCCTTCCTCATAACTAATATTTTTCAATAGGATGTAAAATTTTACACAGCCTAATAAAACTTTTCCCATACCCCCCATCGCCGACTTCTCAACATGGTGAATGCTTTAATCACCCAAACTACCCTAAGATAACTATGAAACCCACAGTACTCAACATAACAGATTTAGCACACGCCCAAACCGAACTAACCAAAATCGGCGTCCACCCAACCGGCACCCAAATAATGGCCCTAAAAGCAATCCATCGCAACGTAAAATTCCAAGCAGTTGACCCAAAAACCGCCAATATCATTAAACAAGAAATGCTCTCACGCGGAGGAGACGTTGCATTGGCAGGGACGGTCGGAAAATTCGAGGAAACAAAAACGGACATAATCATTATGGGTAATTTAGCGCAGTACATTCGCTTAATCAAAAAACTCAAATTCCAAACTTACCCTGACTGCCAACAAATCGCAGTTAACCTCCAAGAGCTGCTGTTTAAAAATTATGATATTGAAGCAGCACCAGTATGGTAGTCAATCAAGTTTGGGGAAAAATCAGAAGGGTATTCTCGAGCCGTCAAAGCCAATCTTCGAAATACCCAACTCATCCTTAACTTCCCGCAGCTGAGCCGCATTGAAAACTGGGCCGTCTCTACACACTCGATACTTACCAATGACGCAGCTACCGCATAAACCGATGCCGCACCGCATCAGCCGCTCCAAACTCGCCTCAAGGGGCAGTTTACGCTGCTCAGTCATTTCAAAGATTTTCTTAACCATCACTTCTGGACCGCAAGTGTAGATCATGTCGAAGCGTTCCTTATCCAGCAAAGTGGCAAGCGGCTGCGTTACGAGGCATTGGAGCCCTGCGGTGCCGTCTTCGGTGGTTGTGATGATGTTTTTTTCTTGGCAGACTCCGCCGATTTCCTTGACAAATAAGAGTTCATCTTTGGTTTTGGCTCCTTCAACGAATGATAAGCGCTCAGTCTTTTGTGCTAATTGCTTAGCCAAGAAAAGCAGCGGTGCTGTTCCTGTTCCGCCGCCGACCAAAAGAACTCTGCCGCGGCTTTCAGTGAAGCTGTTGCCGAATGGGCCTCGGATGCCGATTGTCGCGCCTGCCTCCAACGCATGCATGTGGCGGGTGGCGTCTCCGACGGCTTTTACTGTTACAGAAGTTACGCCGTTTGTGACATCCATGATGCTTAACGGTATCTCGTCTATGCCTGGAATCCACAGCATCACAAACTGGCCTGGCTTGGCTTTGTTACATAATTTATCGGTGAAGCTGAAGGTCTTAGTTGAAGGGCTTTCAGAGCGAACGTTCACTATCTGTGTTGTGCGCATTGTGTTATTTGCGGTGAGCAAGTCCAACAATCTCCTTTACACTTCCATATCCTTTTTTTCTCAAATAAGTCTCCACACCCTTAGTGATTGACCCGAAAACTTCGATGTCATCCGCGACGGCTGTCCCAATCTGCACCGCAGAAGCCCCCGCCAAGAAAAATTCCACCGCGTCCTCCCAGTTAGAGACACCGCCACACCCGATAATGGGTACTTCAAAAGCTTCTGCAATATCGTAGACACAGCGTAGCGCCACTGGTTTTATGGCTGCGCCTGATAAGCCTCCTTTTTTGTTGCTGAGAATCGGCATTTGTGTCTCCGCGTCAATCGCCATTGCTTTGAGTGTGTTTACTGCGGTCAGGGCGTCTGCGCCTGCTTCAACCGCCGCCTGCGCCAGAACTGTGATGTCAGCCACGTTAGGGGACAGTTTGACAATTAGCGGTTTGCTGATGGCGGCTTTTACTTGCTGAACCACTTCGGAGAGATATTTGGGGCTCTGCCCGATTTCGGCGCCTGTCTGCTTAACATGGGGGCAGGAGACGTTAAGCTCCACTCCGTCTGCGCCTGCGTCAGCGGCTTTTTTGGCTACGTTGGCGTAGTCGTCGGCAGAGTAACCGAACACACTCACGATTAAAGGCACCTTCAAAACCCGTTTGGAATACTCGATTTCGTTGATGAATACGTCGATGCCTGGGTTAGGAAGCCCCATGGCGTTAATCAAGCCTGACTCTGCCTGCACTACCGTGGGGTTTACGTAGCCTGGTCTGGCTTCGGTGCCGACGGATTTGGTGACGATGGCTCCAGCGCCCGCTTTGACTATGCGGGCAAAGGATTCCTCTGAGTACCCCATGACGCCTGAAGCCAACATCGTGGGGTTGCCCAGTGTGAGTCCAGCAAAGCTTATGCTTAATGGATTGTTATCCACACAAATTCACCGTTTCAATTCTAGGTTAAACACAAATAGTTAGATAAAGCTTCTTTACCCCGCAAAAAAACCGATAGGCGCTTTTATGTCTAAATTCAGTATGCCTGTGGGGAGATGAAGCTGTGAAGGGAAAAAAGAAAAATGAGGGTTTAATTGGGGTTTATTTCTTCTTTTTAGCCTTTTTATCATCCTTTTTTGGAGCTTTAGCCACAGCATTAACCTCAAAACTACTGATTGCCCCGTTTTATATTTAAAATTTACTAATCCCTAAATAGCCTGCCGCAACCAACTAATAAACCCAAAAAAAGGCGCTATAACAAAAATAGCCTCGAAAAAAGGCAAATAATTTGACTGTTTTGGGTATGAATCGCTCACTGTGCATTTTTAACATTTATCTGTAAAAATTGAAGAAACCGAATTTGATCACCCTAGACGCAGCAACCACATCATTCTGAACCTATCCGAACCTCTATTTGAAAAACCAATGAATAGAGTCTGACCGCTTACACTTAAAAGTACGAGTTAAAATCTTTTATATCCGCCCACTATCCACTAGCCCAAACAAGAAGAGACGACCACGATGGATTACACCGAAGCAAAAATGGGAAGAACATTCATCCTCCGACTCCGCCAAGGCGAAATCCTCCATGAAGAAATCGAAAAGTTTGCCCTACAAGAAAACATCAAAAGCGCCTTATGCTTTTTTTTGGGAGGCGCAGAAGACAAAAGCAAGGTTGTGGTTGGACCAAAAGACGGCAACGCTATGCCGCCGCAGCCAATGGTCACGCTGCTCAGAGGCGTCCATGAAGGAGCAGGCGTCGGCACAATCTTTGTCGATGAAACGGGAAAGCCAAAGTTGCATATGCATGCGAGTTTTGGCAGAAACGACAATGCAGTCACTGGTTGCGTGCGAATGGGTGTGGAGGTTTGGCAGATAGGTGAAGTCGTCATTTTAGAGTTAGTGGGAGGCTCTGCTAGGCGAGCAATAAACAAAGAAACAGGCTTTGAACTGCTGGAGTGTTAACCTAAGAAGCGGACTAGAAAGATTCGGTAGCCATACCAGCCGTAGTATTCGCCCCAGAATGGCTGGTCCTGTGGGTCCCCGAATCGGTGTGTAGCATAAATTGCCTGTTCAACCTGTGTGTAATCCAGGGTTGTGTTAAAGAATGGTTGGTTGATGCCAAAATCGTAAAGTATTATGTATTTTACGTTTCTTTGAACACAGAGATTTACAAATTCTGTTATGTTAAAGTCAGGCGTGAACGCATCCACGGGTAATGCTGGGTACTGCCAGATTTGGTCGCTTGACATATTTGAGGGCAAGTAAAACCGGAACATATCTTGGCTTAGCAAATTGAAGCTGCAGACAAGCACCGCCGACTGGTTTGCATCCAAGTGGCTTGCGAGGTATGCGGTTGCTTCCTGCACTGGGATGTGGATTTGGTCGCGGGCCGTCATTTGGTATGCTGCATAACCGCTGTAAGCCACTGCACCAACGATTACTGCGATAAAAGCGAGTCCTGCCAGTTTCTTTAGCCGCGCGGCTTTTAGTCCCACTTGCTGAGGCTTCCACCGTTGAACTTTGCCGTAGAGGAACATGACAAAGCAGGCAGCTGAAATGGCGAGAATAGGAAACAGCGGCGTCACATAGCGCCATTGCCTATTTGGGATAAAGGTGAAGAAGCCATAAATCACCAAAAACCAGGTTAAAAAGAAGATGTCTGCTTTGCTTCTGCGGTAAGCAAACAAGCCCAGCCCGCATAATCCCAAAATGAAAATCGGCAGGGCAATCGGGTGAACTGGGATGTCGTTGAAGGGCCAGGTCATCTCAACTAGATAGTAGATGGGAAGCGGCTGGAAGCGGTTGCTATAGGCTGGTCTATCCTGTCCCCCTTCAGTCATGACGTATTGGAGGGTTTGGAATTTTGTGACGCCGTCATAGTGGTAGATCATAAGGAACCAGGGCGCAACCACCAAGACAGCGATGACGAGGATGAGGAGAAACTTGGCTAAATTGAGCTTAAGCCGTTTCCGTGCAAGAAACAGTATGCTAAAAAACATGGCGAGTGCGGCAACGATAATCTGATACTTTGCCAATACACCGATGCCCAAGGCTAAGCCCGCAAAAACCAGCGCTCGGTAACTGCCTTCTTTACTTAGCCAAGTGTAGAAGGCAAACATAACCAAAGTGAAGGAGAAGATTAGCAGGTTGTCAAGCATTGTGACGCGGCTAAGCCAAAAGAACCCGGGCATAGTGCCCAAGAGTATGCTGGCTACTAAGGCGTTTTTTGCACCGTAGATGCGTTTGGTGAATTCAAAGAGCAGCCAAATTGCCAGAACCGAAAACATGACTGCGACCAACCGCCCAGCAACCGCGTTAACACCCAACAAACCGAAGAATCCTGTTGTGACTAAATCAAAAAGCGGAGGGTAATATCCATAGGTGGTCATGTAATTCCATGTTTGGCTCTCCATGAGGAGTTTTGCGCCGACCAAATGAGGCATTTCATCCCACTGCACCGACATGTAACCTAAACTGTAAGTTGCAGCAACGAAGAAAACCACCAGGAAAGCAAGCAACGCCAATCGGTACATGTGTCTTTCAAGAAACTTTTGGCGTGGAGACTGGCTAGGGCTGGTGGTTTGGGTGATGTTTGGGACCCCCTTTTTGGATGGATGATTAGTTGGGGGTTTCTAAAAAGAGTTTGCGATAACCCACCCAGAGGTGTTTGCTAAGTAAAATGCGCAAGTGATTTATGGCAAAGCAGCACCTTGATGATTCAAAGCCAAAGTTAGGTGGGAACCGCTTCGAGTACACATTTGCCCCAGAAGGAACTGTCCATCCTGCTGCCAGCCTACAACGAGGCAGCGCAGATACAGCGGTGCATAAGAGCAGTCGAAGCGGCGGTTAAGGCTTTTTGTGGTTCCTACGAAATAGTTGTCTCTGAGGATGGCAGTACCGACGGCACGGATGCAATAGTCGCGGAGATAGCTCAGTCAAACCCTAACCTCATATTGCTTCATTCAACGGCGCGCCTAGGAAAAGGCAAAGCCATCAAAAACGCAGTCCAAGCATCCAAGGGCAAAATCGTCGCGTTTATGGACGTAGATTTAGCCACTGACCTAGGATGCCTACCCAAACTCTACGATGTGGTCAAGCGAGACGGCGGCATGGCAATCGGCTCCAGACACATCAAAGGCGCATATGTTCAGCGCAGCACCAAAAGGACACTGTTTAGTTTAACCTACAATGCCTTTGTGCGCTTGCTCTTTTTCGATGGCATCCGTGACCACCAATGCGGCTTCAAAATCATGACACGAAACGTCGCTTTGAGGGTGCTTGAGGATTCGCATTCAGACGGCTACTTCTTCGATACCGAAATGATTGTGCGATGCAAAAAGATGGGGTACCCCGTAACCGAAGTACCCGTTACCTGGGTGGAACGCAATAAGGGCGGCTCCAAAGTCAACCCTATGCGAGAATCTAAAAAAATGGGGTTGGACCTGATAGCATTTAGGCTTAACCTGTAACTCGACGGGACCTCTGGATCATCCTTTTTATCCGTTGCAGTTGCATTTGCGCGTTAAGATAAGCGGGAACCCCTTGGCCATGTGCAGAGCAGTGACCAGCGACTATAGCGTCTATGACAGCTTGAACCGTAGGCTCCTCTGCTTCGATCTCAGTGTAACCAAACCCAATCTGTGGACCAAAATGTGCATCCGTCCCCGCTACACGTGGAAGCTTGAGTTTCTCTGCGGTTTCTTGCGCTTTTTTGACGCTTCTTTTAAAGGGAAACGCCCTTGCGTTTATTACTTCTATAGCGTCGAAGGATTCGCAGACTTTATCGCGGAGGCATCCTTTAAAGAGGACATAGGGGTGGCACGCTATGGCTACTCCGCCGGCTTTATGAATAAGCCCAACGGTTTCAACTGCGCTAAAGCCTCTGGGAATGAACTCACGGACGTTGAGGGCGACGATGTGGCCGTCGGCGCTGGAGACCTCCATGCCTGGGATGATGAGGAAATCTGTTTCTTTAGCGATTTTGTAGGCGCCATCTAAGCTGTTGTGGTCAGTGACTGCGCAGGCGGTTAAGCCCCGCTTTTTAGCGTAGTAGATGAGGTCTTTTGGGGTTATGAGTGAGTCTTTTGAGTAGGTTGTGTGCACGTGGAGGTCGGCGCGTATATGCATGGCTCCGCCTCACTTAGGCGCCATCTTCGAGCGAATCTGCGCCAACTGCTCATCTAACTTAGTTTCGTCTGCCTCTATTTTGTGGAATAGAGGTGTAGGCTTATTGATTTTGTGTCCCCCTTCTACGGGCACGGTTGCGTCTGCCCATTTGATTTGCTCTACGGCGCCTTGCAGGTTCAGTGTCCGCCAAAGCTGCTCTGCGGTCTGGGGCATAAACGGCTCAGAAACCACTGCAATAGCCTTCACAACCTGCGTAGCCACATAGAAGATTGTACCCGCTTTCTCCCTGTCGGTTTTCATGAGGTTCCAAGGTTCCTTAGTGTTTAGGTATTGGTTTCCTGTGCGGCTGATGGCGATTAGCGTGTTGGCGGCTGATTGGAGCCATCCGTCCTCGATTTCCTTGGCTGCCTGCGCCGCCTTAGCCTTAACCGTATCCAGTACTGCTTGGTCGTCTGCATCAAGTTTGGTCGGCGCTGGGATGGTAGCGTCAAACTTGCTGTTGATAAACGATAGCGTACGGTGGATGAAGTTGCCAAACGTGTCGTTTAGGTCGGCGTTGATTTTGTCCGCGAACGCTGCCCATGTGAAATTGGTGTCTTTGCTCTCTGGGCGGGTGGCAATGAGGAAAAAGCGCCAGTAATCCACTGGGAACATCTCTAAGGCTTCGTCAATCCAAATGCCCACGCGCTGGCTTTTGGAGGCTTTTTGCCCGCGGAACTGCAGGAACTCGGTTGCGGAGACGTTCCAGGGAAGGTTATAGCCTTGCCCCGAAGCCAACAGCAGTGCCGGCAGGATGATGGTGTGGAATGGGATATTGTCTTTGCCCACGAAATACAGCGTTTTAGCCGTTTTGTCAAACCAGAATTCCCGCCACTTCTCTGGTTCACCAATCCGCTGACTCTGCTCAATCGTCGCCGACACATAGCCCAGTACGGCGTCCACCCATACATAGATGGTTTTGCCCTCAGCCCCTTCAAACGGCGCCGGGATGCCCCATTCGACGTCGCGGGTGACGGCTCGCGGTTTGAGGCCTTCTTTTATCCAGTTGAGGCTGAAGCTTTTGACGTTAGCTGGCAACTGCTGGTTACTGTTAAGGTACTCGATAAGTGGCTGGGATAGTTTTGAGAGATCAATGTACCAGTGGCGTGAGGTCTTAACTACTGGCTTATTTTTGCATATAACACAGTACGGCTCAACCAGCAGGGTGGGTTCAAGCAGTTTGCCGCAGAGGTCGCATTGGTCGCCACGTGCTTTCTCGCAACCGCAGTAGGGACATTTGCCCTCCACAAAGCGGTCAGGCAGAAACCGCTGGTCATGCTCACAATAGAGCATCTGGGTATCTTGGCTGAATATGAAGCCGTTTTTCTGTATTTCAAGAAGAGTCTTCTGTACAAACGCCTTGTGGACTGGGCTCTCGGTGCTGGTGTAATTGTCAAAGCTGGCGTCCCATCGGCGGAACAATTCGGCGACTTTGGAGTGGTTGCGGTCGGTCAGCGCCTTGGGTGTTATGCCTTGTTTTATGGCTTCTACTTCGATGGGTGTGCCATGTGTGTCGGAGCCGCTAACCATCATGGTATCGGCGCCTTTTAGGCGGTAGTATCGGGCGGTTACATCGGCGGATAAAACCGAACCGACAAGGTTACCGAGATGCGGCGTCACGTTGATGTACGGCCAAGCGGAAGTAACTAGAACTTTCTCAGGCAAAGCTGTAATCTCCAACAAATCGTTTCGTGTCGCCCTTATTAAAATTGCTAGGGCTTACCTTTGTGGATACAAAAAATATTTAAGTATACCACCCATAGCAGGTTTGATACTCATACTTTTCAGGAAATCTAAAAATCGCTAAATACAAACCTCAATTGCTCCTGCGGAAAAACCCTAATAAATGCCGCCACTCCACACATCACACCCCCAACATGCAGTCATGGAATGCTGTGAAGCAACGCCCCAATTGCATTCTTGTAGAAACCCAAGACCGCCACACCCACACTGCTTACGGAATACGCCTCACCCAGCTAGCAATCATTAGCAGTCGCAGACACAAAAAAGCAACCAGCAGTCAAGCCCGCAAGAAGATGACGAGTAAGGCGGCAGACGCCGCCATCAACTACTAAAAAACAATAACAAGTTAAGGAAAGCAAGGCGGGTCCGACGGGAATTGAACCCGCGACCCCCGGATTAAAAGTCCGGTGCTCTAGCCTGACTGAGCTACGGACCCGCTCAACATTTGTTGCGGCTGATAGGAAAATACATAGGGGTTTTTTAGTATTTCGTTTCTAAAAGGGGTAAACTGGAAAAAGTGAGGGGTTGTTTAGGCTCTGAGGATTGTTGCCATGAAGCTCTTGATTTTGTCATGTGAGTTGAGGATTGTTTCAATTGTTTTGGCTCCTTTTTCAGTGAGCTTGTAGACGCGTTTGCGTTCGATCCAGACTCCTTCGACGAGGCTGTTACGCTCCAGCGAGTAGAGGAGTGAGTAGACGGTTCCTGAGCTTACTAGGAAGCCGAATCTGTTGTGTATGTAGCTGATCACGTCATATCCGCTTATGGGTCCGTTTTGGAGTTCAGCCATGATTATTGTGTCTAGGAAGCTTTTGATTACGCGTTCATGCATTTTTTTGACTATTCGGGCTTCAGATTTTTCTCCGTTCACCGTTATTGTTAATGCTACCATTTTTGGTTCACCTCGCTTTGTTTATTCGTGTCTAAAATATTTAAATGATATTGACATAAACAGTGATATATTATAACAAAACCTGTTAAGTATAAACATGGTATTACACGTTACTGTGGATGGGAGATAAATGCTGTTTTGGCGGGGAAACAATCTATGGTTTACGGCTCAAATCCTTTGAAATCTACATCCACATAATCGAGCATTTGATACTGTGATATTAACATAAATCTGTTATTCAACATCGCCATAGACCTTTAAAAATTATCTGTTTCATATACATAAGACCGCATGCTCTGCAGCGGTTTTTACTGCTAAATCGCCGTTTTTTTGCTAGAAGACAGGTATTTAATAGTTACCGATATATGTGCATGTTAACAAACGTTATCTCTGTTTTTGCGATACAAACCTTCGGTGCCAAATATAATGATTTCATGGAAATACACGTTTAAACGATTAAATGAAGAATATGAAATCGCCACAAAAAAGAAGCAAGCCCTAGACAACCTTTGCTCTTCTGGCAAAATTTCCGCTGAAACCCGCGACTCATTCAACGCTGACATCGTAAAAGCCATCGCAGACATCGAAATGCAACGCAAAGACCTTGGAGAAAAAATGCAAATAAAAACTACAGAACTCGAAGCACAACTCAAAACCCTCGAAATGCTACTGGCTAACTATGAAATTCAGCATGTTGTGGGCGAAATCGATGATGAAATTTACACAAGAGAAATCAATCTCCTCTCAAACACCCTTGAAACAACGCGGAATGAATTAGGCGTAATTAAGGAGGCAACAAGCCAACTTTTTGGCGTCTCCAAACCCGCCGAAGTCCTACCTGCCCCCGAACCGGCAGCTCCAGCGGCTCAAGCGCCTGTAGAATCAGCGCCAGTGGAAGTTCCGGTTGAAACTGCCACAATCGAAACCGCAGCAGTGGAAACAGTGACAGCCGCCGAACCTACATCCGTTGAAACAGCGCCAATCGAAGCCGCCCCAATTGAGGCTCCGATCGAAACCGCTCAAGCTGAACCAGCGCCAGAGGAAACAGCTGCTCCAATAGCCGAGGCAGCCCCCATTATTGAGGCTCCCACAGAAGCTCCGGTTGAAGCAGCATCCGCAGAAACCGCGCCAGCAGAAGTTGTCCCAGTAGAAGCAGCGCCAGTTGAAACCGCGCCTGAAGCCCCTGTCGAAACCGCTCCGATCGAACCTTCAGTCGAAGCAGCCGTCGAAACTGCTCCAGTTGAGACTCCAGTGGTTGAAGCCCCAGCAGTTGAGGTTCCAGCAGCAGAGGCAGCGCCGATTGAAGCTCCAGTTGAAGTTTCGCCAGCAGAAACACCAGTTGTCGAGGCAGCTCCAATCGAGCAAGCTCCAGCAGCCATCGAAGCCCCCGCAGTCATCGAAGAAGCATCCGCCCCTGCAATTGAGGAAGCCCCAGTTGCATCCTCGGAAGAGGCAACAGTTGAAATCGTCGCTGAACCAGTAGCTGAACAGCCTGCGTCTGAACCAGTAATCGCCGAAGCAGTTGTGGAGACTCCAGTCGAAGAGGCAGCCGCTCCAGCAGAGCAGCCAATTGTTGAAGCAGCAGTTGAGGCGCCCCCGGTTGAAGCAGCCCCAACAGAAGCCGCGGCAGCAGAGGTTGTAGCTGAAGCAGTTGCAGAATCCGAGCCAGTGGTTGAAGCAGCTCCACTAAACGCCTTTGAAGTTACCGAGCATGCCGCAACTGAGATAACCCTTGAGAAAATAATGGAAAACGCAGAGATTGAAGAGCAGATAATTCAACCGGTTATCGTGGAGGAGGCCCACATAGCGGCCCACCCTTTAGAAGCGCCCCAGCAGGCGCCTTCGGAAGCAGCGGCAGCGGACAGCGACCAAACCCCCCCAGCAGAAGAAAGCGAAGAAAACACAACTGAGTAAGCTATAAACTTAGCTTCTTTCCTTTTTTATTTCTATTTTTAGTTAGCTCCTGTTTCTTGTTTTGTCTATCGCTTTTTTCTTTGTTAGTTGTCGCCATAGACGCTCTATTATTTCAATGAGCAGCCAGCGCTTTGCGGGGGGCAAATGCTTTTTGGTGTCGAGGTCTGTGTCGGGTTGCAGATTGGTTGTGGCGTATTCGGTAAGCAGTGCCCAAAGCAACATAAAGGGGGTTTGTTGCTTTGCCAGCTACCTAACTCAGCGTTCGCTTTTCTACGCCAAGGCTTGTTGCAAACCAAACAAACCGCTTATTGCTCAATCGCTTGCTCCCTAACAGTGCTAAATCGCATATTTCGAGCGAAACTCAAATGAAAAAATTCAGCAAAGTAATCGCCCATAGTTTAGGAAATTAAGCGCTATACTCTTTAAAACCTGTTCAGCTTAGGGCTTCTTGTGCACTTCAGGTTTTTATACCCAGAGGGGCAGTAAAACGGGATACTCTTGCCTAAAAACGCAGACACCTCATCCATTCAACCAGATCCGAAAAGCAGGAAAAAAGCCGTCTCCAAAGGAGAAGAGAAAACGGTAACTTGCCAATTTGAAGAGGAAACAGCAGAGGGACAAAAAAGCCAGCATAGATACACCTGCACCTTTTCAGACCCTTTCAATATAGTCAGGCAAGTTCAAACCAACAGGTTCACTACCTTCCCAAAGTTTAAGCTAAACTTAGAAGCACTCCAGTTAAGACAAACCGGCAAAATAGACCAGCTTATCTCCGTAGATGCAATCCGAACAAAGCTAACTCCCTACAACTTCCAGCTGCAAACAGCCCTTCAAGTTATAAATGAAATGAACGGCAACGCTATTTTAGCGGATGAAGTGGGACTTGGCAAAACCATCGAAGCCGGTTTAATAATGAAGGAGCTGCTTCTGCGCGACGAAATTAACTCCATTCTTATCGCGGCGCCAAAGAGTTTGCTGTCTCAATGGAAAAGTGAGATGGCGGAGAAATTTGGCGAATCCTTCTCGATAGCTAACAGCCACCGTGAAGGTGTCCTCAAGAAAGATAACCGAATCATCTGCTCACATAACCTTTTGGCTAGGAAATATGATGTGCTTGCGAGCCGAACATGGGATCTAGTGGTGGTTGATGAGGCGCATGCTTTTCGGAACACGCATAGCAAAGGCAGAGTATGCCTAGCGAACCTGCGGAAGAACCATCTATTACTGCTCACTGCCACACCCCTTTGCAACCGGCTAACAGACTTATACAGTATTGTGGATTTGATTCAGCCTGGGCTTTTGGATAGTGAGCGGGCGTTTATTTCTCGATTTGCTGAGGATGCAAGAAGCCGCGTTATAAAAGAGGCAGAAGCTGGTTCTTTGCGGCAGACCTTGCGGGAGATAATGTGTCGGACGCGCAGAGAACAAACTGGTATCCCCTTCACGAAGCGGTATGTTGAATCGCGGACGCTTGAGCCCACTGAAGAGGAACGGTTGTTCATCGATAAAGCGACTGAGTATCTGCAGCAGATGAGCCAAAATCACTTCAAAACAATCGAAGCCCTAATCGCCGAGAATCCAAACAGGAAATTTACAGAGTCTCAAAGCAACGCCATCTTGGTTTTCCAAGCGATAACTCTTCAGCAGTCTTTCTCGAGCACTCCAGCTGCCTCTATCCAGTCGCTAATGAGAAGGCAGCAGCGTTTCCCCTCGGAAGCTCAAGCAACAAGCAAACTTATTGAGATGGCGTCGAAAGTTAAAAATGGCGCTAAAATGGAGTTGCTCAAAAGTGTGCTAAGAGAAGTGTCAAATGAACAAGCCCTGATATTTTGTCTACGAAAAGTCACCGCACGCCAAATCAAAGATATGCTCAACCGAGAGTTTGGAAAGGCAGATGTTTTTTTGGGCGATATGAATCAAGCGGAAAGGGACCAAGTGATTAAAAACTTCAGAACCGGACAAACCAAATATGTAGTGGCGACAGATGCTGCAGCTGAGGGCCTTAACCTCCAAAACTGCTGTATCATGTTCAACTATGACCTGCACTGGAACCCCATGAAAATTGAGCAGCGAATAGGCCGAATCCACCGCTTCAAACAGGATAGAGACGTCACCGTCTTCAACTTATGCGTCAAAGATACCATCGACGATTATGTACTGCACATCCTCTATCAGAAAATCGATTTGTTCACGATGACAGTGGGCAAAATGGAAACGGTGCTGGCGGAGCTAAAAGAGGGCTCTCAGGACATACAGAAGACCATCGGCGAGATAATGCTCCGAAGTCATTCCCGGTTGGATATGAAAAAGGAACTGGAAAAGCTAGCTAATGATCTGACGATTTCACGGAAAAACCAAGAGTTAGCAGAACAATTTACGCAAGGGGTCCTTGATTGAGCAGCGAGAAAAAAATTCAGCAGTTTATTGAGTCCTATTTTCAATCAAAAGAGGGGCAGATAACTAGGCAATCCAGCGATGCCTTCACTGTAGTATTCGCTAAAGGTGCGACCCAAGAATACACTTACCAGCCAGCCGTATCTCGAGAGAAAAAAATACCGCTTCTAACCACTGGTAGCCCAGCCTTCCAGCAAATACTTAGGGAGTGCTTGGAAAATGGGGTTCTATGCCAGGTACTACTAAAACCCAAGGGTAGCTATGAAGCCCTGTTAAGAAACTTCTTTAAAGATGCCCCTTTTAATTGCCCAGATTGCGCTCAGATAACCACTGGGGAAGAAACAATTAATCTCTGTGTGAAAGCTGAGCCATGTCACCACCGAATAAACAATGGGAAGCTTGTAGCGGTCAAAACAGTGAAGACTGAGCCAATCAGGTATTTCCAGTTCTACTTCTCAGTGACATTTCATAATAGGCTTAGATCAAAAAACGAGGAAACAATCGTTATACTCATCGACGAGAAAGGTAACGAGGCAGGGGTCAACGATTTCTATTCAAACGACCTTTTGTGCAATGAAGTGGTGGAGATTCAAGATTACCGAGCTAAGATTAAGGCTGACGTGTTTGAAAAACTCAAGAGTGTGGCTGACGAAAAATTAGCTGCGCTTCTGAGAGATAAGGTTGCTCTCTTTGATTTACCGCTAAGCAAAGAAAAACAGGCTAAACTGGGAAGCTTCGAGAAGCGGTTGCGAAAGGAACGCCGAGAACAGGTGATCTCTAAGAAGCATGATTTTGACTTCCAAAAGTGGCAAAGCAGCTTTGAAGCGCTTCTAAAAAGAGAGGAAGAATCATACCTGACCAACATATCCGTGAAATTTTTCAACCTGTTAGTAATTAACACCGTCAAAGTCAGATGCGAAATAAGCCTTGATAACCACGCAATCATCGATACATCCTTTATTCTGGGGCTTAAGCCTGACTTAGAGGTCACTTGTCCCATATGCAAAAAACTGTTCTTGGAAGGTTACGCCACTAAAGATGCCCTGTATGTCTGTGGGAACTGTGTCCGACAATCCATAGAAACGGGTAAATTATACTCTAAAAAAGCGCACCTTGTCTTAGATGAAAAGCTAAATGAATATTTCGAGCCTGATGCAGGCTTTGTCTGCTCAGTCTGCGGAAAAAAATATAGCCGCCTACTGGAGTTCAAATGTAGCCATGATAACTCAAGCGTATGCATCAGCCACTATGACCTTTGTGATGACTGCGGCAAAATCTTCTCAAAAGCCAACCTCACCCACACTGACGAGTTTAAGCATCAACTCTGCCCCAAACACGCATCGAATTTGAAGGGAGCCACAAAATGAGTAGCCAAAAATTCAGCGGCGTTCTAAAAGAAATCATCAGGCGCTACCCAGACATCGATGTTGCTGATTTCCTGGAGTTTGAATTGGGGATTCCAAAGTTTAAGGCTGAGGCTTTGGCTAAGAGGGTAGAGGAGCGGTACTGCCGAAAAGAGGTGGCGGCGGAGCGGAAAATGCAGCGGCTTTTTGAGAAGCAAGTTAACCCGGAACAATCAGAAAAAGTAAGTTTCTATTTAGTTGACTGTCTTTCCGAAAAGGAATTTGAACACTTCATATGTTGGGTGCTTGAAGAACTCGGGTTTGAACTCCAACCGGAGAAGAACCAGACTGGCTTTGGCTTTTCTATAGTGGCTTCAGAGGGGAACGAGAAAGTCGCTTTCCAAGCCGTAAGATGCCCAGCAACCTGCAAAGTGTCAAATGTTATTATTCCGTTGTCTAGGCAATTAAAAGAGCGACATGGTTGTTGCAGAGCAATAGTAATAGCTAATGCATTCACTCAACGGGCAATCGATGAGGCACAACAAGTAAATGTTGAACTCTGGGACCACAACACTTTGGTACAAAAGATCGCTGAAGCAAGAAAAAAAGGTGACTTACAAGCGGAGTCCCGTTTTCCTCCATTCCAAGGAACCCTGTTGCAGAGTCTTCTGAAGTTAGTTGAGAAAAAAGATTTCCTGCTTGAACCTAAAGTAGACGATAAATATGATCTGATCTTGCCAGGGGTGAAATATCCATTGTTGACTCTCCAAACCCAAGGAAACACTGTTACACGTTGCTGCTTTAGAATCAAATATAATGAGCCAATCAGCGAATCAGAGGGAGAAGTATTGATAGTGCCTGAGGCTGATTCCGCAGAGTTATCCGTTTATTTGATGATCACTAAGTATCTTGAGCAGTTTCTGGAGTAGCTGTCATTCACTGTTGTTTCGAACTGCAAGAGTGTTTGAGGTGCCCAAGATCTCTATTTGGGGCTTAAAATTGCCATAGCATACATTGCCTTCGATGACAGAGGCAACATAGTTACCGTTAGCTATGCCAGGCTTACATATCGCCATTATTGCGGCGCCTTTACAATCAAGGATTATATTGTTTCTCACCAGCAGACCTATGATTGCTTGGCTGGTAGCGTTGATTTGTAAACCAGTGGAGCCACCGTTTAGGATCAAATTGTCAGCAACCAAATAGCCTTTCCCCACCGCGCCAGTTGCCGGTTGGCATATTATGGCGGCTTCATGACAACCTTTGAATGTGTTGCCTATGAAGCTACAGTAGCTTCCCAGACTTTTAATTGCTGAGCCGCCGCATGCATTAAATAAGCAGCCTTTTACTTGCAGATGGTTATTGCCTGCTTGGTCGGAGTAGACGCCATGGCTTTGTTGATTGACAAATTCCGAGTCAGTTACCGCTGTTTGATTACCCGGTTTGGATGCATTGGCGCTTATGTACACGCCATATTTGCTGCCGTTGTCTGTGCAGCCATCTATAGTTACCCCCTGCGAACCCGAGTTAGAGTAACCTGCATTGCCGCATCTCTCTGTATAACAGTCCGTGATTGAAGCGTAACCTACACCCTGGGTGACCTGTGCTTCTAATGTGAACCCGTTGTTTGCTATTCCCAAAGCTTGGCATCCTGAGAAGACCACCACTTCAGTTACGTCACCCACTCCTATTCCGAAGCCGTTACTTCCTATGCCGTTACCGACTTTACCGTTTGTTCCGCAGTCTTTCACTAGGCAATTTGAAAAGTACACGTTAATCGTGAAGTCGGTGCCTATGCCTGTTGCTGGAGTATCATGGACAAAGACGTTATGGAAAATGGAGTTCCGTATCCACTGGTTACCGATTCCTTTGCGGTTATAATGGTAGCCTACGCGGTTCATGTCTCGCCCATCTAACTCTAAGTCGTAAATGTTGAATTCGGTGAGTGGGTTGGCTTGTGAATAGTAGCCTGTGCCATCTACGATTGCGTTGTTGCTTTTGTCGTCAAATCCCTTTAGGACGGTTTCTCCCCACCCGGAGCCTTGCAGAGTAACCATGCTTTTGGGGCGTATAGCCATGCATCTGTATATCCCCCTTGGAAAATCAACTGTTCCACCACCTGCATCGGCGGCAGCCGAAATTGCGTCGTTGATGGCTTTGCTGTCATCATGTACTCCGTCAGCTTTGGCGCCAAAATCTATAGCATTAAATCGTGCTGAGGAGCGTTTATGCTCAAACCTTCTGATTTGACTCATAAAAATCAAATATTGTATATTTGTTTTAGCTTAAATTCTGAGAGCCTGCATAAGTTACAACCGCACAAAGGCTAACCAATAAGCAGAAGTACAGCATTCGTCGATTTATTCTTATGACACCTAAAAAGCCTCATTGTCTCTGGCTTGACGAATTAAGCACCCGAGAAGCGGCACAAGCAGCCAAAGACGGCGCAGTGGTGATTTTCCCAGTTGGAAGCGTCGAGGAACATGGCGACCATCTGCCTCTGGGCACCGACAGCATCCAGCCCGAATACGTAGCGTTGGAAGTTGCTAAGAAAACTGGTTGCCTCGTGGCGCCGCCATTCCGATATGGCATCTGTAATGCAACACGCAATTTCCCAGGAACCCTGACCATAGAGTTTGATACGCTCTACAGAGTTACGCATGACATTTTATCAGAGTTGATTCGCAATGGCTTCAGCCGCATCATCGTATTGAGCGGTCACGCGGGAAACTCGCATATGGTTGCGTTGCGGTTGGCTGCTCAGGATGTTGTGCAGAAAAACGATGGGAAAACGCGGATTATGGTGCTCTCAGACTTTGACTTCGCCGAAGACTTAACCCGAGAACTTGCAGAAGAAGGGGACGGCCACGCAGGCACGTTAGAAACCTCACGGGTAATGGCGATTAAACCTGAACTGGTAAAAGCTGGGGGCGTATCGGATAAGTGGCAACTGCCCCGTTTTGAAGTGGTTGCTCACCCCGAAGTGTTCATGGGTTCAGGCGTTAACGGCGATGCATCGGCAGCGTCAGCGGAGAAGGGCAGAAAAATCAACCAATACATCATCCTGAAAGTCGCTGAACTGGTAGAAGAAATCAAGAAATAGCTAGCTGGCTTCGTCGACGTTTTTCTTGTAGAGGGCTTTGTCGATGGTTCGGGCGTCAAGGTTATGTTTAGCTGCAGTTTTGCGTAGGGCTTGGAGCAGACGAATGTAATTCTGTGGCGTGTATAGTCCAGGCGGGGCGTTCCCAAGCAGAGACTTCCAGATAGCCAAATCGAAGATGCCGTAGTTATGTGGGTCAAAAAAGGTCAATATGACGCTGGCTAGAACGGGGCTTATGCCTTCGAGTGTGGTTAAGCAGTTTAAGCGGTAGGCGTCGTCGGCGTTTGGGAGGCTGAGGATTTGGCTGGTAATCCGCTGTACCTTCTCCTCGGAGTTGCGGTTGACTAGTTCGAGGGCGCGAGTTTTCTTTTCAGAGTCATCTTTGAATTTCCATTCAACCACCGCTGCCAAATCTTTGCAGCTCAGCGCTTTGTTCTTGCGGAATTTTGCGCCGAGTTCACGTTCACGTTGGGCTTGCCAGCCATAAGCTTTGTCGTATTTGCGGCTCCAAACCAAGTAATCGGGTTTATCCATCCAGCTTCACAGCGGAGATATTTGGGGGCGGTTGGATTTCTGCTTTTTCTCTGCCGACGCTTTATGTGGATGTGGCGGCATGTATGGCTTGTTTTTTCTCCACAAGAAGCAGCGAAAGCAATGCAAAGCACATTGCAGTCGGGCACTCGCATGGTCCATTCGGACAGTTTCTCCGCTCTCCCAAAACCAAGCCCAGCCAACACTATAAACAATTTTGCGGTTCAAAAAGCATTAATAAACAAGCACACCCCTCACACCAGAATACGCTTTATTGCTTTGCCACCTGCCTCTCTTCCCTTATTTAAAAGTGGAATAACCAAGGGTTTTCAACCTGCTACTGGCGCGGTTTTCCACCAATAGCACCTATCCCTCCTGTAGAATCCCGCAAAAAACTGAATGCGTAAAACGCACAATTACGCCGACAGCGCTCTACCTCTCTTTAGGTTCTGCATAGGGTGAAACCGCTGTATAGGCAAATGCGATTCACGTATCGCCGTCAATGTTGTGTTATAGGTAAATTCTTAAGTACTATAATAGTACTACTATGCATGTGATGCCATGCGAGACGAAGTAAAAGTAACACGGAAATACCAAGTCACCATACCCGAAAACGTCCGCTCCGAACTCGGCGTCAAAATAGGCGACAAACTCATAGTCAAATCCGAAAACAAACGCATAATCATGGAAACCCCAAAACGCATAACGAACCCCTCAGACACACTATGGTGCCTTTTCGGCGAACCCCTAGAAATTGATGCCGTCAAACTTGTGGAACAATCCTGGGACACAACCTCCCCTCCAGCAGAGCTCAAGAAGTCGCACAGTAAACAAAAGGAAGACGACGTTTGAGCTACTACATCGACACCAATGTTTTTATTTACTCAGCCCTAGCGCACCCCACTTACGGGGAAGCATGCAGAAAGATAATCGATGACATCCAAAACCTCAAAATCAAAGCATACTGTGGCTTTCTAGTTCCCATAGAGCTCCTTGTTGCATTAGCACGGATAGACCCCGAAAAAGTAGCTGTTGCATTGGAAGCTTTTTTCTCACTACCCATAAACATGATACCAATAGACGAAAGAACTTTGCAAAATGCGGCTAAACTGACGATTGAATCAGGCGTAAGTTATGACTGTGTACACGCTGCATGTATGCAGAGTAAGGGGTTGGAGACAATAATAACTGAGGACACAACGGATTGGAAGAAGATAAAAAAATTCAAGATCATTCGACCCCTCGAATACAAAAAAACAGTTAAACCCTAAAAGCTGCAAAGGCACAGGCTAGATTTAACCAGTGGCCCTCTTGAGCACAAATTTAAACAACCCCCACTACAAGACCCTTAACAGCAAAACAAAATGGATACCCTAAAAACACGTTTCCAAACCCCAACCGTCACCTATTGCAATTTTGGCAAGCAAAAAGCAAACAAGAGAAAGTCAATTAACAAGCGCCCAGATTTAGGCTTACTTTACTATATTAACTTGAGAAAATCACTTACAGTCAGTATTTTGGTTTTCTTGTAGGAAACCACTTTGAGCACATGTTTATCGCCACTAACGATGTAATCTGCGTTAGCTGCTAGGGCGCAATCTAAGAATTTATTATCGGCTGGATGCTCCTGAATAACCTGAACTTTGGCTAGGGCTCTTACAAATTTTGAGTTTTTCAGCACTTGCTCCATTAAATCTTCTCGACGGCGTTCCGGTCGGTAGATCTTTTCAAGTTTAGGGTAAGCTAAAACCTTGCCGATTTCAGCTACAATACCCTCGGAAATAAAAATAACTACTATTCCCTCCTCAGCAGCTTGTATAATCGCCGCGGGTTTGCCGCCCCAAAGCAGCGCAGAAACCCAAACGTTAGTATCAAGAACTACCTTAAGCTCTCGCTTCTTCGACAAGGGCGTCAATATCTTCCTCTGTTAAACCCAACTGCTTAACTTTAGCCCAAACAGGCTTCAGCGTTTCTTGGAAGGATTTGTCAACGATTTTTTTAAGAACCACAGTATCATTGATTGCAATTGCAAGGATTTTTTCGCCCTTTTTTAGGCTAGCTGCCCTGCGAACATTAGCAGGAATAACCACTTGTCCCTTAGAGGAAACTTTGGTTGTTGATGCTTCGACCATGACTACACCCAAGCAATAGTAAGAACTTTCTTACTTAAAAATTATCTGGGCAAAACTTACCAAATTAAAGAGATTATGCTTGGTTTTAGGTTTGCGCCTGCTTCGAAACCCGTTTGGGTTGCCGCTTCCCTGTTTTGCCCACTATCCGCTTCAGTTGTACAGGCGGAATATTACCCCGCGAACCCCTCAGCAAATCCGGCGACTTACCCCGAGCCACCCCCTCAGGCACCTGCCCCAACCTATGAACATTCTCACCATAATGATCCCTCTTAGACATAAAAGCACCAAGACTCAAAGCACAACTTGCAACCAATAAGTTTTTGTGACTACAAATAGTAAGAACCCAACAACAAAGACCAACACCGAGAGAACTAACCAAAGCGCTTGTTGCTTTGCCAAAGACCCTATACCCCTATAAAAAGGCACACGACAAGCATGCAATAGCTTGAAATATACGAAGGCTCTTAGAAAATAGTGAGGGCTTTCTATGCTAAAGACGCCATTTTTAAGTGCTTTTTTGATTGCTATGATCGTTAGTGGTTTATTTTTAGTTTTAAGTCTTAGTCCCCTGGCGCATGCTTCCACAAACATAAGTGGAATAATTACAACAAACACGACATGGGCAAATACCAATAGCCCTTATACTTTAACTGGAAATGTCTTAGTCAATAATAGCCTTCTCACTATTGAAGCTGGAACTACCGTAAACCTTAATGGCTTTTGCATAGAAGTCAACGGCACTTTAGTAGCCAAGGGCACAAGCACCAACACAATTAACTTCAACAATGGTTACCAAGCTGAAAAAGGCATAATATTCGACCCAACAAGCCAAAACTGGAATGAAGGCAGCAATTCAGGCTCAATTATTGAGAATGCCATCCTTGATTCTGTTGGAATATTTGTTCAAGGAGCAGAACCAAAAATAAATTGCAATCTGTTCTACGATTCAGGCAAGTATATTCCTGCTCCATACGCCATTTCAGTACTGGGACCCTCTTCAAATCCCGCGTTGATTATTTCTAATAACACCTTCGGTTCAGGCTACACTCTGTCTGCAATTGAAATAAGCCAACCTCCCACACCAATTCTCATAGGCAATAATTTTGTTGGGAAAAGCGCCTACAATGTAAACTTGTGGTATTATACCCCTGATGTTAATGCCGCCTATAATTGGTGGGGAACAACTGATCCACAAGCAATAAACAATACAATTAACGATTTCTATGATAACTTCCAGTTTGGAAAAGTGATTTTTGTGCCTTTCTTAACCGCGCCTAACCTTGCAGCACCCGCTTATACTCCTTCGCCTACACCGTCTCCCACCTCAAACACATCACCGACGACTCAGCCAGATTCAACGCCTACCCCAACACCTACACCAAGCGCACCAGATAGACCTCTCTTGGAACTTTCATGTCGCAGTTCTACTGACTATTCAAACTTTAAAGTGGACATTGCAGGTACCTTGACCATTGGTGGAATAGGCATACCAAACGCCGATATTCTGCTCTCTTACAGCGTAAATAACGGGAACAGTTGGATTGACTTAACAACCACAACCACTGATAGTACTGGCGGTTTTGTTGTGTCATGGAATGCACAGGTCAGCGGTAATTACCTTATCAAAGCCGTTTACAACGGCAATTCAGTTTACCAAAACACAAGCACAACTGTGAGCTTTGTAGTAACGCCATATCAACAACAGAACGTTTTCTCAGTAACCTCTAACTCCACAATAACAGCACTCTACTTTAACTCAACAAACAACCAGCTAAGCTTCAACACGGACGGACCCTCAGGCACAACAGGTTACGTTAACATTTATGTTCCAAAATCCCTGATCAGTGATACTTCTGACCTTAAGATTTACCTTGATGGATCGCCAATTACTTCTACCGCAAACATTGAAAATGATGCGTGGTTTGTTAGCTTTACATACCATCAGAGCAGCCATCAGGTGACCATAGATTTAGGGTCTCAATTGCCGACGAATAATACAGATGAATTGGGACAATGGATACTGGTTGCTAGCGTTGTAGGCGTTGTTTTGATAAGCGTTTTACTGGTTGCGCTAATGTTTCGAAAAAGAAGAAGGGCGAATGGCCACCAGAGCGAATGAGTAAGAGGTTGTTACAGCAGAGTTTTTAGCAATTGTATAGCTGCCCATGCTGCTAGTGCGCTGGTGTGTGGGTTGTCTGGGTGGGGGTCGTTTGCGAAGCGCAGTTGCATTTCGCCGTAGCGCCATTTAACGTTGATTTCGTGGGTGTTGCGTGTGACTTTTGGGTCGGAGACGACCTTGACTTTTACTTGAACTGGTTTAACGGTTAATGCAAGGGTTGCCGCTACGTTCATTTCCCTTGGAAACAGCCGTGCAGCCTCTTTTGCAGTGCCTTCATAGACTATGGTTTCTTCGGTGTTTGTTTTGTTTAGTGCTTTGGGGTTTTTGCGGCTGGTCAAGGTTACTTCGGTTATGGCTGCGTTGGCTGCTGCGGCGATGGCGTCTAACCCTCCGATTGCGCCGGCTGGAAAATGGATTTTGGGGTCGTCTACGTTTAAGCTAAGAAGCGCCCCTGTGCTCATGATGATTATTTCGGCGTTGGATGCCACTAACTTGTCGAAGTAATCGCGGACAGCCTGCTGTCCTGCTGCTTCCACAACCACCTTGGGTTTGGCGGCTAGCAATTGGTCAACACTGTTTGCAATTTTCACTGGAAAGGTTAGTGAAGCTTTTAGTTTCTGGGCTTTGGCGGCGTCAGCATCAAAAACGACCAATTCGTCGCAGATTACGAGTTTACGTTCGATGGCTTCTGCCAGAACTGTGCCGATGGCGCCGCAACCGATTAACCCAATCTTTTTGACCATTTTTGTCGCCTTAGTACTCTGGTTTGATTGTGACTTCATATTGCGCCACTTGTCGGCCCTCGCCTTTTTCAGTCACGACGTCGATTTTTTCGATTTTAAGGGTGGCAGCAATGTCAACGCATCCCTGTCTGATGGCAACTGCGGTGGCGTCGTCTTTGGCGTAGATGATCAAGTTTTTGATTGGCGCGTTCAGCGGCAGTTTCTTTTCTGCTTTGTCACGGCGGATTTCACTCATGACGGCGGTGATTAAGTCCCCGTCTTTCTCAGCGGCTTCATCTACTACCGCTGGGTTGAATTTAGGCCACTCTGACACCTGTATGCTTGGGTAGCCTTTGCCGTCTTTGTACATGTACTGGTAGATTTCCTCTGTTATGTGTGGGGTGACTGGGGAGAGCAGCTGTAGCATACGGTACAGCACTTCATAGAGGGTGCGTTGTGCAGCGGCTGTGTTGGCTTTGCCGTAGATTTCGGGGCGGTAGAGGCGGTCTTTTATGGCTTCCAAATAGAAGTCGCAAAACACATGCCAAGTGAAATTGCGGATTTCCTCAACTGCGATGTTGAACTGGCATTTCTCGAAGGACTCAGTGATTTTTTTGGTAACATTTTCGGTTTTGCTCAGTATCCATTTATCGAGCAGTTGATAGTCGGGTTCAGTTTTGTCCTTGGGGTCATAGTTTGCCAACAAGTTGCTGGCGAAACCCGAAGCGTTCCAAAGCTTCACCAAAAAGCGTCTGCCATACTCGACATCTTGTACGCGGTAGGGGATGTCTGAACCAGTTGCGCCTCCACCAGCAGCCCACTGCCGCACCGCGTCGGCGCCATACTTGTTGAGCGTTTCTGGTGCTGCAGCGTAGTTTTTGAGTGACTTACTCATTTTTCTGCCGTCAGCGCCCAGCACCATGCCGTTTATGAGGACGCTGTTGAAAGGTCGTTGGTCAAAGAGTGCAAGGTGGCGGACCATAAGGTAGTATGCCCATGTGCGGATGATGTCTGTGCCAGAGGGGTGCATGCTTGCTGGATACAAGTGCCTCCAGTCGGGGCGGTCGGGCCAGCCAGCGTGGACGGCGCAGGTGATGGAGCTGTCCATCCAAGTGTCCATGACATCCTGTTCAGGCTGGAACTCTTTGCCGCCGCATTTAGGGCAAGCGTCTATGCGTGGTCCTTCAAGTTTAGGGTCGATGGGAACCCATTCGGGTTTGGCGACGATGACTTCCCCGCAGCTTTTGCAGTACCACACTGGAATCGGGGTGGCGAAGAGGCGTTGGCGGCTAATGACCCAGTCCCAATCCAGCGCTTTTGCCCAGTCGATGAGGCGGTTACGCATGTAGTCGGGGTACCAGGGGATCGCGTTAGCGTTCTCTTCAACTGCGTCGGTTAACGCCATGGTTTTCATAAACCACTGTTTAACTTCAAGGATTTCAACAAGCGTCTTGCATCGGTCGCAAACGCCGACTTCCTGCTGGGTTTTCTCGCTCTTCTCAAGCAATCCGGCTGCTTTAAGGTCTTCAACTATGGCTGCTCGGGCTTGATTAACGTATAAGCCGGCGTATTTGCAGCCTGCCTCGCTGATTTGCCCATTCTGTGTTATTAGGCGGATGACTGGAAGCTTGTGTTTTATGACTGTTTTCACGTCTTCTTTATCGCCATATGTGCAGATCTGCATCGCTCCAGTGCCAAACTTGGGATCCACGGCTTCGTCAGCGATTATTGTGACTTCCCGATTCATCAGGGGCACGCTGATTTTTCTTCCGATGAATTTGGCATAGCGTTCGTCGTTGGGGTTGACTTCGACGGCGACACAGGCAGGGATAAATTCAGGACGTGAAGTAGCAATCAAAAGATACTCTTCGCTGCCTGCCAAGTGGAACTTAATATAATGTAGGGTGCCCTCTTTTTTTATGTGGTCGACTTCTGCGTCGGCGATGGCTGTTTCGTCGCGTGGACACCAGTTGACGGGGTGCGTGCCCTGATACATGAAACCCTTCTGATAGAGCAGGATGAAGCTGAGTTGGGTGCGGCGCCAGTAGTCGGGGTCCATCGTCTTGTATTCGGTAGTCCAATCTATGCTTGCGCCGAGTTTAAGGATACCCTCCTTCATCATGGCGATGTATTTCTCGACTAACGCCATGCACATGCCGCGGAACTGGTCCGGCGGCAGGTCGCGTTTGCGGATGTTGTTGGCTTTTTCAACTTGGATTTCTATGCCTAAGCCGTGGCAGTCCCAGCCCTGTGGGAACAGCACGTTGTAGCCCTGCATGCGTTTAAAGCGGGCAACCATGTCAAAGTAGGTCCAGTTCAAAACGTTGCCCATGTGGAGTTCGCCCGACGGATAAGGCGGCGGAGTATCGATGCTAAAAGGTGTGCGGGTGCGGTCGTTCCAGTTGTAGTGGTAGATTCCCATTTCTTCCCATTTAGCTTGCCACTTAGCTTCGATTTGGGCAAAGTTGTAGTCTTTAGGCATAGGCTGCATGCTAATCAATCCCGATGTTAGTATTTGACTTTAGGAATCTATGCTAAAACCTAAAAACATTACCCTGAATGCTTTTCTGTCCTGAGTAAGAAAAAAGGAATATAGGACGAAAAAGTTAGCTGCTGAGTTCTTGTGTTAACCTCCAAACAACGAATCCAAAAACAGCAACAACAAAAGCAGCAATGGTAAAGGTATCTACTCTGATCCATGGTATGAGGTGTGATAAGCCAAGCGGTAACCAGTCAGGGTGAATAAGCTGGACTACAACGCCGTAGAACCAAGATAGCAACCCAAACAGGAAAGCGGTTTCTCCAAACACCTTCAAAACTGTAATTAACCGATTAACCATAAAAACCACTTATTTGCTTGAGTTCAAAGCGCCTAATAAAGCAATCCTAGCCAAAATAGTGCAAGGTTTATGTGGGCAGAACTTGTGGCGGCTTGCACAACCAGCCAGCAACCCAAACCCAACGCAAACACTACACCTTTCACAAGCCGCTGGTTGATGTTGTGTAAGGCGCTTTTCGGCAACAACTTCTAAAGAAAAACCTATATGCATGGTGCCCGCATAATTTTGGCAGTTCTTGGGGAGCTGGGAATTGACCCGGCTGAGAGGATGCTAAGCGGCATCGACCCACTGAACCTGAACCAGGTAATACTGGCGGAGGGAAACCAAACTGAAACCAACCACTAGTGAAACTAAACCAAACAACCGATTTAACACCCGAATATTGGCAGAAATAATAATCTTTGTGGCTTTGGCAGGAGCCTTAGCTCTTGTAAGCCATTCTTTTTTTAGTCTCCCAGAAGGCGGATCCATAAACCTTGGTATGGTGCCCATTTTCTGGCTGGCGTTGCGGCGTGGCCCAAAAATTGGGTTCTTTGGCGGCGCCGTTTTCGGTTTTGTCGACTTAGCTATCGAGCCCTTTGTGGTTAACCCCATACAGTTCCTACTTGACTACTTGTTGCCGTTTGCGCTTCTGGGACTTGCTGGGTTCTTCCGTAAGTTTCAAACTGTCGGCCCAGTTGTCGGTGTTGCCGTCGGAGGGACAGCGCGTTTCCTTTGTCACTTCACTTCTGGCGTCGTGTACTTTGCAAGTTACGCCCCACCAGGCATGAGTCCAGTCGTCTACTCCGTCATCTACAATGGAACCTACATGTTGCCAAGCATCGTCGTCTGCGCCGTCATCATTGCTATACTGCAAAAAAGCAAAACCTTAAACCTCTATCTATAGTGAAGCAAAATATGGGAAAACTAACCAGCCGAGAACTCCAAAAGCTTCTCAAATGCATCAAAAAAGACAGCCGCGTTCTGGTTCCGCCGATGGTTGGCTACGACGCAGGTGTCCACCGTTTAGGCGACCAGTATGTGGCGGTTGCAACTGACCCCTGCACAGGCGTCCCTGAAGACTGGTTCGGCTGGTTACTTGTCAACTATGCGGCTTCAGATGTGGCGCTTTTTGGCGCTAAACCAGAGTTCTGCACCATCAACCTCCTTGGACCCCGACCCACCGATCCAGACCGCTTCCAGAAGATTATGGCGCAAACCTGTAGGGCAGCCGACGAATTAGATGTCGCCATTGTCCGCGGCCACACGGGTATGTATGACAGCCTCAAGGATTTGCTGGGCGTTTGCACGGTCTACGGCACAGTTATGCCGGAGCGGTTGATTACGCCAGGCAATGCCAAACCAGGCGACCTGATCTTGTGCACAAAACCATTGGGCTTAGAAACCATTACAAACTTCGCCCTCAACCGCGCCGCCACCGCGAACAGGTTATTCGGCGCCCAAAAGACCTTGGAATACGCCAACTTGGTGCCCATGCAGAGCTGCGTAAAAGAAGCTCAGGCGCTATCCCGGATAGATGGGGTTCATGCGATGCATGACGCAACTGAAGGCGGCTTTGTGGCAGCACTAAACGAGTTGGCGGAGGCATCTAAAGTCGGCTTCAAGGTTGACTGGGAGAAAATCGTTATCCCGCCTGAAGCCATAACGCTGCAAAAACGCTTTTGGCTCAGTGATGCGCAGTTGCTAGCGTTCTCTTCGACCGGCACCATACTTGCGGCTGTAGAACCAAGCATAAAGCACAAAGTGGAGGAAACGCTTGAAAAGTTGGGGCTCTCAGGCTTCTTTATCGGAGAATTCACCGAAAACAAAGAAAGACTTCTTGTGAAAGGGGGCGAAGCAGCTTTTCCAGCCGTCGCAGACGACCCCTACACAGCTATAATGGCTTCTACTTCTTGATTTCTTTAAGGACAAATTTCACGATTTCATCGGCAATGTTTACCTTAGCGACTACTTGCAGACCTTTCCAGCCTGGCTGACTGTTCACGTCAACGATGCGTGGTCCTTCTGGTCCCTCCAAGATGTCCACGCCTGCCACCTTGCAACCCACAGCCTTCGCCGCTTTAACGGCTAATTCTTTGAATTCTTCGCTGATCTCAGTCGCTGCTGGTTTGGCGCCTTGGCTGTAGTTAGTTTTCCAGCCTGTGGCGACTCGGCGCATCGAAGAGATAACTTGATCACCTAAGACGAAAGCTCGGATGTCGCTGAAGCCATGTTCAACGAACTCCTGCATGTAGATGACGCCATGGTGGAAGGTGATGGCTTTGAATATAGTGTCAGCAATGTCTATGTCGTTGACACGGGTAGCGCCTTGTCCGCGGCTGCCAAAGATGGGTTTGACGACTACGTCGCCGCCGAGTTCATTGAATGCTTTCAATGCTTCGTTGACACTCTCAGTGGCGAGGGTGCGTGGAACGGGAACACCGACATCTTCAAGCAGCGCCAGTATGTCATATTTGTCGACGCAGTGCTCGATCGCTGTGGGCGGATTAACCATGTAGAAGTCCTGCCGCTCCAGCTTATAGAGCATGTCCATGCGGAACACTAGCTCCTCGAGGCTGCCGCGTCCAATGGGGCGAATGATTAAGGCGTCGAGGTCGTCTAGGATGCTTGTGCCGTTGACTTTAAAGTAAGGTTTGTAAGCGAGTCGTGCTACGAGGCGTGGGAAAGTGAAGCATTCGTATGGGATGCCCCGTTTAGTCAATGCCTCGCGGACCTGAGTGCTGCTCCAGGCTTCTGGGTTACGGGTCATGATGCCGAATTTCATTCTGTGATCTATCCTATGACGGTCGTTAGAACATCCAAAGGGTTTGTGCTCTTAAAGTTTCTGGGGCACAATTAAAGTTTAGAGCTAACTAACTTTTCAAGTTGCTAAAGAGGCGTTCCTGTACTTTCCTGTTTCTGCCCAGCAATTCACCGATGAAACCGCCGACTGTTAAACAAATCACCAAACTTGAGAGCATAAAGAAATCGTTGTTTAATGCAACCAACTGCGGCATAAAAGCCAGAGCGACTGCTGCCCAGATGCCGAAGCCGATGACTGAAGCGCCCACAAAGATGAAAGTAGCCCGCTTACTCAACCCCAACGTTGAGGGGCTAACTCTGACAAAGCCCACGAAGCCAATAATTGTCGCCACCATAATAATCAAAAAAGATGTTTGCAACAAACCCAACCCCGTCGCAACCCCAAAAACCGCAGATACAACAATAAACACGGCAAGCAATGTTACCCAGTAAGATTTTTTGGTTGTGAAGCTTGCAGTCTCAGGTTCTGCTTGGCGTTTGGGCTTGACTTTCTGTTTAGGGCGCGTCTTCGCTGGTTTAGGCATGACGATTAACGTGCAGAACCAGCCCTATTAATATTTCACAGATCCCCGCTTAATCATTCGATTAGCATGCTGGAAACCCCAGCTTTAACTGTACATAAAATTTTTCGGTTCTGCTTGCGGAAATCTCCACAACCAGCCTGCAACCCAAAACACATGCGGACACCAAAAAACAGGCTATAGCCGAGCCTGCTGGAAGAAGAAGAAATAAGGACGACACTTTCTTCTTCTTAAACTAAAAAACAAAACCCAAAACCAAACTTTTGATCTAGTTAGAAAGGAGAGGGGCCTCTTTGCAAAGTAGCTTAAGCTGTTTTAACTCTTTCCAACCGCAACGTATTGAGCAACAACAGCATGGTTACGCCGTCGTCGCCGCTAGCCACAGTAAACCACAGCGGCGTCACACCCAAAAGTCCCAGCGCACCCAAAATCAGTTTAACCACCAGCGAAGCGGCGATGTTCTGTTTGGCGATAACCATTGTTTTCTTACTCAAATTAACCAAATATGGGATCTGCGCAAGCTCATCTTTAACCAGAACCACATCTGCCGACTCCAAGGCCACATCAACCCCTTGTGCACCCATCGCGATGCCCACATCAGAAGCTGCTAACGCTGGTGCATCGTTTACGCCATCGCCCACCATCGCCACCAAGCCACCTTTACCCTTCATCTCTTCCACACATTTCAATTTGTCTTCAGGCAACAACTCTGCGTAAACTTCGTTTATCCCCAAGGAATGAGCTGTGTCGTCGGCGATCTCGGTTTTGTCACCTGTTAACATCGCAGTTTTGATGCTGGCTTTTTTTAGGGAGCGGATAGCGGCAAGCGCATCTTCGCGGACTTCGTCAACTACACAAACCGCAGCTAACCCAGTTTTCCCAACCGACACACAAACCGCCGTGTGAACGTCGCCAGCGGTAATTTCGAAGGCTTCAGTGCAGTCACAGCCCAATTCACGCATCAACTCCACGTTCCCAATGGCGACATGCTTGTCATTTACTAGGCCGACGATACCTTTACCGGGAATCTCCAGCACACTTGTAACTTTAACTTTGCTAAGATCAATGCCACGCTCCACAGCCTTACGCACGATAGCCTGCGCGATGGGGTGATTAGAGAACTGGTCCAAAGCCGCGGCGTAAGTTAACGCTTCATTCTCTTCAGCCTGACCAGGGTTTGGCCGCCTGATTTCATGCACGGCTTGGCGCCCAAGCGTCAAGGTACCCGTCTTGTCAAAAACAACACGGGTTACACGTGCGAGTTTCTCAATAAACACGCCTCCCTTAATTATTACGCCCCGTTTAGCAGCGATGGTGATAGCGACAAAAATCGTTGCAGGCACAGATATAATAAAAGCGCTTGGGCAGGACACCACCAAAAGAATCAGGGAACGATAGAACCACGTATCAAATCCGCCGCCAAAAAGAAACGGTAAAACAGTAGCAGTGAAAACTGCAAGCGCGATTACGACGGGCACGTAAATCCGGGCGAACCGATCAACCAACCGCTCTATAGAGGCTTTGCGTTTCTGTGACTCTAAAACAAGCTGCACAATACGGGAGACCAATGTTTCAGTAGACTTTTTTGTAACCTCAACTTTGAGCAAACCTCCAGTGTTCAGGGTTCCAGCAAAGACGCAGTCGTTAACTTTTTTGGGCACAGGCACCGATTCACCTGTAACCAAAGCCTGATCAACATGAGAGAACCCATCAACCACATTTCCATCTAAAGGTATTCGTTCACCAGGTTTAACAAGTATGACTGCGCCGACTTGGACTTCGGAGACGTTTACGCTTGTTTCTTTACCGCCGACTAACAGGCGAGCTTTTTCCGGAATAACTTTGCTGATTTTTTCCACTGTCCGTTTCGCGCGGTCTTGGATATAGCCTTCGAAGTATTCGGCGATGCTATAGAGGAAAAGTACAGTGGCGGCTTCGAAACGGTAATCCAGAAACAGCGCACCTAAACCAGCCACGGCCATAAGGAATTCTACGCTGAAACGGCGTTCAATGAAGAGTTCCTTCAACCCAATTACGCCAATATACACTGCTACAGTTAAAACCGCAACGTAGTAGAGGATCATGCTTACAGTTACTGGAAGATTAACGATTGGAACCGTAAAGTGAAGCGGTACACCGCCAAAGAAGCGGTCCAGGACTCCGCTGACAACGATGGTTACGCCCAGCCAAACCGCAAACGCAACCAGCACTCGCTTATTTCCTTCTTCCTCGCCAATCACGACCCTTTCAGGCTTTGGTTCCAGTTTCTCTTCATATGTGCCCATGTGTGTCCCGTAAAAAGAGTTGTTTTGAATGGATGTGATTAATTAATAATGAGCCAAGTTAAAAGTGTTGCATAAACAGGCATAACCTAGGCCGCCTATGGGCATGCTTAGGTGGAGTTTGCAAAGAATTAAAAGGCGAAGTTACAATTTATTTATTGTTGACTTATGAAGCCAACAGTAGTTATCATAGTTTTTTTACTTGCGCTTTTTGTCTCAGTAGTCGCCAGCTTAGGTTTAAACGCGTCAGCATCAACAGAACCAGACAATTCTTTCCCTCAGCTGTCAATGCCCGTTGAGCACATAAACTACACTGTTACAGAAATTAACGGCGCTTTATGGGCTAAAGTCGACGGCGAATACTCCATCCGCCTCAGCCAACCAGCAGCGACGCTTCCGCTGGTCTATCCGATGCCGCCTAACTCAACCAACATCCACCTGTATTTGAATGACAAGGAACTATGTTGGAGCAATTATACCCAAGCATATCCCGAGGCACTGCATAAGACAGCAATCGGAGATTGGTGGATGATTGACGGTATGCTTGAGAATATCTCGGATAATTTTGCTCTAAGAATCCATTATGAGCACCCAATCGAAAAAGTAAACGGTAGCAGCGTTTTCCTCTATGACCTCAACATAGCGGATTACCTGTCCGAGGCAAACCCTTACTCCACAGCTTATTTCACCATACTCTTCGAGACCAACGTAACCAGTCTACAAGTTTATACTGCACCGCCACAAAACGTTGCAACAGAGTGGCAAAGCAAAGATTTTACCGTAACAAAAGATGGCTCCACCACAGTTGTGACCGTTGAAATGCAATCACATTATGGAGAGGCTCTTCCAGGCGATTTAGCTATTGTTTTCACAGATGCTGCTGGGAAACAGAATAGCTCCGAAGTCGGTGAAGCGCCTGTTTGGGCGGTTCCTGTACTGTTAGATGTTGCTTTGGTTTTAGTGTTGGTTTATGTGAAACGGAAAACGTTGGTTTCAAGGTTTTCTTCGAGAGGAACAGCTAATTCTGCGGGCATTTAGGGGTGGTTCGCCTCAAATGCTGCTTATCTTGATCCTTTTTTGGCTGTGAGTCCGATTGTACGTTTGTGGTAGGTGGGAACTTCAAACTCGAAGAGCGGAGTTTTCCTCACTGTTGTTTTCTCCATCATTGGCGTAGCGGCGTTTTGTTTAAAACTTTTTCGTCGAAATATAGTGATTTGTTATGTCAATGCGGCACTAAAAAGAGGGTGTTATTATCCTACCGCTATCGTTTCATTGCGCCGCGCAGAAGGCTTGTTGCTCTGTCGCCCTTCCCTCCCCCTTTTAAAAAGGCAAATCGTTTTTTGTCTTTACTCGGGTGTGGCAGCAATGTATCATTTGCTTTTTTCTGCATAAGAACTAACAAGCACAGTGTATAGGGTATTGGAATCGGGCGCTCAACCCAAAAAACAACCACGCTAAAAAATTCTTGGATCAATCCACTCAAAAATAGTTAATCAAAAAGTCTATCCATATATAATAAATAGAAAAGAAGAAAGGAGTTTAGTTTTGGTCGACAAGGTGTGCTGTGCCGTCTGGGCAGTAAACCTTCTCGTCTTTGCCTACTCGGCGGTACCGTTCACTGCACATGTGGAGCATTTCGCATCCGTCGCAATCTCGACTCAACACTTGTTTTCGCCTCCTATTGGGACTTCGTGCATCAGCGGTTTTGGCTTATAAGGTTATGTAATATGGATGTATATCTCTGGGAGTAGCGGTCGAGCAGGGAGTGGCTGTTTGGATTAGCAACTCTATGTCATGGCTTGCTAGTCTACCTTACCCAGTGCTTCTAATGCGTGCCGAACGCGGGAACGGACATACCCCATGAATATGAGGGGCAAAGCACACATGCCTGCCACCAACAGGAGAGTCGCTAAATCCAACATACCATCATCCATCCCTTTTTTGGTTTCTTTTGGTTTTGCTCTGTCAACATACATCGGTTATGCGGGATTTAAAGGGTTTTGAGAACTGTTCATAAAAATTAGGAATTAATATTCATATGTCCACTTTTAAAGAACAAAATTTTTGGATAAGTTCGATAGATCAAATTTAACTGAGCAAATGTAAACGCACCGCCGTGACTGCATTCTTACAACCACACACCTTAATCCCTAACCTATCCCAACTAAAAAATGTGAGTTTCATGCAGGCACAAATAGCAAACGACCTATCCACAAACAAGCGTATAGCAAAAAACTGTCTCGATTTACTCTTTAACCAAAAACGCCCCGCCCAAGCCATTGCACAGTACATCGCCCCTAATTACCGCCAACATAACCCCCAAGCGCAGGACGGACCGGACGGCGTACTCGCCTTCGCAACAGCCTACGTAAAAGCAAACCCCGAGTTACATATGGATTTTAAGCGCATAATCGCTGAGGGAGAATACGTTGTTGTGCATAGCCACCAGAAACGCAATCCACAGGACCGCGGCGAAGCAGTCGTTGACATTTTTCGTGTACAAGATGGCAAACTGGTTGAACACTGGGATGTAATCCAACCGGTGCCTGCGCCGTCGATTAACCGTAACACCATGTTTTAGGTGTGGTCTGCGACACGTACGATAGGTTTTCCCATGATGTCGCGAATGGTGTCAGCGGTTTGGAACGGCGCCCGCACAAGCGCCAACTTAGTTTGGCGTTCACCCTGGGAATTCACCGTTAAATCGCCGTAGCCAAAAATTCTGCCTCCCAGAGACTGGTAAAGCAGTAGGTCCCCGAACCCAGAAGGCGTCACAACAAATGAGTGCAGTCGAATGATGCCTCGGCGGACCTCTAAGCCGTCTTGCCTTAAGACGTAATTGTTGGATGCCCAAAAAATCAGAAGGTCCACCATGCTTACAACCCAGATTAAACCGAAAGCTAAGAGTGTCCAGAGGTAGATGGGGGCATCAAACAGCAGTAAGATAGCTGCTCCTACCCACATTTCAATAAACAAAAAGAAAATTGCGAAAACTACTATGGTTACGGTGCGGATGACCGCGGCTGGAGCCACCCATGGCTTTCCAACCCAAACAACGGCGCCGCTAGAAACTGGTTTACCGACAGAAGTCAACTACAAAACACAACCACTTAGTAAAATGGCGAAAGTGCAATTTAAGCATTCAAGCACAAAGCATTTAAAACGCTTAATGTTTTGCCCTTTTTCGCCTCTGCTTTACAATTGCCATATCCACTTTCGTGAACCGCAATATAGCCAAGATATCCTTCTTGTCTTTAGCGGAACGTTCAAAGGTTGTTTCTCCTCAGCGGTTTGCTTGCCCACTGACATATCGATCGCTATTTGCACCTTCAACTCAGGTGTATACCCTTTCCAGTGTTCCATTTTTTATTCATTTAAACGCCAACAATACCTGATTAGGGAGCAACTTACTAAAATAAATCTACATGAGGTGGCGACGTGGAAGAATACGTTCGATTGACCGAAGTAGTTGATAACCGAATAAAATCGCTACAAAGTAGGTGGGCCACAGAATAATTGGCCAGTTGCCCGGAGTGTAACTCCATAGTCCGGTGGATACTGCAAAGAACTCCATCAGCGCCATAGCTGTCATGCCGCCCAGTGCCAGAAGCATCTGCTCTTTTATTTCATGCCAAGAACTAAATCTACGTCGGGCGATAGTGAGAATTATCCATGCGCCGAGGAAGGCAAAGAGGAGTACATACCAACTTGAATTATAATCAAAAAACACATTCATTGTTGTTAACCAAACTAATGTTTTACAGTTCTGTTTTTGTTTCGGGGTCTATGTGGGGGCTTATGGTTTGACCAGCATTTTTGGCAGAAAACGGGTTTGTCAGCTTTAGGTTGGAAGGGTACTTCACATTCGGTTCCGCATTCGCTGCAGACTGCATTGAAGGTCGGTGGGGCATGGAAGGGTTTGAAAAGCTGGTACTTCCTAAGTTTAGGCCAACCTGTTTTGGCGTAGCGTAGCATTTCAGGGTTGTTTTTTAGCCAACGCATCATGTGGAAAAAGTTTTTGCCTCTTTTTTCATCCCGTTCGGCGAGGGGTTCATAGCCTAAGTTGCGGATTTCGTCTAGGTAAGCGATTTCGACGAGACGCTGGGTTTCGCCTTCTACATGGATACGTTTTACTCTGTCTTCACCGTAGACTTTTTGGAGTTCTTCTGCTGCGACATCGAAGATGCAGCCTTGGCAAATGTGAATAGCCTCGTCTTGTTTGAGGTTAAACTTGGAGACAAGCCTTGAAACCACCCTAGAGGATTCCTGCAAGTACTCCTTCTCTCGGAAGAGGTCCTGATAGAATCTGACATCTATTAGGTCATACTTGAATAGGCCTGTTTCATCATGGTATGCGCCGACTACAACGCCGAAAAGCAAATCGCCGCTGCCAGCATCATCGACAATAAGAGTCAACTTAACGAATTCACTCTCTCTTCTTCAACCCAATACGTCGGAGACCTATAAAAACCCGACTTAGCTGAACTTCATAAAAACAGGTAAAAGCACAAAAGTCGCTAAAAACTAAGAAAAGGCAGGATTATTTATTGTCTGGCGCTTTTTTGTTTTGAAACTTTTATGCTGACCTCTGCTTTCACCTCAACTCTATCCAATTTGGGTCGGGGCGGCCACTTCAAAACCGGAAGCTTATTGTGATGAGAACCAAAAGCTTGCGCGTAAACCTTCGAAAATTGCGCTCCAAAGAGAATAAACAAGTTAACAATATAGATCCACAGAAACAGCACTATAAGTGATCCTGCTGTTCCAGCTAGCGTTGTCACTTGAACCAAGCTTAGGTAGAGCCCAAAGAAATAGTTTAGCGCTGTAAAAATGCCTGCCGTCAAAATCGAAGCAGGCCAAACGTCACGCCACTCTATTTTTGTCTCAGGTAACTCCATAAAAATTATAGCAAACAATAGTGTGCCTAAGCCAAAGGAGAGAACAATCTCTAGAATCCTAATTAAATATGGGGTAAATATCCCAAGAACTGGATTTAAAAAGAAAACAACGGCGCCAAAAAGCACAGTCGAAATCGCTGTCCAACCAACCACGATAGCGCCTATGGCAATAATAAGCATAAAAGGCAACGTTTTCTCCTTGATAAAGGCAGTTCGCCCCCGTGCCTCCGCTTGAATCTCCCAGACGGTGTCGATTGATTTCTGCAGCACCGAAAACGCACCCAACAAACCCGCAAATGCAAAAACTACAGCTAGAAATGATCCTAAACCGCCTGTGAGGGGACTCTGAGCATTCAGTAGCAACTCTGATAGTAAGTTGGCAATGGTGGGCCCAGCAAAGGAGCTTACCTGCGCAGTCAGTTGCTGCATGGCACCTTGTTGCCCATACACTTGGGCAAGAACCGCCACCGCAATGAGCGCAAGAGAAGGCAGGGGCATTATCGTGAAAAACGTCAGGGCTGCCGCTCTTAGAGTGGCATCTTGCTTTTGCCATTTTGTGAATGTTTGAAAAAGTAACGCCGCAAGTTGTCCCCTATTCATAATTGCCCCACTTAAATTAACATTCTTATGGCTGCTAAAACGCTGTTTAGAGCTATCCCACGCGTCTTAGTTATGTGCTGTAGAAGTATCGGGTGAGCTTCTGCACCTATGGTTGCTATGCGATGGTTTTTGTAGGAGAAAGTTACGGTTATACCGCGGCTACAGAGGGCGTCAGCGACCATGCGAGCAGTTGATAGTGTGCTTCCGATCTGCGGTAGATTCTCCCTGCCCTCAGCTGAAACGGCGCCGCCGGGCATCTTAGGTGTCAGTTGATCCCGCATTGCGATAATCCGCTTGATGAATGCCTTGTCTTCCACGTCAACGTTAATATGCGTGCTGCTCAAGTTAACCCTTAAAACCTCACTGTCGCCTGTTGAAAGCACAACTTGGCCGCCCTCAAAGTTCGGAATGCCCAAAGATGACTCAGCCATATTTGCTTGCTTCCTCCTTCAATAGGACATGGATGTCTGAAACTTGATGGATGACTTTGAAATCAACCATCCCGTTAACTTCGAATTCTTGGTTGCGCAAAGTAAACTTGACTTGCCTGAAGTCCACGCGAAGGTTGTCTTTGTTGCCTGATAGTCGATCAATTAATGTTGCCATGTTATCGGGCTTGTACCTTGAGAGAGCCTCTCGTAGCAGGTCTGTTTGAGCTGCCATTAAAAACCGTATCCTAATCTAGTATGGCTGAGTTCAGCAATAAATTTCTAGCCTTGAGCCGTTGAGGCGCAAAGACGCATTAAGGTCTGTTTTCTATGTTAGATGGTGGCGGGATAGCCTCTATTCTTCTTCTTTCTGTGGGCTGTGGGGATGATTGGCTTTTAGTTTTTGCGCTTACAGTGGATTGCTGATTGATTGTGGAGACTTCTACACGTGTTAAAAAAAGGCATGGCAAACAAAATAATGGTGGAGTAGGTTGACTAAAGCAAGAAAAAGATTTAGGTTTCTTCTTGAGGCAACCCAATCTTACGTAAGTAATCCTTAGCAAATCGTGGATTATACGCGATTAACTCTTTGCTCCGTAGCAGTCTGCGTTCTAAACGATCCAGTGCAACCTTGAATGTTGGCTCCACGCCCCATCCTTCACTGGCGGCAAAAAAGCTTCCGCGTGTCGTGCGGAATTGAAGTCGACAATGAATCATTGGGGTTCCACGCATACTGGTTCCACGATGTGCTTTCATATAAACGAACAGTGACCCAAGCTGGAAGGCGTCTTGGAATCGATGGGCGAAAGAGTCGAATTCAGTCATCATGAACTCCTGCTGTTCAGGACTTATATCGACCTCTTTTACGCCAAACTGCAAGCTTAGGCGGCGCTCAGGAGTTTCCAATTGGCTAATCGGCTCCAAAAAGTCCAGCTTCGTAACAATGCCGACTAGGCGGTCGCCTTCGACGATGCATAAGCAGGAAACATCGTGGTTATGCATCATCTGTTCGCAGTCCCGTAGGTTCTTTTTAGGTTCAACTGTAATCACAGGGGAAGTCATGATTCCTTTGGCGGCGACTGCCAAGGTGTCAAGGTGCTCGCCGGCGACGTCTTGGTTACCCATGCGTTTAGGAGGGAAATAGAGGCTCTCTAAAATGTCTTGAATGCTAATTAGGCCGGAGAGCCGTCCCCTATCCATTATGGGTACATGTGAAATGCCGTATTCACGCATCAACCCCAAAACTGCGCCTACACTGCGGTTTGCCTCCAACGTATGCGGGGCGCGGGTCATGATTTGTTCGACGGGATTACTGCCCCATTCAGCGCCGACAACGGAGTGAATCACTGCTTCGTCGGTTACGAACCCTATAATCTTGTTCTTCTCTAAAACAGGTAACTGCCTTACGCCGCTACCAATCATTAACTTAGCAACTCGACTCAACGAGTCGCCTAAACCTACCTCTGGGGCGACGGTCATTAGACTCTTAACTTTCAGTCGGCTCAAATCAAGTCTTGTCCGCATAACAGAGCGCCGACTCACCATGCCCACATAGTTTCCGTGGTCGTCAAGCACCGCCAGAACAGGCGGTAAGCCCTTTTTGAAGCCTTCTAGGCATCTAGAAGCGCTATCATTTTCTAAAACAGTGTTGAATTGTTGAGAGTAGATGTCTTTAACAGTAGCCGATAACGCCATAAAATATCACTGCAAACCAATAGGCGCAGGTAGAATTTAAACATTAAACGCCCAACCCCAAGTGTCTTTAACAAGTGGACGCTTATGAAATAACAGAGTGGACAATTGTGCCAGCTTAAAACTAATTCTGCTGAAATCTGAAAAACGCTTTGTTCTATGTCAAAAATAGAATTTTGCTAAACATGTAGGGTAATACAGCGAGCTTGTTTGGAGAGACGGGGAACTGAAATGTTGCAAAAGCCCATCCTGCCCATAGAAGTAACTCTTATTAGGTTCGTATAGCGATAGAATGTTGTCTTTCTATTACCCAAAACAGCGTTTGAACCAACGCATAATATGCAAAGATGCAGGCAAATCCCTTCACTAAAAACTCCCTAATTGTTCTATGGCAAATAATAATAAAATCCATAAAAAATAAAAAAATGATACAGAAGATTAGTTTAAGTTATAGATAAAAGTAGAACAATTTATCCCTATTATTTAAATAAGCAGACAAGGTAGTAGTATTATTTGAGGTATAACCTCACTACTATAGTTTTGAATTAGCGTTGAGGCATCGACCTCTGACATTTTAGGCAAGTAAGAACAAGCAAAACTGGTTTCTTCTGATCCGCTTCTGTCAGGGAGGGATTTCTTATTTATGACCCTAAACCAAAAGGAATTGGTCGACGAACTAAAAGCAGAATGGAAAAAACTGTGGGATGAACGCCGAGAAGACAAAGTCAGAGCGGAAGGCATTGCAGTTAACGATTACAGCTCTTTATACATCGACAAAGGAACCATAATTCATGCCACGAGAGATTTCAAAGCTCTGAGTTTCAAAGAAATACTTGAACAACATGCAGTTCTAAACGCCGAAAGGTTCTCCCCGCCAGACCCACAAGTTGGCGGCTGGAACAAATTTATCAAAGATCATATCTCTAGTCAGAGCAGAAAGAAGAGACTGCCCGAATTCTATGTTTCGGAAACCAAGAAAAAGGGGCAACTAAAGAAGCAGGGTCGTCGTGGTTGGCTACATGTATAGATTTAGCAATTGAGTTTGGGGGAAAAATCCAGGTTGGGTAGTTATAGAGATAGGTTCGATATAATAGCTGACATACTATATGTGGCAAGTCGAGACGCCAAAAAAACTCAAATCATGTATCAAGCAAATTTAAGCTACAAGGTCTTGCAGCGGTATCTATATGACATTCTTGATTCTTCGCTTGTAACATTTGAAAAGCATAAACAATGCTATACGTTAACTGGCAAAGGCCAAGAATATTTAGACGCCTACAAAGACTACGCTCGATCCAGCAAAAGCATCGAAAAACATCTTAACAATTTTTCAATAAAAAAGAAAGTCTTAGAAGAGTTATGCCCAGTTAAGAAAATTATTTCCACAACAAACACCTGAGCAATAATCGTTCGTGTGATTGAATTGATCAAATATTGTGGGACTCTTCAAATCACAGTAATTATAATTCTTCTATCTATCGGTTTCTTCGCTTCTCCCGTTCTAGCTGACCAAGCAAGTGCTCAGTCCGCAATTGCAGCAGCGCAAAACAGCTTAAAAGACTGTTATAGGGCGGCAGAGCAGGCAGAGGCTATAGGAGCAAATATAGATTCGTTAGTTGCTACTCTTAATAGTGCTGCTAGCTTGTTATCACAAGCTGAATTAGCTTACGCAAGTAATGATTACAATTCAGCGTACACATATGCGACCCAGAGTCAAGACAAACTCAATGGCTTTATTTCTCAAGCTACGATTATAACAGAAAACGGTATAAAAGACAATAATCAGACTTTTGCAATGGCACAGTTATCGATCATAGTCACCGCCGTTATTGTCTGCTTAGGAATAGCCAGTTGGTTTGCTCTAAGTAGAAGAGAAAGGGCGAATTTGAATGGGTTATCTGCGGTATAAGATATTGATACTTGTAATCACTGCTAGCTTGGCATTATTCGCTGCTAGACCAGCATTGGAGCAAATAGTAATTTCTCCCCAAAGGGATTATTTCACCGAATTTTGGGTTTTAGGATCCTATCACAATGCAACATACCCAAGCGACGTAGTAGCTGGCCAAAATTACAGACTATACCTTGACACTAGCAACCATTTAGGGCAATGTGCCTACTACGTAATTGAAATCAAGTTCTGCAATGACAGCCGGTTAGCACCTGATAGTCTCAAAAGGACAAACAGTAACCAACCATCCTTAGGTAATATAACCTTCTTTGCAGCCGACGAAGAGACTGTGGAAATACCGGTTAATTTTTCAATTGATTATAAAATTAACAACGCCAGTATTGATGTGCAAAGCGTTGTTATAAATGGGGAAAAATTAAGCACTAACGGAATCAGCGTACCCTGGACGGAATCAAAGGGGGGTTTCTACGGAAACTTATTCTTTGAATTGTGGATTCTCAACAGCACAACAAATAGTTTGCAATACCATCAGCGATATCTTAGCCTATGGCTAAACTTGAAGATATAGTCCATTTTCAGTGATATTATAATGCAATTATATTGGAGGTTTTTTGTTGGTTTTTAATTCTGATGTAATTTTGGCGGTAGGAGCACACCCTGACGATATAGAGCTAGGTTGCGGAGGAACCATAAGAGCTGCATCTATGCTTGGAAAAAAAGTCACGGCCGTCTTTTTGTCTAAAGGTGAACGAAGCGGAAGCCCGGAAGTAAGACCAAAAGAAAGCATCGACGCATTAAGGCTCTTAGGCGTCAAAGAAGTTCACTTCGGCGATTTCCCTGATTCTGAAATCAAGTGCTCGCGTGAGGCAATAGATTTTCTTGAATCTTTTTTTGTCGCAAACAAACCTGAAGTGATACTAACTCACACAGTTAATGATATACACCAGGATCACCGTCAAGTAGGATGGATATCTATGTCTGCTTTTAGGAATGCCTCTAAGATATTGGCGTATGAAACACCCCGAGTTACCCCAGCTTTCGCCCCGAGTTACTTTATAGAAATTACAGATTGCTTAAACCACAAAGGCGAAGCATTGAAATGTCACCTCTCTCAGAAATCGAAAAGATACATAACTTATGAGTCAATGATTAATTTAGCATCGTTTAGGGGAAGCCAAGTGGGTGTTCCCGCTGCGGAGGCTTTTGAAGTAGTGAGATATGTAGAAAAGCAGACTTCTGGTAGGTTGAGTCTGAGTCCATAGCTGGCCATCAACCAACTATTAGTAGAAGCATAGATTTTTAAAGAGAGCATTCAATCTTGGAAAAACAAACGAGTTAATAATTGCTACCAACGAAAAACGATTAATTTTGAAGGGAAAATCATGACAATTTTTAGTTCGCTCCCGTATTTTCCAGAACAAAGTCTGAACAATATACTCGACGACATTAAAGCAGTACTAAAAAGCGGCAAACTAACAGATGGACCATACACTCAAGAATTTGAAAGAAAATTTGCCGAATATGTCAAAACAGAACATGCAATCGCCGTCAATTCAGGCACAGCTGCCCTCGATGTTGCACTTAGATATTTTAAGATTGCAGGTCGAGAAGTCATAGTGCCAACAAATACCTTTGTGTCAACACCTCACACAGTCATTTTTGCCGGCGGCAAACCGGTTTTTGCTGACCTTAAGGAAGACACACTGTGCATTGACCCTGAGGATATTAGACGAAAGCTTTCGCCAAAAACTGCTGGGATTATAGTTGTGCATATAGCTGGTCTAGTTTGTCCTGAAATGAAAGAGATCAGGGAGCTCTGTGAAGAAAAGGACCTTTTTCTTTTGGAAGATGCCGCTCACGCTCATGGGGCAATGATTGATGGAAAAATGGCTGGAGCACTCGGGGACGCTGGTTGCTTCTCCTTCTATCCCACTAAGGTCATGACCTCTGGTGAGGGAGGAATGATAACTACCAATAATCTTGAACTAGCCGAAGAAGCTCGCTGCCTAAGAGCTATTGGGCAAAATGCTGAGAGAAAAGCAGTAATACTCGGACATAATTGGCGCATAAACGAAATGGGCGCTGTAGTGGGAAAACACCAGTTGGAGCATTTAGAAGAATTTGTCATTAAACGTAACGAGGTTGCAAAATGGTATGAGCATGCTTTAAGCGGTATTGAAGAAATTTCGCTTTTTAAAACCCCCTCAAACATTAGGCATAGCTATTACAAGTACCCCATCAAACTTGACGATTTCATTGACAGGGAGCAGCTAGCTGCCAATCTTAAGAACAAATACGACATTGAAACAGGACACATTTACTATCCCCCATGCCATCTGCAACCCTACTATATGCAAAACTTTGGAACTGGCTATGGTGATTTTCCAGTGGCTGAAAAAGTTCTCAACAAAGTTCTGTGTTTACCGATGCACTGCAGCATAACTAAAGAAAATGTAATCTACATACGTGATGCCCTTGTTTCATCAATAAACGAGTTTTCAAACTAGTTGGCCAGGAAAAGGCTGGACAATGGGCGGGAAAGAAGAGAAAACTGATATTCATGACGATACTGTGCAACCTGAACGTTTTCCAATCCGTAGATCAGAACTCGATCGATTTAAGTTTGGCAAAAGATGGTACAGGAAAGTTGCCTCCTTAAACAAAGAGGGTTCACCTTACTGTCTTGACATAGCTTGTGGAGCTAAGCCTTTTCCCAAAGCTGACGTTTTATGTGACCTTTATGTTAAACCGGTTCCCGACAGAAGCATGAAAAAACTGGTTACTGAAGGAAAGCCATTTGTCCTGTGCAGTTGTTATTTTCTGCCGTTTAAAAACAAATCGTTCGATTTCGTAACCAGCTACTACCTGATTGAACATGTTAAAGACCCTTGGGGTTTGTTTAAGGAACTAAAGCGTGTGTCAAAGCATGGCTATGTGCAATGCCCATCATGGTTTAACGAGCTCTTGTACGGCGAAAAAGTACACTTTTGGATCATTCATAAACGAAATAATAAGCTCTATGTCGCGGCAATCAGAAAAGGCGCAATCCCTCCACTCCACTTTGGCTTTGTATTTCACAAATTATACAGAAATCAAACTTGGCAAGTCCTTCATACGATTCTTGATGAAAAATTGCATCTTTTCACTGTGAAATATGAATTTTGAAGGATGGAATTTTTTGAACAGAATTATTCGTTCATCAAAACCTTTTTTTCCACCCGAAGACGTTGACGAACTCTTGCCTGAAATTCGCGATGTTCTGGAAGAAGGCCAATTTCGATTTGGCAAAAACGTAGAGCGTTTCGAACAAGACGTTGCCCAGCATATTGGAGTTAAGAATGCCATAGCATTCGACTCTGATTCAAGTGCTTACGAAACTGTCCTTCGTTACTTCGGCGTTGTTGGACGCGAAGTGGTGGTTTGCACTAATAGTTTTATTTCGGTACCAAACAGTGTTGTCTTTGCTGGGGGAAAAGTGGTTTTTGCTGACATTAGAGCTGATACTCTTTCAATGGATCCTGAAAGCTTACTTCAAAATATTTCGCCTCAAACTTGCGGAGTTATATTAACTCATATTGCTGGGTTTCCAAACCCTGACTTGAAGAAAATAATGGAAATTTGCAAGGCGAACAAGTTATTTTTAGTCGAAGATGCAACCCATGCGATAGGGGCAACAGTTTGCGACAGGCAGATCGGAACTTTTGGTGATGCAGCTGTCTTCGCTTTTACTCCAACCAAAGTCTTAACCACTGGAGAAGGCGGCATGCTGGTTACAAACAATAATGGCCTAGGTGAATTCGCTAAGAGGTATAGTTTCTATGGCTCGGGACCAGGGAAAACGAACTTTGTAGATTTAGGCAGACATATGGTGTTACCTGAGATTTCCGCTATTCTGGGTATCCATCAGCTGAGAAGACTTAACGAATTCATTCACAGGCGTAATGAGATTGCGTCAGTCTACGACGAAAGGTTGAATAAGACTAAAACTTTGCGCACGGTTAAGACGCCGAAGGGATGGAGAAGCGCCTATTACAAGTATCCGCTGATTCTGGATGGGACAATAAACAAAGAAAAATTTACCACTACACTATTGCAAGAATTCGGAATTGAAACCGGTAACATTTTTTATCCTCCCTGCCATCTCCAAGCGGTTTATAAAAAACTTGGCACTTCTTCTTACGGAAGCCTATTGACAGCTGAGCAGGTTCTTTCAAGAACGATTACTTTGCCGATGCACTTTGGATTAACCGATGAAGACGTTGATTATGTCCTTGATAAAATTACTTTCATGCTTGAAAAACAAAGTTACTAAACAATTAATCAAAAGATCTAGAATATATTTGAAATTATCCCTGAAAGTTAAGTCCTTAACAATTTAAAAGTTCGTTTTCCTGCATAAATCATGATGTAATTTTTCGGCTTTTTTTGGGCGTTTCTTTCTATGGCTGCAATTCACACAAGCATAACGGTTGTCATTGCAACGCTAAATGAAGAGGAAGGAATAGGGCCAACTATTGGCGAGCTCCAGCAAGTTTTGAGCAATCCCTACTTGGTGGTTGTTGACGGTAACAGCGTTGACAGAACCACTGAAATAGCGAAAAACATGGGGGCAGACGTTTTACTTCAAGAGGGTAAAGGTAAAGGAAACGCTATGTTTCAAGGCTACAGCATCGTAAGCTCAAAAGTGCCCTATATTGTTTTTACAGACGCAGACTACACTTATCCAGCCGAATACATCCCTAAAATGATTGAAATATTAGAGCAAAACCATAAAGTTGGTATGGTTATCGGAAACAGGTTCAAAGGTCAATACAATGACAGTAAATCTCTTGCAAACCCTTTCTATTTGGGTAACCAATTGCTAGCCTTTGCACAAACTGTCATGAATGGTGTTAAGCTGAATGATCCATTATCGGGCTTACGTGTCGTTAGGAGTGAAATTTTGGAGGGTTGGAAGCCTAAAAGTAAAGGGTTTGACGTGGAGGCTGAAATGAACTCCATAGTAAAGCGTAGAGGTTACCGAATTGTTGAGATTCCAATCGACTACCGGAGTAGACTTGGCGAGAAAAAGCTCAAGCTTAGACACGGCTTGGGTATAATGATGAGGATTTTCGCGGAAAGCTTGAAAAAATATGAAAAATATTGGCTTTAGATCAAGGGCGATTTTACACTAATATTTAAAGATATTTTTGGTCAGATGAGAAATTAATATTCGGGAAATTTTTCGGACTTAACTGCAAATTTTGGCAATTCGAGCGCGAAACGGTTTATACCTGACTCATAAAGATTGCGAACTATAGTTGTTTAAGGATAGTTTATCGGAAGGTAGCTTACCGCTAATTTTTTGATGCTTGTGAGGTGACGGATTTTAATGGCAAATAGACTCTGGTCTTTATCTTTTAAGTCGGCTTTCTCTAATAAGCAAAAGACCATTGCATTATCTTCTCCGACTAATGCCTTCATACTCAGTGGTCACCAACCGGCAATTCTTCCCTACCCTGGGTTCTTCTACAGAATGTTTCATTCAAAGGTTATGGATATTTGTCCCTATGACCCGTTTTCGAAACACAGTGATAGATATCACAGCCGGGTGAAGATTGGCAAAGACGATGATTGGAAGTGGCTCACTCTTCCAATAGACGGTCATGACGGTTGTTCCATAATTAATGCCAAACTAAAAACTCAATTTATGAATGAACGATGGAGGACGCTAGAACAAGTCTACGAAAAGTATCCTTTGTGGAATGAATACAAGGATTCTTTAAAAGAAATTTTCTTCGGCTACAACTACCTCTGGGAGCTAAATCTAAGATTTATTCTCTGGATTAGAGATCTGTTGGGTATCAAAACTTACTTATCAATCTCGTATGCAGGGAAAGGCTGCAATACTACCGAAAGAATCGCTTCCCAATTTGCAAATTATGGGCAAGTTATTTACCTAGCGGGGAAAGCCAGTAGTCAATACTTGGACATAAAAAAGTATGAGCAACTGACCAAATCAACCGTTGCTCTAGTTACTTATACACCACCTATCCCCTTCTCTACGGTCTCAATCTTAACGCCTCTACTGTTATACTCCCCTGATAGAGTGTTAGGCGCCTTAAAGATTACAAGTGAACCGATTAAAGTAATAATAAATGGCGTTGAACAGTATTTGAGCACCCATAGTAAAGCCTATCCTTCTTCTGACTTTGCAGAAACTTCAATCTCCTAAACTCGCTTTAGCGATCCCTATTTTTCTTAATTTATTTTGCTGGTTAGTTTGGACAGAACAGAGGACAAAAAATGTCTTCAGCGATGGATTCAATTTGAACTGCAACTGGCGAGTCCAAGGCAGAAGCTTGAACAAAAAACCTAAGCTAAATATTCTATAGTGGAGAAACAACTTGTGGATGCGATGGATAAAGCCTTAGAGATGGGTAAGACTTCAGCAACAGGAAGTTTCCATCTGCTAATAGGAGTCGCTGGATCGACAATTATAATGGCTGTTGGAACCCTGATTTTAGCTAGTTTGTTGTCAGTTCCTGATTTGGGTCTATACGGTATGGCTTTCATTCCATCAAGCATGATAAACTATTTCCGAGATTGGGGCATGAACTCCGCAATGACCCAGCGGATTGCCAACTTAAGGGCAACTGGCAGGGAGTCGGAAATCCACGACGTTGTTTTATCAGGAATAGTATTTGAACTTATAACAGGCGCTGTTTGGGCTTTAATTTGTTTTGTCATCGCCGAACCTTTAGCTTTGATTCTTAGCCCAAGTAATGCAGCCGACCTTTCAGTCTACATAGCCATATTATCGCTTTCTATTTTCGCGGGTGCAATTTTCGCCGCATGCAACGCCATCTTCGTTGGTTATGAGAGAATGAAATTTAGTAGTTTCTCTCAGATTCTTCAAGCAATCGTTAAGACTGCTCTTGGTCCATTTTTAATAATTATTGGATTTGGCGTTTTAGGTGCTGTTTACGCCGCTGTAATTTCCATTCTTTCCGGTGCAGTTATTGGCACATTGCTTGCTTACTTTGCCTTTTTTAAGCGTTTACGCAAGTGTAAAGTTGGTAAATGTGATGTCAAGGCAACTTTAAAGCCCATGTTAAGCTACGGTATTCCGCTCAGTATTTCAAGCATTGTTTACGGGGTATTACCTCAGGTCTTTATCTTCTCGATGGCAGTTTATGCAGGTAGTTGGATGATGGGCAATTACTATGCTGCTTCATATTTCTCAGTTCTGCTAACATTCATTAGCATTCCAATTACGACAGCATTGTTTCCAGCTTTCTCTAAGCTGAATCCTGAAAGCGACCCTGAAACTGTCAGAACGGTTTTTGCATCATCAGTTAAGTACACTGCCCTCTTTTTAGTGCCTGCAACTATGGCCATAATTACTCTATCAACACAACTTATCAACACACTATTTCCGAGTGATGGGCTTTTGTCTTCTTTATTTGTTGTAGATGCAGCGCCCAAGTTTCCTAATGCAGGGTTGTTTTTGGCGTTATCATCCGTACTCAATCTACTTGTTTTGATTGGTAATCTGAGCTTTGGAGTTTTCCAAAGTGGCATTGGAAAAACAAATCAGATTATGAAACAAAGCGCGTTATCTCTCGTAATCGGCTTGCCGCTTGCTTACCTTCTTGTTTCGTACCTAAATTCAGTCGGAGGTCCTGCTTATGCCGTCATTGGAGGTATTTTAGGTATTTTTATCGCTAACATCCCACCCGTTCTTTGGGCAATTCATTGGTGTTGGACAAAGTACAGAGTTAAACCAGATTTTGTAAATTCCGCTAAAATTTTCTCTGCTGCAGCGGTAGCTTCACTGGTGACTTTTTTATTTGTTGATTTTTTGAGCTTACCATATGTAGTTACGCTTGTAAGCGGTTCCATCGTCTTCTTGATAATTTATTTGACTGCAGTTGCATTCATAGGTGCAATTAATAAGTCCGATGTCGACAATCTCAAGGCCATGTTTTCGGGCTTGGGAATCATATCGAAGATTTTGGATTTACCCTTACTTTTCATTCAGAAATTATTCGAAATAAAAAATGGTAGAATAGAGAAAACCCCATCGAAAGACATGTTAAACTCTTCACATTGAAAAAATCTACATCCATAAGGAATAAAAAATTGATTACTGCAGGTCATCAGCCCAACTATCTCCCTTGGCTTGGGTTTTTCGACAAAATGTCGAAGTGTGACATCTTTATCATCGAAGATAACGTTCAATATGAACATAATGGATTCGTTAATAGAAATAAAATAAAGACGCCGAATGGAATCAAATGGTTGACTGTGCCAGTTGAACACGTGGGTCGACCATTATTGATTAATCAGGTGAAAATAGCTAACAAATCACAGCCTACATGGGAAAGACGACATTGGGAGACTTTGAAACATCATTACATGCATGCTCCATACTGGAGCAAGTATTCTTATTTTTTTGAAGATACGTACAATAGAAAGTGGGATATGCTAATTGACTTGAATATGCATTTGATCAGAGGGATAATGAAGTTCCTAAATATCGACAAACCTCTGGTAATGTCTTCGTCGATAGGTGTTTGTGAAAGGAAAAGCGACTTAATACTTGCCCAATGCAAAGCTATCAAAGCAGACGTTCAATTTGCAGGCGCCGGCGCCCGGGGCTATCTCAACGTTAAACGGTTTGAAGAGGAAGGTTTAAGAGTTATATTCCAAGATTTCAAATATCCTGTCTACAACCAGCTTTATGGGGATTTTGTGCCTAACCTCTCAGTAGTAGACTATCTTTTTTGTACGGGCGGCGTTCTTTAGTTCAAAAACGCAGTTGCTTTCTTCTTTCGGCGGCTCTACTTATCTCCTGTTATGAAATCCGGGCATTATCTTTTTCTTTTATTGTATATATCACCATAAGCTTTCTTTTCTCGAATAAAAGCATGGCACTTTTTTCACGAAGTCAACCGGTGTTATAGAGGTTCGAAGATGCAGATTGAAGAAAGAAAACTAAGAGTAGGTATAATTGGATTAGGAAAAATGGGTTTGCTTCACGCATCTCTTCTTAGTGTCATTCCTAATGTTCAACTCGCCGCATTGTGCGACAAAAACTGGCTTATGAGGAAATTTGCAAAAAACACGCTTAAAGCGCCTATAGTTACCGATGAATTGGATAAGATGGCAGACTTAAACCTCGATGTAGTTTATGTTACAACTCCGATTCCTTCTCATTACTATGTCTTGAAAGAGATTTTTTCCCGGAACATTGCGCATAATTTGTTTGTTGAAAAGACGCTTGCTTCAAGTTTTGCCCAATGTCAGGAATTGTGCAAGCTTGCGGATTCGTCAGGCGGGCATACAATGGTAGGGTATATGAAGCGTTTTTCTGTAACATTCAAGAAAGCAAAAGAAATATTGGATCAAGGAGCGTTAGGTACTTTGAAATCTTTTGACGCCTACGCTTATTCTTCTGATTTTTTCGGTGTAAAGAAAGATTCTGCTAGCAATGCGCGGGGCGGGGTTCTGGAAGACTTAGGGTCTCATATATCTGATTTAACTCTTTGGCTGTTCGGAGACCTGCTTTCCTCCTGTGAGATTTCATCTTCAAAATTAAAACCTGATTGTGCTCAATTCGAAATTAACTCCAATAATCTTACTGGAAAATTCGATGTTTCCTGGATAAAGGAGGGTTATCGAATGCCTGAATTTGGAATGATAATTCGCGGCACGAAAGGAACTGTCAGGGTTGATGATACCGCATTATCGTACGAATTATACAACGGACAACCATCTAAAACGTGGTATCGGCAGAGCCTCGATGATCACGTAAACTTTTTTTTGGGAGACTCTGAGTTTTACAGGGAAAACGATTGTTTTATCAAGTCGATTTTTTCTGATACTAAGTCCGAACCAAGTTTTCAGACGGCATCAAAAGTTGATTATTTATTTGAACAAGTAAGGAGTAAAGCTAATGCATAAGCAACAAATAGAATTGTTAGTCGGCGATAATGCTTTTCATGGTATAAGTCACATTTCTCAACAGAGGGCCAGGGAACGCTCAATAAAAGATAATCCATCCAACGCTGAGTACGCCGCTAAATTGGTAAATCTTTCCATTCAAAATGGCGCTAACGGTTTTATGTTCTCTGTGAGCGAAACCACACTTTCGATTTTAAAAGCGCTGAATCAAGACAAAAAGCCTGACTTATATGCGATTGTTCCGTACGCTTATGAGTACGTTCGGTCGGCAACTAAAGTTGGAGGTATTCCTGGTTTAGCGAAACAAATTACCCGTAAAATCATATTTTCAAAAGACATCTTTAATCTTGCGCCGAATTTCTTCGGTCTCATTTCTGCTAACCCATCGGCACTTCTGAGAACTTATTTGATTTACGAAATTTCTAGAATAAAATCTGCTGCGGGCAAAGAGGCTAAGCTCAAGTCGGTCTTGCTTCATGAAGTAATAACTGACATGGCTTTAGCGCTACAGTTAGATTGGTTCTTTAAGGCGTATGTAAAATTTTTTTCTGGGTCGAAAATTAGGCCGGGATTTGAAACTCGGAATTTTCCCTATCTAGTACAAAAGTTAACCGAATGGCAGATTGACATGAATAAAATAACTATAGCTGCATCATTCAACAAAATAGGTTTTCAAATGAATCCGTCGAAGCTCGACTGCGAAAATGCGTTAATGGCTGCCTCTGGAGCACAAATAATTGCAATGAGTGTCTTGGCTGCCGGATACGTTGCTCCTTCAGAGGCAGTGACTTATGTATCAACACTGCCAAATATTCAATCGATTGTAATTGGCGTTTCAAAAGAGTATCAAGTGCGCGAAACATTTAACCTATTTAAGAATTTAAAATTTTGTTTCTCTGCGCAGCATTTATAATTCGCGTACGCGTTGCTCAGCTTAGGTTAATCATTTTTTTCATAGAAGAAAAAAGAGCTGGTAAAGTGGACAAGATAAATCTTTGCATGTTGGCTCCCGAATTCTTGCCAGTTTGGGGTGGTACTGGGTCTTATACGATTGAATTAATTAAATCTCTACCTAAAAATGTTGATGTCCATGTAGTAACTCTTAAACGTGACCTGCCTGGCATGTCTCACTCGACTTTTGGCGAAAATGAGCTTAGATCGATTTTTAAAAGAGACATACAGGTACATCCTGTTTCATCTTCTAAAGAGACTTTTTTTTACAACCTACCTTTTCAAATGGCTTGTTATAAAGAGATTCCTCGGTTGCATAAAGAGTTTAATTTTGATATTATTCACTCTCATCTCTGTCATATGCCAGATGTTTTTCTTCAAATATTACATGGTATCCATGTTCCCACTGTTTTGACTGTTCACGGAACTATTCAATCGTTAAGAGCGCATGCATTATTAGCGCGTTCGATGTTCGGCGATTTAGAATCAAGTGAAGACTCAATATTACGGTTCTATCCAATAATTCGTTTTTTGCAGCAAAAGTACGTAAAAAGGGTTTCTAGATTAATTGCGGTCTCAGACATGACTAGAAAACTTGCTTTGGAAGACCTGAATGTTCGGAAAGAAAAAGTTACTCTTGTATATAACGGTGTTGACACGGAGCTTTTTCGTTGGCCGCCAGATGAACAATTAGAAAAAAAGTACTCGGAGCCCACCGTGGTATACGTTGGGCGCCTGATAGCTAAAAAAGGCATAAACATCTTAATCGATGCTATGCCAGAGGTGCTAAAAAAGTTCAAGGACACTCAATTTCTTTTTATTGGGAGCGGGAATATCTCGGCTTACAAGAAAATAATAAGAAGCAAAGGAATACCTGACAAGAATTTCTCCTTCCTTGGTCATCTAGGATATTTTGAACGCCAAAAAATTTTGCAAAAAACTACAGTTTTTGTCAATCCCTCTTTTTTTGAAAATTGTTCCATTAGTATTCTCGAAGCGATGAGTTGCGGTTGCTCGGTTGTTGCCTGCAATGTTGGAGGTAATCCTGAATTGATAGAATCAGGACAAAATGGCCTTTTAGTGCCAGCATTTGACCGCAAGAAGTTATCAGCCTCAATATTGTCCCTTCTAGAAAATGAAACTTTTAATAAAAGCATTTCCAGAAATGCAAGAAAAACTGTTGAGGAGAAGTTTTCTTCCATAAAATCCGCCAAAGAAACTTGTGCGGTATATGATCAAACTCTTAGCAATCAATAGAAATCGGTTTAGTTGTTTTTTTCCATTTGTAGAGGGAAAAATATTTTGCGGATATGCATGATTACCTCTGAATTTCCCCCTAAATCAGGAGGAATAGGTTACTATGTTTATAATCTTTCAAAGAAGTTAGCGGAAAAAGGACATGAAATTACAATTATCACCAGGGGGTCGGGAACAAAATCTGCCAGAAAAGTTATGGATGGAATGACTGTCTTCCAAGTTTCTTACTTTCCATTGTATCCTTTTCACATTTGGATCCATAAAATATTTATTAAAATGTTTTTCAAAAAATTATTTGGCGATTTTGATTTAGTCCATATCCATTCACCTCTAGTTCCGTCCATAAAAACTTCTTTACCCATAATTACCACAATTCATACTCCTATGAGAGTTGATGCTAAATATCATGAGGTAACAGATTTTTACTCTCTGGCTGAGCGTATTCAGAGTGGGCTTCTTTACCCATTTTTTGAATCACAATTGCTTGATGTTTCGAAGCTGATTACTGCAGTTTCTCCGTCTGTTGTTGAGGAACTGAAGACTTATGGATTGGGCAGCAGGAAAGTTAATGTTGTATGGAATGCGGTTGACGAAAATACCTTCATTCCTTTGCTTGACAAAGAGACCGGAGAAAAATATGTGTTGTATTCTGGAGTTTTGCGTGCCCGCAAGGGGTTACTAGATCTGCTGGAATGCGCTGATTATGTATGCCGGGCTCGTCCAAACGTCCGTTTTGTTGTGTGTGGAACAGGTCCCCTTTTAAATAAATTATACAAAGAACGAAGAATAAAAGAATTAACTAAAAAAGTCATTTTGCTTGGTCATGTTGAACGAAATAGACTTATTAAGTTATACCAAAATGCGACCGTCTACGTTGTTCCTTCCCATTACGAGGGATTACCTACTGTTCTACTAGAAGCCATGTCTTGTGGTCTGCCCGTGGTCGCTACTGACGTTGGTGGTAATAGCGAAGTAATATTAAGCGGAGTCAACGGCTTTTTGGTGCCTCCAAAAGCTCCAAAAGTGATGGCTGAAAATATTTTGAGACTAATCGACGACGAGAAGTTAAGAAACGAAATGGGTGAAGAAGCAAGAAAGACTGTTGCTGAACGCTTCACATGGAACAAAATTGCTGACAACTTCTTGCGCCAATACGAGAGACTTCTTCAAGGCAAGAATTGCTGAATGAGTTTTTTTATTTTAGCTAATCTTTTTCTTCCTTTCTGCAGATACTAAGAGGAGACTTTATTTCTGAATATTGCAATAATTAACCCAATTTTTCGCACCTGTAACCTCCGGCTCTCCCTTTTTTGGAAGGAGGTTCCACGAGTGTCTACTGAAGAAATATCTCAGATTAACATTGTCGCACTTGCACGTGAGCTTACCAATATAGGTCATAATGTCACGGTTTATGCTGCAGATGCTTTTGTAGAATTTGATGAGCTTCATTTAAGTGACCGATTGTCCGTATGCTCTATCCCTGCTAGGCTTCAAAAAATTTTTCTTCCTGCACTTATTCCTTTAATGCCTGATTTAGCCAATTCATCAAAGTTGCGTGAGGCCGACATTATCCAAAGCGCAGAGTTTTATCAATTCTCAACTTTTTCAGCCGCAAATCTTGCTGCCAAAGAAGAAATCCCTTTTTTTATATGGCAAGAAGCTTTCCATTATATGCGCCCCCCAGCTAAGCCCTTCCAGCATTTGTTTAACGTCACTGCTGGGCGTTCCATTCGAGCTACCACCACCAAGTTTATTCTCAGAACCAAAAAAGCAGAGAATTTTCTATACAAAATAGGCATACGACCTTCCGCTATTGGTCCATGGATCCCTACTGGTATTGATGGAAATATGTTCTATCCGCGCTCAAGAGCATTCCAGCCTGAAGATTTCGGTTTTCCAAAAGATTTTGCCGTTGTCCTCGTAGTAGCCAGGCTTGTTCCAAGTAAAGGCGTTGATCTTGCACTTCGTGCAGTAAGTATCTTGAGAAGTAGGGGCGTCAAGGTAGGTTGTCTCATAGCCGGTTTAGGACCACAACTGAATAATCTCAAAATTCTTGCAAAAGACTTGAAAATCGATAATTGTGTGCGTTTTCTCGGTTATTGTTCCCAATTGGAAATATCCAATCTATATAATTCGTCGGATTTATTTGTGTTACCAAGTCGCGCAGATCTTTTTCCCTTCTCTTTGCTAGAAGCTGGAGGTTGTGGAGTTCCATCGGTTTCAACGAGGGTTGGTTCCGTGGAAGATTTTGTTCAGGATGGAGTAAACGGATTGCTAGTATCGCCGAGGTCTCAAGAATTGGCTAATGGAATTGAAAGACTTTTGTCTGAGGGCGATCTTCGAACAAAAATGGGAAAAGCGGCTCGCCAATCTTTCACTGACACATTTGATATGCGTATAGTTGCTAAACACTTTGCAGAATTATATAAAACGTTTTTGAAATAAATAGCGCTTTACTTAACAAGAGAATAAGCTTAAATTAATCATGCGTAAATGTCGGTGTCTTTTTGAAAGTACTTATAATTAGTGCCTCCGGAGCCGGGGGAGGCTTCGGAAGAGGCATCGCATATAAAAAATTTCTATTATCAAAAGGCTTTCATGTTGATTCTGTTCACTTTCCTGGGGACAATTTCTCTTCGAAGTTTTGGTATTATTATCAACATGGTTTGTCACTTTTCATGGGTCGAGAGAATAGAACCATGAAGAAAACTGCCGATAGGCTAGAGAAACTCATAAAAAATGGGCATTATGATGCCGTTATCGGAGTTGAAACCGAATACTCCCATGTTTTAACACGAGATTTAGGCTGCCTAAAGATATTTAGCTGCGAATCCTTGAAGACTGATGAGCTTTATTTTTCAAAAAAATTCGGCGATTTTGCCCGGGTCAGAAAATTACGCGACATGGAACTAGAAATATTTCAAAATGCTGATTACGTTGTTTTTCCATGGAAAACAACGGAGAATTATGCGAGAAAATATGTCTGGAATGGCAACAATTTCGTAACTATTAAATATGGTTGTTACCCGCAAAAAAAGGCAGTATCATATTTTTTTCCTTTATCCATAGTTTCCTTGGGCAGCGTGGGAGGCTACTGGAACAATCCTGAACTTATTTCATATTTAACACGTATAAGTCCCTACGTTATCGATGTCTACGCAAAAAATAAACCGGCCAAAAAATATCATCTTAATTACCGCGGGTATGCTTCTTCGCTTGATGTTCTTAAAGACTACCAATTTGGATTAAATATTATTTCAAAAGATACTTTCAGGCGAAACCATCATTCATCCAGGATCCTGAGCTATCTTGCCTATGGTTTGCCGGTACTTTCACCCGATTGGCTGCAGTTTTCTCATGAACTTAAAGGAGTTTTGCCATTTAATGAAAATAATTTTTTGGAAACCGTGGAAAATTATTCAGATCCGGATAAATGGCGGAAAGTAAGTGAATATGCCTACCAACAAGCTCTTGAACTAGATTGGAATAAAGTTTTGTTGCCACTTGAAGAGTTACTGCATAAGTGACAGATAATCTAAGTTTCGTCGTTTCTGCAGATTATTAATTTCTTAATAGGCTGCGAACGGAAAAATAACGGTAATCGAATAGGTGAAAAAAATTGAAAAAAATCTTTATAGAAAAAATAAACATTTTTAATAAACAAAATCTTTTTTGGAGGCCTACAAGATGTGGAAAAATGAAAAAGTTCTAGTAACAGGTGGCGCTTCCTTTATTGGAAGTCACCTAGTTGACACCCTCCTCAGAACCGGTGCCCTAGTCACCGTTGCAGATGACCTTTCAAGTGGAAAACTTGAAAACTTGGAATACGACCTTAAACGAGGACAAGCGGTGAATCATTGGGTTTCTAAGAACTTGAACGTTTGGATAGGTGATCTAAAAGATATATCCTTCACAAAATCAGTGATGAAAGACCAAGATGTTGTGTTTCATTTGGCGGCACTCCATGGCGGAAGAGGCTATATAGACTCGCATCCTGCTCAATGCTGTTCAAACATGATATTGGATCAACTTGTTTTCCAAGAGGCTTGGAGGGCCGGGGTGGGCCGAGTTTGTTTTGCGAGCTCTGCATGTGTTTATCCGTCGTATCTACAGGAGGCAACGGGTTCGTCCTATCTTCTAAAGGAAGCGGACGCAGATCCTTTTGTTAAAGACAAAGCTTTTGCCGATCTTGAATATGGTTGGGCAAAACTCATGGGTGAAATGGCTCTTTCGGCCTATCACAGACAATATGGAATGAAAACAGCTGCTGTACGAATCTTTACTGCCTACGGCCCTCGAGAAAACGAGACCCATGCAATCATAGCTTTAATCGCAAAAGCCTTTATCAACATGGATCCTTACGTAATTTGGGGAACTGGCAATCAGGATAGAAACTTCACTTACGTTCAGGATATAGTGGATGGACTAATACTTGCTTCGGAAAAAATCGAGAATGGATCAGCACTTAATGCTGGTAGAGATGACCGATTAACTCTAAATGAAGCCGCGGAACTAGTATTTGATATAGCGAAATGGAGACCTAAAACAGTATATCACGATCTATCGAAGCCTCAAGGTGTAGCTTCAAGAGCTGCTGACTTGACACGCGCCCGCACACAATTTAACTGGGAACCAAAGGTTGGATACGCAGAGGGCTTTGCGAAAACTATCGGTTGGTATTTCAAAAAGAAAGAAAAAAGCGCGGTCAAATTAAACTTAGAACGTTTACTTCTCGAACGATAGTTTTTTGATAACCAACTTTCATCCTTTTCTTTGTCAGATTATCGTTAAATCGGCGTAAACTCGGTTGAATTTGCCGATCTTGCAATATTTCAGTTAAAAGTACTTCCAAAAAATTAAGTTCGAGGCAGTTCTTTATTTTATTTCGTTTTAACAGCCCATTACTAGATTTTGAAAGAAGCTTTAATCTGCAGAACAAAAAAGGTCGGTTTTAAAACGAATAAAAAATTAACAATAGGCCTGTGTGTTAAGAATAGTGCGAATGTTGTGAAAACAGCTTTCGATTGTATTTCGATCCAAGATTACCCCCATGAATTATTAAAACTTGTTATAGTCGATAATGGTAGTACTGACAAAACTTTGTCATTGGCGAAGAAATTTGCCAAAGAAACAGATATTAACACTTTTGTTATCTTGAACAAAGGCAAGGGGCTTGGAGCATCTAGACAAATCGCTGTGAATAATGCTGAAGGCGACTATATACTATTTGAAGATGATGATTTGGTTTTGTCAAAAGATTTTGTAAGGAATCAATTAGCGTTTATGGAAAACAACCCGAATGTTGGTGCGGCTGAGGGTATTTATCTTCAGGTCCAACAAAAAAATAGCTTAGGTAGATTTGTGGGTGCTCGGTATATACGGGATTCGCGATATCCAAAAACAATTGGTACTGGGGGGGCTATTTTTCGCCTTAAAGCTTTAGAAAGTGTTGGCGGATTTGATTCCCGAATGGGCGCGCAAGAAGACGTAGACATTTCGCGTAGATTGACAAAGGCAGGGTGGCTATTGGCAGCTAATAATTCAGCTGGACTGTATGCAAAGCATCCATTGACATCTCTGACGGCTTTATGGCGCAAAAATCGTTGGTATGGTTATGGGAATCACTATCAATTCCACAAATATAACGATCATAGTTTGATTATGATTTATTTTCCCCCTCTAGTTTTATGGGGGGCAATTAAAATATCCTATTTAACCTACCGAGTGACTAAAAGGAAAGGGGATTTTGTTTTCTCAATTTTCTATTCTCTCAGTCTTTTAGCTCACCACATTGGGTTCATTCAAGCGCATTTAGACGGGCATGGCCATTCTATAGCGACCAAAGATTAAGCTATCTGGCTTAGTACCTACTAAAACTGCAGAGACCAATAACTAGAATGATTCTGCATTTTTAAAATGTAAAATTGTTTATTATCTTTACCAAGATAAAAGTAGCGCAGTCATAGTGATACTCAGAGAAAGCAACCGAGAATATCCAACATTAAGTATTTCAATTTTTATCAATGACCTGTCTGATTTTTAAATGCTTGTTGTACGGAACAAAACAAAAGAACTCAGAAGTGAACGGAGAATGCCAGGACAAAAAAGAATATCCTCTAGCCAGATAATTCTTTTTGCTACGCTATCGCTCGGCGTTGGGCTAATAGTGCTTTCTGCGTTTTATCCTTTGTCATCTTTAGTGATAATTGGCATAGCAATTATATCCTTGGCAGCAGTACTGTTGTACATTACTCCTGTTAAACACGTGCCTTTAACATTGCTTAGCGCTTCAGCTGAAGTAGCAGTAGCCAATATCGAACGGCTTATCTCCGAACTAAACCTGACCGAAAATGGGATCTACTTACCACCCAAGAACCTGAAGAAAGAACCGAGCCTCGTGTTCATACCCCAAATGGTTAAAAAGCCGTTGGCAACAAACGAAGAAACAAATGGAAAACTGGACTCAGGCGAAAGAACCGGTGTTCTGGTCACGCCGCCTGGAGCGGCACTATCGCGTCTATTTGAAAAGGAATTGGGTCTCCCATTTGCGGATACTAACATTGACAAAATTCAAAGAAGACTTCAGAAGCTACTCGTTGAAGATATGGCGCTCGCTGAAAGCGCCGATATACAAATTCAAGGGAACGTTATTGCGATTGAGGTAGTTGGTAGTGTACTTGGCGAGGTTTGCCAACAAACTGATTCACACCCAAGAACCCATCTGCAAGTTGGCTGTCTTTTAAGCAGTGCATTTGCTTGCATCTTGGCCAAAGTTACGGAAAGACCTGTGACTATTCTAAGCGAGAACCGTAGTACAGAAAATAAAACGATAATCGAATATCGAGTATTTGAAAAAAAAGAAATACAATATGAAAACATGCAACTTGAGCCTTTGATTTCCTCAAATCCGACTTCAAATGAGTTAGAGACCGTACCAATGCGTCTTAAGAACCTGCAATCCAAACCTCCAATTAGCTTAGATGCCCCTTTGAATGATACGTCACTGATAACCAAAATGACCAAGACGCAATCATCCGCCTTTTCTACAGAGCCTATAACGCCTTCATTACTGCTGTCTGTTGAGAGGAAGATTAGGACTTGTGTTAATGAAAATTCTGAGTGCGAAACCATAGATGTTGAAGTAGCATCTTGTGCTCTCGATTTTTTTCAGAAAAACGCTGAACTTTTCATATTGGCTGACATCAAAAATCCGCAATTCTCGTATTCGAAGATTAAGGGGCTTAATTTTGATATAGATCTTAAAATTAATTTTGAACGATTTGTTTTAATCTCCAAGATAGATTCTGATTGCCAAAAAGTTTTGAGTAATGGCTCAGCGGAGTTCAACACTAAAACGTTTGGCTTATTTTTAGGGGCACCCGTGGAGTATAGTTTGGCGTCGTATGTCGAAAAATCGGGGTTTTTAAACGTCGATGATTGGGTAAAAGCATCGAATGGTTCGGATCAAATCCCGGAAGATTCTGCTGGACACAAAATATTTTATCTTTATCACATTGGGGTCGCTAATGCATTTACGGTCCAGGAAGCGACTTAAGCGATACTCGAGCAGTAAACCATGCAACTTCCACCTTTAGCACTCTCAGATCTCAGTATATTGCTAGCTGTCTTGGCAATCATATTTCTATTTGTAGCCGAACTTGCCCCATCATCCTACGGGAGAACGAATCTTCTAATAAAGAAGAGAAGGCTACGTTATGCGGCGATTATAATGGGTATTTTGTTTTTGATAACTGTAGGCATCAGAACAATTGGTTGATTCTTAGGCTAGTCAAAGGTGACATTGAACACGAGAAAGATGCTGTTGATCATACCAATTTTGACTCTTTTTGCGAATACTGCAATTTTGTTGGACATCCCTTTTTTTAGGGAAATCATGTTTTTTGTCTTCTTATCATTTGTTCCAGGCTTTGCCATTCTCAGATTATTCAAACTAAAAGAAATCAGTCTTCTGGACACTATTTTATTCTCCGCGGCTTTAAGTATTGCTTTCGCAATGTTCATGGGCTTGTTAATAGGTGAGCTCTATCTATTTGTTGGCCTTTCTCAACCATTGTCGACAATCCCCCTGACAGTTTCAATGTCTGTCTTTACACTGGCGGTTTTTTTTGTCGATTACAAACGGGATTTCTCAGAAACTTCTAAGCCAAAAGTAAGTTTTTGTGTTGAAAAAAAAAATACTGTCCTTTTGTCCTTGATCCTATTTCTCCTTCCCCTTCTTAGTGCCCTTAGTGTTTTTTACCTTAATCTCTACGCTCTTCTACTTTCGTGCATAGCAATCGCTGCTTTATGTGTAATAAGCGGTGCATTTAGAAGACTAGGTCTTGAGAACCTATTCCCTTTTCTGATTTTTTCGATTTCTGTAGCTCTTGTTTGTCAAGTCGTATTAACCTCAAATTATATCGTGGGAGCAGATGCTAATCTTGAATTTTATGTTTTCAAATTGACACAATTAAATGGATACTGGGCTCCTCTAGATATGCACGTTAACTCGATGGTAACACTGACCTATGGCTCTATGCTATCGATAACCTTGTTGCCGTCTATTTATTCGGCTCTAATGGGTGTTCAGGGCGACATAGTATTCAAAATCTTGTACCCTTTTATCTTCTGTCTCGTTCCTTTAGTTTTGTACAGAATCAGTGAAAAACAGTTTGGACGATTGATTGGTCTTCTTTCCGCACTTTTTTTTACATTTACTTATGTAGCCTTTTTAGGGCCTGAACCCTTAAGTCTCAACAGACAAATTGTTGGTGAACTATTTCTTCTTCTTTCTATTTTTCTTTTGATAAATAAAGCTATACCACTGACAGAACGAAGGTTGCTCTTGATTTTTTTTGGAGCTGCTTTAGCAGTATCGCATTACTCCCTAGCTTACGTTTATCTGATCATTATAACTGTTTTTTTCATCGTCTCAAAGGCGAAGCATAGATTCGATAACGTGCTTAACTCTGTAACCTTGTTACTTCTTTTTGTAATTACCATCTCTTGGTATGCTTTAGCCACCGGTCCTCCATTGTTATCAGCAACTGGAACCATTGAAGGGCTTTTCAAGGGGTTAACTACAGGTTTTGTGCCAACCACAAATACAGCATCTGGGATAGCTGCGGTTCCCGAAGTTTTTACAGTAACCACGTGGATTAATTTGTTATTGACTGGTATCTCATACCTCTTCTTGATAACGGGAACTCTCTTAGCGATTGTCAAACCAAAACTGATAGGAATTTCTTCAGAGTTCAAAGTGCTATTAATTGCATCTGCATCAATCTTAGTCCTTTCTATTTTTATACCAAATATCGCGTCAACACTGAACTTCTCTAGATTCTATGCCATCTCCCTGTTATTTTTATCACCATGCTTTGTTTTAGGCGGCAAAACACTTTTAATGGCAATAGGAAAAGTTGGTTTGAAAATTAAGCGAGCCCTAAAACGTCGGAACACCGTACTAAAAAATAAAAATGACAACCTGGCGCTTCTATTAATCGCAATCATTCTGGGTGCTTACTTTCTTTCGCAGGTGGGATTTGTAAATTACGTGGGAAACGGCACCAAGAACTTTTATTCAATTTTTTTTGAATCCATGATTACTTCCAAAGATAACCAAACTAAAATGCTTCTTTATGGTACTTACATTCCGACGCAAGACGTATTCAGTGCATCTTGGTTACAAAGCCATAAAGCTGAAACGTCGAAGGTATTGACCGATTCGATATCTGCCACTCACGTGCTTATTAGCTACGGTTTAATTCCAAACGAACAATTACGCGCCATCACTAATAATACATTTCCACCGCAAAATAGTTTCATTTACTTAGGGAGCTTAAATCTTGTAAATGGCGTCATTTCTACCAATAACGGGTTCTTCAACACATCAGAAAGTCTATTTCTTTTTGATCAAAACAGTCTAGTTTATTCAAATGGCGACAGTGAAATTTATTATGTTCCTTCAGTTGATTCACACAGTTGACCGATTTAATATATTTGTCACTTGTATGTTTTAAAATCGATGAATCTAACCATTCAAACTTTGCGATTGCTAAAAAATAGAAAAGAGGTCTGATCAGTGATTTTGTCAAATTCTGTTTCGGACGCCAATATTTCGTCTTTTGGCAAACAATTTAGAAAAGTAATGAAAAAGATTCTGACACCTTTCGTTTGGGATATTCTTAGGTCGCTGATTAATAAACAAATTAGAAAGAGGATGAAAGTACAAACTTTACTTCAAAGCAAGATAGATGGCCCTATAGCTTTCTGTATTGTTCACTGGAACGCTCCAGACTTCCTTCTTCTATCAGTTAATCAACTCGAATTACTTTATCCGCATTGTAGCATTTACATATTAGACAATGGGTCCAAGCACACTAATTTAGTGTCTATTTTATCTGAATTAAAACAATTTAATAATGTGACCTTATTTTCATTGCTTGGCTGTCCAAATTGGGGAAAAAAATTTGGTCTGGACACATTATTTGATTGGCAGACTCACTCGGCGGGTTTACAATTTTTACTAAACTATTCTGCCAAACAATTAGATGAAATTGCTGTTTTTTTAGATCAGGATTGTATTTTGACGAGACATATTGATGCGTTGTTTTCCAAATTCAACAGTGAAGTTGTTTTAATCGGCGCGAGAGATTATTTAATTGTTCCCGACGACTATGGACCGTTGAAAAAAGGCCGTAAAACCAGGAATAGTTATAACCTCATCCATCCATCATTTATGATCTTGCAGCCTAACCGTATAAACCAGCTTTTCGGTAAATATTCTCTTTACGATAAAAGAACGCAATCGTCAAAGTTTTATGCGGAAAGAGCAATGCCCGAACCTTATCATGGAATTTCGTTTAAAGCTTTAGGCAAAATACTTTATTTGGAGACGAGCATGCACGCCAAAATCCCTTTTTTAACAAGTTACGTGTACAATGGTACCATATATGCATGGCATGCCTGGTATAGTTCAAGGACAACAGGAGTTTACAGAGCATCATTATTAGATGGTTTGCCTGTATCATGGCTACAGGATGTGCGCAAAGCCGAATATGAATTTATGAAGCAGATCAGTAGAAACTCGGCAAATGTCCAGAATTCTTATGATAGTCAATAAAAAATTTAGTTTGTTACAACATCCTTATAGACTCTGTGATTTAGGGCTGTTTAAAATCTTGATTGTGCGGATTTTTTGTAAAACTCACGAATATGTCCCTAGAGTGTTACTTACAATATTGTCTGAAATTAATATGTGCTTAGTACCGCTATCATTAGTCTGGGAAATTATGATGCCGACTGATGTGTTGTCGACTGTGTTGTTTGCTATGACAAGGTAGTTTCCGTTGCCGGAACCGCCGCCGTTTTCAATGCCTATGCCCCAATAACTGTTGACGTAACCGTACATTGTGATGCTGTTGCTGTCTAAATCGTGTATGTAGTTTCCAGTAATTTGAGTGTCTATTCCATAAGAGTCTATTCCGACATCGCCGCATCCGTATACTTCGTTGTTTGAGAAATATGACTTAGTTGCGCTGGTGTCCGCTGTAATGCCGTTAGCGCCGATGTTGTAAATTAAGTTGTTTGTAGCTCCGTCGTTATTGCTGCTTGTCTCTATTGCGTAGCAGCGCCAGTTGTAGATTGTCGAGTGTTGAACTAGGTCATTGTTTCCGGCGAGGCCTATTCCTACGTACATTTGGTTGTAGGTATTGCTTCCTACGTAAGTTGTTGGTGAGGGTGATTGGTTTAGTCCGTTTCCGTCAAATGTTACGCCGGTTATCACTACGTCGTTTCCAGTTACATAGATGCCGAAGTTTCCTGCGTTATGATTGCTTGTAGCTGTAAGTATCGCTCCTGATTGGAATGTCACTGTTACACCGGTGACGGCGATGTTCCATGTTGCGTCTACGGTGTATGCGCCGCTTTTAACATAGATTGTGTTTCCGTTGGTGGCTATTCCTGAGGGTCCTAGTAGGTAGTTGATTGCTGCGCTGGAGCTTGTGCTTTGGTAGAGTACGGTGTTTGTGGCTCCGTTTAGCACTTGGTAGTTTGAATCTAAGACGCATATAATATAGGAGTGTGTAGATAAGAAGAATGGACGGCTTGCCCTTGGTAGAAACATAGCAATTGTCGATAGCATTAAAACAGCTACTATTAGTCCAATAATTATTTTACTTTTATTTTTCACTTTTACCCTCCTAATTAGCACAAAAATATCTGTGCCGGATACAAAAGCCGCAAGCTCGCCGTGCCTTATTTGTGCGTCGCTTTTTGTTGTCATCTTCATTAGAAATAAATTTGCGGGTTTTCTAACATATTCATAATTTGTTTGCATCAATAAATATGTCGCTATGCTTTTTAGCGAATGCAGGTTATTCCAGAAATAGTTGATGCTCTTCTCTCAAAAAAGAAAGGTGGATTAGGAAGGTGCTGAAGTAATGGTGCCTGTTCCGCTGTTAGCAAAGTTTGTTCCCACATTAGTATAGGTGTTTCCGTAAACCGTGTTGCTTATGCAGCTTGAATCAGCGATCCTAATTCCTGTATTAGCATTAGCAATTGAGTTGAGTTTTATAGTGTCATACGACGATGAGAAAATGTAGATTGCCGGGTTATAGTTAAATGTATTATTGACTGTATTGGCTGAAATGAGTATGTAGTTCATAGCGTTGCCATTAGTCGGGGAGGTTATGATGCCGACTGATGTGTTGTCGACTGTGTTGTTTGCTATGACAAGGTAGTTTCCGTTGCCGGAACCGCCGCCGTTTTCAATGCCTATGCCCCAATAACTGTTGACGTAACCGTACATTGTGATGCTGTTGCTGTCTAAATCGTGTATGTAGTTTCCAGTAATTTGAGTGTCTATTCCATAAGAGTCTATTCCGACATCGCCGCATCCGTATACTTCGTTGTTTGAGAAATATGACTTAGTTGCGCTGGTGTCCGCTGTAATGCCGTTAGCGCCGATGTTGTAAATTAAGTTGTTTGTAGCTCCGTCGTTATTGCTGCTTGTCTCTATTGCGTAGCAGCGCCAGTTGTAGATTGTCGAGTGTTGAACTAGGTCATTGTTTCCGGCGAGGCCTATTCCTACGTACATTTGGTTGTAGGTATTGCTTCCTACGTAAGTTGTTGGTGAGGGTGATTGGTTTAGTCCGTTTCCGTCAAATGTTACGCCGGTTATCACTACGTCGTTTCCAGTTACATAGATGCCGAAGTTTCCTGCGTTATGATTGCTTGTAGCTGTAAGTATCGCTCCTGATTGGAATGTCACTGTTACACCGGTGACGGCGATGTTCCATGTTGCGTCTACGGTGTATGCGCCGCTTTTAACATAGATTGTGTTTCCGTTGGTGGCTATTCCTGAGGGTCCTAGTAGGTAGTTGATTGCTGCGCTGGAGCTTGTGCTTTGGTAGAGTACGGTGTTTGTGGCTCCGTTTAGCACTTGGTAGTTTGAACCTGAGATGCTTATGATATAGGAATATGTAGGCGTGGGCGCGGGTGTTGGAGTTGGTGCAGGTGTTGGTGTGGGTGTTGGGGTTGGTACTGGTGTCGGTGTTGAAACTGGCGTTGGTATTGGTGTAGGTGCTGGTGTTGGAATCGGCGTTGGATCAACTGTAGGTGTTGGAGTTGCTGCTGGTGCCGGTGGTGTCGGGGTTGGCGTTGGAGTGGGAGACGGCGTAGGCGTTGGTATTGCAGTTGGTTCAGGCGTTGGTGACGGAATTGAAACTGCTGGGAGCATTGCCGTTAGCGCCGGTGTTGGAGTTGGTGCTGGCGTAGGCGCTTCTGTTTGAGTCGGAGCAGGTGTAGAAACTGGGGCAAGACTGGTTGGGTGGGGACTAGGTAGCGGTGTTGGGCTTAGAGTGGGCGATGAATGAATCGGATGGATCCGTAGCAGTGCTAGGTGCTGAGGTGATATCTGTAACAAGGCCCTTGCAGGAGTCAGATGAGGCAAACTATGCTGGTTAGAATAGGCATTGTCTGCCAAAGCAAAGCTTTCAAATCCGGATGAAAGCAGAATCAGAAGCGTGAAGGCAACCGACATGAATATCAGATTTTTCTCTTTCATTGGTTGCCCCCCTGTCTGATAGCTTGCTTTGCAACGGATAAGAAAAGCGCCATACTTTCGGTCAATGTTGCATTGGAACGCAGAACTGAGAGTTTTGTCGGTTTTTCGAAGTTTATGGAGTCTAGTGTTTCCGCTAAGTTGTTTGTATGCATTTATCTCTCTCTTCCTGAATTTTTGAAAGATGGTATCGATTGAATACTATTTATAATTTTATGAGAATAATTCTAACGCTAATTTGCAAAATTGGCTTTGAGCATGAGAAGCCAACTTGACAAGGCTCGTATAGTTAACAATTTGTCTATCAAAGAAGAGGAAAAAAGCCAAATACATACAATAGTAAGTTGCCTAAGCGACGTCTAACAGTTCAAGCCTTTATTCCTCTCCGTCTTTTTTCCTATGTTTCAGGCGGACTTCCAGGATCAAAGTTGGTTTAAGGATTGGCAGCTGTTGTGAAGCCGCGCGTTTCTCCGTTATGCCTGGTTACATATATGATTAGAAACATCTTTAGCTATTTAGAGGGTTATTAGAGAGGCACTGTGAGAACCTCCTGCATAGCCGTTCGCTGTTATGAACCCTGCTTAGTGGCTGAAGCTGGTTAGCCAGACAAAAAAGACTATTTTGACTGAGTGTGCTCGTTAGCTATTCTGCAATTGAATTTGGTTTGCGGCTAACGTTCACCTAAAGCTGAACCTAAACGGGTAATCGGGGAACCTATAAACTTAAAAGCCAAGATGTCTGAACCTTCAGAGTTCACAAGCAGAGAGGGCTGGTTTGTTTGCTGCCGGGATATCCTCTATGATTTTGACTGGCGCCCAAATCCATAGGGACCTATCTCTAACGCGCAGTTGGGCTTCATGAGTGAGGCTTCTATTACATAGAAATTTTCAGCAGTCAACAAGGTTCTTGAGATTTCCCTGTTTGTGGTGGCTACTCTTGTTTTCTCCAAGACGGGGGCCTAGAGGGTATTCGCCAGAACTGATAAAACAAACCTCCTCGTTCCCATAGCCACTGTGTTGTTGCCGAGCACCATCGGCTATCCCTTCACCGAATCGGTGCTTTTGACTGCGCCGACGGGGGCTTATCTGTATCGCAAAAGGTTTAGGCCCCTTAATAGAGAGTCCTCGTCGAATACTGGCGTCGGCGTCTTAGGGATTAGTTCTTTCTGCTCAACGTATGGGAGTATAATTCAGGTCGATGTTCTTTGTCTGCTTGTAAGAAATTTCGATAAAGGTCTAACTAGCGGTTCTCTGCTTGACTAATAATTGGTCAGTTGATTTTTGGTTAAATGCTTTTTTGTCAAGGGTTCTTGAATAGACCAAACCTGCCCGTATTTGCTGCAATGTTAGCATGTTTTGTTTAGGTTTCATGAATTGAAAGCGGTTTCAACTAATTTAAATACACACTCAGCAATTAGAATAGTGACGATTGCGATTGAGTGTCTTAACTAGGTGAATTGGTGTGAACAGCAAAAGTCCAACCAGCAGCAACGACTTAGTTACTCTACGAAATGTAACAAAAAATTTCGGGAACTACCGAGCCCTCAACGACGTATCCCTCTCAATAAAAGAAGGCGAGATTTTTGGTTACATAGGCCCCAACGGAGCAGGAAAAACCACAACCATGAAGATCCTTGTGGGCTTAATCAGCGACTTCCAAGGCGAAGTAACAATTGGCGGCTATGAAGCCCCAAAAAACAAAGAGGAAATCCACAAACAGCTCGGTTACCTCCCACAGAACGTAGCTTTCCAAGAATGGCGTACAGTCAATCAAACACTTAAAACCTTCGGCAAACTCTCAGGTGTAAAGGACGTACAACTCGAAGAACGCATCCCCAAGACGCTGGATTTGTTAGGTTTATCTGATGTCAGACATAAGAGGGTCTCGCACCTTTCGGGCGGCATGACCCAAAAAGTTGGATTAGCCCAAGCGCTACTTCATGAGCCGAAACTGCTAATTTTGGATGAACCACTCAATGGGTTGGATCCACTGAGCCGGCGCCAATTCAAAGATATAGTCGTGGAGCTGGCGAAGAAGGGTACAACAGTGCTGTTTTCCTCGCATATTTTAAGTGATGTCCAAGATGTTGCTAGACGAGTCGGCATAATCAACCGGGGAAGAATCAGAGAGGTCGGTAATTTCAATGAGCTCAAAGCCCGGCTTATTCAGCGAAAAACGGTTCAAGTGCTGCTTTCCCAAGCCAGTGATAAATGGCAAGAGTTAGCCGCAGTCAAAAACGTGACAGACGTAAAAATGCCCTCGACGGGTATAGTCTTGGTGAACCTAGAAAAGGGCGCCGATGAGGACCAAGCCGTCAACGACCTAGTGCAGAGTACAGTCAAGTTGGGTATCCGCATTAGGGGTATCTGGCTGGTGGAGCCGTCGCTTGACCAAATTTACTTCAACTATATTCAGGAGGCTGAGAACTGATGCAATTGTCGCTTCTCTTCGAAGATGAGCTAAGTGGGTTCTATAAATCTAAAGTGATGATTTTTCTTTGGGTGGGTTTACCTTTAATCGCTCTGCTGTTTCGCTTTGTGCAGGTCGGCACTACAGGGCAAGACATTCCTTTTACGCTGATTTCCTCGCTGGTTGTCTCAAGCATCGGCGGAACCTTGGCTGCGGTCATGCTGGCCGTTTTCATAATTAACGAGAAGAACAGGCATGTCTACGACCTCTTCTTGATTCGCCCCATAAAACGTCGAGATATCGTGCTTTCAAAGTTCTTCTCGGTCTACACATGTGTTGCCATAGCAAGCGCCATAGCTGTGTTGGTAGGCATAGCGACGGATTTCGTCACAACCGGAACCCTATCAACTGAGGTCTTAACTGGTGCAGGGCAATCCTTGGCTATTACGCTTTCGATGATTGCGGTCTCATGTGGAGCAGGTGTTCTGATCGGTGTGGCTTCACCTTCGGTTCTTGTTGGAGCCATACTGGTAATCTATGGAGGCAACCAAATCTCAGCTATCCCTCTAGTTCCAACTATACTGAACCTTCCTATGGCACAAGTATACGCAATTGTTCTCGCTGGCGCTATCGCCGCTGGATTACTTGTTGGCGCCGTAGTTTTATTCAACAAGAAGCAGTTTTAGAAATGGGGCAGCGGGTGAGATAGAAAGTGAACTGTCGTGCTAGAAGCGGAACACTGGTTTATTTGCGTTTGAGCATGTTTTCAAGTATTGGTTTTAGCTTGGCGTTTTCTGCTTGGATTTTCTCTTTGCCCAATGCTTTGCGTTGGCTGTCGATTTCTTTTATGACTTCAGCGTAGTGGATGCCTTCGGCGGCAGATACGTATTCGACTCGGAACCGTTCGGGACTCATGCCAAGCTTAGTCAGCATGCCTTTGAGCGCGTCTGTGCGTGCTTTCATCTTGTAGTTGCCGTTAATGTAGTGGCAGTCATAGGGTAAGTGGCATGCTCCGACCAGCACTGCGCCAGCGCCCAATCTTAGTGCTTCCAAGACGAATTCTTTGGCGACTCTTCCGCTGCACATGACTCGGATGGCGCGGACGCTTGCGGGGTAATCGCAGCGGCTGATACCAGCCAAATCTGCGCCGGCGTAGCTGCACCAGTTGCAGAGGAACGCAAGGATTTTGTCTTCAGGGTTAGTTTCCAACGCAGCGTGGATTTGAGCCATAACCTGTGCGTCTGTGAAGTGCATCTGTGTAATGGCGTGCTGTGGGCATTCGGCGACGCATGTTCCGCATCCGTGGCAGCTTGCGGTGACGATGCTTGCGGGTTGCCCAGGTTCCTGGCGGATTGCGCCGTATGGGCATTTGTCAACGCATACACCGCATTTTTTGCATTTAGTTACGTCCACCACGCTGATGATGGGTTCTATTTTCCATTTCGATTTGCTAATGACTGTGGCTGCACGTGAAGCTGCACCGCTGCCCTGCGATACGCTATAGGGGATGTCTTTTAGTCCTGCGCATGTGCCTGCGTAGAAGATGCCGTCTGTTGGGGCATCCATGGGTTTGAGTTTGGGGTGTGCTTCCATGAAAAAGCCGTTGGCGTCTCGGCTGAGGTTTAGGATGCGGGCGACCTCTTCTGAGCCCTTTTTGGGAATCGACGCTGTCGCCAACACAACCATGTCCGCTTCGACTTCGATGGGTTGCCCCAGCAGCGAATCCTCGCTATGCACAGTTAAGTTGTGGGTTTTGGGGTCTTCGTCTATGCGGCTTACTCTGCCCCGGATGAAGTTGACGCCTCGTTCCCGTGCGCGGTCATAGAATTCCTCGTAGCCTTTGCCTGGGCTGCGTATGTCCATGTAGAAAACGTAGACTTCCACGTCTTCTTTGTATTTCTCTTTGATTTGGACAACATGTTTTAAGGTGTACATGCAGCAGAAGTTGCTACAGTATGGGTAATGCTGTTTGTCTCGGCTGCCGACGCATTGGATAAACGCGATGCGATGAGGTTTTTGCCCGTCGCTTTGGCGGATGACTTTGCCGCCTGTTGGACCCGCAGCGAGGATTAAGCGTTCGAATTCCATGCTGGTGATGACATTGGGGTATTTGCCGTAGCCCAAAAGGGGCATATCATAGGGCTCGTAAACGTCGAAGCCTGTGGAGACGATGATGGCGCCGACGTCGATTTCAACTTCTTCAGGTTTCTGGTTGAAGTCTATGGCGTCTCGGTCCCCGCAAGCATCAGTGCATTTGAAGCATTCAATACAGTAATCCTTGTTGATACTGTAAATCAGCGGTACCGTCTGGTCGAAAGGCACGGAGATGGCTTTTCGGGTGCCAAGGTTCATGTCCCATTCATTTGGGTACTCAATGGGGCAGGCGTCTTTGCATTCGCCGCATCCTGTGCATTTCTCGGGAATAACGTAGCGTGGGTTCTTGCGGATTTTAACTTTGAAGTTGCCGATGTAGCCGTCGCATTTGACCAGTTCGCTGTTGGCGAATATTGTGATGTTTTGGTGGCGTGCGCAATCCACCATCTTTGGTCCCTCGATGCATATGCTGCAGTCTAAGGTAGGGAAGGTTTTGTCCAAAGCAGCCATGTGGCCGCCGATGCTCTGGGTATTCTCAAGCATGTAAACTTTGAAGCCTTGCTCCGCCAAATCCAAGGCGGCGTTCATGCCTGCGATGCCTCCGCCGATGATCAATGCCTTGTTGGTGACTGGGACCTCGATTGTTTGCAGCGGCTGCATTAAGCGTACTTTTGCAACTGCCATTTTCACGGTGTCTTTAGCGCGTTCCGTCGCTGCGGCGGGGTCGCTTTGGTGGCACCAAGAAGCGAATTCGCGGATGTTAGCCATTTCATATAGGAAACTGTTGAGTCCTGCTTCGGCGACTGTGCGGCGAAAAGTGGGTTCATGCATTCTGGGGCTGCAGGCGGCGATGACTACTCGGTTGAGTTTTTTTTCGCGGATGGCTTTGCGGATCTCTTCCTGCCCAGGGTCAGCGCAGGTGTAGCGGTTTTCTTTCACGTAGACGACATCTGGGATGGTTTTAGCGTATTCCGCGACTGCATGGACGTCTACTGTGCCTGCGATGTTTAAGCCGCAGTGGCAAACGAAGACTCCGACTCGGAGTTCTTCTGGTTTAGTTTGATTTTGGGGAGTGCTCATTTCTTCTTCATCTCCTCGACTTCAAAGCGGTGCCAAACCAAGTCACGTCTGGTCTGGGCTGCTTGGGCTTTGAATTCCTTAACGGCGTTTTCTGGGCTGGTTAGGCGCTCCAAGGTTTTGTTCCATGTGCCCGAGTGAACTGGCGTGTGGTTGACTTTTGTGCGGTTTACAGTTAAAGCGTCGGGTTGTGGACAAACATTTTTGCATGCGCCGCAGAACATGCAGATTTGCTCGTTAACCGCGACTTTGCCGTTTTCGCCGACTGATAGAGTGCCTATTGGGCAAACGTCCACGCAGTCTCTGCATCCTTGAGGGCACTTTTCAGGGTGAACTGTGATGTTGCCTTCGAAGGCTTTCTTGACCGTGATTGCGCCTGGGCTGCATTTCAGTTCGCAGGCACGGCAGGTTGGGCAGTACTCTTTTTGGATGTCAACGGTGACTTGAACCCGTTTTTTGCCCAGCGGCGACAACGCAGATATATCCGTGACGGGTTTGCCGTCGTAGCCGACCTTTGAGATTTTGATGAGTTTAAGTGGGCAGGCGGTTTCGCATGCGGTGCATTCTTTGGTGCATTTGCGTGTGTCCACTGTTATGTCCTTGATTAGCTGGGGATAGCTTTCCTTGTTTAATACTGCAAGGTCGTGGTTTCCGTTTAAGGTGACTTTTATGGCGCTGTATGGGCAGGTTACGTCGCATATGCCGCAGAAATTGCATTTTTCAGGGTCGATGTCTATTTTGGCTTTTTTTGCCGCTTCGCCAGGCAGCTTAGGCTGTTTCTTTGCTGAAATTGCCTGTTTGGGGCAAGCCAATGTGCATATTTGGCAGCCTACACAGTGGCTTCTATCTAAGGTTAACTTGTAATTTTTAACTTGCAAAACCCATTCTAACACTAAAGCGTCTGCCGCATCTTTTTTTGATTTTTTAAACGGCATCTACATGTTCACCCGAAGCACCTTTACTCACTCAGAAAGGTGCAAATCTCAATCTTCTGAACTTACTGTTTGAACTGTTTGAGTGCTATAATAACGTTATAAATATTGCTTGCAAAAACATTGATTCCGACGTACAAAACTAAGGTTACTGTGCTCTTATCTGTATTTTCGACGTTTGCTGGGCAAAAGCTCAGAAAAATAGGCGTTCGTTGATGAGACACATTAGAAAAAAAATTGTTTGTGTGGAAAATTCATGATTTTGTAAAAATTTTACTGCAAGCCTAAATGCTGAAGATTTCTCGGTTATGATGCACTGTTTTGCTGCTTTGCCAAGAACCCCTTCCCCTATATAACTCAGCCAACAGCTAATTCTGAGCTATTGCTGCATAAGCGCTTTCCAAATGCTTCAAAGAACAATTATTACTGGGTTTGGAAGCCTTTTTAACACACCCAAACAGCATATTGTCCTATGTACCGTAGAGCCCTTGCAAGCACACTCCGTTCAAAGCGGTTCTGGATTTGGCAAATCGGCGGCGCCTGCATCTACGCTATCCCTGCATTGATAAGGCTTGCTACAGGCAACGTTGTTATCCCTGGTTTGAGTCTGCTTGAAACCCCTTGGGTAGACCACTACATCCCAGGCAACTTGGTGGAGAAAATTCTCGTAAACGCCTTCTTCCCGGGTGGAGCTGGGGCGGTTGCAGGCGAAATTTTCTTCAAAAATGTTTACAGTGGCCAAGTGATTAGTAAGCGGCGCAAGTATGGGTATAGGCTTGTCGGTGCATTGACTTGGGTTTCGGCGTGGTCGCTGTTCCAGCTATGGGGCAGCATACAAGGGATCGTGGGCTCCTACGGCGGCAACCTTTTTGAGTACCCCACGGTGTATCCGCTAAACTTTTTGCTTGCCTCGCTGTCAATATTTACCCCATCAGTGATCGGCTATCTTGGTTCTAAACTTAGTCGATTGTTTAATCGAAGAATGGGCAGGACAGCACTTAAAAGTTAATATTTCCTTACCAACTATCTTTGGGCATGTCATTTCATGTTAGACGCAGGGAACGGGAAATCACTGACACAGAAGAAATGCGCCAAGTCCTTAAAACCACAAAATACGTCACAGTTGCCCTCTGCATGAACAACGAACCCTATTTGGTCGCACTAAGCCACGGCTATGATCAAGAACACAGTTGCCTCTACTTCCACTGCGCAAACGAAGGCAAAAAACTGGTTTATGCCCAAGCTAATAACCGTGTCTGGGGTCAGGCTGTGCTGGATTTCGGCGTCACCGATGAATGTGACTACGCTTATACTTCGGTTCACTTCAGCGGCACCCTGTCGCTAGTCACTGACCCTGATGAGAAGTGGCATGGATTGCAAATGCTCGTTCGACAGGTAGTATTGAACCCTGAGTTAAAATTGGCCAAAATTAAGCCTGAAAAAATCCAAAAGACGACGATTGGGAAAATAGATATCACTTGCATGTCTGGCAAGAAGCATCAAATGACGCCTAAAACAAGTTAAACTGGGTTTCTGTACCTTTATTTTTGCATGTGTCGTCTATTGTTTTTTGGATAGTTTTAAATTAAGCAGAGCAGATAGCCCACTGGAAAGCTATGCAAAGCAAAAAACCCCGCCTTCGCTTATCTGCTACCGCTGTCATCCTAATCGCGCTTTTCGCCGCCGCCTTCGTCATCTACTACTTCACAGGGAGGGACATGCAACCTTCTACAACTATTACGTGCGCCTCTCGGACGCTTTCCTGCATGGGCGCCTGTATGTGCTTGATAACCCAAGCTGGCTCAACGAACTCATCCCCAACCCGTCTGGTCCAGGATTCTATGTTGTATATCCGCCTCTGCCCGCGTTCCTCATGATGCCGCTGGTAGCCATCTGGGGCTTAGACCTCAACCAAACCTTATTCGGCTTAATCTTTGCCGCCGCAACTGTACCGCTCGTTTACCTCGTCTCCAGAGATGTATTAGTTAAAACTAAGCAGACTCCTGCCTCCAAATCCACCTACGTTTGGTTTGCCGTTCTTTTCGGCTTCAGCACTCTGTTTTGGTATCTGGCAAGCATCGGCTCTGTTTGGCTTATCGCGCAGGTTATAGCCACCTTCTTTATGTTCCTAGCGCTGCATGAAACTTTCAACAAAAACCGTCCCTTGCTGGTAGGATTGCTAATCGGCGCATCTTATTGGTGTAGGCTGCCGACTATACTGGGCGTCTTCTTTTTTGCAGGATTGGCGATTTCCCTGCAGCAGAACCCGCAGTGGCGTGGAAAATTCAAGTCGGCACTGCCCTATCTGGCTAAGTTGGCTCTGGGTGTTGGAGTCTTTGTCGTCTTCGACTTCATCTATAACTACGTCCGCTTCGGCTCAGTCTTCGATGTCGGCTATTGGATGATCCCCGGCATCCTAAACGAGCCATGGTTCCGCTATGGGCACTTCAGTCTCCTATACATCCCTGACAATTTGGCGCCATTCCTCACTGGGTTGCCAATTGTTACCTCTGTTGCTCCGTTTCTGCAGTTTCCGATGGCTGGCATGGCAATATGGTTCACTACGCCCGCATTTGTCTTTGCACTAAAATCAAAAATAAAGGACCCCGTTACATGGTGGAGTTGGCTTGCCATTGTCTGTATCGCCGCAGTCATTTTTACTAACGCAGCGACCGGTTGGGGGTTTGGCTACCGGTATGCCATGGACTTCTACCCTTTCCTCTTCCTGCTTACCGTTCGGGGCATGGGCAGCAACCTCAAATGGTACCACAAAGCCCTCATAATCATAGGTGTAATAGTGAACTGCTGGGGCGTCCTAGCCATCAACAAGTTCCCAGACGTCCCAGTTCTGGTATAACAAAAGAAAGAGAGTTGCCTGCAGACAAACCGATCCTCTGTCTTCTGCGGGAAAGCTTAATTAGTTAAATCTTCGTGTATTGTTGCGGCGCATAAATTTGCCCAGGTAGTATAGTTCGGCCCAGTATATGCGGCTGTCGCCCGCAGGACCCGGGTCCAAATCCCGGCCTGGGCGCCACTTCTTCTTACCAAATAACGCTAAAAAGCGCTCATTTTGACAATCAAAGAACGATAAAACTGACCATAAAAAGCTAACATATAAAATGTTTCCACAGAGCGTTTGCACTTGGAAAGCTTATTTTTATGTTTCCTTATAGCTTGATTGGGTATCAAATGAAAAAGCAGGTTTCTTTCGCGAATGCGATAGTTTAGCGAAGATAAACCGTTTTCAGCGAGACAAATCTCCAAATCATCCGGTATTCTAAAGAAAAATGTATGGGTTGGACTGTATTATTGGTAGAAAAGGGGTCTTCTTCATTCCGGGAAACTGATATTTGAGAATGTGCAGTTATTCAAGGGAAGGAACTATACTAACGTTTCATCGAGCCATACTTTCTCTAATCTCAACTTTGCAACAATTATGCCGATATGCTTGGCATCGCGGTCACTTAATCCCCATTGCATTAGCTTTTTCTCGAAATCTTGGTCACTAAGAGCATGGAACAGGTAACCTTCTGTGGACATTACCCTTAACTTATTCGTTCTTTCGATTTGGAAGTTAGACTCTGCTTCCCGAATTTCCTTTTCTTTATGTTTCTCTGCAAACCAAATGAGCCATTGATAATCATCTTTTCCGAGCACATCCTTGAGTGCCACACTAAACTTTGCGTAATTCACTTAAACCGCCTCTAAATCAAGCGAGTGCAGACGTAACAATCTGCACGCTGCCTGGTTTTAGATAGGGTTGAAAGCACATTGCATCATAAACGACGAGCTCACAATCTCCAAGCGCTAAGTTCCGAAGTTTTTCCAATAAAGCGCTATTGCGGCTCAATACATTCTCGATTAGATGCTGGTTAATAGCGTTATCTTCTGATTTTTTTCCTTCCATTTTTATGCCTCACAATGTTTAAGAAGCGGTTTTTAGCATTTATTGTGGAGGTTTACAAACCTAATTTTTGTACACTTTCGTTTTTTGACAGATTAACGGGGCTATCCAGATTATTGCCAATCAGCTTTCGCTCAGTTTTTGACCTTCAGAAAGTGCACAAACATCTCTTTTGTAAACGTGCTTGATAAATGCCGATTTGCGGTACTTTCAATCAAGAAAAAATGGTGAAAAGCTGATGAATAAAGAATCTTTTCATGAAAAATCAACCGAAATCCTAGTCAACGCAGACTCAACGGAGTTAGGGAGGTGATATAATGGAGAAAATGTTAGTTGTTGTTTTCGACAGTGAAGACAAAGTCAAGAAAGGAGCGGACGCACTCAGAGATCTTGATCGGGAAGGAACTATCTCGGTATATTCTGGAGCGATCATCAAAAAGAACCAAGATGGTACAGTCACAACGTTGGATGCCCGAGAGGAATGGCCTGTCCGCGCTGTCGGCGGCACAGCAATCGGCAGCCTAATTGGATTGCTCGGCGGCCCAGTAGGCGTCGTTTTAGGTGCATCAACGGGTCTAATGGTAGGTGCCTTCGATGACCTGTATAGGTCTGGAGTGAGCGTAGATTTTCTCGATGACATCTCAGGGATGCTCTCTCCTGGTAAGTATGCCCTTGTCGCTGATATAAGCGAGGAATACATAGTGCCACTTGACACCAAAATGGAAAACCTTGGCGGCGAAGTTTACCGTGCGAGAAAACAGTACATTGAAGAAGACCAGCTACAAAGAGATATAGATGATCTTGATGCAGACATCGATAGAATGGAAAAAGAAATGGCAGATTCCCGAGCAGAGCACAAAGCTAAGCTCCAGGCGAAAATCCAAAAAGCAAAACAAAAACGTGACAATAAAATCCAGCAACTAAAACAGCGAAAAACGCAAATGGAGAAGGAGCATAAGCAAAAAGTTGAAGCCCTCAAAGCTAAAGCTTCAAACGCACGCGCGGAAAGAAAAGCAGCTATCGAAGCCAGAATAACCCAGATTAACAATAGCTATCATAACGCTGTCGCTAGAGTCAAGAATTCCCAGGCTGATAAACTTGAGAAAATGGGTAATCGCTTGGATAAGAAAGCTCAGCAACTCAGAACGGCCCCTGCGCAATGAGCGAAGCGCTTGTCTAGCAAAAGTCTGTGGGTTGGTTGATTAGGATTCCAACCCTCTCCATTTGTTTTTTATTCAAGGCTTTGGTGATTTAGGAAAGCTGATTGTTACCATATCGTCAGTGACGCTGGCTATAGGGGGTTTTCCCGTTTCGTTCCTAATTAGATTGTCAAAATAGCTTCTGAAGAGGACAGACCCTTTCGGTCCCCAATCATGATACAGCGTTAAAGTGTATTTGCCATTCTTGCCTTCAACCGTAGAAGAAGAGATAGTAAGTAACCCCGTTTCATATTTACTAATTAAAAACATAGTTTTAAGTATTGAATCAAAATCGTTTTTCCCAAACTCCAACATGGCAAGATCCGTTATTACCGTAGAAAAAACCGTTTTTGCGATCATTTCTAATTTTTGATCATTAACCTCGTTGATTAGCGCTCTAAAAAGCGAGCTTGCGATGAGAACAAAGCTCGTTTTTTCAACGACCCTCTGCCATTCTGTATAATGCGTCATTATTTTAGTTATTAGCGCGTTGGCGCTAATGTTCTGGTCCTCGGCATCTTTTTCTATTAGATTATCAAGTTCTTCCGAGACCCTAATGGTCCTCAGTATGGTCTTTTTCTTTTTTATGCTCAAATCTACTTCCAACCGATGCCTGAGAAGTGTACAAGAAAAGACTTTGTGCACGTTCCCAATATAAGTTTTGGGCTAGTCATTTGCCTTGACTAAGGATAGTGCATAAAGCAATGGCACGCGAAACCAAACTAAAGTGCCGTTCTCTTTTAGAAAGAACGGAGTACTATGATGATGAGGGAGAGTGGCGTATTGCAGGATCAGACTGTCTGCTACTGAGTGGAGCAACGCTTCGAGCCTGGGCTAGGGTGACTCGACAAGTCTTGGGTATGGGCGCAAAAGTAATAATGCTTGAGGCAGGCAAGAGTGCTGGGCAGCAATTCGCTCGCTCACTTCTAAAGGTGGGGCTAAAACCTGAGGAATTAAAAGATGCGACGCAGATATTTTTAACGCAAGGTGGTTGGGGAATGGTTTCGGCGCAAGTAGATGCCAAAAAAAAGAGCGCCGTTTTTCGAATACGGAACTCAGTGATGGCTAGGCAAATCAAGTCCCAAGAACCGGTATGCCACTTTCTAACAGGTTATCTCGCTGGAGTTCTTAGCGTTATGTTGAATGAGAACATTGAATGTAACGAAACAACCTGTGGAGGTATGGGTGGGAACCTCTGTGAATTTCAAGCCGTTTGGTTTTAACTGGCGTTATCGTCCAAAAGCAAAGTAGGATAGGGTGAGAATTACAATTGCAGTACTAGCTAGCAGCGCTCCTAATAACCAGCCATTTTTTCCTGCTAACCTTCCAAGCAGTGTACCGTACCAGAACAGCCATGCCACGCCAAATCCGTTAGAAATAAACCAAGCGGTTACTTTGTCGGGTAGCAGTAAAAACGGCAAGGACAATAAAAAACCGACCGATAGATAAATTCCAACAATCGAAATCATGCCCATCCAATCCTTCCTGCAGAAAACCTGTGCCCTACCTAGGGAAGCGTCAGGAACATGGTGCACGATGTCTCTGGCGATAGCTTCTTTACCTTCCTTAGTAAAGGCGTCAACAAAAGTGTCATCTAATTCTGCTTCTACCGCCCTTACAGCATCGGTACTTTTTGCCGAAGCTTTAAGAGCTAAAAGCTTGTTTCTCACCTCATTGCGTTCTATGGAACCAGAAAAAGCGTAAATTAACCCGTCGATTACGCCCCAAGCAAGACATGCGCCTAGATTAGCCATAACAATATAGAGGAAGCCACTGTTAAGGTTTGAAAGTGCCACTTCACCGTTAATTATTATGACCATTATTACGGCGAAAGCAGCTTCACCGGTGAAGTCAGCGAAAGAAAGATATTTCGGGGGCAAGTGGAGCACCAAAAAACGGAAGATAAAACATATAAATTAATGCTTCTAGAAGAATAGTTAACGTCAATATCTAGTGTACAATGACGATATTTGTAAACGTCTCGATTATAGGTTCAAATGAAAAAGGTATTGTTAGTGACTAATAAGAAATAGTTTATCGAGATGAATGAATCAAGAGGAGGTGAAAATTTAATGCCGAAGTTTTTAATTTTATACATTTCTGAGAAGAGACGAGCTCGGGCAGAACAACAAATTGAAGATATTAAGAGAGGTAGCGAACCGTGGGTAGCCTGGTTTACGGAACAGGGTTCTGCCGTTATAGACCATGGAAATCCGACAGGAAGACCGTTTGCCTTAAACAAGAAAGGCGAGGCAAAACCGCGTACAGATAAAATCACTGGATATACAATCCTTGAGGCAAAAGACATTGAAAAGGTGAAATCAATGGTCGCCGATAACCCGCACTTAGACCAGCCAAAGACTAGCATTGAAATAATGGAAATCATGCCAATGTTGTAAACTAGCTAACCAGTTGTTAGGAAACAAGTAGGGCCGCTGGCATCACGATAGCTCCTTCAACGTTTTATTAGATTCTGGTAAACGCTTTCCGAGTTGTACCCCGAGTGTGGAGATAGGTTAGGGCGCCGCCAACCTTCTCATCCTTTGCTGGTTTGTAATTCAAATAGGCAGTCAAGATTGCCTTTTCATAACCGATAAATCATCTTAAAACATAAGATACTGTGATTGTCATGGATAAAAAAGGGGAGATTCCTTGTGCTTCCTGTAATTCATGGAAGAAGCAGCAGAAGAAATTTAGCTGCAACCCCGACAGCTGCAAAGAACTCACCGCGTGGCTGGTTAAGAACGCGCCGCAACTTAGCCCCGACGCCGTACAGGTGCAGGTGCATCTTCCGGAAGTCGCGCTCCAGTATATAGTGTAAAAAGACTTTTCTGAATTTCATCACTTGACCATTAAGGGTTCCTTGTTTTTTTAGATGGAAGACTTGAGAAGGCAAGGCAATTAAGCGTGATACATATCTCCATATTCACACCAAACCCATTCCAATATGACCCATGCATGTAACGTGTGGAAGAAATCGGTTATTCAACATCGAACAGACACCGAAAACCATTGCAAACATCAAAAACAACCGCCCCCATGGAGAATCCTTTGTTCAAAAATTTAGCGGTACTGCTTGTAAAAATCTCCACAACCAGCCAGCAACCCAAACCAAACGCAGACACAAAAAAGCACGCAGCAGCCAAACCCGCTGGAAGAAGAAGAATAAAGGCGACACTTTCTTCTTCTTAAACTAGAAAAAACAAAAACCTCTTCTTTCCAACCTCGGGTTTCCTTATCATTTATTATTAGCAATGTCCTAGTCTTTGTCGTCAGCTTTTTGAGTGCATAACATTGAAATACGAAGACCTCCATCGCACGGCACGACATATCGACCGTTTAATAGATCACAACTTGCCCTCAAAAAACGCCCCTTTTCCTCCACAGAGCACTCTCGAATCGCTTGTAACCTACAATTTCCCTGACCTATACGTGACCAGTCACGGTTGGCATAAGCTAGTTTTTGGGAGTCACAGCGCAGGCAACACAGTGGTTCTAAAGGTAGGCCCCAAAAAAACCATAGAAAACGATCACCGCGTATACAAGCAGGTTCCTGAGAAGCAGCGTCACCAATACTTCGCCAAAATCTATTGGCATACAAAATACTGCTTGCTACAGCAATATGGGTTACCAACGCATGTTAATCCTGAGCGGCTTAGGGAGATGCGGCAGGCGATTTATAGATATGGCATCTTCGACATCAAAGCAGAGAACCTAAGGCTAATAGATGGCGAATTAAAGATAATTGACGCTAACGTAACACGCGTCCCACTGCCCACTATACTTAGGAAAATCGACGAAGCTAAGCCGAGGCTTCCATCGAAACTTCATTTATTCATTAAAAAAGTTACTAAGCGGTTCTACGAAAGATAGAAAACCGCTGATTATTCTTTGACTGCGGCTCTGCGCTGTTTAATTTTTATAAACACCACAAAGCCGCCGCCGAATGCGCCAACCGCCGCTATGGGTCCAAGCGGCGATTCAGGAAGCACCGTTATGAACCCGTAGATCGTCATGTTGGTTGATACTGTCAACTGAAAGGTGTTGCCCATAGCGATTAAATCCTGTATCGACGGATCAGTTGTATCCACGAACTGCTGAGGCCACACGCTCTGAGTTGCAGCTTCAACACCCACCGACGAACCTACCTGCGCGTCGGCTGGCACTGTTACTGTGACTTGCACCTGTCCCTGGCTGTCGGTGTATGCAGCTGATGTTGATACATAGGTTGAGTTAAGCAATGTCACCTGTGTGTTAAAATTGAGTGTAGCATTGAATACCACTCGCACATTAGCTCTGGGGGTACCTGCGGCGTCGGTTAGTTTGGCAGTGAAGGTTACGTTTTGCCCTGGGCTTGCTTGAATAGAGGTCATGTTGCCGGTTATCGGGGAAACCCACCTGAACTGGTCGCCCTGGCGCACAACATCTTTGCCCCATGCCTGATCTGCGATTGCGTTGCCTGCGCTGTCAATGCTTGGACTCAGCCATGACTCAACATAGTAAGGGGTGCCCCGTGTCTGATTCAGTAGCCTCCAAACAGCTACTTGTGCAGCTGCTCCATCGTTGTCTGTGGCTGGGTTATTATTCCATGTTAGGACATAGCTGACTGCCCGCCACTCTGCACTGTCACTTACCGGTGCAAGAGTCGCTGGGTAAGTTGTGCCTATAGTGATGATGCGGTCAAAATCCATGCAGTAACCTAGGGTGTTAAAGCTGGTGGAGCCACTGGTTATGGTCATGGGGATTTGGCCGACCCAGTAGCCGCCTGAAGTGATGCCTTTGTTACCGTAGAGGTTTTGGTTGGTGGGGTTGTTAACGGTTACTGTGCAGGCTGTGTCCGCCTTTACTGTTGCACAAACGGATAGGGCTGCACACGCAACCAGCAGAAGCGCTAATGTGGTGATTGAGGTTTTATGCATACTTGGTCTCTTCTATCGTATTAGCCACTATAGTAAATGTTAATATAAGCGGGATTTCCCTGTTTGATATGAGTCAAAAACCGTAATATCCTCCAGAACCCCTGTGTTTTTAGTTAAACATGTGCAGAAAAGATATGAGCCGACATTGCGCATTATCGACAGGATGACTTTAACCCAAAAGCCCGCTGCATCCACCCAGAACCCGAACAATTGGCTAGTTGACGTTATAGGTCAAGTAAATAAAAGCGCCTTGGACCAGCAGGTAATCACCCATGGCAACGACAGCCTCTGCGTCCTCTGCAAAGGCTCAAGGTTCCTCTGCGGCAAAACCCGCTGCCCAATAATGGTTAAAGTCAACTATTTCCTCAAAAGCGTCCCCTTAATGGACACCCAAGACATCGACGGAGTGTCCCCGCCCAGCGTATTCATAGGCAGAATCGGCTACCCAAACGTCTACATTGGGCCGCTTGTACCGCCAATACATGAAGACACAAGCATCTTCGACTTGCCTGAGCAATGGTTCGGCAAATCCATGGATGAAATTGTCGGTTTCCGTAGCCTGCTCATCCGAGGTAAACATAGGGTAAATGTGCAGAAAACCAGTGATGCAGGCAAGATTTTGGATCAAACTCGCGAATTGGCGCTTGCCGACAACAGTGTAGACATCGAACTCAACCTGACCAAAAAGCCCCGTGGTAGCATTCATCTCAGCGATGACGTGCAGCCCTTTGGTCCCTCTGCGCCCATCCGTGATCTGCATGTTGGAAATGCACGGTACAACGACAAAATAGAGAAGGCATATTATGACACCGACTTGAGGGCTACTAACGCGGTGGTTGAGCTCTATAACCGAGGCGTGATGGTTACCAAGATTCAGAAGGCGTTTAGCGTCGGCGCCTTCGGAGTTGAGAAAAACCGGCGGCTTGTTCCCACACGCTGGAGCATAACAGCAGTCGACGACATAATTTCTAAGAACCTTGTTGCTAAAGTGAAGACTTTCCCAGAAATCAACGAGTACCGAGTCTACGAATCAATATACCTCGACAACGTCTTTGAGATACTGATGATTCCTGCTCAGTGGAGCTACGAGTCCATGGAGGCATGGTACCCGGGCACAGTGTGGAACCCCGGCGGCTCATCCGTCGCCATCTACAGCGACTGGGAGGGCAACAATGGACGCACCACCTATGCGGCAATCGGCGGCTGCTACTACAGCGCACGCCTAGCCGTCTGCGAACTGCTCCAGAAGGAACGTCGCCAAGCAACCGCCATTGTGTTGCGAGAAGCCCGCCCTGGCTACATCATGCCCATAGGCGTTTGGCAAGTCCGAGAGAACGTACGTAATGCTATGCGGCAGACTCCTCATTGCTTCAAAAGCCTCGCTGAATCGCTGCAGTTTATCAGCGGCAGATTCGAAATCCCTATGCAACGCTGGATATTGCAGAGTGAACTGTTAAAGAGGGCACTGTTTCAGAGGCGCATAAGCGACTTCTTTTCGCCTAACCCTTCGGGACAGGCTTAACATATCCACTTAACTCTTGATGTGTTGTCTCTTTGTGTGGGTGTGGCAGTTTATGGAGCACCACAAGAATGCGGTTGAGGGCGGTTGCTTTTTGGGTTTGCAATGTTTTTTGGTGTCTGATTTTGTGTGGTGTGCGTGTTTTGCTTCACACCCCGTACATGGCTCTATGTTGAAGGTGTGGCGATGAGGGTGTGGGGGCATGTAGAAAGCTTCTATTTTTTCACATTTACCCTTGACTTGATAACAAAACAGGGCATGCCAGCTCCAAAAAATAGTTAAGGGTCAGAGCCCTTCCGTGATAACTGGGGAAAAACTTGCCGTACGCAATCAATTACAAATTCAGCCAAACCTTCAACGTACCCGCCGAACAGGCATACTGCTGGTGCACCGATTTCAGCTCCGACGACCCCAAAATAATGGCTGAAAAAACGCTCAGAGAAAAGTCAAAAAATTAACAGCTACAACGTTAATTCTCAAAGAAATATTTCGGATAGAAAATGGGGTGGTTGCGAAAGAAAAACTTGTGCAGCTCTACCCAGAACAGCTAACATGGGTTTCCACCCATATCAGCGGACCAAACAAGTACTCCCAATTCATCTACGAGATATCTGTTGAAACCGCCAGTGCATCCAGCCTAGACTTTACAGCCCACTACATCGAGCACCAAGAAAAAATGGCTTCGGCTGAACTAAAAGCGCTGGCTGACAGTTTATGCAAGTATGATTCGAATGTTTGGAAGCTGCTAGCTAAAGCGATGGAGAAAGAACTCGGCGTATAAACGGCAAATTTTAAAAAAAACCAAGCACTCTATACCTTCATTGACGCCCTATGTTAACCTCAGCCACCAAACGCTATATTCTACCCTTCTCAAACCAAAAAAGCAGGGAGTCGGAGGCTGAGGCGGCAGCGGTCTTCGCTGTGGCAGAGTTAAGCCGAAGCAAAGGCGGAGGCTTGCTATCAAGACAATCTCCCGAAACAATCGCATTTATCGCAAAAGTAGGTTATCCACTTTGGCTTTTCCCCAAAAATAATCAGGCTTTGGTTTTTGACGCACTAAACGATACTCCATACAATGTGGGTTATTCGGAAACTCCATCAGCGGGCGCTTTTATGGAAAGCTTGGAGAAAAGCCAGCGCCCCAGAGAAAACTACCTCGCTTTCCTATCAGATCACGGCAACTATTTCGCTCAACCACTAAGGCAAAGACAGTTTGAGCTAAAAGGGTTAATCGCAACTCCAGAGTTCAAAAATGAATTTGTTGGTTACCGTAGAGAAGCCTCTGAATTAACAACGTCAACTGCTCTGCTTTTGCCCCTGCTTGAGGAATCAGCAATTATAGCCATTTTAACGGGTCTTGACAAACTGTACCTATCGCTTAAAGAGGAACAGGAAAGGCTCTCTGAAATCATCCGAGCCATAAAAAAGATTACCAGTCAATACATAACTGAACTGGACTATGAAGCTGCCGCAGCCACAGAAGAAGCCAACGCAAAAATCAAAGCTCAAGAAGAATTTATCAACCCGCAAATCGCCAAATTAAACAAAGAATACAGCCACAAAATCAAAGACCTTACCGTGAGTTTTGACCTGGAAATTGAGCGTCACCAGAAACTACATGTTAAAACTCAAAAACTAGTTGACAAATGCGAAACCGATATTAGCCAATTTGAACGCGAAGCCAAGGCACATGGGAAGAAAGGGCACAAAATCTATGAGACCCGCTGGAAAGACAAGGTTAAGCAAGCCGAAAAAGAGCTTTCAGGGCTTAAAAAAGAACTCAAAAACATCGATGAAACAATTAAGAGGCTGAGCAAACAGAAAGCGGTTGATATATCCAAGCTGAATTTTGAATGGGATTCAGAGGTAAAGCTGCTTCGCCAACCCCTTGTAGACCTTGAGGCAGCGCGGGATGCGAAAATTTTTGCGCTCAAACAGGAAGGCAACAGGTTAATTTCGTTGGAGAAGCCAATCGTTGAAGGCATCGAAAAAAGTATCAAGATAAGGGAAATGGATAACGCAAAGTTTGATGGTTTAGGCTTAAATGATCCGCAACTTCGGAGTCCCATCTTGGTTTATGTGCCATTCTATGTTGTGTGCTACGAAGCGGGTTTGGCAAGACGTTATCTTTGTATATCGCCGTCTATGGTTGGCTCGGTTGATTTTTCGGCTAAACTCAAGGGTTTGCTGGGTATGTCTAAAAGCAAAGATTTGCTTACTCCGAGGTTCCAAACTATCGAAAAACTCATCAATAATGTAGAAACGCTCGCACGGCAAAACAGTATTTTTGAAAGCCAACTTTGGAGCTTAGGCGATAAGAGTAATCTTCTGAGGAATAACATATTTTGTTCGGATGTTGAGAAGGGCTTAGTTTACCTAAAAGCTGGAGGCTGGTTATCCGATAAGGAGCACCAAGAATTAAGCAACCTAATCCATAACTCGATTTAAAGTTTTTAGCCTTGGAAATATTTTTGAACGTTACAGTTATTCAACAACCACAAACCGATATATGTCAATAACTGATGCCAAATTACATGGTAGGTTGCTGTTCTGCCGATTTTTTGGAGGTGAAAAAGTTATGTCTGAATATAGACGAGGCGAAGTCTACAAGTGCGCTGATCCCTCATGCAACATGGAAGTCACAATCAACAGAAGTTGTGAAGGCGACACCTGCACCGAATGCTCTTTGATGTGCTGTGACAAGCCTATGGTTAAAAAAAGTTAAAGTGAGAAAAAACCCTTAAATGGGCTTTCTTAACAATGGGGTAATGCAGAAACAGAAGCCTCCCTAATCCCCTATTTGGTTGTGTGTTGTTTTTCTATTTTGGTTGTTGCTGTGGACCCCTCTTATTTCAACTTCTTCCAGCGGGCGTGGCTGCCGGGTTTGTTTTTGGTTCTGCTGGTTTAGGCAAATGCAGACTGGTTGTGGCGCAATCCGCAAGCAGATAATCAAAAGTTCGATCTACTGTTATACATCCGACTTCTTGGTTAGTGCTGAGTTGCCTCAAAAAACTTATTGTACTCCTTATTTAGTTATAGATGCACGGTCGCATCGTTTGTTAGCGGCGGATGCTGTGAAGAATTATGGCTGATGATAACGGCTACATATTGAAGGTTACCGACCTCGGCGTCAAATTGCAAAACCAAACACTACTGGACCATATCAGCTTTAACGTCCGCAAAGGAACAACTATTGCAATTTTGGGTCCTAACGGTGCAGGAAAAACCGTTCTATTCCGCACTTTGCTTAACCGTATTCCACATACGGGCCGAATCGATTGGACAGAAAAAGTAAAAATCGGATATGTTCCCCAATACGTTACAGTCACCGATGTCCCCATGTCTGTTAGAGAATTCCTCTCGATCAGCAGCGGAAACGGAATGTCTGTTCAAGAAGCCCTAAGCCTAGTTAAGCTGCAGGATAAAAGTATTGCAGACACACGATTAGGTGTTCTCTCAGGCGGTCAGTTGCGGCGTGTCTTGATTGCTTGGGCTCTTAAAGAGAAACCAGATGTCCTATTCCTCGATGAACCAACCACTGGCGTGGATATGGATAGCGAGGAACCCATCTACCTCATGCTCAAGGAAATTAAAAAAACCAATAAGATGACGATTTTCCTTATCACTCATGACATTCATATTATCCAAGAGTATGCGGATGATTTAGTAGCAATTAACAAATGCGTAACCTTCTGTGGCTCCTCTCAGGACATTGCTAAACCCGAGACACAGAGGATAATTTACGGTGAACCAGTCTGCGTCGAAGCCGTACGGGGAGAAACATAATGGATTACTTCAGCTTAGTATTATCGATTTTTGTCGGCGTCGCAGCGGGTTATTTGGGGTCGCTTATGGTTCTCGAGAAGATGGCGCTTGTAGGCGATGCCCTGTCTCATGTGGCCTTACCTGGATTAGCGATTGGGATTACACTGAATTTTAACCCATTCATAGGCGCTTTTCTATTTCTTTTCGTGTCAGCAGTTATAATCTGGCATATTCAACGTGTCACAAAAATAAGTTTCGAAGCTCTCGTCGGAGCCATGTTCACTCTCGCATTAGCAATAGGTATACTACTCTACGGCAACAACTTAGATGCACTTGAAGCAGCCTTCTTCGGCGACATTTCACAAGTCACAGCCCTCAGCGCGTTGGTTGCAGTCGGAGTTTGCATTGCCGCAGTGGTTGCAACAAAAATAATTTACGACAAGCTGGTGCTGGCTCTGATTTCGGAGGATTTAGCCATTTCCAAGGGCATAAAAGTTGCTCAAATAAACCTTGTATATCTCTTCTTGGTCTCCATCGTCGTCGCCATAAGCATCCAAATCGTCGGCACCCTACTGGTTGGCTTCCTCGTCATAGTTCCCGCTATCGCCGCCAAGAACCTGAGCACTTACATGAAACGCTACTCGCTACTGAGTGCATTTTTTGGTGCAGTTTCCGGGTTCACAGGTGTTTTCCTCTGGAATCTCTTTTTCCAAGAAAACAATATTTTACCTTTTCCAGGACCCATGGTCGTTTTTGTTGGAATAATAATTTTTGCAGGAACCGTTATCGCAAACTGGAGACTTAAAATAACAACATAACGAGGCAACGTAGATGAAGAGATATACGGGCAAAACTTCAACGGCTATAATCCCTTACCCGGACAACAAAATCCTGCTCATCAAACGTAAGACCCGTCCCTTTGTTGGCTACTGGGCGCTGCCGGGCGGCAGGATGGATCCCGGAGAAACAATTGAGCAAACCGTGGTGCGTGAAGTTAAAGAGGAAACAGGGCTCGATGTCACAATTGTGGATGTCTTGGGCGAGTATGTGGAGAAGGGCATCAACGACGATGTCGAGTATGAGTATTACCCTACATGCTTTGTAGTCAAACCCGTCGGCGGCGAATTAAAGAAACAGGACACTGAAATCCAAGATATGCAGCTCTTTAGCATAGACGAGTTGCCTTTGCCTTTAGCGTTTGAACACGAGAAAATGATAAAGGATTATGTCCACGCCAAAAAAGCGGCGTGAACTCACTTTAGAGGTTAATTGCTTTTATTTACTGTTTTTAGATTGCATCGGCTGCTGTATCGGAATTATCGAGGCCTTAGACAGGTTCTCCTGCTCGTTTAGTATTAGTGAGATAGCTTTGCCCTCAGGTACGATGATTTTTGTGTTGTTCTGAAGCGCCGACGTTATTGTGTCCAGCTGCTTGAAGGTTATAGCGCTGTCTTTGAAGTAGGTTGTCAAGGCTTCGTTGCGTAGCTTTGTGGCCTGCGCGTCACCTTCCGCAATGGCGATGGTGGCGGTTTTTTGGCCTTCTGCCTGCAGGATTGCTGCTTGTTTCATGCCTTCGGCGCGTTGAATTGCCGCGTTCTTTTCGCCGCTTGCAAGCGTTGCCTGTGCGATGGCGGTTTTTTCTGCTGCTTGGCGTTCGTTGTCAGCTTTTAGCACTGACTCCATGGAGCTCATTAAGCCTCTTGGGGGTTCAAGGTCTTTGATTTCAGCTCGGACGATTTCTATGCCCCAATCTCTGGTTTGTTCGTCGAGGGCTTCTTTGAGTTTAGCGTTTATGATGGGACGGGATGTGTTTGCAACCGCCATATCCATGCCGCCTATGATGTCACGCAGCACGGTTCTTGCTAAGGTGTCAATTTGTGATTCATAGTTGTTAACAAAGTACTGAGATGCTTTAACTGAGACTTCGTCAGGTTTGACTTTGTAGAAGACTACTGCATCGACAGCCATGAAGACTTTGTCTCTGGTGATAACGTCTTGGCGCTGGACTGGCGTCATGCGTTCTGTGATGTTAACTTTTATCATGCGGTCAACGAAGGGAACCAGTAAGGTTATACCTGCCTGTACGAAACGGTGGTATTTACCCAGACGCTCAACTAAGCCTTTTTCTGTCGGTCTAACTATGCGTAGGGAAGTCACTACCGCATATACGATTACTACTATGGGAACTACTATTGCTATTATTACTAAGGGGTCAACCATTTTTGTGCTCTCCTTCTTGTTTTATATTCTTTTTTCCTAAATACGTATGGAAGAATTAAAGTTTGTTATTACACGAATGTACTAACGTCATATTATCCCTAACTAATATATACACAACTTTAATGCCAAAAAAGAAACCCGCTTCTGCTTCTCCTAAAAATGATCCGAAAAGGGCAGAAGAAATAAATGTTGAATCCCTTGCCCGAAATTAACGCTGAAGAAAACCACTGAAAAGGCAATTGATAAGCAAAGATACTGCTTAATTTTCTACAGCATAGGCTTTGGTTTAAGCAGCATTTTTGGTACGGCTTTTTTGACGGTATGTTTAATGTTCTTCTTAAGACTAAGGCGCTGTGCCGTTCATGTTGACGTTAAAAAGGGATAAGTCGTCTATATAGTAAGTCCCGTCCATTCCGTACAGGTCATTCATAAAATAGAAGGTTGACGCCGTTAGTTCTGAATTGTCAAAGTTTGTCACGTCCCAAACTTTTGTGCCGTTCATCCACAAGGTAAATTCGCCATTTGTGCCGATATGGGTGTACCACTCAAAGTGAACCCATTGATCTCTTGGCAGAACTGCAGAGCTGTGTTCGACGATATGTTGCTCTCCTGAAGCATCCTGCCACCCGAGGTTTAAGGTTGGATTGTGCGGTTGCAACTGCAATTTGGCGATTGGATAGAAGCCTTCAGTTAGGCTACCCTCAACTTGGAATAGCACTAACCATTGATTATCACTTGGATAACCCATCGTACTAGGAATGTACGCCCACCAGCTATAATAAAAATCATCTTTAATAAGCGAGCCCGGATAGAACTGGAGTTCAGTTCGGCCATCAACTGACGTTATTTTGAAGCTTCTTGTTCCGCTATGAGCAAAATCAGTGGAGATGGTGACGTTATCATCTGGGCTTCCGTTACCATGCACTGCATATGTAATTCCAAGGCTATTTAGACTGGTAATCTCGGCGTCGGTGCTCCAGTTTCCCTTAAGAGGGTTGCAGGGGCTAGCACGTGCTGTCGAAGAAGGCAAAAATGGCTTCCAATATTTCTCATCCAAAGGCAAATAGTTCAATGAAACAGCCATCACCGCAATAAGAATTAAAGCAATAGCTAAAGCTTTCACAGCACTTTTCCTGTTTACATTTTCCCTCTTCATAAAAAACACTTCAGTTAACTTTTAAAAAAGCGACTATTTTGAAAAAGAACATAAAAAACATATTTTTTTTTAATACATGCGATTTTCTATAAATAGAATAGCGTGCCGTTGCAAATAGCTTTTTCGAATTATGCCTGACACGCCAGTATGGCGCTAATCGATCTTGTAGCCGCTTGCTCTAACGTATAAGCATTTGGTTTTAATAGGCGCTAATCTTTATCTGGGTAGCTAAGAGGCGTTCTAAACACGTTTGCGATTGGTCACTTTGCCTTGGGATACCTGTTTGGAAAAGGCTCATCTAAACTTGCCCACGTCAAAATAAACCTCCCGCTTCTGCTCACAGCCTCGATTCTGCCAGACATTGACTTATTGTTCCGGTTTCTGACGCATCGGGGACCAACGCACTCATTCATAACCATAACAGTATTGATGATCCCCTTCTTCATTATCTACCGCAAACAAGCCTTACCCTACTACGCTGCCCTGCTTACTCACATACTTATAGGCGATTTCTTTACTGGCGGAATCGAGCTTTTCTGGCCGCTAACCCACAACTTGTACGGAGCACTAAATCTAGACGTTGCAAGCATGCCTATAGCAATAACAGAGCTTGTGTTGTTCTTAGTGACTTTTCCGTTGATGTATAAGCTGGGGGATTTGAAAACTCTTCTGAATCCGCATAATAGAAACTGGGCGTTGATAATCCCGCTTGGGGCGCTGTTAGGACCCCTGCTTTCTCTTGGCAGAGACACAGAGGCATCCATACCAACCTTGCTAATTATTCCAAGCCTAATCTTTGTAGTAATATTTACGTATTCCATACTGATATGGTTAAGAAATTTGGGGAAACCAGGATAAGTAATAGCGGTCGATATCACAGTGGTTTTCTAAGCCCCAAGCTATAGAAGAAAACGGTTGTTTCCTCTTTATGGGGATGGGTGGTGTCGAAGGTTCGCATCCCATGTTCTGGCTGTGCTGGCGTTTGGTTTTTTGGGTTAGGCTGGTTTCCAGTTGCTGTTTGCTTGGGAAAAGTGTTTTTCTTACCTATGCATCTATGGTTGAGATGAGCAGGGGAGAGCACGTTGGAAATGCTCCAAAATTTTTGTATGTTAAAGGCCATAAAATACTTCAAAAAGTTAGATACAAAGCCTAAGAAAGCGCAAACTTTTAAGCGCTGAAGACGTTAACTAGAATTAAATTGAAAGTACGCAAATAGCCGCTTCTTGTATGCATCTCAGACAAGAGGACGAAGTAAGTTGTGTACGCCGCTAATATGAAGCGGGGCGTCGTTACCTAAAAAAGCACAAGAAAAGGTAACCGCTAACTGACTCAAAAGTTTTCTCCAAAAAAACCAACATGGAGAAGATGAACTAATTTGGAAGGAAATAAGAATAAAATACTTTTTGACAGAGCCAAAAAAACCATACCTGGGGGAGTAAATAGTCCCGTCAGAGCCTTCGAACCTTTTCCTTTCTTTGTAGAATACGGGAAAGGCTCTAAGCTGCATGATGCCGAGGGCAAATCCTATCTTGACTATTGCATGGCCTATGGCGCTCTGCTTTTTGGGCACGCAAATTCTGAAATTATCGACGCAGTTGAACATCAGCTTCATAAGGGTACATTGTATGGTGCCCCAACCGAGCGAGAAATCGAGCTTTCCGAAGCAATTTCAAGAGTTTCTCCATGCATGGAAATGTTGCGCCTCGTAAGCACAGGAACCGAAGCCACAATGCACGCCATACGCGCCGCAAGAGGTTACACTAACAGGAAAAAAATAATAAAATTTGACGGCTGTTTCCATGGCTCACACGATAGCGTTTTAGTCAAGGCTGGTTCAGGTGCAGCTACCTTTGGAATACCCAGCTCTCCAGGAATCCCCGAGGAGACAACCCAAAACACGATTATCCTGCCCTATAATAACGTAGAAGCCCTCGAACAAGTTTTCAAAATCGAGGGCAATGAGATTGCCGCAGTCATCATCGAACCAGTTATGGCAAACGTCGGCTTGATTCTTCCGAAGGAGAACTACTTAAAGCAGTTAAGGAAAATTACAGCAGAATACGGCGCAGTTCTAATATTTGATGAAATCATCACAGGGTTTCGTTTAGCCCTAGGAGGCGCACAGGAATACTTCAACGTAACGCCTGACATGGCAACGCTTGGTAAAATTCTGGGGGGTGGCTTTCCGCTTGCTGCATTTGGCGGAAAAAAAGAGATAATGCAAAACATAAGCCCCATGGGTAAGGTATATCAAGCTGGTACATTTAGCGGCAACCCGATATCGACGACATCAGGTTATACCGTTTTAAAAATTCTTGAACAGAAAAAGAATGAAATTTACCCGGTTTTGGAAAGAAGCTGTCTTCAACTTGCAAAGGCGCTGTCAGATATTGCTGAAGACTATGAGATACCCGTTCAAATCCACCGCATCGGATCGCTTTACCAAATCTTTTTTACCAAAGACGCGGTCACCGATTACGCGGGGGTCCAGCATAGCGATTTAGCCTTGTTCAATGCTTACTTCCGGCAGCTTCTTCGAGAAGGAGTGTTTATTCCGCCATCGCAGTACGAAACCTGCTTCCTCTCAACCGCTCACACCGCAGATGACCTCAAATTTACCATAAACTCTTTTGGCAAAGCACTCGAGGCTACACATTCGCTAAAACTTAGCATTAAAATGTGATAGTCAAACTTGCTAGGTATTCTAGAGATGCCTACGTTTCAACGTTCTCTTTGTACTGGGCTTTGTTAAGGGGCGTATAGACGTAAAAGTGCTGGCTGAATAATCTATAAATTGCGCTACAAATTGCTAAATGGTATATCCTGCCTCTGTTTCAGAGTAGAATGGAGAAAAATGGATTAATTTTGTAAAATAATGCTTATGGCTCAGTTGATTTTTATAGTATTAATGTAAAAAAGCAAGAAATATCGAGTTGCAACTATTTACTTGCCGGTTTTTCGTTTCGCATCAAGAGAAAATTAAAGCGTTTAAAAAAGGGACTGTTTATAGATGACAAAAAAAGTGGCAACTGCACAACTAATTGTGCCCATAACTTTTTTTGAGCGCAAACCAGGTCGATACAGTCGGCACCCAGCGAAGTGCCTATCGATTCCAGCTTTTCCGTCTTAGACCTTGAAAGAAAAAACGGGCTAAACAGAGCGGTGAAAAAAATGTCGAAAGATTTAGTTGCTGAACCCCAGGAGTCTAATAGATCTGATGCTTTATCCGAAAAGAAATTGGTTGGCGAGCTAAGGCGTGAGTGGAAGCGCATGTGGATGGAGCGTTTTGATGATAAATCCAAAGCTGAAGGGATCAGTACATCTGACTATCAGTCGCTTTTCATAGAAAGAGGAACTATCCTCCATGCCACAAGGGATTTTAAGCCTCTTAATTTTAGAGACATCCTAAAACAAAATCAAGTTTCCCAGCCTGACCGTTTTATTCAACCTGATTCCTCCGTGGGCGGCTGGAACAAATTCATCAAAACAAACATAAGAAAACGCAATGGAATCGAGCCAATGACCTCTTTGAAAACAACACCAGGTAATAAGGAACAAAAGAAGAAGACAGGCTGGCTGCATCTTTAACCGGTTGGTAGCTCAAAAAATAAATAAATAATTTTACCTTAAAAAGAAAAAAAGCGTCTTTTCCCTCATTGGTTGCTTTCTACAGTCGGTTCTGCTTTCTTTTCTTCCATTTCGGTTGTGATCTCTTCAATTGGTTTAGGTGGGGGCGTAGTTGCCATAGTCCAACCGATCCATGCACCGATTACAAGTATGCCGGTAAAACCAATAAAGACGGGTATAGCGACGACCCAGAATTGTACGGCCGATGTGCTATTAATCCCTAGAAATCCCAGCCAACTTGGAAAAAAAAGAGTCACAAGATAAACTAATGCCACAGCTATGCTCACTACAACAATAGCTGCTCCTATTGCTTGATCTTTACCCAAAACAAAACGCCTTCACTAAATTGTAAGCCGAGTTTCCCTTTTATACGTTTGCCCTTCGGGCAAGTATACCATAAGTAGAGGCTGAAAAGTTAGAGATAAACCAAAGAAAGGCTCAACTTATCGAGCACTTACGCTATCACAGAAGTTTTCCAAGAATTTTGGCCTTTACCATCTTTTATTCATTAATAACTAGTTAAGACCAGTTATAAGATCTTGCGCTTGCTTTCTCTTGGTTTGATGTTATCGGGCGTGCGACTTTTTGGCGTTTTTCCTCCAAGCGCTGACCCAGAGATGGTTGTTTTCGTCTCGCGCCTGTAGCTCGTCTGCGTCTTCCTGTAGTTTACCGTTATCTTTAGCCATCTGCAACACCAACCTCTCTTTACTCGGAATTATTAATAAATTATTTGGCAATTTACCGTAATGTTTTGTTTAGTTTAGCGAAATGGAATGATTTTTTTTAAAGTCAGCTCAGCATTTCCTGACCTCTTTAAGCTACAATTTGCTCCGCTAACGAATTGTACATGAGGTTCAAGCCTTCAATCAAGCCAACTTTCGATCTAAAACCTAGTTCCTCAACGGCTTTTGTCGTGTCTCCGTAGCTATATCTTATTTCTCCTTGTCGGGGAGGGCGATAGGTTACTGCCAAATCTTTATTGGTCACAGCCTTTAGTGAGTCGACCAATTGGTTAATACTGGTTGGAATCCCTGTGCAGATATTAAACCTGTCACTATGTAGTTTATCGTTATTTAAAGTGGAGAAAACAGCATCCGCAATGTCACTTACGTGGATAAAATCCCTTGTCTGTTCGCCATCGCCATAGATCGTCAGCTTTTCACCAGTTACAGCGTTTCTTAGAAACTTGGTTATCACGCCGCTGTAAGGGTTATTTTCGTTACCCGAGCCAAAGACGTTAAAAAATCTCAGAGAAACCGTATTTAGACCATAGCGCTCTTTAAAGGCTCTACAATAGGCTTCAGCAGTCGCTTTAGATGCTGCATAAGGCGAGAGCGGCTGCAAGTTAGCAGTCTCTTTTACTGGCAATTCCTTGCAATCGCCATAAACAGCTGTGGAAGAGGCAAGAACAAACCGCTTTACCTTACTTCTTACACTTGCTTGGAGTAAATTCAATGTACCGGTAACATTAACCTCGTATGTAAGTGCTGGGTTTGCAACCGAAGCAGCTACGTCAATGAGGGCAGCCAAATGAACGACAAAGTCAACACCGTCGCAAGCCCTGCCAAGAGCTGCTCTGTCTCGTATATCAGCGTTGATGAATCTGAATTTAGCGTTGTCAAGACAACCCCTAAGATTACTCAACTTGCCGGTAGACAAGTTATCTAAAACAATTACTGTCATACCCTCCTTTAACAGTCGAGGGACGATGTAGGAACCAATAAAGCCAGCTCCGCCTGTAACAAGAATATTAGTTTTGTCCATATTTTTCACCGACATTTTTCCATCGGAAAACTAAGCGATAAGTCAGCTCGCAAAATCAGGTTACGCTTCGATGAGGAACTTGGATGTTTTTGTACTATCAATACAAAAAAATTATCGCTCTGTTCTTTTTAGAACCAAATGTTACCTAATTAAAAAAACAATAAACGCGTATAAAACCTTTTTCAGGATATAGCTAGTTTGCTTCAGGCTCTATCAGCTTAACGAAGTTTCGTTTGTTATTCGAAATATTTGGTCGGTTGGGGTTAATTAATGAGTTAAAATTAAACCATGCACGAATGAATTTATGTCCCTCTTTAGTTGTCACGTATTTTTTCGGCCCGCTTTTTTCTTCCAATAGCCCCGCTGATTGAAGTTGAAGAAGATAGCTCTCTAACAGCTTAAAAGTTGTATTAGTCTTCCTTAGCACACACGTTTTTGCCTGAGGTTCTTCACATAACTCTAGAATGTCAACTAATACCTGATAGTGATTCCGCCTATTCTCAAAAATAAAATTTCTTTTCAAGCTCACCGCCGCTTGCTTAAAATACATAATATAACTAGTCAAAATTGTTTTTAAACTTTCTTTACATTCATTGTGCAATCACCAGCAACCGCAGTTTCTGCGACCATGTGAAAACTTGAGCTTTTTATGTTATTCTAGTGGCTGTCTCTATAACAAATCCCCGTTTATTGATTGAATAAGGTAGCCTTCTTGGGGGCGCAAATGAACCATTCATCTTTTTTACCCGAATACCTCGCTGAATGTTATCAGATTTAACATTATCATTAAATACTATTACACCTTCGGCGGAATGCTGCATCGCAACCTCAACTTTTGTATCCTGCATCCCTTCAGTTAAGAGAAACATATGAAAAACTGCGCCCTTATTTTGTCTACAAGCCATGCCAAGAAACGCAACTGCTTCATCAACTTCACGAACAAAAGGAACTTCCGATAAAGAATCAAATACAATTGAACGATCTTTCTCTATCTCCTCAAGGACTACCTTCTTGACGTCATCCTTCTTAAGTAAGGTCTTGAATTTCCAAAATCCAGTCGCTTCTAAAGCGGTAACGTCCCAATTGTATAATGCCATGTCTTCTTTGACGCTGCTAGGCGTTTTTTCAACAACGAAGTAGGTTACTCCCGCCTGTTTTGCCTGGTTATACATGACCTGCCTCGCAAACACTTCCATTCCGGAGCCAGGCGGACCGCTTAGTAAGAGCACTTTAGGCGGTAACCCACCATTGAGAACTTCATCTAGCCCTGCAATACCTGTCTTTAAAAGCTTCATTTAGCTTCCTTCTTAGTTGCTTACAAGCGCCACTTCAATGTTCTTTTGGCAATAGCTGTAATTAAATTCAGGTGGAAGAATGTTTCATACCGATTTTTAAACAAGCGCCCGAGTGTTCCTTTAAAGGAGGAGTGCTCTCTTTTGGTGTTTTTTAAGAAGTTAAGGAAAAATGTGAAAGCTATTTCGCCTGTGATTTCGGTTCTTTTGATGATCGCTATTGCAGTCGTTGCTTCTCTTGTAACATATGCTTGGGTAATGGGATACATAGGCTTCACAAGCGGCAAAGCAGAAAAAGCAATACAAATACAAAGCGTAGCCAACAAAGATGACGGGACCCATGTTTATCTTCAAAATGTCGGTAACTCCCCTGTTACTTTTGCAGTTCCGCTTGTCTACACAGACGGAGCTGGTGAAGGTGCGCGAATACTTTCAGGGGTTACAGGAACAAATAACATGCTTGCTTCTGGTGCTACAGCTGACTTCCTTTTAGGAACGACAATTCAAAATGACGGCATATCTCACGTAGTTAAAGTGGCTTCTGATGACGGGACATTTAGTCAGGTGTCAGTAACGTTTCCATTATCTTAATAGGCAATCAAATTAGCATCTGGCTTTCCATTTTTTTTCCATTTTCAACTTAAATGAGGCTGATATGACGGTATTCAATAAACAAATCGGTAAATTGTTCAATCGACAAAGGTCAACAGTTTTGAGAGATGGCTTGGTTATTGAAAATAGCACTACAGAGGACTCCTCTGATTCCAGCATATTCAATAACCCAATCGAGCTTGACACCCTGAAAAGCGAACCCCAAGTTAGTTCAAGTAACCTGATTGTGTTGGAAAGTTATCCGCTTAATGCACCTTATGCTTTTGTTAGTATAATGAGAGACAAAATAAGAGGAAACATAACATACGTTGTGCAAGAGCCAACCCTAAGCAGCAAAGAGGAGGAGGCTCTTCAGCGGTTGAAGGAAATTCTTAATCAAGTGTTAGAGTTTAAGCCTTCAGAGATGCAGAGTAGAGAGGCTGCATCCCGGTATTTGGTTGATAAATGCACAGAAATCTTCGATAATTACCAATTAGGCGTAGACAAAGACAGCGCTAAGAAGATTCTGTACTACGTTGTCAGGGACAATCTTGGATTTGGAAAAATAGATCCCTTGATGCGTGACCCCTTAATCGAAGATGTTTCCTGCGACGGAGTCAACGTCCCTATATATATTTGCCATAGAAAATTTGAATCAATTCCGACAAACATTAAGTTCGAAACTTCACATGAACTCGACACTTACGCACTGAGGCTGGCATATCTCTGTGGTAATCACGTTTCGATTGCCCAACCCTTACTTGATGCAACTTTGCCTGACGGAAGCAGAATTAACTTAACTTATGGAAGCGAAGTCACACGGAAAGGGTCAACATTCACAATTAGAAAATTCAAGGTTGATCCATTCACTATTACGGATCTAGTTTGTCTCGGTACAATGTCACCGGAAATGGCTGCTTTCTTTTGGTACGCAATCGAAAATAGAGTCTCGATTCTGGTGGCTGGAGGAATCGCCGCAGGCAAAACAACAACACTTAACTGCTTGTCAATGTTCATAAAACCTGACCTAAAAGTTGTCTCGATCGAAGACACTCCTGAACTAAATCTTCCGCATGAAAACTGGATTCCCGCAACAACAAGAACTCATTTTGGCCTTTCAACCGAGAGCGCCGACGTTACACTTTTTGATTTGTTAAAAGCTGCACTGCGGCAAAGACCTGATTACATAGTTGTAGGTGAAATCAGAGGCGCCGAAGCCTACACTTTGTTTCAGGCTGTTAGCACCGGTCATCTTGGCATGTCAACTGTCCACGCTGAATCTGTCGAATCAGCCGTATATCGTCTAGAATCAGAGCCAATGAATATTCCTAGAACTCTCATTGCTGGAATAGACATTATAATAGTTCAAAAGAGGGTCGAAATTAATGGTAAACCCTGCAGAAAAGCGGTTTTAACTTCAGAAATAGTGGGTTTAGATCCCAGGTCTGGGGAAATTTTAACAAACGAAATATACCGATGGAATTTTCTGAAAAATATTTTCGAATTCACTGGAAGAAGCTACATTCTAGAAAAGATTGCTGAAAAAGCCGGGAAAACTCTTGAAGAAGCGCATGAGGAAATTCAACGTAGGGCTAAAGTAATACAGTGGATGGCAAAAGAAAACATTCGGAACTACCTTGACGTTTCAAAAGTGATCCGAAGCTACCTTGAAAATCCTGATGGTGTGCTCAAGGAGGACATTGGTTGAACAAATCTCTGCTTCATTTATGCCTGTCGATTTCAACGGTGATACCGCCAAGCGTTTTCAACAGGTTCGGTCGTTTAGGAAAGGATATACCTAAAGCTGGCTTAAGAATTCCTCTCCAAGCATACTTAGGGTTAATGGTTGTTGTTTCCCTGGTTTCAGGTTTAGCAGTTCTTGTTTTGACATTCCTCTTGCTTTCACCGCCTATACTGTTTACAATTTTAGCTGGCTTACTTGGTTTATTTTCAGGCTTCTGCGCCGTTTACGTCTACCCCCGGTTCCTGATAGCTTCCAAAGCAAGAAAAATAGAGGCCAGTCTACCTTTAACAGCAAATTTCATGGCGGTTCTCGCGAGCGCGGGCATGCCGCCTGAGAGAATTTTTCGTTCACTCGCTAATGTAGGCGACGAATTTGCGATAGGCGATGAAGCACGACGAATAGTTGCTGACGTTGAGGTTTTGGGTCATGATCTCGGTGACGCGTTAAGAAATGGATCGTTAAGATCAGCTTCGCCGAAATTCGGAGCCATGCTTGACGGCATCGTGACAACAACGCATGTCGGCGGAGACTTGACTGCTTTTTTGCGTGAATCGTCTGAGAAGTACAAGAAAGTTAGAATTGCCTCAATGAAAAGTTATTTGGACAGTTTAGGCGGTGTAGCGGAATTATACGTTAGTTTCATGATAGCCCTCCCTATTGCCCTCGTGGTTATGCTTTCCATTATGTCTTTTTTGGGGGGCGGAGCTTTAATGCTTGGAAATATTGATCCTCAAGTGTTGCTCGCTCTTTTAGCATTCGTGTTGACTCCCGCCGGAGTTGGCATATTACTCTTGTTGGTAGATTCAATGACACCCCCGAGATGAGACGATGCGGCATATATCAAAAAGAAAAAGAATAATCGCTGCCGTTGTTCCGATAGTTTCCTTAATAGTTATTGTTCTTGCATTAGCGATAATAGATTTCAATTTACTAACCACTTATGCTAATGAACTCTTCTTTTTTGGGCTTCTAATCGTTCTAATTCCCTCTGCTGTGCTTGATTATGAAAACCAAAGATGGATTTCTGCATTAGAAGATCAAATGCCTTTGCTGGTGCGGGGGATTTCTGAGTCTCAGGAAACTGGATTAACCTTGGTGCGTGCGTTAGAAAAGGTGGTGGATAACAAATTGGTTGGGCATCCCTTGTCTGACGAGATAAAGCGGGTCACTATTGAAATGGCATGGGGGACCTCTTTTGAGCAAGCACTGACCAACTTTGAAGAGCGCATAAACTCGCCTATAGTGAATAGATTCTGCGCTCTAGTGTTGGAAGCAAGCCGTTCTGGGGGAACAATCAAAAAAGTATTCACAGCTACTTCAGGTTTCATGGAGGAAATGAAAGATATCGACAGAGAGACAAGCGCGCAGATGAAACCCTACATCATAGTCATTTACTCAGCGTTTGTAATCTTCGTTGTTACAGCCGTCCTGCTTGTCCAAGCGTTCTTTGCACCGATGCAGGGCGCCCCACAAATAATGAGCGGCATGTCAATAGGCAATGTCAGCGGTTTGAAAGATTTCTTTTACCAAGACATGCTAATTTCAGCCATTACCGGGGGCTTGATGGCTGGAAAACTTGGAGAACGAAGAGCCATAGGCGGCTTAAAACATTCGATAATCCTCAGCGTACTAGGGTACACTATCTTCTTTATTGCCATCCCCCCAAGCTGGATGTGAGACACTATGTTAAACCTTATAAGAAATAAACGGGCCGTATCAACGGTTATCGCAACAATTCTTATGATAATGGTTGTCATGGTAGGCATGGGCGTAGCATTTGCTAGCGTTGTTGTATATTCTGAAAGCTACCAGGATGGTGTAGGCAGCGCCGTTCTAGAGTTCCTAACAATAGAAAATGTTTGGCAAGACACGTCAGGAATACATATTTGGGTCTACAATGCTGGAACTGAGAGAAATTTAGGGACGGATGTCGATATACAAGTTACGACTATTTATGTCGACGACCTAAATCTTACGAATAATAGGGCCGATGCCAATGGTAACCCTACAATTTACTTTAATTGCTTTGCTGATGAGATAGTTAAGGCTGGAATGCATCTTGAGTTTACCGGTCATTTACATTCGCCCCTTGCCAATGGCTGGCATCAGGTCACAGTTGTAACAACAAGGGGTTCAAACTTTAAAGCATCATTCGAGGTACCTTAACAATGAGAAGGAAAATGCCGTTAGAGCACTTTTTAATGGATCGTAAAGGAACCGCTGAGGTAATTGGCACAATTATGCTTGTTATGATATTGCTGTTTTTCTTTACGAACGTTTATGTTTTTCATGATTTGGCTGTTAGACAATCGAACGACTTATCGGTTAAAAAGATTAACGCTGGCATGGAAATAGACTATGTTATGGATGAGAACAATTTAGTAACAGGAATAACAGTTACAGCTAAGGGATCAGAGGTTATATTATCCCGATTATGGATAGATCATGTTTACGCTAATTTAGAATCTCGTAACATACAACTTAAACCTGGCGATGCTAACGCTGTCACCTTTACCTTTGATACTGGAGCGGCCAATTCTGATTGTAGAGGCGGCTGGTTTGTGACTTTTGATCCCCAAGATAGTAATAACATAATCGTTCACTATTCCCTCCCAACGGATCCTAAATTCGTAGTTGTAAATACCTTAGGAGTCATAATTTCTGGATAAGAGTTTAAAGAAGAAATCTAACTCGATTTCGCCAATTGTTCTTTGACGTGGATTTTTATCGGTCGGACCATGTTCAGGCCGTTAATTACCCATTCACCAGCACCTAGACAAAACAATAACTCGTCTGTACCGGCAACCGTATTATTGAGAAATGATAGATCCTGCGGGTCATTCGTCCTTCCGACGATATAATTACTGATTTTCGACAAGATTTTTCCTCCCAAAAAGGTGGGATGAGAGGTAATCAGAAGAGTCGCTATCCCACTTTTTGAAGCTGTGATTTGTTCGATTGGTTTCTGCGGAAGGTTTTCTGCATCTTCGATTATTAAAAGGAAAGGGCTAATGCGTTTTTCTTGCCTGCCCTTGACTAGCGAATCAAATATTCTTTGGCAGCGTTCTGATCTCTCATCTAAAGGCAAGTTTCTACCTGTTATTGCTATGACCTGGCTTTCTTTTGCTTTCGCAGCTAATGCCTCAAGCCAATCATCCTCTGTTTTCAAAGCAACTTCGCCAACGCTAACATTTGAGACACCCTTCTCCAAAGATAGCTCATCAGCGTTATATTCGCCGTTAAAATCAAGAACTATCACCAAAGCGTTAGTTCGCCTCGTAAGTTCTTTGATGATGGTTTTGGCTAGTGAAGTCTTTCCTGCTCCATCTATGGCGGAGATAAGCGTATTCCTGCTTAGAAGGTCAACTACATTCAGGTAAACATTTACTTGTTGGCTATTACCTTCCGGTGTAACTGCAAAGATTTCCGATTTACCCAAAGATAGCGGCTGCACATAGGGTCTGCCATCAACTCCTCGGTTAAGTACGTCTTCCAAGAAAGAAGCGTAGGGTATGTATATGCGACTGCCGGGGTTTGGCGAAACAAGCAGTTTCCGCAGCGACCTATTCTCTTCTCTTAGGTCAAAGTAACCTATGATTTGGGCAGTTGCAACAAATTTTCCCACGCGGTCCCGGATGGTTGATCCTGCGACTTCCTCGTAACCAGCAACTTCTTTAACTACCGCTATCGCTTGGCATTCTGGTCCATAGATCGGATGGTCGAAGCAAATGATGTCTTGTTTTTGGACCGTTTGCCGATTTGTCGGAGGACTAACGAGGAAACCGAATTGGGCACTGTTGGCGTTATTCGTTACTAATCCAAAATGCTCTCTTATTCGAATGTTTGATAAATCCATGAAAGTAGCTCCAAAAACAGGTAGGTTAACTCTAAAGCGGTCATTTATTAGTTAAATAAGCCCTTGCTTTTAAGCGGTTGTGGAACAATACTCCACCCATTTTTATATACCGCTAAAAGTAAACTAGCTCCAACTGGAGAGAAGCATTTTAGCGATTTCTATCTCTCCACATACAAAGGGGAATAAAATTTTTGCGAAAAATAACCAAACTTAGACGTTCTGTTAGAGCAATTTCACCAGTAATTTCAGTACTTTTAATGATAGCGATTGCGGTCGTAGCTTCGCTGGTAGCCTACGCATGGGTCATGGGCATGATAGGCACCAACACAGAAAAAGCAGGAAAAGCAATACAAATACAGAGCATACACATAGATCAGCCTTCCCGAACAGTGGACTATGTCTACGTGCAAAACGTTGGCCAAGGAGACGTAACGTTTGATCCTGCTGGCAGCGTATATATTAACGATGTGCTTCAGCCACTTGGTACCGGCGATTTCATTCCAAATCCGTTGAAACCTGGGCAGACAACGCAGATACATACTTCCTATACTTTGCTGGATGATTCAGCACCAAAAGTTAAAGTTGTTACAAAAGATGGAACTTTTACTCAAACCACAGGTAAACTACCTAGCGGTTCAGGCGGAGGCGGAAGCACAACCCAGTATACAGTTAGCTTCGCAGCTGGTCCTGTAAGCGGTGGCACCACTACTCCCTCCACGCCACAAACCGTTAATGCAGGCGCATCCATCCCAATCACTGCAAACCCCGCGGCAGGCTACAACTTCGCCTCCTGGAGCACAAGTGGATCCATAACTGTAGCCGACGTTAACTCAGCCTCGACTTCCGCAATCATAAACGGCGACGGCACCATAACCGCCCACTTCGAAACAATCCAACTAGCGACTCCAACAGTATCCGCGCCCACACTAACCCCTCAAAGTCCTATTACACTAGGTGCTTCTGTTACAGCTTCAGTCACTGTCTCTGGCTCAGCTGGGACACCCACAGGCACTGTTACATTCCAATACTCCATTGACAGTGGTACAACTTGGAATACGCTCGGTACCTCTAAGACTCTATCAAGCGGCTCCGCAACCTCAGATTCGTACACTCCAACGGCCACGGGCAGCAACTATGCATTCCGAGCACAGTACAGCGGCGACAGTAACTACAATCCCTCTACTGGAACAACAACTCCGCTGACAGTCAATGCGGTGCAGCAACCGGTAACCTACGTCAGTGCTGGAAGCGGTGTAGCAAACACGGGTTCATGGCTCAGCTCAACAACTCTTAACGCTCCGTATCCATCTGGCTTGCAGGCAAATGATTTGCTTATTCTTCAAGTTACTATAAGGTACACTAGCGGAACCCCTACAACACCCTCTGGGTGGACACTATTATCTGGTCCAGATACCACCTCTTCGACTGCCCGCCAATGGATTTACTACAAATTCACAACCGGCTCTGAATCTTCAACTCAATCAATTACTTTTCCATCTGATCTCAGTGGTGTCACATTGATGGCGCGTATGTACGCCTTCCGAGGTGTTGCAACTTCAAGTTTTACTGAAAGCTCATCATTTGGCTCAGGCAACAGTAACACAATATCAGCGCGCACTGTTACGACTACAGGTACAGGCAGATTGGCAGTATCATTCGTATTCGTCTCAGATAACAATGCTGTTGGGCCATTCACCGGTATGTCTGGCGGAACATGGACAGAGCCAGTAAATGAATACACAACGACCGAAGGAAGCAATGGCTGTATACAGCTACAGACTGCAACAATGGCTAGTGCAGGAACAATATCTGGCGGAAGTTACACTATGTCAGGTTCTGATGCTTGGGGCGTTAGAGCGTTCGCATTGATACCTAAATAAGAAGCCATTGGCCCCCAAAATCCATTTTTTTATTTTTTTAATATTATTTAAGCGCAATGGTATTAAGAGTCGCTTGAACGGTATTCGCTCAAAGATTAAACTGCCATTTGAATGCATACAGCATATTCATAGCTCAACAGTCAATCTTTGCAGAAAAATTATTAGTTTGGGTACGCAAAACTCTGGACAGCACGTCGAAAATATCCTGCCAAATCGAAATCTTGGGTCATGGCCAAGTTCGATAAGTTGGGACTATACCAGCTTAGGGTATCGGTACAGCATTTTCTGCACCTATTCAATCCCTTAATCTTTTTTTTAATTCAATAAACTTAAGAAATTAATTTTTACCGTTTTTCTCTTGATTCTTTCTTCCATCTGAGGACCCATTCGTCATTGGCTTCATCTAACGCTTGCAATACTTCTGGGTCATCCATGTCAGAGTGGTTTATCTGTTCTGAGGTTCTAACTGTTTTCATACTTCATCTTTAATTGTTCTCTACGGTTTTGATATAAGCCTTTTTCCAAATTAACCCCAACAAATCATAGCCAAAAGACGTTGCATACTAAAGAGTTAACGCAGATAAAACTCAAAACGGCAACAACAGAAGTTGAACCGACAATTTGGCTAAATTAACCTCTTAGGCTTCGATCCTTGGTTGAGCGCATATTATTTAGCATATAACCTAATTACCCCTTGCTAAGTAGCACTTGCTTGAGTACCCAAAATGTGAGTTAGCAAACTTGCCTTTGCATTCTTTGCGAACTATAGTTCGCATCTCTGAGGCGTTGCAAACTTAGCGTTCGTAATTTCATTGAGCGATCTTTGCAGAAGAATTTAAAAAATGTAGCTGCAAAGCAATAGCCAATAGGAAGAGAGGGATAAATTGAGAAAAATACAAGATATCGCTACAAAACTCCGTAAACAGAAATTCTTCAGTCAACGAAAAACCATGATTGCAACGGCTCTGTTAATCACGTTTGCTTTGCTATCGTCAGCAGTTTTTTCTTCAGCTCTACTGCAAAATATTGTTGAAGCCCACCCCCAAAAACACAACGCTATTGAAACTTTAGCCTTAGAAAGCCAATCATCGCTTACATTCGGGTGTACAAGTATCGGACCGTATGTCAACAGGACACCTGTAGGCGATAAAGATTCAGTTCGATACCAAGCGCCACAAAGCGGCACAGTCACTTCTATGTCAATGTATATAAGAACAGCTAACGCGCAAATACGCTTTGGAATCTACAGCGACGTAGATGGAAGACCAGGCCAACTGATAGCCCAAAGCGAACTAGTCAGCACTGGCAACGGGAACAGTTGGGTAACTGCTCCTCTTTCAGCATCTATCGAGGCAGGTAAGTATTACTGGCTAACAATTCTGTCTACTTCAACAGTCTACTGGACTTGCGATAGAGGTGCACCAGCAGGAAACGGAAAAGACACCTCAACGCTTTCACCAAGTTACGGCGCATTCACAGACTGGGGAAACTGCAAATTCAGTATTTACGCAACATACACTGTTTCACCCATAACTCAGCCTTCACCCATCTTGACGCCTTCACCCACGCCTGCACCAACTTCAACTCCAACCCCTAGCCCTATTCCAACACCGAACCCTACTGTAAATCCGATTTCGATGCCAACCGCCACTCCAACTCCAACACCAAACCCCACGGTGCAGCCAACACCTGTACCAACCCCAACTCCGTCGCCAACGCCTCAACCAACCGCTTCACCCACCCCTACGCCAACCGCAGCTCCAACCCCCACTCCAAGCCCGACCCCGAAACCCACAGCATCGCCGACGCCTACTCCTACTCCAACTCCAACGCCTACTCCTTCTCCGACTCCTACTCCGACTCAACCACCCACATCTGGTATTCAGCCTGTTTGGAGTACTGACGGAGAAATCTCTAGCTTAAGCCAGCTTGGGATAAGTTATGGTGTACATGGAAACGGAGCATCCGGCGATACAGTTACAATCAGCACAGCCCAAGCTCACAGCGGAACAAGAAGCTTTCTACTGACTGCAGTTGACAAACGCTTAGAATTCAATATGTACCCTGGTTCGAAGATACAAAACGACTTCTACTACAGCTGGTGGGTTTACGTCCCCAGTTCAATGGGGCTTCCAAGCGGCAGCGACTGGCTAGTACTATTCCAAATCGAAGGCAGCCTCACATCCGGCTACTACCCAATCGGAAAACTCAACATCCTGCAAAACGGCGTAATGACTCTTGTATGGCAAACGACTGGCGGCGGCGGAAACCAAATTGCAAGCAGCGGACACGTTCTACCAAGAGACCAATGGGTCCACTTTGAATGGTATACACATATCGGAACAAACGGCGAATTCACGTTCTGGATGAACGGTGTAAAACAATGGGATGTCACTGGCGTTGATACTTCAGGACTAACGCAGTCAACAATGTATTACATGAACGACCTCTACGGCATGAACGGAGCATACTATGTTGATGACATGGCTCTGTACAATGTCAATATGAACGGCACCGCACCATAACAACGGAGTCTAACCAACAAACTCCCCTCATTTTCTTTGAACAGTTATTATTAGACGCCGATTAATGGCGCGACATCAAGCTGTTATCTTTGAGCTTTGAGCAACTTTGCAAATTCAAGCGCGTGATATGTTAGAATCATATCTGCGCCAGCTCTTTTCATTGAACTTAGAGTCTCCATCAAAATTTTCTCCCTGTCAAGGAAGCCTTTTTCGACTGAAGACTCAATCATGGCATATTCTCCGCTGACTTGGTAAGCGGCGATTGGAACATCGGGGTATCTTTGTTTTACTTTAGCTATCAGATCCAGGTTAGGAAGTGCAGGTTTAACTATTACAATATCGGCGCCTTCGCTTACGTCCAAGTTAACCTTTCGCAAAAACATCTTTTCATTAATTGGGTCAATTCTGAATTTTGAAGGATCAATTCCTTTTCTAGGCTCATCTGATTCAGCCATAGTCACGTAAAAGGGGTTAAAAAGGCAACTGTTGGTCTTAACGTAGGTCATTATAGCTATGTTGTCAAAGCCCTTAGCGTCCAAAGCTGCTCTCATGTGCTTTACTTGGCCATCAGCCATTGCCGCTGGCGCAACTATGTCGGCGCCTGCCTCGGCGTGTACAGCAGCAATTTTGCCTAGCATCTGAGCAGTTTTCTCGTTGAGGACTTTTCCTTTTTCAGTGTATACGCAATATCCCTCCTCCGTGTAGTCACAAAGGCAGACATTGCTAATTAACGTCAAGTTTTCGCCAAACTCACTTTTCAAGCGTTTGAAAATCTTCGAGTGAAAGCCGTCTGTCTGCAAAGCAACTGAACTGTCGGCATCTTTAGCCTTAATCATACCAAAAATCATTACAGCAGGAATCCCTAGATCCATCGTTTCCTGGCAAACTTTAACCGCGTCGTTTAGCGACAAATATTCCTGTCCTTTCATAGAGCTTATTCCGTATTTCCGACCGTCTTCTCTTACAAAAATAGGGTAAACCAAGTCGTTTGTCGAAACATCCATTGGTCTAACGAGCCGAATCAAGGTCTTTGATTTTTTAATAGCGCTTGTAGAATACATAATTAAACCTCAAAAATCATTAACGAAAAAGAGTTTGATTGTAATGTAATTAAGTCAGCGCTGTTTATAAATTCTAGTACCTCAGTCAAGAGCGTACAGTGGCCAGTTATTTGCTGTTTTTTCCCTGTCTTTTGCTGGTAATTTTATTTTTTGAGCTGTAACCTTGAGCTCAACTTGCCGGTAAGAGTTAAAAAGAACATTCAAAAGAGGGGCGGCTATTCCCGATTTCCTTTTTTGCTTACGTAAGCATTGGCTCAATCGGCTGATGTAATGTTCCTCTCTTACAGGCTTTCCTGAGTAAGTAGCCTGGTAAATGGGGTTCAAGCGGTGGGTGATCGCTTTTACATTCATTATTGGTTTATAGCTTGCCTGTCCATAATACCCATTGCTTTCCCCAAAGGGGCCCTCTAAGGCTCGAAGGTTAGGCGGCATTTCTCCTTCAATTATTATTTCTGAAGAAGCAGGCGCCTCAACATCAATACTCTTACAGCGTACCAAGTTGACAGCTTGTCCCCTCAAGGCTCCTGCCAAAGCAAGCTCATCATCCCCAAATTTAAGGTCAGCGGCTGCGCACAACAGTACTACTGGATCTACGCCAATAGCTACTGCAACCTCTAATGGCTGGCCTTTCTGCTCGGCCTTTCTGTAATGAACCATGGCATGTCTGTTTTCAAGAAGGTTTACAACCAATTGGTTTCTACCTTTAACCAAAAGCCGATAAATCCCAACGTTGCGCTGATGATTTTCAGGGTCTTTTGATATAAGTGCCCCTAAGGTAACATAAGGTCCGGCATCAAGTGGATTCCATTTTAAGATAGGCAGCTTTAGCAAATCTACTTCTTGTTCATTAACAACGCGTTCTTGGCAGCAACCTCGAGAAACCATTTTAGGCGCCAACCAGCCAGATGCCTCACGCTCTTTCCATTTTGCAACAACTTTTTCTTCTGTAGTTTCAAGAGCCATTGCTAAGCGCCTTGAACTTCCAAGGACATTGGCGCAAAGTGGAATATCATAGTTTTTTATTTTTTCAAAAATTACTGCTCTTCCATTGCTTGTTTGCAAACGATCAAGAATTGCACTGACCTCGAAAGAGTTACCGTCAACCTGTTTTTTTACTCTCGCTATTTCTCCTTGTGCTTCTAAGAGCGAGATAAAGTCTCTTAACCCTTCAAACGGCATTAAGTTCCCACGGAAATTTTCTTTCTAACGGTTTCGAGCAAATAATATGATTTGAGCGTTTGGAAGGCAACATTTTCCATGCTGCAAGCGGCCGCTCCAGGATAATAAACGGGCTTTAAAATGTCGGTTTCTTGGGTTATCAGGCCTTCGTTTACAGCTTGGTCATAAATCTTTGAGTGGGGATAAACCCTAATTTTCGTAAAATAAACGCCGGCAAGCTTTTGACCTAGATAATGTACCATTTTTGGAACAAGCCTGAATAACCCCGCAACATGTTCTTTATTGTAGGCAGGTAGATTATAGAGAAAACCATACGAAACGCTTGCACCTTCTATTTGTTTAGCAAGAGTCATTGTTTTTTTAATATGCCCTACAGTCATGTCCTTTTTCAGTGCAGCCAACGCGTTGTCTGATGCTCCGTCCGGAGAAAAATTAAACCAGCTGCAGTTAGATTCAACCGCTTCTCTCATAAATGGCTCGTTTATATAGGCGGCGTGAAAATCGGCAGTCCATGCGACTTCAACTTTCCTGTTTTTTAACTCCTGACAGATTCCCCTTGCTTGCTCAAACGGGCAATTAAAAGTAGGGTCAGCAAAGCGGAAGGTTTCTACATCAAATTCATTCTTCATAACCTCAACTTCATGTACAACGCTCTTCGGCGACCTCAGTCTGTAACTGTACCCTGCCAGGAAAGCGTTTGGGCAAAAAATGCAGTTGAATTCACAACCACGCTTAGAAACAACGTTCATTGAAAACTTTTTTTTGCGGTATTTTGGAATATCGAAAAGTTCTCTAGCTGGTAAAAAGGGTGATTTAAAGTCTGTATCTCTTCTTTCAGTAAAGAAGACTTTGCCGTTTTTTTGGAACACTAAATTGTTAACCCTATGTGGATGGTCAAGGTCACTTAGTAGGCGGTCAAATGATTCTTCACCTTCAAACATAATCCCGAAATCAATCTCGGGGTTTCGGCGGATTATCTCTTTGGCAAAAAGAGAAAAACCGGCACCGCCAACGATAATTTTGGATGCGGGCGTTTTTTTCTTTATTGTTTTTAACATCGAAACAAACCGCGGATAATACCAGTTGCTGCTAGAAGATACGGCGCTGTCAACATTCCTGAGGGACAATCCGACTACATCAGGGGCTATTTTTTCCAAAAGCTCGGGGTATTCTTTCTCTGGATTATCAGCCACATTAGGGTCATAACAGTACACTTCATGCTTGTGTTTGATTCTTGACGCTATGTAGGCAAGTCCTATGGGGAAAACTACACGAGCCACAGACGTTTCGGGGCCAAGATAGGATTGGCAAAGAAAAACTCTCAAATAGAATAGTCTCTCCGTAAACTCAATTGAATAAAACTTCGTTAGTCATTATGCTGAACTCCAACTTGAAAGATCCTTCGTGACACTGTCAGTAGCTCACCATCATTAGCTAATGCAGCAGCCCTCAACTGTTCAATTGGAATCTGCGCAATTCTTTCAGTTAATTCTCTAGAAAACCTGTCTAGGATTTGGATTTTTTTTGCGTCAGACTCATGCATTTTGCTAATCGCCCTAGACAATTCTTTCGCTCGTATTTCCTCAAATTTTCTGCATATGTCAGTGATCACCGGTTGGGCGATTAATCTAGACATTTCTGCTTCAAAATTTTGGAGTTCTCGTAAAATTATAGCTTTTGACTTTTCAGCCTCTTTTTCTCTAACCTTCATATTCCGCTCAACCAAGTTTTTTAAGTCGTCAATTGTTCTAAGAGTAATTCCTTGAAGCAACCCAATTTTTTCGTCAAAAGCTCGTGGCTGAGAAACATCAATCATCAATAGCTTTTTTGATTGACCAAATTTATCTGCAAATAGAACAAACTGCTCTTCAGTGAAGATAGGCTGAGGTACTGACACCGCTGCAATAACAAAATCCACGTCAGGCAAAACAGACATAATATTGTCGAATTGAACTGCATGACCAGAGACCTTCTCAGCAAGCATTAGGCTCTTCTCGTATGTCCTGTTAGCGACCATTATCCCAGAAACAGCTTTGTCCTTTAGAGTTTCGGCAGCGAGCGATCCAGCTTCACCTGCGCCAATAATCAGTGCCTTTCTCAACGATAAATTGCCTAGCTCCTGGGTTGCAAGATCCACGGCGGCTGAACTGATTGAAACTGCGCCTTCATTAATTCTTGTTTCGTTCCTGACTTTTCTCCCTGTGTTAACAGCTTTGCTGAACGCTTTATCCAAAACTGCTCCTATTGTTTTTTCAGCTTTTGCTGTTAGCCAAGCGGAGTGTACTTGACCTAAAATTTGGTCTTCGCCTAAAATAACAGATTCTAGGCCGCCGGCTAAACAAAAAAGATGCAGAAGAGCTTCTTTTCCTTTGAATACCTGAATCGTTCGTTCAATTATATCAAGACTGACACCAGTTTTTGTGCTCCAAAGTTTCAATGCTTGTTTCGTTGCCTCAGCGTTATTTGCTTCGGAAGAAACAAAGAAGATTTCTACGCGGTGACAGGTCTGGAGCAGAAGGCATTCATCAAGGAAGTTGCTCTTTAGTAATTCATGAGCGAACAGCGTAGGCCCAGGAATGTTTAGAGTCTCAAGCATCGATAAGTTAGCTGTTTTGTGTGAAGCGGAGAGGCAGACTATCAAAAAGCAATGCTCCTTTTACTTTGATTTTTAAAAAATAACTATTACTTTTTTGAATTTACTTTCAAGCTGGCCTTGAGATAAGAACTCAATCTCATTAAATTTAATGCCTATTCTTGTCTTCATTTCAGTTAATATTTCCTCTTTCAACGCTTTCGAATCCTGACGTATCGGATAACTGCTTTCGACTCTAAGCAACGCCTCATGTGCGGGAGTTCGTTTATCTACAATTATCTGGGCTTTGCCTGTCATTCCAGAAAATTTTGATAACAAAAATTCGACATGACTTGGAAAAACTGTTACGCCGCGGATTTTGGTCATATAATCTTCTCGGTCTATGTCAGCGCTAATCGTAGCCGCACAAAGTCCGCATTGGCATTCTTTGTAGCCGAAGTATGTGGTTAAATCACGGGAGAGATACCTAATTAAGGGAAAAGCTTCTCGTTGCAGACTGGTTATTACAAGCTCGCCTTTTTCCCCCTCCTCAAGAAGCTCATGCGTCTCTGGATCAACTGTCTCTACCAGATAATAATCAGGCCAAATGTGATGTAAACCAGAATTGTTAGAACAATTTACCGAAAAACCCGGATATTCAGTTGCCCCGTAGTCAGAGACTACTTTTTCGTAACCACACTCTTTTTTGAGGAGATTTATTTGGTTTAGGGTGGGTTTTTCTGCCACGCATATGGCTAGTTTAAGATTGTATTTAGATAGGTCCTCGCCTATAGATTTAGCTACTTCCAAAATTCTAAAGTGATAGTTGGTGGCGGCGTAAAGTATGGTTGTTCCAAACTGTTTTATTAATAATATTTGTCTTTCAGTGTCTGCTGGACCCACAGGCAACACGCAGGCGCCTACTTTTTCTGCCCCCCAATGCATCGACCAAGCGCCTTGCCATAAGCCGTAAGCAGAGGTAATCTGAACTACATCTCTGCTTGTTGCTCCTAGATATTTTAGTCTTCTAGCAGATGCATCAGCTATCATCTCAATGTCTCGTGTTGTATGAGCCACCTTTAACGGGCTTCCAGTTGTTCCACTAGACATACGTATCGTGGCAATCTCTGAACGCGGGGTTGCTAGCACCCTTTCGAAGTTTTTTTCAAGTTCCTCTCTGCTGGTTAAGGGAACCTTTGACAGGTCCTCTAGATTTTTCAGGTCTGAAGGACTAAAGCCTGCATTGGCAAATTTTTCGTGGTAAAAAGTGCTTTTATCGTAGACTCTCTGAAGTTGGCTTTTAAGTAAAATCAATTGTTGTTTTTTGATGTTTTCGACTGAATTTTCACATAGAAAAATTTGTGTCACATAAATCACCAGAAAAATGTTCACTTAGATTAGATGCTTGCTTCTTGCAAAATAGCAAACGCTTTTTTCACTTTGAGGATCTTTGTGATTCCTTTTTTGATTTTAAGTTTGCCCGAAATAAATGATCGTATCAGACTGCGCGGTCTTATGTTACCCTCTATTATGCCTGCTGTCAAAGGCAAGATGCCTTCTATCACTACTTCAGGCTTCTTTTGGGTATTTTCGCTAAAACTGATCCCTTCACTATTTATTTGCAGGCTAAAGTTAGGAACACCTAACAGTCTAAAGGCGATGCATAGATTAAAGCCCTGGAGACGTGCCTTGATTTCACTGTTAACCTTAATTTTACTGTCAATTGATTCTATTTTCTGTTGTAGCTCTCTGCAGGAGAAATATCGTTTGTATGTTCTCGTAGCCGATGGGGCAGCTACATAGCCAGCGACGGGTTCATAGATTTTTTTGTTTAGATTAAGCGCTGGGAACATATAGCTCAATGAAATTCCATTGCATTGTATTAAGTCGGATGTGCGGAGTACGCGAAGCAGTTCTGAGCCGACCCCTTGGCCTCTATATTGGCGATTAACTACTAAATCGCCAGCTAAAACTGTTGAGACTTGTAGGTTCTTGGAAAGTCTGAGTTTTCTTGGAAGCCAATGGTTGCATCCGATAATCTTGCCTTGATGCTCAGCGACGGCTACAAGGTTTGGGTTAAAATAAGGGTTTTTCTTGTACTTCCAAGCCCAAACTGCGTCTTTAAAGAACCATGGATACTGTGCTTCAAGCATAGAAACTAAGGCGTCTTCGTCCCCAAGCGAAAATCTTCTATAGGTATACACAAGTTTTTTCTCCCTTGCCTTTAACCGATGTCTGCACGTGGCATATACCACGGGGAATCATTTTTTAGGAGCGAGAGAATTTTGAGGGCTTTGCGTATTTTCCAGAGAGGCTTAATATGAATCTTGGAGGATATGAGTGCTTTCGGACCGTTTATTTTGCCTAAAATAAACAGGAGTAAGGTCTCTGCGTCTATGTCAAAAGTGATTTCTGGTTTGGCAAGGATATCCTGTTTTAGGGAGACTTTTCCGTTTTGGATGTTGGCAGAGAAACTGTTAAACAACGAGGACCTGTGAAGATTAAAGAGAATTGTACCATTAATCTTTCTCTCTTTGACCTTATCTGTTAGTATATCGTTGACTAGGCGGGGGAAATCTAAAACGCTGATAGACATGTACTCTGAAGGACTCTCTGCCAAGCCTAGTTTTTTACAGACTTTTTTAACCACCCCATCCTTGATGGGGTAATTAAGAAGAATCGATTCAGCTTTTGCTCTTTCTAAGTAGTCTATGGCATAAGTTAAAAGCTCTGTCACTATTCTTTCTGCTTTCTCAGTTTTGTCATAACAGAATTCCCATATGTTGCCGGTCTTTCCCAGCACCGCGTAGCCCACAATTTTGTTGTCTTTGCATACAAGGATTATCCCATCAGTTGTTACGTCGGGTCGCTGAAGACAAGCCCATTTCCAATATTCTACAGTTCGGGGAACATAGCCCGCATAGTCCCTGAATGTGGAATTAAAAAGTTCCACTATGGCAGATTCATCTCCATCGGTAAAAGTCCTAGTAGTAAAGTCAAAGGAGGTCATGTGTCGATTCCCTAAAAAGCGTCAACTTGAAAACTAGATCAAAAGTAGCCTAATTCCCTTGCCAACGCTACAGTTGCAAAAAAAATAGTTACAGCCAGTAAACTGACTACGATGGGCATCAGTGCTATAGCTCCCGGTATACAATTTAATACCAGAAGCACTATCGGTGTGATAGCAAGACTCATGACGATGCTGAGAGCAAAGCGCTCCAGGTTACCCAAGCTTCGTTGTGGCATAGCTACGTCAGAATGTCTATTTGGGTATAGAGCTTTCATAAAGCAGAATCCCGGCAAGAAAAGAACAAATACAATGCCCATAAGTGAACGCACAAAAACTAAGGTTTGATCCACCGAGGTGGGAATAACAGTAAAAACTGCCGAAGTAATGGCTAGGGCTAATGTGAAAATATACCATCTAAAATATGGCTGTCGATTTATAGATGTATTAGACCTATCTGCAGAATCGGTCAAGTTCTCAATCGCCTATGTAAATTAATTAGTTTTCAACTTCATTCGCGGATGCTGCCAAAACCACGACTTTTCCATTATCATACACTTGGCTCAACTGCGAATTGAGCCATGTCATATTTTCTTGCCCGATAATGAGGTTGCTTTGATCAGGAATCTCTACATTTGCCAAATTGATGTAGTACAACTCAGAGTTAATTATGTGAGTCTGAAGTGTTTCATTAAAAGCGGAATAATAGAATAATATTGCTGCGTTACCGCTAACCCATGTCTGGCCATCCTGTGTACCGGCAATCCATTGGGCGTGACTGTAGGTTGATAACCAATTAGAGCAGTAGTACGCTTCTACAGAATTTAAATGGTTCATATCTACTGCCGGTGGGTTGTCGTAGTAGTATCTTGGCCACCCAATCGATATCGTTGGAACTGCAATCAATATAATCACTATAACGCTTGCATACTTTGTCAATGTTTTTAACCTAAGGTTCCCAATGCGTGCTTGTAAAAATGGAATAATTTTTTGGATAGCTATTGCCGCCATCGGCACTATTCCGAAGTAAGCATACTCCATGCCTCTAAACCGTATATCGCCTGAATCAATTTGCGACCAAGGTATGAGAATAAAAAGCACCATCATACCTATACTGATGAACCACCATACCAATAATGCGTAAGAGTTGACGTTTTTAATAAACAGATTCGCTTTTCGAACAATGACGAGAAATGCCCCAAACATCGAGAGAAGAAATAGTAACCCAACACCTGTATATGATAGAATAGAAATGGCAAGTGGCATGGTGCTTAATGGAGAAACAACTTCGGCTGGACTGAATTTAGTGACCAATGCGAGGAAAACTTGTCCAATTAGGTTTCCGTGATTCTTCAGATAAAAACTGGCAACAAAAATCAACCAGCTAAAAAGCGCGGTTATAGTTATTGCCGTAAGAACCAATTTATAGAGGAGGTCTCGTGTAAATTTTGCTTTTTTTATTATTCCGATTAAAAAATAAGTCGCCACGATGACGACAATTTGAAACGTTAAAACATATGATGAAAACTCATTGGTGATCGAAATTAAAATAATAGAAACAGCGGCAATTAAAAACCAATTTTTGCGATGTATACTTCTGGAGGCATCTGCTATTTCCGTTATTACAAATCCTATTACTATTGGGAAAAAAATGATGGAAAGGGACTCATGAAGTGTAGCGCTATCAAAGCTGCCGAATAAGGGGCAAAGCGCATAGAGTAAGACAGCAATGTTGACTGTAACGTCGTTTTTGGCTATGGTGCGCATAAGGAAGAAGAAAAGGACCAATGTTAGCAGGCTAATTGGAATAAATGTATAGTTGTATAATGTTGACAACGAAAACGTGGTTATCAAGTTTAGTGTGCTTGTTAGAAACTCAAGTCCAGGGTAGAATGACTGGTCAAAAGAATGCGAATGAAGATTTGTATCGCCAAATATGAAGTGACCCGATGATAAGCCTGTCTTGGCAATTTGTAAATCGTGATTTGAATCAACCCCCCAGTTAATGCTGCCTGGTTGTCTGAGAGCGTCAAAAGAATGAATTACTAAGCTCATTCCTATTATGAAAATAAGCGGTAAGTAGCCTTTTTTTGAAAAGACCATATATGCTGTTATGGCTATCATAACTGCGTAAGGTAACCAAAAAATGAATTCGTTGGGTGCGGGAGCAAACCGTAAATCATAAACACGGAGCATGACAGCCGCAGCTGATAGGAACCAAGCTACCACTAAAATATAGTCGAAAAAAGACTTCTTTGAAAGCAAACGCAAGTGTATCAGCTAGGTTAGCGCTTTTATTTTAGAGACATATTGCTGTTTTCGATTTTCTTAACAGCAGAATCCATCGTTTCAAACGATAATAGACCCTGTTGTCTTCTCTGTTCAGCGTATTGCAGAAAGGGTTTGAGGCATTTTTCAACATTGTACCTTAATGTTTTTTCATTCTTGCCAAAATTCCAGAGATGAAACCAAAAATGTAGAGGGCCTTTTTTTGCAATGCCAATATTAAGGAATCGTTTTACAATTGTAAGGTCAGTATCTTGGTCTAAAAGCATGCTTGGAAAGAATTTGTAAATATTCCCGATTTTTTCAATTTGCATAGCATCGTGCCTTAGACCTCCATTGCTTCTGAAACATTTGTAACCATAACGTTCAAGGATATCTAAATGGGCGATTGTATTTCTTGGGAAAATAAAGCTATGTGGTGTAATCCCGAGTTTCTTTATTGCCTCTGTGGTTTTTCCTATTTCATAGTCTGCTTCTGCACATGATAGGTGGCTAAATTGCTTGTGTGAGTACCCATGTGCCCCAATGTCATGAGCAACACATGAATCTAATAGGCGATCGATGCTGCCGTCACAGCAATCAAGGAGTTGTCCCCTAACAGCAAAGGTGGCTGGAATACCGACATTCTCAAAGAGTTCAACAAACAGTGGGAGAGCTGTCTCTTCTATTTGACCGATAGTGGCTTCACTAAGATGTTTGTGTACTGCAGCATCATTCTTTCCCCCGTTAATGTATCCAAGCAATTTGCTGCCAGCGTCAATATCGATTGATATTATCATCATGCTTTTTTTGAGACGCGTTGCAGGACTTGCGTTGAAAGTAAGCAGGTGACAGATTTGGGACAAATAGGATTTAGACACCTTACTTCTGCTAGAATTTGAATTACCTTCAGGTATGGGCACATCTTCTTTTGGCAACGCCTATCTCCTTTTGACAACGAGATTAAAAATTCAGGTAAAAATGAAGATGTCTTAGTTAATTGCTGTAGCTTGTTTTTCAAAATGAACTTAAATTGTTGAAGAGCGCAAACCATCGCCTACAAACATGATTATCGGTCTTAACGCCTGATTTAACCATTGAATTGCATAGACTATTCTTTTGCTAGTGAGCAACTGTATAACTATTTTACCATTCCAAGTTAGGGGTGCATAATATCGGTTTACTTTGCAAAGCCTAAAACCGCTGTGCATGGCAAAGTCTATCAGCGATGGTTCATAAAAGTCCCAGGGACTCCAATGTGCGAAAATAACCTTTTTTATCCCTCTCTGCGCGGAAATGTCGAATAATTTTGCGATTAACGCGTTATTTATGCCCTTATCCCAATATTTTTCTAGCGACACAAGCCTTTTTATAAACACTGTATCTGAATGAAATATTAATTGAGAAAAACCGACCACTTCATCTCTTAGACGTGAAACAATGAATATATTCTTAGGAGAAGAAGTGATTTCTTTCAGAACCTGTTCCTTAGTTTTTCCAAAGTTACTGTTTTTTCGCTTCTGCTTTTTCCGGGAGCTATTGTAGATCTTGCAAATATTGTTGGCAAGTTCTTCCGTTGGATGAACAGCGCTTGTTATGACCCCATTTTTTTCCGCTTTTCTAACCATGTTTCTTGTTTTCTTTCCTACCGCGTTCCACCACTCATCATAAGAATTCAATTCATATAAGAGAAGAATTTCATTTGACTTATACCATCCTGTATTAGTTCCAACCTTTAAGTTATGTGGGGTTTTGGTTTCGAGGAAACTAAATACGTCCACTTTTTCAGTTGCTAAAAAAGAAATCAGATTTTGCGATATAGTTAGCCTGCCGTCATATTCATTAGCTCTCCTTGCAGTCGAAAATGAAAACCTGTGCCTTTTCACGGCAACGGACATTCCTTGGTTGCTAACAATATAGTTAGTGCTCAAGGTTTTCTACCCATGCCCCTTTATCGGTGCCAAACCTAAAGTACACGTTTAACGCTTTGCTTGGGAATGCATCGCTCATGCTTCAGCTTACTGCCTGGAAAGGTGTTACACTTTTTCTATGCATTAATTAGCAAGTTCTGTTTTTCGAGAAGGCAGACCTTATCTAGCATTCTTTTCGTAATAATGTTAATGTCAAAATTATTTCTTATTTCATAGCAAGCTCTTTTTTGCATGAGAGAAATTTCTTCCTTGCTGCTGGATTGGATTTGCTTGATTCTTGCGCTAAGATCTATTGGATTGCCGGCATGCACCAAAAATCCGTTAAAGCCGTCTTTTACTATTACGGCTGTACTGCCTACGTCAGTAGCTATGGGGATACATCCGCATGCCATGGATTCTATTACTGCCCTAGGCAAACCTTCAGAATAACTTGCCAAAACAAAAACATCTGAAAGATTGTACAGCTCCAGCAAATCCGTCTTACTTCTATATCCTAAGAACTTGACATACTTCTGCAATCCTAATTCGTTAGCCAGTATTTCTAACGCGCGTCTTTCTTCCCCGTCGCCTGCCACCAATAATCGGAAATTCGAGTGCCCTGATGCCTGTAGCGAAGACAGCGCTTTTATTAAAATATCCACGCCTTTATTGGCGTCTAGGCGGCAGGCTGTAAGGATAACAAATTCGTTTTCATCAATCAACCATTTTTTACGTAGAATAAGCCGGGAATTTAGTGGCTTAAAAAAGGAGATATCTGTTGATGACGGGTTAACAATAACACGGCAATTCTGTTCCTTTTCAATAGTATCTTTGAGAGCCCAAGATCGGGCAAAAACTAAGTCACTATTAATCAGAATTATTTTTCGAAGCATCCGTTGTACAATGGATTTCTCACTATTAACATCAGACCCCATTGCTACAACGGATAAAGAAAATTTAGAAACCATTTTTAGAGGGATCAATGGGTAAGCGTGCGATAAATAAAAACAGACAACTATCCGCGGCCGTACAGTATAGACAGCTTTGAAAAATGAACTAAGAGCATCTATTAAAAAATGAGGTTTAGCTAAGGTTGAAAATTTTGCGTTTGGGCATCTGAGATAAATCGGTTTTATCGTAATGTTGCTTTTGATTTCTTTTTTTAGGTTCTCAATTATTTTGCCGTATTTTTCTTTCTCGTTTATCCTGATTATTGGCGCGAACACAAAGTGTATATTAGAAAATTGATTGAAGCATTTGGCAGATGCACTGAATTCTTTTTGTATTTCCTCTGCAAAAAAAATAAGCATAATTTTCAAGGGAAACCCCTCGGCTATTATCTACCACATTGAATAAATTTTAACTGTTACGATGCAGCTCAGAAAGCAAATTCCTGTAAGATCTTGCGACTTTTTGCCAAGTGTAGTTTTGAATCATTAATCTTCCTTTCTGTGCTTTTTCCAAGAAGGGGTTTGGGTCATTCAGAAAAGACATTATGTAGTTGAAGTAGTCCTCGCTTGTTTCTGCGACTGAAACACAATCGGTGGCACAACAAATTATTTCTGGCACAGCTGTGGAAATAACAGGTTTTCCTTGAGCCAAATATTCCCACACTTTGACAGGTGACGAATAGTAAGAAACTGGGTCTTGAGGATTTTTTGGACTGACGCATAGGTCCGCTGCAGCAATGTACTTGGGTACATCGGAATGCGGCACAAAACCGACTTGGATCACATTCTCGCCGAGATCAAGTTCCCTAATTTTGCTTTCAATTCTTCCAAAGTAGTTTGTTGTTAGCTTTCCGCCGACTATATAGAATTTTATTCTTTTGGTTGTTTTCTTTTTAGCTAGATAAAGACCTTCCAGGAAATCGCCCATCGAAAGCCAATACTCGACGTTTCCTACAAAACATATGGATATATCAGTATTTAGGATGCCGAGTTTTTGCCGAATATTATCGGCGTCCTGTTTATAGTCTCTAAAAAAGTAATCTTCTACGCCGTTGGGAATTCTATAAACTCTTGGCGCTCCCAAATATTTTGCATAATCAGCAAGCTTGTATGAGCAGGCAACTGTAGCGTCACTTGAGCTGACAACATGTCTCATCATCTTGGAAAAAGTGTAATTGACCAGTCTTTTAGGGATGATTTCTGGAGTGTTTTCGGCTGCTACTGTAGGGTAATGGTCTACTAGGTCAACTACTGTCAGTAATTCACTGGGAATGGCTCTTGAAACTAGGTACGGCGGAAACAGGTTTGCAAATATTACGGTGTCTATTCCATGTTCTTTTATAATTTGTTTAGCGGATTTTGCGAAAACTCCACTGTTCATCAAGTAGTATTTTGAAAGAGAATTGCAAGGAGTATCACCGATTGCAAAAACAGTGCCTTTACTTTTTCGGGCAATCTTGTCCTGTATGGAAAATCGCATCACAAAGATTTCGTCGCCAAAATCTGGAAATTGCTCGAATATATGGTGAAGTCTGCATGGGTTCGGATGCCCTAAATAGTCGCTTGGAGGCAAAATGAGGACTTTCATTTTTCTCAATCTCCTTACAATCTCAATTAGCATGCAATTAGGTGAGGTTAAATGAGGGCTTCAGTTAAGGACAAAATCGGCGTGCAAGTCACCAGTCATAGATTCAGCGATTGTTTTGGGCAGCAAAACGCTAGCGTCCTTGTTGCTTGATATTAGAGTCAACAAATCTTCGTAAACTGCCTCGTTTTCAGCATTGGCGAGTTCATTTGGATGTGTTAGAAACACACACAACCCCCCTATTGTTTTGATCTCATCCGTAAGTTTAGCCCAGGTTTCGACTGTTTGTTTCGGCGTCATGCCTAAAGCATGAAGCATCTGGTGATCTTGCGGTAATGTTAAGGGTAACTCTGGAAAACCATTAACAAAAAACGGAAACACTGTTCCAATTCCATGCGGTTTCATAGTATAGGGGTGTTTAGGCTCCCAGCAGGGAATTGACGCATCATAGAGGTAGCCAGCGTCGCAAACGGCACTCAAGATTTTGGGACTGTGTTGGAGAAGAGGTGCTCTGAAACCCTTTATGGATTTACCTCCGTACCCCTCCAATGTTTCTTTGGCTTGAGATAGCCTTTCTACCAGTTCCTGTTTAGAAAGCGAAGCAAGTTTACCGTCATGTTTGGTGTCATGGCAGCCTACCTCTCCAAAATGCATTAACGACTTAACGATTTCACTTTTGAGTTTGTAGCGGCTCGAGGGAATGAACCAGGTTGAGCAAATATCGTATTTTTCCTCTAATTTCTTAACCTGTAAAGCTCTTTCCAAGCCCGCGGAGTCTTCAATGTCATGAGTCATTAAACATGCGAATTCTTGTCCTGCCCATTTTTTTCTGCGGAGTTCTATTCCCGAAACTTTGCTTATAGCATCAGTTAACATGGTTCTTAAGTTATCTACTTGTAATTTGTCAAATAGGGTGAGGCTGGTTATTTTTGTCCGGTCTTTCATGAAAAAATCGCGTAGCATCTTAGGAGATACGCCGTAAGGTATCGGTAAACTTGTGAATATCTTGTAAAGTTTTGACTGAGCAGCGTTGAGGGTTTGATTAAGAGCATCATAATATGCACTTATCATGTCAAATTCCAGAACACCGTTCTCAGTTACAGAGGACTGCTGCATGTCGAGTCCGTCGAATTTTTTTTCTTGTAAACGGCTAAAATTGAATAAGTTCTGTCTATTGGCTAAACCCAGCCTAAAATCGCTCATATGAGGCGTGTTCAGGTGGTTGTGAGCTAGCGGCAATTCCGTTGTAACATGGTAAGGAATGACAACTGACTTTTTTGCCTCCGGTACTTTATACTTGTAAACAACGGCAAGGTCTGAGCTATCTAAATCTGAGAACTTCAGGTCAAAGGGAAGTAAAAGATCCCTTACTGCTCTGGCGTTTTCCGGTGGCATTTCAAGGGCTATTTTCACGGTGGTTACCCAAAAGAGAGCTGATTTTTGTTACTTTCTGATTCCAAGTTTAAGATAAACCAATGGGGACACGATTGTCCACCAATCGCGAAAAGGAGATATTCTGGAGTATCCTCCTTTGTGGTTGAAGGGGTATATTTTTGATACTGGAACTTCTCTTACTTTGTAGCCTAAAGTGAGTACTTTGTATTGGATATAATATTCAAGTTGATACCCGTCTAGCCAATCTTGGCGAATGTTAATCCGGGTATCATCAAAAATGCTGAGTTTGTAAGCCCTAAACCCATTAGTTACGTCTGTACACCGTATTCTTGTAGTCAAGGTCCAAGCAAAAGGGAAAAGTTGACTAAACATGCGACGTAAGAAAGGGTTTTTGACGTGTTTTCCACCCGGCAGAAACCTTGACCCTTGAACATAATCATAGCCTTGGACCATTATCGGGTTGAGAAGACGTCTAATTTCTTGCGGTTGATCCTTGCCGTTCCCAGCCATAATTATAGCGATATCAAATTTTTCCTTTGCTGCATATTCGATGCCTTCTCTAATCGCGACACCTATGCCTCTTCTTTTTTGGCTAGTGACAAGGTGAATTGGAATTGTTTTTGACGCCGCCGTATTCTCTACTTGCATTTTGTCTTTTGCTGTAGCACAGTCTATGACTATGCATATTTTGTCCACTGTGTCCTTGTCAAAACCAGCTATTACTTTCAATAATTGGCTTGTGTTGTGGCAGGACGGGATAATTGCAATTCGCCGGTAACCGCTATTGTTCATGGATTGGACCTGTGACCCTCCGAATGATCCTCGCTGGGTTTCCGCTAACTAGGAATCCGCTGGGTACGTCTTTAGTTACAACTGAACCTGCGCCCACCATTGCTTCTTCACCCACGGTCACGCCAGGGATTATGACGGAGTTTGCTCCAATTGAAGCGCCTTTCTTGATAGTTGTGGGCAAAAGTTTCCATTGACCAAGTGAACGGGGGTACTTATCATTTGTAAAGGTAACGTTTGGGCCTATGAAGACGTTGTCTTCTATTGTTACTCCTGTGGGAATGAAAACAAACGGTCTGATTTTACAGTTGTTGCCTATCACTACGCCCTCTTCTATGTAGACATAAGAGTCGATTTTGCTGTTTTGTCCAACTTTGCATTTGTAGAGGTTAACTTGATCGAAAATTCGCGTGCCTTCCCCAATATCGGCGTCGTTAATTAGGGCGTATTTTGGTTTCTTGTCTGTCAAGTTAATCCCTTATTGCACTGGTTCAGTTCTTTGATTAATCATCGATTTTTTGGTAAGCTCCAAGAGTTTAACTACGTTAGCACCAACCAGTCCATTATTCTTGTTCACTGAAACCTGATTTGATGTTTGTTGCCGTACACAGTTAACAAAGTAAGAAAGCTCATCCCCGATAGTATTGCTTCTTACGTTAGGCATGTCAAAAAATTTTTCATTTTCATAACCGGTTATTTTTTGTGTAACGCAATCGATTTTTGTAAATCTTTCAGAACCCATAATCTGCACTTCCCGTTTTCTTTCCGGGTTTAACCAGCTGACCTCTATATGTGCAAGTAAATTATTTGGGAATTCACAGGTAATGTGAGCAGTCTCTTCTTGCTGCCCTTTACGGTGTGCTTTGGCAACACATGTAACTTTGTTTGGCCAATCATTGGTCAAGAAGTTAAGGATGTCAAATGGATGTGGAGCTAAGTCGGTTATAATGTCGCGGCCTACCATTGGTGGCATGAGTGCAGTCCAGGTGAATTTCATCCAGTAAACATCCCCAAACCAGCCCTGTTCTAATAAGCTCTTGGCTTTTTCAATTGCTGCGTCAAATCTGAAGATGTGGCCGACTGAGAGAACCAATTTTTTTTGGTAGGCAAGATCAACAAGCTTAATGGCTTCTAAGGAATTCAGTGTCATCGGCTTTTCTACAGTCACATGCTTACCGTGTTCCAAGGCTTCTTTGCAGATTTCATAGTGTGTTTCGCTTGGAGTGCAGATGTGCACCGCGTCTATCTCATCATTCTCAAAAATCTCTTTGAGAGACTTGGTTTGATGAGGGATTTCGAGTTTCTCTTTGCAGAATTCAAGGTTTTCATCGAATACGTCGCAAACCGCGTATAAATTTATCTGGGCATCCTTTTTGCTAAGATACGAATACTCAGTTGCTATTTTTTTGCCCCAATAGCCAACGCCGATTATAGCTACATTCATCTTACCGTTTATCAAATTTTCTTCTCCTTCGCTTTTATTTTTGATTAAAAAAATCATGTATTTTCTCTGAGACTTCCAAAACATTGTGGTTTTCCAAGGTGGGATGCATAGGTAAGCTTAGCACTTGCTTTGCTGCTGTTTCGCTCTCAGGGAAATCATCCTCTTTGTATCCATAAAGCCCTCTGTAAATGGGTTGTAAATGGATTGGTATTGGGTAGTGAATACCACATTGAATACCATTGCTTTCAAGAAACATCTTGAGTTTATCTCTATGGTGAGTCCTGACAACATACAGATGGTATACCGGCAAAATGTCGCCTGTTTCAGCTGGCGGTAACCCGAGTTCTGGAATGTCTCGGAGAAGTCGGTTATATTCTCTTGCTATTGACCTTCTCTTCTCGTTCCATCCTTCTAGTCGGCGTAGCTGAACGCGTCCAATGGCTGCGTTAACTGTATTTAGCCGAGCGGTTAACCCAATTACATCATGCTCGTAATGTGACACCCTTCCACAATCTCGGAGCTTCGCTATTTTATTAGCTAATTCTTCATCGTTCGTCACAGCCATGCCGCCGTCTCCTCCGACTGTCATGTTTTTAGCTGAGTAGAACGAAAAGCAACCGACAGCGCCTAAGCTGCCGACGCTCTTACCCTTGTATTTAGCCCCATGCGCCTGACAGCAATCTTCAACGACCAGTCTGTTTTCAGCTACTTCAGAAATGCTGTCCATGTCCGCAGGGTAGCCATAAAGATGAACAGGCAAGACTGCTTTGACTTTGTTTGAAAGCTGCTCTTTAGCTCTAGGTGGGCTCAAGTCGTAGGTTTTAGAGTCAATGTCGGCGAAGATGGGAGTTGCCCCTGTATTATAAGCAGAGTTAGCCGTTGCAATAAATGACAACGGCGTGGTTAAAACCTCGTCGTTAGGTTTTACTCCTAGCGCTTGTAAGGAGAGCTGCAAAGCGGAGGTTCCTGAGCTTGTCGAAACTGCGCGTTTGACTCCGCAGAATCTTGCGAACTCCTCTTCAAATTTGAAAACACTTTCTCCCATTACAAACTTCTCGTTTTGTAATGCGAAAAGCGCTGCATCACCCATTTCTTTATCAAAAACTGGATTTGCCAAAGGGATTCTCATTTTCACTCCTCTAATTGTTCCGGGCGCGCACACATATGCACGCTTTTTAGAACCGTTATTAATGATGAAGCGGAAGGCCACGTTTACCCAATGTTAAGCCCTCACTTTTATGGCCCATGCCGCTATTGGTCATACATACAAACGCTGCTTTACTCGACCTTTTTTATGATAAAAATTCTACGCCTCAAAAACGCTTAATTGGCAATTTTAAGGTCTATAGTAAATACTAATAAATCCCTCCTTGGCAGGAGCGGCTGGAAAAATAAAATTGTAACCTTAAAATTAGTTAAACAAATTAAGATTTAATTTCGAAAAAACAGTTAAACAAGTCCTTCTTCCCTTGATATTTAAGTAACCCCTCCTAAAATTAAAATATTTCTATCTTTATTTTTCTTCGAAAATAAGCCCCTTTCTGGCTTGTTAAAAATCTGGGGGCTAAATCCAAAAGGAAGCGGGCCCGGTGGGATTTGAACCCACGATCTCCGGCTCCGAAGGCCGACACCTTAATCCGTGCTAGGCTACGGACCCACGTCCATGCTTTTTGGCTAGGCTTCGGACACCAATGTTTTTGCGGCATATTGACTTTTCGCTGACTTTGAACCGTTACACGCATCAATATTCACACTTCTCCTTGCGCAGGTAATGCCTGCCAGTCGTTCGGTTATAGTTGTACTCTATGTAGCCTTCTCGGCCATATTTTTCCATCTTTTCGCTGTAATCTGGATCAGTCTCAAGGATTTCCACAGGGTCAAATTCTCTGCTGTTGCCATAGAGCCGCTCTGAAATCGGCGCATACACCTGCACGTATTTGTCGCTATTCTCACCCAGCAGGTTAGCTACTGCGTCACTATTGCCTTTCAGGTATCGCTCAAGGACCGCTCGCCAATGACGGTTACTGTAGAATGTAATTCTCATCAGTTCTGGCGCTTGGTCGGGTCCGCCTAATTTTCGTACTGCGCGTTCCCGGGCTTTGCGGAAGTTGTGACCTGCAGCGTCAGTGTCCTTATAGGTAAACACTAGTTCTGGGCTGCGGTTTCCCCGCCACTGGACGACGTCACGGTCGTATTGGCGAGTTTTCCAGTCGAATAGCATATCGATGACCTTGACGAATCTGCCTTTCAACTGAATAGTTCTAGTGCGGCCATGCTTAGCAGGATGATTGATAGCGATAGTTCTCTGCGCAAAGTTGATATCTTTCCACTCAAGGCGTAAGGCTTCTATAGGTCTGGCGGCAGTTGCCATCAGCACATAGCAAAAGACCCGCATCTGATCGCTTAGCATCGAGTATAACAATTCCATGTGATTTGCTGATGGAACATCATACTCAGGACACTTATACTCGAAGTGCGGAATTTTGACGTCTTTTATGTGCAGGTAGCTTTTAACGAAACTACTGTAGGCTTTACAGATGCTGTTCTTATTACAGTTACTTTTCACGCTTAAGACTGGGTCGAATGCGAGCTTTGCTTTGAAGTCATCAGGATTGAAGAGGTCAACTTTGATTTGTGTTGCAAGCATACGTAAACGGGTTACGTATCTGCTCAGGGTTAGGTCGTTGACGATGTGCTCTTTCTGCATATAGTGCTTATAGTCGGCGATTACGAGTTCAATGCTGCTTGTGTTGGTGTCTTTCAGTTTTTCATCTTGAGAAACACAACGTTCACGCTGCTGTGTTTCACTACCCAAGTTTTTCGAACCTTCTACCATATTTTTGTCGCAGACTTGGATAGATACCCTATTAGCACATCCAAAATTTAAGCTATCAGCAATAAACCGCTGCTTCGCCGCCGCAGCCCTCGCCAAGTCGCCTGCATCGCTGAAACGTAGGCCACAACCATGATTCTGGCACTTATACCGCTGAATTCGTACGCCATAGCGGACATCTGAGCCATTACGGTCAACCTTTGAACTTTTGCAGTTAGGGCAGAGTTGGAGTTTTGGGAGCGGAGCGTCGGCGGCTATGGTAGTAACCGACTTGCCACTGAAATCTGAACCGACTTCTACAAGAGACCCGGCAAGCTCACACTTTTCCCTCCCCAACCCCACCATTAAGCAAAAGCCTCCTCTAACGATGCTTGCCGCACCTTTACTTTTCGTTGGCGAGGCGGCTTTGGCTGCTTAACTTTGCCCATGACTACATTGAAAATATCTGGGAACTCCTGCCCCTGCCATCCAGACGGAACAATGTTTAGCATGTGGAACCATTTGGTTTCCTCAAACGGGTCGCTATCCGCCCAACTATCCGTCGCGCAGGCCAGTTCTTTCCAACCCGCCGCCGTGTAAGGAGGCACACGAGGAATCATTGGGCGATAACCTCCAAACGTTTCTTACGAGGTTTGCTAGCTAGCGAATCGAACGCACCGCAAATTTCCGTCTGTTTGGACAGTAGGTTGCCCATTACTGCTTGAACATGCGCCCAAATAACGTGGTCTCGTAAGCCCAGCTTGTTAACCATGGCGTCGTAGAACTTGGGGAAATACTCTTTGAGCCAGATTAGATAGCCGCCGTCGATTGACTGAGGACACGGCCAACAGCCAGTTCTAATTTGATAGTATTCACCGTTTGGTAGCAGATAGAACCCTTTTTTGCCGCAGTTTGTTTTGTCGTAAAGGCGATTATAACTAAAGCCTCGAAGCTTCTGGAATTCCCAGACGTCCTCAATAGTCCAGTAGGCGATAGGGTAAACGTGCCATTGCTTGTGTGATTTAGCGAAAAAGTAATCCCCGTATCTGATAGTTTTGAGTCGGCGATTATGATTCTCGGTGCCTCGGATGCCTAAAATAAGAACAGTAGCGCCTTTCTCCAATTTGCGCATGTTTTTCTTCTTTAATCCCTCGCAGCATAGCTCAGTCGGTCGGCGCTTCTCTTTGTCGATTCCAGCCCTCGCGTAAACTGGCAAGTCTTTGCAGCGGGTGATAGTCTTATAGGAAACGCCTGGGTCAGGGCGGGCAAAGGTGATTTTGACGCCTAATTCTTGCTCCAATTCAACCCATTTAGCACGGGTTTCTGGGAAGTCCACGAGGGTGTCTGACGTAATGAGAGTTACTCTGCCGTCTATGATGGCGTCTTGGAAAAGTCGGACGCAGCACTCACTATCGATTCCGCCAGAGTAGGCTAGATAGATTTTTTCGCCTTTATGCTCCTCTAAGACTTTGGCGACTAGCTCCTCAGAATGCCGTAGTTTCTCAGAGAACGGTTTTTTGTATTCTGCCTTGTGAGCGGCTATGATAGCTTTGTGTTGCTCATCGTTGCAGTAGCAGTGATGAAAGACGGCTTTGCATTTTCTGCATTTGGGGACGTCGCCATATTGAAGGCCATACTTTAGGAGAAATTGGCGCCTTTGATAATAGGAGAGTTCAGCATAGCGACGCCAGAAGCTTTCGCCGAGGTCGCCCCAAATGATTGTTTTAGAATCCCAGCCCATTTAGTTGGCAGCCTCCGTCTTTGCCCACTCTACCCATCTCTTCCGCTCCGCTGGATCGCCCTCGGCATGCCAAGCACACAAGGTACAGAACAGGACGCCATCCACAGGTCGGCTTGCGTAACCCTCAGAATGCTCAGGCTGAATCACATCCTTGCATCTAGGACAAAAACCGAGATCAACAACAGATTTAGTCTCGGCAACCGCTTCAGCCAAGCAATCGTTACATTGAAAATAACCATTGAAGCCATGTGGAGTATCCAAATATAAACCATGTTTAGAACACCTAACCACGTACACCGCAACAGGCAAACGATAGCCATCGGGTTGCTGGAATCTAAGAAAAGCCTGACCTGAAATCATAAGCAAAAGCTTCTGTTTTCTGGACAACTCTGGCACGTCACCAAAATTCAAATTGGATACCCTCCCCTCTCCCCATAGCCTACGCCGCGGCATAAACGGCAATACTCCGCACAGCTCTGCATACGGTCATCATGGCTAAAGTCGCTACCACAGACGAAACCACGCTTCCGCTTCGAGGAACTATTGCAGGAGTCGGCTTTTTGACAGCTTACTTTTAAATAACCTGGAAGTTTAATGACAGCCTTCGGTCGGTCTTTTGTAAAATCAACACTAAAAGGCATGACTAAGACGCCTCCTTTTTCTGTATCCAGCGCAAGACCCGCCACCATGTGTACAAGCATAATTATGCAAGTCATACCGCGGACAAGCTGGGGTCGTGGTGCTGGGTGTGGCAAAACGGCAAAAATGAATCGTGCCGTCACAGGGCACAAGCGGGCCTTTAGGCGACTGCGGAATTAATGGGTGATTACAGTTTTTGCAGTCATAATTATACTTCGCACAAGGCGGTAATGTCTTATTAAACGCACTCATTGAGTGACCTCCACGGTTTTTTTAGCGAATAAAAGAGGATTAGGCATGTACAAGCCCGCAGACGCGGACACAATCTTAGGCACGCCATCATCGTAGTAGCTTGGGCAGGCGGTTTCGTTTACACGGCGATCCCACCAACGCTTCTCATGCGGCGGATGAGGCCAGCAACCGCAACTGCGCCTAAGCGCTATGCGACTTTCAATTTCCTTAAAAATCTGGGAAAGATGAACAGGCTGAGCTGGCATACCCATTTTAGCAAGTAACTCAGCTTTTTCGCGATGCAAACTAAAGATAACTTCGCGGATAAGCTGCCTACTTTCAATTAACTCTCTACCCTCTGCGGGTCTAGCCTGCGCCTGCCACCCAGCTGTCTTGAGAGTTCGCTCAGCCATGCTTGCTTACTCCATCAGCTTAGTTTGGCTGCTTTTGTTCAGTTGAATGGGTACTTCGCAGTCTTCAGGATACTTGTCAAAAAGCGCCTCGCTGCCGTCGCTGATGGTTAGTGTGTACCGTTTTTTGTCGTCCTGCAGCTTAACCTTGTAGACTTCAACTATGTTACCTTCTTTGTCTTTGCGCTTGCTAACGGAACTACCGGCATACTCTAAAACTACCTCTTCAGACAAGCTTATTCACCTCCAACCTTCGGGTCATGGTCAAGGAAAACCTTCATCTCGCCATGCCGACTGCAAACAAGCGTCTTTTTTCCGTCTTTCTCCTGCACAGTGAGTTTTCCGCCGCAGATAGGGCACCAAACCGCTTTCAGCAAGGCATCATAAGACCCGGTACTAGCTTGTTCGCTGGGTACTGCTTGCGTCTGGGAGTTCCGGGGGACGAAGGGAGAGCATGAAAAAGGTGTAGGTCGTGGCTTGTTTTCCCCAGAGACAGAAATATGTCTGCCAAGTCTATTCCCCGCAAGCAAGTTACTCCGCCTCCAAAGCTATCTTTTTTCGGGTTTTTCGGCGGTTTTTGTCCGCATTGATGATTAATTGTTCCGCTTCGTTGCTTACGCTTCTGTTGTCCTCTTTTGCTAAAATTTCAAGTTTACCGTAGACCTCTTCGGTTACGGTTATATTTTTGTATCCTGGAACAGGCATTACTTTTCCCCACCTCTTACCTCATTTTACAGTAGTTATATACTCCCTACGAGCACTCGAGATATAAGCCTTACTGTAGTTTACAGTAGTTATATATTCATACCCAAATATGCAGCAATATACCCCACAACTTAAATATAACTCGGACATCTTACTGTAAGTTACAGTATAAAAAAAGAAAACAACGCGAGAAGGTACACCCTAAGATGCCCCCGAAAGGTTTTCGGAACTTCACAGTAAGGCAAGAAGCATACGACATCCTGATGAAAGACTACAAAGCCATGTCAAAGGAGTGGCTAGTTCGACACGGAATCACAAGCTTCAACGGCTACGTAATATATCGGCTAAATGAGTTGGCAGAAGAGACCTTGAAACGAAGGAGTCAACAGAATCAAACCCCCCAGAATCAGCCGCCTCCTTAAGCTTAACGTATAGTTCTTCAGGAATTGAAAGCTCAAAAACGATAGGCGAGACTTGCCTAACCTCAATTTCTTTTTCACTCATCTAAAGGCACACCTTCATAAACCCAAAATAAACCTGTTCGAAATTAAAAACTAAGTATTAGACCCAACAGAAATAATACTGTTCTCCAAAGCGACATTACTGAGCAACTTTGACAAACTGGGCAACCACAGCATCGCAGTTTGGGCAGTGTACATGATGCCCATAGGGATAGCCCTCTCCGCCGCTGATATTGGCGCCTTTTTTGGGGAACGTAAAACCGCATTTTTTGCACTTATAGTCGCTTCCCAACCGACCAAGCTCCGTTCTATAATTGTTTCGATTCACATTTAAGCTTTATTCGTTTTCCATGACAAAAGCTTATAAATACTGTAAATTACAGTAAGAAATAGCGAAAAAGAAAGCGCGAACGAGCGAGAAAAACTAAGCGCTCTAGGCTCGCGAAACCTCTAGAAGTCTCTTAAGTTCTAGACGAGTAAGCGAGTAGTTTCGAGTAAGCGTCTAACGTCTAAAGTTTACTTTTTCTCGCGAAGACTTCGCGAGCTTATCTAGACGCCTAGAAAAAGACGATAGACTAGACTTTTAAACGCTCGATAAGAGCCGTCCCAAATTTTACGTTTCTTTCCAGCCTCAACTAGCTTGCCTAGTTGGGGGAAAAGAAAAGGTGAAAAAAATGTTTGAAGGTTTAAAATATTTAGAAACCAAACAGCTACCGCTCAAGGAAATCGCCAAAAGAGCGAAAGCGGAAATTCTCGAACCCTTCCCGGTAGTGTGGTAAATATGCTTTTCAAAGCAGACCTACTCGCCAAAGTCCTAAGCGGTCAGAAAACGCAAACCCGCCGCCTAGGCCCCAAACAATTCACCGTAGGTAGCATCCAACCCGTCAGCAGCGGCTACACCAAACCCGCAGGCTACATAAAAATTCTCAAAAAATACCGACAGCCCCTATGCTGCATCAGCGAAAAAGAAGCAAAAAAAGAAGGCTTCAATAGTATAGACGAATTCCGCCAAGCCTGGATTCAAATTAACGGCAACTACAACCCCGACCTAGTAGTCACAGTTTACGAGTTTCAACTCATCAAAAAAGAGAAGAGCTGCTAAGAAGCAGCAGTTTTGGGAACCGCCGATACTGGGGCTTTGAGTTTCTGCTTTGCGACACTATACGCCTTCATGAACAGCACTGTGACAACCGAGGGCGCCAACGCCGTAATTGTTGGTTCACCTGCAAAGCCGATGCTGATTACTGCAGCCACTTGCACGCCCAAAGTTGCAAGAAACTTGTTTCTGTCGAAGGGTTCCCCGCTCGATGTCTTGCCCAGCGTCGCGTACATCAGCGTAATTACGATGCTGACGACATAGGGGAAAAAGGGACCGAGTAAAACCTGCAAATCCATACACATTCACCTCTGCTAAAGTTTAATCGCAAGCGTATTTTCTGGCTCAATCGGCTTTAGGTTAACCGCTAACTGCCCCTCAACGTCAATCCACACTGGTGCACCCTGCCAATCCAGCCAGAACCAAACATTACCCGAAGCATTCTTAGCCAACAACCGCACCAACAAAACCCCCGATTGCACCGCCACATACCGCAACGTCAACAACTGCCACGCATCAACCTCATCGCCAACAGCTAAAGTTTCAGCCAAAGGCGCCGCTGCTAAAATCAACGGGTCAGCCGCTGGATCAACTATTTGCAGCCGAGGCTGATACGCCATTACAGCACTTTTCCGCACAAACGCCCTCAAAACAAGCGTCTGCCCAGCCTCAACTCGCACCTCAAAACTACGATGCACCGCAAAAGAGGCATTCTCCAACATAAATTTCCAGCTTTGAGCAGCCCCAGCAGGCTTAACAACAAAGTCGCTTGCAATTTTCCCGCCACGCAACCACGCACGATAATCGCCTGCTACACCATTAAAGTCGAAAGCTTCAACTGTATGATGCTGCAATCGGCTAACGTCATTGTATCCGTTGGTGAAAAAGTTTGTGCTTTGATAGGTGCCGCCAAACAAAGTAGCAGACTGCGTATAATAAAGGTCATCTGTGTTTACGCCGCCAAGCCAGCCGCTAATAGTATGCCCAGAACCATAGTACGAGATGCCACCATTGGTGTTGTTTTGCCCCGTGCAACCGCTAATAGTATGCCCAGAACCATAGTACGAGATGCCACCATAGGTGTTGTTTTGCCCCGTGCAACCGCTAATAGTATGCCCAGAACCATAGTACGAGATGCCACCATAGGTGTTGTTTTGCCCCGTGCAACCGCTAATAGTATGCCCAGAACCCCAGTACGAGATGCCACCATAGGTGTTGTTTTGCCCCGTGCAAAACTCGATATTACAGCCAGTTATATCTCTGATCGGGCCAGGATTGAAACCTTTAAACAATACGCCTTTAACGGTGCTGCCGCTTTTTCTTAGCGCCCCTGCCTTGCTGGAAGCATGAATATTCTCTAAAACGATATTTTTTGTAATAAGCATTAAGTAGTCATTTTCTACATGCGCAACCGCACAGCCAGCGGTGAAAACAACCGTTTTGGTTGTTGAAGTGTAACTTTGCACAGTAAGCAACTCAGCGTATTGCCCAGCAGTTGGACTGCCTAAACTTACTACATCGTTGGCTTCAAGTTCAACTTCATCCTTCAAAACCATAGTCGCCGTACCGATGCCGTAGGCTTGGTTTAGTCTACTAAGGAAACCGCCAGTACGCACCCGACCGTAAAACGCCACGGAAGCAAGCGAACCTGTGATTTCGTAGGCGCCGTTAAACTGAATTTTTGCGGTGTAAGCGTTCTGGATAGGGTCGGCGTCGCTGTTTCCAACGTACAAACTGCCCGTGCCCACTACCGAGCAGGCGAGTTTAAGCACCGTGTTAGCGGCAACAGCAAACCGCAAAGTGCCATTGATAGTTAAGCCTGCAAGCCCAGCAGCAAACCCCGACTCATCAACATCAAAAACTACCGTATGCCCACTGGCAATAACAACGCTGTCACCATTAGCAGGCACACCATTATTCCAAGTACCCGCCTCACTCCAATTGCCACTGCCAACGCTTGTAGTAGTAACCATTTACGGGGTCGCCTCCAAATCAGCAACAACTTGAACCATACATAACTCAGACAGGTACACGTTGCCAACGCCAGAAATCGCATGCTTCAAACGCAAAACCGACATAACTTCGGCGCTAAACTGCAGAACACCATCAACTGTTAACCCCACACCGACACCGCCACACATGCATACGTCAAAAACTACAGTGTGCCCCGCCGTAACTGTTACGTCGTCGCCGTCCACTGGAACAACGCCGCCACTCCAAGTTTCAGCATCACTCCACCGACCACTCTTCACGCTAACAGCAGCCGTCAACGCAACCACCGCTAAGTCCGTACAACTTTCTGTAGCGTACCATCAGCGTTCCAAGTGAAAGTCAACGTAAACAGCAAAGTAACGCCGTCATAAGCAGCCATCGTAGCCATCTTCCCAGCAGCCCAAGTAAATCTCTTCTCAGTAATTTTATGCCCAACGGGAGCCGCTGATAAATCGTCAAGAGCACTATGAATCGCACGCGCAGCACTCGCACTATCGCCATACTGAACCTCAGTATCAGTCAACATACATCACCCAAATCACTTATCTACCGACCAGGTTTATAACAGATAACTTATCTCCCCTTCGTCATCTCTTCCTTCAACGCGGCCAGCTCTGTTTCTAGACGTCTGACATCGGCGCTAAGCTCCAAGACGAGATAAGCAGCAGCTTCAAGCTGAGCGCCCGTATTAACTATATAGCGGTCTTCCCATGCTTTGCGGTGCTCAGGACAAGGCTCCGCCATCGCCCTTCCGCAGGTACAGATGATTTTGCCCTTATGCTTCTTGGACCGCGCATAGGGCATGTGGCGCCAAGTCTTAGTTGTTTCATGAGTTAAGACCTCTTCAGCTTGGCTGCGAGACTGAATACTGCGGGTAATTTCTTTGCCAGCGAGTGCAGGGTCACAGCCGAAGGTTCCAACAGCTTTATACCACATACTGTTAGTCGCTATAACATTCCAATAATTGGAAGTATTCCCAACCTGCCCAGAATTAGAGCCGCCAGAAGGATAGAGATTTGCATGACCGCTATCGTGCGCTGCAGGCGAGTACCTGCCGTTAGGATTGACGTACATTGGATTATATCCAGCGCCTTGGGCCTCAATTACATAACCTGCAGTATCTCGGGGGAAGGCATAGAAGCTAATTTTGCCGTTAGTATCCACAACCTGATAGCCTGCCACCCAAAGGTCATTTTTCAGGTGTAGAGAACCAAAGCGTTTAGCGGAGCTTGTAGTTCCTAAATCGGCGCCGCCATCAGTCTCAGGACGAATCAAAGCATTAGCAGAGTAAATGATGAGGTCTCCAGCGTAGGCAACCGCGAAAAAGTTTGCTCCATCATGTCCTATAGCACCCTTGAGATTAGCGCCGTCATAAAAGTTAGCGACCGCATAGTTTGGATCAAGCTCCACATGCTTAGTGCCGCGGACTATACTTTCATGCGTGTGAGCAGCAGGGACATAGCGCCCATTCGGATTAACATACATGGGATAATTGGTCGGGCCTTGCGCTTCTAATACGTAACCTGAGGTATCCCGCGGCATCGACCACATCTTAACCCTGCCGTCATCACCAATCACCTCCCAGCCCGCCACGAAAATCTTATCCTTAAAATGACCCTCCTTAAAACGGAACGTTCCGTTGCCAAGCTGGTCGCTGCCATCGGTAACAGGGCGGATTATGCCCGTGGCTGCAGCGTTGAGAATCAAGTCTCCTATATAGGTAGTTAGAAAGGTGTTGGCGCCATCAAAACCTAAAGCAGACTTATGATTACGGCCAGTCAGAAGATTTAGCACAGGAGCGGTTTTGTCAATTTCCACATTACTGTTAAAGTAGCTGCTTGCAGTTCCGCCGCCTCCGCCCCCGCCAGAAGACACGGGAACGCCCCGTTTACCAATTTTTGTTCGGCTCAACTTTTCAACGTTAGGCGTATGGGTACGCAAGCCATAAAGATAATCGGCTAGGTGAGGCGGTTCCTTGCCTAAATCCAAAGTTATTTCCAGCTTTGTTGGGTCCTCTTTTGGCACCCGATATTCAGCCCATTCAACCCGAAACTGACCGTTAACGCCTTCAACTGGCAACTGCACGTGCACTTTATCTCCGCCCAAAATCGGCGACAGCCCATAATCTAAGACTGTGCTAACTATGTGCAAATGCTCTGCTGGGTCTTTGAGATGCGCCAAAAGCGCGGCGGCTCGCCTGTTGCATTCTTCATCGCTCCAGAGCTCCTCATCAACCTCAACGTATTCCCGCAATCCGTAGGCTGCTTGGCTTGCTGCGTTCTCGGCAATACCGCGGTATCGGCGACCGCCTATGTAGAGTTGATGTATCCAAAAACTGCCCGTGCCCACACCGGGATAATAAAAGGTAATGCGTACGACCAAGATTTTTGTCCAGTCAAAGCCGTCCTGCACCCAATTCCACTGATTCTTATACGCAGAACCGACGCCAGTCTCAAAATTATGCCAAGAACCGTCAGGACTAACGGATAGTTCCTTGCTTGCAGTTTTGTAGTTGTTGTCGTAAAGAGTGATTTGCCCTGTTCCGCTGAATGTATTTTCTGCTTTTAACATGGCAGCTAAAATAGGATATTTCTCGCAGTCCAGCAGATTCCCCGCATTTAAAGTAAAGTTTGCACTGCCATAGTAGTTGTTGGGCGCATACAGTTTAATACAAGCACCCCCGTCAGGTGCCCCCGTAGCGTCAACGCTTACCGACCCCGCGCTTGCCGTCCAAGTACCCTCAGACGTCGTCAGACTCCGCGTCCAAGCCACCTTATTACTGGGTAGACTCTTGTCAGCTAAACCCCAAACGATAATTTTGTTTCTAACCCGTGTAATGTCCTTCTCATATTCTGCCGCAGTATCAATATTTTCGGTGATTACGGTTGAGTTGGTTTTGGAGAGTTTGGGGAAAAACTCGAATTTACCGTCAGGCGCAACCCGAAAATCATAGCCAATAACGCCTGCCTTATCAGCGCTTTCAGCAACGTACTTGAGGATGTCCCAGACTGGCGAGTCCTCGTACTTTAATTCAGTGTAGGTTGTATCTGTGGCTTCGACAAGTTCAGTGCCGCTTCGGTTGTGGCTAAGACCTGCATAGTAATCCATTAGGTTCTTAACTATCTCTTCGCCTTTGAGCCCTGTATAATCTGCTGTGACGGTCCTGCGGAATAGGCGTTCGCCCCAGCATCGCCCAGAAACAGTCAAGTAGCTTTCGATAGGTGAGCTTTGATAATGGACTTTTTCAACTCGCAGCGTCATGAGCAGGGGGCATGCAGCGCCGCGCCCAAGGCTAATTGAACCATCCGTACCAACAGCTATGGCTGAAGATCCGCCTGGACTGTACTTCCCATCATGATTATGCAATTTCACCTCAAAGCTTGACACTTCTTTACTACAACCCAAATGAGCAAATAACTCTACAACGTCGCTTTGCGGCGGGGTAATACTACCGAAAACAAGAGCAATGCTGGGTCTAGCAGGCTCTGGCAACTACTCGATCCCCCTACGGTATAGTTCAGCTTCGCCTGCACGTTGAATACTACGAGTGCGACTAGGCATTATAGACGCCGCATTGTTGAAACTTTGCACACTAGATGTAGCGGCGTTCATACTACTTGCGAAGCTCCACATGGCAGCGGCAGCCGCAACAATCACCGCAATTCCAACGCCGGTCAGAGCCAAGAAGGTGCCGTAGCTTATGTTTAGGGCGTTCTGTGCAGCAGTGGCCACCCAGCAGGCGGCAGAATACACCTTTTGAGCCACGGCTAAGCCCGTGCTGGTGCGCAAAAACAAACCCAACGCAGTAACCACCGCCATAGCACTGTTGAACACCTTAGCCTGCTCATCGTTTAAAATGCCCATTTGCTGCGCTATACTACCAATGGCAACACCGGCTGCGCCTATACCCGCAAGAGCAGCGCCTAAACTTTTCACTCTGGCAGCCAAAGCTTCAGCATCAGTTTGTATGCGACTGAACTCGTTTGAGGCTCGGTTAACAGCCCTGATAGTGACGGCGATCTCTCTAAAACTCACTGCAGCCCAGCCTCCGACTTAGCCGCTTCCAAGGCGTCAAGAATAATCCGCTCCAGCTGCGGCAGATACCCCGAAATAGCAGGGTACAGGTAAGGTTGCGCCTGCATATGTCGAGTGCCCATCTCAATAAAATAAGCGTAGGTTGCATCAGCCCCAATGTTAGCCACCCACTCTTGAATTTGCGCATAGATAGTGCTCTGCAAGTGCCCTGTTCTGACTGGAACAAGCTTTCGAGCTTCAGCCTTAACATCGGCAGCCCAGCTAGCTAACTGGCGGTGGACATGACGCTGCATGCCACTATCAAACCTCTGCATAGCCGCCTTGAACTCTTCTACACCATCGATGTCACAGCTTACTTCTATGGCCGCCGTCCAACTTCACGCTCCCTCTTCCGCTTCTCTTCCTCCGCTTGGCGATCTAACTCGTTGAGGATGACGGTGTACTCGTGGATGACTCGGGCAGGTTGCTTGGCGAGTTGGCTTGGGGTCCAACCGAACTCTTTTGAAAACCTGAAATCGGTGATGGCGGGATGGGGCTTTTGACGCCTGAGGGCTCGGATAAAAAAGCCGTCTCCTCCCTGCTAAGCGCATTCAACCTGTTAACGATCTTTGAAAAGAGCTCGCCAAGTTCAATCGGGATTCCTTCCTCTTCACCTAGGAGCTTGTCAAGGGTTATGGGATGGCTTGGGGGTTGGCCATGCAGGCTAGCCAGTATGGTCTCCGCTTGAATGGCAATGAAGTCGCTGCTCTCAATATCTCCGGTCAATTTGTGGTACTTGGTGTATTTTTGGATGATGCGGCTGCGCTTAGCCCAAGTGATCTCTTTGAAGACATATTTGCCCCGGTACTCTTCACCGAATCGTCCATCAATCTCTATAGTTTCTGATTTCATTTTTAATCACTCACTCTTAACTGGAACTAATTGAAACAGGCCCCTTGGCAGTAAACGTCGCCTTAAGCGAAATCAGGTCCTCCATCTTACTGGGAATAGAAACGTTCTCCCACTTGCAATCAGTGAAGACAGCCTTGCAGGTGCCGCCTAAACCGAATTCAAGGTCAAACTCTGTATCCGCAAGGACCTCGCTGGCTTCCTGGATGCTCTCAAACTCGAAAGTGAACTCGCCGCCCAAGACTCGATGCTTAAAAGGCAAGTACTTAGCCAAATGCCCGTTAGTGCTCCGAATCACCGGGACACGGGTCAGGTTGTTTTGTATATCGAACTTCCAATCTGTCACCCGATCAAGTACCGCAGCGTCTTTTTTTACGTATGATTGATGGAAAGGCACAGCATCAGCATAATCGGTGTAGGTTGCCCCAGTGATTTTAGCTGAGCCAACAGCGACGTCTACGCCCTGAAACTCGGCAACCGCACGCACCACATCCTCAACGCTACAGCTGACGCTGACCCTGTCAAACTTCATGCCTGTGAAAAGCAGCGAGATAATGTCTGTTGGGTTGCTAGCAAACTGTCCTTTGTAGTAGAGGACCTGCATACTAAGGCTCTGGTTTAGGTCGACTTTGGCGTACTGTAGCAAATCGATAGGCGCCGCAGAAGGCAGTGGCCAACCAACTTTAAGCCCCACTTGTCTTAGCCCTTTCTTTAGCACTTGCAGGTCGTAACTGCCAGCCCCTCGTAGTTTCAAAAGCCCCGGATCAATGCTGGGTTCTATCTGGTCTGCTGGAACAGACAGCATCGATGGATTTGTCGGCGTGGCTCCAAAAACGCTTTCGGCAACGTAGTATATGCGCTCTTGGTCGGTACTATAGGTTTCAACCATTCTTTCCAAACTCCATTAGCCTAAAGTTATGTTCTCGAAAGCCCAACCCTTCAAAACAAACTCAGTCTTGAAGAGAAACGGCTTAACCTCAACAATGTCTATGGGCTTGTAGCTCACGACATCGCAGTTAGTAATTCCACGAACCTGAACGGTCAACTGCACATAGTCGCAGTAGACCACGGCGGGTGTTACCCCGTTGCTGGGATTAGTGGTTCGGGCAATCATCCAAACATACCCATCAGAGTCGATGTAGTCCGTCCAGTTCGCCGAAATCGTAATTGTCAGGGTTTCATCCGTTCCCGCGGTTCCATACTGCGCATACTGCCAAGCCCCAGCAATATGGTTCCAAACCTTGACAGTTACCCCGTTGCCACCGGGCGCGGTTCCGTAGCCCTCGAAACTCAGCACCAAAGATTTAACGCATTGCTCTCTAGGCCCAACTTTGAACCTAAACAGCATCAAGCCATACTGATTGTTAACAGCCACACTCTTGGAGTAGCGAACATCGTCACTGTACCAAATGCCCTGGTATTCCAAGTTGGTGAGTTCAGTCCAACCTGCAGCGGACGGCGCCAACTCCGAGGCAGCACCTGCAGCATACGCCTTGTGCGGGTCGCCCTCCGGATAACCGATCCCAGCAAAGTTGTAGATCGTCTGATAGGGCAAAGTGCGGTTTTCCCTGATAATCGCTTTAATCTGCTCAGTAACCTTGTTACGCATGACCCTGCCCGCATCAGCACCGGGAGCAACCTTGTCGATTGTATGCACCGTACACTTGAAGAAATGCACTTGACGCCTAAGACTACCAGAAAGGTTAAGCTTCTGGTCTTGCACGCCCAGCACAGGGTCAACTTGAAGGGTTATTTGGGCATCATACTCTTTTAGCAGTATTTCGCGGTCAAACGCTGCCTCAGAAGCCAACAATTTGGCAGCCTCGCCGTTGTCTTTGGTAACTCGAATGCGGCTATTAATCAGCCTAAGCAAGGTAGCCACAGGGTCTTCTAACTCACTCAACTCGTAAGCAACCTCCTAGCAGTGCTCTTGAAGTACAACCGCTGATTAGCAAGAGTAAAAGGCGTAACAGTCTGCACCTCGTAGTCCTCGCCCTGACGCCTAATTTTGTCGTGACTACGCACGGGCAGAAACGTGTAGAACGCCAAATAGTCATTAAGGTAGTACCCAGGCTCAATGAGCACTTGTTCAGCTTTAAGCTGAGAAACCACAGCTTGCAGTTCAAGAGGGTCGCCGTAATCAACGGTTTCAACAGCCTGCCGCACAGGATAAAGAAGGACCGCTTCACCCTTACTCTTAAGAACCCTCAAGAATTGGGTTGCAGGCTCTTGATAGTTTAGAAACATTCGGGCGATCCAGCTTACATTCGCCATAGCTTTGGCAGGCGTAATTGGGCTATAGTCGGTGAAGATGGGACCCCAATTTAGGAATTCATCGGCGTACTTCTCAGCAATGTCGTGGGCTAACTTGTAGCCTGGAGGGTCGCGTTCTCGGCGAATTTTCCACAGAATCCCAATGGTAACCCCGTCATAGTAGGGACATGCCGGAAAGCGTGTTGTGACATCGATGTAGCCTGGCCAGCAGATATCAGGTATATAAGCCGGGTACTGGCCGCTAGCCCTAATGCTTTGTACGTAGTTGTAGACGCGCTGGCAGCTGTTGCTCCAGCCCTCATAAGTATACAAGCCTAAGAGCGCGAAGCTGATTGGGTCATCATAGATTTCGGTATTGTTTATACCTATACGGTGCCAGGCGTCATCTCCTGAAGGCAAGGGGTCAAAGTGTAGCCAAAGTTTCTCAAAGCCTTCTCGCAGAAAACCGACCAAATCAGCCATCATAGCTGTGTAGTGAGCTGCGTTTGCGGTGTCGTAGGTTTCTGCTAGCATCTTTAGCCCAATAAGGCAGTATAGGTTCTCAACTGCTATGGGTTGGCTCCATCCGTCAGTTATGGTGACGTATTGTGCAAAGCCGCCATAGTAGCGATCATGCACACCTAAAACTGAGGGCTGTTGCTGCATAGTATAAAGAAAGTTATATCCAGCTAGCTTAGCTGAGTCAAGGTACGCAGGGTCAGCTGTTAGCTGATAGGCTTTTAGCAAAGCAGGAATAGCTCTTCCAGCATCGATGCTCCAGTAGTCGGTTGCTGATTCGCTGCTCCTATAGCCCCCGTAAGCGGCTCTGGATGGGTCGATGCACTGCTGGGTCAAAAGCCAATCCGCAAGCTCATCAATCTTAGCAAGGATATCTGGCTGGCTAGCCACAAACTGCTCAGAAGAGTAGGCTTCGTAGAGAAACTCGATAGCAAAGGCAGCGGCAAAAGTGCCACGACCAAACGCAGGATCAGGACCCTCCATCAAAGCAGCCTTTGAAACAAAATAGCTATTGGCTAGATTACTCTTAAGGGTTACAACGTTACCAAGAACGCTTTCAACTTCGCCCCATTCACTATGAGCAGAATCCTTGATTTCAACAGGAAAATCCGCTTGAAACTTCGAACCATCCGCAACAGTGACGTTTCTCTGCCCAGCAGCCGCATCCGCAGCCAAGCTAGTGGGAACTACATAGTAGTAGGGCGCGTAATGCATCACAAACTGAAAATAGGCGTCGGGAACCGTGCCCATGGGGCTAAGCCCTCCCAATATAGGGCGTCTTGAGCTTGTCTAGTAGGCGGGAAAATTCGCCCTGAAGAACATCGAGGCTTGGCAGTCTCGAAGATGTACTAGCGTTGAGGTCGCCTACGCTAAAGTTCAACCCGACGGCTGAGCCGCCCGTCAAAAAGCAGAGCGCATAGATAGCAGCCAGAACCGTGATGGCTTCTTTTTGGGCATCAGTGCAGTTAATGGAGTCGATGGTAGCAGAGATTTCAAGCCCGACTGTGACGGCTGCCCGCTTAATCATTTTAAGGACTTTAGCGTCTGGAATATCTGAATCCTCAACATTAAGCACATCTCGAACATCCTCGGCAGTCACACTAGCCAAAGCAAACTAGGCCTCAAACGCTTTGGTTCTCAAGTTACGGAACCAACCGCATAAAAGACTTAACTTATAACATAGAGGCTTCAAGTGCGAGTAATATCCTGCAATTGACCGCTTACATCCCAAGTTAGGCTAAGAGTGAAAAGCAGTTCTGCACCGTCATAGGCTCGGATTGCACTAACTGTCCCGTCTAGGTTCCAAGAAAAAGCCATTTTCGTAATCTTTTTCCCCGGTGGCGGAGCTGTCAAATCTCTTAAGGCACTATGAATCGCCCTAAAGCCATCTTCATATCTGCCATACGCCACTTCACCCATCTACAGGAAACCTCCCATAGAAACCGCCCTCATTAGCAGGCAAGAGCAGTTAGGATGAACAGAAGCCGCTATCGTATTCTCGTCTATGATTGTATGATACGGGAAAGCACTGCGTAGCTCCGTACCCGAATAAATATCGCCCTCATAGTCCGCGCAGTCAACGCACATATTTGGGTGACCGCTCGAAAGGAAAACCCACTCGTCATCTTCACTATAGAAAGTTAAGCCGCGCAACCCAACAGGAATACGTCTTTTGGCTTCACCCACCATCTGAACAGCAGCGACAGCCTCAACTATCCCCAGCAGACTCAACTTTTAGCAGGCTCCCTATTCTTCCCCAAATCAACAACAAGATACCTACCCGCGCCTTTCCTTCCATGCAAACCCTCAAGGCTATCTATCGGCTGTTGCCCCGCCGCTGTGGTTTGCTTTTGCTCCCATAGCTCCCAGCCAAACTTAACGGCGTTCTTACGGAACTCCTCTGCACGAATTAATCCGCTTTCTGCCGCTTTGATGAGGTCGGCTGGATTAAGTTCTGGCGTTTCGGGGCTGCCAAAATTCAACCGAACCTTAGCCTTGGCAGCGTCAAAACCTGCTTGAGCCACAACCACCGCGAAAATTTCCCTCTCCACTTGACGCTTGATATACCGCTGAATAGGCTTAATGAGCATGTCCTGCAAATCCAGCGCTGCCCTAGCCGATGCCTCAGTAAAGCCCGGAGTGCTAAAAAGCCGCGGCAGAGGCGTCTCGCAGCCCAAATAAAACTGATTAATGATATGGTCGATATAGTAAACGAAACCTTGCGCCCGCGGGTCAATCGTCACAGGCTTCACATCGATTTTCTTGTTATAAAAAAGCCATGTACCCTCTTCATCACGGTTATTTATAGCCTGCTCAAACTTTTTGCACGTTTCCTCATCTGTACCTTCCAGCATCGCCAAAACGTCAGGTCCCGCATACTTCTCAAAAATCTTGGGCATTATGCGCTCGATTTTGGCTTTCATCCAAGCAACAGCCGGACGATTATCCGAGTCAACGGTTAACGTGTGTAAAAGCACCTGCAGCAAACCAACGCCGAAGCCAGAAGGCACATCACCGCTAAGGCGCCAGTGAATCACAGCTTCAGGCTTAAGCTCACCTCCCGCGCTAGCCGTGTATGTGCTTTTAAGCTGATAACCCGTAACCTGATAGGGAAGTTTTAGGTCGGGAACACTGCTAAGCCCAATCCGCTGCACCGCATCAATCGGCATACGCAAAACATCAGCTAGCCGTTGCGGTGTGAGCTTGAGCCAGAAATCGTTCCCGCAGGCAATCAAAGGCTTAGCCATGTCATTTAGCAAGCCGTCCAAGTTCACGTCTTCACAGAACCGGTCCACCACCGCTTTAGCCTCGGCAGCTTTGTCGTATTTCTCATCGACCGTGGTGTAAAAGCCCACACCAACCGCTGAAGCCGCCAGCAAATCCACACTTGCCTTGCAAGTGGGGTCACGCTCGTACAACCGCATGACATCCGCCAAAGGAATCAAGGCAGAATCAAAAAACGTTCGCTTATTAGGCGAAGCAGCTCCGCTCACAGGCTGATAACTCAGAACTTCCCGCAATTTCCCAAAGATATTCGGTGCCATCTATCTCAACTGCTCCAACTCTACTTCAACAGGTCTTTGATAACTAAAAAAGGGGATATTGTTAGAGTGACCCGCAACGTTATTGCATACACGCATGACAAGCAAGTCACGCCTGCCATTTCTACCATACGTGTTAGCAGCTAAATCAGGCGTGTAAGGCTCCATCTTGGCACCGCATAAGGGACAAACCTCCCAGCAATCGCAAACCACCACATCCGCATGTTGCGAATGGTAGATGCGACCGCAGTTGGAACATTTGCCCTCATACTCAGCCAAAAGCAACCTCAACCCTAAGTCAGCGTAGTCTTAATGTTGGTCATTTTGGCAACTGCATCTGAACGCAAGACACCTAGACCGTAGCGAGTAGAAGCGCGGACACCATACTTGCCTTCCTTGACGCTCTCCCAGTCCTCGACTGTAACGTCACGGCGCAGCAACATGACGGAAGCGACACGGGTATCAATCGCGTAAGCAGTACCGTTAGGCACCAAAGTGCTTGCTTGCACCTTCATGCCAAGTACGCTACCGATTACACCTTGCCCGATTTCCGTCTCACTGCTAGGCAAATATTGGGAATGGATGAATTTGTCGTCGTTGAGTAGTTGGTTTAGCTGTGTTTCGTTGAGCGCTAGTACTGTGGGCTTCCAGTTTTCACCTTTGACCGCGTTGTAGAGTTCAAGCAGTTTAGCCCAGCTAAAGACGGCGCCGCCGCCTGCTAGGGCTGCTCCACTTGCTAAATCGCCTGCCGCAATTGCCCCGTACATGCTAATGATGTCTTCGGTTTCTTTGATGCCGAGTGCTCTGCCGACTTTGTTAACCATGTTATCCATGACGTTCCAAGTTGCGTCCTCAACGAATTCACGTGTCCATTCCTCAGAGGAACTGACCAGTTTGTCAGTGTTTATGTCGACGGTTGTGTTCTTTTTGCCGCTTAACCGAGTCACGGCACCTTCAGCATAGCGGTAAGCTACAGCGTCAGCATCAAGCGGAAAACGTTCCAAAGCCTCACTTGTCGGCATAACATTAATTATGTTTCTGCCGATGAGTTCAGGATACGCCGCCTCAACCAACGTATCATGCATCTTACCCAATGCGCCCGCAGAGTCACTAAACAGACCTTCTTTGATGCCCATAGCGGTATAGCGTTTAAAGAACGGTGACTCAGTCTTTGTCTTCAGTTGCTCGTATAGTGCTCTTTGCTCGCCTTGTTTCTGCATTACTGATTCAAATAATCGGGGTTTCAATGCTATCACTTCTCCACATCGATGAAGATTAGGTCTCCATCAGTTGTTGCAGATTCAAGAGCGGTTCCGAGTTTGCGATTGTAGTATATGGTATAGGTCGCTGAGCCGCCCTCGTTAACTGCCTGATCCACTAGCTGCGTAACTTTGCCGCTTGCAGCGCTGCACACTGCTTTACCCCGTGTTATTGGTCCGTTAGCAGTAACTTTGACTCTGCCCCTCCTAAGCACTGGACACATTTGGCCTGCTGTAACGGATTTTACCGCTATACCTAAAGCGTCATCTCCGCCTGGACTAGCAGAAACCTTATCGTCAGCGCTCAAGTAAACAGGTGAGCCTTTAGTAATCGATGCTTCAGCCTCGAAAGATTCTATGAGTGCATTAGGGTCATCTGACTCGCCTACAGCCATCCATGTCTTGCCAGTTTTATCAGCCATCCTAAATCAATCTCCAAGTGTTTTCAAGATTTCCCAAAATTCGTCTTTTGGTACTCTCCCCCACATTTGTGAGCAAAAAAGGACCGCTATCATGCAGTTACCACCTTACTGTTTAAGCGGTCCTCGATGGAACGCAGCCAAGCCGCCAGCTGCATATTGTCAAGTACTTGCGACTTGCTTAGCTCGTAGAAGCTCTTTTCCTTCGCCATTAGGCAACACCGTACTTTTGCTTAACCTCGAAGATTTCCTTGCGAACCTTCTGAGCCTGCAACTGATTACCCAACGAAAGTCGCTCCTGCATCTTCGGCAACTCTAGGCGCCCCAGCCGCTCTAGACACTCAGAAACAGGCATCAGCTTAGGCGGATTGGAAAGCAAGTCCACACCGGGCACAAACTGTTTAAGCTTCTCAACCAAGTTGCTAGCCTGGGTTAACTTCTCTTTGGTTTGAGCTAGCTCAGTTTGCAGACGCTCCGCTGCACTATCCAAATTGCAAACAGCGCTTTCAATCTCAAGTTCGCCAGCAGCAGCGCAAAGTTTCCTCAACGCTGCCTTCTTTGCCTCAGCAGAAATCTCCGTCTGGTCTAACCTCGCCAGAGCATTCCGCACGTGGTCAGCATCCAAGTTACCCTCCGCGTTCTTGTACGGCAGATGCCGAAGGCTACGCGGAACCGTTTTGCCTTGTTCATCCTTCTCGCCGCCGTCCTCGACATAAGCGAAAGCATCATCTGGCAGGTTGTTGATGTATTCAGTATCCCATTCAGCTTCAACAACGCCCGCTTCTTCCAACGCCTCCTTAACGAGGTTCTTTAGCTCTTCTTTTTGCATATTTTCAACTCCATTACTTTGACCCAAATCACCAGCTGAAACCGTGTAATCTGGGTGAATGCGAAGCCAATCAGCAACCGTATTCGGCTGCCACTTGGACTTAAGGAAAAGAATCTCTTGGCATCGCTCGACCGCAGGGTCAGAGCGCGTCTTAGCCATCACAGCCAAAATACCGTTTGCATGGTCGAGCCAGACGGTCCTAAAATGCTCAGCCAAAAACAGATTCGGGTCCTGAACAAAACCCAAAAAGTATTCTCCAGGCACCTCAGGCTCTAACTGCTCGTGAGCAGCACCATCTACCGCGGCTTGCGCGTTATCACCGCAAGAAGTGCAGAGACTAACCAAGTATTCACCTGGCTGCCCACAGAAAACACATTGCAGAAACTCAGGACCAAGCGGCTCCAAAATCTCCCGCATCTTAGCGGAAAGATGAAAACGCTGCTTACCCGCAGCCAAACTCTCACAGAGCCGCTCAAGAACTTGGATGTTAGTTTCGGGAATACCGGGCACCGCCACAAGCGACATCTCCGCATTATGCAAGCCATGAGGAACCTTGCCGCCTGCCGTCACATCAAGAGTCTCATAGTCAGCGCCCACGCTAACATGACGAATTAAGCCCTTGCGAATCTTAGCGGCTGTTTCCTCATCGTAGATTTCCGCCTCATAAAGCAGGTTCTGCCCATCCCACTCCGTCTTAGTAACCTTACCAACAGCGTCATTGACAGAAACATGCTCAAGATAGACAGGTGCCGCTTGAAGTTTCCCCGCAAAAGCCGCCAACTCTTCAGACGTGTACAGGTTGAAGTTACGCGACAAACCCGCAGTCATCGCCAAACCGCGAATCCGCAACGGCTTATCGGCAATCTTCTCAGTAACAGAAAAAGGCAGAATCGAAGCTACACGTTCATGAACTAACTTGCCTTCCTCATTACCTGAATTTCCAGTCAACCCAGCAACAGACCCGAAAGCTTTGTCAGCCATGGGGAAAACAGCAAGCCAAGCAGCCCTGGGTGGGAGAGGTCAAGCTTACCGCTTTCCCCAGAGCTGCCTACACGAAACAACCCTATCGAAGCCAACACCTTATAAAAATTAACTTATAGCCTCAACGCCGAACCACGTACAAGAACGGCTTTTCTTCCAACTCAAGCGGCAAACTATACCGCAAAGCGTCCGTTGCATGGTCGTTTTCCTTCACGTCTTCCCGATACTCCAACAACTCACTAATCAGATTCACGCAGCGTTTACTCACAAATTGGCGGGGCTTCCCATCACTCGCAGGCGTTAGACGGCTTCCAAGCTCCCTCAAGCCATCCTCACGTTTGAAAGTGTAAGGCTTGGCGTCTAGACCTGCACGGCAAAGCTTCAGAATCGACTGAGGAAAGCGGGCGTCACACCAAAAAGTTCCCTTCCCCCACTCCTCTTGCAGTTCCAAAGCAGCCTTAGCTAACTCTTCATCCGTAGTCTCCCGCTTATAGAACTCATCCACAGCGTAGGCTCTGCCGTCAGGGTCAAAACAGTTCACCACAATCGCCGAAGGAGCACTCCAGCCGAAGTCAACCCCATAACTAACCCGGTCAATCAACGCCTTATCAGTCAACTCCCGAATATGCTTGGAAGAATCAAAGGGCAAGCTACCCGCGGCGACAGTGGCGAATTTGCCGTAGATAAAGCGGTCAGCTAAGCCGCCCGTATGCGTCCGCACAATCTCCGCTATGAATTCCTTTGGCAAAGTTGGGTTTTCAAAGATGCTCCAACGGTAAACCCGCATATCAGCGCTAGCCGTCTGAGGATTTTCCGTAACATTAAACAATGGACTGCCCGGCGCATCAGTCGTAGTTGTAAGCCAAACGGCTGGATTAATCGGAACCATGCAACGGCCACTCCTACGCAACCGCCGAACCACCGTAAGCCACGCAGTATCAAAATGCCGCACCAAACGCGCTTCATCAATATGCGCATAATCAATGTTAGGACCCTCCGCTTTTTCTGGATCATCCAGCGACACAAACCACCACTGCGAACCATTAAACCAATCCAGCCGCATATCCTCCCTACTAAAGCCAGCAACATAGGGATTCTGCGTAAACGGAAAAGAACACCCAAAAAAATCTTTACTCTCCAAAGTCGGAAACAAAATACGCTTCATCATCGGATAAGACGGCTCAAAAATGTACCCTACACTTCCAGGATAATCCAGCGCCCAACGAATATCCTCAGCCAACCCACATTTTGTCTTCCCCGACCCAGTCCCGCAAAGACAAGCCCTTTGACTGTAGATGCCCTTGCCTGCGTGAAAAGGAAGCTGCGCAGGATGCGGAGCATACCGCAGAAAATCAGTGCCCGGCGTCAGATTCAGCTTTTGTTGCGGCATCCTTCTCAGCCCTTTGCGCCTCAGCAAACTTGGCGTAAGCGTCTCTAATTTCAGGGGACGCCTCAAACGGCATAGCCAAACTAACCGCGGATTGAATAACCTCAGGCTTCCGCTCAATCAACCCAAGATTCTGCCCTAGCTTAATCTGTTCCTGCACAACCTTCAAGGCAGCTATAGCGGCGTTCACCTTCAAAAACCGCTCCTTAATAGACGCTTTCTTTTCCCCTACAGACTCAATTTCAAGCATCAACCCCAAAAGCTCACGATTAAGAAGGTCTAGCCGTTCCCGCACCAGAGAAGACAAAGCCTTATCCTGCTGCAGAACATGCACCCAATCAGCCATACGATAATAGTCAGAATAAACGGTTTGTTTAGAAACACCAAACTCCTTGCAAATAGTATCAACAACAACCTTCAAGCTATTCCCGATAGCCAAAAGCCGAAGCATACGCTGCCGACGCCTAAACAACTCATCCTTCACACCGAACCCCCCCAAAGGAAAATACGCAAATTTGCAAAAAATAAAAACAAAAAAGAAAAGTCATGCCTTAAGCACTCCTAAATATTCAAGCGTAACCGTTAAGCGGTTTCTGCTACTAGACGTGTAGGCGCCGCCAAACCGCTGCCGAAAACTCGCATTATCCAAACGCCCCGACCTACCAACACGCACCAGACGCCAGCCAGGCATCTTGCCATAAACGAACTGCGGATTACTAGTAACAAGACGAAAAGACCGATGCGTCCGAGACCGATAATGCTCAGCAACAAAAGTCACAAGCCGCCGTCCAATCCCTACACCTTGATAATCAGGCAACACAACAACGCGACTTACCGCAAAATATTCAGACTTCATCTTCACATGGCGAACAGCCAAAAAAGCCACAGGATTTCCATCTAAAAAGGCAGCATAACACGTACAAAAATTAAGCTCATCCGTGTTTAGATAATGATAGTTCCTAAACAATCCCCAGAGTTCACGCTTAACTTCGAGAATTTTGAGTTCAAGCGGCGGATGGATTCTTTTTTTTTATCAAACGTCATATCGTCTGTATCGAAAACCCAGTCAGGCTCAAGCCAATCAAGAATATCACGATGACAAGTTACAGCTATGAACTGCTTATTTGACCGCCGCACGGCTTTACTGATGGCGAGAGATGCAATCTTGGCGACTTCACGGTCAACCACACTCGTAAATTCATCAAAAACCACCCGCTTTTCCGCAAGCAAAAGAGCACGTGCAACATCCACACGCATCTTCTCACCCTGACTCAAAACAGCATAGGGCTTAAGCCAATCAGGAGGCGAAGAGAAACCCACACAGCAAAGCGCCCGCGTAATTTCAGACACGGAAAGACCCTCAGGAAAATCATCAAGGATAGTCTCAGCTCCATACTCAAAGCCTCTTATGTAATCGGCTGGAAAAAGCTGCTTAGCTATAGTTGTTTTACCCGTGCCACTACGCCCAACAATGACGCCAATCTGCCAACTCCAATCCTCAATCGGCAACGAACCAACAAACCGCTTATCCATCTTGTCAGCGGTAATGGTAAAGCTGCTGGCTACGCTCTGCGCCCTGAAACTTTGAGGCTTACGCCATTCTCTCACAATGTCAAAATTGATACGCGATAACCCTCCGCTTGCAGTTCTTCAAATATCTGCTTTTGCTCCGCCTCATCAGCGCATGTGATAACTACTTGGAAAGTATGATCCAACAAAATATCGCCGCTCTCAGCGCTATTCTTAGCATCATTAAGCAACTTATCATACTGCTCCAACGTCCGATTAGAAAGACCCAAAAGCGCTTTCAGGTCCTCTTCCCCGTCAGCTTCACGAATCCGCTGGAACTCTTGAGCGTCTAAAAGTTTATCATGTGTACCTTTCAGTTTATTGAGAACTTGCCGCAGAATTCGTCTATTAACGTCTTTAATTGGGAGCCGCAGAACAGGACCGTAAAACTCGCTATGCTCCAAACAGACATCTACACGTTGCTCTCCGTCGGTTAGCACACCGTCTTTATTGGTGACTATGGGATAAATCCAGCCGAAATCGGTTAAACTCTTCCAGACGGACGCCTTTTGCTTATCCGTCATCTTATTGGGATTCTGGCCGTCCCTCTGCAAAAGACGCAGGTCTTCAACAATGCCCTTGTAAACCTCAGGAATAGTTATGGACACCTTTTCCAATTTCAACCGTTCCTAACAGTTTTTTTGAACTAGCCCTCGCTTAGTTGCAAGAATCCCAAAAAACTCGGCACCAACCGCACTAAGCAGCACGCAAAGGCTCGTAGGAGAAATTGCGGCGCTAGAAGCCAAAGTGCCCAGCCCCGTAAAGAACGTGATACCGCTAATAATCCCTGCATCCAAGACGGCGCCAGACCAGTCAAACTTGCCCTTTTTGTCTTTTTGACCACGTAGGCTGAGATGAATCTTGCAAGTGAGAGTTTCGTAATTCAGCTTAAACATCGGTTCCAGCATCTCTTGAAGAAAATCTTAGTCCGCCCTGCCAATATAACAATTAACTTATAAATCAACGATAACCCTTCGGCGCAGGACGCCTACTAGACCAAACATGGCGAAACGGAACCCTCAAAACCTCACCTGACTTAACCCAACGCTTCTCAGTCACGCCGACACGAACCTGACGCTTCCCCTTTGAATACTCACTGGTATGCAGAAAATTTGTTTTCGCCCGAACCTCCACATAGCCATCTTTAACCTCAGAGATAACCTCCACAGGATAGATGCCCTTCAAGTAAAACTCCTGCTTGGCTACCGCCAAAATCAAGATACCTCCCATAAGCCGTAATCCTCATCAGCTTCGTTTTCAGGGAACAGTTCAAGCAAAAGCTTGCCTTTTTTGGTTAGAGCATAAAGGTTCTTTGGCTTCCCACGCTTAGTACGGTCAGCATAGGCTAAGGCGATAAGCCCTAGATTCTTGAGTTTTTCAACTTGGGGAAAAGCACCAGAATAGGTCTTCCAAGTGCCGTCTTTTACCAAATCCCAAGTAGCGGTAGGCACCTGAAAACGACGCAGCAACTTAAGATTTATAACTAAAAATCCTTTAGGCTTCATTTCTTGATGCTCCTCTCAAAGCAATCGGTACAAACAAAACGGACATGCTCCCGCACTGCGTAATACTCAGGCGTTTGCTCAAGCCAGACAGCCCGCCCACAAACAGCACAGATAACCTTTTTGACGGGATAATGCGGCGGACCCAGCGGCCACTCTTCAACTAAAGGCAAAACAGAATCCGCCTTTTTCATTGCCACGCATCCTCTTCAGTCTGGGAAATCTCAGCAGTTGCATCCGCTTCGACTTTTCCGCTGCCTCCCCAAGCATTAACAGCAAACTTTGAAAGCGCCCAACGCCAACCCCGCTGCTCAAACAAAGCCTCGTCCACTCGCTCCCTAAACCGCTTATTCATCCGCCCAATCCTGCGAGCCACATGAAAACGAGTAACCCCAAAACCCGCCAACTTCTCAGCTATAACTCTAGGCAGCAAACCCGAATCCCCCACCTCGAAAACTAAACGCACAATCTCCCGGTCAACCTCATCGGCGCAAATCTCCTCGATGTCTGAGCGCACCCAATCAAGATCATGCTTACGATACGTCTCGATACGGCTAACTCTACGGTCAAGAGAATCAAGCTTTTTGTCTATCCGTTTACAAAGCTCAATAATGTGTTTTAGACGCCCTACTTTCTCGCTCTGGTCACGCCTTTTTCTACTCTTCTGAACAGGTTTTCCGCTAACTTCCATAACAAACTGCACACTCCTGTGTTTCGTTAACATTCACGAAAGGCAAAACTAACAGTTCGTAGTCTACATCGGCGACTGCTAAAACGGCACTTCGCAAAGCATGGAAAAAGTCCATGCTTTTACACCCCAAAAAGTGCCCTCTAAAAATTCTGAACAGCCATTTACTGCCAAAAACTCTCATTTCTCATCGATACCTCCAACAAAATCACGTATCTGAGCCACCACTTGCCGCAACTTTTCGCCCGTCAACGGCGGGTCATAGACAATACGCAAGACATCCCAACCCTGCAATTCCAGCAACTCATCAATCTCTGCGTCCCGCCTCTCCGCCTTAGCAGAAGAGTGAACCTGCCTGCCATCCAGATAAACGACCTTCCGCTTTTCAATCCAGCAAAAATCGGGAATCGTCATCTTAAGCACAAGCGGCTTTTGAGTAACCATCCCGCCAGTCAAACCCAAACCGCTAAGAGCTTTGAAGACTTCAATTTCTGCTCGGCTGACTTTGGGATGCATCCGCTCCTTGTAACTCAACTGAAAGCCTCCTTAATGCATCGCTCAAGCGGATGCCCGCAATTACTACAGCTCCGAAGCTCCAAACAAACATCCGCATAATGGCCACACATACTCCTGAGTTTCCACGGGCACTTTCTGCAGGGACAAGGCGCTATCTCAACCTGCAAACTCAAGCGAAGACCTCCCGCTTTAGTTCTATACCGATTTGCTTCAGGTAGACATCTATGTCCGTGGTTTTGAAATACGCTGGCCGCTGACCATACCGCCTAAGCGGATGAAACTTGCGGTTGTAGGGCATAATGAACGGGTAGACGCCTCGTTTCCAAAGTTTCTTCCAGCGGTAAACGTCCTGTTCTAAAGTCGAGTTGAACCCAACCAAAACGTAAGGACGAATAAACCGAGGCTTCACGCCAGCCTCAATCAAGTTATCGATGCCCTCTAAAACTTCCGCTTCATCCTCGATGCGGTCCCAAGCAGTATAAAGCGCCTTGTCGGTGAACTTCCAATTATAGAGACGTAACCGAGCAATCTTATCCGCCAAATCCTTCGTTATGAGCCGAGCATCTAGACCCTGACAAATACTGACCGCTAAGCGTCTTTCAAGAAGATAATCCAGCTTCTCCTCACATTTCGGACTCATCAAAAAATTATTATCCAAAATCAGGACCTTATCATGCCTCGGCAATACAAACTCCCTAAACGGTGCATGTTCCCGAATGTCACCTTCTAACTTGAAAACGCTACAGAAAGCACAACGCCTACTGCAACCCCGACTAGTGAAACCCACCGCGTAATCAATCCCGTACAAGCTATAGTCAGGCATCAAATGTTCAATCTCATCGGGCAAACCCTCATTTGAAATAGCAGGTCCGCCCAAATGCACCGGGCAAGAAAACATCTTTGCCAACCCCAAAGCTTCCGCCTTATGCTTCTGAAAAATCACTGTAGCATAAACCACGTCAGGATTACAGGGCTTCCCAAAAAAAACTCGGTCACCCAGCCTTTTGTGATACGTACTAAGCTTCATCAACGCAGGAACAGGCATCTTAGAACCCACGGCTAACAACAAAACATTTCTGCCCCGCCCAGCAGCCGCCCCGCCTGTAAACAATGGTTTTACTGTAGTGTATTCCAACCTGAATTCTCCTGTTGCAGTTTTTCGGTTAAGAAGTAAAATTGCGGGCGAGTGCTCTGCGGATTAGCGATAACTTTGCCTTTCCGCTTCAATCTAACCATAATTCGGCGAAAAGCGTCATGTTTTAGCTCTAAAAAGTCCATATAGCTAAAATCTCGGTTTATATCTCTTGCTTTGTTGAGGACATACGCCTCAAAGAGGGTACTACTTAGTGTTCTCACATACTCAGGTTTGACACAGTCCAGACTATACGGTTCCCGCCGCGGCTTCTGGACTTGATACTGAAAAGTGTTGACTTGCTGGATATTGACGACTTGGCCAGCATTGCGGACCTGCGCTGCACCTTCCGTGCCTTTCATAAAACTATCCGTTAAGCTAAGGGTTAGATGACAGACATCCATGCCGTTATCCTTCGCCCACTGCACATATTTTTTCCATTTTTGAAATTCGTCCATGTTGGGAGCTCTAAAATTGCAGATAAGATTCTGCCGCGGTTGCACAGCCAGTTTAGTTTGCTCCCCACCCAAGTTCCCGTTCTCCCTTCAAACCTCGCCAAAGCTAGCCCCTGCACTTACTTTTTCCAATCGCGTTGGGTCCACGATTGAAATTCCATAGAAAGACCTGGCACTCCGCACCCAAGAAAGGCTGCTTAGCAAACGGCTTATCGCCCTTCTTAGTGATCCAGTCCTGCAAATCCTTGAAGCGCTGCCTGCCCTGGTTATCCTTCTCGTAGGCTTTCAGGTACTTCACGTTGGCACCGTCAAACACTTTAACCCAGACAAGCCCGTCCTCTTCGAACCCTTCCCGCGGGTTAGTGTCCCGCTGCACCTTCGGCGGCTGAGAGGACGGAGGCGAAACAGACGGCTTTTGCTGCGGAAACTGCTTAGGCAAACCCTCAAGAACCAACCCAAGCTTATGCAAACGCTCCGCAATGCCATCCAGAAACTGCAACTCCAAGATGCGGACGCAAAGCTGCATCTGCCCGGTATTGCTGGGAAGGCGACAAGTACCCTGGTCTTCACAGGCGCTACAGTATTTTCCGCGATAGATGCTAATTGGGCTGGGCTGCTTGAACTGCTCTGGAGGATTCGCCTGTTCTTGCGACGGGGCTGGCTTTTCGGGTTCGGCTGTTTTAGCGTCGACAGGTTTAGGTGCCTCTGTTGGAACAGCGGGTTTAGGTTCTTCCATCGGCTTCTCAGCTACAGGCTTCGGTTTGGGAATCAAATAAAACGAATTACCTTTCCCACGGCTAACAAAAGCTCCGCCAAACCTGCGGACAACACCGTCAAGCAACTGCATATCAGGCGTCCCATGCAAACTCACAGGATACGCCAAAACCAGCGCATCCCCACCCTCATGAAGCTTAAAAGAAACGCCTACAGCTACCTCCTCAGGCAAATCATGCAAAATCTTATCCGCAACCTCTTGCAAGACAGGCTCAAACTTACTCATTCAGTAAGCCCCCACAGTTTCTTTAAGCCCTCAACCCACCTTTGCCGTTCCTCATTCGTCAAAGCTTCACGGGCTTCCCTGCACAAATCCCAACCATAACAAGACGGTAGATTACAGTTTAAGCGGTCGCAAACCTCAGGAACAATCGGCTTTTCATCAGTCACCAAGGCAACCTCCCATAATCCCGCGCTCGAATTACGTTAGCCCGCCGCCGAATCTCATCATATCGCTGTGGCAGCAACTCAAGCACCGCTTTCTCAAACGATTTATGATAGTGAATGACGTTAAGACAAATGTTGACTTCACCGCGAAGAGACCCAATGTAATCGCCTTCGATTAGCGGGTCTGTGATAGCTCGCCATGCACGACTTTGCGCGTCATTCTGGCTGCTGGGGCAGTCTTTGGACAGATGGTCGGGGCTTTGACACCAAGCACAAACAACCTTTCCGAATGGGTTTGCAAGCGTCTCCAAAAGCGCAGGCAACTCAGCTTCGTGATAGCATTCCTTTGCGAGGAAATAGAGTGGGTCGAATTCGCCAAGCGGCAAATCTCCCAGAATGAATAAGTCTTTTCCAGCACCAGCACCCCAGCCCGCCTCCATGTGACTACTGCGGCCACTAGGCAAGTACAGAATTACCGTGTCAGCCCAATGTAGTCCCGACATATCAGCGGTGAAAATATGTTGGGATGTCGCGAACTTGAGAAACGCCTTATACTCCATAGTCGCAAGCGGCGGACCATCCCACTTATCTGCTGGACAGTTGAACCAATCCGTTCCTTTCGGGCGGTTTTCTCGGTCGGTAAAATCAAAAACTTCATGACCTAAACTGCGTAGTTTCCCAGCTAACGCACGAACTTTATCTTTGTTTTTCCAACTGGATGCAATATAGATTTTCCTGAACATTTAATGAACCTCCTCTTTTTTCTGCTCGTCCCCAATCCATCTGCCCCCATCTCGGTCACGCCAACCCATCTCATAGGCACGAGCAGCAACCCAGCACATAAGAAAATAGAAGAGAAGGCTAACGCAGAGAACACCGACAAAGCAACCAATGACGCCACTAAGTAAATCCAGCATCACAGACTCACACTCCTAGCACCGCTTCTATCAGGCACCTTTTTGCTACATTCACCGCTACAGACAAAAGGCGTCCCCTGCTTAGCCGCATGCTCAAGAAATTTGGCTTGAAACGGCGAAGCCTTCACGGCTTTACCGCAAACAGAACACTTAACCTCAGGCATTACGACAGCGCCTCCAGTCTCTTGTTAAGTGCATCTATCGCTTTCTGCGCCCTCTCCCTACTTCGCTCCAACCGCTGCTTTTTCAACAAAGTCCTTTCTTCGCGGCGTTGCCGTCTCTTCTCACGGCGTTCCCCTTTACTCCATTTTGGACCTGACAAAACGCAGATTTTGCCGTCCCTGTAGCCTAAATCGTCGTCTTCCTCGCTTTCCTCTTCGCCCTCTTTGGGTTTCTGCTTAGGCACTTTCGCCAACTCAGCTCCGCAGTTGTTGCAGATTGGAATTTCGCCTGTCTTATCCCAGGTCAAAAAGCCACCGCATACCGGGCATTTGCACGGCGTGAAGTTGTCTGGATCGGCGTCTTCGATGTAGGGCGTGCAGTGATAGGGGCTTGGTTCTATTCCGTCCATTACGGCAATGCCTCCAACAGTTTCAGCCCATAACGATGACCGCCGCGACACGGAATTTTACTGACCACTCTATAGTTTGTCGCGCCATCTTTGGTTATGACCGCACCAATCGAGTAATCCTCAGTATCAACGATTACTCGGTCAGTCATGGCTTAGCCTCCTCTTTGATGACTTTAATTTCGCCTTCTTTGGCGTCTGGAAACAGCTTTTTGAGGTAGCATTTTACGTGTACTCGCGTAGTGCGGGTGTCGTCAAGAGGCACGAAATCGGAGCGCGGGTCGATTTCTTTACCGCAGTACTCGCATTTAGTCACGGCTGACCCTCCCGTTTGACGTAGCCCTGCCCCATGCACTTTAGGCAAGTCATGTACTCGTTAGGACCAGGGTCACGATAGATTCTAACGTCTTTTCCTGTGCCCTGACAGCGAGGACAGCGGATATTGCCCTCTGGAATCTTCACCCGCTGCACCGACACGACTTCTCTGAGAACAAAACCATCCTCATCTATCACGGCGAACCCTCCTTGACATAGCCGATGAACCGTTCCATCTGGCTAACTCGGTCGTAAATCTCTTCTTTACCATGTGCAGTAATGCCGAAGATTTGCGAGTTCGGAATCCTCTTCAACATGCCATGCTTTTCTAAGCGTTTTAGGATAACAAGAACTTGAAATTCTGAGAGCCAGATACCCGCTTTCTTAGCCAGTTGCTTTGTCAATTCAGATTTTTTCGCTGTCTGGGAGGGACCATCATTAACCAATCGGAGTATGATTAGTTCCAGAAGGCCATCTTTGAAGGACTGCGAGATACTATTCCAAACCGCGTCACCCATCTAAGTCGCCTCCTTGCCGATGCAGGCTTTAACGATAGCCTCAAGAGCAAATTGGCTGAGTTTACCCCGAAGGTTGATTGATACTTTTAGCTCCTTGTTGCCAAAGGTAATGCGGTCATGATGCGCAAACGGCGTAACCTTTTCGAGGGTATAGCCATGCTCCGCCAACCGTTGCCGCAGTTGCTCAATCTCTTCGTCTTTCATGGCGGAACCCCCTTTTTGTAGAAACAGGCATGCAGTTGCCAGCCGTTTTCGGTATGGACTAACTCGCTAACTTGTTTCCTGCACACAGTGCAAAAAATAGGCAACAAATTGCCCTCTATCGTGCCCTCCCTGACGGGCTGCTCACACATACAGGTAGGACAGTAGAGCTTCGCTTTTTTCGGAATAGTTTTGTTCATTTTAGGTACTCCCCGGTACTGTGATAATGCGCTCCTCAACCGTCGCTATGGTGTCGCCATCCAGCTTGTCCATCTTCTCGGCGACGGCTGCAAGAGTATCGCGCTGCGCTCCGCCGTGGCTAATCACGCAGATTTCCCGAACCCGAAAACCCCGTTTTTCGCCCATTACGCGGCTATGATAACCAAAAGTGATAACGATTCCATGAGGCGTCAAAATGTCTGGGATAACATCGCATAGTTGCTTGAAACGGCTGTTCTTGTGCCCATGGTAGAGTTCCATGCTCTTGCGGTAACTATAAGGTCCATCAATCAAGACAACATCAAATAGTTCGCCCGTTTCGCGGAACATTTTGGCGCACTCTAGGGCATCCATCTGGAAAAGCGTGCCTGGAATGGCTGGGTCGATGTCGTTGGCGACTTCAATACAGCCGTTTAGACGGGTAGGACCTGCAAAGAGGTTAAGGACAGCTTTGCCCTGGCATAGCGCTTCAACCCAAGCCCGCGTCTTTGGCGCCTTGAACGTATAGCGGTTAAGCGGCTGCCGCAGATAAGTAAAAATAATTTCGCTCATCAGCAGTACGCTCCATGCAGGTTTTTCTTTGGCTCGCGGTAACTGCCATACTTTCGCTCAGACTCTAGCCGTTCTGTAACTTTCCGCTGTGTTGGGGCGCTAATTTGCGTCTGGGGATAGGTTCCTGTTTTACGGTCTAGCTGTGGCTCCATGCTACGGTGAAAAACCATATCGCTGGCTTCCTTGAACAGGTCAGCAGGGCAACCGTCAGGAATGTTTACTAACTCAGCCCACCAGAGATCAAAAAGCCATTTGGGCACAGAAGCAGGCCACATCTAAGCAAAAGCCCCCTTACAGTAACTTGAGGTAGTTAAATACTCGACCTGTGAAAAAAAATTAAGCAAGTAGACAACTTTAGCCAAAAAAAGAAAAAGGGAAATATGCTTCCCAAAAGTGAAAACTGAAGGTGACTTGACCAGTGGCACCGCATGCCGTGCTAGGCTACGAGCCCAAACCGACTAAACGTTACAACTCAATAATGGAGTTACACATAAAGATTTATGGCAATCCCTATTAAACTCACCTTTAAGGCGACGCCTCGACTGGCTCATGCTAGCGTCCAACATTGCGCTGTTGTTTTCTAAATCTGTAGAAGACTTCAAGCATTCAGCCTATATATAGGGGGCGGGGGTCCTTTGAGAGTGCAACAAACCGCTAATTTTGCATCTGTTCTGCTTGCGTTTTGCTCCACAACCAGCCGCCAACGCTAAAAACCAGCCGAAGCCAAAACAGGCGCTTCCGCCAAACCCGCTGGAAGAAGATGAAATAAGAGGGGTCTCCGCCATCTTCTAACACTAAAAAAAGGCTATCCAAAAAAATCTAAGATTACAGCCAAGCAACATCCGTTATTCTTATAAACCCACATTAGTATTTACTTCTGTCACCTCAAATGGGGGCCGGTAGCTCAGCACGGCTTGAGCGTTCGACTGATAATCGAAAGGTCGCCAGTTCAAATCTGGCTCGGCCCACCAACCTAACCTTCTAACCGCCTTTATTATGTCTCTTTTTTTCTGAGCCGTTTCCTCTTTAGCATCCTCCTTTGATATCTCCCCAATCTTCTCTTTAGCCTCCGCTATCAGCTCAGCAGCTTTCTCGACAGGTTTAGGCAAATGCGCTTTCGCATGTTCCCCAACAGTAACAGCATAAACCTTTGAGATTTCAGCGCCAAAAAGAACAATCTGGTTAAGCACAAATATCCACAGCAGAATAATCAGCAATGACCCAGCGGCGCCTGCGACGGTTGTCGGCGAGAAATTGGCGATGTACCATCCGAAAATATAGTTGGTTACCGTAAACGCGACCCCCGTCACTATCGAAGCAAGCAGCACATCCTGCCAGTGCACATGCGATTCAGGTATCAGCTTGTAAATAAACGCCAAAAGCACCGTGGCAACAATAAAAGAAGTTATAACCTGAGATACAGCTATGCCGACAGCGGCAACAGCACTATTTATTGAATACTGATTAATCGCGTTAAAGATGCTTGTAGCTACCGCAGTCCAAGCGATAACAATTAAACCAAGCGCAGAAACAATACCAAAAGGCACAATCCTCTGCCTTACCCTCTTCCAAAGTGAACGACCCCTTGGCAAAGTAACCTCCCAAATGCAATCCATCGTGTCACGTAAAACCGAAAAAGCGCCGATTGAGCCTCCAATCGAGAACCCAACAACAACGACGGTTGACCAGGCTGAAGTGAAAGGGGAGGCGGTGTTTTTTATAAGTTGGCTAAACAGCCCTGCCACTGCTGGTCCAGCAACCGCTTCTATCTGCGTTACTATAATTTGAACCGCTGCAGCTTGCCCAAAAAACAATGAAAACAAACCAACCGCCAGCAGTAACAGAGTTGGCAGGGGCAGAATTATGAAGAAGGTCAATGCCGCAGCTCTCAAGACAGCGTCGTCTTCTAGGAAATCCCGAAGGGAAGTCTTGAAAATATAGTATAACTGCTTTTTATCCATAATTTTGCGCCGGCTTTTAGAGGAGAGACGTTTGGGGGTTCAAGGGTTGAGTCTTTGGGCTTCGTATATGGATTTGTGGGTGTAAACCGGTTACCACAGTCCATGACGGCGGCAATAGTTTTTTAAATCAAACGCTAAATTAGTCTAGTGGTGTTCAAGTTTTGAGTAAAGAAGATGAAATGTTAACAGAATTAAGGAAAATCCGCGAAGCAGTCGAAAAAGCGCCTCCACCAGCACCGCCGAAAGGTTTCGTCAACGAATTCAAAGATTTCCTGTCAAAATACAAGGTTTTCGGGCTCGCCGTTGCATTCATCGTTGCCCTGTACGTGGGCACATTGGTTCAAGCCTTGGTCAAAGATTTGCTGTTGCCAGCGATTACTCTGTTAATTCCAGGCATGGAAAATCTGTCAACGTTAACTTTGGGGCCATTTGGAGTCGGTGACTTCTTAGTTGCTTTGATAACGTTCCTAATTGTCGCTTTGATCGTGTTTGTTGTGGTTAAAGTGGCGAAGCGGTGGGGCATCGAATAATCGGTGTCTAACCGACAATTTCCTTTTTCTTTGATACTGGCGATATAATGATCGGTGTTTGGGTTTGCTGTTTGTTTTGAGCTGTGTGGGCTTTTAGTCCTTCGACTATTAGGTATTCGATGAAGTTGCTTCTTTTTTCTCTTCCACGGATGTTTTCGAGTTCTCGGAAGAGTTTTTGGTCCATCGTTATGCTTACGTTATGCTTCAATCTGTAAACCCCTTACACGTTGTATACTTAATATACAGAAAAGCTTTATTAGTTTTCCTATACCAAATATTAAAACGGTAAAATATATGAAAACCCTCCGCATATCAGACGACGCCCACCAAAAACTAACCGCCATGCTAGGCGAAATAACCGCCCAAACCATGAAAATGCAAACCTACACCGACGCCATAGAAAACCTCCTCTCCACCAGTATCTCCCTCCCACCTGAATTACTCAACGAAACCCAAGCGTTCATTGAAGCCAACCGCAAATTGGGCTACACAAGCCGCGAAGAATTCATCCGCGACGCAATCCGCAAACAACTCCGAGCGATACGCGATGAATATACCTGCATAGAGGTCCCAAAAGAGGAATATGAGAAGATGCAGCAAGCTCTTCAAGATATGGATACGGAGTTTTTGAGTGTTGATGACTTCATTAATCAGCAAGTCCGTGGGTTGCTAGAGAAGCATCAGGAGTGGGCTAAGCAGAAAGAGGCTTATGAACGCAAGAAATCCCGGTAGTTTGTTGCTCTGCTGAGTACCCCTATCCCCTATAAAAGGGGGAATCCGATGGATTTTCAACAAGCTAATGCGCTTGTTTTCAGCCAAAAACCCCCCTCCTAAGGATTTCTAAACCATCAAGTCTTTGCGGATTTTCTAATGGGCTCCAATATGCCTCGAATTGCCTATTTTTTTGCAGATAGTTCCGCGTTTGGTACTAACATTTTATATAGCCGAAGTGTCCACAAGCAAGCGTTATCCCGTCCCAATAGCGTTAAGGAGTCCCCTAAAATGAAGAATAACCAAAAAATATTTGTTTTTATCTTAGTCTTTCTTTTATCAGTCACCAGTTTCATGAGCCTGTTTGCGTCTACAGAGGCAGATGTAGCCTGGACGCCTATTACTTTACCCTATACGATAACTGAACCAGGCAACTACCAAATAACCGGACCATACACAGGCAGCGGCATCATACCGGCATTGGTCATAGAAGCAAACGACGTTATAGTTGATGGACAGAATTACTTGTTAACCTCTTCTGTATCCTCTTCTGTAATAGGAATAAGTTCAACCTGCCAAAACATAACTTTAATAAATATTAATGAGGCGGGCGTTTCTGGCAGCCCAAACAGCGGCACAGGCATATCGACTTATGATGCAAGCAACGTTACAATCAAAGATTCAAGCTTTGTAAATAACTATTGGGGAATGAACTTGTATTTGGCGGGTTATGGTACAGCGGCTAATTTTACTTTATTGAATTGTAAGTTCACAAACAATGTATTTGCCGTACAATCCTCATTTGCGGGCAACTTTTCATTTACTAATGTTGCTTTCGATAGTAACATCAACAGTATTGACATGTCGAACTCTACCAATGTAACCCTGCAGAGTTGCAGTTTTAGCACCGACGTCGACAGCGTTAACCTTCAAAATTCAACCAACCTACTCATCCAAAACTGCAACATCAATACCACAGGCACTGCATTAGACGTCACCAATTCAACTAATTTCAGCGTCATAAATTCTGCCCTAACTAACAGTTATACTGGCTTGCAAGCTACCAACGCAACCAACTTTACTGTTCTAAACTGCGTCATCGACAACAACACCGAAGAGGGAATAGATGCCCGAGGAACTGGCAACTTTACAGTAAAGGATTCCTCACTAAGCGGCAATGGCGACACAGGATTATGGGTTACCCAAGGCAACTTCACTGTTACCAATTGCACATTGAACGGCAATACGGAGGGGATCAACGCTCAAGATTGCAATTTCTTGATTTCCAACGCCACTATTAATGGCAATTCTGGAGGGTTAAGCATCGCTGATGGCACAGTTACAGTCCAAGACACGATAGTGAATGGAAGCATAACCGGCGTCATTATACAGGGATGCAATGCCACGGTTACCCGTTGCAAGGTTTCTTTCAGCGATTTTTACGGTTTAGCTGCGGGTTATAGTAACATAACCATAACTAACAGCGACTTTAGTAATAACTCAGTTTTTGGGTTAGTGACAATGTTCTGCAATACAACTACTATTAGAAACTGCAATGTGGTGAATAATATTTTGGGCATAGGAGTTAATCCTTATGGCGGTGGCGAAGATACAAACGGCGACTTTTTGTTAGTTGACAATTGTACCATAAGAAATAATTCGGTCTTCGGATTCCTATGCGGTTTCATTAATGATTCTTCAATCAGCAACAACTTCTTTGAGTCCAATGGATTTGAATATCAAACGCCTCTATTTGGCGATCAACCTTTCGGTGGAGGATTACTAATTGGAGACACAAATGCTACGGCGACCGATAACATTTTCAGTAATAACAACGACGCTCTAGTATGGGAAGTAATCGACCGCGAAGAAAACAACACAGTGACCGCCCGAGACAATAACTTCCAAAACAACAACTGCACAATGAACCTGCTGAATGTATATGACAACAGTAGCAACCAGCAACTCTGCTTCTACAATAACCTCGTTAATGACACATATTACTTCAATCCAGACGCATTCACAGACTATGGAATGTATCCGATAACAAGCTCTATGCTTCAACTTAACACGACCCTTCAGGCTGGACAGCGAATTTACGGCGGCGGACGCATGATAGGCGGCAACTATTGGGCGCACCCCAACGGCACAGGCCCCAGCCAAATCGGCGTAGACGCAAACCAAGACGGCTTCATCGACACTCCTTTCGACTTCTTTGGTAACCAAACAGTCTATGACTATTTGCCGCTCAGCAGCAACTTCGTAGAATACGTGGATCACTTAACGATTAGTCCGCAAGCTTCAACAGTAGCAGCGGGTACGGCGGTTAACTATACAGTCACTGCCTATGACCAGTACGGTAACAGCTGGAATGTAACTGCCGCCTTAAGCGTTAATGGCCAAGCCATCTCTGGGAATACTGTGGTTATAAATGAGCCTGGACTATACTCTGTTGAGGCGTCTTACGGAGGCAAAGCTGTTGCGACTACCCTTGGAATTACGCCTGGCCCCATAAACCGCTATGTAATCTTAACTCCCAGCTCAGCGGCAGTTGGCACACCATTCGCCATCAGAGTGGTAGCTATCGACGCCTACACCAACATAGTTACCTCTTACTCTGGAACCGTAACATTAAGTGCAAACGGAACCGCCCTGACGCCATCAACCTCAGACGCCTTCAGTTACGGCGAATGGCTGGGAACAGTAACCATATCCCAATCTGGAACGTTCATAATCACTGCAACCGACAGCAGCGGGAACACTGGCAAAAGCCAAGCCATAACCATAGCCGCCGAAACTCCAACGCCAACGCCGACGCCAACCCCAACTCCAACCACCCAGATAGTGCAGGCAACCAAAGGCGACGGCTCAAAAGTTAACCTCTCAATCAACGGCAACATAACCAGCACGCAAATGTCAAACATAACCATCACCACAAACCAAACCGCACAAATAACAACTATCTCCTTCACCGTAACCGGCGTAAGCGGAGACAGCGGCTTTAGCAACATAACAATAGCGAAAGACTCCATTCCATACGGAACCTCACCTGTTGTAATGATTGATGGAGTGCAGGCAGAGAACCAAGGCTACACCCAAGACGCAAACAACTACTACGTTTGGTACACAACCAGCTTTAGCACGCACCAAATACAGATTGTCTTCACAGGTCAATCCATCCCAGTCAATGCACCACTGTCGCCCCTTATAATTGCAGCCGTTATAGCAATAATTGTCTTAGCAATCGCGGCAACCCTGTTACTTACTAAGCGAAAACATAAAACCGCCAATACATCAGTCAAATAAACAAACGCTCTATTTCTTTTTGCGAACTCTTTTATATTTCAATGTGCTAAAATATTTAGTTTTAAGGAGATATAACAGATGAGTACTGAACCATTCCATGTAACAGACTCTAACTTTGAGCAAACCGTCAAGAACAACAAGGTTGTTTTGGTTGATTTCTGGGCTAACTGGTGCGGTCCATGCAGAGCCTTAGCGCCAATCATCACGGAGCTTGCGAAGGAGTACAGCGGCAAAGTCTTAATCGGCAAACTAGACGTTGACGAGAACCCGGCGACTGCTGAGAAATTCCAGGTTTTCAGTATCCCAACGATGATTCTGTTCAAGGATGGGCAAGAAACCGAGCGGCTTGTAGGGTTATGCCCAAAGAACAGGATAACTGACGCAATAGCTAAGCATCAATAAGCTTATGCTTTCATTTTTTCATACATTTTCTCGAAAGTCCAGCGGATGCTCGACTTAAGCTCCTTTAAGCGTTCCTCATCTACATTCTTAATGATTATCTCTCTTATCAAATCGTTTTCTTTGACTATATTGTAGCTAAACATTTTATCTGGCGTCAACTGCCCCAAGCGTACGAGTTCTTTGTCTTTTTCCTGCATTTTAGCGAAGACTTTCTCAACCAAGAAGTTGCTAAAAGGCGGCGTGTTGACGCTGAAGTTTTTGCTTTCATCAGGCATAACATGGATGGATTGCTTCTCAAAATACATCAGTGCAAGGGGTTCCTCTGCCATTGTTTTTAGGGGAATAACCGTTTCAGGCTCTGTCGGCGCTGCCTGCTGTGCGGGTGTAGGTTTAGGCGCTTCAGCTACCTGTTTGGGCAGAACCACCTCTTTAGGCATCGATGCAGGGGGCGCTACTGGAACCTCTTTCATGTCGCCACGTTTAAAGCCCTTCTCAAGCAAAATCGTGTTAACTGTATCCAGTGTCGCCTGGACTTGTTGGACTTCAGCATTAAGCTTTTCCAGCTGGTCTTCGAGCCTTTTTTTGAAGGCAAGCATCGCTTTCATTTTCTCTGGATCTTGAGCCAAACCAAATGCCCCTCTCTTCTACAATTGGCAGTGCTATCTTATCAGCCTTAGCTTTTTCTCTATGGATTAGGCGATTCCCCGATTTTTTTAAGCTGACCGTTATACATTTCAACGATCTCCTTTGAGGTTGTGGCGTCTTCGGGGCTTTTGTCGGTACGATATTTGCCTGTGAAACGTGGAAAACGAATCGCCATACCGCTGCCCTTGCGGATCGCGTTCATAGCCGCCATGTGAATGGGGCTCAACGTCACTTCTGCACCCAGAATCTCCAGCACCACCGCTGGTTCAAACCATACGTCGGCTTCCAGCGTGGATTGGACGCGGCTGTTTTTACGGGGAACCACATGCTTCTGGAGCATTTCATGCAGGGTTGCGAGGTCTTTGTCGGTGAAGCCTGTGCCGCATTTTGTGACTGTTTCGAAGGTGTCGGCTTCTGGGTTATAAGTTGCTAAAAGTAATGCTCCGTATGTGCCTACGCGTTTGCCTCTGCCATGAAAAGCGCCCACAACCACCAAATCAACGGTGTCGGTCATTTCGCTCTTGTAATCCCGCTTATACTTTATCCATAGCCACCCGCGGCTCCCCGCCTGATAAACCGAGTCTTTGCCTGTGGATTTACACATGACGCCTTCACAGCCCTCCTCTATGGCTTCCTCAAAGAAGTCCTCAAGCTCCTTGGGGCTCTTAACCAGCAACTGAGTGGCGGGTTTTATGCGGAGGTTCTGTTTGATTATTTTTTCGAGGGTTTTGCGTCTGGCGGGGAAGGGTTCCTGTGTGAGGTCTACGCCGTCTACATAGAGGGCGTCAAAGGAGAAAAGTGAGATCGGGTACTGCTCGATTGCTTCTTCTACGCCGTATTTGCGTCGGCGATGCATCAGCTCTTGGAAGGGACGCATATCGCCGGTTTCCAAGTCCATGGCGACGCATTCAGCTTCAAGGATGGCTTCTTTAGCGTCGATTTGCTCACGAATCAACTGGACCGCATCAGGATACTGATCTGAAATATTCTCCAGCCGCCTAGAGAATAGGACGACTTTGTCCCCGCTTTTATGCGCTTGCACGCGTTCTCCGTCATACTTGTACTCGGCAACGCATTTACCGCCGAATTTCTCCAAAATCTCCTCTGGTGCACCCAACCGCTCGGCAAGCATGGGGCGGATTGGCTCGAAAACCATAACCTGGAACTTCTCTATGCCCTCTAATCCTTTTTCTGCGACTACGTTGGCGACTCTGCCCAAATCCGAGGAGATATTGTAGGCGCGTTCGATTTTTTCTCGGGCTTCTTTGCCGCCGCCATACGCGATCGCCAATGCTTCAAGTACTGTCATGTCCGCAATGCCCAAGCGAAGGTTTCCTGTAACGGTTCGGATAAGCCACTTTGCCTCTTTAGGCGACGCATCCGTCAGTAACCCACTAAGAAGCGCCATTTTGGTGTCCACTGCGCCTGAACCCGAAGTCTTCGCCAATTTGTCAAGGGTTTCGTAGACCCGTTGGACCGTGAGGGTTTTTGTGAAGAACGTGGATTGCTTGCGTTTGGAGAGCTGTTTCTCTGCGGTTTCTCCTATGTCGCCGCTTTTCTGTAACTCAGAGAGAATTGTGCTTTCGCTTCCTCCAGAGGCTCGGATTAGGGCACGTATCGCCAGTTTCTCAGCTACACCCATCTCTACGCCGACAAAGTCAGGGTACAGTTTGCCCTGTGTCAAATAAACCACACGTGCAATCACGTCTTTTGGGGTCTTCTTAAGCAGTTCCACTAAGTAATCGGTCATCTGTAGGCGTTTGGTTGTGGCTTCGATTTTTTCATACGACTCGGCGATTACAGCGTAATCCATCTGATTTCTCTCAAGCAATACTTGCCTGTGGAGGTATTAAATTTTGCACCGTGTTTGGAAGATTATATTAAGCGAGCAACCGCTAATTAACAAACCATGAACACTGCAGTAGTTTATTTTTCCCGCACTGGAAACACAAAACGCTTAGCACAAGCCATCGCAGGCACAGCAAACCCTCAGCAATCGAAGGCTTTGACCTGCTCATTTTGGGTACACCTGTTGAGGGTGCAAGCCCAGCTAAAGAAACCCAAGCCTTCGTCGCCAGCATTAACCCTGTGCAGAGCAAAAAAGCCATCTTGTTCTGTACATACAAAATATTCGGTAACGAACGAACCATGAAGGCAATAGAGAAAACTTTGTCTGGCAAGGGCTATGAAACAGTGCTGAAGGTTTCAAAGAAGGGGATGAAACCTGAGAAAGAAGCTGATTTCTCGGAAATTATCTCTGAGGTAAAAAAGACTCTGGCAACACTGTAAGAAAACAATACACAGAAAAAAAGCGAAAAAAAAAGAAAAGAACGCTCAAAATTTTTAGCGATAGTTTATGCTTTTATGCGCCATCTATTAGATGTGCTGTTCCGTCTGGACAGTAGACTTTCTCGAACACGTCGGTTTCGACGTAGCGTCTGCTGCATGCCTTCATTTGGGAGCATCCATCGCAATCTCGCGATAACACTTGTTTTTTGCCTCCTTGTGATTATGATTCAGGGCAATTGCATGTCTGGTGGACCAGCATTCGACTGGTTCGCACATATGTCGATTGCCTCTGATAAAGCCACACAGAGATGCGATTGGCTCTTTTAAACGTTATGTCGTTTCAAAAATTACGTAAACCAATTAAAATTCTGCAAGGGGGCAAAACTTAATTATCGACATTCTGCAAGAGTAGATTCGGCGACTAATCATGGATGTTAACGATTGCATAAAGTTTGCCAACGAAAACCCAACAAGCTACATAGCCACCATAGACGGCAGTCAACCCCGCGTGAGAGGCATGCTTATGTGGTTTGCCGACAAAACCGGATTATACTACAATACCGGAGCCGTAAAAGACCTTTACCGCCAGCTTAAAGCTAACCCAAATGTGGAAGTCTGCTTCCATAACCCTAAAAGCAAGAACTTGGATCAGATGCGGGTAACGGGACAGGTCGAGTTCATTGACGATATGGCAATAAGACAGAAACTGGTTGAAGCTAGACCTTTCCTTAAACAGATGGGTTTTGCGGCTGATAACCCCAAATTAATTGTCTTCAGAGTCGCCAAGTGCACAGCGCACTTTTGGACCTGGGAAACTAACCTACAACCCAAACAATACATCAGTTTTGGCTAAAACGTTTCTTTATACATGATTTCGCTGATGGGTCGTCGGGGTCTAGGGGACGGCGACTCGTTTGGGTACCCCACGGGAATCAAAGCGACAGGCCGCATTTCCTGGGGGCAATTGATGACTTTGCGTATTTCTTCCTCTCTAAAAGCGCCGATCCAGCATGTACCCAAACCCAGTGAGCAGGCGGTTAGGAGAATGTTTTCGACGGCTGCGGCGGTATCTTGAATGCAATATAGAGCTTTGCCTCTTGGACCATAGTTTTCGTAGGCGCGTTTTTCGTCAGCGCAAACTACGATTACGACAGAAGCTTCTTGGATGCTTCTTTGTCCATAAGTGGCATCTGAAAGCAAACCTTTTGTCTCATGTTTTTGGGCAACTACGAAAGCCCACGATTGAGCGTTCCCCGCGGACGGAGCCAAACGCGCCGCATCTATGAGTTGATTGATTACACTTTGGGGGATTTCTTGTTGTTTGTACGATCGTATGCTTCTTCGGTTTTTGATGGCGTCTATAACTTCCATGCTGGACACTCCTATAGTAAAACGTTGTTTGGGGCAGTAAAAACCGTTTCTCTACAAGCGCTGTCTTTAGCGAAAAAGTCTTAAGGTTTACTGCAGATGTCACTTCTGGATGATGAGCACTAGAGCTTGAGCATAAATGCTATGAGTACAGCTCGACGGGCGAACTGACAACTATTCTAAGGAATGAATCAAACTTCGGCGAGTTTACCATTTTTGGATAGAGGCTAATTTAAAAAAAATAGTGAAGATGTTTACCTACTTGACTACTACGTAGGGTCGCATCATTTCGTTGTCTTCATGGTCGATTATGTGGCAGTGCCAAACATATCCTGGTCCAAAAGTGGGGTCAAAGGGATAGTAGTTTATGCCCGCTCTAGCAGCACAAGGACCGCTAACAGGTATATCCTGCGGTGCCCATCTGATACGAATCACGGTAACGTATCCAGGCGGTGTCTGTATCGTGTCTTTCCAAGCATGCTCGTTGGCTGCAGGCTGCTCTGGTGGCCCGGTTAAATAAGGCAGGACCGATAGTTTCTGTGGCACTACATCCATGGGGACGGGTACCATACCGTTAAGCGCGATCCAGTCTTTCTGGTATGCAGTTGCGTTAAAAGGTATGCGGCAGACAACTTGGAACTGTGTTAGGTGGGTGTGGATTGGGTGTGTATCCATAGTTGGGTTAACTAACCACCAGTCTTCAGTGGAGCCAACTTTGGGTGTTTCAGTTAAGACACCTGACCATCGTTGACCGTTTAAGAATACGCCTAATGGACCGTTGTCGCCCATTTCTTCAAAGTATGGAAGTGTGCGGTTGAGGTTTGTGGGTTTTAGTGTTGGGAATGCTCCTCTGAGAGTATCTGCAAGGGTTGCTGGTAGAGTTTTAGCTTTGAATCCACAGTTTGAGCCGACGGTGAACTGCATGATTTGGTTTGTGTTTTGGTCAACTGGGTCTCCGGTTGGGTATGGGGCATTAGCGTTGTTGTTCATGATCACTTTTGTTCCTGGTGCAAGTTTTGAGAAGTCGACTAAGATGCCTGCTCTCTCGCCTGGTGCGATCAATAGCGAATTCATCTGTACAGCCGATTGCATGTATCCGCCATCAGTCATGATTTGTGTGAATGGAACAGTTTCGCCTGTGCCAACTACAGTTAAGCTCATATTGTAAAATCGTGCGTTGGAGCCATCAACGATGCGGAAGAAGTATTGTCCGCGGTCAACGTTTAGGTTAGGCCAGAGTTTGCCGTTGACCATAATTGTGTTTCCGAAGAATTCAGGGTTCCAGTATGGGTGTATATCTGGGTTTATACCTTCTGTTGGGAACCACATTGAGCCGTCGGTGTTAAATGAGCGATCCTGGATGGCTAATGGAATGTCATATTTGCCGCTTGGTAGTTTGTAGGTAATGGGGTCGCAGGGGTCTTTGATTATCCAGAAGCCAGCTAGCCCTGAAGCTACGTTAAGACGAGTCATGCCTAAAGCATGGTCATGGTAGAAAAGAGTGGTAGGTTCCTGGTCGTTGGGGTAATAGTATACTGCTGAGTTTGGAGAGGTTGGTTGTGTTGTGCGGTAGTCAGCGCCATGCAATCCTGTTGCGGTGAACCATTGTTCAGGTCCACCGTCAGAATCTGAGCGGACAACTGCGCCGTGGAGGTGTGTCACTAGCGGGACGGGCGATTGCGCGTTCCAGTAGTATCCAGCGGGGTTTTCTTGTGTTCCGTCAAATCCCGGTGGGAAAGTTGGGAAAGGAGCGGTGGGAGTGCCTGGCGGAGAGGGGCCCATGCCCATGTTCATCGGTATGTTGTTTGGGTTTGCCCAGTGCAATGTTGGGTCGACAGCGAAGAGACTTGGTTGTGTTATGTTGTTTATCCATGTCACTCTTACAGGTAGGCTTTTTACAGTTTCAAAGGTGCATGAAGGGGAAAATTGCAAGAATCCCAGGAATTTGCCGGTGACTGCGTCTTTGGCGTAGCCTCCATATCCCCATACAGTGGTTTTTGGAAATCCTGTGGGGTTATTAAGTGCGTCGGTTGTGGGTAGGATTTGTTGGGTAAATTGGCTCATGGTTATTTTGTATTCTTGGGCCCATTGCCTTGTTTTCCAGTCATACGAATAGCTTGGAACGTAAACGGGTGGAATTACAAGTTGATCAACGTATTTGGGTATTGTTGAGGGGTCAAGTGTCGGTTGGGGTTGTGCGTTTGTTGTGGGTATACTAAAAATGCTGAATAAGGATGCCAGCATTGTTGCTACAAAGAGAAAAGCTATAATTTTTTTGCCCATAAAACTGCCTCTTAAAAGCTGTAATGGGTTATTCGGTTAAAGGGATATTAACCGTTGTGGTATCATCGCTAGTACAACTATGCAGGCTTTTGATGCTCTGCGTCATAAAGGGTTTCATGCTTTGGCATTAATCAATCGATGTCTTAACGTTTTTGTTTCATTTGAATTTATTTTCAAATTCTAGAAATTAGCCTTTACTTATGGCGATGGGTTTAGTAATAGCGGAAAATTTATCAAGCCTGTAGCTAAGAAGAAACCAGCTTAACGCGTTGTCATGCGTGGCACAATCGAGGTGAAATAGAAAATGGTTGAAATGAAAGTTGATGCATCTGAACTCAAAGGCGACGAAGCAAAAATAGTAGAGAAACTATCCGATTTCCTCAAAGAAAAAACCGGTGGAGAAGTCAGCACCGAAGGCAAAATAGTCACAGTTAAAGGCGAAGGCGAGGCGCTCAGCAAAAAATACGTGCGTGTAACCGTCAAAAAGTTCCTGCACAAGCATGAGTTGTCTGAAACCTTCAAGGTTATCGGTGACGAGGAAGCACTCAAGATTAAAGAGCGCAAATTAGCTGAGGAAGATTAATTTTCTTCTTCTTTAAATTTATGTATTTACTTTTTGTATATAGCTGTTTAGCGGTTTTTTGTTGTCCTATTTTCTGGACAGCCTGTTCGATAACGTAGCATTAAATCAAAAAAAGCCCTAACAGTATTCCATACAGTCGTGTGAGGTAGAAAGATTTGAGCCATAGAAACCTAGCCATAGGCAGCGTCGTCTTTTTAGTTTCCATCATAGCTGTAATCGCGTTTTTGGCTACCTCCTACACTGCCCTGCAAGCCATTAACCCGATTGCAGCCCTCACCGCTGTAATTGTCGCCCTGATAGGCATTGTTTGGTTCAGAAAAACCAGCCGTTAAGCCCTCAGCGAAGATTAGGCAATAAGCTTAGCGCTTGCTTTCTAACAAAAAAAGGCAGATTTAAGGAGGGCTAAGCATGAACACTAAAAACAAGAGGAGAAACAGCGGCATGGCAGTTAATTTGTGTGTTCATGCTTAACCAAAATCACCGAGGCGTTTTTTGGTTAAATGCTTTTTTGTCAAGGAATCTGGACTAAGCTTAGTCAAGGTTTCTGGACTAAGCCCAACAGGTTGTTTTTTTGCGGCTCTGACTGTAGATTGCTCCACAACCAGCCTGCAACCCGAACCAAGTGCAGACGCAAAAACAGGCGCAGCAGCCACGCCCGCTGGAAGAAGAAATAAGGGCGTCACCCACTTCTTCTTACAATAGAAAAACAAAAACAAACCAAGCTTCGCTCAACTGTTTAAATAGGGGAGGGGGTCCTCGGCAGAGCAACAAAACAGCTGAGCGGCAATAGCTTTTTTAGTATTCGCCAATCTTATTTTTGCGGTGTAAGTTACGGAAGACGCAACAATCTGGGTTCCAGCCGACGGCGACACCTTTGTCACCGAAGACGGCTTCATCATGAACACATTTGGCTATGAGCACCCTGAAGACAGGGTATTCGCTTTCCTCAAATACATCCCCGCCAAATACAAAGACCTCTTCAACGTAGAGATGCTCACTAGAACATGGAAGTTTGGCACTAAACCCTTAACCAGCCAGCTGTTCCGTGCAGAGAAACTCTACACAGCAAAAAACTACCAAACCTTCATTGAAGCTTTCCGCAAAAACTTCCCCAACTACCTCTTCTATGATCGAACCCGTAGCAAAGAACTCATCACGGCGCCACTGGACAAAATCGAGCAGATGTTTGTCCCCAAAGACCGACTGGTTTGGCTGCAGAACCTTAAAAACCCAGACAGCCTCCAAACCCACGCCCTAAAACTAATCGACCTTATCCATAAAGAGTCAGGCGTCCCATACAGCGATTTAGGCATCCACGGCTCCATCGCCTTAGAGATGCATGCACCTGAATCAGACATAGACTTCGTCGTCTACGGCACAGACAACTTCCGCCAAGTCGAGCAAACCCTGCAGATTCTTGTTAATCAGGGCACACTCACCTACATCGCGGGCAACCGCATAGAAGCCGCACGCAAATTCGTCGGCAAATACCAAGGCAAAATCTGGATGTACAACGCCACCAAAAAACCCGAGGAAATCAAGGGCAAATACGGCGACTACACCTACACGCCTCTGGCGCCAGTCCGCTTCACCGCCACAGTCTGCGACGACACCGAAACCATGTATCGCCCAGCAATCTACAAAATCAGCAATTATCAACCCCAAGACGCCCCCTCTGAACTGGACATCGAAAAAATCCCTCTGCAGGTTGTCTCAAACATCGGCTGCTACCGAAACGTCGCCCGAACTGGACAGCAAATCAAAGTCGCAGGTACTCTCGAGAAAGTCCAATCAACCCACGACGAATCCGCCTACTACCAAGTTGTTGTTGGAACAGCCACTTCAGAAGAGGAGTACATCTGGCCCACCTAAAACTCCGCGACCGAGACGCCATCCAGAGCAGCGAAGGCATAATTTTCCGTGTGTTCGGCTACAGCCACCCAAAAGACAGCTGCATCTGCGACGCCGAATACGCCAGTTCAAAAATCTTCCATTCAACCGACCCAAGGGCGCCAAGAGAGGGCAGAAGCGAACTCTACTACAAATTCTACAACGACGAAGGCATGAAACTCGTCGCCAAAAAGTATCCACAATACCTAATCGACCATGAGATGCTTGGGCTAAAAATCGTCGGCGTCCCACAATACCTCATTGCGGAGGCAAGGCAGCCTCAACCGAGACTGCGGGAACTGCTAAAGCAGGGTCCAACTGACCAGTTGTTAGCGGCGATGGAGCGCGTTTTGGATATTGCCGCATCCAAATCAGGCGTGTCACCGCAGAGCTTTGGCGTTTTCGGCTCAATGCTGCATGGATTTCATCACCCCAGATACTCTGACATCGATTTCACCATCTATGGCATACCTGAGAACCGCAAGATATGTCAAACAATGGCGCAGCTTTACGCTGACAGCGCCTCAGGGCTTACCAACGAGTTCGCTTCCCAAGAAGCCATGGAGGGCAAACGGTGGCTATTCAAAAACTTCACAGTGGAAGACTTCGTTTGGCATCAACAACGCAAGTTCATCTACGGCTTATACGACGACCGCAAAAGCAGCGGCAGAATCATCAAAGCCGAATTTGAGCCCGTGAAAGCTTGGGAGGAAATCAAAAATGAGTATGACCCAAACACACGGATAGTTCAGAAGGGCTGGGTAAAGCTTAAAGCGCGTGTTACAGCGGACGACGATGGACCCTTTATTCCCTCAGTTTACGGCATCGAACCCCTCGAAGTGCTCAGCGGCCCCAAAGAAGCCCTTGAAACTTCGCGGGTTTTCAGTTACATGGAAGAGTTCCGCCAGCAGGTTCAACGCGACGAAACCGTCATAGTCGAAGGCAACCTCGAAGAAGTTCAATCGCCAAAGGGCAGCTTTAAGCAGGTTACCCTTACTTATTGTCCACGCTATTATGAGCAGGTCCTAAAAGCCCTGCATTAACGCCTAAGAACCATGTAGTCTTGAGGTTTATTGCCCAATATTAAACGGTAATGTTTGCCGCCGCTTTTCATGTCGGTTACCAACTCAGTTTTTCCCTGCGCCTCAATCCGCTCGCCCGTCTCTGCCTGCATGCAGAATCTGCCGCGGAAAGAAACCACCTCCACAATTGGCGCAAGTTTTGGTCCTTCAAGCACTTCCACATCGCGCAGTCCATAGCTGCAGGGTGTAAAGAGCGCATCTCTGCTGTCTTCAACGGTAGCGTTGATTTTGCAGTATCCGCTGTTCTCAAAAACAACCTCTCCATAATGCTCAGTGACTTCGCTCCAGTCCTTGACGAAGCGGATAAAATAGTCAGTACCCATAAACATGCCCTGAAATGATTTGCGTTCCTCAACCGCCTGAAAATCATGGAAGCTCATTTGGGTGTCTTTTGAGCGGAAGTCATAGAGTGTTTTAAGCTCCTCTGTCGTGTACGGTTTGAAGCCTGAGCCTTCGGTTTCTCGGAGTAGCTGCAGTGCCCTGTAGGCTTTGCGGCTGTTCAAAGCGCCATAGACAAGGGGGTCGATGTCTGAGGTGGCGGTTGTCAATCCAGCCATGATGGAGCCTGAAATGCCGATGGCGCTCCAGGGAATGTCAGCTTTCTCTTTAAGCGTAATTGCGAGACGCAGAGCTTTCTCCTCTAGTGGGCTATGGCTTTTTGCTGCCCTTAACTGCGCCAGTTTCTCTGTGGGCTGGTAGAGCTCGGCGATTTGGTCTGTTGGGACTTCACAGAGTGTTTCCCCGAAAACTGGGTCATAAACGATGAGGTCAGGGTGGTTTTTCTGTAGGTATGCAAAACGGTCGCCTAAACTGTAGACTTTGCCATAGGTGACTCCTCTGCCCTGCCTTGTACCAGCATCAGAGGGGATAAACCGTGGGAACGCTATGATTTTGTCTTTGGGGTGAACTAAGCCTTTAACGTCGAAAACCACGTTGCTAACTGTGCGTATTAAGTCTCCTTCGCGTGCCTTCATCTAAAGCCTCAAACTTGTGAGGCTAATTTTTTGGATACTTTAATAAAGGTTTTTTGCGGTCACATTCACTGTGACCCATGCAATGAGTAACTGCCAAAAAGCCCAGCATATATCCCAATGCCTCCAACTGGCGACACTGCTTGAAGTCAGCACAGAAAAACCCGGCAACGTCAGCTTTGCCTCCAGTTTCGAGGGAACCAGAGTAGAACATTTTTTGGCGTCAGCGGTCGCTGCTGGACCCAGCTTTCAGGAGGCAGCTTACCGTGGCATCATGGTTGCGGAGAAACGGCTGGATGTAAGCAAAGTCGGCGTCGGCGAACTAATCAAATCATGCGTGGCAAATGTTATGGCTTGGCAGCATGGTGGAAACACGATTTTGGGCACAGTTATGCTGCTGATGCCAATTGCGGTTGCCGCGGGAATGACCCCTACAAAGAACGGCTATGCACTTGATTTAGCGGCTTTACGCCGAAACATCGATGTCACAGTTAGGGCGACTTCAGCGTGGGATTCAGTGCATCTCTATGAGGCGGTTGACATTGCAGTTCCCAGCGGGTTGGGCGATGCACCAGACCTCGACGTAACCGACCCAAACTCCAAAGAACGGCTACTCAAAGAGAACGTAAGCCTATTTGACGTTTTCAAAATCGCCTCTGCATACGACGACATCTGCTATGAATGGATCAACAATTACCCCATAACGTTTGACTTGGCTTATCCATACTTGACTGAACAGCTCCAAACTAAACCTCTAAACATTGCGGTACTCAACACCTTCCTAAGGATTCTCTCAGAGCGCGCAGACACATTCATCGCCCGCAAAATAGGCAAGGATAAAGCCCTGCAGGTTTCGGCAGAGGCTAAAGCGGTGTTGGGTCTCGGTGCATTGGAGACGCCAGATGGTAAGCTGCGTCTAGCAGAATTCAGTAGGCAACTGCGTAGTAGAGGCAATGCATGTAATCCTGGAACAACCGCAGATCTAACGGCGGCAACGTTGGCGTTGGTGGCGTTAAGCGGTTACAGACCTTAAAGTAAGCGCACACAGACTTTTCTTAGCTAAACGATATAAGAATTGACTTACATAAGATATAGTGGATAATGCGCCTGTATGGATGCATGCTGTTTTGGCTGTTGCTGACTCCATAAGGAAAAGGTACACTACCCAGCATACTTTGAGGAATGGTGTCAGCGTTGTCTTTAGACCCATTGAATGCGCCGACAACGAGCGATTTAAGGAGTTTTTCAAGTCTCTGTCGCCAGCAAGCATCCACTTCAGATTCCTTGAGATCATAAAAGAGCTGCCCAACGAAACAGTCGAGCGCTTCTGCAAGATAGATTACAACCGAGAAATGGCGATTGTTGCCCAGCCGAAAGGTGAAGACAGAATTGTGGCGGTGATACGGTTAGTTCTTAATGACGATCGAAGGCATGGCGAGTTTGCCCTTGTGACGGCAGATGCATGGCAGGGGCTGGGGTTGGGAACTGAGCTTTTAGGTTATATCATAAAGATTGCAGGGGATTATGGGCTTGAGGGCCTTCACTGTTTTATCTCAAGCGACAATCTTCGGATGATTGGACTTGCCAAAAAAATGGGGTTCAAGGTAACATCAACGGACGATGATACTTTAAAGCTTGCTTTGTCGCTAGATGGGTCAGATTGTATCCCTATCGCTTGAACAGACGAGTGTATCAAATTAAACTTACGTAACTTTTAAATTGTTTCAGGATTGTTTCAGCCAACAATCAAACCGAGCCGTGCACATAGTATACTATAGAGGTAAAAAGAAATGAATACAAAATTGATAGTTGCATTGGTTGTTTTAGGCGTAGTGGCTGTAGCTCTGGTGGGTTTAGTTTCAGCCCAAATCACGGCTACCCCCAGCCCAAGTGCAGCGCCAAACGGCGCAGCCGCGTCTGCTAACGGCTTCATTGGCTGGATCGGCAGATGCTTCGGGTATGGAGCTGCACCCTACTATGGAGCACAGGGTCAGGTAGCACCGAACCTGCCAGCGAACACAACCGTGCCTAACCCATACGTTAACCCGCCAGTCCAGGGCTACTATGGATATGGACGCGGTTGCTGGGGCAGATGGCTACCATAAACCCGCTTTTCTTTTTTGTTTAACTCTTTCTTTCCTAATTTTGGGGACAGCAACCTTTAATTTTCTGTTAGAAGTATCCCATTCCGTGGAAAGAAACCAATTTCTTATTCTTGCCATAGCAGTTAGCGTTGCTTTGGCGATGCTTCTTGTTGGAGTTTACTTGTTTGCTAGCTCTAACACCAGCCAATTCTCCGGCGGTATGATGGGTCCGACTCCTACTCCCACAAGCGGCAATAGCAATCAAGTAATCGCTGTAATCTTAATCGCGGTGGCAGCTATCGCCTTAGTTGTAGCGGTGCTGTATCTTGCCTACTCAAAAAGCATCAAAGCACCTCGAATAGAAACTCGTCAGGTTTACCCCAAAGAGACCGTTCCATTGTCACCTCAACAAACAGCCTCCAAAGAAGAAGCTAAACCCTTCCAAGTATTCCTCTGTTACAAGAAAAGTTCAGGCAAAGACTACGCCGACCACCTTAAAACAGGCTTAGAAGAAGTTGGCATCCATACGTTTGAGGACTGCAAAGACATACCACAAACTGTGGATACTGAAGAAGGCTGGGCGAGGTTTCGTGATAATGCGTTGGCGGAGAGTAAATTTTTCCTCTTGATTATGACACCTGGGTTTGACTTATCTTCGGAGGTGGTTAAGGAAATAGGAATGGCTCGTAAGCAAGCTAACAAGACGTTTGTGTTTTTTAGGCATCGAAGCATGAGCAGGAAAATTGTAGTTAACTTGGGGGATGAGATGCTTGATATTGGAAAGTTGGAGCAGGTGTCGTTTGAATCCAAAGAGGAACTTCTTCGTTTAGCCATCAACATTCTGTCGAAAGACAAAGCCCAGTGAACGCTATTTTAATTGTCTGTTGAGCCACTCCTGCTGTGTCCTTAACTGTTGGTTTAGACGTTTTTGCTCTTCAGTTAATCCGCGATAAGCCAAATCTAGCCGTTGTTTTTCTAGCATTTCCCAGTGGAATTGACGCCGTTTCTGCCGTGCCTCAAGTCGCCTAATTTTCTTGTAATATTGGTGAACCAATGAGGTGCCAGCTCATCTGAGTTGTTTGTTTAGCCATTCTTCAAGGGTTTTAAGGTGCTCGTCACGTTGCGCTATTGATTCTTGGCGGTTCATGGATTCTTCGAGGCGATGTTGCCCTTCTTCTTGACGTCTAATTGCCTCACGGTGAGAATCAGACATGGTTTTTCACCATTTTATGATGGGCAGAACGGTTGATTTATGGGTTTTTAGGTGCGAGCGCACTGAACTGTTAGCGCTTGAATAGTCTATAGCGGATTTGTGCTTGTTGCCTTGCAGTCACAAGCCTTTAAACGGGTTCTTGAGTGAATTGTGTGATAGCTTTTTTGGAGGTGAAATGGTTGGTTGAGATTGACGTTCATAGAACTGAGCCGGGGGCAAACCAGACGACTAATACAAGCATAGATATCAACGAGATCATCGGGAAAATCCGCGACTTCGTCGGCAGCATCAAGGACATGTCAAGCGGCGCCGAACCCATGACCGTAAACGTGGAGGGCTTTAATGTAGCGGTAAGTAAGGACAAAGGCGAATACGAATTTGCCCTTAAATTGAACCTGGTGCTTCGACCCAAAGCGGTTGTAGCTGCACCAGCATAATAGGCCTTTTTCCTCTATTTTTGCGATAAATTTTTACCTCCAGCTACCCATACAGTTGGCAACGGAGGATTAAGTTTGGAGAAGAAATGTCAGGTATGCAAGAAACCCTTCACAACCTTTGATGCTAAAGCCAAATACTGCAGCCAAGCCTGCGCCAAAAAAGCTGGCAAATCAAAATAACCCTGTTTGGGGCAACAGCTATTTTTTTATTTTCTGTAATTTGTTTTTAGGGAAAACCTACGCTGGCGCCGCCTTCGCCCTCAACTCAGCCCGCTCAAGGTCTAAGCAGTCATCGCAGAGGTCAGAACTCGGCCGAATAGAACGTCTACGCATAACAACATAGGGGTACTGTCTGCAGTTTTTCTGCCAATGCCACCTGTCAGGTTCAGGTCCCTTAACATACTCGTCCATTCCATCCTCCAAAATAGCTTATGAAGCCACCGATATTTCTAACTATCGCTTAACAGCGGCAACTCAACCAGCACCGTTGTACCCTGTTTAGGTGTACTTTTTATAGAAATTTGACCGCCATGCGCTTCAACATTACGTTTGCAGATGGCTAACCCAAATCCCATACCTTTTGCTTTCGTCGTAAACAGAGGCGTCCAAAGTTTCTCAAGTGTTTCCGTTGTCATTCCAAATCCATTGTCGATAAAGGTAAAGATAACTTTTCCCTGGGCAACTTCGCTTTTAATTTGCAGTTCGCCGCCGTTTGGCATGGCGTCATAAGCGTTTTTTAGTATGTTGATGAAGCTTCTGCAAATCTGTACCTCATCTGCTTGGAACTCTGGGAAAGCTTCTGTTTGGTCAGTGACAGCGACATTTTTCGGCGGGATAGCAAGCATCAAGGCCTCTTTGACCAGAACCTTTGGTGTTACAGGTGTCAGGGATAATTTTATTTTATCTGAGTAGCAGTTGGAGAAATCTAGCAGGTCATTGATTATTTTGTTTGAATAATTGATGCTTTTGTCTATGCTGGCAAACATCGCTAAATCGTCGTTGTCCAGGCGACTGGCATGTTTCTTCTTTAAGTAGTATGCTGCGCCGCTGATACCTGATAGGGGGTTGCGGAGGTCATGTCCAAGCATGGTTGCTAATTCGCCGATGGAGGCTAACCGTTCAGCCCTAAGCAGTTTCTGCTCCATTTCCTTATGCTCAGTCATGTCATGTAAAACTAAAGCTGCGCCAACATCGTGTCCGCTGCTGTCGACAACCATTGAGCAGGACAGCATTCCAGTTTTGGTTTCGCCTGATTTAGTATGAAAAGTGATTTCGTGATTCTTGACTTCTCGCACTTTTACTAGGTGAGCCATAATTTGAGCTGAATCTGCTCCATTGGGAACGCAGGTTTTCTCTAGCATTTCTGTTATAGAGGTACCGAGCACATCGCTTTCTTTGTATCCGGTTAATTCGAGAAAAGCAGGGTTAACTTTGATTATGTTTCCTTTTTGGCTTACTAGGATGACGGAGTCGGGCATGGTGGAAAAAACGTTTTCAGCCGCAACTTCGGGTCGGAAGCTGAATAAATCATATTTCAGTATAGCTAAAACTATTAGTGCGCTTGTTATGGTGCCTGATATGTTGCCTAATACTGGGAATGGTATGCCTATAACTGGAAAAATAGAATCGGTCAATAGCGATATAACTATGGGTACTGCGAGTCCAGCACCTACGAATTTGGTTTGCTGCTTGCGTTTTTGGTCGATGACTTTGCTGTGGTAGCTTGCCAAGAAGAACAGGACCAGTAATGAAATCACCGCTGCCCATATACCGTCGAGTCTAGAAACGACGGAGTCGATTGGTACAGAAGGCATGTATCCCCATAGCGTCAATGCGGGCGCAGTTGATATCCAATTAGTGGTTAAATCAATTAACGAAAAAAGCAAGGCTGGAAAATACAGCGCAACATAAACGAGTTTATGCTTTAAAAATTCGCTTTCGGTAAATGCAAGCGTAAAATGCAGCATAACCGCGACTAGCAGAGGCCAAAGGAAAAGCACTTTATTCCAAAAAATTGCGCCAACTAGAGTCGGCGACTGAGACATCATAAAAGTACAGAATGCCCAGTAGGCGTTGAAGAGCATCATTGCCATGAAAAGCTTATTGATTAGTGCCTTTCTGTTGAGGAAGTAAACACTTACCCCTAAGGTAACTGAGATTGCGCTGGCGCATAGGGACAGTAAAGCGTAGAGATTCATGTTTTCCGTCGCTGTTTTTTAGGGTTTAAGCTATAGTGTGGGCTAAGCTTGCATGGTAGATATCAACGCCCGTTTTCGGATAAAATGGTATGTGTGAATGGCTAGGAATAACACGTATTCGATCACTGAATACTAAAGTTTGGACAGCGAAGGCTGCTGTTGCCTATTTTTCTATAGTTAGTTGTTGCCGAAAACCACCTATACTCTTCTTCTTCCAGTAGGCTTACCTTTTCTGTTTGTTTTGGCTTCGGCTAGTTTAGGCTGTTGCTGGTTGGTTGTTGGTTGAAATACAAGTAGATCAAGCTTCATTACCTGCTGTTTTTTTATTTTGGTTGTTGCCGTGGCCCCCTCTTATTTCATCTTCTTCCAGCGGGTTTGGCGGAAGCGCCTGTTTTGGCTTCGGCTGCTTTATGGGGCTGCAGGCTGGTTGTGGCTTATTCCGCAAGCAGATTTAGCCTCAAACATGCTTCTGCTTCCTAAAATAGAGAATTAAGCCTAAAACAGATGCGACTACCAAAAGTATCCCTGAAACCGCAACAACAAACAGCATCCCACTGATCCAAGCGGTGGCGGAACTCGGCTCAGGGCTGGGTTATCCGCAAAGAGGGCATGCTAGACTTCTAATATCAACCTGACGGTTTGAGGTTTAGCGGTAACTCCACAGTTATAGTTGTCCCCTGCCCCAAAACGCTTTCTAACGATATCTTTCCACCATGTGCAGTGATGTTACGTTTACAGATGACCATGCCAAACCCCATGCCTTTGGCTTTCGTGGTGAACAGCGGTGTCCATAGTTTTGCGATAGTTTCTTTGGTCATGCCACAACCGTTATCTTTGAAAGTTAACGTGACTTTGTCTGCGTCAGCTACACTTAACACTTGAATCTCACCCCCCTTGGGCATGGCGTCGAAGGCGTTTTTGAGGATGTTAATGAAGCTGCGACAAATCTTTGCTTCGTCAACGTAGAATTGTGGCGTATCTTTCGTTTCATCGATTATAGTGATGTTTTTGGGTTGCACTACAAGTGCAGTCGCATTTTTAATCAGAGTTTTAGGTGTAACCTGAGACAGTTCCAATTTGACTTCGTCGGAGTAACAGCTTGCGTAATCCAGTAAATCATTGATGATCTTGTTTGAGTAATCTATGTTTTTATCTATATTTTCAAACATAGCTTTTTCTTGAGGGTTAAGTTTACTATCGAGTCTCCGCTGCAAAAAGAAATTAGCATTACGAATGCCTGCTAATGGATTGCGTAAATCATGCCCCAACATCCCCGCCAACTCGCCAATGGATGCAAACCGCTCTGCCTTAAGCAGCTTCTGTTCAATAATTCTCCGTTCAGTCACATCATGCAAAACAAATGCTGCACCAACATCTTTCCCACCATTATCCGACACCATGGATCCAGATACAGTGCCGATTCGTTTTTCACCAGTTTTGGTATAGAAGGATAATTCATAATTCTTGATTTCCCTTACATTACGGAGATTTTCAATGATTGGTTGGCTGTTCTCCTGGTTTACGGTGTTTGTAATGCTTAGCATTTCGTTTAATGATTTTCCAACAACTTCTTCTTCGCTGTATCCTATCAAATCAATGAAGGCTCGATTAACTTTCATGATTTTTCCGTCAAGCCTAACTAGAATAACAGCGTCTGACATTTTGGAAAAAATGCTTTCAGCGGCGATTTCAGGTCTAAAACTGAACAGTTCAAATTTCAGAACTCCGTAGGCAACAAAGAATGTGGTGATGCTGCAGGATATTGCGCCTAAGCCGGGGAAGTCTATTTCTGCAAAAGGAAACAGGGAATCTGTAATTAATGCAAAGACTATGGGGATGGTGAAAGCGATAGCTACAATTTTGGTTTGTTGCTTCTTTGTTTTATCTTTTAAACTATTATAGTACCTTACAAAGAAAACAAGCATTAAGACTGCAACTGAACATGCCCAAATATTATCTAGCCAACACAGCAATGAATTGTTAGGTAATGTATTCTGATACCCCCAAAACTTCAATGTAGGTGTTGTACTGATCATGTTTGGTATGGTTAAATCAATCAACGAAAAGAACAATGCGGGGAAATAGAGAGCGATATAGATGAATTTGCTTTTTAATAAATTGCTTTCAGTGTAGACCAACGTGAAATGTAGCAGAATCGACATCAGAAACGGCCAAAGGAAAAGGGCTTTTTGCCAAAAGATGGCGCTTGCGAGATTAGGCGACTGAGCCATCATGTATAGGCAGAACGCCCAGTATGAGTTAAAAATCATCACTGCCAAAAAAAGCCTGTTTATTTTGGCGGTTCTGTTTAAAAAAAATACGCTTACTCCTAAAACAATAGAGATTGTGCTTGCAAAAAGCGACAGTAAGCCGTAAAGGTTCATCTATGGATCATCCTGTAAGAGGGCAATTTCTAGGTTAGCGAGCATATTTAGGAGTCTTGTTGTAACAACGGTTTTTTTGCAATAAAATAATTTGTGCGAGTATCTTGTGACAACATTTGTGGATTTTAATAATCAAATAAACGAGTGTAAAACGGCTTCATGTTTGCATGTGATGCTGCAAAGAAATCAGCATGCTTTTATCTGTGACAAACGAACTACTGTTAACGTAAACTTCAGTGCAGGTTGCATATGTATGGTTGAACTCAGATTGCAGGAACAGCAACTCCTCTCTGCAATAGACAAACTTGGCGGAACAGCATCAGTGGAAAAACTCGTCGAAACCTGCAACTTCCCCGACGCCGCCGTCATGCGCGCTGCGCTAACCCTGCAAGAAAAAAGCCTCCTAACCATACAAGCAGCCACCCAAAACATCATCAAACTCACCGCGGAAGGCAAAACTTATGCTCAAAACGGCTTGCCAGAACGAAAACTTATCATGGCCGTTGCAGAACTCGGAGGCACAGCAAATCTGCAGGAAGCAGCTAAAAAAGCGGGGCTTGAGCAGCAGTTTATTCAGATAGCGCAGGGCTGGGTTATCCGCAAAAAGTGGGCTTTTTACAATTCACAAACTAACACTTTAACAATCAACGATGCTTTCTTGCATCAAATGGCGATTCCGCAGGGTTGCGACGAAACCCTACTCAAGTATCTCGGCGAAAAAGAGCAGGCAGCCCAAGACGACCTCAGCGCCGAATTAAAGGATGCTGCTGACCAACTAAAAAAACGTAAACTAGCCACCATTGAGCCCAAAACTACACGCCTTCTACAAGTGACTGAGGCAGGAATGAAAGCTGTATCAGAAGTAGCAACCGCAGTCCCCGAAGTAACAAAACTAACCCCTGAACTGATAATTACTGGCAAATGGCGGGAAGTCAAACTTCAAAAGTACAATATAGCGGCACCAGTAGCGAAAACTTGGCCTGGCAAAAAGCACCCGTATTTGAATTTCCTTGACGAAGTGCGTGCTAAATTGGTGCAATTGGGCTTCCAGGAGATGACTGGCACAGCTGTTGAACTTAGCCTCTTTAACTTCGACGCACTCTACGTGCCGCAGGATCACCCTGCAAGGGAACCTAGCGACATATACTACATAAAAGACCCAGAATACGGCGACATTGAGAGCCACAAAAAAGCGCTAGGAAAAATAAAGGCAACACATGAAAACGGCGACAAAACGGGCTCCACAGGATGGGGCTACAAGTACTCCTTCGATGGCGCCAAGCGCCTAATACTCCGCGGACACGGCACCTGCCTTAGCGCCCGAACCCTTGAAACAGGCAAGTATGAAGTGCCAAGCCGCCACTTCTCCATCGCCCGCGTTTACCGCCCAGAAATCACCGACCGAACCCACCTGAGTGAATTCAACCAAGTTGAAGGTATAATCATCGATGAGAAACTAACTCTCAAAGACCTCTTAGGTGTCTTGGGCAAATTTGCCCTAGAGATTGCTGGAGCGGACAAAGTCCGATTCAAACCAGACTACTTCCCCTTCACGGAGCCCAGCGTAGAACTTAGCGCTTACAAAGAGGGATATGGCTGGATCGAATTCGGCGGTTCAGGCATATTCCGTCCAGAAGTTACGCAACCTTTAGGCGTTAAGGTGCCAGTTATTGCTTGGGGCTTAGGTGTTGATCGCCTCTTTATGATGCGCTCGGGCATCGATGATATTAGGATGATTTTTAGCCAAGACCTTGATTGGCTACGGAGGAAGCAGGTGACTTAGATGCCGACAATCGACGTTGACTACGCGGAGCTGCAGCGGAAACTGAAAGTGCAGCTGAACGGTGACATGGAAAAACTAGACGACATACTCGCTAATGTCAAGGCTGAAGTGAAAGGGTTTGACCAAAAAGAAGGCTCCTTGAGCATAGAGATGAAGGATACCGCCCGAGCAGACCTCTGGAGTGTCGAGGGCTTAAGTCGTGCTCTGCGGGGTTATCTTGGACAGGAAAAAGGGATAAAGCAGTATTGCGCTGGCGAACCAATCGTAGAAGTAAACGTGAACCCCAAACTTCACGATATACGCCCCTATATTTGCTGCTCAATCATCAAAGACATACACCTAAGCGACGACATCATAAAAGGCATCATGCATTTACAGGACAAACTTGACCAAACACAGGGCAGAAGCAGACAGAAAACCTCCATCGGCATCTACAACTTTGACCTCATAAAACCCCCCATTGAATACACCGCAGTCAAACCCTCAGACGTGCAGTTTGTGCCATTAGGCTTCACAGAAAAGATGAATTTAGACGAGATTTTGGAGAAGCATCCCAAAGGCGTCGAATACGGTCACATAGTCAAGAAAAACCCGCTTTACCCTATGCTTTATGACAGCGAAGGCAAAGTGCTCTCGTTCCCACCGATCATCAACAGCAACGATTTGGGTAAAATCACTGAGGACTCCCGCAACCTCCTTGTTGAAGTCACAGGTACCCTTCACAAGACAGTACTTAACACTTTGAACCTGGTAACTTTGGCGTTGATTGACCGAGGCGGCAAAGCCTACAGCGCAACCATCCACTACCCCAAAGGCGCCCAATACACAGAAAATACGGTGATAACTCCAAACTTCAACAACCGCCGCTTCGAACTTAGCGTAGGTGAAACCAACCGCCTCTTAGGCTTAAAACTGTCCGCTAAAGAAATCACCGATTTGCTAGGCGTCGCAGGTTTGGACGTTGAAAAAGCCTCTAAAGACTTGCTTACGGTGCTAGTTCCATGTTACCGTGTTGATGTCATGCATCAGGTTGACTTAATCGAGGATGTCGCAATCGCCTATGGCTACAACAACATAGAGCCGCTGTGGCGTGAACTGCCCACAACAGGCAAGGCTAAAGCTGACCAGCGCCTAATCGACGTTGCCCGCGACTTGATGGTTGGACTCGGCTACCAAGAAGCCCTCAACACCACACTTACCAATCAAGAAACACTTTTCAAAAAAATGAATACGCCTCCAACCCCAGTCATTGAAGTCTCTAATCCCAAAGTCATAACCATGACCTGCCTACGCAACTGGCTACTCCCAGGGCTCATGGAGTTCCTCAGTATCAACCAATCTGTCGAGTTTCCACAGAAAATCTTCGAACTAGGCAAAGTTACGCTGCCAGACATGGCCAAGGAGACAAAGACCCGTGACGAAGATTGGCTTGCAGCGGTTACAGCTCATCCGAACGCCAATTTCAGCGAGATAAAGTCGGCTCTGGATTCGTTTATGGCTAACTTTGGCGTAGAGTGGCAAATAGAAGAAACCATACATCCAAGCTTTATCGAGGGCAGAGTTGGCAAAGTTATCGTGAACGACGCAGAAGTGGGCGTTGTAGGCGAAATTAGCCCTCTGGTGCTTGAAGCGTGGAAACTGGAGAATCCGGCGGCAGCGTTTGAGCTACACTTTCAAGCTTTAGCTGAAGTGAAATTGAAGAAGCACCGCTAAAAAGGGCGTTATAGGACTTTCAGCGCTAGATTTGCGTTGACTTCCCCAATTACAGAATCGTCTAAGCCGATGTCTCTGAGCATACGGATCAGCAGACGCGCATCCACATGTTTGCAGTAGGGGTTCTTGCAGACGTAAACTTCGGCAGCGTACTTGTTAGTTTCAGCGTGGCAAGATGGACATTTAGAATACATACTTATCCATGTATAGATAAGCGGAAGTCATGATTATCTTTTTTGGAGCTTAAAACCATGACAGCGTCCCGTTCTTTCTAGCTGTTTTTAGGCACCAAGTGTAGACTCCGTATCCAAGCGGCACAATTATTGCGCATTGCAGCGCCAATATGAGTACTTCAGGCAGTATCATCGCTATGGTTGAACCTGTGAGCACCAGGCGTATGCTTGTAAAGAAGTAATACTGCGGTAAGACGTAGCTGATGGCTTGGAGAAGCGGCGGCATAACCTGCGGCGGAAACAGCACGTTACCGAACAATGTGGTGGCGATAGTTATTAGTGCAGTCACGGGGTCGCCCTGCTTAGTTACAATGAGGATGCCTGCGCCGATCATGCTGAACCCCAAGAAGGTTCCTATTCCAAGCGCCAAAACAACCAATGTCCCAGCAATATTAACGCTTAAGCTGACGCCGAAGAAGACAACGCCGATGGCAAGGTAAACTACCACCACTGCTGTGCTCCAGATAAACCCCCAAAGCGAGCTACCTACAATGAAGGTTCTAAGCCCAGTCGGCGAAACCAGCACCTCTTCCAAAGCCCATGGGTTGATGGTTTTCTGCACCAGCGTCAACGCCTGTGTGAGGTAACTGTTGAATGCTAAGCCGATAATGAGGTAAGTGGTTAAGCTCATGTTATACATTTCTGTGACGCTTTGGCTCACCGCGCTGGAGCCCAAAAACGCGAAGGATAATGCACCGAAAAGCGCGGTTGCGACGAGTATGGCGATGTTTGTTTTGTAGGTGCTGAAGCTGATCATATCCCGCTTCATGAAGTAATAGATTTTTTCCAGCTCCGCCCCGACGCCCAAACTAAGCCCTCCCCGTCAACTCAATAAACGCATCTTCCAATGTGGGTTCTTCCCGGCGGAAATTAACCAGCTTAATCTTTTCCCTGAAGAGGAAGTCAAAGATGGCTGGGACTTGGTCAACGCTTTTTAGTTCCAAACAAAAGCCCCTCTGATTACCCAATGCGTATTCGTCATTTTCAGTTAAGTTGGTTACAGCTGGAAGCGCCCGCATCCGCTCGGTCTGCTCAGGAGTAATAGTTTCTACTACTATGTAGATGAGTTCGCTTTCCTTAATCATGCCGCGGATAGCGTCGGGGGTGTCGCAGGCGATAAGCTGCCCCCCTCGGAGGATGCCGATTTGGTCACAGATTTGCGCTGCCTCCTCAATGTAGTGTGTGGTGTAGAGGATGGTTTTGCCTGTTTCCTGCACGGTTCTCTTCACAAAATCCCTTATGTTGCGTGAGGAGATAACGTCTAAGCCGACGGTGGGTTCATCCAAGAGCATAATCGGCGGATCCGGCAACAGCGTTCGCGCCAACGACAACTTGCGTTTCATGCCGCCGGAGTATTTCTGGAAAAGCACAAAAGCGCTGCCCTCGAGCCCAACAAGCTTGAGTACTTCCATTATGCGTTCATGCCGCTTCTGCCTTGGCACATTATAGATGGCGGCGAAGAATTCGAGGTTGCGGTAGCCGTTTAGGCGCCAAAAAAAGCCGCGTTCCCCAACACTGAACAGCGTGCCCAATGAACGTTTGACCTGCATTTGCTGCTTGATTATGTCGTATCCGTTGACTTTGGCGGTGCCGCTGTCAGGCGGAAGCAGTGTGCAGAGCATCTTGACCAGCGTGGTTTTGCCTGCGCCGTTTGGACCAAGAAGCCCAAAGAGTTGTCCCTTCTCTATTGTGAGGTCTAGGTTGTCTATGGCGTTGGTAGTTACGGTTTTTCGCCTAAACAGTGCCTTTCCATTGGTAGGCAACTTGGCTTTGAATGTTTTAGTAAGGCCGATTGTTTGTATGGCGTAGTCGTTTTGCAAGCTTTAACCTCAACAGCGCGGTTAGACAGGGCATTGTGCACAACAACCATTTTTGGGATTAATAGAAGGCTTAGTTTCGGCGTTTATTTGCCAAAAAAGCCTCAAATATCCAGTTACGCAACAAAGTAAGCATGTTGCCGAAAGTCGTTGTGTATAATTCAGTTAGCCTTGACGGCTCAATTAAGGATTTCGACGTAGACATCGCATTGCACTACGAAGTTTTAGGTCAGATGGGTGCAGAGGCACTGCTTGCTGGCTCCAACACGGCTAAAACTGGAATAGAATTATTCATGAAGACTGTGCCGCCTGAAGAACCAAGCGACTACACTAAGCCTCAAGTGGAAGATGGCGACGAGAGACCGCTGTGGGTTATAGCTGACAGCCGAGGCGTCATGCAGGGGCTTATGCATGTGCACCGAAGGTCAGGCTACGCCAAAGACATAGTCGTGCTGGTTTCAAATAGCACTCCGAAGGATTACTTGGATTACTTGAAGGCACGCAACTATGACTACATCATCGCAGGCACAAACCACGTAGACTACAAGGCAGCTCTCGAAGAATTAAACAGGCGTTTTGGCATAGAGGCGATTGTAACTGACAGCGGCGGCGTTTTAGCTGCGGTGCTCCTTGAGCAGGGACTAGTGGACGAAGTACAGCTACTTGTAGCCCCTCAAATTGTTGGCAAAAAAGCAGTAAACTTATTCCGAAGCCTAAACCAGCCAGCAAAACTGGAGCTAATGAAAGCTGGAAACATTAAGGGGCATGCATTACTGGTTTTTAGAGTATTAAAAAAGGCTTAGACGATCTGGATTTTTTTGCCAATAGCAGTGTTAACGTTCCGCTCAATGGTGCGTTTGAGGTTGCTGATTTTGTCCACTGTTTCCTGATAAGAGTTAGCTTTGACGGTTTCATGTGTTTCGACACTGGTTTTTCGGGCTTTAAGCAGGTTAACTTGTTCTTGATACTGCGCTAAGCTCTGGTTGATTTCATCCATCTTTGAGGAAGCCAATAGGTGGTCGCGGTTTGACGCCATCTCTTTGCAGCGTATCTGTAGGCTATCCAGCGAATTCTTATGGAGAAACTCCTCAATAGACTGCTCAGCTTTACGCGCTTTCTCCGGTTTAAGTTTAAGCGTATCCTTTTCTATCATGCCCTCAAGTTTCTCTAGGATTTGCTTTAACTCAGGGTAACCCTGCTGCTCCTGAACCAACGCATCAAAGGGGCGATCAAGATACTGATTGATTTTCTGGAGTTCATCAGGGGTTATGCCTCCGCCGCCGCCTGAAGTGGCAAGCGCCTGCATCTTGATAAAGGGCTTCTGAAGGTGGCGCAGGGTGTTTTTGAGTTCATTGCTTAAGGTTTCTATTTCGGCGTTTACCAGGTTGAGTTTGTCGATGGGTCCTTGGCTTTTTAGTTCCTCAATTTTCTTTTCTAATTCTGCGATTTCTTGTTCGAGGGGGACGCGTTCGTTTTTTATCTGTTCTTTGTCTTCTTGAAGGGTCGCGAGGCGTTTTTCAACATCTTGCAATTCATTTAGTTCTAGTAGGGCTTCTTCGAGTGTTTTGGTTTTAACGTATTCTCTGGTGACATAGTCGTTTAGTGTGTTGTATGCTTGTTTGGTTTTTTCATAGACTTGGAGGAACCTTCGGCGGTCCATGATGAAGAATGGTGAGATACGTGGGAACCAGTTCTTGATGTCGATGTCTGTGACTAGGAGGACTTTTTGGATTTCCTGTGTATAGCGGTTCATTGTGTCGTAGGAGACTTGTTCAGGCGGAGTTTGTTTTTTAAGTCGGTCGAGGAAAAGTCTGGCGAGTTTGTTTAGGGCTCGGGCGCGGTTGTAAACTTTCATGTTTCTTTTTTCGATTTCTTTGGTACTTATGTCAAAGAGTAGTTTGCTTTGGTCGGCTAGGGCTTGTACTTGGAGGTTCATGTCGTCTCGGAGGTCTTTAGCTTTGGCGTGGACGGGTGACAAGACGGCGTTTGTTTGGTTTTCTAGCCAACGTTTAGCTTCATCCGATGTTGAGAACTGGAGGGTTGTTTCCGTCAACACGCTTCACTTACCTAAATTGTTGCGTGGTGGTTTATCAATTTTAGCCCAAATACCCTCCAGAACATACTCTTTTTTGAGTAGCTACTCTTAAATAGGTAACCTGCCTGATTAAAGTCGAAATACTATGCAAACCAAGACTTTGACCCTGACAATAATCTTTGCAGTCCTAACCATAGTCCTCAATCCCGAAATATCGAAAATCCAGTTTCCTGCACCATACGCACCCTTCCTTATCTACCAAATCTGGGAAATTCCTATCGTAGCTGCTCTCCTGTTACTGAACCTGAAATCAGCAGTAGCCATAGCAGGATTAAACGCTATAGTCTTATTCGCACTATTCCAAGGTGCAAGTCCACTAGGGCCATTTTATAATCTAATTGCGATCCTCTCGATGCTGATCGGAATCTACCTTGCGCACATACTCTTTTCCAAGAGACTTCAAAAAGACGACAAATCATCTGCGTGGAAATACAGCGCAGCATTGGCAGCAGCTTACACGGGATTCGGAATTGCGTTTAGAACCTTGGTTATGAGCGCTTTTAACTATCTAACACTTCAACTTCCGCCCCCTGTTGGCTATGCGCTTCCCCAACAAGCCGTAGTAAGCTATTATGTGCCTGCTTCAGGCATATTCAATGCAACACTTGCGCTTTATACAATTCCACTCGGCTACTTTATAGCAGTGGTAATTAAGCGAAACTTAAGACATGCAAATATGGTTTGATAAAGAGAAGAAAAGTTAGAAACCTAAGGCTTGCGAGAGCACCTTAGGATTTATTTGTCCCGCCCTAAATGTTCTGCCTGTTTTGGCATTGTTTATCATGAGCAGGGCTGGGGCGAATAAGCCGTGGTCGATTTTGTAGAAGTCTTTGTCTGCTTCTCGGAAGATTTGGAGGAAGGGTTTGCCGTAGTCTTTGGATGCCATTGAGGGGGCGTCGTTGATTATTTTCTGTAGCGCTGCTTCGTCGTCGTAGTCAACGGTTAGGTAGACTGTGCCGCCGTAGAGTATGGCGTCGTTGGTGCGTGCCATGGCGACTTCAAAGTCTGTGCCCACAGGGGGAATCGGTGCGTAACCCATTGCGTAACGGATAATTTTTGGGCTTAATCCCAATGTGCGGAGTTTGTGGATTCCGACTTCGACGACTCTTCCTGCGACCTGTGTTAAACCTGCTGCGCTTGCGGTAGGAGCAGCAACAACAATTAGATTCTGTGCTGATATGTTGCTTGTAGTGCATACTTTTTCGATAAGCACGTCTGACGGTAAAGCGTTGGTTTCTAAAGTGAGAACTGCCTTGTCGCTCTGGTCTTTGTACCCGATTTCCTCATACATATCTTTGGGTTTTAGGGCAAGCGCTCGGACAGGACCAGAACCGATGGCGATGTTGTCGCCGTCTTTTATGCGCCAACCCGCAAACTGAGACCCAAGCATAGTGATTGCTGGATGGTCTGAAGTGACCGTTATGGATGGAAAAGTTATGTCGCCATAAGTTTTGAAGCCAAGCTGGGCTTTGGCTGCGCCACCCAAACATAATTCAGTTAAAAGTTTACCTGCGGCAAATCCACCGGGCGCTTTAACACCTGCGTCGATGATAGTGGCTCCTGCAGTGGATTTAGTGATTTCTACGCCATAGAATTCTGGGTTATCAAGGAATTTCTGGGCTTTTTGCCATGCTAATTGGTTTACGCTTAATGCTTTAACCATACGGTTTCACCTAAAGGCACCTTAAGTGGGATGGACTCTAAAATATTAAAGGTAACGCCTTAGGTTGCAGGCGAGATGCTTGCGCCGCCCGAAGTATCGATTCTGCCCAGGGTTGGGTTGCCTTTGTAGTGGAGTTGTGAGCCGCCGCTTAAGGATGCGTTTAATGTGCCGTTGAGGTTAACGATGCATTGGCTTCCACCGCTCATGTCGACAGAGGCGTTTTGCACTGTGAAATTTGATAGGTTTATGTTGGAGCCGCCTGAAGCCGTCACAGTGAGGTCTTTTGCTGACCCCGCCATGGTGACTCGGCTGCCACCTGAGAGGTCAACCAGCAAGTTATCTGATGAGTTAAATTCCTGTGAGGTCAGCGTAGAACCGCCAGATAAATAGATGCTTCGTAAGTAAGGCATTGTGACTTCAGCTTTTAACTCGGTAGTCTGGTAGCCAAAGCCCGGCTTGAGCTCCAGTAGAAGTGTATTTCCCTCTTCACGCACGTTCAGATACTGTATAAGGTTATCGTCGGTAGTAACTTTGACTCCGTAAGTGCTTCCCTGTGTTACTTGGACAGTGAAGCCGCCGCTTGCTGAGACAGCGGTGAAATCGGTTAAGTTATACTGCTGGGTTTGCAGGTGACCTGAACCGACTTGCCCAAAAGGCATCTGGAAACCAGGTAAGACTCCAATTGCAAGCAACGCCACCACAATGATTGCTGCCGCGATAATTACTCCAGCTACCGCGAACAGGGCGGTGGGGAAAAACCTGTCTTCATATCTATACGGTCGATGTGGCGCCTGTGCTGTGACGGGTGTGCCGCATTTTGGGCAATAAGCCATGCCCTCTTCTAGTTTGGTTCCGCATTTCCAGCAATAACCCATAACTACCCCTAAAGGGATGTTTGCAGTGAAGACAATATAAAACTTTCAGCCTAGCCAATTTATTTGCCTGTAGGTCCAATATTTGGTCGTTTGTTTTTTTCTATTCAGTTGTTGCCGAGACCCCCTCTTTTTTCAACAACAACCAACGGGTTGCGTTGGCGATTGCTTTTTGTTTTCACAAGCACTGTTAGATGGCGGGTTGGTTGTGGAAGCCGCCGCAAGCAGAATGGTTTTGCTGGGTGGAAAAAAGTGCCTGTTCGGCTATTTGGGTATACAATATTGTTTAGTATCGGATCGGATTAATTTTGGAGTTATCTGATACATTCTGATATCGGATAGCTTTTAACTAAAAAACAGACGCTAACCCTAATCCGAAGTTTTTCTTACTAAGTCGTCGGTGTATAAGTAAAGCGGACTTCCGCCGTGCTGAACCGCTGATACATCCTGTACCGGTCACGGGTATCGCGGCCCTCAAACGCGTAGGACGAGATGGCTTCCCAGAGGAAAACCCAGCCGCCGATAGCAACAACATCAAACAGGGTAACCAACAGCGGATTGGTCGAAATCGCCGCCAAGGAATAGGAAGCCAGAATCAGAAAAAACGCCACCACCCCATAAGCCACACTCCGCTCAATGCCCCGCCTGATCTTCTTCTGCAGCGAGGATCGGACAAAGGTAAAGTAGGTTTTCAACCCCACTTTAAGCCGCTCCTCCTTAAGTGGGTCCTGTCTTTCCTGCTCCACATTAAACTGCAATATAATATCGTATTTTAGCGGGATATCGCCTGAGGAGTCTTCGAGGAAAATCCGCAGGTCGTGGTCAAGGTCCCGCCTCCGCCAAGGCGCAGAATCCAACTCATTAAAAACATCAACATAGTGGTCCAGCGCAATACTGATGATAAACGCACCTGTCTGTTTGTCTTTTTCGTAGATACGCTCTAGGGTTCTCTCATCATGTTTCATAGAAAAAACCATACATAGAAACTAAAACAAAGAAAACTTATACCCCTTTCTTTAGCGATGAAAACCATGGTTTTCGCCGATGGGTTTCAAGCTATTGCAGATTTGTCTTCTTCTTCCGCATACAATACCCCATACCAACCAATTCCTCTGCCTGCCGCGACAAACCAGTAGTTTATCCCAAGCAACAGAGCCACACCCATGGGGATCGGCACAAAGAACAAAGTCACCGTTGCAGTCGTCCTGTCTAAGCCTAAGACTGGGGCTGATGGCGACGTGGCGGCTAGGGCGATTCCGACTGCGGTGATCCAGATGATTGTGGCTAAGGTGATGGCGAAGCAGGCTATGGCTTTGTGGTAACTTTTACTGTACTTTAGGTATCTCTTCATTTTATTCTCTACCCTCCTGTCCACTAATGCACTGGAGATGATGATTTACTTTGATGTGTTCAGCTTAATAACTGTTATGTGTTAAGACTCAATAGTTTAACACGTTGAACAATAGGAACCTGAGCACAGAATAGAACACTGCCGCTCAGCCACATAATGGATAAAACCCAAGTAACCAAGTATTGTTCAATAACCCTGAAATCAGCGTATTAATTGCCCAATTCGCCTATAGCACTCACCCTCCTTTAGGTTTCTGCAGAGTTTCAAATAGGCTTCCAATACGATGACCGCCCCAACTATCAAAATGGATGCCGTTTCTTCGTTTCGTTTAAATATTAGACTGTTGACTATGCATGTGCAAAAAGAAGGAATATCTACAGTATGGGTTCCAAGTCTCCAAGAGGCGAATTCGCCGCAAGGCAATTAGCTAAGAAACGTAAGAATTTCCGTTGGCACGATAGGTACTTTAACAGACGCATGTTGATGCTAGACGAAAAAGTTGACCCCATGCAGGGTGCACCACAGGCTCGAGGAATCGTTCTCGAGAAGGTCGGTGTCGAGTCTAAGCAGCCCAACAGCGCCATCCGCAAATGCGTCAGAACACAACTCATCAAAAACGGCCGCACCATCAGCGCATTCCTACCCGGAGACGGCGCACTCAACGTCGTCGACGAACACGACGAAGTAGTCGTGGAAGGCATCGGCGGCACCAGAGGCGGCGCTATGGGAGACATCCCCGGTGTCAGATGGAAAGTCGTCATGGTTAACGGCGTGTCACTAAACGAACTCGTATATGGACGTAAACAGAAACCGGCAAGGTAAGTTTTATGAGTACACAACCAGTCGCTCAACCCCAAGAAATCATGCTTTTCCAGAAATGGAGCTTCAAAGATATAGCAGTCAAAGACATAGGGCTCCAGCGCTACCTCAACCTTACACCGATGGTTGCCCCGCACAGCATGGGCCGCCACGAGCACCAAAGATTCCGCAAAAGCAAAGTCAACATCGTAGAACGCCTAATCAACGGTTTAATGCGGTCAGGCAAGAACGCAGGCAAAAAAGCCAAAGCAACCAACATCGTCAAAGAAGCATTCGAAATCATCAACGCAAAAACAGGCAAAAACCCAATCGACGTCTTAGTTCAGGCAGTGGAAAACAGTGCTCCATGTGAAGATACCACACGTATCAGCTACGGTGGAGTCGTCTACCACTTATCCGTTGACGTTGCGCCGCAACGCAGAATCGACCTTGCACTGCGCCATATCACTGAAGGTGCACGTTTAGCCAGCTTAAACACTCCCAAAAGCATACAGGAAACGCTTGCAGACGAACTACTGCTTGCAGCAGCTAAAGACATTAAATCCGCAGCAGTTGCCAAACGCAACGAAATTGAACGCGTTGCACAAAGCAGCAGATAATCAAATCAACAATTCTTTATCTTTTCTTATTTTAGACTAAACGATCCACGGCTAAACCTTAGCATGGATCTCTATTATGTCGCCGTCGTCTAAGACAAAGTTTAACCCGACTTTTTTGGGGCTGAACGGCAGGCGCTTGGCCCATACCATCGCGAACATGAAGTTAGCCAGCAGCTCCTTGTGAATGTTGGTGGCTAACTCGTTGACGGTGGCTCCTTTGCGTAGGGCGAAGGGGTGGTCGCTGTGAGCTTTTTTGCCCGGTTCTTTAGTGTAGACGCGAATAATTCCCAGCGAGTCAAAAATGGCTTTGCCTAACTCTTGAATGCCAAGCTTACGTTCACATGACATTGGAACAATAGGTAATCTTCCATTGACATACGCCTGGAGCGCTTTAAGGTTGGGTGCTGTGCCCTTGATGTCTAACTTGTTAGCGACGATTACGGCAGGTTTATAAATTGTGTTTTCGTAGATGGCGTTCTCTACATCCTCCAAGGCTACGTCGCCGCTGATCTTCACCACTGCATCAGTGATACGATAATCCTTAAGCAACTCCTCTACATCACGATAACTACAATCAACCAATCGGCCAGTAACAATAACACGCAGTCTAGAACCAGCAGGGCGCCGATCAATCTCCACTCGGCCACCTGACGCCTTAGTTACCAGCACTCGGCTCTTCTCCAACTCTGCCAAAAGCAAATCCAGCTGCTCCACAGGATCGCAGCTCATATCAAGCATCAAAATCACGCCGTCAGCGTTACGCGCCAACCCCAACGTTACGTTACCGCCAGCTTTACCCTCCGCGGCTCCCTCCATAACGGCGGGTGCCTCCACAAGTTGATACTGGATGTCTTTATAGGTCATGATTCCCGGGACTGGTTCATGGGTGCTAAACGGTGTTGGAGTAACCATAACTTTGGAGTTTGTGGTGGCGTTCATGAGGCAGCTTTTGCCAACGTTAGTTTTGCCGATTAAAACTATCTGGGCTGAGGCGCCTTTTTCAATGAAAAGCTTCGGTCCGCCGCTACTTTTTCCGGTACCCTTGCGCTTTTTATCTTCCAGGTCTTCGCGGATAAGCGCTATTTTGCGTTTGATTTCCCCTCGAAGCTTAAGAGTGCCCTTGTGCTGGGGAACATACTTCAGGAATTCTATCATCGCCTCCATTTTTTCTCGAGGCGTATGCGCCGCTTCTACTTCCTCCCACTTATCCAATGCTTCAGGCGGCAAGTTAGTTGGCATATAAACTTCGCAGATAGATACGTAGACTCGTCTTTAAGACTATTTCTCCAAGAAACACCCTTCAGAAACGAGAAAACCACACTCGGCTTTCTGACTATCTAAAGTCACAGGCGCAATTGACTTAGCTTTTACTCTTTAGTGGTGATAGTGGTACAGTCACAAAGTTATATTAGCGGCTTTTGGCTGCTAAAATGGGTGACTTTCTAACAGGTGAAAAACAGCAAATGAAATTCTATTTAAAATTAGCTTTGGCACTATGTCTACTATCGCTTTTCCTCTCGATTACTGGCGTGTACGCCCAAACTAGCCTTACCTCAGTCACAAGTCCCACAACCACCAACCTAAACTCCGTCTGCGTCGTAAACAACGCCACATCAGGCACCCCCACCAATGACTTATCAATGCTTAACGCTTGGGCAGTTGGTGACGGCGGAACCATCCTCTTTTGGAGCGGCAGTTCTTGGTCAACTGTAACCAGCCCAACAACAATGAACCTCTACTCAGTCGTTTTTGATAGCCCCACCGACGGATGGGCGGTAGGTGGCAGCGGAACCACAGGGATCATCCTACGCTATAATGGTACATGGAGCGAATGGACGGCAGTTAGCTTCAGCGGATATGCAAATGCAACCGATACAGTCAACGGCACCCTATACGGGGTCACCGTTTCAGGCGACGGCATGACTGGGTTTGCTGTAGGTTCAAACGGCATCGCACTGTACTGGGATGGAGCTTCAGACACTTGGTTTGGATTTACAAACGTTTCAACTAATACCCTAAGAGCCGTCGGAATGGCGCATGACTCAACTGATGCATGGGCAGTCGGCGACAGCGGAACAATCGTCCACTGGGACGGAACAAACTGGACACCAATGACCAGCGGATCAACAAGCAACCTCTACACCATTCAAATGTTTAACAGTACAGCGGGATTCGCAGCAGGCGGAGCCGGAGACAACGGTTCAGTCTTAATGTTAAGCGGCACCACGTGGTCGCCTTTTACCAGCTTTAGATTCGGCGGAGGCAGCGGCGCTTTAACAAGCAGCCTTAACTCGACAGTCTATTCTATGACTTTGGCAAACACAACTTCAGGATGGGCTTGCGGCAGCAGCGGATTCACAATGTACTGGTCTGGAAGCGAATGGGACTGCAACTCTAACCCAGCAACCGGCAACCTCAAAGGCATCTCTATGGTTCACGGCAACGGCATCCAAGCGTGGGCTGTAGGTGACGGCGGGACAATACTTGCTTTCAATGGTGCAGCTTGGGTTCCAGAGCTTCCGATACTGGCAATTCCAATCCTGATGGGTATCGGCTTGCTTGCTGTTATCTTCGGTAAAAATAGACTCTTCAGAAAACAAGTAGCTTTAAAGTAGACATAGTTAACTTCCCTCTTTTTCCTATTCTCCCAGAGTTTTTTAAAGGAAATTCTAAATGATAAGGCAGCGTTTAAGCAGCGATTTCTTGCTTGTTATTCTATGTGTTTTGATTCAGTTACCGCTGGCTATCTTTCTTGGTCACTATTATGACCAACGCATCTTTTTAGATACCGGCTACTTGGTTAGCGCAGGCTTAAATCCCTATCAACCTCACCAGATAACTGTTTTTTCAAATCCGGATTTAATAGGGACAAATCCTATCATCGGGTATCCGCCGCCTTGGCCTCTACTTTTAGGCTTTATCTACCGTTTAACTTACAATATTACTCCGAACCTTTTTCTTTACAACTTTGCCTCTAAAATTCCGATAATAATAGCAAATATCGCATTAGCTTACGCCACAAGGGCGGTAATGCAAAACCTAAAGATGCCTCCAAACAAGATACGGTTTGCATGGTTATTTTTGCTTTTCAACCCCTTCACATTGCTAACGACCACTGCATGGGGTGAATATGACACCCTAATAGCGTTGCTGTGTCTTGCATCAATCTATCTTCTAAGCAAGGGTATACAGAAAAGGGGCACGTTACTGCTGTCACTTAGCGTTGTTTTAAAGCCGATATCTCTTCCACTTATCGGTTTACCTTTAGCTTCCCAAAATCGAAGCCCCAAAAAAATAGCAGTTAACCTCTCAATTATTGCAGCAGTGATCGTTTCGCTGTGGTTTTTGCCCCTTTATCTGCTGGATTGGATAGTTCATATAGCGCCTGATTTGGTTACACCCTACTTCAAGATGGCAGGAGGCATTACCCTGTTTAATATTGTTGAGCTTTTCCAGCCAACAGAGACTCTTCCGGTTGGCTTCGAATTTTTGGGTTATCTGTGGATTGTTGCTTTGTTAGTGGGCTACTTTTTTGTTTATCGCCACCCCCCTAAAACTACTGAGGGATTGGTGGAGGCAGCTGTGGGTTTGCTGCTGCTTTTCTTTCTGACGCGGTCTTGGCTCTCTGAACCAAACCTCAACCTGCTATTTCCTTTAATGCTGATTCTATTCGGCTTTGGCAAAATCAGCAAAAAAACAATACATCTGCTCTGGATTATTCCGTTTGGGTTCCTGTTTCTTAATTATGCTGCTCCACAGCTATTCTTTTTAGTTGACCCAGCTGTGACTTCACAGATAGCTGCCTTTAATTTGCAGTGGGGGATCTGGCGTGTTTTGGCTAGGTTTGGGCTGACGGTTTTATGGTTTATGTTTGCAATCAAAATCGGATCTGATCTGCTAACAGGAAAAGCATCAGCGCCTCTAAGCGACATAGGTTTTAAAGCTGGCAGTTAGAACGTGCTGAACCAGCAAACTTTGTCCTTTAATGTTTTATGTATCTTGTTAAATGCCTGAGGCTTAGCTAACATTGCGAGAAAAACACAGAGGATCAGACTGACTATTAAGCCGAAGATGCCTCGGGCAGTCCAGATCAGGGGATACTTGGGGTCTAACCATTCGAGGGTAAGCAGAGACTGGGGCCAAAATTGTTGAAGCAGCGGCTTAAAGACGAATGGTCCCCAGTTGAAGGTAATAAACCCGAAAACCGCCAGTTGGGTAAATATCAAGATGTATGTATAGATTTTTTTGGGGTTGTAAGCGAATATCTGAAGGAAAATGAATGGCAAGGGATCAAGAAGCGTTTGCTCGGTAACCCAACTGTAACTTAACATAAAGACTAAGTAGAGGCTGATTATCGCTAAATTGAACTGGGGTTCTTTGAGTGCTGGTTTTCTGAACCAGTAAAGAGCGGTTACAGCGGTGACTGGAATCCAGATATAGCGTAGAAGCCACAACCCGCCGACGTCAAGGTTTAGAAGGCTTGTGAAGCTAAAGAAATTCATGCATCCGCCTTGAATCTGCGGTATATCTGTTTGGGAGACAGGTGTCCAATAGAATATGGTACGTATAAAATAGGTGAAATCCCACTGGTAAGCGGCGAAAACAACGAATGTAAAAACTGTCGGCAACATGCAGGCGTAGAGCGTAAATTTTGCGGCTTCTCTTCGGCTCTGATTCTTCCATATGAAAGCAATGAAAGCAGGCAAAACAATCAACGGGTAAACCTTCAAGGCAACCGCTATCCCAAGCAGCACAGCGCCAACGCTGCTCCGTTTACTAACCACAGCATAAAACGCTAAAAACGTCAACAACGCACTTAGCATGTTGATTTGGCCCCACGCAACTGTAATGTAAATGAAAAAAACCCATGTTAGAGACAGCAGAAAAATTTTTTGTGAAGTTGCCCTGTTGAAACGTGTTTGAGAAAATTTTAAGAGGGCAAAGGCAAGGCCGAATTGTGCCAGCATCAAGGGCAGCTTTATGATTAGCCGCCAGACTTCCATGTTGTTTCCTAATGCGCCGTAGGCTTGGTAGGCGATGAGGCACCAGAATGCCCACAGCGGCGGGTACCCTAAGTGGTCGTTGGGCAGGTAGATGTTGGTTCCTTGGCTTAGCCAGGCGCCTGTGTTGAACCATATGTTCATGTCGTATTCGAGGGCTGTCCACATGGATAGGACTGCTTCAGCTACAAACAACCCAACGATTAGCAGCACTAGAAAGTACTTGTTCCAGAAGATGTCTCTCAAAAGTTTGCAATCCCGAGATTCAACGGTTTGCCTCTACTTGTAGTAGCTAGCTGAGATGTCATAAAGGTTTTTACCCTCCCCACGAATGGTATTACAGTGCTGTCTTTTTTGGTTAATCAGATTACGGTAGGTATTTGTGCTTATAATGAGGAGAAAAATATAGCTAACCTGCTAAATAACGTCTTAACCGCGCAAGAGTTGCCCTCGGATTCGGAGGTTTTAGTTGTTTGCTCAGGCTGCACCGATGCAACAGCCGAAATAGTCCAAGCCTACATGGCGCAGGATCCCCGGGTAAAGTTGCATGTGGAGAAGCAGCGGAGGGGCAAGTCCTCCGCAATCAACTATATCTTAGCGAACGCAGAGGGCAGCGTCATCCTCTTTGTCTCCGCTGATACTCTCCCAGTTAATGGAAGCTTCCGCAGACTGATAGAATGGCTAGAAAACCCTCGCATAGGTATTGTCTGCGGTAACCCCTTGCCCATAAATCCCCCCACATCCGTAGTTGCCCAGTTAGTGCAGTTGCTCTGGCGCTTCCATGGTCACGTGTTCGGGGAACTTAATGATTCTGGGCTTGCACGGCATGCCACAGAGATGTTTTGTATCAGAAAAGGAATAATCAACCATATCCCCACCCAAACTGTCAACGACGACGCATACATCGCCGTCACCGCCAAAGAAAAAGGCTGGCTAATAAAATTCGATTCTCAATCAAAAGTTCTAATCTGCGGTCCCGTCACCTTCAAAGAGTACTTTGCGCAGCGCAGAAGAATCCTCTTTGGTCACTATCAAATAAGAAAATTAACTGGTCGATCACCCCAGCACCTAATGCATATGCTGCCGCTGTATCCCCTAAAAACTATAAAGTTACTACTCTGGCTTTTAACCAAGAACAAACCAGTTACCACCGCAATTTTTTTGTTCACAGAGTTATGGGTAAACCTGTTTTCCATCGCTGATTTTATTTGGGGAAAAACATACTTCCAATGGCCCGCCCTTTCATCAACAAAGAATGCGGTTACCCCCCTGAAAAATCAAGCTCTCTCTACAGAGGTTCAGCTTTGACTATCCAAATAACCGTTCCCATTGAGCAACCAGCCGCCGAAGACGCAATAACAGTAGACCTCTCTGAAAAGTTGTCTCTTAGACTATACCGAGATAGTCGCCCATGCTGTATGGAAACTGGAGTGCTTCAGAAGGGGCTTGTGATGTTGTGGGGTGGACGGGAGTTAATTGAGGAGGGCGTAGGGTTTGGCGTTCCCGTGGTGAAGTATTTGGATAAAACCTTTTTTTCCAGCCAAGCCGAAGTAAAGCTACGAATAATTGGCGCCGAACCTGTTTTAACTAAAACTTTTACGTTGGATACGGTTTCAGTAAAGAAGCTGGGAAAAGCAAGCTACATCGACGACGCCTTGTATTCTAAAGTAAGAAAAACCTTCCAGCTTCTATACCTTAAACATAACACAATCAAACCCTTATTCAACAAGATCATGGAGCTACGTGAACTCGCACACATAAAAACCGAGTTTATCAATGCGCCACCACGAGGCGCCATAACAGTAACTTACCGATGCTTACCCAACGCAATTGAGGTCCAAGCGGACTTCTCCAAGTTAGCCTTAAACAAATGCACTGAAATTCTGCTTCTAAACGAGCAGGGTTCAGGCGTCTTTCAGAAATACCTTGACTCAGGCGGTGCCTGCCTGGTTGGCAACGAAATTGGCGCATGGGAGAAAGTCGATGCTGACATGGCTGCCCTGCAGAGTCCTAAAGGTCAGCTCGGTTTTAGCTTAAAAAAAGTTGGTGGCGCCCAGCTTTTTAGGGGTTATGAGTGTACGCGGAAACGGTTTTCGTGGGTGGGTTTGAGTTATTCGCTGTTACCCCGTCAGGGTGTGTTCCGCTATAACATCCAGTTTAACTACAAGAGAAACCAGCGGTCTACACAAATGTAGTTTATTTCTATTTTATCGACTTTCTAGGATGTTAAAAGGCAACATTTTGCAATTTTAATTATGTATTCTTTAGGAAAGTCTTTTATGCGGACTATTCCAATACCGAATAGGGTTAAGATAGGTTGACAACTATCGAAACTGCCGCCGCATCCCCAAAAAAACAGCAGATCGCCTCAAAATCAGCGAATTTGCCCGTTGATAACAGTAGGCTTACCCGTGGGGGTAATAAACGGAAACAGGCAAAGGCTAATCTCCTTGGAATAGTGGAGAAATACCAGTATCTACAGAAGCATTCTCAAACAGGCATCTGTGAAATATCAATCGATGGGTCAAAGTTCGAAACCGTAAATGACGCTATATGCCGATTCCTTGGTTACTCAGAGAAAGAACTGCTCTCCATGACGCCTCTGGATCTGCTGAGTCCTGAAAGTAGACGTATCTTTCAGGAGAAACTGATGAAGGCCTTCATTGGAAAGAAAGCGTTGCCGCCGGCGGTGTACAATGTCAAAACTAAATATGGAAACGATCTGTGGGTTCTGTTTAACCTCAAAATAGTGTATGCTAATGATAAACCTGCAAGTATATTAATAGTCGCCAGCGACGTCACCGAAAGAAAAAAAGTCGAAGAAAAACTAGTTTCAACCGAAAAAAGATACCGTAAATTATATGAAACCACACAAGACGGCATCATGGCGCGGGATTTAACAGGTAAAATGATTGATTGCAACCGTGCCTACGCTGAAATGCTCGGTTACACCAGAAAAGAACTGAAGAACCTAAGCGTCAAAGATCTGCTGCCGGAAAAATGGCTTGACCAACGGGAAAAGGTTGTCTCCAAAGTCCTAAAGACCGGTCGCTCCATTGTCTTTGAACGTGAATACAAGAGAAAAGACGGGTCAGTTTTTCCTGCTTCAGTGAGGACTTGGCGGCTAACGGACGGTAAAGGAAAAGTTATCGGTGTATGGTCTATCGTTCGGGACATCGGCGAGCAGAAGCAGCTTCAAAAAGACCTTGAAGACTACGCAGGCGTATTAGCCAAGATGGTGGAAGAGCGAACTAAACAGCTTAAAGATACCGAGCGCCTTGTTGCAATTGGGCAAACCGCTGGCATGGTTGGGCATGATCTTCGCAACCCTCTTCAAACTCTACTTGGAGAATTGTATCTAGCTAAAAGCGAAGTTGAAGGTCTAGGCGATGGCGAAGCAAAAGACAACCTGAAAGAAAGCATCCGCTTAATCGAAGAGCAAGTTGCCTACATGGACAAAATCGTTTCTGACTTGCAAGCGTTTGTGCAGCCTGTTAAAATCGATAAGAAACCAATTGACCTAAAACAGCTTCTTGCTGACGTGTTAGATACTGTGCCGGTTCCAAGCAGCATATCTGTCAAAACCGAGTGCCAAGAAGTGTTTCCGGCTGTCAAGGCAGATGCACATCTGCTGAAACGTGTCCTGATCAACCTGGTTACAAACGCGGTGCAGGCAATGCCCAACGGCGGCAACCTAACTCTGAAAGTGGCTAATTCACCGGATCAAGTTACTGTTTCAGTAGTAGATACAGGTGTTGGAATAGCTGACAAAATCAAAAACCAAATCTTCACGCCGCTGTTCACCACCAAGCCAAGGGGGCAAGGCTTCGGATTAGCTGTCTGCAAACGCGTCATCGAGGCGCATGGCGGGTGCATCACCTTTGAGAGCACAGAAGGGAAAGGCGCCACTTTCACAATCCAGTTCCCAACTAACTAAGCCTACTGTTTTCTTTTTGCTTTCTTTTTTCTCTAAGCTTTATGCGGAGCGTGTAGATGAAGGCGACAAACCAGAAGGCAACGGTTGCCCAGCCAAACGCGAATCCCACCACGTTGCCGATTAGGTGGTAGGCTAATTCGAAGCCGACAATCGAGATAAACGTTAAAAAGGAGCCGACGACGCTGAAGCCGCGCAGGTAATTGCGGTTTTTGATAATTGCCCGCAGCATCCACAGCAGCGCTATGAAGTTTATGATGCTGGCTACATCCAGTAATAGGTTCGCAAACGCTAAAGTATCCATTTTTTCCCGGTTTCCACTGCCAAACAGGGGTTGCCCAAACTTAAGGTTAACGCAGAAACTTGTTTTACTTTCACTGGTCCCTCTCCTGCTTAAAAACATCGTTTCATACAGAGCCTTTTAAGCTAAAGTCAACGCTTTAAAAATTATGCGAGGGCTAAAGCGCATGTAAAAAGCAATAAAGAGTTAATTTTTAAGCGTTTGTTTTAGGTTCACTTTTACTCGCCCCTCCCCTGAGCCGAAATGTCGATTCAACTCATGGCTTAAAAGGAAAAAGGGTGATTACTTGTTGCTTGAACAGCTGGGAGAAGCAAAATTATGAAGAATTTAAACACCGAGTTAGCGAAAGTAATTTTACATGAACTCAACCGCCAACCCTTAAGCCGAACAGAACTTGAGAAGCATACACTACAGAAGGCAGGCACGCATGCCACGTTTGAGAGTACATTTAACCATCTAGTTTACGGCGGCTATGTCGAGAAAAACTCGCCAAAGTACCGAGCCAAATATGTTATGACAGATAAAGGCGTGGCAATGTTAAAAGCGCTTGAAGAATCTAAGCATTAGATGGCTTTGTGCTTTTTCTGCGTGAAAGCATTAAAACAACAGCTAATATAGCCACTGTAAAGCTTAACAGGATTATGGCTATTTGCTCCCAGTTAAGATCAAACAAACTAACGCTTTGAATATTTTGCTGGTGAGACTCTGTGGTTGGGTTCTGAGAAGGCGTACTGGAAGCATTGGGATTTGTCGTTGTTGAATAGTTGGCAGCATGCATTATTGACTGTGGGTCAATCCAACCGCTTATTTTGCCTGTAAAAACGTTGTCTGTTGTGTAATACCCTATGTATGCTTCAACTTGAAAGTCGGTTTCACTACCAATAGGAATATCCAGACCTTCTGAAATCCTGTGATAATTTCCTATGAAATCGAAAGTGGTAATGGTTTGTTCACTGTTTGGTGTCTGCGTCAATTGTGGCTTCTCATCAAGGTATATCCAAGAGTTATTACTAGGTTCTTTCCACCTAATGTTGTAAAATAGCTGTATATTATTACCATTTGAATCTTTATAGGAAACAAAAGGTTGATTAACAATTTCAACGAAAACTGTTTCGTCAAATGCTGTATAACCCTCCTTAGTAATCATCGCTTTTCCAGTCGAGGCGTCTACTCCATAAACCGGTGGAACATAAATAGGAAAAATTTCATAACGAACTCCAAAGTTAGGCGTGGATGGGGTTGTCACGTCTACCTGTGCGCTTACAGATTTAATGATGATTAGACTTGAAATTGCCAATATAGCAATAATGCATATTGAGAAAGCCTTGTTAACATTAACCATGCTAAATTATAGAAACACTTGCCGATAAAAGGCTTACGAGAAAATTGCCTGTAGTATTTGCTTCGTAAAAAGTTCAATATCTTCGGGCAGCAACTGGAACCTTTAGCGACGCCGCTGGTTGTTGTGGTGGACGGGTAGAAGGGGGTCGGCAACAACTTCTACTAGAAAACATCGCCAGCTAACTCAAGGCGCATCTGCTTGCGGATTACGCCACAACCAGCCTGCAATGCCTAATAGACGCTGATGCCAAAAAGGAAACGTTAGCGCAATCGGCTGGAAGAAGTTGAAATAAGAGGGGTCCGCGGCAACAACCAAAATAAAAAACACTAAACCAAACGTAGGCAACCCCCCCCCAAAAATCAAGCACTGTCACGTAAATTACCTTAAATCTTCATTTGACCATTGATATGTAATCCGCGAAGGAGAGGGGTGAAAAAGAAAAAATGATTTCGCGTGATTGTGACGGATGCGGGCTTCTGCAGCCATGTATTAAGCGGTACCGCAAAGTCGGTTTGGGCGAGAAAGTCTATTGCCCCGATGGCACCGCGCATCTGGTTGATGAAGCAAGCATAGCATAAATTTCCTAAGATGGAAGAATAAGCCTAAGTTGTTCTTTCAATACATTTCTTTTGGCAGCGTTCTCATTGATGATTTCGCTGAAACCTTTTTCTTCAGCATTTTTGTCTTTCGTTGGGGGAGATTATGGAAAAGTTATATATATTAAGCAACCGTGAAAATGGGGTAAGAGGGAGAATAGGGTGAAGACAGTTCACGTAGTATCAATAGTCACTTTGGTAGCAGTTATTTTTCTTTCCGTCGGATTGGTTTCCGCGCTTACAAACAGCGACGCAACAATACATGCAACATTATCTAACGATTCGCCAAGAGCCGGCGATGCCATATTGGTTACTGTAACTTTCCAAAGCAACGTTGCACAGCAACTAAGCATTTACGCCATCGGTGTTCATGCCGATTGGATGCAAGCCACCCAACTCTACGGTCCAAACCTATCCAGTGACCCCGCAACAGTCGAAGCCAACGGTGTCTACGCAACACAGTTTAGCCTTCCGATTCCATCAACCGCAAGCGTTGGAACACATACGTTCACGGTCGGCATAGACGGCTTAGATGCAAGCGGCAACGCCTTCTCTTTAGACTCCTCTGAACAACAACTCCAAGTAATATCTGCTTCATCCTCAACGGGACCTACATCAACCGCTAATCCAGGCGGCGGACAAACCCCTGATTGGTTACCCTACATTGTGGTTGCAGCAGCCGCAGTGGTAGTTGCGGTGTTAGTCATTATTGTTATGATGCGCAGTAGACGCCCACGTAGCCAACCAGCCGCCCAGCCCGCATATGAAGCGCCTGCGTCTCCGGAGCCAGAGCAGCCTAAACCAGAACAGAAACCCGACGGCCAAGACTTCGACATCTAATCCTGAAAAAAGCTTAGGGCTATCTTTTCAAAAAGCCTTATAGCTTCACTTTTCCACTATCGTCTATTGTGGGCAAGGTTTGAAGGCGACCAACGGCAAACTATTCAGTTTTGGAATAGTCATAGCAACCGTATTAGCCATAATTGTTTTCCAATTCTGCCCATCGGCGCAAGCACAGAACACGACCGCCTTTAGTACAGCCGACAAATTCGCCATCCCCCAACTGAACGGCTCAATCAGCTTTGCTTTCAACGGCACCTACTCCTCAGCGACGCTGCAGAACAATACTTGGTTTTTTAAGGATTTAGTGGTCAACAACTCTGTAACGCTGGGAAACCTTACAATTTCCACTCAAAACTCTAATGTGACCATCTATGCGTTTTATTCAGACGCGGTTTCTGTAATATTCAACCGTTTCGGCTATCTGCAGTACAGGGCAGACGGCGCTGGCACCCAGACAATCAACCTTAATTTAAAAAGCGCTCGCCCCACAGACCCAAGCGAATGGGGCATAACGAATCCCAGCGGCGTTTTCCTAACCGAAGGCCATGAATGGCGGCTCCAGCCAGACAATACAGTCGTGGTTTTGGATAGAACAGGAAATGTAACGGTGGCGCATTACGGCTTCACTACAACCACTGAAGGTAACCAGCCGTTTATCATGCAGCACTCAATAGCGTTCATAACAATCGGGGTAGTTGCGGTTACGGTGGCGGCTGCAGCGTTAATCCGCTTACGGGTGAGGAGGCAATCATAGATGTCGATGACGGAAAACTCGCCTCTGATCGTTTTGCCCCTCTACGCATTGATAGTCGCCGTAGGCATAGTCTTAATCCTCAAGTTTTCTAAGGATAAAACCAGAAAAATCAGTTCACTGCGGCTTTTTATCCAGGTTGCCGCTGTCATCGCCATCTTTATGGGTTTAATCATAGGGCCCTTTAACAACCCAGTCTTTGCACCTCTGGGGCCCTCTCCACGCGACAATTTATTGGGCGCCAACATACTTGGCAGCCAACTGCCCGACGGCATCCCCCTGCCCGTTTTGGCTTGCTATTACCCTAATGGGCGCACTGTTACATGTCCCCTTTGGCAGCTTCAAGCATACATTTACCCCTTCTGGAACTACCCCCGGGGCTACGAAGTCAACTACTCCACCTTGGGTATAGAAAAATTCGCCATAGTGCTTGGATTAGTGGTGGTTGCAGCCATAATCGTTGGGCGGGCGTTCTGCGGTTGGCTATGCCCCTTTGGCCTCTACCAAGACATACTAACGCGAATCCGCAAATCCGCTCGGTTTAGACACCTGAACTTCTCTGATAAAACAAACGCTAAACTTGGACAGTCACGCTACATAATAATCGCAGTTTTCCTCATCCTCAGCGTCATTTTTGCTTCCTACGCCATCTTTGGCACTGAGCTAATTCCGGGAACAAAACCCGGTGGACCTGAAGGCACCGAAGCAGGAATCGTCAGTTACATAAACGAGCCCTTCTGCCTTGTCTGCCCCGCACGGCCACTCTGTATACTTGTCGAAAGCGGTTTAGGCGCCATGAAATACTCCTACATCTCACAGATAGCCTATGGACCGTTTTGGATAGGCGGCTTCTACTTAACCTCAATCAACCTGTCGATCTTTATCGCGGTTACAATTGTGGCGTTTGCGTATCGGCGGTTCTGGTGCAGAATATGCCCGCTTGGCGGCTTAACAGCGCTGTTTAGCTCTTTTACGCCGTTTAGGCAGCTGGCGCTTACGAAACTGGAGAAGAACGAGCAAAAATGCACTAAATGCGGCGTATGCAAACGGGTTTGCCCCACCCAAGCGACGGCGATGTATGAGGCGAAGGGCGGCGACGTCACAGAATCCCGATGCATGCTTTGCGCCCGATGCGTAGAAATCTGCCCCTACGACGATGCACTCAAGCTGACGTTTGCAGGCAAAACAGTGGCTAAATCGAGGAATTGGCTACAGCAAGGTAACGCTACTGGCGCCTCTTTAGAGGAAAAATACTAAACCTGAGGGAACACGGTTACTTCTTGGACTTTGATTGAAAGATTTCCTCAAGCACGCTCCATTTGCCTGCTACTGCAAGTTTGCTCTTCAGTGGCTCAACCGCAGTCAACCAATCAAGCAACTCCATAGCCTGCTCAGCGTCCGGTGCAAACTTGGATTCATATTCTTCGGTCATAATCTTAAAACTCGGGTGCTTGCTTAAAATCAATCGGAGCTCTTCAATTTCGTCATAGTTGTAAAAGGAGCTTTTCTTGCTAAGTTTGAGCAGGTCGTCGAGTGGCATTCTGTTTAGTTCTTCTTTAATCGCCGCCATGTTCGGTTTGGGGTGTGTGTTCTCTTGGATAGGTGCTGGCACGCCGAAGGCTTGGGGCACCGCGGAAAGAGAGCTAAATGATTCAGATTCATAGCGGTCGATTTTGCCTAAGCAGACGATGGCGATACGGCTGTCAGTTATGTAGATGTCATAGCGGTTTTTGCGGTCGCTTGGCAACAAAACGTCCTCAATTATGGCTAATTGTTTTTCTGAATCCGGCATTGCCTATAAGCCTCAAGATGCTTATTTGGATGCATAACCTTTAGGCTTTACGCTAATTCAAATCAGGTTGTTTTGGTTTTTTTGACGGCCAAACCACGATACCGCAAAAAACCCGCAAACAATGCGGCATCAAAGAAGGAGACCGCCTAATCGTAAAAGCCACTGAAGAAGGGATACTTTTCAAAACCATACCTAACATTTTGGATATGGCGGGCATAGACGCAGGCTACGCAACGGTTGAGCAAGTAAACAAAATGATCGATAAACTCCGAGAAGAATACTAACTTGAAAGAAGTCATAGACACCCGATTCCTAAGAGAATACTTCTATTCCAGTCGAGCGGAATTAAAGGAAAAAGCACTAAGAAAATTTGACTCACTGATAACAAAAAATGATGGTATACTGCCAACAATTGTCATCGCCGAAATAACCCAAATCACCTGCAGTTTACGCGGAAAAGATATAGCGCAAAGCCGCTTTCAAGCCCTAGTTCAGAGCGGAATAGAGATCGAGAACCTCACCTCTGATATTGCACAGCAGGCAGGGATTCTTAAATGTACGAACCAAAACTTGCCGATGGGTGACTGTATTTTCGCGGCAACAGCGCTCCTAAACCATGCAAGAGTGCTCTCGGATGACCCACATTTTGATGAAGTAAAAGAGATAAAACGTGTTTGGATATAAGTTGGTGGACGGAGCGGGATTTGAACCCGCGGCCTCTGCAATGCCAATGCAGCGTTCATACCAAGCTGGACTATCCGCCCAAAGGATGCGGCTTCATAGTTTTAGTTCGGCTCGTTTAATAAGCGTTTCTTAAGGCAATGCATGGAACAGTGGAAGAATTATGTTCCGCTGAGACTTTTGAAGCGTTGGAGGCAGATTATGAATGGTTACATGCCGTATCCAGACCGCCCCGACTTCTACATTGAGCCATATGAAGAAGACCGCATAGCTGCTTGCAGAATGCTCCACAACCAGCAGGCAACCCGAACCATACGCAGACGCAAAAACAGACGCCACCGCCAAACCCATTGGAAGAAGAAGAATAAGGGCGGCACCCTCTTCTTCTTAAACTAAAAAACAAAAACTCAAACCACAGCGCCCGATCTATCGCTTTATAGAGGGGGATGGGTCCCTTGGCAAAGGAACATACCTCTGCTTTACCCCGATTTGGGTTGGGAGCGGTGTTTCTTGTGGAAAAGGTTTATTTCAGTGCATGCCGTTTCCTTGGGAACTGCAGGCGGACTAACTTGTCCGTTGGGATGTGGTCCCTTTGGGGACTGAACCGCAAACAGAAAAAACAACAAAAAGTGATTAAACATGGCATACAAATACATAGCCGACGAATGGGCATTGCCCGAAAAAAGCTTCGTCGAAGAACTCATGCGCCAACGCCTCGTACAGTGGCGAAAGCAACCCTCAACATTGCGCATCGAGAACCCCACAAGACTGGATAAAGCAAGAAAACTCGGATACAAAGCCAAACAGGGCTTCGTAGTCGCACGCACCAAAGTCCGGCGTGGTGGACTGCGCAAAATCCGTCCGAAAGCAGGCAGACGCCCCAAACGTATGGGTGTCGCCAAATTCAAACCCGCAAAATCCCTCAGATTAATCGCGGAAGAACGAACCGCAAAACATTTTCCAAACCTTGAAGTACTTAACAGCTACTGGGTTGGAGAAGACGGAAAACACAAGTGGTTCGAAGTCATCATGGTTGACCCAGTTGCGCCAACAATCGTCTCAGACAAAGACATCAACTGGATCGCACAGCCACAGCACACCAGCCGAGTCTTCCGCAGCATGACAAGCGCAGGCAAAAACGTCCGCGGCTTGCATCACCGTGGCGCAGGCGCAGAAAAAGTCCGCCCAAGCCACCGCAGAGGCCCAAGAAAACACAACGGCGAAAAACGCCAACGCAAAGGAGACGGACCATATGCACCACGTTAAACCCACCATAACCGCGCAGAACGGCAAACAAAAGCAGGGCAAAGGCTTCAGCCCAGATGAACTCAAAGCAGCAGGCATTTCAAAGCAACAAGCCAAGCAAGCTGGCTTACCAGTTGACATGCGCCGAAAGAGCAGCCATGACGAAAACGTGGAAGCCATAAAAGCGCACGCAAAGAAAGCTAAAGCCTAAACCGTAACCAACAAAGCACTCTTTTTTGAGTGCCTCCAAACTTATTTTCCCTGTCGCTGTTTCTTTTCTTTCCAAAACAAAACTTCTAAATGGCGGAGAATAGAATAACAGAACAGAAAAAGAAGGGGTTCTTGATGCAGAAAAGCGACGGCACAACAAAAGCGGTAGGCTACATCGACATACGCGTCTTCGTGCATGCAACGGAGAACCAAGCAAAAGTTGAAACCGCCACAAAAAAAATGTTTCCCCAGCCACTCGTGGAAAGCCTGGTTTTTGAGAAAACCACCCTAACGGGGCACCATTCAAACCCAATTATCCTTTTAACCGCAAAACTAACCGACCGCAAACTGCTCCCCCAAGCGCTAACGAAACTCGGGGCAGAATTAAGTGCACTGGATAAGGAACAGCTTAATCAGGATATCAAGTTACATTTGGAGAAGGGCAATTTGTATTTGCGGTTTGATAAACAGGCAGCCTATTTAGGTTCCCCCAAAATCTCCCAGAACGATCCAATTCACCTCAAAATCCACTTCCGAGATAAAACCACCCAAGAAATCGTTGAGTTAGCTAAGCAGTCTGGGTTACTGCCATGAAACGAAGCTTCTGCGATCTGCATCTGCGAGTTAACCCCAAAGATGAACAGGCAACCCAACATGCAATTGAGAAAGCAGCTAAATTGGGTTACACCAAAATCAGCTTTCCATTTAGTGCCCAACTCGAAGAAGACCCAATCGGCACCCTAAAAGCAAAATGCAACCAAGCAGGGCTGGATTTTGTCCTCAGAGGTGACTTTAAACCCCGAAACCAAGAAGACCTCATGCGCTTCCTCCGCAAATTCAGACGCAAACTCGAAGTCATTTGCATCATCTGCGACAACAAAGAAGTCGCCCGCCAAGCCGCCAAAGACCGAAGAGTCGATCTCATAAACTTCCCAAGCCTCGACTACCATAAACGCTTCTTTGACCGCGCCGAAGCAGAACTGGCAAGTTGCAGCCAAACCGCCTTCGAAGTGGACGTAAAGCCGCTTTTGGTGATGGAGGGTCCGCCGCGGGTGCGGTTACTGTCGAGTCTGCGCAGGGAAGTGGCGCTTGCTAAAGAATTCCACGTGCCCATTCTCATTTCAAGCGGCGTCAGCGATACGCAGTTGATGCGTATGCCCCGAGACATGGCAAGTCTCGCATACCTGTTTGGGCTAGCCGAATCCGAAGCCCTTGATGCAGCCTCCACTAATCCAGAGGCTATAGTCATGCGTAACCGAGAGAAGTTAAGCCCAAAGTTTGTGGCTCCCGGAATAACCATGCTAAAGGAGGGCAAAAACTGTTGAAGCGGGTAAAGAGGCGCTATTTAGCTCTGCAGCTGGAGTGCGAGGGTGTCCCCGACGAGCGCGAATTAATGGATGCGCTCTGGGCTTCGGTGACCAAGCTGTATGGTGAAGTCGGAGCGAGTTTGACTGGGTTGGCTTTGATTTCGCTTGATGCCGAACGTAAGATTGCTGTTGTCCGCACATCCTTGGTGTCTTTGCCGTTCGTTAGGGCTTCGTTGGCTGCGGTTACTTCAGTGGCTGGTACGCCGGTGTCGGTGTATGTTTTGGCTGTTTCTGGTACTCTTAAGGCGCTTTTTTCAAACTTTTAGTTTTTGCTGTGTAAAGATTTTATTTGTTTTCTGACAAGACAACATAGATATAAGTAACATATTTATTTGGACAAACTTACAAATATAGTGCAGAAACATTTATCAATTGCAGATAAGCGTTAATTAACGTTCCAGAAATGCGTTGGGAGAAACGCATAAACTAGACTTAGAGGAGCGTAAAATGGACATAAACGATTACTTCTTCAAGATGAAGCCGCTGAAAACCGAAGCTATAATAGATGACACTACACTTCGGGACGGCATCCAAATGCCAGGTTTAGCCGCGGGACCCAAAGACGCCGCCAAAATCGCCCAGATGCTGAGCGAAATCGGCGTAGAACGCATCGAAATGTTCCACTATCAAGAGCCCGATAAAAAAGCAGCCAAACTAATCCAAGACCTAAACCTAGACATGCGCGTCGCCGGTTGGTGCCGAGCCGTCAAAGAAGACATCGACAGCGCAGTCAAATGCGGCTTCAAAGAAGTAGGCATCTCACACCCCGTCTCATTCATACATTTCAAGGCTAAATGGCCAGATAAAACCAACGAACAAATCCTAGCCAATGTCGTAGATGTCACCGAATATGCAGCTAAAACCTGTGGACTCCGCACCTTTGTGCATGGCGAAGACAGCACACGCGCTGATTGGGATTTCGAACGCAAATTCATCAACGCAGTTGCAGATGCAGGCGCGGAATGCTACCGCATCTGTGACACAGTTGGTATAGGCTTATCCGACGCAGAAGCGCCGCTGCCCCATGGCATCCCCGCAAAAGTGGTTGCTATCAAGAAGGAGACGCGGATGCCTGCCATCGAAATCCATGCGCACGACGACTTTGGCAACGCAGTAGAAAACACCATGGCTGCAATCAAGGCAGCTTCAGGCGTCTGGGACAAAGTCTACGCAAGCACCACCTTCCTTGGCATCGGTGAACGCGCAGGCAACGCAGAAACTGAAAAAGTCCTGCTTAACCTGTATCTGCACTACGGCGACATGAAATACGCAGGCAAAACCGAGAAGCTTAAAGCCACTGCAGACTACATCGGCAAAGCCACAGGCTACGTCGTGCCGCCTAACAAAGCAATCGTTGGCGACTACGGCTTCGCTCATGAATCAGGCATACACACACATGGCGTACTAAATGACCCCTGGACCTATGAGCCATATCCGCCTGAACTGGTTGGTAACATACGCAGGTTAACCATCGGCAAACAATCCGGTAAAGGCATCATAAAATACAAAATCACTGAACTCGCAGGCACCGAACCAGACGACAAAACCGTCGCAACCGTAGTTGAACGCGTCAAAGACATCTACGCCAATGGTCGCAGGGCATCGCTTAAAGATGAAGAATTCAAAAAGATCCTGCGTACCCTTAAAATTCTGCCGGAAAACGGAAATGGCAACTGTCGCTGCTAGCAAAAACAGAGGTCAACATAGAAGCAGTTTTTTCTGCTTTGCAGACCTACCCTATCCCCCTCTTTAATGCGTTATTTTCAACATACTTTTGAACGCAGAACCAGCCAATGGAACCTACCCCTCCTTAGGATTTCAGCCTTTACCCAATAGGTTTCACCATGGATATTCGGTAGGGTTCCAAAAGAGTGGTGTAAGATGGGAAAATCAAATAAACGATGTTGCCACACAGAGAGGGCTATGTTCGAATCATGGTTACTTGCGCAGGTATTTGCGTTCGGAGCACTCATGTCGTTTAGCTCTTACCTTCTGCACAGGCGAAGAGTTAAACAGATCAAGAAGCTAAAGCGCACCAACGCGATTCTTATCTAGACGTTTGTCTAAAAAACTTAAAATAACCAGTCTGCTGTCAAGAGAAGAGAGAGGGGCTAACTTTGAGCTATGCAGTTAAGGCATCTTTGGTAACTAAGCAGTTTGGGCAGATACGAGCCCTAGACGAAATCAGCTTTAACATTAAACCCGGCGAAATCTTCGGTTTAATCGGCCCCAACGGCGCAGGCAAAACCACCACCATACGCATGGTCTGCACCTTAATCAAGCCCACCTCAGGCGACATAACCATCTTTGACTACGACGCCGTCAAGCAACCTGAGAAAACCCGTGAAATCATCAGTTACCTCCCTGAGGAATCAGGCGCCTACCCCAACCTCACAGGCTGGGAATACCTGAACTTCATGGCGAAACTCCAAACCAAACAGGGCACCAACATAAAAGACATCGTAAATGAAGCAGCCCAAATCTGCGGGCTTGGCGACCGATTAAAAGACAAATCCAAAACCTATAGCAAAGGTATGAAGCGGCGGCTTTTGGTTGCACGCGCCTTGATGACTAAGCCCAAGTTGGCGGTGCTTGATGAACCTGCAAGCGGCTTAGATGTTATGCATGCCTATCATGTGCGAGAAATCGTTAAGCAATACGTAAAGGACCATGATGTAACAGTTTTGTTGAGCAGCCACAACATGCTCGAAGTGGAGTACCTATGCAACCGAGTAGCACTCATAAACAAAGGGCACCTGATTGTGGAAGGCGAACCCAAACAGCTCAAAGCGCAGTACAAATGTGAGAACCTTGAAGAGGTTTTCATGAAGGTGGTCGGCGTTGCTTAAAGGCTTCACAACAATCCTGGTTAAAGAGCTCAAAGAATTGATGCGTGACCCAAAAATCCTCGTCGGCATGATTGTGCTGCCGCTGATTATGTTTCCAGTTCTGGGGTTAGTGCTAGGCTATGCGGTTGAATCTGCGCAGAGCGAAGCCCTCAAAGCAACATTGTTAGTGGTTAATAACGATAACAACGGCACGTGGGACAATGCGTTTATCAAGTATATGAATAACGGCATGAACACAATCGTAATCAACAACACTTCGCCACAGCAGGTAGTCAGCGAAGGCTTACTGTCGCATTATAACAGTACAATGTTCGTTGTTATACCGCAGGGCTTCAGCGCCAACTTGACGGAGCACACCGCAGGCAACCTAAACATAACTGGCACAGTAGCAGTTTACGGCGTCTTTAACGGCGGAGGCGGCATCTTTAGCAGCATCGGCGGCACAGGCGTATCTGCGCTGGTGGAGGGCTTTAACCGCGCCGTTGCACCCGACTTAGTTGTAGTTTCCCAATCAAGCATCATAAAAGGGCAGATCGAAGAAGGCGTAGACGCCAGTGTTCTAGGCGGATTAATGCTTTCGCAATCGATTGCGTTGCCAATAACAATCATGATTATGCTAACTTATGCCATGCAGATCGCCGCAACCAGCGTCGCCATGGAAAAAGAAGAAAAAACTCTCGAAACACTCCTCACGGTGCCAGTGGATCGCTTCGCAATCTTGATGGGTAAAGTCTCAAGCACAATCATCGTGGCAGGCGTTGCCGCAGTCACAGTGCTAGTCGGCTACAACTATATGCTGGGTTCGATTTCGATGGGCATCACAACCAGTTCCGCTGGTGCAGGCATAGACCTTGTTTCGTTGGGGCTAGTGCCATCAGTCGGCGGCTATGCGCTCCTGGGTATAAGCCTATTCTTCACGTTGCTCTCAGCCTTGGCACTGGCAGTTGTTATGTCAGCGTTTAGTGAAAACGTTAGAGGCGCACAGGCGCTGGTCGGCTACATTTACCCATTGATTTTCCTTCCAGCAATGGCGCTGATTTACCTTGACTTTAACTCGCTGCCGACGGCGCTACAGGCAATATTCTTCGCTATCCCCTACAGCCAACCGATCCTAGCCGCCAAAGCCGTCGTCACAGGCGACTACCTCATGGTTATCTTGGGCATAGTCTACGTGGCTGTCTTCACAGTGGTTATCATGTATGTTGCTTCGCGGCTGTTTGCTACAGAAAAAATCTTGACCGCAAAGCTGGCGTTTGGGAAGAAGAACAAGAAACAACCCGGCGACTAAACGAACCGGGACACCCTCTATCTTTTATGTATAGAGTTTCTGCTAACGTTAGATCTTTTGAGCCACAATCATTGCATGTGCTTTGTCATAGGGGTCTAGTTCGACGATTTCTTTGACGTCAAAGCCCCTTTTGCGTAGGACGCGGGCTTCCTGCTGATAAACGGCTTGCGGTGACATTGTTACATCGATGCTCTGCGACTTACATGCCAGCATGACCCAGCCCTCTGGTTTTAGGAAGTAGTCTGCGTTGTCTGCGAGCAGTTTGGCTTGTTCAGGTTGCGCTACGTCGCAGTAGATGACATCGACTTTGCCGCTGATGAACATGGCGTAGTTTTCGGGCATGCGGGCGTCTTCAAGCATGGGGGTTATGTTGGGTCGGAATTGGGCAACATTGTTGACAAGGTCGCGTAGGCTACGCTGGGCAAATTCTACGCAGTAAACATGCCCCGCCTCGCCAACTATATCGGAGACATGGCTTGGTGTTGTGCCTGAAGCAGCCCCTAAATACAGCACTTTAGAACCCGGTTCAATGGGGACATTCTGCAAGCCCTTGATGATTGCGCCTGCGAGTTTGCTGCGGAAAGCATCCCAAACCCGGTACTCTTCGCCTTTGAATTTGATCAAGCGTTCGCCGTAGACGTTTTTGCCAGGCGTCAGGTTTTTTGTGCCCAGCCGTTTAGCGCCGTCTTCAAGCAATATCTGGTAGATTTCTTTGAATTTGTCGTTCGGCTTAACTCGGACGCCCACGCTTGTCTCTCCACTGTTTGCGTCTGCGTTTGCCGCCTTTAGGTGGTCTCTGATGTGGCTTCTGCTGGAAGGGCCGGCGTTCGCCTTCGCGGAAGGGTTCACGGCGTTGGAAGCGCTGTTCTCCTCCACCGCCCTCAAAGCGTTTTTCTCCGCCTTCCCTGTAACCAAAACCTTCACGCTGCGGCTTGGGTTTGGGTTCTTTTGGTGGCAGCGGCTCTTTGTATTTCTCGCGGATTTCCTCAATGCGCTTGTTAATTTCTACTTTGAGGTCGTCGCCGATGAAGTGTTTGTCTCCAAACGCGTCTGCGCGTGCTGCGATGGCTAGTTTGCCTGCGATGACACGAGCGATTTTTCCCCGCTGCCACCGTTTAGCGTCATGTAGCAGGGTGTGCTGGAAGATTAAGCCGTGTTTAGGTGGACGTGCGCCTGTTTTGAGTGAACGGAAAAGCGCTTTTTCTGCGCCTAACACTTGGATGGTGCTGGCTGGTCGCATGGCAAGGTTCTGCAATCCACCTGCCAGAGATATCATGCGTGCGCCTAAGAGTGCTCCTGCAACTGCTCGGACGTTTGGTGCAACCTCCTCCATAGTGTGATCAACGTAGTCTTCCATGCTTTTACGTAGGTTATAGAAGGCAAGCACGTCTTTTGCAAGCGCCTGCACCTGCTCCAAGTCGGGTGTGGAGATGTCTGCACCCATCGAGGACTCAGCTGCTTTTGCAACGAGCTGCGCACGCTCTTTGGGAATGTTTTCTGCCTCGAGGGCTTCTTGAGTGTAGTTTTCTCTGTCGCCTATGTTCATGACGAGGCGGCTGTAGGTTTCATGTTTCTCGATTAGGCGGTCAAGTTCTGGAAAGTAGACGCCGTACCATTCTCGGAGGCGACTCATGAATAGGTTAACGGTTTGGTCGAGGCTGTCAAGGGTCTGGATGCCCTGTGAGATGATTAGGTCGCGTTTGCCGGTGGCTCCTTTGATTCGGAGTTTGGAGAGTTCCATGCTGACGTTGCGGTTCCAAGTGTCAAGTTCCTGCTGGTTTTCGGCGAAGCCTGATTCCAAGGCGACTTCGCTCATGCGGCTGCTGAACACAGCGGCTTCAGCTGGCTTGGCAACTTCAACGGTGACTTTTAATCTACGCTGGGCTTCTTCTGCCAATTTGCCGTTGCCAAAAACAAAGGTGTCGTAACCACTGTTTTTTAAGAGGGAGATAAGTGAGGTTGTCTGGTCTGAAAGTTTACCCGTTTCAGTGCGGAGCAGGCTTTTCGCTGCTTGTGTGGCTTTTTTGGGAAACAGCGCCTTCTCTACAAGCTGGTTTTTATCGTCAAACGCTGCTACGCCAAAGGGAAACTGTACGATGAAAGCTTTCATGTCTCTATGCCCCAATAAACTAACTGTATTGTCAACACATTGAGTTAATAAATAGTTTCTTTGGCTAAACCTGAGTTGTATTACTAACTTGGGGTTTGGCATACAATTTACCATATTCTAGTAGGAGTGTTTTGTTGTTTCTGCGTTCCCACTGCCAAAGATAAACCGCTGGGGTGTATACTTATTCTCTGAGGGGCAGGGTTATGGTGAATTTTGTGCCCTTGCCCTCTTCACTTTCAAAGGTTATTGTGCCACCCAGTACTTCAACAAGCCGCTTCACCACTACCAACCCCAATCCCTGACCCTTTGCTTTAGTTGTCACTAATGGCGTAAACAGTCGAGGTTTAATCTCATCGGGTATTCCAACGCCTGTATCTATGACTTCTATGAACGCTTTACCATCCGCTATGTAGGCAGTTAAACTGAGGATGCCGCCGTCAGGCATCGCTTGCATAGCATTGTTGATGAGGTTTGTTATTGCTCGCCGCATCAGGGTGGGGTCAGTTTGGATTTTTGGGAAGCCTTGCACATCGATTTTAAGCGTTATTGTGCTTGGGATGCGGACGGTTAAAAATATGCTTGTGACTAACTTGGTTAAGTCAACTTCTCTTAGCTCAGGCTTTAAGGGTCTGGCGTAGTCTTGGAGGTCAGAAACGATTTTGCTTATGTAATCGGTTTGTTCCTCTATGAGGCTTATGCTCTCTGCAGCTTTATCTATGGTTTGTTTTGGCATGCTGCTTTCGGCAAGTGCTTCTTTGGCAATGTAGAGTTCGCTGACGATGGCTTGGAGGGGATTGCGGATGTCATGTCCAATCATGCCTGCAGTTTGACCAATCGCCGCTAGTCGGTCTGTTTCTTCTCGCTCCTTGAAATTCTCAAAAACTCGCCAGCGGTAAGAGTGAATCTGAAGGCTTGCTAGGGCGCCAACGACATTTGCGAATGCTAAACTGAAAAGCGCTGTAAAAAGCCCCGGCGCCATAAACCACTCAAAATTAACTGAAACAATCACCAACTCACCTAAGCTAAAGACCAGCGAAGGAACCGCCTGGTAGAGGAAGCGTGTAGGCATAACCAAGTAGAAAACAAAGACCGCCATGTCGATGACTATGATATGGGGTACAAAGTTTTGGGGTCGAGTTGCATTTACAGCAAGGATTCCGACCACCAGAATCAGTAGGTAAAGTACTGTTGAGTTATCGTATGACTGATAGTTTTTGGTTTTTCCGATGAACCTGAATTGGTAAAAGCAGTAAACAACTAAACCTCCTCTTAGAACCACCAACAAATAGAAAGTCAGTGATAAACCAAAAATCATGAAATCGCTTATAGCAAAAAGAGCCACTGTTAAGGCAAGCAGAAAAATGACCACCCTTGCCTGTGAAATATCTGTGGTCAGATAGAACTGCCGTGCAGCCGCCGTGTTTTCAGCCGACGTCTGCTTCCAAGCTCCCCGAATAATCTCAGCTGAATGCCTAAAAAACAGAATTAACTCATTGCGTGTACCTCGTGGCTTTTTTTGCTGAGAAACAGCTTTTCCTTGGCTGTTTTGGGGTTGATCTGACATAGAAGGTTCACGCTAAATAGACTCAAAAAACACTCATGTATTACTATACCGCATGAAATGAATTAAGCGTTTTCACCATCAACTTTCACTTGTCTACGCTAGCTTTTCGCCGTATCAGTGATAGATAAGCGGGGTTTTTGCTAGATAGCAGTCCCCTCAGGTTTTGAATAACAAACCCACGTTTACACACCTATCGGTGCTCAAAAAAGTTAATACATACGACCATAAAATATTCGAATCAAGGATGGTTAAACAGATAGCCACACCCAAAACACTCAAGAACAAGGCAGTTACTGTTGGATTAATCCAGACAACCGTTTCAGAGAACATAGCGGAGAACATGGCTAAAACCCAGCAGAAAATCGCTGAAGCCGCAGAAAAGGGTGCACAAATCATCTGCCTCCAAGAACTCTACCGCACCCGCTACTTTCCTCAAGAAGAAAATGTTGATGCCTCTCCACTGGCTGAAACTATTCCAGGGCCATCCACAGAGGCATTTGCAGAGTTAGCCAAAAAATACGGCGTAGTAATCATCGCTCCACTATTTGAGAAGAACAAAAACGGCAAATTCTACAACACAGCCGTCATCATCGGTTCAAACGGGGAAATCGTGGGTACCTACCGCAAAGCCCACATACCCTACGACCCCTACTTCTACGAAAAAAACTATTTCAGCCCAGGCGAAGAAGAATACAAAGTCTACAACACGCCCTTTGGCAAAATCGGGGTACTCATCTGCTACGACCAATGGTTCCCCGAACCCGCACGCATCAACGCATTGGCAGGAGCAGAAATCATCTTTTACCCCACAGCCATCGGCTACATAAAAGGCCACAACTCCCAAGACGGCGACTGGCATGACGCATGGCGAACCGTCCAGCGGGCACACGCCATCGCAAACGGCGTCCACGTGGCGGCAGTTAACCGCGTCGGCGAAGAGGGCTGGCTAGAGTTCTGGGGCGGCAGCTTTGTCTGCGACTCATTTGGCAAAGTCATCGCCGAAGGAAGCGCGACAAAAGAGGAAGTTGTAATAGCGAAAATTGACCTCACCAAGAACCAGAAGATCCAAGAGGGCTGGGGTTTCCTACGGAACCGCCGCCCAGACACCTACAAACCGCTCATCAAAAAAGCCAGAGGCAACGACCGATGAGTAATGCTAGAACCTGCCGTGAACAGGGCTTCACTATGCCCGCCGAGTGGGAGCGGCATGATGCAATCTGGCTAGCTTGGCCCTATGACCCAACAACCTTCCCAGACAGGGTCGAGCGGGTTGAAGCAACCTATGTTCAAATCGTCAAGGAAATCCATGAAAGCGAAAAAGTAAACCTATTTGTTAAGGATGAGGCAACAAAGAAAAAAGCTACAGCCCTATTCAAGGATGCAGGCGTCGACCTCAATAAAGTGCACTTTTTTGTTTACAACTACGCTGATGTGTGGTTCCGTGATTACGGCCCAATATTCGTTAAGAATACTCGTCATGAATTGGCGATGATTAACTGGGACTTCAACAGCTGGGGAGAAAAATATGAAACCCTTCTCAAAGACAAAGATATCCCAGCCGTCATCAACAAGGCAATGAACCTCCAATACTTTAAGCCGGGGATCGTTTTGGAGGGCGGATCCATCGATGTCAACGGCAAAGGCACCCTACTCACCACGGAGCAGTGCCTGCTAAACACCAACCGCAACCCAGACCTCACCAAACAGCAAATCGAACATTACCTCAAAGAGTACTTGGGCGTACGCCACTTTATATGGCTAAAACGGGGGATTCTCGGAGACGACACCGACGGACACATCGACGATTTAGCAAGATTCGTGAACCCTACCACAGTGGTTTGCGCCTACGAAGACAATCCAAACGATGAGGACTACCCGCCGCTACACGAAAACTATGAGATACTTACAAAGTCGGTTGATCAGGACGGCGGAAAACTGCGAATCATCAAGTTGCCTATGCCCAAAGTATTGGATGACGAGGGCTTTAGGCTGCCTGCAAGTTACACCAACTTTTACATAGGCAACACCAAGGTGTTGGTGCCAGTTTTTGATCATCCAAACGATAAGAAGGCTCTGGAGATTCTGCAGGAACTGTTCCCAACCAGAAAAATCGTCGGCATACGCTGCAACGACCTAGTCTATGGCTTTGGGACCCTCCACTGTATCAGTCAACAACAGCCTTGCCCAGCCTAAGGGCTCTTCTCAGTACTTGCGGCTTATTGCCACAACCAGCCTGCAACCCCCAAACCCGCCGACGCAAAAACAGACGCCACAGCCAAGCCCGATGGAAGAAGAAGGGTATAGAGGGTTTTCCGGCAACAACACCTATAGAAAAACAAAACAGCCAAAAAGGCTACAAAGACCCATCTGTTTAGGGTTCCTTACAACCACAAAGACTTAAACTCTCACAGTCTCTTGTTTGATTGAAGTTACTTTTTTTGATTTTTGCGTTAATCAACTTTTTAAGAGGTGAAAAATAGATGGCTTCTTCACTAGCTTATGCGGGATACATTTTAGCTTTAATCGGAGGCATCATAATAGTAATCTTGGCTATACTAACCATTATCGGGTCGCCTTTTCTTGCCTTCTCTGCCTTGGGTGCCCTCGGGCTTTTTGCCAGCGGCGTTATACAGTTGATAGTAGGGTTGATATGCATTGCAGGTTCAAAGTTCGTCGGTCACTTAGCCTGGGCAATTATACTTATCATCTTGGGCATCATCGCAGGCGGAATCGGCGGCGTACTAGTAATCATCGGAGCCTTACTGGGTTTAGTTTCAAAACTAACTTGATTTAACAACTGGGCCTTTGTTTGTTTTTCTACGTTTCATGAATAAAAATCCAGTTGCTCCGACGATAATTGCGATGGTCAATGCAGCTACCACTGTCAAAAACGGAAAAGGCGCTATATTGAAGTAAACGGTTTCCTGCGCCTCGTTTCCAAGCATATCAGTAGCATAGACCGTTAATCGGTGGCCGCCATTTGACAGCGCAACCAAGGTTATGTTGCCCACTATAGGAACCTGTGGCTGCCCATCTAAACTATAAGCCAACGTGGTTGCTGAGTCGTCAACTGTGAACACGAGCTCTATGTCGGTTGAGCCGTAAGTCTGATTGGCTGGAAGGTCGATAATCAGCCTAGGCGCAACGCTGTCAATAGAAAAGTAAACAATATTCGAAACCCCCATGTTGCCTGCCGAATCATTAGCATACATTACAATACTGTGACTGCCCTGTGAGAGATTAGTGAGTTCGGTCCCCTCAAGAGCTGTTTTATTGGCTTGACCATCCAAGCTGTAACCTACCCACTGAACCCCCCTGTTTAAAGTGAACCCAAGGGTAGCATCCCGGTAAGTTCTGTTTCCTGGAGAAGTAATCTGTATCACAGGAGGAACAGCCCCATAACCAAGAGGCTTATACATTTCGTTACTTGAGAGCCAACGCGAACCATCGAAACCGCCAATCGCATACAATTCATCGTTGACAACAGCCAACCCCAGGTAGTCACGGGCTGTAGGCATAAATTCAACATTAACCCAGGAATTATTGGATAGCGATAACATCTGCGCATGATTAGAATAGGCGGTTCCAGTGTAACCCCCTACAAAGTAGATTCCTTGAGGCGCCAGATTGCCTGTGGTCGCTGCTGCGGCTCCATAGCTGGTTGTGACTGGCAACGGTGCAGCTTGGGTCCACTGGTCAGTTTGGGTATCATATACTTGGTTTGCGTTTACAAATGAGACGATACCTGCTGATGTCGAGTACCTTGCTCCACCAATCACATAGATTTTGTTGTCCACAACAGCTGACGCGTAGCCTTCCACAGATGTGGGGATGGATGCTTTTGTACTCCATGAATCGTTATCGGGGAAATAGCATTCGTTCACACCAGTTTCAACATAGAATGGAGCTGTACCGGAATACTGTTTTCCGCCAATAAGATAAATGACACCATTCACTACGTTTGCAGATAAATCAGCTCTGGGCGTGGGCATCGACGACTTTGTCGTCCAAGTGTTGGTTGCTGGGTCATAAACTTCGTTGTTGCCTACATATCCGTTGTTTATGTGTCCACCTATCGCATAGATTTTGTTGTTGTAGACTGCTACAGCTAATCCGCTTCTGGGGGTGGGCATAGACATTTTGCTAGTCCACACGTCAGTGACAGGATCATACATTTCCACGGTGCCAAGAGGCAAATTGTTATTGTCTACACCGCCAATGACATAGATTTTGCCAGCCACTACTGCTATGCCGAATTCTCCGCGTGGCGTCGGCATATTTGACAGTTTTGTCCAGCTGGACTGTGTTGCTGTCTCCGCCTTTGCAGGTGATACAGTTAAGGGTAAAACTAGGGCTGAAACAATGGTTAACGTGATAAGGAGTAAAGTTAGGAGTTTACCCTGCCTCTTTATAGTGTACACCCGCATCGTTGTCTTAGCTATATACTGTAGCACTCTACCCTTATATTTCTTAAACAATAACCGACCCAAAGCTAAAATTTAATCAAGCGGTCACCTGGTTGTAGAAACGTTTAAGGCGCATTGTTGAGCAATAATTACTGGGTATTTTATGATTCGCAAGGTTCTGGTTGCTGTGGACGGCTCAGAGAACTCTACTAGAGCCCTAGATTTCGCTCTTGAATTCACAGAGAGATACAATGCCGTCTTAACAGTCGTCAATGTAAGTGAATCTTCTGCTGTGGCTGCGGCAACGGTTCCGCCCCAATTTGCCGGTTACGGTGGAGACAGCAGCATGGTTGTAGTGGCGCGGGATATGCGCAAGTTCCATGAAGAAATCTTGAAAAAAGCCATTGCGCATGCGAAAGAAGTCAAACCTGGTGTGTCAGTAACCTCTAGTTTGCGGGAGGGTGACCCTGCCTTAGAAATTGTTGCGTTGGCTAAGGAGGGCGATTTTGATGTTGTGGTGGTGGGGCATCGGGGTATGAGTAAGGTTAGGGAGCTTTTTTTGGGTAACATTAGTGATAGGGTTGCTCATTTGCTTGCATGCACTGTGATAATTGTAAGATAATTCAGATTTTTCAGAAAAGATTAAATATTCTGAATGCGGTCTGATTGGGCAGTGAAAGACATGGCAAGCAAAGAGTGCTGCAACGAAGAATGCTGCAAAATCGACGCAGTAGTATCCATAGATGCAAAAGGACAAATTGTCCTCCCAAAAGACCTCCGAGAAAAAGCAAACATAAACCCCAACGATAAACTGGCAGTCATAGGATTCCAACGCAACCAAGAAGTCTGCTGCATAGTAATGCTCAAAGTAGACGCACTTGAAAGCAGCCTCAAAAACATGCTTGGCCCAATCTTTGAAAATGTATTCAGAAAAAAGGAAGAATAAGTATGAAAGAAGAGCAAGCTCATAAAGCCGTCCGTGAAAGATACGGAAAAATCGCCAAAACTCCAGCTCAACGAACCAATTGCAGCTGCGGATGCAGTTGTGCCTCAAATAGCGAACAAATCGGTTATACCAAAGCTGAATTAGCATCTGTCCCCCAAGGTGCAGATTTGAATCTTGGATGCGGCAACCCCACAGCGCTTGCAGCCTTAAAACCGGGAGAAACCGTGGTGGATCTTGGCTCTGGCGCAGGACTCGATTGCTTTTTAGCCGGCAAACAGGTGGGTCCATCGGGAAAAGTCATCGGCGTAGATATGACGCCTGAGATGCTTGAGCGTTCAAGGGCAAACTGCAAGAGAAGCGGCGCCAAAAACGTTGAGTTCCGTCTTGGAGAAATCGAGAACTTGCCCATCGCAGATAACACCGCAGACATCGTCATGAGCAACTGTGTCGTCAACCTTGCACCTGATAAGTTACGTGTCTTCAAAGAGGCTTATCGAGTGCTCAAACCCAAAGGTCGAATGATGATCTCAGATATGGTGCTACTAAAGGAGTTACCAGAAAAAGTCAAAGACAACGTACTTGCCTATGTGGGCTGCGTTGCAGGGGCAGACAAAAAAGATGAATACTTAGCAAAGATTCGGCAGGCAGGGTTTGAGCAAGTTAAGGTAGTTTCGGAGAATCATATGCCAGAGATGATGCTAAACGAACCTGATGTTGCCGAATTCATAAAAAAGGAAAAATTGACCACGCAGGAAATCGCTGAAATATCAAATTCCATAGTAAGCATCAAAGTGTCCGCTGTAAAACCTTAAATTATCATTTTATTTCTTTCTCTTTATGATAACTGTTATTGGCGCAGGCCGCGTAGGAAGCGCCGCAGCTTTTGACATTCTCCGTTACAAAATAAGCGATGTAGTCTTAATCGACACTAACGAGAAACAAGCTAAGGGGGAAGCACTAGATATGATGCAAGCAGCACCCGCCATTGAATTCGACGGCACCATTAGGGGCACCAGTGACTTCCGAGAAATGCAGGGCTCTGAGTTGGTTATTGTTACCGCAGGAGTCTCACGGAAACCCGACATGACACGCATCGACCTCATGAACACCAACGCCCAAATCGTCAGAAGCGTAGTTCGGGAAGTTGCCAAGTATGCGCCTGATGCTACGCTTATGATGGTTACTAATCCAGTGGATGTTATGACTTACATCAGCTTTAAGGAAACTGGTTTTCCACGTAACCGACTGTTTGGCATGGGTAACATCCTTGATTCGATGCGTTTCCGTACCTACATCGCCAATGAGTTGGGAGTGTCAAGGGAGGATACTCGGGCGCTTGTGATTGGTGAACATGGCGACTCGATGGTGCCGCTGGTTGAGTATGCCTCAGTTTCAGGGATACCCATTAAGAGTCTACTTTCAACTGAACAGATAGAAAAAATTGTCAATCAAACGGTTACTTCAGGAGCCGACGTCATCAAACTAAAAGGCAGCACAGACATTGCCCCTGGAACAGTGATTGCCATCATGTCAGACGCGGTTTTGACGGGCAGAAATAGGGTGATGAGTGTTTCCGCTTGCTTGGATGGCGAATATGGCCAGTCATGCGTCTCCATTGGGGCACCTGTCGTTCTGGGCAAATGTGGAGTAGAAAAAATTATAGAGTTAGACCTATCTGAGCAAACAAGGGAAAAATTTTTACGATCAATTGCCGCCGTGAAGGATGCAATAGCAGCATTAAAAGCTTAGTTCAAAAAAGGGAAAGGTTTAGGTTGGTGCCCTTTTTTTCGCACAGTAAAAATTGCCGTTTAATCGCACGAAGGCAGGGCATTTGCCGTCGTTGCAGTGTTCTAGCCATTGACATGGCGCACGTACCTCATGGACTCTTGGCATGTATCCGTGGGAATTAATGACTTCTTGGCGCTGTGGTTCCCTTCGAGATATCTGTTTTAACACAACTTCCATAAAAACAACCTCAAACTTGTTTTGAGCCTGAATTAAGTACGTATTTAGAGTTTGATGTTTATTAAAAAATGTGGCTGGCGTTGTACAACAACAAATACATATAAGCACTAACTTGCCAATCTTAAAAAAATCAACCCGCAGGTAAGCAGCAGGGATTAAGGGCTGTTTAGTACCCAATTTAGGAGAGAGAGTACGTAGGAAAAGTTACGAGCAATTCCCCAAAGCCCCTAACCCCCTCAACCAATCTAAAGGTTCTTTTCGTTTAAAAAACTTTTGGAAATAAACTAAAAATATAGAATTTAACGACAAAAATCAAAGTCTTTACAGCTTTTCTTAGAAATACGATGTTTTTATTAGAAGAACGATGGTCAGGAAGACACCGTACCAAGCAGATCAGGCAGAGCCCATAATGTTTGACGCTAGGTCGCTTTAGTTTCCAGTTAATTCTTTCTTTATACAAAATGTTATTTAGCACAAAGGGGCTTTCTTGTTTGGTGCCACCACTTGGAGTTTAAGGGCAGAGACATAGTTTCAATCGAAGACTTCACTCAACAAGAAATCAACCACATCCTCGACGTCGCCAAATCTATGGAGCCTCTGGCTAAAAGCGGCTCTGACATTCTGAAAGGCAAAATTTTGGCGACACTGTTCTTTGAACCGAGCACACGCACCCGGCTGAGCTTCGAAACAGCCATGCTGAAGTTGGGGGGAAACTACATTGGCTTCGCAGAGCCTGACTTAACCTCGGCGCGGAAAGGCGAAAATCTAGCCGATACGGTACGCACCGTCGAAAACTACGCCGACGCCATAGCGCTCCGCCACGGCTTGGAGGGCTCAGCTAAGTTGGCGGCTGAATTCAGCAGAGTCCCGATCATCAACGCCGGTACAGGCGCAGAGGAGCATCCCACTCAGGCGCTAATAGACATCTATACAATCCGCAAGGAAAAAGGCAAGATCGACGGATTAAAAGTGGCTCTGGTCGGCGACTTGCGGTATGGGCGGACGGTGCATTCGCTGGCGTATGCCCTAGCAATGTATAACGTGGAACTTTTTCTTGTCTCACCTGAAACATTGCGGATGCGCAAAGACGTTTTGGCTGTGATTAAAAATAAGCTCCAGGTAACCGAAAATGCCAGCCTCGAAAAAATCATCCCTCAAATTGATGTCCTCTATGTTACTCGCATCCAAAAAGAACGTTTTCCTGACGCGGCAGAATACGCAAAAGTCAAGGGTGCATACCGAGTGGACCTAAAAACGCTTGAACACGCCAAAAAAGACCTCATCATCCTCCATCCGCTACCACGTGTGGACGAAATCGCACCCGAAGTCGACGCTACTCCACAGGCAAAATATTTCCAGCAAGTCTGGAACGGTATAGTCGTACGCATGGCGCTTCTTTCGCTTGTGTTGGGCGCAGTTAAGTAACTGGAGCTTAAGTTGACGCAAAGCGGTCGAAGGTTGTTATTGTGCTCATTGAACCGCAGCTTGGGCATTTGTGGAGTGCGCCGTAGTAGTTTTTCTTGCAGTTGCTACAGTAGCTGACGGTGCGGTTGTAGGTGAAGAATTCGCTTGCATTATTCTCGATGATACGGTTAGTTAAATCCAGCAGGGCTTCAGCATTGAACTCTGTACCGTCCAACTGGAATAAGTCAAGGCAGCCGCCTGCATTCAACCCCTTAGTTAGCTGCGCCATCTCAACGGTGCCCGTTGGCGCCACCAATGGCTGTGCAGCTTTGATGCTGATACGCTTAATTGTTGAGTAGTAGGGTTTGTCTCTTGTTCCTGAGAACTTGACTTTGGCGACGCCATAACGTTCGATGTCGAGTTGGGCGAGGCGTTCAGCGGCTTCATGGTGTGCTAAGACGGCTAGATAAAGGCGTTTGCCGTATTTTCTGCCCACCTTCTGCTTATACGCCAACAGGTTTGCGATGGTTTCTCCGGCGAAGGCACGGCTTTCCTCGGAACCCATCGGTTTCTCGGTAAAGGCTTCGATGGCTTCTCGGAATCCTGCTAAGTTGATTATACGTGAACAGTTTTCTAATCGGAAGTAAGTATCGCCGTTAGTTTTCTGAAGTAAAAACGGTAGGTTGTTTTTGCCGAATTGTTTTAGAGCGTTATTTTTAATTATTAAGGCTCGGGCTGCGAGTTCAAAGCGCTCCTTTAAAAGATCGTTAAACTTGTTTTGGTCTTTTTCGCACTCCATGGCAATGCGGGGCAGATTAATTGTGACGCAGCCAAGGCATCCAGTGCGCAAAGTGTCGGTTTCCCAGTCACCTGTAAGATCAGAGGCTAATTTTATGCCTGAAGATGAATAAGCCACATTTTCGCCATCCTTCTTTGTGAGATTAGCGAAGTATACTACGCCGCCTTGCGCTGCAAGTTGGTTGGCTTTAAGCAGGATTTCCTTGGCCTTCTCGTCTGCTATGGAGGCGCTGTTGATTTTTATAACCAGTTTGGGGCTCAGCATCGGTTTGCAAGTGCTCTCTTCTAAGAAGATATCAAGTATCAGTGAAGCTAAAAGCAGGCTTTCCTGCGTGTAATCGCCGTATTTTCCGTTTGGTTTACCGTTGGGTCCAACGGTTTCTTTTTCAGCGGTTGGTTTTGGGATGGAGAGTTCCAGCCCCAGCGTTGCTTCCACGTGTTGGTTGAGGTTAAAGATGAATAATCTTAGGCTTTCCTTAAGCTTCGCTGTCTCCATGCCTTTTGTGTATGGTGCAAGCGCGATGTTGAAGTAGTTGAAGGTCTGTGTTCGATTAGTTTCTTTACTGGCATGCAACAGCACGTTAAAGGCGGTGGAGAGGGCAGACTTGAAATCTTTTGGCGGCTCCATTGAAACGCATTGGGAGCTATCCAGTTTTATGCCGCTTTTGAGGAAATAGCGAATATCATGCACCACTTCGTTAGGTTTTAGAATCCATGTCCCCAGATCATCAATGTGGATGGCGCCTGAGAGGTGTGCGTCGGCGATGTCTCGGGGGAAAATATTTAGTAGTGTATACTCTTCCAGCACCGTTTGTCCTGCAATGCGTATTGCCGAGGCGCTGTCTGCCGCTATTTCCCTGGACTCCACGAGGACTGTGACTTCATGGATGGGCATGCCGACGCGGGTGAGTTTATGGCGGTAGTCTTCATAGCCTTTCTCGACTAGGATGCCGTTGACGACTTCGCGGATTAGCGAGGCTGTTAAGTACTTAGTTTTTGATTTAACAAGGCGTTTCTCGGCTTCCTTAGCGGCTTTTTGGGCGAGTTCCGCTGGAACCTTTGCTTCTTTAATGAGTGAATTGGCAATTTTGTTGGCGTCAAACTCTTCAAGCGTTAAATGTGAAGTGCGCACGAGCATGCCGCGGGGTTTAACTGCCTTTTTTTCCACGCGGTCCGCCACGTCAAGCACCATTTTGCCGAGGTCGGTGAGGAGGTATTTTTTGGCTTCCACGTCTACCTCGACCAAGTCGGCTTTTAGGAGGAATTTTAGGTGGTAGGCGAATCTGCCGGCGTCTCGGCTTGGATTCATTTTAAGCTGGTTCATGAGTTCGGAGTAGGAGAGGGCGCTTTTGTCAAAAAGCAAGTTGAGTATCTGCAGCCTAAGGGGTGACGAGACGGCTTTGAGCACTTTGACGCCTCGTGCCCTTTGCGGTTGCTGATTAACCATGCAGTTTTACCCCTCTACTCCCATATTTTGTGGTGTTCTACCTATTATTCCACTGGGGAGTTTAAACTTAACTAAAGAAGGGCTGGAAAAGAAACTGCTGTGCAAGTATACGGTTAAGCTGGGCAGAACTGTTTTTGTTTTTCTAGTTTAAGAAGAGGGTGCCGCCCTTATTCTTCTTCTTCCAGCGGACTTGGCGGTGGCGTCTGTTTTTGTGTCTGTGTTGGGTTTGGGCTGCTGGTTGGTTGTGGAGCTTTCCTCAAGCAGACATATCTTATCTGGCGGCTTAGTTTTTCCCATAAAAGTATAAGGGGAAAACCCCTCTACACAACAATCAATTGATTATGTTAAAAGCTGTGTTTTAGCGTCCGGTTCAGGTGTAGATTGCTTTCTAGTTGTGCAAGCCGCTACAAGCAGCGCAATCATGATCAAGAGGGAAAATTTTAAGTAAACAGGACGCCACGCATTCAGAGAGGCAACATACATGGGCTATGTCATCGATTACTCCGTAGGCGAAAAAGCAGGCTGCTCAGCACAGATAAACATTGCAGACCGCATATTCTACGTCAAAAACTTCTCCAATGTCCCTTCTAGGTTTTTTTCGGCAGACCAGCAAGGCGTCATAGAGAAAGAAATCTCCAAAAACGAGTTTGAATTTTGGGTTGGAGCCTTAGCTGACAGCGAAGCCGAGGTTCCAGTGATTCTTAAGAAGCTGTCTGAAGGCAAAAAATATTAGCCCTAGCCCTAAACTTCCCGCCAACGCGTCTTTTTCACGGCGACAAACAGGATGACGGCGCAGACGCCGACGAGAACCGCCCAATCCAACAGAATATTCCCTAAAGAGAGGTTAAGGTAACCCGTCGCTGAATGCATTATCTCTGCTGCATAGGTGGTGGGTGAGAGATACGCTAAATAGTTGAATGGGTAGGGCACGAGCGTTATTGGATAATAAACAGGAGGCAGAGTTGCAAAAAGCAGTGAAAGCAGCCTTGAGAAGGCATAGCTCTGCACGACGTCGCTGGAGAAAGTGGACAGCATGAAGCCGATGGCGACTGAAACTGCGAACATCAGCAGAAGAACAGTGGCTAATATGGCAATTTGGACAAGAGACGGCTGCAGATAGATCGCGGCTAAGGCGATGAGTATGGCTATTCCGGGTATGGAGTAGACGACTTCAGCCAGTGCCATGCCGCCCATGTACACTTTGGCGCTGGTCGGCGAACTCACAATCATGTCCTGCAGCTTGAAATCGTTCTTTAGATGCGCCAGGTCAGATTGGAGTGCGATGCCGCTTGAAAAGAATATCATGATTAAGCCACCTTCGATTGCTGTGCCTATCAATGCTCCGTTGCTGACAAAAGCGACAACGGCTAACAGCGACAGCGGCGAAATCACTGTGCTGATTGTGACGACGGGGTAGTTTTTCATTTCGTAGATAGCGTTAACTAGTACGCCAGCGAGGATTTGGCTTAGTCGGTTACGCTTCACCTTCATCCCCCGCTTTGTGACCGACTAAATGGAAGAAAATATCATCCAGAGTAACTGGCGTGATGGAGAATTTTGTGCCCTGCTCAGATAGCAACTTTGCCAAACGGAACGCTTCAGCCTCATTAGTCATTACTTGTGTGTATCCACTTGGGCTGACGGTGACTTCGGCATCTTTCGTGGCGGGAATCTCTGTTTTAGGCGGCAACTTGATGCTGTACTGATATTTTGAGCTGCTCCGTAACTCTGCGAGGGTGCCGATTGAGACCAGTTTGCCTTCTTTTAAGATGCCGATTTTATCCGCAAGTTGCTCTGCTTCTTCAAGGTAATGGGTTGTTAAGAATATGAAGCGGCTTTTGCCTAAGTCACGCAGTATATCCCAGAGTTCCCGCCGCGAAATCGGGTCTAACCCGGTTGTGGGTTCATCAAGAAAGATTATGTCCGCCTCTGAGGCAGTTACCGTGGCGATTAGGACTTTACGTTTTGTTCCTCCTGAAAGGCGACTATTTAGGACATCCGCGTACTGTTCCAAGCCCAGTTTTGCGAGTGATTCGCAGGCAAGGCGGTTGGCTTCTTTGTATGGGTACCCCCGCCAGAGTAGATATGAGAATACGGTTTGTTTGGGTGTCATCCAGCGGACTGTACGGGCTTCCTGCGGTACAATCGCGATTTTTTCTCGGAGCCTACCCGTTCCCTTTAGGACGTCGATGCCATTTACGGATGCGTTGCCCGAGGTGGGTTCAAGTTCGGTGGCGAGTATGCGGATAAGCGTGGTTTTTCCTGCGCCGTTGCGGCCGATAAGCCCGAATATGCCTTTGGTGTCCACTGAAAAACTCACGTGGTCCAAAGCCATGCGGTTGTCCCCATAAATCTTCGTTAACGCATTACATTCGAGCTTGCCCATAGTAACATCCTAAGAACGCGTAACCTTGTTTTATTGGAGTTAGCTGAACTTCACTAAAAATGTTGCTGCATCTACGCTAAACTTTATACCGATATTTATACTGCTACATAGCGGAGGAAGAGCCGATGGCTGTTCACCTATTACCCTGGGATACAAGCCGCAACTTACTGGAGGAAGCTAACCGCCTCTATGATGCGGCAGGCACCTTCGACTGCATTGAGAGCGGCGATTTAGTTGCGATTAAATTGCATGTTGGTGAATTAGGGAACCCCAACTATGTGCAACCGTTTTTTGTTCATGAAATCGTGCGCCGCGTCAAAGAACACGGCGGCAAACCATTCCTAACTGACTCAAACACCTATTACATGGCTCAGCGGCATAACGCCTATGATCACATGCAAACCGCATTAATGAACGGCTTCAACATGGCGCCCTTCATAGTTGCTGATGGATTAAAAAGCGAGAATTTTGCAGTCATAAAGACTAAGGGGGCTCTCTCCGAAATTGAGGTGTCAGGCGCAATAGTGCAAGCTGACGCCATGATAGTAATATCTCACTGTAAGGGGCATGAACTGAGCGGTTTTGGCGGCGCCATCAAAAACTTAGGCATGGGCTGCACACCACGGGCTGGCAAACTGCGTCAGCATCGCGCAATCGGAATAGAAATCGACACCTCCAAATGTATTGGATGCGGCAAATGCAAAGAAGCCTGCCAACGGCATCTTCCCGATATAATCGAGGGCAAGGCGCATATTGCCTCTGAAGAATGCATGCGTTGCCCAGTTTGCATAGAAAGCTGCCCAATGGACGCCATTCACTACACGGATAAACAGAACTTCTGCAGGGCACTTGCCTCAGCAGCGTTTGGTGTGCTCTCAACGTTTAAACCCGAAAAAGTGTCCTATGTGAGCTTCGCCAAAGATATCTCTGAAGGCTGCGATTGCCTCCCAAACCCCGGTGCAACGGTTCTAAAAGACGTGGGCGTATTCGCTTCTGACTCAGCTGTATCCATAGATGCGGCTTTCCTAAATTCAGTTGACTACAAAGTTTTAAATGAGTTATCTGAGGTGGATTGCATGGTGCAGGTGCAAGAGGCAAAAGCGCTGGGAATAGCGGGCGAATTGAAACCGAAAATCCAAGTTCTAAGCTAATTTCTGCTAGACGATAGCTTTCAGTTTCTTTTTTCTCCGGTGCCTCACAACTAAGTAGACTACCGCCGCCACCACCAGTATGCCAACAGCTGCCAAGATAAGGTAATGCGAAACACTTGCCACTTCAGTCCAATTCGTACCTAAATAGTACCCTACATAGATCAAAAGACTATTCCAAAGGATGCATCCAGCTGTGGTGTAACCTAAAAACTTAGCCAGTGGCATTTTCACAGCCCCCGCAGGGAAAGAGATTATTGTCCTAAACCCGGGGATGAGGCGTGCAAAGAAAACCATGACTGAGCCGTATTTGGTGAACCAGCCTCCCGCCACCTTTAGTTGCTCTTCGTTTAAGACGGCTCTGCCAAGTAAACGGTATTTCATCAGCGCCTGAACCCCCTTCAACCCAATATAGTAGTCTATGAGTGACCCTATTATGGCAGCGATGGTTGCTACTGTGACAGTCAAGGAAAAATCAAGGGAACTAAAAGGTAACGAAATGAGGTAACCTGCAAAGGGAAGCACCACTTCACTGGGGATTGGCAGCGAACTTGCCTCAAGAAGCATTAAAGCGAAGATGGCGACGTAACCCCAAGACGCAACAGTTTGAGTGACGTTTCCCAGAAAGCTAAATATTGCGCCGATTAAAGGACCGCTTGTTAATGGCACACCTTCGATAACTACGTCTTCTATGACTTCAAACAGAATGTAGAGGACGAGGGCTGATGCTATGATTGCAGCGATTATCTGTCCTGTTTTCTTTAGTTTTTCGTTGTTTTGCGAGCCCAAGAGTACCCGCCTCTATTTAGGGGTGAACTCTAATTTAACCTTAAACTAAGTAAGCTGGGATCAAAGCCCTTTTTATATGAGGGTATCTTTCCACTTCTAGGTTAAGGAGCTATTTTAATGGAGATAACTGAAGGTATCCATCGAGTTGATGAAGCAAGCAGCAACATTGCACACAGCAACGTATACCTCGTAATCAACGGCAGAGACCTGATGGTTATAGATACGGGCACGCCGGGAAACGCTAAAAAAATTGTTGAGTACATAGAGAAACTTGGGCATCAACCAAGCGAAGTCTCAACAATCATACTCACCCATTACCACATGGACCACGCCGGCAGCGTAAAAGAACTAAAAGACCTCACAGGCGCCAAAGTCGCCGCCAGCCCAGAAGACGCCCAATACATCACAGGAAAACAACCCTACCCCAAACCGAAGAACATCCTCATGCGCGCCGCCTCTTCCTTTATCAAAGTTGAACCAGCCCCAGTTGATATTCTCTTAAAAGATGGCGACACCATAGGAAACCTAACAGCACTTTTTACGCCGGGGCACACTCCTGGAAGCATCATGCTCTTGGATAAGCAGAAAAAAGCGCTCTTCTCAGGTGACACATTGAGGTTGGAAGGCGGCAAAATAACTGGGGGACCGAGACAGTTCACTTGGGATGAAGCCAAAGAGAAGGAATCCATCCGAAAAGTCGCTGCTCTGGACTTTGAGGTTCTGTTGCCTGGGCACGCTGATTTCCTGAAAGCTAACGCTTCTTTAGCAGTCAAAGATTTCGCCAAGACTCTTGGGACATAGCTTATTTTATGGATTAATCCTGAGAGCTTCTTTTCGGTGGTCTACGCTGTATGCTATTCACCGCTTAGAGAAAGCGTTAACACGATTGTTTCAAAACGGTAATCAATATTTTTTTTGAATTTTAGCTTGTAATTCCCCATTGCCTCACAAGGATCGGTATGTAGTTCATAGTTAACGCGGACAGGGTTTGCGTTGCGTTTACGAATTCTGAATAATCAAAGTCTTGAATAGGCCTCTTCATATTCAGTTGCACCGTGCTTGCTTTGTCGTTTATGGAAAAATGCGTCACATCTGTGTCAAGGAAGTTCCAATTTAGCAGTTGCCTGAAAAATGCGACAAGATTTTCTTTGGGGGAAGTGACAAAGAATTGAACTAAGCAATACATCGGGTACTGTTTTCCTCTGGCAACTGCATCACGTAGATACCTATTGTTACATTGTTGAATTTTATGTTCGTCACGGCTATAGGAAAATTCAATCCAGTGTTTTCGTTAAATATCGGTTGAATTCAGTGAAATTACGCGTATATTCAGTTATTTTGTCAACTGCACTACGAAACTCGGGCGTTCCAGTAGTCTGCATTCATTCACCTCCCTTTGGTTCACTGAATAGAGCCAGAAAAAAAGCACAATAGATCGGATTCGAGAGCAATAATTTTTCTTACAGGTTATCTCTGGGTCTAGGCATGTAAAAGAGCAATAAGAAGAAAAAATAAAAAGTGTTGCCCTCTTGTGACTTCGTGCGCTAATGGAAATTCTTGCTCAACAGAATAAAAGAATGTGGTGGGGCCGGCCGGATTTGAACCGACGACCTCTGCCCAACAGCCGCGCGAAGCGACCGTTTACGGGTTTCTCTATGACCGCTCCAGAGATTCGTCATTCTCCTTGCGGAGTCAGCAAACCCGTGTGTGTTTGCTTTCTGGAGCCCGTCGTCATACCTGTCTAGACTACGACCCCACCGTGGGTCTAGTCGGAGCAATAATTGGGTAGGCATCAATAAAAATATAACTGCAAAATTACAGATTCGAGTTGTAAACTTTTCTACTTAAAAAAGAGTTGTGTTTGCGGCAGCTTGCACAGCAGCCTGTAACATAGACTAGCAGTCAAAAAGCTTTCCACACTTTAAGTATAAATAAGGGGGAGGGAGACAGCGGCAAAGTGCAAACCAAAAAACGGATCGCTTCAACTTTTCAAAGTCGCAGCGAAACCTCGGGTAACATCTTTGATCGATTGAATAAGCGGGTGCTGGATTTTCCCAGGCGGCAGCCTTTGCAGCCTATCTACTCTGAAATAGATTGGGGGATGCGGATCAAGCCCCAGCCACTCCTGAACCCGATAAGACGGCGTACGCTCAAAAAGAAGCCGCTGGAAACCAATTTTTTCAAGCGAATTCGCCAAAACCTGCGGGTTACCAACCACAATCGCCGACACCAGATCTGCTCGGGCTTCAAAGAATTTGGCGATGAAAAAAATCAGCACCATAACCGCCCAGAAATACGCAAAAAACAGGAACGTTGAGAAAATCAGTGGAAACAGCGGAAACAGAACGTAGAAGCGGAACAGGAACTCAGCGGACACTAAGCCGTAAAGAATTAAGGGGTCGCGGCCACGTAGGTGCCCAAACTCGTGGCCCAATACACCCTGTAATTCGTCCTCGTTAAGCTGGACCAATATGCCTGTGGTTATAAGGACTAATCCGCGGTTAGGGCTTGGACCTGAAGCCGCTGCGTTTGGCACCATAGTGTTGGAGACAACGACTTCAGGCATGGGAAAGTGGAAGCGGTCAGCGATACCCTTGACTAACTCATATACGTTGACTTTCTTAGCTTTGAGGTTCTCTAGTTCGCATGGTACACCATGTTTGAGGAAAACCTGCCGCGCCGATTCAACATCCACTTCTCCCTTCTCCGCTATTATTTCATCATAAATCTCCTTCTTAATCGCAATCAGGGTTTCCCGTGAGTAGCTTTTGCTGAAATCACTCTTCTCGGATACAGGCAGATAGTATTCTAAAAAATGTATTGTCGGGTTTTTTCTTGTGATGTGCCAGTCGGCGCTGCGAGCGATGAATTTGTTGGAGTAGAATACAAAGATGAATTGTATGCCGATCAGGACCAGTGGCGCTATCCAGAATGCACTGGGAAAAGCTGTAGTGAGAGTAATAAAAATCAACATCCCAAAAACAATGAAAACTACAAAGAAAAGAATCTGCGTTTCAAGAAAAAAACGGTTAAAGGATTTCTCAGGTTTCGTGTAGGCTTCAGGAACAATCTCTTCGCCTTCTCGCCAAGCAAAATACACTGTTGCGTTGCGGGCATTTTGGCTAAACATCTGCATAGCAATCAAAACGTCTTGTTTGGCTTCTTCTGCAGATGTATGCGTCGCTACAGAGCTTAAGGGATCAATTGTTAAATCGAATTGGGCGCCGCTTTTTACCTCTACATGGAAGAGGCGGTTGCCTTGGTCGTCGGTGACGACGTAGGTTAGTTTTTCGCCTTCCCTGTTGGATTCACGGGTGATGTCGGTGAAACGTTGCTTCTGCGGAACCAAATATCGGGTATAGACGAAGTCAAAGAGTCTCTCATAGTAGCTCGGTGGAACCTCAGGGGTAATCCTGTATGTAAAAGACGAAAGAGAAAAAGTCATAATTGAATGCCAAAACCCACTTAATTCAACGTTTGGCGTTTTATATTCTTATTGCATAAGGTGGATTAGCTTTTTAGTTTGCGCATGTTAGCAGAGGGGATAGCGTTTATTAATCTCGGTATTCATTTTAGATGTGCCGAAACCCTTGAGTTAAGGAGGCTTTCTTCCATCAAACTAACATGTTTGGTGTAGAGAACCGACGGCACTATCAAAGCCTACAGGTATTTGATAGCCAATTGTAGTTTAAGAAGGAATGTTGGAAGTTGGCAGCCACTAAGAAAACTATACTCGTTGTTGATGACGACAAATCGATACTTCGAACGTTCACACGTATCTTGCAGAAAAGCGGTTACGAGATTGATACCGCGGAAACTGGAAAAGAAGCCATGGAGAAAACCGAGAACCGCCACTATGACCTCGCATTGGTCGACATTAGGCTCCCAGACATGGATGGCACCGATTTACTTGCTAAACTCAAAAAGCCGCTTCAACACACCGTTAAAATAATGATCACTGGTTTTCCCTCGCTGGAAACAGGCGTTAAGGCGCTTGATGAAGGAGCTGACGCCTACTTGGTTAAGCCTGTGAAGCCTCAGGAGTTGCTGGTTCTTCTTGAAGAGAAACTTAAGAATCGAGAAGAAACCACTGAAGTCAGCCACTAAATTGGCTCTTACATTTTTGTGATTACGCGTTAACTGTTGTTCCTATCTGCCTTCATTTTCATAACAACAATAAATGGGCAACCCTTGGTTTGTATTAGCGTAAAGGCTTTTTTTAGTTGTTGACTAGTCGATTATACAAGGAACTAAAGAGGAACCCTAAGAAGGGTGGGCTTTGGATGATTGCTTACGACGCACACTTATGATAGCAACTGCCAAAACTACTACTGCAACTGCGGCCACGATTGGGATTATCCAGTTTTCTATGCCGTTTGCGGATTGATTTGTATTAAGGGTACCTAATGCGTAAATGTTGTGGTCCCAAGAGGTAACGTAGACAACTCCATTTGAAACTGCTGGTGAAGCGCTGATGCTATGCTGCGTGGTGTACACCCACAAGTTTTTGCCGTCTGTGGCGTTTAAGCAGTAAAGATTGCCATCCCAGCCGCCTACATAGACATAGCCGCCTACGACAGCCGGGGACGAATAGACGCCGTCGAAGGTTTGATAGCTCCATACTTTCTCGCCAGTACTTGCGTTTAGACAGTAAACATTCTTATCCACATTACTATCCAAAACGCCCGAGCCGATGTACACATACCCGTTGGCGACAGCGGGAGAAGAATCAACTAAGCCTTCTTCTTGGTAACTCCAAACTTTTTCACCGTTTAAAGCGTTTAAACAGTATACATTGTTGTCATGAGACCCTATGTAGACAAAACCGTTAACAACCGCGGGGGAAGACTGAATAGTGTTTCCCGTTGCATAACTCCAAATTTTTGCGCCACTATCGGCATCCAAACAGTAAACGCTCTTATCTGCAGACCCGAAATAAACCCGGTTATCCGCCACCGCTGGGGAAGAATCAACGAGACCGCCCGTTGCATACGACCAGACTTTTTGGCCGGTTACCGCATCAAGGCAATAGAGGCTTCCATCCCATGAACCCACGTAAACATGGCCGTTGCTGACTGCAGGGGAAGACTGTACACTATTTCCAGTTGTATAATTCCATACTTTGGCGCCTGTTGAAGCGTCCAGACAGTATATGTTTTTGTCGTAACTACCGAAGTAGACGTAGTTATCTGCTACGGCGATTGAGGAACTTATAGCTGTGCGATGGGGCAAAGAGTAAGTCCAAACTTGGGCGCCGTCTGCAGCGTTTAGGCAGTAGACCGTGCCGTCGTCTGAAGAAACATAGACTTTGCCGTCAACAACTGTGGCTGAAGCACCCACGGGTGCTCCAGTTGTGAAATTCCATAGCAAGTGATCGGAGGTTGCAGGCGCGGTTGAGGAGACGCCCGTATGCATTGCGTCGTGGTGAAACATTGGCCAATCATCAGGAGTAGCTGCGCTTGCCGCCCCAACAACTGATAGTAAAGAGCCGATTAAAATTGCCGCTAAAAGGCTATTTTTTATTATGTTTTTCTGGTTTTTTACATTCATATTTCCAACTCATCCTTTGTTATGTTACTTTAGTGTTTAGGCAGGTTCTTTAGGTCATTTCTTACTTTGTCTCGGCGCCTTAGCGCCAACGTTACTAATGTCAGCATGACAGGGATCTCAATGAGTGGTCCAACCACCGTTGACACTGCCACCATAGGCATAGACGCGAACGCTGTTAAGGCTATTGCTATGGCTAACTCAAAGTTTCGTCCAGTGCAGTGGAAAGCCATGGTTGAGGAATCTTCATAGTTGTATCCGAGGCGGCGAGTGGTAAAGTAGACCAAGTTGAACAGCAGGAAAAAGAACAGTATAACGGGGATAGCCATCTGCCAAACCAGCGAGGGATTATCAATAATTACGCCGCCCCGCAGTGCAAACATGACAACCATAGTTGCCAGCAACGCAAAAAGCTGCAGGGTGTCAAAGTATGGTATTAGTTTTTTGCTGAACCATTCTTGTGATTTCCGTTTGATTACTTGGTGCCTGGTAATTGCACCTAAAAGAAGTGGGAGTCCAAGGTAAAGCAGGATGCTCTCGCCAATTGAGGTGATATCGATGCTGACGTAGGTGCCGATAAGCAAGGCAATGAATAAGGGCGTGGTTATGATTTGGATAACAGAGTTCCATGCCATAAGGACAATTCCAAGTGGGCCATTTCCCTTGCAGAGATCCGTCCAAACAAGAACCATAGCGATACATGGTGCCACACCTAAAAGAATCAGCCCCGTCCATAGGTAGCGGGCGGTTGCCAAGTCGATTAGTCCAAGAGACGGAAAAAGTACCTCAAAGAAGAGATAGCCTAACCCAAACAAAAGGAACGGGTTTATGAGGTAATTGAAAAAGACGATAATTGAGGTTTGCTTTGGGCTTTTTACTGCTTTCTTTAATTCGCCAATTTCAATTTTGGTCATGGCTGGGTAAATCATGAAGAATAAGCCGATGGGTATGCCGACTTGGAGGGTGCTGCTGAATTCTGGGAAGAAACTGCCAAGGGCAAGACCGATTACTATGGCTATTGCAATCCAAAGGGCGAGTAGTTTGCTGACCCAGCCCAGAGTTTTCGGCTGCTCTTCACAAGTCATTTTTGTTCACTTTTCAGCTGAAGGCGTTTTCGAAGGCTTCTTTGGTTAATACCTTAATTAGTTCGGGAGATAAGGCGTCTACTACGTCGAAGATTCGTTGGTCGACAATGGAGTACATTCGTTTTGTTTTATCTTTGCGGCATGTTACTATGCCGGCGTCTTTGAGGATTTTTAGGTGCCTTGAAACAAGCGGTTGAATTAGGTTTAGGTGGGGCACTATTTCGCATACGCATTTCTCTCCGTCTCGCAAGTATGTGACTATTTCAAGCCGGATGGGGTCGGAGAGTGCATGAAAAACTACTGCTTGAAATTGTTTTTGATTCTCCAATATTATACCTGCTATTTCATTCATTATAACAATATTTAAAAGTTGTTATGGTTAAACAAGTGAGATTCATAACAATATTTATATATTGTTAACATTTCTATGAGAGGGTGACCAAATATGTCAGAAAAAACCTATGAAGGAATTCCCCGCGACAAAATACCATGGAACCCAAAAATAGACTACGATAAATGCATAACATGCGGAAAATGCGTCGACTATTGCCATGTAGGCAGCTTCAGAATTGAAGAAAAAGACGGCCAAAAGAAAACCGTAGTCAACCCAAACAAATGCATAGTATTCTGCAGAGGTTGCGAAGACGTCTGCCCCGTTGGCGCTATCACACATCCCTCAGAAGAGGAAACCCAAAAGATAATTGACGAACTTAAGAAGTCAAGAGCCTAAAATTACCCTACCAAAGGTGAACGGCATGACTGAAGATGAACGACCTCAAGTTGAGGATACGTATGAAGGAATCCCTCGCAACAAGATACCTTGGTATCCTATAATTGACTATACAAAATGCATAAACTGTGGAAAATGCGTAGATTATTGTGCATTCGGAGTTTATGAATTCGAGGAAAAGAATGGCAAAAAGAAGTCTGTGGTAAAAAACCCCTATAACTGTACTCCAGTGTTCTGCAGAGGTTGTGAAGAGATCTGCCCTGTCGCCGCCATTACTCATCCCTCAGAAGAGGAAACCCAAAAGATAATCGATGAACTAAAAAAATCGAAAACCTAATGCTCAAACACTATTTGGCATAATGCCCTCTTTTTCTTAAACGCCTTAATATCCAAAATAAATTCGTTTGGAAGTGGGAAAATGGAAAAGGAACTGCAAGCAACAAATTTAGAAACTGGACTGAATAACCAAGAAGTCAAGGAAAGATTAGCAACCTATGGGTACAATGAGGTTCCCGAAAAGAAAGTAAGTTTTCTCTCAAGGCTGGCTAAACGTTTCTGGGGCATCGTGCCATGGATGCTTGAAGCCACAGCCATAGTCACCTTGATACTGGGTAAATATCCACAGGCACTTGTCATAATCTTCCTGCTTTTCTTCAACGCTGGGATGTCTTTGTGGCGGGAAGGCAGAGCCAAAGCGGCGATGGCTAAACTAAAGCAGAGACTAAGAATCCAAAGCCGAGTTAAAAGAGAAGGAAAATGGGCGACTGTTCCCGCTAGAGAGCTTGTCCCAGGAGACGTCGTCAGGGTAAGAATTGGCGACCTCTTGCCAGCCGACATAAAGATTGTTGAGGGTTCTATCGGTTTAGACCAGTCGGTGCTCACTGGTGAATCTGGAGTTGTGGATAAGTCGCATTCAGAAATTGCTTATTCTGGTTCAGCGGTGAAACGCGGCGAAGCCACAGGCATAGTGGATGCTACAGGGGCAAAAACCTACTTTGGAAAAACCATATCGCTGCTTGAACTTGCCAAACCCAAATTGCATATGGAAGAAGTTACAGTAAAAGTTGCACGTCAACTTGCCATAATAGTCCTCGCATCGCTTCTCGTGGTATTTGTATACGCTGTATTGACAGGGTTTGATCTTGCAGTGTTATTACCCCTTGCTGGCGTGTTGCTTATAGCCTCTGTTCCAGTTGCGATGCCAACGATGTTTACCATAAACATGGCGCTTGGCTCTGCAGTGCTTGCAAAACAAGGCGTCCTCGTTACAAGGCTTAGCGCAAGTGAAGATGCCGCCACCATGGATGTACTATGCGTAGACAAAACAGGCACAATCACAATGAACAAGCTTTTTGTGGAAGAAGAAGTGCCGCTTAACGGTTTCAGCAAAGGCGACGTTTTGCTGTATGGGGCGCTTGCGTCAAAAGAAGCTAATCAAGACCCAATCGACATAGCGTTCCTTACTGCCGCAAAAGAGGCACAAATACCTTTAGATGATTATTCGCAGGCGGAATTCGTGCCCTTTGATCCCAAAACCAGAATGACAGAAGCAACAATAAGTAAAGTTGGCGACAAATTCTTTGTTGGAAAAGGCTCATTTGACACAATATGCGCTGCCTGCAATGTTGCTGAAGAGAAAGCGAAAGATATGCTCAAGATTGCAGAGGTGCTGTCAGAAAAGGGTCTAAGAGTAATAGCTGTTGCCAAAGGAGCAGAACGAAGCAGACTCGAGTTTGTCGGCATTGCAGGAATCGCTGATAGGATACGAGATGACTCACGTAGTATACTTGATCAGATTCGGGGCCTCGGCATCGATGTGAAGATGCTTACGGGCGATTCACTTCCAATTGCTAAGAACATCGCTGGGCAAATTGGATTAGGCAAGAATGTCACCACGATGTCAAGGATTCAGGAAGATGAAACCAAGCCAACACCTCTTGACTCGACAATCGAAGATACACACGGCATAGCCCAGATTTATCCTGAAGACAAGTTTAGCATAGTTAAGACTCTCCAACGTATTGGTCATGTTGTTGGAATGACTGGGGACGGTGTTAACGACGCCCCCGCTTTGGGGCAGGCGGAAGTTGGTATTGCAGTGAAGAATGCAACCGACATAGCAAAAGATTCTGCTAGCGCCGTCTTAACTGTCGAGGGTCTTGGCGGCATTATATCTATGATTAAAACCTCAAGAACCATTTATCAAAGAATCTACAGTTGGGCCTTGATGATGGTTGCCCGCAAACTGCACATCGCTGGGTTCATCGTTGTTATGCTATTCCTTACGCACTCGTTAATGCTATCAATAACAGGCACTGTTCTGCTGCTTTTCTTAGGCGACTTTGTCTCTATGTCTATATCAACAGATAACGTTCGGTCCTCACTTAAACCTGACACGTTTAACATGCGACGCCTTTTTGGAGTAAGCGGAACGCTTGGCGTATTGATGATCATTGAAAGCGCAATCTTTGCTGTGCCCGCCCTATCCTACTTCGGGTTAAGCGGCGACGTAGAGAAAATATACACTTTCGGGTTTGCCTACCTTAATTTGGCAGGTGTATTTACCCTTATGATTGTGCGTGAACGCAATCATTTCTGGGATTCAAGACCGAGCAGGTTCCTAGCAATAACAGTTTTAGCGGAAGTTCTGCTGGTAATTGCTATCTCAGTATTTGGCGTCTTAGAACTTGCACCACTCGGATATTTACCTGTGCTGGCTATCCTTGCGTATACACTGCTAACTACATTCTTAATTAACGATCCACTAAAGGTGTACCTGATTAACAAATTCAAAAGAGCGGACAGTAAATGAAGAGAATCCTGTTTGTTTGCGTCGAGAACGCGGGTCGAAGCCAGATGGCAGAAGCATTCGCTAAGAAATACGGCGCTGGTAAGCTTGAAGTGGTAAGTGCAGGCGGCAAGCCAGCCGAAAAAATAAACCCAGTTGTCGTTGAGGCTATGAAGGAGAAGGGCATTGACATCTCCGCCAACAAGCCCAAACTGTTAACTGCCCAGATGGCGATGGATGCAGATTTGGTTGTCACGATGGGTTGCAGTGCGCAGGGTGTTTGCCCGGGACCGTTTTTTGTTCCGACATTGGATTGGCCGCTTGAAGACCCCAAAGGCAAATCGCTTGAAAAAGTTAGGGCTATCAGAGACGACATAGAGAAAAGAGTGCAAAGCCTCATTGCCCAGCAATCGGGTTAGCCACGTTTAAGATAGGGTTCCCCTTACTGCATCTGCCTTTAACCGTAGAAAATCCATCGCATCCTCGTAATCGAGGCAGGCGTCGCCGTTTTTCTCTGGGCTCTTTAGGCTGCAGTAGCCCTCTTTCCAGTTTATGCAATCTTTTCTGTTACAGGCGGGAAAATCCATCACAAGCCCCCTTGTAGAGTAATGGGAAGTTATTGATTTATTTTCTTGTTTGCAGCCATTCCATACCAGAAGAACACTTTGGCAACCACAGGGATTATGGCTCCGCATGCGAGACGGGGCAGAAGGGTCAAAATGAAGCCGCTGGCGCCGGTTACGACGTTGGCGGTTGAGAGTTGAAAGACCCCAAACTGTATCACTCCGCCGATGGCTGTGGCAACTATGGCGGCGATGAGCATTCTGCGGAAGTCTTCTGAGCGTTTGTTTAGGGCTCCAGCCATGTAGCCTATCAGCATGGCGCTGAGGATGTAGGCTAAGAGGACTGTGCCTGAACCTGAAATGCCGTGGAAACTGTTTGACCAGTAAAATGCATAGAAGCTGCCCATGAGGAAACCTGAGGCGCCGCCTGCCCACTGGTTCCAAACCAATCCAAGCATCAATGGAACAGCCACGATGACGGTGAGTTCAAGCAGTTCCATGACTATGCCTATTACTATGCCGCCGCTTTCCGATCCATAACCGATAAGCGAAGGAACCCTTGAGATGCCGACAATCGCTAAAACCACGATGACTGGCACAACAATGCCGAATACGATATCTTTTTTAGTCCACTGCTTCCAATTCAGCGCCATCAAACTTCTCCCCTAAACAACCAAGCATTAATTGTTTTAGCGATTTAAGCCTTTCAATATCAAGTGGACGCCGCTTATTCAACGGCATATATTTATCAGTCAGAATTAATTTTTGATTACAACACCGCTGCGTGCAGGGGTCGCCGAGCCTGGTCAAAGGCGTAGGCTTCAGGAGCCTATCCTGTAGAGGTTCGTGGGTTCGAATCCCACCCCCTGCACCACAACTTGCACTCAGAGCAGTTTATGAGTTCAGATTAGCTTGTTAAATTCTTCAACGGAGAGGTCAACCTCCTTGATGATAGTGCGCAATATCCCTTTTCCAAGCGGTTTATGCGCAGGGACAACTATCATGACCTCGTTTTTTCTGCAACCGAATAAAGATATGTACCTTTGATTATCTACAAGCCGCATGACTATATGGCTGCCTTTTTGGCTATTGATTGCATAGCCAATGCTTACGAGTGCTTTTATCACTTTATCATAATCGAGGATAAGTAGTCTAGACACTGACTTGCACCGTTTCGATAGGAACAGGGTCGCCGTGTTCTTTTAGTGCTTCAAGGTATGCCTGTATTGCTTCCTTGACGTTCTTCAGAAGCTCATTTTTCGTTTTCCCTTCAGTGGCACATCCCGGTAGATCGGGAACCTTGGCGACAAGCATGCCGTCTTCATCTTTTTCAATTATTACTCTATAGCGAAGCATATGTGTGGATATGTTCTGGAAATTCTTAAGCTTTGTCTTTTAAATCAACTCCAAAGGGAGTCACTAATTTTTATTGTTGTTTTTCTTGGGGGAATTCAGGAGCCTATCCTGTAGAGGTTCGTGGGTTCAAATCCACCCCCTGCACCATATAAAAATAAACAAACCTATCCGCTAGCGAGGAATTCTCACTTTTCCCCGTTAGCTCATAGATATTTATAAAAGCCTGACTTGTCCTCGATTATTTTTCGATAATTATGCCTTCGAGCATCTTCACCTCAAGCTATGCAACTGCAGGCTTTGTCATAGTTGTGCTCTGCTTTTTTGTAGCTGAGGTGATTGGAGGAAAAATCATTCCGTGGATGAGGCGAAGGGGTGCTACGGTTCAGCGAAGAACTGCAGGCTTGAACACCTTGCTGTACGTTTCTTGGGTTGCTGTTTTTGGCGTATCAATACCTTTTGCTGCGAACGGAATTGCGCTGTTACCTGATTGGGTGTATTATGTTGGTATCGGTTTTATGCTGGCAGGGATTGCGTTTAGGCAGTGGGCAATTGCTGTGCTAGGCCGCTACTTCTCTGGAGTGATAGGTGTTCAGAAAGAACAGAAAGTCGTAGAATCTGGGCCTTACCGCTTGATAAGGCACCCATCCTACACGGGCGTTCTGATTTTCCTGGTTGGGATGGGGTTGGCGGTTCAGTCTTGGGCGGTAGTGCTCATAGATGTCGTAATCTTTGGCATTTTTTATGGTTACAGAATGTTTGTTGAGGAAAGAGTTCTCGTCAGAGAACTAGGCCAAAGCTACGTTGAGTACATGGAACGAACGAAGCGTGTAATCCCCTACATAGTGTAGGATCTATTTCTTTTTCGATGACATATTATGTGCACATACACATACAGACAAAAAATGGAAAGAATCATCGTAGTAACGAGTGGCGATGTCACCAGGCGGTTGAGGGTTCGAATCCCCAATCCCTGCACCAATTCTTGGATCTCGCTTGTTAGTTTACTTAGGTCATTACTGATTATAAACAGATTGAACTTTAGGTTTAGATGACTTAGCTTCTCTACGAGGAATATTTAATAGAAAAGAACCTCTAAGAAGGATAGGCTGATAAGTTGGGCAAAGAAGCTATTGAATGCGAGTATTTATATGGTCAGGACTGCAATGCGGTCGAAGAGAACGAAGAAGCCAGAGAAGCTAGAAAAATAAGCTGTAGCAACGATAACGAATCTACGTGCTGCTATTTATGTGCTCACGCTCAACACTGTGAAATAAGCTGTAACTTCTTAGGCGAAAACACAAACAATCCTAAAGAAAAAGTAGCAGTAAGCGAGGATACCAAAGAAAAGCATGTTCTGAGGTGTCCCATTTGCCAAACAAAAATGCTCCAGAGTGAGGTGAAATTTAGAACGGGTGGCTGGAATGGCATATGGCAACTTGTTACTACTTGGGGAGAATTGGGCGAAGAGTTGTTACCGCTCCAGGTTCATGCTTGCCCAAAATGTGGAAAGGTAGAGTTTTCAGCCAAACCTAATACGATACAAAGAGTGATTAATAAGCAGTAAAGAAGATAGTTGAGGCGTTTTCGAAAGAACAGCAAAGGGGTTCGAAACCTACTTTCTGTACCATAAAATCTATCAAACTAGCGCTTCAAGGTAAGCTTGGATTGCTTACTTGACGTTTTTCATCAGTTCTTCGCGTGTTTTGCCCTCCGTTGCACAGCCCGGAAAAACAGGAACCCTAGCTACTAGAACGCCGTCTTCATCCTTTTCAATTATGACTCTTTAGCTAAGCAGTGTGTCCAAATAAGACACGAAATTCAAAGTTTCGATTTACAAACAAAGGTTTGTGGGTTCAAATCCCACCTTCTGCACTACCCTCTTTTGGTCGATGGATTAAAAACGATTTTAGCTGATATTTTAGCTGATTTGCTTGTGGTTTGCTCTTCAATCAAACCGCAACGTAAGGACGCCGTCATCATCAACTACTAGAAAAAACTATTAACCCAAATTCTAATTCACCGTAACCTCCGTTCTGCTTGCCGAATGCTCCACAACCAGCCTTCAACGCAGCACGCCATTCAAACGTAAAAAGGAGTTGTTTGCATAGCCCGCTGAAAGAAGTTGAAAAAAGAGGGGTCAGCGGCAACAACTAAAATAGAAAATCAATTGTTGATGTGTTGTACTTACGCACTGTTATGATTGGAGCTTAACAACCTTTAATTGTTCCATCCGCTCCATCCCATAAATTAGTTCATATTCACATAGAGAGGCGATAAAATGTTAAGTAAAGACTGTGAGGGATGTTCTAAAATGATGTTTGAGTGCAAGCAACGTTTCAGAACAGCCAAACTCTGGGAAAAAGTCTACTGTGCAGACGGAACCGCACATTTAATCGACAGTTAATTCGCTTTTTTTGTTGCAATTAGAAACCATTTCTTTTTTTGGGTATTTCGCAAAATGCATTAGATTTCTAAAGGGGGAAAGGGGGGAATTAGCCTTTTTAGAGGAAATGTTCGCTTAGGGTTTTGAGGATTTGCTGGGTAATGATTTCCTGTGTTATACGTTTTCCAGTGAGGCGTCTGTGCTCATTTTCATGGGTCTTTATGGCTTTATCCATTTGTTTGAGGTCTGGCACAATAAGGATTTCGGTCCCGCAGGAACAAGTGAATACTGGCATCTTGCGTTTCTGTGCTTCAGTTATTTTTTGTTCTTGAGTCATCTCTGCCACTCAGCGCAGATTAGCTTGTCTTTGCAGGTTAATTAACGGTTTTAACAAGCCAGATTCGCATGCTTAGCCCTCACCGCTTTACAAACTTGCGAAGCAGACAAGGCTAACTTGTCAGGTTCGCTTTGCAAAGGGTCAATTTAAGTTTGCAAAATCCAGTTCGCATGGTACTTTTTCGGCTTTTTCAGCGTTTTTTATGCCAACTGCGCTTCTCTAAAAAAGTTTTAGGCATCCACTGTCTCGTTTTCTTGAGGTATGCAGACGTCTGTTAAACCGCCGATTTTCTCTGAGAGAAGCTCAGCCTGCTCTAAATCGCCGTGGACAAGCACTGTTCGCTCAGGCTTAAGCTTAGTAACCAACTTTACCAGCTCTGTCTGGTCAGCGTGGCCCGAGAGCTCAATCTGCCTGATTTCGGCCCTTACATGAACGACTTCCTGTTCAGTTTTGAAGAAGCCCTCTTCCTTGGCAGTTTTCAAGGGGCTATCCGGAGGCAAGTAGCCTGAGGTTAGGATGACGCAGTTGTCTTTGTCCTGTGACCAGTCGCCCAGCAATCTGAGGCTTGCGCCCGCATGTCCGAAACCTGACGTGCAGATTACGACGGCGGGTTCTTCGATTTGGCTGGTGCGGTAGAGATGTTTTACATGGCGGTAGTTGAAGGGGGTTTTTTGTCCTTTGATTTCTTTAGTGAAGAGTTGCTTGTTGTGGTTGAAGTAGCCGTTTATGCGGTGAGCAAGATTGGATATTGTGTAAACGTGGTAGCGTGGCAGAATTCCTCGTTCGATGGCGGTGTCGATGCGTTTAGCCATTTCTTGGCTACGATGAAAAGCAAAGGTGGGGATCAAGACGTTGCCTTTTCGCTCCATAACCGTCTGCATCTGCTGCATAAACTCATCGACCAATTCATGACGGGGCGGTCGGACTTTCCCGCCATACGTGGATTCAGTGACAAGAACATCAGGCTTTTTCGGTAAAGTTTCAAGTCTGCATCCCTGCAAAATTTCAGTGTCGTGAAGGCAAAAGTCGCCTGTATAAACAACCCGTCTTCCTTCGGCTTCAAGGCTGGTCATTTTTGCGCCTGCAACGTGACCGGCTCCCAACAGATTAATTTTCATTCCGGGCAACGCAACCGAGTCGCGGCTCCACCAGCAACCCCCAACTTTTTCGGCGTGGCTGTCATCGAATTCAAGGTTGCCCTTCTCCTGCTGGATTTTAACCATGTCATGAAGTAGGTCTACGGTTACGTCGCGTGTGATGTCTGAGCCCACTATGGTTGGGCTGTTGTTTTTGCAGAGGCTCAATAGGCTGCCTGTGTGGTCTAGATGGGCGTGGCTGATTATGACGGCGTCGAAATCCTTCGGTAACTTTTTGGTTTCCTCGTCAAGCTTGGCACCGTAGTCCAGCGCCACTTTGGCTGAGTCGGTTTCGACTGAAATGCAGGAGCCGCCTACTTCTCTGGCTCCGCCGAGAACTTGAATCTTCAAATCTTGTTAACTCCAGGTTAATATGTACATGGGGTGTCAGAGATGGGGTTTTCTCCAACTCGACTGATTCTGGGTGTGTTTACCGCAAAAGGAACTGCAGTTAATATTAACTTATTGTTGAATTACTGACACTATTATGTTGCTATTTCCAATTTGTTGTCTCAGTACCCCTTCTTTGTTTAAGGCTTAAAAGCAACTGCCCTCAAATGGGAAGTTATGGACCGCACAACCAAGCTGCTGACCTTAATAATTGCCGCGTTGATTCTTTTTGTGGGATTCGAAGCTTTTATGGTAGCGACGATCGGCGACAAAAACCAGCCAAACCCCATCCGCGTAGCATGCATCGGCGACAGCATCACACGGGGCACCGAATACACCCTTGACCTCTGGGCACTGCTTGGACCCAACTACATCGTCGGCGACTTCGGCGTCGGCGGAGCAGCCGTTTCACTGCACAGCGACAGCGCATACATGAACAAAACCGAACTTGTCACCGCAAAACAGTTCCAGCCGGACATTGTGGTTGTGATGTTGGGAACCAACGATGCAGATATAACTCTAAATGAATCCCAAGCAAGCTTCGTCGCTGACTACGTCACTCTTCTATCAGAATTCCGACAGCTTCCAAACAAACCAGCAGTCTACATAGTTGAGCCCCCGCCAATCTATAATAACTCTGCAAATCTTAGCGGTGTAATCTTCGCCCAAACGATCCTTCCAGGCATCAAAGAAGTCGCAAACCAGACTGGCTTGCCGCTGATAGATGCTTATACGCCGCTGCTTGGGCACCCAGACTACTTCGTCGACGGTGTCCACCCTAAAGCTGAAGGTGCTCAGATAATCGCAGAAGCGGTTTATGCAGCACTAAAAACCTCTGATTAGAAAGATTAAAACAAAAAAAGAGAAGGGTTGGTTGGCTTATATTTTATAGTGTTTAGCGTAAAGCACTATGCCAACTGCCAATATTCCGATGCATGAGGCTGAAACTATGCCCAAGTCAAGTAGCACTGTGCTGCTTGCTATGTCTGCACCGCGTAGGAACATCGATGTTAAGGCGTCTGTTACGTAGTAGCTTGGTACGAATTTGCCTGCGACCTGTGCTGCGCCTGAGAGAGATGCGCCGACGAATGTGCCCAAGAACAGTTGTGGAAGCACGAAGAGGAAGCTTAGTCCAGTGGCTGCGCCTGAGGATTTTGAGATGGTTGCGGTGATTAAGCCAAAGCCCACGTTGGAGACCGAGAACACTAGCACCAGTATGAATGCGAATGCGTAGACTGGGATGCCGACCTCTGGGCGGAAACCCATGCCGTAGGTCATCACAAACACCAGAGCTGCCTGAATCAGCGCTATAACCATGTATGAGAGGACTTGGCTCGTCATGAACTCGGTCGAGGTTACAGGTGAAATGCGTATGCGTTTCATCATGCCGTTTTCCCTATCGCCTGTAAAGGATTGTGCTACCATCATGATGAGGAATATCGAGGCGAACGTGAACATGCCTGGCGCGATAAAGTCAAGGGCTGACGCCTGCTTTACTTCAACCAATGATGCGGTTTGTATCTGAATTGGGCTTTGCGGTGCCTGCTGGTTTGGGTTAACCACTACGGCTATGACTTGCTGGATGATTGGCGGAATTGCCTGTGTTGCAACCAATGAGCCCCTGTCCAAGTACAGCGAAACAGTGGAGTTGGTCCATTGGCTCGGGTCGGTCGGTGCGTTTTGATAGGTAGCAATGCTGTCGCTGAAGGTGGCGGGGATTAATACGAGTGCCTGCATTTTGCCTTGACTTAAATCCGCCTGCGCCGTTGCATTGTCAGTGTAGACGTTGACCGTAACGATTTTTGTCGCTAGTAAATCATCGATGAAAACCTGCGATTGGTGTCCGCTGCCGTCGAGGTTAACTACGCCGACTTGGTATGTTGTTGTGCCGCTGCCCCCAAACCCGCCAAAAGATGCCCCAAACGCAAAAACAAACACTATGGGGAACAAGAAGATCATGAATAGGACGGCGGGTTCACGGATGGTTTTCTTCATTTCTTTCTTAGTTAGAGCTAACACTCGTTGCAGCTTCACTTTAGAGTTCCTCCCGCATGTTTCTGCCGGTTAGCTGAATGAAGACTTCTTCGAGGTTTTTGACGCTGCTTTTGGCGATGAGTTCTTTGGGTGTGCCCAGCGCGATGAGTTTGCCGTGGTCTATTATGCCGACTCTGTCACAGAGTTCCTCGGCTTCCTCCATGTAGTGGGTGGTTAAGATGATGGTTTTGCCTTTGGTTTTTAGTTCTTTTATGAAGTCCCAGACTGCATGGCGTGACTGGGGATCCATGGCGACGGTGGGTTCATCTAAGAAAGCGATCTGCGGGTCATGAATTAAGGCGAGGGCTAAGCTTAGGCGTCTTTTCATGCCGCCGCTGTATTTTGCTGTGACCTTTTTTGCGTCGTCAGCTAATCCCATCTTGCTTAGGAGGAGGATGCTTCTTTCTTTGATGGTTTTTTTGTTCATGCCGTAGAGTTGGCCGAAGAGTTCTAGGTTTTCTTTTGCGTTTAGGTATGGGTAGATTGCGGTTTCCTGGATGCATACGCCGATTTGCTCTTTGACTTTCTGGGGCTCTTTTTGTATGTCAACGCCTAGGATTTTGGCTGTGCCGCTTGTAGGTTTGATGAGTCCGCAGATGATGTTGATTGTTGTGGTTTTGCCTGCGCCGTTGGGGCCAAGCAGCCCGAAGAGTTCGCCTTGTTTTATTTCGAGACACAGGTTGTCGACTGCAACCGTATCCTCGTATTTTTTGGTTAAATCTTCAATTTTTATTGCTTGTTCCAAATTAATTCACCTAAAATAAGCATGTGTGTTTGAGAATTTAGTTTCTTGTTTATGGGTTAATTCAAAAAAGGAACCCTTTACGAGAAGAAAAAGTCCGTTTTTGACTATTGTCGGTTGATAAAGTGGACAGGATTGATTAGGGGATTTGGTCACGCCAAGTAGGGAATATGTAGCCGGTGTAGATGATGTTGGGGGCTATTGATTGGATGGTTGGCTCTTTTTCGAGGGCTTCTCGGATTTCCCTTAGTTCTTTACTTGTCGGCGTCCAAACCATGAAGATGTAAGAATTGGGTATGTTGCTGAAACTCCAGTAAAACAGCGTTTTAGGGTAGTATTTCTGGAGGATAATGTTTGGCGAGTTGGGGTTAGCGTCTGCTTTTAAGTTGACATGGAATATGCTCATCAGGTCGTTTGAAGCATCAGGGTACCACTCAATCGAGAACTGGACCAAAAAATTCTTTTCCATACGGGCAAGTCGGCGGCGAACAGTTTTTGTAGAGACACCTAACTCTTCTGCAATTTCTGAGGTAGGTTTACGCGAATCATTTTTTAGGGATCGGATGATTTTGTAGTCCAAGTCGCACATTGTCAACTTTGCATGGCGGGGACTAAAGTTTCTAAGCATCGGCGGTATGGGGGAGCCCATCAAACCCACGGTGGGTTCAGGAATCTCGGCTGTTTCTTTTACGAATCGGACAAGCCCATCTAGCTCACCTATGTTTTTCAGGAAAGCGCCGATGTACAGTATGCTTCCGCCTGCTATGGCCAACCAGTAAATTGAACCCTGATTTTCCAGTTTAGTTTTTAAAGCAGAAACTGGGTTGGCTTTTGAGCTTCCGAAGATGAGGACGTGGATGGCGTTTTGGGCAAGGACGCTGATGCTGGCGGTAAACTTGCGGATGATACCTAAGTCGGTTAAAGCTTGGATACGGTTATGTACAGCGGTAACTGACAAGTCTAGTTTGTCCGCGAGTTGACGGTAGGGTACCCGCGAGTTCGCCAATAGTAGCTGGCAGAGGATAACATCTGTTTTATCCAAGATTACATCAATGCATGCTTGTTATGCTGTATAACCCTAAAAGCCTTTAGCAAACCACAGTTACCAGAACCCCTGCAAGCATTATTTAATGCAGCCCGCTTTTCCCATAATGAAACAGACGCCAAAACCATTGCAAACGCAAAAAGCAACGCAATCTCCAAGCAGTCTTGTGGCAAGATTAAAAACGCTACACCCGCATAAAGAGAAAACCGATTTCCATTTAGTAGTGGAAGTTTTTCGGTTCTGTTTGAGAGAGACTCCACAACCAGCCAGCAACGCATATCAGACGCCGACGCCAAAACAGGCGCCACCGCCAAGTCCGCTGGAAGAAGAAGTATAAGGGCGGCACCCTCTTCTTCTTTAACTAGAAAAAACAAAAACCATCGCGCCTCTAGCAATGTGGGAGTAGAGAGGATGTGGCGGAGCAGCAACCGCGGTCCCACAAAACCGCCAAAACAGCCAGCGTAGACACATCAAAACCAGTAAAACGATGCCTGGCAAACCGAAAAAACAGGGCAACTCCAACAAAACAGCTTATGAAAAACTAAAGGTATATAAGGAAAAGATGGACAGTAAGGGTGGGTTTGCCGGTCATAGGGCACGGGTTCCACCTGATCCCATACCGAACTCAGAAGTTAAACCGTGTTCCGTTCCCAGCGGTAGTGTGGTCTTAGGCCACGTGAACCTGGGAAAGCTGGCAACCTACTTTACTCAATTTTCAAAGCAAAACAAGCTGTAATTTAGCATACCCTTATAAATGACTACATAATGTTTTTGGAGAACAGTGGTGTTTACACTTGAGTTTGATTCCGGGAAGCGACTCCATAACCCAGATACTTAGCCTATTAACATACGTATTCTTCATAGTGCTGATCTTCTATGGTCAACGCATCCAAATGTACGTCATGATCCGCGAAGTAGAAAACAGCCTACATAAACTCAGAGTCATAAAAGAAGAAGGAAGAAAAGTCACCATAGAAGCCATAAAAGAAATCGGCAAACCAACCAACGACCCCTCACCCCGCGTCGACCGCTACCTGGAATACTTCACCATCGGACCCCAATCGATGGATCCGGCAGGCATAGTTAACAAACTTGACCACATACTCGACGTAAGAGACGAACGCCTAAAAGAAGAAGTCAAATTAATGGCGCCTCAAGCAGCAAGCAACGACGTCCTAGTCTTCAACCTTGAAAACACCCTTGAAGCAGCCATGGCGCTCAATTACATATACAAAGTTGTACGCCACTACTACATCCAAGGCAAAAAAACCCTAAGCCTATACGTCATAATGCAGCTACAGATGATCCTGCCGCTGGTCATGAAGGAAGCCGAAGCATACGCCTCGGCACTCAAAGCCTTCGCGTACGGTCAACCCATCGGTGACGGCGTAGGACCACTAATCGCATCCAAACTCATGCATGGATACGAAGTCCGCAAAGTCCCCAAAGACTGCGTCGTCTCCACCGTCCCATTCGAAGGACGCAATGCATTGGTGCTTAAAGCTGAGGGCCCAGGCGGAAACGTCGGCAAACCCGGCGAAGCCATAGAAACCGTCATCGAAGAGCAACAGGGCAAACTCGCCATGGTCATCATGATTGATGCCGGCCTCAAATTGGAAGGCGAATTAGTCGGCGAAGTCTCAGAGGGTGTCGGCGCAGCCATCGGCGGCCCAGGCGTAGACGCCTTCAAGATAGAAGAAAAAGTGACCAAATATAACCTGCCTCTCTACGCGGTTATCGTTAAAGAGGACATCGGTGATGCAGTTTCACCGATGCGCAAGGAAATCAATGACGCAGTCGACAAAGCTATCGAGCGAGTCCGCGACGTCGTTAAAGAGCGCACCAAAGAAGGCGACACCGTCTTGATTGTCGGTGTCGGAAACAGCATAGGAGTTGGGCAATAATGAGGTTGAACAGAATGACGCAGCAAACACAAACTACACCGCAGAGCAACAAAATCAGCAGCTACCTCATGATCATAGTGCTAATCGTGTTGGCGCTCTCGTTGGTTGCGCTGTTTGTTGCAGCGGAAACCTTCGTAACTGACCAAACTGCCAACGGACAATTAACCGCGGGCATCTTTGCAGGCATCGGTTTAATCGCGTTGGTTATGTGCCTGTTCCTGCTCTTCCAGTCCAGGAGGCAAGCAGCAGAAGTGAAAATTGAAATCCCCAAAGTCATGACTACAATCGAATGCCAAAACAAAGGCTGCAACAACAAAACCGTACGGGAATTCCAACGCGGCGACTACGTCTTCAAAGACCTTGACACTTCATGCGGTAAATGCGGCGGCAAACAGATGGTGACAGCCATCTACAAAGAAGTTAAAGAAAAAGAGAAAACCTACGCCGTCTAAATCGGCTAGGTTAAAACTTCACAACCATTTTCTTTTATTAGCAACGTGTGCTCGGCTTGAGCCACAGGTTTTTTGCTTACCTCAACAAAAACAGGGTAACTCATCACTGTTTTAGACTGCAAAAGCTCCTTAAAAGCGGCTTTATGCTGCTCTTTAGGCAGTATGCCGATGAGCCATCTCTCTGCAAAGGGCAATGTGCGGAAGTTTGATTCAATATACTTCGCAAGCTTCTTGGCGCCGTCAGATTTAAGCGACTTTGTTTTGAGGAAGCGGTAGATAGTGGCTTGTGGCATATCGTCGACCCGTGCAACCGCGTCAGGCAAAGTCACAAACGGCTCAACTGCGTAAACACCGCCTGTCTCCACCTTATGCGGGTTGAAGCCTGAAATGCTGGGAATCGAGGTGCCCGCGTGAATGAGGTATCTGCCGACGCTGTGCCCCGTTAGGTTACTGATGGGTTTGAAGCCTCTGTTTTTGATGGTTTTCTCTGCGAGTGCGCCGATGTCGCCAAGCGTCATGTCACCGTGAATGTTGTCGATGACGGTTTTAAGCGTGAGTTCCGCGGTTGCTGCCATCGCTTTGCCCTCACTGTTAAAGGCTGCGGTGAAGGCGGTGTCAGTGACATAACCATCAACTTGGACGCCCAAATCGACTTTGACCGTTGAACCCGCTGGAATCGTCGAGGTATCGTCGGGCGGCGAAGTGTAATGCGCGGCCACTTCATCTATAGAGACGTTGCAGGGGAAGGCAGGTTTACCGCCTTTAGCTCGGATGGTTGCTTCGACTTTTTCGCACACCTCGATAATACGCATATTCTCCCGAACAAAGCCCCGCATTTCTTCTCGGGTTTCGCGGAGAATCCGACCGCTCAAACGGAACTTTTCGATTTCTTCACGGTCATATGGCATAAGCATCAACAGAACTGCATATACACTGCGCCCTTAAATGCCTTGAGCGTTTTATAGCGCTTTCTGTTAGGCTTTGTAGTTTTTTGGGGTCTATTGTGGAAAAGTTGCTGCATTTATGAGGTAGAGACAATGTGTGTGTTTTAGGTATTGCTTGCTATGGCTTTAGAATCTCAAGTATCTCGGAGACTTTTACGATCTTAGTGTGTTTAAATGATTTTAAAGCAAGCAGGTGCTGGTCGCCTGTAACGATAAAATCTGCTTTTCCAGTATATGCCACATTGAGAATTAAATCGTCATCTGGATCTGCTGAAACAACTTTAAAGCGGGCGTTATCCTGCACAATTTTGCAGTTGCTAGATAGTATTTCGAGGTATCGGTTTGTTTGGGAGTCTTTAACGCTGAATTTGTCTCTTGATAGAACCTCTGACAGCTCAATGAGCAGTTGCTTTGAGGAGATTACGGTTTGTTCTTCAAGCAGCATTAGAAGAAGTACTCTGGGTTTCCCGCCCTTTATTGCTGCGGATACAAGAACGTTTGTGTCAAGCACTACTCTTAGCATTTAGCTGCCTTGCTGTCTGGCTCTCTTTTGGCTACGATAGGCTTGGATTTCCTGTAAAATTTCGTTTTCAGTGGGTTTTTTCTTTCCCTTGCTTTGGTCGTCGATCTCTTGGAATAATTCTTTTAAATCGCCTAGGGCGGGAACATTTAGCTTTGTTACGACTAGCTTGTCGTCTTTTCGGTAGACGCAGAGTTTAGTGTTGGGTTTTATCGCTAACTCTTCTCTTAGACGCTGGGGAATAACGATTTGTCCTTTGGTTCCCACTACTGCGATTTCTGGTTCTTCCATCTAAATCAACCCAATACAGAGTATGACTTTCATACTAAAAAGGATTCTGAGTCAAACTCTTCTCTTAAAAAAATAAAAACAATTTTTACTAAGTGGCTCTAAAGTTTCAGCAAATAGGTCAAGAGGCAATCAATCCGGATTTTTCTCGCTTGACATTAGGCTTTGTAGATTTTTGGGTCAAGTACAGCGAAGTTGTTGCCGCCCAGATGGTAGAGGTGGCGGGTGCGTTTTAGGTCATATCCTGCGTCTGTAAATGCGCCTGGGTCGGCGTAGGCTTCCAAGATTTTGCCGACGAAAATCGTGTGGTCGCCTGTCTGCATCTGCCCGTCAACTTCGCATTCCAAGTGTGCGGTGCATTCACGGATGGCTGGCGCCTTCACCCGTCTACCCGGAAGCGGAGTCAGCGCACATTTTTTGAATTTATCAAAACTTCGTCCACTCAATGAACCGCATGTATAGACGGCTTGGAGGATGTCCAGTGTGGGGATGTTCACGGTGAATTCGCCAGATTCTTCAATTAAGGTGTGGCTGTGGCGTCCCGGCGCAATGCTTACTGCGAGTAGCGGCGGATTAATCGAGGTTGGCATAGCCCAAGCCAGCGTGGTGATGTTGGGTTTGTTTGCGTTTCCTATGCATGAAACAAGCACAGTGTGCATGGGGTGGAGCAGGCGGTAAGCCTGTGAGGGGTTAACGGATGTTTTTGCGGACATAAGGTATCTCCTATTTTATGGGTGCATCGGGGCTATTTCTCTTTTTCTAGCTTAGGCGTTTAGAGTCTGGTTGGTTGAGGCTTTACCGCTGGGTTGTATCTATACTCTGCATGTTTTACCTGTAAAGTGATGGATTGGCAAGGTAGATACGCTTGGAGAACATTCGATGTGGTGGAGTGGCCGTCTAAATAGCGATACATTCTTAATAGTTAAAGCCCAATGTTAAATGCATGACTAAAAAGAGTAAATCAAATCAGGATTACCTTGATGCCTTAGATGAATTAGGAAAAAACTGGAATTTGAATAAACAGCAAAAGGCTCGATTGGAAGAGCTTAAGAAGGAAGCAAGAAAGGGATAATTATTTATGCATTAACTTGCAACTTAAGCTTATGCCTACCGTTAGAACTCGTATAATTTACACATTAGATAGGGTTTTTCAAGACCAAGAATTAAAAATTAACGGTTCTTTGTTTCTGCGATTAGTTCTAAGTTTCTTAGGCATGTTGCTTTACCCCTTTTATTGGCTGACAATAAAGAGGAAATCAGATGGAAAGGCAAGAAAATACGGTTTAACCAAAGACAGCCATTAAAATACAATGGTAGCCATGGTTGGCTAGGGGTAGTATTGAGCGAAAATATCGGTTTGAGGCAATCACGACTTAAAGGTGGACAACCACTTACTCGTTCATTAGTTCTTAAAATTGTTGTTTTTCTCGTCTTACCTGTTTTATTGTATTTTAGCGATCTCAAACAAGTTTTTAATCTCGCTTTATCCGTTCCTGAGGTGCAATATATCTTTGTAGTGCCTTTTGTTTCTGCTTATTTCTTTTATAGGCGTAAAAAATCATTTTTGAGTAATGAACAGTTTTCTTATTTGAGGGGCGTTCTTGTTTCCATCCTAGCTATGTCTGTTTATGTGATAGGTTTTTTCACTTCTTTTCCAGTGGAAATTCATCTCTTGTCTTTACCGATCTTTGTAGCGGGAATAACGCTTCTTTTATTTGGCAATGAAGCTCTAAAATCGCTGCTCTTTCCAATCGGACTGTTGGTTTTTATTAGTCCGCTGCCTGTTCTTTTTATGGCTCTTTTTGGTTCAAATCTATCAGTTTCTGACGGGGCTTTAGTAACGTCTATTCTGAGTCCTTTTTTTCCAGTTACGGTGTCTTACCAACCGCTTGTAATCTTGAACACCATTACTGTTACAGGCCAACCGTTAGAGTTTTTAATCAATGATTACTGTTCGGGAGTCTATTCTTTAACTGCTTTCCTATTCGTTGCGGTTATTTTATTGCATATATCTGTGTCTTCTTTCAGCCAAAAAGTTTTTTTAATGCTTTCGGCGGTTTGTGCTGCGTATTTTCTTAATATCCTGCGGATTTTAGTTTTAGTTGTAATTGGGCGTTATTATGGTCTTAGCTTTCAGTTTGAGTTGGCTCATGCTATAGGTGGAACGGTTCTTTCGTTTTTCGGAACCCTTTGCTTATTGTTTTTTGCCGATAAAGTGCTCAGGATTTCTTTTAAGCCTTGAATATCTCAATTTATGTAGCGTTTGAATAGCTGACTTATTTTAAATTGTGTTATGGCACTTTATTGGGTTTTTAGCATTAAGTATCATTTTTTGCGGAATGACGTCCAAGCTAGATATCCTACGGATGTTATTAGGAACGTGGTGTCAAGCGCGTTTGGGAAAGATGGGAAGTATACCCATTGGTTGAAGAATGTTACGAATTTTAATGCTATACCTACTGTTCCTGTGACTGCGACTATTTTTAGGCAGTCTTGGACAAGTTCCCCCATGGTGCTGTGTATTTGTTTCATATGTCATCAGGAATATTGATATATTGTTTCGTAATAAGTACGTTATGAAGGGAGGGTATGAATCTAAAATCAACATAGTTTATGTAATTCGCGTAGCCGTCTCAATAACAAACCCTTTTTTACCAATCGTATAGGGGATTCTACGCTGCTGAATAAATACACCCCGCATCTTCTTAACCAGCATATTCCGGTGTATAATATCCGCTGACCATTCAGTGCTAAAAGCAATAATTCCTTCAGCGAAATGTTCAATGACCGTTTCAGCCATATGCTCCTGCATCCCCTCGGTCATCAATAGTAGATGGTAGTATTCCCCGTTCTTGTTTTGGCGAGACATTGCAGTAAGCAAGTCGATTAGTTTGTCTATTTTGTGGAGGAGCAGAAGCTCTGAAACAGAATCCAGTACAACCGATCGGTTCTGCTTCATTTCTCCAATAACGGTTTCTATAAGCTGAGAATTTTTAGATAGGGTTTTGAATGTCCAGTTTCCGTTTTTTTCCAATGGTTCAATATCCCAGTTATAAGCTGACATATCCTCTTTTATGGTGTCGGGGGTTGTGTTAACAGTAAAATAAGTTATCGGCGTTTGCTTAGCGAGGTTATTTGCGATTTGCCTAGCAAAAACTTCGTTTCCAGAACCAGGCATACCTGTTAGAAGTAATATTTTAGGCGGTAACCCACCGGTTAAGAATTCATCAAGACCAGCTATGCCTGTTTTTGCTAGTTTCATTTGAGTCAGAGCTATTTGGCGTTGCTTTGTTATAATCTTTTTCAATTCAGAATACAGATTTAGATCATATCGCGTCTATTGCCAAACGCATTTTTTACTTTTTTTCTTTGAATTGCTGATATATATCCATATTCGGTAGAGAAATATAGCATATGATTATTTAAGCAACCCCTAGCCAATAGAGGTATCAAGATAACAAAAAAGGAAAGGAGTACAAAATGAACTTTAGAAAATTCCGCAGAAACATAAAAGCGATCTCACCAGTAATATCAGTGCTACTAATGATTGCAGTCGCAGTCGTTGCGTCGCTGGTTGCATACGCTTGGGTTATGGGCTATATCGGCTTCCAAACCAACAAGACTGGTCAAGCAGTACAAATCCAAAGTGTAGCATTCGCAGATAACAGCGATGGCACAATGGCCGTTTCAACCATCTACTTGCAGAATATTGGTTCAGGCGCAGTAACAGTAGATCCATCGCAGTCAGTTTATATTGAAGGCATACAAGTGGCATCCTACACTGGTCCAACTACCACCCCCATACCATCTCCCTCACCAACTTCAGTAGGCGCTGGAGACACTGTTCAGATAAACCTTAACCCCAACTACGGCAAATTCACACCAGGCACAACAATCACTGTCAAAGTAACAACTGACGGCGGAACCTATAGCCAAATCAGCCAAGTAGTTCCAGAACCATAAGTGTGAATCGCTCAACCATATTTTTCTTTTTTCCCATTATTTTTAAATTAACCAATCCTATAACTAACCTAACTGGATGGCGCAAAGATGGTATTCGATAAGCAACTAGGTAAGCTACGAAACCGCAAAAAACAGGCGGGAAACCAGCATGAAGACATAGAAGAAATTAACGTTGTAGCTGAGAATGCTTACACCTCTAGCCTCCGCAATCAAGCGCCTCAAGCAGAAGCAGATTCCAATGCGCCGAAAAACTTCACCGTATTAGAGACTTACCCGGTTAATGCACCATACGCAATTATAGATATAGTCCGTGATGAAGATCGCGGCAAAATTACCTACATGGCGCAAGAACCAATCCTTAGCCAAGCGGATAAAGTTACTTTTCAGCGACTTAAAAAAATCTTGAACCAACTCTTGGACCTTAAAGCTACAGAGTTTCAGTCTAAACAGGAAGCGGGCAAATATCTAGTGAAGATATGCAATGAAGTTATGGATAACTACAAGTTTAATGTTGACCGAGAGACCCGTAAAAAACTGCTCTATTATTCTGTCAGAGACAACTTGGGTTTCAGTAAAATTGATCCCCTCATGCATGACCCTCTTATCGAAGACATTTCATGCGATGGAGTCAATGTGCCAATTTATATTTGGCATAGAAAATTTGAGTCCATTCAAACTAACATAAAATTCGAAACCAATGAAGAATTAGATACATTTGCTCTCCGACTAGCCTATCTTTGTGGAAGCCATGTTTCCATCGCGCAGCCACTGTTGGATGCAAGCATGCCAGACGGCAGCAGAATAAACCTTACCTACGGCAGCGAAGTCACTCGCAAGGGCTCCACATTTACCATCCGCAAGTTCAAGTTGGATCCCTTCACAGTTACAGACCTTGTCGCCTTCCAGTCTTTTTCTGCAGAGATGGCGGCGTTCTTCTGGTATGCTGTCGAGAACAGAGTATCCATACTGGTCGCGGGGGGTATCGCAGCCGGCAAAACAACCTTGCTAAACTGTTTAAGCATGTTTATAAAGCCAGATCTAAAGTTGGTTTCCATTGAAGATACCCCCGAACTTAACTTGCCTCATGAAAACTGGATACCTGCCGCAACCCGAACCCACTTTGGTTTGTCCACAGAAAATGCTGACGTCAGCCTCTTTGACTTGCTTAAAGCGTCACTTAGGCAGAGACCTGACTATATTATCGTCGGTGAAATAAGAGGTGAAGAAGCCTACACGCTATTCCAAGCGGTCAGCACAGGGCACTTGGGTATGTCAACTGTTCACGCTGAATCCGTTGAATCAACCGTTTATCGATTAGAGTCTCCGCCGATGAACATACCTCGAACACTTATCGCTGGCATAGACATCATCTTAGTCCAGAAAAGAGTTGAAGTTCAGGGGAAACCCGCAAGAAAAACCGTTTCCACCTCCGAAATTGTCGGATTAGACCCTCGTTCAGGAGAAATTCTAACTAACGAGGTTTTCCGCTACAATGCTGCTCAGGACACCTTTGACTTCACAGGAAGAAGTTATATCCTTGAAAAGATCGCTGAAAAAAGCGGCATTACATCTGAGGAGGCAAGCGAGGAAATCCAGCGGAGAACCAAAGTTATCGAGTGGCTGGTCAAGAAAAACATACGCAATTACAAAGAAGTTTCAAACATTATTCGAGGCTACACAGAAAATCCACAGAAGATTCTGCAGGAGGCACAGAAGAACGAATAAGTCGCTGCTTAGCCTCTGCCTGCAGATATCAGATAAACTCCCTGCGGGTTTTACCTCTAAATTCCCCGATTTGGAGAAGAATGTGGCTAAGGCAAGCATAAAAATGACATTTGAAGCCTACATGGGCTTGATGGTGTTCTCCACTATAGTTGCAGGGTTAGTATCGTTCTCTGTTGTGTTGATTCTCTCGCTTAATATCATTATTTCTTTGCTCATAGGGCTGGCGGTCTCGGTTACTTCATTTGGCATATGCTATGCCTATCCAATGTTTAGTATGTCGTCCAAAACCAGGAAAATTGATGCTAACCTTCCTTTAACTGCCAACTTTATGGCTGTCTTAGCCAGTGCAGGCATGCCTCCCGAACGCATCTTTCGCTCCTTAGCAAAAGTTGGAAATGAATTCGGCGTAGGAGAAGAAATGCGGCGCATTGTTGCTGACATAGAGCTTTTAGGGTTAGACCTTAATGCTGCGCTGAAAAACGGGTCTGCGCGTTCTGCTTCCCGAAAGCTAGCCGCATTATTGGATGGTGTTGTAACCACTTCTCATATGGGTGGTGACTTGGCCAATTATTTGAGGGATGAATCGGAGAAGTACAAGAAGGCCCGGGTTGCTTCTATGAAAAGTTACCTTGAAACTTTGGGTGGCATGGCTGAGGTTTATGTTAGCTTCATGATTGCTTTGCCGTTGGCGCTTGTGGTTATGCTCTCTATAATGGCGTTTTTGGGTAGCGGCGCCAGCATGATGGGTGACATTGATCCTCAAGCTATGCTTACGATTTTGACGTTCATTATTACGCCTGCAGGAGTAGGCATCTTAATCCTGCTAGTTGATTCGATGACTCCACCGAGGTAAAGCTATGCGTCAAATATCAAAGAAAACTCGCCAGATAGTCGCTGGCGTATCCATCGCAGTCGCCGTTATCTTAGTCTTAGCTTTCGCTATTATCGACATTGACTTGGCGACCCTTTATGCTAACGAGTTATTCCTTGTATCCATCCTCATAATGATCATTCCCTCTGCTATCCTTGATTTTGAGAATCAACGTTGGATATCAGCTGTTGAGGATCAGATGCCCCTGCTGGTTAGGGGTGTTGCGGAATCTCAGGAGACGGGTTTGACGCTGGTTAAAGCGCTCGGGAAAGTAGCGGATAACGAGATGGTTGGGCAACCTTTGGCAGGTGAAGTTAAAAAGATAACGGTGCAGATGTCTTGGGGTGCCTCATTCGAAGAAGCCCTGACTGATTTTAAGGAGCGCATAAACTCTCCCATTGTAAACCGTTTCTGTGCTTTAGTTCTTGAAGCAAGCCGCTCAGGCGGCACCATAAAAAAAGTATTCACTGCCACATCGGGCTTCATGGAGGAAATGAAGGATATTGACAAAGAAACCAGTGCACAAATGAAGCCATACATAATCATTATATATTCAGCATTCATGGTTTTCATAGTTACCGCTGTCCTTTTGGCACAGTCGTTTTTTGCTCCTGTGCAGGGTGCCCCCGATATTATGAGCGGCGCCTCCTTGGGCAGTTTGGCTGGGCTTAAGGATTTCTTCTACAAGGACATGTTGGTTTCAGCGGTTACGGGCGGGTTGATGGCGGGTAAACTTGGCGAGCGTCGAGTAGCCAGCGGCCTTAAGCATGCAATTATTCTCTGTGTGGTGGGATACGTGATTTTCTATTTCACGATTCCGCCAGGATGGGTGTAGTGTATGAAACGGTTTATGCGTAATAAGCGTGGAGTTTCAACTGTTATTTCAACCATACTTATGATTATGGTTGCTATGATCGGCATGAGTGTACTGTTCGGATACGTTGTGTTCTACACGGATAATTACAAGGCGGGTGCAGGCAGCTCAGTGCTAGAGCACCTGACCATAGAGGACGTTTGGGTTAAAGACTCGCATACTGTTTGGATAACAGTTTCCAATCCCAGCACTCGCGTTAATCTTGGTGCTGATGTGGATTTGACAGTTTCCAATATATACGTTGATGGTATGGCGCTTCGCAGTTCTGGTTCTAGTATAACCTTCAATCAGGTTGTGAAAGCGGGTGGACCAGCGGTTGTGTTGAAAGCAACCTCAGTTCAAATGCAGTCTCTTAATACGCCTGGTCACATATACAGCCTTAAGATTGTCACTTTAAGGAGTTCAAGCTTTGAATCTCAATTTACCAACTAAGGGAAAAACTATGAAAAACCTATTGCGAGATCGAAAAGGAACTGCTGAAGTCATAGGTTCAATTCTCTTTATAATCATACTGCTCTTCTTCTTTACCAACGTGTACCTCTGGCATGACGCGGCTGTTAAGGATGCTAACTCCCTTTATTTGAAGCAGGCTAATGCACAGATGGACCTAAGTTGGGCTAGGACTGACGAAGGCGCTATCATAGGCGTTAATGTAACGGCACATGGATCGGATGTCTATTTATCGAGGCTTTGGATAGTTTTAGGAAACAACCCTTACTTTGCAAATTTAACTGGTGACGATGTGAATGTGATGGCGGGGAAGTTTGTTTCTATCTCATTTAGTGATTATACATTTCAAAGTCCTGATGGGAGCTCAAGACAGATAAGCTATAATGATTTATCAAGCAACGACAAAGTAATGGTAGTTAACTCATTAGGTGTTACGACTCAAATCAGAAAATAAGTGATAAGAAAAAGGAAAGTGGAAGGCTGAACTAGTTTGTCCAGTCTAAAACTGCGTTAGTTGTTAGCAGTGGATCGCCCGTGTAGGGGAAAGTGAAGCAGATGTCTGTGCTGGCTCCCGCCTCTAAAGAGTCAAAATGTGCGGTTTCATTTATGACCGCGCCTCCAGTTGCGCGGGCAGCTGTAACATGTACGGTGCAGTTGTTTGCTACTGCGTTGCCATTGTTGGTTACTGTCCCTGTCACTTGGAGGAACGGCGCATCAGGGATTGTGCGGTTGTCATAGCATCTTAGATTGGCGCTTACCAAGTTAGGCGTGCCCGGGGTTGGAGTCGGTGTAGGCTGTATGTTTGCGTTGCTTTCTGCTTGCCAGTAAGCTGCTATGGCGCCTGTTACTCCGAAGAGAACGATGACGCCGACGGCAACGGCTATTAGGATTTTACGTGAAACATTCTTCTTTTCAGTCAAGGAATATTCCTCTTAAAGTCGTAGTATTAAGGGTTATGCATAAAACGTTTGCGGCTAAAGCATATCAGCCCTTGACATAAAACCGCTTTTTTTGAGCTTTAAGGTGCTGTTGTGCGGATTTTTGTTGGGTGAATAATGTTTGTGCCTGCAAGAATCCATTCGCCAACTGCCAAGCTGGGCAGGTGATCTGTGTTTGGGCTAATCATGTTGGATAATGCGGCTATGTCAGTGGGGTCGGTGGTTTTGCCGACGAATTGGGTTTGCGTTTGGCTTAGGATTTTTGCTCCCAAGGCTGTTGGGTGGTTTGTAACTAGAATTGCCGATACACCGTTTTTCTGCCCCGTAAATTCACATAGCACTTCAGGCGCCAACAGGTCAGCCTCCTCCACTATGAGTAGGAACGGCGGCACCGTTTTGTCGCGTCTCGCCTTAGCAAGCCCCTGCAGCATAACCGTGTACTCTTGGGGACGCTGGATTTGGCTAAGTCCCTCAGCGGTGACCGCGACGGTTTGACTGGGCTTTATCTTCTTAGCCATAGTTTCAGGGGGAGTATTGTACACTTGGGTTTGGGTTCCCTTATATTCACAGTCGGGATCAAAAATGACGATGGGAGTGGCTGCTTGGAGTTGAGCAGTGAGGTTTTTGGCGAGTGTAGTTTTGCCCATGCCATCGTTGGCTGTTATAAGCGTATGGGTGGCTGTTAGGTGGGCGGCGTCTTGGTGGATGCTGATTGGTTGGTTATTGTTCTGTGTAGTGGTGGCTGTAGTTACTGTTTTGCCTACAGTTATTGGGTTGCGGTAGGGTTTTCCCTGTTGACCCCGTCTATAGACTTCCTCCAAGAAGGGGTTTAGCGGCATGTAGATTCGGCTGCCTGGGTTGGGTGGAATCAAAATTTTCTGCAGAGGCTGATCCAAGTTGGCTGTGTCTATGGCGCCGATTATTTTGGCGGTTGCGAGGAGTTTGCCTATTCGGTCTTTTATGGTTGACCCCGCGACTTCTTCATAACTTGTGACTTCTTTGACTTCCGCCAGTATCTGGGTGTGTTCGCCTTGGGTGGGGTGGTCTGTTAGGATGAGGTTTTCTTTTTGGATGGGTTGGCGGTTTTTGGGTGGGCTGATGAGGAAGTTGAATTGTGTAGTGTTTGTGTCGTTGGTTATCAGTCCATAGTGCTCTTTTATGCGTATGTTAGATAGATCCATGCCTTTTGCCTCTCTGGGCTGGTTGTATTCTCGCCTGTTTGTTTTTTAATCTATCGGCAAAGCGGCTGCTCGGATGGGGCTATAGAGATTTATTCTATTTAATTTTATATAGTACATGCATTCTAAGTTAGGCTTAATTTGGGAGAGTAGACTTAGCGTTAACTCTCTCAAAACGAGGAAAAATTAACATATCTGTAAAATAGAAAGGAGAAAAATTTCAATTGCGAAAATTAACTAAACTCAGACGCTCAGTAAAAGCAATATCACCAGTAATCGCAACCCTACTAATGATTGCAATAGCAGTCGTAGCATCCCTTGTAGCCTACGCATGGGTCATGGGCTGGATAGGCACCAACACCGCAAAATCCGGCAGCGCCATCCAAATCCAAAGTTACGCTGTCAGCCCCGATGGTAAAACCCTTACTGTATATGTCCAGAACGTCGGTCAGGGATCAGTGACCTTTGACCCTAACGCAGCAGTTTATGTCAACAGTCAAGGGAAACCCTCAATCATTTCGGGTGTTTCTGGAAACCTGCTGAAACCCGGCCAAACCGCAACTTTTACGGTAACAGGTCTCAGCTTAGATATTACCAAGTCAGTTGTGATTAAAGTTGTAAGCAGCGGCGGAACTTTTAACCAAGCTCAAGGTGTCGCACCCATCGCAAACAGCAAAACCCCCACAGCGGTTGACGACACCTACACCGCAATCAAAAACACTGCATTAACCATTAACTCTCAAGCTGGTGTTTTAGCTAACGACCGCTATATAACTTCAGCCGTTACACCCCCTGCAACCAGCACTACCCATGGCACACTAAGCCTCCAACCCGACGGGTCATTCACATACACACCCAACACTGACTACACAGGCGACGACTCCTTCACTTACCAAGCAACCGACGGCACAACAACCACAAGCGCAGCAACCGTAACAATCCACGTAGTAACAGCGCGTCCAGCATTGGACAGCTTCGAGTTTGCCCAAATCGACGCCCAAGTCGTAAACGCCGCTTTCACAATCACTGTGACCGCTAAAGACCAATACGGCGGAACCTACACAAGCTACACTGGAACCAACACACTAAGCGTCTCCGGCTCAGGCACAATCAACCCACAAGCCATCATCTTCGCCAGCGGCGTCTGGACCGGCGACGTTACCTTAAGCCAAACAGGCACAGTAACACTATCAACCACCGGCGGAGGCAAATCAGGAACAAGCAACTCCTTCACCATATTGAATCCACCCGCACAATACACCGTTACTTTTTTCAAAGGTCCAAACGGAGACACGATTAGTCCAGCTGAAGGCGCACACATTTACACAGAAGCACAAAACCCAGTTTCTATAAGCGCAACCCCTGCACTACCAGGCTCAGGTTATCATTTCGACCACTGGTCAGCCACCGGCACCATAACCTTCGGCGACGCCAACTCTGCCTCAACAACAGCAACAATTCACAGCGACGGAACAATAACAGCAAACTTTGCAGCAGATGTTGGTCCGCTCAATCATTTTGTTTTCAGTCCGATTAGTAGTCCTCAAACTGCTGGCACAGCTATAACTAGTGTCACAATCACAGCGGTGGATATTAATGGCAATACTGTGACGAGCTATGCTTCTTCGACTACGTTGACTGAGACTGATGGAGGCTCAGGTGGAACTGTTACGCAATCTCCTGTTACCTTCGCTAATGGTGTCTGGTCAGGTCCATTGACATTGACAAAGTCAGGTTCAGGCGTTACAATCACCGCAACTACCGGAAGCATAACTGGTACAAGCGGATCATTCACGGTTAATGCTGCTGGAGTTTCAAAGTTTGCTTTTAGTTCAATCGGTACTCAGACTGCTGGAACAGCTTTCAGTATAACCATAACCGCACAAGATACCTACGGCAACACTGTCACATCTTACACAGGAAACCCCACGTTGACTTGTTCAGCTGGTACAGGCACAATTAGCCCCACTTCAAGCGGCAACTTCGTAAGCGGTACCAAGACAGTTTCAGTGACAATCACAAAGTCAGGTAGCGCTACTATTACTGCCACAGATGGGAGCATAACTGGTACAAGCGGATCATTCACAGTGAATCCTGGCGCGCTCGCAAGCTTCTCCTTCAATACTATTGGTACGCAAACGCGCAGCACTGCATTCTCTATTACAATCACAGCTCTCGACGCCAACGGTAATACAGTGACTTCTTACAGTTCGACCAATACTCTTAGTGCTTCTAACGGAGTAACGATAAACCCAACAAGTACAGGTGCCTTTTCAAATGGTGTTTGGACTGGAAGTGTGACTCTTACATCTAGTAGCTCAAGAAGTAGTATGACCATCTCAACTACAGGGCAATCTATTACTGGAACGAGTAATTCTTTCAAACTGAATTAAGCCCTTTTTCCTCTTTTTATTTTTTAATTTTTTTTAAACTAACCAAAAATCAAGTACCTAGCTTTTATTTAATGTTGAATAGTAATAATTTTTGCCAGAACCGTGTTTGTTGTCCTTAGTATTATTTGTTATTCTATAGGTGATTGTCTTTTTGCTCTATTAGTGGTTGTATGCAGAAACCTCTCCTGAAAGACGCTCTAAGCCAGCGACCCATCCGAACCGAAAGCCAGCAAACCAAGTTATGAACTGATCTTTTTTAGTTTTTCGCCATAACGCCTCCCATTAACACAACCATACGTCTCACGCCTAGTCAGCATAAACCAAATGATCTTTAACATCTTACAAGCAACCGCAACAGTAGCCTTCTGATCACCACGCCTGGCCGCCACACGCAAATAGAAACCCCCTAACTTCTCATCATAACGCACTGCACTCCTAGCTGCCTCAACCATCACATAGCGAAGCATACTAGACCCACGCTTAGTAATCCCGCCATTGTACTCCACATTGCCGGACTGATGCACCGACGGCGCCAAACCAGCCCAAGAAATCAGCTTCTTACAATCCGCAAACCGAGTTATCGGACCGATCTCACTGCGAATCAACAAAGCACTATAAACATCAACGCCCGTCAAGCTCAACAACAACCGTACATCCTCATCCAAACAAGCCATTCTTCCAATAGCAGCATCCACTTTTCTAATCTGCACATTGATAGATTCAACTAGTGAAAGATGATTCTCCAAAAGAAACGCACAGTTTCAGTGACAGGAACATTCGGCAATACAGCTACAGGCACAGGAACTAACTATCAGACCATAAGTAATTACATCCGAGGTTCACCTTACTCTGCACCTGCATAGTCACTACACAAAGTATCTCAGCATACATTACAACAACGAGCACTTCCAGAACAATCAAAGCAGCGATATACACATCCACCGGTACTCTTGTAGGTCAAACCGATCAAGTTTCGATTACCACAAGTGGCACACAATGGATAACAATGTCATTCAGTGACTAAGCCGACTCTAACTTCGGGAACAAGCTATTACATAGTCGTTTGGGCTAGTTGAGGAAACTATCCAGTATATCTCTATTATAGTACCGCTACAGGTGCGGGTCGCTATTTGAGTAGCACATATGGAACTTGGCCGACATCGCCTTCATTTAAGACCGACACTTATCAATACAGCGTATACTGCACCTATTCAATACCCTAAAATCTCCCATTTTTGGGATATATCTCTTTTATAAAAAGCCTAGCAGAATACCTGCCGTGTTAGCGGCAGGATGAATGCGTCCAGTCTACGAAGTTCTAATTAAGCCAGCCAGTCGATACGGTCTGTCACCATTAGATAAGGATGTGATGGACCTGGACAAAGCAAGGTCTTGTGCTTTCCAAGCTAACTACCACCTTATCTGGGCCACTAAATACCGGCGCAAGGTACTTTTGGGCTCAGTTGAGGTTAGGTTGCTGGAGGTACTTAAGACGATTGTTAGTCAAAGCGGTTTCCAACTGCTTACTGCTAAGGTGCATGATGGGGATCATTTGCATGTCTTTGTTTCTGCTCCGCCAAAGGTCGCTATTCCGGAGATTGTTCGTGTGCTTAAGTGTAATTCTGCTAAGGTGTTGTTTGAGGAGTTTACGCTGATTAAGCTGAGCCTTTGGGGTGGGCATTTGTGGTCTGAGGGCTATGCTGTTCGCACTGCAGGTGTTGTGACTAGCGCAAAAATTGAAGAATATATCAACCGCTTTTAATTGGAGATGCTCGCCCCGTAAGGGGCGAGTAGTTTACTTTTTTTTTAAAAAAAAATAATGAGGTTTGAAGTCTACTATTAGCTTTACGTTATTTTTGTTAATTAGCCCTGTACCGGTTGTTGGTTTGAGTGGTTGTGTCTATGTTGTCAGTTTGGCGTTTATGCCACTGAAGGTGTTTAGTTATGCGCCTATTTTGCCTATTAAATCGCAGATTGTTTTGGTATCAATTTTGTCGATTGGTGTTTCTCGGTTCTTCAAAAGAACATAAATTTATGCCGCCCGATAAGCCACTTCTAATGGTAAGCCGTTTTCTTCGAATGAACAGATGATTTTGTCTCCTTCGTATTCTCTGTAGGCGCCGATTTTTTCGGAGACAGCTTTGTCGGTTACTGATATTGCGAAGGCTGTGTCGCGTGGAGTATGACGCCGCACAACTGTCCGATGTTTGTTGTAACAATTTTTCACCCTCAAGAATAACTTCGCAAACTCGGCTACGGGGGCAGACGATGGCTTTGGTTGCTGGAGACGATGGTTGGGTGTCGAGGGCTAAGGCATGTCAGGGTCAAAAGCACTAAGACTTAAGCTACATGCTAACTGTAGCATTTTGTATTACTACGTAGCATAATCGTTATTAGAGTAGCTCATTTCTTGATGGAATATTGAATTTTTAAAATTTTTTATTCAATATTGAGTCATATTCAAGCAGACAGAACAACGCTTAAAAGCTAAAGAAACCGTTAAAAGCTAACGGAGTTAGGAGAGAAAAAAAATGAGTTATAAAAAAATTTCAGTGATAACTCTTGCAATTCTAATGCTCATAGCAATGATTGTACCGCTAATAAAAGCAGACGTAACAGGCATAACCCTAACCGCTCCCTCGAGCCCAGTGCATATTTCCCAAGCCGGCGGAACAGTAACTGTAAGTTTCGAAGTCACCTATGACCAGTACTCGTATGTTTCTGGAAGTAAAATAAAAATTGCAGGCATCGATGTTCATATACAGTCGACTGCCACTAATGCTGAAAATTTGAATCAAGACCCCGAAAGCGACTTTGACCCCGTAGTCTTTACCACAACTCTTACCGTACCCGCGGGAACAACCCCTGGCTCTTATGACATCAACATCTGGGGTAAGCAGTACCCTGAAGGCGGCTGGGATGTACAGCAGACTTTTGCAGGCATGATAATCGTTGACCCTCCAGTGCCATCTGACACTACACCGCCAACAACGTCGATAATTCTTAGCGGAACCCAAGGAAACAGCCCCTGGTACGTTTCTCCAGTTGAGGTTACTCTCAGCGCTGACGATAACGGCGGTTCAGGCGTCCAAGCCACCTACTACACAGTCGATGGAGGTTCACAGCAGACATACAGTGGTCCATTCACCATTTCAGACGATGGCGTTCACACTGTAACATATTGGTCTGTTGACAACGCAAACAACGAAGAAACACCTAACAGCGAAACCATAAAAATTGACCAAACAGCCCCAACAATTACTATAACAGCTCCCTCGTCTCTACCTTCAGACGTCTTCAAAGGGCAAGTTGTAACTGTTACCTGGACAGCATCCGACGCCACATCAGGCTTAAGCACTGATGCATCTGGAACAGCGACTTTTGATACAAGCAACTTCGGAACAAGTTCCGTAACGATTACTGCAACTGACAACGCAGGCAACACAGCGACAAAAACACTAACAATCAACGTCGCCTACCAATTCGGCGGATTTTTGCAGCCAATCAACAGTGACGGAAGCAGCATATTCAAAGCAGGCAGCACAGTACCTGTAAAGTTCCAGATCCTAGATGCAAACGGTTTACCGGTTCCAAGCGCAACAGCTACAATTCAATACGTAAAGGCGTCATCAACACCGATGGGCTGGGTAGATGAGGGCACTTTAACTGCTGCAGCAGCTACTGGAGGGACGCAGTTCCGCTATGACTCAACAAGCGGACAATACGTATACAATTGGGGAGCAGCGAAGGGTACGGCGGGAACTTACCGATTGGCGGCTACAGTAACCCTTGGTTCAGCAACGACAACGCAGTCGGTTTACTTGAGCCTAAAATAAAGAATGCACCCCCTCCTTTTCTTTTTGTTTAGAGAAGTGTTGGCATACGAATTGCTCAGGCATTTTTCCAATCAAGAAGCCGTCCCACTGTGTCACAACAATAGTAGGCCTGATTGTAGCCAATATATCGCCTTAAGCTCCCACCCAATCCTAAATAGCAGAACACATCTTAACGCCAGAAGCTCTATTACTAAAAAAGGCGTTTAACATTTGATATTACATTTTAAGCATGGATTTCTCGAGTTTCATCTAATGGAAGAAGCCTGAAGAACGACAGAATTCCGATACCCCTTGGCGCTAATGCATAAGTGACTTTTTGATCTGCGTTATTTGCTTTAACCATTTCTTGGTCAACCAAAAAACCTAACGCTTTTTTTAAGGAGAGTGCGTTGCCTCTTAAAAGGAGGGTCAACTGTTCAAAGGTTAGGGGTCCAGATTCCATTATTGACTTGATAATTTTGATATATTCTTCGAGTTTGCTTATGGCCATGCTGTTCTTGATTCAATTGAAAAAGCATTAATTTAAGCATTTCTTTTTTTAGCATCATTTACTTAACTTTTTCATATGAAAACGCATTTTTTTAGCTATTTTTAGTTGAAAATAAGAGTGAATTTACCATTAAAGCAATTCTGAAACATACAAGCATTCTGGGGGCACCCCTGTCAAAATTAGAATTATGACTGCTTATGACTGGGGTATGCCAGAACAAACTTGCTGGAGCGTCAAAACCGTTTAGGAACTGAAAAGTTTCCATTATTCCAAAGCGTTTGCCCGTTTAAGACTTAAATATGCCGACTGCTGAAAATGGTCGCTGGGTGAGGAGCGCCTGTGAGACAGTAGGCTTGAGAAAGAGATACCTCTCTTCTCGTAGTTTTCAGTCTCACCCCATAAATCTAACCACCAAAAAGCCCCCTAATCAACTCAGAGCCAATAATCTTCACAGCTCTTAGCGCAGGCAGTTATACTTTCGCTGTCCCAGGAACCATCCGGGATATAGCAAGTAGCCTTACGTACCATTCAGCGTGACCTCGTATGCGACAATAACGCAAATAAACGGCGGATGGGGGCTCAACCTTGAAATAGCTTTTCCAAAAATATGACTGTCCTGATTTAAAAGAGGACCAGCAGAAATTTTTTTACAACTTATTTGTGAATCTAGTTTAGTTAAAAATATAGGTTTTTCTTGCTTCATAAGCAAGCAGACACTTAATTACTTAATAAAACTAAAAAAAATTGTTGACGGCTATCTTTTTACCGTCACTTTAACTTGGGTTGTATGTGTTAACCCATTGATGTCTATGCCTGTTACCGTTATAGTGTAGGTTCCCTGCGGGGTGGTTCTTCCCACGGTTAATGTTAGAGTTGTGTATGTGCCTGCTTGGACTGGGTTCTTGCTGAAGCTTGCCGTTATGCCGCTTGGGGTTCCAGACGCAGATAAGGTTGCTGCGCCCTGATAATTGTTGATGCTATTTACTGTTATTCCTGAGGTGCCTGATTGGCCTTGCCTTATTGTTAAGGTTCCTGGGCTGGCTGTTAAGCTGAAGTCTGGTTTGATAACCTGGATTGTCAGCGTCGTTGCTTTGGTGGTTGTGCCGTCTGTTGCAGTGACTGTGACTGTGTATGCTCCGTTGGCAGTTGAGGGAGCGGTTATCGTTAGAGGCGCTGAAGCCGTAGGCGTGAGTATGATGGGATCCGGGGTAGTCCAGCCTGCGGGGGTGACTGCGGTCACTGTTACTGGGTTAGCGTATCCGCCTATCGATGTTACAGTTGCAGTTGTAGTTGCCGATGAACCAGCATTAATCGTCACTGCGTTTGGCGAAGCAGTTAATGTAAAGCTTGGTGTAGGCGCCACTCCAAAGTCTGCTCCGATGGGGCTGCCGATGCCAGTGCATAAGTCGTAGCCTGAACCTGCGTTGAAGCTGCCACTAGACCCGCCAACAATGTCCGTAAAGTCTTTACCATAGCCTTGGGGATAGCTAGCATAAAAGTTATTGTTTGTTGCTGATTTTCCGATGGCTTGGATGGCTGCCCATTGCGGCGCACCTGCGCTTGTTCCTCCTACTACCCACCAGTTGTTGGTGGTCGTTTTGCCATAGTTATTTATGACTAAAAAGCCAGTGTTTGGGTCAGCGTTGTAAGCTACGTCAGGAGTTGCACGCATGCTGTATGGCAACTCGGCTTGGAATGCTGGCTTAGCTACCTGAGTGCTTATTCCGCCTCCGCTTCCGCTCCAAGCTGTTTCAGTGTAACCAGACCCTGATTGACTCAGTGTTGTTCCTCCAACCGCAATAACCTTTGCTGAACTCGAAGGCCAAATAATAACGCCCCCCGTGTCGCCTGAAGAAGCAAAGAAGCTTGCACCATAAGAACTTGTAAAGTAACTATCATAGGCAACTTCTCCTGAAAATTCGTTAGCGCCCCAACTCATAGAAATTGCCGAAACATCTGCACGATTACGCGCATAGTTTACTGCTGAAAGCAAATCTGATAGCGAAGCCGATTTTGCTTCAACTAACAAAATTTTAGCCCCAGGCGCTATGGCATGAGCCCATTCAACATCCAAAGCTATCTCCATTGCCCAGCCAGAATCGCCTCTAATAGTCGAACTCATCTTATGGATTTCTAAATCTGCTGCTGGCAGACCGAACTGTTGACTAAACAGGTTTAAGTCTGTAGCTATCTTTGGGTCATCATAAGCATCCACTATAGCGATTGTTGTGCCTGCTCCAGCTTGTGGATCAGTCGATAGGCTATAAGCTGCCTTTATTTCAGCAGGGTTAAAGTAGGGTTGACCATCACCGAGTGCTTTGGGGTCTAACCCTGACGCTTTGACACGGTATAATGTTTGCGCTTGCCAATCCGGCTGCTTTGCCGTTGCAAGTGCACAGTAACTCGAGGCTAATATAATGACGATAAGGGTCATAGTGATGACAAGTTTGAGGTTTAAAGGTTTCATGGCTAACATCTCTCCTAGAACCTATTGGTTACTAACTATAATTTAGAGGTAAAAAGCTTTTCATTTTTATTAGAATAAGATATCATTTTTTTCTAATCAGAAATTGGGCAGAGGAACAAATCACATAAATCCTAAACGATAGCATGCAACAAACATCTACTTTTCAGCGTACCATAAGGATTGTTAATTAATAATTCAAAAGTAACCTAACCAATCTGTTTATGTCTATCTCGAAGCAAGCGATAAATACTTAATCACTTACAACGCTTGGAGAGGAAGCAAGTTTGGGCGAAAGGATTATTGGGTATGTTCTGCTCTTTGGGGTTATTAACGAAATTATAGTTTCAGACGAAACAGTAACCTTGAAGGAAACCCCAGTAAACACCGATTGGTGTTAACAACCTTTCCTTATAAAAAATAACTTATGAAAGTAGAATTGGCTTTTTTAGCAGTTAGGGTAAGACTGTTCCTACTCAACACATGACAGGCCTTTTGAGATTTCGGAGACAGGACAAGAGTTTTTGACAATTGTCCATGCCGGCCGTGTATCACAGGCGCTCCTCACCCACAAACGCTTACCCGACTAGATATTTAAACCTTAAACAAACGGCTCTTGCAAGATTCTAATCAAGCGTTTTCCTATTTAGACTTTTATCGAATAACTTAATCCACGATTCATAACCCTATTATGCTGCAAAGCCAGCTTTGTTTTAGGGGGGTTTAAGCCTGTAACCCGGCTGGGTGGGTTTCCCTCGATCAATCAAATAATCACTAAAAATGCCGGGTTGCAGATTCACTCAACCTATCTAAAAATAAGATTAATTAAGGATTGAAAGCGACGCATATATCAATTTACGTAATATATCAAAAGCAGAAATAAATTCTATATTAAGATATAATATAATTCGTGTAGTTGAGTGTAACACTTGAACAGTTTAACAAAAATACAGAAAAATCAATTAGACGATCTCCACAACATAGTAATCGTAATAGACAGCGTTGAATCAACAAAAAAGTCGTTCTATACAACAAATTTTAACCAGGTATTCCTAGAGACTTTAGATACAGCGCTCTCTTCTTTTGGGGAAGCATGCAAACAAACAATTTATCACCAACTAGAGAAACGATATGCAATCAAAAAAGAAGAAATTCCAAAAAACGTCGAAGAATTTTGTCAAGCATTAACCGACCTTTTCGGTGACGCATCCCTGCTACTTGAAATAAATATTATGCGAATTCTCCACGACAAAGCACCATATCTGAAAATTGTCCCACAAAAAAGTGAACTCTCATTTGTGGGCTACCTAAAAACCCTGCAAAAACAACTATCTTAAACAGTCAAAATATCATTTCTCTCAAAGCAAAGGACTACAGCCTTGCAATTATTCAAACGAAGTTCGCATAGAATCCATGGAGGATCCCTTTGAAAGAGCAGCAAACGCTCCTTATTCAGGGAGGGCTCAACCTGTCCCCTTTTCGGTAAAATATAGTGGTGGATAAGGCATTACTTTTTTAGAGATTAAACGTATTTTTGAGGCAAGACGCTTGCTAGACTGCGTATGCTTCTATTCCAGCATCCTGCAGAATGTTGGTGACTTCTTCTATTGATAACTTTGAGAGAATAATCGTCTGTATTTTTTCTGTGTCCTCTGTATTTTGGGTTGGAAGTGACAGAGCGGTTCCTAAGCTGTTTCCACTTAAGTCGCAGAGTTTAAAACTAATCTACTTATTCTTTTTGGACGCGTTTTTCTTACAAGCTTTTACCTGTACGATTATCCAGTCAGGTATAGACGACAATGGAACGTAACACCTGATTGCTTTATTCTATGTAATCTATTTAAAAATCTTGTCAAGTTTCTAAATCCCTTGTTCATCAAAAAGAATTCTTTTAGCTCTATTATGCAATAATCATCTCTAATTCAAGATACCTTAGGCAAAAGACTCGGGGTATTTTCTATTGTCACGGTTAGCAAAGCCATGCTGCTTATTTCAAAGACTATTCGCCATTTGTCTGCCAAACGTTTTTAATTTGACTTAGCTTCTAGAAGATTGCTTATTTTAAAAGTAAAAGATAACCAGTTTCAACCGTTCTAGCATCAAGTTGATTGGTTTTTGAGCAATAAGGAGAACTGTTTTTTGGTAAAACCTAAAGATGCCAGCCCAAGTAGGCTGAATAACCAAGTAACAGGTAACTTATCGCAACCTTTCTTTTTAAGGCATAAACCTTTTCGTCAAGCTTTTTTGAAGAAACTTATGGGTTCGTCATCTTTGATGCCGAGTGTTTTTCTTGTTCTAATGGGTGCATTAGACTGCATAACAACTGCAGTCGGTGTGCTCTTTTTTGAAAGAGTAGAGTTGAACCCATTGATATCTAGCTTAGTATACAGCAACATGACCGCGTTTGTACTTTTGAAACTTACAATAACCTTAGTGGTCGCCTCTGTTCCAATATTAGTTGATGGAATACTAACAAAACACCAGGCGCAATCTAAAATTTTTTATAATGCTCGAGTGGCAGTTAGAATAACATATCTCTGCCTTTTATTTTTCATTTCGACAGCTTTAATAAACAATATTTTCGTCATTTTGAAAATTCATTGTTAAAAGAATAGGCTGGCTTATTACTTTTTAAATATACCTTTACCCTATGGGTACCATGGGATTTTAACGTTGCATCTTGGCAAATGCTCGCTAAGTAAACTTATGATGGCTTGCTGCATCTGCATGAACTCTAACCCTCTTTCGGTTGGCTTATAAATTTCTCGTCCATCCTGCGTTAGCTTTTCTAACAGGTTTGCGCGAGACAATGCGGCTAAATACTCGTTAAGTTGGCTAAAACTCAAATTTGCCTTGAACATTATGTGGGTCTTTGAACTTCCGCTTTTTGCAATATCAATAATTTCGGCCATTATGACTAATTTATCTCTTCTTTTAGCTTTATTTTCTGTCATGGTTAACATATACCGTCTCTCTTCTAGAGCAATCTTCCATAGAAGATACTTAAGTAAGCCTTCAAGAGACAAAATATATCAGAAACAAGAGTATGGGCGAAAAATAGCAAAAAAACAATTAACGTGACAAAAATACATCAAAAACAAACAGAAAAGTGTATTCTTCTATATATCTTTAAATACTTGTCCCTAACACATACGACACATATAATAGAAAGCGCTATCACGTTAGCTCTTTCTGTGGAAAAAATACTGGAGAAAGGGAGAAAAAAATAATGCGTAAAATAACTCAGATCAAACGTTCAGTCAAAGCTGTTTCACCAATAGTATCAGTACTTCTTATGATTGTAATAGCCGTAATTGCCTCAATCGTAGCTTACGCTTGGGTAACCGGCTATATCGGTACACAAACACAAAAATCAGGCAACCAAATAGAGCTCCAAAGCTACTCAACCGACGGCGAAAACCACTTAGTCCTCTATGTTCAGAACACAGGACAGAACCTAGTACATCTCAAATGGGACTCAAGCGTTTACGTCAACGATGTACTGTACAACATCCTAACCTACCAATATGAACCTGGCCTTGGACCTCACCCAGCACAGGGCAACGAATTGATCCAAATAGCTGTGCATGGAACCGTAACCATAACCGTTGACTATACGAATTATCATGTCGGCGATAAAATCAAGGTTGTAACCTACGAGGGTACATACATAACCATCGTTGGTGGAGAAAATACCCAAGCCGTCTCAAACCCAAGCACCTCACCAAACCCCAGTACATCACCTAATCCAAGCGAATCGCCTAACCCAAGCACCTCACCAAACCCCAGTACATCACCTAATCCAAGCGAATCGCCTAACCCAAGCACTTCACCAACTCCCAGTCCCTCGCCAGGGCCATCGCCCAATCCAAACAATAAACTAGTATTCACACAAGGCGCACCCCAAGAGCTACAAATTAACACCCTCTCTGCAAAAATCACGGTACAACGCCAAGACTCAACAGGCACTCCAATAACAACTGGTAGCACCATAGTCACTCTATCCGCGACAGCAGGAACATTCTACTCTGATTCAGCCGGAACCACAACCGTCACATCAATGACGATTAATACCGGTTCAAGTTCCATAGAATTCTACTACAAGTGCTCAACCGTTGGAACACAAACACTCACAGCCGCAGGCCCAACAGGCTATGATTCTGGAACGGCCATATTTACCATAACCAGCTCCCCACCGACCACTTACTCAGTAACATACACAGTCAACAATGCCGGCTATGGAACCGTTAGCCCTTCAGGAACCATATCCAATTATCAGTACGGTGCAACACCAACCATAACGGCCACAGCCTACACTGGATACGAATTCAAAGATTGGACAGCAACCGGCAACATCAACTTAGCCTCTTCAACAGCACCACAAACAACCGCAACTATACAAGGCGACGGCACAATAACCGCTAACTTTAAAGCACAATCAACAAACAAACTAGTATTCACGACAGGCACCGACCAATACATAGAACTCAACCAAGTTTCAGCAGTTATCACAGTTCAGCGCCAAACCCAATCAGGCTCAGCAATAACAAGCGGCTCCACAACAATTAACTTAGCATCAGACTCACTCGGCGGCAAATTCTATTCAGACGCAGCTGGCAACAACCAAATCACCTCAGGTTCAGTTACAATAACCAGCGGAAGCACAGCCACCTTTTACTACAAAGACTCAAGCACTGGAACACCAACAATAACCGCCTCAGCTACAGACTTTGCATCAGCAAAAACGACATTCAACGTTAACACCCGCTGCACAAGCTTCGAAACCTATGGAACACACAACTGGCTATACGGCTGGACAGTTGGAACACAACCACCGTGGTATCAAGGAGTCGGTGTTGGCTATACTGGTGACTGCGCCATGTCAGATTCAACTAATTATTTAGGAGGAAACGACGGTCCATTCACATGCAACTCCATGAACACAGCCGCAGCAAACACTATAACCATAACATTCCAGTACAAGCTGGTAAACACGAACTCAGCATCTGACTTTAGAATCGCCTACTCAACAGCAACAAACCCATACTTAGGTCCAAGTAGCTCAGACTTCCACTACTTTGATTCGTTAGGAACAACCAACGCGGACGGTCAATGGCACACATACACACACACATTCACCAAAGCAGCCAACCCAACACTATTCACATCGACCTTCTGGTTCCGGTTCGAAAGCAACCTCAGTACACACCAAGGTACAGGTGCAATTGAATACACCTACGTTGACAACGTCGTCATATCAGTGACTTAAACAACCCTAAAAGCAACATCCCCTTCCCTTTTTTTAATTTTTATATACTCAATACCACTAGTATGGGTTGAATGAATATGAAAACCAACCGATTGCTCAGCCTTGCAATAATCTTGTTATATTCTTCAGCATTGATAGCCATGGTTCAAAATGTGAGCGCTCAAACAGTCGTCCCAGGTGTGTCTAAGGGAGAAACATTCGATTATAGCTACAGTCTAATTTGGACCTCAACCGACCCATCCGCAGCTCCACCTCAAGATCTGGTAGAGTATAACAATACACAACAAATTCAGTTTAGAATAACAGATGTTTCAGGAACAATTCTCGCTGTTGATTTCCTAAGACACTTCAAGAATGGCACTCAAACGGTTCAATCAGGCACAATAAATATTCAAAACGGAGTCGCAACTGCCCCTTATGGTTTTCTAATCATTGGTTCTAACTTGGCTAAAGACCAGCGAGTTTACCCAACTGGCGGCTACCAAACAATAACTGATACAGTCATGCGTTCATATTCAAGTGGACAAAGAGAAACCAACGTAATTAGTGGCACAGACACATCCCAAAGTACCACAATTTACTTCGATAAAATAAAGGGTATAGCTGTTGACTATGCCTATACGATATATGAAACCTCAGATGGTTATAATATAGCTTCAACCGAAAAAATGGTAAATACAAATTCTGATGTATGGGCAACCTCCACATCGAGCACCCAAACCACTAATACACCGACTCAAACAAGCGGCGGCACCACATCACCAATCGATACTTCCTCTCCAACTCCCCAGTCATCTATAGCCGCCGCCACATCCAAGCCCACAAATAGTGGCACACATACTGTTCCAGTAACACTTGCACCTATAACTGAAACTGCAATAGACCTTTCTAATATTTTGGTTGGAGCCGTAGTCGCCGTGATAATCTTAGTAGGGTTAGCAGTGTTGTTGACCGCCTTTCGGAAAAGGAAAAAACCCAAAGAAGACTCTGCCTCAGCAGAAAACGATTTTGACATAAGTGGTTTTGACTTAAAGTAAGCCTATTGGCGGTCAGCGTTTGCGTGCCTGGAACTACAATTTCCTAGTGCCTTCCAGCAATTTGTGCAAAGAAGCAATCTTTTGATCTTTTTTATCCAAAATCTTAAATTTAAGTCAAGTTAATTTCTAAGTCGGCTGAGAGGCTGTAGTATCTCACAATGTTCACCAATCGGTTCTACGGCTTCTCAGTCATTCTGCTAGGGGTTGCACTCTTGCTTACCATTCATCTGAAGCGACCTCTAGCAAACTATTTTTAATGAGTAATTAGACTAAAACGAAAAAGTCACTCATTGTCGTAGTAGTGCGCATTTTTGTAGTATTCAATGAGAGCTTCACCGACGACAGTGACCATTAAGACGCGCCCCGTTTGTCTTTTGGCATTTATTTCTCCTTATTTGCTTTCAATCATGCCCCAGCTTTCTGCCTCTACTATGAACCGTGAGACTAAATGGGGATCACTGAGCTGGCAGAGTTCTTTAAAACTGATTGGGTGATCGCTAAGGTTATGTTCTTTTATTAGTTTTAATGTCTGGTAATGAAAGTTTAATTCTTGTTTTCTTTTGTTTTCCGCTTTTCTGCTAGGCATTAATGTTAACCTTTATTTGAATTGGGGTGAGACTGTTCCTACTCAACCGCTTGCGCTCGTTTTGGGATTGAAAGAAGGAGGTGAAACTACTCCTTGTTTTCCGAGCACAATGTATCACAGGCACTCCTCACCTAACCAGACCTCATAGGTTATTACATATAAGCTTTGAGTAAGCTCAAACGTAGAGATATCAATCGATTGTCAGGTCAATCTAAAAAATGCTTGAATAATATTTTGGGGTGAGACTGTTCCTACTCAACTTTGCAGCTTTTTAGGAGTTAAGGAAAAGAGGGCAATAACACCACTTTTCCTGTGCTGCATATCTCACAGGCGCTCCTCACCCCCTACCCTTAAGTGTTCGGAACATAAAAAGCATGCGAAGCATATCTTATTGATAGTCATAGAAAAAGAAAGCAAAAAACAAGGCAAAAACTCGGATTTTCCCAAGCCATGAATCCCTAATCCAACCAAATGGCAACGAATTTAAATGTTAAAAAGAAGGGGTTTTTTGGCTTAATTAATTGACATCTCCCATTTAGTAATTTGAGTCATAGGCTGTAAGACTCTTTTTAGGCTGACTTGCACCCAAAAGACTTTTGGTCTTCAGGGTTGAAATGAGGCTAGACCTGTCGGCGTAGCTCAACCGTAGCTTGTTTTGGAGCTCCGTTTTTGTAGGTGCTGAAGTAGAGAATGGGCTTACCCTCAGCGTTTTTTCGGTAACTCTGGGGATACATGTATTTGAAGAGTTCTTGTGCCTTGGTGTTTTCAAAGACAGGTTGCGCATATCCCCTAAAATGAATGCCGTGCTCTTTGCAGAACGGGGCGCCAAACATGGAGCGACCAGTTTGGTAGAAGAGTCGTCCTTTGCAGCATACACTTGGGGCACCGCAGACAACACAGCGATGCTTGTTGATTTTGGTTCTTTGAGAACGTTCGAGGCATTCCCCTCTCTTCATGGCGCTTGCTCCTTGCTTATTTGAAGAATTGGTCGTCGTGCACGTTTTCACAGATTTGGATATAGCGGTGCCTTCTGCAGAAATCCAAGATTCTGGTCAGCAGTTTATCACTGTCTGATTCGAACTCTTTTAAGTATCCCACTTTACCGGTCTGGACCTTAATTTCTATTTTTCCATCATTGTCTAGTTGCTGGTAGAACCCCATTTTTTCACCAGCATATTCCTCAATGACATCCCAGTCCTCAACGATATTTACCAATTTGTTATCACCTTCAGTGACTTGCAGGCTAAGCATAAAAACCATCTGTCACCGCAAAGACGGCACGTCTTTGTGACCCCTCGCAAAGACACCTCTCCGAAAAAGGACATATCGAATAATAACTAAAAGTCAAGCCAAAAATAAGAAAATAAAACAGCAAGCACCAGCTTAATAAAATCTTAGGAAATTATCCAATGCTTCATCGCTAGCTGTATCTAAAAATTCATCCCCACTTTTCCGATCCATCCGCAAAGCTCCAAGCCCCTTGCGAGTTATCTTATAGAGTATGCATTCACCCTGCACTACACCCGGTCGTTTTCCGCTTGGAGCGATGTAGCCTCCTTTGTTTAGGTCGTCCATTCGTCGGCAGATAGTCTTGGATGTTACACCCCTAAAACCCTTAGTTATTCTTAGCACATGATAGACATCTTCTTTTGCCAGCGCCTTCTTCACTAGCAAGGGCAGAATTATGCGGTTTAATTTTTTCTGCTTACCGCTAAAAATCCTAAGCGGTACACCCTTGCATTTGTTTGGCGCCAAGTTTCCTGCTCCCCCCTCAAACGTTGGCAGAAACTGGATTGCGCCGTTAGTTACTTATCACATTAACCTGTGCCATTTTGGCTGCTTTGACTGCATGTAAAACGTTTCGGGGCTCAGAAATGTCTTGGACAAAATACACCTAACAGATGCATGTTGCCAAAATTGATTGGTTTATGTAAAAAATTAGGTGTTTTTCAGGAATATCGGCTGATTTTTGGCGGGTTTTGCCGAGAGGTTTTCCGGGCTCCGAAAAGTTTTACCGAGCACTTTTTTGGGCAAAAAAAATTGATTTTCTCCAGTGGCGGCGGGCTAATTTTTCTTGGGCGCGTCGAGGTTTTTTCTTTTCCAAAAAGTGTAAGTTAAAGCAACCTTGCTGCTATCTTCAATCATTTCTGCTTGGAAGTCCTCTTCAAAATAGGGCTCAAGCTTTGTGAGAATTTTCTTGGGGATTGGCAGATGACCCCTGATGTAGGCATAAATGTTTTTGCCCCTCAAATACCGCTTTCTGGACGGCGACAACTTGATTCTTACCATTGGATTCACGCTATTATTCGCTGAAGAGCAGTTCGAATATTTCCTGTCTGCCTTTCTCTGTTAGCTGATCAAGCGGCTCCTTGTCAATCGACGGGTCAAAGACTATCTTTATTAGACCATACTGCTGTAGTTTCCCCAAAAACGGTGTAAGGTCGATTGCCTGCTTGAGTTTGGCGTTTATTTTGGATAGCTTAATGCCTCTCTCCATCTCAAGTAGCCTCCGTTGGTTTTTTGATTGTTAGAACCAAGGCGTCATCTTTGATTCTTAATTCTAGTTGCTTGTTAAGAAAAGGTTCAAGTTCTGCATTGCAGTTACACGGCAACGCAATTACGTGTTGAGTGTACCTGTAGATTTTGTCCATATACTTTTTTGGGATAGTTCTTGTTTGAATCTTAACCATAGGTGTCCTCTCCGTTTTTTAAAGCGTGGAGTTTATTCTCCAGCTGCAGTATTTTCACTTGCTGAGCAAGCAGTATGCTCATTATCATAGGCTCAAAGATTATCGGGTTGATTGCATTGCTGCCTTCTGAAGCGTAGCTCCTGCACATATCCATAAGTTCGTCAAAGGCTTCCCTGTCAGACCTACGCAGAGCCCTTGCAAAGCCGCTCCACCGATTAATCTCGCCTTCCAGCGTTAATCTAAAAGATTCAAAAGTCTTACCCATAACAAGCTAAACCTCCACCCAAACAAACTACTTTCCTTATCAAGGCTAATGCCTCAGAGATAAGCCTTAGCTCGAATTGCATTTAAAGGATAAGCTAAGACTAATCGGGCGAGGAGTGGGGGGTTGAGTGAAAATGAAACTATCGACGAATTTATAATCACATAATAATATTTAGTAGTAATGCGGTGTTTAGAACCTGAAGACAATACGAGTTAATGACGATATTCACCAACAACTTACCTGTATGCTAGGTGAGTTAATCGCTAAAACAGGTAAGCCTCAGACCTTTAATGATGTTATCAAAGACTTAATCAAAAGAACGAAGACTAACGAAAGCACTTAAGAATCTTGTCCTTTTGACTTTACTGCGAGTTTTCATTTCAATACAGGGATTTTTTAGAAAAGAGATTAGTTACCTTCCTGTTTTCCGAGTTCAACAATCATTTGAGCTGCTTTAATACGGGAAGCATAGTTACTTGCTCGTTTAATCCATCCCTCTTTCCAACCCTTATTATGCTGAAGGCTCCAATCAGCTAAAACCCCGCTAAACAATTTAGTCATGGATTCAAGTTCTTTTGCTGCTTGGTGGTTCATTCCTGGAAGAAGTTTTTGTTGAACTTCTTCGACAAGTTTTTTACTATACTTTTAGTGTAGATATGGTAGTCTTCGTCGTTGAGATATTTGAGGGAATGGAGACCTTCCACCAACGCAAGTAAACCAGCATAAGATTGTCCGAGTTCACGATCTGCCTGGAGTTTGATAAGGGCCATTTTTAATTTTGCGTTTAGCATCAAGGGAAGATAGTGGTCGTTAGAACGCAATTTAATCCTCCAACTTACCATTTATACTTACGTCATTACTTTTACATTCAGACGTACCTATGTACTTACTATCGCTACTTTTTACTACTATCATCAAGATGATGTCCTCCAAAATAGATACACTTTTGTTTGAGATAACATTGCCAAAATTTTTATCAGTCTGCTGAGCTTTAGACTGTCTGCGGTTTGAACGTATTTTATGTAATCCGATGTTTTTCCATAGGGGTTATGTTTGTTGCCTGCTACTTCTTTTTTGAATCGTGGATGTTTATTTGCTGTAAATGCGCTTTTGAGTTCCAACATTTGTTCCTCTGTCATGATCTCGAGTTTTGATTCTACATAGCGCTGACTACAAAGAAGCTGCAAATTGAACCCCAATCGTAGAAGTGTCTGCATTAAGGCTTTGACACTTTCAACTGACTGCTGTTCAGCCACTTTCTGCATACCTGATTTTTCGGCAAAAGGTGAGTATTTAGCCATTACAGCGATCAACTCAACGTATGAAGTCCCAACTTGCGGTAGCGTGTCATGAATTAATTTCTCCCCAAGACCTATTGTTCGATATTTCGGGTGGATTACTATGCGGTTGATTGTGCTTAGTTTTTTGTTCATTTCTTGGATGCTCATTCTTGGCAAAACGAGGCGTCTTCCGTAGCAGGCTGGAGGTGGGTATGTATATACAATAACGCCACAAACTTCATCATCTCTTACCATTTTGAATATTTTTCGGACAACTGACGTGCCATGGCCTCTATAGTGGAAAGCACTTAGTTTTTGCCAGTCTTCTTTTGTTCCCGGTTTTATTTTCATTTCTTTGGTTAAGCTGCATTCCTTTGCTAGTATATTTTGATAGTAGTCAATTTTAATTTCTTCACCAAACCGTTTGCGGATAACTACACTTGGTTTTAGGTCTTCTTGTAGGTCGCTGTGCGTGGTGGCTGCTATTACTGCTTTGCCTTGTTGGCGGGCGATTTTCTGCAGGTTGTAAGCAATAATCTTAGCGGTATCCCGATCAAGCATTGCTGCGAACTCATCCATTAGCCACCATTGTTTGCCAGATTCGATGAGTTTGGCGATTCTGTAGCGGTATTTTTGTCCATCGCTGAGTTGGCTGTAAGAGCGCAAAAAGAGCAAGGCATCGTTTAAGCCTACTTTGCTTAGGAGTTCTAAGCCTTGCTCAACTGTGGCGCCAACAGTTTCAATTAAGGGCTTTTCTGGGTCCACCGCGACTTCTGAGAGATCTATGGCTTCTTGCCCAAGATCAGCCCTGATCGCTCGGAGCAGGATACTCTTGCCGCTGCCGCTATCCCCCGTGATGTACACAACGTCTTTGGGTCCGATCTTTAGCTCGGCGTCTAAGACCTTGAATTTCTGTGCTTCATCGATTCCCAAACCAAAGGCTTCTGCCACAACAAGACTTCTTGGGGTTGGTTTGGTGTGAGTTTCATAGGTTATGTTGAAGGTGAATTTGCCTTCTCTTCGGTCATAGACTCTACGGAATTGCCTTATTCGGAAGTCTTTTCGTCTCCTCATTGCCGGTCACCTTGGAATAACTGCTAGGAATGGTTCAGGTTCCATCTGTACAGTAGCAAAAATAGCAAGGGCTATGCTCCAAAAAACGTCATCATGAGTGCCATTTGGATGCGAATAGCCTATTGCGCCATCCTTGCGTAAGTCATAGCGCTCGATATTCAGTTCACTACAGATATCGCCCCGGTAAGGTCGCTCCCAATTCAAAAGTGGATAATAGAATTTACTGGTGGTCATTCTTTGTTTGAGCAAACTTGCCATTTCGCTTTTTCTGGGTACGCTAAAATTGACGCCCTCAACATTCTCTACCCCTGCCGCTTGCATGTCTGCGATGATGCTTGGCCCTTCCCGAGTAAAATCAACCCTGATTTTTTGGAAGCCTCCCCATCTATCCTGTAAAGCTTTCAGGTAACCCATAACTTGGGTATACAGGGTTGGCTGCTGGAAAATCTTCAGATGCCGAAGGAACAGTTTATCGTTTAGGCGCTCAACTACTGAGAGAACACAGTAATCTCTGGTCTGGGCCAAGTCGAGTCCAGCAAAGAATTCTCCTTCATAGACATATTCAGGATTATATTCTTGAAGATCTTGGCCGCAATTCTTCACTGTTCCGACGCAGGCAACGATTAAGCTTTGAGGTAACCAGACGTCTTCGTCTTCTGCCCATTCTGCCTCCATTTCACGACGCCAACGGGCTGGGTCGTCGCCGAATTGGCGCTTAATCTTCTCAATGATCGCAGGCTTAAGCGGTCCATGTGGTTCAAGCGCCTTATCCCATGTGAAATGATGTTCGGCAAAGTCTTCGAAGTCCTTGTGGTTGCACATTTTCCAAAACATCGAATCTGTATTAAAAGGCGTACTAGTCGCAACCAACTTGCCGTTTGTTGTTCCCAACGTGAACAAAATGGCATCATAGAGGTCCTCGTCATTGGGAGTGAAGTTCGCCTCCTCCCACCAGATAATTTGGAACGTTGGACCTCTGATAGTTTCAGGGTTGTTTGGGAAAGCCTCAATCACACTATCGTTCGGTAAAGATATTCGAGTCTTCTGCACATGCAGCCCTTGCTTTGGAAGCTTTCGACAGAATGCGCCCATGCGTCTAATGTTTAGCTTTGTTTGTCTCCAACTCGGACCTACGATAGCGATGTAGCTGTTTGGATGCTCCCATGCATATTTGAGAAGTAATGCTGAAACTGTGAAGCTCTTGCCAGTCTGTCTAGGCCATCGTATGGCTAAGAATTGGTTCCTTTCAAAAAGGTCCGCCACTTCGAGCTGATAAGGATAAGGCGAAAAACCAAGTGCCTCTTTAAAGAAACGTTTTGTATCCTTTTTCATATTGTCAAATTCAAGTTCCCTTGCATGCTTGACAGTCGTGAAATTCTGGAATATTTCAAACCATTCAGAGAATAACTTATTGGGGCGCATTGTTCTTGGGCTTTTTCGATAACTCCTCAATTTCCTTTTTCATCTCCAGCATTTGAGCTTCAATGCCACGGTAATTTGCATAGTCAAGAAGTAGTTCCTTGTAGATCTTGATGCCTGAAATGATACTGCGCAGCCGCAGGACTTCACTTTTTTCTATGCCCGGCTTCTCCAACGCTTTGAGCGCTAGGCACATTGCCTTCAGTGCCTCTTCCATGCTTGGCATATCCTGAGGCATCTCAAAATCAGTAAAACGGTATCCAGAAGTAGGTGCTTGTGGTTCTACTGTGAGCCCTAGTTTTATTAGCTTTTGGCGGATAGCTTCTTCGGTATACTTGCCTTCGAAGCTGAATGCTAATACCCTCAGGTCTGTTGTTCCTGACGTGAACCATGTCTTAAGGTTCTTCTCGTCATCTACTGGCCATGGATTACCTTTCGTCATGCTTTTTGCCCCACAAACAACCCAATGACTGTACCGCTTAACCCCGTGATGGAAGCAAAAATCTCCGCGTTCCACGTATGCAAAATCGCCAAATGCGCCAACTCAAGAACCGACATAAATGCGGTCATGCAAATGGCAAATTTTACACCCAACAATAGATTAGCGTTAGGTTCTTCAATGACAAGACGCCCCCTATCAAAGCGCCTCCTCGTCAAAGCCCGTTTAATAATGTCTGCCATCTATGCTCAACCTCCGTTGTGCAAGCGCTCTACAAAAGGTCCTCGGGCGATTCAGCGAACGATGTCCACCCATCATAAAACTGTTAACAAGTCTGATAGCCGATTCAGCTGGAACATGCTCTTTGATTAAAACTGTCACCCCAAGCGCCCAACCGGCAGGTATGGCGGTGTAGTCTAAATCGAACATGCCGTCGGCATAGCGGAAACTGTTCTGTGCAATCACAATATGCTTAACACGGTCGCCGATCAGTCCAACGAATATCCCCCAGCTTTTAACTGGGACGTCGATGGTCATGCCGCTGCCGCTACTTTTACCGACCGACGCGTCGTACCAGTCAACAGCGATTAAATCGCCCGGTTGGATGTTTTCAAAGAGTTTCAGTATTTGCTTACTCATTTTTTGGTCACCTTTACCGTCTTGCCTTATAGTTGCTCAGGGCATCAGTTCTGGCTCGTAGGGCGTATATCCAGTCGGCCATCAACTGCTTCTGATAGCCCAAATTAAGCGCAACAGTCAACGTGTTAGTTTCTGCCAGACAGTGATAATCCACACTTTTGACAAGAAAACCAACCGAAGAGATGCTTTCATTTGGCAACGTAACCGATATCATGTCGCCAGGTAAAATCGGCGAAGAACCATAATCCAGAACCGTACTTTTTACGACCAGCGAGGTTTTGGCCTGTTTCTTGTAGGATAGTATGGATTTGGCTCTGAGCATGCATTCGTTGTCGCTGTAGAGGTCCTCTACTATGTCGACGTATTGGCGTTCGCCATAGCGGGCTATGCTTGCGGCGTCGGTTTGCATGTTGCTGTACCTTGCTCCTGTGAAGTAGAGTTGGCCATGCCACACTTGACCGCTCACGCCCGGAGTAACCAGATAAGCCGTAACGGTTACGGTGCGGATGTTCTCCCAGTCAAAATCAGCGGGTGCCGCCCACTCCGAAGCATGATTCACGCCTACGTCTAACTGGTAGGTTGACCAGTCGTTGCTTGCGGATATGCTGTTGACATTTGAGAGGTTTCGCCCGCAGACTCTTGATGATGAATCATGCAGAATTACCAAAAACCCGTCGGATTTGACGAGGTCGTCTCGCAACAGTGCCAAGAACAGCTTGGGGTATATGTTGCCGTTTACAGTTGCCGTGAAATAGAAGATGGATACGGCGCTGTAGGCGGCGCCCGTAGTGTTTTTGACGCTTGAGCCCACAGAATTGTACACTCTGGTGGCGTCTAGGGAGAGGGTGCCGCCGTATCCTGTCCAGTAACCGCTGGCGGGACTGAGGCTTTCGACTGTTTCCTCCACGTTTACGGGTATGCTTTTGGTTGCAGCGCCATAAATGGTAACTTTGTTTCTTACTGAGAGAATATCCGATTCGGTTTCTGCCTCTTCAATGCGCTCATTGAGGCTAATGGAGTTTGTTTTAGCGCCTCGATGAAAAAATTCAAAACAGCCATCCGGTGCCACCCTAAAATCGAATCCGATAGCGCCTGCTTTGTTGCAATCCTTGGCGATTTGTTTGAGGATTTCCCAAGCCTGCTTATTCTCAAAATCCAAACGGGTAAACGTGGTATCCGTGTCTTCAACCAGTTCAATGGTGCCTCGTACATGCGGAAGCCCCGAATGGTAATCAAGAAGATGCTTAACGATTTCCTCGCCCTTCATGTTGGCGTAGCCTTCGGTGACGTATTCTCGGAATAACCGCTCACCCCAGTCACGACCAGAGACCGTGACATAATGCTCGGTGGCGTTTGATTGGAATTTCATGTTCTCGTTTCTTGTGGTGATAAGCTGAGGACAATTTGCGCCCCGACCCATCATAATGTACCCGTCCTCGCCCAAGGCGATCGGCGAGCCGCTGGGGCTGTATTTGCCGTCCCAGTTCTGGAGCCGATAGGCAAAACTGCTGACTTCCTCAGTCCCGCCCAAATGCACTGTCAATTCCAAAATATCAGCCTGATCGATTGGACCGCCTGTTATGCCAGAATAGAGGGTGATAGATGGAGAGGCGGGTTCGCTCAAGTGTCCTCGACTCCTTGACGATAGATCGCCATGTCGCCCGACCGTACTATACCCCGTGTGGCAGTGGTAGTTTGGCTGGCTGTGGAGTTAAAGTTCTGCATGCTAGCCGTCGCGGTATTCATGCTGTTGGCGAAGCTGTACATTGCAACGGCGGCAGCCGCAATAACCGCTAACCCCACCCCCGTGAGGGCTAGGAAGGTGCCGTAGCTGATGTTGAGCGCGTTCTGTGCGGCTGTGGCAACCCAACAGGCGGCGGAATACACTTTTTGGGCAACTGCGACGCCCATACTCGTAGTCATAAATGTCCCCATGACTGAGACAACCATCATGGCACTGTTGAACACCTTAGCTTGGGCATCGTTTAACAATCCAAATTGGTTGGCGATGTAGCCAATAGCCATGCCTGAAGCGCCGATACCAGCGATGGCAGCGCCCAAACTCTTAATCCGAGCACTCAAGGCTTCAGCGTCAGTTTGAATCCTGCCAAACTCGGTGCTTGCATGATTGACTGCCCGGATTGTTACGGCTATTTCTCTGAATCCGCCGCCATAACTCATAAACCCGCCTCCGCTCTATCTTGCTCAATGGCAACTGTGACTACGGTTTCCAGTTGGGGAAGGTACGCTTGGATTGCTGGGTAGAGGTATGGATGCGCCTGCATGTATTTGGTGCCTAACTCAACAAACAATGCATAAGTGGCGTCAGCGCCGATCTCGGCTACCCATTCCTGAATCTTTGCATAGATGGTACTTCGAAGATAACCTGTGCGGACTGGAACAAGGCGCATGGATTCTGTTTTGACGTCGGCAGCCCAGCTAGCCAAAAAGCTATGGACCTGACGTTGCATGCCCGAATCTAACCTTTGCATAGCTGCCCTGAATTCTTCCACGCCTTGGATGTCACAGGTTACTTCTAATGCCGTTTTGCTTCACGCTCCGCTTTCCGTTTCTCTTCCTCCGCCAACTCGTCCATCACGTTCAAGATGTGGCAGAACTCCTGCACTGTTCGGGCTGGCTGCTTGGCAAGTTGAGTTGGTGTCCATCCGAAAGTTTGGCATAGCCTAAACTCGACAAGAGCGCTGTGCGGCTTTCCTCGTCTAACTGCTCTAGTAAAAAACGCAAATCCTCCCTTGAAACCCCGTTTAACCTATTGACGATTTTAGAGAAAAGTTCTCCAAGCCCTATGGGTATGCCTTCTTCTTCGCCCAGCAGCTTTTCCAGCGTGATGGGGTGGGTTTGGGGTTGTCCATGCATGCTTGCCATGATAATCTCCGCCTGAATCGCTATGAAGTCGCTGCTCTCCACGTCGCCGAACAGCTTGTTGTATTTGGTATGCTTCTGGATTATGCGGTTACGTTTAGCCCATGTAATTTCGGCAAAGGTGTAGGTGCCCCTGTATTCCACGCCGAAGCGGTCATCAACTTCAATTCTTTCTACATTCAATTTCTTGTTCCTCCGTTTACTATGAAATGTTGAGCGGTCCTCTGGCCATGAAAGGCACCTTAGCGTAGATTAGATCCTCAGCTTTACCGCCTAAACTGAAATCGTCCCATTTCGTGTGCTCCACAGCGACTTTGTTTGCTCCGCCAAGCCCAAATTCAAGGCTGGGCTGCTCCGTGTCGGCTAAGATGGCGTCGGCTTCTTGTTTGCTCTCAAACTCAAATGTGAGTTCCCCAGTCAGGAGCCGTTTACCCCAAGTGAGATACTTCGCCAAATGCCCGTTTACGGAGCGGATGACCGGGACAGGTTTGCAGCTGTTATCAATCTGCAGCTTCCATGAGGTGACGCGTTCGCAGGTTGCGCCGCCGATTTTAACGTAGCTCTCGCTGCCCGAAACAGCGCCCGCATACTCAGTGTAGGATGCACCTGAAATTTTTGCAGTGGTGACTTCTACGTCTTGCGCTGGAAACTCGGCTTCGCACTCCAGAATGCCGTCTATGTCACATGTTAGGGATGCTTTGTTGAATCGGGCGCCCTTGTAGAGTAGGCTTATGATGTCGGTTGCTGTGGCGAAAATGTCTTTGTAATAGAGCACTTGAAGGGAAAGGCTGACGTTGAGTTCTTGCTTGACGTACTGGAGAAAGTTGATGGGTGCATCAGACGGTATGGGGTACTTGATTTTTAGAAGGGGCTGTCTTAATCCACGTTTTAATGCAACCAGATCGATTGCACCGGTGCCTGAGACTTTGATGTTGTTTGGGTTTATGTCTGGGTCTAAGCTGCTGCAGGAGTGCCCAAGCATGGCTGGGCTATCTGGAACTACGCCGAAAGAGCCTTCGGTAACGTAGTAGAATTTTTCTTGATCTGAGTGATAGGTGTCAACCATGTTTTTCACCTGTGACTATGAGGTTGCTATGGACTCGAAGAGCCAAGCCATAATGACGATTTCTTCAGTGTAGAGAAACGGCTTAACCTCGGTTACATCGACGTCTCGGTAACTATGAACATCGCAGAAGGTTATGCCGCGCACGTCAACTGTTACTTGCACAAAATCGCAGTATAGAACGGCAGGTGAGACCCCATCTGACAAGTTGGTTGTCCTTGCCATCAGGTATAGGAAGCCGTCATCGTTGACATGGTTCGTGAGGTTGGACGTTAGGGTGATAGTGAGGGTTTCGTCTGTGCCTGAAACGCCAGTTTGGGGATTGCTCCAAGCGCCTGCTAAGTTATCCCAGACTTTTATGGTAACTCCGTTTCCCTTGGAGATAGCCCAAAACCTTCAAACGCCAAAACTACACTCTTTAAACACTGCTTTCTGGCTTCGTTTCGGCTCTCTCCCGTTTTGGCGCCTATTTTGAAGCGGAAAAGCATAAACGCAAACTCGCCACTACCAGTTACGCTTTTAGAATGTCTCAGGTCGTCGCTTGCCCAAAGGTTCGCATACTCGGGATTAGTCAATTCTGCCCAGACGGGATTAGACGGCACGAGATCGGTTGTGGCTGCCGCATCATAGGCCTTATGAGTTGTGGACGTCGAGTCGATTGGGTAAAAGTTGTAGACTGTTCTGCCGGGTAGGTTGCGGTTTTCGGGAACAATCAACAGAAGCTGCTCAAGGACTTTGTCACGCATGACTCTGCCGACGTCTGAGCTTGATAGCTTGTCAAAGGTAGTTATGGTTGCTCGGAGGGAGTAAATGCGCCTTCTTAGTTTGCCGTCTAAGGTGTGTTTCTGCGCTTGGCAGGGCTCAGCGGTTTTGGAGACGGTGATTTGAGCGTCGTAGTCTTTGAGCAACTCCCGATCATAGTTCGCCTGAGAGCAAAGAATACGTGCTAAGCCGCCGTCATCCTTGACAACTCTTATTCGGGACTCGATTAGACGCAGAACTGTTATGACGGGGTTCTCTACTTCGATCAACTTGCGATTAGCCTCCTTGCGACGTTTTTGAAGTAAAATCGTTGATTGGCAAACGTGAAGGGTGTTACTGTTTGGATTTCGTAGTCTTCGCCCTGGCGCCTGATCTTGTCGTGGACTCGGACTGGAAGGAAAGTGTAGAAGACCAAGTAGTCATTTAGGTAGTAACCAGCTTCAAGCATCACCTGTTCAGCCTTTAGGGAAGAAACAATGGCTAGCAAATCCAAAGATTCGCCATAAGTCACGGTGGTAGCGGCTTCTCTGACAGGATAGAGCGTAACTGTTTCGCCCTTAGTGTGCAGAATCTTTGTGAACTGGGTTACGGGTTCCTCGTAGTGGAGGAAAAGCTCGGCTAGCCAGCAAACCGTGACTATTGCCTGTTTGTTTTCAACATAGCTGTAGTCTGTGTGTTTGGCGCCCCAAAACATGAATTCCGCAGCATGTTTGCCGATGATTTCTACGCTGAGTTTTAGGCTTGGTTTGTCGTGGTTGCTGCGGATTTTCCAAAGGATCCCGCTTGTGACGGCGTCGTAATAGCCGCAAGCTGAAAATCGGCTAACGACATCTATGTAGCCTGCCCAGCAGACTGTAGGGTCATAAGCTGGATACTTTGCGCTAGCTCTAATGTTGTTCAGGCTGTTGTAGACTTTTTGGCAGCTAATACTCCAGCCCTCAACCGTATATAGCCCCAGCAAGGCGTAGGCGAACGGGTCATCGTAAACCTCATTCTCGCTTAAGCCAACTCTGTGCCACTTGTCATCGGCAGGGTCAAAGTCTAACCAAAGGTTCTCAAAGCCATAACGGAGAAAACCTATTGCTTTGCTCATAATGCTCTGGTACACCGCAGCGTTTGTGATGTCGTGTTTTTCGGCTAGCATCTTTAAGCCAATAAGTCCATAGAGGCATTCTATATCTAGCAGTAGAAGCCATGCATCGCCAATTGTCACCGCTCTTGCGAAGCCGCCGTAGGCCTGCTGGTCCTGCATGGTTTTGAGAAATATTCCGCCGGCTAGCTTTGCAGCATCCAAGTACTGGGAATCGTTGGTGAGTTCATACGCTTTGAGCAGTGAGGGTATGACTCTGCAGGCGTCTACACTGTAATAGTAGATGCTTGTTTCGTTGCTTTGGAATCCGCCATAAGCCTTACGTGCGGGGTCAAGGCACTGCTGGGTTAGAACCCAATCCGCAAGTTCCACAACTTTGCTTTGGATTTCGGCTTTTCTGTCCCAAAACTGCACTGCAGAGTAGGCTTCACACAGGAAATCGACAGCGAAGCTAGCCGCCAATACCCCTTTGCCAAAGGCGGGGTCGAGAGTGGTGGGTGGAATAACGTAAACGTATGGTGCATATTCCATGACGAATTGGTAGTAGGCTTCAGGTACGGTGCCCATGGTTACACGCTCCCCACATAAGGCGTTTTTAGGCCTGCGAGAATCCGCTCAAACTCTGCCTGCAACACCGCTAAACTGGGCAACGAAGAGTTAGAACTGGATAGGTCGCCGACGCTGAAGTTTAAGCCGATTGCTGAACCACCAGTTAGGTAGCAAATCGCATAGATGGCGGCCAAGAGCGTTATGGCTTCTTTTTGGGCGTCGCTGCAGTTTTGGTAGTCGATTTCAGTTGAGAGTTCAAGCCCTAAAGTGACCTCTGCACGCTTAATCATCTTTAGAACCTTAACGTCAGAAATGTCGGAATCCTTCAAATTGAGGGCATCTCTGATATCTTCCGCTGATACACTACCCATTCAACCAATCTCCTGCAGCATCAAATTCACGGGGTCAGAAGGCATCAAATCAATCAAAACCCCGCCACCCGTGGTGACATAAACCCCAACGGCACGATTCATTGAAATCTGATAGTTCGTTTTCGTTGTCGGGGTCATTTCATCTCGATAATCCTGATAGCCTGGTTTCTTGATTACCAGTCGTATTGGTGCATAATCCTGCAAAATGTCGCCATGCTCCCAATCATAGAATCCCCTAGGTACATTTTGAGTGGATATTTTCCCGTTAGCATCAGTCAAGATAGGGCCAAGCAGCAAAACACCTTTTTTATCGTAGATACATACCTCAGCATCCTCAATTGGAGCGCCATCTGCTTGGTTACCTACAACTTGCAAATCGAACTCATAGATGATAAACACTTTTGCGCCTGTGAACCAAGCAGCAACAAACACATCGATGTCAGGGTTAATAAGCGTAAGATCGCCGATATGCGCTGTAAATGCCGCAATAGAGCCAAGCGAACGACAGTAGATATCTTTGATTACTGGGTTGCCTGAACCGTCGCCTTTGAATAACCCGGTAGAATTAACAACCGTTATTTTGTTTAAAGTATTGCCTGTTCCGAAGTTTGTGAATACAGCGTTATTCTGAGTCACGCACGCATACAGGTTGTACACGTCACAATTTACTAGGAAACGTGTTACAGCATTACTAAATATAGAATTCCAAATTCGCGTTATGTAGTAGCCTAAATAGAAATCTGTGTTTCCAGATTGATAAAATATTGATGAGTAAACATAGAATCTTCCGTTTTGTTCACAGTTTATCCAAACACGATTGGATGTTAACACGTACACTGCGCAACCATCTTTGGTTGCGTGATTAGCTTCATTCACCAATGTGCCAAACTGTATGGTTCCACCTGATAGGACATCGAATAATTTTGCACCATATGTGCATGCAGCGGCTGTGAATAAAAAGTGCTTTTTAGTTTCAAGGAAAGTAACGCCGTTATCTATTGCGATATTGGCTGAACAAATTATCTGTACACCTGATTGGTCGCTAACGAATTTATTCCATGCACCAGCTTGATCTGCAGCTATCAGCGCAGCAGCATTCGTAGTTCCTGCACCCGACGCGGTCGCCGTATTTGTAGGCGCATCATAACTCCAAGTGACAACCATACATTAACCAACCCTAAGTCCGCTCTATACCAGCAGGTGTACCATCTGTATTCCAAGTAAACGTCAAAGTAAAGAGTAAATCAGCGCCCTCGTAAGCCTTTAAGGTCTCCATGAACTTGGCAGTAGTCCATGTAAACTCTAACCTAGTTACTCTGCAACCAGGCGGTGGAACACCTAAACCGCTTAGTGCACTATGAATCGCACGTGATGCACTCTCACTGCTCCCGTACTGAACCATCTGATCATTTGTCGTCATACTTTCAAGCCTCCATTTTGGTTTCTTGCAGGGTTCCGCAAGTGAATCCTGTCAAGCGCAAAAAGGGTCAAGTTGGGGTTGGCTCTACGGTCCATGGGTTGTGTTGCCAGAAACGCTGCTCCTGCCCCGCTAGCCTTTGCTATTTCCAGAAAAGCCCCTCTTCATTGTTAGTTAGATTGGCCGAGTCAATCACCTCCGCTGTTTTGACTCTTAGAAGTGAAGGCGTGATTTTGCTGTCGTGCGATGTCATCCCAGAGTTCCCAGCCGAATTTGGCAGCGTTCTTGCGAAACTCTTCTGCTCTAACCAGCCCTAGTTCAGCAGCTTTGATGAGGTCGGCAATCACTAACTCAGGGGTTTCGGGAGTGCCGAAATTCAGTCGAACCTTAGCTTTGATTGAATCAAGCCCTGCTTGATCAACAATAACTGAGAAAATCTCTTTTTCGACTTGGCGCTTGATGTAGCGCTGTACTGGTTTTATTAGCATATCCTGCAAGTCTAAGGCTGCTTTCGCACTAGCTTCCGTGAAGCCTGGAGTGCTAAACAACCTCGGCAAGGGTGTTTCGCAACCTAGATAGAACTGGTTGACCATGTGGTCGATGTAATATTCGAACCGTGCCCGGGGGTCTATGGTGACTGGGTAGACGCCGACTGATTTGGCGCTGCTAAAGATCCACTGCCCCTCTTCTGGGCGGTTCTTTATCGCGCTCTCATACTTTTTGATGGAGTCTTCTTTTTGCCCTTCAAGCTGCACGACGACGTCTGGTCCAGCGTACTTGGTAAAGATGTTTGGCAAAATCTTCTCTATCTTGGCCTTCATCCAAGCATACGAGGGGCGTTTGTCAGTGTCAACGGTTAATGTATGTAGGAGCACTTGTAGGAGACCAACTCCAAAACCAGAGGGAACATCCCCACTTAGGCGCCAGTGAATGACCGCTTCAGGCTTGAGCTCGTTTTCAGTAGCGCCAGAATATGTGCTTCTAAGTTGGTAGCCCGTGACTTTGTAAGGAAGCTTCAGGTCTGCAACCGAGCTAAGCCCAATCCGCTGGACAGAATCAATCGGCATACGCAAAATATCGGCTAGCCGTTCAGGTGTAAGTTTTAGCCAGAAATCATTCCCGCAACCAATCAAAGGCTTAGCCATGTCGTTAAGAAACTGGTCAAGGTTGATGTCTTCACAGAACCTATCTACAACCGCTTTTGCCTCCGATGCCTTATCATATTTTACATCAGTAGTGGTGTAAAAGCCCATGCCAACCGTTGAAGCTGCAAGCAAATCTACACTGCTCTTGCAGGTTGGGTCTCGGTCGTAAAGCTTCATGACGTCCGCTAAGGGTATGCAGGATGTGTCGAAGAACACCCTCTGCTTAGGTGATACAACGCCTGAGACAGGTGCAAAGGTGAGGACTTCGCGGATCTTTCGGATGACAGTACTCATAGCAGGTTACACCTCGTGTTTTTGACGCAAAAAAGGGAAAGTGGTTAGATCATAGACGATCATTTAGATCAGGGTGGTTTTGATGTTGGTCATTTTAGCAACCGCTGTAGCACGTAGAATACCCGCTCCAAACCGTGTGGTGGCTCGAACGCCATATTTGCCGGTTTTTATGTCTTCCCAGTCTTCAACTGTTACATCTCGCCGTAGAAGCATTGCAGAAGCAACTCTGGTGTCGATTGCGTATGCTGTTCCATTGGGAATCAATGTGCTCGCTTGCACTTGCATACCCAATACTGAGCCAATGCTGCCTTGCTCGATATCTGTTTCGCTACTTGGCAAATATTGGGCGTGCACAAACTTGTCGTCGTTTAACAGTTGATGGAGTTGTGTCTCGTTAACCGCGAGTACAGTCGGGCGCCAATTTTCTCTCCTAATGGCATCGTGCAGTTTTAGCAGTCCTGACCAATTAAGCACAGAGTTGCCTCCAGCGATAGGTCCGCCGCCAGCCAAATCTGCATCCTGAATTGCATTGTAGAGTGCGATGATGTCTTCTGTTTCTTTTATGCCTAAGGCTCTGCCTGTCTTTTGAACCATGTTATCCATGACGTTCCAAGTTGCATCTTCCAAAAACTCTCGACTCCATTCTTCAGATGCTTCAGAGAGAACGTTTGTGTATATGTCTACCAGAGTGTTCTTTTTACCGCTAAGTCTTGTTATGGTGCCCTCGGAGTATCGGTAAGCAACTGCATCAGAATCGAGCGGAAATCTCTCCATTGTCTCAGAAGTTGGCATTACTGTTATGAGGTTTCTTCCAATCAACTCTGGGTATGCAGCCTGGACTAGGGTGTCATGCATTCTTCCTATGGCGCCAACTGCATCGCTGAAAAGGGCTTCTTTAATACCCATCGTTACATACCGCTTTAGGAAGGGGTGATCAGTTTTTAGCTTTAGCTTGTCGTAAAGGTCATGCTGTTCGCTTGGCTTAGTCATCAAGGCTTCAAAAAGTCTGGGTTTCAAAGTTATCACTTCTGGACGTCTATGAATAGCATGTCGCCGTCTGTTGTGGTTGTCTGTAGCGCTGTTCCAAGTTTTCGATTGTAGTAAACAGTGTAGGTTGCTGCTCCGCCCTCGTTAACTGCCTGATCGACTAGCTGAGCGATTTTGTTGTTTCCAGCAGAACACACAGCTTTGCCCCGTGTAATGGCGCCACTAGCAATGACTTTAACTCTGCCTCGTTTGAGCACTGGACACATTTTACCTGTAAGAACTGTTTCGGTAGCTACACCGATGGCGTCGTCTCCGCCTGGACTCCCTGAAACCTTGTCATCAGCGCTTAAATAGACCGGTGAGCCTTTGATGATGTCTGCGGCAGCTTCAAAGGATTCTATCAATACATCTGGGTCGTCGGTTTCTCCAGCAGCCATCCATGTTTTGCCTGTTTTATCTGTCATTTAAAATCAAATCGATCGTTTGGTTTGAATTTCCCAAAGTTCGTCCTTTGGTACTTTTCCCCACAAAAGTGAGCGAAAACACAGCTAGCTGCCTCCTGCTTTTTGCTCTATCTGTTTGACTACTCGGCGAAGTTCTTGACACATACGCTGAGGCCCTAAACTCCAGCTCCGTTGAACCATAGGCGAAGGCAGGACTGATTCAATCAGTTTGGCAGCTTCTGAGATCGATATCATTTTAGGTGGATTCTTGAGCAAGCCACCACCTGGAAGCTGCTTACGTAAATTCTCAAGTGCCATTTGTGTTTCGACTAGCTGTCTCTGCAGATTTTCGCTTTTTTCCTGCAGACTGCAAACTGAGCTTTCTATTTTTAGTTCACCAGCAGCCGAACATAGCCTTTTGAGTGCTTGGGCTTTTAGTTCTGGAGAGATTTTGGTTTGATCCAGCCTCTGTAAGGCAGCAATGACGTGCGCTTGGTCGAGGTTGCCCTGTGCATTCTTGTACTCTAAGTGCCGTAGACTCCGTGGGGTAGTTTTGCCTTGATTATCTTTGGTGCCTCCGGCTTCAATAGCGGCAAAACAATCATCAGGCAGGTTGTTGACATATTCGGTATCCCATTCTGCCTCTTGCACGCCAGCCTTGTGCAATGCCTCAGCAACTTTAGTATTCAAAAGCTTCTCTAAAACTTGCACATTAGTCTCGGGGATGCCGGGCACTGCTACAAGGCTTAACTCGGCGTTATGCAGGCCATGCGGAACCTTACAGTCTACTAGGTCAATGGCTTCATAGTCGGCTCCGACACTTACATGCTGGATTAAGCCTTTGTGAATCTTTTCAGCAACCTCGCCATCGTAGATTTCCGCTTCATACCAGAGGTTGTGTCCATCCCACTCAGTTTTTGTTACCTTGCCGATTGCGTTGGGAACTGCAACATGCTCTATGTAGACGGGTGCATTAGCTAACTTGTTTGAAAACGTCTGCAATTCTTCGGCGGTATAGATGTTTAGGTTCCGACTCATGCCTGAACACAGAGCGATACCCTTAATACGCAAAGGCTTATCAGCCATTTTTTCTAGAATTCTAAAAGGCAGAACTGTTAAGAAATGCTCTATTCCCCGACTGTTTGGGTTTGCTTGGTTGAGGGTTTCTTTCTCTGGCATGTTAATCGAGTAGAGGATATGCCTCCGAGTGCGGAAATAGGTTATTAGCCCAATAGTGGTAATAACATTTATATGCAAAAAGGAAGCGGCGGCATGGTTTTAACGGAGAGGGAACGGCGGATTCTTGAGTTAGCAAATCAGGGTTTGAGCGACTACAAAATAGCCCGCAAACTTAACATTAATCCACCTACGGTGAGTCGTCTACATAAGAATGCACAAAGAAAACTTGCTTATGCCATAGCAGATATTGAATGGGCAACCAAAACAGGTTTAGATTTCTCTGAATTCGACGCAGAAAACGGTGGGTAAGCTTATGCTGGCTCAAGTGTGACTTCTAATATGCAGTTTTCTGGAAGCGGTTTAGTGTTTAGCAAGTCCATTATGGTTTTGGGGATGGGTATTCTTCCGTCTTCTCTTATTTTAGCCAGAAAAGTCTGGGGTGTGGTCCATACGCCATGGGGATTGAGGGTTACTTTGAGCATCTGCGTGGCTTCAAGATCGTAGTGTACTCTTTCATTTTTCGGAACCTGCAGTTTATTCCATCGCTGCAACCGCGCTTGGAAACTCACGTGCCTTCTTAGCGGCAACTAAAACACCCGCTTGTTTTCTAGTCTTTTCTAGTCTTTTTAAGTCTTTTCTAGTCGCAGTCTACAAGTAAACCACAACGCAAACAAAAAAAGCAACCCAAAACAAACTGAACCACTACATACCACCACCAATGTTATTGTTCTTCCAAGCCAAAAATCACCAAAAGAAAAAACAGCCACACAAAATTAACGCTAACAACAAGAATTCCAGCTGTACCTCGCTTCTTTTCCAGCCAACCCCTTCTCCCGGCGCAGCCTCAAAGTAGCTATGCCATAAGCGAAATCATCCGCCATCTCAGTTAACAACTCGATTTCGTCTTGCGAGTACTCAATCGGATGTAAAGTAAACATAACAATCGCACCCACGGTTTTCTCAGCTGATTTAAGCGGTATCGCAATCGAGGATGCAAATCCCCGTTTAAAAGCTTGAGCATGCCATCCCCTTAAATGCGGTTCAGTTATTACGTCACTGCAGAATTGCACTTGCCCTGTGTGGATTGCTCTTCCGGCGAGGCTTTGGCGGTATCCTTCTTCGGCATATGTAAGGTTTAGGGATTCAGGGTAGCCTTTTTCGAAGCCTACGTATGCTACTGGAACAACCGTTTTTGCCATGTCATCCTGTGCCAATGTTATCAAGACGGATTGGTAACCGCAGTTTTCTTGGATAATTCGGCATCCCTCTTGCAGGAACGTCGCCTCGTCGGTTGCATGGATTAGTGCTTGGTTAGTATTTACGATTGCTTTTAGGGTACGGTTGAGCCTATACATTTTCTCTTCATTGCGTTTAAGTTCGGTAATATCTTGTATGGATACAACCATTCCGAATAATTGGTGGGTCTTATCAAACATTGGTGCATAGGTGTAGTTTAAAACCCATTGTTGTCCAGTATCTTTTCGTTTAACAAGGTATTCCCGCATGCCTTTTTGCCCATTAAGCGCTAAGAAAGAGTTGAAATCAAGAACTGGCGATCCATCGGAAGTATAGACCTCCAGTATGTCGGAGAATTCCTTCAAATTTTTTGGGGTTTCCTTCTCATCTTTGAACCCAAACAGTCTTATATAAGCTTCATTAAACTTTAAGACTTCGCCGCTTAAATTAAAAATAATAATCGCTTCGTTGATACTGGCAAATGTAGTGTCGATTAATGATTTGCTTTCTATAAGCGCTTCTTCAGCTTTTTTGCGATCCGTAATATCTTCAAATATAACTGCAAAATATCCTTTGATGGGTGAATAAACCGAAAGATGAACCCAAACGTTTAGGGGTTTGATGAACATCTCTGCTTTTTCTGCTTTTCCAGAACAAGATACTCTGCTGTATAGCTCCATTAATTCGGGGTGTTGTTCCATAATTTCTGGTATGATTTTACTAATTCTTTTTCCTATAACTTGGGTTCTAGTAAGGCCAGTTATTCTTTCGAATGCTTGGTTGATGTGGAGGTAAATGAAATCTACGGGTTTACCGTTGTCAAAAACCATTTTGCAGTATGCAAAGCCAGTAAGCATGTTGGCGAACAAGTTGTCAAATTGAAGCTGGGTTCTTTTAAATGCTGAGCCTGAAAGTTCGTTTGCTGAAAACCAAGCATCGTTAAAATAGCTTTGTGCCAACTCCACTAAACTTGAATTGTTTGAGTATGTTGCAAAGGCGCGGTTATAGTCGCGAGGGGTATCCATTACAAGGAGCGTATCTTTTTGGTCAAAGACTGCTAACGAAAAAGGTGGCAGAAGATGGGCAAATCTGAGTTCCAAGTTGGCTTTTTTTTGTAGACCATAAATGTTGTTGTTTAAGTTTTTGATTCTGCTTTTTTCTGTCACAACTCGAACGTGCATATCTGGGCTCTTTTTATTTGTTAACGTTTTATGTATGCTGTCGAGAAATTCGCCAAGCATTTTTTGGCTTGCAATGATAGAGATGCTTGCCTTACAGTTCTCAAGTAGTTTATCTAACCTGTTGGTAAATGCTTTTCCGCTTGGAACTAAAACGAATTCGCCCTCTTCCCCTGGTTTCTGATCGGCGATCTTGCGGTAATCTCTTAGGAGAGCTGCTGCGTTTTCTTGCAATCTTATGCTCTCTGTTTCTTTTTCGCCTAAAAGCATGGATAATATTTCAGGTAGGGGCAAGATTTTGTATTTGATAGGGTTGGATAGGGTCTTTTCGATTAAGCCTTTATTTTCGAGTTCTACTAAAGCTCGATAGGTGTCTGGACGGGCAATCTTTGTTGCTTCCGTTATTTCTTTTACTGTTGATGTGCCCCTGGTGGAGAGAGTCAAGCAGATTCTTGCCTGTCTGCCGCTTAAACCCAAAGTAACTAAAGTCTTTATGTGCTCTTCGCTCAGCATAGGGGCTCAGTTTATACCGAGAAGTTATCGAATCATTAAAACATTGTTATAAAAAAGCACAACGTCGCATTGTAGGTTTTTAGGTCAGTTGTAGTGACCACTACCAACACTCCCTTATAACGTTCTGTCACCCTTTCGAGGGGCTAGGCGAGGGCTTAAAAAATTAAGACAACTCGCCAAATGGAGAAAGAAAAATTGAAAAACCTAAAAACTAGAGCACTAGCTCTATTAGTTGTAGCAGTTCTAGCAATTTCCACAGGAGCAATCTTTCTACAAAACGCAAGCGCGCACACTCCACCTCAGACTATTCAAATGTATGCTTTCGTAAACGTTGCACCTAACCCTGCAGGCATCGGTCAATCCGTCACAGTCGGCTTTTGGCTAAACGAACCACCAATGACCGCTAACGGACCATACGGTGACAGATTTGGTCCATTCACCGTTAATGTCGTAAAACCTGACGGCACAAACGAGACTCTAGGTCCATTCTATTCAGATGATACCGGCGGAACAGCAACCCACTATACACCTACCGCCCTTGGCGAATACAAATTCCAAATGATCTATCCTGGACAGACTCTCACTGGAGACAGTAACAACCCAACTGGTTCTGGTACACAGGGCATTAGCAACCCACAATGGGTTAACGACACAATGCTACCTGCAATCAGCCCGGTCGCGACACTTACAGTCCAGCAGGAAGCTGTACCAGCCATTCCAAACACTGCACTACCCACTGAATACTGGCAAACCCCAATCAACGCAATGAACGTCCAAAACTGGTACGCAATAGGCGGTCCTTACCTCAGCCTCTACACAGGCTATGGTCCAGGTAAGGGAGCATCTAACTACAACACAACCACAAACTTCAACCCATACTCTGATGCGCCACTATCTTCGCACATTATATGGACAAGACCAGTAGCACCTGGAGGCGTTATCGGCGGAGATGCAGGCGGAACAACAACCTATGGCAACTACTACTCAACCTCCCAGTACGAGCGCAAATATGACCCAATAGTCATAAATGGCGTAATGTACTACACTGAATTCCCAGGCAGCTCCACAAGCCCATTAGCAAACATTGCTGTTGACCTATACACTGGCAAGAACTTGTGGGTTGACGACGGCAGTAACTACGGCGGCGGCGACGCAAACCATAACATGATGACTTCAACAGGTGTAGTCACACCCTTCGCATGCGGCCAAGTACTTGATTACGTATCACCCAACCAATACGGTGGAATGGCATACTTATGGACACAAGGAACACCATCTTTCCTTCAAGGCAAAGTAACAGGCACAACCCTTAACATGTTTGATGCTATGACCGGCAAATACATCCTAAGCATCGTAAACGGCACAGGCTTCAGCTACGGAAACACTGTAGATGCAAGCGGAAACTTGGTAAACTACTACGTTAACAACACCGTTGGCACACAAACAATCTACGGCCAAATTCAACCGATTACTGGACCAACACCTACAACAGTCACTACAGCTCCAGGCGGTTCATTGCTTGAGGCATGGAACTCAACACAGTGCATTATGATGGGCGCTGGCTGGTCAACCTCATCAGCTTCAGGCTGGATGTGGAGACCACCGCAGGGTGCAGTCATTCCATTCTCATACGGCATACAGTCTGCATGGCAACTACCGAGCGGTATCCCGTCAACTTCCGGCAACCCTGGCGCAGCCAATCCAACACTGCCAAACACATGGACAATCATGGGCGTTAACAGTGGTGTAGCCATCTTATACTCTGCAGCTAACAATGGACTCACCAACTACTTCCAAACAGGGTACACAATCTTTACAGGCTATGATGTAAGCGGCACTAACTCAAGTATCACTGCAAGTTCAGCAAGTCCGCTATTCGTAAGCAACCAAACCTTCACACCATTTACTGCAGTTAACTTAGACAACTATGGCAACGTCGGCGACGGAGTCTACACCACCATAATCAAAGAAACAGGTGTAGTCCAAGCTTTTGACGTTCACACTGGAAAGCAAGTATGGTCCACCACGCTTACAGGCGAAAACGGCGCACCAATCAACGCTTATGACACTGTCGGCGGCATCAAAGGCAACATCTACGGCAACAGCTTCTACATCTTCGGCTTCGGCGGAGACGTATGGTCACTAGATATGGCAACAGGCAAAGTCAACTGGTACACAAACACTACAATACTCACAGGCGACGCAGGCGCTAACACTCCATACGGTGTCTGGCCAATTTGGGTACAAACGGGCATCGGCGGAGGCGGCGGCATAATGTGGCTCGAAGAAGGGCACGAATATTCACCACCACTGTTCCTCGGAGCACAACTACTAGCAGTTAACTGCACCGACGGGTCGCTAGCATGGAGCATACACTCCTTCGACGTTGATGCAAACCCAGAGTTAGCATATGGCGTCATGACGACACTCAATGCCTACGATAACCAAGTCTACGCGTACGCCAAAGGTCCAAGCCAAACCACAGTTTCAGCACCCCAAGTCGGCGTAACCACTGCGACACCAATCACCATCACAGGCACAGTTATGGATGTCTCAGCAGGTGCTTCACAAGAAGCAGTTGCAAAGAGCTTCCCCAACGGTCTACCAGCAGTCTCTGATGCAAGCATGACCGGCTTCATGGAAGCAGTCTACATGCAGCAGCCAATTCCATTCAACACCACCGGAGTTCCAGTTACTATAAGCGTTATCGATGCTAACGGCAACTACCGAACCATCGGCACCACCACAAGCGACGCCACAGGCACATACGCGCTCAACTGGACACCAGACATTCCAGGCGCATACACAGTCATAGCTCAATTCGCAGGATCAAACGGCTACTATCCCTCAACAGCAGAAACCCACTTCTATGCAAGCGAGGCAGCAACCCCACCACCAACAACACCACAAGCAAGTAACTTAGCAACAACAAGCGATTTACTACTCTACATGGCAGTCGCAGTCATAGCCATAATCATCGCAATCGCCATAGTCGGCGCACTAATGCTAAGGAAAAAACCATAAAATGACTAAACAAACAACCTTCCCTTTCCCTTTTTTTGGGGTAAACATAGGCAATGTAAAATTGGAGCTGAGAGGGCTTCTGGTTCAACTTTACGACTTTGCGGTTGTTTAGTTCAACCTTTTCTCTCCTTAAAGAAAACGCCCAGGAGCCCCAGCAAATCCAAAACTCTCACAATTGAGTAGCCTCACCCTACAAGGGGTTGGGTTTTTTCAATCTTTGAATCCATTGAAGATCAAAAATATTCCATTCGATTGCTTTTGTATACAGTCGTAAAACCCATGGGGGTCATCCAACCCGGCGCTGTATGAGAAACATTAAAAGCTTTAACACACCCTATCAACATAGCAAAATTATTTGGTGAAATGCTTGAGCGACAATTACGCACCCCTAGTAGGCGACAATTATGCGCCAGAAAAACTCAGAGTTATCATTCCAGTCGGCGGAAAAGCAACCCGCCTTCTGCCGCTGACGGCGGAAACCAGCAAAGCCTGCCTACGCCTACTAAATCGCCCACTGGTGGAGTTTTCGCTTTTGTCGCTGGCAAGCCAAGGCATTCGCAACTTTATCTTCGGTGTAAAAGGCTACACAAACTACCGCGACCTCACCGATTACTTCGAATCAGGATACGGTTTCTCAGCAAAATACGGCATCAAACCACGCATCCACATCAAATATCAGCCCAATGTTCCAGATTTGGGAAGCGCGGATTCTGCACGCATAAACGTTGAGTACTACGACCTAAACAACCCTATCTTTGCCGTGCAGGGTGACAACATTTTTGATATAAAAGTCAAAAACTTACTTGATTTCCACAAAGAAAAACAAGCTGCATTAACAATAGTGCTAAGGGAAGTAGACAACGTTGAAGGCTTAGGCATAGCCGACATCGACAAGAATGGGCGTATCCAAAAATTTGTCGAGAAACCGCTCCCCAAAGACGCCCCAAGCAACCTCGCAAACACCGGACTCTACGTGCTGTCGCCGGAGGTGCGTAAAATCTTCAAGGAGAAAGGCGTTCAGCAAATAATCAAAGAAAAGAACCGTTTAGACTTCGGCTACGATTTTATTCCTTATGTTATTTCAACTGGGCGCCCAGTGTACGGTTACACTCTTAAGGGCAGCTGGTTTGACGTGGGCACTCCAAAAAGCTACTTGGAGGCTATGAGGAACCTCCTCCACGGGCAATTCTCAACATTGAATGACTTCGGTGGACGATTAAGCTCGGATGAAATGGTTTGGGTGCAGGGAGACAGCACAGACTCTGAGAAGCGTCGCCAAGAAATTATTTGCAAGATTAAACAGAAAAAAATTGAAATCGAAGGTGCTGTGTTGATTGGCCGCCACTGCCAAATCGAGGATGGCGTACGCATAGTCAACAGCTGCATCGACAACTTTACACGCATAGGCAAAAACGCGGTCATCACAAACTCAGCCATAATGGACCGGGTAATCATCGGTGACAACGCAGAAATCTATGACAGTATAATCGGGCGGCACGTTGTAGTTAATTCAAGTTGCAATAAACCCACGAAAGTAAGCGCAGTCAGTGTAGTTGCAGACGACGTTGTCTTGGAAGAGGGCTGCTCTTTGACTGCTTCTAAGGTGTATCCGCATCAGCGTATCAGAGGCGAATTCCAGAACCAGACAATAATCGCAAACTAATCATTTTATTACTCTTCCGATATGTAACCTAAAATAGGTAATCTTATTAGGTAACCTCTACTTGATATACTGCTGATGAGTACCTTGGGCGAAGAAGTCAGAGTTCTGCAGAAGGGCAAAATAACGATTCCTGCAAGTATGAGACGGAAGCTAGGGATCGAAGAGGGAGACTGCGTTAGATTAGAAATAATCAATAATAAAGTGGTCATTTTGCCTCCCAACACTGTTCCAAATCCGACTGAAGTACTCAGAGGCCTGGCAAAAGGAATAAAAATTGAGGAACCAATAAAGCAAGAACTAATGAAGACATCAGCTGCAAGAGTTGATGCAAAATTAAAGCGAGCGGCTACTTAAATGAGATTTGTGGATACAAATGTTTTCATTTACGAGCTTGTGCAATCGCCCAAAAACGACTACGAAATTGCTGATAGAATTCTACAAAGAATTGAAAATGGGGAGGAAGCAGCTACGAGCTTGCCAGTCATTCAGGAAGTGATCGACTGGTTTCAGTATAACAAGCGAAGAAAAGAAATCGGGAGCTTCCTTTTAGTTATTAACTCATACCTATCATTAACTAAACTTGCGACTTCATGGGACAATTTTATTCCCTCAATAAAATACATGAATAGCAAGCAACTTGGCTTTATTGATTCGCTAACCTTGCAGGTTATGAAGGAAAATGGAATCAGCGAAATATACTCAAACGACAAAGACTTCGACAGGGTAGATTGGGTTAAACGAATCTGGGAATAGCCCTAAGCCTTAAACCACTTGAACATCAAATACTTAATCTGCTTCGAAGCCAAATCAGGCACTGCAATTATGAAGCGTTTACGCACCGTCGTCGCCAATCTGCCATTCTTCACGATCTCTGTTGCCGAGATATCTGAACCTGCTTTTTTAACGGTTACCATATAGGGCGCATGCTCCACTCCTGGGCCGTACTTGTAGACTGCGAAGTCGCAGCCGAATTTTATGCCGGGAGTAACGATTAAGCCGCTGTCTCTTAGGTCATGGTAAACAGCGTATTTTTCTTCAAATTCATCATATAGCTGCTTAGCTTTTGTCCGCAGTTTTTTGAGGTTGACTTTGGACTGATCTGGGTTCTCGTATATTTCGATTTTTTCGGTTTCCGCCAAGTAAAGCCCCTCCATCAAATCCAGAACCAAGGGAACATCGAACTCGGGGATCTTAGGTTTGGGGATCCCTATTGGTTTACCATAGTAGGCGGTTTTATAGAGTGCAGAGCCTTCCGTCGGGTTCCAGACGACAAGAAAGTTTTCAAGCAATTCAACCCTGATTTTCGGCATAAATGGGCCTTACATTATCATTGAGACCATGCGTGCTGCGTCTGCGGCGTCTTCGGCTTTGTCAGCAGAGTTTTCAAGAAGCTGCAGCACATCTCTTAGAAGTAGCAGAACCGGCGTGTCAAGTTTGCTGCCGAGGACTTTTATTGCCAACGCACGGTATTGCTCATCCACGATGCGCTCGGCTATTTCGACGTCTTTGGCTCGTTCGAGGGTTTTTTGGCTGCCATAGTTGAGAACCATCATGGTTTCCCGGAGTTTTAGTGTGGCATCCAGTGTGGCGAGGCTTAGTTTTAAGAGGTCTTTTTTGATTTCTGAGGGAATAACCCAGTTGTGCTCCATGATTTCAAGCAGGTAATACGCGATGCCTTCGCTGAAATCGGCTATTTCACTTGAGAGGTTTGTGAATCTGAGGAAGTCTTCTCGGGCGTAGAGTATGGCGCCGATTTCCGCGAGTTCTTGAGATACCATGCGGCGGGCTTTCACGACTTCTTCTTCGCCTGCTTTTATCTCCGTGAAGAGTTTGCGGACGGCTTCTTTGTCTCCGCTGGCGAAGAATTCAACCAGTTGAGGGATTTTCCTTGATACATCAACTACTTTACGTAAGTTATCTTGGCAAGCGTTGAGTGCACGCCTCTTTACGCGCTCTTCAGTTTCTGACGGTAATACCATATTTTTTGTCCCCCGCTATAGACTTCCCTAAATTTCATTCAAATTAATACTTGTATATTAAAAAAGGTAGCTACTTAACTTTTGACTTGGCTCCCTAATTCAGCGAAGTTAGCCTTGCCTTCAAAGTACTTGTGGAGCAGTTTTGGCAGGTCTGCGATTGCTGTGCGGACTTGTTGCCAACTGTCGCGGTCTCGGATGGTGACTGTGTCGTCGGTGAATGTGTCATAGTCAATTGTTATGCCGAGTTGTACGCCTGCTTCGTCTGCACGTGCATAGCGTCTGCCGATGGAGCCTGTTTCGTCGAAATCTGTCATGAAGCCCTCGCATGCAAGCATCCTCTGGACTTCTTTGGCTTTAGTGTCCAATCCATCCCTGCTCATTAATGGGTAAACGCCAATCTGGATCGGTGCAATGCTACGTGGGAAACTGAGTACGATGCGGTCGTCTTTGACGCCATAAGCATACTCCAGCGCTACGTAGAAGAGGCGGTCGCAGCCGAAACTGGGTTCAACCACATGCGGTATAAACCGTTTGCCTCGTACAGTGGTTTTCTGTTTGCCTATGTCAACTTGTTCTTTGAATACTTGGTAGCCTTCAACCATGATGCTGCCGTCTTTTGCCATGGCGTCGGCGACTTGCTGGGCGGGTACTTTGGCGAGCGCCGCTGCTACTTTGCCTGCTTCACCCTTGTAGACGGGGCCAAGTTTTGCCATAAGGGGTTTAACGGTGAGTTCTTCGGTTTCGATTGGTTTGGGATATTCTTTGTAGACTGTCATGTCGACGCCGCTTGCTTTCATGTGGCTGGACAGGTCATAGTCTGTGCGGTAGGCATGCCCAGAGACTTCTACCCAGCCCCAGCGGTCAACCAGCACCTCTTGGTCAAAGCTCTGTGTGCTGTAATGGGCTTTTTCCCACGTCAACTTTTCAAGGAAACGCTGCTTATTCGCTGGAACACCGAGCTCCATTAAGAGGCGTTTTGCCTGCGCCATAAAGTAGGCTTGCCACTCGCTCCGGATGACGCCTTTGTCGAGTGCTTCTCGGACTGTGAAGTCAGTTGTGTCTTCGCATTCCTTGAGGCGGGTGTCGCATAATAGGATGGGAAGAACTTCGTTTTCGACTTCCCCGATCCTGTCGCAGGCTGGCTCTTCGGGGTCAAAGAAAAACTCCAAGTCTGCAATCGTAAATTCCCGCAGGCGAATCAAGCCTTGGCGTGGGGAAATTTCGTTGCGGAGGGCTTTGCCGATGTTTATGCAGCCAAAGGGCAAGCGTTCCCGCGCAACATTGTAGAGACGATTGAATTCTACAAAGATGTTCTGTGCAGCTTCTGGTCTGCCGTAGCCGACTGAGCCTGCGTATGGGCCAATTGTGGTTTCGAACATGGTTAAGTAGCGTGTGGGTTCGCCGAATGGTCCGCCGCAGTCTGGGCAGACGACGTTGTGGCGTTCAAGCTCCACTTTGATGTCGTCGAGGCTCATTTTTTCTGCTTCTGCTGAGCTGATGCCTTTTTCCTCAAGCAGGTGGTCTGCGCGGAAGCGTGTATGGCATTTTAGGCATTCCACCATGGGCTCCTTGAAATGCGCAACGTGCCCCGAAGCCTCAAAAACTTTGCCTGGTGCAATGACTGAGGACTCCATTTCGTAAATGCCGATTTTTTTCACCATAAGGTCCCGCAGTTTCGCCTCAACATTCTGTTTTAGGCGTGCACCCAGTGGACCGTAGGTGACGAAGCCGCCGCTGCCGCCGTAGATTTCGAAGCTGTTCCAGAAGAAGCCTCGGCGCTTCGCTAACTCGTTGACTGCAACGAATTTGTCGCATTCCGCTTTAGAGCATTTTGCGTCGCTACTCAAAGTAAATTACCTGTTTTATGCAGTTAGACGGCATTACCAATTAAAACATTGCCATGTCGTAGGGCGTTCTTCATAGATGATGCGCTGTCATTTCAAATGCTTGATTCCCAAGCATCTTAAGCTACTGTTCTTCTCTCCTACCCTTCCTAACGATTAAAGCTATAATCGCGATCAGGATGTAGGCGGCAATTATTAGCTCGATTGGGAACTCGGGGATTTGGGGAGTAGGCGACGGAGAGACTGTTTGTAAGGGAGCTGATGTAGTTGGCGACGGACTGGATGACGGCTCTGTTGTCGGCTCGGCTGTAGCTGTCGGGTCGGGAGTGGAGATTGTTGGTTCCGGTGTTGCCGTAGAAAGGGTAGGCGTAGGCGAGGGGGTAACTATGCTGGGGGTTGGTTGCGGTGTTGGTGACGGCGTATTAGTGGGTGAAGTAGTTGCCTGGGGCAATGGAGGATGGCAAATTTGGCAGGGGCGATAACCATGGTCTACCGCGTCTTGTGCATCAAGGAAGGTCACTAGGTTTTCAGGTTTTATCCTTTCTGCTGCTGAACAAGTAGGGTAATGATAGACGTTGCTGTCTTTACTTCCGACAAATTGATAAGATGCGGCCTCGGCAAAAGAAACAAGCGACAAGCTAGTTAGAAGGCAAAGAAAAACAATTATTGTTTTCCTCAAAAGTATACCTATTATTTATATGTAAAACGAAACTAAAAAAGCTAATTTGTATGGCTTTCGTTCAAGGAGTTCGTATATTCCTAAGACTAAGCCTTCCAAGCTTGCCAAACCTATCAGCCTATAAATGACAATATGAAAATTCTTCTTGGGTTTTCTCCAAACGTTGCGTTGTCGCTTATATGCGTAAAGTTGCCTGACGCGTAGAGTTGCTGGTAAATCTGCTGCAGGTTAAGCGTAGTGTTAAAGTATGGAACCGTGCCCCCGTATTCATAGGTGAACACATACTCCACGTTGAACCGCTCGCATAGGCCTATGAATTCTGTGATGTTGAAGGTCGGTGTGTAAGTGTCAACTGGCAGGCGGGGATACTGGAAGACAGGGATGTTATTGTCGCCGTCTTCCCAGAGGTAAAATCGAACCATGTCTCGGCTGAAGAAGTTAAAGGGGCATAGAACCATAATCGATTTATTCGCACTTATATTGGCCATCGCATAGTCCGTGGCTTGGTCTATTCGGATGTCAATGTTGTATACGGACAAGTAACTGTAGGTGTCATAGATGCTGAATGCCATAGCGCCTGCCACCGAAACAATCAACAGCCCAGCCGCCGCCTTATAGAGCCGTTTTCTACTAGCACCGCTTTGCTTTTTCCATACATCCCCTATTTTGTCATACAATGCAAAAGCGCCGACTGAGGCAGCTATTGCCAATGCTGGAAACAGCGGCAACACATAACGCCACTCTTTGTTCCCAATCAAAGTGAAGAAGACATAGATGACTACAAACCATATGAGGACGTATTTGTCGGGGGTTTTGTGTCGAATAGCTAGGAAAATTAGCCCAGCGAATCCAGCGATATAGATGAAAAGCGAGATTGGGTGGAAGGTGTCATAGGGCCAAACCATTTCTATTAAGTAGAAGATTGGGGCTGGGAATCGGTCGCTGTATATTGAGCGTTCAGGGTTGCCGACTTGCAGCGCGTAGAGCCATTGGCTGAGAATCTGCTGGGCATACACTTCGTAGGCGATAACTATCCATGGGGTGACCACGAGAACGGCTGAAGCTATGGTTAAGCTGAATTTTTTGAGGGCAAGCTTAAGCTGCTTTCTAGCCAGAAACAAGATGCTTAGAAGTAGTACTATGGCTGTTGCGATCATTTGGTATTTAGTTAGGAGTCCTAAGCCTATTGCTAAGCCGCTGAAAACCAGCATCTTGTCTTTCTTAGTGATTAGCCACTTATAGAAGCACAGAAGCGACAGCATAACAAAAAACAGCAGCATCGTTTCAAGCATCGCCATTTGGGAAAGCCAAAAATACGCTGGCATAATCGCCAAGAAGGCAACTGAGAGCAATGCAACTTTGCCGTCGTACATGCTGTGGGTTAACTCGAAAACTGCCCAAAGCGACAGAAGAGAGAAAACCACTGGAACCAGCCGAGCTGCAAAGAGGCTAACGCCGAATATTTTGAAGGAAAAAAACGTTGCAACATCAAACAGGGGTGGGTAGAATGCGTTGTTGACAAATTTGTCGTAGAGTCCCCAGTAGAGGAAGTTGCCGCCGTTTAAGTGGCTGACTTCGTCCCATTGGATCGGCGGGTTTGTGAGGTTCCAGAGGAGGATTATAGTGTAGGCTATGGCGAAGCCTAGGAAAGCGAGCCGCCACTTGTTTATCGCCAGCCGTAGCTGATTTAACCGTGGTTGTGAACTTGACTGGTCAATCATGTTCTCAGCAGTTTAGCCAGCACTAGGGTATGACTTGCTGTGAATATAAAACTTAACCAAACCCATGTTATTGGGTTTAGAAACGCTAAAATGCGTCAGTCTACCACTTCTTCTGAGAATCATGCCATACAACGAACTCAGAAAAGATTATCTGCTTAACCGCTGGGTAGTAATCGCCACTGCCCGCGCCCGCAGACCCATCGACCTCGCCAAGCCACGTCCCGAAGCCGCAAAAACAGCCAACTGCCCAATGTGCGTCGGCAACGAAAACATGACGCCGCCAGCGGTTCTGCTTTATCTAAAAGGAAACGGCAAAATCCAAAAGGCAAAGGACCCCTCGACTGGGGAACGCCCCAAGAACTGGCTTGTCCGAACCATCCCCAACCTTTTCCCTGCATTTACGCCGCCCCAGGAACCGCAGGATACTGCGCAGATTTTTAAGTCTGAAAATTTGGGTTACGCGGTTGGGCACCACGAAGTGGTGATTGAATCGCCAAATCATGATCAGGACCCAGCCGATGCAGAACTGCCGCAATTGGAACTGGTCATAAACGCTTATGTCGACCGATTCAGGGAGTTAAGCGCTAAACCCTACGTAAAATTTGTTTCTATCTTCCGTAATTTCGGGTTAGACGCAGGGGCATCGCTTTCACATGCTCACAGCCAAATCATCGCGACCCCTATGGTTCCCAAATTGATTGAAGAAGAATTAGACGCAAGTAAATCTTATCAGCTTAAGAATGGCCGATGTGCCTTCTGCGAAATCATAGAGGCGGAAGCGAAGGGTCCGAGGCTTGTTTTTGAGAATAAGGATTTTGTGGTTTTTACAGCCTATGCTGGCATTAACCCATTAGAATTCTGGATAGCGCCAAAACAACATTCGCCAAGCATCCTCAGCTTGACGCCTAAGAAGCAAGCGGCGCTGGCAGAAACCCTAAAAATAAGCCTAAAAGCCCTAAAAGACGTCGTAAACGACCCACCCTACAACTACGGCTTCCACCAATCACACAACCCGCTTGACAGCGAATCCTACCATTGGCACCTCGAAGTGTACCCGAAACTGGCGACTTGGGCAGGGTTTGAGAAGAGCACAGGAGTCTACATTAACACGGTGACGCCTGAAGCAGCCGCGGAAAGCTTGCGTAAAGCGATTAAGCCCTGATTTCCAGTTTGTTAAGGTTTCTTGACTACTGTTAGTCAGGGTTCCTTGACAAGAAGCCTTTTAACAAATCGCTGCCGAAATATCAGCCATGAATACACAGCTGAAAGTAACATTTCTGAATGTTGGGTGTATAGTCCTGATGATCGTTGGCAGTTTCTATGTTTACCCGTTGAATGTCAGTCGCCGATTGATATTACCATAAACTCTGACGGAACCATAAGCCCTGCTTCGTCACCAATACAACTGACTGACAGGACTTACACGTTAACAGGCGACATAACTGGTACAATCACAGTATGTGCAAGCAACATAGTTCTTGATGGAGAAGGGTTTACGCTATGGGGTGGCGAAACATATCATGGGCAAGTTGTTTTGGTGAATCATGTTTCGAATGTAACAGTTAGAAATTTGTTTATCCCTGCTGGTTCAGGCGAATTTGGCGGCGGTTACTTGCAAATCGGGATTTCTTTAGTGAATTCCACTGGGGTTACCGTTGAGAATAATACTATATCCGGTTTTGATAGCGTTCAAGCATTAAATGGAATACAATTTTCTGCAATATCGGTTAGTGGTGGATATTCTAACATATTAATCCGAAATAAATTAATGGACAATATTGAGGCAATGTTCTTCTCCTTATCCACAAATAATCAGGTCATCGAAAACAACATTATTGGTATAAGTGTTGGAGATCCTTTGATGATGTACCATTACGGGATCACTCTTGCGGATGCTTCCAACAATATAATTTACCATAACAATTTTATCAACAATACAGCCGGGGCATCCGTTTATAACTCAATCAACCAGTGGGATGACGGTTACCCTAACGGCGGAAACTACTGGAGCGACTACCTGCGGAAATACCCAAATGCCTCGATGATTGATAAGTCGGGGATAGGTAACACACCCTACTTCGTAAATGAACTTGACAGGGACCGATACCCGCTTATGAAGCCCTTTGACAGTGCGCTCTATTCAATCCAGGTTGAACCGCCAAAAGTAGCGATAATTTCTCAAGTAACAGAGCAACAGTACGAAGACTCCAGCGTAAATGTAACATTCACCGTCAATAAGGATTTCAACTGGGCAGGCTACAGCCTAGACGGCAACCCAAACTTAACCCTAGCAAATTCCACCATCATAGGCAATCTCACCAACGGCGTACATACTCTTACAATCTACGTCAACAGCACTTTTGGCGTCATCGGTGCATCAGAAACCATCAGCTTTACCATAGCGAAACCTCAACCTTTCCCAATCCTAGATGTAGCTCTTGGAGGTGCGGTTGCAGCGGTCGGAGTAGGCTTGTTCGCCTATTTCTATAGGCGGCGACTAGCTAAGCAAACATAGGTTCTACCAGCAATTCACTCTATATCAGATCAAAGTTTTGAGTATCTGCTTGCATAAAACGCCACAACCAGCCTGCAATCTGAATCTAGTCCAGAAGCCAAAGAGCAGTCGCCTACATAAGCCGCTGGAAGAAGTTGAAAAAAGAGGGGTACAGGGCAACAACCAAAATAGAAAACCAGCACATAATCAAAAATTTTAGTTACTGTTAATTAAGGGGAGGGTTGAGTTGGCAGAGCAGCAGTTCTTTAGCGATTAAAGGAATGTGTGCTTGTCCTGCTTGTGGTGACCTGCACAACCAACCTGCAACCCAAAGCCTACGCTAAACCCCAAAAGCAATCCATACCGAAGGTTGCTGGTAGCTGTTGTGTATAGGGCTTTTCGGCAACAACATCTAATGAAAAAGACGGTTAAGCGAATTTGGGTTTAAGCTGCAATACATCTTCTATGTAGGCTCTAAGTGGCTCGGCGACGCTCCACGCCTGAGCAATACAGCCCCGTGGCAAATTCGGCGGTTCACAATCGTAGATTTCACTGACGGTGCCCAATCCGCCATGGTGGATGCCGACTGTGAACAGGGGCAGAATCAGGTTTTCAAACGCCTGTTTTCTTGTCTGGGCGGAATAATCGTTTACCTTTAGGTATGCTGTGACGTATGGACCCAGCAGCCACGGCCAAATCGTGCCGTTATGGTAAGCAGAATCGCGGCTGCGGCGGTCGCCCATGCATCTGCCCACAAATTTGGGGTCACTAAGCGACAGCGTGCGTAAGCCAAAGGCGGTGACCAGTTCACGGTTCACCAGATCAACTATTCTTCTGCTTGTTTCCTTGTTCAGCATCGAGTAATCTAGGGAAACAGCGAAGATTTGGTTGGGGCGAATGGATGGGTCTGCACTGTTGTCTTCCACTACGTCGTAGAGGCAACCCAGTTTTGGGTTCCAGAACCTTTCATTGAAGCTCCTATAAGTCTGAGCAGCCATAGAGGCGTATTTCTCCGCTAATTCTGATTCGCCAAATTTGTTAGCCAATAACTCCATGGTTTTAAGCGTGTTATACCAGAGCGCCTGGATTTCGACGGCTTTCCCCGCCCGCGGAGTGATCATGTCGCCTTCGACGACCGCATCCATCCACGTCAAACGCGGCCCATGCATCAGTAACCCATCTGTATCAAGGCGGATGCCAAACATGGTGCCGTGCTCATGGTTCTCAATTATAGATTGCAGCTTATCCCACAGTTCAGCTTTCACGAACCCCCAGTCACCAGTGTATTTTACATACTGCAATACAGCATTAACGTACCAAAGCGTGCCGTCGACCGTGTTATAGACGGGGACCCCTGTTTTGTCGGCGACGAAATTGGGAATCATGCCGCCTTTAACGTAACCCATGAAGTTCCGCAAAATATCTTTTGCATCCTCAAATCTACCTGTAACCAACATAAGCCCCGGCAATGAAATAAAAGTGTCTCTGCCCCATGGTTCAAACCAAAAGTAACCTGCGATAACGCTTTTTCTACCCGTGGCGTTCTGCACCATAAAAGAATCTGCAGCGAGCAGTATCCAATTCAGCCAGTCACTCATAGCAACCTGCGGGTGACTTTGATAAAAACTTTCCAACAAGTCCTCTTTGCCTTTTTGCTCCAGCGCAAAGGCTGTAGTGACCTCTTCGATGGAGGAACCGACAGAATCCATAACTGCCGTTGCGTCTTGGTCTCCGTGGCTTGTTGCGGCACATGTAACCGCAAACTCCTTTCGAGCGGCAGCTGGAACATGCAATTCAAAGTAGCCCGGCTGGAAACAATCATCCATGTCCGCTTCACCACGAGAAGATTCATCACGGTAATGCAGACGCTCCACCCAGTTTAAACCCTCAACAAACGCGCCATCTGTGATTTGACAGGCTATGGTGGCTTCTGGCCGCATAAAGGAGACATGGAATTCTTTGCTATTGGTTTCTTGTGTGAAATTGAGGGGGATACGATAATGGTCGACCACGGTGTGGTAGTATCGGCAGGTTAGAAGAGGATAAAGCCGTATTTTGGCTTCTGAAGGGTTCCTATTTGCCACCTGATAAAGGATGACTGCAGCGTTTTTTTGTTTAGGCAAAAAAATCGTTTTCTTTAAAGAAACGTTGCCAACATCATAGTAGTAACTGGGGTTTGGGTCAAGCGTAAACTGCTCAATCAACTTGTATCCTTGGGGAAAAATGGTATCTCGGAACTCGTTAGAACCCAACCTGAACATAGCCTCCCCAACAAATATGTCTTCGTCGAGTTTACTGAGGCAAACAGTGCGGTCTCCAGGCGGATTAAGCGCGGCAACAAGCAATCCGTGGTATTTGCGCGTGTTTATGCTTGGTACTGTGGATGAGGCGTAGCTGCCTAAGCCATTGGTTATTAGCCACTCCTGCGTTATAACCTCGCCAAAACGGTCAAGCGACTCTTTTGGGAAAGTTAATGCAGGACACTTCATGTTATGGCATCAACTTGGCGACGTTTTTGTCCCTTGGCACACAGAAATAATTCGCCACAGGAACACATTTAGTTCTAAACATCAACAAGTGAGGTTTAGTTAATTTATATTCCGTTAACGTCTCCGCATACCCCATGCCCTTAGCGAAAACAAGCTCTGCCTCATCATAGATCTTGAGGAAATCTGTGGACACCTCTTTCTTCTGTAAGCCCACGGCGTCGGCGCCCGTAGTTATGACTTCGTCAGCCAGCTTATCCATGTTTGAGATTTCAGCGTCCTCCATGGTGGCATCATTAATTACTGGTCCTCCTTTAACGACATAGGTTACCTTCAATCCCATGTTCTTGAGTTGCTCAACAAGAAGGGTGTCAAACACTATTTCGCCAGCATTATCTGCCAAATACAGTACGCTGTCAGCCTTCTTCGCTAACTCATACGCCTTGTCGATGTCGTCGATGACGAGGTCTTTAGCGGCTTCACGGATAACAGTTGCCAAATTGTTAAGTGTGAACTTGTGTCCTGGAATATCAAACTCCATAATGTTACCCACAATAGCGCATAAGCAGGCTTTTTTGAAGCGTTCCTGTTGATTGTAGCCTGATTCCACAAATTTTTTGACATGCGGCAACATTTTGAGGGCTTTTTCGTTAGCTAATTTTTTATTGTATTTGTAAGGATCGTTTGTGCCAGTGAGTTTGCGGATGATGCGGTCTCTTTTTGTGCCGATTTCAGCGGCGTTTGAGGTAGGCTTGAACTCTTTGTTCAGTAACTTTACGATTTCGGCTAGGCAGCGGAAACGCAGTGCAGGGTTAGTGGTAGCTTGATATGTCTGGACTTGCGCTCGCGAGAGCAGGCAGGATTCGCATTCAGGTTCAACTTTCAAGGCAAAGTCACTTTATTGCGTCGCAAAAAGCACTCAACACACTATATGGGTCTTTCGCCTTCACAATTCCACTTGCCACAAGAACGCCCCGAGTTCCCAACTTGAGCGCAATGGAGACGTCTTCGGCTGTGCTGATGCCCGCTCCACAGAGAATCGTCATTTTAGGGTTCACTTGATGTACCAGTTTAACTGTGTCTGTGATGACTTCGGGTTGCGCCTTAGAAACTGAGATACCGCTGCCGATTAATTCAGGCGGCTCCATAGAGGTAATGTCTGGTTTCAAAGCTGCAACTGCGGCGCTCACAGAGGGATTGTTAGCGCAGACACACGAGGTAAGCCCATGCTGCTTACAGAGCGCAATAGTAGCATCGATATCGATGAGCCTTAACTGCCGCTCTGAATGGTTAATAAGTGTACCTACTGCCCCTGCTTCTTTCACCGCCTCTGCCAAAACATGCCCTGTGCTGCTGCCTGGTTTTATGGGGTCGATATGCTGAGCGAAAACTGGAATCTCCACGGACTCAGCGATTTTTGCAATATCCGCTAACTGAGGTGCAATGATGACGCAAGCGCCGGTTTCTTTGGCAGCTTTCTCCGCCTGCTTAGCAAGATTAAGCGCTCTCTGCCCAGTGGATTCAAGGTAAGTTTTAAAGTTAACAATAATCATGGGGGATTGCAGATTCAATTGGTTGTGCCTCAGCTTAGCTTGAAGACGGATTTGCTAATATTTCTTTGCCCAAGAAAAGCGAAGATGAAATATCAGCGGGTTTGTTATGGCACGGTTGCTTTCATTTGCAATGCTGCTTTTTTGGCTGCTTCTTCAGTTAACATACCGATAAGCTGCCCGTTTTTAACCATCATCGCCCGCTTGAATCCCTTCTCATTCATCGTCTTCATAGCGCTGATCATAGATTCATTGCCCTGCAGCACAATCAGCGGCGTAAACTTGAGGTTTTTCGTTTGCATCTTCGCTGGGTCCTTTCGTTCCTTAATGATTTCCCGTAGCACTTCACGGTCGTTGATGACTCCGATTGGGCGATGACGCTCGGTTATTAAGATGGAGGTAACGTTGTTTTGCAGCATTCTATCGACGGTCTGTGCTACCGTATCAGTTACTTCAACTTCGACTGTAGGAAGCTTAGTTCCTGCTTGACTACTGACTTCAGTTATGTCGATGCCTCGTTTCCAGATATCGTTGAGCATTTCGCTGACACGTTCGATTTGGCTGGGATCGGTTGAGTAGAAGGTGTCAGCTAAGTAGAACGCTGATTCGGTTCCGAAGTCGGTAAGCGGAGGTGTCTTGAACATAAACAGGTGCTTATTATCAACAAGCATCATTGTCATATAGCTTATCGGTACATGCTTTACCTCATAGTTTTTAGCTAGTTCTTGAGCCGGCTCCAAGTTATCAAGGTCAATAGAAGCCATCAAGCGGACGGTTAAGCCTTTTTTGAAATATTTTACAAGCGGATCATCTTCGGCAAGGCGATTAATGCTTTGGGAGGAAGTAATGACTACGACATCTTTTTTAGCGCCTTCAAGAACTTGGGTGACCTTATTCCAGGCTTCGCCTGCATCTTTAATGACTAAGGTTTCTCCGATCGGTATGCCGCTTCGCAGTTCATCAATGCGTCGACTAGCATCCACACCGCTTTGCCACATCTGAACAAAAAATGCTTTGAGAACAGAAATAAACATTTTATCGTTAATCCATAAACCTTCATCTTCCAAGTTTAGCACTGAGGCTTCATTTCCAAATGGTGCATAGAGTATAGCTTCTTCTTCATCTTTGATTAAGAAGCGAGGGAAAAACTTGGAGTTCATGTTAACATGCCGAAGTTTGATGTTTGACTTTTCTTCTACAATATTTCGATCGATGCGCTCCACAACTTTGAGGTTTTCTATAGACACATCTGTTATAATCTGTACCTGCACTCCTCGCTTCCTGGAAGGCTCAAATGCAGCATCAAAAATGCCTGCTATATCCTCTTGGATTAAACCTAAAGCTGTAGTAAGAACGATAACTTCAGACTTGGACTCTTCAATCATATTGAGCATTTTAGAATGGATCTTTTTCTTTCCAGTTATAATCGAGAATTTAGCAACGGGATACTCAGATTCAGGTGCACTGATCGACTCCCAAGCCGTAAGCAAATTCTGCTTCTGGTCCGTAAAGTTGGCTACCTCATTCTTTTTGGCTGTAATGAAGTTGTCTACCAAGGCAGAAAAGGGAACGATGGTGAAGCGTGTGGGGCGCTCTAAGGTTGCTTCGATGAAGCCTTTTTCCTGAAGCTTCTTAAATGTCCTGTAAGCCTGCACCCTTTCCATCTTGAGGCGTTTGGCGACGAAACTTGTGGATTGTACGCCACTTTTAGCAAGAAACATGTAGACTTGGATTTCCCGTTTTGATAGTCCTAGAACTTGCAGAAATCTAGTTACGTCTTTTTCACTCAATTAATTTACCGCCGTGTAAAACCCGTTTACTAGTTAATTAAGGGGAAGATACTAATAAATTGTATCTTTCTTGACACTACAAAATACAATAATCGTAAGGAGGCTAAAGCAGAGTTTTTTGTTCTGTTCCAAATTCACTTTTTGCTCGTCGGGCGGGCTCCCATGACTTCCTTACGCAACTTGGATAATCGCCGCCATTTTCCTTTAGCAACTGTTTCAGAAAATCCATAGTTTTATCGTCAGTCAAGTATCCGCTGCCAAAATCACCATACTTTCCCTGTAACCTCTTAATTTCCCCATCCCTCTCCACTTTAGCGATGATGGAGGCAGCTGAGACCACAGGATAAGTTCTGTCCGCTTTGTGCTCGGAAACAATCTTTGTATCAATCGTTAAGCACTCTTCGATATGATCCCCAAAGCGGTCCTGCACTACGTCCGCCGCATCGACATATACTTCATCAGGTTTTAACTCTTGAATCACTTTTGCCATGGTGCGTGCCTCAAGCCGATTGAGTTTAAAAAGCGTTCTAGTATTACGCACTGCCCTATCGATTACATAAGGCGGAACTTTTATGACGTGGTGGCAATGGGCAAGCTTTAAGATTTCTGGGAAGAGTGCTTCACGTTTCTTGGCTGTGAGCAACTTGGAGTCTTTTACGCCTAACTCAACTAGTTTGGGCAGGTTCTCAACTTGAACGCACACGCCAGCAACCACTAAGGGTCCTATGACGCATCCCCGTCCCGCTTCGTCGACTCCCGCAACCAGCAACGCAGTTTTCCCTCTTGTAACAATGGCTTTTGTTTTCTAGGCTATATTGCTTTTCTAAAAGTATTCTATAGGCGCAAGTCACATTTAAGGTGCAAAAAAAGCGTGTCTGTATAGCGCTGGATCGTTTATGTGGCAATCAAGATATTGAATCATTATTTTGAATTTTAAAGTTTAATTAGGGCTCAACCATGAAACATCTGGGAAGAGAGGGCACCTAAGAGTTGAAGCTAAGCGGTCAAGCGGCAAAGGCAACGTTAGCTAACTGGCAGGCTTTCGCCAAGTCGCCGAATTTTATGCCCCTCGCAGTAAAATTCTCGATTTTCCTGCTTATTCCGCTTGTAACTTATTTTCAGGATATAGTACAGGTTTTTAATCTTGCCTGGTCCGATGCAGAAGCACAATATGTGCTCTTAGTACCCTTTGTCGTAGCATACTTTTTCTATCGGCGACGCCGTGCTTTTTTAGTTTCTCGGCAGAACTCAAAACTCCAAGACTTATTAGGCATATCTCTTAGCTTATTGGCACTTCTCATCTACGTGCTTGGATCATACAGCTTCTATGCTCTGCAATTGCACCTGTTATCCTTGCCTATCTTTGTTGCAGCCGTCACACTGCTGATCTTTGGAGCTGACGCCCTTAAACTGCTAGTTTTCCCCATCGTTATGCTTACGTTTCTGAGCCCGTTTCCTCTGTTCTTCATGGATGCCTTAGGCGGCAACCTGATGTCCTCCGATGGTGCCTTGGCGGCAGCGGTACTTAGCCCCTTTATGCCTATAGACATCGTATACCAGCCCATCGTCGTTTTAACAACCCTGACTACGGCTGGCGAAACTATCCAGTTCAGTTTAAGCGCCGCCTGCTCAGGAATCTATTCGCTTACTGCTTTTCTGTTCTGTGCAGTAGTCTTTGGGTATCTCGCTTCTGGATCGATAGTGAAAAAGATTCTTTACGGCGTTATAGCTGTAATTGCAGCTTATTTCCTCAACGTCTTTAGAATAGTAACCACGGTGCTTCTGGGGCGCTTTTTCGGGTTAGGTATAGCTGTTGAGTTCTTTCATGCTGTCGGAGGAACCGTGCTTGCATTTGTCGGAACTCTAGTCCTGTTATATTTCGGGAGCAAACTCCTCAAGCTCTCATTTATTCCTAAACGAAACCAAGTATGCCTGTCATGTGCCAGTGCAAAGGATGTCTGCGTTAAATGTGGAAAAATCGTTCACTGGCCAAAATCCAGAATCAACTGGAAACGAGTAGCTATACTCTTGGTTTTTCTGGTGGTCTGTGCCGATTTAATCGCCCAAGCTTCAGCCGTAAACTACAACAAAATCGTCAACACTGACGAGTCAGCAGTAGCCTTTAACCCAAGCACAGGTGAGTTGTCTGCTTTCTCGAACCAGACCGGTTGGTCAGCGGTGTTTATGGGACGTGAAACTCAGGCTGAAGCGCAGTTGGGCTTGGTTTTTGTAGGCGATTATTTCTTGACAAAAATTGATTCTCCTTCGGATACTGTGTATGCGATTTTTGAGGTTTCAGATCTTCAATCGAAATTCCACACTTGGGAAGGCTGCCTTAACTATCAAGCCTACCCCATACATGTCGAGAGCATAAAGTACGCAACAATCTATGACCAGAACACCAACATCGTTAACGGCGAAATTATTACTGCTAACGCGCCCACGCTTAACCAATCAATAAACTTGGTTTACTGGTTTGATTCCCTCAACCTAAAAACAAACGATACAGTAACTAGTTACAGCGTAAAAATAACCTTGATAAAATACGTTCCAAACGTAAACGGCCAAATTGACCAAGCAGGCGCTGACGCTGCAACAGCCGAGTTGTTGACGCTAAGCCAAAGCTACGAGAACATCTGGAGCCAATATAAACAATCAAACAGCACCTTTGTAGTGGATCTCTACCATAACGGCGTAACCTTCGCGGCTGTTGTAACCGCAATCTTGGCGTTCTCAATCGCAGTAGTTTTAGGCAAATGGTTCTTAACAGGTTTGGCTGCGCGGAAAAAGATTGCGGGCTTATCTCAAGCGGATAAAGCCTTCCTTGAACAGTTAAAGAAGGCTGCTTTGACTGAATCGGGGGAGCCTTTGCCGCAGGAGGCTGCTGAGAAAATAGAGATGTTGCGCCAACAAAAAGTGATCTATGAGAAGATTAGCGCCAGAAACGATGAGATATACAGTCATTGGGTGCCCTACTAGTCACTCTCGCTTTCGAAATGCATCTTTTGTAAGTGTATGGTCACTTTTTTGCGAAATTTAATAAGGCAACACAACAATAACTCCTAGTAGCGCATAACCGCTTGGAATTACTCTGCATGAAGGTAAGACTGAATGAAGTGTAAATTGCTCACGGTTTTTTTGATTGGACTCTTAGTTTTTTCTAGCTTAAACTTGGCGTTGGCCGCTAAGGTAAAATGCCCCACATGCCACGGAACAGGAAAAATCGCTTGCCCCACCTGCGACGGGACAGGCTACATTGGTGAAGCCGAAACAGTTGATTGTACACACTGCGACGGGACAGGCGAGATAGAGCCAAAAGTAGCGGAGAGCAGCATGTCAGCTTATGAGCAAGGCAGAACCACAAATGTCACCGCGGTTTTTGTTAACCACGAAGACGTTGAGGTTAATGGAACTGTTACTGCAACGCTGGAAGACCATAGCGTAACTTCTCCCGAAACCACTTTTCCCCCAAACAAAGAGGTAACGTTGTCGATAGCGATAGATTATGCACCTAACTATCCAATGAGCTACCTCATATCGCATATACAAACAACAGTTAACGCTGACAAGATAAGTTGTCCCTACTGTGATGGAACAGGAACCATAACAGAGGGAACCCCCTGCACTGTCTGCGACGGAACCGGAACGATAAGGTGCTCCGACTGCGGAGGCACTGGTTACGTGGAAGAGAGCGCACTTGCCACTTTAGGGGGACAAAGCAGCCTCAATGTAACCTTGATTGCAGAGGTGGCGGGTGCGGTTGTCGCAGTTGTAGTGATCGGTTTAGGCAGCTTCTTTTTGTTGAAGAAGAGGCGGGTAAGCGAAAAAAAGCTCAGACGACTCTCGAATGGTGAATTTCAGAGTTGGGTTCTCAAAAAATTAGACGGCAAACCAGCCACTTCCAAAGACATCTCGCTGGGCATAGACGGCTTTTCACGACTAAACGAACCCATATCCATCAAGCAGTCAGATTCAGTCGGTATGGTTGCCATCGACGGTTTCGCGGCGGCTCTAGCGAGAAATCGGGCACGCACCGGAATTATGGTTGCCTTCGGATTCAGCGACGACGCAATCAGAGGCAAAGTAAGGGCACGCACAAACTATCATCTTGACATCCAAATGATGACTGTCCGAGAACTAATAGAAAGCAGACGCTCGTCGTACTAAACTGGCAGATGCATTTCGCCGACAGAGTAATGCACGATTTCGCCTCGCCTGTTCATAACTGCCAAAACTAACTCTTTCTTTTGGCTCTGACACTTCTGCAGTGCCGCGGCTAAATCATCGATAGGCAGAGGTTTTCCTTCCTGAGTGACCAAAATCAGGTATGGCGCTGTGTCTTTGCCGTATGCTCCGCGTTCGTAAATTCGGAAATCTATGCCTGCGCCGAAGCCTTCACGCACCACATATCCTCGACTGCGTAGGTCGCGGTAGACCAGATAATTTACCCATGCATTCTCGTTTTGTTCTTCGTAGCAGTGTAGGACCGTCTGGAAATCCACTGTTGCACCGTCTTGAGCTTTTACTTCAAGCATTGCTTTATCTTGGAGGTAGAGCGCCTCAAAAAACGCCAGCGTCAAAGTTTTGCCCTCCGCTGTGCCGTAGCCTCTGCTGGTAAGTTGATCGATGCTGCTCTGTTCCGTTACAGCGACGCCTTTGTCAGTTAAATTCCCGCATGTTCTAAATTCCACTGGAGCTGACTTTTTGGGTTCGCTCATAGTTACCGCGTTACCTAACAGCTATGTTATATTTTTCCTTTTTTGAAATCGCCGAAGTCGCTGCTATGGATAACTTTGGTTTCGCAGATTATCGCTGAAACATACTTGAGCGGTGTAGCGTCGAAGGCTGGGTTGTAGACTGCAACTCCATCTGGGGCGGTTTGCTGGCAACCTACGTGGGTGACTTCTTCTGGTTTACGTTGCTCAATCGTTACGTCGGCGGCTTTGCAAGTTAAGTCGAAGGTGGATTTTGGGGCTGCAACGTAGAAGGGAATGCCGTGCTCATGCGCCAGCACCGCAACGCTGTAGGTGCCGATTTTGTTGAAAACGGCGTCCTGTACGATGCGGTCGGCGCCCACGATGACTTTATTCACTAAGCCTTTGCTCATGACGTAGCCTGCCATGTTGTCGGTGATGAGTGTGACTGGTATACCGTCGCGTTTGAGCTCGTAGGCAGTGAGCCGTGCACCCTGCAGAAGTGGTCGGGTTTCGTCAGCGATAACTTTGATTTTTTTGCCCTCTTCCCACGCAGCACGGATAACTCCTAAGGCTGTGCCATATTCGACGGTGGCTAATTCGCCCGCGTTGCAGTGGGTCAGGATGGTGTCGCCGTCTTTGATGAGGACAGAACCGTTTTTGCCGATCGCCCGGTTCTGAGCGGCATCTTCATCCGCGATTCTTTGCGCTTCCTCAATCACCGTGGTTCTGATTGCCTCCACGTTGCCGGATGTAGTTTTTGCTTTGGCGAGTACGCGGTCGACGCCCCAGAACAAGTTCACGGCTGTGGGTCGCTGGTGCTTAATTAGAGTGCCTGCGGCCTCCAACTCAGTTAAAAGTTGAGCGGGAGTTTGGGCTTTTGAGTTGTAAGCGGCTATGGCGACGCCGAATCCTGCTGCTGCACCCAAAAGTGGGGCGCCTCGGACGCGCAGAGTTTTGATTGCTTCCGCCATTTGCTCGACCGACTTGATTTCCAATGTGACCTCTTGGAGAGGCAGCTTGGTTTGGTCGGGGGTGATTACTGTGCCGTTTTGCCACTTAATCATTCGCATATTGTTTCCTCAAGTGAACGTGAATAGAGCTTAGTGGGGGGCTGGTTGGTTAAAGATTTTATGTTCCTTAATGATGGATTTTTTGGACTAAAACTTACGTTACTGACAAATCTTCAAAGGCGGCTTCGCTTGACTCTAAGCACCACAATAAAATGAAGTGGAAGGTAGCTTAAGCGTTGTCAAGTGGAGACTTGAGATGGGTAACGACTTCGACTGGGCTGTCTTCGCCTGATTTTAGCCGTTTCTTCCATTCCTCGCCTACAGCAATCAATGAGAATATTCCTGAAACCTCTGCTTTGGACTTCTTAACCAAGTTGACCAGTGCCTCTTGGGTTTCGCCACTCTTAATCATATCGTCAACCACAAGGACGCTGTCACGTTTCTTTATGGATTCCTTGGGGATATAGAGCGTTACAGTTACGCCGCTGTCACGGCCGAGGATATAGGTTTCTTCTAGGAACGCTTTGACGCCGACTTCCTTGTTACGTTTAGCAACGATGAGGTTAACGCCCAGAGCGTTTGCAACCATAGTTGCCAAGGGTATACCGTCGGTTGCCGCGGTTAAGATTTTTGTTACCCGTTTGCCTGCAAAGTTTGCGAGGGCATGGTTGGCGGCTTGCTGCAGTATATTGTAGTCTCCGACGATTTCTGTGTTGTCGAAGTAGCCTATATCATCGAATTTTATTCTGCTACGAAGCTCCGCCTCAAGTCCAACTAGTTTCGTGAGGACACGCCAGAGCTGTTTGGCGCGGGTAGTGTTTGGCAAGACGTGGCCTTTGGCGTATCGGCTTAGCACAGTGACGGGTAAACCTGTTTTCGAAGCTAATTCCCTATAAGTGATATTCCGCTTGTATTTTGCTGTGCGGAGAAGTTCGATTGTCATTAAGCGAAGTTTTAAGTCTTCTGCGTGCGTGCTCAACTTACCCTTTACTCCCTAATTTACATTTATACGTCAAATATTATAATGTTTCTTAGTATGGCGTCTTGGAGATTTATAACTTTCCGTTAAAAATTAAGCGGCAAAAAGAAATCTGAAAAGATAGTCCTCGGCGAGTTTAGTATTTTGCGAAGTAAACCGTGCTATCTTCTTTGAAAGCACGAAGCAACTCGCAATGCCTCAAGACAGCAAATTCCCGCTCAAACGCAGCCAAAGACAAACTCAAAGTTGAAAGGAGGTCTTCGCGGCTGATTCTCCCACGCTCTACCACCAAATTATAAATGCGCTTCTGCATTTCGCTTAAGCCCTCTGTGCCCTTTTGCCCAAGCTGCTTACGAACCATTAACGTCGAGGAAACGGCTGTGGGGTCACAGGTTTTGGGTGGATTCATCAAGTCAAAGCAGCAGTCCTCACATAGAGTTTTGCCTTGGTAGATTGTTGCCTCATTTTCATTGAGTTCTACATTGCATCGTTCGCATTTCATGTTTTCAGACATTGTCCTAATGTTTTATTTTCCTTTCGCTCGCTCCAGTTAGAATCGAACTATACGATGCTGATGAAGCGGCCTACCCGACTTTTTAAGGCTTTGTCATAAGCGATTTTTGCTGTCACAGCATCCTGCACAGCTAATCCTGTTGACGTGAAAACGGTAATTTCATCGTTGGATATTCTGCCTGGCTTTAAACCAGCAGTTATTTCACCGATCTCCGCCCAAACGTCATCTTTCGTTATCACTTTGTCTCTGAGGAGCAACGGCACGTTTATTTCTCCACAGTGAGAAGCTTGCTCCCAATCATCAATTACGGTTTTTGCTCTTTTCAAAATGAGTGGATCAAGCTCTTCTTTCCCAAACGCGTCAGCGCCTATGCAGTTGATATGCGTCCCAGAAGAAATCATGTCATCCATAACCAGCGGGATCTTCGAAGGCGTCGTAGTCACCACTATATCGGCTCCCTCCACAGTATCCCTTACATTCTGTTCAAGAACAAACTTGCAAAGATGGCCATAATCCCGCTTTGCTTCAGCCATAAAACCGCTTTCAGTTTTTGGGTGTCTACTCCAGATTCTTACTTCCTCGAATCCCTTATAAACCTCAAGAAGTGCCATCAGCTGAGTTCTTGCTTGCGCCCCAGCACCCACAAACCCGATGATTTTAGAGTCTTTTCTGGCAAGCAGTTTCGCGGCAATTCCACCGGCAGCCCCTGTTCTCATATCTGTCAATGTGGTGCCTCCCATTATGGCGAGGGGGAAGCCTTTTGAGGGGTCAATCAATACGATAACAGCCATAACGGTGGGAAGCTTGTTTTTCGATGGATTATCGGGGTGAACGTTTACTATCTTCACGGCTGATATGTCAAGTTTTTCAAGGTAACTGGGCATCGTTCTTAAGTCGCCATTGTATTTATCGAAGGTTAAGTACACCTTGGCGGGCATTTGAACTCGGCCGAAACCTTTTTGTTTAAAAGCTAATTCAACAGCGTCCATAACTTCAGGCATAGAAAGAAGTTTCTTTACTTGGGTATCCGTTAACAAAAGAGTCTTTAAGTTAATCCTCTCCAAAACTTTGTTATGTTCTATCGTAAAGAAGCGTTAATATAATTATGCGTAATCTCGGAGAAGATAAAATTTTCTACCGGACAGTTTCAACTGCTTTTAATATTCTTTTTGTTCGATGCCAACCGTGAGTTGACTCAGAAAGCAGGAAGCTATAAGGAAGTAAACATAACTGTTCAGGGCTTCATCGACAATAGCGTTTTTTAAATTGAATCATACTTCCTATAGCAATATAGGGGGAAATTGGATGCAGCGACTACAACGCCTATTCATAATTGCACTCTTTGGCGCCATAATCTTCGTCGGCAACGTCTTTCTGCCTGCCCCAATTAACTACCTTATGATTGTAGTACAAGCTGTTCTTCTCGCCCTAAGTGCCCTCTTCATAGGGAAAGTAGGCGCGATGTATGTGGGAGCGGTCGGAGGATTGTTGACGGCTTTGTGGTGGTTATCTCTGGGTCCCTTCACTTTCATCTTCGCATTCCTCTTCGGAGTCTATGTTGATTCTTTCTTCTTTGCCTTCCAAATCAAGGGCTCACGTGAAGGAGTAAACCGCAATCGCTTAATCGCCGCCATGGCAGCTGCAACCTTCCTAATAGGCATCTCCAGTTACGCCGCATTCACAATGTTTCCCGCACAATTCGCCTCAATTGGGTTACCTTACTTTAGCCTTTTTATTCAGCCAAGCTTGATGCTCACGGCGCTGGTGATGTTTTTGGGTCCAGCCGTCGGTGCCACCGCTGGATACGCAGCGGCTTATCTGTGGAACAAGTACCTGCGTCACATCAGTTGCTAATTATTCCTTAAAAGATGCTTTGATTTTTTGGTCAACCAACTGTGCAATCATCAAGTTAGAAATAAACACGCATTTCACACCCGAGAGTTCAGCCAACTCGGCGGGTTTCTGATCCTGAGTCACCAAAAGCAAGCCATGCCTACCTGCATACTCGACTACGTCGCGGTCTTTAGCTGCCTTTAACCCTGCCTCCTGTGCGGTCACAACGTCATAGCCTAAAGTCTCAAAATACTCTTTCAATCCAGCATACATTTCGTCAAGTAGAAGCTTCATTGTCACCGCTTCCAAATAGTACGCAAAAATATTTAGGGTTTACCCAAAAATGGGTTAGTCGATAAGCAGCAGTGCGAATGAATCTGCATTTTTTGTAAAGGGGAAATTGAATGCTATGCCAGCGTTGGCTGCGGTTTTCTTCACGTTTACGCCGATGGCGTCCTCTGACATACGCATCAACTCGGGGTGCCTGCAGATTTTTGTTTCAAGGTTACAGTTGTCGCAGAGTTGACAGTGCCCTGAAATGAAGGCGATAGCTAAACTATAGCCTTTGTTCATTGCAGCTTTCTCCAAATCCACCACGCTCTGAAGCATCGCCCGTTTAGAGTCCTTCCAGTCCTGCCAAAACTTGGCGGCTTTCTCTTTGATCTCGTCGGGCACCTTGGGATCAGTTTCATACGTCATCAGATACGGATAGACTTCTGTATCCGCAGTGGCGTTGGTTGTGAACTTCATAAACATGGCGTAGCTGTATTCGCTGACGATTTTGCGGAATTGCTCTGCTGTGGGCGTGTAGGGTGGGCAGGCGAGGGTTTTGCCGTAGTGGTTGCAGCCTTTGCATTTTAGGACCACGCGGTCTTCAACGACTACTTTGCTGGTTGGGATAATTTTGGCGTCTGCTGCGCCCTTTTCGACAGCCAGCTTGACAAGGAACTGATATTTTTCTTCGCCGTTTTCTGGCATAAGCTTTCACACGTTTTATTGGGCTTGAACGGCGACTTATGATATAAAGATTTAGCAGTTAAGTAGAATTCACAATGCTTGGCTGGGCTCGTTGACAGAGATGTAACGAAGCAAACAATTTCTGCTTAGGCAACTGTTTATGTGTTGTACTCAAACAGATAGCCCCTTTGTTTATGGATAAGCTATTATACGCCTGCCAGTTTACGGATTTTTTGGTTAAGGGCTGGTACGTGTTCACCATTCGACATGTCTCTTTTGACTGCCTGGCTCCTTTGGTCAGTCGAAGACAGCCCTTAACCACCTTCCCCAATGCATTGCTGGCCAGTGGTTTTTGTGGAGAAAAAAGCAAATGATACATAATCCCACACCCACATGCCGCACCCCCCAACATGCAGCCATGTATCGCTGTGGAAGAAAACAGCCACACCACGCCACGTCAGAAGCCCAAAACCGTTGCAAACCCAAAAAAGCAACCGCCCACTCAAGCAGTCTTTTTGAAACCCTATAACTGCCACACTCACACAAAGATAAAAATAACTATCGGATTACACCGAATATGTAAGCTAGCAGCCCCACCAAGAAGAGGTACAGCACCACTTTCTTGATACGTCGTGCTTTCTCTCGCGAATGATCCAGGAGCAACAGAGCTGAGCATGCTATAAGTCCAATGTCGGTGACTAAAACAAACGGGATAAACCAGAATCCCACCAGTCCCAGATACCACGTAACAGGCGTTAAGGCAACCGCAACAAGGAAAAACACAACTGCCGCAACTGCAGCATTGCTCTCGCCGAATCGAACAGCCAAAGTTTTTACACCTTCTGCGTTGTCGCCTTTGACGTCAACAATGCCCTTGGTGATTTCTCTGCCTGTGTTTGAGAGAAACGCCATGGACGCGAACAAGACCACGTTTAAGCCGACTGTTCCGATGGCGGTTATGCTCCCATAGATAAAGGGGATGGCAACACAAGCGCTGACTAAGAAGTTGCCGGGTAATCCGCTGCGTTTGCCTACTGTAAGGTAAGTTGCAGTTATGGCTAAGGATAGGGCGGCTACGACGAAGCATAACAGACCAAACGATTGCACAAGAAGGGAAAACACGAAGCCCACAACGACCAGCACCCCCATAAAAGCCAAGGCTTCTTTAGGTTTCACAGTCCCGCTTGGAAGGGGCCTCTTCGGCTCGTTGATAGCGTCTATTTTGCGGTCATAATAATCGTTGATTACCATGGCGGCGGCGCAGAATGTGAAACCGGTTAAGAAGCCATAGAGTATGCCCAGCCAGTTAAGGCTGCCCAGCGCTGGGTTTGCAAGTACTGCGCCCACTATGACTGCAAAGCCCATTATTGCACAGTTGAGTGGACGCATTAAGCGTATGAAGCCGCCGATTTTGTTCATGGTGCCCTAACCGTTATGGTAGTCTATGTTGGGGAGGTTGCCTATAAAAATTCCATCTGTCTATGCAACTGCCCTCGGCTTATCTTCGCTTGAAATCTCTCTTTACATCCTCGAGTCTAGCGCCTACTACTTCGATGTCATCGATGTTGCCTAAGCCTTTCTGGTGAGCTGTTCTGATATGGCTGACCTCATGGGGATCAATGCCCATTACACGTGAGCCTGTCGCGTCGGTGGCAACGGGGTCTTTGCCTGCAACGATTAAGTCCATTTTTACGGGTGAGCCATCCGTTGGACCTCTGCCCTCCATTGCGACGAAGCCATCGATTACAGTTAAGTGAGGCTTTAAAACGCTGTTTATGTCAACGATCACTTTGCTTATCCCCATCGCATGATATTTGAATTTGAGTTTGTCCGGTAGAAGCCCAAACATGTTCTTCATGCCCAAGGTGACTTTGGTTGCCATATGAGTTTTCATTTTGGCGGCGCTGATTATCGCCGATTCAGTGACAATGCGGGGAACCGTTATGTCTCTTAAAGCGTCGCCGTTTGGAATTTTAATTTTAACTTTGTCCTTTACGTATCGGAGGTTAAGGTGCCCTACGGCATATTTGTTGCAGAGTTCAGCCATACCTGTGGCGTCAAACGCTCCGTCAGCGTTAGTCATAGTGGCGTCCGATTCAACCACGATGATTTCGACCGGCAAGGGCTTGAGGCGCTGGATAAGAGCTTCCACCACCATGGGGTCGGTTGTTGCGCCAGTGTCCCAAGTCATGGTTGTGATGAAATTAACTTTAATGAGAACCCGTCTGTACCCAGCCAACGCTGACTGATAATCGATTAAATCTAACGCTTTGAAGACGGGTTGGAGCCCTCGTTCGCCCTTAACAATTGCAACTTTAGACATACCCAGTGTGAAGGTTTAAGGGGGATTTAGCCCTTTTGCAACATCGACTTAAAGGAGAAATCCGACGGCTAATCCTAAACCCAGCCCCAAAAAAATCGGAAACGGCAACCCTGGAAATATGCCTCTTTTCTCCAACATGTAGAAGGTTATTACTGTTCCCGCTAGAATGCCGATGATGGAGGCTATGACCGGTAGAAATGTGCTTGGGAAACCGAAAATCATGGCGCCTGTTAGCATGGAGTAGAAGACAAGGTCGCCTAGTCCCATTTGAATGTCTTTGAATGCGAAGCTTAACCCCTGAAGCTGATCCATTCCCGATGATTGCGCGATTTTTCCCACTGGCCCCTTGTAGACAGCTATGATATCGTAGATTGCTAGAAAAATCAGAATCAGGACAGCGCTCCAAAAGGATATGCTTGCTATGTTATAGCCGAAAAACATGCCTAATGCGCCGCCGATAAGTATCACTGCGACGTTGCGTGGCACATTGCCGAATTTGAAGATGGCGAGGTCAAAGAGAACCGTGAAAAGGATGGATAATGGAATAATTATAAGCCAATCAGCGATAACTGGGACATACGCCGCCAGAGCGGAGAGGTAAACCAGTGAAAGCAGCAATGCAGCCAATGTCATGGCAGTGACGATTAAGCCCTGGATTATTTTTTTGCTTCGACGTTTAAGCAGTATATAGAAAACCGTTGCACTGACAGCAATCAACACGACAAAATATAGCGCGTTACCAATTGGGGCGCCAGGTGTATCGCTTGGGATGGGTGTTACTGGAACCGAGGGCACCGTTTGAGGAAGCAGAACAGCGGCGCATCCTAACCCAAAGAGCATGCTTGCCAGTATTGGCAGAATGTATATTGCTTCAAACTTGAATTTGTCAGCCGTGGATTCTGTTTTTTGGGGCTGTGGATTTTGGGGTTGCGGTTCAGTCATGGTATTTGCCCGAGTTGGTCTATAGCTATTGAAGCAGTTAGATAGCATTGGTCACAGAATAAGCTTTGTTTTTTGTCTGTGTCAAATATGGAATTCGAGAAATGCATTACACAGTAGCTGCGTGCGCAATGCTGTAAACCTAATGTGTGCCCAAGTTCATGCATTGCTTCTTTTATTGTCCGCTCCAAGAGAACTTTAGTCTCTAATGTTTCACCATAGAATTGTGGTTTAAGTCGCCAAAGAGAAACCAGGCCGGCGGGCCCCGATACATACGCCTCCCCGAAAACATAGTTTAGCCCAGATGTATAGATGTCAACGTCCACTAAGCCGATAATGCGGTGCCACCTTGTCTGTCCAGCAGCGAAAGAGCGCACGTCATTTAGTATGGCTGTAGAGTTGTATTGTCGGCGTTTCCTATCAAACGCCTGCTCTGGAACCGCTAAAACGTCCTCAACTATTTCGGATGAGCAATCGGGCAAAATCTCCATTATTGCATGTGCAATCTCATCTAGCAATTTAGAGGAAATTTGCCCAACTCCTAAAATACCGACTTTCATTTTTCTCCCTAAATCTGATAGGTATCGCCTGTACGAGGCGCTACTGCATCTAACCCTAATTCGTTTTTAGCCCAATTCGCAAACAATTCGCAGTTGCCTTCGGCGCCGTGGACAACGAAGATTTTGGGGTTGCCGCCGAGTTTTGTTAAAGCTTCTTTTAGTCTGGTTGCGCCACAGTGGCTGCTGAAGTCGAAGTGGCGGTATGCCGCTTTTATTTTGCGGACTTTGCCGTCGATTGTGCAGACTCCTTTTTCCATCAGTTCGCGTCCTGGAGTGCCAGGGATCTGGTAGCTAACAAGGTAGACAGCGTTGATGGCTTTTTTACCAAGCTTAGACATGTAAAAAGCCGCGGGTCCACCCTTTAGCATGCCAGCCGTGGAGATTATAACGCCGGGTGTTTTGAGGGCTTTTCGTCTGTCCCGCCATCCCTCCACCCAATCGCAAGAATGCATCGCATTCATGAATAACTTGGGGTCTTTGAGGAATTCTTTGTAGTTCATGATTATTCGGCTGGCTTCCCTTGCCATGCCATCTAGCACAATTGGGTGTTCAAAATGGTTTGCGGCTAGTATGCATGCCATTTCCTGTGCGCGTCCAACGCCGAACGCTGGTACAAGAACGGTTCCGCCGACTTCCACGACGGCGTTGCAGGCTTCCACAAATTGCCGCTCCAGCTCATGGCGCTCTGTATGGTCGGCGTCGGCATAAGTGCTTTCGATGACTACAGCGTCTAAGTCACCGTAATCCATCGTTGCACCTGAGAGGAGTTTGCTTTCTTCGGTGTTGAAGTCGCCTGTGTAGAGGAACCGTTTGCCGTCTGATTCGATGAGAACGGATGCGCTGCCAGGGGTGTGGCCTGCGTTCACAAGCGTGATTTTCATGTCGCCCACTGTTTCTTCTTGCCCGAATTCTAGGTGGCGGTTGCAACGTGCCATAGTTTTTAGCTCTAGGTACTCGAAAGGCAGGTAGTAGCTTGAGAGATGGATAAAGTCCTGTATTAGAAGTTGTGATAGCTCAAGGTTTAGCTTGTTTGTGTAGAGGGGGATTTTGTCGTTGATGTAGAAGATGGGCAAGGCGCCTGAGTGGTCAAGGTGACTGTGAGTCAGAATCAATGCGTCGACGTCTTTGGGCGGAACATGCATGGGGAACCCTGGTTCATTATCCAGCATGACACCGTAATCGACGATTACCTGCGTCTTTGTAGATTTAACGCTTATTCCCAATCGACCGACTTCTCTTGCTCCGCCTAAAAATCCAACCTGCAAACAAACCAGTCCTTGCGTGTAACAGTACGATTAAATGTGAATCTACGCTGTTTTAAAAATGTTGGGGAACCAACAAGCTTGCTTTTTTCCTATAGTTGTTTTGCCGAAAAGCCCTATACACAACAGCTACCAACAACCTTCGGTATGGATTGCTTTTGGGGTTTAGCGTAGGCTTTGGGTTGCAGGTTGGTTGTGCAGGTCACCACAAACAGAACAAGCACACATCCCCTTAATCGCTAAAGAACTGCTGCTCTGCCAACTCAACCCTCCCCTTAATTAGCACTAACTCAAATTTTTGATTATGCACTGGTTTCCTATTTTGGTTGTTGCCGCCGACCCCTCTTTTTTCAACTTCTTCCAGCGGCTTATGTAGGCGACTGCTCTTTGGCTTCTGAACTAGATTCAGATTGCAGGCTGGTTGTGGAGCAAACCGCAAGCAGAGACAAAAAATTTGATCCACCTTTAAAGGCGGGATAATCTTGTTTGGAGACGACTATTAACGCATAGAATCCATGCGCTGTTCGCCCAACCTAAAAATGTAATGAGCCTCGGGGAATCTGAGCTGATACTTTGCCCTTCTTTATGGCAGCCAACACCGAATCAACATTCATCGGTGCCTCAACCTGCGTATAAACACTGAAAAGCTCCGAAACCTGATGTGCATCGGTGCCTGCTGTGCCGGGCAAGCCGAGGGTTTTGGCGAATTCTTTGGCTTGAGCATTGGCCTCTTTAGTGGAGCCGCCGTTCAGAACTTCAATTGCGTCGATTTTGTAGTTTTTTGCTCGTTCGCCCACGCCATAAGTGCGGAAAGGATGTGCCACAATGGAGACACCATCAATTGACCGTGCAAAGTCAGCCACCGCCTCTGGTGTCCAGGGTTTAGGCGGCAACTCGTAGGTGCCCAGAACCAGCATGTCGCCCACTGGTGTGCTGATTTCTACCCCCGGAACAATCAGGACGTCGGGGTAAGCTGATGCCAGCTCCACTGCTGCCCTGCAGCCTCGGACGCTGTCGTGGTCTGTGACAGCGGCGACTTTGATGTAGCTATGAGCGGCAAGCATGTCGATGAGGGTTTTGGGCTGTATCAGGGAGTCGGGCGAGTAGACGGTGTGTATGTGTAAGTCGGCGTATAAGGTTGTTATTATTTCATCTCCGCACTTTGGTGATTGTGGGTTTGGAAGGTTAATGGTGGTGGGTGGTAAAAAAGTTATTTGAGCCCCAAAATATGCCTATGTTCTAGGTTTCAATGGCATAAAAAATTTCAGTGTATTGTATTGTTGTTGCTTTTTGAATTGTTGTCGTATTCGGTTTTTAGTTTATAGATTGCTTTTTCTAGTCCGTCGCTCCTATTTTGGAATGTGAAGTCGTCGACTTTTTTGTCAATCCAGTCGACCAGTCCTGCATCGAGTGAAACGGATATTTTGATTTTTTTGGAGCGCATGCTGTATTTATCTGAATTTTTGTTATTATAAGGGTTAATCCCCTTTTGGAGTATTCTTAAAGCTTATATATATCTTGGTATGAAAAAAAGCTACTAAGTATTACTGGAAAAGAGAGAGTTAAGACATGTTAGAACAGGAACTAGAAAGCAACTTTCAACCAGTAAAAATAGACCTCAAAGAATACGCCCTCGCCCTGGAGCATATCGAAAGCCTCTTTAACCGTTTATGTTGCCAAAAAAAGCTCGGTGAGCAGTGTAAAGACTGCGCCTTAATGTCCGCTGTAGTTGCACTCAAGGAATTCGCGAAAAACGAAGAGGTGCGAGCAGTCGAGAGGAACTTAGGCTTCAACCTGCCACGTTAACCTACTTCCAATTACTTCTCCTTTTCCTTTTTTTACGCTAACTGCTTCCTCAAAGTGCCCTCTAAATGCGCAACCATTTCTTTGGCGCTCTCAACCTTAGCGTCAACACAATCAAACGTTAACCCCTTTTTCGCGCATGCAGACGCAGTCGCTTTCTTTAATGTGCCATTCCAGAGTTTCGTGTCATTTAACAATACAACGCCTCGGTATCCACTGCGCTCTATGTATTGTGCTGTTTGGGCTGCAACGTAGGCGATGGTTTCTTGGTCGAGCGGTAATGTGGCTTCATGTTGAGAAAGCGGATAAACCTCATCCAACTCAAGCGGGATTACTCCGAATGGCGCAGCGTAGACGCAAACATGTACTTGCGCTGCTAGTTCTTCACCTAGCATTCGGAATAATTGGCGGATTTTTTTGAATTCAGGCGCCTTATGAAAAGGCTTGTTGCGAGTCTGGGGAACCAAAAAAAGCACTTTTGCATTTTGTGGTGGCGTGTACCGTTCGCTTAATCGTTTGCGGTAATGGACGATTTCTGGTCTTGCTATGCCGACTGAGTCGAAGTAGAAGAAGCCGCTGCTCTTTGCGGTTGGGCTGTACTTTTCGAGGAAGTCTTGGCTGTTCCGCACCCGCTTCAGCGCGGAGAGAAGCGCAGGGTGAGCGTGGAGACGCATTTCAGTGTGTTCCCAAAGCCTGCCGTCGCGAATCGCTTGCTTTATGCGTCTAAGCTCTGCAAGGCAGACGTGCAAGTTATGCTCCGCCAGAAAGATTTCTCTTTCTTTTGCAGGTTTTCTTCTCAGCGACTCAGGGGTTTGGCTGGCGCATTGTGGGCAACTGCAGGGGAAATAATCCATTTGATCAAGCCGCCATGTGCCGTTCTCAGTCATGTAGCGGCCTTCACGTGCGTAGAGTGCGTAAGCGGCTGAATCGAACAAATCGCAGCCAAGCGAAACTGCCAATGCAAACATGGATGGGTGGCCGGCTCCGAAGAGGTGCAGTGGACGCTCGATGGGTATGCCTTTTCTGCAGGTTAAAATCATATCCGCCAGCACGTCGTAGCGGTAGTTCTCCATGACTTCGGTTGGGCTGCCTAATGCATGGATTGGAAACGGCAGTTTTCCCATTTCCGCGGCTGATTGTGCGACGAGGTCGAGGTGCCTGCCGCCTTGTACTGGCCCAACCCAGAGGATGTCCTCTCGGGTTTTTTCTTTAAAAAACGCTTTTGCACGTTTGAGCGTTTCTGCAACGGTAACTTCTGCTTGTTCTTTGGTGACTTTCCACCCTGTGGGTATGTCAAGGATGGTGGCTATGTCGCTGCCTATGCCTTCCTGATAAGCAACGATTTCTTTTTGACTGACTTCCACTTCACCATAGACTAGGATCTGGTAGGCGCCTGAGTCTGTCATGATCGCGCCGTCGTAGTCGAGGAATTTATGCAAGCCCAGCTCGACGGGTTTTTGCTGGAACCGCTTCTTTATGATATAACTGTTGGTGATTATGGCTTGGCATCCGAAGGTTTCCTTGAGCCGCTTGGAGGGTATAGGTTGATTGCTGGGGTTGATGACGGGGAAAAGCAGGGGTGTTTCCACTGTGGCTGTTTTGGTTTTTAGTTTGCCGATTCTGCCGAGCAAGTCTTTTTCTTTGATTTCGAAGCTCAAGGACGTGAAACCTACAGATGAAGCGTGCTTGCCTTATAAAAAATGTTGGCTCAACGGGTCGCTTTTTTGGCGATTTTTCGGTTAAAAGTCAGAGGTGTCTTGGGATTGGTGTAGCGATGTTCAACATTCCTTGTATATGGTATAGTGACATATAATACTTATATAGTTTAAACCGCCTAACAAATCACGACTCACCAGCAAACGGTGTAGCCAAACGGGGGATAAAAAACAACGTTCACAGCATTTGCCATACTAATCGTTAGCATCGGCAGTTTTGCAGGCATATCAGCGCTAATTACACATCGAAGCCGCGACGTTGCCAAAAAATTAAGCATCAAACGCCTAAAAGTCGGTGCGGACAGCAATTAAGAAAGCCTCTTCTTTGAGGCACCTCTTTTTTATATCACTCTGCGTTTCTAATTCCACCCTAGAAGTGCACAGTCATGGTCTGCTCAGTCGACATATCAGAGAAACCACAACTAAACGACCCCATTCTCATCGAAGGCTTACCCGGCATCGGCTTTGTAGCCAACATTGCAGCCTTACATCTGATTAAGGAGTTAAAAGCGAAAAAGTTCGCTCAGATATTTTCCTCTTCATTTCAGGATTTCGCCATAACCACAGAAGATGGGGGAACACGTTCACCAACCAATGAACTCTACTATGTGAAACGGCAAGATGGCGGACGCGATTTAATCATCTGGTACGGTAACACGCAGGCGCTAACAACCATTGGGCAGTATGAACTTGTCGGTAAAGTGCTTGATATAGCCACAGAGTTAGGCTGCAAATTTGTGATTTCAATCGGCGGCTTCAAAAAAGAGGAAGTGCAGCCGGTTCCAGCGATCTATAGCACAGCAACCGATTTGGAAACAATGCAGCAGGCGCTTGATTTAGGCACAAAAGTTATGGTTGGCCATGTTTTCGGCATCGCGGGTTTAACCGTTGGGTTGGCACGTATCCGAGATATGAAAGGTTTCTCGCTTCTCGTAGATACGCTTGGCATGAACCCGGATGTTAACGCTGCACGCTACGCATTAATCACATTAGGCAAATACGTAAATTTCAATGTGGATTTAACAAATCTTGAAGTAAGCGGTGAAGACATCAAAAAAATGCTTGAATCCTTCGGCATAATCAGAAGCATAACAGAAGAAAAGAAGAAGGAAGAGCAGCAACTGCGCTGGTTCATCTAAGCTTTGGCTTCACTCATGAACTGCTGGTAGACTTTGGTAACGCGGTCTGCGGCTGGTCCTGAGCCTTCCACGACGCCTTTCTCGGTTAACTTAACCTTGTCCATAACCCAGATGAATCCTTGGTCCTCGTAGAGTTTAACCATAGTGGGGAAAACTTTTTCGAGTCGGTTAGCGAGGGCTTTCAGATCGAATGGTTTCTCTGCACTGGCGATTGACATAACTATGGAACCGTTTAATACTAGGCGGTTGAGAAGTTTTCCGGATTCATCTTTTACGTCAGCCAATGTTAGGCTGAGGTTGTCAGGGTTGATTCCGACGAGTATGCCGTTGAAGACTTTGCCGTTTGTGGTAGCGACTGCAACAGTTTTATCTGCTAACGCCGCCACTTCGGTGAAGTATTTTCTTTGCGCTACAGACAACTTTTATTTCTCCTGAGATTGTATGAAGTGATTGCATTTCAACTATTTATCTTTGATTTAAATAGTTACCATAAAAGTAGCGCTTTGTCGCTTGTATACTGTTTTCTATTTTTATGTGGATGTGGCGTTTTGCAGGGTACCACAAGAATGGCGGTTGGGTGCGGTTGCTTTTTGGGGTTGCAACGGTTTTTGGTTTTTGTTTTGATGTGGTGTAGATGTTTTCTTCCACAGCGATACAAGCTACATGTTGAGGTGTTCGGCATGTGGGTGTGGGGATATGTATCGACTGCCTTTTATGCGCAAGAATCAAGGACAGCAATATACTACGCAATGCAGTCGGGCACTATCACCGCCAATCGCTATTTTTAGCCGATCTAACCTAAACCTTAAAGAACGAACCGAACAGAAAGTTAACGGCTTACGCTATTTTTTCGGTTTTATTTCGCTGTTCTGCTTAACCAACGTAATACTGTTAGCTGGTAGGTCTCGTTCCACCATAAAGTTGGCTCCGACCCATGTGTTAGCGCCGACTTTTACGCCTGGCATCAAGGTTGAGTTTATGCCTGTTTTTACGTTGTCGCCTAAGATTGCGCCGAGTTTCCGCCTGCCCGTATCCACCACTTTGTCTTTTATCAGCATCTTTATTTTGCCGTCGTCAAAGCGTAGATTCGCCGTTATTGTTCCGGCGCCAAGGTTGCATTTTTCGCCTAAAATGCTGTCGCCGACGTAGGAGAGATGGCCAACATGTGTACCATCCATTAGGATGCTGTTTTTGATTTCGACCGCATTACCAACTCGCACTTTTCTGCCCAAGCTTGTGCTGCTGCGTATGAAACAGTTGGGTCCAACATCGGCTTCTTCGTCGATGAAGACGGGCCCTTCTATGTAGGCACCTGAGCGTATGCGAGCTGACTCCGCAACTGTGACGGGGCCAATAAGATGCGCGCCTTCTTCAACTTTGCCTAAGACTTTGTGGTTTATACGTTTGAGCGCCCAAACGTTCGCATCAAGCAAATCCCAAGGGCGACCAACATCAAACCAATCATCCTTCGAAAGTTCAGCGGCGACAACACACCTGCCTTCTCCGCAAAGCATGGTGATTGCATCGGTGAGTTCCCATTCACCGCGGATTGAAACTTTTGTCTGTCTGATTTTATCGAATATATCTTTGGAGAAAGCGTAGACTCCTGCGTTTGCAAGGTTTGAGGGCGCTTTTCCAACTGCGGGTTTCTCAACAATCCGCTTAACCTGCCCCTTGCTGTCTTTTTCGATTATCCCATAGTTTCCAGGGTGGTCAACTGGTACAACACCCATTACAGCCGCGGTTTTGCCGCTCCTAAACTTGGAGATAACAGTTTTTACGGCGTCTTGACTGAACAGCAAGTCCCCGTAGATAAGTGCAAAGTCGCCGTCGAGGTAAGGCTCCGCTATGCCTGCGGCATTCCCTGTGCCTAAAATCTGAGGTTGCTCCACATAAGTTAATTTTAAGCCGAATTTTGAGCCGTCGCCGAAGTAGCTGCGGATAGATTCGCCCATGTAGTGGGTTACAATAATTGCCTCGTCAATCTCTGCATTCTTTACCGCTTCTAGGCAGTATTGCAGAATCGGTTTCCCAGCGACTTTAATGAGGTGTTTTGGGCGCGTGGTAGTGATGGGCTGGAGTCTTTCGCCTGCGCCTGCCGCGAGCAATACAGCTTTCATTGAGGTGCCTCGATTTGTTTATGTATTAGTGCTGTTGCCTTTTGGGTTATATCTTTTGCCGCCTGCGTCGATTCACCTTCGACGGTTAGGCGGATAAGGGGTTCGGTTCCTGAGGCGCGGACGAGCAACCAGCCGTTTTTGAGGGCTAAGCGTACGCCGTCAACTGTGGAGAAATCGGTGTACTCTGCGAAAGCCTCTTTGAGGGATTTGCTTAGTTTTTCGATTACCTTGTATTTTGTTTCGTTTTTGCAGGCGATGTTCTCGCGCATTGTGATGTATTCTGGGGCTTCTCCAACGAACTCTGAAACGGTTTTTTCTGTCTCTTCGAGCGCCTTAAGGAACAAGGCTGCTGACAACGGTCCATCTGGGCAAAGGTGTTGTTTGGGATGTACCCATGCGCCGCAGGGTTCGCCGCCGAAAACTGCATCGTCCCGCTTGATCGCTTCCGAAACATAGATGTCGCCGACCCGTGTGCGGACTACTCTGCCGCCGTATTCTTCAGCCATCCTTTCTATACACATTGAGGCCTCAACGTTAGTGACAACTACGCCGCCACCGTTTCGTTTCAACGCAAAGGCGCCGTAAGCAGCAAGTGAGCGGTCAAAATTCGCGAATACCCCTTTTTCGTCGATGAATGCAACCCGGTCGGCGTCGCCGTCAAAGGCAACTCCGAGGTCCGCGCCCAAAGCCTTCACGGTTCGGGATAGGTCGACCAGCGTTTCTGCGTTTGGTTCAGATTTCCGTGCTGGAAAATGCCCGTCTGGTTGAGCGTTTATTGTTGTTACTTTGCAGCCAAGTGCTTTAAGCAACTTTGGGGCAACATGGAAGGAGGCGCCGCATCCCGGGTCCACGACGACTTTCCACGGTTTTTTGAGGGAAACTGCATCAAGCGCCATATCCATGTAAACCGTTGTAGCTTCAGTGGGGACGACGCTGCCGAGGACTCGCCAATCAGCCAGTGCCGGGCGGTTTTCACCCATGATTTTTTCCACTGCGGCTTGGTCAGAATCCATGTAGGAGAGGGCATTGCCGTTGAATACTTTGATGCCATTATACTGGGGCGGATTATGCGAGGCTGTAAGCATAAACCCAGCGTCAGCGCTTAGGGTTTTGGTGGCGTATGCGCAGACAGGCGTCGGAACCACACCGGCTAACAGAACATCGGCGCCGCAGGCTGTTAAACCCGCAACCAATGCGGCCTCAATCATGTCGCCGGAAACCCGCGTGTCCTTGGCAACCACCACTTTTTTTGCCTTAGAATAAGTTGCAACTGCCTGGGCAACCCTGCAGGCTAAAACGGGAGTCAAATCAACGTTTGCTAAGCCTCTAACGCCTGAACTGCCAAACAATTTAGCCATCTATATGCCATCCGCCATGGAATCTGTTGTTTGGAAAGTTAAAGGTTTTAGTGCTTAAAGCGTTTGCTGCAGGATTGGCAAGAGTTATGCCTGTTTTCGCTTTCTAAGGTATACTGCAAAGAATAATCCGTTGATTATGAAGCTAACGTAGAACAGTATTGCTGGGTAATTGGGGTATGTCAGCAAGTCAGTCGTGGGAATGAAGGCTCCGTCAGTGTAATTCCAATATTGTATTCTTATCGTGAATAACTCATACTCTGTTTTAGTAAGGTAAGTAGCGTGATAGGTCGGTTGAGCGAAAAGATTCTCTAAATACAGCGAACTGGAAACAAAAAACACAAAGAACACAACATTGAGTGTAAGCAGGACCGCATATTTTCTCTCCATAAAAACTACCGATGACACCTAATCAGAGTGTAGATAATATAGTTTGGTACAAGCGCCAAGTCTCATGCACAAAAACTATGGGTTTTGTCTTAGAAAACTTGCAAGTTTATCCCTCGTGGGGTGCATGCCGTCGGCGCCTGAGAGGTAACAGGCAGAAACCGCATTTGCCAGCAACAGACGGCACTCATCAGACAGGCCGTTATGTTCAGCGTAGATGTTGCCTGCATTCCATGCGTCCCCTGCGCCTGTTGCTCGGAAAACCTCGATATTGAATGTGGGAACGATGACTTCGTTTGTACGTTTTAGGCTGGCTGAAAACAGTGTGGTATGCAGGTCGATTCTTGCTGGGAAATTTTTTGCCAGCACCCTTGCGGCTTCCATGGCCCAATCGGCAAATGCTAGCTGCTCCTTCTTTTCTTTTAAGCTTTCGTCAAGTAGGGTGGCGTAGGTGATGGCTTCGTTTTCGTTTACGCTTAAAATGTCCACGTTGGGTGTTTTGAGAACTTTTTCTATAAAATCTGGGATTTCGCTCGCGTTGGGGTTGGGGTCGGCTGTGTCATAGTAGGTTTTGCCTCTCCCACGCTGTTTGGCTTGTTCAAACACGGTTTGCGCTAGTGCAGTGCCATGTTTCAGGGTGCCTGCCCAGTTAAAGAGACAGGTATAATCTGCATTTTCTATCAAGTCGTAGTCGCTTTCTGTGAGGTCAGAGGGGCTGAACTCGGCTAATGAACCCAGATCTCTTAGCATCACATTGATTTTTTCGTTTTTTGCCCTAAACTCCAGTGCAGTTGTTATTGAGGCTTTGTCATGTGTTTTTATATGGGAAAAATCCATGGAGGCGTTTCTGAAGTGATATTTTATGAGTTGAAGCCCATACTCGCTTGTACATATGATGGGTGTAACGTTGACGCCTAGACTGGACAGCGCCGAAGCCGTGTTTATGGCGTTTCCGCCCTTCATGTCTATCTGGTGGATGCCATCGATGCTTCCGCCTCTTCGGCTTTCAATCGCACCGACCAATGAGGAGAATTCAGGAAGGTCCCATTGTAAATTTACGATGCGATCAAGGAAAAAATCGGGCATAACCACTACTTTGCAATCTTTTTGCGTGGGCTTTTTAAGGAAATCCAGTAGCTCCGTTTTGCACTCCCTTTTGTTCATCAGACGGCTCCACTAATGTATTTTCCAAAAGGCTAAAATAGGTTTTTAATGAATGTGAACTAATAACAGGTTCAAGAGGAGTAGAGGAGTTTGAAATTCAAAGCAGAAGTTACCCTCTTAGCATTGGCCATTACACTATTTACCGTCGCCACCATATTCTATTCCTATCAGGGAACAATAAACCAAACTGCAGCCTTTACCGCTCAAAGCTTAGCTTACCCGTATAGGGGGATCGCCTTGCTTTTGTTAGGTGTCGGCAGCTTATCCATGGTAACTGCCTCCGTGTCCTACTCTAGGAAAACAAAAAATCTTATTCATTAAAACCGTTTTTTAGGCGCCTAAAACCGAGCGCACCAGCAGCCAAACGGCGTCTCCGAAGAATACGGCGACAATTAAGCCCAAAGTCACGAAGATCAGCATGGGTAAACCCGGCGTCGCCCAGACATAGCGGTCGATTTTTCCAGCGTCAACGGCGTTTGAGAGGCGCTCAACGATTTTGTCGCGTCCATCCTCCTTTGGAACCACGACGAGTTTACGGTTAAGGTCTACATAGCGGTCGTCGATGTCTTCCATGGGGAAGATGTGCCATTTTTCTTTAAGCCTGTTAACATTCATTTTGTATCCTGTTATGAGTACGACGAATTTTTTGCCCACGGATTCAGAGGCGAGGCTGCCTGTGAACATGGCGGTTTTGGTTTTTTTGTGCCAGATAATGTTGCGTAGTATCATGTATATGCCGCTGGCTGCTGCGAAGAGTACTGCGTTGCCGAATATGGTTAATGGGAAAATAAGTTGGGATTGCGGCGAAATCGCGGTTTCTATGATGGGCCTAAACAGGGCAAGTGGCGCAAACGGCAGTGCGAGGGCGATGCACATAAGCGCTTTTGAGTCTGCGCCGCCGAAGCCGCCTGCATAGAAGAGCAGCAGTGCGATGCCTGCTGTGACACCGAAGCTTAAGGCGTACCAGGGCAGGTCTGCTTGGTCAAAAAGCAGCAGTTGAGGCAAAGTTAAGCCCAATGCGATTGGCGCATATATTGCCCAGACTTTGTTGCTGACTTCTCGGCAGACATAGTCCCGCCATGAAGCATAAAGAAGGATTGCTATGGAGACTGCTATGCTTGACGCCATTAACGTTAACTGTATGGTTTGGATTGGGTACGCCTCTTGTCTACTAATAGGATAGGTTGTGGATTTGTTGGCATATAAGATTTTGTCGGTAACATGAATATATGACAAGACATAACTGGCTCTCAAATGCTTTTTTGTTTTTCTAGTTTAAGAAGAAGAAAATGCAGCCCTTATACTTCTTCTTCCAGCGGGCTTGGCTGTTGCGTCTGTTTTGGCGTCTGCGTTTGCGAGGCATTGCTGGCTGGTTGTGGGCGATTCCTCAAGCAGATGAGCGGCAATTAAGCTTTCGCAGTCACTGTTAAGGTCGGCGGGTACTCGGCAAGTATCCATAGCCCCATAGGCGTCGTGCCGTCATAGAAATTGCAGACGGGTGTTGTTCCGTCAAAGGTTGCCACTGCACCAACCCAGGTGATGTCATAGGCGTATGTGAAGCTGGCGGACGCTAATGTAACGGGCAAGAGCTGGATCAGGGGGGTAGCGGGGTTTGCGTTTAAGGCTCCAGTCGGTTGCCCAGCTATTAAATCAAACGCGTAGAGCCTCTTGTTCTGTAGGTCTGTAAACATTAATCCTGAGCCTTTACCGGTGGTGTCCTGTATGAACTGGGTGAAATGATGCGCGCCTCCGCCGCTAAGAGTCGAGTTATAGAAGGTTCCTGTTCCATTTTGAACAAGCGGAAAGCCTGCTAACGTTCCATTCTCAGTTTGCGTCTGCATAGATGTCGGATAAGGCGCAAGTTGGATGGGGCAAAGGTTGCTTATACTGCGTGTCCGTGTGGTGGCAATGAACATGAGTCTCGCCTCGTAAGTGTAGTAGGTTGCGTTGGCAGGCAGAGTTATGATGATGTTTGCGTAGACGTTGGGGCAGTTGGTGATGCCTCCGCTGAACTGCGCTTCCTCTTGAACTATGTCACGGACGATGCCGTGGTGTATGACAAAGGAGCCGTTTCCGTCATAACTGCTTGCTTGAGTATTTATTTGCATGAAAGTGGCGGTGCTGTAGGTGCCTGTGCCAGCAACGGTGGCTTTGACGGTTCCACTTGTTGAAAACTGCAGGGTCAAGTTGCCGTTGGTAATTGTCCCGGCATTTGGATTATCAGTTTTAAAGAACTGATTGGTGTATGCCATGGCTGTTTGGGTCGCTGAGTCACTGCCATCCCACCATACAGTGAAATCTGTAACTGCGCTGTTTAATAGGAACACAATCATCTGTCGGTTGCTAAACACTGTTGTGTTGCTGGTTAATCCGAGCGGAATCTGGTAGTTGGATGCCCAGTCCTCAATTTGGAAGGGCACCTCCTGGTTTACGCCGTTTATGGTTTCGTTTACATGGATCGCCTTGACGGGTATGGGCGGAACAGCTATGGTTTGGGTGGTTACCTGCATGTTCTGTCCAAGCCAAAGCATAGTGCCATTCTGCAGTAGCTCAATTGTGAAGGTGGATTGTTGGCGGTGAACGAGGTAGTTGATGTCTGGTTCGTCTTTGAGGTAGACGCAGTCGATGTTCCAACTGGTCGGAGTGGGGTCGGTTAGATCGTTACCGCCAACAAAGCGTATAGTCATCATTGAGGAATCTGTGTAGGGAGTTACCGAGATGTTGTTGAAGAAATTGGGTTTCAGCGTCATCAAGTTTATCCATGAACCTCCATGCAAAACCTGAACATTAAGCGGTTCAGCACCAAAAGCGCCTGTTTTTATGCACAGATCCTGACGTGCGATGGAGGTGTTAACAGTTAACCATTGCTCCTCCAGGTCTAAGGCGTAGTTGTTTTCGTTAACCGTGTAACTGATTAAATCAAGTTTAAGATCAAACTGGGGCGCTGCCGTTTGGTTAGCGGTTACTAGAAGCTTCCAGTTTCCAGAGGCATCCCTGAAATCGGTTAAGTTGCTGGTGATGGTTTGGCTTTTTGTTGAGTCAACGGCGCCTAATGTGTCATTTAAGTAGCCGTTTCCGACAGTAACGTATTGGGCGGTTCTATAATTATACAATTGATAAGTTGCATTTACTCCTGAAGTCGTAGCGGCGGCGTTTATGGTCCAGGTGAGGCTGTTCCAGTTATCAGTGTTCGAGGTGCCTCTGTATTCTGCGCTGCAGTTGTAAGCGGTACCCATCTGGGTTGGTTGCAGAAGCGCGCATATAGCAACCCAGCTTACAGTGGCACTGGTAGTCCACGAGGTAGATACGGTGCCGTTGGTTACCATTTTCTCGCTTCCAAAACCCTTGTACAGTTGGCTCGTTTGGTTCCACCTGTTTGTTTGGCTATCAGTGATGGTGTAGCCGCTGCCTGTCTTGTAGGTTCCAACATGCCCAAACAGTACCTTGGAGTTGGCGCCCGATGCAGCGAGGCTGACAGATGGGTTTTGGCTTGACCCCGTTGCTGTAGCGCTTGTTATGGTGGACGCCGTCTGATTTACGTTCGCGTATGTCACTGAACCGCCCACGGCAGAGGTGGACACTCCTCCAAAGCTTACGACGATAGTTTTTGTTCCAACTGATGGATTCAATAAATAGAAAAGGTAACTGCGAACCCGTGGGTTGTTGTAGGTGTCGGTTGCAAGTTGGGTTAAAGGGGTCCCGTCATAAGTAACACCTCCTGAGGGAATTGTGGTAGAACTAGGAATGTCGACAGAGACAAGCAGTATCCTATCTGAGCCTAATCCAGTTGTATGTGTCCAAGACATCGAAGTGCCCGATGTAGAAGTTACGCTGTTTTGGCTGTCAAAAGTTATCGAATTATAGGAGGAGTTGTAGGCTATGGGGTAACTGCGCAGCTGCATACATGATCCATCGTCAGCCTGCAGATTTGCTAAAGACCCCGTGAGCAGAGTAGTTGAGCCAAGTGGACTCCAATCGTTGGGGTAATTCACCACGTTAAATGTGCCAGAAAGCCCTTCTGTCAAGGTGTCGTTTATGTTGTCTGGGCCACTCTGCTGTGCCGTAAAGTTGCCATGTGTACCCACAACGTCGTGGTTTGTTTTCACGTAATGCGGTTCCATCCTAAAAACCGTGGAGTTCCATGTTACCGCCGACGTGAACTGAGTAAACGATGAAGCCAGCACCATCAAGCCGCGGGTGTCGCTGACTTCCACCACGTAGGCGTTGCTCTGTACGCCCGCTGGCAGGTCAAGTATGTAGGTGCCGTTGGCGTATGAAGCTATGTTTATGGGTTCAGCTTGGTTCCAAGTGGAGGATTGATAATCGTACTGGTAGAACTTGAGGTTGCTTTTTCCTAGATTAATGAGTGGTTCATTTTCATCCCGAAGGATAACTAGCTGCGTCTGATTTGCAGAGACAGCGCCCAGTATCTGCACGTCCAAGCGGGTGGTGGTGCTGTAGCTTAAGCCGTAAATGCCCAGTCCAGCTAGGTCATAGCTTACGTTCATGCTGCCTGCGCTGTAGCTTTGGTTTGAAAACCAGCTGGCTTTTAAAGTTAAACTAGTCAGGTTAAAATTGGCGTTCCATTCAGGGTGAACGTCACCCATATTCTGTAAGCCGCTGTTGAGATAGTTAGTGGCTAACTGCTGAGCGTAGGTGTTGTTGCCCGTGACTTTGAGGACAGAGCCATAGTAGCCGACGGTGAAGCCTAAGATTTCTTTTAAACCCAAGTTGGTTTCATCGATTGCGCTCAGTATTTGGGGCTGATCTTCTGTTGTGCCAAACTGCATTGTTGAATAGGTTGCCGCAACAGCAGCCACCAACACAACCGCGACTAGCAGCGCAGCGATTATCGAGAACTGTCCTTTATTATTCAGCTTAGTTGCCTCCTGCTAAACCAAGCTGCAAAACAACCAGCCGCGAAGTCCCCGTTGCAGTGTACTCAGAAGCGTAAACTCTGGGCTGATAATAAGAAAGCAAGCTCAAGGCGGTCACTCGAACATCAGGGGTTCGAGTTAACCCTATGGACAATAAAGAGCCAGTAATGTCTAGTGAACCGGTCGCGTAGTGGTTGAACACTGCGCCGGCTAAGTAGTCGCCTACTGGGTTGAAGACGTTTAAGCCAACTTTGAGGTTATAGCTGGCCAGTGTTGAATTTGATAGGGCACGTGTGGAAGTCTGGGAGCTTGATGGATAAATCCCATAATAGTTGCACTTGTCCAAAATGTTGGGGGTAAAAGTAACCTGCCCGGGGCTGCTTGTAATTGAGGCGGTGTTGGAGACGTATCCTTGGTTGTTTAAGCCTTCAAGGAAAGCCCTCGCTCCACCCTGACCGGTCAGTTGCATACCGTAGATGCCCCAGGTGTTCTGTCCACCGGCAAAATTCACGGTGTTGCTTACATAATAGAAGGGGTAGCCAACTATGCTTGCCCAGGTCCAATTGTACATGTTGACTCTTTGCCCCAGATAGTAACTGTAGTATGCATACGAGTCTTGGGAATAGGGTGCTTGGCAGTACGCGCTGGGTATGGGGACTGCTTCTCCACAGGTGTTAATGATGACGGCGTTGCGGAGTGTTTCCCCCTGCAACGCTGAACCGCCTAGAATTTGGGCGAGCTGCGACGTGTTCTGCACCATGACAGTGTTGACAAAATAAGGCGACAGCAAGGTATAGAGGTCCTGCGCTAGATACTGCGCTGTGTAACCGGTGATCCACCAGCCGTTTGAGTCGCTGCAGTTGAGGATGTAGAGTGTTCCGCCGCCGCTGTACTGCCCAATCTTGTCTGGGGTAACGTTGAAGGTAACGTTTGAAGAAGCCACAGTGTAGGTGGAAACGTCGCTGGTGTCAATTAAGCCTTGGGCATTTGAGAACGAAGCCACAGGCGTGTAGAGGTGACCGCCGGTTTCGTTAACATCATAAACCGTCAGATTGTAAACAACGTTTGCCGGCAAAGCCGACGAAAGCGCAACCTGAAGCCTGCCCCATGTGAAGCTGTCGTCGGTTTCGAAGGTTGCCTTGCTCAAATCGTAGTCGTAGTCAAGCATCTGCAGGGTTGTGAATGAGAGGCGTCTTAGGTTTACTGGGGAGACCTCTCTGGGCGACGGCAAAACAGACAGGTAAGAGGCAGCTATGAAGGCGCCTGATAAAATAATGATGACGAATAAAATTTCTATTGTTCGAATCATTTAGCTGCCTCCCTGTAGACTCCAAAGTGAAAGCTTGGCTTGGTATGCTATTCCGTCTATGGTGACTTGGCGGATGTCGGTTGTAACCCAGTCGTAGCCATTGGCGTTGCCGCCGAAGGTAACTGGAAAAGCCAGAGAGCCCAAACCCCAAGGCATCAGAACTATGCCGCATTGCCCAGAAGCCGTGTTTTTGTAGGCGACTATGAGTATGCCTGAGTTGTCAGGCACCTGCACTGAGCTATATGAGGGTTCACTGCCTCCGACTATTCCCGTCGGTTGGTCAAGTATTACTTGGCGCAGAGAATACTCTTCGGTGACTATCGCAAATGATGCGTTATAGCTTAATTGTGAGGCGGGCGAAGAGGCCTGTGCACCTACGGTGTCGCTGTGCGCTAAAGTTATGTTTCTGTTCTGAAAGCTATCGACGAGCGGCATCACGGCTGGAGATGAGGCGGGCACGTGTACATAGTAGCCTGCGCCTTTGAGACCATAGAGGTAAGTGTAAACTATAAGTGCGTAAGAGCGGCTTTCCCCGTCAATTCCAGTAAAGGGTGGAATCACCAATGTTCCTGCGGCGTCAGTTGAGTTTTCTCCGCTAATGATCGTGTATGACGGGTAAATATTGGAGTCTTGATTTACCACTATCAGACTGTAAGTTACATTTGCGTTGGCAAATACAAACCCCGTTCCTGACGCAGCAACCGAAAACTGCAGCGGTGCCCCCGTGGAGATTTTCTGGATTGTAACTGTTATGGTCGGGGTTAAAGTGAGTTGGAAGCCATAGGTGCCGTTGATTCCAAGCTGCTGTGAAGCTGTCAAGTAATCGACGGTCTTATCGGTCGGCGTTAACAAGTAGCCGCCGTAGCCAGCGGATAAGTTGTTGAAGTATCCGCCTGTTCTAGGGTAAGAGACCAGCGGCCCCCCACATGTTAAGCGCATCGCTGAGAGAGAACAAAGCTTGTACTGGCTGAGATTGGCGTCCTGCAGCCCAAACCCTACTGGGGCGGCATCAGTCTGCCCCCAATTCGGGGGTAATCCCGGATTCAACAGTATAGTATCTAAGAGGTCGCTGGTTTTTGTGGACATAGCTGTGTGTTGCTGGTAGGCGACGCCGTTTTGGATTGTGTTACTGAACATTCCGATGAATATGAAAAGGGCGGCGATGAATATGATGAGTGATAACATGTGGTCTATGCTTGCACTTGCCATTGTCTAGGCGCCTCCCACTGTTAAGGTGATGGAGCCGCCGGTTTGGTTTGCGGCAAGGCACAGGTTGTGTGTGATGCTGCTAAATGAGAGGTTGTCTTGCCAGTTTACGTTGTTGCCTAAAGTTACAAGTGTGGAGCTGTACAGGTTACTGCTTGATAAGCATAGGGTGACATTCATGACTTTATAGGAGGCGCCTGTATTGGGCACCTTACCAAGCGTAACTGTATACATGTACCCGTCAATTAACGCTGGAATGTCAAGGTTACTTTTCAAGTTGCCACCGACACTGTTTACGGTGTAGTAAACCTGCTGAATGGTGCTTCCCAATTGCCCCGCTACCTCCTGCAGCTCTATGGAGCGCCTTGAATCCGCCCAGTGATCCATCATGACCGTAGCAGCTATGGGAAAAAGAAAGATCTGCAGAATCAAAAGAGGAATCATAATCATGTATTCGACAGTTACCTGCGTCATCTTAAGCAGCTCCTATCGAAACCTGCACTGACCCCACATAGAAATCTACCACAGAACCCGATGGCAAAGGCGGAGTTGAAGTGCTGTTTAGGGAAATGGTTGTACTGGAAAAATTAAAAAATGAAGCGTCGAAGCCAGATGCCGCTTGGGGAAAAGAAGCCGTGATAACTACTTGGTCAACGCCGCTTCGGGTGATTTTAGAAATTCCTTCGCCAGTCAATGTTAGGGATTGGGTTCTGTATGGACTATCGCCGCTCTGCAGGGTGGGCAAGTAAACTTTGAAGTAGTTTTGAGTACCAACGGCGGACGTGAGCACCCGCATGGTTGGCACAAGCGCTATTTGCAGATAGGAGCCATAGCTCATGCCTGCTTTTTGCTCGCAGAATACTTGGCTTATCGGCGCTGAAGAATCAGCGAGCAGAAATGAACCGTTTGCGGTGGAGGGGAGCCGCATGAAGTAGCCGTCAACCATTTTGTAAGCGTTAAGAGGCATGTTGAAGAGTATGATGCCTGTTTGGGCGGAAACCGTCTGGCTGTCCCAGCCCATGCTTGTGTGGACGCTTATGTTGTAGCAGAGGGCCAAGTCTTCGAATTTGAGAGATCCAAACCTGCTGGTGTAAGTCACTGTTTGTGTACGTCCAATCGTCCAGGCTATGTCGTCTAGCTGCTGCCCTGTTGTCTGCATACATTGCTGGTTACTGCTGAACTCGTTATCCGCCAATTTTTGATTTAAGATGTTGCTGGCATAGGTCATAGCCACCAAAATCATAACGATGACTGCTGCGGTTAGGATTATTGTGGAGAACGCTGGGCTGATGGCTCTTCGGTTCCTGCGCAGGTTTTTAGGGTTGATTTTCGTGGTTTTTTGCCTCCTATACGAGTTTGATGAATTGTGGAATCACTTTTGCGGCGATAACAGCGATTATGACTAGGATGGCTGCGTGTTTGAGGCCTGACGCGATGGAGTCGTCGCTTATTTTTCCTGCAACTATGCCGATTAGGAAGCTGTGGAAAATCACTGACGTTATGAATATGGTCTGCATTAATGTGTTGGGTTCTGGTGCTGGTTGCCCGGGCGCGGCGATACCGGTGGTTAAGCCCATCATCATAACAGTTGTCGCGACCAGCAATATCGAAGCCAAATAGGGCATCATGACGTATGGGCGGACACTCATCTTCTTCTCTTTCTCCACTTCCTGCGTCATGTTATTGAAGCGGGCAAGAGAGTCGATCATGGCTATGGTGCCGCCGCCCACATCGATGGTTTCCACCAATAGGAACATGACGAGTTGAACCATCCAGCTGCGGGTGCGATGCAGAAAATCAGTCATAACCTGCTTGATGGGTATGCCCCAGGAGATGTCTGAGCTGATTTTGCGAAGTTCCTTGCTGAAGGCGCCGTAGTCGCGTTTGGAGAGGCTTTCGATGCATTTTTCGGGTGATAAACCTGTCTTTCGGACTTCTGTTAGGTCGCGTAGGAAGCTTGCGACACCATTTTCCATGCTGCCCTTGACCTTGGATAATCGGATGTGGACGATTGCGGCTGGTGCAGCGCAGATAAACAGTGAGACCGCCAATGCAACAGGCAAATCCACGCCTATGGCTATAAGCTGCGTGAACAAGGGCAACTGGGCTGCACCCATAAAGTTGGTAAGCAACAGAAACATCACAATCGCTGCAAAGCTGGAAACAGCGAGGACCTTGTATGGACGCATCTCGGTCTTTGGGGTCTTCGACTGCATGCTATGCGCCAGATAAACAAACATCGCTGACAGCATTGGCGTGAAAATGAAGGTGTACAGGAGCATGCCTGAGTATGAGGATAAATCGTTCGTGGCGGTGGATGCGGCAGTGCCGGTGTTGAGGTTGTTAACGGCGAAGAGTATGTAGAAGCATAGTGACATCATGACTTCGACGATGATGAAAGTTTCCAGCAGCATGCCGAGGCGGTCAGCAGCGGCTTTGACGCGGAGCGCTCGGGCTTTGAAGATGTCTTCGGCTTTGCGTTCCAAGAAGTGCCCAATGTCTCCGCCGATAACCACGGTAGATGCGTATCCCCCAAGGAAGTCCTTGAAGAGGTCCAGCGGCGTCTTTTTCGCAGCAACCTCAAGCGCCGTAAGCGGGTCAACACCGAAGATTTCCACATCCTTAACAATGTCGCGGGCTTCTTTGCTCATCGCAGGCATCAAGTTGACTTCGGTTAAGCGTTTGAAGCTGCTATATGGTGCTATGCCGCCGCTGGACATGACGCTGATGTAGGCTGCGGCAAAAGGCATCTCCCGCTCCAGGCTTATCGAGCGGTCACTGGCGTTATTCATTGGCACAACCAAAAAGCCAGCTATGACAAAGACGGGTAGGAGAACCAGAATAAGAAGCGGCAGAAAACTAAGGTAAATAGCTAATACTGCACCTATAACAGCGACTGGAATAGTGAGCACTATACAGAAAAACATCATTGAAATGTAGGTTTCAGGATAGATCTTTACGCGACCCCTCTCCAAGTGCCCCTTTAGTGAAGGGAAAACTTTGTTGAGGAAGTACGGCGACATCCGCCCAAACAGGCGGAACGAGAGCGCCTCAAGCTTTTCTAGAAGCGGCAAGCTCTGTAACCTCCGCGCCACTCATAATTTTATCGAAGAATTCTTTGGGTCTCGCATAGTATTCTGCGATTATAGTTGCGACGTCTTTGTAGCTGCGTATGTTTTTTTGGCGCATCCACCGCAGGACTTCGCTGCGTCGCCCCATCTCATTTAGGAGTTGCTCACGTGTTAAGCCGAGGCGCTCTGAAATGTTCGTGAGTAGGAAGCTGGAATCTAAATCCTGCTCCTGTACATCTTTAACTGGATCCCACTTGAACGGGTTCACATATTTCTCGTACTCCACAATTTCGTTCACTGAAACCACTCGGCGGAAAGCGCGTTTCTCGCCGTTCTTCACCAAGTGCACTCGCTGCACAGACATGACGATATTCATCAGGGGGATATACGCTGGCGAAATATCCATCGGTTTCTGTGTGAGACGCTTCACTGCGGACTCTACGTTTTCAGCGTGCATAGTGCACATGCCACCGTGGCCAGTCGCCAAAGCTTGGAATAGGACATACGCTTCTTGACCACGCACTTCACCAACAATCATCAAGTCAGGGCGGTGACGCATACAAGTTTTAACTAAATCGAAAAGCGCAACTTCACCGACACTGCTACCGCCCAACCCGTAGCTCTGACGCGCAATCAGTGAAACCCAGTTCTCATGCGACAAGTTAAGCTCAGCAGTTTCTTCGATAGTCATAATTTTGCTGCCCGGTTTAATCAAGCAAGCCAACGCGTTGAGCGCGGTGGTTTTTCCTGCGGCTGTTCCACCCAGCACCATCACCGAGGCGCGGTTTTCTAGACAAACCCAAAGATAAGCCGCCATGTCCTCGGTGAAGGTGCCAATGTTTATGAGGTCAATTATCGAGTAGGGGTCGTCGCGGAATTTTCTGATTGTGAAAGCTGTTCCGAACGGAGTGATCTCGCGTCTGTATGCGACGGCGAGTCTGTGTTTTCCAGGCAGCGATGCGTCGACGATTGGGAAGGCGCTGCTTACGTGTTTGCCCGCCATGTGCACGAGTTTAACGACTAAGTTGTCTAAGTCCTCGTCGGACTCAAACTGCAAATTAGTCTCTATGCTCTCAAAGGTTCGGTGCCAAATGTAAACTGGTTTGTTCACACCGTCGCAGGAAATATCTTCTATGTTTGGGTCCCGCATCAGAGGATCGATTTTCCCGAAACCCACTAAGTCCCGCTCTGCGTGGTAGAGAATTTTGTACCACGACACATCAGGTAGCCAGCCTAAGCTGATGCGGTATTTGTTCACAATTTTTCTTGCTTCTTCAGCGAAGAATTTTCTTGGGTCAGAGATTTCTTCTTTTGGCGAAACAATTTCTGATAGGAGAATGTTTAGGATGCGGTTGTAGATTCCGCGTTCCATCGGGTCCAGTTGGAGTTCGTCGAGAATATATTTGTGCTCGCCTGTTTTTGGATCTTGAACAATAACTACTTGGCTGAAGGGTTCGTAGACTGGGTAGCGGTCTATAACTTTGACGCCTTTGGGCAAGTTTTTTGGGTTAACGGGGAATTGTGGTTCAGAGGTTTCTTTTTTGCTGCCTAAGTTGATTGTTGGCAGTTTGATGCTTTTTAGTTTGGCTGAGAAACCAGCGATTGACTGTGCTGTGCGCAGTTTTATGTTTGTCAGTTGCTGTTTTGTGGCTGAGAAGCGTTGCTTTATTTTTTCGCTGGTTTGGTGTAGGTTAGCTCTTATTTTGGCTAGTGAATTGGTGAGTTTTTCTTTTAGATTAAGTGTTGACATGTAATAGTGATTTGGGACATGAATTATTATTAAGTATTATGTCTCACTACATTATACTGTTAATGTGTTCAACACAGCAACACAGCACCAAAACAGCAACCAGCAACCAAACGATTTTTAAAACCCTCCCGCATCCACTACCACTTAGCACATTAACCGTGGAATAAAATATGAACCAGACAAGCAAAATAATCAACCAAGCCAAAAAAGAAAACAGAAAGGCACTTCTGGAACCCGAAGCCAAAACCATCTGCGCCGAATACGGTATAGCAGTGAACAAATTCAGCTTAGCGAAAAGCGAGGAGGAAGCGGCAGCACAAGCTGAAAAAATCGGCTACCCCATCGTACTAAAAATTGTGTCCCCAGACATCATCCACAAATCCGACGCAGGCGGCGTACTAGTCAACTTGAAAACCGCCGCCGAGGTTTCTGCTGGCTTCAAAAAAATAATCCAAAACGCTGCCAAGTACAAGCCCGACGCGAAGTTCGTCGGCGTCTTGGTACAAGAGATGGCGCCTCAGGGAACCGAGGTAATTGTGGGCGCAATCAAAGACCCCCAATTTGGGCAGACAGTTATGTTTGGGCTCGGCGGCATTTTCGTCGAATTACTAAAAGACGTTAACTTCCGCGTTGCACCTCTAACAGCGCAAGACGCAAAGGAAATGATAACACAACTCAAAGCTTACCCGCTGCTCAACGGTTACCGCGGCGCACAACCAGCAGACATAGAAGCGCTAACAGCAATCCTCTGCAACGTCTCACGCCTCATAATGGATAACCCAGAAATCAAAGAGTTAGACCTCAACCCCGTGATGGCTTATCCGAAGGGCGCAAAAACAGTCGACGCAAGAATAATACTAGAATAAGCAGTCTAAGTAGTCTAAGTCTAAGAAAAGCCTCTCTTTTTCTTTTTTGTTTTAGCGTTTTGTTCACAGAAAATATTTGGGTGGTATTGAAAACTCATCGCGGCCAAAGAGCGATTCTTTGTTTTTTGAATTTTGATCTAACAAAAAAATTCGGTATCCAAAAAAAGTAAGCGTTAGACCCAAGCGTTATTCAGCAACGCTCCAAAAAATAAAGAAAAATTATTTTTTGTTAAGTTCATCGAGAATTTCTTTTGCACGGTCAACACGGATTTTGCGTTCCTTAACCATCCGCTCTGCAACTGCTTCGATCTGCTCGCCTTTTGCGCCTGCATTGACTGCGATGTTTCTTGCGTGCAGCGACATGTGGCCGCGTTGGATGCCTTCGCTTGATAGTGCGCGGAGTGCTGCGAGGTTCTGTGCTAAACCGACCGCCGCCAAAACTTCTGCGAATTCGTTTGCAGATTTTACTCCTAGGATTTTCGTTGCGATGCGTGCGATCGGGTGAGTTTTGACTGCGCCGCCGATTAAGCCCACAGCCATCGGCAACTCAATTTCTCCCTCTAAGTCGCCGCTAGAATTTTTTGTCCACTTCGACAGTGAAGTGTATTTGCCGTTTATTGCTGCGTATGCGTGTGCGCCTGCTTCGATTGCGCGGTGGTCGTTGCCTGTGGCGAGAATTACTGCGATGATTCCGTTGAGTGCGCCTTTGTTGTGTGTGGCTCCGCGGAACGGGTCAGCCGCGGCAAAAGCGGAGGCGTATGCGATTGCGTCAACGACTGCTTCTCCGCCAAGTGCTTCTTTGGGTACAGTACACCAGGCTTTCGCCAAACGCTTCGTCGCCAAATTGGAAATTATCCGGAGAATTACTTGTCCGCCTGTGAGTTGCTCAATCAGCGGCGCCACAGCTTCAGCCATCGTGTTCACTGCGTTGGCACCCATCGCGTCTCGGCAGTCCACATATAACTCGACGATAAGCATTTTCCCCATTGAGGTGTCGATTACTTTTGCTGCTAAATCTTTGGCGCCTCCTCCGAAAGAATTCAAGACGGGGTCTTGGTCGTTTGCTTTCTTTAGAATTTCGTTTCTCGCTGTCAGCACCTGCATCTGGGCGAGGTCGGCATCTTTGAGTTTTACAACTTGGATTTGCCCAATCATAACTGGCGCTGTGCTGCTGGTTTTGAAGCCTCCGCCGTCGCGAACCATTTTTGCTGCGTAGCTTGCGGCTGCGATAACGCTGGGTTCTTCAGTCGCCATCGGGATAATGTAGTCTTTGCCGTTAATTTGAAAATTAACTGCGACACCCATTGGCTCTGGGAAAATGCCGATTAAGTTTTCAACCATGTGGTCGGCGACGTCGAGTGGCAGCGAGCAGGATTGCTGGAGAAGCCCCTTTTCTTCTTCTGTTAAATCTGCGAATTCTGCGATAAGTGAGAGCCGCTCTTTGGGCGGTAGCTTATAGAAACCTGAAATGACTGATGACTTAGACATAGCAGTTCACTTTGCAGAAGTGTTCGGTTGTTGGCTTTTAAACTTTAACTAAAAGCATGGCTGAATTGTTTGAGCTTAGAAGGTTGTTTGGGGTGAGCTTCTGGGCATTGCTACAGCTGAAACCCCGAGGCGCTTGCAGATTTCCTTTGCCAGCGCGTCGCCGTTGCTGCGGAAGTTATCAGTGATAACTTGTTTGGCTTTGGTACGTTTTACGTATTCGATTAAGCCGTCAAAATCACTGTGGTCGCTTAGAGCGATAAGGTGTTCGCGGTCGCCGATTTGCCTGCACGGCTTCTGGAATTCCCAGCCGCTCACACAGATCCGTGCGTTGTGCAAGCCTACATGTTGGCGCTGGTTCATGTGGTAAAACGCGACGCAGGGCAAATTGCCATCCAATAATTGGTGTCCTTCTTTGTCGGTTGAGAGCGAGATGGGGCCGAGTTGCATGCCGTGTTTTTCGCACACTTTAGTGACTTCGTAAACGCGGTCAGGCATAACAAAGGGCACCTGCACGTCTGCGTCTCGAAGGATCTGCATGACTTCCTGCAGTTTGCCGTGGTAACCGAACAGGTAAACTGCGCCGCCGCGGAGCCGCTTCTCAACCATCTCCACCAGCAGTTCCCGTACGTCCACGTTGAAGTTGCGTCTGCAAGACGGCGTGCCATAGGTAGCTTCAACCACTAAGACATCGCAGTCCACCGCTTCTGTGCCTTCAACGCGGAAGTCGCCTGACCAAGCGATGCGAATGCCGCCTGCGTCTTCAACGAGCACTTGGCATGCACCCAAAATGTGGTCAGCTTTCAGCAACGTTATTTTTTCGTCGCCGTATTTTAGGGGTTTACCGTACTCTAAAGTACGAACCGACTTCTGATGCAGATTCAAGTCGCTGTCAAGTGTTTCAGCTAGGTCTCGGGTGGCTTTTGTCATCAAAACTTTTTCGCAGCACTTCACGCTTTTGCGTAAGCCATAGAGGTGGTCAGCGTGGGCATGCGTCACAACGCGGAGCGGCCTTTTGTCAAAGGCGTCACAGGCGACGCTGTCACCTAGCAAGACTGCGCCGTTTTTTGTTACCTGTGCCCGCTCCGCCAAGCCGCATCCTTCAGTTAGGTTTTTTCTGCTAGCCAATCAACCAGCTGCTGCGGATTATCAGTTTCTATTGTGAACCGTATTGGCCCCAGTGGTGATTCTGCAGTTTCTTCGGAGAAGGAGACGTGGCCTGCATAGGCGACTTGTTTGTTTAAGTAGAAGTTGATTGTGTTGCCGCGGATCGATTTGAAAAGTAGTCTGCGTGCAGCGTCGCGTATGCGGTCGTTGCGCAAAAGGTTACGTAGTTTAGTGAGTGAGTCTTGCCCTTTGGCTTGCGCGTTTAGGATGCTGCCTCTCGCCGCTGGCTTCACGGTGACTGCCGCGTTGCCCAGCACGTTGTTGATTGCCGCGCGGACTTTTTCTTCATCTTCGGTGGGGTTAACTTCTGCTTCCACAAAAACCGTTACTTCAACCATTTCAACTCAATCCTGCCAAAATTTTCCCTCACTTGGGCTTTGAAGCCCTCGATGCTGTTATCGTTAACTAGTATCTTCTCAGCCATCGCTATAACATTTCCCAAACCCACGCCGAGTTCGCGCATATCGCGTTCACGGAAGACTTCGTAGTTTGGGGGATCGTCACTTCTGCCGCGTGCTCTTAGACGCTCAAAGCGGATTTTGGGTGGCGCGTGCACGGCGACGAGCGTAAAATTTTTGAAGTGCTCTCTAAAGATGTCGGCTTCGTGGAGGCTGCGTAAGCCGTCGACTAGGACACGGCTGTTTTTTTGTTCCAAAATTTTTGGGATGCATTTCTGGGCAATGACGTAGTTGCCGCTTTCCGCCCGCAGCGCAAGCATTACAGTGCCGATGTTCTGTGGCGTCGGCTCTAAACCGCGCAGGCGAGTTTGTTCACGCACCACGTCGCCCATCGCCACGATGTCGTAGCCTAACTCCTTTGCGGTTTCTACAACCAGTGATTTGCCTGCGCCTGGCATGCCGCCTAAGCCCACGACCAGTTTGCTAGCGTCCACTCTCTCTTACCCTTTTTTGGTTGTATAGCTGACGCCTTCATTAAAAAGCATTTATGTTTATGCAGAGCAAGAAACTTGGCGGTAGAGATACCCTTTTTTTTTTACCACTTGTCTCTTTTAGCGTTTAATTCCCTTTGTTTGCCTCTTTCAAGTTCGCGGTAGAGTTCTTTTTCCTCTGGCAACACAATCCTGAATGCGCCATCAATTTTTCGTACAATAGGCACCTTAACGTATCGGTCTTCTCTCCGCACTGGTGTATACTGCACAACCACGTATTTTGAGGCGTGGGCAAGAATTTCGCCTGTCTCCCACTTCTCTGAAAACTCTGCTTTTATCACGTGGTCGCCTGAGCATATCCCCGCCATATCTAACGTTATTGGGAACTCTAATTCGTCACTTAACAGCCGACTCGGAGGCACAGCAATCAGGTAGGAGTTCACTTTGTTGCTGTCAAAATAGAGGTCTAGCTGCAGGTTGGAAAAGTGCATTCTAGACGGAAGCAGGCGGAAACCTATCGATAAGTCTAACTCGTCTTCTTTCACCTTGTGGCTAAGCTGGATTATTATTGACTTATTCGGTTTAGGCTCCTTGGCGGCATCTACGTTTTTGGGGAGGCGATCAAAGGTGGCTTGTTTGGCTTTGTTGATGTCGACAAGTGTTTTTTCCCTAATCCGCTCCCTCTTCATTGCCCTGCACCCTTGAGTATTTACTCGATAGGTTGTTAGTTAATTTAACCGTTCTTAATTTTAAACCACTTAGGTAAGCCATAAACAGTTATTTGTGCTTCTAAAAGCATTTATGTATGGTGATATTTTTTTAGTTACTGAAGATAGAGTATGAGCGAGCAAATTAGAAGCTTCGTAGCTTTCGACATGGAAAACGACAGCGTCCTGAACAGAATAGCCTCTGTGCAGAAATCGCTGATTCAAACAAACGCCGACCTGAAACTTGTAGAACCAAAAAACATCCACATAACCGTACGATTCTTAGGACCAATTAGCCCCGAGATGGTTGACAAGGTTTACGCAGCGATGAAAAACGTAAAGTTCACCCCGTTCAACATTCAGTTAACCGGTTTAGGTGTTTTCCCAACCGTTAATTATCCACGGGTGGTTTGGGCAGGCATAACCGACGGTGCAAGCCAACTCAAAAGCATCTTTGAACAGTTGGAGCCTCAAATCCATGACTTAGGCTTCGCGCCTGACCCCAACGGATTTAGCCCACACCTAACCATCGCGCGAGTCCGAAGCGGCGCCAACAAGCAGCGGCTGGTGGATTTTGTGCAGCGTCAAGAATTCTACGATTTCGGCAACATCCGCGCCAACTGCCTGCGGCTGAAGCGGAGCCAGTTGTCGCCTAAAGGTCCAACTTACTCTACACTTAAAGAGTACTGCCCCTAAGGCGGCTGATAAATGAGTTTAGATGCGTTAACCAAGCGTGTTCTGCAGCGAATCACGCCCAAAGAAGAGGAACAGGCAAGAGTTGGCGCATTAAGCCGCAAGCTCGAACACCAAATCGCAGACGCCTGCAGAAGCGAAGGCGTAGCGGCGAAGGTGCGGGTTGAAGGCTCGGTCGCAAAAGACACATGGCTCAGCGAGAACCCAGACATCGACGTTTTCATTCGCCTCCCCGCATCTATCCCCCGTAAAAGCCTAGGCGAAGTAGGCTTGAGAATAGCCAAAAAAGCCGCAGGAGACGCTGAGACGCTGGAACGTTTCGCGGAGCATCCTTACCTCGAAGTTTTTGTTGACGGTTTCCGTGTGGACATCGTGCCATGCTATGACGCTAAACCCGGCGAGTGGCAGAGCGCAACCGACCGCACCCCATACCACACCGACTACATCAAAACGCATTTGCGTAAAGACTTGCATGGCCAGGTGCGCTTGCTTAAGCGGTTTATGCAGGGCATCGGCGTTTATGGCGCGGAAATCAAAGTCGGCGGCTTTAGCGGCTACCTCTGCGAACTTCTGGTTCTCAACTATGGCTCGTTCGCTAAAACCATCGAGGCTTTTGCAGCTTACAACCAGCGCATCATAATTGACCCAGAAAGCTTCTATGCTGACCGCGCAAGAGAGCTCGGACTGCTATTCCCTGAGCCACTTGTCATCGTTGACCCGGTGGATAAGGGCAGAAACGTCGCGTCCGCAGTACAGCACCAGAAACTCTACCAGCTCATCGCCGCCTCAAGAGCATTCCTAAAAACGCCAAGCGAAGAATTCTTCTATCCGCCGCCAAAGCATGCCGTGCCGCCGAACCTGCTAGGGAAGCGCCTTGCGGATTGCTGCGCCTCCTTCCTCTTTGTGGTTACAGGCGAATTGACTGCTGTCTCAGACATCCTGTGGGGGCAACTGTACCGTTCTATGCGTTCATTGCGTCGGCTGCTGGAGACAGACGACTTCGTGGTGCTTAAAGACGCGGTTTGGAGCGATGAAAAAGGCTTCAGCGTCTTTGTCTTCGAGTTAGAGCAGCATATCCTGCCAAACGTCAAGAAACACCTTGGTCCCCAGCTTGAACGCGTCGCAGAATGCGAGAAATTCCTCTCCAAATACGCCGACGACAAAACTGTGCTCTCTGGGCCCTACGTTGAAGGCGGCCGCTGGGTTGTCGAAGTGCCCCGCAAAAGTGCGTCTGCAGTTGCGCTTTTGGGGGAGAAGCTGGCGGATGGCGGCAGAAACGCTGGAGTCGCTGAATTAGTCGCAAAAGCCATCCAAAGCGAACTTGAGGTTTTGGTCAACAGTGAAATACTAAAGGTTTACACAGAGAACTCTGACTTCGCCGTATTCCTAACCGAGTTTGTCATAGGCAAGCCGTTTTGGCTCCACTGAGAACTGCCTCGTCTACTGGGTTACGCTATGGTACCAGCTGATGATGTATTCCGGCAGGTTTAAGCCGCGTTCTCCTAGGCGCTCAGCCAGCTTCACCGGCAGCGGACTAAGCACATACGCCGCCCGCGTGTAGAATCGGCGTGGAAAGCTAGGTTTTGCTTCTTCGGGCAAGATGATTTTTAGGTCTGCGTTTTTGGCAAGCGTAGAGTCTTTGTTGCTTGTGATTGCGAAGACTGTGCCCGCGAATTTTTTGAGCACGTCAGCCCAAAGAATCACTGGTCGGGTTTCCCCTGAGAACGAGAGCAAAATTTCCAAGTCGCCCGCGCGTGGGTGCGGAGTGTTGACGCCCCGTGTAATGTAGACGTTGTCGCCAAGGAAGCTTTTGATGTGGAACAACCTGATTGCGGTCATTTTGGCGATTTCGTTAGCTGTTCCTTTACCGCCCAAAAACAGGTTAGTGCGTTTCTCCAGTAAATCGACAAGTTGGGCGTAGGTTTCGCTGTTGACGTGATTGTCAATCATATCTCCCATCTTCTCGAATTCCTCATTGCACAATCGGAAGACTTCGTCAACATCTAGGTTGCGGTAGATCGCTTCAATCATGCTATTGAGGAGTTCGAGTGTGCCTAACTCGAAAATGTCGCCCATCATACCTGTCTCGGCATATTCAAAGCTGGGTTTAAGTTTTCCTCTGCCTTTGAGTTGGACGACTTGGCCATGTTTGGCGGTAACTTCCGCAAGCGGCGACTCTGGCGCAGACGTAAGTAGCCCCATTGAGAAGTGGGTGGATTTTTTCTCTTCAATATATTTGGAAAGATCCTGAGCCATGACAAGTGGGTCGTCGCTGTATCCGCTGCCGCTGTTCATGAGCAGCAGGGTTTTTTTGTATCGGCGCTCCAAATCTGGCGCGGCGTCATACATGCTTTTTCCTGGAAACCCTGGATCGTCAGGTGTCAATACAACTTTGTTGCGCCACCCCGCCGTCGCCAACGCAATCTGGCTCATCGCCGCGTTAAGCGAGTAAAGCGAGCGTCCACTGCCTCCGCAGATGACGCAGTCCGCAGCTTTGAGGTCTTCGTAGAGCGGCACGAGCTCCTTTTTCCTGATTGAGTTAATGTTTTCCTGTATCCTGTTAACGTATCCTAAGCTGCTGATTTGCCTCTTCACTTTGGGGCACGCTTCCAGTTTTAAGATGATTTAACTATTATCTATATTATCCTTGTGCTCACAAGACGCCTTTTGCATTCCGCAACCCAATAAAAGCTCGGCAATTGCGGTGGCATGCGTTGGGTTGTGACTGCACCAAGCCTACAACAAGACGCTTCTAAGAGAAACACAGGGGTACCTACATTGTTTCCTAAGGGAAGGTGGGTCTGGGTCTGTTTGTAGGGGTGGGTCTTGGCAAAGCAGCAGTCTCTGTGTGGCCGCTTTTTTTAGAGCCAAAACAAGTGACTGGAAAACTCAACCTTTACCCTGCAGGTGCCTGCTATTGCTGCTATTGTGCAATGGATATAGTGCCCGAGTCTCTGTGCTTACGCAATTGTTGAGCCTGTAAATAAGGGTGATAGAAAAAAAATTGCAGTTGATGTTTCCACGTATATATCTGCATGTTAGCAACAAATAAAAGCTCCATGCGCTGTATCGGCTATCAAGAGGATGTTTACATGTCTGAACGTTTCGCTAAAAAATGGGAAGCAAAAAGAGAAGAAGAATCTTTCGCATCATCGATTAAGAATACTATTACGCCGCCTCCGCCGCTAAAACCCGCCCTGGATGCTGCTGTACGCAAACTTGACCTGCAAATAAACAAGCTTGACCAAGCAAATGAGCGCTTCACACAAAAAGACAAAGCGCTCTTCGCTAAACTCGTCGACGCCTACACCAAGCATGACCAAGCCCACGCAAACATCTACGCTACCGAACTCGCAGAAGTCCGCAAAATGAGCAAACTCATCATGAACGCGCGCCTAGCACTTGACCAAGTATCCCTGAGAATCAAAACAGTTTCGGAACTCGGCGACGTCTGCGCTATGCTGGGTCCCTGCATCGGTGTCCTGCGTAGTGTCAGCGCAGGTTTAGGCGGAGTATTACCTGAAGCAGAAGGCGAACTCGGCGACATTGGCAACATGCTAAGCGGATTAATGTTTGAAGCAGGCACAACCAGCGGCATGTCACTAAACTTCGAAAACGTAAACGAAGATGCCTCAAAAATCCTATCCGAAGCAGCAACCGTTGCAGAGCAGAGAGTCAGCGCAAACTTCCCCGATCTCCCGCCGGGAATGAGCACAGGTCAGTCAGGCAACAAAACACAAACCTAAACCTTCTTCCTACCCTTTTCTTTTTCCTCTTTGTCCAGCAAAAGTTATATCCCACAGAAAAACCAACTCTGATTATGGATTCGCCTCATCTATGCCCCGAATGCTATATCGAAATGAAACCGGTATGCGACAGTAAAGGACGGCTGATTTATCATGAATGCCCCAAATGTGGCATGCGCATCCTATTTACCCACTCAGGACACTAAAGCCATCTTTCTTTAGTTGCTTGCGGAATAGAACAGTCTGTTCTAAAGCTTGGACTTATATGCTCCATGCATTGATATGTCTGCTTGGGCGTTAACTGGTTGAACGACAACGGCGAAACAGAGCTAGAATACGCATTACGAGGTAAAGCCTGGAAAGTCTACTGGTTCCTCCTCAAAAACGGCAACCCCGCAGGAGTCCGCGAGGTCCAGCGCGCCCTACATTTCAGCAGCCCCAGCATCGCCTTTCACCACCTTGAGCAACTTCGTGAGTTGGGTTTAGTTGAAAAGCAGGAAGTCGGCGGTCACTATGTGCTGGTTGGAGAAGTAAAAATCGGTGTACTGCGGCATTATGTCAAGCTTGGGAAGTTGCTGTTTCCACGTTTTTTCTTCTATGCCCTCTTTTCAACGGTTTTCTATAGTTTGTACCTGGGGCTTATGGTTCACAGTTTTAGCCGCGACAACCTATTCATAATCCTGTTCGGAGCCATCGCCTGCGGAGTTTTCTGGTATGAAGCTTACCGCGTATGGGGAATGAGGCCATTCTAACAATTGGAACAGCATGTTCGCATGCTTAGCATAAAATAAAAACGATGCATTAGATCAGTTAAAGAGGAAAAAGTGTAATGGTGCAGAAAGAGGTAAAGAGAAAAACCCGCGTTTACGCTTCAGCTGCAGTGCTATCAGCAGTGGTTTTAGTTTCAATGGTTTACGCGTTAGGCACTTACCCAACTCTTTCACCAGTTACCCAGGCGCCTAATGTTTCAGGCATGAAAACTTTCGCCTCTCTCGATGAATTGAGGAACTATCTTAATTCAACTGCAACCAACAATTTGCCATTCCCAACAGAGTACTGGCAGGGGAATCCCATGTTTGCTGTGCCCACCGCTGCGCCATCTGCCCTTGGCAGCTACGGCATAACTAATGATTACTCCACAACAAATATACAAGTGGCAGGCGTAGATGAAGCAGACACCGTAAAAACAGACGGCCAATACATCTACACAATATCCAGCACGCAGCCAACCGGATTGTATTATTACTATGGCTATTCTTCGCAATCCAGCAACAACGTTTACATAATAAGCGCTGACCCTCAAAACCCACATGTTGTGTCTAAGATAGTTCTCGATAACGAATCGACTCCACAGGGTCTATTCGTGAGTCCAGACAGTACAAAACTAGTTGTGTTGACAAGCAAGTACCAATACTACCCCGCTGTGAGCTCAAACGAGGTAACTATTTTGCCCTACTACAGTAGTGAATTCACCTCTATCTACGTCTATGACGTTTCAAACAAGGCTAACCCCGTTTTAGACCGCAACTTTACTGTGAGCGGTAATTACTTCAATTCAAGAATGATCGGCAACTATGTTTACGCTGTTACAAGCCAAAGTGCCTATGTTTACGGTGGTGTAGTGCCTCTTCCAATCGTCTACAACGATGGCACTGCTTACCCTGCTTCTCCATCCAGCATCTACTATGCTGACATGAATCAATCCAGCAGCTACTCCTTCACAAGTTTCTACGGTTTAGATGTAGCAGATAACCAAGGGCAACCTACCAATATGACGGTGCTTATGAGCGGCGCCAGCACAATGTATGTTTCCCCAAACAACATCTATGTAGCTTACCCGAACTGGGTTAACGGCACCGACGTAACAGCCATCTACAGAGTGAAAATCGATGGTTTACAGTTAAATCTTGAAGCGCAAGGCAGCGTTCCAGGCTACATCATAAACCAGTATGCAATGGATGAGTACGGCGGTAACCTGAGGGTAGCAACAAACCTCTGGCAGTACACCGCTAGAAGCGATGTTTTTGGTGGACAGCAGAGTGCACAAATCAACAATGTTTATGTCTTAAACCAGAACTTGGCTATTATAGGTAAACTTGAAGGTTTAGCGGTGGGTGAAAACCTTCATTCAGTCCGGTTTATGGGTGACCGCTGCTACCTTGTCACGTTTATGCGAACTGACCCCTTATTCGTCATTGACCTCAGCCAACCCAATAATCCACAGGTTCTGGGTGAACTGCAAATCCCTGGTTACTCAGACTACCTTCATCCCTATGACGAAACACATCTCATCGGCGTCGGCAAAGAAGCAACTGCATCTGACCAAGGCAACTTTGCCTGGTACCAAGGCGTGAAATTGGCGCTCTTCGACGTCAGCGATGTAAATCACCCTGTTCAAGTGGCTAACTATGTCATCGGCGACAGAGGCACTGACTCTGCGGTGTTAAGCGACCCCAAAGCTTTCCTCTTTGATAAAACCAAGGACCTGCTGGTATTGCCGATTAACTTAGCGTTGGTGAGTGAAGCAGATCGGCAACAGCAGGGAGATTCTGCTTATGGCAGTATGGTGTGGCAGGGTGTTTACGTTTTTAGTGTGGCGGCAAACGGCAACTTTACGTTAAGGGGTACAGTGACGCATCTGGATCCGGCGCTTTTGGACAGCCAGGGTCATCTGGTTGATAGTAACAGTTACTACAATACCCAGAACCAGTGGATAACACGGAGCCTCTACATAGGCAATGTACTCTACACGATCTCGAATGCAGAAGTAAAACTTAACAGCTTAACCGACCTATCCCCGATTGCAAGCGTCAACCTGAACTAGAATTTGAAGACGCAAAAATGTCTTTTTCTTTTTTTGGTTTTTCCTGACGTTTTTCTATAGGTGCTGTTGCAGGGAACCGCCTATACACAACTACAACCAGCGGGTTCGGCTTGGGCGTCTGTTTTGGCGTTTGCTGGTTGCTTGTGAGCTGAAATACAAGTGCACAGCTTCGTTTGACAGCGTTTTTCTATTTTAGTTGTTGCCGCCGACCCCTCTTATTTCAACTTCTTCCAGAGGAGATGGCAGAAGCGCCTGCCCTTGCTTTAGCGTCTGGTTCTGGTTGCAGACGATTCCGCAAGCAGATCAACACCCATAGAAACAGGCTTTTTGGCTTTTGCCACCTATCCTCCCCTTATATAAAGCGCCCATAGCAGTGGACTCACCTTCACACTAAGGCACATAAGGCGTCGGGGTCGGGTCAGTTGGCAACGAAATCCCAGTGCTCGCATTATACGGCGCATAATACAGATACTCACCCGTAGGACCATAAAACACCATTTGAAGCCCATCACCCAAAAAGAACAAAAAATTCATCGGCGTCCCACAATGCAGGTAAACTGTAGTGCAGTTTATGCTTTTGGCTGTGCTGGCAACTTCTGCGTATGAGTCGAGTCGATGGGCGCCTCCACCATGACGGTAATAGTCTGGCCCCGAGTCAACAACGTTAATGCCTTGAGATCGCAGGTCATTTGCGTACCACTGCGCTTTTACTCTTCTTTCGGCAGACGCCACAGCGTTTGGAGCAAGCAACCCAACGAGCAAAACGGTGCTTACCAGAAAAACGGCGACAAGTATGGTTCCGCCAGCCCGGCCAGGGTTCCTTTTCCATAAGTAAAAGAACATTGGGATACCTGTACCTAAAATCAAACCCAGGGACAACGCTTGAGTGATTGGCCCCCATGGACCAGGTGAATAATTGGAGCGTGGATACCCCCATTCCAAGAGTGCGTCCACTGCAACAGTTAAGAGTGCAAGATACCAGACTGCTAAAACTAGCTTCTTTATGCCCTCTGACATGACCCTCTATTATACTGGGAAATGCCAGGTTTGCCTATAAATTCATCGCAAAAAAGATGTAAACAAGCATTAAAGTCAACCAAAAATTTATTACGTATTTAACACGTATATTCTGTGATGGTGGAATGCAGAAACCCATACGCCTAACCAGACACGCCGTCCAAAGAGCACTAAAGTATGACTTACCACCTGAAACAATCCAAAGAATAATCACCGACGGACACAAACAAAACGAAGGAAAAACAAAAACACGCTACACGCTAACCGCAAAAAAAGACGTATGGGTAGCAATCTGTCAGGAAACACCCGACTACACCATCATCATAACAATAACAAAAGGGAGAAAATAAATGAGCTGCCCAAAATGCAAAACCCCCTACGTAGAAACAACAATTGACTTCGAATACGGAGACATAATCCTAAGAAACGTCAAAGCCCTAAAATGCCCAGACTGCAAAGAGGAACTATTTACCCCCGAGCAATATGGCCAAATCCGCGAACGCATAAAAAGCGTAGCACAACCCCTAAAACTAAAACGCAAAATCAGCACAGCCGGAAAAAAACCCATCATATACCTACCAGAAGACATCATCAGCGCCGTAGACGCAAAAGTAGGTGACGAAATAGAAATCTACGTAGAAGGCAAAAAAATCGTAATAGAAAAAACATAACCTATCCATGGCAAAAAACATCCGATAAAGACACAAAACAGCTAAGGCGCACCAGCAGGGATAATCAAGGTTTTCCAACACGTTAATAGGCTGCAAATGAAAATAAAACTTCTTTTGTAAATCACTCGATAATAACAGGAATTTCTCTAATAGCTTCGATACTTATGGCTTTTTTCGCTTTGTCCGTTACTTCGCAAGAAAATTCTCTCTTTCTAAGTTATCTTTCAGTCGGTTTGTTAGTCTTTCTTAGTCTGTCTCAGATTTTATGGGCAACGTAACTTAGGAAAAGACCCTGCACAGAAATGGCCTAAGAGCATTTTAAAAACAAAAACAAACTAGCCCTCATGAAGCACATATTAATTTTTTACTTAGGGATTTTTGTAGACAACCTCCTCACTATTAAAATCCTTAAAGTAGTTGAAATTTTTTGGAAACTACTTAAGGGGAGCATGACGGTTTTGCCCTATTGGGGTTATGAACAGGTAGGGAAGTCGATTTTAAGGTTTTTTCGGTCTTGTTATTTCGAAAGTTTTAATGTTGCTTTGTTTATGGGTTATATGTGTGGTTTGGCTGTGAAATTGGTTTTTTGGTTGCTTGACATTAACCCCAAAGTCGACGGCAACAGGGTGGATTTGTGGCTCTGGGGCATCGACGAAGCAGGCAACCGCATACTCTTAGTTGAGCGGAACTTTACTGCCTACTTCTATGTGGTGCTGCATGGAGGCGCTGATCCCTCAAAGGTTACAGAAGAAATTGTTAAAACAAGCGGTGATGACGTCGCCAAAACCGAGGTGGTGGCTCGCCGTTTCTTCGGCAAACCCGTTACAGCGATAAAAGTCAGCTGCAGGGTCGCAACCGAAACCGTAAAAATTGCCCGGAAGCTGAGAAAACTTGACGGCGTCGCCGACTGCCTAGAAGACGACATCCGTGCAGCAATGCGCTACATGGTCGACAATGGTGTGGTGCCCTGTAGTTGGCATGAAGTCGAAGCCACCGTGGAAGATAACACCTTGGGGGTTAGAGCGTCTGCGGTTTATGCTGTACAATCGCCCCCTAAACTCCTCGAAAATCCGGTGGCGCCCAAGTTGCGGACGCTGGCTTTCTCTATGGTATGCTATAGCCACGAGGGGTCACCTAAACCAGACAGAAACCCAATCGTTATGTTATCCACTGTAACAAGCACCAAAGAAACCAAACAGTTTCTAGCCGCTGAAGATAGAGGCGACAAGCAACTCATCCGAGACTTCATAGATTACATTCGAGAGTTCGACCCGGATGTCATCGCAAGCTACGGCGGCAACACAACCGACTGGAACTACCTCTTAACCCGAGCCCACAAGCACAAGCTCACGTTGGAGTTAGATCGGGCGGGCTTTGAACCTCACACCAGCGTCTATGGCCACGTTGCGGTTACGGGTATAGTCAATGTTGATTTAGCGGATTTCGCTGACATGTTCCCCGAGGTTAAAGTTAAGACGTTAGCTAACTTTGCCGAGCACCTTGGAGTCAGCGGCGGCGAGCAGGGTGTTGTTGAAGCTGTTTTGTTTGCGGAGTACTGGGATAGCCCTCAGAAACGTGGAGAACTGGAACGTTTCTCACTGGATAATGCACACAGAGTTTACGGCATGGCGGCTTTGCTTTTGGATTTTGCGATGCAGCTCTCAGCCCTAACAAGCCTGCCACTGGACCATGTTATGACTGCAGCAACAGGTTTCCGAGTAGAATGGTACCTTATCAAGCGGGCACAGAAAATCGGCGAACTAGTACCAAGACGCCTCGAGCAGCCCTACATGCCCTACACTGGCGGACTGGTGCTTTCACCAAAGCCCGGCATACATGAAAACATAGCTGTTTTAGACTTCAAATCCATGTACCCCAACATCATGATCACCTACAACCTATCGCCCGATACATACATTCAGCCGGATCAGCTTGACCCCCAAGGCGGCGCCTACAAAGCCCCCGAAGTCGGCCACCGGTTCCGAAAAACCCCGCCCGGTTTCTACAAAGAAGCCCTCACCTACCTAATCGCGGTAAGAGGCGAAATACGCCAAAAAATGAAAAACCTGAACCCTCGAACCGTTGAATACCAAGTGTTGGATGCACGCCAAAAAGCAGTAAAAATCCTCACAAACGCCGCGTACGGCTACGCTGGATGGGTAGGTGCCAGATGGTACATTAAACCCGTCGCTGAAGCAGCTTCTGCATGGGGGAGACACATAATTTTGACTGCCTCGCAAATGGCGGAAAAAGCGGGGATAGAGGTTGTTTACGGTGACACAGACAGCCTATTCATAGCCTATGATAAAGCGAAAGCGGAGCAACTGAGAGAAGACATTAAGCGGGAACTCAAATTAGAGGTTGAAATCGGCGAGGTTTACCAGCGAATTTTTTTCACAGAAGCCAAAAAACGTTATGCTGGTCTTCGCCAAGACGGTACCCTTGACATTGTGGGGTTAGAGGTTATTCGTGGTGACTGGGCAGAAATCGCTAAAAAAGTGCAGCAGCGCGTGCTCGAAATCATCCTAAAGGAGCAGTCGCCAAAAAAAGCCATAGAATACGTTCATTCCACGGTTACTGATTTGCGGCACAAAAGAGTGCCCCTTGATGACCTGGTCATTTGGAAGACTCTCACTAAACCGCCCCAACAATACGCAGTCAGGGCACCTCATGTAGAAGCTGCGAAAATGCTTATCGAAAAAGGATGGCGTCTGGCAGCAGGCGACAAAGTGGGCTATGTGGTTTTAGCTGGTAAGGGGGCGCTTTACAGCCGAGTTACGCCCTATGTTTTTGCTAAACCAGACGATGTAGACGTTGACTACTATGTTACCAACCAAGTGTTGCCTGCGGCGGCAAGAATTTTGGGGTACTTCAACGTATCCGAAAAAGAACTGCAGAGAAAAGAAACCAAAGAGACACAGGAAATAAGGAGCCTAATGGATTACGTTTAGGCTGAGGGGATGGCGTTTTGGAATGTGACAAGGTCCACGTTGAGCGCTGGCTTTACTGCTTCGCTTATGCGTGAGGCAACAATGCGCTTTATGCTTTTATCGGCTGCGATGTCGACTATGCGTTGTGTGATGATGCCGTCAAAGACCACTGTATCCACGTCTTTTATCTGCTGCAGCTTCTCCGCGAGTTGGCTGACGGGTAACCGCTCAATTAATTCAAGTTTCTCATTTAGAAGAACCGCTTCGAGAGTGCCGACGAGGGCTTTGGCTGCCTGCACAATTGTGTCTGGGACCTCAACTTTGACTCGTTCGGGCACCTGAACCTTTTTGGGTGCTGGCGCTGGAGGTTGCGGTTTCTGTCCTCCGCCTTCTTTTAATTCAGAAACTGGAACTTTACCTTCTATGGCTTCGTTGATTTCTTTGCAGTTGCACTCCTCGATTTCTTTGCCTCTGGGTGCGCGACCAACATATTTGACGTTTGTAACTTGTAGCAGTTCTTTCTGGATTAAGTCGCCGCCTCTGTCGCCGTCCAGCAATGCGGTGGCGTTGCGTTCCTTAGTGATTTTTTTGATTGAATCAGGAACTTTGGCGCCTTCAAGGGCAACGGTGTTAAAGATTCCGCAGCGCATAAGGTTGATTATGTCTGCGCGTCCCTCGACAACGAAGATGTCTTTTGCACCCTCTAAACCTGGGCCTGCAGGGAGCTCTTCGGGGCCGTACTTTTCGACTTTGCCCACTTTCATAGTGTCGCTGATTTCTTTGTAGACTTCGTCTACGCTTGGCATAGATTCGATGTTCCAGCGGTGCAGGATTTCTTTGGCTCGGTCAATGATGATTTTTCGGCGTGCTTCCCGTATGTCTTCGATGCGTTCCAAATTGACTTTGGCTGAGCAGGGGCCGACGCGGTTTATGCTTTCAACGCTTGCTGCGATAAGAGCGGTAGAGACACGGTCAAGGCTGGTCGGGATAGTTATTGCGCCGTTTGTGCGGTCGTTTTTGGAGTGCAGATCAATTTCGATTCTGCCGATGCGCCCGGTTTTCTGTAGTTCTCTTAGGTCAAGTTCTGGGCCGAAAAGTCCTTCTGTTTGCCCGAAAACTGCGCCTATAACGTCGGGTTTTTCTACAACTCCCTCAATATCAAATTTAGCGTGTACAACGTACTTTATAGTAAAGGTTTGGGATGCTCCCGTAAATATGCAACTCCTGTAAATTACTTATTTAGTTGATTTATGTTAATCGCATTATGCGAGTGGTTACTCGCAAAGATGAGATTGAATTTTAACTGATTAAGAATTAGGGTGCATGCCATCTAATAATACTTGTGGTTTAGGGCTCCAGCCGCTCAATTAAGTATTTGGTTTTTGTGCCTTTAACCTGAGGACTTTTGAAGTGAATATAGGTTTAGCTTACTATTTGCACAAGCGTTCTCTTTATCCAAAGCGCTTTTACCCCTTAGCTTAAATAATGAAAACTACAAAGGAGAAGGCGAACTCACATGAGCCTCCGCCTCAACCCAGAATACGACAAGCTCCTCCCCCGCATGTCTGAAGAAGAATTTGCTGAACTCAAGAAATCTATAGAAACCGAAGGGCAACATTACCCCATCATCGTAAACGAAGACCTCGAAGTCCTCGACGGACACCACCGCTTCCGCGCCTGCAATGAACTTGGCATCGAACCAGATTTTGAAGTCAAAAAATTCGATGATAAATTGTTGGAGAAAAAATTCGTTATAGAAGCCAACTTGAGGCGGCGTCATCTAAACAATTTCCAACTCGTTGAACTCGCTGTGCCACTGCTGGAGATAGAGAAAGCTTTGGCTAAGAAGAGGCAGTCAAAAGGCGGCAAGGATGGGCGGGATTTGCAATTGGGGTTAGCGTCAGATGGCGCTGAGCTTGAGCCTGAAGTCAAAGCGAAAGCTGCTGAAGTGGTTGCTAAAAAGGCAGGTTTGTCAACGCGGACTTTTGAGAGGGGTAAAAAAATCGTTGAAGAAGCCAGCGAAGACGAAAAGCAGAAGCTCCGTGAAGGCAAAACAAGCATCGCTCGGGTCTATCAGGAAATCGTCAACGAACAAAAACCTAAACAGGTCCAAACGCCAGCTAAACAGGATTCGGAGCGTGACTTGCATAACAAAGCGGAGTTGCTGGCGCTTTTGGAGCGTCTGCAGAGCGAAGAGTTATATTGTCCAGCGTGTGGGAATGCAATGTTTGAATGCAGCAAATGCCACAAAACCCTGCTGCAGCTACTAAAGGACTTCAAAAATGAAAGCCATCGTTAACCCCCAAAAATGTCTCCACTGCAAAAAGTGTTTGGTCGCAAAGGAATGCCCGATTAAGGCGGTTTTTCGTTTAGGCGACGACGAAGCAGCCGTTATCGACATGGATCTCTGTCATGGATGCGGCGTCTGCGTAGCTGCCTGCCCATCACACGCTGTTGATATCAAAGAAGGCTAATCAAACCCATCTATGCTTTGTTTTCGATTACCTGCCTGATCAGCCGCAACTCTGCCTTCCGCAGATGCTCAACCACGGTGGAATTGACTAACCCAAGTTTTTTCGCCAAATCCTCAGAGCTGATTTTTCGTGGGATGTCATAGTAGCCATATTTGTAGGCTGCAAGTAGGACTTCCTGCTGCTTGGCGGTTAGCTGGTTTAGTGGTGAAATCGGTGAAAAGTTAGCGTCTGCAAGTAAAACAACGCGGTAGTGTATGGCTATGGCGTCTATTTTTTCCATGAAATCTTTGATCTGCTGTTCATTGCCTAAAAATGAAAATTTTACTTTGCCATCTTCGATGCCGAGCGGCGGAAAAATGTAGCCGCCTTCTAATCCGATATAGTTTAAGACTGATGAAAGGCTGGGGGAACTGTTGCGGATAAAGAGGATGTAAGCGCCGTTTTTCTCTTGTTCGATAACTTGAGCATCTATTACAAAGCCGCCGTCTAGCAGATCTTCGGGTTTGGTGGATGCATCTTTAAATTCTACCCGTGAAATAGCTGCGAATTCTTCATTGTCCTGTCTGAGAAAATAGAGTAGTTCCAGCGATTTAATTTTTTTAAGGGGTGGCAGTTCGATACCTGCTTTTAGAAGTTCCTTCTCTGAAAGTTCGAGTATTAAGCGGCGCATAACGACCTAAATTATCCATTTCTCCATATATGGTTTATGAAAAACCGAGTATACTCGGTACAATCTTAAAGAGAGAGCAAGTCTTCCATAGAAGAGCTAAAAATTAATGTAACTCTACAAAAAAGGAGTTTCCGCTATGGCAAATGGCAAAATCAATTCCTTCGGAAAACTTGGCAGATTAATCACAAAGCGCAAATGGTCCATAATCGCTGTGTGGATACTGCTCTTAGCAGTCATCCTGCCCATCATAGTGACCGCTAAAGGCGTCACCTCGTTAACGATGAATTCATCCACCGACCTCAACTTAGAGTCAGCTAAAGCCAGCGACATCATAACTGCACAGTTCCAAAAAACCGTATCCAACGATTCCTTGATAATAATAATCTCAACCAATGATGCCTCATCACTGAACACACAGCACTTCATCGACGATTTAACTGACGCAATAAACGGCAGCTCCAGCATAACTGGAATAAAAAACATAACCAGCGTCTACTCAATCCTTGTTCCCGCACTTAACCAAACCAACGAAGGCGTTTATGCTGCCTACAAAGGCGGAAACTTGACGTATAATTTGCTCTACAGCGTGCCAACAATCTACTCCAACGTCTGGTTCCAAGCTTATAACACCACAAAATATGGGCAATTGATTCCTGGCTTAAACCAGACCGCCCAAGCCGTCTACGCTGTACAGGACAATGCCAACATGACGTATTATTTCCTCTACAGTGTACCCGCCATGTACTCAGGCGTCTGGGCAGGTGCCTACACAACTCTTGAAAACGCCAACTTAACCTGCAACCTCCTCTACGGCACCCCAGCAATCTATCTGAACGCTTGGCAGCAGGCGATGACGCAAACCTCCAATAACATTGATCAATCAAACGTTATTGCAAACCAAACAACCGCTCAGACACTCTACGCGGCAGATCCAGCCTCATACACCCAGTACACTTCACAGTTGCTTGCAGCCTTCAACGGCGCTTGGACCCAGAGCTTCCAAGACCCCTCAACAGCGTCGTGGACACCCCTGCAGCGAGCTACTTTCGCTTCGAACCAAACAAACCAACTCTACATTAACACGTTTTTAGCAGGCAACGCTACTGCCCAAGCGTTCGTAAAAGGGTTAACCAACGCTCTCACCCTGCAGGACTACCTGAGCAATACCCAAGCGCAGAACAACGCTGCACTCACTAATTTTACAGTCCAACTTTTAACCGCCTCCTCACAAAGCGCTGGCTCCTCAACTGGGTACATAACGGCGCCGGCTGCCTCATTCAATTTGGACGCTGACACACTCTCAACGCTTAACTCGTTAGCTTACAACCAAACAGGAGCCTTGCTGTCCCAAACCGTCCCCGCTCAATTTGCCTCGTACACTCAACCGTTACTCTATGGGTTCAATGCATCTTGGGCTTTAAGCTTCCAAAATCCAGCTACACAAGCATTCACATCTGAGCAACGTGCCTCGCTTGCCGCTAACCAAACTAACCAGCAATACATCAACACCGCACTAGCAGGCAACTCGTCGATGCAGGCGTTTGTCACTGCTTTAACCAACACTTTCTCGCTGGACACTTTCTTATCAAATACTCAAGACCAAAACAACGCTCAAATGCAGGCATTCTCAATCCAATATATCGCTAACCAGTCAGGTTCAGCAGTAAGCTTCGTTAATGCAGCCTACGGCTTAGGGAGAACACCGAATTCTGGTGCCCTTGCTACCTTGGCGGATAATGTAGTATGGTCTTCCCAAAACTACGGTATGAGCCCCCTGATACCGACCTTTAACAATGTCTCTTATGACCAAACCAAAAAAATCCTTCAAGACATCGATGAATCCTCATATGTAAACTATACCTCGCATATGCTTGACCTCTTCAACGCTTCTTGGGCGGCAAGAGTTCCCAATCAACCCCCCTCTTCAACTGCTTGGATAAACGCCACTGCCTCAGCCGCCGCAGACGCTGCAAACCCCCAGTTCATCGCATCCTACTTAACTGACGGCAAAGACTTCGCCACCCAAATCGCCCAAACCCTAAAACTCCAAGACTACCTCAACGCAAACACCACCTACACCAACGCCAAACTCAAAAACCTAACCATAAACTACGTTTCCAACCAATCAGGCTTATCAAAGCAATTAGTTACAGCCGCCTATAACTTAGGTGAAAACGCCAGCTTAAGCGCTGTTCAGGCTTTAGCGTCAAATATAGTTTCTGACCCAACCCCCTATAACGTCGGCGAAGAATTCGATTCGCTGCTGTCTTCGTTTGTTTCGCCTGCAAAAGATGTAACGCTTATCTCCATCAGCTTTAACTCATCTGACGACGCCAACCTTTTGGCAATCCGCAGCATCATCGCAGAGAAGTTAGCTCAGAACCCAGCAGACATCAAGTCAGCCCAAGTTACAGGCAACGACGCATTAAACTATGATTTTGGCCAATCAACCACCAAAGACTTAGAAATCATTTTGCCCATCACAATCGCGCTTCTAATCATAGCGACAGGATTATTCTTCCGCTCAGTCGTCACCCCAATTGTCACTTTGGGAACCATCGGTGTCGGCCTAGGCGTTTCACAGATATTCCCCTACTTAGTCGGCACATACATCAACCAAGTCGACTACACAGTTACCACTGTACTTATGACAGTGCTGATCGGGGTGGGAACCGATTATAGCATATTTATTTTGGCGCGTCACCGCGAAGAAAGAGTCAACTCTCTGCCCCTCTTTGAAGCCATAAAGAAATCTATCACTTGGGCAGGCGAAAGCATCGTCACCAGCGGCGCAACAGTAATCATCTCGTTTCTTGCGTTGGCAACAACCTCGATGGTTCTGCTTCAAACCATGGGCTTAGTTGTCGGCTGCGGAGTCATCGTAACACTGCTTGCTTCACTTACCTTTGCGCCGGCAATAGCGGTGATCTTAGGAGACAGGATTTTCTGGCCTAATTCAGGAGAACGATTCCAACGCTACGCTCAACGTATTGTTGAAAAAAACAGGCGCCGAGGTGGCTACTTCGCTAAGAGCGGCGGATTCTCTGTTAAGCATGGCAAGGCAATCATACTCGTAGCTATATTGGTAACCCTGCCCGCGTTCTATGTCTATGCCACGACTACACCGAACTTTGACCTCTTAGGCAGCGCGTCAAACAGTCTAGAATCGGTTTCAGCTTCAAACACTTTGACGCACTCTTTTGGAGGCGGAAGGTTGATGCCAACATATGTTGTAGTGACGTTTTCTCAGCCCATAATAAATAATGGGACGTTCAATCTCGGCGAAATGGCGACGTTGCAAAGCATATCCTCTAGCATCGCTAGTCAGCATGATATTCAAGAAGTCACAGGACCCACAATGCCATTTGGGGCTCCAGTAGATTATGCAACCGTAACGAATGAGTCTGACTCCTCAACTTACAGTGGCATGTTAAGCGCTATAGGCGCCGATAATCAATCTGCATTAATAACCGTAAAGTTCACAGTTGACCCCTACTCTACCCAAGCTATGAATGACGCCAGCAACATACGAAGCACCCTGCACCAAAACTATGACAGCGCCGCTAACGTTACAGGAATCTATGTGGGCGGAACAACCGGCGACGTACTTGACACCCGAATGACCTTTGACAATGAATTCAACTCGATACTGCCAATAGTCGCCGCTGGGGTTGCAATCGTTCTCTTCATAGTGCTAGGTTCACTGATTCTGCCAGTGTTCGCCATACTCTCAGTGTTGATGAGTATAGTTTGGACTCTTGCCGTTACAGTGCTTGTATTCAACGCCGCGTTTAGTTATGGTCTGTTATTCATAACGCCGCTTATCCTCTTCGTGCTACTGTTAGGCTTAGGCATGGATTACAACATATTCATCTTAACCCGCATACGTGAGGAAGCAGCTAAAGGCCAACACCTCAACGACGCCATCGTACATGCAATCCAGCAGACAGGCGGCATCATCACTGCCGCAGCCATTATCTTGGCGGGTTCGCTTGGCGCCCTAATGTTCTCAAGTAACATGATGCTCCGCGAAATGGGTTTCGCCTTTGCATTCAGCATCTTAATCGACGCGCTTGTTGTGCGAACCTATTTAGTGCCTGCGGTGATGTCAGTGTTTGGCAAATGGAACTGGTATAACCCAATAAAGCGGTTGCAACGCATAAAGGACCTAAACACAAACAATCAGCAGCCTCAAGACGTAGTTAGCGATAAAAAACCTGAATAAGCCTTTATGGGAACCTGTCTGTTCCCCCAACAATCTTTTTATAACCCATTTTACCCATACGGTAAAACTTTGTTAAAACAATAGACCATAGTCTGATGACAAACTTATGGTACAGTACAAATGGGTAGCACTCTCCAACACAACCCTCGGCATACTCATGGCGTCCATCGACATGACAATTGTTCTGATTGCTTTGCCATCGATTTTCAGGGGCATAAACATTGACCCTTTTACAAGCTTCCAGTATATGCTGTGGGTGATGTTTGGCTACAGCATCGTAACCGCTGTCCTGCTTGTAACTTTCGGCAGATTATCAGATATTTTTGGTCGAGTAAAACTCTACAATTTGGGCTTTCTGATATTCACCATAGGCTCGATTCTGCTCTTCCTAACGCCCAATACCGGCGACGCTGGAGCCTTAGAACTGATAGTTTTCCGTATAATCCAAGGTGTAGGCGCCGCTTTCCTCTTCTCCAACAGTGCAGCAATCATAACTGATGCTTTCCCCGAAAACGAACGCGGCAAAGCACTGGGCATAAACGGGTTAGCTTTCCTTGCTGGCTCATTAATCGGCTTGGTTTTGGGCGGTGTCTTAGCCATTTACGATTGGCGCTTGGTTTTCTTGGTGAGTGTTCCAGTTGGAGTCGTCGGCACCGCATGGTCTTACTGGAAACTTAAAGAGCAACATACCGTGAGGAAAAAAGCGAAAATTGACATATTCGGTAATCTTTCCTTCGGTGGAGGTTTAGTTCTGCTACTGGTAGCCATAACCTATGGGTTAACACCCTACGGTTCTTCACCGATGGGTTGGGGTAACCCTTGGGTAATAGCCTCCCTTGTAAGCGGAATAGCTCTGTTGATTGCGTTTCCATTCATAGAACGCAGAGTACAAGATCCAATGTTTAACTTGGACTTATTCAAGAATAGAAGCTTCGCTGCTGGAAGCCTCGCTACCTTCCTAAGCTCCATGGCAAGAGGTGGAGTCATGATCATGTTAGTGGTGCTGTTGCAGGGCATTTGGCTTCCACTCAACGGTTATAAATTTGAGGATGCGCCGTTTTGGGCGGGAATTTATATGATTCCAATGTCAATCGGAGTTGCTGTTACGGGTCCACTGAGCGGGTGGTTATCTGACAAGCATGGTGCACGTTTACTGGCTACAGCGGGCATGATAATAACTGGTGTAGCCTTCTTAGCGTTCACGTTTTTGGGCGCCAACTTTGAGTATTTACCCTTCGCATTAATACTGTTGGTCATGGGCATCGGAAACGGCATCTTTAACTCTCCAAACATGGCTTCAGTAATGAACTCTTGTCCGGCGTGTGATCGCGGAGCAGCATCAGGTATGCGTTCAACACTGCAGAATTGCGGACAAACCATCAGCCAAGCAATATTCTTCACAATAATCATAATCTCACTGAACGCCAGCTTACCAGCAGCCCTCTCAAGTGCAGTCGCTGCGGCAGGCGCATCGCCGCAGGTTGCCGGAGCATTCAGCCAAGTTCCAGCTTCCGGAGCCCTCTTCGCTGCCTTCTTAGGATACAACCCAATCGGCACACTGTTACAGTCAATGGGGCCCATCGCTGCAAGTCTACCGCCAGCAACCTTAAGCACATTGCAAGGCACAACCTTCTTCCCAAACACCATCTCAAAGCCGTTCATGAGTGCATTAACAATTGCTTTCGTATTCGCAGCGATCCTCTGTTTCATAGCCGCGGTTTGCTCAGCGATGAGAGGACCAAAATCCGCAGAAAACGGGCGCCCAAAAAAGCCAAGCCCACAAAAACCCTAATTGTTTATAACCCTTTTTTCCTTCGCCCAAAGTACAAATGCTAATGTTGCAAACGCTGCCGCAAATACCGCTATCTGCGGTCCCTCTGGCAAAGTAGTTAAGGGCGGCAGGGATTCATCGAGATAGGTTAATTCAAAGCAGAAGTCGCTGGCGCCATCGTTTACTGTTATTGTATGTTTCCCTGTTGTCGCTGTCGGCACAGTGACCGCTGCAGTAAATGAGCCTGCTTCGTCTATGGATGCCGTGCCCAAGTCTGATGTGCTATCCCATGTTAAGCCGGCTGTTCCAGGTTTGAACCATGCACCCGTAATGGTTACGGTATGGCTATTGTAAACGGCAACCGCTGAAGATAAGTCGGTGTTGTTTCCAAAAATCCCCGAAGCCACTGCAGAATCAACGATGGTTAAGCCTCTTCGCATTTCCACGTATGAATCCGTTGAGTTGACTGTGCGTCCGTTGCTGTTGTCGGTTGCTCTATAGATTATGCTGTCGCTGAGTGGCGGGTTGTCTCCTGCGAGGTTGTTTTGGAGTAGGTCCGGTGCGGTTGCGGTGTAAGTGAAAGTTCGGCTGGAGACTGGGAGGTTGCTCGCGAGAGGCGTCCATGTGGAGGTCTGCGGGTTCAGATATTCGATGTTTACTGAGCTGCCCGCGGTAAAGCTTGTTCCTGTTAGGGTAATGCTGCCGCCTGCTGTGCCCTGGCTTGGAGAAACATCTAACGAAAAATCATAGTTAATAGTCAGCGGGCTGCCTAACCCCGTGACGTAATCATAGCCGAGGGTTGCGCTTGACCCGTTGTTTGCACCCAAAACTATGTCTCTAAAAGATGCGGCATAATTCGTCGCTGCGCTTTGGTAAAGGTTTGTATGGGTTGCCGATTTATCCAGTGCATAAATTGCTGCCCATTGTGGAGCGCCTGCGCTGGTGCCGCCTACAATGGTCCATCCTGAATCACAGTAAACAGAGTAGCCAGTGGAGGAATCAGCATTGTATGAAACGTCTGGAACACTGCGTTGGGATCCGGGGAGCCCAAAGTCTGTTTGGTACCTGGGCTGATTATAATAGGCGCTTATGCCGCCGCCGCTTTTGCTCCATGCGGTCTCAGAGAGGACTGAACCGTCACCCGCGAGGTTAAGTGTGGTTCCGCCTACGGCAACCACGTATGATGAAACAGCGGGCCAATTAACCTGTGCACCAGCGTTTCCAGATGCAGCAAAGAAGGCGACTGGCTTATCAAAATAAGTGTCTAGCGAGGGCATCCATGATTCTTCTGGTCCGCCCCAACTCATAGAGACCGCCACTACATCTGGTCGGCTTGTGGCGTATTCAACTGCGTCAAGAAGCGAAAGTCCTCCGTCAACTGCTTCCACCAATAGGATTTTTGCCTGTGGCGCGATAGCGTGAGCCCATTCTACGTCGAGGCATGTTTCCAGTGACCATCTATTGGTGGGGTCGGGTTCATATGTACTTGTCATTTTGTAGATTTCAAAGTTGCTGCCGTCAGGCGCTGGCAAACCATAAGCTGATGAAAAAGTGGCCAAATAGCTCTCTATATTTGGGTGGTCGTAAGCAACGATTACTGCGATAGTTGCTCCGCTGCCTCCTGAAGCGGGCAGGTTATAGGCTGATTTAATCTGGCTTGGCGTATACCCTGAAGATGTGTATGGTTCAAAGCCTGTGTTGACGTCAGTCATGGGCTGTGCGAGCCAGTCAGCTTTCTGCTGCTCTATTGAGGGACCTTGAACCTGCGGGGTTTGGGTCGGCGGCAAAAAGTAAATCAACAAAAGAAATGAACAGGCGAGGCTTACTGCTAGAATCTTCGATAACCGCACCTGCGTCGTCTTGTTCATGCTCCTTTCGTAGTTTCCACTAGCCAATCCAGTTATCGGTTGCCTGCGCTTTTATGCTTTGTTATCGCTGTTTTCTATTTGTTGATGTTGCCGAAAACCCCCAAGCACAACAACTACCATCAGCCAAAGAGAGCGGTCGTTTAGGTTTTCTACGTTAGATTCCAGTTGCAGGCTGGTTGTGCAAACACCCACAAGCTCGCACCCAGAACTTAACAGACTAAGAAAAGCTATTTTCGGCGCCTAAAAACAACTACTGAAAGCAACCCTGACAGCGCCATCAAAACCAAAACCGCCAACAGACTCAGCTCTGGAATCGCAGGCGTCGGCGAAGGCTCCACTGTTGCAGACGGCTCCGTGGTAGGAGCTACGGTCGGAGTTGCGGTCGGGGCGACTGTGGATTGGGGAGTTGGCATTGGCTGTGGAGTCTGAAGTGTAACCATGCAGCTGTACGGCGTAGAATCCAAGCCTGCGTTGTCGCTGTATTGCACATAGACAGTTTTTACGCCGTCGCCGCCCTGTAGAGTCCACGATTTTGATGTAGCATATGTTTCCCAGTCTGACCATGAGGCGTTGTCGTTTGAGAAACGCATTTGCGCAACCCCCGATACGGTATCGGTCGCAAACAAAGTTAAAGTGATATCGGCTGTGGCTGTTGTCGGGTCAGTGGAAATGGTTCCCGTAGGAGGAGTCTTATCCAGCTTAATCTCTGATAATATAACATGGGGCAGCTCAATAGTCGCTGAAGATGAGGTGTTCCATGTGCTCCAGTACTCCAAAGTGTTATTGGCGCCCTCAACGGTTATGAGCGGTTGCCCATCAGCGGTGACGTTCTGGGTGTTGCCGCCGTTTATGCGGTAGAAAGTTTCGTTCACTGCTGAATCAGGAGTCAAGGCTATTGTGAAGTCAGAAGTCTGCCATCCGCTGGTGTAGTTGTTGGCAGTAGAGGGTACACGGGTTAGGTTTACGCAGAAATCTGAGGAGCCGTCGTTGATGCTTAATGTGTGGGGTCCAGTGTTTGTCTGCGGCACTGTCACGTTTGCGCTGAAAGAGCCATTATCATCGATTTCTGTGGTGGTAACATTTAGGTCATCCCAGAACAGAGTTGCAGTTCCAACGCCAGGGTCAAACCCGTTTCCAGTGACGTTCAAAGAATCGCCTGTCTGGACAAAAACAGAACCTGTTAAGTCTGTATTGTTGACAATTTCTTGCTGGGCAGTTGGAGATAACGTAATATATGTTCCAAAGTTAGTGGTCAACGGGCTTCCCAATCCAGTAACTAAATCATAGCTGGGGCTCGCAGAGTAAACATAATTTGATCCGTTGATGATATCTCGGAAATATGAAGCGTACGCTGATTTTGCTCTTGCATAGAGGTTATCGTTGGTTGCTGACAGGCCAAGTGCATGAATAGCTGCCCATTGGGGAGCACCGGCACTTGTACCCCCGACTTGCCACCATAAACCATTATACACCGCAACCCCTGTTGATGCATTACCGTCATATGATACATCTGGAACAGCACGTCCCGGATAAGTTAGTCCAAAGTTGGTTTGGAAGCTAGGTGTTGCAAAATAGCTGCTGAAACCTCCGCTGCTATTGCGCCAAGCCGTCTCAGAGATTACTGTTCCGTCGGAATTAAGGGTAAGCGTTGTTCCGCCCACACTTACAACATTTGGTGAGACGGCAGGCCAATTTACATAGGATCCGTCGTCTCCTGAAGACGCAAAAAAAGCTATCCCCGGTTTGTCAAAATGCCTTTCATAGTTAAAATAGCTTATTTCTCCAGAAAATTCTGGTCCACCCCAACTCATGGAAACTGCAACTACGCCTGGTTGGCTTGTCGCATAGTCAATCGCCGCAAGTAATGCAGTACTGCTAGGTGCTGTTGCTTCAACTAATAATATGGTTGCGTTTGGGGCAATCGCGTGAGCCCATTCCACATCTAAGCAAGTCTCCATTGCCCAGTTACTATCGGTGTTCATATTTTGTGCCATTTTATGAACCAAAAAGTTACCCGTACTATTATCTGGCAAATTATACTGTGCAGAGAATGTGTTGAAATAGCTCAGGATGTTGGGTGTGTCGTAGGCGTCGATTATTGCGATTGTGGTTCCTTCGCCGCCAGAAGTTGGAAGGTTGTATGCTTTTCTAATTTGGTCTGGAGTATATCCAATCGGAGTGGCTGAACCAGCGTACGGTGAGATGTACATGGGGTGTGCTGTCCATTGGTCTATTTGCGGCTGCAAAGTGTTTGGGTCGGCGGGTTGAATGAAAGCTATGGTTGCTAATAAGAAAACGGCTATTGCCAACAGAGTTGTTGCCTGTTTCTGTTCCAATTTGTCTTCCCAGTTCAAGGGGTAACCATACTTATCCGTTTTTTAGATAACTATCAGATTAAACGATTGCTTACACATACATAGTTCCGCGGTAACGTAAAAGCCTAATGTATCACAAATCCACAACCACAGACATATTTGTTTTCTAATATCCAAGTATGCACAAAAGAAGTAGAGGGGAGACAGTTATTGGAGCCATCCAAGTCCATAAAAGGCGTGGGTGCAACCGTTTTTCCGCCTCTACAAGCACAACTAATATAGCACAACAAAGAGCAACAATAAGCAGTGAACATTATGCAGCGGTCCTATTCACGGTTACTTGGCGTCGTCGGAAAACCTAACACGGGCAAATCCACGTTTTTCTGCGCCGCCACATTAGCCACGGCAGAAATTGCCAATTACCCCTTCACAACCATCAAACCCAACCGAGGCGTCGGCTACGTCCGCACTCCCTGTGTCCACCCCGAATTCAAGGTGCAGGATAACCCCAAAAACAGCCTCTGCCTAGACGGCACCCGACTAGTCCCCGTCGAACTCATCGACATAGCAGGCATTGTACCCGGAGCCTGGGAAGGACGGGGCTTAGGTAACCAGTTCCTTGACGAAATCCGCCGAGCAGACGCACTCATCCACGTCGTTGATGCTTCAGGCGGAACCGACTGCGAGGGCAAAAGCTGCAAACCAGGCGAACATGACCCAGTTGAGGATGTGCAGTTTTTGGAGAAAGAGATCACCATGTGGATGGTTACTATCCTCAAGAAGGATTGGCCACGGATTGCGCGGACAGCTGAACAGGACAAGAAAGGCATCGCGCATCACCTTGAGGACCGCTTAACTGGGCTCAGCATCAAAAAGCAGTACGTTAACGAAGCCATCCGCAAAGCGGGCTTAAGCGTTGATAAACCAGCCACTTGGACAGACGAGGACTTCTACCGCTTCGTAGATAACCTGCGCAAAATCTCCAAGCCCCTGCTCATCGTCGCCAACAAAATCGATTTACCCACCGCCCAAGCCAACGTTGAACGCATGAAAAAACTTGACTACACCGTCATTCCTGCGTCCGCAGAAGCAGAACTTGCGCTCCGCCGCGCCGCCGAGAAGGGCTTAATCGATTACAAACCAGGCGACAAAGACTTCAAAATAGCCCACCCCGAAAAACTCAGCCCAGGGCAGGTTCAAGCGCTGGAGCGGATACGCGATAAAATCCTCAAAACCAACGGCGCCACAGGCGTCCAAGAAGCATTGAACACTGCATATTTCAAGCTGCTTGACATGATAACTGTCTACCCTGTCGAAGACCTCGAACACCTAAGCGACCATAACGGGCGCGTTCTTCCAGACACATATCTGGTTCCCAACGGTACCACCGCCCGCCAATTCGCCTACATAATCCACACCGAACTCGGAGAAAGCTTCCTCTACGCAGTCAATGCGCGGGATAAGCGGCGGATTGGTGAGGATGCCATCCTAAAAGACCGCGACGTAATAAGCATAGTAAGCACCCAAAAAAGAGCTTAACCATCTTCTATTTTTCTTGGGCTTTTTAGCGAAGTTTTAAATCCGTCTTTTCCCACTATGGTTGTGGGATTAACGTGGAGTTAATCGAACAAGTGGTTACCGTAAAGGTTGATTCAAAAGGCAGAATCTGCATACCAGCCGAAATGCGCGATAAAATCGGGAAAATCGCGGTGATAAAAAACACTCCTCAAGGTATCCTCATAACACCTGGTAAACGCGAAGACTTCATAAAGGCATTCAATAAACTGATAACCTCTGAACCCAAACGAAAAGGCAAACCCAAACTCGCCACTCCCAAAGAAATGAAGTCCGTCTGGAGAACCGTCAAGTGATAACCGGGTTAGATACAAACATCCTCTGCTATTCCCTAGACAAAACCTACCCCGAAAACGACAAAGTCAAAGACTTACTCACCAAACTATCCCCCGAAAACCGCGTAGCCATAAACCCCACCGTACTCCATGAAGCCTACCACACACTCGTTTTCTACCTAGAATGGACCCCTCACGAAGCAGCAACAAGGTTAACTTGGCTGCTCAGGCACCCACACATCGAATACTACAACCAAACCCGAAAAACCAGCCTAATCGCCCTCAACTTCTGCATCAAATATGGCTTAGTTAGAGATGCTCTCATCATTGCGAATTTTACAGAAAACAAAACCCCGACAATGTACACTCACGACAAAGAACTTCTAAAACACCAAAAAATAACCTACAAAAACACCAACCTAACAATCAAAGACCCGCTACAAAAATAACACTCAAACAAACACACAGAACTCAGCCAGAGACTTCCTATGCAGTAAACGCCCGCGATAAACGCAGAATATGCCAAGACTCCATCTTAAAAAGACGGCGATGTCCTCTCCATTATGAGCATCTAAAACGCGGGTTTATGTGCCGAAGCGGCGTTTTCTGTGCTGGAAAACCCTGATGGCTCTAAGCAAATCGATACGACGGAAGTCTGGCCAGTAAACATCTAAAAAGAACAGCTCGCTGTAAGCTGCTTGCCAAAGTAGGAAACCGCTGAGCCGCTCTTCGCCTGAGGTGCGTATGATCATGTCGGGGTCCTGCTTGGTCATATGCGAGGTGTAGAGGTATTTCTCGAATGTTCCCTCAGTTATATCGTCAATTTTTATTTCTCTGTCCAGAACCTTTTGAGCTATGGTTTTGGCTGCATCCACAATTTCTGCTCTGCCACCATACGCAAAAGCAAAGTTCCAGAAGTAGCTGTCATAAGACGCTGTAGCTTGCTCTAGCTCAGCGATAACTGCTTGCAAATAATCAGGCAACAAGTTTACTCTACCAATAACTTTTATGTGAATTTTATCGCGGTGGATACGTTCGTCTTTTAGGAGTTTGCGGAATCGCTCCTCCGCTATCTTCATTATCTGAGTGACTTCCTCTGAGTTACGCCCAAAATTCTCAACCGAGAAAGTATAAAGCGTGACGTATTTGACGCCGATTGTGTGGCACCAATCCAAAAGTTGCTCAACAGTGTCGGCGCCGTCGGCGTGCCCCCACCTGTCCTTCAAAAATCCAGAATGGGTGTCCTGTTCGTTTGCCCATCGTCGGTTGCCATCTAAAATGATTGCGATGTGCTCGGGTTTAGTGCCGCTTTTAACCTGCTGCCAAAGCCATTTCTCATATAACCTGTAGATTCCGAGAACAGACAGAACTCTGCCAAGCACTAATTGATCCTCACGGTTGATGCTAGAAGGTTAATCCTAGAGAGTGTCAATTAAAGCTTACTCATATCCATGCTCGGATATACCCATATTTTGGACTATATCTCTTCGAGGTTTTCATCTTGTCTTTTAAAGAAGCCCTTAGTTGACTTGTTAACGATGTAAATCAGCAAAACAGATGCGACACCTATTAGGATACCTACTATTATGGTGAATAGGAAGTTGGAGAAAATTGGGTCCTGTAACCCAATGATTGTCGATTGCCCAGTTGAGTAAGCGTAGATAACTTTTGCTGTACTGTCTAGAACTTGGTGAGCCCACGCAACTGCAATGATCAATGCAACGTTACGCAGTAATCTTGAATCTCTCTCAAAGTATAACCGCACGCATCGACCTAACAAAACAATGCATATACCAACTATAAGCAGGTCTTCAACGCCGATAATGAAGTAAGTAGCGATTTTGGGAGCTGCTGAAAGCCACCCAACCGCCTCAGTGGGGAACGGAGCAGCACTAATGTTAACGCTTGCCACACCCAAATAGACGCTTACAGCGATACATAGAATCCCAGCGATGATTGTATAATTTGAAATCTGTATAGGCAACGGCGGCGGATCATAATTTTTAGCCCAATTATAGGCGTCCTTGGTTGCTTTGTCTACGCCGAAGCCCTTAAGCAACAAGAAACCGCCGACAACAATCACTATAGCGATGCCATACCAGTAAATCGCACCAGGCATAACATAGTTGATTCCCCAAAGAACACCGAAGATGAGGACTAAGATTCCCGGTAACCCCAGCGCTATACGGGCGTAACGTGGGTTGTCGACTAGTAAGCGAACGTATTTTGTAAAGACCGCTGCGGTTTCCTCGATTGATTCACTATGTTTAATCACTATGCGCCGAACGGAAGAAACAGGCACTCGGGATTCCACAAGCGGCAGCACCGCTTCATCAGAGAAACCGTCTGAAACCAGAATAACTTCGTTGGCGTTAAACGTTTCAAGCAGACTGTTGAGTTCAGCGACGAGTTTGCGGTCTGCGCTTACGCCCCCTAAATCTGAACCCGATATGGTGGCGACTTCGAAGACTTCGTCGGGTTGTCTGCCATTATTGAGGCGGTCGTAGAGGCTGACGGCTTCAAACATGGCGTTTGCGTCTGGTTCCTCAGGATCTTTAAGGGCTAGCCCGACGGCGCCGTCGAGGTTGGCGGTTCGTCCTAAAAGCGGGGTTTTGATGGCTGCTTTAGATTCTAGATCGCCATCTCTATCAACACATAAAATTAGGATACGCTTTTGCGTCTGCTGTTGCGTTTCCCGTTTAGCCATCGAAATCTCTATCTCATTATTGCAGGTACTTAACTTTAAGCTTGCGTTTCAGCCTCGTCATTTTCATCGCTATCGCCAAGCATGAGTGCAAATTCGTCCCAGCTGACTTTTTCGCCTCTGTTAAGTTTTTCTCTGGCTTCGGAACCGATTTTTTCTTTAATTGCTGCTTCCTTTACGGCGCGTTCAGCCTGCTCCTGTTTACGTTTTTCTTCCTGCTCCTTGCGGCGGGCTTCATCTTCTTTTCGGCGGGTTTGATATTGTTCCCGCATGGAAGCTCGGATACCTGTGGATTGGTTGATTAGTTCCCTAATTTGGTCGTATATCTGGTTGTTTTGTTCTTTAGCCCTGATGAATGACTGATGCAAGAGGTCGGCTTCGGCGCGGTCTTTCTTGACGGAGTTAAGCTTCTCCATCATCTGCGCATGGATATCTTGGCTTTTCTTGGCTAACTCGGTTAATTCTTTATGATAAACATCTGCTTGAGCATCGAAGGTTTTGCGGTGGGCAATCAACTCGCGGATTTTCTCGTGTTGCTTATCGATTTTTTTATAGCCGCTAAGTTGGATTTCAAGCTCCTTAACATTCTCGATTAGCCTTTTCTCTTCCTGCAGGTCTAGTGAGGTTGTGGATATTTTCCATTCGATAGCTTCCAGTTCCTTCTTTAGCTCGCGTTGGCTTATGCGGGGCAGATTCTTTTTGAGCGCATCGATTTTCTCGTTTACGGCATTAACTTCTTCCATGATTGGCGTTACGTTAACCCTGACGGCGTCCCGTTGCTGCTTTAACTGTTTAACTTTCTCGTTAAGAGCGTCCCGCTCAGCCTTAAGCTGGTTAACTTCTTCACGTACCTTCCGTACTTTCTCATGAAGCTGGTCTCGTTTTTCAATAAACTTTTTGATTTGGTCATTGTTTTCGAGCGCCTGCTTCTTCAATTTGTCAATTTGGAGATTGATGTTTGTTATTTGGCCGGGGTTTTGTTTCTCAGTCAACTGCTAGCCTTCTGAATTGGAAAGTTATTACCTACGATGTGACATCCGAATTTATATTACTTACCTATGGAAGCTCCATAAAAACCATTGGGCTGACCATTCCAGTTATTATAATTTTAAATATGTGCTGTCACCTTCATTGGGTGAAGTGGAAACATGACCTTCAACTATGACGACCTACTAAAACGTGCATGCGAGCAAATGCCTGAAGTCCAGACAAAAAAGGAACGCTTAGAAATGCCCCGAATCATCATCCAAACCGTGGGCATGCGCACCACCATCTCCAACTTTAAAGAAATCGCCGACGCGTTGGACCGTGACCCCCAGCATATCCTGAAATTCCTAACTCGGGAAATGGCGACAGCCGCCACCGTATCAGATTCAAGGGCTATCTTCCAAGGTAAATTCCAGAGAGATAGCTTTGAGCGCCTACTGCAGCGTTACCTTGAAAGCTATGTCGTCTGCCCAGTATGCAAGCGTCCAGACACAAAAATCGTAAAAGAAAAACGCCTAAGCTTTCTAGTCTGCAACGCCTGCGGCGCTAAATCATCCATAAAACAGCTCTGAGCTGAGGAAAATGGAAGTTTACCTGAACCTTAAAAAAGTCGGTGAAAACGTGGTTTTAGCGGTCTGCGACTGCAACTTGCTTGGACGCACGCTTAGAGAAGGCAAGATTGTTTTCCACGTTAAAGACGAATTCTATAAAGGGCGCAAAGCCACTGTTGAGGAAGCGGTTGGTTTAATCAATAACTCGACGATTGTGAATTTGGTGGGCAAGAACTGTGTTGAAAAAGCTATCTCAAAGGGTTATGTGCACCCGGAAGCGGTTCTAAAAATCGAAGGCATACCACACGCTCAAATTGTTAAGCTCTAAGGCAGCTAAAGATGCAGTTTCAGGCTGTTGAACTATAAGCGGCTTTAAAGCGCCATTTCCACGCGGTTTACTCTGCTCAACTGAACCGCCTCTGAGAAGTATCTTTTTTGCGTCTGGTCCCTCGTTAAAGAGCAAATCAATTATAGACATGTATGGCTCAAACCCCTCGAACCTCTGCCTATAGATGGGATGCTGGTAGCTATGCCATTGCACGTTAATTTTTGCTTGGGTGAAGAGGGTTTCGTCGACATAACATTTGCCGCCTGACCCACAGAGGTAGGTGTCGGCGCCTAATAATGTACACATAGAGATGAGTTTCTCGTTTTTTTCTTTTCCACTGTATGAAAACTCGGATGAACGCACCATTTTTGCATCAATATCTAACAGTTCCGCGATGGCTTTTATGAGGTGAAGATCTAAACCGATCAGAAATTCATGATTGAAGGTTATGGCATCTCTGATTAATGGATAATACTTTTTGAAGTAAGGGGTTTTTTCATAGAGCTGAGCGATTCTGTTGAGTTGCCTGTTTTTCCATTCGTCGCCTGCAATCCTGACGTCTTTTATTGTTTGGGGGTGCCCATGGATGATTGGTACAGTTAGCCATTCCCAGCCCTTTGGGGTTCTGATGCGGTTTCGGTTGTGGAATCCGCCATGCTGGTACTGTGCGTCGTCGTAGATTACATAGGTGCCACATCTGGCAAGTTTATCGAAGAATCCAAGCCATGGAACATATTCCGGTTGATGGACAAAAACTATCATTACTTGCTCCTCAAAGGAAAAACCATTCTTTAGCAGAGGAATATAGAAAAGAAGCCTATTGAACTGAGGATAGCCAAAGGGATACGTTGTTCTTTCGGTGGCTTCTCTACTGAAGATTAGAGGCGTATCTATTATAATAACGAATGTTGTACAAAAGTGATACCACAAGTGCCCTGTTACTGTAGGCTAGCGGTGGCTTCTGCGAGTAGTTTGCGCACGGGAAGATGTTGAGGGCAGACGTTTTCACATTGGCCGCAGTGGATGCAGTTGTTTGCTCGACGCTCAGGCGGCACCTTTGCTGCATATTGTTGCCTAATTCTTTCCTGTTCCGCTGGTTCCCGCCTTTTAGTTGCATACTCGTTAAGAAAGGCCAAGATTACAGGTATATCTATGCTCTGGGGGCATTTGCTGCAATAGTGGCATTTACTGCATCCAATGTAGCCGCAACTCTGGAAAAGCATCCGCGACCTTGAAAGCGCTGCGAGTTCTCTCTGCGTCAGGGTGTTTATGCCCGAGTTGTTGGCACTTTCCAGGTTCTGTTTGACTTGAACCATGGAGTTCATCCCGCTTAACGCCACTGCAACTTCAGGCTGGTTCCAAACCCACTGCAACCCCCAATCCGCCGCCGATCGGTCTGCGCCTGCCTTGTCCCATTCCCTCTGGATGTCAGCTGGAGGCTTCACCGCAAGCAAACCCCCCGCGAGCGGCTCCATTACAACGACGGCTAAACCCTTCGATGCAGCATACTTTAAGCCTTCTACTCCCGCCTGATAGTGCTCGTCTAAGTAGTTGTATTGGATCTGGCATAGCGACCAATCATATGCATCCGCAATCTCCCTGAAAACTTCAAATTCATCATGAAAACTGAACCCTAAATATCCGATTCTGCCCTTTGCAACCTGTCTCTCAGCCCAATCCAGCATCTTCAACTCCTTGGCTTTCTCCCATGTCTGTTTCATTAGCGAATGCAGTAGGTAGAAGTCTATGTAGTTAGTTCTTAGACGCTTAAGCTGCGCATCAAAAATCCTATCCAAATCCACCTTGGACTGCACAGAGAAAACTGGCATTTTGGTGGCAACCCTGACTTTTTTTCGGTATCCGTCTTCGAAGGCCCTTCCTATGGCGACTTCGCTGTTGCCGTCGTGATAGGTATAGGCGGAGTCGATGTAGTTTACGCCTTGGTCTATAGCATAGCGGATTAGCCGTATGGTTTCGGGTTCGTTTACGTCGGCTTGGTTTTCACTGTTAAGCGGCAACCGCATGGTGCCAAAGCCAAGTGCAGAAACTTTCCAGTCGAGTTTACCGAAACGGCGATACTGCAACAGAACACCATTGGAACTACTCCGTTGACTGTTTTAATAGGTTTAGTGTAGTCCGCCATCAACATCTACTGGATTCAAGCGGTATTAAGCACTTAATAGACTAAAGTTTAACTCTCGGCGAGTTGTCTGAAGACTTTCACTTGGTAGCGGCAAAGTTTTCTTCCTGAGTTTAAAAGCAACCGCCCATGCAGAAAAGAAACACCCATGTTGCCAGAACCTAGAAATTGCCGTTTTCTTTATACATTAATATAAAAAGCCCTCAGGTGAGTGGCAGTCGTTTTAACTAATAAATGCGAACACTCTTTTATCGCTGGAACAGGGGTTGAGTTTTAGAGGAATAATAGTTGGTTAGAGGATTCACGGACAGATGGAAACCTAAAGAAACAGAAGAACAGTCACTGGTATCCAAAATTAAAAATGTAGGTCAACCATCAGTTAACCTGAAAGACCAAATTACGATGGTTACCCAACGTTTAGACATACAAACCAAGACTTTGGATGCCGCAGTTTTACGGTTCCAAAACCGAGATGCTGAAGTCTTCAACCGCATCGTGAAAGCGATGTCGCAGAGAGATCAAGCCCGAGCCAATATCCTCGCCACGGAACTCTCAGAAATACGAAAAGTCGAAAAAATGCTCTCCCACGCCTCACTTGCCCTACAGAGTGTTTCTATGCGTTTAAGCACTGTTTCCGAGTTAGGCGATGTCGTGGCAGTGTTAAGTCCAGCAAAAAGCCTGCTAAACAATGTCAAAACAGAAATGTGCAGTATCATGCCCGAAGCCAGCCAAGAACTCGGTAACATCGGCAATCTGCTGTCAGAAATAGTAACTACAACCAATCAGAGCAACGATATGCCAACAAACACGGTAATGGCAAGTGCTGATGCCCTACAAATTCTTGAGGAAGCAGAGGTTGCAGCTGAGAGCCGACTTAAAGACCGTCTTCCAGAAATAGGATTCGAGCATAATGTTCAGAAAAAGACAAGCTTAGAAGCATAGACGGTTTAGTGCCGCTCTCTTTTTTTCACAAATAAAAATTTTCTTTTGAACTCTTTTTGCTGTTGCCAATTTTTTCCATAATCTGCAGTATAAAATCGTCGGTGCATTCCTCCATCTGCCTGCAGTTGCCGCATGACCGTGGAATTGTCAAAACCGTCGCTATGTCGTTAGTGAAATATTCGATTCTTAGGTTTCTTATTCTGCATATTCTTATTGCGCGGTTAGGCTGCACAGTAGCTATTCCATAAGTTGTGTCGTAACTTACGTCTTTAACCGATTCTACCATTTATTCGCCCTCTTACTTTCCTATTCTTTTTTTCCCACTTCTTTCATAACATGCGCCGGAGAACTGTACTCTTTATCGGGAATTAGATCCAAAATAGACATAACATTGTTTGGCGCATTGTTTTTTCTCGCAAGATCAACTAGTTTTTGCTTGTTGGATGGGTAATGGGCTCCTTTGAGGCACTGCTGGATTTTCGCTGGACTTGCAAATCCCTGTGCGGTTGTGCCTTCACCTCGAACCAAACACCTCACCTCCCAACGTTCCAAGTAACCTGTGTTTACGACTGTTCTAACCTAACTTTTATTGACCAAGAAATGTTTCTTGCTATTTCTGCTGCGTCAGCGTTGATTTTTTGGCGTGTTAGAAAAACGTTTACGGCTGCCTCAACTTTATGGTCGATGTCTTGGGATTCCAGTGTATTCAGCAGCATATTGGCGATTTCGTCGCATAATTCTTGACCTTGATTCTGATTTAAATGAGATGTCTGCATTTGCTCACCAAAAGACTAGGGCTAAAAAACTGTATTTAAGAGTCTGTGACTACCTCACGCAGTAACAAATCTAAAATGTACCCGCTTAGTTCACCGTTTGGTTCCAGTAAAAGACCTGAGTGTAATTCTTCAGTAGGGGCGTTATTACTGGTTCATCATAGAGGATGTTGAAGTGAGCGCCATACTTGACTGTTAGAATCGAAACATCACTGAAAATTTTTGATGATAATTCATCAGGCGGAAAAAGCCCCCAGATCGTATCCGTGGCGCTTCGGAAACCAAAACCGTAGTCTGCTGGAACGACATACGCGGCATTCGGTGGGTTGGAGCCGAAACTGCCTGGGTTAGTATGCAGCATATTCCAGAATAGCTGTAGCGCTTGGAAATGTTCGTCGGTGAGGGTGCCGTATGGACCGATTTGTGGGTAGCTAAACACAACGGCATATTTGGCGCCGGCGCTGTATGCAAGGGCTAAGTCGTTGTAGAGTTCCACGCCGCTTTCAAGGTATGGCGCCTGATTATATTTCCATGTGACGATGACACCCCAGTCTTTGTCGAAAGCGTTTGCTGCGCCTCGGCAAAGGGCGATGTGGCGGTCTCTGCTCTGGTTACCTACGAATTCGGCGAAGACTGTGGTGTAATCGGCTTTGTAGTCGAACCAGTAGAGAGCATAGTCAGAGGTGAAGATCCGAGGCGAATAATTTAGGTAGTAAGTTGAAAAATATGATAAGGTGTAAACATACTGGTTGGCTACACTGGCGTATGTTGGGTTGGGTCCAGCTGCTGTGCTGTTGATTAGTTGCTGGGCTGGGTTGCCGTCAAGTTGGCTGCCGCCTGGTTCATCATAACGGTAAACCCCCAGGAATTGGTTGCCGTAGCGTTGATGCGCCATTACCATCCAATCAGTGATTGAGTAATTGTAAGCTTGAAGGCCCTTAAACTGGACTATGAAACTTAAGTTTGCGTTGTAGATGTAATCGCATGCTTCAGTTAGAGCTGATTGGCTATCTAAAAGGTCAGTGGAGCCCAAGACAAAGAAGTTAGTGTAATCCTTAACTTTGTCGACTAACGCTTTCACCTGAGAAGTTTCGTTGCCGTAAGCAAACATAACTCCAACGTAGAATTCACGAGCGGGAGTTTGGTTGCTGCTAAGCCAGTTCTGCACCAGAAAAAGCGACAGAACAACACTGGCAACTAATACAGCAGCAACTAAGATGGTGAGTTTGCGGTTCAAAGCTTCTCGACATAGTAATCAGTTAAAGAGCCTATTTAACGTTGAACCCAAAAGAGCGCTTACAGCTTTGACCTGCTGAATAAACCGATTAGTTTTCCTTCAGCTAAAACATGCCCCTTCATCGTCCGTTCAAGGTCTTTTTTAGTAGACCCCTCGCTTAAGCCAAGTTCCATATCTAATGCATAGGCTTTGAAGTTATAGTGATGCGGTTTGCCAGGTGGTGGACAAGGGCCTGTGTAGCCGTTTTCACCCATGCCGTTTTTTCCTTCAACTCCGGGAGCAGTGTGCTCTGCGATTTTGTTCTGGGACGGCGGAATGTTCCAGATTACCCAATGGTCAAAGGTGCCGCTTGGCGCGTCGGGATCGTCCATGATTAAGGCGAGGCTTTTTGTGCCCTCCGGTATACCCTCGATTGATATGGGCGGGTTAATGTTTTCATAGTCACAACCATACTTCTCGGGGATAGGTTGGTTGGATTTAAAAACGGAGCTGGTTACAGTTAATTCCTTCATAAAGACACCTTTTGTACAGTTTTCTTTGTGGGATAAAAACTTGATGAACAGCACAATGCTACAACAAGCGTGTTTGTTGGTAAGAAAAAGTTGGTTGCGAGTTACTCTTCGCACCATTTCTCAACGATTAATTTGTCGTCGTTTGGCTTAAACTTCACTTTAACAGGCATGGATCCTTCACATTTTAGCGGAAACATGCTGTCATCGACTAATCTAACAGGTAAATAGAGTAGGTATCTATCGTCTTTTCTGCGGAAGATTGTTCCTTTGCCCTCATTCCCCATGATTATCACGCGCAAGTAAACGATGGCTCGTTATCCTTTTAAGTTTTGTGAACAAAAAATCAAAAGTTGCATGAACCGAGTCATCGATTGTTTAGATTTCAGCTTTACGTATGAGTTCTTTTGCGCTGTCAAGGTTGATGCGGTAGAAGACTGCTGCTATTACTGAAGCTATGACGCCGCTGATTACCAAGGAAATTGCTAGTTCAACGGGTCCATAAGAAATCGATACTGGAAGAAATGACCCTGCGAATTTTGAGATAGCATAGGGTATAAGCGGCGCTACTATTCCTAAGCCGGCGACTGTGCAGGCTATCAAGCTTATCAATGACCATTCCTGCCGAATCATCCGTGCTCGGCGGGTTACAGTGAAGTCTGCGCCTTTAAAGCCGAAAGTTAACCCCATGGAGCCCAATGCAAAAATCAGGAACAAAGTCTCCACTATGGCAACTATGTCGGTTGTTATAGTTGGCTGGAAGAAGATTATCCCTACGGTGCTAGTCACGATTTGGGTGACGATTGCAAAGGACAATAGGAATGTGTATTTGCTTTTGACTAGGTTTTTGGGTGTGATTGGCGAGGCGTAGATTCTCCAGACTGCTTGACCTTCTTCGCCTATCAACATATTTCCCAGGCTCATAGCCATGATTGCGGCGGGGAAAATGAAGATCATTACTTCCCAAAACAGACTGAGCTCGGTGGGAGCGCCTGCGTTGGCGGTGTTTAAGGAGTTAAAGATGGGCACGATAATGAAGACTATGGGAATTATGAATATGCCCAGTAGTTCTCTTCGGCGGGTAAAGGAGCGTATGTCCTTGCGGATTAAGGCTGCTTCAACGGTTGAGAAACCAAGTTTCCCCAGCAAACCAGCTTTCGGTGCATAGACGCCGCTTACTTGGACTTTAATTGCAGGGGGCTCGTAGAGGCCAAAGCGCTGGTTAAGCAGGACAGCGATGTAGTAGAGGGCGGCAATGAACAGTGCTGATCCCGCTATGAATGCGATGGCGAGCAAGTTGCTGGTGAATATGTAATAAAGCGTTATGCCCAGCCAGACAAAGGGGATAAACCACAGCGAATTTTGGACCGAAGAGATGGTTTGAATAAATGTGATTGAGCCTGTGCCTGTGAATATAGCGAAGTAGACCAAGTAAAGGACCAAGAAGAATAGTAGTGATCCGATGAGTCTAACCCAGATGGCTGCGCGTCCACTGGACTTATAGACGGCGCCTGTGAATCGTGCCTGCAGGATTCTCACGATTTCTGTAGTGGCGCTTCCTATGAATGCGGCGGCAAGCATCGCTACTGTGGTTAAGAGTGCAGCGGCGATTAAGCCGTTGAAGACGGCGAAAATAATTATGCCCGCTGCGAAGCCAACAACCAACGCGATGGGGAGGCCCAGTAGGTTTGAGAGGATGGATGCTAAAGTGTGTTCTTGCCATGTTACGGGCAGCCAATACATCACCTGCGATGTTTTCTTTAACCCTGCAAGCTGGATCTGTTGAAACATGGTGAAGATTAACGCCATGACTAAAATCAGAGTTGGCATGGAAACAAAGAAGCTGTTTGCCGCTTGGCTTATCGGCGGTAACCTTCCTGGAATGTCAGTCGGGGGCACCGCATAAATTGCCTGCACGGCAGCATTGGCAAGTAGTCCTCCGATGATGCCGATTACCGCGGCGACCCAGTATGGCCAATACGCCAAAACCCCGCGCTCCCGGTAATGGGTGGCTTTTATGCCTCGGATTAGCCTACCTGATTTGCGGTCGACCCGAACCATGTAGAGGACGTTTTTCCAGTTCATCTTAGCAGTTCCTCAACGACAGCTTTGAGGTCACCTGTGCCTGTAAGTTTGAGGAATATATCTTCAAGACCGGAGCTTGGCAGGCTGGCTCTGGACCGCAGCTCATTCATGCTGCCTAAGGCTAAGATGTTGCCTTGGTACATGATGGCGATTCTGTCGCATACTGCCTCCGCAATCTCCAGCACATGTGTGGAGAGTATGGTGGTTACGCCTTGTGCTTTGAGGGATTGGAGGTAGTCTTTGACGATTCGGGCGCTCCGTGGATCCAGCGCGTTGAGCGGTTCGTCGAGGATCAGCAGTTTGGGTTTATGGATGAAGGCGGAGATGAGGCTGATTTTCTTTTTCATGCCGTCTGAGTAACTGTTTATCATGTCGCCTTCTCTGCCCTCAAGTTGCAGGGCTTTTAGGTACTCGTTTATGCGTTGCTGCTTCTCTTCGGTGGATACGCCGTAGATGTCGCCGATAAAGTCAAGGTACTCGATTCCCGTCAGAAACTCGTATACATCAGGTGACTCGGGTACGTATCCGACCTGTCGTTTCACCGCCACAGGGTCTTTTGTTACATCGAGCCCCAAAACGGTGATGGAGCCTGCGGTCGGCGGCACCAACCCCAGCAGCATCTTTAGCGTGGTTGATTTGCCTGAGCCGTTTGGACCCAGCAGCGCGAAGATTTCGCCTGTGTTAATGCTTAGGTTGATGTTGTTTACGGCTACTATTTCGTTGTAACGTTTAGTTACGCCTCTTAGATCTACTGCGTATGGGCTGCTCATCCCGACACCGCTTGCAAATAGAAAATAATTTGTATTTAAGGATATGCGTGTTTTTCCTTATTTGATCAGATGAAAAAAGCTGTATTTAGCGGTAAAAGGCGAAAAGGAGGTTTAAACGAAGCGAAGGTCAAAACTAATGGGCACCGCTTCTCCCCATGACTGACGAATCGGACAAATCTTCTGCGCCATACCATAAACTATTTCTGCCTTTTTACGTTCTCGCTCATCATCATTCATTAAGCCCACGCTCATAGCGAAATGCACGTTTGTAAAGATCAGCTTCTCCATACCCTCCACGTTCATTTTAACAGTGGCTTTAGTCTCCAGGTTCTTCAATGTGAGCTGGCTGTTTTTGGCAATCAGCATAAACAGGGTATTAATGCAGGAGGCAAGCGCTGCTGCGAATATGTCTTCAGGAGTGCAGTAGCCTGCTTTTCCCCCAAACGACGGCGGAGGACTCACAGTTACAATCCGCTGACCCTTAACCGTCAATCCGCATTCAGTTGCACCATTCCAAGTGGCTGTTCCTTCAAAATCAAGTTCTGGCATATAAAATCCTCAAAATTAGTGATTAAACCGATGGATTTAATGTTTCTGATAACCAACTGCGTAGGCAGCGCTGGGCGGCTTTTGTCAATAAATTTAATTAAGAAAGCCCCTTACATGGTACCTTAAAACGGCTGAGCCCCCAAAATGAAAACTGCCCTGAAAAAATTCCTTTCTAAACGCGCCATTGCCATCGTCCTCGCAGTTCTGCTTGTACTAACGGGCGTCAACACGTATCTGATTCTGGAGGGCACCCGCCAAGCCAACATAACCAACGTCGTCAACTATGATTATGTGCTCTCACAGAACGGTGGAGGCTACCAACTCAAAAACATGCTTACAGGCTACGTCTCCGACCAGCCAGCCAGCGCATCGAGCGCAATCAACGCCGCCATGGCAGAGGGCAAATCAGTCTACCTCAACGCTGGAACCTACCAGTTAACCGACGACGTATATGTAGCAAACAAGCTTAACGCTAAAATCGTCAGCGACGGCGCCACAATAGAGGGAAATGGACACAAAATCGTTATAGTCGGCGACAACTACACCACCAGCCAGTACGCATCCATTTCGGGATTAACCATTATAAACGGTACCATCCGAGTCGAAAACTCCTTTGCCACCACAATCACCAACACCCAATTCATCAATGCGTCGGTGGGCATCGAATTCGCCAACACCAACACTTGGAGCGAATACAACAAGGTCGAGAACTGTCAATTCATCAACGACTCCGTGGGCATAGCTTTTCGCACGCCAGTCAACGGCACCCTCGGCGGCAACGCCACAGGCTCCTACAGCAGCAGCATAATCGAGCGTTGCAGCTTTAACATCCAAGACAACCAAATAGGCATCAACGTCGAACGACTCGCCGAGCTATCTGACAGCCAAATCCAAGACGTGCGCTTCTGGATGGGCCAAGTCGGCAGCGGCAACCAAACTGGGCTGCGGGATGACGGCTCCATGTACCAGACACTGCTGTTGGGCGTCGTCTTTGAATCCTTCGCTAACCAGCCTAACGATATGTACGCTATCGCTTTGGATAAGAACTGTGATCCAGCTCCAATCCTTGACGGCGGCGTCAGCTTCTTGGGCAACTGGACTGCAATGGTTCACAATCCCTATGCCATCTGGATTAGCGGCGTAGGCAGCGTTTTCCAAAGGACTGATGTTTCGGTTCCATTGGGGACAAATGGGCAGTTTGGCGGAAATGTAAGCATCGACTGCAAACCGCTGAAAATCTTTAGCTTCAAACCCCAAATAACTGTGTCAGGAAGCTTCAGCCACAACGAAACAGTCACTGTTCGAATCCGAATCTTATACATCGACAACAGCGTCTCCAACCCAGTCACCCGCACCTTCACCAGCGCCGGCTCCGCATGGCTAAGCGACGACGAAATGATGCAGCTCTACTCCTCACAAAGCATTATCTGGGCAATACTGGTCGACGCCAAAGTCAACGCAGCCTCGTCTGATGCTTCGGTTTCAGTCAGCGGCTACGGAACAGCGGGATAGCTGCAATTCTTTCTAAGTCAATAATCATTCCTTGTGCAAGCAAGGCGAGCGGTAAAACCTTAAAACAGCAACCGAGCAATTAATGAAATATGATTGAAAACCAGCCCAAGAAGCGTGATGGAGGGTTAAACTTTTGGCTTATAATACTCCTGCTCGGAAACGCTTTATTCGTATTGGGAAACGTCCTGTTTGTGGTCTCTCAAATATGGGCAGATGCAGATTTGCTTTTTTCCCCTTAGGAGCGATTCTTTCCATATTTGTCACTGGTTTCTTTGGTGGTTCTCCGCTTTGGTCAATACCGCTTTTTATCGCATACTCCGTTGTTAGCATATGCTCCGTCATAGCACTTTTTACTTGGAGGAAATGGGGATTTTACGCGGTATGCCTAACAACTGTTGCTGGTTTTCTTACCTGTTTTGTAACTGGAGTTTTGCCTTTTGGTGTAACGGTTAATTGTGCAGGTACTTTTATTCTCGCCATTTTGTTGCGTACGGAATGGAACCTATTCAGATAGGTCAATAAGCCGGCAGCGCAGGATAGACGTTAGTGCCCAAATCACACTGGTTCGGCGAAAAACAGGCGATTAACAGGTTGATTTCTGTTGAGTTTTCGCCTTTTTATAGGGGATAGGGAGCGTCTGAGAGCAGCAACATCAACTTTGGGTTAGAAGAATTTTTAGCTGCGGCAAACGTGTAGGCCGCCAGCTGAAACCTCTGCAGACGCTTCTGCCCCGCCGTTTTCCCCTCTATACCTGCCTATATGCCCAACGCTTAACTCTTTCATTTGTTGAGCCTATTTAAGAGGGGGGTTAGAGTCGGCAGAACAACAAAAGCGTCGCCTCAACAGCGGTTCTTGCGGAGAAAAAAAGCAGTCGATACATGCCGCCACATCCACATCGCGACGCCTTCAACATAGAAGCATGTATGGAGTGTGGAAGAAAACCCCACACCACACCGCCTCAGACGCCAAAAAAATTGCAAACCCAAAAAGCAACCGCCTCCAACTGCCATCTTGTGGCACCCCGCAAACCGCCACACCCACACAAATAGAAAAAGCCAAATTCGCTCTTTATGTGTAGGCAGTTAAAGCAGTAAACACATTGATTCCTGTTTGTTTTTTTCAATATCCTTAAATTTGCCACAAGTTTCATTGCTAAAACAAGACCTGAAAATTATGTCCCCTGTTATCGAAACACGACATCTAACCAAAGCTTACAATTCTTTTAAGGCGGTAGATGACCTCAACATCTCTGTTGATTCAGGAGAGATTTTCGCTCTGCTTGGACCCAACGGCGCAGGCAAAACCACAACGATATCTATGCTCTGCACCATCCTCAAACCGACTTCCGGAACCGCCATAATCAACGGTTTTGACGTCATAAAAGAACCAAACAAAGTACGCCGCTCAATCGGCATCGTCTTCCAAGACCCAAGCATCGACGACCGCCTAACCGGCAGAGAAAACCTCTACATCCACGCCAACATGTATGGGGTTCCGCCTTCAGAACAGAAAGAACGCATCGACCGCATCTTAGAACTGGTTGAACTGGAGGATAGAGCCGACAGTTTGATGCGGACATATTCGGGCGGCATGAGGCGAAGATTAGAGTTAGGGCGCGGCTTAATCCACTATCCCAAAGTGCTGTTTTTGGATGAACCCACCGTTGGGCTTGACCCGCAGACTCGCGATCACATATGGAAATACATCAAAGAACTCAAGCAGGCACATGACATCACAGTGGTTTTAACAACCCATTACATGGATGAAGCCGATAGGCTCTCAGACCGCGTTGGCATCATGGATCACGGAAAAATCGTAGTTTTAGACACTCCGCCCAAACTTAAAGACACACTTGAGGGCGATGTCGTCGTTATCAGAACAAGCAAAATCAACGAGCTCTCCGAACTAGTAAGTAAATGGCTGGGATTTAACGACAAAGAAATCGTTGACGGCGCCTTGGAAGTAACCGTGCGCAACGGCAAAACTGTAATGCCCCGCATCATGGAGTTGGCAAGCCAAAACAACATCTACGTTGAATCCCTGCTACTCCGCGAACCAAACCTAGAAGATGTATTCTTGCATTACACAGGCAGAAACATCCGTGAAGACACCACCAAAGAACTGCATGGCCAAGCTGCTGCACGCAGGAGAGCAATCAGATGAGTGAAAGACGAGGCTTCTATTCGCTTTGGCTGCGAGAAATTAAACGGTTTATCCGCGACCGAACTCGCCTCGTAACGAGTTTTATTCAACCGGTGCTTTGGCTAGTGATCTTCGCCGCCGCTTTCGCAACGCGGTTTACGCTTCCGGGGAACCTTAACTATCAGCAGGTGCTTCTCCCGGGGATAATCGGTCAGTCATTGCTTTTCACCGCTATGTTCATGGGGATAAACGTCATTTGGGACAAAGAATTCGGTTTCATGAAAGAAACATTAGTGGCGCCAGTGTCAAGATTCACAATTTTTGTTGGAAAAATGGTTGGCGACAGCACAGATGCCCTGTTGCAGGGGATAATAGTATTCGCCATAGGTTTAGCACTCGGTATACCCATTGACCCAGTAACTTTCCTGTATGCGCTGCCTCTGATGTTCCTCATCACCTTCGGCTTAGTAAGCATCGGCTTAACCATCGCAAGCTTCATGGGCAACCTCGAAGGTTTCGGCGCTATCCAGACGTTTGTGAATTTGCCCCTGTTCTTTCTAAGCGGAGCACTGTTTCTTTTAAAAGGCAGCGATCTCCCCACTTGGTTAACGGACATTGCAGCATGGAACCCTTTAACCTATGGTGTTGACGCACTCCGCCATGTAATGCTAGGTTCTGCCTGGACGCCCCTTCAGGTGCAACCGTTATGGGTAGATATAGGTGTAGTCGCGCTCTTCGACGCCATAATGATCGCGATAGGCACTTGGGCGTTCAGTAGAATGAAGTAAAAAGGGTAAACTCTTCTTCCCAATTTTTCCGTATCAAAACTCAAGATAAGAAAAGGGAAAAAACAAAAAAGCTTAAGCTTTATTTGTCATTTCGTTAATTTGCTCTTCCATAGCGTGACCGCGACAGTAAACCACTGCTTTTTCTACGCCTGAAACGCTCTTTGCTGCATCCCGAATGTCTGCTGCGAGTTTAAATGCGATTGGGCAGAAGGGGCTTGTTGGGACAAATTCAACGGTGACTGCGCCTGGAGATGTTTCTTTTACGCTTTGGATCATCTGCATTTCCTCAAAGGTTTGGCCGGTTTCGGGGTCTTGGACTTTGCCTACTTCTTTGCGTACTTTATCTTCTAGTTCAGTCATAAATCTCAAACCTTACTAAGCTAAAATGAAGAGGCATAACATATAAACTGATTGATGTCTTCCCTTACTGGTTGGGCTGTGACAGATTTGCCGTTTGATCAATCATGCATATTCTGCAGGATAGTGGCTAAAATGGCACCTTCAAGCGTAATCTATGAAGACAACAGCGTTATGGCTTTCCTCGACATCCGACCATTGAATCTAGGCCACACACTAGTTATCCCCAAACCCCACTACGTAGACATCTTTGACATTCCCCAAAAAGACATATGCTCAATCTACAAAGTTGCCAAGCAACTTGCCGTTGCCGTGAAAAAAGCCACAGGCGCTGACGGCATCAGCATCATCCAGCAGAACGGTCAAGCAGCGGGACAAGACATCTTCCACTTTCACATTCATGTGGTGCCGCGGTTTAATGGTCAAACCTTGCCTAGGTTTAGTGAACTCAAAGAAGCTGAGCGATCAGTGCTTGATGAAATGGCACAGAAAATAAGGCAGCAGTTATAACATGTTCGTTTTTCTATTCTTAGGATGGTGGCGGACCCCTCTTTGCCCTTCTTCTTCCTGTAGGTCTGGCTGACAACTGCTTTTTGGTTTCTGCGTTTGCGGCGGATTGCAGGTTGGTTGTGGAGTAAACTGCAAGCAGATTGGCTAAATTCTTTGTTTCACTGTTAAAGAAGCGGTGGCTGTTGTCTGCTACGTCTTGTTTAAGAGAGGCTTTTTGCTTTTTCTTTTTAAATCAAGCATCTTGGATAATTAGCCTTTTAAGTGAGTAGAAACTATTGTACACAAATCTGATTAACTGAGGCATAGCGTTTGGGAAAGAAAAAAGTGTTAAGTGAAGGCGCAATAAGCGAGATGACTTACCCCGGTCAGGGTGAAGTCTTAGGTGTAGTTACGAAACTGCTTGGATTCGACCGCATCATGGTTAAATGCCAAGACGGCGCGGAACGTCTCTGCCGAATACGTGGAAAAATGAAAAGACGGGTGTGGATACGTGAAGGCGACATAGTTATTGTTGCCCCCTGGGACTTCCAGACCGACACACGCGGCGACGTTGTTTGGCGTTACACGCATGCTCAGGCTGAAACTTTGAGGCGTAAAGGCCTCTTAACCCTCTAAACTCCATTTTTAACAACATTGGAGAAGAAAACTAAAACATTTTAACCCTCCTTTAGGTTTTTGGGCTTGCTTGGTTTGATTGCTTTTAAATACCCGACATCTTATAGCTCTGTGACCATCCATGTCCAATAAAGCCCGTGAACGTCTAACCCACCGCGAAAAAGCAGTGGAACGCAGAGACAAAATGCTAATCCATAACCGCGCTGATGAACGAGCCACTGTCGAGGAAGTGTTTGATCAGACGACGCGGATGGTTGTGTTTGATTTGCTTAACAGCGGCGTTTTCTACGAGCTCAACGGTGCTATAAGCAGTGGCAAAGAAGCCAAAGTGTATTGGGCAACAACTAAAGACGGCAAGGATTTAGCTGTAAAGATTTACTTGACTTCTTCGGCAGAATTCAAGAAGGGCATGATAAAATATATCGAAGGCGACCCCCGCTTCAAAAATATAAAAAAAGACACCCGCTCATTAATGGCAATTTGGGCACAGAAAGAATTCCGCAACCTACGGGAGGCAACAGAGGCTAAAGTGCCAGTGCCAAAGCCAATCGCCGTAAAAAGCAACGTCGTTGTTATGGAGTTCATCGGTGAAGCAGGCGTATCTGCGCCGTCACTAAAAGAGAGTCCGCCTGAAAATCCCGAGCGCGCCTATAAGTTACTGGTTACTTATCTCAAGCGGCTTTATCAGAAAGCCAAGTTGGTACATGGCGACTTAAGCGAATACAATATTATGCTGTGGAAGGGTAAACCCCTCATTTTTGACCTCTCACAATCAGTCTCTGTGGAGCATCCGATGGCTGACTTCATGCTCAGGCGCGATTTGACGAACCTGAATAGGTTCTTTAGCCGCCTAAACGTTAATGTAACACCTATTGAAGAATTGCATAAGATGGTTGTTGGAAAATAATGTCTGGACCAGACACTTTCGTGCGAATCCCCAAAGAAAGGGTTGGAATACTAATTGGCCCTGAAGGCAAAACTAAACAGTACATAGAAGAGCAATTAGGCGTAAAGCTGGATGTGGACTCCGAAGGTAGTGTCACAATAACGCTGACCGAGAAAGCACGTGACCCATCTGTCTTGCTTAAGGCAAAGGATGTTGCAACAGCCATCGGCAGAGGTTTCCCGCCCGAAACCGCTTTCCGCTTAATCCGAAACGAAGACGACATCTTCGACATGGTAGATCTACGCTTGATTTTTGGTCGCAGCGAATCTGATGTTAAGCGTATCAAGGGCAGAATCATCGGCGCTGACGGCAAAACCCGAAAGCTCATCGAAGAACTCAGCGAAGCCGACGTCGTTGTGTATGGACACACCGTGGGCATAATCGGAAGCTTCGAGCAAGCTGACACTGCACGCAACGCCATCCAAATGATAATTGAAGGCTGCCAACACCACACTGTCTACAAGTACCTGCAGCGTAAACGAACGGAACTTAAGAAAGAAAAGCTGGAGTTATGGCAGAAACCAACTGAAGAAAGATAAAGACTCCTTTCTTTGATGACTGCCAAAAAGTGTTTTATTTTATTTATTTTAGGTGAGCTCTTGAGGCGTTAACTCGGCATTCAAGTCAAGCTTGAAGTCGTCATCGTTAGCGTCGTCCGCACTCAAGATCCACATCATCCTTGCGTCTGCGGGGCCAGACTCGTCATCGCCCACCCACCCAGAAACACCCTTCAAATGCCTTTAAACATTCAGGTAACCCGCGACATTGCTGCCTTTAGTCGTTAAAGTTTAAAGGTTGCCACGTTATCTTTTCCCTAAAAAGTCAAAGTGAGCCTATGCCGTTTTGCCGAAAATGTGGACGCAGACTCCCAGAATATAGTGAAAGCTGCCCTGACTGTGGAACATCAACCACTGCGCCGCTGATTAAACTCAAAAATAAAACATCAACCAGCCGTATAGTTAAAGCGGTGCCCCCGACTAAGGTAGCTAAAGCCGTGGTTCCTGTCAAGCCAACTATTATAGTTAAACCTGTCACTCCAGCTAACTCAGTGGTCCCTGCCAAAGTTGTTCCCAAACACAGAGAATTGATAGGCAAACTGGCCAAAGCACAAACCGCTCACGTAATCAAAAAGGCTGCTGCAACGGAAACCGAAAGAGTCACCGTAGCACCGAAACCTGTAGTCCCCGCTAAAATTTACCCTCCCCATGAAATAATAAAAAGCAATGTTTCCCTCAAAGAAGACATCATCAGCAACCCTCAGGATTATGAAAGGCAACTCTTCGATTTTGACCTTCAATGTTCACATAAACACTTTTGGCCAGCCGGTGAACCCCTCCCCGTCTCTAATGGAGTAGCGTACTGCCTCAAATGTGGTGAGCGCCTAAGGAAACCCAAACCGAAGAAGCGCCATAGATACAATCGGGTTAATACATTTTGATCTTGAAGGCTTCGTCTATGGCAGCTTTAGAATTTCCACAAGAATGCTGAAGAAACAAGCTGCTATTTGGTTTTGGATTGCGTTTTAGTCTCCATATGGTGTGGGATAACCGTTTTCCTCACATGCCCAATATACCTTTAAGTTGGGGTCACGGCGGTGGGATGTGAAAGAATGTTGAACAAGCTTAAATTTCGAAGTCCCAAAAATCTTTGTAGCGGCGCCTGAAAAGTTGACAATAAAGAGACCGAGGCGCCAAGGCTGAAGATTAAACGAGGTTGCCTAGAGTTTAACGCTGATTTCAACCCCGTCGTCGCCCACTTGGATATAGCGGCTTCTATATTTGCCGCTGTTGCGAACATACCTCAGGTAATCAGTCATTTGATCTGCGAACATGCCGGCGTTATCCGCAAACACCACCGTGCCCCCATGCAGCTTCGGCTCAGCCAAGTTCAGATACTGCATATACTCTTTTTTCTCCGCATCGATAAACGCTAAATCGAATGGCCCCCGCAGAGTCGGGATAACATCGATGGCGTTGCCGTTTATAATGGTGACTTTGGCGGGAATGTTGGCTTTCGTAACGTTCTGTGCAGCAAGTTCAGCTTCATCTCGGTGGATTTCGATGGTGACGATTTCTGAATCATGGGGCATCTCTTTGCCCATCAAAATCGCAGAGTACCCGATGAGAGTGCCAACTTCAAGCACATGCATGGGCTTAGCTTTACGCACTTCTTCAGCAAGATACTTGCCTTTGTAGGGTCCAATGATGGGTAAGAATTGGTTTTCAGCGGCGGCTTCGATGCCCCGCAGAACCATATCGGCGCTGGATAATGTTTCCTGCATCATAAGGTCACCTTGATTTTGTCTACAAAATGCGCCTGTAGCTTCGCAAGTTTGGGTGCAATCACGGCTTGGCAGTAGGGTTCTTTGGGGTGCTTTTTATAGTAGTCTTTGTGGTAGGTTTCGGCTTTGTAGAAGTGCTGTAGCGGTTCAATTGTGGTGACGATTGGGCGATCCCATATACCCTGCGTGTTTAATTCGTCGATCAGTTTTTGGGCGATCTGTTTCTGTTCTTCGTTGTGGTAGAAGATGGCGGATCGGTACTGTGTGCCTACGTCGGCGCCTTGGCGGTTAAGAGAGGTTGGGTCATGTATGGTGAAGAAGATTTCGAGGATTTCACGGTAGCTTATGACTTTAGGATTATAGTAAATCTGCGCTGCCTCGGCGTGCCCAGTTTGCCCAGTTGAAACGTCATCGTAAGTTGGGTTAGGTACCACGCCGCCAGTGTATCCAGGTTCAATCCGCTCAACGCCCTTTATGATGCTGAATGCAGCTTCGGTACACCAGAAACAGCCAGCCGCTAAAGTGGCAACTTCAAGGTTTTCTGCTTCAGTTAGTGGTGAACCCATAAAAAGTCGCCTTTTAACATGTATCTGCCTGTGGCTTGGCACTTAAAGCGTTGTGACTGTAGATGCACAGCAACGGCGGCGGGAAAGCTTTTACTCCCACAATCCTAGCAATAGCAGGGTTATCGGCAACAATGGAAACAACAAATCCTCTATCAAAAATCCAAGTCACTCCTTTGGCTTCAGAGAGTTTTGGCGTCCGCTCCATGTGCACGCTAGTTGCGACCTCTGATGTAGTGATACTGTTGGATGCAGGCATTTCGCTTTGCCCCTACCGCTTCAACCTGCCGCCGCACCCCATCGAATTCCAAACCATCCAGCGCCTGCGCCAATCCATCGCCGAAGCCGCCGACAAAGCCGCAGTCACCACCATTAGCCACTACCACTTTGACCATCATACACCAAGCTATGAGGACTGGGTTGTCAACTGGACAGACGACGGCGAAACAGCACGGCAAATCTATCAGAACAAAATCATTTTAGCAAAGAATCCCAAAGAAAACATTAATGCAAGCCAGCGGCAGCGGGCATGGATGTTCCAGAAAACAGGGGGAAAACATGCCAAAAGCTTGGAAGCCGCAGACGGGAAAACCTTCGCTTTCGGTGACACAAAACTGTGCTTCTCCGAGGCGGTTGCACATGGCTCAGACAACTCCACACTTGGCTATGTCATAATGGCAACCATAGAGCGCGGTGGCGAGCGGTTTATGCATGCTCCCGACGTGCAGGGACCGATGTCCAATCACACAACAGAGCTTATTTTGGCTGCTAAACCCACTGTGATCATGCTGGGTGGTCCGCCGCTCTACCTTGCAGGGTTCCGTGTGGAGGAAGCGCAACTTGAGCAGGGACTCCACAATCTCGAGCGCATCGTTGAGGCGGTGCCGACGGTGGTATTGGAGCATCACGCCTTGCGAGATGAGTTTTGGCGCTCAAAGATGGAGAGAGTTTTCCAGAAAGCCCAGCAAGTAAAACACGATATTATGACTGCTGCAGAATATGCGGGAAAAGAAAATCTTTTTTTGGAATCAAAACGTAAACAGCTCTACCATGATAATGTGCCATCACAGGAATTTGTTCAGTGGACCAAAACGCTAAATAACAAAAAAATCGCAAAGCCTCCCTTACAGTGAGCAGTCTTGGTTGACTTGAGTTTAGCCGCCTTCACTGCAGCCTTTGTTTTGGTTGTGCTGGCTGAGATGGGTGACAAAACCCAGTTTGTAGCCATGGCATTCGCAGCAAAATACAATGCCTATAAAGTGCTTTTAGCGGTTTTTCTGGGAACCATAGCCAACTTTGCCATCGTTATTGCCATCGGCCAAGTGCTAATTACCTTCGTACCCATCGACGCTATCTCGTTGGCAGCATCAGTTTCGTTTGTAGCCTTCGGTATTTGGACTGTACATCAGGAGCAGATGAAAGAAGAGAAAATTAAGCTCTTCCGCTTTGGAGTAATCGCAACGGTTGGCGTAACCTTTTTTGTAGCTGAATTCGGCGACAAAACCCAGTTGGCAACTCTTAGTTTAGCCGCCGCATACCAGAGTCCAATCAGCGTTCTGGTAGGTGCAGCCTTGGCGATGCTGGTTGCCGACGGAATCGGAATAGTCCTAGGCATTGTTTTCTGTAGGCGTATCCCCCAGCGTACACTGAAATGGTTATCCGCCGTTATCTTTGTGGTTTTTGGGTTGGCTGGAGTTTACGAAGTTTTGCCTAACTACGTTGGCTCAGTCTATACAGTGTTGGTTTTGGCGGCACTGGCTGCTGCCTCCGCATTACTCATGTACCTGATAAGCAAGCGACAAAAACCCACAGAGGCGCCAATCGTCTGCAAAACTACGCCTTAAACTCTACTATGCTTCGCCCCTACGTAAAGTTTGACTGTTTATTGCCACCAAAACAGTACTCAAAGACATCAAAATCGCGCCTACCGCAGGATCCACCACCACACCTAAACCTGCAAAAACCCCCGCAGCCAGTGGAATTGCAAAGATGTTGTAGCCTGCTGCCCACCAGAGATTCTGAACCATCTTTGCGTACGTACGCTTGGAGTAGCGGATGGCTTTTGGTACATCTTGAGGATTGTTCCTTACTAGGATAATGTCTGCACTTTCGATAGCTACATCTGTTCCTGCACCGATGGCAATTCCGACGTTGGCGGTTGCGAGTGCGGGGGCGTCGTTTATGCCGTCGCCAACCATCGCCACCCGGTAACCCTCTTTCTGCAGCAACTTGATTTTTTCGGCTTTTTGGTCAGGCATAACATTCGAAAAGAACTTGTTGATGCCTAATTCAGCCGCAACTGCTTGCGCTACTTGTTCGGAGTCGCCGGTTAGCATGTAGACTTTGACGCCGTTTGATATTAAAGCCTGAACTGCTGCCCTTGATTCTGCTCGGATTTTATCTGCAAGTGCGAAGGCTCCAGCTAATTTGCCGTCGATAACGGTGAAAACCACTGTTTTGCCTGTTTTCTGAAGCCCAGCTATCCTCTCATCAGCTTGGAGATTGAGTTCTTCTATTATATTTGGGCTGCCCACGTAGACGATTTTGCCGTTGACTTCTGCTTTAGCCCCTCTGCCTGGGATCGCTTGGAAACCTATGCTTTCAGGAATCAATATGTCCTTTGATTTTGCGTATTCAACGATGGCTTTAGCGATTACGTGCTCAGAGTTGCGCTCAACCGACGCCGTTAAACCTAACAGTTCCTCCTCCGAGGCAAATGATATAATGTCAGTTACACCGAACTGCCCCATAGTTAACGTGCCTGTTTTATCAAAGACAACGGCATTTACATCTTTGGCGTCTTCGAAGGCTTTTCGGTTACGGATAAGGATGCCTCTTTTTGCGGTTATCGAGGTGGAAAGGGCAACTACAAGCGGAATAGCCAAGCCAAGTGCATGTGGGCAGGCTATAACTAGTACGGTTACGCTGCGGGTTAATGCAAACTGGGTGTTAGCGAGTAATGCCCAAACAGCAAATGTTACCACGCCAACGGCTATGGCGACATAGAATAGAAGCGCGGCGGCTCGATTTGCGAGGTCCTGTGTGCGGGATTTGCTCTGCTGCGCCTGCCTAACTAGCTTAACCACCTGCATGAGATAGGTTTCTTCGCCTGTCCGCTCAATCCGCAGCCGAAGGGCTCCTTCACCGTTGACTGCACCCCCGATAACTTTGTCTTTGGGCAGTTTATGTACAGGTTTTGATTCACCCGTCAACAATGCCTCGTTTATGTAGGATTCACCCTCCATTACGGTGCCGTCGGATGGAATTTTCTCGCCAGGTCGAACCAAAACCACGCTGCCCACCCGTAGATGCTTTACAGGCATATCCATAACTTCCCCATCCATCACGACATGAGCTGTCGTGGGCATAACCTTTACTAGCTCTTCAAGCGCCCGTGACGCGCCGAGGACACTGCGTGCTTCAAGCCAATGCCCCAGTAGCATCACGTCGATTAATGTTGCCAGTTCCCAGAAGAAATCGTTTCCAATTGGCGCAAAGACTGTTGCTGCAGAAAAAAAGAATGCAACGGAAATGGCAGTGCCGATTAGGGTCATCATGCCGGGCTGACGCTGCCTAAGTTCACCGATTAACCCTGTTAGGAATGGATAGCCGCCATAACCATAGATAGCGATTGCCAAAACAAGGAGGATGTACTGCTGATAAGGTATTGTTAAATTAAATCTAAACCATGTTTGGATAGCGTCAGAGAGAAGCAGCACAGGAATTGTGAGAGCAAGACAGATCCAGAATCGCGTTGCCAGCGATTTAGTGTGCATGCTGTGCATTGGCGCTTCATTATGCATTCCCTCTATATGCGAGCCCTTGTCGTGGTTCATCTTACAGCATCCCTATAATATGGATAAGTGACCCATTAACAATAGAGATAATCCATATGACAAAAACAGGCATCATCCACCCCCGTTGCCTATAACAAGCCAACTTTGATGGCCCCTTACTAATCCATAGTGAAACCAGTATGATCCCGCCGGTTTCCGCTGCTATCCCTAAAATAATGTGAGACCAAACCGTAACCGAATCAAAAAGAGAGAGACCGCCAAGTTCACCCAACCCATTGGTAAAAGTTGGAACCATCACAGAAAAGATAAGTAATGTATGCAATACAAGGGCAATAATTGTTAGATAGCCGTGTAAGATCAAATTCTTCGCATTTGAGGTACCTCTAAAGAAAGGGAGCCCCAGTATGAGAAGAAACAGAATTACGATTTGAAGTGTAAGGCTGATGTTGCCGACTGGATCAAGCGGAACGGGTGGCAAAAAGGCGCCTCAATATAGAGCATTGCACTATAGTGGCAAGCGTTTGCTGATAAACTTTTTTAATAAACAACAAAGTCGCAAATAGAAATTCTCTAAAAAAATCCTAAAAAAATGGGTGATTAAGTGTATTCTCTATAGGTGTATCCGCATCGGATGCATCTTAGAAATTGCGTTGAGGACTCATCTGAACCGCGGGTTTGCACTAGCCACACGTTGGCGGTGTTGTTTCCGCATCTGGGGCAATCCATCCGTATGGTCGGCATCGGATTGAGTTCCTGTTCCTCTCTGCCGATGACAGCTACGAATTGTTTGGGGCTATGATCTATGATTTTTCCATTAAAAATTTTAGTGTTCAGCCGGGTTTCTTGTTTTTTGCGTCCGCATTTAGTGCAGGCTAACATAATCAATGCTTGATTTTCAGAGTGGACTTTAATTGGTTTTAATCTCGAACCGCATTCCGCACAAAATTCCATACGTTTTTCATCTCCATAAAACTGGTTGGTGAGTAACGGTTAAGGTGATGCAAGCCAAAGGTTAGGAAGAGAGAGGGAAGACATGGCTTTGCTACTTGCATCATCATTAACCGCTGCTCCGCCTGTCGCATATGGATTTTATCACATCCTCTGCGCAATTATAACCCATAGGGCGGCTTGAATCATAAATAATGATGTGGCTGTCGCTGTGTAGCAACAACTGCTGTAGGTTGCAACCAGTTGTCGCCGTAAACTGTGCCTTTATGTTTTAGGTTTCTATGCATCCTTAACTGTTCAGGGCTACGCGTCTTTTTTCTGCATATGGGGCAACGATAAATTTGCTTTAACACTTTGCGCCGCCTTTCGAGTCAGCTATACATGACGTTATATATTAAATCATGTGACTGCATCGATACAGCAACAACCAGCTTACCGCTCTTTTTACAAGACCATACAAAATATCTTTAATTAAGCAAGTACAAACAACAGTGCGGTGACAACCTTTGAAAGTTGGCGTCTGTGGAATCGCATGTGAGAAATGCCCCAAAATGCAGAAGGGCACCTGCCCAAATGGCAGCATAGGTTGTGTAGCAAGAGAAAACAAATTTTGCGCCATATGTAACTGCGCTTACACAAAAGGCGTGAAGTTATGCTTTGAATGCCGCCAGTTCCCCTGTGAAACAACCAAGCAAGGACCCATAAGCTATGGCTACTGCCAATACTTAGCAGGTAAACAGTAGAGTATCTTTAAGTGGTCGAGTTCAAATCTAGATTTGGTCACTTATGGGGTCTAAAGAAGTTCTCATCGAAGCACACGGCTTAACTAAGAAATTTGACGATTTCACCGCTGTCGACCATATTGACTTCGAGGTTTACAAGGGTGAATGCGTCGGCTTTTTGGGGCCAAATGGCGCGGGAAAAACAACCACCGTGCGCATGATGTACTGTTTTCTGTTGCCTACTTCAGGGGAACTCAAAATATCAGGGAAAAACGTGCTTACGCAATGCCGAGAAATCAAAGCCTTAGTCGGCGTTGCCCCCCAAGAGGACAACTTGGATCCCGACTTCACTGTCATAAAAAACCTAACTGTCTACTCACGCTATTTCGATATCCCCAGTGAAGAAGCAAAAAAGCGGGCGCAGCAGCAACTCAAGTTTTTCCAGTTGGAAGAGAAAAGCGACGTGCCTATTATGGCGCTTTCGACTGGCATGAAGCGCCGATTGATTTTTGCGCGGGCTCTGATTAATCAGCCGCAGGTACTGCTTTTAGACGAGCCAACAACAGGGCTGGATCCACAGGCACGGCATCTAGTCTGGGATGAAGTGAGGCACCTCAAAAAGCAGCAGGTCACCATCATCTTAACCACTCATTATATGGATGAAGCCCAAATTCTATGTGACCGCATCCTCATTATAGACAGGGGCAAAATCATCGCGCAAGGAACCCCCGTTGAACTCATTAAAAAACACGTAGGTCAAGAAGTTCTGGAACTTGACTATGACGAAAAACTGGTTCCACAGCTCAAAGAAGCCTTTCCAGATGCACGCATTGAACGCCTTAGCGATCGCATGCAAATCTTCACCGACCAACCTCACGGCGTCTTCGAAGAATTCCTAAAAGAACATGTGCTCCAAAACGTCTCGATCCGCAACGCTAACCTCGAGGACGTGTTTTTGAAGTTGACTGGAAGGGGGCTCCGCGAGGAATGACTCAACCTAACCTTCGCAAGTCGCCAGCAAAATTCAGCATACCGCGGCTCAGTTACCGAGTGTGGAAGGTTTGGCGCAGAAACGTCGATGTATTCCTAAAAACTATAAAAGTTAACTTCTTGCCATCGCTGCTTGAGCCCATCCTTTATCTGGTCGCGTTTGGCTTCGGACTCGGCGGCTTTATACCTAACATCCAAGGCCAACCATACGTCAACTTTATAGCGCCTGCACTTGTGGCGATTGCAATAATGAATGGCTCCTTTTTTGAATGCACCTTTGCATCGTTTGTACGCATGTATTTCCAGAAAACCTTTGATGCCATCGTAGCTACACCCATAAGTGTAGAAGAAGTCGTTGCCGGCGAGTTACTGTGGGGTGCGACCCGCTCCACCATAAACGCCACCATTGTACTTGCAGTTATAGCCGTCGCTGGGTTGTTCACTTCTGCTCCGTTGATTACTTCGCCGCTATTTCTGCTGGTGCCAGTGATCGCTTTCTTCTGTGGGCTCCTCTTCTCAGCCATTGCCATGTGCTTCACCGCTGCCGCCCCAAACATAGACTTCTTTAATTACCCCTCTTTCCTGTTTCTGACGCCTATGTTCTTTTTGTGCGGAACCTTTTTTCCGTTGACATCGCTGCCTGTTGCTGCTCAGGGATTAGCTTTGTCGGTTTTGCCTTTAACACAGGTTGTCAGCGTCACTCGTGGCGCAGTGGCTGGTGGAGTGGAGCCGATTTTAGGTTTAAGCACCGAAGCCATAATTGCTTATAGTGTCGTTTGGCTGATCGGGGTGACAGTTTTCTTCTTTATCTTAAGCATCAACTTGATGAAGAAACGCTTAACCGGTTAAACCGTTATGCCCTTGACTTCGGCTATGATTAAGTAGAAAGCTGCAAGCCCCATCCATTTGCCCCATGCCTCGGCGATTTGGCGTGCTTCTGCTGCCTTGATGGCTCTGCCCCCGCAATAGTAAGTTGAGATAACCCGTCTTATTCCGAAGTCGTCGGCTGGCAGCACATCAAACCTTTGCATCCCACGCAGAAGTGTTAACTCAGCTGTCCAAACGCCGACGCCTTTTAATTGGTCTAACTCTGCAATGATCTGCTCGGGGCTGATTTCATTTTTCATTCCTTCAAGGTTCAATTTTTCATCAACAATCTGTTCTGCGGCGTTGTAGATGTATTCGGCTTTACGCTGGCTCAAACCGCACTCGCGTATGTCGCTTATGCAGGCGTCTCTGATGTTTTGCGGCGTTGGGAAGGCGTAGTATGCTTCGCCGTTGATTTCTAATCGGTCGCCCAGTTTCTTTGCAAGCCGCTCCTCGATTGTGCGGGCGACTTTTATGGAGATTTGCTGCTCAACAATAGCGTCCACCAAGCCCTCAAACGCGGTGGGGGTTGTTGGGAACTTGAAGCCATATAACGCTTGGGAAATCTTTTGCATGACCGGGTCTTTCTTTGCTTCTTTGTAGAATGTTTTCAAAGGAAAGTTTAGGCTAAAGATGCAATTTAGGGCTTTCAGGGTCGCCTGTTTTGTTTTTGCGTCTATGGGCTTATTAGACGTTAACTGGATGGATAACTCTGGCTGCTCAGCGTTTCCTTTAGACTTGATTTTCGCTAAAACCAATTCACCATTCGCTTGGAGCACCTGGCTGAATTCGCCATTTACATATGCACGTACATGGGGGTCGCCGCTTGAAAAAACCTGGCAGGTTAACCCAAAATTCAGAGGTGCCAACGGGTGGATGCTAAACTTTTCGGTGAACGCCATGCAGTTACAGCCTTTATCTTTGCCTTTAAATGCTTTTTGTATTAAAAAGTTAACATATTTTTCTTCTACAGGCTCACCTTCAGTGTTCGGCTAGGTGAACGCCAACTAACCGGAGCCCAAAAATAGCAATCCGCTTTGGACAACGGAGCAGTCTTGCACCAAACTTCTCAATCGCAAGATGCCAGCCCGACTCAAGCTTCCTTGGGCAAAAATAAAGCCCTAAGCTTAGCCTCTCCACTAAGGTCAATTTTCTGCGATAATCCTGCCATAGCCCTAGTCTAAGACATTTAATCAAAAGCTGTGATTTCAAGTAGTTGTTCTGAAAAAAGATGATTTCGAAAAATTCAATCTCTTTATAGAAAAAAACTGAAGTTGATCGATTATTAAACGGTATTTTGGAATATTTTATATATTAATCCAAACATACAATGGCTTGGAGTAAAAAAAAGCTCCCTCAATACAAAAAGGAGAAAATAGATGAAAATCAATAAAATCTTTTCAATTCTGATTTTAGTAGCATTCGTTGTTTCAACAATTGCGGTAATAACTACACAGCCAGCAAACGCAGTAGCAACACAGAAAACCTATGCTATCGTAGACGCCATTCCCAATCCAGTCGGTGTAGGCCAACAAACACTACTCAAATGTGGTATTTCAGAGGCTGCACCATCAGCATCTTACGGCTGGACAGGAATAACCATTACCGTTACAAAACCTGACGGAACAACAGAAACTCTTGGTCCATTCACAACAGACTCTACAGGTTCAACCTATACCCTCTACACACCAACACAGGTCGGAAACTATACCATAACAACAAACTTCCCAAACAATACTTTTCCAATAACTGCGACAGTCTCTGGAAGAACTCAACCTACCCAAGCGGGCACTATACTTTTGGCAAGCACCAAATCAACCACGTTAGAGGTACTCTCAGAAGCACAGGCACAGCCATTTTATCCAGGCCATGCACTGCCGACTGAGTACTGGAGTCGACCAATCGACCCTCAGCTCAGGGAGTGGTATTCAATCTCAGGTAACTGGGTGGAACGACCAGCCAACTCTTTTGTACAGTACCAAGATGATGCTCCTAACACCCCACACATCCTATGGAATAGCCCATACGAGCAAGGCGGCATATCAGGCGGTTTGTACGACGGCGAAAACAATATAATTGCAGATATGTACGGTGGCGACGCATACGAAGGCAGATTCGCAAACTCAGTCGTTATCAACGGAGTACTATACTACAACACGGCAGCAAATGGCTTATACGCGCAAGTCAGCATACCTGGAATCCAAGCAATCGATCTCCACACAGGTGAGAAACTTTGGTTCTTAAACAACACGTTTCTGTCATTTGGTCAGACGATGTTCTTCCCAAGCTACAACGTAAACGGCGTATACAACTACCTATGGTCAGTAAACGGCGCAAACTACACAGCATACAGCACAAATGATGGCTCATTCCAGTTCATGTTCTACAACGTACCCTCAGGCACAAGAATATTTGGTCCCAACGGAGAAATCCTAATCTACCAAATGAACACTAACGCAGGCTGGATGGCACTATGGAACTCAACACTAGCAGGACAACAAAACGCAGTAATCGGTCAACCATCATATGGCAGCTGGTCCTTCGGTGCCTTGGGAATGGATGCAAACGGTAGAGGCGCACGCGACATAGGCGGTCCCACAAACCCAACTAACGCAATAGGTCAGCAGATTAATTCCGCTTTCCCAGTGACAAGATTACTGAATGGAGCACTAGACAAATGCTACACTTGGAACGTAACCATACCCAAAGGCTTAACCTCAAACTTCCTTAAAGCCTACCAAGGCGACAGAATCGTTGGTATGGCCTACAACCAAACCATGGTACGCGTCTGGGCATTACCAATTGATTCACACATAACTGCAACACGCAATGCTTCCATTAGTTCAGGATCAGTATCGACTATATTTGACAAGACATGGGCTGCACCATCTGAATGGCTTGAAGGATCAAACATACTGTACTATACTGGCGCAACAAACTATGTCAAAGACCCAATATATGGCAACGGTGTCATTGCAGTATTTGACAAAGAACTAACAACCCACTACGGCTTTAGCGTTGTCGACGGATCATACCTATGGGCAACTGAATCTGAGAACTACCTTGACCTATACGGTTCAGGTGCCGGTGAGCACACTTGGTACTTTGCCTACGGCAAGCTCTACTCAGTTGGTCTCGCAGGTATCATGTATGCATACAACCTCCAAACTGGTCACACAGACTGGACCTACACCCTAAAAGATCCCTACACCGAGCCAGTTACAGGCGAGAACTGGTGGGGCTGGATTGACCTGATCGTAGATGGCAAAATCTACATCGGAACTCTCGAGCACTCTGCAAACAGCCCAATGCCAAGAGGTGGACCATACGCTTGTGTTAACGCAACCGACGGCAGTGAAATCTTCCGTATTAACGGTTTAATGCGTGAGACAAGGTGGGGTGGTAACCCAGTTATGGGTGACAGCATCATTGTAGGCTATGATACATATGACCTACAAATCTATGCAATGGGCAAAGGACCAAGCAAAACCACCGTGACAGCTCCAAACCTTGGCGCTGCACCGGGACAAAGCGTAGTCATAGCAGGCAAAGTAACCGATATTTCGCCAGGCACAACCGACTCACGCATTACAATGAGGTTACCCAACGGTGTACCAGCAGTTTCAGACGAAAGTCAAAGCCAATACATGCTCTATCTCTACAAGCAATTCGAGATGCCAACGAACGTAACCGGTGTCCCAGTTACAATCTCAGTGATTGATGCAAACGGCAACTACAGAACCATCGGCACTACCACAAGTGACTACTCGGGAAGCTACAGCTATAGCTGGGTACCAGACATTCCAGGTAAATACACGGTCATCGCAACCTTTGCAGGCTCTGAAGCATACTATGGATCATACGACCAAGCAGCTTTTGTCGTTGACGAAGCAGCTGCGACAGTAGCGCCGACAACAACGGTACCTACCCAATCAGTTGCTGACACCTACTTTATTCCCGCAATTGTCGCTGTACTAATCGTAGTCGTAATCGGCTTTGCTCTACTATACTTGGCCATAAAAAAACGACCATAAGTTAAAAAATCAGTGGGAGCGTCTTCCCTCCCTTTTTTGTTTTCCCTGTAATCAAGTTTGGCTTAGTAAGCCACTGGATCCGATTCCCTATTTCTGGGTCGACCTAATAATTCGATAGTCCCTATAGTCCTGTGATTCTTTTTCTATGAAAAATCTTTTTCGCGTCACTTCAATGAGTGTTTGCACTATAAGCTTTTTTATTCTGATAGCCTCTTTGTCTTCGATCCCTAAAGGAGCAGAAAGGCTGTTTACCCGTTAGGGTACACAATGAAGTGCCATTGGCTGTCTTCTCAACTTTGGAAGGGTGGATTTGGTCTGGTTCACTGCTCAAGCGCTTTCACCTACTTTCAGCTTGTTAAGCTATGCTGGCAAATTTTTGATTTGCAGCTTGAGTTTGAGTGATTTCGTAATCGTGTCTCCAAGTGCTTTTCGACGAATTTATCTGGCCTGATAGTTGCTAACCGTTCATTCGACCCATGTAAAGGAAGAGTCTTGGTTGACGAGGTGTTGTATGGTGTCGGGTTGATGCGTTTTTTGCCCCTTTCATTGTTTTTTTGTTTTCATTTTGCATATTGCAGATTTTTCATTCCATGATAGTCAAAAGCTGAGTAACTTGTTTGGTGTTTGAGGTAATAGGGCAACAAGCCAAACCAAAAGAAAAAGAATTTGAGGTGAGGACGGGAAATGTCACCGCACCTTTATAAAGATTTTTAACCTTCAACAGCGTAAGAAGCCACTAAGAGGAACCAAAGTGCGCATCGTCATCCGTATAGGCGGCAGCGTCGTAGCCAACCCAATTAACACCGACTTAATGGCAAAATACGCCGACACAATCAAAACCATAAAAGAGCAAGGGCATGAGGTCGCGGTGGTTTTAGGCGGCGGCTCCTTGGCAAGGGAATTTATCGGTTTAGCAAAAAACTTGGGGTTGGATATGGATGCACAGGATGAAGTTGCGATTTCCTGTTCACGGCTTTTTGCTCAGTTGTTCCTGAAAAAGCTCGGCTACTTAGCATGCAGCAAAGTTGCGGTGAATCTAGATGAAGCCGCACAGTGCCTAAGCGACGGCAAAGTCTTAGTGATGGGCGGGTTAAAGCCTGGAATCACCACCGACACCGTGGCAACACTGGTTTGTGAACGTGTAAAAGCGGATTTGCTGGTCAAGGGCACTGACCAAAACGGCGTCTACGACAAAGACCCACGCAAACATCCCGACGCAGTTAAGCTTGACCACTTAACTTTTGATGAATTGGCGAAGGTTTTTGAGCATAACGAGCACAAGGCAGGGATTCACCAAGTTATCGACCCAGAAGCGGTGAAAGTTCTAAAGCGCAACCGCGTAAAAACCATCGTTGTAAGCGGCTACAAACCGGAGAATCTGCTGTTGGCAATCAAAGGCGAAAACGTGGGCACAGTCATAAGCTAAGCTGCTTTGCCAAGAGACCCTATCTCCCTGTATAATGATCAATAGAAGGCTTTGTTTTTGGGGCATTTTTGTTTTTTTAGTTTAAGAAGAAGAAAATGCCGCCCTTATACTTCTTCTACCAGCGGACTTGGCAGGGGCGTCTGTTTTGGCGTCGGCGTTTGATAGGCTTTGCTGGCTGGTTGTGGAGATTTCCTCAAGCAGAACCAAAAATTTTAAGCTACTGTTAAATGCAAGCGGGGTATTGGCAGAGCAACAAAAGCTTGCATGCGTTGCTGTTAGTGTACAGTCACATACCGTTAATTCCCCAAACACAAACTATCATATTAGAATTTTAATGTCTGACATTATTTCTGTTGAAAACTTAGTCGAGGTTTACTCTGACGGAACCAAAGCTATAGACGACATCACATTCAACGTTAAAGAAGGCGAATTCTTCGGGTTTCTTGGTCCTAACGGCGCAGGTAAAAGCACAACAATCAAAATCTTAACGACTTTATTGAAAAAAACCTCAGGTAAAGTAACCGTTGCAGGGCACGATATAGACAGTTCAGCACCAGCAATCCGCAAAATAATTGGCGTACAAAGCCAAGAAACCACGGTTGACGGCGATTTAACTGGCAGAGAAAACATCACTTTGCAGGGGCATTTCCAGCAAATGCATGGTGCAGAACTCAAAAATCGTGTCAACGAATTGTTGGCTTTGGTTGGACTTGAATCTACCGCGGATAAACGTGCACGCAACTACTCAGGCGGAATGAAGAAACGCCTCGATTTAGCCACGGCGCTTGTGCATAAACCGAAACTGCTCTTTCTTGATGAACCCACCACTGGATTGGACCCGCAATCGCGTAACGCTATCTGGTCGTATCTGGAGAAACTTAACAAGGATGAAGGCATAACAATCTTTTTGACAACCCAGTATCTTGAAGAAGCCGACCGCCTATGCAAACGATTAGCTATTATTGATTTTGGCAAAATAGTCACCTCAGGCACGCCTGCTCAGCTTAAGCAGGAAATAGGCGCAGATTCAATAAAAATTCGGATTGAAAACTGCGAACGAGACAAACTCAAAGCGAAAGAGCTTCTCAAAAGTTTAACGGGGGTCACGCAGGTGATCGATGCAGGTTCAGAGGATTGCCTTAACGTGTTTACCAAGCAGGCTGGTATGCTGGTGGCGGATATTGTCCGGGCGTTTGACAGCAGCGACATCCACTTGGAGTCGGTAACTTTTTCTTCCCCCACGCTTGATGACGTTTTCCTCAAGCACACGGGCAGAAGAATCCGCACAGAAGAACTGGTTAAGGCGCCCAGCGCAATGTTTGGAGGCAGACGCTAAAATGACTCTTCTATCGGATACGCGTTACCTGTTTATCCGGTACATAAAGAAACTTGTCCGCAACCCCATCTTGCTGTTCTTCTCCTTATTTCAACCAATAATCTTTCTACTTCTATTTACCCAGCTTTTAGGCAGGTTCTCCGAAATCCCCGGTTTTGTTGAGGCAACGGGCACAAGCAGCTACGCTGTCTTCGCTACTGCAGGTATTTTATTGCAGAATGCGTTTGGCAGCGCTTTACAGTCGGGAAACTCTATTGTATCAGATATAGATTCGGGATATCTGCAGAAGATGCTGGTTACCCCTGTGAGCCGCTATGCGATTTTGCTGGGCAGATTAACAAGCGACGCCTTCCGAGTGGCCATTCAATCAATCATTATTATTGCGCTGTCGTTTCTGCCGTTTATCGGCGTCACATATGCAACAGGCGTTCCAGGCATACTTTTGGTTCTGTTAACTATTGCCTTTTTCGGGTTAGCATGGTCAGGAATCTCATTAGCCATAGGCATGAAAACACGGAGTGCAGAAACAGTTTTCGCCATTGGCGGTTTCATCACTTTCCCATTGCTTTTCTTAAGTACCGCTTTGGTGCCGCAGAGTTTTCAACCTCAATGGATACAGGATGTTTCAATGCTTAATCCAATCAGCTACGCCGTGAACGCCTGCCGTGTACTAATGATCACTGGCTTTGACTGGGGCACTATCCTTCAGGCGTGGGGTGTCATTGCACTCGTTGGAATTGTGACTTTAAGTGCTACGGTTTATCAGTTCCGAAAAGTCGTGAGCTAGCCTAGGCTAACTTTCCTCTATATTTTTTGTTATTTTCTGTTGACTATTGCTTTTCAGGTTGTACTATGGATAAAGAAGCTGTCTCTATGTAACAGCTAATATAGTAGAGTGCCCAGTTAAGATTCCTTTTGAGCAAAAAAACGCTGAGAGGGAAAGGAGCGGCATCTTGCTTAGTAAAGCCTCAGATAAACTCAACAGTTTGTCCTCTAAAAAACCCCTAAAGTACACCCTCTACCTCTCCGCCATCGCAATTTTCTTTGTTATCATCCTTGTTCCGCCAATACTTGGGATACTACTGAAGTCCCCCGAGATGGGCAATTTCCTAAGCAATCCATCCCTTACAAACGCAGCTTTAATTGCAATCGGCAATTCATTCATAATTGGCTTGATCGTTGCAGCCTTGGACCTTTTAGCTGGTTTGCCTCTGGCTTGGCTTATTACCCGCAGCAAGTCACGGTGGATAACCATCCTTGATACCTTGGCTGACTTGCCCTTCGTGGTGCCGACGGCAGCTTTGGGTTACTCGCTTTTGCTTTTCTGGAACTCCAGTGGCGGTATCTCTGGTCTTTTTGGTTACTCCCTTGTTTCTCCAGGCTGGCTACTTGTTATGCTTCTGCACTTCACTTTCTCGTTTCCCGTTGTGGTACGAGTTATGGTTGGTGCCCTACTAGATTACAAATTGGAATACGAACGAGCTTCGAGAACCCTTGGTGCACCGCCTCTAACCGCTTCGCGGACAGTTACTTTACCAATCCTAAAGCCCTCCCTTATAGCAGCGTTCTCTCTTGCATTTGCGCGTTCGCTATCAGAGACGGGCGCAACCTTTATTGTAGCTGGTTTGTTCTTCCAAAATGGACCTATTTTTATTCAGGACCTAAAAAATCAGTTTACAACCGGTTTACCTACGCCGATCTCGCAAGCGACTTATGAAGGCGGCACAGTCTTTACAAGCATTATTTTGATCACGATTTCCATTATTATTTTCGCTTTAATACAGGTTGTTGGAAACCGAATCAAGCTGCCTTTCGGTAAGGGGTTACCCTTGTTTGAGAAAAAACTTAGCTACAAAAAAGGAGCTTGGTCACGGAATACCATTGCGCTCGTGGTTTTCTTCTTTATTGTTTTGATTCCTTCCATTTTTGTGGCTTTGCCCGCGTTTGAGGCTATTGCGACTGGAACAAACCTCGTAGATTCTCTAACAGGTGCAGGTATCTGGGGTAGTTTCTGGCAAAGCCTGGGGGTTTCATACGTGTTAGGCGCTACAGTGACTATCCTCGGGATAGTTACAGGTATTCCGATGGCTATTTTGATTGCCCGCAAGACTTTCGGTAAATTTCCTTCAGCTGTATTAGATGCCCTGTTAAATATCCCAATAATTGTGCCCTCCATTGCTTTGGGTGTTTCACTTAAATTCTTCTGGGAAGGCATCCCCGGGATTCCAGAATTTCTCCTTCTGGTGTTTGCACACTTAGCAATTACCTACCCCTATTTTGTCCGTTCAATGTCAGCAGCCATGGAACGCATTAACGTTGACATGGAAGAGGCAGCTAGAACGTTGGGCGCTAAACCCTTCACTGTGTTCAAAACCATCGTTTTGCCCCTGACAAAATACTCGATTCTATCTGGCGCCATCATCGTTTTCACAAGAAGCGTCAGCGAAACCGGCGCAACCTTAGCGGTGACTTCAACATTGCAGACTGCGCCTGTATTAATCGTTAACTGGGTTAACTCCATACGTGGAGTAGCTGCGCCAATAGCCGGTGTTAACCCCTTAACCGTTGGCTTAGCTTGCGGTTTTCTAATACTCTTTAGTCTCATCATCCTACTGGTTCTGAGACTTTTAACCAGAAAAGGAAAGACTTAGAATGATAACCAATAAAAACACGCAGCAAACAACAAAAGGAGAGAACTGATATGCCCGAAGTCCGAGTCATTGATGTAGTAAAGAAATACGATAAATTATACGCATTAAATCATGTCAGCTTAACTGTTCATGACCAAGAATACTTCTCACTTCTGGGTCCAAGCGGCTGTGGCAAAACCACTCTCCTTCGCCTTATCGCTGGTTTGATTGATCCTGATGGCGGCGAAATCTACATCGGCGACCGACGCGTCGACAAGGATCCTCCTGAAGACCGCGATATTGGTTTCGTATTCCAAACCTTTGCCTTGTTCCCCCATATGAATGCATGGAGCAATGTGCTCTATGGACCCAAAGTAAAGAATTATGACGCTAAGCAAGCTGAAACAATCGGACACGAAGTTCTTGAACTAGTAAAATTGAATGAGCGGCTAAGCGCTTATCCCAGTGAACTCAGTGGCGGCATGATGCAGCGAATCGCCGTAGCCCGGGCATTAGCGGCAGGCGCCAAAATCCTGCTTCTCGATGAGCCGCTTGGACAGTTGGACGCGAAAGTGCGCAATGATATCCGCTATGAAATTCGACGTATGGCAAAAGACCTCAAACTAACAGCGATCCATGTTACACACGACCAAGCTGAAGCCATGTCTATCTCCGACCGCATCGCCGTCATGAAAAAAGGAAAAATAGTGCAGATAGGCTCGCCAAAAGAGTTGTATATGTATCCAAACAGCGTGTTCGTGGCTTTCTTCATCGGCGAATCCAACCTAGTGGAAGGCTCAATAGCAAAAATAGACGGCAGGGTTGCAGAAATCGAGTTGCGGGAGGGCTTAAAAGTAAAAGCAATAAATGAACGCAAAATAAACGTTAACGAACGTGTGGTTTTAGCGATTCGCCCAGAAACCTGCGAGATGAAAAGTGGTCATATACAAGAAGAGAACGGTTTGCACGGTAAAATCGAGAAGACCACATTTGAGGGGACGGTTGTTCGCTATGAGATTCGGCTTGATAACGGCGATCGCTTTGTCATCAGCAGGCCTTCATTAACAGAAGAGTGGGTAGGTATCGGCCAAGAGGTCACAATTACATTCCCCATGGAGAAAGCACACCTGTTTCCATATCCCGAAAACGGTTTAGCAGACGAAATCTCGGTTTAGCGCGTTGGATAAGCCGGGATAGGTTTAACTTGAGAGGTTGAATCTCTGTAAGAAATCATGAAATTTCAGGTTTTTGTGCTCTTAAAATTTAAATGCAAGTGTAGTGCTTTTAGTGAACTAATCTCGGGGCAGAATAGGAGAGTAAATAGCAGAAATGGGAGAGAGTATGCTAGGCACCATGAGCAAATCCAAGTATTCCTCACCGAACAGACAAATGACAATTCGCACAATCACTGTTCATTTGCCTATCCCCCATGCAGAAATGCTTAATAATAATAGCATAGACGCTTGTGGATATAACAAGTGCCTATTTGGCTCTACCCTTGAGGGTGCTTTAAAGGAGAAAACCGTGAGAGGAGAGATCATAGCATGGTAGGAGAAACTATTGAAGCAGCCATCATCGCCTTCGTGTTAATTTTTGTATCCACATGCGCAATTTACTATTTAGGTAAACGTGCAGCCCCTAAAACCGCTATAAGCGAAAACGAACAGGCAGCCTATGCCTGCGGAGAAAAAGTCACCTTCCAAGGCCTAAAAATTAACGTTTCACTCTTCAAGTACCTCGTTTACTTTGTAATCTTTGACTCGGCGGTTTTAGTCCTGGCATTTGCCGCTCTCTCCATTATAGCTGTTAATCCCCTCCTGCTAATCCTCTACATCGGCATCATCCTTGCCGCTGGAATAGTTCTCCTCGACGGAGGTAAAGAGTAATGACTGACACAAAAACATGGGCACGCGTAAAATCGCCTTGGGTTTTGCACTTTAACTCTGGAGCCTGCAACGGCTGCGACATAGAAATCGTCGCGTTGCTCACTCCGAAATATGATGTTGAACGTTTCGGCATAAAACTTGAGCCTTCACCGCGACATGCCGACGTTCTGTTGGTTACTGGCGCCGTCACTCAGCAATGCGCTGAACGACTAAAACGCGTCTACGACCAGATGCCTCAGCCTAAATTCGTCGTCGCCATCGGCGCATGTGCCTGCAGCGGCGGAGTCTTCGAAGGAACCTACGGTGTTCTCGGAGGCGTAGACAAAGTTATTCCAGTTACCGCTTACATTCCAGGGTGTCCACCGCGTCCAGAAGCAATCATAGACGGAGTTGTTAAGCTTCTTAACGCGATTAACCCGCCTAAAGTGAAAAAACAGAAGGTTGAAGCTCCAAAAGAGGAGCCGAAACCAGATGTTGCTCAAGTAGCAGCTGCTCCAGCAGTAGCGGAGGTAAAACAAAATGTCAAACAGTAATGTCGATTTTGTAAGTTTAATCGAATCAACCTTCGGCGACAAAGTCCAAATCCAAAAAGGCGTAGCTGGCGAAGCCTCGTTTGTAGCTAACAATGGCTTGCACTATGACGTCTTAAAAGCCATGATTGCCGCCGACGAAAAAACCGGCATAACCGCAATAACCGGCTTGGATTTAGGCGCAAACTTGGGCGTTTACTATCATGTTCACACAGCCCATTCGTTCTTCACAATTAAAGCGGAAGTTCCCAAAGAGAACCCTAAACTCAAAACAGTGGTTGACCTGCATCCAGGTGCATTGTTCCATGAACTGGAAGTTACAGATTTAGTCGGCGCAGTTTTTGAGGGGAACGAATTCCACGGCCACTTTGTTCTCCCCGAAACTTGGCCAGACGGCGTTTACCCGCTCCGAAAGGACGTCGACACAAACAAGGTAAAACTTGTTCCAACCCCCGAACGGGAAGCTAACAAGGCGGCTGAGGGTAGACAAGTAAAAATTATCATTGGTCCACAGCACCCTGCGCTTTTGGAACCCGAGAAATTCTCAGTAACAGTCGACGGTGAAACCGTAACCAAAGTTGAGCCCCGTATCGGCTATGTCCACCGTGGAATCGAGAAAACCACTGAGTCACGAACCTACCTCCAAGATACTTACTTGGTTGAACGTGTCTGCGGCATCTGCAACTCTATCCATGCATACGCCTTTGTTGCTACAGTCGAGAAAATACTGAAACCAGCAGTACCTGAGAGAGCCCAGTATTTGCGAGTTATTGCACTAGAACTTAACCGTTTACATAGTCACCTCTTAACTCTAGGTCATGCTGGATTGGAAATCGGCTACGAAACCCTTTTCCAGTATTTCTGGAGAGACCGTGAGCCCATAATGGATCTAATCGAGTTAACCAGCGGCAACCGCGTCTACAGTTCATTGATGACTGTAGGCGGAGTCCGTCGAGACATAACTCCTGAGCAGATACCAAAAATCAAAACAGTGCTTGAAGACCTGCGAGGAAAAATGCCCTTCTACAGAAAAATCTACCAAGAAGAGCCCTCGCTACGCCTTAGAATGAAAGATGTGGGAACGCTCAGCCGAGAAGACGCGCTCAAACTTTCAGTCGTTGGTCCAGTGGCAAGAGGTTCAGGCGTCGACATGGATATCCGCAAAACTCAGCCTTATGCAGCTTACGGCGAGATTCCATTTAATCAAATCGTCTACACTGACGGCGACACCTGGGCAAGAATGAATGTACGCATGGACGAGGTTGAAGAAAGCATCAAAATCATCGAATATGCAGTGGATCATCTTCCATCAGGACCCATACGCATAGATGTACCGAGAAGTATCCCTGTTGGGGAAGCTGTAACCTCTGTTGAAGCTCCAAGAGGCGAACTCTTCTACTACGTTCGCAGCAACGGCACAGACATGCCTGACCGCGTAAAAATCCGCACTCCAACATTCGCTAACATCCCAGCATTCCTTAAGACAGCCATAGGCGAGAGCATAGCAGATGTTCCATCGAACTTTGTTAGCTTAGACCCATGCTTCTCATGCACTGACAGGTGATAAGAAATGATTGACTTGCTACTAATCTTCCGAATACTGGTCTTCCCCGGCTTCACATTCATCCTATTCCTAACTTTGTTCTGCGACTGGGTTGAACGTAAACTCGAAGCCCGCATACAGAACCGCGTCGGCCCCATGGTTGCAGGCCCAGCAGGTATACTTCAACCTTTAGCTGACTTCATTAAACTGCTCACTAAGGAAGACATTGAACCCAGAGACACCAAAAAACTGGTTTTCCGCTTCGCGCCGCTGGTAGCTTTCACAATCATGATGTTTGCCATGATGTTCCTGCCAATCGACGGCGTAAGCGTCCTCTCGTCTGGAAGCAGCATCGCATCAAGCGGCTTCAGCGGCGACTTAATTATTATTTTAGCGTTTGCTACAATAGCCAACTTTTTGTTGTTTATGGCTGGATGGGCCTCATCTAACCCATATGGCACCATCGGCTCAGCCAGAGTCTTAACCCAATTCTTGGGCTATGATATTCCACTGTACATCCTTGCATTAACACCAGCATTCATCGCTGGAACCCTCACCATCGGCGCCATCGCAGCAAGCTTCCCCTACATACTGCTGGCTCCATGGGCATTTGTACTATTCATAATTACTATGCAGGCGGAACTCGAAAAGGATCCCTTCGATGTGCCCCATTCAGAGTCTGAACTTGTCGGAGGCCTGGAAACCGAGTACACAGGCGCTAAACTGGCGTTTCTCCACCTGACACGCGATGTCCAAGTCGTCTTTGGCTCCGCATTAGTTGTTGAGTTGTTCTTGGGTGGACCAAGCGGTCCTGTCTTCTTTGGATTGGACTGGCTGTTCTACACGTTATGGTTCGTACTCAAACTGCTAGTTGTCGTTGTAATCAGCGAATACATCACCACAGTTGTTGCTCGTCTGCGTATTGACCAAGTGTTGACTGGCAACTGGAAAATCCTGTTGCCTGCAGCGTTGCTTTCGCTGATGGCTACCGTGGCTTTAGTAACATGGGTGTATCATCCATTCGCAATTGGAGTGGGAGTGTAAAGCTGATGGCTGAGAAAAAGAAGTCAAAATCACGAGTATCCCCAATATTCAAACGGGCAGTATCTCACATATTCACTAAACCCGCTACAACCAAGTATCCCTTTGTTAAACCTACACTGCCGCCTGATTCACGCGGTAAACTGGTCTATGAAATCAAATCCTGTAACGCCATTGACTTCGGAAGTGGACCCGACTTCAGATTAGACATCAAAGCCATGAGAGGGTCAAACTGCCGAGTCTGCCAAAGAGACTGTCCAACCGGCGCCATAGAAATCGTTGAAGTCGAAGGCAAAAAACGCCCCCAAATAGACTTAAACAAATGCATATTCTGCTACCAATGCGTCGAATCCTGCCCAAGAGACGCCATTAAACAATCCGACCTCTACGAGTTAGCCACGACTGATAAAGGCAGTTTGGTTATGAAGCCAGAGTATAAAGACAAGAAAGGTGCATCGCAATGATCTTTGAAATCTTAGCTGTAGGAATCATAGTGTCAGCCATTCTCGCTTTATTCCTAGACGAAGTAGTCTACTCAGTCGCTGCCCTATCAGGCATCTTCCTGTTCACCGCATTACTGTACTATTTGAACGGTGCAATCTACGCCGCTATCTTCCAATTCGTAGTCGGCATCGGCACCTTATCCATACTGTTTCTCTCAGGAGAAATGCTGGGCGATAAAACAAAGAAAACATCCACTGCTAAAACAGGCGGTTTAATCGGCGCTGGTGTGCTTCTTTCTCTACCCGCGATTTTCTTGTCTGTTTCAGGTCAAACCGCCGCTGGCTCAAACGTTGACATCGGCGACGCTCTTTGGAATCTACGCGGAATTGACGTTGTACTTCAAGCCGTAGTTATCTTTACAATCGCGCTTGGAATCGGTATTGTACTCTATGAGAGGAGGAAAAAGTAATGGACTTCGTCATATTAGCCCTTGTAATGTTGGCAATCGGCATCTACGGACTGCTGACTAACCGCCAGCTCCTCAAAGTATTCATCTCGATAGAGTTGATCGCTACAGCAGCAACCCTGAACTTTGTGATGCTTGCCTCTCCAGGCGGTTTGAGCCAAGCGCTCCTCATATTAGCATTCTCCGTTGACACAGCTGTCAGCGCAGTAATCTTAGCACTACTAGTCATCGTGTCAAAACGTTACGGCACAGGTGACCTCTCCAAAATAATTGCGAAAATGCAAGAAAACGCAGAACACGAAACCGAGGTTGAAGCATAATGATACTTGAAGAATTCTCAGCATGGTTCGTCTGGGTAATCCCACTCATCGCGAGTTGCTTTGTTCCATTAATCGGCAAGTACAGTGAGAAAGCAAGAAACTACTTTGTAATAGCAATCATGGGTGTAGTTGCCGCTTTGGCGCTTTCTCTAGTGCCCGGTGTCTGGTCAGGCAACGGCGAAGCAGTAATCTTCAACATACCTTGGATTACTGGCTTTGTTCAAGCAGGCGTCTACATTGACCCCTTGAGCATAATATTCACTTGCTTAGTGGCGTTTTTCGGCGTAATCATCGCCGTGTACTCTCAAGGCTACATGAAGGGCGAAGAAGGCTTAACCCGATACTACTACCTGCTCTTGCTCTTCATCGGCTCAATGATTGGCTTAGTAATCTCCGACAACATGCTTCAAATGTTCATCTTCTGGGAAATGGTGGGCTTATGCTCATACGCGCTGATCGCTTTCTGGTACAAGAAGCCCGAATCAATCCACAGCGGTGTCAAAGTTTTCATAATGACCCGTATCGGAGACATAGCCCTCCTCGCAGCTATCGGAATCCTGTTCCTGCAATTCGGCACTTTCAGTTTTCACGGTGTCATCCAAGGCTTAACTGATGCTGCCACCGCCGGAACTCTCGCTGCCATGACGCCGAATCTGGTTATTGCTGCATTCCTAATACTCGGCGGCGCAATCGCAAAATCCGCGCAGTTCCCACTATTCACATGGCTATACAGTGCAATGGAAGCGCCAACCTCAGTTAGCGCCCTCTTACACGCAGCAACTATGGTCAAGGCAGGTATCTATCTGCTTTCAAGGTTCATCCTTATCTTTGCAGCTGCACCCGCACTCATAGCCGCGTTACAGCCGGCTTGGTTCCCAACAATCGCTTGGGTCGGTGTCATAACAGCATTCATCGGCGCAACCTTAGGCCTCATGACAACAGACATCAAAGGAGTCCTCGCGTACTCCACTGTCAGCCAAATCGGCTTCATGATGGCGGGTTTAGGCACAGCCATGGCGACAACAACAGTCGTCGCCGATTCAACAGGCTGGTTCGCAAGCTTATTCCACATGGTGAGCCACGCATTCTTCGAAGGCCTCGGCTTCCTCCTCGCAGGAGGCATCATACACGCTTTAGGCACCCGAGACATGCGCCTCATGGGTGGACTAAGAAAAGCCATGCCAATATCATTCGCTTTAATGGGCATAATGATAATCACCACAAGCGGGTTGCCGCCGTTCGCAGCCTTCTTCAGCAAAGGCTTAATCCTCAACAGTGTCATGAGCACAGGTGACCTTCTGCAGACAATACTTATCTTTGCAGCCACTGCACTCACATTCGCATACTGCATACGCATGTTCAGCCTAGTCTTCATGGGTAAACCATCTGAACACATAGAGAAGCAACATGTTCACGAAGCTCCCAAAGTGATGCTTATCCCAGCAGCTATCCTTGCAGGTTTATGCATCGTTTGGGGCCTCTCACAGCCATTAGTCGCCAGCTTCATGCATGTCAACCTCGAGGAAACTTTGCTAGGCGCATTCACAAGCACTGAAACACCCATCTTCCTTGCGCTGCTGCTGCCAACCTTCCTTCTCGCTTACTGGACATACTACAAGAACTTCCAAGGCTTCAGAAACGTCGCCGCAGGCAAAAACCCATTAACTGTGTTACTTGGTCACGCATACTTCATCGATGATTTCTATTATGCAATAGGAAGAGGAATAAATGGATTCTCTGTTGCTCTGACACGCTTTGAAAACGCAGTGTTCTCAAATGCCCCAGATAAAGCCGGTTTAGACATCAGCAACGCTGCACAGCCTGGTCACGCCATGACGCTTAAGAAGGGGCCGTCTGAATCGTTCAGAAACTATGTGGCGGCTGCCGTCGTCGGCTTCATAATCATAATCGTGCTAATCGTGTTAACCGTCGGTATAGGAGGAGCATAAGAAAATGACACTACCACTCTTATTATCAGTATTCGCTATCCCCAGCCTAAGCATCCCCTTTGTTTACTTAGCTGGAAAGAAATCGCCTAAGGCAGCAGCAATCTTTGTCGCCTTAATCGCCCTAGTCAACATAGCCTTAGTTGCCGCTACGATTCCCTCAGTGATGGGTCCAACCCACAACTACACGGAATCCTACACTTGGATACCGCAACTAAACGGCACAGAATTCACGCTTTATGTAGACGGCATCAGCGTTTCAGTTGCCCTCATCAGTCTAGTACTCATCTTTGTAGCCTCCATATTCTCCGTAAACTACATGGCAGGCAAAAAGAACCTCCCAGCGTACTACGCGCTGCTGTGCATGTTAAGCGTCGGCTTAATCGGTGTTTTCTTAACCAGCAACATGATACTATTCTACTTCTGCTGGGAACTCATGCTGGTCCCCGCATACTTCATAGTCGGAGAATGGGGCTACCGAAACAGCTACAAATCCGCACTCAAACTCTTCATATTCACCCATGCAGGCGCAGTCTTTGTTCTCTTAGGCATCGGAGCAATCTACTGGTTAACAGGCACAACAGACATGTTTGCTGCACAAACAGCCCTAATGACCGCTGCACCAGACGCCATCAAATGGATCCTAATCGCCTTAACCGCTGGATTCGCAGTTAAAATGGCAGTGTTCCCAGTCCACATGTGGCTACCTGATGCACACTCAGAAGCGCCCGCACCAATGTCTGCACTGTTAAGCGGAGTCATAATCAGCGCAGGAGCTTACGCAATCATACGTCTCTCCTTTGGCATGGTATTCCCAGCAGTCGGCACAGCGTTCGGAACCAACTTCCTCTATGCACTATCCATAGTCGGTGTCATCACGGCTTTCTTCGGCTCCCTGCTCTCGCTAGTCGCCAATGACATAAAACGTGTTATTGCATACTCAAGCATCGCCCACATGGGCTACATAATGTTTGGTCTCTCACTGTTCCCAGTTGCCTTAGCAAGCGGAAACACTGTACTGCTTAGCTCCAGCGTCGCCATCGCCGTCGTCGGCACGGTGCTACACATAGTTACTCATGCAGCCAGCAAAGGCCTCTTCTTCCTTACCGCAGGCGGAGTCATGCATCAAACCGAAAAACGTGACATCCGCGAGATGGGCGGTTTAGCAGGCAAGATGCCCTTCACCGCTGTATCAGGAACGATAGCGGCGCTAAGCATTGCAGGTGCACCGCCACTAGCATGCTTTGTCAGTGAATTCTTCATATTTGTAGGCGCATTCCAGATTATCCAAATCGACGGCTTCTACATCATCCCAACAATGCTTATGCTCATTGCAACCGTATTCTCTTTGGCATATTCGCTAAGATTCATCTCAAAAGTGTTCCTTGGACAATCTAAAGAAGAACAAGGCATGGAACCAGCTCCATCTGATGCACATGGCAGTCAAGTTCCAGCAGTAAAAGAAGAAGGACACGGACACAGAATCCTTGACGTACCAAACTATATGAAAGCAGCCCTAGCAATCCTCGTCGTGCTTGTCGTGTTAATCGGCATTTACCCGACGTTCTTCATGCAGTTAATTCAAACGGTGACCTTTGGTTAGGTGAACAAGTATGGTTACAATCTTAGATGTAATATTACCGATATTCACACTCATAGTTGCAGCGCTAATAACAATCCCTGTCTTCAGAGCTATACGGAAAAGCAGCCATAAAACCGGTTTAGCCGTCGCCTGGCTTCTTGTAGTATTTGCTATTGCAGGGATTTCTGTTGCTAACTTAGCTTTCAGTTACTACAGCGTCGCCAACCCAGCCGCGCTAAACCTGACTCTGGATGCCACAGCAAATTCGGCTATCTCTACATCCTTCTTTATAGACGCCATCTCAATCTACATGGCAATTATTATAGTAGCTATAAGCGCTGTAGTAATGGTTTATACGGTTTTCTTCGTAAACTCCGCTGACCGTCCTTCGGACCGCTACATAGCAATAATGCTTGTCTTAACAGGCGCATTAGTCGGCGCCGTCTTAGCAGGTGACCTCTTAACCTTCTTCATATTCTGGGAAGCAGCCACAGCAGCCGCAGCTTTCCTGATGATGTACCGCAAAAACGCGTTCAGCCTAAATGCGACGCTAAAGTACCTTGTCATGGTTATCATAGCCTCAGCTTTTGTGCTGCTGGGTCTCTCAATCATTTACGGCATCACTGGCAGCCTCAACTATGTTGCGGTACGCGAGGCAATCGGCGCAATATCAGGCAGTAACATGAATCTGCTCATAATCGCCTTTGTCTTCGTTGCAGCAGGATATGCAATTGAAGCAGCCATAGTGCCGTTCCATTTCTGGCTACCAGACGCATATACCGCTGCTCCAGCGCCGTCATCAGCGTTCCTCTCTGCACTGGTGGACCAAGGCAGCTACTATATCCTAATCAGAATACTGCTCTTCATAATTTTGCCGCCTTCAGTCGGAGGAGTATTCGACTGGACATTAATGCTTGCTATACTTGCTGCGTTAACGATGGTAGTCGGCAACCTCTTCGCCCTTATACAGAACGACATCAAACGCCTTGTGGCATACATCTGCGTTGCAGACGTCGGCTACAACCTCGTCGCCATCTCAAGCGTCACATCACTGGGCTTAGCTGGAAACCTGTACTTTTTCCTAATCGGCGGTTTAACCACTGCACTCGCGTTCATGGCAGTCGGCATCATAAACAGCCACGGCTTCAGAACACTTGACGACTTCTCAGGCGTCGGCAAAAAGATGCCTTGGTCCAGCCTAGCACTGGTTCTGGCGGGGCTTAGCTTTGCAGGTGTTCCACCGCTGGGCGGTTTCATCGCAAAATATCTTGTGTTCACCGCAGCTATCAGCGTCAACTTAACATGGCTGGCAGTTATCGGCGTCTTAACCAGTGTGCTTCAGACCGCTTACATCTTCCGCCTCGTCAACGTCATGTATGGTAAACAACCCAAAGACGGCATCACCACACGTGTAAAAGAAAACAAGGCAATACTCATACCTGTCTTCATACTTGTCGCAGCTATCTTCATCTTAGGCTTGTTCCCAAACACTGTGCTCCAGCTATTCCAACCGATTATGCACCAACTGCCCTGGATAGTACCATAAAACAATTTTTTCTTTCTTTTGTTTATTTTTATTTATTCAGGAAAATTTAGTCTAAAAACCGTTTTGTGTTTGTTGCTGTTTGCACAACCAATCTGCAGTTAACAGTAAAACCTGAACCCAAAAAGCAGCCGCCTTCAAAGTCCGCTTGAAGAAGAAGGGTAAAAGGGGTTCTCGGCAACAACAACTGTAACCAAAAAGGAAAAGGGTTATTTGCGGATTTGCCCGTCGCCCAGAACCACGTACTTTGTGGTTGTTAGGTGCTGGACGCTCATGGGTCCGCGTGCATGCAGTTTCTGCGTAGATATGCCGATTTCTGCGCCCAACCCAAACTGGTTGCCGTCTGTGAATCTGGTAGAAGCGTTCCAGTAAACCGCCGCTGAGTCGATTTCTTTTAGGAAACGCATGGCTTTGTCGAAGCTTCGGGTAACTATGCTGTCGCTGTGGTGTGTGCCGTATTTGTTGATGTGGGCTATGGCTTCGTCGAGGCTGCCAACGACTTTGACCCCCATTATTAGGTCGAGGTATTCGGTGTACCAATCTGCCTCGGTGGCGGCTTTTACGTCGGGGACGATTTTGCGTGTGGCCTCGTCGCCTCTGACTTCCACGCCGTTCTTGCGGAGTTCAGCGATTACGGTTGGCAGGTACTTTTCTGCGATGCCACGGTGCACAACCAGCTTCTCTGCTGCATTGCAGACTCCTGGACGCTGGACTTTCGCGTTTATCACAATCGGCGTCGCCATCTCCAAATCTGCGTCTTCTTCGACGTAGACATGGCAGTTGCCTGTGCCTGTTTCGATGACTGGGATGCGGGATTTTTCGACGACTGTGTTGATTAGGTCTGCGCCGCCTCTGGGCACCAAGACATCGATGTACTGCCGCATACTCATCAGCTCCTCTGCGACTTTGCGGTCAGGCGAATTCACGATTTGGATAGCATCAACTGGGACATTGGTGCCAGAGAGTGCGTCACGTAAGACTTCTCCGATCGCAACATTAGAGTTAAGCGCATCAGAGCCACCTCTGAGGATGACGGCGTTGCCTGATTTGACGCAAATAGCCGCTGAATCGGAGGTTACGTTGGGGCGTGATTCGTAGATTACGCCGACGACGCCCATGGGGACGCGGACTTGACTGATGATTAAGCCGTTGGGGCGAGTCCAGGTTCCGAGGTAAGTGCCGATTGGGTCGGGTAGCGCTGAGACTTCCCTGATTTCCTTTGCCATATTCTGGATCTTCTTTTGATCCAATGCTAAACGATCCAGCAGCGACGCTTTTAGCCCTCGAGCTTTAGCGGCTTCAACGTCGATTCTGTTGGCTGCCAAAATCTTCTCTGCATTTGCCTCTAGGGCGTTTGCCATTCTGCAGAGGGCAGCGTTTTTGGCGTCCGCTGAGAGTTTGCCCATTTCAAAGGCGGCTGCTTTTGCTTTAACACATATTTCCTGTATCATACCCATTTCTATTCCTCGATTAAGTGGATATTTCGGTGCTCAACTACCTCTTTGGGTTTGTCGGCGCCGAGTTTCTTATGCACTTCAGTTACCCGCATCCCTTTAATTAGGTTTAACTGGGTGCTGCTATAGTTGGGGTTGCCCCTTGCGAATTCGCCTTTCTCATCTGCCAAACTTACAACGTCTCCTTCGTTGAAGGTGCCTACCACTTTGGTTACGCCGACTGGAAGAAGACTTGAACCCTTCAAGATTGCTTTTTTTGCGCCTTCATTTACGTGGATTGTGCCTTTTACTGCGGCGCCATAGGCTATCCAGCGTTTAACTGCGGGCATGCGGCTCTGGGGCTTGAAGTATGTGCCGACTTCTTTACCTGAAAGAATATCTACGATTACATTTTCACGCCGGCTGTTAGCAATAACAACTGGGATGCCGCAGGATGTGGCTATTTCTGCAGCTTTTATTTTGCTTTGGATTCCCCCTCTGCCCTGCTTGCTTTTGCCACTCAGGGAATCTTTGAGTTCAGCTGTAATTGATTCAACGGTTTTTATAAGTTCGGCCCCTAGCTTGGAGGGATCCGCAGTGTATAGTCCATCAACATCAGAAAGTATGATCACCAAGTCTGCGCATACTGCGCCTGCAACTAGCACCGAGAGAATGTCGTTGTCGCTAAAGTTTACCTTGTAACCTTCAGCGTGCAATAGTTCGTCAACTGAGGTCACGTCGTTTTCGTTGATAATCGGAACCACACCTGCCTTCAGCAGTAGGCTCAGTACATCGCATGTGTGCACATACGAGGCGCGGTTAGAAAGATCCTCCGCCGTCAGAAGTATCTGGGCTACTTTGAGATCGTGTTTTTTGAACAGCTCCCGATACTTCGCCATGAGTACGCTTTGTCCCGTCGCCGCGGCGGCTTGCTGGAACGCTACATCTTTGGGTTTGGGAGGAATCCCCAGCTCGGCTATGCCGGCGGCAACTGCGCCTGAGGTGACAAGAATTATTTTGTCGCCTTTTTTGGTTGCGACTGCAATTTGCTCTACGAGGCTTGCCATTTCTTGGTGGTCAAGTTTGCCGTCGCCTGTGGTTATGCCGCTTGTACCGACTTTAACAACGATTAATCTTTGAGGCATTGTGCATTCACGTTTTGGAAGGAGCTATTTGAGAATACGTTTGACTTGCTTAAAAATGCAACCAAACCGCAACTTCAGGATTCTTTTGAGGCATATCTAAAATCTGGATTCAAACATAACATGAACAAAAAAGCGTTAGAAAAATATATAAGTAAAATGGGCATGGCTTGTTGACCATGTACATACCCTTACAAACACTAACAGGATTAACTTTTGATAACCCCCTTGTCTTTTGGATAGCACCAATAGCAGGCGTTATCGCGGTTATTGCTTCACTTCTACTCATGTACCGCATCGGCAGAATGAGCCCCGGCGGACCAAAAACTGTGGAAGTAGGCAACGCTATCCGCGAAGGCGCCTATGCCTTCCTAAAAAGGCAGTATAAAACAATCGCTATAATCACAGTAGTTATTTTTGTGCTGCTGTGGGTTGCCTTGCCAAGCGGACCTTATGGCGTTGGCACGGCGGCAGCGTTCCTGGTGGGAGCAGTCGCTTCACTCGCGGCTGGCTACATCGCTATGGACAACGCCACTAAAGCCAACGTGCGAACGGTGGCAGCGGCAAAAGAACGCGGCGCAGAAGCAGCACTTAAAACGGCGTTTTACGGCGGCGCCACAATGGGTATGGCGGTTGTCGGTTTATCTTTGTTGGGTGTAAGTTTTCTATTCCTACTCTACGGCGGCTACAGCGCATTATTCAGTGGTGGAGCAGTCGATGCAACTTTAGGCAGAGCAGCAGCAAGCGGCATCGTCGGTATGGGTTTCGGTGCCTCATTGATTGCGCTTTTCGCTCAGCTCGGCGGCGGAATCTACACCAAAGCAGCTGACGTCGGCGCAGACCTCGTGGGCAAAGTTGAAGCAGGCATCCCTGAAGATGACCCACGTAACCCTGCAGTAATCGCTGATAACGTCGGCGACAACGTCGGTGACTCAGCCGGTAGAGGCGCAGACCTCTTTGAATCCGCCACAGGCGAAAACATCGGTGGCATGATCATCGGCGCACTTATCACTATAGCAACAGGAAACCCGATCTTCTTGGTTTTCCCGCTTATCGCACGTGCACTAGGAATCTTTGCAACATTAATCGGTATGCCTTTCGTGAAACTAACTGAAGCAGAAGCAAAGCACCCCATGAAAGCCCTACGTAAAGGCCTCATGGTAACCACAATCGTAGCTGGTATCCTGTTTTTCTTGGCTTCGGTGTTCCTACTGGGCAGCATCGACCTGTTCTTCTGTTTACTGGCAGGCTTAGCAGCAAGCGTTGCAATTGACTACATAACAGACTACTACACTGGACGCGACAGGTCACCAGTTATCAAAATCGCTAAAGCCAGCGAAACAGGCAGCGCAACTAACATCATCACAGGCTTCGCAGTAGGCTTAGAAACAACAGCACTGCCAATAGTCTCCCTAGTCATCGCACTTATAGTCGCATACATCTTTGGAACCCAATTCGGCGCATCCATAGGCATCGACCCATTCATAGGCGGCATCTACGGCACAACACTAGCAACGATGGGTATGCTCGCAGTTATGGGCATGGTCTTAGCTCTCGACGGCTTCGGCCCAATCGCTGACAACGCTGCTGGCATCGCAGAAATGAGCGGTGAAGGCGGCGCAGAAGAAACCATGGAAGCACTCGACGCAGTAGGCAACACAACCAAAGCACTCACAAAAGGCTTCGCGTTGGGCTCAGCACTCCTGGCGGCACAACTGCTATTCCAAACCTACGCCTCAGAAGTTTCTGCTACACCCGCATACGCAGGCAAAGCATTTGTTGTAGACATCGCTAACCCAGCAGTACTCATCGCAGGTTTCATCGGCGCAATGCTACCATTCTTCTTCAGCTCCCAAGCAATCAGCGCAGTCGGTAAAGCAGCAAGTCAAATGGTCGCAGAAGTTAGACGCCAATTCAAAGAAATCCCAGGTATCATGGAAGGCACAGCTAAACCTGAATACGGCAAGGCAGTGGACATTAGCACAAAATCCGCGCTTAAAGGGATGGTTGTTCCAGGCTTAATCATCGTCATCGTGCCAGTAATCATCGGTATCCTACTGGGACCTGAAGCAGTCGGCGCATTAGTCATTGGCGCAACAATCTCAGCTGTTCCATTAGCACTGTTCATGAACACTGGCGGTGGAGCATGGGACAACGCAAAGAAGTATGTTGAAGCAGGCCACTTAGGCGGCAAAGGCAGCCCAGCTCACGCAGCAGCAGTAGTAGGCGACACAGTCGGCGACCCACTCAAAGACACAGCAGGTCCAAGCCTCCACGTACTCATAAAGCTGCTATCAACACTGTCAATCGTCTTCATCCCGCTGTTCTTTAACTTGCTTCACCTAATTTAGAACAGCAACCTCCGGGGAGTTCTTTCTTCCCCGCTCTTCTTTTTTTGTCTTAACTACAAATTATCAATCGGCGTATTCTGTGGCATCGAACCACTATAGCCCTCTTGCTTAATTTTTTTCGCAAGTTCCATGCCTTGCTCAGTCAAATAAAAAACCTTGTAGCGGTTTCGGCCATCCCTTGTTACCTTTACTTCTTCCCTCAGAAGATTGGCGCCCACGAGCACCTCGCACATTTTAATGTCGTTAGATGGAACAGGTGTCCCTAAACTTTCGTCTAGAAGACTTAGATAGTGCTCTTTGCTGTCATAGGCGGCTATGAGACATCCTTTAAGTGATCACTTTGTCCCTGCATGTACCGGGCATAAATAGTCCTGAAGGTTTTCCACCATAAAACTCACCAAAAAGAATAACAATATTTTGAGCACGCGAAAGGATTTAAGTTTGGCGATTCACACGTTTAGCTACCCACAAAAATGAGTTGCTGTGCATTGAAAATTGTCCAAAAGAACCTTCAGCAGGGCTTCATAAAAATCGTAGCTGACACTCCAGACGACCTCTGGCACCTATACAACGTGATCTACAAGGGCGACGAAGTCTACGCTTACAGCAGCCGCGCCATCAAAAGCGACACCGACACCAGCCGCCCCAAAAGCGGCGAACGGGTTTCCGCGTTTATGGGCGTCAAAGTGGAGTCGGTGGGTTGGGATAAGTTTTTGGGTAAACTGCGGGTTCACGGCTTAATCATTCATGCACCCGACATTTTTCCAACCGGTGCCCATCACACACTTGCCATTTCGCTTAATCAGCAGATGACCATCGTCAAAAAAGAATGGCCAAAGCACATTCTTGATCGCCTCACAAAAGCCAGCGAAACCGAAAAGCCCCTTCTCATATTATCTATAGACGACGAAGGCTTTGCTATAGCTGAAACTAAACAGTACGGCTATGAAACTCGGGTTGAGCAACGTATAAGGCTGCCGGGGAAGCAGGATGCGGATAAGCGGGTCGAAGCCACCAAGGGATACTTTAAGCTTGCACTTGATAGCTTACATAAACTCTGGGAGGTCAACCATAACCCCATTGTTATAATAGGCGCAGGCTACGTAAAAAACGACTTTGTAAGCTACCTCCAAGAAGAATCAAAAGAGCTCTCCAAAGCAGTCGTCGACGTGAAAAGCGTAAACAACGGCGGCACAGCAGGCATAGACGAGGCGCTCCGTTCTGGCGTGCTCTTAAAAGCAGCTCATGAACTCCGTATAGTAAACGAGACAGAAACAATGGAAGAGGTTATGAAGCGCCTCGGCAAAGGCGAAGGCAACGTAACCTACGGCTTAGAAGCAGTGGAGAACGCCGCCAACATGGGCGCCATCGAAAAACTGGTTGTCGCCGACACAACGCTCCGTGATGCAGATGAGGAGCAACGGCTCAAACTCGAGGGGCTTATGCGGGATGTTGAGAAGCGGCAGGCTGCGGTTACAGTTGTGAGCACGGAGCATGAGGCAGGCTTCAAACTGCTGTCACTTGGGGGAATAGCGGCGCTGCTTAGGTTTCCAATTTACAGGGAAGCTCAAGGTGGAAGTTAAAACCTGTTTTTTGGTAGTAAATCTATTATAACTCGGGTGCATGGCTTAGGGGTGTTTGATTAATATGCTTAGACCTGACTGGAAACCCATCCAAACCATCGAGAAAAAGATACGTGTAAGCCATGTTGACGCAAAAGACCGTCACCTTGACGCCGTTGAAATGGATGCTAATATACCGATATGCTTGAGTGTAGACGCTAAAATTGATTTAGGAAAAATTAAACGCGCCAAAATTTATTTGGCAACCATTCGGGTTTACGAGACAGAGTTTACAGGTGAGCTTGAACAGCAAGTTTTCGAGTCAGCAATCGCCGATCCCCACCGTCTAAGAGCTTTGCAGTCGATGAAGGCTCAAGGGTTAAAACCGCGAAAATACGAGTTAATCGCCCTCAAACATTAACCCTGCAACTTTTTCCTTTCTTTTATATGATTGGGTCGATCGGTAAAGTAGTCATTTTTCTGCCATTAAGACAGCAAGACTGGGAAGAGGCGTCTACAGCTATTCAGCGTTTGTTGGGTCTAATTAACAGTTGAGCTGAAGTTTGGCGGGTTTTTGTTTTTTTAGTTTAAGAAGAAGAAAGTGTCGCCTTTATTCTTCTTCTTCCAGCAGGCGTAGGCGCAACTTGTGTTTTGGCGTCGGCGTTTGCGAGGCGTTGCAGGCTGGTTGTGGGGCCTCCATCAAGCAGAACAGCAAAAACTTTTGTTCCAATGTTACGAGGGGTTAGAATTATCCGAACAACAAGCGCTGCTTAGAATCGACTTTTCTGTGTTTATAAGTGGATTCTGAATAGTGACGTCAACTTCATAATCGATAACTATCTATCCCCCCAAGAATTGAGTATGAAACGCGTAATACTTATCACAGGTGCTCCTTGCATCGGAAAAACAACCGTCGCCAAAGCCTTAGCTGAGAAACTCAGCGCAGAATACATCAACATAGCCGATTTCGCCGAATCAAACAGTCTCAAACTGGACAAAGACCAAGAGCGCTGCATCATAGCCGACGAGGAAGCACTGCAGCAAAAAATCGCTGAAGCCATAGACTTCTCAAACCAAACCAACATAGTCCTCGACGGACAATACGTCAACGTTGTTCCACCCGCCCAGTATATCGCACATGTCTTTGTATTACGTCGAAACCCCAAAGAACTCAAAGTATTAATGGAAAAAAGCGGCTACACAGGCGCCAGATTGTCGATGGGTCTGCAGTCAGAAATAATAGGTTTATGCCTCGGCGAAGCGGTTGAGGTTCACGCTGGCAGAGTCTGCGAACTCGACGTAACAGCCAAACCTGTTGAAGAAATAGTTGAGGCAATCGTAGCCGTTTTGGAGAAACGCCAAACCTGCTTCGTAGGTGTCGTGGATTGGATGGGCACCTTGGAAAGTGAAGGTATCTTAACCGATTACGTTACGATATAATTTGATTGCAAGCGCGTTTCTTTAACCTCTTTTGCCAGTTGAACAGAGTAAACGCCAAAACCAATAATTACCCCGCAGGCTCCACAGTTCTCTTTATGAAACGCGTTATCCTCATCACTGGCACGCCATGCGTCGGCAAAACCACCTCCGCCAAAGCCTTAGCTGAGAAACTCGGCGCAGAATACATTAACCTTACAGAGTACGCCAAAGCCAACGGCTTAACGTTGGGCGAGGACAAGGAACGCCAAACCCTCATAATCGACGAAGAAGCCATGCACAAAAAACTCTCCGAAACCATAAACGCCAGTAGCAACGAAAACATCATCATTGATGGACACTATGCTGCAGCCGTAACCCCCGCAGAACTCGTCACCCAAGTGTTCGTACTACGCCGAAACCCCATAGAACTCAAAGAGCAAATGCGGAACTGTGGATTCAGCGACTCTAAAATAGACGAAAACCTATCCGCTGAAATCCTTGACAACTGCTTATTTGAAGCGTTGGATAATCAGTCGGGTAAAGTCTGTGAACTAGATGTTTCAGGGCAAACAACCGAGGACATAGTGGACGTTATGCTGGATGTACTTAGCAATAGGCGGAAATGCTACAGTGGCTTTGTGGATTGGTTAGGTATGCTGGAACGCCAAGGACTGACGGATCAGTATCTTAAGGTTTAGCGGAAGCTGCCGATTTTCTGTTTAGTGAGTAAGTTGATTTTGCGTCTGTTGCTGTAGGATTTGGCGTGGTCGCTGAATTTTTCGCCGATCATAATGGGGCTTGAAAGGTCCACATCTTCTGAGGCGGTGTCGAGGTTGATGATGACATTCACGCCGATTGTGCGGTTCCAGTCGCGCACCCAGACACCCTGCTCCAATCGCCCTTTCTGGACTATGAGGTCGAAATGTCGGATAACGCCGCTATGACCCTCCAGCATCACGTTCTCGCTGTTGATCTTGTAGCCTTCTTTTTTGAAGTACCCAATAGCTATATCCAGTAAATGCGATCTTGGCTTAGACTGATCCTCTGCGCTCATACTCGCTCCCTAAACCCCCATACCAACAATGTTATCTATCTGTGTGTGGAAAAGGCTTTCGGAAGCAAACCCTAAAATGCCGCCAACCCTCATCGTAAAATGCCCTAAATGTAGCGGTTACATGCTAACTACTAAAGGGCAAAAAACTAAAATTTGCCCTTACTGCGGCGCAAACGTGAACCTGCAGAAAGCACAACGAATCGCAGCCGCTAACACAGCTTTTGAAGCCTCAGAGATACTCAGAAAACTCAAAAGCGAACGGGGCTTCGACCGAAAACCCTAACGCACTTGACGTAGCATCTCACAGGTCTTACATAACTCCGACGCTGAGGGTTCACCGCACTCCGCGCATGTTTTGAAATCCTCTTTTTTAGCGGTTTCCTCGATTGCTGGACGCAGTTTCTCTATGGTTCGGGCGACCGTAAATTTGGTCCCTACATGTTTCTCTTCCATGCGGTTAAGCATGCCTCGGATATCATTGCGGAGCGCTTGGGAGGCATATGGGCATGGCGTATCTTGAAAGTCAATTTTTTTGACGTATGCATAGAGTGCGCTTTCTTTTTCGGGGATTTCGCAGAGGGGCTTGATTTTCTGGACAAACAAGGGGTGAACTTCGCTGGTGACGGGTTTTTCTTTAGCTAAGCGGGCGATGTCACCTCGGAGGATGTTCATGAGGACTGTTTGGGCTTCGTCATCAAGCGTGTGACCTGTGGCGATTTTGGTTGCTTTAACTTCTCTTGCCCCGATGTTTATGGCTTTTCTGCGCAGAACACCGCAGTAAGCGCATGGCGTTAATTCTTTTTGGCCCTTGCCTTTTGCTTGAGCAACTATTTCGTCAAGGGTAAAACCGTAGAGTTCCTTGAATGAGACAATATGATGGGGAACCTCTAGTTTCCTGCATAGATCTGCTGCTATCGCAAGTGCTTCGTCACGGTAGCCTTTGATGCCCTCATCTACCGTAACAGCGGTCAGGGTAGTTTTTGGTCTGTATTTTCGCAGTTTCGCCAAGATGTAGAGTATGCTTAGGCTGTCTTTGCCCCCTGAAACCGCCACCGCTAAGTGGTCGTCGAATTTGAGCATGTGGTAGCGAGTGATGGTTGACCGAACCTTCGCCTCGATGGATGCAGCAAAACATTTCCTGCATAACCGCTCGCCAGAGTACTGCCTAAAAAAGAATGCCTCATTACGTTTGCATGCTGTGCAGATTTTGGCAGCCATCGGGTTCACTGTTACTGTTTGGTGTGTTAAGGTAAATAAACGATGCCGCCTAAAGAATGGATTTGGCTGGCGCAGAATGGCAACTAAACCAACAACCCGCAGCGAATACCGAGAAATAAATTATAGCAGTGCACGTTGGAATCAAATGAGGAAACTGCGGGAAAAGGCAGTGCTGATCATGAATGCGCTGGAAGCGTTTCATCTGCAATCCACTGTCCATGGTAGCTTGGCTCGAGGCGACGTAAAAGAAAACAGCGACGTTGATGTTTTCATCGCTGAGGTGCAGAACAGTTTTTTGGTTGAAACCGCCCTCGAAAACGCCCGTATCCCAGTTAATGCTCGTCGGATTGTGCAGGCAACACCAAACTACGCTATGAAAGCCCACATGGAAATCGACGAAGCCACAACCGTAACTTTCCCGCTTATGGAGATGCGCCGGGTGGAGCGGGAATTTTATCGCTTCGGCGGAGAAGCAAACCTTGCCCAGCTCAAAGCGGGTTTGCGTGTTGCTGGCGTTGACAAGCGTCTTATGCTGATTGAGCCAACAGAGAAAGGACATGTTGAAAGCAGTATCATTGGAAAAGAAGAGAATACAGCGCGCGTCCTAGGCATCTCAGCGGAAACAGTACTCGACCGAGTTCACGCCCTCATGAAGCGTGATACCGTTGGCAGAACAGGCGTCTTCATAAAAAAAGAGTTGCGTCCTGACGAGACTTTTGAGTTGGCTATGAAAAAATTGGTTGAGGCAAACCCTGCGGTTCGCCGAAGAAATAAAGGGGTTTAGGATGGGTAGTAGATCAGTTCTTTTTCTTCAAGTAACTGCTGGATTTTATCGACTGCTTCGTAGACTTGTTCTTCTTTCTTTGCTCCGACACAAACAAGTTTGCCTGCGCTGAAAATTAAGAAGACGACTTTGGGTTCATCCATGCGGTAGACTGCGCCAGGGAACTGTTCTGGTTCATACATGACGCGGCTGAGTTTATAGACGAGGCTTTCCAGGTCGATTTCGCCGCCGAGTTCGGCTGAGGCAACGATGTTTTGGATGTTAACAATTGGTTTCTCAGTGATTTGGATGCCTTCACTGCGGAGTTCTTTGACGACTTTCTCTACTGCACTGCGCGATTCCTTCTCGGATTTGGCGCCTGTGCAGACCATTTTGCCAGTGCCAAAGATCAATGTGGCGGTTTTGGGTTTTTTTAATCGGAAAACAAGCCCTGGGAAGACGCTGGGGTTGTATTCTGTCTGTGGGAATTTCTCAACGATTTTCTGTAAGTCTATTTTCTGGTTAAGTGAGACTGAAGCGACTATGTTCTGGATGCTGATGATTGGTTTTCGTTTACTCATGTCCACTCACTGCTTCCCTATTTAAATACAGAGGGAGTATATAAAGCGCATCTATTTATAAAGGGCGTTGAAGGTATGTTTCGCTGGATTTTATCGATTAAACTTAATAGCTGGTTTTTTATTATTTTTTGCAACTTTTTGAGGTTTGATTAGATAAGTTGCGCTAACGCTATCCTCAATAACTCATTGCGTGAATGGCTAAGTTGAAGTGTTTTGTTGTTCTCCAAGAGGACCACTCGCATATATAAATCAGAAAAATTTTGAGGGCGCTTAATGGGTTGGGTGGACGTGTTTGTATCCAAGATACATGAATAATACTGAAAGAAACCCAAATACTACTTCTATTACAGCGACAATTATCAGGGTGTTGGTGTGGCTTTGCTGCACTTGACTGGTAGGAGTATTCGATGTTGCATTACCCGTATACATGCCAGCGGGATTTTTGATAATAACCAGATCGTTTTGAGCCTGCAAGAAAAAAAGAATTGTAGGAACAATTACAGCGATGACCAAAAAAACGGCTGCAAGAGCAAAATATGCTTTATGATGCATAAAATAATCCTCTACAATATATTTTCTCAACCAAAGTAATAAGCATTAATAAGTAAATTGGTGGGCCGTACCGGATTTGAACCGGTGATCTTCGCCGCGTGAGGGCGACGTCCTAGCCAGCTAGACTAACGGCCCAACTCTTTCAGATTCCAAATACATACTTTACTTTCATAAAGCCTTTCCGTATCCTCAAACATTAGGATTAGGGTTAGGCGAATCCATAAAATGTTTAATCTGCGCTTTGAAGAAAACAAATATGACGGCATACTGGTTTTCCTTTGTTTCTTTGGCGGTGCTTTAGCAGGCTATTTGCTGATGCATCACTATGCTATTTTTGGGATATAGAGCCATTTTGTTTAATCAGCAACAATTTTTTGTTTATTATTGACTCTTAATATATATAAAGGGCTAAAGTTTTTGTTACCCGCTTGGATTTTGTGCGAAAAATGTTTTGTTTACCGATGACTTTTTAAGCAGGCAATATATTCAATTTTGGAATATTCAGCAAACAGGCATGCGCTTTTATTAAACTGCCGTGCCTGCCCTTAAGAGAAAGGAAGGAAAGGAGTGCAAAAGTCACATATTCTGACTTTGCTTGTCATTACGACATTAGTTGCTTCGCTATTCATAGTTAGCTCTTTAACTGAGACCGCGAGTGCTACAATCACAACACCCTCGGTTGATTCAACCGCTGGCAGCCATGCAATCGCTTTTGCCAACAATCCATCTAAACTATCAATTACGACAAGCACAACACAGGAAATAATCTACGCCACCTGCTACAGCAAATCCTCGGGAAAAAGCTTAGGAATATCATCCAATCCAACGTTAACTTGGCATTACCGAGGCGGCGGAAACACAAGCCAAAATAACGGCGAAATCGCTGCATGGTGGGCTGTTTCACCCACAGCACAATCCATAACCATCACGTTCAGCGGCTCAGGTACAGGCGGATCAGTTATGGCTGCGTTCTGTGTTAAAAACGCAGATACATCTTCGCCCTTCGACCCAAACCTGAGCAGTGCCTCGTACAGCCTTGGAAGTTCAATTACTGCATCTTCTTCATTAACAACAACAAACCCTAATGAATTAGTAGTAGGCGTAGTGGGCACCAATAACAACAAAGTGATTACTGCCCAAAGCGGTTATACTCAAATCGACAATACAGGCACCACTCAATGCTCTGGCGCAAACGAGTATCTTCAGGCTTCAACAAAAGGAACATACGCACCTAGTTTCAATATTGCTTCAAACACGCCTTGGGTGGAAGTCGCTGACGCCTTTGTTCCTGTTTCCCAGTCAGTAACCATAACCTCCAGCCCTCAGACAGGCCAAGGCTTCATAACTGTTAACGGAACCGCCCGAACAACACCTTACACGGCAACTTGGACGCCTGGAACAGTGCTTGCCCTATCAGCCACAGGCACCGTTTCTGGCGGAACAGGAAAGCAGTATGTTTACGCAAGCTGGAGTGACGCTGGAGCCCAAACACATTATTACACTGTTCAAAGCGCATCTGAGACGGTTACTGCAAACTATCAAACCCAATATCAAGTAACCTTTACCCAATCAGGATTAGACAGCTCCACTGCAACTGGAACAGTGCTTACGGTAAACGGAACAAATATTCAATATTCCAGTTTATCCTATAACATATGGGTCAACAGCGGCGACAAACTAGTTTACAGTTACAACCCAACCGTTTTGAGCACAACCAGCGGCAAACAATTCACATTGAGCTCAACCCAACCAACCTCTCCATTGACTGTTACAAGCGCCCAAACCGTTACAGGCACCTATCAACCGCAGTACCAAGTTACCTTTAATGTTAATCCGTCGGGAAGCGGCACAATAAACCAAGCCGACGGCTACTATTCAGGTGCAACCTCTATAACTGCAAATCCCGCAAGCGGCTACAGTTTTGACCACTGGAGCAGCGATACAGGCAGCATCAGCTTCGGCGACACCGCAGCATCAACAACAACGATGACTACTACAGGAACGGGAACGGTGACAGCAACATTCACACAAAATTCCTATCAAACTATCCTAACGGTAACTGCAAACAATGACACGATAGATAAAGGAAACGCCCTTACAATAACCGGTGCATTAAGCAGTCAAGGCATAGGCATCTCAGGCAAAACCATGGTGCTCAGTTTCTATAATGTTTCACAGTGGCAACAAATCAGCTCTGTAACGACTCAATCTGACGGTACCTACCAGTATCTTTGGACTGTACCAACTGCGTTAGCGAATGGTCAATACATGGTCAAAGCAGACTTCGCTGGTGACAGCCCCTATCTAGCTTCAAGCTCAATTGATTCAGGAACCACGCTAACGTTAACGGTTCTTCCAGAATACAGTTTCGGTGGACTAACAGCCATCGCAGTTTGCCTAGCAGCGATGCTTGCGTTCTATAGATACAGTAAATCAACGCGTAAACCCAAGCCATAAGGGCGCTGTCGCTAATTTGCTGTTATCTTAAACAGACATTTTTGCAATGATACAAAAACGTAAATAAGTAGTCGTGACAGAGACGAAATAGTTACTTACAAATGGAGGAATATCCCAGGATTATTTTCCGTGGTAGCTCAGCCTGGGAGAGTGCTCTATTTCATAGGCATTACTTAAAAATTGAATTCAAACATAATAGGAACTATGCAAGTTAACGATAAAGAAATTACTTTCGGGCTTTGTGAGTTTGTCGGTTCTGTGATTGGCAACGGCAATCTATGGACTGATGGATCACGGTTTCGAGTTGAAATAACTGGCGACCCCAATTAGACCTTCAATACTTTAATCATCTTTCAATTCTTTGCAACAGTTTGTTTGGCAAAAAACCATACCCATTACGCATTCATGAAAGAGGATTAAGATTGCGGCTGCAATTAAAGGAAGCTTATTATCTCCTTGATACACTGGGAATTCCTACTGGAAGAGCCAAATCCCACAGTGTGATAATTCCTAGTCCGATATTAGAGCGAGGTTGGGCTTTTTGCAAATGGACTATACGAGGAATAATGGATACCGATGGCACTTTGTTCTTTAGCAAGAAAACGTACAAGAACCCAATCTACCCCACAATTGAAATTAGAACATGCAGCAAATTACTTGCAATTCAAATAACCGAACTACTAAAACAGCATGATTTCAGAGCTCGACTAAGAGGCAATCAGGAAGAAGGCTACCATGTAGCATTATACGGAAAAGAAATGCTTAATCGATGGGTTAAAGAAATTGGCTTTTCAAATTCTAAACACCTAAACAAGATACCCCTTTACAAATCAGAAAACTTTAAAATACCCTAACTTCATTTCATGTTGAACATCCCAGGATATGTGCCGAGGTAGCTCAGCCTGGGAGAGCGCTCGGCTTAGTTACTTCTCGTAACTAAGGGCGAAGCTGAAGACCGAGTTGTCGCATGTTCAAACCCTGCCCTCGGCACCATACCATTAACTTGAAATAAACCTATGACAGGTTGATTTCCACTTACGCTTTCTTCCTAAAGAACTTGAAATCGTTTAAAGCGCAAATTCAGTCTTCTTAAGTGAGCTTGAAGTATCAATTATTACTTGTTGACCTAATGCATCAATTAATGTCACAATAGAGGCGCCGTATTACACGGGTGCTTCAGTGTTTAACTGCAAGTTTTAGTGAATAGAAAAAGATTTCTAAGATGGTAATTATGAGAACAGTCTATAAATAAATTTTCAAGCTAAACGACAAGTTAACAAGAGATACTAACATTACATAGAATTTTTTAATAAATAAAAAAAGAAAAAGAGATGGTTTGTTGAGTTCTATTTTTTCCTGAGGATTAGCAGACCGATGATGACGACTGCTATTAACACAATTAATCCCATGGCTACGATTGTCCATGTTGGATCAACTGCGACTGGGCTCTGTGGTGCCGTTGTTGGTGCTGGTGGTTCTGTAATGCCGATTGCGGTTTCTGCAAATGAATTGCCGTAAGATTTGGATCCGGCAAATGTTGCGACAACTGTGTATTCGCCTGGAATTTCTGGAGTCCATAGTTTCTTGAATGTGCCGCTTTGGTCGCTTGTTACAGTGCCGATGTTGACAAAGTTGCCGTTGGGGTCAATAGCTGTTAAAGTCACGTCGACTCCTTTAACATCGGTGGGTGTAGCTATGGTTTTGGTAACCATGTAGTCCATCCATCTGCCTTGGTCTTCGTCGGAAATTGCTGCTGTGCCTTTTAGAGCAGGGTTTGCTGATTGGTCGGTGACTGTGCCTGTGATGAGTACGCTGTTTCCTTGTGCAGTTACTGAGGGTGAAGCTGCGACTGTTGTAGCGCTCTGTCCGGGGCCGATGCAGTAAATCTGTTGGTCATTCATGTTGAACCATACGTAGTAGCCGTCTGCAGCAGCTTGTTCTTGCCATGAGCTCATGCCATACATTTCCCATAGCAATTCGCCTGTTGTTGCGTTAACGCATCGTGTCTTTGCGCCGTGGTATGCTGGGGCGTTAAGTGAGTGCTCTTCTTCTACTAAGTAGACTTTTCCATCAGCGATTGCAGCGACTTGTGTTGGGTAGTCTCCATAGGCTGTTTCTACAGTGTAGGTGCTGTTTTTCGGGTTGCTTGGGTCATTGCCGTATGTGAAGTCGATGTGTCCGGTTTTCATGTCGTATGCTCTAAGGATTCCTCCGTAACCTGCGACGTAGAGGTGGCCATAGCCTACTCCGATGGGGTTTGTGAGACCTGTGGTGCCTGTGTAGTAGTTCCATGCTGGTGTTTCTGTGGCGGTTGGACCCCATATCACGTTTCCTGTGAGCATGTCGATGCCTGTCCACTGCATTGTTTCTCGGTAATAAATTGTCGCTACGTTAGTTTCTCCGTCAGCTGGTCCAACGCATGCTGTTATGTTGCCTGATGGTGCTGGATAGCTCTTTTGCCACATTACTTGTCCTATTTGTCCTCTTGAGGGGTTAAGGTTGATTGCCCATAGTGTGTATGGGTCTGGTGTTCCCCATGTGCCTGAGCTTGTTCCTGGTGTTTGTTGTAGTCCTGAGCTTTGGCCAAAGATTAAGTTGCCTGGGAATACTCTGAGGATTGTTGGGTTGTTGGTGAATAAACCTGTTGTTGCATCGTAAGAAGCTGATCCGCCGAAAGCTCCAACAGCTCCGATTGATGATTGTGTTGGGTTTAATGGTTGTGACAGTGTTACGTTCCAGTCGTATGCTGTGCTCATGTTGTAGTTAGTCATGCCGGGTATCCATTGAGAGATGCCTCCAGCCACGTCGTTTCCTGGTAGTTTAGTGTTGTTCCATTGCCATAGGTATGTGAACGGTGATGTGGCGTTTGCTCTGCCAATGTTGTATATTAGCCATTCTCCTTGCGGTCCATAGGCACGTGTTCCTGATGGGACGTTTGTTTCGTTGAACAGCAATTTACCAGTTTGTGGGTCAACTGCAATCCAACTGCCTGGAGCATTAACTGCTTGGGTGTTGGCGGTGATTGCTGGGACAGAACCAAGATTATATTGTGGACCATAGCTTGCACCTAAGAAGCTTGTGGCACCTATGTATTGGTTTATTGCGGTCTGGTTGGGGTTAGTGATTCCTGTTCCTATAGCGGTTCCGGAATACCATAGGTAGCTGCCTGTGGTTCCGTGTTGGTTGGGTGATTCATAGTCGTATAATTGACCGAAGGTTACTGAAGTAAGAGCCGGGTTAGTCCATAATGTTTTTCCGGTTCGTAAGTCTACTGCTGTGACTCCGTTGCCTTGAATTGCATTGTTTACTGGTAGGCTGAAGTATAGGTTTCCGTACATTATTATTGGGTTAGTGAATTTAAGCTGGTATTGGCTGCCAGAGTAGAAGCTCATGTAGTCGCTGATAGCATGGTCGCCACCGACTATTCCTCCCCACGTAAGTGGATAAGTCCACTGAACGTGAGCTGTGTCGGGTGCCCGACCGTATGGATTGTATTTCATGTAGGTTGCGCCATATTCGTTTTGGCCCAACCAGTGTCCACCGATTACAGCCCAGAATTGGTTGTTTTCGTTAATTGGTCGTTCCCAGTAGCTGCCTGGTAGTGGTGCTTCTTGGAAGTACTGTGTGGGAGTATCGTTGACAGTGAATGTTAAAGTCGTGTTGCTAGGCATGAAGTAGTCGCCCACATAGACGCTGTCTGGACCAGTTAAGCCTGTGGGGCCAGTTCGGCTTAGTGTTTGTCCTGGAAAGCTAAAGAACGCTGTGTAGTTTCCTAGTTCTGTAGGTGTGTACTGCAGGAAGCTTGAGCCTGTTGGGTCAGAATTGATTGGACCGAAGTGTTCGACTTTTCCAGAGGGCGAAGTAACATCGACTGTGAAGCCTCTCCATCTGTCACCGGTAGAACCGGCAGCTGTTGGCGGTGGAACATTTATCCAGAAGACGATGAGCAGTGGTTCGGATGAGCCAAGTCCATAGGGATTGGGTGCAGCTGCGAGGTAGGCAAACGTTGGAATGTTCCATGCTGGTGTATGCGCTGACGTATTAGGGACAAAGGTGTTTGGCAAAATGATTGTTGGTACCGCGATGATCAGCAATGTTAGCAGGGCCATAGCGGTAGCTATAGTTTTATTTTTTAATATTTGCATTTATTTTCTCTCTCCTTAAAGATCTGTGCCCTAAATAACGCCTACTTTCCCTAATAAGGTTTAGGCTTAATGCGTTAAAGTGCAAGTCAGATAGCTTTCACATGATAGCGCATTGGGACTTACTGTATCAATCAACAGTATATGAATGAAAAAAGCAGAGGGGACAATAACCTCTTTGGATGGTCAACCCCTTCCCTTGGCACAACCATTTACTCTCTAATTAGCACGTGACGTGAATTATAGCAACAAATTTTCGCCGTTCTTGATTTATCCAGTTAACTACCTCAGGTGTCGATTGGATTACTGCATTGTATTCTTTCAGTATCTTGTGTGCCTTGGGAGTTATCGGTAGGGATGATGAATGCCCTGTTCCAACATATAAAACGTCGAATTTCTCCTTTGACAAGAAATCCAGCTCATATTCTGAGAGAGGTGTATGATCATAGAGTGGTTTTAATTCTTTAGATTTTTTCTTTTTTCTCTTAGTAACTTCCCCATTAGAGTGGACAATTATGTCGTTTTCATGCCGTTTGCCGTTAACTTCAACCCAGCCAAACTGCGACTCTAAATCTTGCACAAAAAACACCCAAAACCATTATTCAAAAGGGTCCATTTTACTTTTATGTTTGAACAAGTTCCCTTTATTAGGCAGCTATTAAGTTAGAGGTGGAGGAACCATTATGGAATTAGACGTTTGCATTAAAGGCAGAAGAAGCGTGAGAGCCTACACAGATGAGCCAGTTTCTAAAGAAGACATGATGACGGTTTTGGAGGCGGGTACATGGGCGCCAACAGGTATGGGTCGTCAACCTTGGCGATTCGTAATAATCGAGGATAAAAACCTAATTAAGCTCGTCTCCGACGAAACAAAAGTGCTAGTACAGAAATATATGCCGCCGTTAGCAGAACGGTTCTCTACGCAATCCGACATAATATGCTACAATGCACCAACACTGGTTTTAATATGCACGGAAAAAGATCAGCAATGGGCAAACGTAAACCTCCTCGACAGCGTACTCGCCGCCCAGAATATGTTTCTTAAAGCCTACGAACTTGGGCTCGGAACATGCTACATGGGCTTTGTGCAATTACTAAATAACAAGCCAGAGATATTGCGCAAACTCGGTGTCCCAGAAAACTGTGAAATGACTGTGCCCTTCATTATAGGTCACCCCAAAACCAAGCAGGGAAAAGGGCACCGGCAGAAACCGAATATCCTGAAATGGGTAAAATAAACTGCTAGCCTAACTTTTCTTTCGGCATAACTATTCCTTCATTTGGGTCCCCGTAAATTACTGCTTCTCCTTCTAGATACAGTTTCCCAACATACGCACATGTGGCTGCGTCCAATTCGTGGTCGCTTAGTTCGCTGCTGAGTCCTTCTATACCGAGTTTTTGCAGCCCAGCGGTTAATTTATCGAGTCCCCGCTGTTTCCGTGGGATTCCCAGCATGTCTTGGGCACCGCCCGGGTAAGCCTCAAGCACAGTGAATCCTTGGGCTTGAAAGATTTCCCTAAACTGTATCCCCCGTACGGTTAGTTTTCGCATGGGACCTAATGTGACTGGGAAGAATTTTATGCCCTTTTTTAGGAGTTCGCGGTCGCTTAACCTTAAGTGGTTGCCTGTGCGTTCTTCAATGGTTTTCCTTCCAGGCGGCAAGCATAGCGGGGCATCTATTGCTATTACTTTGGGGTTTGCAGCAACCGTTTTCTCGATAATTTCCTTGTCAGTATATAGTAAAGTGGTTTTTGCCTTCATACCTGACAAAAGACAAAACCCTGTTGGTCTGGTTTGGACACCTGCTAAATCTAAACCCACAATCATCATATGCCTGCACAAAACCTTACCATATCGAGCTAAAAATTGATTACGCCCCCGCAGATAAATTTTACAAGCGCTTGCTTATTAACATAAAAAACCCTATTTCATACATATATTCACATAAAAGAAGCTCAATTTAGCCTTTTCAGAAGCAAGCGATGGAAAATGTTTTAAACCCATACATATGATAACGTTGACCAGAGGAATACCCATGGCAAAATGCCCCACATGTGGAAAAGAAGTTAAAAACGCTAAGAAAACCTGGAAGATGGCTGGGAAACCAGACAAGAAGGGTAAACGGACTCAACTTACCATTGCATTATATGATTGCTGTGGCAAGACGTTCCGTGAAGTCCTTGATAAGAAAAAGATCTAAGCATCTTCCAAAATTTTTCTTTTTTTATTTTTCCCTGGTTCCAAAATGTGGGTAGCTTTTTGTTGCTGTATAATCGCTACAACAAACGCTTAATTGCTTGGTCAGCAACCAACAATTGAAGAAGGAGAAGCAGATTTTTGTCATTCAATCGGAAACGGGACCGAATACAAATTATAGCCGACATCCTTAGAACATGTCGCAGTCCACAAACCCAAACCTACATTCGGCGACAAACATGCATATCCTATGCAGTACTGCAAACCTGCATTGTACAGTTACTGTTGCGACAGTGGCTTGAAGAGACAGAAGCGGATTGCGGCCAAAAAAAACTGGCGATTACACCGAAAGGTACAGTGTTTTTGGAGAAATCGCTGGAGCTTCAAAAACTCGCAGGCATAAAAAGCACGCGAGACCCTAAGCTTTTATCGGATTTGAGACGCTAAGGTGATTGGTGCTGATATGGGTTCCTAACGGTTTTTGTCCACCTAAAACATCCTCGACGCGGTCGGGAAATAACCCGTTAATTACATAACAGTTCACTCGCCACTGTAGGAGCAGTTTAGGCAACGCCTTATCCACGCTTGTTCGTTGGTCGAGTGCAAGAAGTGCATTGGGTGTGATATTTTGGATCAGTTTAGCGTTTTTTTCCTGCTTAGGATCCCTTGTATAGATACCATCAACATCTGTAATTAATAGAGCTCTGTCTGCGTGCAGTCGATGCGCAATGTATAAAGCGATAGAATCAGAGGTCACATCCCACGAATTCTCCAACGGGTCCTTCCTAAACAGCAGTCTCGAAGGCAAAAGAATGGGCAGTTTATGCTCTTCTATAGCCTTTCGGGCATTTTCAAGCCTATCTACCGCAACTGAATCAGTAATCAAGTCTGAGAGCAGCAAACCATATTGGTCCATGCCCAAAATCGCCATACGATGCGACGCCTGCCTTGAAAGCTGGAACCTTGCATCAAGCTGCCTTACGACATCTGCAAATTCTCCGCCTCCGGGAACCACAACCAAACTGTACCTCTTTGAAAGCTCACTTAGCTTCTTACATAGGGCACGGAGCTTGATGGGTTGTGTGGCTAAGCTGCCGCCGACCTTAATCACTGAGAGGCCCATGACGTTGGTTCTCCTGTTAGCTTACTTGCCACCATCAATGCAATACCGACAGCAGGAGTTGCGATAACCGCTTGTGTAGGCAAAACTGTGTCTAAATCAATTATGGCGTCTGCGCCGATTTTTTGGGCTGCTTTCCAAGCGAGAAAGTTTTTGCCAAGCCCCGTAACAACCACCGGGACCCTTTTGGAAGTGAGAGTTTTTGTGTGTTTGTAAACTTGGGTTAACCCTGCGGCGATTTGGTTGATCTGCTGCTGGTAAATGTACTCTGCCATAGCTTGGGTCTCTTTTTGGTTTAGCATCTCTGTGTCTGCACACACTACTCGGGTTAGTCGAGCGATGGCTTCGGAGACTGATTTTCCGCGTCCATCAGCGGTCTCAGAGGTATATTCAGTTTCAGAAATATGCCCTAGCACCAAATGTACGTCGCCTGAGAGAGCAAAAAGCTCCGAAGCAACAGAGGCGACGCCTCCTTTGAGCGGAATAGACTGGACAATTGTCGCTACATTCGTTCGCAGGCTGCCCGTGTAAACAAGTTCACCACACATCAGTTTGTCCAAGTCGGTTTTACCTTTAGCTGCTAATTTAGCGTTAACGATGGGAATAATGCTTGTGCTGGTGCTTCCGACATCAACGACCACAACGTCTTTCAGGTGCTGTGCAGTAAGCCAGCCCGTCGCTGCCCAATTCGCCGCAGCAACCGCCAAGGGATTTTTCTCAGCCGCTTGAATAGAAATCAATTCAGCTTCGGTGGTCAACACATAAATCGGCAAATCAGCAAAAGCCTTTTTGGCGCATCCAAGTATATTGTGAACGCCTTCGCGTTTGGTTTGGTATGCATCCGCGAGTTCCGCGGTCATCGTTACGCCGACCGCATCTATCTTGTCCTTGATGAGTTTCTGTTTGAGCTCAATAAGTACGCTTGTGAGTTTTTCAGGCTCCTTCCATATCGGGAAATACCTGACTGAAACCTCAACGCTATGCACCACTCCTTTCTCCGCGTTGATTAACGCAGCTTTAGTGTTTGCGCCTCCAATATCAAACCCCAACACGGAAACCAAACTTTAAGCCTCAACTGAATATGCTGTGTAGGCTCTTTTTAGCTTCTTCTAAACGTAACTGCGCATCACCCATGGAGTCACCGTACCCCATGATTAAAGCGCAAGCTTCTGAATAGCCTGCGAGAGGGAAGGGCGGCGAAATAACCCCGCTTAGCCTAGCAACCTTTCGATATGCCGCGGCGGTTGGTGATGGGGTTTTGATTTTTGAGAAGCATGCCACTCCGAGGAGTTGGGGTTTGTCGGGGGTTTTTCCGGTAATGGCTGTCTCTATGAGTGCTTTTGCCATGTTGAAACCAACAACTTGACGCAGCCCAATATAAGCCGTTGTTAACCTTGCATTGACATCTAGCACAAAAACGCCCTCTTTTCCTAAAATCAAGTCGACTCCAACGTAGCCTCGCAAACCCGGGAACGACTCAATCACCCGCTCTGCCAAATCAAACGCTTGCTTTTTCATCGGATGCTCAAATGGAACACAACCGCCGCTATAACTCGACGCTTCTGCAGGTTGGACAAGAGTAATTTGCTGAATGTTTAAGCTGAGAGCCACGGCTTTTTTGCCGTTAGTGAAGAGACTAACACTTGACGGTTGACCCGCAACAAACTCCTGGACAATAAAGCGCGTGTCTGCTGATTCCACTTTGATTTTCACGAGGGCATCTTCAATGTCTGCGGCGCCTTTGACTAAGCTGATTCCGCTACATCCTGCCCCGTCAGTTGGCTTAAAAACCACTGGATACTTCAACTCACGTTCTATGGTTTGTCCAATGCCCGCTGTGCTGTCAGTTATGTTAAGCGTTAAAGTTTTGGGTACCGAAAACCAATTTTTCAATAGGGTCCCGTAGAGTTGGGCTTTATCAGCTACTTCTGCTATAGCATCAGATTTGCTGTCAAGCGAGGTTTTACCGGTTTCTTCGGCAAACCGTACAAAAGTTTGAAGAGTTCCCCCAGTTTCAGGTGCAACCACATATATTGCGTCGTTTCTCTTTGCTGCCTCCACCAAGAGTTTTCGTGGTTCGCCGGCATGTACCACTTGGACTACGTAGTTGGCGCCTGTTGGGGGTTCAAACTTGGCAAGCCTTGCATCCAGCAGAACCGTGACTTCATGCCCTGCCTCCCTAAAATCCGCAACAGCACAGCGTAGCATCGCAAATCCCTCCGATAAAACGCCTATCGGCAAAGGTTTTTCTGCGTATCCTCCACCGCAGATATGCTCGTAAACAAGGATTTTCAAGAGTTATCCTTCCTTTTCTTCAAATCTGCCAAGAATGCTTTAGCATGCTTGCGTTTTGTATGAGGCATAATGACGATTCGTATGCAGTCATAACGCGGAACATATGAGATGTGCCAGCCACGAGCTGAAAGATACCCTGCTAAACCCTTGGTGTCTGAACTGCAAAAGCCGATTATGTTCAACGTTGGCTCGCAAACAAGGCTAAACCCAGCTTCACTGATTCCTTTAGCGAGAAAACGTGTGTTTCTCAGGCAACCCCCAACTATTTTTCGGTACCCTTCCCTGCCCAGAGCCCTAAAAACTGCCCATGCAGAAACAGCCGAAGCACCCGGTCGCGTTCCAACAAAGGTATACTGCTCTTTATCGTTGAGGTATGGTGTCTCAGTTTTTAAGGATTCAAGCATGGCTGAGTTGCGGAAAAGGATGCCGCCTGCCGGAATCGCAGCCATCCCCATTTTATGCGGGTCTACAGTAATTGAACTGACGCCTTGAAGGTTGAAATCGAATTTGTATTGACGGTTTTTTAGGAATGGAATTATTAAGCCGCCGAAAGCTGCATCCACATGCAAGTGGACTTTATGGTGCAAAGCTATTTCTGATAATTCTTCGATGGGGTCGATGGCTCCTAGCTCGGCGGTTCCTGCTGTGCCGACGATTGCGACCGTGTTTTGATTGATAAGCTTCTCAACCGCTGCCGGGTTAACTCTAAAATTGCTGTCAAGCGGCGCGTAGACGGGTTTAAGGTTTAGGAGACGGCAGTTTTTTGAAAAGGAAAAATGGGTTGATTGAGGTAAAATCACTTCTGGCGTGTTGGTTTTTGCCGTGTTTTTTGCTGTCAAAAGGGCAAGTAAGTTTGCTTCAGTCCCGCCTGAAACAATGAAGCCAGATGCTGTTTCGCCGTTTAGAAGGTTTGCAAGGTCAGAGATGACTTCACCTTCTAACTGTGCAGTAGCTGGAAAAAGGCTTTTGTCACCGAGGTTTGATTCAAAAAACATTTCATATGCTTTCTTTGCGATTGGATGTGGTTTTGTGCACATTGAGCAGAGGATTCTGCCGTCTTCGTAGCGTCTATTTGAGGTATTCCGTTTTTTGAGTTCCGCTAAAACCGATTCTCTGCTCCACCCTTTCTGTTGCACAGCTAAGCCCTCTGCGCCTGCTTAACAGCCTCAACCAATTCATGGACAAGTTCACGTGTTAGGCGTCCTTTGTTTCTATCGCTGTTGGTGCATGCGGCGCCTCGCAGTCCAGCGATGTCTGCGCCTAAACTGTGGATTATTGGTAAATCCTGTTTTCGAAGTGACCCAGCCAAAGCCGCCTGCAAACCGAAACCATGCGCAGATTCAATGAATGATTCTAACTGCTTGGTATCTATGTGATCGAATAGGTTTGTGCCGTCTTTAACTGCTGTGTCAAGCATGGCAACGTCCACTTTTGCTTCATGTGCAGCTTCAGGGATAAGTAATGGATCTATTGAACCAACTTTTTTTGCGTCTGCGTAACCTGCAGCTACAACTTTGACTTTTGGATTGCAGTCTTTGGCCGCCCTCTTGATTTGCTCTAACAGAAAAACTGCTTCTTTTGAAGTCTTGACTCCATACAGCCCCACTTTAACGTAGTCGACGCCTAATGACGCCGCGCCTAGTGCCGCAAGCGAAATTGAACCGGGAAGATACGGGGCGTCGCCCAATGCGCAGCTAACCTCTATGCCTTTTGGTGTAAGTTCCTTGATTTTCCTGATTACCCAGGGGTAGTTTGCTCCCAGCGCGCCTTCTTTTGGGTTTTTAACGTCGATTATGTTTGCGCCGCCTGCTATGGCTTCCAACGCTTCGGATTCATTTTTGGGGCTTATTAGGAGCTTCAATTTGGTATCACAAAGATGCGGCTTGTTGGTGCCTTTAAAGTTTTTCCTAACGTTTGATGAAAAAATTTTTGTAGGTTACGGTAAATGATGATTCGCTTTTTCTGTATTTGTTGTTGCCGAATACCCCCTATATACATCAACAACCAGCGGATTATGCAAAAGATTGCTTTTTTGTTTCGGCGTCTCCTTTTAGTTTCTTATTGGTTGTGGGTTTATCTACAAGTTCAAAGTGGAAAAAGCTATGTTTTTCTATGGCAGGCGACCACTTTTGTGGTGATGGTATACTTGAAGGTAATTCCCGTTGTCGATGTCTTAAACGGTGTTGCAGTCCACGCAGTTAGAGGAAAACGGAGCGCGTACAAGCCAATACAGAGTACCCTCACAAAGTCCACGTCGCCGCTTGAACTTGCCGAAGCCCTACATTCTATGGGTTTCAGCGAGGTCTACATAGCGGATTTGGATGCAATAATCGAGTGCTCAACCAATTTTGGGCTCTTCAGGCAAATCGTTGAGAAAACTGGGCTAAAATTGATGGTGGATGCTGGCATAACAAACCTTGACAGGGCTCAGAGGCTTCTTGACTCAGGTGTTGCGCGGTTGATTATTGGAACAGAAACGTTGGAAAACAAAAAATTCGTTGCCCAAGCAGTCGCGCGGTTCGGCAGCAGTCGAATAATGGTTAGTTTAGACTTGAAAAACGGCGATATTCTTGCGAAAGAGGGGTTTGATGGATGCTGTGACCCCCTATGTCTGCTGCAAGAGTTTAAGGCGATGGGTGTTTCTCAAGTTATTGTTTTAGATTTATCAAAGGTTGGCAGCGGCGAAGGCGTCGATGTGAAGTTCTTGAATGAAGCGTTAAAGATTGGACTGGAAGTTTACATTGGCGGCGGCGTCCGCGATATCCATGATTTGGTTGAGTTAAACCTTGTCGGAGTCAAGGGTGCTTTAGTTGCAACCGCACTCCACACAGGAAAAATATCAATCTCTGACTTGAAACAGCAGGGTTTCATTTAACCACGTTTCGCCAGGCAAACGATGCCGCCTAACTGCGTTAAACGTGTCCCTGCAGCGGATTCAGCGTTTATAACGCGTGTTTTGACTTGTTTGTTCTGTGCAATCTGCATTAACCTGTGGACCCGATTCTTCTGTTTACTTCCTGAGAGATAATCATTGGTCAATAGTAAATATTCAGGTTGAGGTTTGCCAGGCGCCTGTGGGTTTAGGATGAGATTTTCTGCTTCTGCTAATGAGAAGGACACATGGTTTTCGTTAAGGCGTTTTTCAAGGATTTCTAAGAGGTTTTCGTTTTCCTGCTGGGCGTTCTTTTGAATTAACTCTTTAAAGTCTGCCTTCTGTGTTAGGGCTGCCACTTGCGCAGGGGTGCTTGCGGAGCCCACAAGTAGGGATATGGTGGCTCTGCTTGCGCCGGATAGGAGCCATGCATGGTGGTTTTTGATGTGGCTTTCAAAGTCTTGAGCATAGCTTGTTCTGGGCGCTGATGCAATTATGACGCTCTTTACGCCTTCCTTTAGTGTCGGTCGCAATGCGTTGATGATTGTTTCGTGGAAGTTGTATAGCGTTTTTTGGTCCCGTCGGTCACCAGTTAGATGTATGGTTTGCTGGGGTTTCGCAACTTGGCTATAGATTTGCCATAGTACAGCGTGCTCTGCTTCTATGCCGATCAAGGTTGCCACAGGATAGCCGCGTCTGTAGCTTTTAGGTTTCATGTTCTTCAACTATTCTTTGCTGGTTGACTTATTTTAGGAATTGCCCGGATAGAGGCGGCGTCAGGTTTATGAAACACAAAGCCCGAGTTTAACCGAGGATAGCCATGATAAAAGTCTACAACAGAGAAGACCTGAACACTCAACTTAGCAAGAGCAAAACTGTTTTAGCGATATTTTATTCTTCTTGGTGCCCCTACTGTATGCGTTTTGTTCCAGTCTTCGACAAAAAGGTGACTAATTTAGGGTTTGAAAGCGTTATCCATGTCCTCTTAGAAGATGACGACAACATTCTATGGAATGATTATTGTATTTCAGCGGTGCCAACCGTAATTCTCTTCGAGAACGGTAAGGTCTGCGACCGATTGGATGGCCGTCTAGGCGTCGGCATAAGAGAAGATAAGTTTTCAGAATGGCTGGCAAAGATAAAACACGCCTGAATACTTTCTCAGTTGGTTTTAGCAGGCGCTCTTTTGATTACCTGAGCGAATGGGGGCCTTTAAGTACCTTTTATGTTACACAGAGAACCCATTACCAGTAGTTTTTTACGCTTGCGCTAAATAGGGAAATTTATAGTCCAAGCTGAAAGAGAATAAAAAAGAAAAAAAGGTTGTCAGGGATTTTTAATCTGTGTTCTTAGAGTTGCTTTATTGGTCCGTCAGAGATTATCAGCATAATGCCTGGAATTACGCCTGCAAAGATAAGCGCTAATACGGCCCAAACTATGTTACTTGTCGCTTTCAGTGTTGCAATGTCGCCGGCGTTAACCGCTTTGTACATCTTCCAGATCCTTAGAAATACTATTACGTTAAACACGAACCAAACTAGGTAGAAAATTGCGGGTATTATAACTACGGCTGCGAATCCGAAGGCTGCGGCAAATGCTAAACCTGCTATGGTTGTGAGGAAGCCTGCTATCCAAACAATCATGAAGATGATGGCGAAAATGAAAGCTATCAGTATATAGGTTCTAATTGTTGCTAATCTGTCAGTTCCTGGTGGTGGAGGAGGGGGTGGGGGTGGTTGGGTTGCCATATTTTTCACTGTTTCCTTGTTACCTAGATTGTCGTATTGGGCATTTAATGTCTTTCAGTCACAAACAAGTCGGGGGTGTTTTGTTCTATTTTCGAATAATAAAAAGATTAACTGTTGCACGCTTCGGCGATAGATAGTATTTGACAGTTTGGACGCAAAAATGGGTTGGTTACAGGACATGGGCTTTTTTTTGGTACTGCTGAATCAACCTGGCCGTTTTTACAGTAAAAAGCGCAAAAATTGGTGAAGTTAAAGCTGAAATTAGCAGATATGGTTATATTGCCGCTTAAAGCTTAACGCCGACTAACAGAGCCATTTCCATCCACTTCCAATAGCAATCAACATCCACAAACCCAATCTGCCGCAACCAACCCAACTGTGTTTCCACATCTAAAAGCTTGTTTGAGGGATCCTCAGTTTCAGGCGCCTGGTTAATGGCAGCCAAAAACTTTTGATGCAAGCTTTGACTTGAGGACGAAACATGCTCCAAGTTGCAGAAGACTCCACCAGGGTTTAGGTGGCTAAAGACTTCGGTGTAGAGCTCCTTTTTTCGTCGGTCAGTTAAATGGTGAATGGCTAAGCTGGAGACTACAGCGTCAAAGTAGCCTAAATCTTTGGGAAGCGGAAAACTGAAGTCATGCTTTACGATTTGTACGCAGGAGTTGCTGGCAAACCGCTTTTTCGCCTGCTGCAACATTGGGTCAGAGAAATCAAGCGCAACTCCTTCTGCCGCTGGATTATGAAGCAGGACAAGTGCAAGTAATCTGCCGTCGCCTGTTCCTAAATCAAGTACGCGCTTAGCTTTGGGTGAAATCTGATCTAGTAGCGTTTTTTCGCCTTCTGTTCGGTGCGGCAGCTTATCCGCCCGCTGCAAATACGCTAGCGCATGTTCTATTGTTTGCCATTCACTTTGGATTTGGCTATCTTTCTGCAAAGTCAAAACCTTCTGGCTGCTCTACTAATTCAACCTTTATTTAAGGTTGCTACACAGGTTTTCCTGAATTTATTGATTAAGACAAAATAAGCCTTATATCTCATTGCCTTTTTCTATGAGGATTAAAAGAGAGGGATTCTGTAGAGTGGAATTTTGTCCCAATTGCGGTTCACGTTTGGAACCTAAAAAAACAGGCGAAGGCAACGCCTTTGTACTCTGCTGTGCAAAATGCGGCTACACCAAACAACCTCTTGATAAACGAGCCGAAGCAAGAACTGGAAAGGTCCTGCAACCTAAACCTAAAGCTTTCATGACAGTTGTCGGGCAAAAAGACGAAGTCAACACGATGACCAAAATTAAAAAGCAATGCGAGAAATGCGGTAACTGGGAAGTCTATGTTTGGATGGTGCAAACACGCGGCGGAGACGAAGCGATGACGCAGTTCATGAGATGCACCAAATGCGGCCACACCTTTAGAGAATACGCCTAACTTTATCTAACTTAAAGTGCAAAGGTCTGCCCAAAGAAAAATCTTTAGACACCGCTCGGTAGAAAGTTATTAAAGCATAAATCTACATAGAGTTCCATCCGGAGAACATCCGAATGCCGAAAAAAGATAAACCGTTAACTAAGAAAGAGCGCGACGAAAAAAGAAAAGCAAAAAAGGCACATAAAAGTAAAACAGAAGTCAGTTAAACTGACTGATGCCTAATTTCTGCCTTTTCTCATCATTTTTTATCGATGTTTCTCAACAAAAATTGTCTCTTCCTCGTGCTCTGCAGTCGCATAGCTCTAAGTTGAATCGTCAGAAATTCAATTGCCGTTTTAGCCTTTGTATGTTTGGAGGTGATTTTTTGGAAAACGCAGAGGTAAAGGTGCCACAGAAGGAGTCTCAAGACAAAATCGTCTGTCCCATATGCGGCAGAAAATTCTATTCCAACGATTTCTATCAAAGGCATGTACGCCTAAATCATCCAAGAGAAGTATCAACGTCAACTGCATAGTTGCGCTTTTTTGGAAAACCTTTTACTTCTCAAAGCCTAACTTGGATGCCGAGTGACCACAGATGGCTCTGAGGAGTAAATGGTTCATAGGTTTAGCATTAATTATATTGGTTATTTGCAGCGCTTTTTATCTGGTCTGGGCGTCTCAGGCAAACGGGTCTTCAAAGGTTGAAGAGAAGGTTTTGTATCAGGTTGCCGCATTCAACACTTTTTCTACAGGTCAATACGGCGGCGTCATAAGTTATGCTGATTTGGAGAAACATGGTGACTTTGGAATCGGAACCTTCGATGGCTTAGACGGCGAAATGATCGCAGTAAACGGCGTCTATTACCAGATCCCAAGCAGCGGCGTCCCGCGTCAAGTGGACCCTGCCCAGACAGCGCCCTACGCGACCGTCACTTACTTTGAAGCAGACAAAACCTTTACCGTTTTAGGCTTAAACTACACAGGACTCAAAACCTACCTTGACAGCCAGTTAACGTCTAAAGACGCGATTTACGCCATAAAGGTAAGCGGAACCTTTGATTATGCCCAAACCCGAAGCCCACAAAAACAAACCCAACCATACCCCAACATGAACGATGCTCTAAAAACCCAGTCAGTCTTCAACTTAACAGATGTCTCAGCAACCGCGGTGGGTTTCTGGTTCCCCCCGAGCATGGACGGCGTCGACTACGCAGGCTACCATCTGCATTTGATTACCGATGACCACTCAGCTGGAGGGCACCTCTTAGATTGCACAATTAACAACGCCACAGTAGAAGTCGACGAAATTCACGATTACAATTTAATTTTGCCTTAAACTCTTCAGGCTTGGGTATAGCAGTAACCGCTTTATCTTTGCTGATAGCTGTGTGCGCTTTTTTCTCCGAAGGCTACAAGACAGAACGCAACCTCGTTAAGGGGTATTATTGGAATAAAGTAAGAGTTGGTTTGTCTCGAAATTTAAGCCGTTAAGGAACAGAATCTGCGGATAATGGATTAACAAGACGGTTGGCGTCTGCTAATAAGCTTACGCAGAGTCCTCGGCTGTTTAAGGGGCGGTTGACAAGGAATTATTTTTTAGTTTCAAAAATGCTTTTTCTGTGGCGTCGATGAAGACAATTGCACGTAAGCACTGAACAATGTTCAGAGTGACTGAATACGCATTAGTGTACTGAGCCGCCACATGACACAATGTTAATAAAATTAAACGAAAATATCGGTACAGATAACTATGCCTAAGAACCCTGCTGGTCCATTCTGGTTCATACGGAAAGACGACAAACTAATTCAATGTACAAAGGAAGCCTTCGACCAAGCCGTAAGAGAAGGAAAAAGCGTAAAATACAACGGGTATCCCAGCAGGCGAGTGGAAAAAGTTGCTGAGGCATTGGAGGCTTCGAGAATGCTGCTTCTCTCAAAACCTGATTTACCGCCGAGGCTACGTAGTGTGCTCACTGATCCAGCCAATGTGGTTCAAGTGGAAGTCATCGATGTTGATGACCCTGAGTTTTGGATTAAAGAATCAAAGAACCCTAAATACCAGAAATAACAACTCAAGTTTTAAAAACTGTTAGTTTTTTGCGAATTTGGTTAGAACAAAAAATAGGGTATAGCATCCGCTATTTAGTGTCTTATGCGTCTTCGCCGGTTGTGGTTAGCGTTTTTTAGGTTTTTTTGCAACCGTGGTTTCGCTTCTTTCTTCGCTGAGGAATGCTTCCCATTTCTTTCTTTCGCTTTCTATTTCTAGGGGGCAGACAACCTTGGCGATTCCGTCTACTACGCCTTCGTTGCTTCCATGTCGGCACACAAGGTAGCCGCCGTCGTTGACGTGGATGTCACAGCGTTTCTGGTCAAAACAGAGGCACTCGGTTTCCATCTCTGGCTTCGGTAATAGGCATAATACTTCAGTCATTATGATGTCCCTTCCCGCACTTTCAGATTCAGAGGTTTTCCTTTATAATAGTTTGCTGTATCAAGGGTACAGCTACAAGATTGGGCATGAAAAAACTTTACAAAAATATAACAGATTCTTATGGTTATACTGGTGCTCGGCCTATGCGTCTAAACAGCAGGTTGGCCACTGCAGCCACCACTAAATCTGCGATTATCCAAAGCAGAAACGGAATGTAACCTAATATAGCCAAAATCGTGAATAGCACAAGAAGTGCAATTGCGATTGCGCCTACTATTCTTTTTTTGTTGCGGGTTTTTTCCGACATGTACTCTGAATCGGGCATATCAAATACACGTTACGCTCAATTTGGGAAAGCGCCTTAAAAAACGTTAATGCTCAATATAGACTATTTTAGTCAATTGTCTAATTCAAAACTAATGACTCCCGCTTCATAATTAATAATAATTTATTTCGGCAAAGAAGCCCTTTGACCATGAATGTTGCAATTAAAAACAAAACCCGCTCTGCAAACAAAAAATCAAAGCAAATAAAAACAATGAGGCTGGATTGTATCTCTGCCCATCATGCACCTGCTGGTTCACAAGCAAATACACACTTGACCTTCATTTGAAAAACTGGTGCGATAGATAAAACTTGATTTAACATCTTACCAAAAGCCTTCGATTTTGAGTGCCAAAACTGGTTCGTCTGCTGTCACATGCAACCTCTAGACGTAGATGAAATCGAGGGCGCATAAGGTCAACGGTATGCAAACTGGAACCTTAGGAATGACTGAACTTTTGAGGATGCTTTGTTTTATTCGATTCTGGAATATTCAAATCCTGAGCATTAATTCATAAATTCTTTAAATAAATTACGCTAATTTAACGCTGAATAACTGTTAACCTGGCGATGATTTAGGGTGCAATACATCCTTGAAGGCAACGTAACGCGTTTCCTTAGAGGACGCTGGGCGCTAACCACCGTTGTAACCATGCTCATAATCCTAGTGATCGCTGTTTTACTTGCCGGAGTAGTTTCATATTTTGCGATAAATGTTACAAGCACCCGTGTGCAAGAAGAAAGCGTACAACTGTCAAAACAGCACATATGGTATCACCCTGAAGCAGACTTTAGTTCAGAAGCTGTTATTTTAATAACAAATACAGGCGGCAAGGACATAGCTGTCCAAAAGGTGACTCTCCGCGGTCAAACAGTAAACTGGAGCACAACCTACTACGTACGGGGCACATTTTCATTGGCTGATGCACCATTCATCGACAACCTTACCGAAGGCTCACCAACCATAGTCCCTGATGGAAAAGGATCTTATGAGCCTCTTGTCCATGTAACAGGCGATATACCGCTGTCAAGCGGGGAATCAATGCTTGTTTACGTCAAAAACCCTGACAGCATAACCGTCGGTGACGTCGGCATAACTGTTGCTATAAACGTTTACACTATGCAAGCGATCTACTATAAAGAAGCTAACGTGGAAATCCCGGTATTTCCCTAACATAGCTAACTAGCAAATGCTAATATGGTTAAATCTCCTTAATCTATTGAAATGTTTCTGTTGAAAAAGCGCTATCTAAGCGCCCTCGCATTTGGTTTAATTGCGCTTCTATATGTTTTCTCAGTGTTTACAACGTTTAGGCCTCGACCCGGCAGCTCCGATATCGGTTTGTTGATTGCTTTCGGCTTAACATTGGCTGGGGGGTCAGGGGTTTTTGGTTTGGGGTATGCGTTTACCGTGGTTTTGGGCGGTAAAGCGTCTCTTGGCATTGTAGATTTTATTTCTCGGTTTAATGGATCTAAGCATGCGTTGGAGTTTAAAGAGAACCCGGGGCGAGGGCTCAAAAATTTTTATCCCCTTATCTATACGCCTGCTTTAGTTTTGCTGATCGCCTTAGCGATCGCCGTCAACATCCACTATTTAGACGCCACCTTCTCGGTGACTTTCCAATCGTTCCCGTTGCCCATAATACAGGATATTTTGAGTGGACTTGACATTTTCCTAAAACCAACCACTTTAGGGTCCTTTAGGTACTCAATCGAAATCATTCCAATTATGGTCTTTTTCGTCGCCATTGGAGGAATAATTCCCTCAATCGTTTACCCGTACCTTGGACGATTCAAAATCACAAGTTTCAATGGAGTTCCCTTCCAAAAAGACATAATCTACTCGGCGTTAGGAACAGTTTTCGGCTTAACAATCCTGCTTTCGCTAATCAATATTATCTATGGCGTTTTAATAGGCACTCAACCCCATTACTACAGTTACCTTCTGCCGACTCTTCTTGGGTTTAGCTTGCACTATTTTTTAGGCGCTTATGTAGCCAGAGAAAAAGCGGAAAATTCCATTGAGAAACTCTTGAGGGCAGGTCGGCTAAAGCGTGTTTTTGAGGGAAAAATAAGCGTTGAAAAAAGCAAATAAACGGCATTTGAGTACCGAATGCTTTATGGTTAACCTCTAAATTTGTGGGTAGGGGTCATTTTGAAACGGGAAGAAGCAATAATGGTTTTAAAGGAACTTTTGGATACCTGCCCAAGCTTAGATGGTCACCCGCTAACGTTGATGGAGCCCAATGTTTCAACCGTGGCGACTGGGGGATACCAGATTGTCATCGGTGGAACCCTCGATGAAGAAACAATGAAACAGGTTCAATCCATAGATGCTCAGCATCAACTTGCCCTCCAAATCGGCCGCCTCTGAAGAACAGAACCTTCAGTAAACAAAGAATCCGACACGGTGGTTATCTATAAAACAAAAATTAGGTCCCAAAAATAGCATGATATTTTCTATGTTATCTGTTTCATCTTAGCTAACCTAAACGCTCTAATCAGATCCCGTAGTTTAAGTTTTATGTTGGGTTAGTTTTGCTTTGACTAACCCTATGAGTTCTTCTGGTCGCACAGGCTTACGCAAGTAAGCATCTACACCTTTATCCATAGCTTGCACTCCAGATACCAGCGAAGGATACCCCGTCAACATTATCTTTACGGCGCCGGGCAGGTTCGCTTTTGAAAGAACCTCGATTCCATCCATATCCGGCAGCCGCAGGTCCACCAGCACCACATCATAATGCTGTCCATTGGCTTTTTCTATGGCTTCTCTGCCTGTTTCAGCTGTGTCCGCGTGAAACCCGTTTCTCTCTAGAACTCTCACCAGTGAAGTAAGCACTGCTTTATCGTCGTCTATAACCAAAACACTCTTCTGGTTTGATAACGGCTTAGTCTCTTTTTCCAAAAGATCGCCCCAAAATATGCTTCTAAACTATAATAGTTCTCCACTAAAATATAGGTAATGCAGAGGGTGCTGAAGCCTTTATCGCTGTTAAGAGGCAAAGGATTAGAAAAATTTATGGTAACTCCAAATGTGAAATTGGAAGAAACAGTTATTTTGCACTGCCAACATTTCAAAATCTATATAAATTTTTTGTAATTTGCATTTTTATATCAAATTATTTTTATTCCGATTCAGAATATACAAATATTATCATTGTTTTGAGTTTGCTATGGAAAACCTCATAAGATACACTGTCTTAGGGTGTAATTGGTGACTATGAGAAGAGTACTAGCAGTCCTGGTCATTTTCCTTATCGTTCTGGGCGCCGTAGCAGCGATCAGTCTTTACCTTGTCAAAGATAACGTGACGGTGTCAGGGAATGCAAATGTTACTTATCTTCCTGGAACAATCATTCAAGAGATAGAATTTGTGGATACTCAAACAGGAGCATCTACTGCTTTTAAGTTTCACCAAGCTTCGGGTGGTACCGATTACTATTCAGTCACCCTAAAGAATGGACATACCTACAATGTCTACATTAGTTTTTACGTTATAATTCCGGAGCATTCGCAGACACACTTCACTACAACCTTTTACGTTAACGCAACTGATGGACAAACAGTGATAACAAAAGACTTTTGGTATCTTGACTACACTTAAAGGTAAGTACGGCTTTCCGCACGGGCGATCCACTCAGTTTGGGATTTTCTTTCGGGAAAGAAAAGTCCTAAAAAGTTCGAATCTCTTCTGGATATTTGCTCGATTGCTTGGTTTGCCATATACCGCTAATTCAAACAATTTCTATATAAAATTAATCAATTAACCTGAAGTCCACCTTTTAGAGAGATTTTGTGGTTGAAGAGTGGGAAACTTCTGTCTCTTCTTTTCCTTAGAAACGGTGGGTGAATTCTTCGCCACGGGTGGAGAAAAGGTAGTAATGTAAACTATTGGGTTGGTGTATTGGTTGTAACCCGCCTTCTGTTTTATGTGGCATTCGGCTAATCGGGCTACCTGCACCTTCCGGTAGATGCTTCATCGGCGCTGTTTGCCCTTTCCACTTGCAGGACGGCCGTTTCACCGTTTCCAGCCAGGCAGACTCTGCATCACTAATGCGTCATAGCCAATTCCGGGTGGACGTTTCGTTTCTGCTCCGTTGCCAAGCCTCTCGGCTTGCCCCATCTGGGACTGCAATTCTACATGTGGGCGGAGTTTCCTCAGCCCCCGAATGGGGGTCCGATGGCCACTCACCAACTCACCAGCCCATGGCATTAATGCATTTTGGCTGCCAATAAAGATGATGGGCATATTTGAACAATATATCCAATCTATGCAGACCAATAGAGAGGATAAAAAATCTTAGGCGGGGTAGGTTGGTTTGGTGTGAAACCGTCCAATTAGCATGTTGAAAACCGCTGAAAAATCAGCAATTTATGGGGGATAGGGGTAGGTCGGCAAAGCAACAAATTTTTCATTGTCTTTGTAGTTCCAAGATTGCTCTTTGCCGCAGAAGCTCTTTCCTTACATCAGACGCCTTAACAGCTCGAGGCGCCAGATTGCTTTTAACGGCAAGGGCTGCGCATACTCCTGCTGCTTGTCCCGTTGCAACGCAGACGGGCATTGTGCGGTATGACGCGTTAGCGACGTGTGTTCCAGAAATGCATCTTCCCCCAACCAGCAAGTTCTCGATTTTCAGGGGAATAAGGCAACGCAGTGGGATGCTGTAGGCGTCTCCAGGCTTGATTTTTTTGAGAATTGTACCTTTTCCTGTTGGGCTATGAAGGTCGATTGGGTAACTTGCGAGTGCAATGCCATCGTCGAATTTGCGTGCATCCAAAACGTCTTTGGCGGTTAACTCATATTCACCCATGATTCGGCGGGACTCCCTTACGCAGGTGACGATGCCGCTTTGGTGTACATAGGCTTTCTCGAAGCCAGGCACGTATTTGCGGAAGAAACGGGTTAATTGGGCAACTTGGCGGCGACCCTCCAATTCAGCGCGGGTTAAATCCCAAACATCAGTGCCCAACGTATTCAGTATCCTTGTGCTGTTTACTAGAACGTGGCCTTCATGTACATTACCGAAGAACAAAATATTTTCTCGAGGAATATCCAATTCTCCATTTGATGTTGCCTCTTGCATAAGTGCAGTTAAGCCGGCTACGCCATGCCACTGATCCGGATGCATCCGCACGTATCCCTTGAACCTATCATACAAAAAGCCCTCTATCAGAAACATCAGCGTCATCGGCTGAACCATCCGATCTCTGCTTCGCCCAATCTCGTAGGGTACACCCGCAAAGGCTGCGATGTCGCCGTCGCCGGTGCAGTCTACGATTACTTTTGCCTTAGCTACTATGGGGCCTGATTTGGTTTCAAAAATTACACCGCTGACTCTACCGTTTTCCATTAGGACGCCGCTTGCGAAAGAGTGAAACAGCAAATCAACACCTGCATCATCAAGCATTTCTAAGGCAACCAGCTTTAGAACTTCCGGGTCGAAAGGCACCATGAAACCTGTCTGCGGTGAAGGCGCAAACGCACCATTGGAAGCCACAAGCCTCTCAACCAGCTTTGCCATTACGCCTCCGATGATCGGTTTGCCAGCTCCATGGTCCGTTGGAAACAGCGTAAGATCCGTTGTTGGCTTTAAGGGAATATTTGATGATGTGTAATAGGAAGCCATAGTTAGAACTAGCCCAGCGGTGGCGCTGCCGCCTAAAAAGCCAAATCGCTCTACAAGCAGCACCTTTGCGCCGGCTTCTGCTGCGCCCAGTGCTGCTCCGATGCCTGCGCATCCGCCGCCGACAACAAGCACATCTGTTTCTGGGAGCACCTTTGCGTTGCGTGGCGGAAGAGTAACGTCAGCGATTGAACGTTTAGCTAAAGGCAACTATAACACCTCATTTTGCTCTAGGGGTTTTAGCCAATTCTGCGTCCGCCCTCTCACCTGTGAGTAATCCGACGGCTAAACGGTTATTCTCCGCGGCTAAAATCTTTAGCTGTGGCAGAGTCTGCTGGATCTTTGCTGTCATCGCTGCCCGTCCATCCCAAGCTTTGTCGATGTAGGCGTTCACTAACCCCGAATTAACACGGTTAAGCGGCGGCATAGGCACATGCAGATTATCTAATAAGCCGCTAACTTTAGTGGCGTATGGCAAAGCCACAAAAGGCACCCCCTGTATCGCAGAGAAGATCAGGAAATGCAGGCGCATACCAATTGAGAAGGTGAAATACTTGAAGAATGAAAGCAGTTGCCCTGGTGAATAGTCGCCTTTTATCACCCAGGCATGTTGCGGCTGCAACATTTTCGATATAACTGCATGGGAATGCTGGGTGTCAAAGACATGGCGTTCCATTGGGACAAAGATGATATCGGCGTCTAAACGGCTTATGATAAAGTCAGCTGCGTTCGCTAATAAGCCATGGTAAAAGTTGGGATCTATGTCTGGCGCAGCAGGTCCAGGTTCACGTACGGAAACACCTACGATTGCCCTGCCGCCATGCACCTGCTCCATCTCTAAAGCGTTCTGAGGTAATGGTTCAGGCGCTAACAGAAAAGCCGGGTCAGCTGTAACCATAATCTGGTTGGTTACCCCCACATCTTCGAGGATTTTTTTTGCTTCCCGATCTCTCACTGTTATTACATCGACGTTATTGAGGGCTTCTTGGACTTTTTTGCGTGAGTTCTCATTGTTTAGCGGTCCAGCGCCAACTGCGTAAACCATCGAGGGCACGTCGCTTTGATGGGCGATTTCGAGTTCACGTAGGAAAATGTCGACTTCTTTGTCGAAAAGTATGCCTCCTCCACCAAGAATCAAAAGATTTAACTCTTCGATTTGAGGCGTTATTTCAACTTTTGTTAAGTTCCGTACCTCAACAACATGTTCAGGGTGATGTCTTGTTTGGGTATCTTGTTCGTTTCGGGTAAAAACGGTTATTTCAGCCTGAACTGAACTGCGGAGTTGAGCGATTATGCTTTGCAGTATGGCTTCGTCGCCGAGGTTTAATCCTCCATAAGACCCAGATATGCCTACTTTATACTTAGCCAAAAAGATCGTCCAATCAACTAAGGCAGTTTCGGGAATATAAGCTAGCCTTTCCGTTTTTACTTAGCGTTTTTTGCTAGTGTTAGGTTACAGTCACATATAGTTAAAAGGGGTTAATGCTAACATGGCTATGCATAACTGATCTGCCTATTAGGAGGTGTAATTTATGCCTGAAACATCCGTTAACATAACCGAAAAACTGCAGAAAATAGGAGAAACCGCTCAGAACTACAAAGACGCGATTGTAAATCAGTTTAAGGACATGGAAGTTGAAGTTAAAGACTGGAATTTCTCTGTCGGCAAAATGGACAAAGAATATACTGTTGAGGTTAACCTTAAACTTGGGATTCGCTCCAAAAAGTCCTAGGCAACCCAATTCCTCCAGTTAACCTTCTTTCTTTTTAGTTACCCAATTGTTTGGTTCCAGAAGTACACTTGGCTATAGTTTCCCATAAGTGGATACGCTGGGTCATCATACACTATATCTATGCCTAACCCATACTGGCTAAGCAATTTCTGGGCATCACTCCATATTGGCTGACTAAGGTTGTCGGGACCCCAGAAACCCCAAATCTTATCATCTGCACTGCGCAATCCAAAACCGTAATCGTTGGGCAAAACCAAAGCTGCCTGTGCGTGAACTGAAGTCGGCGCTGTTTTTGTTGCGATTTGATTCCAGAACCGCTCAAGGGCGTCAAAGTGCTGGTTAGTCATTGCTCCATATGGGTTGCTTGTGTCGTTGTATGGGTAATCAAATATTGTTATGTATTTTGCTCCTGCATTGTATGCTGTAACCATTTGGTTGTATATGTTTTCGCCGCTGTCAAGGTATGGTGGCGTATCGTATTTCCAGGTTATTATGGCTCCCCAATCCTTGTTTTGAAGGGTGGCTGCACCCCGTATCTGAGCAATTTCCAAGTTGAGGCTCATGTTCCAGCCGACCTGCACAAAAAGGGTGTCGTATCCACCCAAGTAGTCGTACCACCATAATAGGTAATCGCTGGTATAGGTGGTTATGTTGTTGCTGTTTAAGTCTATGTGGCCTCGGTTTCTGCTGATGAGTTGATGGTACCATTGTGCTTCTTCGGTATAGTTTTGCGGTTGTTCTCCGGTGGCTTTTGCGGCTTGGATTTTGTCGTAGATTGGCGCTAAGCTTTCAGGTGGAAAAGTAACGGTTAAATTTGAAATGTAAGCGTTCCAGTAAGCTGTCCAGTTCCAATCAAACGGGATCCCGCATGGTTCGTCGTCGTAGTATGCGCCAAGAAACTTGTCGCCATAGCGGTCTTTGGATTGATTTAGGAATTGGAGTTGCCACTGCCAGTTCTGTCTTGTCGCAGTGCCTAAATTGACGATTATGTTTAAGCCTGCGTTTGTGGCGTAATCGCAGATTTCTTCTACAGCTGACTGATTGACGCTTATGGCGTTTATCCCGCAATCTAAGATGAAGAGGTTTGTGTAGCTTTTGACTCGGTCGATAAGGAGTTTGGCTTGTTCAACTGTGGTGCCGCCGAAGGCTACACCGACATAAACTTGGGGTGGATCATTGCTGCTTTGTGTATAAGAGACCAGCAGTGTAGCTGATGCGGCTAAAACTATAAAGGCTAAAAGCAGCGCAAGTACATGCATGCGTTTCATGTCCAAGGTCTCCGTCTAGGTAAGCGCACCTGTGTTCAGCCTTTCTTGCCTATTTAGAGCGTTGATTGGATATAAGGTCTGTTGAACCAAAACAGATAAAAACTCGGCATGCTATCCATCAGAGCGAATTAACCGAGGACCATAAAAATGCCATCTGAAATTACTGATGTTGATAAGTTCGTATCTATGAGCGCCAAAGCAAAGGAATGCCAAGTTAAAAGGCTCAAAGACGGCGTAAAATTGAAGCTTCGCACACCCAGCCAACTCTACACTCTCAAAATTGAGACGCTTAGAGCAGACGAAATCATAAAGAAGCTTCAATGCACAATCAAAGAAGAAGAAAAAGAATAACCGCTTTTTTCTTTAAAGCACTTTTTGTTCTTATTCACTGCTTTTGTTGCTCTGCCAAGACCCCTCCCCTCTTATATACAGTAGCTCAAATGTTGGTTTTTTATTTTGGTTGTTGCCGTGGGCCCCTCTTGTTTCATCTTCTTCCAACGGATTGTGCGGGCGACTGCTTTTTGGCTTCGCAACTAGGTTAAGATTGTGGACTGGTTGTGGAGCAATCCGCAAGCAGATACGCAAAATTTTGATCAACGGATACGGCACCTAATCCAAGCTTAAAGTATGTCTTGTATACAGAAGCATCGCCAAAACAGAGCTTTTTCCCTTAATTAAGCCCAAAATAGGCGAAGAATTTCGAAGTGGAGCGAACCTTATATAATCATGCAAACGGCTTATTCAAAATGCAAGCGTGTCTTGTGGTGAGTGGAGGTTTTGGCATTCAATAAATAGAAATCTGGTTTAGTTAACAGCAAATGTTGAATTGATAGGTGTTTGGTTTTTAGCCTCTGAAGGGGTTATAGTGAAGTGGGAAGCCAAATCAGCATGATTTAGGAGAAATATTCACTCTTTAATGATTTATGAGCGACAACTCGGGGTTGTTTGTAGGATAAGTCATAGCTTTTTCCAGTTGAAGCCCGGTTGGCTTTAACTTTAAAGCCATGTTTTTTGAGCAAAGTTTACGTTTTGAGGCCCCTGTGGCTCTTTGTTTAAGCGAAAAATTTTCGAATGTTCACTTTTTACATTAAATAGATAAAAAAGTCCTATGCATCAGTGTGAAAGTTAAGTTTTTCAGTGCATTTTTCCATTCTTTTGCTTGCTCAGAATCCTTAGGGAAAGCGAAGCGGCGCGTTTATTTACTTTTGGACCTGCCACTTTTGCCTCTATACTCCCGCGAGATAATCATTGTCGACGTCACAAGCACATTCTGGGCCGCGCGAATTTTCTCGCTAACAAACTCTTCCAGCTTCTGCAGATCATCCGTGGATACTCTGGCAATTACATCGTATTCGCCAAAAACGATATCCGCCTGCAAAACCTCATCAAACTCAATCAGTCGCTGAGCAACTTCCCGCTCAGACCCAGAAGCAACCTTAAAAAGAACATAAGCCAAAACGACCATGGCTTTCACCATTTGCTTATTCTCAAAAAGTCTTAATTACTTTTCCATCAGCGAAAAGTGGGGTGCCAAAAGTTTATTCCTTAGTTTCTGCATTAGGTCTGTTGATTTTAGGACAATCTTAAATGCGTAAACAGTTGATCTTATGAAAGGTGAAGCGCTTGAGTAAACAAACCTACAACTTAACAGACCAAGACGCCTTACTCGTTACTGACATCCAAATTGATTTCTTGCCGGGAGGCGCCTTACCAGTCGAAAATGGAGACGAAATAATACCGGTAATAAACAATTATGTCCGGCGTTTTGTGGAGGCTAAAGCGCATGTTTTTGCCTCCCGTGATTGGCACCCACCCAATCATATCTCCTTTAAGGCACAAGGCGGACCCTGGCCACCGCACTGTGTCCAAGGCACTTCTGGCGCGCAACTCAGCCCCGACCTTAAACTACCCCCTCACGCAGTCATAATTTCAAAAGCTACAGACCCTAAACGCGAGGCATATTCTGTTTTTGATGGTACAACCTTTGCGGATGAATTGAAAAAAGCAGGGGTCAAACGGCTATTTGTTGCAGGCTTAGCCACCGATTACTGCGTTGTAAACACCGTTCTGGATGCTCGCAAGTTGGGTTTTGAAGCGGTGGTTTTGATGGATGCAACGTTAGGAATCAACGCTAAACCTGGCGACGTGGATCGGGCAATCGCAGATATGGTTAAAAGCGGCGCGACGCAAGCAACAGAAGTTGACTTTCCTGATTTGGAAGATGCTTTGCCGATCGAGGAGACTGGCGCTGACAGGCTGGCTGAGAAACCCTCGATGATTGATGCAGCCAAAAAGAAAGCAAAGATGCGTTCTAAAAGCGTCAGCAAGAGGATTAAGACTGAGCGAAGAGGCTAATTCTTCGAAGAACGCCGAAGCTTAAATAAGCATGCTTAGGAATGCTCAGGTGTGGTTCAGTTTGGGTAGCTTTTTTGAAAAGATAATCTGACAAGGCATGCCGCAATGGGTCTATTGACCCGCCAAACAGGGAAATTGGTCAATCCGACCAAAATTAACCTAAAATTTTGCCTAAGTAACTGCCCTTTTTTTAATTGTAAATTTTATTAGCAGACGAAATTTAATCGATCATCCACAATAAACATTAACATGTTAAAACCTTAAATACGTCAATGATTAATTTTACTGTGTAATTGCAAAAAAGCATGTTGAGCAAATATATTGCTGCTACGAAAAACGAAAACTCCGCCTTACTTTTCGCCCATGACTTGGATAACCACTGTTCGCTCCCTTGGATAAACATCCGTCTCAACATATAGCAGCGATTGCCAGGTGCCAAATTCAACTACGCCATCGACAACAGGCAGGGTTTTGTCTGGAGGCAAAAGCATAGACCGCAAATGCGAATGAGCATTGGATGGGTGATTGTAACTTCCGTGTTTAGGCACCAGTTGTTCAAGGAAAGTTTTGATGTCCTGTAGCAGGGCAGGATCATTTTCTGTTAAAACGAGGACGCCGGTTGCGTGGGGTGCAAAGACATGGGCGAACCCGTTTTTAATGCCTGAAGTGGCAACAACTTCTAAGACGTTATCGGAGATATCGATGAAGCTGATTTCGCCTTTAGTTCTAAACGTGATTTTTTTGTTTACAACACTAAAGTTTGACATCGCATTCGCCATATGAGTTTTATCTGGAACTGCTGAAAAAATGTTTCGCGATTTGTGTTTAAACTGTGTTTTGTTGATGCTTTTGTATACGGATCGGTTTATCGTTCTTATGTTGCTGTGCTGCGGCAATCACACAGGCTTTAAAGTTTTTAGCATCAAACATTATTCTGTGCAAGGATTTCTCTTTGGAGGTGACTTTTAGGGTGAAACCGCGTGAAGGCTGTTCTGAAGTTCTAGATGAAGATAGAGACAATGTCTTAATTGATTATGACGAGGCAGCTGAACCGACGCTAAGCGGCAAATACCGCTGCAGGGACTGCGGAAAAATATTTGACACCTTAGAAGAGCTTGACCTCCATCGCCGCATGGTGCATGCGCGTGCTGAAGTTTATCCGCTCCCAGGCATGCCTATGTAGCTGTTTCTAAGCCATAGTTGGACTGGTTGCCTTTGGTGAATATCGTATTTGAATGCAATACATCACTCACTTAACTCACGTGCAAGTAATTCTTAATCAATCAAGAGCCCACACAAGTAGCGGATTAAGCAGCCTTGACGGCGACATAACTGTAGGCTCAGACCCTTAGAAAAAAATCTTTTGCGAAGAAAAACCGCTCAATAAAAAAACTCGCCAAACGAAAACAGCAAAAATCTTTTTCTGCAATAGAAGAAACTAAGCCAAGCTGTTTAAAGATTAGCGAGCCCTGTTTTTTCGGTGAGCAATTTTCGGCATGCGATCCTGTTTTGTGATGGTGTGTTCGGTTGCAAAGTTGATGCGAGCACAAGAGATTTTTGTAGAGATGCGTTCACCTGCCTGTTTGCAAGAATTGGCAAATTACTGTTTGTGTTCTAGCGGTTTAGAAGCGTGTTGCTTTCACAGAATGCAAAACTCGGTATTTGTTCTGGAAACGGAATTTCTGTTTTTGTGCCAGCCCAAAGAGGCATTTCTCTTTGCACCTTTTTTTCTTTCATTTCAAACCACGCTAATACCGGAGTTTTCAACGATTGACCGTTAAAGGCATTTATAAAAAATAAACGCAATTAGAGCTGATTTAGACGAAACTAAAACAAAAAATCGCTGATTTGTCTCGAAAGCTGAATTGTGCGTAAACACCACAAATTTTTTAATCGAACACAGAATCAAAAACCGCAAAAACAGCCTCTAACGCCAAATTAACCTCAAACAAAGCTCTTTTCTCTTCAGTTCAACAGCTTGGCATGGGGAATATCGGGGCCTCATATAAGTACTGTCGAAAATCTCCATGCGAAGCAAAAGCCTACTTTTTCGGGTAAACTTCGGGCGTTTCACGCACACTTTAGGATTTTTTGCCAGTTACAGAAAACTTTGGCACTTTAGAGAAAAATTTTGTTCCCTTTGTTGGCAACGGTTTTCTCTCACAAAAAATTGATTTGTCCTGCTGGCTTTTTCGTTGCTTAGCCAAGATAGTTTTTGCTAAGTGTTTGGGGGATGTTTCCATTTACACGCGCCATTAAGTGAGGGGTTTTTTGGGGGTTTTGAGTGTGTTTTTGGAAATTTTTTGGGTCTCTTAGGGGCTGCTGGTTTGAGGTAGCTTTGGGCTTAGAAGTACTTTTCAGGCGTTTAGTGGTGGCTATAGCGCCAATATTTTGTTAACTTGGATGTAAGCCAATTCTTAATCAGTTGTAGTGGTTGTTTGGGTATTATGGCTTTAAAGTATGGTCACCAGCAGTCGCCAGCTTCACCAGCCAAAAAGTTTGCGTATACAAAAGCATCCCCAAGACACAGTTTTGCGTTCTACAATGCAACAATTTTTATCTCAAACCAGCACCAAATAGCCCAAGAGAGAGGGCAATCTTTGAGCACCGAACTGGATCGCATCAGACTTAGGCGCTGGCGCAAAAGAGGCTTCTACAGCGAAACCGTCCTAGTCAAGCTACTGCAGAAAAAAGGCTACAACGCCGTCCGCATCCCAGTCAGCAACCCCAGCCTAAACCCCCTCCCAGACATCATGGCGCGAAGAGGCCAACACCTCTATGCTTTTGAAGTCAAAAACGCCACCTACTACGCCTACTTCCCCAAACAGCAAATCGACAAACTCTTCCGGTTCCTCGACGAATTCATACCCTCAGGCAACGAAACCAAACATGCGGTAGTCGCTGCGCATTTGGGTAAGCGTTGGCTGTTTAAAGAGATCAGCTGGGTGGATTGGCAGAAAAATAAGCTGCCTGAGAAGGTGCGTATTTTGAAGCGGGACAGAGGCAACCTTAACATCGACACCTGCTACCCAGCTTAGACTTGCAGTAAATGAGTGTACCTCAAAGCTCTTATTACCTTAAAGGTAACCTTGGCTACAGTAAAATACAGGTAAGTTTGATGACACAACAAACCAAAGAACCCCCAATGGTATTGACGGAAAACTTGGGTAAAACCTATCAGGTCGGCAACAGCAAAATAGAGGTCCTAAACGGCATCAGCATAGAAATCCCAAAAGCGTCATTTGCGGTTATTTCTGGTCCTTCTGGCTCAGGAAAAACAACGCTTCTTAACATTATAAGCGGCATCGATCGACCCACCAGAGGCAAAATCTTCGTAGCCAGCCAAGACTTAACAGGTAAAGACGAGGATTTCCTCTCAGAGTTCCGCTTAAGCCACATCGGCTTTGTCTTCCAAACCTACAACTTGGTATCCACCTTAACAGTTGCTGAGAATGTAGCTTTTCCTCTTGAGTGGATACGGAAAACTCCTGAGTTAATCGAAAAAAGAGTCACTGAACTTGTTAAAGCGGTGGGGTTGGATCATCGGGAAAACCATTTTCCCTCGCAACTCAGCGGTGGAGAGCAGCAGCGGGTGGCGTTTGCACGGGCTTTGGCTAATGATCCAGAATTGATTTTGGCGGATGAATCCACAGGGAACTTGGACCACAAAAACGCAGAGAAAATCCTTCAGGTGCTTCAGGTACTTAAAAGCGAGGGCAAAACCGTAATCGTCTCCACCCATGACCCCCAAATCCGCAAGTTAGCAGACCAGGTTTTAAGTCTAAAAGACGGCAGACTGGCGACTGAGGATGACTAGCGGCGCAGGTTTCCCCATTAACGATTTAATACGGCGTCGCCTACAGACAGGCTTAACCACCGCCACACTCACATTAACCGTTGCATCCACGCTGTTTCTGCTGCTGTTTAGCGGCCGCTTAGGTGTCGGCATATCAGCTGCAACCGACACGTTTACGTTAGGGTTAAACGCTATTTTCAATCAATTCATCTTTTTCTTAGGAGCCCTAATCTTTGCAGTGGGCGCAGTGTTGACTTCATTCATTGTTTTTTTGATGATGGCTCAGAGAACCCGAGATTTCGGGCTCATTAAAGCTGCTGGGTGCCCAAACAGCCTTGTAGCAGGATACTTCATGACGGAGCTTCTAACGGTGACGGCTGTTGGCTGCGTTTTAGGGGTTGTTTTTGGCTTCATAGCTGATTTTGCCGTTGCAAAGACAGTTTTTGGCGGGTACTCAATGCCAAATTGGTGGTTTGCACCCATAGTTTTCGCGGTGTTTTTCTTATTAGCGTTCTTTTTCGGGTTACAGCCGCTCCTAAAAGTGGCAAAAATGTCAGCCATAGACGCGCTCTCCCCAGTAAACTATTATGGCACAACCCTGGAAGACAAACCGAAGGCGCTTGCGCATTCAGCGTTAATGTGGCGAGTGGCATCTCGTAGCCTGATGCGCAGGCAATCTGCAACCTGGCGCATCGTGGTTTTGCTTTCGATTGTGTTTATTTTGTTGACTGTTTCGGTTGCCGGCGGCATAATCGCCCAAGACACCACAGCCTCATGGGTTACACGCAGCGCAGACGGCGATGTGGTTGCGGTCGCGCATACAAGTATGGGTAACCAGTACATGCATCTGCTCGAAACTTTTTCAGGTGCCAAAGCGAATAGCAACTTCAACTATTCGGACCCCAGCCTATCAGTTCCAGGCGACGCTGTATCTCGTTTGGCACAACTGCCCGCCGTGTCATCTATTGATTCAAGGCTGGTTTTATACGGTAATATACATGAAATAAGCAACTTCACAGTGATTGACGGAGCAGAAACATACGTTGGAGACAGCCGCAGCGCTGATGCCTTGGTTATCGGTTTAGAACCAAACGAAACAAGCGGTATGGCAATGAAAGGCAGCGACCTCAGCGCCAATGCATCTTCAGAAGCCTTAGTCAGCGATTCAATCGTGCAAACAATGTATTCGATTGACCCCCGGAAAGGCGTCGCCCTCTCAGATCCGCTTGTTGAGGGCTTAAAATTTCAAAACGCCACTTTCCACATAGTAGGCGTCTCTGTTGACCCCATAAACAATGGGTTTGTCGCATATGTGCCAATAGATAAACTGATGAACGCCACCAAAATAAGTGAACCAAACATAGTTTTAATTCAGCTTAACGGTTCAATCAACCGCGAGTCAGCCATCAATGACATAAGAGCCACAGTAAAACAGGTTAACCCAGATCTGGATGTCTTTGACGTTGGCGCTGCAGTGGCACAGAACACTGCGTTTTTGGGGGCAACTTGGCAGACGATTATGCTTCTGCCGCTTCTGACTTTGGCGTCTGCAGCAATGTCTCTTGTCGGTTACATGATGCTCTCTGTTGATGAGCAGCGCCAGGAATTTGCCATGTTACGGGCTGTGGGGGCTAAACCGCGCTTAATCGTCGGCATTTCTGCGATTCAGGGTGCAATTGTGCTCTTTTCTAGTTTCGGCGTGGGTTTATCGCTTGGCGTCATCGGGACTTTACTTATTTTGATGGCACATCCGCTGGTTACAGGCGTCACTATAGCTTCAATCGGCGCTTGGCTTCTTTCAGCTTTGGCAGCTATGTATCTTTTGAGTCTTTACCCAGCGTTTAAACTATCAAAAGCTCCCATTCTAAAGATCATGGCTTAGCTTCTCAAACGTGTGGCTGAAAAACCTCACCCTGTCCATATAGAAAGGGAGTTGACCGATAAAATCCTGAAGTTGAAGAACCGGCACAACTGGGACTTCATAGATGAATTTATAAGCAGATTGAAAAAGAGAAAGCACCGCGGGGACAAACTTGGCTTTTTCCCATTTGGTACAAGCTAAATCGATCTTTGGGTTTGGCAGCGAATCAGCTAACGCATGGGTTCGCTCTATCTGTGAATCAACAATCTTTTTCAGTGCCGAGGGCCCAATTGCATGTTGCCAGCGTTTGCAATCGATGCATACAATCAAGGGTTTTCGGCACCCCACAACATCTATTTCCCACCTTCTGCCTCCATGTTTAAAGCGCAACCCCCTCTGAACCGCATACCCGTTGTTTTTGAGTGCCTCTGCGGCGATTTCTTCGAATTCTTGCCAGCATAGCAGGTGGCTTATGGTTTGTAAGTCTGCGCCTAAAGAGGCTGCTTTTATGGCAATTTTCACGCGGTTTAAGCTATCCACGACTACGCTATCCGCTGTTAGATAAACGAAGTTTTCATTTTGCATTTTTTGCAGCAATTGCCAACATGTATCAAGCGGCATCTTGGCTGCGACTTTGACATCTTCTATTAAAGCAGGCTTTTCATTAGTCAATTTTAAGAGCGAAATTAACAAATTGCACTCAACACTCAAGTCAGCACCCCAGTGAGGTTTAACACGGTTGACGCAAAAAACCTGTTAAAAAAGCCAAACTTAATCCAAAGGTCAGGTAAGCTGTATACAAAAGCATCACCCAAACACACTTTTGGATGCCGCTGCACCCACCCAATTGTAAACGCACACAACGCTAAACTCGCCTTCCCGCGATTTTTACGTGGTTCCTCCGAAATAACCTTTGCCTGAATTTTCCAAACAAAAACAGGTGGTTTGCAAAGAGCTCTCGCAGGCATCTCCAAGAGTTCGCAAACCGTAACCTGCCTTGATGGGTGATCCATGGAAAAATTGTAATTTTTTTCGCATTTTTGCGGCAACAGTAGGCTATTTTTTAACTGTTTGATGTAAAATGTGACCGTTCGAATGTATTTCGCTTAGCATTGCGAGGGCAAAAATGAAACTTTGCCAAAAATCGCCTCAACTGGTAGCCATTACTAACTCTTTGCAACCGCTCAAAAGAGTAAAAATTAACATCCAGCAAGAAAAAAGGCCTCAAGGCAGCTCCGAAGCGCCCGAAAAGATCACAACACACGCCAAAACATAGCGCTCAGCCGTTTTTCGCTCATCACTAAAAGCTGTTTTTTTGGGTTTTTATCTGTCTCAAAACCTGTTCTAGATATTTGAACCTGGAAATTGGTGCTTTTAGAAAGGATTGCTTCTTTTGAGACCCCTTTTGAGATTTTAACATTTTCACGTATATATAAGGTTCGCCTGTTTTCGAAAAAAAGTGGCGATTTTTTGGTTCAGAGCTGAAAAACTATGTTGGGAGATGCTTTTGTATACGGCTCAAGGATAGCCTTATCTTTTGAAGAAACAAATAGTAACGAGGCGTCAGTGTATGCAACCCAAAAACAAGTCATTCTACATTTCAAGCCGCGAAATGCGAGCCCTCGAAGTTAACGCCCAATACTTCGGCGTAAGCCTGCTGCAGCTTATGGAGTTGGCGGGTCGCAATGTAGCACAAGAAATCTCCTCACGCTTCTCCAAGGACAAGAAAGGCGTCATCTTCTGCGGTTTAGGCGGCAACGGTGGAGACGGCTTTGTTGCAGCAAGGCATCTTTTGGCGGCAGGGTTTGAGGTGTCAGTGGTTTTGGTTGGCAGAGGACGCGACATTAGCCATGAGGCAGCTTTGGCGAACTATACGATTCTCCAATCTCTCCAAGGCAAGGTGCCAATAGTTGAAGTAGCCGATAGTTCCACCATACCCAATGTGAAAGCTGACATAGTAATCGACGCGCTACTTGGGACTGGAACAAAAGGAAAACTCAAAGCACCAATCACTCAAGTTGTCAACTACATTAACTCGCTAAGCGGCTTCAAAGTCGCAGTTGACGTCCCAACAGGCATCGATTCTGACACTGGCGACGTCTTAGGCACCGCCGTGAAGGCAGACTTAACGGTGACTTTCCATAGAGCAAAAAAAGGCTTAGAGAAAACCAAGTATGCCGGCGAAATTGTTGTGGGAGGCATCGGGTTGCCCTCTGAGTTGGAACGGTTTGCTGGACCCGGCGATGTATTGCTTGCAGCTAAACCTCGTAGCCCGACAGCTCATAAAGGCGATTTTGGTCGGTTACTGGTTATCGGCGGAAGCGAGGTATATTCAGGCGCACCTACGCTAGTTACATTGGCAGCCATGAGAACAGGTGTGGATCTTGCATACTTGGCGACTCCACAAAAGAACGCTTATGAGATATCTTCGATGTCGCCTGACCTGATCACGATAAAGCTTGACGGAAACAATCTCAAACCCAGCAACATGGAAACGCTCAAATCCTACATTGGCACGGTGGACGTGGTAGCTATGGGGCCAGGCATGGGTTTGAACCCTGAAACCCAAGATTTCGTCAAGGCATGCATTGATGAAGTGGAGACAGCAGGAAAACCGCTGTTGCTGGATGCAGACGGATTGAAGGCATTCGCAAAAATCAAGCGACCCCTAAAGGTACCGTTGGTTTTGACGCCGCATGCAGGTGAATACGCCATACTCACAGGCGAAACCTTGCCTGAAAACCAAGAGGAGCGAATTGCGATGATACAGAAAACGGCAAAGAAACTCAATGCCGTTATACTGGTAAAGGGTAAAGTTGACATCGTCTGTGACCCAGAAAGGGTAAAACTGAATTTTACCGGAAACCCGGGAATGACCGTGGGCGGAACTGGCGATGTGTTAACCGGCATCGTCGGCGGCTTAATGGCGCAGCATGTAGATCCCTTCGAAGCTGCTGTGGCAGGAGCGTTTGTTAACGGCGCCGCAGGTGACTTCGTCGCAGACGAAATCGGCTACCACATGGTTGCAACAGACATAATCGAATTGATTCCACGGTTGCTTGAGGATCCGATGAGTCACCTAAAGGTGAAAAAGCCAAGTGGACACTGAGCCCGAACCACAAAACCGGACGTTACCTGTTCGGATCACCATTTACCATGCAGCACAGGATGACCCAAAAAAGAACACAGCTTTGCGGTTGAAACGCAGGGGCTTTGCCAGAATAGTTTCTAAAGCAAGGTTTCTGCCAAAACGTGCCATCGTCTTGAATCCTTTTAGCGAAGTCGCTTTTTCTCCAGCTGACCACCAGAGGCTTGAGCAGTTTGGTTTGGCGGCGCTGGATTGCAGTTGGGAGCATGCCCAGAAAGTCATGGGTGAACATGTCCGTGGAACGAGCCGTTGTTTGCCAATACTTATCGCAGGTAACCCCGTGAACTTCGGCAAGCTTACAAAGCTCTCGACCGCAGAAGCCATTGCCGCAGCCCTCTACATAGGCGGCTTCAAAGAGGAAGCAGAGCAGGTTTTATCGATTTTTCCTTGGGGGCACACCTTCTTTGAATTGAATCAGATGCTGCTGGATAATTACGTTACCGCCAAGGATAGCGCTGACATCGTGGATATGCAGACGCGGCTTCTTAAGGGTAAAAAATGTGAATAACTGTGTTTGGGTGATGCTTTTGTATACAAATTATGAAACCCTTATAGCAGTCATCATGCAGAATCCTTAAAATGATGGGAGATGCCATGGAGTACATCACCAATTTCACTGCTTTCTTGGCATCGGTACTGTTGATTTCGCTCTCAGGTGTCTTAATGCCAGGCCCACTGTTTGCCGTCACGATTAAAAAGGCGGCGACCAGCAAGATTTCAGGTGCCCTTATCGCTGTCGGTCATGGCATCGTCGAGTTCCCATTGATGTTTCTGATCTTCTTTCTGCTAAGCGAATTCGAAATTCCCTCCGCTGTGCAGGTTGCTGTAGGCTTAATCGGCGGAGCCCTAATGGTTTTCATGGGCATACACACCTATCGCAGCAGAAACAAACAGGAAGAATCCAAAGTCAGCCCTAAACGGGACTCCATATTTGCAGGCGCCTACACCTCAGCCGCAAACGCAGGCTTTATCCTATGGTGGCTAACAATCGGCACCACCTTAATCTTGAACGCAAAACTGTTTGGACTGCTGGGTTTCTCCATCTTCGCAGGCGTCCATTGGCTAACTGATTTTGTATGGTACACAGCTGCTGCCTTTCTGATTTTTAAGTCCCAACGCTTCTGGAACGATAAAGTGCATATGGGCATAACGCTGTTCTGTGTAGCGGTTTTCATTGGTTTCGGATTCTTCTTTATGGGTTCAGCCCTCTGGAGCATTATCGCTTAACCGCTCACCAAAACCCAAAAAACAACTCCACCCAACCGCATCCCTGTGAAAAACCTAAAACCGCGACACCCACACAAATAGAAAAAAACAAGATCACTCATACCAAGTTATATAGCGCATTTGAGGTAATGCCTTTATGAAATTCAAAGTCGGACAAGCAACTTTAGAACTCGTCAAAGGCGACATCACTGACCAAGAAACAGACGCCATCGTAAATGCTGCGAACTCAACCCTTCTCGGAGGCGGTGGAGTAGACGGCGCCATACATTCAAAAGGCGGCCCAAAAATCCTTGAAGAATGCAAACGCATACGCTCCAAAGAATGGCCAGACGGGTTACCAACTGGCAACGCGGTAATCACTACAGGCGGCAACCTTAAAGCTAAACATGTTATCCACACGGTTGGTCCGATTTGGCGAGGAGGCGTCTATGATGAGGCAAAGCACCTTAGGCGCTCGTATTGGAACTCGCTCAAGCTTGCTGCTGCCAATGGATTGAAGACTATTGCGTTTCCATCGATCAGCACAGGGGCATATGGTTACCCAACAGCAGAAGCCAGCCGTATCGCAATTGCTGCAGTGAAGGATTACTTAGAAAAAGAGGATAAAATAGAAAAAGTAACGTTTGTGCTGTTCTCAGATAGAGACTTTGACCTCTACGCTAAAGCCGCAGCTGAACTGTTGAATGCTATGTGACTTCCTGAACTTCCAGGATTGAAGCTACTGGAATATCAAGCTGCTCCTGTACCGCTTCCAAGACTGCATCCTGACTGGGTCCCTCAATTATGAAGGCAGCTCGGGCTTCATTGGTGCAGCAGTAGCAGGATTTTGCTTCAATGTCTTTGTATTTTCCTTTTGCAAGCATTTTAGCTGCGCCTTCAGCGCAGGTTTTGGGGTCTTTTCCCGATTTTAAGATAGCTGAATTGACTAGGTATCGTGGCAAAAAATCACTTCCTAACTAAGTGTGTCTGAACTTGCTTAATGCTTCTTGTTGTAGCTTCACCTCAGTCACATATGGATATATGCAGTTGAGAGCCCGTATGTTAGATTAGGTGGTTGATTTGAACCAAGCGATATACGAGTGCCCGTTCTGCGATGCCCCCGCCTATCGAACCCGCATCATGTTCTGGAGGCATATTCATGAATGCATCCGCAAAATCCAACTACCCCTCCAGTTGGAATAAACGAAAACGACTTATCCGTTGCAACCATCAACGGTTGATCTTGTGTAGCAGTTCACTCTAATTTTTGGAAGAGAACTATTTTAGATAACTGTTAGAGTAAGCGTTGATTTTATCCCACTCAAACTTCTGATCTTTCTGAGCACATCATCCCTCAGATGCTCCAGCGACTCACCACTAACTTTAGCCACAATATCGTAGGCGCCATGCGCAAGATATACTTCTTGGACTTCAGACATTTTGCGTAGGTCCTCAAGGGCATCCTGGCTTGATTCAGAATCAGCTGTTATAAAAACAAATGCGCTTCTCTTCGGCTTCAGAAAACCTTGTGATGGAGTTGCAGTAATTATTGCTGGTTGATTAGCGAAAATATTTTCCAAGTAAACCAAACTCCTATTGATTAACTATTTTGCCTGAAATCAGTATTAAAGCTGCGTTGCTGTCTCGCTACAACAACAAACCGATATAACAGCGCCAAACATAGTTATTTGTGCAGCTTGAAAAAGCTGGGGCTTGGCGAAAACCCGCTTTTAGCCACTGCAGAAAGCACGAGGAGAGCAGTGGGCCATTCGCAATTATTTTTCGCCATCTGGGAGGAAGTGGAGGAATGGAGCTTGACTTGTGCTTTCTATAAGCCAAGCCCAAAAATCCTGATTAGACATCTGTTGGGGTTTTGTATTTTATTAGCGAGTAGACTTCGAATTTATTGCCGAGAACTTTTCTTCCACCTAAATACTCCAATTCTATGAGGAAGCCTAAACCCGCGATTTTTCCGCCTAACTTTTCAACCAATTCAACGTTGGCTTTGACTGTTCCGCCGGTTGCTAGTAGGTCATCGATGATTAGCACGTTTTGATCTTTAGTGATTGCGTCTTCGTGGATTTGGATGCAGTCAGTGCTGTATTCGGTTTTGTATGTGTAGTCTATGCATTTGTAGGGTAGTTTGCCTTTTTTGCGGACAGGCACAAAACCCACGCCTAACTCGTAGGCTAAGGGGGCACCGATGATGAAGCCGCGTGCTTCGTTGGAAACTATGAGGTCGATTTTTTTGCTGCGGTAGTGATCTGCGAGCTGCTTTATTGTTTCTTTGAAGTAGATGGGGTCCTTTAGTAGTGTGGTGATGTCCCAGAAGACTACGCCTTTGAATTCGGGGATTCTGCGAATTTTGCTTTTTAAGTTAATTTTTTTGTCTGTTTTATTCATCTTAGTTTTCTCCTGTTAAACAAAGGCTCCGGTTAAGGCGCAACTGCATTTGCAACTACATTCACTGGGGGTTTTTGCGATGGTTTCAGCGATTATGCGTTTAACATTCTCAGTGCCCTTCTTCATAATGTTAATGATGTCTTCGACGCTTACTGCGTGGTCTTTCCAGCAGTCGTAGTCCGTGACGGTTGAGATGTTTGCGTAGCAGATTTCAGCTTCCCTTGCCAAGACGACTTCCGGAACCATCGTCATGCCGATTATGTCTGCTCCCCATTTCTGGTACATTTTAGATTCTGCTTTGGTTGAGAAGCGGGGACCTTCGATACAGACGTATGTACCATAATGATGATTCTTGATATTTAGGTTTAGGGCAACGTTGATTAGTATGCCGTGGAGTTGTGGACACATGGGTTCCGCAACGGAGATGTGGCAGACTCTGGCTTCTGAGAGTGTGTAGAAGGATTGTTCTCGCCGTGTGGTGCGGTCGATGAATTGGTCAGCGAAAACGACGTCGCCAGGAGCATAATCTTCCCGTAGCGAACCAACGGTTGATGCAGCCAAGATGCGCTTTACGCCTAAGCGCTTAAGTGCCCAAATGTTAGCGCGTACGTTTATGTCTGTTGGGCGTATAGTATGCATTTTTCCATGTCTGGGTAGAAACGCCACGGTTTTGCCGCCCAGTTCGCCAACGGTGATGGCGTCTGAGGGTTTACCGTAAGGTGTATCCAAAGTTATTTCCTGAACGTTTTTGAGAAGTTTGGGGTCGTAGAGACCTGTTCCGCCGATTACTCCAAATTCAGCTTGCATGAAGAGCTAATTCAAGCGCTTACCTTATAAAAATATTGTAACGATATAGAAGGCTGTTTTTGTTTTTTAGTTGTTGGCGTGGGCCCCTCTTGTTTCAACAACAACCAGCAAGTTATGCTAAAAGCTGTTTTTTGTTCTCTAAAGTTGAGGGCGGTTGCAGGCTGGTTGTGGCGTTTTCCGCAAGCAGAGCTATTCAATCTTAACGCAGCTTTTGTTGCTCTCAGAGGACCCCTATCCCCTATAAAAAAGAGCAAGGTATTTGACTCCAAAGGCTGCCAAACAGAGAGACCCCGATTAGGTTTCTGCAGAGTTTCTAAGAGGAACAAAATATGTTTTGCAAATACTGAATTACTTTGAAAGCAATGGACAGCACAATACAATCTTTCACTAGCATGGCCCATTCGTTAGCTTTCTGCCTGTACCCGAACAACTGCCAGCCACCATAAAAAGCACTAAACAAACAAGGCATTCAGTGTTTTACTGGGGGTTCTGGATAGCTTTTCGGAGAAAACGCTCAAAAAGAAGAGGAAAGGCAGGTTAGGCTTTTCCTATTGTAACCTGCACTGTCTGCGTTTGCCCATTCCGTACTACTGTGAAAGGAACTGTTTGTCCCGGCAATGTGTGTTCTTCAAGGTAACTTAGCAGGTCATCAGTGTTGGCGATGCGCACTCCATTGATTGCGATTATGATATCGCCGCCGATGATGACGTTGTTGCCTAGGATAGCTTTGGTCTGGGTTCCTCCTTGCAAGCCGTTGTTGGTGGATACTTGTTCGACTAGCCAGCCATATGTGGTGCTTGTGCCCATTGCTTGGGCAATCTGGTAGTTCATGTCTGTACCGACTGCATCTATTGAGGGGTGTTGGTCATAGGAGCCAGTGGTAACCAGCGAGGCAAGTTCACGCATGATAGTTGCTGATGGGATTGCGAAGCCTAAGCCCTGTGAATTGCTGATGCCAGCGGTGGTTATGCCGACGACTTCTCCTGCATAGTTGAGTAGTGGCCCGCCGGAGTTGCCGCTGTTTATGGGGGTGCTGGTTTGGATGGTGTCTGGGATGTCTTGGCCGTTTTGGCTGGAATCCGAGTCCTCAGTTATGGTCCTGCCTAAAGCGCTGACTACACCGGTTGTTAATGTACCTGATAATCCGTAGGGTGAACCGACCGCTACCACGGGGTCGCCGACTTGAAGCGTAGTGGAACTGACCAGTGGCAGAGCTGTTACGTCGCTGGGCATCTGTGAAACTGAAAGAACAGCAAGGTCAGCAAGGGGGTCTTGTCCAAGGACGGTTGCTGGGTAGCTGTTGCCATCCGCGAAGGTTACGGTTACATTGATGGTGCCTGTCACAACATGGTTGTTGGTAACTACGACTAATCGGTTATCTACACTGGCGACAAAACCTGAGCCCTGCTGCAAAGTGTACACTTTCTGCCCAAACATGGTGTATCCAGACGCGAGGTCTTGGATAACAACGACTGCCGGCTTCACTTGCTGATATAGCGCAGCCAAAGAAACGTTGTCATTAAGCAGGTAAGTTGGTGAACTGCCGCTGTCACCTTGATATAGCCCCAGTTCCGCCTGCACTGTGTTTAGTTTGCTGTTGAAGTCAGCATAAGTCACGGCAAAACCGATTAAGCTGCCTGCCAGCAAACCGACTATCAATAGGGCAAAGAGCATCTTGGCGGAGAAATGTCTGGGCTTTTTAGGTGGAGGAGGGGGGGTAGAGGGGTAAGAGACGGGTTGTTGAGGAGGGGGTTCAGGTTGTTGTGGTGGAGTTTGGGGTTCTAATTGAGTTTGAGATTGCGACTCCATAAACGTCACTATGCTCCAAATATTTGGTCTGTTTCAATCAGGGGCTTTTTACATGTTGGACAAGTTTCATCAGTTATTTTAATGATTCCTCCGCAATGGGGGCACTTACCGCTTTTCTTGGCTAAATGCAAACCTTGCTTTTCTTTAACTATTTTGCCGTCTTTAAGCAGCAACATGCGTTCGCTGTGGTTCGCAGCTTGGCTGTCATGTGTAACCATTATGATGGTGGTGCCCTGCGTCAAGTTCAAGTTAGCGAGTAGCTTTATGATTTCCTGTTTGTTTTTACTGTCCAAGTTGCCTGTGGGTTCATCGGCGAGGATTATGGCGGGATCATTGGCTAAAGCTCTGGCGATAGCGACACGTTGTTGTTCGCCTTGGCTGAGGCGCTGGGGCCGATGGTTTTCTCTTCCAGAGAGCCCGACAAGTTTCAATAGTTCACTCGCACGTTTCTTGCGTTCTGCTTTACTGCCAATTCTACCCTCCATGGGCAACTCGACGTTTTCTAGGGCGTTAAGATACGGTAGCAGATTGAACGATTGGAAGATGAAGCCCATTTTGTCCCGGCGTATCTTGTAAAGCTTATTTTCTGGTGTGTTGGCAACGTCTATATCGTCTAGGAGTACTTTACCGCTGGTTGGTTTATCGATGCATCCGATGACGTTTAGCAGAGTGGTTTTGCCGCTGCCGCTGGGTCCCATGATAGCTATGAATTCGCCTTTATTTACATGCAAGTTAAGGTCTACAAGGGCGTTGACTGGACGTTTGCCCAGCATGTAGGTTTTGTTTAGATTTTCAAGTATCAATACTGGTTTACTCATATTTCATCGCCTCTGCCGGTCTAATCTTAGCTGCTCTCCACGCTGGGTATAGGCTGCCGATTGCTCCAAGGGCTATAGCTGCACCGAAACCTGCCAAGATAAGCGGTAAAGTAAGGGTGGCTGAAACGTTTGTGAAACTTAAGAATCGAGCTATACCTGTGCTGCTGGCTGCACTGGAAGAGTTTAGCATTAAAGACGAAAGTGTAGGTGCAGCGATTACACCTATAGCGACGCCTACTACACCTGCAATCGCACTGAGCACTATACCTTCAAGCAGGAATTGCCCCATGACGGTGGCGTTGCTGAATCCTATGGCTTTGAGCGTACCGATTTCTTTTGTGCGTTCTCTGACAGTGAAAAGCATTACGAAAAGCACTATGAGACTTGTTGCTGCAACGACTATGACGATTTCTATTGTTGCAGTATTTTGGGTGGTGGCTAAAGATGCTTGTGCGTTTGCTAGTTCTGTGTTGTAGGTCGATTGTAGTGCTTGGAGCTGTGCAAGTTGTTCTTGGCCGGTTGTAACACTCAATTCGGGGTGCATTGAACTGATTGTGTTTGCAACAGCTGATACTACGTCTTGGCTGGTCGCGAACACACGGATGCTTGTAATGTAGCCGGTGTTATTTGTTATTGCTTGTGCATCTGAAAGGTTCATGTAGAGGGTTAAGCGGTCAGAAGCCGATGTAGTGCCGTGTATGCCTACCACTGTGAAATCGTGATTTAGAATTGAAACTGTACCGCCGACACCTACGCCAAAGTATTGTGAGTTATTTTCGCTCAGGACTACTACACCGCTGTCGCCTGCTTGAAGATTGCGTCCTTCAGTTATGTTAGTGTTCAATATCGGGTAGTTGTTGACTAGATCAGAAGTCAAGGGTATACCTTCAATGGTGTACTGTGTTAATTGGCGAGTGAAGGTTCGACCCATAAACGACACTGTCTCGTTTGTTCCCTCGGAGGCTGTAAGTGTGGGTTCCACAGCGGCGATGCCTGGAATGGTGTTGTTTATGTCGGTATAGAGGCTCTCGTTCATTGGACTTGCTCTTCCGCCGAATGATCCGCCACCAAACATACCGTTTCCAGCTCCCATGCCGCCGCCAAATTGGCTGGGGTCAAAAATGAAATTGTTCCCACTACCGCTGCTTCCTCCGCCGAAACCTCCGCCTGAAGGGACAGTTACGGTGTCGTTTGGACGTTGGAAGCCGTAGCCAGAAAATTCCGATGCCAAACTGCAGTCGAGCTGTGATAGCGTTTGGTTAATTGATTGTCCCGTCTGGGTTATGGTGTTTCCCAGGTTTGCAGCTAGCTCGTTCGCAGACTGCTGGTTAGCCGTGACTCCAGCGGGGATTGATATCATGATCGCCATTGCGAATCCTAAGGCGATAATGACAAGTAAAGCTCTGATTTTTCGTCTTGAAATATTCCGTATTGCTCTATTCACGATTCCCATGTCTTGCACCTGTAATCGGAGGTGACTTTCGAGACAGACCAAGAAAGGACGTGAAGGGGTATATTTGGGCAGTTTGGGCAGTTTCGGCACTTGTGGCCGCTTTGATAATTCACATCCCTTCTTGGCTGTCTACTCACGCTTGACCTCGTTTTATTATTAAACAATTTTTCAAAATATTACCCAAATCTTTCCCTAATTGGAAAAAACTGGTGTTGTTTAATAAACAAATCAGCCCTTTTCCAAGATAATATAGATTTATCAAAACAGTTTTATCAACCGGGTATTTCGGATGTCTATTCAATTTTAAGTTTAAACAGGAGTTAACACGCATTTTGAAAAGCGCACATTTATAACTCGAAACAACGACAAAGAATCTCTATTGCACGGAGCGGAAAAAAGAAATGTCAGCCAATTCGCGAACATTAAAATACATACTTGGATGGCTCATCGCTGGCACAAGAGGCGGACCGACCCGTGCGAGAATCATCGAAGCATTAAAGGAATCTCCTCAGAACGCGAATCAACTGGCAACACTGCTAAATATGGACTATAAAACAATGCGGCATCATTTGGAAGTACTTGAGAAGAACAGAATGCTTACTTCCATGGGGGACCGCTATGGTGCAACGTATTTTCTTTCGCAGACATTAGAGGACAATTATGCCTTGTTTGAGGAGATTGTGAAGAAAATCGGGAAAAAGTAGAAAAAGGAGAACATGGAAGAGGGACAATCAAATGAATAGAATGCAAAAAATCGCAGTATTGCTCATAATTTTGGTAGCTTTAACAGCTGTTGCTGCAGTTTTACTTGTAGAATACCAGGCAAGCCTACGGAGAACCCAATTTCCATTCACGCCTAGACCAGTCTCCACAACCCCCGGTGACTTCGAATTATACTATACGTTTCGGACTGTTCTCTCAACCGTTAACATCGTGTTAATTGTTATCTTGATAGTCAATTATGTGAGCATATATCATAAGACAAGATCCGAGTTCAGCTTGGGGCTTTTACTGTTCGCGATCATGCTTCTTATAAAAGACATAACGCTAAGTCCATTCGTCATCGCTTTAGGCGGATTTGCCCTGTTCGGGTTAGGCCCCTTCGCGTTCATTCCTGACCTGTTTGAGTTGGCAGCGTTGCTTGTACTATTCTATCTAAGTGTAAAATACTAAAAGCAGAATTTCCCTGCTTTCCCAAGTTTGTTTTCTATAGCGAATCAGAAGTTGATATTGCTAGTAGTAAATGCCGGCAGCGGCCCCCTTACCCATCATCTTCTTGGGGATTTGGCAGGCCACAGCTTTCTTGCGTCAACATCAGTTTCAGGTTGCAGATTGGTTACGGCGGTTTCTACAAGCAGATTTTTGATCTACTTTAAAAGCACCAATCTGATTTTAGTTAACAGCTAATAAGTCGTGACTGCACAATGTAAATTGGAGAGCTAATTTTTGTCCGCTCGAACTGAAAAGAAACCTAACAGGTTAATCAACCAAAAAAGTCCCTACCTGCTCCAACACGCCTATAACCCCGTGGACTGGTATCCATGGAGCGACGAAGCATTCCAAAAAGCTCAAGCAGACGACAAACCCATTTTTGTCTCCATCGGCTACTCCACCTGCCACTGGTGCCACGTCATGGAAAAAGAATCCTTTGAAGACCCGCAGGTTGCCGACGTGCTAAATGAAGCGTTTTTATGCATAAAAGTGGATCGCGAAGAACGCCCGGACATAGACGCTGTATATATGGCGGCTTGTCAAGCTACGGGGAAAAGTTGCGGTTGGCCCCTAAACGTAATCATGACACCTAGCAAAAAGCCGTTCTTCATCGCCAGCTACATACCCAAAGACGACCGATACGGCACAGTAGGCATGTTAAGTTTGGTGCCCCAGATTGAACAAATCTGGAAAACCCGCCGGGTAGAGCTTGAAAGCATGGGCCAAGAGATAAACCAGCAGATATCACTGCACCCTAAACCTGAATCCGAAGACAAATTAGACAAGACAGAGCTCGATGAAGCCTATGACCAACTTTTTTTAGCATTCGACCATGAAAACGCAGGATTCGGTTTATCCCCGAAATTCCCCTCACCCCAAAACCTCCTATACTTGATGCGATACTACAACAGAACCAAGCAGCAGGCAGCTTGGAATATGGTTGATAGAACCCTGCGTGCCATGCGGTTAGGCGGCATCTTCGACCAAGTTGGAGGCGGTTTCCACCGTTACTCTACGGATGCCAAGTGGCTTTTACCCCATTTCGAAAAAATGCTCTACGACCAAGCCCTTTTGGCGTTGACATACATAGAAGCATATCAAGTTTCAAGGGCTCCACGATTCAAAGTAACTGCTAAAGAAACACTTGATTACGTCCTCAGAAACCTTGCATCTCCCGAAGGCGGTTTCTACTCGGCTGAAGACGCAGATAGTGAGGGAGAAGAAGGCAAATTTTACCTGTGGTCAAAAAAAGAAATCACTGATGCCTTGTCACCTGAGCTGGCAGATTTCGCGGTGAGACTCTTCGATGTCAAAGCTGAAGGCAACTACTATGAACCGCCCAAAGGTAGAAACGGCAAAAATATTCTTCACATAGCAGTCCCGCTGGAGCAGATGGCTGCTGAATCCAACTTTGCCACCGACCAAGTGATCAGTAAACTGGGAAAAACGGTAAACCTTCTCTTCCAAACTCGGGAGAAAAGGGTGCATCCAGCTAAAGACGACAAAGTGCTGGTTGACTGGAACGGCTTAATGATAGCGGCATTGGCGAGGGCAACGGAGATTTTGGGCGAAGAAAAATATTTAGTTGCGGCCAGAAAAGCCGCAGATTTTATTTTGCACACTATGCGAACTGGTGACGGCAAACTATACCACCGCTATGCCAAGGGTGAACGTGCAGTTATGGGCTTTCTGGATGACTACGCTTTTTTAATTTTTGGGTTAATTCGCCTCTATGAAGCCGACTTCAACGAGAAATACCTGCAGACCAGTTTAGACTTAGCCAAAAAAATGGTTGCGCTGTTTTGGGACAGCGAAAACGGCGGCTTCTATTTCACAGAAAAAGATAACGGCGAAGATGTCCCGCGAATCAAGCAAAGCTATGATGGAGCAGCGCCCTCGGGGAATTCGGTAGCGCTTACGGATTTACTATGTTTGGCTCGTTTAACCGGTGAAGCATCATTTGAGCAATACGCCGATAAACTGCTCCAGGCTTTCGCTGTGGATGTTAAGGGTTACCCGATGGGGCACACGTTTATGCTCGCAGGCTTGGATTTTGCTCTCGGACCCTCCTTTAGCGTCGTTATTGTTGGCGACCCATCTGGCGAAGACACGAAGAATATGCTTGCAGCGATACGAAAAGATTACCTGCCAAACCTTACCATAAAGATGTGGCATCCTGGAACTGAAAAGTCAACGTCGCCTGGCTTGAACTACGAAAAAATTGCGGGTAAAGCAACCGCGTTTGTATGCCGAAACCAAACCTGTATGCCTCCGACCAACGAAATAGCCAAAATGCTGGAGTACCTAAAACAGTAGGATCCTACCTGGATTAAAAAAAGAAGAAGGGATTGCCCTGTTTAGGGCGAAGTGGGGAAATGGTTTTGGGGTGGCGCTGGAATATTGTAGTCTGAGGGGTTAGGCGCTGTGTAGCTTATGCTCCATATGCTTGACCATGCGGAACCGCCGTTGTTGAAGTTGTCTGTGTCGACGCTGCTTGGCGTGGATAATACGCCGTCTCTGGATTGTTCAACCCAATATTCCTGTCCTGTCTGCTGGTTTTGGTATGCAAGATACTTCAAGTGTAGGTGCCAAGTTATTGGTTGGGGGGTTTCTGCGCCGCTGTGGTCAGCGTAGTATTGTACTCGGACTTGGTAGGTTCCATACAGGTTGTCTGCGCCTGGCAGAGTAGAGCCATATTTCGCATAGTAGTGTTCTGGACCGTACCCATGAGTGTTATCTAGATCTAGATAAGGAGTAGTGCCTGTTGAGTCGTCACCTTTGTTGTAGTAGTAGATGTGGCGTCCATCGGTTCCAGGTTCGAGTACATGAAGGTCTACGTCGCTGTCTGCTTGATCCCATGTAAGAGTTACAGTCAATGCTGCGGGGCTACCTGTGCATTTTATTGTGTCACGTAGGAAGCCAGCCCAATTGCTAAAAGTGTTCGCGTCGGTTGCAAGTACAACAACATCGTTGTTCCCTGTGAGTAACGGTACCTCTATTGAGAATGCGCCGTCAACTACGGGAGCGGTGTACTTTTTGTTGTCAACAAACACTAATGTTGAGCTGATTGCGTTTCTGCCGCCGGTGATTGTTCCTGATATTGTTGTTTTGATGGCTGCTGTGTCGCGTATTCCATCGTTGTCTGTGTCGATTGGAGTGGTACCTGTGGGGGTTGTGGTTTCGTCGGTTAAGGTTATGGTTGGGAAGTGCTGCTGCCCTGGAATTTGCTTTGTGCAGAGTCGTATAAGCCTTGATAGTCGCCTGGTGTAGCTGAAAGTTTAGCGCCTGCATGATAGAAAATGTTGAATACTAAGCTGTCTGAACGTGTGGTACCTGAAACGTAGGTTTCGGTAAACCCGTCGCTATAGGTAAAGGGGATTGTTCGCATGCGGTCGCCATATGCTGAGCCTGGAAAATTAGGGTCGTAGATTTGGAATTGACCATTTGAGTATGCATAGGTCATTACTGCATGAGCATAGTTTAGCCATTGCCCACTTGCATCCTGTGCTTTGAGTCCGATGAGCTGTGGTTCGCCAGTTACAATCATGCCTGAAAGCCAACTTAATCCTACCTCACGCGCGTTAGCTTCAGCCCAGCCCCGTTCTTCCTGAGTTAGCGAATTCCAGATGCCACTTGTGGCTAAATGTGCCCTTGTAGCCAACTGGATTGCGGTTGCGTCATCTCGCCACTCTGCCGAGTCGCCTTCAATGTATTTTGAGTATAAGCCTGTGTCTGCATAGTGGTAGGTGTAGAACCATTTTGCGTAGCTGACCATGCCAAGGCACATTCCGCCCGGCGTCTGCACTGAACCATAGTTGGGGATAAACCAGCCGTTAATTGCAGGTCGGAAGCCAGTGTCAACTGAATAGGTTGAGGTGCCGCTTAGCTCTGAAAGCGCTAAGTCAACTTCGATTGCCAGAAAATCTGAGAATGAAGCTGTCAGGAAAGTGATGGTGTGTGCATTTTTGTCTTCGCGTAGAAAACCAACTGAGTCCAGTTTAGCATTTTGGGAGTCATACCAGTAGAATCGTACAGGGTTACTGTCGTCGTTTTCAGCTGAGGCATCATAGGGGAGTGTGACCTCGACAGGTTTTTCAAGCATATCGTATTGGTTGAAGTCATCTGAGCCGGAGGCGTCTATTGTGATTAGTTCACTTGCCGGCGAAGCACCCGTCGGTAAACCATCTACGTTTGATATGTCAGCATAGCTTACGGTGAACTGGATGTTCTGGGGTGTAGTTGCAGGGGGAACGACGATTTTGAGCCCGTTTAAGGGGCTTGAGCTGTCCGTGACTTGGATTGTTCCGCCGCTAGAGCCAACGGTTTGTGAGGCAACAGATGTTTTTGAGCCTGATGTAACGCTGACTGCAGTGTGAGTTGTCGGCGTATTGGTTGCTCCAGGTGTAGCTATGGGCGAATTTGTTGGGTTTGTAGTCGGATTATTGTTGGGGTTAGTGTTTAGGGCGCCTGAGAAAAACAAGCACTGTCGGGACAATGATAACGATGATCAGTATAACGGCAAGAAGTGCGAAGAGTTTTTTGCGGGATTTTGCCGATGTAGGAGGCGGTGGTGGGGGTGGTGGTATATCTATGCTTAGCTGTATTCTCCGGGTTAAACTATTTTTTAACATTTAGCATATCCTCTCTCTAATTAAGCGGTAATTTGTTTGTTTTGAAGCGTTTTTAAGCGTTGTGCATATCGTGGCAGGACACCTCACTTTACGAGCGTTTTTTCGCAAATTAAAAAAATTTTAACTGATATATTGAATTGTAAGATACCTATTCCGCGCTATTTTGCAAATAAACTATTCAAAAACTGAATAATCGATACGCTAACTTTATTCAGGTTTTGAATAACTCCAAAAGATTTCATTCCTGGGCTATTGCATACAATAATCTTAAATGTTACGATTGCCATAGCCTACAGAAAGGTTCCACGGTGAGCAAAAATGAGCGATTCAACAGAAAACGAGAAAACATCCAACTACGTAAGTGGCTACTCACCGAAAGACATCGAAACCCGCGTAGTCAAAAGTTTCTTAGATATATTAATTCTAATTGAAATGAAGAAGCAGAACAATCTGAGCGGTTACGACATAACCTCGTTTGTCAATGGCAAATTCGGCGGCATTCTAAGCCCCGGCACCGTTTATGCAACATTGTACTCGATGGAACGAAAAGGTCTCATAAAAGGCGAATCAGACGGACGCAAAACGGTTTACGCCTTAACTGAAAAGGGCAATTCGATCGTCACCGAGATGATGAAAGAATTTAATGTCCAAATGACCGATTTCGTTCGAAAATTCTTGATGTTATAGGTAACAATTTGGCGCCGAGAATGGGATTCGAACCCATGCGGACCATAAGGTCCACGGGCTCTCAAGGCCCGCGCGTTAACCACTCTGCCATCTCGGCACCGATATTTCAACAGTTCTAATTCATTGTGTCTTAAATGTTTACCGAATTACCCTGACAGTCACTGTGGCTTTTTTGAGCAAAGTTCTTAACCATCAAAGCTAACCCTCTATTTTATGCCAACACCCCTAACCGTGCATATCCCAAGCAACATCCTTGAAGCCATCTACGCAGGCGGCAAAGAGCTCTACCCACGAGAAAGCTTCCTACTGCTACGTGGTAAAAAAAGTAAAGGCATCATAAGCATAACAGATTTAATCTTGGCACCCTTCGCAGCGCATGGTCACGGCGAAGTCCATTTCAACCCATACATGTTTGCAGGTGATCTCTCCTTAGTAGGAACCGTGCATTCACATCCATCGGGCAATATCAGCCCCAGCCATGTAGATATGAACTACTTCTTTGGAAGAGTCCTCATGATAGTGGGTCCACCCTTTGAAGGAAAAAACTGCATTGCAGCTTACGACTCAAACGCCGAAAAAATCCCCATAGAAGTTACTGCGCCGATCGAATGCGACGACGAAGAATTCTATTGACCCTCTAATTGACGCCGTAACGCTTCATGCTGAAATTGTGCAATAAAGTCTAAGGCGAATTTATCCGCATTACCCTCAGTGCCACGGTGCATTCGATCAACAGCTTTACTTCGCAAATGGTGATAGAACTCATGAAGAATAACGAAGGGGTTGACCAATACGTCGCTGTTTAGCACTGTGATAGTTTGGTTTTTAGACGTGTAGCAGCCATAGGCTGTTGTTTTGTGCTTCTTAGGCAACCCAACCTTCAACGATGGCACACTAACTTGGTACTCTTCGGCGAGTAACTCAAGCGCCTCCTCTGCTTTTCCATTCAGAATCAATGCAACAACATGAGATTTGACTTCATTATGTGCCATCAGGGGTCACTGCTAAACCGTTGCGGCGCTTATTTAAGATAGTTTATTGCCCATATGTTCCACGCCTGAGTTTCTCAGCCAACAAATGGATAAACTCAATGGGCCACACGTCATCGCAGACATCGTCGGTTAAGATTTTGCGTTGATGATACATCGGAATGAGATCATTTTTCAAAAGCAATATTAAAAGGAATTCGTGACCATATGTGCGTTTGAAAAGAGCATATTTTCGAGCTTGCTTCTTAGTCATTTCAAAGTGGGGTTCCAAAATCACCTTTCTTCCAGCCACAGTTTTTTCCAAAATAAAGTCAGGTGTGTAGACCTCATTGGGCAATGGGAAGCTGATGGTTTCATAGCCAAAGGGAATGTGCAGCCTCAGCAGGGTTAACGCGGTTTTCTTTTCCCAGCCGCTCTTGTAGCGACTCATCTTTTGGTAATACGCCTGCGGTTGCCCCGTGATCTTCTGCATTCGCTCTAAAAAGTCAAGGGCCGTCTTGAGTGTATAGCGGTTGAGGGTTTTTTGTTTTAGCCATCTACCCAGCAGAAAGAAGGGGTAATCGATTTTTGCTGGATCCTGCGGAAAAAGCCTCTTGGCATAATCGGTTAGCCGCTGTCTTGCATGTGCAGCGGTTTGTTCATCACGCCACAATGAAGGGGAAGCAAAGGGGATTATGCCTAAGCTGGCTGCTACGTTAGCGTTCTCTTTAGTCAAGGGTACATAGAGGTCTTCTGGTAACAGGTGGTCGTAGATTTGCAGGTCAGGCGAGGGACGCACCATCCAACGCATGTAAGTCCACGCACGGTCCTTGTGAGGGCCGTTTAAGGCTGGAATGTTCTGGGCAAGATCTTCAATGAAATCTTTGGGTTTGGTGAATTTCTGAGCGTATTTTAGCATGTTACGTTCGGCTTTGGTTCGGATGAAGAAATTTACTGAAGCAAGACTTTCGGAAGCTGCTTTTTTGTTTGGTCCTAAATCGTGATAGAAGTCGGCTTTGATGATTTCCTCTTCGAAAAGATGCGCTTTTTTGATCTCGAAGAAGTTGCTGCCAAACGCTTCATGGAGATAAACCAGTAGCATACGGGCGTTCTCTGGATACCCTACTATGGTATCATCCAATATAGAGGCGGCAAGCAAAAAGTAGTGGGCAACTATTTTTCTGTCCTCATACCGCTCTGAGTATGGATTAAAAAGCAGGCGGGGGCTCATGCGTCGATCCCATTGGACGTCGGCGACGTTGGAGTTCTTGTTTATGAACTCAACTAGTAAAGCTGTGATTTCATCTTGCGCCGCCATAGCCCTTTACCCTGAGAATACTCTTTATTACGTAACCGATGCTTAAAACTTCTGCCATATGTAGGACAAGCAAAACGTAACGGTTTAATAGGCGCAGCAAATGAAGTATTGCAACGCCTATTAGACGAAGCGCCTATATAGGAAGTCGTCATAGAAAAAGATGCAAACGTGTGGGCCGGTCGTCTAGCCTGGTTAGGACATCTGCTTGACGTGCAGAAGGTCGCCGGTCCGAATCCGGTCCGGCCCACCATAAAATTTAACTCACCGCTTTCTCACTTGACACGTTTCTCCTAAACTGCTTGAGTAAGTCCCCACAACCAGCCAGCAACCTAAACCAAACGCAGAACCTAAACAGCAGCCAACTACCAAGCCCACAGGTAGAAGAAGAATAAAGGCTACATTTTCTTCTTCCTAAACTAAAAAAAAACAAAAACACCCAAACCACCTTTGACCTACAGGTAAAGCACTTAAACTGTAGGTGTCTCGGCACAACCACTTACCCTTAAGAACCTAAAAAACCAAGCAGGTAATGCAGCGATTGATTCTAGAAGGTTAAACATGCAAAGAGTCCTCTCACAAGACACAATTATTTCGCCTAAAATTCAACGTGTAACTGGAAAACAGGCTTGGCGAGAAAACTTACGCATCTGCATATTCGCCGCCGACAAAATAAGAAGCACACTGGGACCGATGGGCGCCTACAAACTAATAACTTACAACCGTGGACCCGAACAGGTAATCAAAATAACCAAAGACGCCATAGCAATCCTCGACGAATTAACAATTCAGTATCCACCCTCCGTTATCATTGCTGAATCAGCGAAGCTGCAGAGGCAAGAGGCAGGCGACGGCGTAGCAACCTTTGTAGTGATTCTCTCTGCGCTACTCAAAAAAGCCGATGAACTCATGACGATGGGCTTCCACGCCAACACCATCGTCCACGGCTACCACTTGGCAACAAAGAAGGCACTGGAAATAATCGATGCAAAGGCAACCAGCATAAGCGGTGACATGCTGGATGCGGTTGATTGTGGGAGAAACCTTCTGACGCCGAAAATTCGCTCTTTTATCAGACAAGCGTATCCATACGCTTTCACCGACGGAAAATACGATTTAGAAAACGTTAGGTTCCTGCGTAAAAACGGCGGCAAAATAGAAGATTCAAGCCTAATCGACGGAGTTGTAGTAAAGAAGGAGAAAGCGCATCCGAACATGCCGGAGCGTCTACGAAACCTGCGAATTGCTTTGATTAGGGAGCGGCTGGGGTTTGACCGACTGGAAACTAAAATGCGTGGAGACGGCCCGATCCCAATGAAACTAAACCTTACCAGTCCAAGCCATATTAGAGAGTACCGAGAAACCGAGGTCAAACTAAAGACACGGGGAATCGAAAAACTAGCAGAGCTCAAGGTAAATGTGCTTTTATGTGAGCAACCAATCGAGGATTACCAGAAGACGCTGTTGCTATCTCAGGGGATTTTTGCTTTAGAGAGAGTTGACAAGAAAGACACCCAAGCCGTCGCTAAAGCCACAGGCGCACATATAGTGGGCAACCTACAGGAACTCACCAAAAAAGACATCGGTTACGCCGATGAACTCTACACTGGCAAAATTGAACTAGAAAAAACTACCACCCTAAAAGGCTGCAAATCAGCAACATTCCTCTTAAGAGGCAACATATCCCAAGAGATCGATGAACTGGAAACCGCTATCAAAAACAGCTTAACAGTTCTAAAAAGCGGAGCTGAAGATGCGAGGATGCTGCCAGGCGGCGGAGCAATCGAGATGCAAATTGCACAAGAACTTAGAAGCTACGCCAAAACTTTTGGAGGGCGAGAACAGGTTGCAATTGACGCTTATGCCAATGCACTCTTAGAGGTCCCTAGAGCTTTAGCGGAGAATTATGGGCTAAACGCGACCGACACGATGCTTGAACTTAAACAGCGCCATGCAGACGGCGACTTAAACTGCGGGGTCTCTGACCACAGTTGCACAGATTGGGTCTGCATTGAACCTATAAAGACCGCGCGTTCTCTCATACGGAGGGCTTACGAGGTTTCGTCGTTGATGCTACGCATTGATTCCCTGCTGATTTCAAAAGAAATCCCCAAGTTCCACAAGAAGTGACCTCAAGCTACTTAGGCAACCTTACCTGCTTTGTAACGTAGGTGCCATATTATGATTCTGCCGAGGCAGTTTTATCAGCAAGATATTTTTGATGTTTCAAAAGGTCTTCTTGGAAAGGTTCTAGTGCATGAATCTGACGAGGGAACTACAGCGGGAAGAATTGTTGAGACAGAAGCGTACCGAGGACCAGAAGACAGAGCGGCACACAGTTACGGTGGAAAACGCACCGCCAGAAATGAGGTTATGTTTGGCGAAAAAGGCCATGCCTACGTCTATTTAATCTATGGAATGTATTACTGCGTTAATATAACGTCTGGTTGTATACCGGGGAAACCTGAAGCTGTTCTTATTCGGGCGCTGGAACCTGTTTCAGGCTTGGAGGTTATGGCTAAGCGGCGTGGTGGACCCGCAAGAGTAAATAACTTAACCAATGGACCAGGCAGAGTATGTATGGCGATGGGTATCACTAAGCTACAGAATAAAGCAGACTTAACAGCGCCACCGTTCTATATACAAGATGCACCCTCCGTCGACCTAGCGGATATTGCTGAGACGACACGTATCGGCGTGGATTATGCTGGCGAATGGAAAGGTAAACCTTGGCGGTTCTACATGAAAGGGAACAACTTTGTCTCAATTAAATAAATATTTAGAGCAGACCTTCCTCGAAACGTGAGCCAACCAGAAATGCCTATGAAAAGCCAATTTCGTTTCAAAAAACTGTTCATTCAGTAAGCAGTGGTATTTGCCATCCTTGTTTTTTAGGTATAAAAATAGGTCGCATCGACAAAAAATTCATTCGTTTTCCTGATGCCTGTAGAAAGTAAACCAAAATTTTTCCTAATATATCAGTCTTATAGCCTGCAAAACTGTTAGGCTAAACCTTATAGGTCACTGCTGACTAGCCGAATATAGACAAGAATTGTTGCTTAAAACTTTCATCAATTATTTTCTTGCCAAGCGATTCCAAACTTTGGCTTGCGCTGGGCTTTTTTTCATCTTAGCCTTTGGATTTGTGCTGGTTTCAGCCGCATCTGCTTTGCAAGCTCAAGCGGCGACTCCCAGCGGAACCGTCGTAGTTGCAGATTTCAATGTGCCAGTAGATCCAGGTTCCTCCACTTTTATATCTCGCGTAGTAACTACAGCACAAAGCGAGCATGCGCAAGCCATCGTTATAGAAATGAACACGCCCGGCGGCTTACTAAGCGACATGATCTCGATTGTAGGCTCGATAACAACTGCAAATCAATCAGGCATCCCAACCTACACTTTTATCGTGCCCAACGGGTTAGGCGCATCAGCAGGGAGCTACATTGCAATGGCGTCAAACAAGATACTGATGGGGCCAGGCAGCGAGATTGGCCCAAGCACACCCATAGTGGTCGGAGGGACCCCGCTTGAACAAAACCATACGCAGGCAGCTATGCTTGATTACATGACTAGTCTCGCAGAGAAATGGGGACGTAACACCACGGCAGTTTACGATATGGTTCAATATGACCAAGCGTACTCCGCCAGTGAAGCCGTAGAGGTTCACGTTGCAGATGGAACCGCTGACTCTTTATCTTCGGCGCTTACCCAGTGGGGGCTTTCATCTAACCCTCAGCAAACGTTAAGTGAAAACTTTTATGAACAGCTACTCAGTGTCCTAAGCAACAGCATCCTTGACGGCATACTCATCATAGTAGGCATAATCGCCATTGTGCTTGACATTTACCATCCAACGATTGTTCTAAGCGTTCTTGGTGTAATAGCTATTGTTGCAGGGTTGATTGGAGCAGAGGTCATTGACGCATCCGTTTTAGGCTTAACAATTTTGGTTATTTCTGCCGTGTTGATTATTTTGGAGTTAAAGCTTGGACATGGCTTTGCACTTATGGCAGGCGTAATTTTGGGTGCATTTGGCATATATTACCTGTCTTTTGGTCTGCAGTACTCTCCCTCGCCTATAACTGGGATAGTGGAGCTTGAATTAGGTCTCTTTGTAGTTTTCGGCATCCTAATAGGTCTGTATATTCGTTGGATAATTGGTCCCGTGAGGCGGAAAAGCAAACTCACCGGTGCAGAGGCTATGAAGGGAAAATTGGGCATAGCAATCACTGATTTGACTCCGAAGGGTGAAGTCCGAGTTCAGGGTGAATTCTGGCATGCAGAATCACTGTCAGGCAACATAATGAAAAACGAGCAAGTGAGAGTTATAGAGCTAAGAGGCTTAGTCGCAATGGTTGAAAAAGCCCAGATGCCTCAAGAAAAAACCAAGAGAGAAAAATGAGACGCTGATGGTAAATTTTCTAATCTTAACTTTCATTTGCTATCAATTTAGGTCTAAAATGGCATACTGTAATAGACAGCTGCGCCCAATGCGACACTTATTATCCACAGTACTGCAGTTATCCGCATCCACCTACGGGTAGGCTGAGGTAAATCGTTGAACAGATACATTACTGACAGGACAACAGCTGGAAAACCTTCCGCTGAATGGATTATTTGCAGAATGGAGAAACCTGAAGTAAGACTGTAGTCTCCCGCGTAGTAAAGGTATAGGGATGGAAGCATAACAAAGAAAATTGATATTAAGCTTAAAATGACAGCTCCGCTCATCATCCAGCGGTGAACTCTGAGGCTTTCTGCAGTCTTTAGCCGGGCAAAACCTATTCCAGTGATTGCTAATCCGAGAGCAACGAACATTAACGAAATAGATATTGTTGTCAAGTAAGAGTTCATGTAAGTTAAGCTATTCGTGTCCATGCTCATTTTATATTGCTCTAAGAATTGGGGCTTTTCTTTTTATTTAATTATTTGTGACTGTTTAGATACCACCACTTGCTATGCCCCTTAGCCTTTGCCATAATTGCCGGTAGCCAAAAAGCAAATACATCCGCTTTGTCACCAGCGTATAAACTTAGTTTAGATGCGTCAACATTTAAAGCACCGCATTGAGGCAGATTTTCCTCCTCAGCCCTTCCTACATATCAAGTGTAATGTTTACATAACGATTGTTTGTGACTGTGTCATGCCAATCAACACAACTTTAAACTTGAAAATTTTCTTCTTTACTAGCATGCTTTTTTGCAGGAAAGATTAGCATATGTCCACACAAACGCACAGAAGAAGAACAGGGTTGTACATTGCAATAGCAATTATTGTAATAGTGATTATAGTTGGAGGCGTCCTTGCTTACATATACACTCAAGCACCCAGCACACCTAGTGGAACAGGAACCCCATTAACATTATACGCAGGTTCAGTAACGTCAGGTTCAGGCACATACGGCTATGGAAACAGCGCAAGCGAAATAACTTCGCCTGGCCCTACATTAAACCTTAAAGTCGGCACAACATATACAATGACAGTGAATAACGTAGGCAACATTCCACATTCATGGGAAATTGTCTCAACAAAAGCAACAAGCAATTCACCCATGTTTGGAGCAGGAATAGACATAACCAGCTACATCCCCCCCGGGGCTTCAGGAACAGTAACTTTTACACCCAATCAAGCAGGCAACTTCTACTATGTTTGCACCGTACCAGGCCACATTGACCTAGGAATGTGGGGCAACGTAGTTGTTACCTCATAGAATATTACAGGTTCCAGCTCTGTTCTATACCCCTTTTTTTATTTTGTAATAAATAAGCAGGCGAATTAAGCTTATGTCTCAACCATTACCACCTATTGCCGTTGACTGGAATAATCTCTTCAACTTGGCAGCTTATATCGCACTAATAGCAGTGGCGGTCGTTATGGGGGCATTGGTTATTTTTGCAATAAAATACCGAGAAAAGAAAGGGCAACCTAAATTCGCCGCTGAATTGGGGAGCAGCAAAAGCCGGGCGAGAGACGCGGTAGTTTTTGCAGCTATATCCATAATGATTCTAGTCAGCTTAACCGCCGCCTCGTATAGACTCACGCCGAACGCCAGGTTTATGCCGACTGGTAACTACTTAACAGTGGATGTCACGGCTTTCCAGTGGGCGTTTAGATTCTATTACCCAGATGAAAACATCACTACAATTGATCAACTGAATCTTCCAGCAGACACTGTAGTAATGTTCAATGTTACAAGCTCTGATGTTATGCATAATTTCTATCCAGAGCAGTTCAGGGTAAGCATAGACGCTATACCGGGACGATATAACATCTTATATGTAACGACGCCCTCGGTCAACGACAACTCAAGTCTAACTTATACTATCCGGTGCAAAGAACTCTGCGGTATTGGCCATCCGTACATGGTTGCGTCAATGGTGATAATGTCACCGTCTTCTTTTAACAGCTGGATTAGCAGCCAACAGGCAGCGAACACAACGGCAGGAGGCTAAACTAGACGGCGTATAACTTCTCAATTAAAGAGTGGCTAAGCACAACTAACCATAAGCAAATAGGCATCCTATACATTATAACAGCAATATTTTTTCTTGCAGTAGCCGGCTCCTTTGGCGAGCTAATGAGAACCCAGCTCGCAACGCCCAATAGTAGTTTACTAACCTCTTTCACTTACGAGGAAACTGTTACTTTTCATGGTCTCTTAATGATTCTTTGGGTTCTCTCGCCTCTAGGCATTGGAATCGCAAACTATATTGTGCCGCTTCAGATAGGCTCAAAAGAACTGGCGTTTCCCCGCTTGAACGCTACAAGTTACTGGACGTACCTTTTCAGCGGCGTATTACTTATAGGCTCAACGTTTCTACCGGGCGGTGGACCCAATACAGGCTGGACACTTTATGCCCCACTAAACACTATAGAATTCACGCCCCAGATAGGAATGACCCTTGCCACATTAGCGTTGCTGCTTTTGTCAGTTTCAGTTACGATGGGATCAATTAATTTCATAACAACTATCGTTAGGAACAGAGCCAAAGGGGTAACTTGGAAAAGGCTCCCTATATTCACGTGGTCGATACTTTTCACTATGGTGTTAATGCTTTTTGCTTTTCCCATGCTGGCTGCTGGATTAGTGCTTCTATCAGCCGACAGAATACTAGGCAGCATCTTTTTCAGTTCCCCAATGGGCGGCAGCATTCTATGGGACGAGTTATTCTGGTTTTTTGGGCACCCCGAAGTTTACATCATCGTCTTCCCAGCATTGGGCATTATCGCTGAGGTCTTCCAAACCTTTGCTAAAAAAGCTATGTATGCGAGAACTGTTTTTCTGGTTGAATTTGCGGCTGTGACATTTCTCAGCATGGGCGTTTGGATGCATCACATGTTTACAACCGGAGTTAACTATAGCCTGTTACAAACATTTTCTTTTACAACGCTTGCTATTTCAGTTCCTTTTGAAGGCTTAGTAATCGGTTTAGTATTGACACTTTACAAGGGAAACCTGAAAATAACCACGCCGGTGCTCTTTTGTTTTGCAGCCCTATTTACAGTCACCTTGGGCGGCGTGACGGGTGTTTTGCAGGCGTTTCCAGTTTTAGACTACGCTTTCCGAGGAACCTACTGGGTGGTAGGTCACTTCCACTACGTGATGGCGGGAACCACTCTATTTGGGCTTCTTGCAGGCTTATACTACTGGTGGCCAAAAATAACCCATAGAAAATATAATGAATCGTTTGGTAAAGCAACCTTCGTCGTCTCCTTCATAGGATTCAACGTATTGTATTTGCCCTATTTTCTGCTCTTAGATATGCCCCGACGAGTATCCACTATCTCAGCCGGTCCAGGAGTAGCGTCATTAAACCTTACGGCAACCGTCGGCGCCTACATATTCGGACCAGCCGTCGCATTAGCGATTTTAAACTTGGTTCTAAGTTTAAGAAACAAAGCGTCGCCGGAAACTAATCCGTGGGAAGCAAGAGAAACAGAATGGACAGGCAACTACACTGGAGCCCCTGCAACCGCTCAAACAGCAGCGTCACCCACAACTGTTGATGACCCGCCGCCAGCAGATGAAGCCACAAGCTGGTACTGGTGCAAAACCCATCCTTGTGAGTCAACCAGCACTCCCCCCACTATAACTGAAGTAAATGACGTTAAAGCGTCAAAGGAGAGGGAAAAATGACCAACCGCTATGGAGAAAACCAAGGGCGCAAGTCAAGTTTTACGCCGATAGTTCTCTCAGGAGGCGTCGCGTTACTTTTCTTGGGGCTAGTAGTCTTCTGGCCGATCGCCCTATTAGGATTAGCGTTGATAGCAATAGCAACATTCCAAATGTATAGTGACGGCAAAAAAGAAAAGTACACTGAACCAAAGGAACCCTTAGAGGAAAAGTGGCCGCTTGAAACAGTAAGCAAAGAAAAGCTGGGTACATGGATTTTTCTGATGTCCGAAATCCTCATTTTCGGTGCACTCATAATCGCCTACGCATATGTAAGGGCTGACAGCAGTTCATGGATTGTTTCAATCCAGGTTCACAACCTTTACCTTGGAACGGGCAACACCATCATCCTGCTTACAAGCGGATTAGCAATGGCGTTGGCGCTCTACTCAATAAAGAGTAACAACTCCAGAGGATTAAAGATTGGCTTGGTAAGTGCATTTGCTTTAGGCTTGGTTTTTGATATAATCAAGCTGGGTGCTGAGTGGCCGGGCCTTATCAGCAGCGGCTTCACTATAGCCAGTGGCTTGCCTGGTTCTACATATTTTGCTTTAACAGGTCTCCACGCAGCGCATGTAGCAGCAGGCTTAGTGGCGATTGGATATCTCATGTTTAGAGCGTTCAGCGGTGGCTTCTCCAGCATGAAGTACACGGCTGTGGAAAGCGTTGGTTTGTACTGGGCGTTTGTGGATATTGTATGGATGTTTCTCTTTCCGCTTTTCTACTTAATATAAGGTGTAAAGTATGCCTGGAATGAAACTGTATATCGGGGTTTGGATTGGAGCAGTAGCGGCGACACTACTGGAAGTTGCCGTTCGATTACTCGGTGGAGAAAGCTCGCTTATTGTTTGGGTAATCAGTTTGCTAGCTGCAGCACAAGCCATTGCTGTTTCACTCTATTACCAGAATCTACGTTATGAAGGCATCAGGCTTGCTACTTTGCCGTTGGCAGCTATTGTCGGCATCACCTTCCTTACGGTTGCAGCTATAACGGCAGGTATGAATATGTTGTGAGGTGAGTAGATTGCCAAACAAGTATAAAGTATACTTACCGCTTGTTTTAGTCGGCATTCTTGCGTTAACATTATGGTTTGGATCAGTGACTACGCTCATTTTCAACATGCAACCTCAAATGTCGGTGCCGATGAACATGACACCCACCGTTAACTTCACGCTTTATGCAGGTGAAATGGCAGATGGCAAATTTGGTTTCGGCCATACTCCAGACAATTTAACTTCTCCCGGTCCTACACTCAGATTCACAACTGCAGACATAGTTCAAATCAACGTCGTTAATGTTGGAAAGATGCCTCACACCTTTGCCATAACTACTACGCCAACACCGCAGGCTACTGTGCTCTTTAACGCAGAGATCGGTACAGTTAGTAATCCACTCCAGCCAGGGCAAAACGGCTCAATCACCATCATGCCCATCAACGCCGGATTTACTTACTGGTATGAATCAATGATTCCTGGTGATGCTGAAAATGGAATGTTTGGTGCTGTAGTAACAAAATCAGGTTAGCTGGAAAAATACTATGAAAGTTTTACAAAATAATATCTTTAATTACATAGAGCTTACAAAGCCAAAAGTGACACTACTAAACCTGCTTGTAGGCATTACGTGTTTTCTACTTGCTGCTTTTCCCAATGTTGACACATTAAAGCTGGCTGTTTTTACTGCTGTAGGATATTTAGCTGCAGGCGGCTGCGGCATATTAAATAGTGTCTATGACCAAGACATCGACAAGCTAATGCCGCGAACATCCAAAAGGGCAATTCCCTCGGGCAAAGTCAGCATTAACAACGCGTTGATTTTAGGTTCAACTATGATTACCATAAGTATTGTAGTCGCTTACTTTTTTTTCAACGCACTAACCGCTTTAATGATAATTCTTGGAGTAATCTTCTACTTACTGATATACACTCTTTGGCTTAAGCGTGCTAGTCCATGGAATGTGGTCATTGGCGGGTTTGCCGGTTGCTTTGCTGCACTATCGGGCTGGACCGCCACAGTGAATACGCTAAGTCTAATGCCACTACTGGTTGCTCTGCTAGATTTTCTTTGGACCCCAGGTCACCTTTGGGGGCTTGCCATTAAAAAAATTAGAGAATACAGACATGCACGAATCCCCATGCTGCCGGTGAAAGTCGGAATCATAGCATCTTCACAAATTGTTTTTACGCTTAATACTTTTACGGTGGCTTTCTCATTCCTTTTTCCGCTATTACATTTAACCGGTATAGTTTACATAGCAGTAGCTGCCATGGCAGGAGGCGTATTTCTTTTCCAAAATAAGAAATTGCTTGTTGCACCTCAAGAGGTAAATGGATTCAAAGTTTTTGCTGCATCCACGCCTTATTTGATGTGCATTATGCTTGGTTTAATTGTAGACAGAGCACTACTCATGTGATTGCAACAATGCCGCCGATTTGCGATTACCCATGTTATTTTGTCAACTCTGTCAGCCCAGCCTAAGCGTTGATAAAGTTCATAATTAACGTAAAGAGGAACAACCGAAGTTCTCTTGTTAACAATGTATACTATGTATGGCACAAATTCGAATGTGTCACCCCATTCCCAATTGCCCACTCTGAACTGCAGGTCACCCTCAACCTTCGCTTTTATGCCGTCGACAAAGAATTCGAAATAGTAGCTTCTTGTATAAACCGGGTACTCTTTTCCTTCAATCAAAGCTTTTTGTGCAAGTTCTTGAACTTGATAAGTGATCTGTTGTGGGTCGAATTGCTCAACGGCAGCATGAATTTTTTCCGCACCTTCCTTAGAGGTTAATATCTCTATACAGTCAGGTTCAACACGCACTGACTGGAGTGCTTCAGCTAAATCACCACCCAAGGCCCATAGGGCATTCTGACCAATTTCCTCATGTATTTTTAATATTGCAGACACATATTTGGAGGGAATTAAATTTATGTAGGGATTATTTTGAACCATACCGAATCATCATTTCAAGGAAAGTTATGCTTTAACTATACTAATGGACCGGGGCTCGCTAGGTACTTCTTGATGCCGTCCACTGCAACGTAACTGCCTGCACCAGCTGGGTGAGTTCCACCTGTGGTAGTATTGGAGCCTGTAGGTTCTGTGGCTTCCCCTGCGGCAAAGAAATTCTCACTTGTCCAACACTGTTGCCACTTGTTAAAGACAGAAGTGCTGGGGTCTCCGCCTATACGTGCGCCTCCACGAATGTGCGCTGGCCAAGTTGCTGTGTGGCTTTCAGTAGTGACGTTCGCAGAGGTGGTGACATTGCTTGCACCCATTTTTGTTAGTATATCAGCATATTTCGGAGCTAGGTAGTTTGCGCAGTTAACAGTATTCATGCCCCAATCTATCGTCACTCTCGGCAGTGGGTCACCATATATGTCGGTGTAATGTGGATCTAAATCGAGAAACCAATCAGTTGTAGGCGGCCACATACCATAGGGGGCTATGTTGAGGGTTATTTTGGATGGAACGAATCTATCTTTTAAGGCGGCTTTAAAGTTGCTGCCCACCATGTTGGGCGACGGCGCCCCTGCGTAAAGCAAGAAGTTGCCTGGACCCCCTCCGAGATAGAGACCCATGTATACATAGGCGCCGCCGATAAAGTTCAATCCTTTGTGATCAAAGTAGTCGTCGGCAAGGTCATACATCACATATCCACCACCAAAGGCGTTTCCTGCTGGATAGGCATTTCCGCCAATATTCTCAAGGGTTCCTGTAGCAGTTCTCACGACTGCTCCTGGAACACCCATGGCTGGACCTCTACCGAGTGAGCCAGTGACTGTTGCAGGGTCGTATGGTTTACCGATGTTTGAGTAATACATTATTTTGGTCAGGTTAAATCCCCAAAGTCCATTAAAGAAAACAGTGCCTGGCTGAACGTGCACTTTACCCTGAGCGTCGTAGTATCGTGCGGCCATAACTTTGCCTGAGTTGTCGGTGTCTAACCTGAATATGTAGCTGTTTAGTCGGAGGTCAAAATTGTTTGTGCTCTGGGCGGCTGGAACTGTTCTGTAGGCTGCGTTAGCTTTGGCACCTGTTTCGCAGACGTAGTTGCATATTCCGCCACACCAGCCATCGTAGAGACAAGCATTAACAGCTACGCCGTAGGGATTAACGAAAGACTGCGAAGCTAAAGCGTGGGGTACAGGGTATGGAGAATACCCTAATGCCTCAGCTGCATCTTTAAAGGCTGCTGCAACAGGTGTTGTCGGACTGGGGGGCAAGGGATAACTATAGCTTGTAAAACCGGGTAATATTCCCTCGTTTGTACCACATACGCCCCACATCTTCTCCCACGTTTCATAGTAAGGCATATAGTCATCATACGTCATCGGCCAATCAATTATGTCTTGATGGGGTACGGCAGCGTTCAAAAAGTCCAATCCATACTTATTGACTGTCTGCGAGTACATTTGGTAAACCCAAGGTGAAAATCTTCCCATGACACCGCCGTAATGCTGTGCCATTCCGCCGACGCCATAGCCTTCAGAGATAATTTGCCCAGGAGGCGCAGTATTTCTGCGGACAGGCAGGGCGAATTGAAAACGGTTATTCCGCAGAGTAACCGTGGAAATTGCAAGATTGTGGTCAAACTTACGCATATACCCAATTCCCCACTCGTCGTATTTAGTGGCGTAGAAGTCGCTTTCAAAACTCCAATATGGTCCGCGCTCGATTCCCACAACTTTGTATCCTGCCTTAGCCAATTCGACAGCGATTGTGCCGCTCATGGCGCCCATACCTAAACACACTACATCCACGGGGGTTTCCTGAATTACTTGACTCATAAAATTCTACCTCACAATTCTCCCATTGCCTTCTGGAATTCGCCTAAACTGTGTGAAGAGAACCTTGTTGGGGCATTAGCAACCATAAGCTGTAACACGTCTCTGCCTTCGTTGAATGTGTCGCCCATATTTGCGCCTGTAAAAGCAGTCAGTGCCCAGCCGACTTTGCCTACGTTGCCCCCGTACACCGGATCCATGAAGAACCCGGAGTAAGTCATGAATATGATTTCGTTAAAGAAGTCTTTTGGGACAATGTCGTTGAAGCTAGTTGGTTTATTATTGTATAAGTCGGTCAGAATCTGGGTTCTCTGGTCAACTGATAAATCTTCAAAGTTTTTACCATAGGCGCTGTTAGAGTAAGATTCCAAAGCCAGCAGACCTACTCGCCAGAACTCTCTCAAAGTTAAGTTGTACTGATAGGTAGGTCCTGTGAAGGGTTCAGTCGGTGAACCTTGCTGGTAAGTGACGCCACCGACGGTTATAGGGCCTGTTAACCCTGATAAAACAAAAGGTCCTTGCATGTACATTCGTGCATTGCTTCCATAATCACCCGCAAGTTGATGATCTATGAAGAAGATGACCCCCGCTTCCTTTGCGCCTGGACCATTTGAGTCTGAAGGTATGATTGTTTCTACGATGGCTTCGACTTCCTTCTGCTCGTTTAATCCGAGCGTAAGAAACGCTTGCTGCTGCGCAGTGATAGCAGCAATTTGGCTTTGCAGATTTGAGGTTGTGGTTTGGTTCTGTGCAGTCTGCAAGTTAATTTGGTTTTCAAAAATTGGAATTTCAATGGCGCTGGCAACGCCAAAGCCAATAGCACCAGCAGCGCCTATTTTTAAAAATTCACGCCTATTTATCGGCAAAAATAAAACGCCCCAATTAGGTTAACTCTCGATTCACGTATTAAGGATATGTGGTTGACTAGCTACGGCTACAAGGGATGCTGTAAAAGCATAAGCATTCGATGCAACCACGACGTCGCAATCAGGGTTTAAGCCTAAGGCGACACTATACTTGCACTATTAGGAACACATCGCACAACCTGTAAAAACGGGTTAAAAAAGGTTCCTAACCAGGATCTTGCTACCTTTTCTTTTGCTTTCGAGGCGCTTTGGGCTTGCTCATTGCTGAAGCTTTCCTTAAGTCAGCAGGAGTAGTAACTCGGAAAAAGGAACGAAAATCAGGGTCAAGCTGCTCAATAACCATCGTGGATAAGTAGCGTACACCGCGAAGCCTCTCAACCATGGATTCCATGTCCAGTTTCCCCTCAGCCAACACCGCTTTTGACGCTTTAATAGCCATTTCTGTGCAGTAAACCGCATGCAGTGGCTCGCATTCCTGATTAGTCCATCGAGGAACCACCGCCGCTTTGCCTACACAGAGCTCAAACAGCAGCGACAAAAGCGCAGGGTTAACAAATGGGCTTCCAGCGGGCAATACAAGCGAGTACTCGCCCTTAGCCGCCTCAAAACCAGTTAAAGCTTCGAGTAAAGGTGACTCTGAACTGCCTTGATTAACCACGAATTTTATGTCTGGATCGACAACTTTAGCGTAGGCGTCGGCGCATTCTTGAGAGTCAACAACAACAATTATTTCATCCACCAAACCGCCTATCGAGTCAATTACATAGTTAAGTAATGGTTTTCCCTCGAGTTCTGAAACTGCCTCGGCGCTTATGCCGCCTGCCAAAATAACTGCTGACTTATCCATAATCACATCAACACTGGCATTTCTAGCATAAACAGTGAATTTTAAGGTTTTTGCAAAACAAAGATCTATCTGGTCAGAACTTAATGCCCTAACCTACTTGTGCAAACTCATGATTTGACATAGACAAAAAGCGCTCTATACATTCTTCCACAACACACCCCGCACACCCCAACATAGAACCATGTATCGCGTGTGATGAAAAAACCATATTCCACAACATAACAGACGCCAAAAAAGCTGCACACCCAAAAAGCAACCGCCTCCAACTGCCATCTTGTGGGAATCTACGGCCGCCATAGCCACATAAAAAGAAAGAAGAAAAAGAGTGTAGGGTACGGTTTAGTTTACTTCGTTGTTCTCTATTTTCTTCGCCATCTCAGCCACAAGACGTGTGAATGGATGGTCAGGCTTATCCTGAACAAAGATAAAGTTGCCTTCAGCACGCAGAATCTCACAGAAACATGGCACCATCCCCAGCAAGGGCACGTTGTACTCAGCTTTTATTTTGTTCTGCATCTCAATCTTCCGTGACGCCAGCGATGGATCCAACACCTTGTTTAATACTAGACCTGTTTTCTTCTCGAAAAGGTTGTACAGTTCCGCTAGCATACGTTTGGTTCCGTCCACATCTGAACGATCACCCGTAGTTGCCACAACCACAAAGTCCGCTGCGACAATGGCGTTGATTGAAGAGTACTGTAAACCTGGACTGGTGTCAAAGACTATGTAATCGAATTTCTGGTCTCTAAGCAGGGTTTCCCTCAGCGACAGCAGTCTGCCCAAGGCACGCATTTCCCATTTACGGTCTTTTGAGGACATGTCACGTATGGCTTCTGTGGCTGGATTAGCGAGACAAGCGTAGAATTTGCCGTTGCCCGGTATCCTTGCGCTTAAGTCTACTAATGCTTTGTTGATTTCACAAGTACTGTTTAGATAATCATTGACCCACGTGTCGACGTTTTGCGCTTTTAAGATAGCAAATAGGCTTGGAGCACGAAAATCCAAATCGAATATAGCGACTTTCTTGCCGTTTTTAGCGAAGGTAGCAGCCAAGTTCACAGACATCGAAGTTTTTCCGGTTCCGCCCTTGTAGGAGTGTACAGCAATTATTTTACTCATAGTCTCACTGCGGCTCCCGATCTATGTAGAAGTAGGCTTTTCTGCCATTACGTTCCTTCTTGACATACCCCATGATGACTAACTGGTTAAGATAGGCGCTTTCGACAGCTCGGGCCCGTTGCGTTTGCTCCGCAACCTCCTCAGCTGTCGCTCTTCCATTGCGGCAAATAGTCATCGCAGTCTTACGCAAGTGATCAGGCATAGATAGAAGAGTCATAACATCAAGCGACGCATCAGGCAAGGCAGCCACGGCTTTAGGGTTGTTGCCGCCATTGTTTCTCTGAATCTCAATCATTACTTCCATTTTCTCATTAAGTTTCTCGAGGCTCTCTTCTATCTTTTCCAAAATGTTAAGCGGTCTTTTACTGGATAAATCGTTTCTAATCAATATTATCCCCGAGTTGTTTTTCATATGTGCAGGTGATGAATAAAAGAAGGCTCTACTATTTATTAAGTCTTGCGACATTCAACTAAGTATTTTTAGCTACTACAGAACTGAATAGCCCTCTGCGTAAAAAGGGTATAATTGATGAATTTTAAAAGAAAATGAAGCAGTTGGGGGGTGTTGGTGTTTTAAAAGTTGGTGGTTTAGTAGGGGACCGGTGCTTGGTTTCGGGCTTCCTCTACTATGGGGAGAACTTGTTTTAGTTCTTTGAAGTATTTTAGAACGGTTATGCCGCGTTGGGTGATGGCGAAGACTACTCGTCTTTTGCCAATGGTGCGTTCTTCTACTAGGCCTTGCTTCATGAGGAAGTCAAGGTATTCTTTGAGGACGCTGCAGTTAACGTTAGCCTTGTACATGACGTGGGTTAGTTTTAGGGGGCCACGGTGTGCAAGCACTGTTAGTATGTCCACATACATTTCGAGTTTTGATCGACGCACTTTGATACTCCTCTTGGTTTTGTTTAGATTCTCCGTTTATATATAAATCACTTATGTATTACTAATCAGTATTAAACTCCATAGTTGGCGCTTAGCTGGCTGTTTTGGCTATGGCATTGTTTAACACATTTAATCTATTTTCGAAGGCTGTGACCATGTCATCTAGCAATATTGCACGCAATTCTGTAGACAACCCGTTGATTTCTACTTCGAAAACATCCGCTAATTTAGCTTCTAACTCTTTTCTATTTTTATCCGCAATTTGTTTTATCACACACTCATCCTCCAGTTTAGGTGACACTCAGATTAGTTGAAGCCATATAACTGACTTATGAAAGCAGTCTTAAAATCAAAAATCAATAACAAAAAACAGAACCAACCCACTGAACAGCCGATACTTAGCACTACTTCTGATTTCTACCTATCTTACCTAACACTAATAACTCAAGTTGTAGATAACGTAATGTATGTTGCAGCCGATGCAGACACTTTAGCTCTCTTTATGTTGGGTGTGGCAGCCCTAAATGCCCTAAGACTGCAGTTGGGGGCAACTGGATTTGGCGTTTGCAATGGTTTTGGTGTCTGAGGTGTTGTGGCGTGTGGGGTTTTTCTTCATGTGGGATACATGATTCTAATACGTAGTCTGTTGGACAAGGTGATTGCTGTTTGTTTGCATGTGCTTTTCAGCTTTTAGTTGTTGTTTCTTTACAGTCACAAAACAATTTAACTCACTCACGATATGCAACATGCAGAACAATAGTACTCAGTTTTGGAGCAAAATATTTTCTAGGACGGGCAATCTTTCCAAATGTTTTATCCAATTAGAGAAAAATCGTGGAGTGTATTCTTAGTAAAAGGCTACATAGCAAACGACCAGGTTCGGGCAAAACGCTGCGAAAACTGCAAATGCACAACCGAGGTTCTGGCAGCCAACTTTGGGAACCCTAATCTGCTGCTTTACGGCTGCAAAGACAGCAAATGTAAACATCGGCTAGTTCGCTTGGATTTAGACGCGGAAATGTCTCTTCTACAAAAAATGACACGGCAAACAACAAGCGATTGTGCTATGGCTAATTCTCTTGTGCCTAAGCTTTCTGGATAACTCTTCTTGCAGCCAATTTCTCTTTTAGCAGGCAATATGTTGGTTTTCCTCCGATGGCAATGGCGATTATAAGGCAGCCTACACCAACAGCGCGGTAGATTATGATTGAAAGCAGTACTCCGTAGGCATATGGTATACTGAGGGCGTATGATAGAAATAAGCCGAAGGTTGGGTGGATTAAGACTTCGTCGGCAGTCGGAAGCAATATGTAGAGTGAAGTGGTGAGCAGGACGACGGGCAAAAATATTTTTCTAAAACGCATCGCACTCAAGATATTGAAGAGCACCATCTCTAATAAAGATGGATAGAAAAGGAATCCGTCTCGAACTACTGGTTTTTAGGGCATGATGAGGTTGGGATATGGTTTATAAACGATTAAGACGCCGTCTTTTTTGGCGACTGCCAAATTGTTTTTCGCTGCAATTTTGTGTACGCATGATTGCAAAGTTAAGTCATCCTTAACTTCGATGTGAATTTGAAAAGTGCTGGATAGGCTGTTGTTTTCTTTTGGCGGCAGAAGTTTAATCGATTTGCCTTCTATGGAATGGCATTGCTCAAAAATTTCTTTTATGAAAGAAACTGCCTTTTGCCGATCCATAAATCCGAAACAGTAGGGGCAATTAAAAAATGTTACTTACTCAGATTCAAACACTTGTCCAGTCCAAAACTGAACCAGTTGATAACCTAAAAAAGATATAACTGAAAAAGTGGAAAACACACTTATGAACATTTTAAATAAAAAAAGGAAAGGAGGGTTGGTTTTTTATATCGATCTTTTTTTGACTGTAACTATCAATATTGCGCCAATAATTATTATTGCCGCTATGATTGCGACTGTGCTGATTGCAAGGTAGGTTTCGATGGGTGCCTGCTGTGTTTGTGTTACTGGTGTACCTGTTGGTGCTGGTTCATTAGCATAGAATGCTGAGGATGCTGTCGATGGATAATATGATTTTGAGCCGCCGAAGCTTGCAATGATTGTGTAGGCGCCTGGTATATCTGGGGTCCAGTTGTAGCTGAATGTTCCGTACGCGGTGCTTGTTGCGGTGCCGATGGTTCTATAGTTGCCGTTTGCGTCAATCACATTGAGTGTAATGGGAACGCCGGTTATGTTTGCTGGCATTTGCTGTTGCATGTATACTGACTCCATGAAAGGAGTCATACTGTCGTCAGAAACACATGGGAGACCATTTGGGTAGTTTGCTGCGACTGCTTGCTGTGATGCGCCCGCGGAGATATCGGTGATTGTGCCTGTGATTGTTATCGTTTGATCTGTTGTTACACCTGCGCTTGGTGCAGTGACAGTAAGCTTAGTTGGTCCTTGGCTGTAAGCATATATCTGGTTGTCGTATGCATTGGCAACTATGCCGACGCCGTCTGAAATTGCCATGCTATTGCAGACATCAAAGGCTAATATGTTCCATACTGGTTTGCCGTTTGTAATGTTTATTGCTAATTGCTGAGCGCCGCCGAACAATGGAGGACTATACTCGTGTCCTTCGCCAAGGAAGAGAAGCCCATCAGCGATTGTACCTTTGGGGAAAGTCCATATTGGCCATACACCGTAAGGCGTGTTAGTTCCAGGATCGCCAGAGATTACTGTCGTATTAGTTTCCCAATTGATATTGCCTGTATGTAAGTCGATTGACCAGATGTCTCCTCCGAAGCCCCATATGTACATGGTTCCGTTAGCAATGTCGTTTTGGAAGCCGCCTATGCTGTCATAGGGATTAGCGTCTGAAAGAACATCTTTCCACAGAGCCTTGCCTGTATTTGCATCATAGCCGTATAATGTTGTGTCTTCGTAGCTAGCCATGACGTAGACGCCGTTTCCGATGGCTTCGGTGACTACTCTTGAATATGGCGTGTAGGTTCGATTAACTATCCAAAGCTGTGAGCCGTCGATTGAACTGTAGCCTGCTTCTATTTGGCTTCCGGGTTGGAATAATCCTCCAGCAGATCCGCCTGCAGTCATTATTACTACTCCGCTGTTGATGCAGGATGCTTGGGTGACTGGTCCTGTTGCGGCGATTGAAAGCGAGCCTGGCAGTGGAACGCCGGAAATGTTTGTAGCTAGCGGTTCTGTCCACATAATGCCTGAATTGAAGTTTAGAATGCCACCTTGTCTTGGTCGCCACATCCATGCGGCAGGTCCGTTGGTTTCAGCGATAATGCATTGTGTTGAGTTCCAGCAGGTAAGATTGCCTCCTGATGCATAGTAGCCTATTAGGTTTCCCTGTTCATCTTCTGTTATTGTCATTGCTGAACCGTTGACGATGCTTAGAATGTAGTTGCCTGTCATTGCATCATACATGTTATATGTTGTCGAGCCCGCCTTGATTGGCACTCCCGGGATATTTCCAGTGCTCCATAAGTACGCGAATGAACCGTATTGGTTTGGTGATACATAGTCGAGTAGTTGACCGCACCGTAGGATTTGTGTTGTTGTGTTATAAGTCCAAAGTGTTTGACCCGTGTGTAAATCTATTGCAACCCAACCTGTGGGATTGCTTGATGCACCTGGAAATTGCGTGTAGTAAAGAACTCCATTCATTATTATTGGTGCAAATTTGGGTTCGTATTGGGATGTTGAATAGAAATTGCTTGTGCTTGAGCCGCCGAATTCGCCTCCGACTAATCCGCCTGGTGCGTATGGTTTACTCCAAACAATATGTGCTGTTTGGGGTGCTAAGGTATATGGGTTATAGTTACTTGTGGCGTTGTATTGACCTGTGGCTGCAGAGAATTGTTGTCCTAATCCAAGCCAGTTTCCGCTGATTGTATGCCAGTAACCGTTAGTGGATTGTATTGGGCGTGTCCAGTATTCTGATGGAAGCGGATTTTGTGGAAGCGTCGGTATTGGTTCTTGTTGCACTTTTAGTTCAAAGATGCTGCTATTGCTGGGTTCATAGTAATCGCCGATGAACGGGCTAGTTGTTCCAGGGGTGAGATAATCGCCTGCCAATGTTTGTCCTGGGAAAAACATCTGGAATGTGTAGGTCCCTGTTACTTGGGGGGTGTATGTTGTGTAGGTTCCTCCTGTGTCGTCTGATTTGAACGGACCTAATGTTTCTGAGGTCCCATCAGGCTTCTTTACTACCACTGTCATGCCTTGCCATCTGTCGCCATATGGACCGTTTGCTGTAGGCGGTGGCATACCTAGCCAGAAACCTACTGTAACTGTCTGTCCGACACCAGCCGGGCTAGGTGCGATGTTGATGAAAGCATAGGTTGGAATGTTTTGTGGTGGGTTATGTGCGTTTGCCGTTAGAATTGTTATGGTTCCTATCGAGGATAATAGTAGCGCTGCGATAGTTAACGCAAATATTCTACTTTTTGTGTTCATTTTTCATTCTCCTTTATTTGTACCCCTTGTTTGATACACAGGGGTTAGCGTAGGTTTACTAAGTTACTTTAAAAAACTTTGGGAACTTTCAACGAGCAAGCCAGAATTAAAACAAACTAAAATCAAGCTAATTATTATGAAAAAAAGAAAAAATGACCACAAAATCGCAAATTCACCCATTAACGCCGCATTAAGGCTAAAAGCCGCTCATAGACAGAACGATCTCACATGTTCTGATCAATGAAAGAAAACAGAAGTCACGGACTTTAAGAGAAAAGTGGTGCGGTCGCCGAGATTTGAACCCGGGTCGTCAGCGTGGCAGGCTGATGTCCTAGACCAAACTAGACTACGACCGCGCTTAATGCTTCCTTAATGGATGATCTAGCCATCAGTAGTCCATACGACAGGGATTTGTCTTTATTTAGGTTTTCTGTAAAACCTTATCCGCCCTTGTCAATTCCAGAGATTTAGTTAATGGATTATTTCAGCTGCAACTGTGCGGTATGGCTGAAATTTATGCCAACTGTTTATAGGAATGGGTTAGTGTACATGTGAGTGTTAGTTATTTTTCAAATGTAGAGTTTATTAGGCAGTTTTCAGATTGTTGCGTGACATGTACTGTGCGCGGTAATAGTACAGCTTGGTTAGTACATAGGCTTGCCAAGTCTAGGACCCGGGTTCAAATCCCGGTTACCGCACTTTAATCTTTTGTTGATGCCAGTCCATGTCCTGTTGTTGCAGCTGAAGTATCAGGGCCTAAAGAACAGTTAAAACAACTACGCTATATTGGATAGGAAGCTTTTGGCGATTACTGAAAAAGCCTAGTTGGCGTTTAGCGCAAGTTTAAATCTCCACCCAAATATATCCACTTAAGGAGCATCAAAGTTGTCCTACACCTTCAATATTCCCCTCCGCAGCAACACCAAACTCAGGGCAGTAATGGATAGGGTCCGTGAAAACCGAAAGCTGCAGACGTATTGGCGATGCTCAAACGTTATGGCTATTGACCGTATGGGCTATACGGATCATGGACCAACACATGTTAAAATTGTCGCCAACTTTTCGCTTAAGCTGCTGCGGATATTGGTCGAGAAGAAACTCATAACGCCAAGCATAGTGGAAAACTATGGTATGACCACTGATGACGCTGAGGTGGTTGTTGTTTTAGGTTCCATCCTGCACGATTTAGGGATGATTGTTCAGCGCCGTGAACACGAAAAATACAGCGCCTTCCTCGCCTTAAGCGTCCTAGAAAGTCTCCTCTCGCCGATCTACAGTGAAGAGCAACGCGCCATAATCACATCAGAGGTTCTCCACGCAATCGTCGCCCATGAGGAACCAGTAGGAAATAAACCGACAAATCGCGTCTTAACAAAAGAAGCAGGCATCGTGGGCATTGCGGACGCATTGGATATGGAGGCTGGCAGAGCACGCATCCCCTTTCAAAGCGGCAAAGTCGACATCCACGCAGTATCCGCGCTGAGCATAGAGAAAGTCGACATAGAAGTGACTGAAAACGCTCCAAAACCCATAACCATAAAAATTAAAATGTCCAACTCAGCCGGCGTCTTCCAGATCGACGAGCTCCTCAAACCCCGCATAGTTAAGTCGGGGTTAGAAAAATTCTTCCATGTCACCGCCGAAATAACGGGCGAAAAAGAGACGCGGATAATAGAGAAATTTGAGATTTAGCTTTAGTTTCGTGCGAAAGATCATTAATACCAAAAAGAAAATAACTTCAAAACAACCAAGTGAGCATAGCAAGGGCGAAAAAGAGTATGGCATTTAGAATAGAGGTTGATTCTTTAGGCGAACGGCAAATCCCCAAAAACGCCTATTATGGCATTCAAACGCTCAGGGCAACAGAGAACTTCCCCGTCAGCGGACTGAGAGCGCCTATCCAAATCATAAGGGCATACGTTTTAATCAAGAAGGCAGCTGCAACCGCCAACATGCAGGTAGGATGGCTGGATAAAAAAATCGGCGAAGCCATCACTGCAGCTTGCGACGAAGTACTCGCGGGTAAATTAATCGACCAATTCGTCGTCGACGTTTTCCAGGCGGGAGCAGGCACCTCCTTTAACATGAACACCAACGAGGTACTGGCAAACCGTGCGCTGGAACTTCTAGGCAAAACGAAAGGTGATTACAAATCTTTAAGCCCCAACGACTGCGTTAACATGGCGCAATCCACCAACGACACCTATCCAACAGCGTTACATGTCTCCGTTTTGATGGCGCTGCAGCCCCTGTTGAAAGCACTTGACGAACTCGCCGCCGCCTTCGATGAGTTAGGCAAGAAAAATGCACATGTGTTGAAGTCAGGCAGAACCCATCTGCAGGATGCAGTTCCAGTAACAGTGGGGCAAGAATTCAGCGCTTATGCCTCAGCCATCGCGAACGCCGCAGCCGAGCTTAGAAGGCGCCAAGAGAACCTTTACGCGGTTGCTTTAGGCGGAACAGCAACAGGAACAGGCGCAAACAGTCACCCAGACTATAAACGCCTAGCAATTGCAGAGCTCTCGAAACTCACGGGTTTTCCTCTTAAGCCAGCCGCCAACAATTTTGAGGCACTGCAGAGCCACAGAGCTGCGCAGACCGTTTCCAGCGGACTAAAAGAGTTGGCGCTTGAGCTTATCCGAATCGCCAATGACCTTAGGTTGCTGGCGTCTGGACCGACGACCGGCATCAGCGAGATTACTCTTCCAGCGGTTCAGCCTGGTTCCTCAATTATGCCTGGCAAAGTTAACCCTGTGATGGCTGAATGCCTCGACATGGTTGCGTACCAAGTGGTCGGCTGCGACGCCGCGGTTTCACTGGCGGTTCAGGCTGGGCAGTTGGAACTTAACGTTATGATGCCAGCCATCGCCTACAACATGCTTTTTGCCATCCAAATCCTATCCAACTATGTTCCAGTCTTTACTGAGGGGTGCGTAAGGGGCATAGTGGTGGACCAGAAACGCTGTGCAATGTACCTTGAAAAGAACCCTTCTCTCGCAACATTGTTGGCGCCTAAAATCGGGTATTTGGAAGCAGCAAAAATCGCTAAACAAGCTCAAGCGGAAAACCGAACCGTAAAAGAAGTCGCATTGGAAAAAGGCTTACTCACAAGAGAGGAACTTGACAAAATCTTCAGCCGCAAACATTTACTTAATGAGCAGTAACTTTTTTGCTGCTCTCCCAGATCCTCTCCCCCTTATTTAAAGGCCAAACGGGTGCTCTTAAAATTTTTAAGCTACCGAGCCGTTGCTTACCATGGGCTAAGGCATGATTGACTTAATCAAGATGTGGACAAAACCGAAAATGCTCGCCTACACTCTGGTCACCATGGTGCTGTATCCCCTTCTGATCTATCCCTTCCAGAACTTCACCATCTTCGCCGGCCACGCTGATTACCTGCGAGTCGGCATTGGTATCCCTGTGGCTTTCTCTTTTCTGTTTGGGCCCGCCGCAGCTTGGGGCACCGCATTTGGGAACCTTATCTATGACGTCTCAACGGATGGTTTAAGATGGATTAGCCTGTTTGGGTTCCTGGGTAACTTCTTAGTCGCCTATATACCCTACAAGCTCTGGTCAGCGGTAACGTCAGAGAAGCCAGACCTCAGAAGCATCAAGAAGGCTGCATTATTCGTTGTTGTCACGCTCTTTGCCTGTAGTTTATGCGGGTTAATCATCGGTTGGGGGTTACTTTACCTGTATTCTGCGCCTTTCACAATGACGGTATTCACGATCACCATGACTGATGCTCTGTGGGGAATCATATTAGGCGCAGTACTGCTTGCGGCAAGCTACGCCTTTTTTAGCCGAAGAAAGCTGCTCTACAGTGACATCCTCGCCCTTATGCCCAAGCCCGCATGGAGTAAAACACGCAGCTTGGCTATTGCAGCTTACGCTTTTGGCTTGGTCGCGTGTTTAGCCGTTGCTGAAGTCGATGGCATCAGCCCCTATATGTTGGCTCCGTTTGTTATAGTTTCATTTGCCGGGGCTGTTGCTGCCTGCAAATAGCTTATGCATCTTTAACGCTGATGCCTAGCAAGTAGCCGCCGAAGGCGATGAAAGCAAGAACCGACGGGTAAGCCACCAAGCGCTCTAAGCCTCCAGCGCCTATTCCCAATGCGCCGAAATCCCGTGTGCCCAAAAACACGGCAAAATCAACCAGTATAAGGGCACCTAGAAAAAGCGAGATGTATTTGTAGGGTGATTTTGTGATGCGGTAGGTGAATATTGCTGCTACTCCGCTGAATACGAAGGCTAAAAGTGTAAAGATGCTGTGGAAGATTGGGACGCCGCTTATCACGTAGGTATTTTCTGGGAAAAGCCCTACGCCCAGTGAGCCGAGTCCAGCAATTGCGTAGAGTAAGAAGCCTTTTTTGAGGTTAAATGTTTTTTGAGGTATATTGAAGCGGTTAAGCTTGTTACTCCAAGAAGGATAATTGAGGGATTAAACACCAAAGCTGAGGGGTGACCCCAGACGCCTAAATCGCTTATGTAATTGTCGGCTATACTGTAGCTGGGGTAGATGGCTTCTGCAAGCATCAATGCAATAACAAATTGGATGCCGCCGACTACTAGAAGTGTTCCAGCTACCTTGCCGTTGTTGGAAACCATGCCTATGGCTGAAATGACGAGCCCTATTTTAATTTTTCAAAAAGCTGCGTTGGGTAAGAGCGGTTCTATTCTTGGCACTCGGTTATTTGGGGGTTCTGGCTTAGCTGGGTGAGGTCGCTTCCGATTGTGATTACGTCGCCGACTGCTGAGACAAGAGATATAGGCATACATACGATTGAACTTCGAAATCGCTTTTTAAAACCCAGTGTTTCTGAGGCGGTATTTGAAAGTTTAATTTGGAGATGTGTCACTTGCCAATTGGTAGTATTGACTTCTAACCCTTTTACTTCACCTAGAATTGTGCCGCCTGTTCCAATAACGCTCTTTCCAGATAACGTATCTGCGCTTACCAAAAAAATCACCAATCAAACTTTCTCGCAGAGAAATATATCGCTTATGGCATAACAGCGCTTTATAGGTCAGGCAGATTTTTGCTATGGGTTTTGGTGTTTATAGCGCCAAAACGGTTTATACGGCGCCTCCAGGCCCATCTGCCAAAACGCCGCCGATAACTCGCCATAATGAACCATACACTCCATAACCATATGCGTCAAGCAAGCGTCAATGTCAAGTTTGATGGGAGTTTGGCTCCAAGGCATAACAATTTGGCGCTTAAGCTCTTGTTCTGTGAGCGCTGAGAAGTATTTTTCGGTGGCACCGTGAACCAGTTGCATGTATGACTTCAGCAAATCCATACTGGTGAATGCGTTGAAGTCTGGGTCAACCCACTCGCTAAACCGCCCTGGAATAGTATAGCTTATCCAGCGGTCCTCAACAAGCGTCAAATGCACAAACACGTTACGCATGCAATCAAAACTTAAGCCACGAGGCGCCACCACATCCTCCAAAGACAAATTTGCCATCGCTTCCAAGTAAGCTAGACGAAGGGCATGGTTGTAGCGGACTAAAGTTACAATTTCCATAAGGGAACGTGTGCTGGCTTGGTATTTAAAACATGAAGCTTGATCCTCAGCTAAACGAGTTAGCCTTTGAGAGTTTTTCACGGTTGTTTCTAAAGAAAAGCCTAAAAGAAGCCGTTAAATCGTAGTTTTCCACCTCATCGAAGGGCACCCATTGTAGCTCGACGGCGTCGCTTGCGGCGCCGATATTGCCGCGGACGACATGGACCAAGTAGTCGATGATGACGTAGTGGTATTTGACTTTACCTTCACTGTCTAAGTCTACTTGGCTGACCACATCAATTAACTGTGGGTTTTCGACGTCGAGAAGTGTTTCTTCTTTAGCTTCCCGTATCACCGAAACCTCTAATGATTCACCGAGCTCCACTAAGCCGCCGGGAATAGTCCATTTGCCTTTGGCGGGTTCATTGCCCCGTTTAATCAGTACAATTTCGCCGTTTTTTACTATCACGACGCCGATGCCGACGACAGGTTGGTCAGGGTAGAGACGCTTCATTAGAATACCTGCTGGTTTAATGTCAACCGCATCTTTAAAGGTTCATGCGATAAAAACAAAATAAAAAGAGGCGTGGATACGCCTTACTCGTACCGTAGGGCGTCTACTGGCTTGAGTTTGGAGGCACGCCATGCGGGGTAGAGCGCAAAGATTACGCTGACGCCGACGCCGAATGCTAGTGCACCAACCAAAACTTCAGGGGTCAGCAGTGGCACTATTTGGAATCCGCCGCCTCCGCCGAAAACGCCTGAACCCAAAACTCTGGCTGTGATCTCAGCTAATGCCCAGCCTAATACAATGCCGATTACTGCGCCGATTAAGCCAATGATTATAGATTCGCCAAGGAAGATGGTCAGCACTGTTCTGCTTTTCATGCCTAAAGCTTTGAGTATGCCGATTTCGCGGGTGCGCTCGATCAGGGAGACAATCATTATGTTCATTATGCCTATGCCTGCAACGAGGAGCGAGATGGCTGCGATGCCGCCTAGGAACAGCTGGATTGTACTGAAAACCGATGTTAGTAGGCTTAGAACTGCGGTTGAGGATATGACTGAGACTTGGTTGCTGAAGTGATCAGTTATTAGTTTTGAAACATTGGTTATAGTGGCGTTGTCATTGCTGTTGAGTTTAACAATTATCATGTCACACTGCGTTGTGTTAAAGAAGCTCTCTGCTTTGCTGAGGGGTATGTAGACGCCTGTGTCTGAGGGTCCGCCTATGCCGAAACCGCCTATTTTCCCCAAGACGCCCTGCACATCAGCAATGTAGGTTTCGTTAACTGGCGGGAGCACTGTTGCGTTAGTCCATGTGATGTTTATGCGGTCGCCTGGGTTGAAGTAGATTGTACCGTTTTGCCCTGGCTGGTTGACGCGTGTCCCAACTACTGTATCGTTTTCAGCTGGGTTTGTCGGTATAGAGCCGCTTTGAGCCACAAACGTGTTGCTGTACAGTTGGGAGTAAGCGTTGAAGTCAACGCCGTAGATAGTAACAGATCGGTTAAGGTTATCAGTCATAACGTATCCTCCGCGGCTGATTACTGCAACTGAAGTTACAATGTCAGGTGATAACGCGTTAATTTCATCTGTGTAATTGGTGTATAATGCAAAACCTGAACCACCACTACTACTTCCACCGCCGAAGGCTCCACCGCCGCCAAAACCGCCGCCTCCACCACCTAATGCGCTCCCTCCTCCACTGCTCGGGGTTACGATGAGCGTGTTAGTGGATAAGCCTTGGCTAAGCTGAGTCGTGATTGTCGCCTGCAAACCCTGAGTAATCGATAGCAACGCAACGATGGCAGCGATGCCTATGACGATGCCCAAAGTTGTTAGGGCTGCACGCAGTTTTCGCAGTTTTATTGCGCTAAATGAGTATCCGAAAACATCAAACGTCTTCATGTCTAATTCACCAGAACAGACGAAATTTCGCCGTCAAACATTTGTACAGTCCTCTTTGCTTCCCGTGCAAGATGTTGGTCGTGGGTAACCATAATTATACTGACGTTTTGCTCTGTGTTGAGCTTCTTGATTAGCGCTAAAACTTCGCTGGCTGTTTTTGAGTCAACGTTTCCTGTTGGCTCATCAAGCAGCAGAAACTTGGGTTCATTTGCCAAAGCACGGGCGATGGCGACGCGTTGCTGCTGACCGCCGCTTAGCTCTGCAGGTTTGTGGTTAATTCTGTCTTTCAACCCGACAATTTCTAGTAGTTCCGTGGCTCGTTTTCTACGCTGGCCTTTATTCTTGTTCGCTATTGACATCGCTAATTCAACGTTGTCACGTGCGGTTAATCGGGGGATCAAGTTAAAGAACTGAAAAACAAATCCAATTTTTAGCCGCAAATCCGCAAGTTGATTATCGTTAAGCTTGCTTATGTCCACCCCATCGATTAGCAGGGTGCCCGCTGTTGGCTTATCGAGGGCGCCGATGAGGTTGAGCATGGTTGACTTGCCGCTGCCTGACGGCCCCAAAATAGAGACGAAGTCGCCGCTTTCAACTTTGAGGTTGACGCCTCTTAGGGCTTCAACTGGGATTTTTCCAAGCATATAGGTTTTTTTGACATTTATCGCTTCAACAACAGGAGTTTCTGTTGACATTTGTATCCCCCGATTTTGTTCCGAATACTGGAAATCGCTCTTTCATATAAAGACTAGTTAAATTGGAAAGCCTACAATTTCTTAAGTCCGTGTTCATTTATTTTAGCATCCTTTCTGTTTTATATTGATACTTTAAGATAATAGCCCTAACATTTAGAGGGATGACTCTAAGGGTTAGAGTTCTTGTACTGTTTCCCAAAATTCGTTTTATCCTCCTATTCTTAACAAAAAAAGGAAAGGGGCTTTTTACCCTTATTTGTTGAGGTATCTCCAAGAGAGAACCACGCAGATCACAGTCACAATCACTGCGAAGACGCCGACGAATGCAAAGTCAAGTGCCAATGGTCCGTATCCGTCACTGAATATCATTAGTCTTCTAACAGCGTCGATTGTGTAGCTGATTGGGTTTACGCTGGCTATTGCCTGTAGCCAATCTGGCATTTTGTCGATGGGGAAGTATGCGCTGCTGGCGAACATCAGTGGTAGCGTGATTAGCTGGAAGATTGCCTGCGGCATTTCCATTCTGGTAGCGCGCAGCGTGAGGGCAGTGAAGAACGATGAGAGACCGACACTGATGAGGAACACTATTGCGAATACGCCGAGTATGCTCCACCATGCGAAGTTGCTGCCTGTAACCAGACCCAATGCAAATGCGACGAGAGCAACGATGGCTGCTTGGAAGATTGCGCGTATGCTGGCCGAGAACACTTTGGACAGTATGATAGCTGACCGAGAGACTGGCGTGCTGAGGACCTTGTTCATGAAGCCTAAGCGTTTGTCCCAAACGACCGACATGCCCGTAAACGCTGTTGTGAACACAGTGGTGAATGCTACCATGCCCATAGCCATAAACGAGAAGTAATCTGTCGTCCCAAAAGTCGCCAGCATTATGGAGCCTTGGCTGACTCCTGGAATATTGGTTGGGATCATCGCGCTTAGGTTCATCGCTTTGCCTAGCAGTGCCAACCATAGAATCGGCTGAATTATACCCATGACAAACACGAACGGTTGCTGATACCACTTCTTAAGTTCCCGATTGGTCAGTGCCCATAGGCCATGTAGTCTGCTCTTGGATACTTGGGTTTCTATGTTTTGGCTCATCTATGTGCCCTCCCCATGGCGATCCGTTGTGCCATAACACTGCCCGGTGACTCTTCTGCGTCACGCATTGATCTGCCTGTGTACTGCATGTAGACTTCGTTTAGGGTGGGTTTTGTAAGTGAAAGTTTAGTGACGACATGTCCGTTCTTCCTGAGCGCTTCAATGATTAGGGGCGCGGTTAATTCGCCGTTGGCTGACTTTATTATGTAGCCGCCGTTTTCCTTCTTGACCTCTTTGACGTGCTCAACTTTTTTGATTAGCTCCGTTATGTCTTCTTGTTCCTTCTGTATCGATAATGTAATTATGTCTCCGCCCAAGCTGTCCTTCAGTTCATTGGGGGTTCCTGTGACAACGATTTTGCCGTGGTCAATGATTGCGATTCGGTCGCATAGTGCATCTGCCTCTTCAAGGTAGTGAGTGGTCAGAAACAGGGTCATGCCATACTCTTTCTTGAGCATTTTAACGTAGTTCCATGTTGCCCAACGCGTCTGCACATCCAAGCCCAACGTGGGTTCGTCAAGGAAGAGCACTTTGGGGCGGTTGATTAAACCGCAAGCCAACTCCAGCCTGCGCCGCATGCCGCCTGAAAAGGTCTGGACACGCTTATCTTTGAACGCAGTTAATTCAACAAGCTCCAAAAGCTCCATAGCGCGCTTCTTTGAAACACTTCGAGGTATACCATAGAGATCTGCACATAACAGAATGTTTTCCATTGCGGTTAAGTCTTCGTCTGCAGTGTATTCCTGCGGAACCACTCCGATGGCGGCTCGGACATCCATGCTTTGTTTTGCTATGTCGCCGCCTAAAATCTCCGCTGAGCCCTCAGTTGGCCTAGCGACGGTTATGAGCATTTTGATGGTTGTGGTTTTGCCTGCGCCGTTGGGTCCTAGGAAACCAAAGATTTCACCACGTTTAACATTGAAGTCGATATGGTCCACTGCGGTTAAGCTGTGGTTAAAAACCTTAGTTAAGCCTTTGACTACTATTACGTCGTCGTTTTGGTTTTGACTCATGTTTATTCACCTTTGAGTTCTTTATCCATTTTTTCCAGTTTTTCTGCTGCTTCATTGAGAACTTTGAGTGCTTCTTCGAGGTCTTTCTCGGAGTAGTTGGCTCTTAGTTTCTTTCCTAGCTTGATTGAGGCTACAAAGAGGCGCCGCATCGTGGCGCGGATTTCAAGCGCTTTTTCTTTTGGTATGTTGCTCTGTGTTCTGTCAAAGAACGGAAAAGTCATGAAGCCCGCGTCTTCGCGGAATTTCTCTCGGACCTTTGTTTCTTCCTCGAGGAGTTCTTTGCCGCTCTGCGTTAGCTCGTAGCGTTTGAGCCCGTTTTCGTGTGGAAGCTCTTTTACATAGCCGTTGTCTTGGAGCCATGCTAGCATTGGGTAGATTGAGCCAGGGCTGGGTTTCCAGTGGCCGCCGAGGGTTTTGCCGATTTCCTCCATGAGTTCGGAGCCTGACATCGGTTTCTCGTTGAGTGCGGACAGGACGTGGTGGCGTAGGAAGCCTTTGGGTACCATGGCGTTGTGTCGGAGCCAGTTGCGGCGGTGGAACATTAGGTGTTTTTGGGCTCGCATTTGCTCTTTGAAGTCTTTGTAGTTTTCTTTTTCTTCATCATTCATTTGATATCACATTCGATATCGTTATTGATATCGTATTTGATTATCAACGATGATATCATACGCGATATTTAAACTTGGTGCCGCCCAACCCACAAAAACCCCCAACTCCCCATAAAAATCCACAAAAACAAAGCCCTCATAAACAAACGAGCCGCTTCACATTTGCTGAGCAAGCAAACCAGATTTTTTGGTTCTGCTTGAAGAAATCTCCACAACCAACCAGCAACGCCTTGCAGTCGCTGATGCCAAAACAGACGCAACCGCCAAGTCTGCTGAAATAAGAAGAAATAGGGGCGGCATTTTCTTCTTCTTAAACTAAAAAACAAAAGAAGGATCATAAGAAAATATTAGCTTTCACTGGCGCTTGTCCACGCCACCCGCTTAAAGTCAAATTTGGGCCTCCCGAGCTCATAGCATACGGACAGGATACAGGTAAGGGGATTTACGCGTGCATAGCAAGCGACACTGAGTGAAAGCTAACAATACCATTGGATTGATTATTATTGTAGTTTACGGATGCCAAAAACAGATTCCAGATAAGGAAAAACCGCAAAAGAGAAAAAAGTTGTTTATCTTTTGCGTTCTTCAATGATTGCCCTGCACTTGTCTGCATACTGGCAATAGGTGAGGCATGCCGCAGATGGGTCGGGGCGCTTCCATTCAGCTCCACAGCTGGGACAGGTGGTTTTGTCTTCGTCGGTCCAAATTTCCAGTTCTGCACCACATACATGGCAGTTTATGTAGGCAGGCTTTGGCTGTAGCAAATCGCGAAGCCCAGGACAGGTTTGCGGATTTTTCTCAGGGGCTTTTCCGTTAGAGCTCAACTATGTCACCTCCAATTTTAACTTCCAACTCCTTAACAGGTACTTTTTTGCCGGATCCTTCAAGCGCCTTGTTTACTGCCCATTTGAGGCCTGTACAGCAAGGCACCTCCATATGCAGAACAGTAATACCTGCGATGTTGTTATGTGACAGGATATCGGTTAATTTTTGGGCGTAAGCTCGAGCGTCATTGAATTTGGGGCAACCTATCACAACAACCTTGCCTGCCATGAGATCATGGAAATTTTTCAGCGAAACAGGTGAACAGTCTGCGGCGACTAACAGGTTAGCGTTTTGGAAGAACGGTGCTTTTGGAGCCACTAAGTCTATTTTGACTGGCCACTGTGGCTTCTGTGAGGCATTGCTGGGAGGGGTAATAGCGACGGGTTTTTGAATCCCCTTGCTTTTTAGGTAATCATGGACTTCTTTCTCGTCAAAAGCATCTGCTTCCCGTTCAGTGACGGTGATTGCACCCTGTGGACACTGGCCTAAGCAGGCGCCAAGTCCATCGCAGTAGGTGTCTTTTACCAGTTTAGCTTTGCCGTTAATTATTTGGAGTGCTCCCTCTGCACATTTGGGGATGCAGGCGCCGCACCCGTTACAGAGGTTTTCATCTATATTTACAATTTTTCGTTTCATAGTTATTCCTCTCTGAGGCATTTTCCGCCTGTGGGGCAGAATTTTAGGGCGTGGTTTTCGATGGCTACAAGGATGGGGCTTATGGTTTCAGCGTTGACGGTGTAGATGTGTTTTTTGCCTTCGCGATGGATGGTTATGAGGTTGCAGTCTAATAGAGGTTTTAGGTTGTGGCTGATCATGCTTTGTTCTTGTCCGAGCGCTAGAGCTAGTTCGTTAACGCTCATGGGTTTATTCATAAGTTGCTCTATGGCGGCGAGGCGTGTGGGGTTTGCGAGGTTGCTGAAAAAACGGTAGCAGGTTTTTGTTAAGCCCTTTTTCATTTTTTATCTCCTATACGTATGATTAATAATTCATATGAACAATTACTCATATAAATTTGTTGGGAAAAAACAGATCCCACAGCAACAAAAACAAAGGCAAACCCCAAAAACTCCATGCAGACCAAAAACAGAAGCGCCACAACAATAACCTAAATACAGAATCGGTTATGGAGGTGCTCTTAACTGTTAAAGGCAGTTATTCGTCGCTGTAACCATGCTCCATTCTACCATGAGTCTTCTTGTATTGGAAGTCATGCGGCTCCTTGGCAGCGCCGAAGGTTGCAGTATGCTTTTGGAGGTCTGCTTCAGAGAAGAATATGCATGCGCAGTAGGGGCATTTGTAGTAGTGGTTTTGGTTTTTCTGCTCCGCCATAGTTGTCAACTTAGTGTATGTTTAGGTATATCTTTTTGCCATCTAACTCTGATTCATGCCATTCTGCTTCGACTTCGCTGTGGCTTGCATGCAAATAGACTTTTCGTGTCCGCACCAACTCAGCCATCTCATCCAGGTAAGGCTCAAGTAACCCCATGCTCTCAGCATCTAATTCGGCGATGTGAACAGACTCCAAGACCTCGGTGGGTACAAAACCCATCTCCTTACGAAGCGCCTGTACACGCCTTGCCAAGTCACGCATGATGCCCTCGCCAAGCAAGTTGTCATCCCGTTGACCGCTGACAAACACAGTTATTTTTTCTTCTTGGCTGCTGACCCAGTTCTCGCCACCCACATAATCTGGAACAGCAGTTGCATATTCGACTGATTTAACGTTGGTTTGCTCAAGCAGCAACGCCTCAAGCGTTTTCAGGGCATCAAGGGTTTTCTGCGGGGCAACAACGATGGCTTTTGCGAGCGGCCAGCGACGTTTCAGTTTCCGTTGCCCACGCGCAGCAAAAGAGATAGAGACAACTTTGAGTAGTTCCTCGAATTGCGCTTCAATCGTCTTGTTTCGTGCACTCGGATTTGGAGTGGGCCAAGCTGCCAAGTTTACAGTTTCAGGCAAATCTGGCTCCAGTTGGCGATAGATTTTCTGGTACAATGCTTCGCTTAGAAACGGCGTGACTGGGTTGAATAGCAGCGTCACGGTTTTTAGAGTATTATGCAGAAGTGCGTAGATGGTTTGTCGTCGCTCGAAGGTTTCAGGGTCGTCAGTCCAGAGTTCTTTGCGGATCATGGGCACATAAAGGCGGCTAAGCGTTTCGATAACAAAATCATCAAGAACCGCCAAGGCAGCGTTAAAGTCACAGCGCTCAAGCTTAGCAGTGTAATCATCGATCCTTTCCTGCAGCACCGAAAGCATCCAGACATCTGCGGGTTGCAGTTTGCCAGCTTTCAAAGCCCAGTCAAACGAGTACTTTTGGGGTTTAAACTCATCGAACGTTGCGTTCTCCATAAAGAAGCGACTTAAATGGTAAAGCGTTGAGAGCACCTGGTAGCTGCGGCGAGTGAGCTCCTGCAAGTCAAAACTCATAAAATCAGTCGGCGAACATTTCCGCGTCATGTAGAAACGGCAGAGATCCGCACTGTTCTTTTCAAGCAGCTTATTGGTTTCCATGACGTTGCCAAGGCTTTTACTCATTTTTCTGCCTTTGGCATCCTGCGTTAAGCCCTGGAACAGGAAGGCTTTGTAGGGCGCTTCGGCTTTGCCGGTGTAGATTACCCATTCAAGCAGCAGCGAGTTTGCCCAGCCACGGGTTTGGTCGATTCCTTCTGTTAGGAAAGCTGTTGGGACATACTTTTCCTGTTCTTGGTCAGTGAAGCGTGCATGTGGCGAAGCACCGCTGTTATGCCATGTATCCAACACGAAGTCCTCTCGGCGCATCGTGCCGCCGCATTTTTCGCATTTGAGCGTTATACGGTCAACCCAAGGCTTGTGCAATTCAAAGTTGGCAGGTATCTCTTCTTGGGCTGATTCGATGAGTTCTTTTTTGCTTGCGATGAGGCGTTTGCTGCTGCATTTCTCACATGTCCACATGGGTAGCGGTGTACCCCAGATGCGTTCTCGGCTGATGCACCAAGGTTTGCCTTCTTTTAGGAAACCTAAGAAGCGGTTCTTTGGCTCCTCATAGAAATACTGGACTTTCTCTGCGGCTTCAAGGACTTTTTGGTTGATTTTATCGGTGCGTAGGAAGTATTCTTTGCGTGCGAGCCAGACGAGTTTGTGGTGGCTGCGCCAGCAAGTGGGGTATTCATGTTTGATTTTTTTGACTTTAACATAGCTGTTACGGTTACGCAGCTCCTCCACAACCAGCATGTCGGCGTCTCTTGCGAATACTCCGTTAAATTGCCCTGCATCCTTTGTGAATTTCACTTCATCATCGTATGGCGCGTAAATGGGGACGCCTCTGCGCTGTGCAGCCCAGAAATCATCTTCACCGTTGCCAGGCGAAAGGTGCACAACTCCTGTTGCAGTGTTAACGTCAACGAAGTCTTCGCCGACGACGTGGTGCACTAAGGGGTGTTTGGTTTCGAGTTCCGCCTGCTTGGGAATAATGTCCTTTAAGGGGTAATCATAGGCTGTTCCTTCAAGGGTTTTGCCCTTTATTGACTCGAGGATTTGGTAATCTTTGATCTCCAGCTCCGCCATAACTGGTTCCACACGTTGATGAACCATAATCCAGGTTTCGTCGGCGACTTTGACTTTAACGTATTCAGCATTTGGCTGGACTGCGAGCATGGTGTCAGTTATGACTGTGAATGGCATGGTTGTCCAAACTAAGAAATATTCGTTCTGTGTGCCGCTGACTTTGAATTTGAAGTAGAGTGAAGGGTCTTCGACTTCTTTGTAGCTGCCTTCGTAGCCGACTTCGGCGCTGCTGAGGCTAGTTTGGCATCCTGGGCAATAGGCGACCACATAATGGCCTTCTTCAAGTAGCCCTTGGTCCCAGGCGCGTTTGAGGATCTGCCATTCTCGCTCGATGTAGCTGTCCTTGTAGGTCCAATAGGCTTTGTCCTGGTTTATGGCGATGCCTAGTCTGCTGTCGGCTTCCAGCCACATGGCGTGGTATCGCATGATGGCTTTCTTGCATTCCTCTATGAAGCGTTCCATGCCGTATTTTTCGATGGATTCCCGCTTGTTGCGGACGCCCAGCAGCTTCTCGACTTCGAGTTCAACTGGTAAGCCTTGGCAATCCCATCCAGCCCAAAACGGCATATAATACCCCTCCATGGTTTTCCATCTGTAACGAATATCCTTCATAATGCGTCCACGTGCATGCCCGATATGTGGGATGCCGTTGAGTGTCGGTGGTCCTTCAACGTATCCGAGGTTGCCCTTGATATTTTTCGATGTAGATAGGGCTTCGAGTTTTTCTCTTATCTGGTTTTTTGCCCAGAATTCCCTGATTTCTTTTTCTAGTTCAAGCGGTGTATAGTTTGATGGTAGAGCGTTTTGGTTTTGGCTGGCTTCATTTTGGGCTGTCAAATAGATTACCGTAACGCAGAATACGCTAAAAGAGTATATAAAAGTAAATAGGTAAAAAACGATGCCTTGCTTGGTTATGTTTCGCTAGTTGTTATCGCCGAAAAACCCCCTAACACAACAACAATCAGCAAGCGGCGTCAGCAGTTGCTTTTCGCCATCTGTAATCGTTTCAAGTTGCAGGTCGATTGTGCAGCAATTCACAAGTAACAGAACTTACTGGCAACGCAAGAAAAAAAGAAAGGTTAAAGTGTAACAACCTTTGCTGGGTATTTGGTGATTTTTTGAGCAATAATACTTTAGAAGTGGTACCGCAAGTAGACCTCCAGAAATACCTGGGCAAATGGTACGAGATCGCCCGTTTACCTGCCCGTTTTCAAGAAGGCTGTTCACAAACAACGGCAACCTATTCGCTTCTCCCCAACGGTGACATCGCAGTTTTGAATGAATGCATAAAAAAAGGGAAAGCTACACGGGCAAAGGGCAGAGCAAAGGTTGTCGACAAGGATACTGGCGCAAAGCTGAAGGTAACGTTTTTTTGGCCCTTCTACGGCGACTATTGGATCATAAAATTAGGCAAAGACTATGATTATGCAGTTGTAGGAACCCCAAACAGAAAGTACCTTTGGGTGTTAAGCAGAACACCTCAGATGACTGAGCCATTATTCGTTGAAATTGTTGAATTTGCTAGGTCAAAGGGCTTTGACGCCACTCAGCTCTTGAGAACACTTCAAAATAGCGACCGCACGAACCCGCAAAAAGGCGAGTTTACACTTTAACCCCTAAAAGACATAGAAGAATCACTTATTCAAGGTACGTAAAAAGTGAACAACCCAAAAGAATGATGTTTCTGTTGTTTGCTATCGAAACATAATTATCTTATCTCGGAAAGAAGTAATATTAAATCATTGAAGAGGGTGCAGGGAATAGGATTTGGAGATGCGCTGCGGCGGAAACTGGATTTCTACAAGCACAGGCATGAAGAATGCCAAAACTTTGATAATGGCACATGCAGGGTAGCGCATTTCACTAACTTGAACCCTAAAGAAACAGCTTGTCCACATTTTAAAGCTAAACAGAAGGCAGCGGCTACAACCTCTTAAGGAACAGCCTCTTCGAGAAGGAATCGGTTTTGCATATTTTATTTGGGTTCAATTTGGGGTATAGTTGCCATTAATTCTGAAAAATCAATTAATAATGTAGCAGGCTCCTTGTTGGACATGGAGAAAAACCAAATGAAACAAAGAATAACTCAGCAAATCAAAGCATATCAACTTGACTTATCTCAAACAGACACAGACGGCGCATTCCATTGCCCAAACTGCGGAGCAAAAATATCCCCAGACGACCACTCAGAAGCTACCTACATCATCTACGAGACTAAACTAAGAGACAACGACCTCGAAGAAGTGATAATCCAATGCAAAAGATGCCTCAGCATCATCCATTTAAGCGGTTTCTTTAAAAACAAAAAGCAAGCCCAACCGATAACCGCTGATGAAATCGCGAAGCAAAATACTCTTCTCTACATCGACCATCTCTAAAAAAATCTAAACAGGGATAGATACAGATGATGCCGAAAAAGAAAAAGTATAGAACTTGCTTTGCGGTTGCCTTAGCGATTTTTGTAGCTAGCCCACTTGATGATATGGTGATTGCTGCGGTTTTTGGCACTGCTTTATTCGGGTTCGGTTCAACATCTTTTTACATGCTACTGATAGCTTCTTCGACCATCTCGGCAATATTTTGGAAAAGACAAAGCATAGTAACGCACCTAAAGCGCTACAGTTCTTATTTAATACAGAAGCATCTTAGTAGAAAGCTTTCTTGCCCTCCTCTAAAAGGATAGAACAAGCAAGATCATTGAATAGCTTAGGTCCATTCATAGATTTCTATTTTGAATTCCTGCCACATTGCATCCAAACTTTCAAAGACAACGATAGCCGCCACTTCATTTAGCCACATCAACTTATCAGACGCCGTCATAAATGTCCATAAACCAACACTCGTATTCTTGCCCTCTACCATCTTTGCGACATCAAAACCCCTAAGTATGCCCATGTCACCAGCGGAGGTTCTAAAGATGCCTTGATCTTTGGCTGCACCTAAGCCTTTAGGTGGCGTCATACCCCTTGCGGTTACAGAGATGAAGCAATCGACACCTTGTGCTCGCCCCACTCCTTTCACCTGTGCCGTCCAAGAATATACCTGCTTAATACCTTCCATGCTCACGGATTTGATAAAACTGGCTCCGCTTTTGCCTTTGCCTTCAAAAAGTTTTTGCCCCAACAAAAAAAATCACCATAAAAAAATCGTTCACTACGTAGATTAAAGTATGTGGCAAATATCCAACAGTAACAATTCCAAGTCATGCTTAACTATGCTGCTATCGTTGATGCTTAACCCCGTGTAGGTTAACCTTATATTCGCTTGGCATCAATTATAGAAGCTAAGGGGCAAACAGGTGGGTAAAAGCCTAAACAATTTCAAAAATCAGTTACCGCACTTTCTAGATGTTGCGGAACAGTTGAGTTCCGACGCTTGGATAAAATGGAGCCAGGCACAAGAGAAAAAACTCAACAATAAACAGAAAATCCTTACTTTTGGGGTTTGTTAGCTTTCGCTTCTTCATATCCCTCTACCATGCGCTTAACTTTCTCTTCCTGCTCCCGCTCATAAACGTGTTCCGGAATAGGCGGCGACAAAACCTTTTTTTCATGTAACTCGCTTGGCTGAACAATCCGTTCTTCTCCGACTTTAACGGCGACACGTTTTTCGTCTTGATAATCTTCAAAATCCTCCAAAGCTTCAACGATATAATAGCCTTCGCTTACCGTTAAAACCTTGACTTTGTAAAGCCCTTTGTAGAAGTAGATGTCTCTCATAAAAATCCATAATAAATATGTCATTTTGAAGATAATAACTTTTGTTAAACAATATAGCGGTTACTTATTCTCCGCTTTTTTGCAGACATTAGAGATGGCCACCATTAGTGAAGGCATCGTGAAAATGCTGAACACCCGTGTATACTTGGGCAAGGCAGCTTTATGGATGTCACCGATGTCTCCGCCGCCCCGCAGATACCCCTCGATAAAAGCGATCGCAATAGATTCTGCTTTAACATTGCTATCGAAAGGCTGCAGATAATGTCCACAGTAATAGAGAAACACAGCTATATCCCAAGCTTTGTCGCCGCCCTGCACCGCCTGCTCAAAGTCGATGAGAAAAATTGAGCCGTCTGGTTTTATGAGTACATTATCCGGTTTAGTATCGCCAAGCGAAACGTTGCTTTGATGTACCCTCGCAAGGGTTTCGCCGACTTTGCCGATAGTACCAAGAACATCCTCGCCCGCTTCGTCAATTCCATACCGCTTTATTGCTTGGCTGAGGCTTTCCCCCTCAATGAACTCCATAAATACTATGCGTTCAGCATTACTTACATGAAGTATTTTCGGCACGTTGAAGCCCTCGTTTAAGAGGTACTCACTTATCGCACATTCCTTTGCCAATCGCGCCTGCCCTGAAACAGCAAACGACCGCGCCCCAAACGACCACAGCGACAAGGGGAACCATTTAAACCCAGACCAATCCTTAAACCGCTTAGCCAATACTTTCCTGTCGCCAGCATTAATTAGGTACACATCGTTTAGCATTCCTCCGATCGGTTCTACCTCAATGTCAACGTTTTGTCCTTTCAGAAGGATTTTCTGGGTGAACCCTTTGATGTCTATCTTGTCTGAGAGCGAAACCAGTCCTTCAGCGGTTGGAAAGAAAACGTATTTCTGAGAATCGATGAAGCGGCAAGTTTGATTAGGCTGCCTTAACCAATTAATTTTTTGTGTTTTTAAAAAAACCTCAGTATTTTGGGAAACAATGCTCATTAACTGTGGCAACACACCGAATAGCGAGGTAAAGAGTGCCCTGGGCGCGTTTTTAGATAGGTTGATTATGCGGAGCTTGGGGTTTTGGCATTGATTGATAAATTGCTTGGTTACTTGGGCATAGCCACCCTTAAGACTGATTTTTCCCTCAGATTCCAACTGCCCAAGCGCTATTTTGTAGCTAAGCAATGCTGGCGCCTCATTCTGGATTAAGCCGCTAGTTAAGTCGGCGAGGTCATAAGCTAGAAGCGGAAAAACCCTGACGCGACTATAAAACACTTCATAAAGAAAATACTGCGGCAAAATCTGGATGCGGTGAGCCAGTTCGGGGAAGTTGATGACTAAGTTTTCCAGCAACTCCAGCACTAAACGCCGTTTTAATTCTACTTCTCTTTTTTGCAAGTATGCTTCCCCATAAAGCGTCTGATAGGGAAAAATCAGTTTACTGGCTATGGCTTCCCCTAGAAAGCCTCTGTCGATATCGCGTTCAAAAATCCATTGGTCGACTGCAAAAACGAAGGCTGTTTTGTTTTTCACAGGTTTAAGGTAACTCATGATGCGTGGCGGGAAATCTTGGATAACGATCATAAATTCGTTTATAACTCGTTCATTTGGCGGCTTCAGTGAATAATTGTCCACTTGAGCTATGGCTCTTATCTTCGATTGCCCAGCGATGTGTCTACAGAACTCGACCACTTCACTTGTGAATTCGCTGTTTTCAAGGTTGTTTGCGGTTATTAAGGTGGCATCCTTTGCTGTTTGGTTATAGAAATGACGTTTAGAGGTATTTAAAAGAAGTTTTGGGACCGGCAAAATGTAGCCTGTTTTCTATTGGAGCAAAATGATGCTGGCAAGCGGCAAAAAAATCTTGCCAGGGTTAAGGTACTTGTAGGGTAAGGTGGCTTCTGCTTTTTGGAGCGATTACGCCGACTGTAGGTTCTGTTTCTGGGTTGACTATGGTTATCTTTCGACAGATGAAGTTGAGTGATTCTTCTGTAAAGTTAAGCATGCTTTGTCCATCAGCGGTTAGGCTGTAGATTTTTCTCGGCCTTTCGAAGCTCATGTCCCATTTGCTCTCTACGTAGCCTTTCTTTTCTAGTGTGCCAAGGAGTGGGTAGATGGTGCTGGGTCCGAAGTAGACGCCGAAGTTTTTGCGGATTTTGGTGATGATTTGGTAGCCGTGCATGGGTTCGGTGTTTAGGTACTGTAGTATGATCATGTCGAGTAGGCCTTTCATGAGTTTTGTTGAGACTTCTTTTTGTGAGCTTGCTTTGAACATTTTTTTTCGCCTTTCTGTTTTTTTGTTGAACAGTTTTTCTGTTGGACTTGTATACAATATGTCCTTCTTCGGACATATCTTGAATATAGAGTAGTAATACAGAACCATATAAAGCTTGATACATACCCAATGCATATCAAAACATAACCAATCAGCCCCAAAACGCAAAATTCAACATAACTTAAATAAAACCTATCACCCAACCATACATAAACAACCCCCATCAAGGCCCAAACATGTCAGAAACCTACAAAAAAGAAATTGTACAACACATAATCAGAAACCTACTAGACATCCAACTGCTACGTATAATCCAAGTCGAGCCTACATGGGGATACAAAATAAAAAAACAAGTAGAAGCCGATTTTAACATAAAAATCCGCCATGGGGCCCTCTATCCGACCTTAAACATGCTTGAAGAAAAAGGATTATTATGCAGTATAAAACAGCAAAAGGCTGGTCGCTCCCGCAACGTATACTCAATTACGGCAGCAGGTCAAGAGTATTTAGGTGCCTTCTACAGCATATTTCAAGGTCAGCTAAACACAAATGCCTCCAAGTCGACCTAGACGTTTTGGCGCTTGAAATGAATAAGCATGTATGCAATTACTTGCTTGCTTCTAAAACATGAAAAAGCTTTTATCTTTAGTGCCCTGACACAATTTTTAGAGGAGAAAAAAACACAAATGACACTTGAAACAAGCAAAGTCATCGGCGGCGTAGGTGCAATCCTGATGCTGATCGGTGTTTTTCCGGCGATCAATTACCTTGGCATTCTTGAACTCATAGGCGTCATCATGGTTCTCATCGGTTTACATGGCGTAGGCGAGCACTTCCACGAGCCAAACATCTTCAAAAACGCATTATTGAGCGTAGTCGCCCTGATAGTCGGCGTTGTCGCTGCAGTGGCGATAGCATTGACAGTGGTTTTAACGAATATAACCAACTTCATATACCAACTCTACCCCGGCTGGAACGGTGACTGGGCCTCACTATCCGGCCTGACCCCTGACACTAGCCAATTCACCTCAGGCAACTTCGACGTAACCAGCCTCTATCCACTAGTAATCGGCGTTTTAGCTGTCCTAGCAATCATTTGGATCTTTGCTATAATCTCAATGTTCTTCGCTCGACGCTCACTAAACCAGGTCAAAGATAAGTCAAACGTGGGATTGTTTGGAACCGCTGGATTACTGCTGCTCATCGGAGCCGTCTTAATTATCGCCTTTGCTATAGGTTTAATCTTGATGTGGATAGGCGCGCTTCTCTTGGCAATCGCTTTCTTCCAGCTCAAACACACTGAACCCATACCACCAGCAGCCGCTGCGTATCCGCCTCCCCCGCAAACAACCGTATAAAGTAATTCCACCCCTCTCTTTTTTTAATACCTAGCTAATGCCCTCAGGACATAACATACCGTAAAAAACCATTTTTGGCTAAGAAAAAAGAGGTATAGTTAGTAGTTTTCTACCCAGACTTCAAAGTATGCTTTGGGGTGACCGCAAGTGGGACATTTGTCGGGTGCATTTGGGCTTTCCACAACCATGCCGCAGTTTCTGCATTTCCACTTGATTTTTGTGTCTTTTGCGAAAACTTTGCCTGCCTGTAGGCTTTCAAGCAGTTTATTGTATCGGCGTTCATGATAGGATTCTACCTGTGCCACCATCTTAAATGTGGCTGCTACGTCATTGAAGCCCTCTTTTTTGGCTATTTCGGCAAAATTTGGGTATAGTGTTCCCCACTCGAGTTTTTCGCCGGCTGCGGCAGCCTTCAAATTATCAGCGGTTGATGCGATAACGCCTGCTGGGTATGCTGCGGTGATTTCTACCATTCCGCCTTTGAGATGCTTAAAGAAGAGCTCAGCATGCTCCTTTTCGTTGGCTGATGTTTCCTCGAAAATCGCTCCAATCTGTTCATAGCCTTCTTTTTTTGCTACGCTTGAAAAGAAGGTGTAGCGGGTTCTTGCTTGAGATTCACCTGCGAACGCTGCTAAGAGGTTTTTTTCTGTTTGGCTTCCACTAAAATTCATAGAGGTATAACTCCTTAGAAATGTCTTATTTAAACAAAAATAAAAGTGTATTCCATAAACGCTTCGCGGAGTATAGAATGCTTTTATTTTTGGCTTGGTTATGTTTTGTTTGCCGGATGATGAGCAGGCATTAGATTGACTTAACGGGATGAAAACTCAGAGTTACTCAGACGGCAACTTTTCTGCCCTTGCTCTTCTATCATAAGCGTGCAATCGATAGTAATTTTTAAAAGGCGTATGAACATAATGATTAACTCCTACTTGAGAGGAAGAGAAAGGTTGGAAACAGTAAGCGGCAAAAAAATTGTTCTCACAGCATCAGCCACTGAAATGAGCGATTTTCTCAATAACCCTTTCATAGCGTTCTCAGGAGGTTTCGGCAAAGGTCCCATCCCCCTCTCTTACGTACGAAAGACGCTTTATCCGCATCGTCCCCCGCTTGCAGATGGACAGGCCAGTTATGTGCCCTATGGACTGCGGAAAGTCGAATCCATCTTGATTGAAGGCGGATTCTCCTCAAACGACATTGCTGTGGCTTACCCCGAGGATTTGGATAAGTTCATCGGTCCAGAAACAAGAGTTGTGGGTATCTCATCTATGGATCCCACAGGCATGGGTTATGTCAGCAAAACCTATAGCTCCATCGTAGGCGGCGGCGAACCCATGAACCGTATAGAATTCCGAAAACTCGTCAACCACCCAGCAATTAAAAAGTACAAGAAAAACCTCAAAATCATCGTAGGCGGCTATGGTTCATGGCAGCTTGAACGTCAACATGTCTCCCAAAGCTACGGCGTAGACTGCGTTTTGATGGGCGGTAGACCGGGACCAATCGTAGAATTGTTCAAGAAAGCCATAAACGGCGAACCGCTTCCTCACATCGCAAAAGCCGACGAGTCACTGGACAACTGGAACTACAACCAAGAAATGCCCATAACAAAAAACGTTGCCATACATGGCGCAGTCGAAATCAGCAAAGGCTGCGGTAGAAACTGCCAGTTCTGTACACCCACTATGCAACATAAGATTGATGTGCCCTTGGAAAAGATCATGAAAGAAGTCGCCTTAAGTGTAGCTCAGGGCAGTGACCACATCACTTTAATCACTGAAGACATGTTCCTCTATGGAGCAAAAGACCCAAGGTTTGTTCCTAACCGCGAAGCAGTTGTTAAACTTTTCAAAACCGTTGGGGATTATCCGGGGGTAAAAAGCATCCAGGCAGCGCATATGTCGCTGGCTCCTGTTTACCATGACCCTCAAATGGTCAAGGAACTCGCGGAAATTCTCATAGCGAAATCATGGTACTCTTTCGGGAAAAAACCAATCATTACTGCTGAAACAGGCATCGAAACAGGAAGCCCACGCTTAATGAAGAAGTATATGGCGGGTAAAATGTTGCCTTTCCAGCCTGAACAGTGGCAAGATGTCGTCACTAATGCTTTCGGCATTTTAAATGACAACGACTGGTACCCATTAGCGACATTGATTATCGGTTTGCCAGATGAGAAAGAAGAAGACATGCTTCAAACGCTGGAGTTAATGGATAAACTCAAAGACTACAACGCCTTTTATGTACCCCTTTTCTTTGTGCCGCTTGAAAACTGTGTTTTGATGAAGCAGAAGGGCGCTGAAATGGATTCGCTGTCAAAAGCCCGTTGGGACTTCTTTATTAAATGCTGGGAGTACAACATCAAAATCTGGAAGCCTACTTTCCTAGAAAATCGCTTGCCAAACCCTTTGCTTTATAACACCTTTGACAAATTCATCATTCCTTACTTCGGTAAAATCTTGGGTGCCTACTACGGTTTAACCCGTGGAGCCAGCGGTGAACAGTTTAAGCAGGCTGTTTACCAGTTAAGCATGCCTATGCCGGATAACGGTAGAAGAGTCAAAGGGAAAGTAAAGGCGAAGGCTTAGGCAGACTCTTCTTCTGTTATCTCTTCTTCCAAATTTTCTTCTTGTTCCTCTAATACTTGGTTTTCGATTTCAGCTCTTGGAGAAGGCTCTTGGGTGGGTGGCTTGAGAATTTTTCTTGCATGCGTTATGTAGCCAGTGTGCCCAGTCATCATAGTGTTGGGCCTGGTTTTTCCCCGTTCAACCTGCATGGTGCGCATGAGACATTCGACGGTTTCGATGAAGACGAAACCACTGTCGCGGAGAGCTTCGGTGGTGAGGACTACTTGGTCGATGGTCGGGCTAAAAGAAACCAAAACACCTGAAGGCTTCAGCGCCGCGTAGGCGTGGGGTATAACAAGCCAGGGAACCGCAAGATCCAAAATCACCGCGTCTAAATCACGCTCGGCTATGCCCATTGTGACGTCGCCGCTTTTCATTTCCACGTTATCGATTAGTTTTGAGCGTTGGAGGTTTTTGGCGGCGTTTTTCTGGAATTCGGGGCGTAACTCGTAAGTGTAGACTTTGCCCGTTGGGCCCACGTAATGCGCCAGGGCGGTTGTTAGGGCGCCTGTGCCTGTGCCCGACTCAAACACGCGGCTGCCCGGTCCAATACCGCTAAACATTACAATCATCGCAGCGTCTTTGGGGTAGACGATCTGTGTGTTACGTCCAGACTTCATCATGTAATCTGTTAGGGATGGCTTGAGCGTAGCGAAGGTTACGCCGAGGCTGCTTTTTATGGGTTCGCCGTATTCCTTGCCGATTAAATCGTCGAATTTAAGGTAGCCCTTGTGAGTGTGGAATGTCTGTCCAGCCTGCACTTTTATCATGTAGGTGCGGCGGCTGTCCAAGTAAATTAGTACGTAGTCGCCGTCTTGGATTTTTTGGTTAGCCACTTCTGTTTCCTCTTGCGAAAGTGAAAATGCATCTTGCCACATTTAAGCTTTGAATCTGTGGTATGGCGACGGTTCTATTACTCTTTGAGGGGCTCCATCCCCTTGTTTATCAGTGGTTCAAATGTTTGGTTGTGTGTTGGTTTTTTATTTTGGTTGTTGCCGTGGATCCCTCTTGTTTCATCTTCTTCCAGCGGATTGTGTGGGCGGTTGCTTTTTGGCTTCTGGTGCAGATTGAGATTGTGGGCTGGTTGTGGCGGATTCTGCAAGCAGATACTCAAAATTCTGATCTACTGGCATACAGGGGGATGAGGTTCTTGGAAGGGGAAGGTGTGTCTTAAAGTATTTTATCGACTAACAGGTTTGTCGCTATATCCTTGTTAAGAATGGCTGTTATGTCGGCGACTTCCACTGTTCAGATGATCTGCCGAGCAAACAAAATTTCGAGGCATTTGCTTGTATAATCAGCCACAACCAACCAGCAACTTAAACCAGACGCAAGAACTAAAATGCAACGTTTTTCTGATCTTGCTGGTCGTTGTGTATAGGGATTTTTCGGCAATAACATCTGACTAAAAACCAGGTTTCAGCTTTGCCCATAAACACTTAAAGAACAGGGAAATAACTTAAATTCAAGTCTAAACCATTCTATGAAAGCCCAAAAAAAATGTATCTATGGTAAGTTGCATGGCTGAAAAACGAGATTACTATGAAGTGCTTGGCGTACAGAAAGGCGCCTCCAAAGACCAAATCAAAGATGCCTATCGGAAACTGGCGTTGCAGTACCACCCAGACCGAAACAAAGCGCCTGACGCCGAAGAAAAATTCAAAGAAATCAGCGAAGCCTATGCAGTCCTTTCAGATGACCAAAAAAGAGCCCAATACGACAACCTCGGCCACGCAGGTTTCGACCAACGCTACACATCCGAAGATATTTTCCGAGGCGCCGACTTCGATTCGGTCTTTCGAGACATGGGATTCGGCGATCTATTCCGCACCATATTCGGCGGTGGAGGCGGATTTGGCGGTTATGAAGAGCGTAATCGAGGACAGGACCTTGCTGTAGATTTGGAAGTAACTCTTGAAGAAGCCGCCAGGGGCACAGAACGCGAAATCGAAATTCCACGCACCGAACGCTGTGAAGTCTGCGGCGGCTCTGGCGCACAACCGGGCACTCAAGCCAAAACCTGCCCAAGATGCGGCGGTTCAGGCAGAATACAGAACATGCATAAAGTCGGCTTCGCAACATACATGCAAGTCACCGCGTGCCCCACCTGTAAAGGCAGCGGCAGAATCATCGAAACTCCATGCAGCAACTGCCACGGCTCAGGGCTTGTACGTAAACGCCGAAAAATAACCGTTAAAGTTCCAATGGGCATAGACGAGGGCTATCAGCTGCGGCTCAGAGGAGAAGGAGAAATGGCTCAAAACGGCGAACCAGGCGACCTCTATGTGCAGGTGCATGTGCAGCAGCATCCACAGTTTATACGTGAAGGCGACGACCTCTGGCACGTAGCGATGATTACTTATCCGCAGGCAGCGCTTGGAGCAGAAATCACGGTGCCAACTCTTGACGGCCCAACAACCATTAAAATCCATGCGGGAACACAGGTCGGTGAAGTATTAACGCTTCGCGGCAAAGGTATGCCTCGATTCCGCGGTTACGGTAGAGGCGACCTGCTGGTACGCATTGGAATAAGGGTTCCAGAGCGACTCACCGCCAACCAAAAAGCGCTCCTTGAGCAGTTGGCAAAGGAGTTAGGCTCGGATGTTTCAACCAAGGGCCGCAAATTCCGACTGTAACCATAGCGGCTTAGCGGTTGCATAAAACTTTTAAACGCTTAGCAACAGATACCAACCTAAATTTTAGGTAGGAAAAAACATGGCACTCGACATAGTCTCAACCTTGATTGGGCTGATAGTAACAATCGTCGTTATGCTCATTTTCGTTGCGCCTTCGCTTTGGATTGCCGGCAGATTGCTTGCAGGTAAAAAGAACGCTAAATTCACTGACGCCCTCTGGATCGTTATCCTTGGCACTGTGGTATGGTACCTCTTTAACGTCTTTGTAGCTGACTTAATAAGCGGACTCGTGGCGACATTGATTGCTTACTTGATTCTGCTGCTGATTTGGCTGGCGCTTGTGAAGCACTTCTTCGACTGTGGCTGGCTCAAAGCACTCGCTATAAGCATCATAGCCATAATCATCGCTGTTATCATACTCTTCATCATCGCCTTCATATTTGTCCTGATAGGCGTCGGCACAGGTTGGATACCCCTGCCCACAGCCATCTAAACCCCTTTTCTTTCTTTTTATGGTAAAAAATCATTTTTGAGTTAATTCTACGCCTATAGTGAGGACTCCTCTATTGGTTTCAACAGAGTTTCTATTTGGCGCCAAAGAGTTGTGTATATTTTAAATCTAGGTTGCAAGAAAAAGAATTAGTTACCCCAAAAAGGGGTAGGGTTGGTTTATTGTTTCTTTTCTAGTTGTTTGCGTAGTTCTGCGTATGTTGCTTTGATGTCTTCGATGCTGCCTTCGTCTTCGATGGTTGAGGTGTCGCCGAGTGCTGCGCCGGTGAGGACTGCTTTGAGGAGTCTGCGCATGATTTTGCCGCTGCGGGTCTTCGGTAGCTTTGCAACGATTATGACTGCGTCTGGAGTTGCGATTGGACCGATTGTGGTTCTGACGTGTTTTGTGAGTTCTGCTCTTAGCTCGTCTGAGGGTGTGAAGCCGCTGCGTAATACTACGAAGGCTACTGGGACTTCGCCTTTAACTGCGTCTTCTTTGCCCATGACTGCTGCTTCGCTGACTGCTGGGTGAGAGACTAATGCGCTTTCGAGTTCAACGGTGCCGATTCTGTGTCCTGCTACTTTTAGAACTTCGTCTGCTCTGCCAAGTAACCAGAAGTATCCATCAGGGTCGCGAATGGCGTAGTCGCCAACGTAGTAGATTCCTGGCCATTTGCCGAAGTATGTTTGCTTGAAGCGGTCAGGGTCTTTCCAGACGGTTTGCAGCATTCCCGGCCAAGGAGACTTTATCACTAGGTAACCTTTAGTTCCTTGTGGTACTGACTGTCCTTTTTCATCGACGATGTCAGCGTTAACTCCTGGTAAGGCAAGCGTGGCTGAGCCAGGTTTTAGCGGTGTTAGTTCTATGCCTGAGGCAGGGGAAATCATGAATCCGCCTGTTTCGGTTTGCCACCATGTATCGATGATTGGCAGGCGTTCTTTGCCTATGACGCGGTAGTACCATTTCCATGCTTCGGGATTTATGGCTTCGCCGACTGAGCCTAGTTCACGTAGAGTAGACAGATCGTGTTTGTTGACCCATTCTTCGCCGAATTTCATGAACATACGGACTGCTGTTGGTGTTCCATAGAGTATGGTGATTCCGTGGTTTTCAATCATGCTCCACCAGCGGTCTTGTGCTGGGTAGTCGGGGGTGCCTTCGAAAAGGAACGCGGTAATGCCGTGGCTCAAAGGTGCATAGACGTTATATGTGTGGCCTGTGATCCATCCGATGTCTGCGACGCACCAGTAAATGTCTTCGTCTGTTGGGTTGAATGCCCATTTAAGTGTCCAGTATGCCCAGACGAGGTATCCGCCTGTACCATGTTGGACGCCTTTGGGTTTTCCTGTGGTTCCTGAGGTGTAGAGTATGAATAGTGGATCAGTTGATTTCATGCTTTCTGGTTCAACGTATGCGTTTGCGCCTGCTGCTGCCACCGCGTCGTGGTACCAAATGTCTCTGCCTTCTTTCATTTGGATTGGTTGACCTGTACGTTTAACAACGAGGACTTTCTCGATGTTGGGCATAAGTGGGGCTGCACGGTCCGCGTTGTCTTTGATTCCGACCGGTTTGCCGCGGCGGAAACTGCCGTCGGCGGTTATAAGGATTTTTGCTCCACAGTCGTTAACTCTGTCAGCTAAAGCTTCAGCGCTAAAGCCAGAGAAGACCACTGTGTGGACTCCCCCGATTCTTGTGATTGCAAGCAAACTAATTGGCAACTCTGGAATAACTGGTAAGAAGACTGCAACGCGGTCGCCTTTTTTGACGCCGAGGTTTTTTAGTGCCTTGGCTGTTTTGTTTACTTCTCGATATAATTGGTAATAGGTGTAAGTTTTAACTTCTCCCATCTCGCCTTCCCAAATGTAGGCAAGCTTGTTTTTGCGGCTGCCTTTGACATGTCGGTCTAATGCATTGTAGGATATGTTGAGTTCTCCATCAGGGAACCATTTGAAGAACGGCGGGTTTGAATCATCCAGCACTTGGCTGGGCGCTTTAAACCAGTCGATTGCTTTGGCTTTTTCTGCCCAGAACTCTTGAGGATTCTTAATGGATTCTTCCCATATTTTTTTGCGAACTTCGCCGGAAGTTACTTTTGCGATACTAGGAGAATATTTCTCATTAAATGGTAGACTAGCTTCGGACATATTCTCATCCTGTTGTGCTGGAGATAAAGCTATGACTAATATAAGTTTTTTTAAAGACAAACGTAAAAATGAAAATGATATACGCTTTTTTGAATGTTTGAAAGACATATTTCTGCTGATTGCATGGAGCAAATTAGCTGGAATAGGGAGTTTTTCTTCAAAACAAATGCTTTTTTTATTGAGGGTTCCTTTTTGGTCTGCTTTGCTTACGTTAAAAGAACCCAAACCGTATTAAAAGTTCAAATAAATGAGAAAAAAGAAAGAAAAAATTCTTAATGTACGGGACCGATTGGCAAAACTGTTTTCTGGTGTGCTTCGTTTAGAATTTCAGCGAACGCAAGGTAAACAGCGCTAAAGCCGCAGATGGCGCCTTCAATGCCTGTGATAGTGTTGAACCATACCGGGTTTCCAATAAGTTCGCGGATCATCAGCATGAAGAACAGGATGACTAAGCTTCCGAAGATGAATTGTAGTGCGCGGTTTGCTTTCAGTGTGCCAAAGAACATCGCCAGTGTGAAGAGTCCCCACATGAAGAAGTATGCTGCCATAGCATTAGTATCGGGTCCTGCAACGCCAAGCATGCCTGGAAGTACTATTAAGCCGACAAGTGACCACCAGAAGAAGCCATAGGAGCTGAAAGCGACTGTGCCGAATGTGTTGCCTTTTTTGAATTCCATTGCACCTGCGATTATCTGTGCTACTCCGCCGTAGGCTAAGCCCATGGCGAGGATCATGCTGTTTATGCCGTATACGCCTGCGTTTGCGAAGTTGAGAAGTACTGTGGTTAAGCCGAAGCCTAAGAGTCCCAAGGGTGCTGGATTTGCCAATTTAGTTATGAGTGTATCGCTCATTTTTAATTTTTCACCGATTTAGTTACCTCAGTTCTGCGCTTTTTTATTTAAAGCTTTGCGCTTAACTCATTGAGTTCTTCTCCGTGAAGTAACCCATTTACCGATTTCTAGCCCGATGAATATTATGGCTGAGTATAGAGCGGCAGTTACCCAATCGATGAGTTCAGGAGTGCGTACACCCAAGACCGTCTGTAAACCGGGTACATATAGAACTACCAGTTGTAGAACAAACGATGAGATGACTGCACCCCAGAGAAATTTATTCATGAATGCTCCAACCTTAGCTATAGGGTATTTAGGGGAATGCGCCGAGATAGCAATCACTAACTCCATTGTCACCATGGCAGTGAACAGCCGGGTTTAGTCCTTAAAAGAAAGTTCTGGGTGCTTTTGATGGTAGATTCGGCTGTGGACATAGAGTGAGACCGCGCCGACTGCAAGGACTACCCAACTCATCACATAGAGCATCCAACCGAAGACCGAGCCGTAACTCATAATTTGCTTTTGCCAAATCCAAGGCATATCAACTGTACTCTGCAAAGGCCAGGCGCCTACAATTTGATAAGCGAACCCAAATGCGGTTAAAGCAATTGCAACATGTTCATCAACAGCAGTACCTGCCCGCAGATCACGAAGGCTGATTACACAGAGCATTGTTGCGCCGATTAGGAGCGCTGGAAGGCTTGTGAGAAAAAATATGGGACTAATGTAGCTTCTTGGAAGCAGACTATGGACTGCGGGCTGCGGGGAGCCAAAGATGTCTTGTCCCCACTCTGAAAGGTTCCAACCGCCCATTATTACGACGGCGAGATAAAAGGCTCCATAGGCTGCTAAAAACACGCCCAACGAAACCTGATGCTGCCTGATATAGCGGGTTAGGCGGTTTTTTGTGGACATATTGCTTTTACTCAAGAGCAGCCCTTTCTATAGTTATTTGTAGTGGTGCCTAATCATATATTATTTTTCAGCGTATGCTTGCAGTTTCTTGAAAGGGAAAAGATTCTATACAGAGGCTATACACTAGAAAACAGGTGTTTTAACCGTGAATTATGAAACAACCCTGCAAAGTGTCATACAGCGCACTCCAAACGTGATGAGTCTACGCTTTCCCCGGCCAGAAGCTTTAGAATACAAGGCGGGACAATTCTTTTTTGTTACATTAAAACACGAAGATAAAGAACTTAAACATCACTTCAGCTTCAGCAGCAGCCCAACCGAGAAAGACCACATAGAGTTCACAAAGAAACTCAGCGACAGCGAATACTCCTCGGCTATGAGGTCAGCAAAGGTTGGCGATTGGGCAAGAATCGATGGACCATACGGGCAATTTACCTTTGAGGGTGAATACCCCAAGATTACGCTTCTCGGTGGCGGTATTGGGATAACACCGTTCATCAGCATCGCCAGAAACGCAACCGACAAAGGGCTCAGCAGTCGGATCACGCTGTTTTACGGTTGCCGTACGCCAACAGATATTGTGTTCCGAGAAGAATTCGAAGAACTGGCTAAACGCAATAGCAACCTCAAAATAGTATTTACAGTCAGCGAAGCCCCCCCAGATTGGAAGGGAGCCACAGGCAACATAAACATGGAAATGATCAAGCGGGAACTGCCTGATTACAAAGAAAACATTTTCTACGCCTGCGGCCCACCGCCCATGGTAAAAGCGATGCAGGCGCTGGTTGAAAGCATGGGCTTAACAGCAGATAAACTCAAACTTGAATACTTTACAGGTTACGCCTAAAAAGAAAAGTGGTTAGGGGTAGAATCGGCGTGTGGTCCTTGGGAATGGGATAGCGTCGATGATGTTGTCGAGATCCAGCATCCAAACCAAGAGCCGCTCCAAACCCATGCCAAAGCCGACATGCGGCACAGTGCCGTAGCGTCTGAGGTCAAGGTACCACTCGTAGTCCTCTGGCTTTAAGCCCTGTTCCTTCATGCGCTGGATTAGGATGTCTTTGTTGTCTTCTCTTGCACCGCCCGTGCTGATTTCGCCGATGCGTGGAACCATCATGTCTACGGACATGGCGACTTCTGGGTGGTCTTTGTAGGTTTTGCAGTAGAATGCTTTGATAGCGGTTGGGTAATCGTAGACAAAGAAGGGTTTGCCGAAGTCTTCTGCGAGGACTTTTTCGTCTTCATAGCCTAGGTCTGCTCCCCAGTCGAGTGCTGGGTTTTTGGGTTTGAGGCGGTCGATGGCTTCTTTGTAGGTTATGCGTGGGAAAGGTGTTTTTACGGCTTTTAGTTTTTCGATGTTTGCGCCTAACTCTTTGAATTCTTTTTCGCATCTGGCTGCGATGGTTTGGCAGATGTACTCCATTAAGCCTTCTTCGAATTTCATGAGGTCATTCATGTCTGCAAACGGCCACTCGCCCTCCATATGCCAGTATTCGGTGAGGTGACGTATGGTTCTGCTTTTTTCTGCGCGGAAAGATGGCGCTATGCAGTAAACATTCTCCAATGAGTACATTAAAATCTCAAGGTAAAGCTGGCTGCTCTGGGTTAAGTAGAGGTCTTGGTCAAAATATTTTAGGCCAAACAGGGTTGAGCCGCCTTCAACTGCTGCAGAGATAAACATTGGTGGCGAGACTTCGGTGTAGTTTTGCTTTTTGAAGTATTCGCGTGCTGCTTCAAGGACTTCAGCGCGTACCTTCATCACAAGGTTCATTTTGCGGCTACGCAGCCAGAGGTGACGCATGTCACGGATGAATTCTTCGCTTTTGTCCTTAGAAATCGGGAAGTTCTCAGCTAAACCAATTATGCTGAGGTTTTCTGCTCCGACTTCAAATCCGCCTGGCGCCCGTGTGTCCGCTTTTACAGTTCCTTCCAGTAAAAGTGAGGATTCAATTGTGAGTTTTTGAGCTTGGCTCCAGCAGGGATTCGCTTTTTTAATCGTGGATTGGATTACGCCTGTGGAGTCGCGGATTAAGATGAAGATGAGTTCTTTGCCTTCACGTTTGCGGTATACCCAACCGCGAACGGTGACTTTTTGGTCTGTGCATTTGCCTTCGAGTATTTGGCTTATTTTCACCAGTGCCATCGTGCATCAACTGTTTGCTGATATACCTATCTTCGAACCTAAATGCCTATCGATTCGGGATTTGGCTCCAGCTTAGGCTTCTCTGACTTCTGGTTCATGCACTCGCCAAAACACAAACAGAGAAAGCGGGATCATCGTAGCAGCCAACAAGATGAAAGGAAGTTGCGGCGCAACATAAACATAGATAACGCCCACGATTATTTGCAGTATGGCTTGTAGAATGAACATAAAGAATTGCAGGCAACCCGTCGCTGTTCCACGAAGACTGCGGGGGACAAGGTCGCCCATGAGGACTTGGTAACTGTTTAGTTGCAGCAGGTTGCCTAAGCCGAAAAAGAAGAAGGCCAGCAACAGCACGTTGAAATCTGCGTTTAAGAAGAGCAGCATGCCGGGGATATACAGCAGGTAGCCCAGTATAAGGAACCGTTTCCTTCCAAAAATGTCCATGCTGAACCCAGCGATTATGGCTGGTATGGCAATGGCGAGGTACCGAAACGCCGTAACGATTGCCCACTGATCCAGAGACATACTGAGAATCGAGGTGGCGTAGACGACAAAGTAAGTCTGGCAGCTCACCACTAAACCATTCACGACTATAATTGCTAAGAACAGGTTGAAAGCGGATTTGGGAACTTTCCGCCAAACGTAAATGCCTTCTTTTACAGCTTTGGGGTAATCACGTAAGGCGCCAAGGAAGCTTAATTTTGCTCTATTACCTGAAGGCGGCAGAGTCTCGGTTAGTTTCAACCTTAAAACAGCGATGAAGAAGTATGCCAGCGCAACAATGGTGTAGGCAATGCGCATGCCAAAATCGAAGTTGCTTGATACCAGATAACCTGCAATAATAGGCGCAGGCAACAAAGCCAAGGTGGTTATTACTGATTGGAAGCTGAATCCTGCACCGCGGCTTTCAGCAGGCAACGAATCGATAACCATAGCCATCAAGGCTGGACCATAAATCGAGCAGATGTTCTGTATAAGCAACCCGATGAGGATGAATTGCCAAGAGGGTGCGAAAACGAAGAATAAGCTGCCGATTCCCAAGCCGAAAGTCATGGTGATTATAAGCCATCTGCGGCCATGCTTATCGGCTAGGTAGCCGCCTGGAAACTGGACAAGGGCAACTGCGATGGAGCCCGCAAACCCCATTATGGCAAGCATCAGTTCGTTGGCGCCTAAGTGTAGGTAGAAGAGGCTGGCGTAGGTGTCTGGTATGGGCTGGGCTGCGAACATGATTATCCAGCTGATGGTGATGAGTAGAAAGTTGCCTCTGAGGATGGCTTGGTCGCCGCGGAATAGCCCTGAGAACCGCATCTTGAAATATCAAATTCAGCCAGGGATTATTTAAGTTAGGAGCGCTGGAGCCCTGCTGATTTTTGATATTAGAAAAGTAGCTGTTTGCCATTCGCGATCAATGGTTGGTTTGTGTTTTTTGTTTTTCTAGTTTAAGAAGAAGAAAATGCCGCCCTTATACTTCTTCTTCCAGCGGGCTCGGCGGTTGCGTCTGTTTCGGCTTTGGCGTTTATGCCTTGTTGCTGGCTGGTTGTGGAGATTTCCTCAAGCAGTTGCGGAATTTGGCTTACTGGTCATCCTAAACTTGGTTTGAGTTATTTTAATTTGCTTGTTTAACGCCAAAAATATTTATAAGCAAGCATGCACACGTGTGCAGCAGGTGAAGCGGTGCAATACCGCATAAATACAGGTGTAAAGCATGCGTAGAAGCTTAACAGTAACCCCAGAAAACGACAAAAAAATCCTACTCACCAAAGGACGGTTCCTAACAGGAGACGCCCCACTAGACATCGACTACACAACAATGGTCAACATCCTCATCGAACTAGGACACAAAGTCATGTCCTCAGCCTGGAACACAGGCGACATAGGAAAAGTAGTTATCGACAAAAACGAAATCATCGAATCATTCAAAAAACACGCCTTCAACTCAGAACTAAAAGAAGAATCAGTCGGAGACCTAGTCGCAGAAATCATATTCAAAAAACTAGTCGAACAATCAGGCCTCGCTGGATGCGACCCCACCAAGCCAAACCAAACCCCAGCCCTGCCGCCTGAGCAACCAAGCAAAGAAACAAAAAAGCAGAAATACATCACTTAACCTAAACCAGAGGGAAAATGACTTATGGTTGAAGACAACGCAGAGCCCGCATCCATTGATTTTGAGAAGCTTCTTGAATCCGAAAAAAGACGCTCCGAAGATTACCTGACCAGGCTGCAGTACATGCAGGCAGACTTTGAGAACCTAAAAAAACGCTTTGACAGGGAGACAGCTCAGATCAAGAGTTACTGCAACGAACGCCTGCTAACTCAGCTACTTGATGTAGTTGACGAGCTAGAATTAGCAGTTAAAGTTGCCACGTCATCAGAGAACCAGCAGAAAAGCCTAGTTGACGGCGTTGAGATGACGCTTAAAAAGCTAAGAAAGGTTCTTGAGCAAGAAGGCGTTACACCAATAGAGTGCAGTGAGGGCAAACCGTTTGACCCAAGCCGCCAAGACGCCATCGTCGCTGAAGAACGCGATGACGTTGACAACTGTGTTGTTATTGAAGAAATTCGCAAAGGCTACATGATGAAGGATAAGGTGCTTAGGCCAACCATCGTCAAGGTAGCTAGACCAAAATCAAAGTAACATAAAAATTGGAGGAAAAAACAAATTGAGTAATCAAAAAACAAGTCAAAAAGTCTTAGGCATAGATTTAGGAACAACCAATTCAGCCGCAGCCATCTATGAGGGGGGACACGCAACGGTGATTCCAAGCGCGGAAGGCCCCACTATGGCAGGCAAAATGTTCCCGTCAGTAGTAGCCTTCACAAAAGACGGGCAACTTTTAGTCGGCGAACCCGCAAAAAGACAAGCCACCACTAACCCCGAAGGCACCATCTTTGAAATAAAACGCAAGATGGGCAGCGAATACAAAGCCAACATCTACGGCAAAGAGTACACGCCACAGCAGATATCAGCTTTCATTCTGCAAAAAATCAAGAAAGACGCGGAAACATACTTGGGCACACCCATCAACAAAGCCGTCATCACCGTGCCAGCACACTTCAACGACAACCAACGCCAAGCAACCAAAGACGCTGGAGAAATCGCAGGTTTCCAAGTTATGCGTATCATTAACGAACCCACCGCAGCCTGCCTCGCATACGGCATCGACAAGCTTCAGCACGAAATGAAGATTCTTGTCTTCAGCTTCGGCGGCGGAACCCACGATGTCACTTTAATGGATTTCGGCAAAGGAGTCTTCCAAGTGCTATCTACAAGCGGCGACACCCAGTTGGGCGGAACAGACGTTGACAAAGCAGTAATGGGTTACATATTAGACGAATTCAAGCGTCAAACAGGCGTTGATGTGTCAAACGACCGCATGGCAATGTCCCGTCTGAAAGATGCAGCGGAAAAAGCCAAAATTGAACTCTCCACATTAATGAGCACAGACATCGACCTGCCCTTCTTAACCGCAGACGCGTCAGGACCAAAACACCTGCACATGACTTTGACACGGACAAAGCTTGAATCACTCGCACAACCCATCGTCGAACGCACAAGGCCAACACTGCTAAAAGCCCTCGAAGACGCCAAGCTGACACCCCAACAAGTAGACAAAATCATCCTGATCGGCGGCATGACCAGAATGCCATTAGTCCAGCGCTTTGTTGAGCAAATCTTGGGCAAGGCACCTGAACGCGGAATCGACCCCATGGAAAGTGTCGCCATCGGCGCGGCTATCCAGGCGGGTGTCGTTACAGGCGAGGTTACCGATCTACTGTTGCTAGATGTTACCCCGCTTTCGTTAGGCGTTGAAACCATGGGCGGAGTCATGACCAAAGTCCTTGAGAAAAACACCACTATACCCACCAAACGCAGCCAAGTCTTCACCACAGCCGCTGACTTCCAAACTGCAGTCACCATCCACGTCTTGCAGGGTGAACGCGCAATGGCAGCCGACAACGTTTCACTGGGCATGTTCAACCTTGTCGATCTACCGCCAGCCCCAAGAGGAGTCCCCCAGATAGAGGTAACCTTTGACATAGACGCAAACGGCATCCTAAACGTAACAGCCAAAGACCGCGGCACAGGCAAAGAAAACAGAATCACCATCACAGCCTCAACCAAACTGTCCAAGGAAGAAAAAGAACGCTTAATCCGAGAAGCCGACCAATTCGCCGAGCAAGACCGCAAGAAGAAAGAAGAAGCAGAAACCCGCAACCAAGCCGACAGCCTCATCTACACTGCCGAACGCACCAAACAGGACTTAGCGGGCAAACTCAGCGCTGAGGAAACAGGTAAAATCGACGCAGCTGTAACCGAACTCAAAAACGCGTTAGCAAGCAACGATATGCCACAGATCAAAACCAAATCTGACGCACTACAGAAGGTGCTACAGGACGTTGGCACCAAAGTCTACCAGCAAGCCGCAGCCGAAGCAGCGAAGCAACAGCAAGCACAAGGCCAAGCTGGACCACAGCCAGGCGCAGGCCCAGGCCCACAGGAGCCACCCACAGGCGGACCAGAACAGGCGCCGCCACATGAACACGTAGTTGACTCAGAAGACTACAAAGTAAAGTAGCATAACCGCTACTGTTCCTTCTTTTCTTTTCTAATTTTTCGATGCTTCAACTCAGAACCAACACAACTTTATTAGCTGTTCTCCTGTGCCTTTTCTTGGTGAAAGGTTTTACATTCTAACAAAAAATATTTTGCTCTACATCTTGCAGCCCTTGGATTAGCCATGACAGCCGCCGGGCTGGCGCTTTTCTTGAAAACCAAAAAAGAAGAAAAACGGTAGTTCCTTTCTGAGGTGAATCTTTGCCAAGAGACCCAGTAAGCGACTATAACAAAGCCGCTTTAATCGACGATTTGAAACTGGCGGGCTTTGAAGAATCCATCGCCAAAGTCATTGCTGCAAGAGTAGACAATAAAAAGGCTAAGGGCTGGACTTATGACGTGGGGCGGCAGGAAGCCATCAGGCAAGCGCAGGATCTTCTCAAAAATTCGCATAGAGCACTCGATGCGTTCAGAGATGGAAGCTTACCTGATAGGGGTGAGATAAAGAAGCGGCCTTTAGCAGAGAGAATAGCTGATCGTACATAGTTTAGCATGTACATGAAGAGGTAAGTCTATTGGAAGACGATAGTGGAATGGCGACGCCACAGTTAACAAAGTGTCCGGGTTGCGGAGCCCAATTTGACACCTACGACCAATTAATAGACCATGTTGTAGAGGCACATAATATTACTTGTCAGGTTTGCGGTGCAAAGCTAAATTCAAAAGAGGAATTGCTGCAACATAACAAGCAAAAGCATAATCTGTGATTTTAAAGGTTCAACCTAAGGGTTCGTTGTTGTTCGATTCACTTGGTTGGCGCTGTCAATTAGAGTCATTTGGTTGGTGAAGTCTATGCGGCAGTTGAAGACGTAGCTTTTGTCGATTTGGATAGAATCATAGAGCGTTGTGTTGTTTGGGATGTAGAGGGTTTTGCCGTTTGCGAGACTAACCGAATAATTTACAAGCTGGCTATCTGTAACCGGAGCCTTTGCGGCAACTACGCCATATTCTTCATCTGGTGTTTTATCGTTTCTGACAGCATCGTCGGTGACTACCGAAATGAAAGCTAATGAAACCAGCGATAACGCAACGGCTACTATGATTACTGTTTTGAAGGCATCCAAGCAGGTTTCCCCATTGCATAGCAGAGTAGGGGCTGCATTATAAAAATTGAATGGATAAAAAAGAAAAAGCCAGGCTTAAGTGTGCCCAAGCTGCTTCTTGATTACCTCTTGAGCGGCTTTTATTGCATCGGCGAGTTTGTCGCATTTGGTGCCTCCGCCCTGCGCGAAGTTGGGTCTGCCGCCGCCTCCGCCGCCCATAATCGGCGCCGCTTCCTTAACGATGTTGCCTGCGTTGACGCCTTTTTTGACGGCTGCTTCGCCTGCCATAACCATAAGCCTGCAGGTTTTACCGTCGGAGCCAAAGAACAATGTGACGGCGGCGGGGTCGCGTTTGATGACCTCTGACGCGGTGGTTAACATACGGTTGACGTCGGTGACTTCGCCGAAATCCCGCTTTACAATGCAAACGCCTGAGACTTCAACGGTTGCTTCAGCTGTCTGTGCCTGTGTGGCTGCGCTTTCTTTTTCTGCAAGTTCCTTGATTAATCGGCGCTTTTCCAGTTGGGCTTCTTTAAGTTCCTTGACGACTTTCTCAGCGGTCTTATCCAGTTTTTCCACTGGCGCGTTGAGCACCTCAGACACTTTTGAGAGCAGGCTTTCCTGGTTCTGCACTGCTTTGAGCGCTTTGAGCCCGACTGCGTAGCCGAGGCGTTCAACTCCGTCTTGCACACGCTCCGTATAGACGATTTTGACGAAACCGACTTCGCTGGTGTTCTTAAGATGTGTTCCTGCGCACGCTTCCACATCCCAGTCGCCTGTTTTGACGACGCGGATGTCTTTGCCTGGCACTGCGCCGCCCTGGTAGAGGCGGAACCCATAGAGTTTTTCGGCTTCGTTACGTGGGTACCACTTGGTGGTGACTTCCATGCCGGCGGCGATGGCTTGGTTTGCGAGGATTTCGATTTTATGAACTTCCTCTTGGCTGAGTCTACGGTAGTGTGAGATGTCAAGACGTGAGGTTTCAAGACCCTTCTGTGTGCCTGATTGCCAAACGTGCTCACCCAGCACTCGGCGGGCTGCGCCATTTATGAGGTGGGTTACGGTGTGGGCTTTCATCAGTGAATAGCGGCGCTCCCAATCCAATGTGCCATGGACAGTGCTGCCTTCCTTGAATGTGGCTGGCGCTTTGAGTTTGTGAACGATCACTTTGCCGATTTTCTGCACTTCCACCACTTCGAGTTTGCTGTTGCCAGCGGTTATCCAGCCTTGGTCGCTGGGTTGTCCGCCGCCCTCAGGGTAGAAACAGGTCTGGTCCAAGACAACGTTGGTTCCGCCGACGATTTTTTGGACTTTAGCGTCGAATTCCTTCATGTAGACGTCTGAGTAGTAGAGCGGTTCGGTTCCTGGAAGTTGCTCGGCCACTTTTTCCAGTGTCTCCTCTGCCTCTGCCTCTTCCTCCTCAACAGGTTTAGAAGCCTGCATGTGCCGCTTAGCGATTAATGCGTAAAAGTTTTCTGGGACCTCTACTTCGACGCCTTCTTTCTCGGCGGCTTGCTTGACGATTTCAGGCGGCAGCCCCTGAGAATCGTAGAGTTCTGCGAGTTTGTCCTCGGAGAGTTTGGATGCGCCTTTGGATTTGAGGTCGGCTGCAATGCGCTTCACCATGCCCTCTCCGCGCTGCAGGGTATCTTTGAACTTTTCCTCTTCAACCTTGAGCATCTCGATGATTTTTCCCTGCATCTCTTTAATGTGGGGGAAATCTTTTGCCCAGTAATCAGCTTGCATCTCTACAATATCGTAAAGGTAGGCGGGGTTCATGTTGAGTGTGCGCATCAGGCGGTAGACTCTGCGAAACAGCAGCCTTGCAAGGTAGCCTTCCTGTATGTTTGAGGGTACGACGCCTTCGCTTAGCATGAAGCTGAGGGTTTTGGTGTGGTCGGTTACTGCCCAAGCATTCTCAATTGGCACTAGCACTTTCTCAAGAGTTGCTAGGTCGATGCCTGTGAGTTCCGAGACCCGTTTGCGGGCGACCATGCGGTTAGCGCGTTTATCCACGCTGACCAGTCCTGAGTACTTGGCGACCTGCATCAAAAAGTCGTTGTCAACGTTAGTTATCCCCGCCATAGAGAAGACTTTGTCGAGGAGATTACCGTAGATGGCTTGGAATAAGCTGGGAACGCCTTGACTTATCCATGCAAAGCGGTCGATGCCATAGCCTGTGTCCACTGTGCGTATGGGCAACTCTATGAAGTCTTCGCCGACGACCTTGTACTGCATAAACACGAGCGTGCCCACTTCGAGTCCGCGGACGATGCATTCGACGTCTGGACCTGCGTTTCCGCCGCCGACCCAAACGCCCTCCTTATAAATTACTTCGTCAGAGGGAATCCCCAGCACTTCGGTGCAGAAACGCTGGTGGAAGCGGACGGTGTCGTCTTTCCAGTACACTTCTTTGTCTGGGTAGTTGAATGCGTGTGCGCCGCCCATTTCAAATATGGTTAAGTGCCGCCCAAACGTGGGACCTGTGTTGGCTATGTCGGTTAATCTGATTGATGGCTGACTAATCACCAGCGGATTCGCAGGTGGAGGCGCGATGCCCTCGGTTACGTAGGGTTGAAAGTCGATGATGCTGGCGTGTGTGAGGTAGATGTCTTTTCGCCAGCGTGCAACTACCGGGTAGGGTTTTATGCGTGTGTGACCGTTCTTTTCGAAGAATGAGAGGAATGCTTCCCGCATCTCGGGGAGCGTGTACTTCCGCTTTGTCGGCGGGTTGCCTAGGAAGGTGTAGCATCCGCATTCGTCGCTGCCTGATTCGCCGCATGTTTCCTGGCCTTTATTCTGCGTCCAGAACCATTCGCCGCATCGTGGGCAATGCTTGCGGACGAAGCCTTCTTCTTTGAAGAATGGGAGCTGGTAAGCTTCTGCTGGGAACGTTTTTTCAACCATGAGATGTCATCTGGAGTGTTTGTTGTAGTGGGGTTTATGTGGTTGGGGAATTTAAAGGATTTCAAAAGACTTTACCGTTAAAGCTAAGGAAAATGCCATTCGCTGATTAAAGGTACCGGAAGAGCAGCGAGTTTCTCTTGTCCATAGCGCCTTAGCGGTTTGGTTAGGTGCCTTTGAGAGCGCGTGGACGTTACATATAACCCTGGCTTAAGTGCCATTGGCAGAGGCGCCTCTTTCTTTTTTAGTCCAAAGAATCTGCCGCCGCATTTTTCGCAGCGGAAACCCTGATTTTTACCCATGGATTTGAGGTGTTTGCTGCAGTTGGGGCAAAGAGGATTCTCGCTAGTAGTCACTTGTTGGAGGTGCAGGATGTTGATTTTTTCGAGGTTTATGGTTAGCGGACGTTTTGCTGTGGCTTTATGGACCGCGCCACTTACTTCGACGGTATCTCCGACTATAAGTTCACGTGCAATTTTGCGTAAGTCACCTGTTGGCTCATAAGCGGCACAATCGATTTCTCCAAGGTTATCTTTAATTGAAAAAATGACATGGCGCAATGGAACTATGCGGGGTTTCTGTGACACCGTGCCTTTAACGGTGACTGATTGGTATGGCTCCACTTTTCCCAAGTTTTCTACACGTCTAAGATGAGCGTCTGTGCCTTGGTTGCTTCGGAAAATCACCCAGCGCTCCACCGGTTCCAGCGGCTTAACTATTCCGAAGGCTTTTTTGACTATTTCTGGGGTTTCGCCGCGGATGCCACATAGAATCGGGTCTGGGCCGCGGGGTGTGATGATTACTCTGTGCTTCTCTAAATCCACATTGTTGAAGGTGTAGGGCTGCGTTTGCTTGTCCATCTCAAAAATTGATGCCTCATCGACCCGCCTTTTAGTTCCCAAGTTCTCAGGCGTTCGGTAAGCGATGAGTTCGTAGGTGTGGTCGCAGTTTAGCGTCTCTCCGATTGCGGCTAATGCGCCGATGATGCCGCGGCAACTGTTGTAGCCCATTGCTTCCGCATGGTGCTTCTTGATGAGCGCCATGGCTTCTTTGAGGGTTACGATGGCTGTTTCCGCTTTTTTAGAGAACACCGTCAATTCTGCTGGTACGGCATCTGCTTTGAGAAAGACTAAGCCTGGGTCAGTGCCTTTCTCCTTAATTGCGGAATGTCTCTCCCAGAGTTCCAGGGCTGTTTCTTTAATTTGGTCTTCGAACTCCGAGTTAAACGTGAATCTTAAGCAGAGCGCACCGTTGCCCCTGGTTTTCCAGGGCACATTGGGGTTGAGTCTAATCAAGCCTGGATAATCTATGTAGTTAACGTTGAATTTTTTTAGTTGCTCTACTAGCACTGCGGTGAGGTAGGTGGTGCAGCCTCCCTTCTTTGAGTCAGTATCATCTAAGCCAATGTGCAGGGTCTGCCGTGAAGTCAATGGATTATGCTCCAGTTAGAAATAAAGAAAGGTTGGGGATGGTAAAAAATATTGTTTAGCCTAAACGCTGCTTAAGCGGTCTTATTGGACTACTGGGACTGGCTCAAACATCTCAATAGATATTGGTGCTTGCTCATTGATTATCATGGTTAACTTTGAATTTATTTTGCCGATTTTTTCTATGCGATGGGTAATGATATATTTGAGTTTCTCCATGCTTTCGGCTTTCACGTTAGCGATAATGTCGTAGACGCCCCAGAGGTTATGGGCTTCCTCTATGCCATCGATTCTTTTTAGGGCTTTCAGTACTTGGGATTCGGCTCCTATTTCCGTGTTTAGAAGGATATAAGCTGTTGGCACAATGTTTTTCTCCTTTTTTTGGGGTGGGTTGGTTTAGAGGTGGGAGTGCTCTTTTCTGTTCAAGGGGAACACTAAAAAGGTTGATGTATCTCCGAACCTCTTTGACCAACCAATAAAAAATTCAGTGCATCGGCTGGCTATTGCCGCCTTCCTCTTTTGGATGCCTTGGTTATGTAAAGCTGTTTTCAATTTTTTCACCAGCTTAGACGCACTTGGAGTGATTAATCGGCTGGAAAAAAATTTAAGATTATGTGACTGTACACATACAGTCACAACCGCTAACTTGTCGTTTATGCTTCGATGCATACAACATAGTGGTCTTTAGCATGACTGTCGAGGTCTTTTCCATTTTGGAATTCCATGCCGCACCATGGACATTTATATTCTATTTTTAATTCAGCCTTCATTATCGATCGGTTAAGACTCTACGGTGTAAACAGTTAAGCCTGTGTGTGTAACCTATCACTACTACAAATAATTAAAAAGGGCATAAAAGAAAGAGTTGTGATTATTGTTTTTCTTCTACGACAATCATTGTGAGTGTCGAGCGGACTTTGTCTAGTCTCCTGACGCGCCACGTGACTATTTCTTTAAGTTTATCCATTGTGTCTGCTTTAACTCGTGCTACGATGTCATAGACTCCGTAAACGGCTGATGCTTCCTCGACGCCCTCAACCTTTTTAAGCTCTTTTAAAACATCGGACTCAGAGCCTATTTCGGTGTTTATTAATACAAACGCTGTAGGCATATCAATCCTCGATAATAAGGTAAGTTGGGTTTACATTAAAACTTTCCTATAAAACAACCGAGCTATCCCTTGATGGCAATCGCTCTTTGGCGTTTATGGTTTTTTTGGCTTGTTTTGCTTCATGATTTTTATGCCTGCCCACTGCAAGGCGCCATAAGACACTGCAAGCCTGAACCAGAGATTGACAACCCGCGTTAACAGCGCCACTGAAACCGCGACTGCCGGATCAATATAGAGCGCCGTAAAGGTTAAAGTCATGATTAACTCGGGGAAACCAAACATCGAAACACCAACCGTCTGCAGTGTTCCCGCCAACGTAAACACGATAAGTACAACATCAAAAGGCACAGGCTGCCCCAACGCCAAAAAAACCAGCGACATCACCGAGACCTCAAAAATGAAACTTAGAACCGCATAAACAATCGGAGCCACCAGCCCCTTTGGTTTCGCCTTCAGCTGCTCAAAACCTACATGGAAACTTCCCAGCATTTCTTCGCCTTTGGCTCTAAAGCTTTCCGGATCCCAGTTTTTACGGAAAACAAGCATTATCTTAATTGACCACCCAAGAAGCATTTTGGTTGCTGACGGTCTGATGCTGATGTAGTAAATGATTGCTAAGGCAAGGATTGAGAGCGCCAAAACAACTGCTATTAAAACGGTTGCTTCAACTGGCAGGGCGTATTTGAAGAGAACCAAAACTAGACCAGCCGTCAACGCGGCGACCGTCATAGTCATCGTGAAAAGTTTTTGCCCAACAACCGATGCCCCAATTTTTCCTGACTCAATATCTGAGTCCTTTGATAACATGTATGTGCGTGAAATTTCGCCTGACCAGCCCAGTTGAGGCACTGTTGCTTCAAAGAATAGGCCAACCCATGTGTAGAGAAAAGCTTTTCGTCGAGTAACTTTGACTGAGAGGTTATTGAGTAGGCTGTGCCAAACAAGTGACGAAAAAAAAGTGTAGAGCATATAGGTTACAAATGCGATGGAGTAAATGGCTAGGTTTGTTTGTGAAATAGTTTCTGCAATTTGGGCAGGGTTAACGAAGAAGAGTATGTAGAGGACAAAGGCAACTAACCCTGCGATGAGTAAAATAAGTATTAGGTTGGGTCGGAAGGGTTTACTTGCTGGTTCCATGCAGGATTCAAGCCTTGACTTTAGCTTTAGCTCCTAACCTTTTAAGCCTATACCAAAACCCTACGCTGCATTTATGCGGTTTTGGGAAGCTTTTCTTCGAAGGTAACGTGAAACAAACGCAATCGCCGCAACTATGATAATAAGTAAAACCCCCCCAACCAAAAACAGAGACGCAAAATCTAAACCCTGCGATGGCAGCCACATGTTAGTCGCTGAAACAATCGTATGCATAGAATAATCTGTTCCCTCTGCGGTGCCTTCGACACTGACACCTGTTGCTTGATCCCACACATAGGTGTTGTTGCCTGCAGAAGCAGATACAACCGTGCGTACGGCGCCAACATACGTGCGCTGTTCAACGCTGTTAATGGTAACGTTGCCGAGGTTTTCGTCCCTAAATGTGTCGCCGACGTTTAAGTTGGCGGGTATTATGAAGTCATCGATTAAGTGTCCAGTTTGCAGGTTCAAAACAGAGTCGGTGGTCTCGTTTGAACCGTCAGCGAGCCTTGAAATTATGGAGACTGAGATGTTGGTGCCCTGCACCCCAGTTACTGTCATGCGCGCCCATGTAACATCATGTCCCTGAGTTAGGTTGCCCGTGTAGGTGACATTGTATTCTATCCAATCGCCCGGTTTAACGCCGACTGACAAATCAGCCGCCGCCATTGAAGATAAACCTGCCAAAAGCGTCAGGATAAATAGCGCGGCGAGGACACGTTTTGTTCTCATAAGTTTTGTTGTAAGCGTCTATTCTAATAAAATTGACGCTTAAACGGTTGGACAAAAATTCTTGGGTGAAGACTCTGATTATTCTTCCATCATTATCAGCGTTAACGTAGAGCGGACTCTGTTGAGAGTTCGGATTTTCCTAGTAACCATATCCTTTAGTTTCTCCATAGATTCCGCTCTAACCTTAGTAATGACGTCGTAAACGCCGTAGGAATAGTAGGCTTCCTCTACACCCTCGACTTTTTTTAGCAGACCAACAACTTCTTCTTCTGCACCTGATTCAACGTTGATTAATACAAAGGCTTGTGGCATTTAGAGTCTCCATTAATGCTATTGCAACTGAGATTAATAGTTCTTATGCAGATAAAAACATAACCGTTTAGGCGCTTGCTGTATTGTTTCCACCAAAAATTATATGAGCTCAGCCTTTCAAGATGATAGAGAGGAGAAATTCAGTTGGTTTATTGTACACGATGTGGAACACTTAACCCTGACACTAACATTAACTGCTCAAACTGCGGCGCCCCACTATACGGAGCAGAGAACAGACCTTATAGCCGCCATGAATATAGGCACTACTATGACGATCAGTACCGACACTATCACAGAGGCGGCGGCTTTGGTTTACTAATCGCAGGCTTATTCATCATAATTATAGGCTTAGCTGCGCTTACCGGTTTCACGGCGTTCTGGAGCTACTTCTGGCCTTTAGTCTTAGTCTTAATCGGCTTATGGATCCTTCTGATAGGGCTGAGGCGCAACCGCAGATACAGGCAGCCGCCACCCCCATAACTTAAACATCTATTCCTAGATATTGATGGTCGATTGCACGTTTTTTGAGCTCTGCACACAAAAGAGTTAAATTGACTTCGCATAAAGGTGTAGGTTAATTGCGGGGAAATGAATGGTTAAGTACATTTTCGTAACTGGCGGAGTCTTAAGCTCGGTTGGTAAGGGCATATTAACTTCTTCCATCGGAAAAATGCTGCAGGCAAGAGGACTAAAACCCACAGTAGTCAAAATCGACCCCTACGTTAACATTGATGCGGGAACAATGAACCCCTACATGCACGGTGAAGTCTTCGTCACCGACGACGGCGGCGAAACCGACCTTGACTTAGGCTGGTACGAACGCTTCCTTGATTTGAGCCTTAAACAGGAAAACAACTTGACCACAGGCACCATCTACCGCAGCGTCATCGAAAAAGAACGCCACGGCGACTTCCTAGGACGCTGTGTACAAATCGTTCCCCACATCACAAACGAAATCAAAAACCGCATCCGAAACGCAGGCAAAGCCGCCAACGCAGAAATTGTCTTAACTGAAGTCGGCGGCACAGTGGGCGACATCGAAGGCTTACCGTTCTTGGAAGCTATACGCCAGATGCGTGTCGAGGAAGGTTTCGAAAACACCCTCTACGTCCACGTCGCGTTGGTTCCAATACTGGATGTTACAGACGAATTTAAAACTAAACCACTTCAGCACAGCGTCAACGAGTTGCGCCGCATCGGTATCCAGCCTGACACCATCGTTGCACGTAGCCCAAAGATGATAGATGCTGAAGCACTCAGAAAAATAGCGCTATTCGGCACCATACCGGAGAGCTCTGTTTTCTGCTCATACAACGCAGAGACGGTCTATCAGGTTCCATTAATCTTGGATAAGCAGGGCATGGGCGACTTCATTTGCCAGCGCCTCGGCTTGAAATGCGATGTTAAAGATTTCAATCAATGGCAAATATTCGTCGACGGCATGATTCACCCTGAACATGAAGTCAAAATCGCGTTAGTCGGCAAATACGCTGGTCTCTCAGACAGTTATGTCAGCATGACAGAAGCCCTAAGACATGGCGGCGCCGCATGCAAAACAAAAGTCTGTATTAGTTACCTTGAAGCGGAGAAATTTGAGCGGGAACCAGAATGCCTCAAGGACCTAGCGAATTTCGACGGCGTTTTTGTACCTTACGGTTTTGGTCCACGTGGAACAGAAGGCAAAATCGCCGCAGCCAAGTTTGCACGGGAAAACAACATACCCTTCCTAGGCATATGCTATGGCTTCCAGCTTGCAGTCATCGAATTCGCACGCAACGTCTGCGGCTTAACCGATGCTAACAGCACAGAAATCAACCCAGACACGCCTTACCCAGTCATAGATTTGATGCCTGAGCAGCGAGGAGTAGAAGCAAAAGGCGCAACCATGCGGCTGGGCGAACACAAAGTAATACTTCAGAAAGGCAGCTTAGCCTACCAATTGTTTGGGCAAGAAGAAGTCCATGAACGCCACCGCCACCGCTTCGAAGTCAACCTCGACTACATAGAAACCCTCAAAAACCACGGCTTATGCTTCACAGGCAAAAGCAGCGACGGCAGACGCATGGAAACATTGGAGTTACCGGACAAATACTTCTATTTTGCCTCTCAATTCCATGGAGAATTCAAGAGCCGACCAGGGCGGCCGTCACCCGAGTACGCTGGGTTTATCGCAGCCTGCGTTAACAAGAAACTGGGCAAACCCAAAACCCCCATTTCCTAAACCCACCCTCTTTTTCAGTAAAAGCTATAATGCGCCGTTGACATGACTCCCTAAAAGGATAGATGTAAAATGAGCATGGAACCAACTGGAGAAAGAGATTCAGATGCTTACAGCAAAAAAATGCTCGAAGCAAAAGACGAATTAGGCCAACTTCAAGCAGAACTTAACGATGTACTCGTCAGATTCTGTTTACGTGCACTTAGGGTTTTTCAATCAACAAGACCTGAGCCACTTAGACCAGGCGAAATCGCTTTAATTATAAACAACGAGCTTGTTAAAGGGGTTTTATACGATTTGAATCTCCAACCAAGCATTGATGCCATAGCAAAGGCAGCCAAAGAGGCATGGGCAAAAGAGCAGCAAAAATAACTGCTCAACAAACATTTTTTAACCTTAACTCAGAATTTTTGAAAAAAGATTTTTTAAAAATAAAATGTTGAGCCGAAATTACTTTCGGCGTGCGTAATCCATGATGGGGATCAGTTTGGGGTCTGCTTGGACGATTTGCATTGCGTCGACCATGCCGACGAGTGCGCCGTTTTTGTCGACTGCTGGGAGGTGTTTTATGTTCCAGTGCTTCATGAGTTCAGCTGCTTCTTTTAGGGATGCGTTTTGGTCGATGACGACTAGTGGGTTTGTGTAGACCATTCTTGCGATGATGGTTCTGATTGGTACTTCAGCTTCCATTGCGCGAACAATTAAGTCTCTTGCTGTGATGATGCCTGTTGGCTTGCCGCTCTGAATAACAAGGACTGCGTCTTTGTCGTATTTAGTCATTAAAGAAATTACGTCTTTCAAAACGGTGTTGTTTTCTACGGTTTTAACGTCTTTTTGCATGATGTCTTTAACTGTGACATTGCTTGCCATATTTTTTCGCCTTTAACGCTATCTCAAAGGTGAAGCTCTTTATCAATTTTACGTTTATTTTCCATGTCCATCAGTGAAATCCTTAAAGGCATGAACAAATCCTTTTTGTCCATAAGAGGCAACCAGTTTTGAGTACCCCTGACACTGAACACTTCAGCGCCAACTTGGATCAAGCCAAAAACTATGCGGAGGTCTGGAAAATCGTGCAGGAAACCGCTCAATACGCTTTGGGTAAACGCCGCAATAGCATGATGCTTTTCCTCGATGACTTGCCGTTACAGTTGGGCGCTTACTACCCAGTGGGAACTAACAACATCGTGCTTAACCGTGCGCTTGTCGATGTAGTTGAGGCGTCAGTGACCGATAAGCCAACCGTTAACGCTTTAGTTTACAATCTGTTGCTGCATGAATATTTGCATGCTTTGGGCGAGATGTCTGAGGCGGGGGTTAGGCGAGAAGTAGTTGAGGTTACGAACAAATGTTTCGGTGGACAGCACGCCGCCACTGTGTTAGCACGTAAGTCACCATGGGTATTACTTAAAGACTTGCCGCTGGGACCGACGAACACACCTAAGCGTGTCATGGAGATAGTGCGGGACTTTGAAAAGACCGGCAGATACATCGTTTAGACGTTAACCCTGCAACGGCCAAGTGCATCGCTTAAAAAAACTCGGTCGCACAAACCTTTAATGCTCCAAAATTATACGTAATAAGGATAACACGGGAGTCAGTGGGAGAATGCTATCTCGGTCAGCAGTAGGTAAACTAAAAGCAATCTTTATAATCGATTTAATAATTGTCGCTGCAGCGGCAGGAACCTATCTTTTCCTTCTAAATCAAGGCACCATAACTGCTGGCGCTAAACCCGCCACCTTCACCATAACAGATTTCTCGGTGACTCCTCAGGAAGCCTACATCGGGGATACAGTCCAAATTGCCGCTAACATAACAAACACCGGCGACGTAGACGGCAACACCACCTTCAACTTAATGATTAACGGCGCCGTAAAAGACTCAGAGAATGTTACCCTCGCAGCCGGCGATTCTCAGTTGCTTGAATTCAGCGACTCAGAAATGGCAGCTGGAAACTATAGCGTAACTCTCGCTGAACAGGTAAACTCTCAATCAAGCTTCTTCATTATCAAAGAACCGCCGCCGGATGCAAGCAAAATTATTCTTTCAGACTTTTTGTCAACTCCCTATGAGACGTGGCCCAATAAACCTGTGAATATCACCGCCACCGCCACAAACCCAAACAGCGCGGCACCTGACCATACTTTTCTAAGAGTCACTGTTGACGGCGTAACCGTGGCTTCCCAGATGCTTGAGTTAAACGCCAGTGAAAGCCGACCGCTATTCTTTGTTGTTAACGCTACCACGGAGGGTAAACATACCGTAGCAATAAACGGTCTTAAAGGGTCATTCACAGTGGTAAAAGAGGGTTGCCATACATTGATTATTAATCGTTCAGGAGGAGGCTCCAAAGCCTTACCCTTCACCTTAAACGGGCAGAGCCTCCAAACACCATATCAAGCGGTTCTGCCTGAAGGCCAATACTCTATCTCTGTACCGACACCCTTTGATGTGGGAACAGGTGTGTTAGCGTTTACTTCTTGGAGTGACGGCTCAACGAGCCCCTCTAGGACTTTCACATTAAACGACAAAATGATACTTGTTGTAACCTACACCATCATCAGCGGGTATGCTTCCTGCCCCTCCCTCTACATCTGGAACGGCACAGGCTACAGCTACATAACCGACGTCTCTAACCCCGGCTGGCTAGGCTACCTCAGCCACATAAACTCGGATGGCACCATCGTTGCAGGCGGCGGTAACCCCTATGACTACGTGAAACTACCCAAGGATCTGCTGGCGGCTAACAACGGTTTCTACGATGTGACGCTTTCGCAAAGATGGGATGAACTATTCTATCTTGACTCTGCCTCCCTAATAGTAGTTGATCACCCAGCGGGAACAGACGTCTACAGTTCCCTAACTAACTACCTCAACAAAGGCGAAACCGGTCAATTCTACACGGTTTCAAACGACACTCTGCTTTCGCCGGTAAGTGCAACCAACGAGAAGGGACAAAACGTGCTGCCCTATCTTCTGCAGAAAGACGGCAACTACACACCCGGTATCAACGGAATAGAAAGCACCGACTGGAACAACATCCAACAGAACCAGTTAACCCTGGATTTAGGCAACCTAACAGGGGCACCCAGCATAAAGCTGGTTATCACAGCCATGGTTGATTGGGGATCAGCTGACACCTACTATCAATATCTTGATATGTTCAAATCCGCTGCTGCACAGGGACTTGTACCGGACGATACGCCGATTATGCCGTCGCCCTACATGGAGGTGTTGGCGGCTAACGGCACCTGGATACGTATACCCCAGGATCGGCAGATACCTATCCCCAGCGACTACAACGCACGCACCTTCACCGTCGACTTAACAGGATTATTCCCCTCCGACGTCTCTGACTATCAGGTTCGATTCACCAACTTCTGGAACGTAACCTACGACTACATAGGCATAGACACCACACCCCAGCAGAATATAACCATAACAACGATAAAGCCCTCTTCTGCAGTGCTTAGCCAATGGTGGGAAAGCAACTCCACCTCTTCAGGCGCATTCACACGGTACGGCGACGTAACCCCGCTATTGCAGGACACCGATGACATGTTCGTTATCGGCAGACAAGGCGACCAAGTTAACATGCAGTTCCCCACAGATAACCTCTCTGCGCCAGCGCCAGGAATGGTTCGCGACTACTTCTTCGTCGTCGCCTGCTGGTTCAAGGATCCGCCGGGAGCTTGGGGATACGGCTTCACATGGACAGTCGACCCTATGCCATTCCTAGCTATGAGCGGCTTCCCCTATCCCAGCAACGAAAGCTACCCCTATGACGCAGCACATCTAGCGTATTTGCAGGAATATAATACAAGAATCATCAACGCACCCTAAACCAGTCTTGGAGTCCTCAGTGGCGGCAGACATTTTTTGCTCTGCTACTTTTTCTTTTCAATTCGCGCTTTGATGTCATTATATTCAACCATTGCGAAGTGAATCCAATAGAGAAATATGCCAAGCACAATGGCGTTTGTTATGATTTCGACAACATCTTCACCTAAGGTTTTGGGAAGATCCCCGGTTAAGATGTAATAAAAAATTCTAAAAAAAATAGCTAAGAAGCCTATCCAAGAACCTATAATGATTATTTTCCAATGTTCTTTTATATGAATCTCATCGCTTGACATTGTGAAAACAGGAAAAGCTTTGGATATTTGAATATGTGCTGGTAACATGTAGCAACACTTGATTCAAAGACAACTGCTAACAAGGTATGGTCTACTTACGCCCTTAATTAGGCACCATTTTATTTAAGCAGAACACCAGTATAATCTTGGATTGAAAGTTATGGCGAGGTATAAAACCAAGCTTCTTCACGCATTGGTTACCGCTAGTAACGGCTATGAAATCGGTAACGTTATAGGCGTCGGCATTGATACGCAGACATGGAGTGTCAAACAGTTGACCTTGAGTTTGAGTTCACATGCCGCACGTGCACTAAATATAGAGCCTTGGGACGGATATTCCACGGCATGCTTACCCGTTTCGTTGATTGCAAGTTATGAAGATGGTATCTTGAAACTAAACAGAACTCTTAGTCAAATAGGTTGTAGAAACGGAATGATTGAATGCAATATTGGTTAAAGAAAAGCTTCTCGGGCGCATTCAAAGATTTCAGAGTTCTTTTCAAAGCTCTTTAAGTTTTTATTTAATATGATTGTATCCGCGGAAATGGTTATGGCTGATATTGGAATACATACTCTAGGCGTTAAAAACCGCTTTTTCAATCCTAATTCCTCTATCGCTTTGCCCGAAAGCGCTATAACTAAACCGGTAACGCGCCAGGTGCCGATTTCAATTTCGAAGTCTTTTATTTCTCCTATTTCGAACCCTTCGATTCCCATAACGCGGCGGTTTAATAGTTGCTCTGAGGTTTGCATAAGTATCTCACAATTTAAATTCTCTAAAGTGCCATAAAAATTGTTGCTATTATAAAGAATCTTTTGGTTAAAAATAATCAAAGCTGACCTTATGCAGTATGCCGCAATCAACCGTTATCTTTGCAGAGCTCATTATTGCATCGGCTTGAAGCGTAAGTTTTCAAGGAAAAGATAAATTATTCTTAAAGTACATAATTCTGATAACTTTTTTAAAAAATATTCAGGGGAGCACATTTATGCAAAAAGATTTTTGGCATAGCTTGACTATTGAAGAGGTTTTCAGGAAGCAGAAAACAAACGAAAATGGATTGACGACCGCAGAAGCAAAGAAAAGGTTAACTGAATATGGCACAAATGAACTTGCGGAAGAAAAAAAGGTTAGCAAGTTAGCGCTTTTATTTAGCCAACTTAAAAGTCCCCTCATCGCCGTGTTAATAGTTGCAATGTTGATTTCTCTAGCAATTGGACACTTTATCGACGCAACTGTTATCGCAGTAGTAATAACCATTAACACCATAATAGGTTTCTTTCAAGAATTCAAAGCTGAAACTGCGCTAGAGACCCTAAAGTCAATGGCGGCGCCTGAAACAAAAGTTATCAGAGACTGCTCAAAAAAAATCGGCTGCCTAGAAACTAAAATAAGAGCTAAAGATGTAGTGCCTGGCGATATCCTCTTTTTAGAGGCAGGCGATAAGGTGCCTGCTGATGCTAGGATTTTCCAAGCAATAAACCTAGAGATTGATGAATCCATGTTAACTGGAGAATCCATGCCTGCCAGAAAGACAATCGAGCCTCTTCCAGCAAATTTGCAGGTTTCAGACATGGCAAATATGGTTTTTTCCGGCACTATAGTCGTTCAAGGCAGAGGCAAAGCTGTTGTCACTGCAACAGGAGTTAAGACGGAAATAGGCAAAATCGCCGAGCTTATCAAGGAAACAGAGCGGGTTGAAACTCCGATGCAGAGGCGAAACAAAGATTTAACCCGAAAGCTCGGATTATTTGCACTGTTAACTAGCAGCCTTGTTTTCGTTATTGCTCTTTACCGTACTCTGGATGTCTTTGATACATTCTTGTTTGCTTTAGCCGCTGCGGTTTCAGCTATTCCGGAGGGGTTGCCTGCTGTATTAACAATAACATTGGCGGTCGGCGTAAACAGGATGGCTAAACGAAACGCGCTGATTAGGAAACTTCAAGCCGTTGACACATTAGGCTCTGCTACAGTCATCTGCACTGACAAGACAGGCACGCTAACAACTAATCAGATGACTGTCAGAAAGCTCTATCTCGAAAATAGATTAATATCAGTATCGGGTGAAGGCTTTAACCCCGAAGGTCAATTTGAATTCAATGATAAATTGCTAAGTATAGCGGAAGATAAGTCACTCGGTTTACTGCTTAAAATCGGGGCATTATGCAATGACGCTAGACTTGCAAGCCATGAAACAGAAAAAGGCGTCACTTGGGAAATTAAGGGTGATCCTACTGAAGGAGCGTTGGTCGTTGCAGCAGCCAAAGCAGGCCTAAATAAGGATAATCTTGAGGAAGAACTGCCGCGGATTGATGAGATACCTTTCAATCCTCAACAGCGCTATATGGTTACATTTCATCGCCAAGAAACAGGGCGCATTGAAGTTTTTGTTAAGGGTGCTCCAGAAGCAATTCTGCCGAAGTGCCAAGAAATTGTTTCAGATGGATCAATAATTAACCTCACGGACCTGGAGAAGGAACACATACTTAGTGTTAGCACACAAATGGCAAGTGAAGCCCTCCGAATACTTGCAATGGCCAGCACGTCTATTATGGAAAGCGAGCTAGCCTCCTTTAAAAGAGATTTCAAACAAGCCCAAAATCTCCGATTTATTGGTTTAGCAGGTATGATTGACCCGCCCAGACAAGAAGCTAAAGCTGCAGTGGCGCTTTGTAAACGTGCTGGAATCAGAGTTGTTATGGCAACCGGAGATCATAAGCTCACTGCAGAGGCAATCGCGTCCGAGATCGGCATCAACGGTACTTCAGATGCCTTAACTGGCATAGACGTAGATGAAATGAGCGATGAACAGCTAGACAAAGCGACTGTTAAAACCTCGGTTTTCGCCCGTGTTTCTCCTGTACATAAGTATAGAATCGTGGAATCGTTGAGGCGCCAGGGAAATATTGTAGCCATGACGGGTGATGGCGTTAATGATGCGCCAGCGTTGAAGGCAGCGGAAATCGGCATAGCCATGGGGATCACTGGGACAGACGTTACAAAAGAGACAGCGGATATGGTGCTAACTGACGATAACTTTGCAAGTATTGTTAACGCGGTGGAGGAAGGGCGGGTTATTTTTGAGAATATTCGAAAGGTCGTTAAGTATCTAGTAAGCACCACTAGCGGTGAAATTATTACCATTCTTGCAGCATTAATACTGCTGCCTAATGTTCCATTAATATTCACAGCCGTTCAGGTGCTTTGGGTTAACCTTGTCACAGACGGTCTGCTTGTTATTCCTTTGGCGCTGGAGCCAAAAGAAGAAAACGTTATGGATAAGCCTCCGAGAAAGCCCAAAGAAAATATAATCAACCGAGAACTGGTTTCGGGAGTGATTTTTGTCGGCGTCATTATGGCTGTTGGCACTCTTAGCCTTTTTGTCTTTGGCTTAAATACTGGCGGTTTTGTTAAAGCTCAATCGCTCGCATTTGTAGCCATCGCTTATTTTCAAGTATTTAACGCCCTCAATTGCCGCTCTCAAAGGCTCTCGTTCTTCAAAATTGGTCCGTTTTCTAATAGGTACCTGCTTCTTTCGGTTGCAACAGGAATTTTACTGCAGATCTTGGCAGTTGAGTTGCCTATTTTCCAGACGGCTTTTGGCACAACAGGTCTTTCGTTAACAGATCTGCTTTTAGTAGTTCTTGTTTCCAGTTCAATCTTTTTTGCTGACGAAATAAGAAAGGCGGTACTTCATGCTAGAACAACTGTTCGCTGAATGCTAAATAGGAAAGACAGCAATCCATGAAACCAAAGGCATACAGTGCAGTTTATTACGTATGCACAGCGAGTCTACACTTCATCTAAACGGCAACGAAAAAAGAGAGGGCAACAAAGCAGCTGACAAAAGAAGTGTGACTAATCAAAGTTGTTAAGTTAAACTCTCTTAATCTTAATTTTTTATGCTGCAGATATTATCAGACAAGCCGTTAGTCTCAAAAAAATGTAAACTTTAAATTGCCTATGCTTGCTTTAAATGTGCAACGGAATCATCTGCATGTCGTTCATTTCAGACATAACTAATCCGTACCTTGCCGCGTTAGCAAGCGGTTTGCTATATGGTTTAGCCGTATGTACCGCTTCATGCTTGCCGGTGATTGCGAGCTACATTGCAGGTGTGGGCTCAGGCTTCACTAAAAGCGTAAAGATAACGATGATTTTTAACGGCGGCCGCATCTTGGCTTATGCCCTAATCGGAGGCTTAGTCGGTTTATTCGGTGGCTTGCTGCGGTTTTTTGTTCCAGAAGCGTCAATATCACCTTTCCAAATTTACTCGTCTGCTGCTTTTGGCGTAGTGACGGTTGCAATCGGCATCTGGATTATTTATAAAGCAAGAAAACCCTCCTGCACCTGCAATGGACAAACCGCAAAAACCTTGGCGCAGAAGAGCGTGACTGGCAGGTTAGGCGTGGATTTTGGCGCTTTCTCGCTGGGTTTAACCAGAGGCTTAATTATTTGTCCGCCGTTGATTCTGCTCTTAACCACCACTTTGGCGTTGACGCCTCCTGCTGGAAGCGTTGCGGTTGCGGTACTATTTGGATTAGGAACAAGCCTTTCTCCGATGCTGCTTTTGGGCGGCGTAACAGGATGGCTGTTCAGCAAGGCGCCCCTGTTCAAGAAAGGAATTTCGGTTGCTGGAGGAATCATTCTAATATTACTGGGCGCCTATACGATGTATTCTTCACTAATTGGGGTGGCGGGATAAGGCATGGCTGGAGAACTAATAGGAGACATATTAAGGCTAACAGTACTCGGGGGGCTTGCAGTCGCTGGTATAGTGGCGGTCTTGCTTTACAAGAAGAACCTGGCAACGCGGGCATCCACCGTGAGGCTGGTTGTTCAAGCCGTAGCCTTCGCAGCCATATTCTACGTATTCTCGTACTCAGCAATAATCCCAATGCTGTATGAGCTTATTTTCATCTTTGGGTTAACTATCTTTTTAGGCAGGTTCTTCTGCGGCTGGTTATGCCCCTTCGGGTTACTTATGGATATAGAAACGCTTGTGAGGCGTGCACTGAAGATACGGCACAGAATTATCCCTGATAAACTCAACATTGCACTGCACAAAGGACGGTATGTTATCCTGCTGGCTTTCCTGCTGCTTCCTGCAGTTATGTGGCTTCTCACCCCTGATCCAGTCATGGTTTCCCCGATGATGGCTCAACTATTAGCTGGACATTACCGCCCCTACAGCGTTTTACTTGACCCCATGATACCCTTTATTGTACCATGGATAAACATCGCCACCCTAAACATAGGCGGCGTCAGCTTCTCCTACCCATACGCACTAAACATTATGACATTTGTAGGCCAAGACATAGGCCTCTACTTCGCCTTAGCCTTCGTCGCAGTAACGCTTGCCGGCGGCTTTTTGTTTAGGCGGGTTTGGTGCCGCTTCTGCCCCACAGGCGCATCTTTCGGTGCCCTCAACCAATTCAAGGGGTTTAAAGCGATACCTCTGCTACACATTGAAAAAGACGAGGAAAAATGCACCAAATGCGGCGTCTGCAAACGCGTCTGTTCCGTGCAGGTAAACGAGGTTTACGATCAGAAAGGCGGAAAAATCGGCACCTCTCAGTGCATGGTCTGCGCTCGATGCGTTGAAATGTGCCCCTACGAGGGAACGCTTAAGCTCAAGTTAGGTAACAAAACCGTGTTCCAATCAAGAAACTGGTTAGAACCATCAAAGAGTGAATGAGGACAAAACAATGACTAAAGAAACCACTGAAAAAAGATTCATGCCAGAAGTCCCCCGAAAAGAAATCGACGAATTAAAAGCCACAGTGACAGCCGCATCACAGCGGATAATCGCTGACAACATCGAACGCATGAAAAAAGCTGACCCCCACCGCCCCCAAGCCATGAAGTACTTCGATGACATCGCCAACCTCTTCGGCAAACGCCAAGAGGAAATAGCAGCTGAGAAGGCAAAGGGCAAAAAAGTCATCGGTTACATGTGCCTCTTCGCCCCAACCGAATTGATCACTGCCGCCGGCGCCATCCCTGTACGTGTCAACTCCGGCTGGTATGACACCTCCAAGCTTGGCGACCGGGTGGTGCCAGTTGAGGTTTGCCCAGTTATCCGCAGCACAATCGGAGCCAAAATGATTGAGCTCTCGCCGTTTCTGGAGCAAAGCGACGCCTTAATCAGCGTTTTGACCTGCGACGGCATGACTAAACTAAGCGAAATCTTAAGCGACCAAAAAACCATTTGGGGCATGAATGTCCCCCGTATAAAAGACTCCACTCATTCACTGCGCTTCTGGAACGACGAAATCAAACATATGAAGACACAAATCGAAGATTTCACAGGCAACAAAATCACCCGCAAAAACCTCAAAGAAGCCATAGAAGTCAGCCACCGCGCCACCAAAGCTTTCCGCCGACTGCAAGAACTCCGCAAAGGCAACCCAGTCATCATGGGCAGAGACGCAATGCTCGTTAACCAGTCTTATCAATGGGATGATAAAGTGCGTTGGGCAGAAAACGCTGAAAAACTCTGCGATGAACTGGAACAACGCGCCGCGCGTAAGGATTGGGTTTGCAGCCCCGATACCCCTCGGGTTATGGTTACTGGAACACCGATGTTTTGGCCAGACAACTGGAAGTTGCCCACGCTTGTGGAAGAAGGTAACCCGCAGGGCATCATCGTTGCGGATGAGCAATGCAGCGGCGAACGGATCCTAAACGACCCTATCGGCATCGATGAGTGGTCGATGGATGACATGTTAAACGCCATAAGCGACCGCTACCTAATGGCTTCAACTTGCCCATGCTTCACCAGCAAAGACGGCAACGAAGACCGCATCAACTGGCTCCTAAACAAGATCAAAGAATGGAAAATCCAAGGAGTCATTTATTATGTGGTACGAGGATGTATGTTATACGCTATGGAGTACAGCCGCGTTAAGAAGGCGCTGGACAAAATTAATGTGCCCGTATACTATTTGGATACGGAATACACACGGGAAGATGTTGGGCAAATGAAGACCCGCGTGGAAGCTTTCCTTGAGATGCTCAACGCAAGAATCGACCTGTAGGTGAAGTGATTGACGATAACCGTTGGAATGGATCTTGGCACTCAGCGTGTTCAAGTTGTTGTCTTAAAAGACGGCGCAGTTGTCGGCAGAGCTCAAGCGTTCGCAGGGTTTGACCCCACAAAAGCAGCCGAACAAGCAGTCAACGAAGCCCTCACACAAGCGAACCTGAAGCTCTCAGACGTTAACCATTTCTCAGCCACTGGTTCAGCGATGGATATGGCGCCCTACAAACCTACAACCGTCAGCATGATGGGTGCAGACGCGAAAGCAGCCGTATTTTTGATTCCTAAAGCCCGAACCATAATTGATGTCGGCGCTGAAGAAGCCCGAGCGGTGAAAACCGACGAACGCGGCATCATGGTAGACTTCGTCGTAAACGAACGCTGTGCAGCAGGCGCTGGAGCATTCATCGAAGCTATGGCACGGGCGCTCGAAGTTAAACTTGAAGATATGGGTCCACTCTCGCTTAAAGCCGAACGCGCCAGCCCAATTAACGCTTCCTGCGTAATCTTCGGCGAATCCGACGTGGTCTCGCTTATTCACCGCCAAGAATCTAAACCTGAAATTGCAAGGGCAGTCTTTGACGCTATGGCTGACCGCATCTCCTCAATGGTGCACCGCTTGGGAATAACCCCTGAAGTGGTGTTGGTCGGCGGCGTAGCTAGAGACCCCGGTTTCGTGGCCTCATTAAACCGCAAATTGGGACTCACCGTCGTGATTCCAGAGAACCCAGAATATGTTGGAGCCCTCGGAGCGGCATTAATCGCTGCGACCCGCGTTAAAGGAGGCGCCTAAATGAGCGCAGTTAGAGATGAGTTTTGGCGTTGGCAAGAATACCACCGCATAATGCCCGATATAAAATGGAGCAGCAAAGACCTAATCACCGCCGGCGTCGACGTTGGCTCGGTGGGCTCCAAAGCAGCCATCATGGTAAACGGCAAAGCCTACGCATGGGGCATCACCCGCACAGGCAGCAACAGCCCAGAGAGCGCCAAAAAAGCCCTTGACTTCGCCCTCAAAGACACAGGCTTAAGCGTAGGCGACCTCAAATTCATCGTCGGCACAGGCTACGGACGGGTCAACGTGCCCATGGCGAACAAAGCCATCACCGAAATCGCCTGCCACGCAAAAGGCGCCAACTACATCTGGGGACCCAGCGTCCGAACCGTCCTCGATGTAGGTGGACAGGACATTAAAGCCATAAAAATCGATGAAACAGGCAGAGTCGTGAGTTTCCTTATGAACGACAAATGCGCGGCTGGCACAGGCAGGGGCATGGAAGTCTTCGCGGATCTATTGCAAATTCCAATCGAGGACATCGGCGATATCTCACTCAAAGTCGAAAAAGAACCTGACCCCGTCAGCTGCACATGCGTCGCATTCGCAAAAACCGAAGCCATGGGGCTCCTGCGAAAGGGCTGGACAAAAGAAAAAGTTCTGGCAGCTTACACACGCGCGATGGCGGTCCGAATGGCTAACCTAATCAACCGTGTCGGACTCGAAAAAGAACTAGTAATCACGGGTGGGCAATCAAAGAACATCGGCATAGTCAGCCGTATCGAAGTAATATTGGGCGTAAAAACCCTGCCTTCGCCGCGTTGGCGGGACGGCGGCTTAGACCCCATGGTTGCAGGTGCCTTTGGCGCAGCAGCTTTTGGTAAAGCCCTGTATGAGAAAGCCCAAAAAGGATGAGTGGGCGGCATGATCACGCATTATGGCTACACTGACGGTTCAGGCGAATACTACATTGTAATCGACTCTGACAAGTGTATTGGCTGCGGCAAATGCGTAAAGGCATGTCCCCAAAAAGCGCTCGAGTTGATAACTGAATTCATTGATTTAGAGGACAAAACCGTGGCGGCGGTTACTGAGGAGCACCGCAAAAAAATCCGCTACACCTGCGGCACATGCAAACCAGAGAGCAGCCAAACACCGTGTGTTTTGGCATGTGAACCGATTGCGTTAAGTTGTGTTTGGAATCCGAAAAGCTCAGGCTAATACAAAAACGGAAGATACATAGTCTGCCTGTTATTCCTAATTTTGAAATGCTGAAGTAAGCGTTGCTGTTTTAAGGTCTTGGGATGATGTCGCCGTCCCAGCCTTAGGGCAAAGTAATTTTCTAAGACTAAATTACGTGAATAATTGTAAATCTCTAGTTATAAGCTTTTAGATAAAGCCTCTTCTTTACCATGATTGCAATCAGAGGTACAAGTGCAAACAAGGATAAGACTGCGCCAAAGGGAAACTCTGGAACGGTTGGAGAGGGGTTGGAATTACTTGCTGGTATGGTTACTGTTTGTGTTGGACTCCAATCGCTTGATTCACCTGTGAAATACCACGACATAAAACCGACAGTTCGATGGACATAACCTATCATCGCTTTTACTTGAAAGTCAACTTGGTCGTTAGCTTCGAGATTGCCGCCAACTGGAGAACCTTCACTTAACGGATAAGAAACCGTTGTATAGCTAGAATTCGACGCTGATAAGAATCCATTGTCAACAGAGTAGAGGTTAGTCCAATTCTGTGCAAAATGTCCCTTAGTTCGTATTTGATACATTAGTGTAATCTTCCATTCTGCACCTGTACTATTATCAATATATGGAGTAAATGGTTGATTTTTTATCGCTATTTCGAGTGTTCTGTTTTCAACATAATGGCTTGGATTAGTTACACTTTGTCCACTGTATGGGTCTATGGTTGTAGTCGCTGGAACTGTATATGACCTATCAACATATTTCACTGTAAATTGTGGCACTGTTGGCTTAGGTATTGTTTGTGCATCAGTGGATTCAGCAATCATTAACAGAACAGAAAATGCCAAGATTGCTACAAAGTATAATGAGTGGTGTTTACTCAATCTATACATAGTAGGACTTAGCGCCTCATTAGGATATATAATTTACTTGTAAACCCGATTGTCTACACTTTTCGATGAGATAGCGAAAGACTAAGGGATTTAGTCGGCGGCAACCCTTGTGGTTGTTCGCTTCCAAAATCTCGTGCAATACAGAAGCAGTGGCTTTTCCTAGGCTACGTTAGTATAGTGTGAAATCCCTAAAACGGCGGAAAGGAGAATACGGGTAGGCATGGATGTCTGTTGAACTACTTGCAGAAAACGCCACAACCAGCCTGCAGCCAAAACCAGTTGCCGATGCCAAGATACAGCCGCCTCCGAACGGTGCTGGAAGAAGTTGAAATAAGAGGGGGCAGCGGCAACAACCAAAATAAGAAAAAGCAAGCAATCCAAAAATTTGATCTACCCATAAGGGAGGGGAGAGGTTGCCAGATGGGCAGCGCCTTGCTTCCTTAGAAAAACGTGGCTGTAAAAGCGCTCTATACATGCTTCCACATCCACATGCCACACATCCCTGCATGGAGCCATGTAGGCGTGTGGAAGGACTCGGTTATCCCACACCAAGCCAAGCGCTGAAAAACGTTGCAAACCCAAAAAGCAACCGCCCCTAACTGCAGTCTTGCGGTGAATTAAATGCCGCCACACCCACATAAAGAAAAAACCTAGAAAAAGCAATTCTGCCCCAAATAAGGGGGAGGGTAGAGCGGCAGAGCAAATATGTCAATATTGTTTTGAAAAACAAAAGAAAAAGGGTTAGGTTTCCCTTTAGTGTGGTCCTCTGCGCCTAATCAGCAGAATCGCTATGGCGCCGACAGCGGCGATAACGATGATAGCGATTATCACGATGCCCCATGTTCCCAAGAAGTCGTTAGTCGGCGGTGGCGTCGGTGTAGGCGTTGGAGTGGCAGTGGGGGTTGCAGTCGGCGTTATTGTCTGGGTCGGCGTCGGCGTAGGAGTTGGAGTAGGTGTGGGAGTAGGCGTTGGATTAGGGACATAAACAGCCACTGTTATGTTGCGGGCTCCCAGAAGCGTCGTGTTATAGTCAGCTGAGTAAACAGGTGTCTGACCTGATGCTTCCAAGTAGATGTCCCAGAACCATGTTCCGTTGCCGCTAAACGTGTAACTGATGGAGTTTACGGTGTTGTTTGAAATGGCGGTTTGGTTGGTAGCCACGAATGTGCCGTTAAGTACCAAGGTTGCTCTTTGATACTGATCTGAGGTATAAAGAATCGGGGTATACGTGAAGGTTTGGTTAAAATTGTCGGTCTTGGCTGTATTGTTATCTGGCTTATTGAGTACAACAAATAAATTGCCGCTTGATGTCTGAGCTTGACTCTGTGGAGCTGAAACTAAGAATGCACCAGCTAAAAGGGTTAGAATAAATATAGCGATATACGCTTGCTTGATTTTCATACTTCGTACATCTTCAGAATTTCTATATATAATTTTCTAAGGCTACTTAGCGTCCAACTTTTAGACACTCTGCCAATTCGGCTTAAGTATGCATCAATTTAATAAACGAAGAAGAGATACAGATAACAAGACATGACAAACAAAACAGATTCACCAACACATCAGACCACATTCGTTCCAGCAATCACAACGGTAGCTGTGCCCTTGCTAATTTTTGGGCAGCACAAAAAAGAAACCACTACAAACACCCCCCAAACCACCCCGCAGACACCACCGAAACCCAAAAAGAAACCAACAGGAACCGCCATAACCAAATATGAAATAGCTGAAGAAAAAATAAAGTTTCTAAACATAAAGGGCTTCTTTAAAAAACGATGGGTCACAGTTAAAGAATTCCCAGTTTACGAAATCACCGCCGTCGAGAGCCTAGATAACTGGCTAAGTTTAACATGGAAGGGCGAAGTTCACTCATTTCTCTTAAAGAAGAATGCTGATTCATTCGCCAAGCTACAGGAGCAGATACAGACAATGCTTCTGGAGCATCAGGCGGCGCTGGAGAAGAAGATGAAGGCAACGCTTAGGCGAACTGAGCTTTTAGGCGCCATTAACGCTTCTTTGCCCATTGTGGATTTATCTTTTGACGTTTTAATGGGTCTGCATCAGAAAAGAATCGATTGGTCACGCATCGAAGAGTGCATGCAAGGGTTGGGTACCAGTTTTAGCTATAAAGCCCAGTCTTTGCCGCTGCTGGAACTTGATTTCTCGAAAGTTACCGCCGCAGTCAAAAGCCAAACTGCCAAAGACGCATCTAAAGAAACCTTCAGCTGCCTAAAAACAATCCATGCCTACTTCACAGGGCTAAAAGCGGAAGATGACTTAGCCGACGCAACACCCAATTTTTTGCAAACCAAAACAGCGATCTTAGCCTACTACACATTAAATGACCTTTTGCTTGCCAAAGTCGTCGGCGACAAAGACAGCAAAAAAGAGGAAACCTACCTAGATGAACTCTTAAAGTCGCTATCTGAAGGAACAAACGTTAAAGTGGAGTCAGAGCAGCTTTTAATCGAAGTGGGCAAGTTTGGTTCTGAAGAGAACCGCGAAGATGTTGCTGAGGGAGTACGGGGGCTGTTTAGGGAGCAACTGAAGTTGCTTTAGGTTTTTGCTGTCAGTATGGCAAGGGGCTGTTTTGTTGGTTTTCTGGCAAAGCTTATGAATATGCCACGTGTCATATAATTCATTTGTTACATGAAGGCAAATAAATGAAAAACAAAATAGCCCCAATCTGCCTCTTAATTTTCACAATCGCAGTCCTACTAATTTTGCCGCAAACCACCTCAGCAGCCAACCCTGGCTGGGATATACAAGTAACCACAGACCAAAACACAACCATAAACCTGACATATGCCCAACTGCTGTCGTTGCCGCAAACTACCGTTTATGCAGAACTTTACTGCTACGGCAACTTAGTAACAAGCGGAAATTGGACAGGAGTCAAACTATCGGACCTACTCAACTATGTCGGTCTCAGCACATCCGACGGCTCTATTGATTTTGTAGCTCAAGACGGATACAAAGTCAGCATACCCATGGAAATCGCAACTCAACCAGACGTAATTATTGCCTACCAGAAAAATGGTGCTCCATTAGCGGAGACTTACCGTCTGATTCTACCCCAATACAACGGCAACCTATGGATATCCCTGATTACCGCTTTAGGGCCTGGTTCTGGAACTGCTCCTCTGAGCCAATCTCCATCAGGCGGTGTACCGATGCCGGCAAATCCAGATCCGCCTGTTCCAGGTCAAGCGCAGCAAACTACACAACCAACATCAACGCCCACACCGACGCTCCACCAGCAAACCCCTGCCTCCAGCAACACAACAGTTCTGCAGCCTCAGGCGCCGAATCTGAATACCACCCCAACGCAGGGAATTGAGTTTATTCCTCGAGTAGCTGCTGGTTTACCCCTTGAAATCCTCTACATAGCAGTGTTTGCTGCCATTATGGCGGTCGTTTTAGCCAGTTTTGCGGTAATAACGCTAAGAAAAAGTAAGGTTTAATCGTATTTCCTCATTTTCTCATTTGTTTTACTTGATGTTTTTTTGTTGTACAGAATTTTCAATAAATATAGTTATGCAGTTACTCTGATACTATTTGTCAATTCGCTAACATTATATATGCAAAACACCGTATTTGGTTTCCAGACAAGTGGGGGTTAAATAGTAAATTGGCTAAAAATCCGCAATCTAAAGACGAAGCATTGGAAGCTGTAGACTTCATTGTAAACGTCTTAAAAGAGCATGAAAGGGACTTAGACAAGCTCATAAACGAATTAGCCACAGTTACCGAGCAGATGGGCGATACGGGGGAACTCAGCGGTAAAGTAGAGAAGGTTGAAGAAAAAATCACCACCCTACAAAAAGAGGTAGCTAACCTTGTTGGTTATGTTTCGGGCACATCAAAAGAAGCCCCAACCGCTACAGCAATCAAAGAGCAGCCTGCACAAGTAGCTGTTGCACCAGCCGTACAGAGCGGTCCCGCAGTGATTCTGCGCTGTAAAGTATGGGAGGATTTCCAGAACTTAGCTGCTGGAGCGCAAACTCTCTCATTTAGCTATAAAGAAGAAGAAAAACTTTTCCAAGCTGACGCGCTCAAGGGAAACCAAATCATTAATTACAGTGGTCCTCTTCCCAAATACTCGATTGTGCTCAAAGCGTTTTTGTCTAAGGAACTGGGCGTTTCTGAACGCAGCATCCTAGAAGGCGTTTTAGCTATAGGGTAACACTCTATAGTCTAAATCTATATTTTCATTTCATATTCCATCTTCATAAACGATATAACCATTTTTTGACAATTTAGCCAACTAAGTGATTGGAGAGACTGGTTAAGGTTGAAGGCTGTAACCACTAGCCAAGCAGACCTTTTCCGTTTTCGAAGCCTTCTCCTTTCTCCTCGAACGACGGATGGCAGTGGCGAAACCAACACACTTACACCACCGCTCCAATCACAAAAAGTTATTCTGCTTTGCTTGTGAAAAACTCCTCAACCAGCCTGCAATCCGCCTTTAAGCCCAGATTAAAAAAGCAATCGATAACACAACCTACGGGTTGTTGTGTATAGGGCTTTTTCGGCAACAACAGCTGAACAAAAACAATACACCCAACTAAATTTTAATCCACCGTAAACAAAGAGAAGGAACCTCTGCGCAAACCCACCTATCTTTTTTATAACAATTAAGCCTTCATGAAAAAGCAGGTGCTTTATACCTTCCAACCCGACTTTTGAACTCTAGATGAAACAAAACATACTTAAACTATCATAAAATCAGAAAAACATTAAGGTTTAGCGAAATCTTAAATATTTTTAGGGTGCTCTTTTGCCTGAAGGACATCCTATGACGTGGGTAGATGCTCTTGCATTAAAACAAGATGAGAAAGTCGTTGATTCATGGCAGGGCATACGGGAAATCATCGGCGGAACATTCGAAGTTACCTTGCAAGACAACAAGAAAGACCAAAAAAGAATCACCGTTAAAGAACGCAAAGAAGGACTCCTCGTATTAACAACACAGCGCCTGCTTTTTTTGGAAGGTCAAGAACCCGACGGTAAACGCTTAGGTGAATCAGTAAAAGTTTCGCTTATAGATGTGGATAAAGTTTGGTTTGAGAAGGCACCGTTAAAACTCATCGATGAAGTAAAAGGTTACGAAACGCATATTTTCAGCCTGAAAAAAGTGGGTAAGAAAAAAGAATTTGACAAATTCAAAAAATTACTCGAAGAATACATTAAGAAACGCAATGAACAACTCAAAAAAGAAACACAGAAAGTCATAAAATTCAAAATAACCTAAAGATTCCGCTCAATCATGTAATGGACGATTTGCTGAATGAACTGTTTATCTTCGCTGTCAGGCGCCGCCGCGTATGCCACGTCAAACTCTTTTAGGGATTCGTTTGCAAGCTGTCTAGCTACTGCACGAGCATAGTCTATGCAGTCATATTTCTCCATGAGATTGTGCATCCAGCGGACTTCTTCCATGTCCCGTTTCTCTCGGGGCAAGGATAGGAAAGTGGTTATTTTTGATTTTTCGATTGGATCGCAACTGTTTAGTAAGTGAATTAGAATAAGGGTTCGTTTGCCTTCCCATATGTCGCCGCCGATTTCTTTACCGTACTTTTTGTATTCAGCGACTAAATTGAGCACGTCATCTTGAATCTGGAAGGCTACCCCCATGAAATAGGCAAACTGGTTAAAGCGGTCAAGTGCAACAGAGCCGCCTGAACCAATCAAGGCGCCGATGCGGACAGGGTGAATGCATGTGTACCAAGCAGTTTTTTTAAGGGTCATACGGAAATAGTCGGCGTCGGTTAAATCCACTATGTTGTCTCGCATCCAACCCAACTCGAGCGCTTGGCCTTCTGCTGTTTCAGTAACCATATGTAAGACTTCGGCGAGGATGTCATGGGTCATAAAACCTCCTAGTGTATCTCGGTTTTCAACTAAGGGATAAATTGCCAAGGCGCTCATTGCATCAGCAAGATTCATTGCCACTGGAACTCCGACCACCGAGTGCATGGTGGGTAAGCCACGTCTAAAGTCGCTGCCATCTTTAATATCATCATGTACCAGAAAAGAGTTGTGCATCAACTCCAATGCAGCTGCGGATTTTAATGCGCTGTGTGTGCTTCCGCCAAATGCGCGGCAAGTCGCGATGCATAGTGCAGGTCTTAATCCTTTGCCGCCGCGTATGGGATAAACCGGTACAAGGTCATAGAGGTATTTGTGTGGTTCTTTGGAGCGAAAATATGGCTGCAATGTTTCCAGGGTAAGTTTCTTGTAGTATTCAAGCGTATCTTCTACAAGTTTGAACTTATTGCCCTGCATTGCTAGCACGTTTTAGGATTTTTACTTACTCAACTTTTATGACGATTTCTGAACGGAGATCCGTCATGTTTGAAGCTAACACTAAACCTGAGTAGGTTCCTGGGCTTGTTTCTTCAGGAACAGCGACTGTTACGGTTGCTTGCATAGTTTGGAACGGAGCAATCTTCATTGCTTGCGGAACAAATTTGACGAGTCCTGAGGGCAAGCGTTCGCCACTGTTGCTGATGAGGTCTGTGCTGTAAAGTTTGAACTCCTCTGTTTCGGTGTTACGGTTGTTTTCGAATGAGATCTGGATTTCTGCGACTCCGCCTGCTTTAACCGGAGTTGGTGCAACGATTACTGGACGCTGAGTTTGCTCAACCTGCATCGGTTTAACGGTGACGTTTCCTATGCGTAAGAAGTTTACGTCATCCATTTTTGGAACAGTCTTTAATGTAGCCCCCATAACGTCGATGAATATGTCAACAACTTCATGTGCGTCACGGCGGAATCTCTGAATAACTTCGTTTGAGGGTTCTGATCGGAATTTATCCATCTGTGGGATTCGACTTTCTGTTTGCTGGGCGATTTTGACGCCTGCGGCAATTTCTGATTCCAGAATCATGGCGGCCTGCTGGACCACTTTGGAGGTGGTTTCTGAGAAACTCTTGTATGCACCCAGAAAGTCTCCGTATGTTCGCTGCGCCATTTCTTTGGCTGATTCTTCTGCTTTTGCTTGGTTAGTGTTAGGTTTATACTCACTATCAACTGACATAGTGTTCACCAATCGATTGGACGCTTCCCTATCGCAACATTGGGTATTTATCATTTGTGGTTATGGTTTTTTAGAATAAATAGCATTTCAAAAATTTTTGTTCTTAATCTGCATAATACACATTTTCGTATTCGGGGTAAAGGAAAACGGTGTACGGTTGTTAGCAGGGGGTTAATTTGCAATCATCACATTTTGTGTTGTCGCCTGGACAGTGCGGATGAGTTGGGTAAACAGGTACAGGGCTTGGATGACAACGTAGTAGCGTCGTCTGCGCCAAAACAGAATCAGCGGTATAAGAAACAAAAAAGGGATAAGCACGATGATCCAGGGGAACGGGCTGTTCTCAGCGGGAGCTACCACCTGAACCAACTGCGAGTATGTTGCTGTTCCCACCGTGCTTGTCACCGTCAACTGAACAGTATAACTGTCAGCTTTAGTGTAAACATGGGTGGGAGTTACTCCCGTGCCTTTGGCGCCGTCGCCGAAGTCCCAGTCATAATTAGTTATTGTTCCAGAGCTTCCACTCAGGGTGGCATTGAAGAATACGGTGCTATTAACAAATGGGTGCCCAGGTGAGTAGTAGAATTGGGCTTTTGTGAAACCAAAGAGCACTATTGTGGTGGTGGCGCCGTTTACATCGATATTATGTGGGGCGGCGCTGGGATAGTTTGGTGCACTAGCGACCAGGTTGTAGCTGCCTGAGGGGATATTGCTAAAGGTGACTATGCCGCTGTCTCCTGTGACCGCTGCGTGGTTTTCGGGTCCCGTGATCGCCACGGTTGCCCCTGCTATGGGAGCGTTTGTATACTGGTTTCGCACTTCAACCGTGAGGGAAGAACTGGCGGCGCTAACTTGCGAGACAGAAAAGCAAAACGCAACTAACATTAATGCTAACGCAATGACACTTAGAGCACCTTTGCGCTTAACCATGCCTTCCCATATTCCTTGGTCTATTCTCTTATAGTGGAGAATTTAAGGCTTATTAGAAACTTGGGCAGTTTGTTTGGCGCTTGCTTTTTTTCCGTACCGGATGAACACCGTGAAAGCGACAAAACCAACGAACAGGGCTATGATGCTGCCGCCTACGCTGTATTCGGGCGCGTCGTAAAACGGTGGGAACGTTGTTGTAGGCGTGGGTGTTGCTGTCGGAGCCGGTGTGGTTGTTGGGTCGGTGAATGTATTAAATATGTAGTAATTGTTATTGGTGCTGACGCTGCCTGTTCCGATTGAGGTGTCACCGGCGGTTGTTATTTGGGAGAGACCATTAGCAATTGCGACAAGAGCAACTATAACGACAAGCAACGCTACCAAAAAGATAAACAGTCGCCTATGAAACTGAATCGAGGCGCGCGTGTTTTTAAGCAGCGCTCTTGAAACATGCATTATTTTAGCGGTTGCTCCTCTGGTTTAGATACTGGCAATCAACGGTTATTTATATTTATGCGTTCAACACATCTACAGAAACAAGATAAAACGTTAAAATTTACATTTTTTAGTAAAAGCATTCATAAGCATGCATCGCTGAATTCACCAAATATGCAACCGCCAAAAGCCTACATATGGAACGCTAAAGACTACGCCCAAAACTCACAAAACCAATACCAATGGGCAACCGAGTTGATACCAAAACTCAAGTTGCAAGGACACGAAGCGTTGCTTGACATCGGCTGCGGCGACGGCAAAATAACCGCTCAAATCGCAGAAGCACTCCCAAACGGCAAAGCAGTAGGCATCGACAGCTCAGAGCAAATGATAAACCTAGCCAAAACAACTTTTACAAGCGAAAAACACCAAAACCTCGCTTTCTACCAGATGGATGCCCGAAGCTTGGCTTTCCAAGAAGAATTCGACATCGCCTTTTCTAACGCGGCGCTACATTGGATACTTGACCAAAAAGCCGTTTTGAAAGGGGTGCAACGATGCCTAAAGCCGCAGGGCAGAGTTCTCTTCCAGATGGCAGGCAAAGGCAACGCCAAAGCCGTACTGGACATCTTCGATGAATTGCTGGAGCTGCCGCAATGGAGACGGTATTTTGAAGGATTCAGTTTTCCCTACGCTTTCTTGGGTGCTGAAGGGTACAGAGGGTTGCTGCTGGATGCTGGCTTAATACCTCTGCGGGCGGAGCTTTTCCCCAAAGACATGAAGTTCCCAAGCACTGAAGGCTTAGCTGGGTGGGTTCGGACAACTTGGCTGCCCTTTACTCAGCGGATACCAGCCGACCAGCGAGACAGCTTTGTGAGCGAGATCGTTAACCGCTATCTTGTACAACACCCCGCCGATGCAGACGGCACTATCCATTTGGGTATGATGCGGCTTGAAGTAGAAGCAAAAAAGCCCTAGCTTTAATTGCTCTCAGAAGACCCCTATCCCCTATAAAAAGGCAGAAAGCCTTTCAACATTCTAATGAAGCGGTTACACACCAATAGCACCTACCCCTCCTAAGGATTTCCTAGACCCCTAAAGGTTTATACATAGAACCTCTAATAGGCGCCAAAGAAGATGGGCTCAAGGATACTATCGAGCGAGACTTTTAAAAGAATAACACGCATTTAATGCCTAACTAAGAGGAAACTGCATGCCAACAACTTTCCAGCCTGTCCGCGGAATGCGCGACTTAATTGGGGAAGAAGCCCAAGCATTCACCGCCATCATCTCAAAAGCCAGAGAAACTGCCCAACTCTATGGCTTCAAAGAAGTAATAACCCCGCATGTGGAGCCACTGGAGCTTCTGAGCGCGAAGTCAGGCGAGGAAATCCGACAGCGAATGTTCATCTTCAAAGACTTGGGAGAGCGCCAAGTGGCGCTACGCCCAGAATTTACCGCCTCAGTTGCACGTTTAGTGACAACGGCACTGAAAAATGAGCCTAAACCGCTACGATTGTTCTCTGTGGGCACGGTTTACCGTTATGATGAGCCGCAGCGGGGTAGGTACAGAGAGTTTTGGCAGTCAAACTATGAATTGATGGGTTCAGCTAAGCCTGAAGCCGACGCTGAAATAGTGCTCTTAACCAATGCACTGATGTCATCGTTGGGATTGCAAGGTTACGCTTTTAAAGTTGGCCACATAGGCGTCATCCGTGGCATCCTCAGCCAAGACGAAATAGACGAGAAAACGCAAAATGCAGTGCTGCAACGGATGGACAAAAAAGAATACGACGCAGCCCTACAGTTGGTGCAGTCACAGAAAACCCGTGGCGTGCTTGAGGGGCTGCTGGAAATTAAGGGCAAAGACTGGCGTGACACAGTTGAACAACTAAAAGCATACCTTTCCAGCTACCAGAGTGCTAAAGCTGCAGCTGAAAACCTCGGCGAAATCCTTAGCCTCATAACAGAAAGCGCAAACCTCACTGTAACAGTTGATCCTGCCTTCGCAAGGGGACTAGAGTACTATACTGGGATGATTTTTGAAATCTACATTCCAGAGTTAGAGATCGCTTTAGGAGGCGGCGGAAGATACGACCGCCTCATCGAAGTATTCGGCGGAGACCCCACCCCTGCAGTTGGCTGTGCACATGGCATCGACCGAGTAGCCATTGCATTGCAGACTCAGAAGACATCTTTTGAGGGAAAAAGCGGCAAACGAGTCGCAGTAACACCTATCACTGAAGCGTTGAAGCTTCAGGCGCTCAAGGTAGCCCAGCAACTACGGGCCGCTGGCATAGCGGTGGAGTTTGAAGTTATGGGACGGAAAATGGCTAAAGCTCTCGAAGACGCGGACAGGCGCAAAGTAGACTATGCGGTTATTGTGGGTGAACGTGAGCTTAAAGAGGGCGCTGTAATGCTTCGAAACCTATCGAAGAGGGAACAAAGAGTTGTTCCAATTGCACAGTTAACGCAGCAAATCATTAACCAGAAAGAATGACCGTTAATCTTTTAATTCCACAACTATAAGGTCAATCACTGTGTCGCCGATGTTTGTGGTTTCATGCTCCTGAGCATCAAGAAAAACCGCGGTCCCCTCTTCTAGAACCAGTTCTCGAGTGTTGTTTTCCGAGGTCATTCTTGCTTTTCCACCTTTAAGCACATATGCCATATGTTGGGGGTGATGGTGCATTTTAGCGGTGTCTCCAGGCTGAAAGGTTACTCTTAGCACACGCATGCGATCATTCTCGTTTACGAATCTATAGACATTTGAAGCTACATTCAGAGGATCTAGATTTTGCTTCATTTCCATCATAAAGATCTGATCTACTCAAATAACACTTTGGATCTGTGACAAATAAGCTGTTGTGACTGTTTAAAGACAAACAAAAAATTAAAAAAAGAATAAGAAGCCTCTTTGAGGCTTAGAGTCGTTTGATGTAGCGGTTGACTTCCCAATCGGTAACCTGTGTCCTATAGAGATCCCATTCTTTACGTTTCTCACTTATGAAGTTCTCAAATGTGACAGGGCCGAGGGTTTCACGCATCAATTCACTGGACTCAAGTTCGTCGAGTGCTTCTTTGAGGTTCTCCGGCAATGAGACGATGCCTAGTTGTTTGCGCTCTTCATGGCTCATATGGTAAACGTTGAGTTCAACAGCGTCGCCGGGGTCAATCTTATTCTTTATGCCGTCAAGACCGGTTGCGAGGAGTACTGCAAACTGCAGATAGGGGTTTCCTGCTGGATCTGGGCATCGTATTTCGCATCTTGCTGCACTCTTTCTTCCGCCGAAGTTTGGCACTCGGATGAGGGGACTGCGGTTTTTGTGTGCCCATGCAAGGTAGACTGGTGCTTCGTATCCAGGGACGAGGCGTTTATAGCTGTTTGGCCAAGAGTCCAGAACTGCCGCCATTTTGCGTCCATGGGCTAATTGACCGCCGATGTAGTTGCGAGCGAGGTCTGAGAGATAACCGTTTTTCTCGTCGTCAGCGTAGAAGAGGTTCTGTTTCAGGTCTTTGCTCCAGAGGCTCTGGTGACAGTGCATGCCTGATCCGTTGATGCCTTGGAATGGTTTCGGCATGTAAGTGGTGACATAGCCGTTTCTTGCAGCGACGACTTTGCCGCACATCTTGAGGGTTATTGCGCGGTCGGCTGTTTCGAGGGCTTCGCCATATTTGAAGTCGATTTCGTTTTGTCCCAATGCGACCTCATGGTGGCTGATTTCGATTTCTATGCCGAAAGCTTCTGCGTAATCCGCTATTTCTCGGCGGAGGTCATCTGTAACATCGCCGGGGTGCGCATCGAAGTATCCGGCTAAGTCGATTGGTTTTGGTAAGCCGCCGTTCTCAGATTCTTTAACGATAAAGAATTCAAGTTCAGGTGCACAAACGAAGGTATAGCCAGCTTTTGCAGCTTTCTCGATTGCGCGTTCAAGAATGTATCTTGGGTCGCCTTCGAAGCGTTTGTTTTGCGGAGTGTAAACGTCACAGATGAGTCTTGAGGAAGCTTTTTCTTTTGGTCTCCAAGGCAGCACCGCAAATGTGCTTGGGTCTGGGTAGAGGACCATGTCTGATTCTTCTATAGGCCTGTAACCTGTTATAGATGAACCGTCAAAAGGTTGACCGTTTTCGAACATGCTTTCGACATTTTTTGAGCTTACGGCTAAGTTCTTGAGGAAGCCGTTTATGTCAGTGAACTGCAGCCTGACAAATTTTATGTCTTGTTCTTGGATTTGTTGGACGACTTTTGTTACTTGTTCTTTCCATGCTGAATTTTTAAAATTCTTCATCTTCAACAATACTCCTTGTACTGCTATGCTTGCTCTCCATATGTTATGGAATCCACATTAAACGTAAACATATTTAAATTTATCGCTCAAATTACATCGATAAATGTCCAGAAATACAGGAAATTATTGAAATTATGTAACAGCAACCCCTTACCACACGCGCTGAAAAAAATAGCTAAAAAGAGGCCCTTGACTAGTCAAATAACTAAAAAAATGCACGTTATCGCTCTCTACGTAAGAAATCACCGACATCAGAAACGTTTCGAACTGCAATTTCATCACTTGCACTATTTTCGCGCAGGTTTTCAACAATTCTTCCAAAACCTAAACATTCAACGAATTCATTAAACACCAAAACATTCGAATGTTTTTTGCCAGAACCAAAAAAACGCACTACGCTTTGAGACAAAATATCTCTACCGCAGACAAAAAGCCAAGCTGCTTTTCTATCAATTACAATTCGAGCAGCATCTTTTTTTGCAAGCATAGTTAGCAAGTTGAAGCTTGGGAAAAACTTGCCTTCTTTGGCTTTTCCAAGATAAATCCCCGCGTAGAAGAAGTTACCTTTAACAAGCGGTTTGAGAGTAGTATTAACAAGGTAGAAGCGCCCATTCTTTTCTAAGGTTAAATCTGGATTCAGAACAATATCTACACCGAATTGGGCTGCAAAGTTGGTTACAGCTTTAGCGTTCATCTTTTTTGTCTCCGTTTCAGTTTACAAACAAAAAAGCCCTGTGTTTCGCCAGGCCAGATCCGCCTGCACCTTGCTACGGTAGAATCCAGTGGTTTGCCGAAGACTTTTGTTAAACCGTTGCTGCCAACGCAGTTGATCTCTTGAATTTCCAAGCCGAGATGTTTTATTGCCCAATCCATGTTTAATTCATCTTCCTCAGGCTCAAGCGAACAAGTAGAATAAACCAATTCACCATCTTCGGTTAGGCATTCAGTGGCTTTAGCGAGAATTTCTTTTTGCGTTGCAGCATTTCGTTCAATGTCTTTTAGGGTGCGATTTCTAAACCAGTTTCGATCAGCTGCATAATTGCCCGAACAGGGTGCATCAACAAGAATTCTGTCAAATTTGAAGTTAAGCGACGGTGCCTGTTTTGCATCAAGCAGATAAACCACTGTATTGGCGACGTGACAACGCTCCAAATGGTTACAAAGCGCAGTTAGACGCCGCTTATCCACATCCAACGCAACCACTGCGCCAGTGTTCTCCATTACGTCGGCAAGCTGGGTGGTTTTGCCGCCAGGTGCGGCGGCGCAGTCGAGCACCTTTTTGCCCTTCAAATCGCTGAACAACGAAACGGAAATTTGTGCGGCAGCCTCTTGAATCGAGTATAACCCTAAGAGGTACTCTGCTGTTGCCCCAGCGGAAACCTTGGATTCGGCTACCCAGTAGCCTGACTGCAGAAAAGGGATCTTTTCTAGCTTTAACCCTAAACCTGCGAGGCGCTCGACAAGGTTTTTGCCTTTCGCGTTGGTAATATTGATACGTACAGTTTGGCGTAGCTGGACATCTTTTAGTTCCCACCCTAATTGCTTGTATCGGTCTTTGAAGAATTCTTTCCCTGACATTGGACTTAGATGGATATAAAGGCGGATAAAAACCTTTCAAGCGACCTGGTTTATTAACGGGAGAGGAAAGAATTGCTTAATTTTGCGTAGTGCAGCTTTTTCAATTTGAAAACTTTTTTCCAGGGATAGTGGCCAGATTAAGCCCGATTAGGCTTGAAAATTAAGGTTGCTCTTTGCCTAATCGCCTATTTGAGGTTCCGGCAGTTTACAGCCAACCGAAAGGCTTAATCTTGGCCCAAACCGGCGGATTGGTTTAATTTTTTGGGCAGTTTGTTTCCGGTTTGCGTATTACATTTCTATTAAAAAGTATTACTGAAATATAAGTATTACTTTTATTTAAAAAGGTAATACTTTTGTTGCTGTGGAAAGGCAAAGATTTTGAATACAGAACAGCATAAAACAGCTTAAGGTCGAACGTAATAAAAGCTTTTAGGCTTAAACAACGGATTACATTAGAGGCACAATGACAAAAATCACAAGAATCGGCATAACCTTTCCCCCAGAACTCCTCAAAGATTTCGACGACATCATCGACAAAATGGGGTACGAGAGCCGCAGCAAAGCAATCCAGGATGCTGTGCGACTCTTTGTTTCTGAGCGCAAGTGGCTCCAGGAAGAAGATGCTATCCAAACAGGCGTTATACTGATGGTTTATGACCATGACATTCGCGGCTTAGAAAGTAATTTGACTGACTCGCAACATCATCATCATGAATTGATTTCCTCAACGATGCATATCCATTTGGGAGAGCGGGACTGCCTAGAAGTTATAGCGGTCAAAGGTAAAGGCTCAGAGATTAGGCATCTAAGCGATGAGTTAGCGACTCGGAGAGGCGTAAAAATCCTCAAGTCCATGATCGTGTCAGTTTAGCTTTTAACTTCAAACATGCGTTCCAGCGAAGCCCGCGCCTTATTCGCCACTGCTTCCGGAACTGTAACAACATGCTTCTCCTCATTCAACGACGCATAGATTCTCTCAAGAGTCGTCAATTTCATGTTTGGGCAAACGGCGCCTTCGTAGGCTATATAGAAGGTTTTGGTCGGGTTTTCCTTACGTAAACGATGCATTATGCCGTCCTCTGTACCGACAATGAACTCTTTGCAACTTGATTCCTTGGCGTACTTGCACATTTTTGATGTGCTGCCGATGAAGTCTGCGACGGCTCGCATTTCAGTGCTGCATTCAGGATGCACGATGACTTCTGCGTTTGGATGCTGCATTTTTAGGACTTGAACATCTTCTGGTTGGAACAAGAGATGGGTTGGGCAGAAACCGTTCGCTGGGATGGGTATGAGTGTTTTACCTGTTTTTTCGATAACGTATTCAGCGAGGTTTTTGTCTGGACCAAACAGTATTGTGTCCGCTTTTAGTGATTGCACTACCTCGACTGCGTTTGCACTTGTGCAGCATATGTCGGCTTCAGCTTTGCATGCGCCCAAAGTGTTAACGTAGAGCACGACGGGGGCGCCAGGGTACTTTGCTTTAGCGCGTCTAATCTCGTCCACCGTGAGCATCTGCGCCATCGGGCAGCGAGCGCCTGTACATGGAAGAAGCACCTTTTTAGTTGGATTTAGGATCGCAGCCGATTCCGCCATGAAGTCTACAGCGGCGAAAACAATGAGTTTAGCATCTTTTTCCTGCATAGCTTTGCGGCTAAGCTCGATGCTGTCGCCCGTGTAGTCAGCTATGTCTTGAACTTCGGGGCGCTGATAATTGTGAGCCAAAATGATGGCTTTCTTTTCCTTTTTCAGTTGGAGGATTTTTTTCGTTAAATCCATATTTTCGCCTTAGACTGTTTAAGGTGGAAAGAAACAGGATAGATTAAGAGATATATGTTTTTGGCTTCTGTTGGGTCGCTTTAACCTTAAAAACCATAAAAACAAACGTTAATTGGCTTTAAACTAAATAGCGGTTATTTGCTAAACTATCGCAAGTAATGCATGTTCGGCGCCAATGACAGGGCAGATTTAGCCAGCAACTCTACGAATCGGACACTCTTCACTATCCAAGCAGTACCCAACCCCGGGTCTGTAGACTTCTATAGTCCCCAGCTTTGAGTGAGACCCTGAGTGGGTTGCTCTTTCTGTTTTTCTTTTTTCTTCAAATGACCCCTAAATCTGTTAAATTTCACTGTTTTACCCTCAGCGGATACCCAGTAGGCTCTGCTGAGGTTATGGCGGTGAACATATTTTGTCACTTCTTTCTGCAAATCCGAGATGGATAGCTTCTCTGATTCTAAAGTAAGCTTATCCCTCTCTGAAGTGACAGGTGTATTGAGGTTTGCCTGTAGAAAGTTGGCTAGGCGTTCTTTTTCGTTCTGTAAGTCGCCTAAATCTACTTGGAGCTTATTTTTGTGTCCAAAGAGCATGGCCACTCACACCAATATGCTTGCTACCCTCATATTAAAACATACGCAATAAAAAGCTAACTCGTAGCGTTGACTTTTATTTCATAAAGGTTGGGCCAGTCTTTGCCAGTAACAAATAGGTGACCAGTCTGTTGGTCGTATGCTATGCCGTTTAGGACTGCATCGGGGCTGCTGGATAAGTCTGGCTGATAGATGCTGGTTAAGTCAAGCCAGCCTTTGACTTGCCCCGTCTGAGGGTTGATGATGGCGATTTTCTGTGTATGCCAGACATTAGCGTAGATGTCGCCGTTGACGTATTCGAGTTCATTGAGGTTGGTTATGGGTGTGTTGCCGTCTTTGACGGTTACTTGCCCAACTGTCTGATAGGTTGTTGGATCAAGGAAGTACAGGGTTGAGGAGCCGTCGCTCATGACTAAGTCGCTTCCATTGTAGGTTAAACCCCAGCCCTCCGTGGTATAGGTGAAGTTGCCAAGCAAGGCAAAGGTATCTTCGTCATAAACAAAGCCGATGTGGTTTAGCCATGTCAACTGAATCAATCTACCGTTCACTACAGTTAAGCCTTCACCGAAATATTCACTGGGTAACTGGTACTGCTGTAGCACGTTTCCTGTCTGCAAGTCCACCCGCCGAAGATAAGATGCACCTAAACCGCCTGTGCTCTCATATAGTGCCCCTTTATCAAAAATCAATCCTTCTGTGAAGGCTGAGGTGTCATGGGGGTAAATGTTGACGACTTGATAGGTGTAGATTGGCGCGCCGCTTGGTGTGGGCGTAGGGGTTTCTGCGGTTGTTGAGGTAGGTGTGGGTGACGTTGACGTTTGGGTTGCGGTTGGAGGGGGCGTAGTTGGAGTGGGGGTCGGCGTCAGTGAGGGATTAGGCGATGCACTGGGAGGTAGAAAGTTACCCGAGAAAACAATTGATAATCCAATTAGAAGAAGCGCCAAAACAAAAATGGCTGCTGCGACATACTGCTTTCTCATGTTAAAAACATCAATATACCTACAAGTTTATATTTCCAACGCTTAACCCTCAGAAACCAAAGAGCGAAACACTTAAGTGTAGAAAGAATCTAAGATGTTGCTCAGACTACAAAATAGGTGTTGAAATCAATTGGCTGTAGAAGGTTTTTTCGAAAACAAAAAGGAACCAGTAGAAGCCAAAGTCGGCGACTTAACCCCGCAATCTAAAGCTGTTAACGTCACGGCCAAGGTAGTATCTAAAACTGAAATACGTGAAATCCCGATGGGCAGAGACGGCGCCCCACACAAAGTCAGCGACGCACTCATCGGAGACGAGACAGGCGTAGTTTACTTAACGCTATGGGACGACAACATTGAGAAAGTCAATGAAGGCGACTCCATCCGCGTTGAAAACGGCTACGTAACACTATTCAAAGGCAACATCCGCCTAAACATAGGCAAATACGGCAAACTAGAACCCGCACAAACTCCGCTTGCAGCAGAAGTTAACACAGAAAACAACGTATCAAGCAAGACCTATGAGCAAGAACGCAGACCATTCAGAGGCGGAAGAGGCGGCGGACGCGGATTCGGCGGAGGCGGCTACGGCGGCGGTAGAGACCGACGCGGTGGCGGAGGCTACGGCGGAGACCGTCGTGGCGGCGATCGTCGCGGTGGCGGCGGTTACAGGCCAAGATACTAAGTTCCGATCTGTTAAAAAGAGATTTTTCTCTTTTTCGTCTTTTTATTTAGGAAATTAATTTTTGGTTAGTTATCCCTGTGCCGGAAGGGCCCTTGTTGTAGAGGCAGTCTCTTCACTGCTGAGGCTAAATACGATGGCTCAATAGATTGAAAAATTAATGAACAATAATATGGCTGCATCCACATTTATTTTCAAATTTTTTTTGTTTGTGGAAAGTCTTATAAATCAATCGAATTAAAAATAGCAATCACAGCTTTTAAGGAGAAAAGAAAAAATGAACATCAAAAAAACAATCGCAGTTGTGATTGCAGTTTTATTATCAGTGATAATGGTGTCTTCAACAATGCTGACTATAGACGCGCATACCCCCGCATGGCAAATACCAACATACTCATTCATCGTCGTTTCGCCAAACCCAATCGGCGTCGGACAGACAGCAAACGTCAACTTCTGGGTTAACCTGCCGCCGCCCACCGCGAGTGCACAGTACGGTGACAGATGGACCAACATGACAGTCGTGGTGACTAAACCCGACGGAACAAAACAGATCCTGGGACCTTTCACTTCTGACGCTACAGGTGGAACCTTCACTACTTTTACGCCAACGGCGACCGGCAACTACACATTCCAAATGACTTTTGGAGGAGAAACACTGCCCGGCAACAACTTAGCCCCAGGAATGACAAAAGCAAACTATCCGCTTGTCGGCGACTATTTCCAACCCAGTACAAGCAACGTGTTTACGCTGACTGTACAGGAAGAAGCAATCGGGTACCCGCCAGTTTCTCCACTCCCATCAGCATATTGGACTCGCCCAATCTACGGTGAGAACAACGCATGGTATACAATTAGCGGAAACTGGCTTGGTCTCGCAGCGTCAACATTTGCCACCACTGGAATGTACAATGCAACCGGCAACTATAACCCCTACACCACTGCACCGAACACCCCGCACATCCTTTGGACTAAGCCAGAAGCGTTCGGAGGCATAATCGGTGGAGAATTCGGTGGAAGCGAAATCGGAAACTACTACTCCACGTCTCAGTACGAACCCAAGTTCGCTCCAATTATAATGCAGGATATCCTTTACTACACAATGTATCCAGGTGCTTCAACTAACCAAGCAGGCTGGGCTGCAGTAAACCTACACACAGGAGAAACAATATGGACAAAGAATACAACTGATTTGCTGCGATGCGGCCAAATCCTTCACATGGTCACCCCTAACCAATACGGCGCTCTAGCTTACCTGTGGTCGGTACCTGGCTCTCAAGGCGGCTTTATGGCTTCGCAAACCACTTATAACATGTATGATGCCATGACTGGAAACTTCATCCTAAGCATAGTAAACGGTACCACGATGACTCTAACAGAAGATGACGGCGGCAACCTAATAGGCTACTACGTCAACTCAACCAACCCATTTGCACCTACACTCTGCATGTGGAACTCGACGCGTTGCATTAACTTAGGCAATCCAGCCGGATACTATGGAGGCGGTTCAAGTCCAGCAGATAACTGGATGTGGAGACCACCCCAAGGAGCAACAATCGACTTCAAATACGGCATACAATGGCAAACCCCATTACCAACAGTTGACAACAACAACAAATCTTTAATCTATATGTCGAACTTTTTCGGAATGTCATTTCCAGCGTACTATCTTGGCATTTCCGCAGTCCAGAGCAATAGAGTGCTGCTGACAGGAACAGACAACCAAGGCTCATTCGGTTACACACCTGGCTGGCAGGAAGAAGCAGCCTGCGACATATCGGACAATCGTAACGGAACACTGCTTTGGGGTCCAGTTAACCGAACTGAAGTACCCTACTCGATCGTATACACAGGCGGCGTTTGGTCAGGAAGCGATGCATACGTAGAATTAACAGAATCAACATTATCCATCACTGCTTACAGTTTAAGTACTGGCGAAAAATTATGGGGACCCACAGCACTACCCAACGTTAGCCCATTCAGCTCGCTGGGATCAAACGCAATCGTCGCTAACGGCAGCATCTACATATGGCTATATGGCGGAGACGTCTACAGCTACAACATCCGAACCGGCGTACTCAACTGGCAATACCACACTCCAAGCGGTGGATTCGAATCACCCTACGGCGTCGAGCCACTTTGGACTTTCACTGTTGGCTCAATTGCTGACGGCAAACTCTTCGTGCCAGAGGGACACATGTACAGTCCACCACTATTCCACAATGCACAGCAACTCGCGCTGAACTTGACTGACGGCAGCGTCGTGTGGAGTATCGACGCATTCGACGTAACCAGCGGCCCAGCAATCTCAGATGGCGTTATGACAACGCTCAACGCATATGACAACCAAATCTACGCCTACGGCAAAGGACCAACCAAACTCACCCTATCCGCGCCGCAGGCATCTATAGTTAAAGGCGGTTCACTGGTAATCAGCGGCTCAATCATGGATATTTCTGCGGGGTCAAAGCAGGAAGCGCAAGCAGCCAACTTCCCCAATGGCTTACCATGCGTTTCAGATGCAAGTATGAAGGACTGGATGGAATACGTTTACATGCAGCAGCCCCAACCGAACAACGTAACAGGCGTACCGATCACATTGAGCGTGTTGGATTCTAACGGCAACTTCCGAACCATCGGCACAACCGTAAGCGACGGCAGTGGCTTCTTCAGCTACCAATGGACACCAGACATCGAGGGCAAATACACCGTTGTCGCAACCTTCGCAGGCACCGAATCATACTACGGCTCAAGCGCAGAAACAGCCTTCGCAGTTGACCCAGTAACATCAACCCCCGCGCCAAGCATAGCCCAGACAACACAGCAGCCAGTTGAACTATACGTAATCGGCATGGGAATAGCCATAATCATAGCAATCGCCATAGTCGGCGCATTAATCCTCAGAAAAAGACCATAAAATAGCCAGAAAAGCTATTCCCTCTTTCCCCTTCTTTTTTTGTCTTTGACTCAAGCGTCTTCTTTTGTGAGGCGGAAGCTGCCGTCTTTTGGATAATACACCACGCCAGGGCAAACCTCCATCGACGGAAACTCTTTATACTTACCTCTACACTCCGCGATTTTGGCGTCGAGGTCCCGTTCAAACCTCACCCATTCCTCCTCAGTTCTGTCTTCTTTCAGCTTCAATTCAGCCAGCAACTCCTCCCTGGAATAGGCTCCCACCATTTTGCGGCGTAGAGCCCCACCCATCATCTTGCGGTAACTGTAGCCTTCATAGAGGAAGGGCGCGTCTGAGAAGCCCATGCCTCTGAGAGCCTCGGCAACGGCGCTTGGAAGGGCATCCCAGTCTGGGTAAGCCAGGAACTCGTAGGGTTCGGGTACATCGCCCTTTCTTTTCGGTTTCGGGGTTCTCCAAACCCATGGCTTGTGGTCAACCAGTCCGCTTTCCAAGGCAACTGTAGCTTCTTCAGGTTCCGGTTCAACAGTGGATTTAACCATGCCCTCCTGCGGTTCATACACATCTCCTCTTCGGAGAAGAAAGCGGACTGCATTCTGGTCAGGGACTTTAGCTAATTCAACCATTCCCGAACCGCTTGTTTTTTGTTCTTTTTGAATCCACTTCAACATTTCTTTTGCCCGCTCAGAAATCGGTTTTTCTGACACTTCGACCACCTTGCGCACATTATCCGCTACTACAAGTCTTTGTGAAAAAGCATATCTAAAGTTTCCTTCGCTGAGAAACAAGAACTTACCTTTCCCTCGAAAGTATACAGCTAAAGGTACTCTAATAGATCTCCAGGGTACTCCATAGTCGCTTGGTGGCTTTCATGCCTTGTTTTCTTGGAATCACGCCGTAAGTAAGTGATTATTCGCTGAATTCCTGTTCGGGTAGGACGATGGCTAGCGATAAACCTGTTACTCCTGTTACCCAACCCTCTGTTTTTGCGGTGGAAAACCAAACCTGCCCTTAATCGATGTATTTCCGCTTTGAATCTTCCGAACTATTTTTTTTGGGGGTCCTTCCAAATGATGCAGCCGCAAAAGTATTGCAGATGTTGACTGTAATGTGACTTCTAACCAAATTAATGTATGTTGAATTGAATTGTTGCACCATAAACTACAAAAAATAGTTCGCAGTCCATTTTGAAAGATTTGCTATGTTCACGGACATGCAGAGAAAAAAACTGTTAGCGTTTGCGTCGCTGGTAATCATCGTAATCTCAGGGCTATCCATGTACGCGATTGTAGGTTTTTACCGAGATGCTCATTTAATTAGAGTAGCCTGTGTCGGGGATAGCATAACTGAAAGAAGCGGATACCCAAACAAGCTGCAAACAATGCTTGGGGTAGATTATACTGTTGGCAATTTTGGGGTTTCTGGGTCAACGGTGTCAGCAGACTCTAAAATTCCATATATGAATCAGAGTCAATTCAAGAAGGCGCAGGATTTCAATCCTAACATTGTGGTGATAATGCTCGGAACCAACGATGCGAACCCCGAGATTGCTTATAATGAAACCAATTTTGAGTCTGATTACGCTCGTATAGTCCATGCTTTTCAAACCTTGCAGAGTGACCCTCAAATTGTACTTGCATATTCGCCACCAATCTTTGCAAACAATTCAGCTTGGAACAACACTTATCTAGTCGATACCGTGATTCCCAGAATTAATAGTATCGCTGATCAAATGAACCTGCCAACGGTTGATATGTACGATACTTTTGTAAATCATAGCGACTATTTCATGGATGGGATTCACCCAAACAATGAAGGCTCAACACTAATCGCTTCAACCATGTATGACGCCGTAACCTCAGTGTAAAATGAGTAAACATCTCTCCAATTGAGGTTGTATTAAACCAGCAATTTCTATTTTGGAATAAGAGTTTTAGTCAAACTGCAAAGTATTATTAAGCATTCAACAGCATAGATGATTTTAGCGATTCTGGGAGATCGGAAAGTGGACCCAAAAACTGGGGAGAGCTCTCTGCCAGTCGACCTAATCCGAACCATCGCCATAGTCTTGGTTATTTTACTTCATGCGTCAATCGAGCCGTACCCTAACGTTGATTTGATGTCGCCGCAGGGGGTACAGATTTGGTGGGCATCCAACATTTATAATTCTATAGCTATCGTGTGTATTCCATTGTTTGTTATGCTGACGGGTTCTCTATTGCTGCAACCAAGCAAGTGTGATGAGCCCTTGAGGGTTTTCTTTAAAAAACGTTGGCGGCGGATAGGGATACCTGTTCTGTTTTGGGGTATTGTATTTTTTGCATGGGATTTTTTGGTTAAAGGGCAATCGTTAACAGCGGTCTTCTTATTGCAAGGGATCCTCGCAGGTCCATACGTACATTTTTGGTACTTATATGCACTAATTGGATTATACCTTATTACCCCAGTTGTACGCGTAGTTGTGGCTAATGCAAAATGGGAAATTATAAAGTATTTTTTGGTTCTATGGTTTGTCGGAACCGGGGTGGTCTCATTGCTAACTTTTAGCGTAAGCATCAGCCCACAAACGGTTTGGTTTAAAGACAACGTATTCATCTTTACAGGGTTAATTGGCTATTATATTTTTGGAGCTTACTTGCAAAGGTTGCGAATCAACCGAGCAATTCTGTTTGCAGGCTTTATTTTGAGTACCATTGGCACTATTTTGGGAACTTACTTTGTAATTGGTACATTAGGAGCGGTTTATGGACGGTTTTTCTTAGATTCATCCAGCCTCAGCGTTATTATTGCCTCCATATCTTTGTTTCTCTTACTAGCCACAATACCTAACGCAAAAGGTCAAAATAGGTTCCCATACAGCAACCGCATGCTTAAGGTCATAAGTGAAAACTCGCTACCTATTTACCTATTTCACCTTATAGTTTTGGAAACGCTCCAGAGTGGTTATTTGGGTTTTAAGCTGAGCGTAACAACCCTTAATCCGCTAATAGAGATTCCGCTGCTGACTGCTCTGACGTTAGTTATTTGCCTAGCTATAATTGTTCCTTTAAAGAAACTACCATATGTCAAGCGGATAATCGGTTAAGCTATCTTTAGAAAAGGCTTATGTTCACAACCAAGTAAATGCTTGATTTAAGGACTAAGGAGTTTGGTAGCCCCCGTCGATTTAACTACAAGAATTCAACGTTTTGGTCAGGTTAGACTAAGGCATTTTTTAAGCGAAAACTATCCATTGCTTAGTATTCTGATCGGGTTTATGCTTGTTTCTCTTACTCTTGGACCCTACCAAAACGGAGATACCACGTGGGAAATGGATGCTGTATCAGGCGTACTCAAAACGGGATTACCGCTTGTTAACGGATATTTAATGGATCAGCCGCCCATCGGTTTCTACATCCAAGCGGCACTCTTCAGTATCTTCGGTGTATCAATTGATGACGGCACATTTTTGGTAACGCTGTTTGGGCTGGGTTGTGTAGCATTAGTTTATGGAGTTGGCAACCTTGCGATTAACAGAACGACGGGTTTTTTTGCAGCATTACTTTTTGCTTTTAGCCCATGGCATCTTGTGCTCTCTAGAACCTTTCTGATAGATGTACCCTGCTTGTTCTTTAGCTTGCTAAGCCTCTTTGTTGCCTTGGTCGCCTTTAAAAGAAACAGTTTGTGGCTTTTCATTGTTTCCGGAGTTATTTTTGCTGTTGCTTTTAACACTAAATTATACGCAGTCTATATGCTCATTCCCATTTTAACTCTACTTGTTAAGAATCACCATGAGAGCGCTTGTCGGTTAGCATTATGGTTTACAGCATTCGCGATCCCGGTATTAGCGGCTTCCTTTTTGTGGTACCAATCAATTACAGGAATAGGCTTAATCTCAATTTTCTTTCACACGGATTTTTCTGTACCCGATCCATTTATAGCGGTGCCTATACCCTTTTTTACCACCAATTTTTTGGTTAACTACGCAATAGGCTGGTTCTTTGTTGACTCTTTGATCTTATCGGTGCTTGTTTCTTTATGGCAGAGACGTGCTCTTCAGCGTTTCCTGCTTATGGATGCTATATGCTTAGCCGTTATAATCTGTGTTTTAACCGTTAACACTTACCTAGGCGTAACCTTAAACCTTAAAGCGCCTTTTTTAAACGCCATCAAATATGATTATCAAGCGTTGCCTTTCATTAGCTTCTTAGCCGCCTCGTTACTTACTAAAAGCCTTTCTTTGGCAAGCCTTAGTAAATTAAAAAGTAAAATCCAGAGGGCATCCTACTTGGCGGTAGCTTTCTTGGGAAGCTTTTTGGTAGCGGCCAGTGTGTTATATAACATGAGGTATACCCATATGTTTTCGACTTGGGAATACCTGATTTTCAGGGTTGACCCAAACAATAACGTGGGGTATTCTCTGTTCAACTTTGACCATATAAACGCTGGAAGCTTTGAGATGAGTATTCAAATTTTGGGGTTTGCGTTTGCAGTATCGGGAATGCTCTGGGCAAGCAGACATAAGCTTGGATGGGCACTAAAGAGATTCGGGCTGAATAAAAATTCCAAAATAAAGCGGTAGCTGCTTAAGGATTGCTCGCTTGCTAGAAAAACACTTACTAACAGGTGTGATTACATTTTGATGAAAGAAACTTTTTAGTAACCCAAAGATTTTTTTGGCTTACTGTTAGAGCGATGGAATATTACAAGTCAAAGTCTGTTTTCTATACGTTCTTGAGTCTTGGGCTGGCTGTTTTGGCAGGAGACTACTTGCTAGTTTATCTTCCGATGACGGGGTGGATTTTACAAGCCATTATTGTCGGAGTTTATTTCGAATATTTGAAAACTAAGAAAACGATAATTCTAGTGGCGGTAATGGAGACTTTTTTCGTCGCCAGCTACGGCGGATCAATGGCGGTTGCAGCAATTGTTAGTTTGGTTGGAGCTGACTTTTTCTTGCCAATAACTATAAGTCTATATTTTACCGTGTTTGGAGCTGTCTTACTCTTAGGCTATTTGGCAAACCGTATCTTCCACAGGATACGGCTGTTTGATAGGCTTAGAGTGAGAAGCGTTAAACTGAATTGGTAAGGATTGCAGTGCCGACCTAAACTACAAGGATACCGCTCTCAAGTAAGAGAGCACATAGCTTGTGGCGGCTTGCACAACCAACCAGCAACCTAAACCAGACCCAGACGCCAAAAAGCAATCTCCTCCGCAAGCTGTAGGTTGTTGATGTGTATAGGGAGTTTTCGGCAACAACACCTAACAGAAAAAACAATCATAGCCCAACTGACTCTATAAAAGAAATCTTATGTACTTCGTTAGCCATACAGAAGAAGCGATGTAGCATGCAAAACGACACAGAAGCCAAAATAAAGCAAGACCTATTAGCAGAAATTCAAACCCTTGAACAAAACTATCGAGTACTTTCAGGGTTCATTTCAGGAACAGACTACGACCCCGCAACCGTGGGCAACAGCATCCAATCTTTCAAGGACAGCCTCAGCCGCGCCAGCGCCTTCGTCTTAGCCCTCTACAACTTAAAAGGCAGACACGTCAACATACCTTGGGAATCACTCTTCACAAGCCTCGACTACGCTTTAGCGACTCTTTCAACTTCAGCTACAATTAAACAGCGCGATGCTGTCCGAGCGATTTTGTCCATGGCAAATGAGCAGATGACGCAGGTTCTCTCGTATTTTGCAGCGTTAAAAGAATCGCTCAAATAAACATTCATTGCAAGAAGGCAATGTTCAGTTAGATTAGGCTATGATTTAAAAAAAAGAAGTTTTTGGGATAGAGAGGAAAATAGAGGGCTCTTTTTCTTAGAAGATTTTCTCAACTTGTTTTTAAGTCATCTATGAAATCACTCAAATCAATCGGAGTTGCGCCGTTTTCGTCTTTGATCTGTTGTTTGCTAGGCGGATTCTCTAAATAGAAGGGTATCCGCTTGGTTATGCGCTCATGGAAAGCTGGTTCTAACTCGTTTTTGTAGAAGACGCCTACTGGAATTCTGTCGCCCCATTCTTGGGCTTTCTCTAATCCCGCAACTTTTTTCTTAAAATCTTCGCTCCAATCATGCACAACCGGGTCAAAGCCCTCGTTTTCCAATTTGTAGAGTCGAGGCTGCGCTTTACCAGTCATTGGGTCTTTTCGGTCTTCTCCTGCATACCAGTCCTTCGTGTTTATGTCGTTATAAGTGGGGCATGGCTGCAAGCAATCAATGAAAGCCATTCCCTTATGCTGGATTCCCTGTTTAATTGTGTCCTTCAAATGCATAATGTCAAAAGCGTATGCCCTAGCAACGAATGTGTAGCCAGAAGCGATTGCAAGGGCGATTGGGTTAACGGCTTCGTTAATGTTGGGTTGGGGAAGCGCCTTTGTTCGCATTCCAAGTTTAAGTGTAGGTGAAGCTTGCCCTTTGGTTAACCCGTAGACTCCGTTATCGTATATCAGATAGGTTATGTGCAGGTTTCTTCTGCCTGCGTTAACAAAGTGGCCAGCGCCAATTCCTAAGCCGTCGCCGTCTCCGCCGACACCGATTACTTCCAGATGCGGATTTGCTATCTTTATTCCCATTGCAAACGGTAGAAGCCTTCCATGGAGTGAATGGACACCGTTAGCTTTGATGAAATGAGGCGTTTTTCCAGCGTTACCTATACCTGAAACTATGACTGCGTTGTGGGGTTCAATTCCGAGTTCAGCAAGGGCCATCTGTAGTCCGCTCAGGATGCCGAAGTCACCGCAGCCCGGGCACCAGTCAACATAGACGTCGGTTTTATATTCCGATGGTTTACGAGCCAAGCATCAACACCTGCCTTTCAGCTGCCTGATTTGTCAAAATTGCTTTTAGGGCATCATAGACTTCAGTTGTCATCATGGGTCGGCCAGTGTATTTGAGGATGTAGTAGTTTGGTTTAACACCTGTGTATTGCCTTATTACGCCTGCCAACTGAGCGGTGCTGTTCTCCTCTATGTCGATTATGTTTCTTTTGTTTTCAAGCATCGTTTTGAGTTGTGAAGACGGAAGCGGATGAATCATTTTTATTTGAATGTAGCCTAAACTGAAGCCTTCATCTTTCAATTGGTCAAGTGACTCAATTATGGCGCCTTTTGGTGAACCCCAACTTACTACGATGTTTTCTGAATCTTTGTCGCCGAAAATGTTAACTTTCTTTTCAAAAGGAACCTCTTTGTCGATTAACTCAAGCTTTTTCATTCTTTTATCTACCATGCCTCGCCGGATTGGCGGTTCTTCGTTAATGTTGCCGAACTCGTTGTGTTCGTCGCCTGTGTACCATTGGACAGCGTTTTTTGTACCCAAAAAAGCCCGTGGGGAAACGCCTGTTGTAGTGAATTGGAAGCGTTTGTACTCTTTGTTTTCAAGGTCTTTCTCAGTTACAATTTGCCCCCTGTCTACCTTGATGTTTGCATAGTCAAAAACTGGGTATGTTGCAGAGCAGTTAGCCATTCCTTTGTCAAGCAAGTGGATAACTGGAACCTGGTATTTCTCAGCTAAATTGAATACTTCCGCCGCATCATAGAAGCACTCTCTGATGTCGCCTGACGAATATACGATTCTTGCGAATTCTCCGTGGCCTGCATGCATAGCGAACCGTAAGTCCTGTTGGCTGTTACGTGTTGGCTGGCCAGTTGAGGGTCCACCACGCTGGTAATATGTTACTACTGCGGGGACTTCGTTGTTACCTGCCCAGCTTAAGCCTTCTGCCATGAGAGAAAAACCAGGGCCAGATGTGCTTGTGGCTGCTCTCGCACCTGTTAAACATGCGCCTGACACAGAGTTTATGGCTGCAATCTCGTCTTCCGTTTGGACAACAATTATTGCTTGCTGGCCCTTTCTTGATTTTAGGATTTCATGAGCTTCTAAGTATTCACTTTCATCAGCAGCTGGAGTGATGGGGTAGTATGTTTGCACTCTGCATCCGCCTGCAACTTTGCCCATGGCGACAGCTTGGTTCCCCGTCAAGAAAATCCTGGGTTCAGTTGCCTCTAACCTGTCTAATTTGTATCTGAAATTGTTGGGGTTCAGGTTTTGCTGTGCATAATCATATGCATAGTCTACCGCTGTCACGTTCATCTCGGCAACTTTTTCATGGAAAGTGGCTTTGATTGCATCCTGCACTAGTTTTTTGTCATATTTTAGGAGCGCAAAAGATATGCCTATTGTGAGGACATTAATCATTTTTGAGAGTGTGCTGATCTTCTCAATTTTGAGTTTTTCGCCTATCTGCTTAAGTAAATCCATATAGGGAACAGCGAAGACCTGAATATTTTTTTGTTTAGCATAGTTTAAAAAGTCAGTAATTGTTTCGCCGCCAATGCTGTTGTCTTTCATGAAAGCACGAAGCATTCTGCGGTAATCATCTGAAAAAGTCTTTATGTCTTTCAGAACGTTGACGTCTAAGTCGCGTGAATCAACAATTATGCCGCCTTCATTCACGACTTCGCCGACATGACGTGCCACCGTCTCTGCATCAAACGCCGCCAACAGGTTAACGTCGCTTATGTTAGCGAGGGTTGGCTCCTTTGAGACACGTTGATGGAAATAGCTATGCATGGTTTTGATGTTTGAGTGGTATTCTCTTCGTCCGAAAACCCATAAGCCGCCGTATCCACAGGCTCTGCCAAATATAGTGGAGGCTGTATCAACACCGCTGCCTTGTGGGCCGCCTGCCATCCAGTTAACACTTTCAACAACCAAACTGTTTCATCCTCAAATGTATTTTCTTTAAGTGCGGTTATCCGCCGCCTGCTGCTTTGTCGATGCCTATACAGCAAGTGCACTTCGCAGTTTCACCGCAGTAAGGACATACGCAAACGCAATCGTCGATAAAATTTCCGCAGTTTATGCAACGAGGCTCTTTTTTCTCAGTCATAAATTCGCCTCGACACTATTGTGTGGTTTAAGGGGGTAATTAAGTTTTTTCCAGTTTAAATTTGAAGCATCCTAATGCAGCAAAGTGCCGTTCGCTGTCTTGTGAAAATCCTTAAATCATCACTAAAAAACATCTAGATGGTGATTTTATGCCGGTTTATGTTCTTTTGTCAACTTTAACTTCTGAAGGGCGGAAGACCATCAAAGAAAAACCTGAAAGAATCAAAGAAGTGAATAAAGAAATAGAAGTCTTCGGCGCCAAAGTTTTAGAGCAGTATGCAGTTTTGGGGCGTTATGACTTTGTCAATATAGTGGAAGCACCAAACAACGAAGCAATAGTGCGGGTTTCTTTGGAGTTAGGTTCACGCGGAACCGTCCATATAAACAGCATGCCCGCTACTCCAATAGACGACTTCTTAGCTTTAATCAAGAAGTAGCTTCTTTTTCAAGAATTGCTTTCTTTGAATGACTGCTGACGATTAACTTTATTTTTCTAAAAACGCAGATACGCCTCCGTTAAAACCCTATCAGCATCAAAGCAGGTCAACTCTGCAAGCAAATTAAGCTGCCCTACAAAAAAAACAAGTGTCAAAACGCTAGCTTACATGGTTACTTCGAATGAAAAACAACTGCAATTTCATAACACTTATCTTTATGGCGCTACTCACAATTGCGAACAACTAAAAGGGTTATGAACAATGGGAAACATCACAGTCGCCGTCTTAGGCGTTCAGGGCTACAGTAGCAGAATAGCCAAAAAAGGCACTTCCACTGATATCACGCTCTATGACATAAAGAAAGGGGAAGCAACGGTCACCTTAATTGAGCCCACGCGTTACCCAGAGCGTCTGGCGCCTCTGTTCTACGCCTGCGCACTCGCTACTAAAGCGATTGTAGTCGTCGACGAATTATCTTCAACGCTCGGCGAACAGCTAGTCATGCTACAGTGCTCCGATATCAAAAGCGGCTACTTTGTACTCCGAAACTACATTCCCAAAGAAAAAATTGAACCATTAATCAAGGGCACAAGCATCGAGAAATTTGAATATATCCCAGATGACCCAAACCAGCTCAGGGAGAAACTGTTAGCTGAAGCAGCCCAAGTAAAACCATTCGAGAGCCAAAAGGTTGGTACTGTGCCTGTTGACCATGCTTTTAACGTAAAAGGCGTCGGCGTAGTCGTCTTGGGCATAGTTGTTAATGGTTCGGTGGAGAAGCATGCGAAACTAAGGGTTTTGCCTGGAACAAAAACCGCTGAGGTGCGCTCCATCCAGAAACACGATGATGAATTCGAAACCGCTGGTTTAGGTGACCGCGTCGGGTTTGCCCTCAAAAACGTCGAGGTTGAAGACGTTGACCGAGGCGTCGTCTTGACTAACGACACAGCAGTTAAGGTTTCTAACAAGTTGGAGACCAATGCTTCTCTTGTGAAGTATTGGCAGACCCCAATCAAAACAGGCATGGTTATGCATGTGAGCCACTGGGCACAGTTCATAACCGCTAAAGTCGAAGATGCACAAGGTGATGACTTCCGAAAACCCAATTTGACCTTGGCGCTGGATAAACCGATAGTTTATTGCCCCGGCGATAAGGCAGTGCTGATGTATCTGGAAGGCGCTAAACTACGTGTTGCAGGTACCATTTCCCTTTCTTAGGAAACCCGCCCATCCCAAAATACTCTTTTACCTGCTTTATCGATTGAATGCCTGAATTTATTATTTATTCGTTGTTGTTTCTCTCTTGTAGCATCATTTTTTATAAGCGTATCGATAGATTTTTTGTGTAATTTTACTAAAGTAAGTTGAGGAGGTGATTTGCTTGTCTACGCAAAGAACATCGGGAGCTTATAGAGCTATTGAAATTATTCTTGGGCTAGTTGCGTTGGCTGCGGGTGCATTAGCGTTGTTTTTCCCCACCGTTGTCGTTGTTACTCTTGTAGTATTATTTGGAATAGCCCTGCTAGTTGTTGGCGTACTGCGGTTAGCGACGGCCGCGTCTGCTGATTGGCTTGCGCCGACTACTCGGAAGACTAATTCAATCATTGGGATATTAGCGATAATTTTTGGTGCAATTATCCTTTTTGTTCCTTTTTTCGCAACAACCGTCCTAGTAATCTTTATCGGAGTTGGTTTGCTAATTTACGGAGTAGGCCGGATTGCCATTGGAGGTGCTGTTCGGGGCCTCAACGGTGGATTACGAGCTCTTCTGATTATAGTGGGCGTTTTACTCGTTGCTTTCTCGCTGGTCATAATTTTCTTCCCCATAGTGGGCGTCATAACCTATGCGGTCTTTGCATCCATAGAATTCATTTTAATCGGCGTAGATGCTTTAGCCTCAGGAATCGTTGGCTCACCGATAGTTTAGCGCCCTACTTAGCCCACACAAAATAGGATGCTACAAGAAACAAAATGCTAACTGCAGCCATAACGGCGCCGAGTAACCAACGGTTTTTGCCTGCCGCCTTAGCAAGTTGGACACCATACCACGTTACCCATGCAACACCCAGGGAATTAGAGACGAGCCATGCTAAAATCTTGTTTGGCAGCATAAAGAAGGGGAGCGCAAGCAGGACTCCTACGACGACGTAGATGCCGATTATTGAGAGCCAACCCATTACCTCCTCTTTGGTTATGACCTGATTTTTACTTAACAAGGCGTTCGGAACATGGGCGATGATTTCTTTGGCGATTGCCTCTTTGCCTCTGTCATCAAAGGTTGCAAGAAAAGTATCGTTTAAGTTATTTTTTACCTTCTGAAGCGTATTTTCGCCCTTCGCTGACGTCTTGAGCTGTATCAACTTGTTTCTTAGGTTATTGCGTTCGATGGAGCTTGAGATGGCGTAGATTAACCCATCGATGATGCCCCAGGAAAGACAAGCGCCCAAATTAACCACTACGATGTAGGTGAAACCTGTGTTTAGATCTGAAAGGGCAACATACCCATTGATAATTATAACCATCAACACGGCAAAGGCAACTTCACCGATTCTGTCGACGTACGAGAGGTATTTGGAAAACACAAAACCGCCAATAGAAAACAATTGGCATCCAGCAAATAAAAATTATGCAAACATACCATAATGCCTGCAGATGCTAAAAGGCCGAGAAGAGGTCGGTCGCTAGCTTGCTTTTTCTTGGGGCAAGTGCTTGCTTAAGACGCCAACTCTCGCAGATATCAGCGGTAAGAGTTTCTCCACCGCTATGAACGCAATTGACGCATAAGCAATCCCGCCTAAAACATCCGCAAAGAAGTGTTCGCCAAGGTAGATTGCGCTAAACCATGTCCCCACCGGAAGCACCAAGATTGGCAGGGCCTTCCATTTCCAAGCCTTAAAAGAAAACAGGAAAACCAGCCAAGGAAGTGCAGAGTGCATACTCGGAAAAGCAGCATACAAATCAGGGTTTAGAAAGTCAAATAGCCATTTGTAAACAGGTAAACCTATACTGCCGTCGACTGAGGAGGTTAAGATCTGCGTAACATTTGGAACGGATAACCATGGTGGCGCAACCGGATAAAAAAGAAAAGTAACCAGTGCACTATAGGTGCATACTCCAAAAGCAACAGTGTATTTCCAGTAATTTTTGGGGCTTTTTCTCCAAAGAATATATGCGAATGCTGTTGGTACAAAAAAGTATGCAGTATAGAAGAAAGCACCTGTATAATCTAAAACCGGTGACCGAATTGCCTGTTGAAGAGTAAGGCTTGGAATTTGACCGAATACTTGCAAGTCAAAATTGTATGGTCCTGAATGCAAATTATTCTGCGCAACAGTACCAACCAAGCCATATAAGAGTTGATAAGAAACAAAGATGGTGATGTAGGGAAGCCAATCTTTTAGGAAATTCCAGGTTTTTTTATTATAGGCTGCGTAGATTAGGAATCCTAAAAGTAGAAATTCTGGCCCCGGTAGTATTTTATAGACAACACAAAAAATAGTTAAAGCTACTAAATACAAGGCGGGAAAAAGAAGGGCGAAGAAACGGGAAGAGCGGTAGTCAAACCCTAAGTCAAGCTTGAATTTTTTCTTTTCCTTTTTCTTCACCATAGCCTATTCCACTTATTTGACTTATATTAGGGATTGCCAAAATTAACTCCAATTGAGCCTCAAGCGGGCAAATTATTAATAGTGCTCCTCAGCACTATAGCCGCATGAACGCTGACACGCTACCTCAATTCGACTCGGACATTATTATTGTCGGCGCTGGACCTGCAGGAGCGACAGCGGCATTTTATCTAGCCAAAAGCGGCGTTAAAGTGCTCTTGTTTGACCGCCAAACGTTTCCACGTGATAAAGTCTGCGGAGATTTTGTTGGGCCCCTCGCCATAAAAGAACTCGAAGCCATGGGGGTAACCGAGCGTTCAGAATTCAAAAATACTAACATTATCACTAAAGCCGCTGTCTTCCTTGATGTACAGGAACTTCTTGTGAGCGGTATGCCACAGTTCGATGGAATAATAAATGATGGCAGAGTGATTCCATGAAAACTCTTGGATACTTGGATTTTAGATGCGGCACGTCAGGCAGGAGCGATCATAATCGAGAATTCCCTCGTAACTGGCTTCCAAGTCAAAGTCGACGGCGTATCAGTAAACGCTAAAACCCATAGAGGCAACGAAACCTTCAAGGCTAAAATGCTCGTCGGCGCAGACGGCACAAACTCCATAGTTGCCAACATACTTCATGGGCAGCCACCGCCTAGAACCAACCGAACCATCGGCGTCCGCGCATACTTCGAAAACGTAGCAGGTCCCGCAGATAGGGCAGATATGCATTTTACCAGCCAAAGCTTCCCCGGTTACTGTTGGTTGTTTCCAACGGGCACAGGACAAGCTAACGTTGGAGTCGGTGTACTGCTTGAGACCCTGCCGAAAAGTAATCGGCCAAAAGACCTTTTCAATGAACTTATAAACAGTGACCAAGGGCTAAAGGAACGCTTAAGAAACGCCAAAGTCATTGGCAAACTGGAAGCTTGGCCCATAAACACCTACGACCCAAACATACCAATAGTTGCAGACCGAGTGATTCTTGCAGGTGAAGCAGCAGGGCTCGTAAACCCAGTTAATGGAGAAGGCATTCAATATGCGCTTTTAAGCGGCAGATGGGCCGCCCAAACAGCACAAGTAAGCCTTAAAACAGGCGATTTCTCCCAAAAAGCGCTGCAAACTTACTCTTAACATGTCGAAGAGGAACTTGCACCCGGTTTCAAAGCTTCAGCAGCTATTGTTCAGCTTATTCGAAACCGTAACCTGAACCCACTTTGGCTAAAAGCATTCGAAACCATGGTTAGCAAAGCAAAAACTAACCCTCAATACGCAAACATCGCAGGCGGCATCTTAGCAGGCATCATTCCCACAACCGCAGGGTTTACCCCTCAATTCATACTGGGCACGATTGAGGAAGCAGCGTTTTCCGGCACCATAAAAATAGTCGATGAAACCATAAAAAACCCCGCGGTAATAATAAAAATCGCTCAGACAGGCATCGAAACAGCCGTAAACACCGCCCAGAACCCCTTCGAATTCCTAAAATGGACTATGGAGACTACATCGAAGATGGCAGAAATTGCGATAGCGACGCCTGCATTGATGTTGAAGGAGGGTGATAAAGCAACAAAAAATGGCGGTTCAGCATAAGGGTAGAATCTGTATTTCAGAGGTGCTTTTATGATTCGTATTTTGTATAGCTGTCGTACAGTTGGTTTAGGATTACACATCACCTGTATTGTTTATTAAGATGTAAGACAAAAACTATTTTTGTGAACAGATTGATAATCAACAGGAAACTCATAATTCCGCTCGTCACGTTAACCATCATTGCAATCACGTTAACTGTTGTAACTGCGGCAGTTTTGAGTGCACAACAAAATATACCTTCAACTGGGTCCATCCAAAACTCTGTTTCACCGCAAACCAGCAGCGCCAGTGGCAGTCAGCAGCAGAACAGCGTAACAACCACTTTGAACCTTGCAATTTACACGGATGCAGCTGCAACCATTAACTGTACAAACATCAACTGGGGCGTCTTAAACCCAGGCGACACAGCCACAAAAACCATCTTCATCAAAAACACCGGCACCGCCCAAACAACCCTTAGCTTGGCAGCTTCATCTTGGAGTCCGGCTTCAGCAAGCGCCGTTCTCACTTTAACTTGGAACAAGGAAGGCGCAACATTGGCGGCAGGGCAAATCGTACCTGCAACCCTAACGCTACAGGTAGCACAAGACACTGGAGACTTATCCAGCTTCAGCCTAAACATAGTTGTGTCTGGTTCAGCACAGTAACCGCTACTCGAACCGATTAAGTCTTTTTTGGCTGTTTATACCTTAAATATCGGTGTTCGAATTATGAATAGTCAGAGAAAGGAAGAGAGGGAGACTTGCAGGTTACAGGCGACTCAACCAAAGGCTTCGCTGAGCAGTCAATCGAAGATAGGGTTGCAGCTCAAAAGAAGCTGGTTGAGGAACTAAAAATGCAGTGGAAACAGCTCTGGAGCGAACGCCTCAACGACAAAGTCAGAGCCGAAGACATCTCAGGAGCCACCTACGAGCGGCTGCGGGTTGAACGGGGAACAATCATCCACGCCTCACGCGATTTTAAGCCCCTGAGCTTAAAAGAAATCCTCAACGAACACATGGTTGAGAAACCTGAAAACTTCCTTCAGCCAGACGTCGCAATAGGCGGCTGGACCAAATTCGTCAAAACCGAGATTGCCCAAGGAAAACCCAGAAGAGCTACAGTGAAAAACCAGTATGTTCCAGAGAAGAAGGCGGTGCAGCAACCCAAGAAGGGCGGACGCGGCTGGCTACATGTGACATAAGCAAGCTTTTGCTGCTTCATCGGCTCTTTTGTGTGGGTGCGGAGTTTTGTGGGGTGCCACAAGATGGTGGCTGGATGGTTGCGTTTTGGGGTTGCAACGATTTTTGGTGCCCGAGTTGGTGTTGGATTGGCGAATACGAAAAACGGCACGATTTCAAATGGCACTCTTGATTTTTCAGCTTAACTAATTTGTACCATAACAAGTTATTGCATAATAACATGCTATGATTAAGCAGCTTGCCCTATACTTCATGGACGCAAGTAGTAACCTGTTTCCCATAAACAAAAGAGGGTGGAGTTAGCTAAGGCTAACTTTTCTGAAGCTATTTTTTGGGTTTCGAGAGGTACTCGTGGATTGCTTTAGCCGCGATTTTTCCCGAACCCATGGCGCTGATGACAGTTGCTTCGCCTGTTGCGATGTCGCCGCCGACGTAGACGCCTTCTAAGCTGGTTTTGAAAGTTTTGTCGCTTGCTATGATGCCGCCCTGCAGCGTTTCTAAGCCAGGTGTGGTGGCTTGAATGATGGGGTTGGGTGTGCGTCCTATGGCAACGACTACGGTGTCAACATCCATCATGAATTCTGAGCCTGAAACTGGAACTGATTTGCGTTTGCCGCCGTCGTTTTCTTCTGAGAGCCGCATTGTTATGCATTGCATGGCTTTGACGTTTCCTTGTTCGTCGCCGACGAATTTGGTTGGGTTGGTTAAGAACTTGAATATGATGCCTTCTTCTTCTGCGTTCTCGATTTCTTCTTGTCTGGCGGGCATCTCATCTCTGCTGCGGCGATAAATGATTGTTACACTTTCTGCGCCTAATCGTGCTGCACATCTGGCTGAGTCCAACGCCACGTTGCCTCCGCCGATGACCGCTACTTTTTTGCCGACTTTGATTGGGGTCTTGGATTTATTTGGAAAATCGTAGGCTTTCATGAGGTTGGCGCGGATGAGGAATTCGTTGGCGCTGTAGATGCCGTTTAGGTTTTCGCCTGGAACACAGAGGAACTTTGGTAATCCGGCGCCGGTGCCTATGAAGATAGCTTTGTAGCCCTGGGCAAACAATTCATCAACAGTAAACAATCTGCCGATTAATGCGTCAGGTCTGAATTCAACGCCTAATTTGGTGATGTAGTCGATTTCGGATTGGACAATCCGCTTAGGTAACCGGAACTCTGGAATGCCATAGACCAGAACGCCGCCGCCAGTGTGAAGCGCTTCAAAGATGGTGACTTGATAGCCCAGTTTGGCGAGGTCAGCTGCAACCGTTAAGCCCGCGGGGCCTGCGCCGACGATGGCAACTTTTTTGCCGTTTGACTTTTTAACAGGTGGGGCGCTGACGCCTTTTTCCTGTTCAAGGTCTGCGACGAAGCGTTCCAGTCGCCCGATTGAAACTGGATCACCCTTTTTGCCGAGAACACAGTTCTTTTGGCACTGCTCTTCTTGGGGGCAGACTCTGCCGCAGATAGCTGGGAGACTGTTCTTTTCTTTAATTTTCTTAATAGCGCCTGCATAGTCTTTTTGTTTTATTAATCCAATGAAACCGGGGATTTCTACGCCGACTGGGCAACCCTCAACGCATTTGGGTACCTTGCAATTTAGGCATCTGGAAGCTTCAGCTAAGGCTTGTTCTTCAGTGTAGCCTAAGACGACTTCTTTGAAGTTCTTGGTTCTAGCCGATGGATCCTGCTTGGGAACTTCGACGGCTTTGAAGCGGTTATGGGGTGCTGGCGGGTTTAGTGGCCGTGACATTTGCATTCTCCTCCATTTTTGACTGTTGCAGTAATATGCTTCTCTTCATCGCAGTAGCTTTTAAGCCGCTGCATGAGCTCTTTAAAGTTAACTTTGTGAGCGTCAAATTCTGGGCCGTCCACACATGCAAACTGGGTTTTGTTGTCGATTGTCACTCTGCAGGCGCCGCACATGCCCATGCCGTCGACCATGATTGGGTTGAGGCTGGCGATGGTTTTGATGCCATAGGGACGGGTTATGTCTGCGATGACGCTCATCATGATTGGGGGGCCAATTGCGAAAACTATGTTGAAGTTGTAGTTTTTAGCGATTAAGTCTTTGAGGACATCGCTTACGAAGCCTTTTTTCCCTTTTGTGCCATCATCTGAGGTGAAGAAGACTTCGTCTGAAACTGCTTTCATTTCTTTCTCCAAAATGAAGAGTTCGGCGCTTCTTGCACCCATAATAGAGATAACTTTGTTTCCTGCTTCTTTGAGCGCTTTCGCGACTGGATAAGCGACTGCTGTTCCGAGTCCACCGCATACTACGGCTGCTGTACCGTAGTTTTTTATTTCACTGGGGTTGCCAAGTGGTCCTGCAACGTTTAGGATTCTTTGGCCTACTTTTAGGTGGCCAAGCTCGATTGTTGAGTAACCGACTTCTTGGAAAATATGTGAGATTGTGCCCTTTTCTTTGTCCCATGATGACAGGGTTAAGGGTATTCTCTCGCTGTCTTGGTGGGTTTTGAAGATTACAAATTGCCCTGCGTGTGCTTTTGCCGCGATGTCTGGGGCATAGATTGTTATTTTTTTGGTTACAGAGTTTAGTTGTTCTTTTTCGACAACTTGGTTGACTCTTAAGGTTTTTTGCAAGGTGGTTTCTGCCATTTTCAGTTCTCCCTTGGAACTAGCTCGGCAAATAGTATTAATCGTATATACAATATATATGCTATAAAAGGCTTGCTAGCTGCATCAGGCAACAACAACATCAAAAACACCAACCCACATGCAACCGAAAAACCGCTAAAAAAGCATTAAACTTAATTGCTCAAACCCCCAACTAAGCCATAGATGAACATAATGAGCAATCTAAGCTATCGGTTTAAGCTCTGGATGGTAAACGAAAACAACGAGCCAATATTCGGCGACGGATTAGCCAAGCTGCTTGAGGAAATATCTGAGCACCACTCGCTTCTTGAAGCCGCCAAACATTTAGGGATGTCTTATCGTTATGCGCTTCACAGGATATCTTTGGCTGAAGAGCGGCTGGGGCAACCGCTGGTGACGCGTATCCGGGGCGGTGCAAAAGGCGGTGGCTCTTCTGAGGTTACTGCTTTTGGAAGGGATTTGGTTGCACGGTACCGGATGGGGCAGGCTAAGCTGGATGCGTCGTTGAAGACACTTCCATAGTAACGGTTAAATTAGCGATGTTACTCAGGTGTAACATCGGAGCTTTGCATGAACCTGCCAAACAAAACCCCACCCAACAGTAACTTAAAAATCGCAACTGTTGATTTAGTCCTCATAGCACTCTTCGCAAGCCTAGGCTTAGCCACCAAAAACATCCTCCACCCCCTCATCGGACCCCTAATGGGCGCAATCTACGTCCCAACAGGCGCCGTAACAGGCGGCTTGTACATGATGTGGCCTGTGATGGCATTCGGCTTCATACGCAAAATCGGCGCTGCCTCCATGGTTTCACTGACCCAAGCATTCATCAGCCTCATACTACCCTATGGCAACTTCGGATTACTCTCATTTGTCATTTATCTCGTACCGGGATTAGCAATCGATGCCCTCTTTTGGGTCTCAAGACACAGAGCATGCTGCCTTGTCTGCTGTATGGGTGCAGCAGCAATTGCAAACGTCGCAGGAACGGTGCTGGTTGGTGCTTTGGTGCTGTTTTTGCCGGGGCTTGTGCTTGCGTTTTTGGCGGTGGTTGCTGCAATCAGCGGCTGCGTTGGCGGATTCATCGCTAATATGCTTCTTGTTAGAATTGGAAAACTTGGATTAGGAGGAAACATAATTGAACAAAAACAGTAAAATCGCATTAACTGCGGTAACAATAATCGTGATTGTTGTTGCACTCGGTGCATCCCTATACTATTTAACAGGCAATCCTGGCGCCACCCAAACAAACGCCCTTGTGCCTGCGGGTAATCCGCCGTCGGGGCAACTGAAGATTTCAGGTGACGTTGCTGCAGAAGAGAACTTGACAATCTCTAACTTAACGCAGATGCCCTTGGTCAACGTGACTAACACCATCAAAGGCGAGACAGCCAACTACGTCGGCGTAACCTTAACAGAGCTACTTAACCAAACAGGCGCGTCATGGGATGCAGGAAACATAAACGTAATCGCAGGCGACGGCTACACTAAAACCATAAACACCTACCAAGCCTACAACAGCACCCAATACAACGGCCAAGAATATATCTTGGCATTCGCCAAAAACGGCCAATGGATGGACAACAGTGAAGGACCACTCAAACTTATCACGCCAGGCTTAGCAAACGCCTACAACGTCATGAACGTAGAAGAAATCAACCTGCAGCCATGGGTCATCACCATAAACGGTTCAGTAAGCCACCCCATGACCCTGACAGGCAGCAATATCACAAGCTATGAAGTAAAAACCGTAAATGCTCCATTTGCACCTGGCGGCGAACCCCAACGGACCTCAGATTGGACGGGCACAACACTGTGGAGTATTCTGCAGGCCGCAGGCGTATCTTCCAGCGCACAAGACGTCACCATAACTGCAATCGACGGTTACAGCAAAACATTCACTATACAGCAGGTTCAGACTACAGGAATGCTGGTTGGCTTCAAGGAAAACGGCGCCTACCTAAAACCAGTGGATGGGCAACCATTCCGCCTGTTCGTGCCAACTGAAGACTTCAAATGGGGTAACTACTGGGTCCGATGGATTACCCAAATAACTGTTTCATAGGCGAAGCAAATGAAGCGGTCCACCACAATTGCCCTCTCTATTTTTATTCTCTTAATTGCCATAGCAGTTCCACTGTATTATTTTACACGACCCGACAGCACTCAGCCAGCGGGTACCCTCCAGATAGAAGGCAACGTTAACAACCCAATTAACCTAACTATTAGTCAACTCCAATCTCTTCCAGCGGTGACTCTACAGGTAACGGTTTCTTCAAGCAGCCACCAAGAAGACAACGGCGTCTTCAACTACACAGGCGTACCCCTAAAAGACCTACTCAGTCAAGCCCAAGCAAACGCCAACGCTACATCCATCTATGTTCAAGCCTCTGACGGCTATGGAACCACCATAACCATGCAGGACGCTCAGAGCCAAAACACCTTCATCGCCTACCAAAAAGACGGGCAGCCATTGACGCTGCTAAAAGACGGCGGCGAAGGACCACTAAGGCTAATTATTGGCGGCGACCAATATGCGCAAAGATGGGTTCGCGGCGTAGTGGCGCTAGATGTCAGTTAATCTGTGAACTCAAGGGTTTTTATTTCAATCAAATCCACAAGCTTATCTGCTTCAGTCACAGCGTTAAACAATGGGTATCCCAAAGCCAGCGTTTTGCCATCAATATGTGAATCCACTATAAGCCCGGAGATGGCGATGGTGGAGCCGTCAATGTAGCGCTCGGCTTCCTCGATTGTTTTGGCGGCTATTATTTTTGGGATTGCCGGTTGGGATTCGAAGCCCTCAAAAATCACGTAGTCAAGGTTCTTTAGGTAAGGCAGGACTTCTTTTATGTCGAGTCTTTTTTTGATAAAAACTACGGTTTCCTCTTTTGGCAAGGCGACGATGGTTTCTGCTCCTGCTTTGGCATAGCGGTCGGTTTCTTTGGCAGGCGTATCCAAGCTTGGGATGCGCACCATCTCCTTGATGGTTCCGACACGGTTGCCCCGGCGCTTAAGCTCAGCGATTAAGTGTTCTATGACTGTGGTTTTGCCTGAATGTTTCCCGCCGACAACCGCTATAAGCTTGGGCAAGTATTGCACCGCTACGTATTAGCGTTTTCTGCTTTATATAGGGGGATGGGGGTCATGGCAGAGCAACAAATTATGCCTCTGTAACTTTAGCATCTTTGAGCACATTTACGGTGCCGTTGCCAGCTTTAACATAGCCGACTTCGCAGTATCTCACCTTACGCTTATCCAATTCACTCTGCAAATCGTCCGCATCCTCTTTTGAAACTGCGATAAGCATGCCACCTGCAGTTTCTTTAGATTCGCCGCTTAACAGCGGATACCCAAAGATATCAGTCAACACAGGCGTCCCGCGGATAACCCAGAGGTTGTCGATGACTATGTCGACTTTGCCCAGCATCGCCATGTTCTCTGCGTGCCCCTTAAGTCCAAAACCCGTTATATCGGTGGCGGCATGCACTGGCACTTGCTGCATGGCTTCTGCAACAGGTTTATTGGAGGTGATCATGCCCGCTATAGCTTGGTTGATGGCAGTATCTACTAAATCTTCGGGTACACCGCTGAGGAGTTCTTTGCCTTCCTCTTCTTTTCTTAGGCGGTAAGCAGCCATGGCAGGAGCGATTCCCAGCGGTTTTGTCAAGAAAAGGCGGTCGCCGGGTTTGGAGCCTTTTGTGTAAATGATTTTTTCTGGATCGCCGATGCCGGTTGCTGCGCCCCCGATGATTGGCCATGGATTGCGGATTGTGTGTCCGCCCAAGACGGGGGCGCCTATTTCACGGCAGAAGTCACCTAAGCCCTTAAGCATACCCACAGCTAATTCGGTGGGCATGTTCTCGGGGAACGCCATAATCGATAGGATGGCGGCAATTTTGGTTACACCCAAAGTGTATATGTCGCTGGTGACGTTGCTGCCTGTGATTCGTCCTTGGATTTCTGGTTCATCAACCATTGGCGTGAAGAAATCAAGTGTGTTGAGGACGGCGATGCCGTCGGCGATTTTGACGACGCTGCTGTTTTCCCATGGTCCAGCAAGCACTTCTTCGCTAAAACCGCCGGTTAAGCCAGCTTGATCAAGAAGGTCGCCGAGTTGGTACTGCGGCAGTTTACAGCTGCATCCGTGTACAGGGACGGCTTTGGTTAAACGGTAATTCACTTTTATCTTCTCTCCTGATTACTTCAGTGTACCTTAGTAAATAAAAATATTGATATACGATATTAAAGAAAGGAAGCTTAAGCTTGCTTTTTGCCAGCGACGATTTCGAGGAAAGTTTCTATGCGCGTTTGAATCTGCGGTGCATCGCCCATTGCGTAGTCTGTTTCTATTTTCAGCATTGGCAAACCTGCGGCTTTGAGAGCACGGTCTACTTTGACGCCTTCAACATTGTAGTCATGACAGTTTTGCAGTGTATAGTAGATTACTCCGTCAGCTTTGAATTTTTCAGCTAAGTCAGTTATGCTTTTTAATCAGCGGTCATTGGGCGTGAAGCATGCACAGGGAATCTTGCTGTACCTCTCAACTATAGCCCATAGCATGTCGCTTAAACTGTCACTTTTAGGTTCAACTAAGTCAGTGAAGAGGCGTGTGCCAACACAGCTTTCCTCAACAACCACCGTGGCGCCTGCGGCTTGAGCTATGCTGTGAACTTTCCAGTTAGGAATCGCCATGGGGCAACCTGAAACCATCAGCCTTGGAGCATCCGCAGGCGAAACACCTACTCCATTTTTAACCCGTTCTTCTAGTTCATCACAGAGTTCGTTAAGTTTAGCGGTAAATCGGGTTGGGTCATCGTTAAAGCTGATTTGGTAGATAAGTAATGCGTCTAATCCACTGATTGGTGAAGGCGAATGTGCACGCAGGTTCTGTAGGCGCTGGAGGGCTTTGCGTTTATTGTTAATTAATTCTATGGCTGCTTTTAGTTTTTCAGCAGTAATTGTGTTACCAGTGAGTTGCTCAATTTTGGCTTTGAAAGCTTCAACTTCTTTGTACCAAAAAGCTTTGCCTTCAACCGTGTCAGGTTTATGGGGGACCTCTATCACATAAGTGGGAATAAGCTCGTTCAGTAACTCGTAAACTTTCTTTTTACCATCACAGGTTGTTTCCCCCACTACAAGGTCGCTTGCTTGGAAGTAGGGGCAGGTGCCGCTGATTTTGAATCCGTAGAAGGATTTGATAAGTGGGCAGAGGTTTCTGGGCAAGATGGTTTCGGCGTCTGGAACAGAAAAATCTGCTCCACCGCATAAACCTACCATAGATGCGTCTGCGGCGTAGGCAAGTTCTTCTGGTGCGTAGACGCAGAATGCTCCGATGACTTTTTTGCCTTTAGCACGGTGGTCATTGAGTTCTTTTATGCGCAGGCCATGGATTTCTGAGACGACGAAGTCAAAGTAATCCATTTTTTTGGGGCGATTTTTCTGGGACAGATAGATGCTTTTGTAAAAGTCGCCCAAGGCGTTCAGTAGTATGTTGTGTTTTTCGATGTTCATGCCGAGGTTTTTCCACATTTCAAGGTATTGATCAGACATATTGTTCACTTGATCGTTAACTTATGGAAGACAATTGGACTATTAAAATTTATTATTTGTATTATTGAAAAAATTAATAGTATGGCAAAAAGAAAATAAAAATCAACGCTTTTTAACCAGCACCTTAAACTCGCCACCAGACCTCGAAGCTTCCACAACCTCATGCCCCTGATTCTTAACCCAGCGCTGAACATTATCGAATTCCAACTCCCCCTCGCCAGTGACCTCCAGCAACTGCCCAGAAGCCATAGCGTCGAGCTTACGCTTTGTAAAAGCAACCGGCAGGGGGCACATTTTGCCCCGAACATCCAACTTTTCAATATCCAAAATGGTTCCCTAGAATGTTAGGACTTTGTCACTATTAACTGTCCACTCGACAAGTTCATGCACAGTCGCCAATTTTACACCATCAAGCAAGTCGGCTTGGGTTAATCCACGGGCCTCTGCACAGACAACGCATGCTTTGACTTCGACGCCGCTTTTGATGAGGTCTTCTAACATTTGGCCATAGTTCATTAAGCCCTGTGCTGGCTTTTGCCCTTTTTTGGCGAGGTAGACTCCGTTTTCGAAGAGCCATAGGCGTACTTTGTGTCCTTCTAAATCGGCGGTGAAGGCGACTCTGAGCGCGGATAATGCACGTTCTTTGGCGTAGGGGGCTTCGTAGATTATTATTGTGAGTGTTGTCATACTCCTGTGGACCTTATCGGTTTTTTTATAGAGACTATTAGAAAACCGAATATAAAGGCGTTGCCATATTCAGAAATGGAATACACATATAAGTGCAACATTAAGAATAATTTTAAGGAGGAAAAAAGCGCATGGAAACCATTCGGCTCGATTACCTAAACACATTCCTAACTGTCGCCCGAAACCGCAGCTTCTCAGTGGCGGCGAAAGAATTAAAAACCAGCCAAGGCACCGTAAGCCACCATATCGCTGCGCTCGAGGAGTATTTTGACGCGGAACTTTTTAAGCGGGCAGCCAATGGCGTGGAACTTACTGAAGCGGGTTTAACACTCAAGGAAGCATCTGAACGCATCATAAAGGAAGCCCACGAAGCTAAAGCCAAAATCTCCAGCGCCAAACAAACCCTCTCAGGCATCATCCGCATAGCAGCAAGCACCATCCCTGAAGAACATATCATCCCAGGTTTAATCGCCGAATTCCAAAGAAAATTTCCCGAAGTTAAATTCAAAATCAAGGCTCAGGACAGTTTAACCAGCCTAAACAGCCTACAAACAAACGACGCTGACTTCGCCGCTGTGGGGACAATGCATGGATTTGAAGAAAAATTTGATTACCTCCAAATCGGTGAAGAACAACTGGTGCTTATCACAGCCTGCAACCATGCGTTAGCTAACCGCAAAACTGTTAAGCTTTCTGAAGCCATAAAATACCCTTTTATCAGCAGAGAAGAAACTTCTGGCACAAGGCGGGAGGTCGAGAGGTTACTGGAAAACAATGGAATCGCCCTGTCGAGTTTGAAGGCGGTGTTTGAGTTGGGCAGCACAGAATCTGTGGTGACTGCGGTTTCAGAGGGCAGAGGCATAAGCATCATTTCCTCTATTGCAGCGGCTAAAGCGCAAGCTGCTGGGTTAATCAAGGTAGTGGCCATTGCCGAAGCAAGCACCCGCAAGCTTTACATGGCAAGACCCAAACGGGCGCTGCTAAAGCATGCTGAGGTATTCTGGGAATTTTGCAAAGCCTACAAATTCAGAAATCAAGCCATAGTTTGCCCAAGCTAAAGGTCTTCGTCTTCTTCTAGTTTAACCCAGATTTTACCTGCCTCAACCTTAAACGGATAAGTCTTCAGCTTGTACGACGGCATCTCCTCATACTCACCTGTTATTAGGTTGAAACGCCAGTCATGGCAGGGGCAAATAACCACGTCGCCGTCGAGGCTTCCGTTGGAGAACTTGCAGCCCATGTGGGGGCATCGGTCGTCGATAACATAGAGTTTTCCGTTTTGTTTTATGAAGAGTACTGGTTTGCCTTGGGCTCGTATTAGCTTCATTTTGCCTTCCTGCAAATCTTTCTCTTCAATAAGTGCGGTATATCCTTGGTTTTCAGCCATACAGATCAACTGTTAATCTACTACTTTTTAATATGTTTGGCTTTAAATTTGCTCCGCTTGCGAAGATAAAAACGCTTTGTTGCTCTGCCGCCTCTATCCCCCTCTTAAATAAAGAACCTATGTTCTGCTGCTCCCAGGAACCCTCTATCGCCCCATAAAAAGAATAAGATACGATGCGCAGTCCCCCTATGGCAAGATCATATTTATTATCATCCTGAACCTTTGACTTGGAGGGAAGGTGTAATTCAACGGTTTTAGTCATTGCTGCAGTAGGCGTCAGCGGCTCGGGAAAAACAACTACACTCGAATACTTGGTTTCCCGTTTCTCAGATCAAGGCTACAGAGTTGGCACCATCAAACACATCCACCACAAAGACTTCTCCATCGATAGAGAAGGCACAAACACCTGGCGCTATGGAGCGGCAGGCAGTAAAGTAGTCGTCGCTATCTCCCCGCATGAAATAGATATAATCAAGAAGACAGAACGGGAACTTAAAGACCTCGACAAAATCATGGCGTTGCTGGAGAAAGAAAAACTTGACATTGTCTTTATCGAAGGCTTCCATAGCCTCATAGCAAAAAGGACCGATGTACCAAAAATCATAACTGCAAAAGACCAAGCTGACCTCCAAAAAACACTTCAAGGAACCGTAGAGCCAATTATCGCTGCAACTGGGATTATTTCGGAAAATGCCAGCGAAACAAAATTTGGCGAGATACCCCTGATTAATGTGCCCAAGCAAGGAGAAAGGCTCGTAGAACTCATAAGAACTCGGCTGGAACAAGCCACAGCATGAGGAAGCATCAATGAGTAGATGGGGGGCACTTGTACTTGCAGGAGGAAAAGCCCAGCGATTCCAAACGCCCGATCAGCCCTGGCAAGACAAAGCCCTCGCAGAACTGGACGGCAAGCCGCTTCTGGTGCATTTAATCCAAAATCTCCACGGCGCCGTAGATGAAATCGCCATCTGCGTAAATGATGAGGAACGAAAAGTAGAGTACAGAGAAACCTTGGAGAAATATGGCTTGGAGGCCAATTTTGTTGTTGATGAGAAAAGTAAAGTTGGCGGTCCGCTGTTGGCAATTCTTTCTGGGCTGCGGGCGGTTTCAGCTGATTACTGCTTAACCGTGCCTACAGACATGCCGTTTCTGTCACAGAAGATTGCCGATTATATGTTCAAAGCTGCAGAGGGTTTTGATGTTACCGTTCCAATGTGGCCTGATGGAACACTTGAAACGTTGCTTATGGCATTAAACCGCAAAGATGCCTTAGTGATTGCAGAAACCCTATGCTTACTAGGCAAATCCCCTGCAGACGGCGTAGCTCGAGGCGCCAGCAAACTTCTCATAGTTTCTCCCTTAAACAAAATTAAGTTGCTTGACCCTGAATTTAGAAGCTTCATCAATATTAATTTAAAAGAAGACTTAAACCGACCTCAAACCCGCAATACAATGGGAAAAGTGACTGAAAACATAAAGTTTGATAGAGGTAGTTTGCCAGCGGCTGATTTGACGGTTCTTCAATGCACCCAAAAAATGCTTGATGACGCCAAGTTTTTGCATGTAGAGAACATTTTCTCCAAATGTGCTAGTTATTTTGAGGATCAAAAGCTCTATTTTTGGGCTGGAGTAAGCCACGAAAAAATCGGTGACACACAATTAAAGTTGTCTATCGAAGGAGCCAAAGAATCATTTCAACGTGCAGCAAGCAACTATCAAAAAGAAGCAGAAACCTATGAAGCAAAAGGCTGTCGAGCGCTGGCGCAGCGCGGGCTGGATGATGCTGCATGGTGCCAATCAAGGGTTTAAGTCTGGATTCTCTGCGGGTAGGTGTAGATGTTCATGCGTTTGCCCCGTACAAAACCGACTAGGGTTATGTTTGCTTTTTGTGCCGATGAAACCCCCGAGTTGAGAACCGCTGCAACAGAAGCGACTATGGGTAAGCCCACTTTGGCTGCTTTGTAAATCATGTCGCCTGGCACGCGACCTGTTATTATCATGATGCATTCGCTGAAGTCTATGCGTTTAAGTGAGGCTTCCCCGATGACTTTGTCCACGGTATTATGCCTCCCCACATCCTCGGAGAAAGCCACCATGGTGCCGTCTGCATTGAAGATGCCGCTGTCATGTAAGCCGCCTGTTTCTTTGAAGCCCTTGGCTTTTTCGTTCATTTGGTGGATGGCGTCTAAGATGACTTGGGCTTTTATGGTTAGGTTAGATTTCACCATAGCTATTTTTTCATCATGCTGGTAGGCTGATGTGGGAGATTTGATAAGCGGAATTATGCGGGTGCTGCGTCGCGAGTTCTTCATGCGCTCGTCAAGATTAACAGTTGGTTTAAGCGTGATTTCGCATAGGCGTTTTGCTTCATCGGCAAACATGCCCTCGATTTCATCAACGTCATGTAAAATTTCCTCAGCAAGCAAATAGCCGACTGAAAGTTCCTTGAACTGCATGGGCGAGCACCATATAACAAAGGAGTAGGCCCTGTTCACAATGATTTGCAGCGGCACCTCTTCGGCTACGTAATCAACCATTTTCTCTGCCGTGCCCTTCTCTAAATCAAGCCTTAAGATGTCGACTTGGCGCATCTTCTCACACCTGCTTTGAAACAGAAGCGTGCAAATAAGTTATTCGGCTAAAAGTCAGCCGCTCACATGTGGTGTTTAAAAATTTAGGGGCTAAAAAGCGCCCGTTTAAAGATATTTCTCGTAGAATTTCAATGCAGGGTTAGCTGCTTTGTTAGCGAAGATTTTGCCTGTGCCCTGCTCCGCGAGGTCGCCTAGGAACACGTAGAATGGGCCTGCAACGTTTGTGGTGTCGTCAACTTTGACTTTCGGTTTGACGCTGTCGATGGTGAAGGAGGGAAGGATTTCTGTAGTGCCGCCGATGACGATTTTGCCGCCATGCATACATGCGCCTACTCGGACGTCGCAGTCTTTCTCGACGTAGATTGCGCCGTCGCTCATGTGGTAGCCTAGGAATCTGCCTGCTGAACCTTTGACCTTTATGACGCCGCCTTTGAGGTAGCAACCGACGTCTGTGCCGACGTTGCCGTCGACGGTGATTAAGCCGCCTTTCATTCCAGCATCATTGCCTCTGTATGGTGAAGCCAAGTAGTCGCCGCCGTCGCCGTGGATTTCTATGGTGCCCTTTTTCATTTCACTGCCTGTCCAGCCGCCTGCGTTGCCGTTTATAGTTATTTTGCCGCCGAGCATTTTTTCGCCAGTGTGCATGCCAATGTTGCCGTTGATTGTGATTTCGCCGGTTTTCATGCCTTGGCCGACGCGTTTGACTTTGCTGCATTCGCCGTTTAGGGTGATGTTTGAGGTTCCGTCTTTTGTTTCTTCGATTTTGAAGAGGTCGCCTAGGGTTAAGTTGCGGTTGCCCTCTGTGACGGGTAGTTTGGCGATTTCTGCTATTGATTTGCCTGCGAAGTTGTCTGGTGTGATGCAGGGTGCTTGGACGGGTACATCGAATGGTTTGAGTGGAGTAAGGGTTATCATGGTTATACACTCGCTTTGATTGTTAGTTTTTCAGGAACTTTGACGTAGTGGTCGCTGACGGGGTAGTTTTCGTATTCTATGCTCCAGTAATCGCGGAACTTGCGTTTCATGTCATCGTCGATTTTGCAGGGGTCTTTGGTTTGGACGTCGAGCCATATGGTTTTGCCGCTGGTTGTGTTATCGACGACTTCGCCGTCTTTGACAACGATTGTGCCGTCTTTTATGGTGTAGGCTGCGGCTCGGAAGGCTTTGCGTGCAGCATGGTACTTCTTGGCTATGTCGGTTGTTTCTGGGTTGATGTTGTAGATTGCGATGTCTGCGTCTGCGCCGATGCCGAGGTGCCCTTTCGTTTTAAGTCCCAAGGCTTTGGCGGTTCCCGCGCGGGTCATAACTGCGAGTTCATAGAGGCTTAATTCACGGTTGATTGATGGTAGCAAACTCTTTTTCTGGGCTTTCTTGTTGCATTTCGCCAAGGTTGCCGCCCGCGCTTTCTTGCTAAAAAGCCATGCGTAAACCCGCGGATATTCAAAGAAGGGCCCACCGTTGGGATGGTCGGTTGTTAAGTACATTTTCCAGGGGTCTTTTATGAGTAATGCCAGTTCTAATCCGATTGACCATTGCAATGCGTTGACGGGGCTGTTTTTCTTGTAATGCATCGGTATGATGCCGCCGCTGGTTTCTGTTTCAACGTCGCTGTTAACCCATTTGTTATGCCCGCCCAATTGGTAGAGCGAGAACTCGAAGGGTCCATCAGCAGTCATAGTGGTTGTTTCTGAGAATATAACTTGGCCCATGTCAACGGTTATGTGGTTGTGACTGTTAAGGTACTTGGCCATTTCATCTGAGGCTGACTGGAAGTGCACCCAGCTGTCACCTGCAAAAGACGCGAACTGCAAGTGGGTAATGTGGCAAACAGGTTTGTCGCCCGTGTAGAGGTCTTCAAGCGCCTTCATGGTGTCAAGCGTTGTCGTATAGTTTCCCGGTAATCCCAGGTTGTTAGTGTGCAGGTGGATGGTGTGGGGTAGATTGAGTTTTTTGTTTACTTTGGCTAAACCACGCACGATTTCTCTAGGCGTGATGCAGAAGTTGGGCACTTGATCGTCGATGCTGTGGACGTTGTGTCCGAAACCCCAAGATTCCAGTCCGCCTGGATTAACGATTTTGATTGCATAGCCCTTTGTGCTTTGCATCATCCAAGCGATGTGGCGTGCACATTCGTCAACGTCGCCCTTAGCTAGGTTTTCGAGTGCGAACCACCAGTCGCCAAGCAAGGGGAAAGTGGCTTTGTCAAGTAGGGGTATATCGTTTAATTCTTCATGGGTGTGTTTAGCTTTTAGTGCAGCCATGGAGGGGTTCATGACGGTTGTGTAACCCATCGCTGAATAGCGGTAGCCTGTGACAAATGTAGATGGAATCGAGTAGCCTGTGCCAGCGCGTGTTAAGGCTGTTTTGTGCACGGCGTCTTTGTAGTGGTCCTCTGGGCGAACCATTCTGCCCATGTTAACCTCTGCCCCTGCAACGTGTGTGTGAATGTCTACGCCGCCCGGCATAACAGTTAAGCCAGTTGCGTCGATAACTTTAGCTTTACTGCTAACCTTCTCAACGATTTTGCCGTCTTTAACGGCGATATCCATCTTTTGGGTATCTATCTTGTTAAGGGGATCTATGACAAAGCCATTTTTGATAAGTAACTCGGTCATTTAAGCAGCCTTCTTCTTCTTTGTTTTCTTTTTAGCTGGAGCTTTAGCGGGTTTAGCTGCAGATTTAGCTTTAGCCGTTTCCGCCTTTGGCTCTGCTTTTGGTTGAGCCTCGCCTTTCTTGGCTTTTATTGCTCTGACTTCAGCGAGAATCTTGGTGAGCAGTTCCTCGTCGGTGAGGACTCCCGGCGGTGCTTTGACAACTTGCTTTAGCGTGATTGGAACAGAGTCCATGCGGTAAGCTGTGCCTTCATATTCGATGCCGCACCATTGCGTTGGAAACACCACGTCGCCAAGGCGTGAAATCGCGTTCATGTCTGGGTTGATGGTGATTAAGGGGTGCTTCATCATGTTCTGCACTGCGACTTTGGGGAAGTGTGCTCCCGGATCAGCGGCAATTACCAGTGTGGCGTCGTTGTCGCCTCGTCTGAGCAGGTCGATAACGGTGTTTTCGCCCGGGTTATATTGTGGATAGCCTTGTGAGAAGTCAATTGCATAGGGGTAACCAGTTTGCCAAGCAAACACGACGTTTGCGCCTGTTACGTTGAAGTGCCCTCTCATGGGGGAAATGACGAACTTTGTTTTTCTGTTAAGATCACGTGTCAATGCGATTGCGTTTTCGATGTTGCGGAATCTACCTAAACTCTGAGTCATGCCGAGTCCGAAGAAGATGACGCCGAACTCACAGTTCACCATGGCGTCGGCTACGTCTCGGAGGTAACTGACTGGAACGCCGGCGACTGTGTCAACATCAAGCTCTTGATCATTAACTAGACACCGCAACGCTTCGATTACATCGTAGTCGCGGTTTGGTTCAATCTGCAGGAAGTAGTCTGCTGCTTCCGCCGTCATAGTTTTCCGCACGTCCACCACAATCATTTTGCGTCCCGGTTTCTCCATAGTTTCCGGCGGTGGACCAGTGAAACAGGCCTGAGGCTTAACAGGCGGCTGTACACGGGCAATACGCTTTGACGCCATCTCGATTTTTTTGCGTCCTGCATCAGCTTCTAACCGTTGCATGTAGCTCTTCCATTCGCTTCCTTCGAAGCGTCCGTCAGTAAAAGCTGTGTAACGCTCGACATGCCGCGGGTGAGATGTCCAGGGGTTACATGCCCAATAAACGATTAAGTCGGCCCGATGCCGAATTTGCCCCAGCGTGGCTGCGGGGATGCCGACTTCCTGTGTCGCCATAACTGATGGGCCATGGCAAACACTGCAACAGTTATCCAAGGCTGAACCCAATTCTTCAGCTAATTCAACACCGATGCGTTGGGCTTCGCCGACTGTGCTGCTCCAGCCGAACAGCAACGGATACTTTGCGTCTGTTAGAATCTCTGCCGCTTTATGCACGGCTTCATCCATGGATACGGGTACGAGTTTGCCGTCTTTACGTATCATAGGTTTGAGGATGCGTTCTTCGCTTTTGTAGCCGTGAACCATTTTGGCTTCGCAAACACTGCAGCCGTTTTTCATTTTCACGATTTCGTTGTTTTCCACGGTTACTTCTAAGTCGTCGCAGAGGCAGCCGCAGATTGGACAAACAACGTTTTTTATGACTTCAGGCATATTAATTACCGTCCGTACTCCGCTTTTAGGAGTTCATCTAAGGTCAACACGGGATCATTAGGCGCCGGCTCTACTTCAACAGGGAAGCCTTTGAAGAGGGGCATACCCATACTGAATGTTTCGTCGCCGCATACCGCGTTTGCCCATGTTCCACAGGGTATGAAAACCATCCCTGGCATGCTGCCCCATGGATACTTTTCTGCTTTCACGACGACTGAGCCATATTTGGAGGTGACGCGGACGTTTGTTCCGCCTTTTATGCCAAGTTTCGCCATGTCGGCTTTATCGAAGAAACAGACAGCGGCGCTTTCATAGTATTCTATGGAGCCTTTCCCCATTTCTTTTCCAACGCCCTGTTCAATAGTCCTACCAGTAATTAGAGTTGCTCGTAGTTTTTGCTCAACCATCCCGTCTACGACCTTACCCAATAGAAATTTAGGGAGTTATATTTAAGAGTAAGTTTGATTTTGCCCAAAAATTCACAATTAACTCTACACATTGGCTTGTTTTATTGCATGACAAAGAGGGGAGAAATAGCCTAAAAGTTATGGGTGAGCTAAGTCAGTTGCGCTTGCTCAGCGGTGAAGCTGGCGTTGTATGTGCGCTTATGTGTCTGCTCATTTAAGTTATAGGTTACTTCGCCGTCTACCCGCACGCCTCTTAGTCTGCACAGGTCCTTAGTCATGTCGGGTATTGTGTCGTCGAACCAGCACATCACATAGTGGTCAGATTTGCCCTCAGCTGAAGCGAGATAATCCGAATCGCCCATCAACGTAAAGAAATCTTCGATCTTCCCCGAGTACTTGTGGCCATCTCTAGAGGCAAGCGTTACTTGCTTAGCTTTGATGACTACAAACGGGTCTGACTGCCAATTGTCTTTTGAACGTTCCTTGAAAATACAGATTACAGGTTTTTTCCAAACCGATTCAGACAAGAAATATTCCTCAAAATAATTTTAACACGCCCAGTTATAAAAAACTTGCCAATCTAGACTTGTTTGAGTGTCACATGGAAAGTTGATTATCCGCCTATCGTGAAAATAAAGAACAGCGTTTAGCTTCTGCCACGTTGCCTCCGAAGGTTTGGTGTAGGGTTCGCTGGCTTTAACCTGCATGTGCTACATCGAAAACCTAAAAAGCCCTCTGTGGGCATCTTGTCTCTATGAAATGGTCTTTTAAAATCGGTTCAGTGTGGGGCATACCGATAGAACTGCATTTGACATTTATACTTCTGATAGTGGCAGTTCTTGTCCTGTCGCTGCCCAGTCTACAATTCTACACTTTCTTCATCGTTCTGTTCCTATTTGTTTTCGTTGTTTTCCATGAACTTGCGCATTCAGTCGTTGCACGGCACTACGGCATCAAAGTGCGCAAAATCGTTCTTTATCCAATCGGCGGAGTCTCAGAGATCGAGGAACTCCCAGATAACCCGTCGCAAGAGTGGCGTATGGCGTTTGCTGGACCATTAACCAGTTTACTGCTTGGCTTAGCACTTGTAGGGGTAAGCTTAATTTTTTACCCTAACCTGCTCCCAGCATTATTTTCTTTCACATTAACAGGCAACTTTGTCTTTGACTTAGCCATCATAAACATTTCACTTGGCCTTTTCAACTTGATCCCAGCCTTCCCCATGGACGGCGGCAGAGTCTTTCGGGCGCTGCTGGCTGAACGCATGAAATATTCAGACGCTACAAAATACGCCGTGTTGACAGGCAGAGTACTGGGCATCGTCATGGTTATTATAGGATTCATCTTCCCAAGCTATTTCCTGCTGATTCTAGTGGGCTTCTTTGTTTACATTGGCGCAAGTGAAGAAGGCGAACAGACAATCATATCCACTAAGCTGGCTGATGTCAGAGTTAAAGATGTCATGCAGGCTAAAGTGGGGGTTAGTCCACAGCAAACCATCACAGAAGCCTTAGAAGTTATGTTCAAAAACCGCTATCACGACATTTTGGTTGAACAAGAAGGGGTTTTCCAGGGCGTAGTCACATGGAATGAATTGATGAAGGTTAGCTCTGAACAGCGGGACATTTTGAGGGTGGAGCAGATGCCGCTTAGAAACATCTCGGTTTATGAGGATGAATCAATTTTAGAGGCTAACAAAGTAAGCATCAGAGAGAAAATTGATCTCATCCCGGTTGTACGTAAAGATGCGCCGTTGACTGTGGTGGGTGTCCTGACAAGTGAAGCCATCGCAAACGCCTACGAAAAAGCCAAAAATCGATAAACTCCACAAAGCGCCAAAAAGTATGTCACTTCTGCAATAGACAAACCCTCTTATCCCAAAATCATGCATTCATAATCATTCACATAACTATAACTCAAGATTGCTAACGGAGTGTAAAATTTGGGAACAGAAATACGAACATTCACTTCGCTAAAAGATATCACAGAGTTTCTGGCTAACCAGACAAACCAGTATAAGGCGTTGTTTGAGGACTACAGCCAATGGCTAGGCACCGTGCTACGGGATGCTGAGAGTAAACATAAAAGTGAAGAATGGTTCCAAAAATCCGCTGCATTACAGAAAACGTTGAAGTCACAAGCAAAGAAGCCCCCAGAAAACAGCAAGTCCAAGAATGGCGGCAAAGGCGGAAAAGGCAAAGAAGCAGAGTCTGCATGGATTGAAACAGGCGACATATCAATCTCGTTCACTGAGCAAGGCCAAACTGAGATTCTTTTTGAAGCGATAGAAAAAATAAAAGCCAAAATTCAAGAATACGAGAAATTCAAGGGCACAGTACAGCAGCTTACAAGGTTGGGTCTTGGGCAAACCGTTAACTACATCGTTTATCTTGAAGAGGATGTTCCCAAAAAAATTGTGCTAAAACAGAAAGCTAACGCTAAGGGAGATGAAGTGTTCAAGTTTATGACTGAGCTATCAGTGCCAGCATACTTTAGCATCCCAAGTACGTAGCGCCAAAAGCGCCATCTTTGTGGTGGCAATTTAGGTTGCTTCATACGAAAGTTAAATATGAAAAAACAAGAAATGAAGTAAAGAGGAATTAGCCTTCAACCCGCAGTATTCGGTCTCAGGAGTCACCGTTTCCATCAGTCTTAATAGTTTACAGGCTGAACGAAGTGGATTATTTGCGGGTACAGAGGACCTGTTTTTTGACATAAACGCCAAAATTGAGGAACTCAAAAAAGACACAAACCAAGTTACACTTAATTTTCAATTGTCGATTTCAACTAAACCAAACGTTGTGAAGTATTCAACCTCAGGCTCCGTTGTGCTGACGGGGAAGTCTGATGACATAAAAAAGAAGCTGGAAGTTAACCCCAAAACAAAGATTCCGCAGATTCTCTTCACGATTTACCAGCATGTTTTCAATTCGATCTATATTCTGTCATCTAATCTGAATACGCCTTATCCGCCTCCTGACCTACTGCATCCGATGGCTGAGAAGATCCAAATACTGTCAAACAACACGTCAACCCAAACTGCACCTACAGAAAAAACCGAGGTGCCCCCGGCTGCAAATCCAGCCACTCCAGGACCCGCTGCACCTACGCAACCCGCTGCGCCAGCATCCGCACCTTCGGCTCAAACCTCGGCGCCACAACCTCAACCGACTGCCACGCCTACGTCTCCTACGGGAGCGCCAACCTCGCCAGAAGCCCCTAAGCAGCCGTAACCTAAGTTTAGATAGTGTTTTTTTCGGACATATATCCATTTAAGTAATAGTTTGGGCAGTGGAACTAACCAATTATATATTCTGGGCTATAGGTGCTGTTTGGAGAAAGGAGAAGGCCCAATGGAATCAACAGTGGCAGCGCTACTGCTAGTTACGTCCACAGTAGTCTTAGCCTGTATAGTGATAGTCTATGCGGTAGACATGGTTCAGCAGTCGTTCAGTGGAGACAGCCCACAGATGCAGCTTATAAATCAAATACAACAAAACATTCTAAACCAAACCAGTCTTTTCAACGGCACATTAACGACTTTACCTACACCGACTCCGACGCCGCCATAAAAAACACTTTTTCAAGCAGGCATTTTTGTATATTTCTGTCTTCTTTTAAGATATTGACTGGCAATTCAGTTTCGGGCTTCATAACTCCTAATAAGCATTTGAGCAATCAATTCTCAATGAAGATTCATGACTGAAGCCGCAGCAGCAGGACCGGAGATTTCACCGGAGATTTCGAGGTTCGACGCCGAAAACGCAACCGCTTTGACAGCGGACTTTCTGAAGCGGTTAGGCTACAAAGGCAGCTGGTTGCCCATGAAAGTGGCTTTAGACGGCGAACTCTATGTTGTAGAAATGATGCTTCAGAAGCTCAGCGCTAAAGTGCAGATCAACTCGAAAACTAAAGAAATCAAGGAGTACGAGTTCCAGAAGGGCGAAAATGAGCAGGGCGGTCTTTTCTCTAAAAACAAGATAATGTTTCTAATAACCGCTGTTTCGCTGGCTCTTATGGTAACTAAGCTCATCGGCGTCTTCTAAGCGCAAATAACTATTCTAGATTGTTTTGTTTAACCCTGAACCGAACGATTTTCTTCACCAACTCCAGCGGCAACGGCTTGTCAAGCGGAAACTGGATGGTGCCCTTGCTTGTTTTGTAGCCTGCCAGCTTGTCCTCGAATGCATCTACACCTGAAGCTTTAGGGAAAAAACCTATGTGGTTCTTGAAAGCGGCAAAATAGACTAAGATACCGTTCTGTTTAAACGCGGGCATCTGATAGCTAATTGTTTCCTCCGCTTGAGGAGCCGCTTCATGGATTGCCTGCCTAAGCTCTTGTAAAATCACCTGTATGCTTCTGGGATAAGAATTGATGTATTCATCTATGGTTTTAAAACCGGTAGGCTTCACAACAATCCATCAAACTACGGTGAATCAGTTATTTTAGGTTTAATTAGCAAACGCATGCCAGTAACTATCAAGAGAGCAACATTAGCAAACTTGCAAGTTAGGCTTTGCATGTTTGAGAAGCAAACTTGGATAAACTTGCCATCTGTGCTTCCCAACAACCCTTATAGCTGACTTGACCGAAAAAAAGGTGGGTTAAAGGTTGTGAGCGCACTACCCGCCCTGCTTCCCTCCCCCCAATCTAAAGCCGCTCACAGCCGCACTTAACCCACCTAAAGTGGGGATGCAATGAGCCATAAGCATGAAATCAAAAAGACACATGTTACATTCGTTGAATTCGACGATGTCATAGCTGAGAAGCTAGCGTTGAACACTGAATACTTCGGTGAAGGCAACTCTAAAGACAGAAAATTAGAGTTTGACTTCGAATACTGTTTAAACTGCAACCTAAGATTGCTCAACGGTAACCCAGCTATGACGCAAGGGATTTTGGAGGACGAATTTGAAAGATACGTTAAAAATGCGAGAAATAACCGCTATCAAAGCGTCGCAGAGACGACTGTGCAGCACAGCGACTTTGAGGTACTGCAGAACCTGATTAGAAAAGCCATGGAATTCGGCAAGCTGAGGGCAAACAATAGTTAGAAGTGGTGGGGCTTCCCGGATTTGAACCGGGGTCTATAGCGTTCTCGGCTTGACTCGTGTCATAGCCAAACGCCCGAGGCTACAAGCCTAGACCAAGCTAGCCGAAAGCCCCACGTTAGTCTTCTGCGACGCTATCTTTGTTTGTGAGCCAATAAAATAAAGATTGCCCATTGCGGCTCCAAAGAGGTTGAACTACTTGAGGATTGCTCCACAACCAGCCTGCAATCTGAATCTAGTTCAGAAGCCAAAGAGCGGTCGCCTACGCAAGCCGCTGGAAGAAGTTGAAATAAGAGGGGTCCACGGCAACAACCAAAATAAAAAAACAGTTATCCCTAAAGAATGCTATTTAGGCGGCCTACGTTTCATCCAGTCAAACGCAAAAACCTCAGCTTTACCCGTCTCTATAGCATCCAAAATTAACTGTGCAACATGCTCGGCTGTGTCCGCTTTCGCCCATGCCTGCTGCCCCTCAATGGTTTCCTCTGTCTGCTCTTCCACGGCGGATTCTTTGATTGTGTTTTTCTCGAAATCCGTTAATGTGATGTAGGGATAAACCACCGAGACCGAGATGTTATCTTCCTTAAGTTCTTCTCTTGCCGTTAAACTGAACTGTGCAAGCGCCGCTTTCATCGCTGAATAAGCCCCCATCTCTGGCAACTGCATAAGCGCCGTTCCAGAGCTCACATTGACTATGGCGCCGCCGCCCTGCATACGCATAACTGGAATAGCCTCTTTCATAGCAACCGCTGGACCCAAAACGTCAAGTTCAAAGATGTATTGGAAATTGCAGACATGCGTCTTCTCGACTGAGGCATCGTATCCTACGCCTGCATTGTTAACTAAGATGTCAATTGCGCCGAAATGCGTCACCACCGTTTTAATCATGTTTATGACGTCGTCCGGCTTTGACATATCCGCTTGGACAGCGATAGCATCGGGGAGTTCTCGGGCCAGCTTGTCAAGTTTATCCTTTGAACGGGCAACCAGTGCCAGTTTTGCGCCTTTGCTTGAGAGAAGCTTAGCAGTGGCGTATCCAATACCCATTGAAGCGCCTGTTACGATTGCGACTCGTCCTTTTACATCCATAAAAATCACCATTTTACACTTAACCAGCATACCATGGAAGAATTAAAACGATGCTGTCAAAAATTCATCCAGTCTTCTGCTGGGCAGTCGCCAAGTAAGACGGCAAACTCTCGATGCATTGAACCTCATGCCCAACTAAACCCTTCAATTCAAGCCAAAACCGCACATTAACCTTAATTTTTCCTCGCTCCAAATCCTGCTGCAGACGTTTCATACCCTCTTTTCCCCGACGATCAAAATCCAAAAGCAGAATAACTTCGTCTGCACCTGACGCTTCGATTTCTGCGGTTGCTTCAAGGAAAGATTTGCCTGCTGTCTTCACCGAAAAAACCGTCCCCTTTATCCCCAGTTGCTCAAGTGCCTCCGCGTCTTTTCTGCCCTCAACCACAATCGGTTTGCCTTTCGCAGCGGTTTCAACCAACTTGGCTATGATTTGCTCGATTTTTTCCAAACGATCCTTCTGGTGAGTAGACAAGGGAGGGTTACCTTGTGACTTTTGCCTGCCGCACTGTTTCCAAGCAGTCCTTGGCTTCTTTGTTGTTTGCAAAGTATCGGCGAACAGGTTCTAAGATGTTGCCCAGTTCAGTGGCGACGCCGTTTTTAAGGTCCATGGGATGCAATTTGCCCTCAGAATAGTAGGCTTCCAGTTCTTGGAAGCTGTGGAACTGGATGTTTCCGCCGAATTTCGCTGGACGCTCTATTGTGAAAGCATCTTTCTCCCTGAAAACGATATGTTTGCAGATATCTATAATTGGGTTGAACTTGACTATGCGTTCAGGACAGAAGGCACGGGACATTTTCTGCTTGATTTCTTCTGGCGAGTCATAGATGAAAATACATGTTTGCGGTTTACTTTTAGACATTTTAGCTGAGGCTACCGCTTCTTTTTCCTGCCCCTCTGGAATAGGCCAGATAGCTGGTTTTTCCAGTCCCTGCAGGAGGTGGTGGTGAACGCATGTGGGTTTCCAGTAGCCGATTTTTTCGCCGATTTCTCTAGCAACCATGTTGGCTTTACGTTGATCCATGCCCAACTGGCATATTTTTACGTTCAACTCGAATATATCTGCGACTTGCATGGGCGTATAGAGAAAGTCAGAGACGTAGTGGGCTTCACCTTCTTTTCGCCCTGCAATTTCAAGGGTTCTGGTGGTTCGAGCGATTGTTAGGTTCTTGGCGATGGTCATTGTTTTTGCCCAGTAAGCTAGATCATTGTATAACTCGTCTGAGTAGATGAATTCCACTTTATCCGCTGGAACGCCCAATGCGATCCAACTGTGGCGGAAGAGGTCCGCTGCTTTTCGGATAAGCGACAGGTCCCCGCCAAGTTTATTATTCAAGTAAGCATGCCACGTCGCCAAAAAAACTTTAAAATGTACACCTGCTTCGACGAAGTCTTTCATTTTGTAAGCGCAGATAACGCCTGTTCCCAAATGTACAAGCCCTGAGGGTTCAAAGCCGTTGTAAGCGATAGGGTGCTCCTCAGTTTCCAATAGGACGCGTAAGTCTTCGGGGGTCACGACTTCTTCGGTTGGCGGTCTACAGATAAGCTCAATCCTTTTTTCAATGTCCACGTTTATTCCAGCTACTATATGAGGTTAATAGCCATTAATGCTCATCTTTAACTTAAAAATTTAGATGCTCTTTTTCGCGGGCGAAATGTCTCCCAACGTAACCTAACACTTCACCTCATAGCTAAGCGTCGCTTTAGGCTTGGTGAAGCTCTCTCGGCGCGGGAATTTGTGCCCGTGCCCACTGTGTCCCATGTTTGGGTGAATCCGCCATCACAGCATCAAGTTTTCAGACTTGCAGCATCCGTTGGGTCCGTCGTCATGGGTGGATTTAGCCAGTGGGATACAACAATAGAAGAGTCTAAAAGTAAAAGCATTACTGTTAAAATTATGGGGCCGGGGCAGGGATTTGAACCCTGGCGAAAGGCTCCACAGGCCTCTATGCTGCCAAGCTACATCACCCCGGCCGCGGATGGACTTTTTTTGCTTGGTTTGTTAGTGATGTTTGGTTTGTCCTTATTTTTGTTTTCGGAGCATCTTGTTGCTTATAATACAAAAAGCAAATGATTCCGATTAGTGGGTCTGCCGATATGGCAAAAGCCTATTTGCGCTCGTGGATTTTCGCTAGGAGCGAGCTATTAGTTTCGGCTATGGAAAAGACCAATGCTCCGCAGCAAAGTCTGGCATTATCGCGACTACTCTGGTGTATTAGCGGTAAGGCCATAGAGGTCTTTAGAGTGCCTGTTTTTCACGGCGTTAACCACCCGGAAGTTTGTTGCTCTGCCAGCCTAATCTTTCCCCTGTAATTCACAAAACTGTTTTTTCTAGTTTAAGAAGAAGAAAGTGTCGTCTTTATTCTTCTTCTTTCAGCGGGCTTGGCTGCTGCGCCTGTTTTTGCGGTTGCGTATGGATAGCGTTGCTGTTTGGTTGTGGAGATTTCCTCAAGCAGAACCGAAAAACTTGGTCTACTGTATAAAAGGGGCACATGTCGAGTTAATCGATAAATGTCAAGCCAAACAATATAACTAAGCGGTGGAAGAGGCGACCTGCTATTTTCGTTACCTACGCAGTCTTTGCTTAAGCTATTGTAGAAGTTACTGTGGAGAGCCGAGACGAATTTGGAAAGAGTCATAGCAAATAACCTGTGAGGCGGATTGCCCAGCGATTTGGCGCTGGATCAAAAAACGCTTGTCAACGGATGAGGCTGGATTCGTCGCTGAACTAAAAACCGCATGGTTAAACCGTGCTTCTAAGGCCCAATCTCATCCAGCAAATCGTTTAGCTGAGCAAACAACTCCAGAAAACGGTAGCCTTTCTCGGTTATTATGAACTTGTTGGTTTTTTTAGCAAGCAAACCCTGCGTGGTTAAGCTGTCCATGTGGCTTTTAAGCTGCGAATAATTCAGGTTTGTGTTATACATGATGCTGGTTTTGGTTTTTTGTTGTTCACAGAACAGCAGGATTTCAGCGATTATATCCAGTTTGCCCCGTCTTGCACCTTTAATGTTGTTTCTTTCACGGTCATGTTTCAGCAGGGCAAACTGTAGCTCATGAGAATTCAACTTAGCTGTTCCCGCTGAGTTGGTGGTCAACTTGTCGTTCCCCATTTTAATTCCAAATAGAGTTGAATTAGCACTTAAAAGAATGTGATTGTACAACAACAGCAACAAACAACCGAAAAAATGCTTGCAGAAATGACGGTTTAAATAAACAAACGCAGCTACAATTGCTAGAGTAGATAGCTATGAACCAGAAACTGCTGATTTATTCTGATGGCGGTGCGAGAGGTAACCCTGGGCCAGCAGCCATCGCCTTTATAGCGACCGACGAATCAGGCATAACCACTAAAGCCGATTCACGTTACATCGGCGTTCACACTAACAACCAAGCGGAATATGAGGCTTTGCTTTTGGCACTGAAATTCGCTGTGGATTCGAATGCTGTGGAAATCATCTGTCATCTGGACAGCGAATTAGTTGCTAAACAATTGACTGGAGAATACGCGGTTAAAGACTCTGAATTGCAGAAACTTAATCGCCAAGTAAAAGACATCTTGGGGCGTTTCAGAAAAGTTAGTTTCATTAATGTTCCAAGAAGTCACCCGCAGATCAGCCGAGCCGATGCACTAGTTAACAAGACGCTTGATGAAGAAGCCCGAAAACCTCGGCGGCAAAACGGTGGAGGCAGCCTATTTGTTCATGCGAGCATTCGAACAAGTAACATGCAACGCTCAATAGATTTCTACAGCAAATTCTTTGGTTTACAAGTTAAGAGCCGACATGACATTAAAGCGACCAATGCAGAAATTGTTTTTCTCCAAGACAGCCAAGGCAAGGGCTGCATGTTAGAGCTAACTTATTATCGTGACCAAAAGGAATTCCAGCAAGCCGAGTATGAGAAACGGCTGTTTGACCATTTAGGCTTCGAAGTCGCTGATATCAACAATACAGTGGTCGCCATGAAAAAAGCAGGCGTAACAATCACTGATGAGCCTTCAAAATTCAATGAACACACAACAATCGCGTTCGTGGAAGACCCAGATGGCACCCTAATAGAATTAATCGAGCACAAGTAGCTATTCATAGAATTTTGGTCTAGCCCTTTTACTGTACTCTTCGATGGCTTTGGCTCTTTCCTCTTCCTCTTTATCCATTTCTTTAGCTTCTCTCTCAGCTGGCTGAGCAACCGTTTTCTCGAAGTCGCCATCGACGCTTTTGTAGCTGCCCTCAAGCGCGCTTATGTAGGTTTTGAAGTCGGCAATTGCGTTGTCAGCTTGCCTATGAGAGGAATGCACTTGCTCGGAGAGCAAAATGATAAGGTCTAGCATGCTGCGTAATGTTTGTTTGTCTGTGTCTGGGGCATGGTCATAGTAACGTTGAAAAACACTCAATAGATCCATAAACATGTCATCCACCTCTCTTGTTTCCCTCTTGTAGAGATTCTCAGAAGTCAACGATTTAGTTTTCAGAGTAAGCATTAAATTTTTAAGAATAGCGCTATCGGCAGAATGAGCCAAAATAAAACCCAATCTAGTTTATGCGTGCTGAATAAGTTATATTTTTTGGTTGAATGCATTGCAGCCAGAAATTTATGCGATAGGCCTTTTTTGGCTCTTGCCTGTTGAGTGATTTATGCGTTCACAGGTTGAGTAAAGAAATTCTTATTCACTATCCAATTCTGCTGTGAGAGTGGCTTGAAGAAAAAATTGTTTGCTTGCCACTTAATTAATATGCAGCCAAAACGCAGTTTGTATGGAAAACTGTATGGTAAACTAAGGTAGCAGTACCTTTTGAACCAAGCCCCAATTGCGGCTCAAAAAGTTGGCACTCTTCTAGGCGGCTAGCAGTTTCTCATGCAGAAGGTGGGAAATAGACTGCGTTTGGTTGGACGAAAAACCCTTGCATTTATGGCGGTAGGTTTAGTAGCGTTTATTCTGTACTTGTGGTTTTTCGTCGGCTTCAACAGCTTATTCAAGCTATTAAGCGAACTAAATGTATACCAATATTCACTGTTTTTCGGCTTAGCCGTAGTCGCACTTTTTGCAGCCGTAATTTTTGATTCACTCATATGGCACAGTCTCCTAAAGTCGCTGTCAGTGAAAATAAAACTCCGAAAACTTGTCTTCTACAACTGGATCGGAAACTTTATCGAATTAGTCATACCCAGCGCCACCATAGGCGGCGAAGTTGCGCGCATCGCTTTAGCCCATAAAGAAACAAACAACGACACAGGAATCGCCGCCGCCACAGTAATCGGTTCCCGCATAATCAGTACGTTTGTCTACTCAGGCGGATTGTTCATCGGTTTCGTGCTGTTGCTTTTTACGCATCAGCTTCCTGTTTACCTTGTGACTCCTGTGATACTTGTTGCTATTGGAACAGCTTCTGTTATCGGCTTCATCTTTTTAATAGCTTTCAAAGACGGCGCCGCAGATAAGATCGCGGGCTTCTTTAATTCCATAGTTAAGCATGTGGTCAAAAATCCGCAAAAACAGCAATCGATATGTGAAAGAATCAACCATGGCATCCACTCTTTCAGCGATGTCTTCAGAACCTTCAAAGACCACCCAAGGCAACTCATCAAACCCACACTCTACGCCATAGTTTCCTGGATATTCAACCTGATCGTTTACCTCATGATATTCTATGCCCTCAACTTCACCGCTATCTCACTGGTTGATTTAGCTACAGTTTACTGTATTATTACAACTGTTGAAACCATAACTGCAGGTATACCCGTTGGCGCAGTAGAAGTAACCATGATAAACCTGTTCGCCCTCTACGGGGTCCCCCTGGTTATTGCAGGCGCCGCCACAACCATAGCTCGGTTACTTACTTTCTGGAGCCAAGTCATCGTCGGCTACCCACTTATCGAGTGGGTAGGCGCAAAATCGCTGCTTAAAGGTGGATTAAAAAACGTGTTTCATCTCCCTCCGACAGCGCCGCATCAACCCTAAACGTAGGGGTAGGACTGGTAGCTGAGTGCTTTTTCCAATTGCTCGGCGGTTGCTTCTTTTTCGAGTTGGCATGTGACTGCTTTTTCTGTGTTAGGAAGTAGATCAAAAAAGTTGTCGCTTAATTTTGCTTTCAAGTCACCCAAATCTAATTTGACTGCTTTAGCATAAAATTGAGTAGACACAGTAACCTCAAAGGTTTTGGCGCTACTTCTCCTTATGGTGGCTTGCAGTTTAGGGTCTGATAGTTTGAGGTTTTTGGGTTCAGCAGCGGTTCGGATATCTTGGGTGAGTACCCTGCCTGCACTTTTCAAGGCAGTCACTAAGATGCAGTCATCTCTCTTTGGAAGCTTCTCTAAAGCTGTTTGCACCGCAAGCTTTGATGTGTAAGCGGGGACAAGAACTTCTGTAGTATGTTCAAATAGCACTTCGCCGCCGAAAGTCATAACTTCCAACTGCAAAGTCCCATTCACCTGCCTATCTGTTTCGTTGATTACGTACACTTCGACATTGCCTTGCTTAATTATCAGCGGCGAAATAATTGGCTGATATGCCCTTTTGACATAGTAGTAGGCTGCTTTGGGGTTCAAGCCGTAATCGATTAGGCTCCAGCTGATAACTGGCCAGCAATCGTTGAGCTGCCAGATGAGGCATCCGCTTGTTTTGAACATTCGGCTCCGCCAATGCGTAACCCCTGTTTTTAGCGCTTCTCCCTGATTGAGCTGCCCATAGAGCACAAACTGGTTCATTTCTGATGGAATACCGTAATGGATGGAGAGCAACGCTTTAAGAAGTTCTAGGCCGCCTACTTGTTTTTCATGTGCCTTAAAGGCAAAGGAGTTAGGGTTCAAATCCTGCTTCTCAATGTAGGCGCTCAGAAGCTTCATGGTCGGGGGCGCCTGCCAGCCGAATTCAGAAATAAAGCGCCCATTATCCTCAAGATAGGCAGGGTAATCGATGCCTTGGCTCCATACCTCCCAGTTATGCCTGTCCCCTTCATGTCGCCCGCTTGAATCTTCCCCTCCAAACGGGGTACTTGGCCTATAGGGTCTTGTGGGGTCTAAGAATTGGCATACATGTAAAAGCAGTGACTCATAAATTTGCGAACCGTATAACCGCTCCACCTTGTCGCGGACACGCCACAGTACGCTGTGCAGCCACTGGTTTTCGTTGTTGCCGCACCATACAACAATAGAGGGGTGCCCCCGCAACCGCAGCACCGCTTCCATGGCTTCGCGTTCTGCTTCTCTTAGAAACCATTCCTCTTCGGGGTAGCCGGCGCAGACATACATGAAATCCTGCCAAACCATAATGCCCAGTGCGTCGCAGAGGTCATAGAATTCGTCGGCTTCATAGACCCCTCCACCCCAGACTCTAAGCATGTTAAAGTTGGCATCCGCCGCCAAATCGAGAAGTTTGTAGTAGCGTTCATAATTTACCTTTGGCAGAAAAGAATCCGCTGGAACCCAATTTGCCCCTTTACAAAATACATTTACTCCGTTAATTTGGAAAATGAATGTTTTTCCCTCTTCATCGGGCTCCTGTACAAGTTTTATGCCTCTGATTCCGACCTTAATTCTTGATTCGCCCAGCAGTTCCTTTTCGCTGTAAACTTGTGCTGTTACTTCGTATAGGTTGGGTTCACCGTATCCTCTGGGCCACCACAGCTTAGGAGCCTCAACTTCTAAGGTGCAATCAGCAAAGTTTCTGCCGATTTTAGTCTTAACTTCAACGGTTTGTTCTTTTTTCTGCCCAAACCCAGCAAGTGCAAACTTCACGTTAAGGGTTGTTTCTTTCGCCGCGTGGACTTCAGCGCTCAGTTTTAGTCTCGCTTTTTCTTTTGATACCTCTTCTGGCAACCCAGCCACGTATCCTAGTCTAGCAGTGTCGTAAGCAGCCACTTCTGCCTTCCTCCAGATCCCCGACGTCGGCAAAGTCGGCCCCCAATCCCAGCCAAACGAATACTGCGCTTTACGCACATATGGTCGGGCAGAGAAGTTGTCGGCGCTGAGGCTTACGTATTTGTGTTGATGCTGCTTTTCCAGTTCAGCCGCGACCTTATTGACGGGCTTAAATCGTATAGCAATGAGGTTTTTTCCGGGTTTGGCGGCTTGTTTAATGTTAAATCGCCAGGGGGTGAACATGTTGTTTGCTTCGCCTACTTTGGCTTCGTTCACCCAGATTGTGGCGAAAGTGTCTAAACTTTCAAAAGCCAACTCTACTACGTCTTTTCCGATTACCTCTGGGGTTAACTCTATCTCTTTTCGATACCACCATTCGCTCTCATTGACCCATTGTACGTCCCTTTCGTTTACACCCATAAAGGGGTCAGGGATAAGCTTGTTAGCTAACAGGTTAGTGTGCGCAGTCAAAGGTGCCTCAGCCAGCAGCCAATCGGCAACGTCGATGTCAGTTCTGTAAGCTCCCTGTTCCTCTCCGTCGCACCCGCGGAACCCTTTGAATTTCCAAAGCCCGTCCAAAGCAATTTCTTGAATCAATTCTTTTCTGCTCCTTGATGTCGTTTAAGCCGTGGATTTTCTAGGCTAATAATCTTAATGTATTGCACACAAAAAATGGTTTGTTCTTTATTATAAAGATAACAATAAAAGCGCTAAATTGCTTGATTTAAAAGATGTATATGAACAAACATTTTAGCGATGCAACAGATATTCGCCAGTTAGCCTTAAATGAGCCGCCGATTCGGGGTTTACTGCGCCTCGGCGGAGCATCATACTTGACCTCGCCGATTCGAAAACCCCTCTTTTTGGGAATAACCAGTAACTCACCACCAAAAGTTTCCCCGCCTATCAAATCAACGTTAACTATGGCTTCTCTTTTGTAAGCCCTAAAATTAGAATAGAAATCGGAGACTCCGCATATTCCACCAAGAGTTTTTGCTGCCCACTGCTCAGAAAAACGCGGAAGCTGCCTTCTTGATGCCACCACCACGTCGTAAACGTTGAGTTTATCGAGGAGGACTGGAATCAATTCAGGGCTATTTTCTAAGTCAGAATCTATCGTAACTATTATAGGAAACCTGGCTTGTTTTGCGCCAAAAAGCAGCCCTTTGGTTTGGCCTTCACGGGGCTTTCCTACAGCTATATCTGCAAAACGTTTAGCAACGTCAAGCGTGCCGTCTGTTGAACTGTCATCGATTACTATGATTTCATGCGGTGTATCTTTGAGGGTTAAGCGGATTCTGCGAATAAGTTCCTCAATGTTTTCAGCTTCATTCCACGTGGTAGTGACAACTGATATGCCCTGTTGAGTGCTCATGAACTAGGCAATAGTGCCTCTGCAGTTATAAGGGATATTGCGTTTGCACGGGTTCTACCTTACCTCTGCGATTTCTGGGTCATATGTCAAGCCCAAGGAACATCATAAACTTTTAATAATCGGAGGACTGATGTGTTAACCGAATTCCAAAATTTAGGTAATAATAGAAGGATATGAACATGAGCAAACAAGAAGGAAAACCCCACTTAAACATTATCATCATGGGGCACGTTGACAACGGCAAATCAACAACCACAGGTCACTTACTGTACCTAGCAGGCGTTATCGATCAAAGAACAATCGATGCTTACAAGGAAGAAGCAGAAAAAATGGGCAAAGCCACATTCCACTTCGCCTGGGTTCTAGACAACCTCAAGGAAGAACGTGAACGTGGTGTCACAATTGACCTTCGATTCCTCCAGTTCCCAACCAAGAAGTATAACATGACAGTCATCGATGCACCAGGTCACCGTGACTTCATCAAAAACATGATCACCGGTGCAAGCCAAGCCGACGCAGCAGTCCTATTCAGCTCAGCCAAGAAAGGCGAGTTCGAAGCAGGCATCGGCGCAGGCGGCCAAACCCGTGAGCACGCATTCTTAGCATTCACCTTAGGCATACGCCAACTAATCGTTGCCATCAACAAGATGGATGACCAGTCAGTTAACTGGAGCAAAGAACGATACGATGAAATGAAGAACGAAATCACAAGAATGCTAAAGATGGTCGGCTACAAGATCGAGAAAGTTAACTTCGTGCCAGTTTCAGGCTGGACAGGCGACAACTTGATCAAGAAGAGCGACAAGATGCCATGGTACAACGGTCCAACCCTGATGGAAGCATTCGACCTACTTGAGGTCCCAGCGAAACCAACAAACAAGCCACTCCGCATTCCAATACAGGACGTCTACAGCATCACCGGCATCGGCACAGTCCCAGTTGGCAGAGTCGAAACAGGCATCCTCAAACCAAACACAACACTTGTCTTCATGCCATCCAACAAGACTGCTGAAGTAAAATCAATCGAAATGCACCACACCGCAATCCCAGTTGCAGAGCCAGGCGACAACATCGGCATGAACGTCAGAGGCATCGCTAAAACTGATGTTCACCGCGGAGACGTCGCAGGCCCAGTTGACAATCCACCCACTGTAGCCAAAGAATTCATTGGACAAATCATCGTCATCTACCACCCAACAGCAATCGCAGCAGGATACACCCCAGTACTCCACTACCACACAGGCCAAATCGCAGTTAAATTCACAGAGCTAATCAAGAAAATCGACCCCCGCACAGGACAAGTAAGCGAAGAGCACCCAGGTTTCCTAAAGACAGGAGACGCAGCATGGGTACGCATGGAACCACTGCACCCAATTGCAATCGAAGCATTCAATGACTTCCCAGAACTCGGCAGATTCGCAATCCGAGACATGGGCACCACTGTTGCTGCAGGCGCAGTTAAAGAAGTCACCAAAAAGGGTCCATAAAACCCTTATCTTCATTTTTTGTTTAGTATTTTCTTGAATTATTAGTTACCTAGTATTTCTGGTTTTCATTTGTTGTTGTGCCGCTACAGTCACAAGGTCATATATGGCATGGAGACATGTTGGCTACCTAAGGGTGTGGCACTATTGGATTATCCAAACGGAAATAATGGCTACTCAAAAAGAACCCCCGGTGGGCAAGGCCAAAAGCTTGAATGTATATCATTAAAGGATGTGCCTCTTGAAGTTAGGCGTCAAGAAGCAAAGAAACCTCTGTTTCTAAAACGCTACGAATAAAAGTTTCCTCCTTCCCAGCAGCGCAGGCTTTCCAAAATGGGGTAGTTCACAAAAACTTAAATCCGAACCCATTTGTAACATCGCTTAGATAATAGACTAAAACAAGGGGTAGTTCGGATGTTTCATGCTAACGTTAAACTGCTAGGTGTACTAGCGATAATTTTTTTAACATCCAGCTATGTTTCTCTTGCCGCCGCTAACCCCCTTTCTTTTGCAACTCCAACACCCACTCCAACTGACACTCCCACCCCAACACCTAAACCCGAACCCAAAATTTACCCCACTCTGGAGATGTACTGCAGAACCACTGCCTCAGCAAGCAACCTCAAAGTTGAAGTAACAGGCAAATTGGCTTACAACAAAAGTGCTATCCCCAATGCGCCAGTATACATCGGTTACAGCGCTGACTTGGGTAGCGGATGGGAAAACTTTACGTTAGTACAAACCGATGCTGACGGAACCTATGAAGGAGTTTGGACTCCTAACGCCACAGGCAACTACTTGCTATGTGCCCAATGGATGGGAAATGACACGCTTCACTGGATAAATGCCACAGTAAACCTGGCCTTAACGCACATTTCAGCAGGCAACGCCTTCTCGGTTACATCAAATTCAACCATATCTAACCTTAACTTTAACTCGGAAAATCGGGAACTCAGCTTCATTACAAATGGTACCTCAGGCACGACAGGATACGCCTATGTTTGCTTACCGAAAGATCTTGACGTTGATATCCAGACGCTGCAGGTAAACATGGATGGGCAGTCTGTAACGTTTACCAGTGAATCTACAGATGATGTGTGGGTGATCTCTTGCGTGTACACTCAGAGTGCGCACGTATTTTCTATTCAACTGCCAGTAGCAATGCAAGTGTTAAGTCCAGCCATAACCCCTTGGGTGCTCATTGTTATCGGCATTGCAGTATTAATTGTAGTTATAGTTATCGTGGCTGTTGTTAGACGTAGACGAAAAACTGCAGCGATGGTGGCGGAGATTTTAAAACAGAATCGTCCCGTATACTGAGCCGTTCTTAATCTGTAACAGAAAACGTCATTAACTGCCTCCGCGATACCGCAAGCACAGTTGACGTCTATGTCTGGATCAGAAACGCTTGTGCCCTTCATCAACGAAAAAAAGCCAAAAGGTGAAGAACCAACCATCATTATGGACAGCCGCGAAGCAAGCAGCGCTAAAAAAATCGCGGCAGGCTTAACTGAAAAAGGTGCCAACGTAAAAACGGAGATGCTGGAGAAAGGCGACTATATACTGTCCGATCAATGTGCAGTGGAGCGCAAAACAGTTAATGACTTCGTTTATACGTTGACAAGACGGTATCTGTTTGAGCAGCTTTTCCGATTAAAAGATGTCTACCCTAAATCGCTCATCGTGTTGGAAGGCTACTTGCCGATTATCTACAAATACAGCAGCATTCAGCCGCAGGCAATTTGGGGCGCTATGTTTAACCTTGCAAAAAACGGTATAGCAATCGTTAACACCGCAAGTCAGAAAGAAACCGTGGATTTCCTCTATACCGCGGCACGGCAGGAGCAGGTTGTGGAGAAACGCAGTGCGGTGGTGCATGCATTCAAGAAATGTGATACGCTTTCGGATGCTCAGGTTTATTTTGTGGCAAGCTTGCCAAGTATTGGGCGCGAGAAGGCAACGGCGATTTTGGATTCTTATCAGACGCCGATGAATGCATTGATAAACGTTGATGATTGGGAGAAAGCTGTGCATGGGCTGGGTCCAGTGATTACTAACCGTGTGAAAGACGTGTTGAGTACTCCTTACAGGGATAATAAGGCAAAGGAGAAAGAGTGCCAAGAGCCTCAGCGTTAAGCTGAGGTTTCGCTAATTTTGCCCTGTTTATCAGAATCAAAGGGTTTGTTTGGATTTTGTTTTTCTAGTTTAAGAAGTAGAAAGTGTTGCCCTTATTCTTCTTCCAGCGGGTATGGCTGGCGACTGCTTTTTGGTGTCTGCGTCTGGTTTGGGTTGCAGGTTAATTGTGCAGGTCACCACAAACAGAACAAGCACACATCCCCTTAATCGCTAAAGGACTGCTGCTCTGCCAACTCAACCCTCCCCTTAATTAACGGTAACTCAAATGTTTGATTGTGCGCTGGTTTTCTATTTTGGTTGTTGCCGCAGACCCCTCTTATTTCAACTTCTTTCAGCGGTTTGTGTAGGCGACTGTTTTTTGGTTTCTGAGGCTAGGTTGAGTTGCCTGTTGGTTGTGGCGGATTCTGCAAGCAGATGCAAGACTGCAACCTGTAGAAGTTGGTGTGGAAAACCCCCTATACACAACAGCAACCGCGCCTTGTGTGAATCTTGGTGTTTTGGTTTTGGAGTCGGATTCTGGTTCTAATCTGGTTGTGGCGGAACTACAAGTAGAAGCTAAGCAAATGAAGTCTGGGTCAATCTTAATGATGGATTTAGAAGTTTTTGTAATTACCTTTAACTGGAACCGTTTGCATTAAGGCTACAAAGCTGATGACCTCTTTGGGTGACACTTGGCGAGAACCCTACCATGTTGTAATAGAAATCGAAAACAAAGAATGCCGCATGGTCAAAAAGCTGGCTTCTCTTGGATTCAAACAACTAAAAGTTGTGGACGTACGAAGTTCCAGCACGGGTTCGGTGCGGCACCTTATGGATCTGGGCGAAGAGCAAGCTAAAAAAGTACCAAAGGAACTTGCCGCTAAAGGCCATGTTGAAGGTAAATCGGCGGTTTGGCTGGAAAGCCCAGGCTGCGGCGTCTGCAACACTATCCTTAGCCACGACGCTTTTCTAGTTTCAGGTCAAAGCCTACAGGATAACATCATAAGCTACAGTTTTATGGTGCCCACGCAGGATGCATACAGAGGTATAATTGGGGATTTAGAGAAAGCTGGCTACAAGTTTAAAGTGGTTAAAGTGGGCAAGTTTGAGCAGCAAATCGGCGTCTTAACTGAGAATCAGGAGAGGATTTTTTGGTTAGCGCTTAAAAGCGGCTTTTTTGATTATCCACGCCAAGTTGGCATGGCGGAGCTTGCAGCGAAATTGAAAATCAGCCCAGCAACGCTGTCTGAGATTATGCGACGTGGAACAAGGCGACTGCTTGAGCACTATTTTAAGCGGGAACTATAAGCCGATAATGTAGATTCTCAGCGCCAAAACAGGCATCACCACCACTAAACCAAACAGCATGGCAGTCAAGGTCATCACCCGCAGAGCTTTCCCAATGTCTTCATGCGAGATATGTCCATGGTCATCGCCCAAGGCATAGTAGCCCTGTTTTTCGAGCTGAATGCCCAGTGCACCTGCCATCGCTGAGATGGTGAAGCCTGCGTTGGGGCTTGCAGTTTTGTGCTTGTCACGTTGTAGTATCCGCCATGATTGACGCCAGTCCTCGCCTGCCAGAAGCGCCGCCAAAACCATCAGGTAAGCAGTGATTCTTGAAGGTAAGTAATTGGTCAGGGTGTCCATTTTTGCGGAGAACCAGCCTATGTTTCTGTACTCTTCGTTCTTGTAGCCCACCATCGAATCCAATGTGTTTATGACTCTATAGGCGAATGCTCCTGGGACACCAAAGATGGCGAAGAAGAAGAATGGGGCGGTGATGCCGTCGGTGGTGCTTTCGGCGATGGATTCAACTGCTGCAGAGATAATTTGGCGCTCGTTTAGGCTGTTTGGGTCTCTGCGTACGATGTAGGGCAGCCATTTGCGTGCTTCGTCTAGGTCTCTGTTTTTTAGGGCTGCTGCAATGGGTTTAGTGTATTGCCCCATGCCGCTTATAGCGAATGTCGCTTTAAACAGGATAGCCCCGACTACAATATAGAGGACTTCTCCGTATGGGAACGGCAATGTTCTTAGCCAATAAAGCAAAGCAAAGACGGGCAACGCAACAACCAACATGGCAGCGAGCGCCATCAGGACGCCGTTGGCTTTCTCAACATGCGGATTTGGATGCTTAGCTTTCTTCCGCAGATAGCTGATTATTTTTCCTATGCCCACGGTTGGGTGAATCCGATCGGGGTATTCGCCGCCGACCAAGTCTATGAGGAAAGCTAAGGCAAAAATGAAGACTGAATCGATAAACCAGGAAAAATCAAACGCAAACATGGCGACTTCAAACCAGTTTTAGCGCATGCTTAAACGCTTCTATCAACCGCACGTTTTCCTCGTGGGTTTTAACGGCGACTCGAATGTAGAATTCGTTTAACCCCGCAAATGAGCTGCAATCACGGATAAGGATGCCTTGCTGTAGCATTCTGTGCTTTAAGTTATTGGCTGTTATGGCTGCATCGCGGATGTCTATGAAGAAAAAGTTGGCGTCTGGCGCCTCGAAGCTAAAGCCCCTGATTTTGGCTAATTCCTGCTGGAGCCAAGCCTTCTCTTTCTTGATAAGCTCACGAGTCACACGCAGGTGCTCTTCGTCTTGGATTGCCGCAACCGCCGCTGCCTGAGCGAGACAGTTAACGTTCCAAGGGATTTTGGCGCAGAGCAAGACATTGGCGATTTCTTTGGATGTTAATCCGTAACCGACTCGGAGACCGGTTAACCCGAAGATTTTGGTGAAGGAGCGGAGTACAAACAGGTTAGAGTATTTGTTTAGGCTGTTGATTTTGGTTAACGCTTTTTCTGCGTCAACAAATTCAAGGAAGTCTTCGTCGAGGAAAACCAGGATGTCGTTTGCGAGTGCAGTTTCCAAGATGTCGTCTAAAGTGTCATTTGTGATCAGTTTGCTGGTGGGGTTGTTTGGGTTGCAGAGGAAAACAAGTTTGCAGCCAGCCATCGCAGTTTTGAACGCTTCGGCTTCAATCTGGAAGCTGCCGCCTAACCTGACAAATTTTGGCGATTCACCCGTTTTGCGAACGGCGCTCTCGTATTCGCCAAAAGTAGGCGCTGCCATGAGAGCTTTTTCGCCTTTTTTAAGAAACGCTTCGGCAAACAGGTACATTAGTTCGGTTGAGCCGTTGCCGACCACTATGTTGTCTTTGGTTATGCCGCTGAAGTGGCTCGCAATAACCTCACGGAGCAAGTTTGAGTTTGAATCAGGATAAGCGGCAATAGAGGTGAATGCTTCTTTAGCGGCATTAAGTGCTTTTTTGGATGGACCCAGCGGGTTGACGCTTGAACTGAAATCAAGGATTTCCTGCGGTTTCACGCCTGTTTCCTGGGCGGCGCCATAAACCTCTGCACCGTGGGGGCACGGCTTAAGATTTTTAATGTTATCCCTGACTAGTGACTCTATAGGCTTCATGGCGTGGGTTCCCTATGCCGCTGGATTTCATGCCTTTCTTGCAAACGTAAATCATATAAATGTTTGGATGAATCATCCAACCGAAAAGCATTGTTGCCAAAACCCTTTTAGAACAGACGCAAGAACCCTAATAGTAGGTTAAGGATGGATAAAGGCATGAGCAAAAAAATTGTCGATGAAAAAGATGCAACACAAACACTCAAAGAGATGCTTCAAGACAGAAAAAAAGGCCAAGCCCCAGAAGAGGTCCTAACGATTTTCTGTCAACGCTACGGTCTCACCATGGCTGCTTGTAGAAGCTTCTATAATGAACTTATCAAGAAGGGCGAAATTAAAGAAAAACCACTTTAGGGCTTAAGATTTGACTGAACTAGTGTTTGTAGGGTTAGGCTTAAACGATGAAAAAGGCATCACCGTCAAGGGCTTAGAAGAAACAAAGTCGGCTGACGCAGTTTTTATGGAGACATACACTAGCCGCATGCCAGACTTCTCGATGCAACGGTTCGAAGAGACGTGCGGCAAAAAAGTCCAATTAATCACGCGACGAGACCTCGAAGAAGACAACGGCAAAATCATTCTCGAAGCCGCCAAAAACGGCAAAACAGTGTTTTTGGTTCCAGGTGACCCCTTCATCGCAACAACCCATGTCACCCTGCGCATCGACGCAGAAAAACATGGCATACCCACGCGCATAGTCCACGGCATCTCCATCATCTCAGCCATCGTCAGCCTCTCAGGGCTACATAACTACAAATTCGGCAAAACCGTCACCATACCCTTCCCCGAGAACTTTTCAGAAACCCCCTACAACGTCATAGCGCAAAACAGAAAACTGGGCTTACATACTTTGTGCCTGCTGGATCTCAAACAGGCAGAGAATAAGTACTTATCCATCAAAGAAGCCGTCCAATTGTTATACCAAGTTGAAGTGAAAAAACAGCAGAAAATTATAACAGCAGACACCGTTGCCATAGGTATTGCACGGGCAGGCAGCGACCAACCAACCCTAAAAGCGGATTTCATCAAAAACTTGGCAGGCTTCGACTTCGGCGAGCCACCATTTAGCCTCATAATCCCCGGCGACTTGCACTTTATGGAGATAGATGCGTTAATCGCCTTTGCTGGTGCACCCAAAGAGTTCAGGAGCCTTGTAAAATGAGCCTTGAAGCGCTCGCCGCCAAATACATAGGCTCCGCAGAAAAAGTCCTCGCCGAGCTCAAACGCAACTCAACCCCCATAACCGTAAACGAAGCGGCGGTGACTGAGGTGCTGCGTTGGGCAACCGATTACTTGGAGGATGCAAAGTATTATAAGGTCCAGGGCAAGCTTGAAACCAGCTTAACCTCGGTGGCTTACTGTGAAGGGCTACTGGACGGGTTAAGGTTAATCGGCGCAGTGAACTTTGTATGGCCAAGCAAAAAGGAAAACCAAAAATAGTCCTCGCCTCAGGCGTCTTTGACCTGCTTCATTTAGGGCACGTGCGGTTTCTGGAAGAAGCCAAACGGGCAGGCGGAGCAGACGCCAAATTAGTCGTGGTTATCGCAAGAGACAGCACTGTAGAGAAGATGAAGGGCAAAAAACCAATCATGTCCCAGAATGAGCGGCAAGCGCTTGTGCAATCGCTCAAAGTGGTAGATGAGGCGGTTGTGGGTTTTGAGGGGCTAGAAATCGGTGAAGTTATCGGAAAAATAAACCCTGACATAATAGCTTTAGGCTATGACCAAGCCCAGATGGAAAGCGAAGTCAAAGATTACTTGGCAAAACATAAATTACCCATCAGTGTCGTGCGAATTGGCAAGTTTGGGGAGAATACTTTAGATAGCTCCACAAAGATAAAACAGAAAATAATCGACAAACTCGCCAAGTAGCGTTTAAGCCATGAACAGTGAGAAATACAAGCCCACCTACATCTTAATCGCCCTAAACGTAGCCATCTACATTGCAGGCGCAGTAGTCAGCGGCAACGCATTAACCACAGGAGATGGCGTCGTCTACGTTTGGGGACAAGTCAACGCTTTCGTATTCGCAGGCGCCTATTGGCAACTGATCACATCCATGTTCATTCACGCATCCATCTTCCATCTTGTCGGCAACATGCTTTTCCTGCTGATCTTCGGTTTACGCGGCGAAGAAATGTTTTCGCTTCCCGAGTATCTTGGTGTCTATCTGCTTGGCGGTTTAGCAGGGAACCTTTTGTCTTTGGTGTTTGGTCCAAACTTTATTTCCGTTGGAGCTTCAGGCGCCATCTTCGCACTGTTCGGCGCCGTTGTAATCTACGATAGACGCTCAGTGCGCCAATCAATACTGGGTGCTCTGGTATACGCCGGGTTTTTGTTCTTCATAAACATAGGACCCACCGTCAATATACTGGCGCATTTCGGTGGCTTAGCCGCCGGTTTAATCATAGGCTATATTTTGGCGTCAAGACGTAAACCTCAGCATGAAGCCAACTACGAATTCAAATATAGGACAACGCCTTTTTAGAAGCTAGTGTAAATTTCGACTTTTACTTTATGCCCGTCTTTTAGCAGTAGCTGCCTGCGGAGACAAACGGGCGCGATGATTTCAAGCACTGAAGCGTCGTAGTGGCTACGCATAGCAGTTACTAATGCGCCTTTGACTTTGCCGCCGATCATGGCGGGGTAACATTTCACTAAGCCGAAGCTGCGGTCTTCATTATGAAAACCCGTAATTTCAATTGCCGGGTACGCCTCTAACTCAGTGCGTGTTTTAATATCGTAGTCTGTTGAGAGCTTAACATTTAAGGTACCGGGGTATGGCTCAAAACCCAGTTTTTCCACGATTTGCTTTTTGTAGTCGGGTTTAGAAACATAGTAAGCACCTTCGCCCAGCCCCGTGAAAACCGTGCCTTCCAAGGTAACCGATGGCGGATAGGATTTCTCCATTAACACTTTTAGTGCAGAATAAAGTTTCTGGAGTTCCCCTGATCCAGCTTCGTCGATTTTGATTAAGCTGCCGTCTGGCGTGGTTTTGCGTTGAATCCAGCCCTTTCGCTCCAACTCAATGAGGTAGCGTGAGGCGGTCTGCTGGCTGATTTCTAGTTTTTTAGCTAGGTACTCAGTTGAGATTTTCGCAGTTCTCTTGTAAGCGCCCATCTCCGCGAGCTTAAGCAGCATATAGAGGTGCTGCCACCCCTGCTTTTCCGTCAACGCGTAGCTTCTCCAGTGTTATGTGAATGAGCGGTTGAATATTTAAGCGGCTCGAAACAGAACCGCTAAAAGCCGCCAGCCACAAAGTCTTAATTGCGCAGCGAGGCAAAACCTACGAAAAACGTTTTTGATGAAATGGGCAGTTACTGGGCAGAAATCGCCGATGCACATCAAACGGAGCAGCAGATTGAATTCCTAAGACGCCATCTAGAAAAAGGCGGATACATTTTGGATGTCGCCTGCGGAACAGGGCGCCACACTATCCTCTTAAATGAAATGGGGTTTGATATGGTGGGGTTCGACGCCTCAGTAAAACTGCTCAAAATCGCAAAGCAACGGCTTCGCCACATCCAGCTTGTCAGGGGCGACATGAGGTTTCTGCCTTTTAAGCCAGCCGCGTTTTCGGCAGCTATCAGCATGGATACAAGCCTTGGGTATCTGCCTTCAGAGGAGGAGGACGTTGAAAGTTTAGCGGAAATAAAACGGGTGCTTAAGCCGAAAAGCAAGTTTATTATTGACGTTTTCAACCGAGCACACTTTATCGCTAAATACCGAGAAAGGAGGTCATCAGTAACGCATAAGGAGTACCCGAGCTTCTTCTTGGATCAAAAACAGACGTTAAGCGAAAGCGGCGACAGACGTTTTGATAGATGGGAAGTGCATGACCGGCAAAGCGGGCAAGTAAAGGTTTTTGAGCACTCCGTCCGCCTATATGAACGTGGGCAGCTTGAGCGGTTGCTTATAAACGCCGGTTTTTCGGTTAAAGAGGCGTTTGGCGGCTATGAAGACCAGGATTATAGCGCCGATGCGCCCCAACTAATCATAGTTGCTTATATGTACTGATGACCTTTTTAGGGGCGGTTATGTTGGATTATCGCATAAAAGTTATAAGCTCGCAGAGAAAGACATTTACAAAGTGAATTCCATGAACGCTTGGAAGCTACGTTTTTCCATGGTTGCCACTCTAGCAGCCATCTTTGGATTAACCACATTAGTGTTCTCCGCCGTGCTACTCTACATCGGCTACTTCGACATAATAACGGTCGGCGCCTTAGTCGTCATCCTCAACCTAGCGCAGTGGCTCCTCTCACCCTACCTTGTCGGCGCCATCTACCGTGTTAAAGCGCTCAAACAAGGCGAAAACCCAAAGCTTGAGCAGATGGTCACTGACTTAAGCAAGAAAAGCGGCATCAGCAAACCACAAATCATGCTCTCACAGATCCCGCTTCCAAACGCCTTCGCCTATGGCTCACCCCTAACAGGCAGCCGCGTTGCCGTCACCGAGGGACTGCTTAAGAGTTTGGATGATGGCGAAGTTGAAGCGGTAATCGGTCATGAACTCGGCCACCTAAAACATAGAGACGTACAAGTCATGATGGTGGTCTCATTTTTGCCAGCGCTGTTCTACTACATCGGCTGGTCTATGATGTGGTCAGGCATGCTGGGAGGCGACCGCAAAAGCCAAGGCGGAAACGGCAACAACGCCTTAATCGGCATCGCATTCATGGCTTTCTCATGGGTCTTAACAATCTTCACGCTTTACCTAAGCCGCCTACGTGAATACTACGCCGACCGCCACAGCGCCTCCATAGTGGAGAACGGCGCCGAAAAACTCTCAACAGGCTTAGTAACAATCGTTGAAGAAAGCAAACGCGTCAACAAACCACAGAAGAACCAAGCTAAAAGCAACACAGCCTACAAAGCACTCTTTATCTCTGACCCTGACCGCGCAAACGTTGACTCCGCAGAACTACATGCAAACAACGCTACAAACAAATATGACCTGCTCCGCCAGAAACTCTCTGAGAAGCCAACTCAAGCGGACTCATTGGTTGAAATCTTCTCCACCCACCCCAACATCATCAAACGCCTACGCGCCCTCCAAGAGCTCCGCGAGCACCCGCCTGGCTACTAAAACATAAATCTACCCGTCAAGAAGGGGTTTACCCTTTTTTCTTGCCCAAGCAGGGTTGATGGGCCATGCCCAGGATAAACCAGCAGGTTGTCGGGTAACTGCCTAATTTTTTCCAAAGACATTTTCATGTCGCTTGGGGAACCCTCCTGGAAATCTGTTCTGCCGATACTGGAGGCGAAAAGAGTGTCGCCGCTGAACATGACTTTGTCGCCGACGAGGCATACGCTGCCCTGTGTGTGCCCAGGGGTATGGTGAACTTGGAGGGTTTGGTCGCCGAATATGATTTGGCTGCCCTCTTCCAGCAGCACCATGTCGGGGGCTTTGGGGGTTTGCAGGGTCTCAAGAAAGTAGGCATCTAATTTATGGATGCAAATGGCTGCTCCGAACTTTTCTTGGAACATTGCATCGCCGTTAATGTGGTCTGAGTGCCCATGAGTGTTCACGATAAACTTGATTGTTAGCTGTTTTTGGTGGATATAATCGAGGATCGGCTGGGCTTCTTGGGAATAATCAAGCCCCGGGTCAACTATGATTGCCTCTTTAGTCTCCTCGCAACTGGCGACATAACAGTTAGTCATTAACATACCAACAGTGAACGTTTCAACTATCAAGCAAACCAACACTCACAAGAGAACATACAGAAGGCAGACAAAAAATATTATCCTTTCCTATCGCCCGCCTGAAAGCACAATTATTAGGTGACCCAATCTATTAGGCACCAAATAGTTATTCAGAGCAGAAGTCTGTAGAGGGTACTCGCTGTGGGCGCTATAATGCTAAAACGGTTCGCCTTTTTACAGGGGGATAGGGATACTCGGATAGCAGCGACACCGCTTTGAGTTAGGCGGGTTGGGGGGGGATAGAGTCGGCAGAGCAACAAAGGTTGACTGTTGAGCTCTTCTCTTTATTCTACGTAAATTGCTGGTTGATAGGGCATCGCCATTGCTGCGCGGTGTTTGGGGTCGAAGCGTTGCTGGTCTGATTCGCCGTAAACTGAGACTTCTGCGTTGAACCGGTCTTTTAAGAAGGCGATTGTGTCTTCAAGGATTGCTTTTTCGTTGACTTCACCTATTTTTAGCATGTTTGCTTTGCGTTCGCCTGCGACTTTGGTGAGCATCTTGATGATTCTGGGCACCATTGGGGCGATGTCTTTCATGTGCGGTTTTAGTGACGGGTCCCCGGCGAATTCCTTCATGATTTCGTTGATTTTTGCTTCGCCAGTTGCTGTCTTCTCGACGATTTTAAGGTAAACCTGCCATTTCCAAGATGCCGCTGCATAGTAGATTATGCGTGTTGGCACTATTTTCATGGCTTTGAGGATGTTGTTTGTGTCGTTCATAACGTCGGTTACGAGGTTTTCCTGTTCTTCAGCGGCGACATCAACTTTTGCCGGGTCATAAACGGGCCATTTGGCGACGCTGATGAAGCCAGCCTCACCCGTTTGACTCCAAAGTTCCTCACACATAAACGGCGCAAAAGGCGCAAGCATCTTTAGCCAAATCTTAACGGCTTCTCCAAGCGCTTTAGCTTCATTGCTGCCTTTACGTTGGATGTACCATCGAAGGTCATTCCAAGTTTCAAACAGCGCTGTCTGCAGTGCCGTGCGGGTTTTAAGTTCATCCATGGCAGCTGTGACATCTTTAACGCGCTGCTGCATACGACTCATTAGCCAACGCTCCAGCGACGTATTCTCATCCTTCTTGGCGGAAGCGATTATGCCGCCAGCGAAACCCTTGATCGCTTCAAACTTTGTTTTAAGGTCGTTTATGTTGTCTGCTCGCCAGTCTGGGTCATCCATGCCTTCAGCGCCCAGAAGCAAACCGCAGCGGGTGGCGTCTGCACCATACTTTTCGACTGCACCCTTCATGGTGATGAAGTTGCCTTTGCTCTTGTGCATGCCTTGCCCTTCAACCATGAGCATGCCGTTGACGCCGATGGCTTTGGGCCAATGCTCAGGCGAAAAGAGTGCAGCGTGGTGGAAAATGCAAAAACTGAGGTGGTTGGGGACAAGTTCTTTGGCGCTGTTGCGCAGATCAAAGGGGTACCAATAGAGGAACTCTGAACGCATTGCATCTAACAGTTCAGGTTTAATTCCGACTGCTTTGGATAGTTCCGATGCTTTGCCTTTGCCGAAGAAGACATAATCGAACACTTCGGGCGAAAGCGATTCTGGCTTGATGCTATGTTGTTTTATGTGTTTGTTTATGGTGTAGAATGCCATGTAGACAGTGCTGTCGCTTAAAGTTTCGATTATCCAGCCTTTACCCCATGGCAGCGGCGTTCCAAAGCCTGTTGTGCGGGCACATGCCCATTCCCTTAGCCAGTCGATTACGGTGTTAAACCATGGTTTGGCGGAGTCTGGGTAAATGGTCATTTGGGCGATTACTTTTTTGGCAAGTTCTTTCCATTGGGGGTCGGAGTAGTTGAGAAACCATTGGTCTGAGAGAATTTTGACTAGACACTGTGTCATACAACGGCAAACCACAGGTTCTGAGAGGTCATACATGCTGTCGGCGACGCCCATCTTGCGGAAATCAGCAATCAAGACATCTTTAGCTTCACGTATGCTTTTACCCGCGTATGGACCACAGTTGGCTTTCAGGATGCCTCCGTGGAACTCTTTTTTGTAGAGCTCTTTTGTTGCTTCTTCTGCTTTGGGGTCATTTTGGTCTTTTATGCCCATTTTCTCGACAATTTCAACTGCAGGATAATCGCCAAAGCCCTCAACTTTGATAATTGAGATAGGCTTAATCGACTGAACCATAGCGGAGTCTATGCCGAACTGTGCGAGAACCTCGGGTTTCTGCTGCAGATCGCGGAGCGCCAGATAATCGTATGGTGCATGGGCTGGAACACTGTAGACGACGCCTGTCGCCGTTTTTGAGTCGACAAACCAGCCTGGCAGAATGGGAAACTTTAGCTTTGTAACTGGGTTTTCGAAGGTTTTTCCGATGAGTTCCTTGCCCTTAAAGCTGCGTTTAACCTCAACTTTGCGTTCCTGCTCTTTCAGCTTTTCAGCGGCTTCCTGGCTGATAATCCAGCATTCGCCGTTCACTGTGGCTTCGACGTAGGCGGCGTCGGGGTTTATCCACATGTTAGTGATGCCATAGATGGTTTCAGGGCGGAAAGTTGCCGCTGGCAAGAAAGTTTTCTCATCCAGCCTGTACTTGATTAGGGTGTATTCTTCTGGGGTGACGCCTTCGCCGACTTGGCGGTCATGGTCGCCAGTTGGAGATTGGTCTTTGGGGCACCACACGACTGGATGGGTTCCGCGTGTGACGTAGCCTTTTTCTTTGAGGTTCTTGTATTGCCACTCGATGAATTTTTGGTAAGTGGGCAAAACTGTAGTGAATTCTCTTCGCCAATCCACACTGAAACCGACGCTTTTAGCTGCCAAGCGACCCTCGTTAGTGTAATACTGAGCCATGTAAAGCGGGTCAACAAATTTCTTTAGTTCCGCTTCGGGAACCCCGTCCACTTCGCGCAGCACTTTAATGTATGCTTCGTCGCCCCTGGCTACACGCTGGGATGCCCCGAGCAGCGGCTGACCAGTCCAATGCCAACCCCAAGGCCACAGTACATTGTAACCCTGCATACGTTTGAAGCGTGCATAGGCATCCACGCGGGAAGCGGTGAAGGTGTGTCCGACATGTAGGGGTCCATTCATGTAGGGGTATGGGAAAGTCACCATTTTCTTTGGGCGGTTTGGGTCTGGGTCGGCTTCGAATAGGTGGGCGGCTTCCCATAGCTGCTGCCATTTCTGCTCGATTTGCTTGGTTTGGCTCATGAAACCCACTGATTAAGGCTTATGCTATTAAGAGTTTTGCTTCCAATAGGCTGCCTTTTTTTGTTGCTGTTGCTGCCGAAAACCCCATGTACACAACAACAGGAACCAAAGTTAGATATCATACGGCAAAAGCAGCGCTCTTGACCCAATGCGTATGGTGCCTATGAGCAACTGCAGACCAGTTAAAACTGCGATACCGAGGCTTCTCCTAACTCTAGTCTCTGTTGACGTATCTGAGCCATTTCTTGCGCCACAGCCAAATAAACGGCAACACAATCGAGGTTGCAAGAGCTACAACAATTATGATGACGTCGGTGTTGCCGAACTGTGAGATACCGAAGAATGTGGCAACCGTGTTTGGGAAAGATGTGACTGTTGTTACGACTGTTAAGTAAAAGATGACAACGGTTAAACCCTGTATTGAGAGATTAATTTTGTTTGAGATCGCTGAGAGATGCACGTTTATGGCGTCAGAGAGGATTTCTCGGTAAGTCTCAACAATGTCTATTTGCCTAGTTAAATCCTCATGTGTCGTGTCAAATAGTGCACGGGCTTTCGCGGCCATGCAGGTATCACCGCATTTTCGCAGATTAAAAATCAATCCTCTCTCATACCAGAGGGTCTTATTGAATCGAATCATATTTGATTTTAATTTGAAGATTCGTTTGAGTGTTTCAGGTTTAGTTTTCTCAACTACTTCCTCTTCAATCTGTGACGTTAAACCCTCCAGTTTCTCCAGTTGATCATAGTGGTTAGCTACAATTTCATCAATTAAAAAATAGGTGACTTGTGAAGGAGGATCGATTTTGATTTTGCTCATTCGTTCCTTTGCTATGTTTATGGTCGGCTGAATTTCTTTGCATGCAACGGTAACAAGGAAGTTTCTTGAGAAAACCATGATGACTGGGTAAGCTTTTTTGGTAGAAACAACATCCTGCATAACTAAAAAATTAATTATGCTGTAATCTTGCTCAAGGCGCAGATTCACAACTCCATCGGTTTTTGGTAACCTCAAAAATCTAACCGCGACTTGGGTTACATGAGAGACAGCTTGTAACTCATCTTCTGTAGGCTCAACTAATTCCAGCCAAACGTTTGAGAGGCTCTGCCCCTGTAGTTCTTGAGGGTGGATTGTGCTTTCGCTGTTGTTGCCCAATTGGACGAGTCGAATCATGTCTTAATCAAGCGGTGGGAAAGAAATATTAGATTTACGCTAACTCAATGGAAATCACAAAACTAAGATATCACTTGCGACAATGAGGTATTGGTGGTTTCGTTGAGTATTGAACTCCCAGAAGCCTACATACTAGCCAAGCAAATGACTACAGAACTTACAGGAAAAACAGTTGCCGCGTTTACTCTGCAGAACTGCGCCAAATACCAAGACTTAGGCTTCATCAACACGCATCTGTCTGATTTCCAAAGACTATGCAACCACCGGATTGAATCCGTGGTTTCCAGAGGCAACACAATACGAGTCAAACTTGATGGAACCCAGAATCTACTGCTTGCCCCAGAATACGGCGGAACAATCACCTATCACCCCAATAACGCCAAAGCGCCATCCAAGTTCACATTAAAACTTCACTTCAAAGATGAAACAGCATTGACAGTTACGTTGACAGGCATGGGCATCATCCAAGCGCATAGCGATGGCGAGTTAGAAAACAGCTATGTTTACCGCCGTGACTTCTCAGCGACCGCTTCCCCATTAGATGCAAACTTTACTTTTGCTCGGTTCTCAAGAGACCTTGCAGCCAAAAACGTTAACCTCAAAACAGCGCTCGTCGGCAAAGACGCGACTGTTGTGGGCTTGGGCAACAGTGCTTTCCAAGACATAATCTACCTAGCAAAACTTCACCCAAAAAGAAAAGCCTCCGAACTAAGCCAAGCCGAGCAGCACTCACTCTTTAACGCTATACAGTTTATGGTTCAAGAAAGAATCAAGTTGGGCGGCAAGGACCAGTTTGTTGACCTCTATGGCAAGCAGGGCAGATATGTTGCAGCGATGGGGCCGAACATGAAAGGCAAAATCTGCTCCTCATGCGGTGGAGCAATTGAGAAGCTAAGTTTCGCCGGAGGGCAAATCTACCTTTGCCCACGATGCCAAAAATAAAACGGTCGCTCCACCGCTCTATATAGAAAAACAAAGCCACCAAGAAACATTAAGTTTTAAAAGGTGACAAATTAAATATTGAGTGATTATCAGCGGCGTGGTCAAATGGGAATAAAACTTTCAAAAACAGATAAAAAATTCATATCTGAACTGCCAGTTGGACGATTAGCAACAGCAACAGAAGACTGCGAACCAGTCGTTCGGCCTGTCTGGCCAGTCTTTGACGGCGTATACTTCTACATCGCCTCAGACCCAGACACTCCCAAACTGGAACATATCGAATCGAACCCGCAGGTTTCACTTGTAATTGATGATTACGATAGGAACAACTGGTCCAACATCAAAGGCATCCGCATTCAAGGCGAAGCTGAACTGCTCTGGAACGGCAAAGAGTACCAATACGCCCACGAACTGCTAAAAGAGAAGTACCCAGAGTACCAAACAGAGGAAGGCGGATGGAAAGAAGGCGACCTCCCAATAATCAAGATCACGCCCACAAGCTTTTACAAGTGGTCTCAGGGTAGCAACTGGAAAAAATAACCAGATATATTTGCATTCTAATATCCAAGGCATGCACAGGACCTATAGTGCGGATAAGCGCTGAATAAACCTATTAGAGGTTAGATGCAAAAACCCGTAGTGGACATAAAGCTGTAAACCCGCTTTTAGGGCATATATGCGTTTACCTTATATTGAATCTTTAACACTAGCAGCTTCATTGGTGGATGTTTATTTGACGGCAGACGCAGACAGGGTGAAAAAACCTAAATTGCCAAAGAAGCGTTTACTCAAAAAATTTACACACTAAAAGTCTTCTTCGACCGAGAAAACTATTGAACTAGATGACGGTCGCCCGCTGAATCATTTGGAAAGAGACAAAATAAAGAAGAAGAATTTTTGGTGTTAGAGCTTATTGTTGTTTAAGGGAAGCGAGGTATTTGAGGTGGAATGGTTTGATCACGATTCCGCCTTTGAGGTCAGCATGGAATGTTTGGCTTTCAACCACCCAGTCAGATAATTCTGAATCGTGTGCACGTATGAACTCTGCAAAACTGGCGAAGTTTTCGTGTAGTGAAATGCAAACTGCGTCCCAACCCATGCCTCGTCCGTCTAAGACAAGGATGACGTTGGTCTGTTTTGTGTACCACTCTTTCATTTTCTGGAGTGCCTGAGTTTTTTCGTCGCCTGTTTCGTACTTTAGTTTACTCTTCAAAAAGGTGATAGCTGCGATTTCAAACCCGATTTGCCCGAATTTGGGAATAACAGTGTATCCTTCAATAAAGTTTTCTTCTAACATAGCTCGCCTGCGGGTTACAGTTGGCTGGGAAACACCCAGGGCTTTGGCAAGTTGTCGGTCGCTTCTATGAGAATCCTTCATAAGTTCAAACAGAATCTTGTAATCAATTGGTTTTAGCTCTTTCATGGGGGTCCACTCGTAACTTTTTTGATAGACATAAGCATTTTTTGCCATCATATATAAACTTGGTTGTTGTATAATTAAAGATTTTACCCAAATGTTTCAGGGAAAACCAACAGATACATACATTAAAAAGAACGTATCCTAAAGATTTCGGAGCACCCAAATATGCCCATCCCAATTCTAAACAGTATCGGGGAAGAAATTGCATCATTACTATCCAATTTAATACGTATAAATACCACTAATCCACCTGGCAACGAAACAGAAGCAGCCAAATTCATCGCAGACTACCTCGCCAAAGACGACTTCACCTCAGAAATCCTTGAATCTGGACCTGCCAGAGGCAGCATAATCACCAGATTGAAAGGTTCAGGCGAAAAACCCAACCTGTTACTGCTTTCACATCTAGATGTTGTTGCAGCGAACCCTGCAGAATGGACCGTTGATCCATTTGCAGGCACTATCAAAGATGGTTTCGTCTATGGCAGAGGCGCCATTGACATGAAAGGTATGACCGCCATCGAAATAATGACGCTAAAACTACTCAAGAGAAACCACGTCCCCATAAAAGGCGACGTTGTGCTGGCAGCAACCGCCGACGAGGAACGGGGAGGCGAAGAAGGCGCAGGCTACCTAATCCGTAACCACAAAGAAAAGCTCTGGTGCCCATACGTGCTAAACGAGGGTGGCGGAACAGCTTTTCCACAGAAAAGCGGCAACGTTTACCCCATCCAAACCGCCGAAAAAGGCATACTGTGGTTCAAAGTTAAAGCTAAAGGCACCCCTGGGCATGGCTCAACCCCCAATATGGCAGACAACGCCATAGTACGCATAAACAAAGTCATAGAAAAACTAGGCAGCTACCAACCCCCAACCACCTACGTGCCAACACTCAAAGAATATCTAGCAGAAATGGCTAAAGCAAACCCTGAACTCGAAAGCCCATTCCAACGTTTACTATCCAATCCGAATCAAAGCGAACAGATACTAGACGAATTAGCTCAGAAAGAAAAAGCGCTAGCCGAAGAAATCAGGCCAAGAACCAAAAACACTATCACCCCCACCATAATCCGAGGCGGCGTAAAAGAAAACATCATCCCCTCGGAATGTGAAGCAACGTTTGATTGTCGTGTTCTACCTGGGCAGAGCGCCGCAGAGACACTTGACTTAATCAAGTGTATGCTCCTCGAAGTTGGAGAGGGCAAACTAAGCTACGAGATTATCCAGATACACGACGGTTCAGAATCAGCAACACAGACACCCCTCTATAGCTCTATCACCAGTGTTCTTAGGGATGCTGAACCAAACTGTAGAATAACACCAACCCTGACCACGGGCGGAACAGACTCCAGATTCTTCAGGGAAACAGGCAGCATATGCTATGGCTTTCATCCGGTGCGACCTGGCGAACCCAATGACGTATATGAGAAACGTATGCATGGCATCGACGAACGCCTCAGCATAGAAAACCTCGTTTGGGGTACCAGCGTCTTCTATGAAACGGTAAAAAGATTCATGACATAACCCCCCGCTCTTCCTTTTTGAGCTACCTTTTAAACGTACATTTTTTATTTTATTAACACATATTCTATCAAGCAACCGCCCGATTAGAAGGAAGGCTAACAGGTAATGATTAGCGGAACTGCACTGGTAAGCAAGGAGCCACCGATCGTTAAAGCAACCAAAACAGTTGGCTTAATCTCAGATACTCATGTACCCAAACGTGCCTACAGTGTCCCCAAGAGGGTTTTTGAAATTTTCCAAAAAGTTGATTATATCATCCATGCAGGCGACTTGGTAGAGTTAGCTGTTGTCGACGAGTTAGAGCAACTTGCGCCTGTGCTGGCAGTGCATGGTAACATGGATGGTGTGGACATTGCGGGTGCCCTTCCACGGCTAAATTCTATGAAAGTATTTGACTGGAAGATTGGGGTGATGCATGACCCAGACATCAACTTTGGCTTCAACAAGATGCGTGAACTGGTTAAGGCTAATGGGTTCAACGTCTTTGTTTATGGCCACACTCATATAGCCAACATTAAATGGGAGGGAAAAACGCTCTTTATCAACCCTGGCAGCCCAACGGTTCCATCCTCAACCGTAAGTAAACCTTCGGTAGGCTTATTGAAAATCACTAAGGACACAATAGCGCCTGAGATAATCAATTTCTAATTAAGCCAAGCTGGACCATAAAAAATTGCATACAATAATATTCCAAGAGACAACGCTACCATCCATACACAAAAAATAGCAACCATAAACCTTTTTCGAATAAAACATCCATTGAAGTCCTTTTTGAATCCCCACGCAGCAACTAACCAAATGCCGAGGGCAAAAGCGGTGGATCCAGCGACGCTGTGAATTAAACCCACAACAGAAACCAGCATCAGCGGCGCCTTTAAAATATAAAATGGAATGACTGCGAGAACATACGCCGGGACCATGGTAGTAGCAATCGTTATTAGATGTAATATTACAGCGGTTGCCATAATTTTTCCATGCTGATGAAACTTGAATTTACGTTTAAGATTATAGCCATATATAAGTAGCGCAATGATTGCGATTTGGATAGTTAGGCTTAAGGTGCCTACAGCAAAGTAAATATCCAAAGCAACCATGATTCAAAGTGATTGAAAACTACTTTTAAGTTTTACTTTCACCCACCTCTCCCCACCACGTGACAGTCGGTTGCACGATCCGCTTAAAAGCAAAAAACTCTGAATCGCTATTCCAGAGGGAAATAACTTGGAACACTGTAAAAACCCTTGGAAAGAAACCTGCAAAAGCGAAAACATCAAACTCTACATCCAGATAAAAGGCGAAAACCTTCCGATCTGCCAGCAATGCTGGAGCAAAATCGCCGAACAAGACGAGGAATGGTAAATGGAGAGCTTCAGCAGCAACAGCGCCCGATCCTACATAGGAAAAAACGTCAACCTACACCTAAAAGACGGAGCAGTCATAATAAACGTGCAACTGACAAAACTGCACAAGGGCGCAGGCAAAAACAACAACTTGGTGGAGTATACCTTAGGAAACCGAAAAGGTACCCGTATACCGCTTAGGGCAATCGCCTACGCAGAAAACCTTAACATGAGCCTGATGAAAAACACAGCTTAAAAGAGTCTTCCAACCCTAAATGCACATATAGACGGATATTACTTCACCGTGTATGCGTTGCTCACACTGCGGTGTATGCTGCACCGAAACCGAGATGCTGCTTTCTAAAAAGGACATCAAACGCCTAGAAGATAAAGGCTACCGCCTAAACCAATTCGTCCGCTTTGACAAGCAGGGTTACGCAACACTCAAGAACCGTGACGGTTACTGTGTCTTCTACGACCACCGGAAACGTCGGTGCAGCGAATATGCGAGTCGCCCTTCAGGTTGTAGAGTGTACCCCGTTATTTTTGACGAAGACAAAGGGGTTGTTTTAGATACTATTTGTGAATCCAGGAATACAATCTCGGACCAAGAGAAATCTCTAAAGGGGAAACGTGTAATTAGGCTTCTAGAAGTTATGGATTCTGAAGCGGTTAAGCGGCGTTCATAGATTTTGGTTTGTTCTGTTTTGTTTGCAGTGCCAGCAAATGACTGGCTTGTTTTTTTGGGCGTCAACTTCTTTTTTAGAGATCAAGCTCGTTTTGATGTGTTTTCCGCAGTAGTCGCATATGAACTGTACTTCCAAGATGCGGTCGTTGCTCTGGATTATTCTGAGTGGCAAATTTATTTTTCCTCATGCCAGCCTTTTTCTTTTGCCAGCAGATATTCGATGTATTCCTTCATGGTGTGGTTGGTTTTTTGGGCTCCTCTGCGTATGTCTTGATGTACTTTCTCGGTAACCGTAATGCACTTATAGCCTTTTCTTGGCAAGTCTTCGCTCTCCTCTCTACTTCTTTGCTCCGTACTTTACGGTACGCTTTCCTGCAAATATATAATTAACGGTAAAAATCGGAGCGCGCGTTAAACCTTAAATAAACGTACACTCGGTTACTACTCTAAGAGGGGAACATATAACGTCAAAAAAAGGCTACAAAACCATCACTGTAAAGGCTGAAGTTTACGATTATTTTTTTAGGGAATGGCTCAAAGTCAAAAACGAGTACACCATAAAAAAGGGTATTCGAAGCTTCTCAGCCTACGTTACCTACCGCTTAGCTGAACTCATAAACGAAGACAAAAAGACAAACAGAACTCTGAAACCCAAAAACTAAACCCTACACCTTTAAATAATTCTTGAACCCCCTTACCACGGGGAAACAGCCATGCCTTGCTCGGTAATTGTTGGAGCCTTCTGGGGAGACGAAGGCAAAGGAAAAATAATTTCATATTTAGCCCTAAAAGACAACTTAGATTTTTGTGTACGAACCGGCTCAGTGAATGCAGCGCACACTGTCTGGTATGAAAACCAAAAATACGCCCTACACATGGTTCCAGCTGCTTTCATCAACCCAAACACTCGGTTGCTGATCGCTGCAGGCGCAAACGTCCACATAGGGCAATTCCTAAAAGAAGCAGAATTAACCCATGTTGATCCCAAACGAATGGGCATCGACCAAAACGCCTCCATCATCGAGCAGAAGCACAGCGACCAAGACAAAGCTTCCGCGGTAAACAAAGGCATCGGCACCACAGGGTGGGGCGTTGGACCCGCCATCGAAGAGCGCGTTAGGCGAACAGCTAAACTTGCCAAAGACATGCCTGAACTGAAACCTTGGATATGCGACCAAATCAGCGAAGTCAACGATGGCTTAGACGCCGGCAAAAGTGTGCTCTTGGAGGGCACACAGGGCTTTATGTTATCACTTTTCTTGGGCGGCGGCTACCCGTACGTTACGGGCAGAGACACTGGTGCATCAGCCATCGCTTCAGAAGCAGGTGTCGGACCCACCCGAGTCGACGACGTAATAATTGTTTACAAGTCATTTATCACAAGAGTCGGCGGAGGGCCGCTGCCTGGCGAAATTACAAAGGAGGAAGCACAGAAGCGGGGCTGGTTTGAGGTGGCTGCAGGCACTGGTAGGGATCGCCGAGCTGCACCATTCGATTTTGAATTGGCAAAGAAAAATGCTAGAATAAACGGTGCTACTCAGGCTGCATTGACTAAACTTGACGCTATATACCCAAGCTGCAGAAGTGCAAGGAAATTTGATGATTTACCCAAGGAAGCTAAAGAATTCGTAAAAGAAATAGAGAAGCGAACAGGCATCCCAGTGACTTTGATTGGTACTGGTCCTGAGGCGTTGGATATAATCGACCGCAGGGTATAGCAACTTTTATTTTCTAATTCTGCAATCCTTTTTTAAGGCATAAATATGTTACCAGCGCCTCCACCTCAGGAAACCGCCAAGAAAGTTTCGGCAGGCATAATTATTCTACTGTTTGTTGCAGGGTTACTTGTTGGCGGGCTACTCATGTTCTTTGTTAACTATCGCGAAGTCAGTAGCCTCAACACTGAGGTGTCGAATCTGCAGACAGCGGTCTCGGTTCTGCAGGGCACCCAAAACGCCACTTATCAAAGCATCACTATACTACAGAATGGCACCTCCATAGCTGATTTATACGCTAACCTTCGCGATTCAGTGGTGCTTATTCAGGGCGATACAAGTACCGGCACTGTGCAAGGCTCAGGATTTGCCTATAACTTCCAAGGCAGAAACGTCATAATAACCAACTACCATGTTGTTGCGGATGCCACTTCTGATTTAAGCGTAACCTTCTCCGACGGCAAGGGCTATGCAGCAACAACAATAGGTACTGATCCATATGCTGATTTAGCCGTGGTCTCTGTAAACGGCGCTCCATCTGCTGAGTTTAAACCAGTCACTATAGTGAGTTCTTCGCCTCTGCGTGTCGGCGAACCAGTTATCGCCATCGGCAACCCATATGGACTCGTCGGTTCCTTAACTACCGGTGTCGTCAGCGCCACAGGCAGAAGCATCACAGAAGACACCGCAGGGGGATACGCAATCGCAGATGTCATCCAAACAAGTACCCCGATTAACCCCGGCAACAGTGGCGGCTTACTGCTGAACTCACTAGGCAATGTGGTAGGCATAACGACTGCGATTGTTTCCCAATCTCAGGGATTAGGCTTCGCCATACCCTCAAACGCTATCCTACGCGAAATCTCTTCTCTTATCACTACAGGCACCTACAATGGGCACTCATACTTGGGCGTTACAGGAACCGATATGAGTTACAGTTTAGCACAGCAGACTGGCGCAAGCGTAACGTATGGCTGGAAAATCGCTTCAGTAGTCCGCGGCGGACCATGCGACGGTAAATTAACGGTCGACGACATAATCATCGCTATGAATAACCAAACAATCAAGGGTAACGACGACTTAGCAAGCTACCTCGAAGAGCACACCTTGCCCGGCGACACCGTCAACTTGACAGTTATCAGAAACGGCGAAACCATAACAGTGCCAGTTACTTTAGGCACTAGGCCACCACCCAGCTGAGTGCAACTATTCTTCGCTGTTCTTTTGCAGTTAAGTGGTCTTCGGGCAGAACCGCTGACTGCTTATGGAAAAGTAGATATTTTACGCGAACCACTGCAAGGTAATAACTTGCGCTTTAGGCTTGGGCTGGGAATCCAAGTTTAAGGCGGCTATAGGAGGGGGAACATGCAGACGGATGGCTTGCAGGGTGTACTGAAAGGACAGAAGATTGCCTATTTCTCTATGGAAGTGGGATTAACCAACTCTATTCCGACATATGCGGGTGGTCTAGGTACACTGGCAGGCGACGCTATCCGATCAAGTGCCGACCTGAAACTTCCTCTGGTAGCAGTTACGCTTGTGCATAAACGTAATTATTTCCGCCAAAAACTCGATTCAAACGGCAGACAGTCCGAGCAGCCTAACGAATGGGACCCTGAAAGGTACATGAAGCTTCTGCCTAACGAAGTAAATGTACAAATCGAGGGCCGCACTGTTAAGGTGCGGGCTTGGCTCTACACTTACCAAAGCGTTACAGGCGGAATGGTCCCAGTTTTCTTCTTAGACACAGATTTCGAAACTAACGAGCCGCAGGACCGCGAAATATCTTTTTACCTTTACGGGGGAAACGAACGCTACCGACTTAAACAAGAAGCCATTTTAGGCTTCGGCGGCGTACGCATACTTGACGCATTAGGCTTCCACGTTCGAAAATACCACATGAACGAGGGGCACTCGAGCTTTTTAGCGGTTGAACTCATGCGCAAATACGCCATGGACGTAGAAAAAGTTAAGGAACTCTGTGTTTTCACAACACATACGCCAGTCGAAGCGGGTCACGATAGATTCAGCTATGACCTAGTTCAAGAAGTACTTGAAACCATCGATTTGTCTCTGCTAAAAGATTACGGCGGCGAAGAACGCTTAAACATGACGCGGCTTGCCTTGAATTTAAGCAACTACGTAAACGGCGTCGCTAAGCGTCACCAAGAAGTCTCCAGCAAAATGTTCAGCGGATACACTATCCACGCAATCACAAACGGCGTCCACTCCTACACATGGACAGGCGAGCGGTACAGAAAAGTCTTCGACAAGTACCTGCCAGGATGGACAATTGAGCCTGAGTTGCTGGCAAAGGTCGATTTGGTTCCGGACAGCGAAATCTGGCAGGCGCACCAGCAGCAGAAGCAAACCTTAATCGATTATGCTAATCAAGCCCTAAATGCACGGTTGGATCCTGAAGTCTTCACTTTGGGGTTTGCTAGGCGAGCAACTGAATACAAACGTGCTACGCTGCTTTTCTCTAATCTGGAGAGGCTGCGAATGATTAGCCGCAAAACCAAGCTTCAAGCCATATTCGCGGGTAAAGCGCATCCTCGTGATGAGGGGGGCAAACGCCTAATCGAACAAATCTACAATTATGCAAGACAGCTTAAAGGCGATATAGAGGTCGTTTACCTAGAGAACTATGACATGGACATCGCTGCCAAGATGGTTGGTGGAGTGGATGTTTGGTTGAATACTCCGATGCGTCCAATGGAGGCTTCTGGAACAAGCGGCATGAAAGCAGCGCATAACGGCGTAATTAACTTCAGTGTTCTCGATGGTTGGTGGATAGAAGGCTGGATAGAGAATTTAACAGGCTGGGCAATTGGGCCTCATCCATCAGAAAACTTGGATGACGCTAGCACGATACGAAAGGAGATTGAGGATATTTATAATAAACTTGAGTATGTTATTATGCCAACGTTCTATGACCGCCGAGACGAATGGATATGGTTAATGAAGAATTCAATCGGAAAAATCGCCTATTACTTCAACAGCCACAGAATGATGCGTCGATACGTAACCGAAGCTTATCTCTAAGCGTTTGATATCAACAGTAAGTTACTTCAACCCGCATAAGCCCATTTTGGCAACTCATAAAACAAATAGCCTTATGGTCTCCTATAATCGCCTTATGTGAGAGGTTGGAAGGCTGACGAGCGGTTACTTCTAAAAAACGATAAATTTCTGTAAAGCTCGTTTATATTATGGGGCACTTGGAGATGTCAGATAATAGGTATTACTTAAAACGGAGGCATCAAAAAGAACGCCACCGACAATGGCTACTTGATGAAGAAATGCGCATAAATGAAGAAATAGATGCACTAGAACGGGGAGAAAAACGACGCAGTCAACAAAGAAGACAAGTAACCGTTGTTCCTCAGTAATCTAGAAGACTCTCATTTGAAGACCATCAAAAAGCACGTATGTTTAGTAATTATTTTGCAAAAATCTTATCTGCACTCCTCATCCTTTTTGTCTTGATATTTATGGCTCGGTTCATAGCGGTAGTAGGCAAAGAACAATTAGAAAAAACAGCCCTAATTCAACGGTTAATTCCTATACTCAAAAGCCGAGGATACACTGTCGCTACAATAAAAGAAATGCCCCAAAACCAGACAATAAACATGCCTAAAGCGGCGCATGATGCGTATTGGCACAGCGAAGCGGGAGCAGAAACCACTGTTGCGTCAACCCAAAACGAAACCATCTTGTTGATCAAAAGGAAACTCATACTAAATGAAATGGTGCCGTTTGTTGAAAAAGCAGATTTTGTGATTTTGGAGGGCTATGAAAACGAAAAAACCCTCCCAAGAATAGTCATTGCGGATAAGGCAGAAGAAGCGATAGGCTTAGCAGAGGGTCTTGCAATCGCATTCACAGGCAAAATAGCGGAATCAGCTACAGAAATCACCAAGATGCCGAGATTAAATATCCCTATTTTTGATAGTAACACGGAACCTGAGAAGCTTGCGGATTTAATTGAGCAGAAAGCCTTTATGATGTTGCCCAACCTTGAAGAATGCTCAAAATGCCACCCGCTTGGGGAATGCGGTTACCCCACATGTTATGAATATGCAAAAGCAATAGTGTCAGGTAAATCTAAAACGATATGTTGTCCACTTACCCTTAAGGAGAATATGACTGTTGAAGTTAACGGTGTTAGGCTTCCTCTAAAGGATTTCCCGCAAGCTATTATTCAGAACGCCTTAGTAGGTATGTTCTCCTCGCTTCATGGCGCTGAAGAGATCAGGACATTGAAAATTGAGGTTCACTTGGAAGAATGATGAACTGGCTTCTTATCCCTCACTTGTACCAAATAATGCAAAAATGCCTTATTATGTAATATATATGTCACAAAATTTATTATTTACCTAGCAACAATATATTTTGTAGGTCAGGGAGCAAGCTTTAGAAGCAATGCACTGAGGCATTGATGCGTGCTGATCTAAACAGCGAACGATTAGCCCGCGATAAAGACTTCGCCTCATTGGGCTGAACCGTTGCTTAGTGTTGAAGCATCTAAGCTTTGAAGTTGCAGATTTCAAAGCGGCGAAGAATCTGCAGCGACCAAGACAATCGCTTAGGTGAGCCGTCAACAATAAGGCTCAGACCTGACCTACAAAAAAGTAAGTGGATTAGAAACGGTTTAACCGTAATTTCTCCACTTTTCTTTGTTTTCCTCTTGAGATAGCCTGTTTTTTGGATTCGGAATTGCAGCCTTATTTAACTAAAGGTTTAAGTGTAACATCTCGGCTTTATGTGCAAAAGGTGTAAAATATGCCAACTCACGGTTCACTCTCGAAAGCTGGAAAAGTAAGGACTCAAACCCCGAAAGTCCAAGCTCAAGAAAAGACAGCGCCAAGCCCCAAAAACCGAAGCAGACGCAACTATGAGAAGCGTGTGATTCTGCAGCGGAAAGCGGGCCAAAACTGGATGTAAGCCCCACCATTTCTTCCTATCTTAATGCACTTTTTGCTAGTGCACTTTATTTATTTGTAACTTGAACTTTATCTCGGTACCTCCAATTTGACCAATCAAACTGCCATCCGTGAAATAATATCAACGCTTCTTTCCATGCAATCGCCTACACGCGAAGATGTCAACCGCCTCAAAATTAAGACAGCGGGTAAATATCGCCTCGAAAAGGTACCGTCCAGTGCAGACATTATCAGCCAATTAACCCCCGATGAAACAAAACTGCTCCTCCCTATACTCAAGAGGAAAACCACTCGAACCATTAGCGGCGTCACAGTCGTCGCAACCATGACTAAGCCCTATCCCTGCCCGCAGCCTGAACCCTGCGCTTACTGCCCCGGCGGACCAGCAACTGGCAGCCCACAGAGCTACACAGGGCATGAACCGGCAGCTATGCGCGGCGCCCAGAACAACTTTGACCCCTACATGCAGGTTAGGAGCCGCATCGACCAACTTACACAGATTGGGCACAAAGTCGACAAAATCGAATTAATAGTGATGGGCGGAACCTTCCCCGCCACGCCAATGGAATATCAGAGAGGTTTTATCCAGCGTTGCCTTGACGCCATAACAGGCAAAACCTCCGCTGATCTTGAAGAGGCAAAGGCAAACGCCGAAATCAGCCCCATCCGCAACGTCGGCATAACCGTTGAAACCCGCCCTGACTGGGCAAAGCAACCTCACATCGATACCATGCTGGATATGGGTGTTACCCGCATCGAGTTAGGTGTCCAGAACCCCGATGATGCCATTTACCGCTTAGTCGGTAGAACCCACACCGTCGCCGATGTGGCCGAGGCAACCCAAATCGCGAAGGATGCTGGGTTAAAAATTGTTTACCATATGATGCCGGGGATGCCAGGTTCCAATCCAGAGAAAGACATCGAAGCGTTCAAGCGTATTTTTACTGACCCAGCGTTTAAGCCGGATATGATAAAGATTTATCCGTGCCTCGCCATCGCAGGCACAAAAGCACACCAATGGTACCAGCAAGGCACTTATGCACCATACAGCACGGAGCAGGCGGCGGAAGTAATCGCTGAAATCAAAAAATCAATTCCTAAATGGATCAGGGTTATGCGTGTGCAAAGGGATATTCCAGCGCAGTTGATTTTGGCTGGCGTAAAAAAGAGCAACCTCCGAGAATTAGCCCAGCAGAAACTGGCGGAGCAGGGCTTGCATTGCCAATGTATTCGCTGCCGAGAAGTCGGGCACCGCCTGCAAGTGGATCACGTGAAACCTGACCCACAGAAAGTCAGAATCTTAACCCAACGTTATGACGCATCAGACGGCACAGAACTCTTCATTTCAACTGAAGACCCCCAAAACAACGTTTTATTGGGTTATCTGCGCCTCCGAGTACCATCACCCAAAGCCCATCGACTAGAAATCACTGAAGCCCCCTCAGCCATCGTGCGGGAACTCCACGTTTATGGGCCGCTCGTCCCAGTGGGCAAGCACTCAGATGGCGCATGGCAGCACCGTGGCTATGGGAAAGAGCTGTTGGCTGAGGCAGAACGGATTGCACGTGAGGAGTTTGGTGTCAAAAAGCTTTTAGTTATAAGTGCGTTAGGAACAAGGAGATACTATATGCGTCTGGGTTATGGACGCGATGGAGTTTACGTTTCAAAGAGGCTACAGTGATGAGTGAACTTGAAGGCTCAGGCTACAGCGGCAAAGCACTCCAGCTCCTAAAAGCGGCGGATTGCAGCGTCGGCGACATCCTAAAAATCACCAGCAAAGACAAAACCTACGAGGGCATCCTAATCCCCCGCTTCGGCGAAGGCACTGCCATAATCATCAAGATGAAAAGCGGCTACAACATCGGCATCGAAGCCACCGTAGACTTGAAAGTGGAGAAAATCGGAAAAGGAGCCAAACCCACCTTTGCAGCGCCGCCCCTGCCTAAGCAGAACCCCTCCCTACCCCACGTGGTCATCATGAGCACAGGCGGAACCATCGCCAGCCGAGTTGACTACCGCACAGGCGCAGTCCGCTCCGCAATGTCCGCCAGCGACCTTTATGGTGTCGTACCCGAACTCGCAGACATCGCCAGAGTAGACACCGAAATCGTGTTCAGCATTTACAGCGAGAACCTGCGCCAAAAGGATTGGAGCGAGCTTGCTGAGAAGGTTGCGCAGCGTATCGAGCAGGGTGTAGACGGAGTAGTCATCGCCCATGGCACAGACACCATGGCGTATACTTCGGCAGCGTTAAGTTTTGCATTGCAGAATCTGCCTATCCCAGTTATCCTCGTTGGCGCCCAGCGTTCTTCTGACCGCCCAAGCAGCGACGCAGCCACTAACCTCATCGGAGCCGTCAAAGCCGCAGGCGAAGCCCCGTTTGCAGAAGTCGGTTTAGCGATGCATGAAACAGTCTCGGACACCGCTATCGCCGTGCATAGAGGCGTCAAGGTCCGTAAGTGCCACACGAGCAGACGGGACACCTTCAAATCCATCAACGGCTTCCCCATCGCCAAAGTCCAAAACCTCCAAGTCACCATGACCTCGGATAGCTACCAGAAAAGAGACCCCAAACGTAAGCTTGTGCTGAAGCCTAAGTTCAGGGATAAAGTCGCGCTTGTCAAGTTCTACCCTGGACTCGACCCAAACGTCATCGACTTCTATGTCGAAAAAGGATTCAAAGGCATCCTGCTTGAAGGCTCAGGTTTGGGTCATGTGAGTAAATTCTGCTTTGACGCCATCAAACGCGCCATCGCTAAAGGGGTAGTGGTTGCATTGGCTTCCCAGTGTATCTGGGGGCGGGTTAACATGAACGTCTACGATACAGGCCGTGATCTGCTGGGGTTCGGCGTGGTTCCGCTTGAGGATATGTTCCCAGAGACTGGGCTGGTTAAGTTGATGTGGGCGCTTGGGCAAACCGAGGACCCAAAGGAAGCCATCAAACTCTTAAAGACCAACATCGCAGGAGAATATTCCCCGCGTACGCTGCCTCAAGAAGGCAAACTGCAAGTTGAAGGAGGCCAATAAATGTCTAAACCACAGATTGACTACACTAAAGTCGGCCTAAAAGTGGGCTTAGAAATCCATCAGCAACTCAACGTGGGCAGCAAACTCTTCTGCAGCTGTCCCCCTGAACTCTTTAAGGACGACCCAGAAATCACTTTCCTGCGCAGGCTACGCCCAACCCAGAGCGAACTTGGGCAAGTTGACCCCGCAGCCTACTTTGAATTCCAAAAGGGTGTAAGAATCCTCTATGAGGCAAGCCGAAAAAGCAGTTGCCTTGTCGAGATGGATGAGGAACCCCCGCACCCAATCAACCTTGACGCAGTCGAAGTAGTTTTAACGGCTTCGCTTATGATGAACATGCAGCCCGTTGACGAAGTTCACGTTATGCGTAAAACCGTCATCGACGGCAGCAACACGACGGGTTTTCAGCGCACCTGCACTCTAGCGTTGGATGGTTGGATAAAAGTCCACGACAAAATTATCCCCATGCAAGCAGCCTTTCTTGAGGAGGACGCTGCACGTAAAACGGGGACGCAGGATGAGGGCAAAACCATCCGCTACCGAATCGACCGACTGGGTATTCCACTGATCGAAGTAGCCACTGCGCCTGTGATTTATTCGCCGCAGGAAGCTCAAGAAGTAGCTTTTGCAATCGGCAGAATCCTCCGCGACACAGGTAAGGTTATGCGCGGCTTAGGCACAATTCGCCAGGACCTCAACGTGTCGTTGCCAAACGGTGCCTTGATCGAGATTAAAGGTGTCCAGGAACTTGAGTTAATATCCACAGTCGTGGAATATGAAGTTCAACGACAGCTTGGCTTAATCGCCATCAAAGAAGAACTCGCCAAACGCAGCATAAACCCCGAGTCATTAAAGCCAGAGTTTATCGATGTCACAGGTGTCTTCAAGGAGACCAAGAGCAAAGTCATCCGCAAAGCCATCGACAAAAACCAAAAAGTCCTCGCCGTTAAACTCAGGGGTTTCGCTGGCTTAACTGGCAGAGAATTGATGCCTAACTTCCGCTTCGGAACCGAACTCTCAGACCGCGCCAAATTCTGGGGGAGAGTCGGCGGCATATTCCACACTGACGAAGCCCTGGCAAACTATGGCATCATCCAAGAAGAGGTCGCTGCCCTGCGAAAAGCCGCTGGCGCAGAAGAAGGCGACGCAGTGGTCTTCGTAGCCGACACCGCCGAGAATACCCAAGACGCACTCAAAGCAGTCGTGGAGCGGGCGCAGGAAGCCTGCACAGGCATCCCCCAGGAAACCCGAACAGCCAAAGACGACGGCACAACCCGCTACATGAGACCCAGACCAGGCGCAGCCAGAATGTACCCTGAAACCGACATCCCGCCCCAACCCATCACCTCAGAGTTAGTGGCAAAGGTTAAAGCGCATCTGCCTGAACCCGCCGACAAAAAACTTGCAAGATTAATCAAACAGTACGGCTTAAACGAGAAGCTAGCTAAGCAACTAATTGATTCCGAATACATCGATGTATTTGAGGAAAACGCCAAGGTAAGCGGCGTACCAGCTTCAACCGTAGCAGCGTTCTTAACTGAAACCATTAAGGCGCTTCAAAGAGACGGCGTCCACGCTTCTCATGTTTCAGACGAACAAATCGCCGCCATCTTCAAAGCTGTCGGTGCTGGGGAACTCGCCAAAGAAGCCATCGCAGACGTTTTTAGCTGGTTATCAAAGAATGAAGACAAAACTGTGCAGGATGCAACCGTCGCTTTAGGGCTAAAGATGTATACCGAAGCAGACTTGACGCCGATCATCGACCGCATAATCGCTGCAAACAAAACGCAGATCGACAAGTTGGGCAAGAACGCCTTTGGGATGCTTATGGGCGCTGCCATGAAGGAGGTCCGTGGAAAAGCCAACCCAGAACTTGTCAGTCGCCTCCTCAAGGAACGCCTTAAGTAGCCAATTTTTTTCTGTTTTGTGTTTGCCGCAAATCCTAAAAGCATTCCCATCTATAGCATGTAGAGAGCGATAGCTATGAAGCGTATTGAAGCCCGCATAAAAACCGGTTTTGGTGAAGTCGTAATCGAAGGCGAAACTCCACAAGAAATCCTTGACATGCTCGCCGGTATGCCTGAGAACTTCACTGAGAAACTCTCGGATTTTGTAGCCAACCGCCTAACGCCTTCAGGTGCGCAGCTTAAAGGCATAGTTGAATCTACCACGGAAGGGCCGGTTATAATTACTCGGGAAAACCTGACTCACTATGAATCCGTGGGCTTAATCCTCTACGCTTCCGACGATCGACGAAACACTGCCGCTCAGGTGCAGAAGCTTCTGGATAGTAGCGGCATAAAAGTCATGGTTCCTGCAAGGCTCAACGAGATGACGAAGCGAGGGCAAGTTTTCAAGCCTGACCCCAACAAACCTGACTTCAAACTCACCATGCAAGGGGAGAAATGGGTCGAGGATGAGGTGCTAGCGAAACTGCGGGGCAGGATGGCTTAGCCAAGCAAGCTCTGAACTCCCAAAAATATATTACCTTCTTACTACTGAATTTTCTTTAGAGGAGAAATCAATGTATTTTCTTCCCTTTCTCATAGCGATTGTACACTCGATACTTGACAGTCTGGGACTAGGCAGCGTTGACTGGGTTTTTCTGCTGATTCTGGTAATCATCGGCTTAATCATCATTATCCTCATCAAATTATTCCTAGTGCTTATACCGGCGATTATTGTTGCGATTATCGTGTATTTCTTAACTGGCGGCGACTTGTTCTGGACAGGCATAGCTTTCCTGGTTGTTGCGGCGCTGTCGATCTTGGCGAAACTGTAGTCCCCTCCCCCCTTCTTTCTTTCCTTTAGCCTTCCTTTAGGCGCTTGCTTTATTGATTTGAAACTTTTTCTTTTGGATTATTCGATTGGATTTTGGTGCCGCATGCTGATTATATCACAAACAGATCCGCTCCCCAGATCCGCCCCCAGTCCTTACTGCAATCTGACGGCAAAGGGCAAGTTCACCTCAAGCGCCAGAAGGATATAGAGGATTTACTGATAACTACTATAGAAAAACAATTCTTCGCCTATGCACGTTAACCTGTTTTTCATAAGCCTTTTATATTTGGTAGGTGGTTCTTGCATATTACAAGGAATGGACAGTGACCCATAATGTCGATGATGGAACCAAGTAAAAAACCACTAAACGTACTCATAAAACAGTTACATGGCAACATTGAAGTTGTTCTCAAAAACGGCTATGAATACAAGGGCAAAATGATAAAGGTCGATGGCCATATGAACATTCTTCTCGAAGGCGCAACAGAATGCAAAGAAGACCAATTAATGACTAACTATGGTAACGTGCTCCTCCGAGGAAACAACATACTCTACATCGTTTTAGACGCAAACAAACATTAAATGGGCAGCTTTTTAGCTTCCCCAATCACATATTCACACGCTTCTTTCACATCTAACTCTACGCTGAATTTACGACTAAAAAAAGTCAACACATTTTTGAGATCTCTTTCTAATAATTCAGCAGCGTTGGCGTGATCAGTTTTTACAGCTTGCGGCCAATCAATAATCAAAATGTGGCCATCAGGTTGCAATATAATGTTGTATTCGCTTAAGTCTCCATGAATAATGTGGGCTTTAGTATAGGCTTTTTTGATGTTCCTTAAAATTTCTCTTAGGACTTTTTCGCCTTTGCCTATGTCTTTGTATCTGCCCAGTTCGCCGCCATCAATAATGCCCATAGCGATCACATGCCTGTTATGGCTGATCGGTTCTGGCACAGAAACCCCTTTTTCGTAAACCAACTTCATTGCTTGGAATTCTCTCTCCGCCGCTAAATGCGATTGGAAAAGCCAGGTTGAGTGTTCTCGTATGTAACCTCGTTTCCGTCGGGTTTGGCGAAAACTGATTCGCCCTAAACGATGAAACTTAACGGCGATTCGCTTACCCTCCGGACTGAGAGCATCATAGACGTCTGCTTCTTTGCCGACGCCGAGTGTTTGCCCAAAAGAGGATATCACGCCTGCTTTTACAAGCGCATTGATTGCTAGGCAGTCGTATCCTGCATAGTTGAGTGTATGTCCAGTGTAGGCGCCTCTTGTTTGGTAGATTAAGCCGAGCTTGTTTAGTTTGCCCAAAGTGAAGGTGATGCGGTCAAGGGGCACTTTTGAGTACTTGTGGATTTGTTCCGTGGGAACGAATTCCCGTTTCGCCATTCCTGCTTCGATTATGTTAAGCACTCGGAAGTCTTCACTTTCCAATTCACGAAATACCTGCACCGCCACATCAGCGCTCGACATAACAATCATTATATAGGCTGTTTTTTCACTATCTAGAAATGGCTTTCGATTAATAGAGTTTTTTGAGAGTAACTTATATGAGAGGAGAACTAATTACATGGGCTATGAGCCAAAACGCTGCACCAGTGAAGAGCCTTAATTAGTAAACAAAATGGTATTGCAAAATGGCAGTAAACCAAGAAAACGTCTCCAAGGTACTTTCGGTCCTTTCACATCCACTTCGAAGGGACATACTCTTAGACTTAAGCAACAACGGCGAGTCCTCCTTCACCGACTTGCTGAACCTGCTTAAAGTCGACACTGGCAAGCTTAGCTTCCACCTCAGAGCCCTCGCACCCTTTATAGAGCAAACCCCCAGCGGCAAATACAAACTCAGCCGCGCAGGCGAAAGCGCAGTCCGCGTCATCCACGACGTCGAAGGATGGGCAGAAGTCGCAGACGTGCAGGGTAAAGCAAGCTCGCTTCCACTCGCATCCTTTAAGAAACGTGCTATTTCTTACCTGATTGATTTTGCTTTAATTTTCGCGATCACCATGGCGATCACCGTTATCCCGCAGATGCTGTCCCCTACAGAGGGAACACTAGGAGGCCAAATCAGCACAGTGCTTTTCATCACTGTAGGCCTTCTTTGGCTCTACTCTACGCTGCTAGAGGGATTCAATGGTCAAAGCTTAGGCAAACGTATCATCGGCCTCAAGGTGGTGCGGACTGACGGCAAAAAAATGTCCTATGACCACGCGGCAGTACGCAACTTTGGTAAGGTCTTACCGCTTTTGCCTTTTGACTTGCTGTTTGGCTGGCGAATAAAAAACGACGCGTTCATGCGCTACTTCGACAAGTTCGCAGGTACAACCGTAATCAACCTGCGCTCCTAAATTTTTGTAAAGTAAATTTTTATTTGCCTGCATGCGGTAGCCCTTGTAGGTGGCAGAAAGTGAGCGACAGGGAACTGCGAGTCTCCAAAATAAAGGATGGCACAGTAATCGACCATATCCGAAGCGGCTATGCACTCGACGTTATCAAAATTTTGGGGATCAACGGTAAAGAGAATCGAGTTATGACGATCGCGATTAATGTTCCAAGCAAACGATTCAAATGTAAAGACATTGTAAAAATTGAGGGCAAAGCACTTAGTCCACAGGAAGTCAACCGCATCGCCCTTGTTGCACCCCATGCCTCAATCAACTTTATTCGCAATTACAAGGTTCTCGAGAAACTTGAAGTCAAACTACCCCAAGTAATTGAAGGCATCGTTAAATGCGCAAACCCCTGCTGCGTCAGCAACAACAACGAACCCATTTCATCCAAATTCTACATTAAAAGTGAAGAGCCGCTTCTGTTGAAATGCTACTACTGCGGCGTCACCCTCGAGCAGGCAGATGTACTAAAACAGCTTTAAGGCAGCCGTTCCTCTGCAAGAGCGAACAGTTCCTCGAAATCCTTCTTTGCCAAAGCTTTGCCCTTGTTGATGGTTGGGCATTCAAGCGTATAACTGAAAACGTATCTGCCTCTGTCTTGATCAAATTTTAGTTCGAAGGGGTAGAAACGGCAGATAAGGGGACGCAACTCATAGATGATACAGCGGTTATTTTCCAGAAAAATGCATTTGCCTTCTTTGGGTTTTTTCATCTGGTAAACATAGGGGGCGGTTCCAGAGATTTCTTCGGCAAAATCCTCAATCGGACGGCATGTCTGCGCCGAAATTGCTTCAGCCTCACTTTCTAACAGCAGAATATGCCTTGTCTTATGCGCTGTGTCGCCACAGCATAAGCCACAGCCATTGCAGGCGAAACTAACGTTTTCAGGATAGATGAAAGCCATTTGCTTCAACAACAGTAGTTCCAGTTTGCCATAAAAATGTTGGCGGCTACTTTTTATTTTCTTCAGGTTGCATATTGCGGTGTCCCTCGCCGTACTGATATGGTCTGCCCAGGTTTTTGGCGAGTTTTTTAGCGAACACTTCATCCATATTCATGTTTGGGCATGCTAAGCGGCTAGCGTCTAGGATGTAGAAGATGACATCAATTAATTCTTCAGCGATTTTTTCTTCACCTAGCCCTTTTTTCCAAGCATCACTAGCTTCACCGAGCTCAATGAACGCGAAAAGCAGTTTTTTGGGTATATCTTCGGGTTTGTTGTAGAATCCTTTAGCGATGACTAGGGCTTCGATTTCTTTTTTCATCTCTTCAAGCTCCAAACCAATGTCTCCCCCATTCGCAGAAAACATTGGTGTTCTGCTATAAAGCAGTTTAGCGAGGACATATTTTGCGTCTATCAGAAACTCATTGCAGAAATCAATAGAGGGATAGTCAAGTAAGAGGCGCCTAATTTTTTACAAGCTGCAATTATTTGGTAATTTGACTGTAGATTGTGTCTGCAATTACTCGAGCGCCCATACCGTTGGGGTGCACGCCATCGACAAAATAATCTGGGTGCCCAAGCATAGGTGTATATGCGTCGATTAACGGTAAACCTGTTTCATTGGCAACCTGCTCAATCTTCGGCATTATCCCCACCGTGTAGTTGCCGCTGCTCAAACCCAATGTATTATTGAAGATTGGTGGGGGAAGCACCAAAAAAATTTGGGGTTTGCTGTCCAAGGATTGAAACTGCCCTATCAACTGCTTGTAGTCGCCGACAAAGTCAGTGACGTATGGGTAAATGTCTTGGCGTGCATCGTTAGTGCCCAAGAGAATAATAACCGTTGTAGGCTTGAAATCTTTAGCCAACCTAAATGCGTTACAAGTCAAATATGGCCTATCGGAGGTTGAGGAGACGGTTGCCCCGCTAACGCCGAAGTTGCCTACAGTTGTATTGGAGCCAACCAGCGTTTGGAGGTCACTTGGGTAACTGGTAATTTCTGTTATGCTATCGCCTACACAAGCAATACGCGAAGTCGCAAGCATATTTGTGGAGGTGTGATCGTAAAAAGCGGCTAACGCTACAGCTATAAGTAAAATTAGGGTTACCGAAGTTAAGAGTTTAGTTCTTGACGCCATAATTTTCAAATAATATACAGGTTAGATCAGCTAAAAAGCAATTGCCAGCTTTAGAGTGAACAGATAACTTGGATCACTTCATTGCCTAACAAATTTGCCGCTAAAGACCCTCCTTTTCTACCCATTCGAGCCCTTTTAACTCATGAATTCTCCTATCCAGCATTTTCAAAAGCTCTTTTCGCAGTTGCTCGCCTGAGATTTTGGGGTCAATGAAGCAGAGCTTATTTGCGAAGTCGGTGTCGCCTAATGTGTTATCAATCCACCGCTGGAAATCGCCTCGGTAGTAATGGAAGGTTACGGAGTCAACGTCGACGTCCCTGAGTTTTTCCGCAAAATCCTCTAAACTATTAGCTGTGAGTCCGCTGTAAACGCCTTTGTCGGTGGTGAAATGGAACCCGTATTCGAATGGAACGATTCTTAAAATTAACAGATTGTGTTCTTCGATTTCCCTTTTTTCTCCAGATAACTTGAGTTGTTGTCATTTAAAATCCCACCATTAAAAATTGCTGTGGGTTGGATATAGCTCATTGTGGTTGCTTGAAAGTGACAATCCAAAATAGACACATGGAACAGTTAATTATAAATCAACTTGAATTGGCTTTAGTCATGATTAGCATCATACATAAAAGCCGCCAGTTTCAGTATAACCTACAAGTCGATGGGCACCATGAATATTCCCAGAGTAATAATCGCTGGCACCCAGAGCGGCGTCGGTAAAACCACCATTTCAATAGGACTGATGGCTGCTCTAAAGGATGCAGGCTACACTGTCCAAGGCTTCAAAGTGGGACCAGACTACATAGACCCAAGCTACCACAACATAGTAACTGGTCGCTTATCTGAAAACTTGGATGTATGGCTAGCTCCTAAAGAAGAAATCGTAGAAGTCTTCTTAAGGGCAATAAAAGGCGCAGATTTCGCAGTCATAGAAGGCGTCATGGGGCTATACGATAGCGTCAGCGGAACAGATGAAACAGGAAGTACCGCCCAGATAGCTAAGCTACTCAACTGCCCAGTAATCCTTGTAATAGATGCCTACCAAACTGTACGGTCGGCAGGTGCATTAGCGTTAGGATTCAAAGATTTCGACAAAAAGGTGGACCTCAAAGGAATAATCCTCAACAACGTTGCAGGGGAAGTGCATGCTAACTGGTGCATTGACGCAATCAAAGCTGCGACGGGGTTGCCAGTAGTCGGCTGGTTACCGGTCAACAAGAGGATTAAACTGCCTGAGAGACATCTGGGGTTAATTCCGACGCCTGAGCAGGAAAGCATGAAAGATTTTGTTCCAGAAATAAAGAAGCATATCCAAGCGCATATTAACTTAGAGCAAGTGGTTGGAATAGCCAAATCAGCCAAAGCTCTCCCAACACTAAATAGATCTGTTCACCCACAAAAGCCAAGGCAAAAGTTCGTCAGGGTCGGTGTAGCATTCGATGAAGCCTTCAACTTCTATTACCCCGGCAACCTGTATCTCCTAGAGCACTATGGCGCCGAAGTTATAAAATTCAGCCCACTCCACGACAAAACTCTTCCAGAGGGCATTGATGGTTTATACATCGGAGGCGGCTTCCCAGAGTTTTTCCTAAAAGAATTAGAAGGCAACCAAAGCATGAGAAAAGCAATCTTAGAAGCCGTAAACCAAAACATGCCAATCTACGCTGAATGCGCAGGCTTAATGTACCTCACCGACAGCGTCGCGGATTTTGACAAGAAAAGCTACAGGATGGTTGGGGCGCTCAACGGCAAAACCGTTATGACAAACAATACTTTAGTCACCTACAGTCATGCAGAAGCCATAAACGATAATATCCTTGGAGCTAAAGGCTCAAAAGTTAAAGGACATGAATTTCATAATTCAGTAATCGAAAATATTCCAAAAGACGCAGAATTTGCTTACAGCATGCTTATGGGTGAAGGAATCCAAAACAAGAAAGACGGCTGGATAAAAAACAGTGTACTCGCCTCGTATACCCACATACACTTTGCACAGAACCAGAAAATAGTTGAGTCTTTTCTCGAGCATTGCAGGTCATTTTCCAATCGGTAAAAGGTTTCTGGGTTTTACGCATGAACATAGCGCCTTAAACAAGCATCCTGCCCACTGCTAAAACAGCTATCGGATTCTTCAGCAGACAAATTATAGATTCTGGAAAAAGTTTTTATCAAACAAAATATTCACCTCATGCTGCATTCCAGTTGTGGATTTATGGGTGCGATTAACAAATCTAGCACCATTCTTTTGGTCAGTATTTTCATTTTACTACTCATTATACCTACCTCCGTTTCCTCTATGACAACCGAACAGACACCTACCAACTACACTGCTCAATACAGTCTCCTCGACCAAACCCTAACTGTATTCATCCAGCCATCATTATATATCTACTACAGCAACCAGTCCCATGCGATACCGCAAGACAGTAACTACACCAATTTCATAACTCCGCAAGCAGTTCAGCCTATCGCAGATACCATTTTAGAAGTTACCAAAGACTTGCCTCACCCTGAGGAACAATTTGCGGATGCAGTCCTATCCCTTGTTCATCAAATACCCTATAACATTACAGGGGCAAAATTCCCCGTTGAAACCCTAGTGGACAATCAGGGTGATTGCGGTGCGCTTTCGCTTCTTGCAGCTTCTATAATGAAGGCAGGCGGGCTAGATGTTGTGCTAATTAAGTATACAGGCTCAAACTTTGCCCATATGAATGTAGGAGTCAACTTGCCTGGAAAGCCGGTTTACACAAGCCTATTCTTCTCCTCAACCAGCATGGAATACGATAACAAAACATACTGGACGGCGGAAGCCACCCCTGAAATCAACTGGAGAGTCGGCGACCAATCACCCAGCTTAGCAAATGCAATAACAGAAATCATACCTATCGAAGAAAGCGAACAGGAATCGCCGGGGCAAATCTCCTGCAGTTTATCTTCTCTGGAGCCATCAAACATAAGTTTAGACGTCTCATCAGGTCCTATGGAGGCAAATAGATCGCTTATGATTTCAGGTTCAACTGAACCAGCTATGCCAAACAACACGGTAACCTTGTACTTTGACTGTGGCAACGCTATAGACTACGTTAAAACCGCCACCGATGAAAACGGCACTTACGCTTACCTCTGGAACTTCACTTCCGACGGCACTTACTACATCAGGGCAAGCTTCAGTGGAAACGCAACTTTCGCTGGGGCAGACAGCAAACCAGTCGCAGTCTTCATTGGACCCCCCTCGCTTCTACAGTTTCAAACTCAATCATACAACTATTTTTTTGGCGTGCCCATAGGTGACGTTGCCATTCGCCCCTACATAGGCGTCAAAGACTACCTAAATACTCCGATAGAATCCAACATGTCATTTAGTTACATTTTTAGTGTTTTATCAACAGGGCATGCATCGCCAGATGTTCAAGTCAAAAATGTGACTATACCTGGAAGCCAATATACAATTAGAGATAGAAGTAGGACTCTACAGGTTGTTCAGGTTCCTCCTAAAACTGTGACCATACCAGAGAATGTACCGCAGGGTTTACAGCCTCTTGCTTTACCCGAGGATTTCAATCAAACTATAAACAGCCAGTTCTGCTTTATACTCCAGAAGCAGCCAGAAGGAAACTATACTTTTAACGCTCAAGGTCTTGATAGCTATGACCTTAACGTTCTCAAAGAGAACAGTTCAAGCACTGCTTTCTTTAACGCTACAGACGGCATAGCTGAGAGCACCTGGTACAAGGTGACAACGACAAGCTCTCAGAACGATATTATTGCCGACCTCCAAAATGTAGATGGGGCAACCGTCCAAAGCATGTCCGCTCCGCAGAACCGCCAAATTGTCATGCTTGTAGCAAACAATGTAGATTGCGCAGTCGTTCTCAAGGATTTCCAGGTTAATAGTGGTGCAATACCTGTCGATCCTACTCCGGAAACTGTGCATCAACTGCCCGCGCCTCCTAAGTCGCTGGTGCCATTCGCTTTAGCTGTGGTTATTATTGCTGCTGTTCTCATAGTGACAGGCGTAATAATAGACGTGCAGAAAAGTAGAAGGCGCTCGAAAGCCTAAACTATGCGCTCGAACGATCATGCGGTAGTACGTTTTCTATGTACTCTTTTAAGGCTGTAGCACTGTTTAGTTTTTCCTCTTTGGAGCCGAAGAGAAAAGTAACTGTGTGCCCTTTTGATTCTGCCTCTAATTTTTCAACGATGCTTTTTTTGCGATCTAACTCGGTCCAATAGCGTTTCTTAAATTCAATCCATTTCTCGGGGTCATGACGGTACCATTTTCTTAATTCCACACTAGGCGCAATATCTTTTAGCCATTCGTCGATTTTTGCGTCGTCTTTTCTTAGCCCTCTAGGCCAAAGCCGTTCTACAAGAATTCGTTTGCCATCGTCTGGATCAGGTTTTTCGTAAGCACGTTTTAACAAAATAGTCATGATAATCACTTTGATAGGTTCTTTCTGTTGATTTAGGCGCCGCTTCTCTCCAAAGTGGTTTTCTGGGTATTGTCTCTAGGAGTAGTGGCAAACCCACCATTGGAATAGAGAGTAACCACAAATTCAGGTTATGCCCCAAAAACCACGCATACCAGTTGCTCCAGATCTGGTTGCTCCCGAAGAAAATCCAGCTAAGATAATTCCAAAGGCAAAAAAGTCCTAAAGCAGTCGTTAAGGCTCCGATTGTTCTGATATCGAGTTCCCCTATACTTTCTGTTCCTGCAGATTTCTTTGTGAAATATACACAGTAAAATGTAAGTGCTAAGAGACCAATTGAGGTTAATGTGAAACTAAACAGGTTCTCTGGATAAGAAATTAAATACCCGATTCCCTGACGCATAACAGTCAATATCCACATATCCGTATTACTGAGCCAAAACACAAAAACGTAAACGCTGCCTGCAATCAACCCCCACTTTATTGCATCCCTGACTGGTTTCTTTGAGTTTAACTCGTAGGTGAGTTTGAACAAGACAGCTGGGACAGCAGTAGACTCGACTAGTAATGGTATTTCATTTGTCAGAAGGGAAGTCAAAACTGGGAGAGTTGACATATGACCGTCAACACGCCAAATCGTGAAGCCTAATGTAGAAAATAATGGTAGAATACCTGAAGCCAAAAGCCCCAGCCAGTAAACCGCTTCTCCAACCAAAACTATCCTAAGCAGCTTTATTGTCGTTTGTTTTGGAAGACCTCTCTTTCCAAGATAGAGGATAACTGCTCCGAGGGCGACAGCGCTGGCTATAAGTCTAGAGGCAACTCCAATGGCTGCCGAAATGTCTTCGATTAGAATAGTGAGTCTAACAGAGCCGCTGAAAGAGTCCCATTCACCGATCCATGAGAGAGTAAATGTTGCATGGAACGTAAACAGGAAATAAGCTAAGGCGACTATTAGGAACCCGATTTTTAAAGGTGAATAGAATTTCGCCGCCATTTGGCTTAACCAAGAACTAGATGCGTCTTCGGTTTAATTTTGTTGATGCTGAATACTCTGGTCTAGACATAGCTATATTAAGCGTTTCTTTAGATTAACCTCAAATTGGTGCTTACTAAAGGTAAGCAGCCGTCATAGAGGTTTTTAGTTTAAATTGGGATAAATTTGGGTATAATCTTGAAAAATTCCTTAATATTATGTTAAAGAGGATGTTTAGTAGAGGCTGCAAAAGGCTCTGACAAAGATTTAAAAAGGGTTTAGCATTTTTCCCTTCTCCTTAAAGTTTTCAGAGCCTCAAGCAACCCCTTTTCTCCTTCTGAGGCCCGTGTATAGCAGCGGGCTTTTCCTTTAAGACGTTTGCTACATTCAAATCATGTGAAAAAAAAGCTTAGGCGACTGGACGACCTGACTGCGAAAAACTAGCTACCAAGGCACTTGTATTTTGAGTGCCAAGGAGAGTTATTAACTCAGCTTCTTCACATCGGGGCTTTTTCTGGCAAGCGCCAGTGAACCAATCGTCGCTATAATTGCTGTGGTAACGATAATGACTACCGCAATACTAACATACAGATCAGAGTAGGGTAAATTGTATTGCGCTGGTAAGGTTGCCAGTACCGCAGCTGCCAGACCCCTTGTTAATATGAACGTCATAATCAGCCTTTCTTTTTCTAGAGCGCTCTTTGCAGTCGTTATCCAGACTGCACCGAAACGAGTTGCAAGCAGTATTATTGAAAGGACAATGCCTGACAAGAGGACAGTCAAGCTAGAGAACGAGAAAATTATGCCTAAGAAAACAAAAAAGAAAGTTCGGATAAGAAAAGCAATCTCCGCCTCAAAACGTTTGAGCCCCTTACTGACAACCAAAATAACCTTTTCCTCATCCGGACGAATCTGCCGCATCAATCTGAGGATTTCGGGTTCGTTGCCAAGAATCAAACCGAAAACTAGAGCGCTAAGCGCACCGCTTCCCCCTAAAATCTGCGACACAGCATATCCCAAAAGAACTATCCCTAACGTCAGCATGTAAGAAAAGGGTAATGACACTACTTTTCTCAATGCAAAAAGCCATCCAAAACCAAGTGCTAAACCCACCCCCAAACCAATCAAAAACTCTCCAGCAATCCCTAATCCAACAGTAGCGATGTTAGCTTGCCCGGTGACCGCAACATTTAGAAGGGATAGGCTAATGACGATGCAAAAGATGTCGGTTAAAGCTGATTCCAATATCAGTATGGTGCAGCCTTTATCGCTGATTTTTATTTTAGATGCCAACGAAATAACAACGACTGAACTGCTGCCGCCGAATATGCTTCCAAACAGGAATCCGTAGACTAAAGGCACGTTGAACACGAAAACTGTAAACGCGCATACGCTGAGAACGCTGAAGAGGAAGCCTAATACTGCCAGCAGAAGCGCTTTTGGACTATTAAAAAGGACTCGTTTAATATTGAGGCCCATACCACCGTCGAATAGAATGTATGCTAATGCTAAGGCGGCAATGTAGGGTGCAAAGCTTTTAACGGATGTTGGATCAAATACATTTAGGACTGGCCCAAAAAGTGCGCCTAAAAAAATCAGGACAAGCATATCAGGCAAGCCAGTCTTATTGAAAAAGAAGTTAGCGGCAAACCCTATCAATATTATGATCGCACTGACAATGAGCGCTACTGAAACAGCGTCAACCAAGGGGCATCACGCCTCTATTTGGCTTAAAAATCTTTTAAAATTTGTGAAACAACAAGGTGCAAGTTAGTATTAGAACTCTTTAGATAAAAATAATAGTTTTATTTCGCTAAATACCAAGCGGTTCTTTGTTACATTGCATATACAAAAACATAGTTAGCTTCCAAAATTCTTGTTGCATATGCATCAATGTTTTCAGTAGATAGGGTGCCTTTCAGCGAGGCAAGTGGATAATACTGCTTAAGCGTGGCAGGTTCGGCTAAAATTCTTATAGGTTACCTCTTTTAGAAACAGTATGGTCAACAATGACCAGTGTAACTCTTTCAACGTCGGACTTGCAGACTTTTCTAATACCGCGTTTTCCGCGTTGATAGCTAACACTTATAAGCTTAAGCTCCTCAAGTTGCCGAACTTGCTCGCTAATATACGCTTCACTTAAGCCTACCTTTTTTGCAATCGTTGTGACGTCTAGCCCTTCGGTTCCGAGCACTTGCAGCATTCGCATCGTGGTTGCATTTAATGCTTCAGCGATCTTGAGTGCTTCTTCTCCTCGGACTGTCATTTCTTTTGTAGACGCCATTTTAATCAAATGCTCAGATCACAATATCTATTTCCAATATGTATAGCCTTATTGAAATACTTATTTTGATTTACTCGATGGAAAAGCCCATTTCATGAGTTACTTTTTAATTTTGATTTTCGGATAAACGCGACAGATATTCATCTTTTTTATCAGTCAACACCTTTTTCAATATTGGTATAGCAATAAACGTAGTTAAGATAACCGCCATAACGGCTATGGAATAGGTTCCAGTTGAAATTAAACCGCTTGTTAACCCAAGACTTGCAACAATTAAGCCCATTTCTCCTCTCGGCGTCATGCTTATTCCAATTCTAAGGGAATCTTTGGTTGAGAATCTGTTAAGTCGTGCCGCTGCAAAACTGCCGATAATCTTTCCTATGAAAGCCATTGCAGTGATTATTAAGCCCAAATATGCCGCTTCTCCAAACACGCTCAGATTGATTAGGGTACCGATCGATATGAAAAAGATAGGTACAAAGAACATATAGAGACTCCTTGTTTGCTCAAGTGCCATTTTAACTTTGGCTTGTCTTTTTGACAACGGTAATCCTGCAGCGAAGGCACCTACGATAGCGGATAATCCTATTGCAGCTGAAATGTATGCCGCTAGGAACCCATATGCAAGTAAGAATAGGATGAAATATTCGTTGTCCAGTCGTATACGATCTATTATTTTTACTAAGAATTTAGCGCCTATTAGGACTATGATGGCCCAAAATATTATGGCTTTGATTATTACTAACCCTATATCAAGTGTATTGACAACGCCAGAAAGCATGCTTAAAACGACTGAAAGAAGAACAACTGCGACTACGTCATCAACAATACCTGCGCCTAGAACGGTTAGCCCTAATGGATTATTGAGTTTGCCCATATCCCGTAACAAGCGAATAGTAATCCCAATACTGGTGGCTGTAAAAACTACCCCTAGGAAGAGAGCCTCATTATTGGAAATACCAACAGCAAGCGCGGCATAGTAGCACAGCACCAAAGGCACTATGGCACCGAGAACTCCCACCGACAATGACGGCAGAAGTTGTCCTTTTAAGTCGCGGATTTCGGTTTCGAGGCCAATGTAGAACAGGAGGATTATGGCGCCTAACTCGGCAAAAACGCTTACAGTTGCTTGGTCAGAAATCAAATTGAACACGGAGGGCCCAAGGATTATTCCTACTAGCAGCTCCCCTAAAGCGACGGGATAGCCGAATCTTTTAAACAGTACTCCGCCAGCTATAGCCGCAACTAGCAGTATTGAAAGCTGAAGCACGAATGCGGTGGGTTCTGCCATGGGTTCATTACAAAACAATTTACTATTTAAGGTTAGAGTGATTACTATAGCCATTTTGCTATTCAATTTTCAAGTAAGCACTTCCCCAGATCACCTTCAGGGAAAATAGCTAATTTATTATACTACTCACCGATTGCTAAGAAAGGCGTAAACTTGAATAAACCCCTAACAGAATTGTTGATGTCTGATGGAATCAGGCAAAAAGATAAGCGTTAAAGTAGCGACGGCGGTTGGTTTAGGCGCCATAATAGGAGCAGGCATATTCGTTCTGAGCGGAACAGCCATTGCATTAGCTGGTTCAGCGGCTCTATTGGCTTTTGTTCTTGTCGGCGTTATTGCGTTATTTGTAGCTCTTGAATTGGGCGAATTAGGCTCCATTATGCCTCAAGCTGAAGGCGGCTCCTACTCATACGCTTATGAAGCATTCGGAAGCGAACTAGGATTTATCACTGGAATAATGCTCTATTTTGCTTATGCCTCCTCTATTGCCCCAATCGCCCTCGGCTTCGGTTCTTACCTGACAGGCTTAGTTGGCTTAAGCAGCAGTTACTCAACCGCATTCGCAATTCTCCTGATATTAGTGCTTTCGGCGGTCAACATTCTGGGAGTAAGCAAGGCTGCGAAAGCAGACTTTGGACTGGTAATAATAAAAATTCTCATTCTTTCAATCTTCATAGTATTTGCTTTATTTGTTGCTCTTGGTAACCCCTCGATGGTTCAAAGCAATTTTGTAGCAGGTTTCCAAGGAGCAAATATTGGCTCTATTTTTGCTGCAAGCGTAGTTATTTTCTTTGCTTATTCAGGCTTCCAGGCCATTTCGACAATCACAAAAGATGTTCAAGGAGGCGGTTCAGGTGCTGCTAAAGCCATCGTCGGTTCAGTCGCAATTAGTATGGTTTTATACATTCTTGTAGTTCTTTCTCTCTTGTTTTTGATGCCTGCTAGTCAATACTCAATTTCCTCTGACCCGTTATCATTTGCCTTAAGAACGGTTGGTGCACCCCAATGGCTCTTTACCTTGATTTCCATAGGAGCTTTAATTGCAACAACTTCGGCTGCTCTAGCAATGATTCTTGGGTCATCAAGAATTCTGCGTCAGATTGGAAACGACAAATTGTTGCCCAAAATAGTTCGCAAGTATAACGAAAAAACGGATGTGGCTGTAAATGGGGTTATAATTTCTTCAGCCATCGGGATAATTATGCTTTTTTCAGGCAACCTCTATGTGATGGCTTCTATAAGCAACTTCGGCATCTTATTCTGCTACCTTATCGCAAGTTTTTCGCTAATTCACTTTAGACGCAAGAAAGCTCCCGCCACATTCAAGACACCGCTTTTCCCATTCCTCTCCATAGCTACAATTGTAGGTCTTATTGCGCTCTTAATCGGTATGCCACGTGAGGCCCTGATCATCGGGGTAGCAATGATTTTGTCCCTGATAATAATCTATTATGCGCTAATAGAGGCTGAGTCTAGAAAGGTGGAAAAAATAGAGATTTTTGACTGAATCTAAACATCATGCTTCATTGAAAGTAGGCGGTTAAATCCTTTTTTTAAGCGAAATATAGCTACAGCGAGTTTTGGCTTTTATGCCCCGTTATCCCTTCTGTAGAATCATTGGGCAAACGGCAATCTAATAAGCAAAAAACACCAAAAGAGACTCAGAGGATTTTACACGTGAGAATCCTGTTTATCGAGCCTCCCAAGGACATATGGTTTGTAATGGGAGAGTACCTGCCGCCGCCCTACGGCATCATTCAACTGGCCGCATACTTAGAAAAACACGTAGCAGACCTACAGGTGGAGCTGCTTGATTGTAACGCTGAAAAAGTTGACTGGAAAAACTTAGAGCAACGCATTGCCCAATTCAAGCCAGATGTGGTCGCCTGTGCCTCGCTTGCAACCTGCAACACCTATGCCGTTGTAAAAACCCTTGAAACCGCCAAGCGCATCATACCCAGCGTCCTAACAGTTACTGGCGGTCAACATTTCACGGCCACTGCACAGGAAAGCCTCAAACAGTACCCTGAACTCGATGTTATTGTGCGGGGGGAAGGCGAGCAAACCCTCGCAGACCTCATAAAGACATACCAAACAAAATCCAACTTCAAAAATATCCAGGGAATCTCCTACAGGCAACGCGAAAAAATAGCGCATAACGTCAATCGACCTTTAATTGAGAATCTTGAAGACCTCCCGTTTCCAGGTTACCACCTAGTAAAAGCCAACGTATCCAAATACCACTTCAAGGTCATGGGAGGCGACAACAAACCCTATGCCCTCATAGAAGGTTCACGGGGCTGCAATCACCAATGCACATTTTGTACTCAATGGAGGCATTGGCAGGCGTGTTGGCGAGTAAAATCTGCAAAGCGGATAGCGGACGAGATGGCTTTCTGCAGCCGTGAGTTTGGCAGCAAATTTGTTTGGTTGACGGATGACAATTTCGGGTCTGGGCAGCGACCGGCTGAAATCGCCGAAGAAATCATTGCACGGCATTTGCCTAAAGACCTCACGTGGTTTGTGCAAGCTCGATGCGACGACATTATCCGTAACAAGGCAGTTCTGCCGAGGCTACGTAAATCAGGTTTGAATTGGGTACTGCTTGGAGTGGAGAATTCAAATCCTCAAACGCTTGAGAGCTTCAAAAAAGGGATAACCCCAGCCGAAGCCAAAGTGGCAGTGAAGTTGCTGAAGGAAAACGGTATTTTCGCTCACGCTATGATCATTATCGGCAACCGCAAAGACACCCATCAAACCATAGCCGAACTCAAAGAGTTTGCCGACGACTTAGACCCAGACTTAGTAATGTTCGGTATTCTGACGCCTTTTCCAGGAACAGAAGTTTATGCGGAAGCAGAGGGCAACGGCTGGATTACGGATAAAAACTGGTCGCATTATGATATGATTCACGCTATTATGCCGACAGAGACGCTTACGCCGCAGGAGGTGCAGGAGGAACTATATGGATGCTACCGCGACTTTTATGGTTCATGGAGTCGACGAATCGGCGCTCTGATGTCCAGTAACCAGTTGAAGCGGAAAGTTTTTTGGCATATGGCCCGAAGCGGCGTAATGGAGAGGGTGAAATCGCTGTTTTAGCCCAGAAAACGGATATAAAGTGGGCTTCGACGGCGCCGTTGCCATTTCTGATAGTGGCGTCAGTTATTGGGCTTGCATTGGTTCCAGTTCTGGTATTACAGCCCAACCTCGTGCACTTTGAGGCTTCGATGAGGCAGGGTTTAGTTGGCATATTATACATAGTCATTTGCGCTGTAGGAGCTTTAGCTGTGTTTTACCCATCGAAATGCAAAAGCGTGTTTCAGAAGCCTCAAAATCCACAGGCTAACCCATCAGCCTTAATGAAAATTAGAGGTCATCACCCCAACTGCCAAAACTACTCTGGAAACAGAATAGTGGTCAGGGGCAGATCGGTTTGTGCAGCTTGCAGTGGCCTATTGACCGGAGCCATTGTTGCCTTGTTTGGAGTCATCGGATATTTTTTTGTTGGTTTTGATTTGGCTTGGAGCAGCGTCTGGCTTCTTGTGCTGGGGGAAGTTTTGATGCTTTTGGGGTTAACCCAGATTAATTTCGGGGGTTACGTGAAAGCAATGGTGAACATGGTTTTTGTTGTGGGGTCGTTTGTGGCTTTAGTTGAGACTGACCTGTTAGGTGAAAGTTTGCTGGCTGATTTCTATGCGCTTGTGTTAATTATGTTTATGCTCTGGCTTAGAATATTGCTCTCCGATTGGAACAACAAACGAATCTGCCAAAGGTGCCGTTCGTGTTTTCAGTAGCGGCGAGTGTACCTTCTCCGTCCGAAGATTCCGCCTAAAAGGATCAGGATGCCGAAGATGACTAGAATTATGGGCCAGAAAATCGACCAGAAGTCACCGATATATCCGCTTGCCTGCAGAAACAGACCGAGCCCCAAAATTATGACGATTAAGCCTATGACTAGGCCTGCGATCATGCCTCCGTTGGGTAAACCGAAGCATTCTCCTTCCATTCGCCTGTAATGCTCTTGGTCGCTTCCTGGATACTGTTGACCTACAGTGTATAAGGGTGCGCCGCAGTTGGAGCAGATTTTGGCGTTATCTGGGTTTTGGGTGCCGCATCTACTGCAATAAACCAGAATAATCCCTCAATCTTGTGTAGTATAGTTGCTGTTTTAAGATTTGTGGTTGCAAACGTTTAAGTCAAAGCAGACCTCTATTGATTAAGTTAATCGAATGCTATTTTTTTAGCTTAAAATTAACAGGAATAACATATTGGCTCAACAAGTTAGAACAGAAATACAATGTAGTGATTGTGGGAAAACCGCCACGGTCCCCTTCAAACCCACGGCGGGTAAACCAGTTTATTGCCGAGAATGTTTAAGCAAGCATAGAAGCAAAAGACCCGAAAAGGAAAATCGAGGTGAAACTAGACCACGGGCTGAAAACGAAAAACAAGCGTGGTCTAGACGCCGAGAAAACTGGAAATAAGACTAATTTTACCTATTAACTCCCACCTCGTTTTTTTCTCCATACGATAATTTTTTTTTGCTATAAGTCCAAACTACTTTTGATCTCGGTAGATCTGTTTTACTTAATTAAATTGCCTTTTCTAAAATCGCAGAAGTCTACTGGGGCAGGATTCCAAAGTGAAGTTTCTGCACGATTTCGTAGCTGCATGGCACAAGATAATGAACTTGACTGTTTTGACCTCCTTGGTCATAGTAAATGCTATCCTCTTCGGGCGCAAATCTGTCTGTATTAAACAAACTAACCGTTGATTTTTCAAATGATTTTTATGTAATGACCACTCTAGTTAGGGGTAGGTGTTTTGTATGGTTGAAGATTTTGAACAAGATGATTTTGATATGCTTGACCCATCAGCTAAACGAGTTCTTGTTGCCCTGTCTGAATTTGAGAAGGGTCTATTGGTGAAAGTAGACCTCTTACATAAAAAAACAGGTTTGATGCCTGAAGGCCTCAACGACGCAGTGAGGCACCTCTCAAAAGCCAAGCTTATCGATATACTTGAAACGCCAAAAAGAATTGAGCCCTACGAGTTCTACGTGGTTGAAATCACTGATTTTGGACGGAAAGTGCTCGCAAAATTCGGGTAAGCTTCAAGTAACTATTTCTTTTATTTTTTTGTGATCTTTGGCACCAAGTTGTACAGGAGCGTAAAATAGACCCTTAAACAGGGCATAGCGTGTTGTGGTGGGACGCTGGGATTTGAACATAGCCTTCCTGACGATGTTCGTGAAAATCATCGCAACTTCATTTCTACGCGGGTATCTTCTGTTTTTTGTTCAAAAGCGGCAAGCAGGATATAACGCTTGTTCGCTTGAATCCTTAACTTCGATTGCTACTTCAGTTCTTTTAAGAAAACTGGGCGTGAAGGGTGGATTGTATAGCATTGTAAAGACAGGATCGGTTGTTTTAACTTTTGCATTGGTTAATTCTTGTATTAGCTCTCCGGTTTCTCCTCAAAGTAGGCTTCAGGTCAACTTCCGGAGAAGCGTAAAACTACAACTGACCTCGCCGAAACCACATCTATTTTAACACTGTTACCAAGGGACAATGGGTGTTTTCAAATTGAGTTTTGCAGTCATAACGAATGCTAAGTAGCCTTGATTCGAGAGTTCCGACTAGACTGGCGATGTCATCTTAATCTCTTGAGGGGCGTCTTGTGAAACCACCAGAGTGGTCATTTTTCTTGTTCTTTTGAATCTTGTTGCCCTGAGATAAAACGGAAGAGAAAGCCAAAATTGTCTGACTCAGAGTTTGAAACTTTAGCGATGACTATTTTGGGGTAACCTCGAATCTCCACATTTTTTTGTTTGCGTATAACTTCGTATTTTACAGTTTGCACCATAGATTGCAGAAGCAGCATTCGATGAAGCCTATTTTGAAAATTAGCGCTTAAACAGTTTTTTGTGATTGCCTTTGCGCAGTCACACAGTTTTATTTAGTTTAGAGCAGTTCAGGCGATTAACAATAGTATTGTATTAGGAGGTGAATTTTTTTATGGCTGATATAGTTGATACCGCAGTATCCGCTGGCAATTTTAAGACATTGGTGACGGCAGTTCAGGCAGCAGGATTGGTTGACACATTAAAGGGTCCCGGCCCTTTTACGGTCTTTGCCCCAACAGATGATGCATTCGCAAAACTACCTCAAGGAACAGTTGATAGTCTTCTTAAGGATATTCCGAAGCTAAAGTCAATACTTACGTACCATGTTGTCGCTGGAAAGGTTACGTCAGCTGATGTGGTTAAGCTCAAAACAGCTAAAACTGTTGAGGGTGAAGATGTTAAAATCGATGCTGCTACTTGGCATGGTCACAAAATGCCTAAAGTCAATGATGCCCAGATAATAAAAGCTGATATAATGGCAGACAATGGAGTAATTCACGTAATAGACAAGGTTTTGATGCCACCAATGAAAATGAGCCACTAAAACGCGGTGTTTTTCAATCTCCCAACTCTTTTAATAGACGTTTTTTTTATCGTCGGCAACATGATTGGGGAATGATATTTTTTCGTCGAGTGGGCATAATACTGGCAGAAATGGCAACGGTTGGCCCTATAAACAATCCAGCTAGCAGGAACAAATCGACGACACCTATTATTACGGATGCGGCTCTTTTGACAATTCAAATTTTCTCTTGGTTTCCTAGCGCAAAACGCAATGCGATTGCTCTGAGGACAATTGGTAACGCGACAAACACCAGCTGTAACATTAAAGGAACCCGAAACATCCAAAACACGCTACTCTACACACAACTTATCAGCTTTGAAAGCGACGAATACCATTCAGCAACCGCAAAAAACGTTCAAGATGCCCAAAAACTCATAGAAGCAGGGTTCGACTACGTCTGCGAATTTAACGAAGTAAAAATCTTCAAGAAAAGGAAGTAAAAAGATGTTCGAAAAAATTTGCCTCTTAAAATTCACAGCTAAACCCTATATAAACAGGGCCGCTGGGAGTGTGGTGGGGCCGCTGGGTTCCAAACGCATATGCGGGAAAAAGTACTAGACTTTTGGGTCATTCCGTAGCCTCCTTACGGATAATCTGCTTAAGATTCTCTGCAAGAATCGAAAGCTGATGGTTCTGCGTCTCGTCTTGTCTCTCTGTGACATTGCCTCTAAAGAGCGCGTCTTTGGATAGGACTTCTTCTGGGTTTCCTCCCCATGCTCGTATGATCTCTTTGAGTTGCTCAATGCGGTTTACCTGTGTTTTGGGTCTGATCGCAAGCCCTGCTGCGGTATAGAGGTTTCTGAGGGTTTCTACTCCTAAACTCTGGACGTCTTCATAGGTGTTGATTGTGTGACCCATCATGTACTCGATGATTTCTGAGTCGATTTTTGCTACGCTGAGTTGGCTTCGGAAGAATTTTCTTAGGCTATGGGTTCTGACGCTGTACATCCAGCTGTTGGGTAGTTTCTGTGCGACTTTTGTGCTGACGGCTAGTTCGTGGACGATTTCTCGGATGGTTTTTTCGCTGACGCCTAATACTTTGTCTGTTATGTGGCTGTTTCGGATTAGTGGGGATTCGTCTGTTAGTTCTTCGGGTGGCATTGATCTGCCGCCTCTTTGTCTGTCTTGGATGTAGAGTTTTAGGAGTTGGCATGCTTCTGCGTTTAGGAAGGTGTCGTAGTCGTGGTATTTGCCTTTGGTTATGGCGGCTTCGACGTGGATGTGGATTGGTACTCGTCCTGCTTCTAGGTCTTCTCTGACGTGTCGGTATTTGAGTTTAGCAAAGGTTCCTTCTCGGAATCCTCCTGAGGCGATGGCGGCGACGATAAAGGCTTCGCGTGTGGCAGCTTTATCTAACATAATAGCGATTTCTTCGGGTTTTGGCGCTCTGTCTTTATATGTTACTTTGCGTTTGAGCGGTTCGTCGAGTTCGACTTTTTTGATGCCGTTTGCCCGGTAGAATGTTTTAACAGCTTTTATGCAGTTACAGACAGCGTTAGGTTTTAGGCCTGAGTCTTGGAGTTCTGCTAGGTAATCGCTTAGGAATTCGCAATGGTTCTGTACTTTTGTAGGGTCTGGGACTGCGCCGACGGGTTTGACGTCTTGGATGATTATGTCGGGGTTGTGACCCAACCATTCGGCGTATCTTTTGAATTTGGTCGAGTACATTAGGCAGCTATCATGTGACGCTGAGCAGTGCCGTAGGAAGTGGCGTGCCATCTTTAGCATGCTTTGGTATTCGAAGATGTAGGGTATTATGCCTGGTTGGCGTTCGATGCATGAGCGTATGACGTAGTCTACGAGTCCTTTTTCTTGGGCTTCTAAGAGTTTGTTGAGTTTTATGCTGATGGGTGTTCTGAGCCTAAAGCCGTTTAGGCTTCTTTCGATGGTAACGGTGTCGCCTTGAATTATCAGGGGTAGGTTGAGGCTTTTTAGTTCTTCAACGGAGAGATTTCTGTTGCGGGTTATAGCGGAGGCTAAAGGTGCTGTGCGCTGTATCAAGTCTAGTTTTCTCCTTTGGAGCTTTTTGCTCTTTGAGTTTTTCGCTCCGATGGTCGGAACGCATACTCATCCTTAACTATAGGCTGCTGAGAATTTAAGACCCTTTCAACGGTTCCATGTGAAATCTGAGCTTTGACTTTTAGTCGTTCCAACGCGATAATGTCTGATTTTAACAAGACCAAGCCAGAGGCTTTTGGGTCGCCGCCGTGCAGGGTAGGTGGTCCAGCGTCTCTGTCCCAGCAAAGTGTGATGTAGTTGTCGCATTCGTAGATGAGCCATCCGATTGCCTCCCGCGTCTGTGGCTGCATAGCCAGAGCTGACGCTCGATTGTAGAGGATATGGTCAGAATATTGGACATATATCAGCTGTTGCATCTCGGCGTCTTTACCCATTATTGCTCAACCTCTCAGAAAGTTTTACTCCACACGTACCGCAAAGGAAGCCCCATGAATCGTCGAATTCGGTGACTTGCCAGTCCATTCGTCCTTTGGCTCCGCAGCATACGCATGTCTCTATCCCGAAGTCCATGGTTAGGCGGCATACGCTCTTAGTTTTCAAAGCCAACTCGTCTAAGGAATATGTTCCAATGTTCCCAAGTTGCACAACTTTGGTAGGAGTCACCGCTGTTTCTTTGGTTTTCTGAGTCTCTGAAATAGGCTTGCTTTCCTCAAAAATGGTTTTTTCTTTGACTTCGGCGTCGGGTTTTGAAGTGGTGGTCTGTGTGGGGCTTTGGAACGTTTGGAACTTTGGAACAAGTTGACAGCCGTATTTCTTGGCGATGCGCTTGAGTTTTTCTTTGTCAAAACTGTAAACCCATGCGGGGCCATCTTGCAGTCGGACTTTGGTTTTTTTGCCGTTCAATACTTCTCGAAGCCTGTATCCTATCTTTTGTTTGGTAACTTCTCCAAACTCGGGGGTGTCCATCTTGTTTGGTTTCTTGTCGTCTAGTTTGCCTTCTAAATCCTTAACCAAGCCATCCCAGATTTCAGAGGAGGCAAGAGGGGTTTCTGGGTTGTATAATTCGCAGATTACCTTAACGAGGTGGCCTTCCAAGGTGTTGGTTTTTTCGCTTAGCCGGTCTTTTTGTAGTTGCTCTAGCTGTGCTCTGAGGTCTTTTTCGATGCTTAAGCCTGCAGTGACTTGGATGATCGGCTTCCATAGTTCTTTGAGGCGCCCTTTTACTGATAGTTTGATTTCTGGGAGTTCCGTTTCTATGGTTGATAAGCGCCATTTTAACAGGATATTTCGTAGTTCTCTGAGGCGTGTTTCGTCGTCTTTGTTTAGGTCTGCCCAATCTTTAGTCGGGTAGCCTTCAGTCATGGGTATAAAGATGAAGCGTTCGAGTAAGCCTTTAACGTGAGGCATTTCTTCAGCTGCACAGGCTTTGAAGCAGAAGACTCGGAAGTACTTGATGAAGCGCTTGTTCTGGGTGAGCATGGTTCTGGGGACTACTGCACCTTTCTTGTAGCCTGCCTTGTAGACTTTAGCCTTATCTAGGTCCTTGTAGAGTCCTTGTGCTTCATCCTCTAAAATTGTTCCTGGCGTGTCTGAATCGTCTAAGTAGCCATATACATCGGCTGAGGGGATGGTGACGCCTAGCATGGGACGGTAGCAGAGCCAGTTAAGCAAGTTCAACGCAACAGTTTTGCCGCTCTCATTATCCCCAACAAAGTAGACGTAGGGGACTGTTCGCATTTTCTCTTGTTGATAACTTAGTAGAACACAGGCGGCTAAGTAATCTTTCCATGTTGACTCTAAATCTAGGAAGAGGCCAAACTCTTCTCTAACTTTCCAGTATAACTCCTCGTTGGTTGGTAGGTTGCCTTCATAGTAGCCGTAGGGTTCATAGGGGAACTCGTCTGGGTACTCTTTGGGCAAGAAGACTTCTTCTTCAACAGTAACTTCTTCACATACTCGGAAGTTGCCATCTTTCACGGTCAGAAATGCTGGTTTTCCGTTGGCATAGATTGCCTCGTAGAATCCCTGTTCAGCGTAGCCGCTTGTTTTATGAATTTTGGGTTTTTCTTTTCCCTTTGGATAGAAGTCTTCACATGCGGGATCTGTCTTTTTTATTATGCCCTTGACTATGTCGTCGTAGTAGGTGCATGGGCTCTCTTTGTCCTTCCAATTAACGCAATCACCGCACTTCTTGCCCTTTCCCCGTTGACCCATCGTTGTAGCTCCTTAGAAGGAAGTTTCCGTTTGATTGGTAGTCATCATTTTTAGCAGTCTAGCTGCAAGAACGGTGCATTGGGCTAAAGCTTCTTCATAGCCTTCTGGATATTCTTCGCCTTCTTCAGAATCAATCATTCAGCTCGATGCTCCCTAGGCTTTGGGTTTAAGTTTTTGACGGTAGATTTTGTCTTCCCCATAGAGCCAGTAACTGTATTGGTAGCCCTCACAATGATAGCGGTCTTTGATGGTTGCGTTGACGCCTTTTAGGATATTGTAGACGCTACTCCACTTGTCAGCTGGATTGCTCTGCTTATGGGCGATTTCGTATTCGCCTAGTTTGGCGCTTTGCTGGACGTCAAATTTTAAGAGGTTAAAGTTTGACTCTTGGATCACAAGGGTTTGTTTGGTTTCCTCCTGTTTGCATCCTGCTGGAGCTAGTTCGTCTATGTATTGGTTTGCTGCGTCGGCAAGCATCAGGCTGGCGTCTCTTATTTTTACAAGAAATTCAACTTGCTTATCCATACTTATTCCCCAGTTGCTCCTTGGCTTATTTGAAAAAGTCTTCGTCTTTGAGGTGGTCGCTGATCTGTATGAAGCGGCGTTTCCTGCAGTAGTCGAGGATTTGGTTTAGCAGTTTGTCGTTGCTGTCTTTAAACTCTTTTTTGAAACCTATTCTTCCGGTCATGACACGGATCTCAACGGACCCGTCGATGGCGAGAATCTGGTAGAACCCCAGTTTTTCGCCAGCGTATTCTTCGAGGACATCCCAGTCCTCAATCAAGTTAACCAATTTGTTACACCTAAACCTGTGTCGCTCGGAAAAAATAAAGGAATGTTGGCGCCTGTGTGGAGACTCCTAGCGGAGTCTGCTTGGGACTCTCCTAACAGACCCCTACAAGGAGACTAACTAAAAATGTTAAACCCAACCAAGCCAAATGGAATTTAATGGATTGTTTTTTAAAAATAGCGTTAAAAATAAGGGCTACTCTTTTTGAAGGCTCGCTTTCTGATCTGCAGCTTTGTTATTCGCAATTATCTTTAACACTTCAAAAACAAGAATTGCAGAGTCTACCTCATTTGCCTTATCAACAAGCTCCTGCTGGCTGACGTCCTCTAAAACCACAGCCAAGTAAGCCTTGTTTGTCAACTCGTAAACTTTCGCCTTTGAGCCCGGCTGGGGAGGAAGTATTCTGAGATAGCCTTCTTCGGCTAGGTCGTCTAATCTTTTGTATAGGCTGCCTTGGTGGGTTCCGCTTAGTTTTTTCTGTGCGATGATCTGTTTGTATATTTTAAGCGCAGGCAGTGGTCCCGAGAGGGATAGAACTAAGAATATGGCAAGGTTTAGCTTTTTCTCTTGGCCTTTGAATACGTTAAGCCTTGAACGGTTCTGCGCCATCGCCTTTGGTTTGCCCTCCAAGCAAAGAAAGCAAACTTTAGGTTCTGCAGAGAAGAGGCTTATCACACTTGTCGCCGGCGTTCTGTTGCTTTTACCCGCCTCAAAATTTTTCTAGCGCTAGAAATGTCTTGGGCAAAATTTGGTTAGAGACGCCATGTTGCCAAAATTGACAGGCTCATGTAAAAAATTAGCGGAAGCGCACGGTTTTTTGTCGGTGTTTGTTCGGCTTTTGCCGAGGGTTTATTCGCGTTTTTCTAGCGCTAGAAACGTTTTTCCCACTGCATTTCTAGCCGAGAAAAAGCAGGGCTGCGACTGAAAATGGTTTTGTGGCGGGCGAGACCGTTTCACTGCGGTTGTTGTTTGTTTCGGGTGAAGGTTAAGGTGATTACCTCTTCGCGGTCTGTTTCTTGCTCTGTCCAGTTTAGTGTGTAGTCTTTTTGGCGTTTAGCCTCAACCTTCTCGTTTAGCTCGGTTGGAAAGTTCACTGAGTAGATTGGGTAGCGGAGTCTCTTTCCTTTGTAGCGTTTGCTCGCCCAGCGCCTCTGAAACCTAACCACATCTCAGCCTCCAACACGCACACTTGATGTAACCATAAAAGAGGACTCATCTGTTTAACAATTTTCCAAAAGTTCCTGTTAACCTCTTAGCCAGCAGAGGTCAAGCTTGCCGTTTTCCTGTGCCATCCCTGTTTTGAGGTTCAGCTTTAGGGTAAAAATGAATTATAACTTATTTGTTACTTACAGTATCAAGGGTGCTTGGGAATTGAAGACAGTTCGCGTCTCCGAAGAAACCTACAACAGCGTATACGCATGCTGAGCGAACGGATGGCTAAAACAAGCAAGCTCAATGAAAACCACTGAAGCGGTCTTATTTCCTTGAATTTCAGCTTTCAATTGGTTTGGAGTGGCTAACACATTATTTGCTGATGCTAACTGTTTAGGCAGATATCGGATTGATGCTTATTTCGGTTTTTGCATGCAAGACAGCGAAAAAAGACTTAACAAGATTTTACTATGTTTTTAAAATATTAAGTTTTAATTAACAAGTCTAATAACCACTCCTTATCAACTGTTAGGTGAGGGCGTTAAATGCCATTTAAATTGACATCTGAACAGGAGGCCGCAGTCAGTGTTGTTAAGGGCAACCTCCAAATTATAGCGTGCGCTGGTTCAGGCAAAACAACTGTTGTCTCCCAAAGAATAGTGCGTTTGATAAAAAACGGTGCGTTACCAAAAACAATAGTTGCTTTCACTTTTACCGAGAAAGCAGCTGAAGAACTCAAAACAAGAATACGTCTTTTCTTGGGGAACGGCAAAACAGACATCGGTGACATGTACATCGGAACTATCCACGGTTTTTGTTTTGAAATGCTCAAGGAGTTGAAGCCAGAGTACCGTGGGTATGATATTTTGGAGCCAGCAAAACGGATGGCTTTTGTTTCTATGCCTTACAGGTATTATCCAGGCAAAAAAAACCCTGGGTTACATATTGAGGCGTTGAGGAGGGCAACAGGCGCCAACTCCCAATATCTGCCGAGTCGATATACTGTTCTTAGCAGGTTCCTTGCTAGTTATGACCTTGTGAGGACTGAGGATATTGAACTGCAGAGATTGACTAACAAAGACTTTGTTATCGCCTGTGAGAGATATCAGGATTATCTCAGGAAAGGCAGGTACTTGGATTTTACCGAGATTATATATAGGCTTGTTAAGACACTTGAAAGCGATCCTAAAGCCAGAAAACTCCTGCACAATAAAGTTAAGCATTTAGTTGTTGACGAATACCAAGACGTTGACCCACTGCAAGAGAAGCTCATAAAGTTAATTTCTGTAAAATGTGAGAGTCTCTGCGTTGTAGGAGACGACGATCAGTGCATATATAATTGGCGAGGTTCCCGACCAGCAAATCTGGTGACCTTTGCCAAGCGCTACCCTGGAGTGGTACGCCGAGATATCTCTCATAATTTCCGGAGCACCGACCAAGTGATAACATGCGCTCGGAATTTTATTTCAACCAATCGAGATCGGCTTGCTAAAAAGATGCAGCCCTCGCCTATCCCGAATAATGCCTCGGAAGTCGGTGATTTATTCTATGGGCATTTTCCAGATGAAGACTCAGAGTTTCAATTTATCGTTGACAGGATTAACGCACTTTTAGGTACTGATTTTGTGGATAAGAACGGAGAGAAATGTTCGTTAACGTATCGTGACTTTGCCATTTTGACGCGCCGAAATGTGGAGGCAACAAAGGTCGCTGCTTATTTGCATCGATGCGGATTCAGACCTGCGTTAGAAATAGGTGGCGAAGTTATCAGTAAGCCTGAAGTTATGTTGGCGCTGAATTGCTTAAAATTTATCTTCCAGGTGCCGCCTAAAGACGGTGAGACTCTAGTTTCTGAGCGGCAATTAATTGATGAATACAATACGGTTTTTGTAAATTTGTTTGACAAGGGCAAGCCGATTTATCCCAAGGCTAGCGCCAAAAAATTCATTTTAGAGATAAACAAGCAACGGGTTGAAGCTCAGAAGATACTGGATAAGGCGAAGCTTAAGCCAAGAAAAGACTATCTCGCGTCAGGGTTACAACCTTATTTCCACAATGTTCTCAAAGCCTTTGGCGCGGAAGTTTTTGACTTTGAAGAAGTCTACAACTACAATTTGGCAGTTTTGAGCAGGGCAATTTCGGATTATGAATCAGTTTGGAAAAGGTTACGAGCCAGTCAGGTCAAGTATTTCATAGGTTTCATATATGGTTATGGTGCATCTGCCTACGAGGATACAAGCAAAAATGACCCCTCATTAGTTGATGCTGTTAGAATAATGACTATTCATGGGGCGAAAGGTCTTGAATTTCCAGTTGTTTTTCTACCTGGATTTGTTGAGGAAACACATAGACCTCATAGTAAAAATTACGTTGACGACCATCTTTACCCTTTAAAAGAGTATGAAGAAGACGTTGAAGATGAACGCAGAGTTTACTACACGGCTATAACAAGGTCGATGAAGTATCTCTTTATTACAGGTTCGGAGAAGAGGCGAAAAGCAGACGGTGAGTTCTACAAACGACCAGCAACATTTCGACCACACCATTTTGCAACCGAAATTCTAGGAGCAGGGACTTTTTCGAATAATAAAAAAATAAAACGTAACCGCTCTGGTTTTCCCCCAAGCAAGTTAAACGAGGTCTGCTTCCCAACAACTTTTAGTGACCTTAATTGTTATAGGCGTTGCGGACAAGATTATCTGTTGCGCAAAATCTTTGGATATGAAACAGCGTTGCCTCCTGCGTATGGTTATGGGAAAAATATTCACAATATCTTAAACATGATCTTTGAGAATTATAAGCGGACTGGTAAAGTGCCCACCGCTCAAGAGATAAAAACCCTTTTTGATAAGCATTTCTTCCTCAGGTACGCCACTTCAAAAATCATTGATAACTACATGGCTGGCGGGCTAAAAGTCGTAAGGAACTATGTAAAGCTGCATCAAACAAGTTTCAAATATATCTTGGAAACAGAGAAGCGTTTTGAACTTGTGCAAAACGGCGCCTTAATCACAGGCCAAATTGATCTGCTCAAACAATATGACAAACAGGGCAAACTCAAAGCGGTAGAAGTAATTGATTTCAAGACAGAAGACGATGACAAGGATCCCAAGAAAATCTACCGTGAAGATCACGAGCTCCAGCTCAGACTCTATGCTTTGGCTTGTTTGAAATCATTAGGGCTTGAGCCGAAGAAAGCAGCCATACATTACCTTAACGAGAACAATAGCAACCCCGATGAGGTGGCCGTCGACAAAGCATCGCTTCGCCAAGCTGAAATAGAAATAGACAAAGTCATATCCAACATTAAAAAAAAGAAATTCGAACACAAGACAAAAGTTATTGATTGCACTAAATGCGACTTCACCAAAATATGCGCAAAAAAGCATGTTTTGGCGCTTAAGGCGAAATAAGAATGGTTCGCTCAAAAAAAACTGTCAGCTATAACATGTCCAGAATTCGATCCGAAGGGACAAAGCTGGAAGTCAAACTCGAAGAGCTATTAAACCAAATAAACCCCGTCTATGTTAAGCACCCCAAACTTTACGGCAAACCCGATTTTGCCTATCTGGATGCAAAGATAGCGATTTTCGCTGATAGCGAATTTTGGCATGGACACGACTGGGAAAACAAAAAGAGTGAACTTAAAACAAACCAAGAGTTTTGGATTAAAAAGATTGAGCGCAATATGCAACGGGACAGAGAAGTAACAGCAGAGCTACAAAAGGAGGGGTGGACGGTTATCCGACTGTGGGGGCGCGACATCTTAAAGAACCCCGAAAAATGCAAGGTTCTCATTGGAGAAGCTCTAAAGATGAGCGGTTATTAGGGTTTGGAGAAAACTTGAACCTTTCCCAGATATTCCTCGGGGCCGAGAAGCGTCTTGCAGACTATGCCATAGTCGTCAGGTTTTGTTTTGCTATCTGAGACTTCATGCGCTATTTTAAGTACCGACGCCACTTTGGACTCGGCAAAGAAGTACCAGCCGTTTTGAATGATGATTTCCTTGTTTTGAATATTATTTATTTCATGCTCAGCGGCAGCTATTTCCTTCTCTAACTGTTCTGATCCCTTAACACACTCAAGAGCTCCCTTGCATTTCTTGTTAGAGAACCTCTCAAACTTTGCCTGCTTGTCCTTTAGCCGGCTCTTAAACCTAACCACTCTTTTCTCAAGAGTCTCTAACCTTCTAGCTAAATTGGTGTCTAGCGGGCACAATATGTGGTTTCCTGGCGGCAGCTCCCCTCTTCGGCCCAGAATACGCTCAATATCATGAGGGAGGCCAACAAACGAGAATTGATATAGCCAAATGCGAAAAACCGCCCCGTTATATTTTAAAAGTACATCCGTATGTTGCGCAACATCCTCATCAGGCGCCACGCCAGCCGTCCAACCTTTTTTTGCCGAACCGTTCGCTTGTAGCAACAAATTCAAGTTCTCGGCGAAATCGCGATCCCTCAGCAAAGACGGAAAAGTCCGCAACCCCCTCGCAAGAAGTCCCCTGAACTGCTCCTCTGAATAATTTTTGAAGTCAAAGCTCTCAACGAGGTTTAACAAATATACAATCGGCAGCCTTTTGGGGTTCTTAGAATATGCTGAATCAAAAGCCTTTGTATAGCTTATGCCCAGCCCTTTGGGGAACTGACCCTCTTCTGTCCGGGGAAGGTTAGTGACGGATTCCCCTGTGATCGGTTGTTTTAAGAGCCCAAACCTTGCAAGGGCTTTGCGGAGATTGCTTTTGGCTACAGAAGATGCTTTGACCTCAACTAGTTGCTTTTTCCACGTAGTTTCAGCCCAAACATCCGTAAGTTCCCTTATGGTTGCCATAAACATACCTCTTATTTTTTAGCTCGGATATGAAGGGCCCCTCGATAGTCTCCGTCGATAAAGCGTACCCATGGTTCCATGAGGGCTTTTTGAGCGGGGTTAATGTTTGGGTAATTTGACGGCATCCCTTTTTTTGAACGAATACTAAAAACCATTTTGGGCCATTCAGCAAAGAAAGCAGTATCTCGATCTAGAATTCGCCAAGTGTTAGGATTCAATGGATCGTTAAACTCTAAAATGTAATCCGCTGGATAGTTGGAAAGGGCTGAACCAGTGCCGTCAAAAAGAAAATAATCAACTAACTTCTTAAGATATAATTGATGTTCTTTTGTACATCCGAAGGGGCAAAGACTACTGGTCGTATGAATGTCTTCACCTATTCTTCCTTCCATACGAAGTTTCCAGTATTCTGAAACCATTCCATCAAGCAAGTCTATTGTTATCTGACGCCGGTCGCAAACCTTAAGCCATTTTTCCCTAGTAGTGTGATTCACAATCGCTGGGGGTGCGGCACGAGAACTTTTCAAAGAGAAACCTTTACCATTAATGGTAATATCTCTTTTCGAAGAAACTGGTGCTTTAGTAATAAAGCCTGAATTGTCTTTATGAATCCTCCCTGAATAATCCGCTACAGTTTCTATGATAAAATTCAATGATGGAACAAATCTCCCTCTTAATTTCAAGAGGGTTTTTGTTATTAGTATCTCGTCATTTTCACCGACGTTGCCTTTTGATGGTGCAAGCAAGGGAGCCACTGAATTTCAATGGATCCGACGTGTTATAAGATTTGCGTATTTATACTAACAGTTGAAAGAAATTTAGGGCTGTTTCAAGCTCAGACAAGTTAGCAAAAAATGTCTCAATTGGTTAAGTGAAGGCAGATATTGCCTTTTGGTTACCCTTGCCTTGAAGTGTTAGCAGCATATTTTGTGCAATCGCTCTTATCACTGGTACCGCTACCGAGTTGGCGAATTGTTTGTAAGCTTGTGTTTCCGATACGGGTATCTTGAAGGAATCAGGGAACCCTTGAAGCCTTGCGCACTCTCTTGGAGTTAGAACGCGAACGCCCTCGCAATTCTTCTTTTTCAGAGGATCATCCCCTGGCTTCCAGCAATTAGGCAGAGGACTATTCTGGATGAGGTTTCTCTCCAAACCCATTCCGCCTACAACGATTGTCCCAGCAATCCCCTTGGGATCAAGAATCCTGTAACCGAACCCGTGACCCAATGCTTCATGTTTTGCTCTGTGTTTCTTAAGACTGTTAAAATATTGTTGACCTACATAGTAGCGCTCATCAACGTCGTGTTCTAAGAAATCTCTAAGCTTAACTATGGGTCCATCCTCTTTTGGCCACTCAAAAATCGCGTCTCTATCTCTGAACCCTACACAATAAAAGCGAGGTCTATTTTGTGGAACACCGAAATATTTTGCGTTTAAAATGATATCGTATGTTTTGTAGCCCAACTCGTTTTGAAGGACCTCTTTTACGGTTTTCCATGTCCGTCCTTTATTGTGATGCTGAAAATGCTTAACGTTCTCAAGTAAAAACGCAGTTGGACGTTTAGCGCTTATTATTTTGGCAATCGCATAAAACAGTGTTCCACGGGTTTTATCCTCAAACCCTAATTGTTCACCAGCGATTGAAAAAGGTTGACAGGGGAAACCTCCGACAAGAATATCATGCTCAGGAATTCTTGACATATCCTTGATAACTTCGTTGATGTCTGCAATGTCTATATCGCCGAAATTTTCCCTGTAAGTCACACCAGCAAACTTGTTGTTATCATTGGAGTAAACAAACTCTATTTGCTCTTGGAACGCTTGCTCGAAACCTAATCTGATTCCGCCCACGCCTGCAAATAGGTCTATGGCTCGATATACCTTCCCACAATTAAATCGCTCTACATTGGCGTGGTTGACTGTCCGCAAGGCGTGTGCCACTTCGGATGGATCATACTTGTTTTGCCCCCCGACTTTGTAGTAGGGGATAACACCCGAAATGAGTAAATTGCAAAAAGCCTGCTCTGATATGTCTATAATCTGTAATAGGCTTTTTAAGTCCAATAGTTGTCTAATCATAGCTGCTTCCTTATTTTTAGGGTAATAGCCCGTGTGCTGTTAATTAGCGTTATCAATGGAACCATGTGAAATTCTGTTTAATATTTAATGCTAATTCACAAAAGCAATAAAACTCCAATAACTATAGTTAATGCCATGTCGATTGAAAGTATCAAGGCATCATTTGAATCCGATTCATCAGCTCAAGGCCATATTTGTTATCTAAACAATTCGCTATTCGATTTAACCATAAAGAAAGGGCTATATGGCTTTCCAGGAGCGGACGGCATTACTTTAACAAAGATCGGTGTTTCTGGGTGGAGAGCTATTGCTTCATTGTACAATATTGGTTCTACTGATTTAATTTTCTTTTACAGAACCGCAGGTGATGTACCTGGCGCACAGGAGTTCCATGGTGTATTTCAACTTCAAGCGGGAAAAGGCTGCCCGCTAATATTTCATCCTAGCGACATGGCGTACATGTCACCATTGCAAAGAGATTCACAAGAACAACAGCTCCCATTTAGATTCGTGTTCCATAATCTGCTTACGACCCCCGTCTCGATAGTAAATGACATCGGAAGTAAATCAGGAAAGAAGAACAATAATCTTGAAATAATCCAGGCGATGTCTGAAATTAATCCGTCTAAACCTAGACTCTGGGGCTTTCGACATCCTGCTGTAATGAATATTGGCGCTGCTCAAAAGAAATCTATTGTCGCAATCACAAACAAACATGCACTATTTCTCTTACACTTAATGGCCAAGGGAAAAGAAAGACCAACACCCAATACTGTGCCCCTAACGTGTGATTACAATTTAGCTAGTTTACCGTCAGATGCTGCGTTTTTAGATGACAACTTTTTAGGAAGGCATTTCTCCGTCTATAGTCAATATGATATTCTTGATTTTGAGGCTGAGATATATGCATTTATTATTCATGCGCTCAAGGACCGCCGTTCGGTTTTTCATAATCCCGTTTTCGAACAGTTTGCCCAAATCAATTCAGATTTGCAATGCTCTTTTGAAGACATTTCTCGGAATATTATTTTAGAGATGGTTCCGACACCGCATATCCAAGAAACTATCGACATATTATTATGTGACAAAAAAGAGGAAAATTTTCTGATATTGGAGATTAAAAATAAAGCTGTGCAAAAACAGGACATTGAGCAAACTGAGAAATACGTCCAGCTTGTTAAACATCAATTTCCTGAGAGCAAATCAGTTACTGCAAATGTAATTGGGGCAAAATCATGGGCAAATTTGCCCGCATCTAACAATGTAAAAGTGGTCGAGTACCAGATTGAATCTTTCGGGGACAGCAATGCAGGTTTAGCCTTTAAGACTTCAAATAATCAGTCAGTATGAAAGGGGTAAGTGTAATTTGAGCCTTTCATCAAAAGAGATTGAAAACCAGATAAAAGATTACAAGTTAACATTTATTGGAGTCAGAGACCCAGAAATCGAATGGAGAATTAAGCTGCCGATGTTTGTGGATACCTTTTATGCTCTCGTTCAAGAAACTGGTAGTGTTCCATCACAAGAAGAGTTTGTAAAGAAGTATTTTGAATTTAATGCGTTAGACCTCAGAGAAACTATTGTAACTCCTGAGCGCAAACTAGGTTTGGAGGCAAGGCTTCGAAGAACATATCCCTCTTTAGTCCGTGATCTGCACCTAAATGCCTTGTTGCATGAGAGCGGTTTTGAAGTGAGTTATGACAGAGATACCGACGTCGCGGCAGGAGTTGACCATATGGTGAAGTATAAGGGAAGCCTTTTCATGATTCATAGCTATGTCGGAACATCCCGCGGTCGATTAGGGAGACAAATTAAGAATCAAAGACATGATTTTACGGGAAAACATTTTGATATAATCCTCGATATGTCCAATCCTAAGGTCAAAAAAGTTGGTGACTTCTTTCTTTATTCGGATAATGAAGTTGGCCGTTTAAAGCAAGAGCTGGATAAACTGGCGCTATAACCTTTGCTTTAATTCTTCATATCTAAAACAGCTAGTTATGTGGTCATTTACCATACCGACAGCCTGCATGAATGCATAGCATATTGTCGGACCTACAAACTGGAAGCCTCTTCTTTTAAGCTCTTTGCTCATATGTCTTGAGGACTCAGTTTCTGAAGGTAATTCCTCTAATTTAGAGAATGAGTTAGTTTGAACTTTATTCCCTACAATCCCCCAAACGAATTTGTCGAAGGTACCGAATTCTTCTTGGACTTTTAGGAAGCATTTGCCATTGTTTATCGCTGCTTCAATCTTTGCTCTATTGTGTATGATTTCTGGTGTTAGCATTAAACGCTCAATGTCTTTGGTTGAGTAGTTAGCTACTTTGTCGGGTTTAAAGAAATCGAAAGCTTTCCTGAAGGCGTCTCGCCTTTGGAGAATAAGCCACCATGTTAAACCAGCTTGAAAGCCACCTAGTACCAGAAATTCAAAAAGCTTGTTATCATCATGAAGAGGAACCCCCCATTCTCTATCATGATAACTAATATGTAATGGATCTATCGTACTCCAGCAACGGTTAACACTTGAATTCATTTGCTCTTTGAAAGGCAAAAAAATATTTTAGATTTTTGGTGTTTCTTAATATCCGATTATAAGGACTCCTTTTAAAGGCAAGGTTAACCTTCCACTGGCATAAAGAGCATCAAAGTGGGTCAGCACCCTCTCAAAATCCGGTGAGGTCCTGTATATTTTTCGTACTGCAATAACTAGGTAATCGACATTATGCATCATGCAAGCCTCAAAAAGGTCTTTTAAGAACTGATAGTTTGTCACAGCTCTTCCGGCTTCTACTTCAAGAACTGTTCCAGTATCTACGTGGAAAGCATCTACGTGAAAGGATTTTTCAAGCCTACCTTCTCGCCCAAAGAGCACTGGAACGGGTATCTTATCTTCTACTTTTTGGCCTCTTTCCACTGTAAAGTGGTTATCAACCAAATTTTGTCTAAGAATAGATAAGACTCCATTGCTGTCTAAGTTATGTTTCTCAGAGTCTATTTCCTCAGCGTGTTGATTAAAAATTCGGGTGACGAGAAGAAGATGAGCCGGAATGGCTTTTGATTTAGGGTAATATTGCCAGTTTATCATCGTATAGTTTTATGCAAGGTATTAACTATAAAGTGTTACTCAATCCCTGTTTGACCAAAAAAGGTAAACCTTTGTTTGGGAAAGCATTCCTACCAGTTTTATTAGTTTACCCAATTCATGCAATTCGGCACTGCGCACAGAGTTAACATAAATCGACCACTTTCCCAAAGGGCTGATGGCGGCTAGCGGCAAATTCCCTCCTAAACCGTGTATGGCTGTTTTTAATGAAGGCTGCTTTGAGTTCCTTAATCTGCTCTGGTTGCAGGCTCTCAAGCTTTGCCATAACATATCGTTCGCTGGCCAAGAGTTGTGCATCAAACCCTAACTCTAAAAGCACTTTGGAAACGGCAGATATTCCTTCAACTGTTTGCTGTTGAGCTATTTTTTGCATTCCTGCCTTTTCAGCGAAGGGGCTATACTTTGCCATAACCGCTATCAGCTCGACGTATCGGGTGCCTGCCAGCGGTAGGGTGTCGCGGATGAGTTTGGCGCCTAAGCCTACGGTGCGGTATTTCGGGTGGATAACTACGCGGTTGGCAATTAGGTTACATTCCGCCGTTTAATCTTCGCGAGAACCCTTTAGTTGCCAAAAAGAAATAAAGAAAAACAAAAATACTGTGCAGATAGGTGGATACCTGATGAGTAAGGAAAAGGAATGCTGGATATGCCGTAGAACCGAGCAAGAAGTAAAAGCTCTTCTTGAAAAATTAAGCCCTGAAATCCCCAGATTAGCCACCAACAGAGACGATGCCGTTATGGTTGAGGCAAAAACCAAGCTGTTCCGAGACGAATTAAAAGGCATTTACCGCTGTGTAGTCTGCGAATGCCTCCTCATGGACATGGCAGAAGATGCCATTACTGAACGCACAAAAGAGGACCTGCTCACAGAAGGCGACTTGGAACGGATACGCTTTGACATCTCCGCAACCATCGACCCAAAAAGAAGGGAACTCCACTAAGAAGAAGCATTTTAAAAATAGAACCAGGCAAGCTCTCTTATTGGTCTATGCTCAAACTTAAGAATGGGAACTTTCCCAATATTCTATAGTATCACCCTAAAAAAAGCCCCTTAGTTTAAAATACATAATTATATTCGTCAATTAGCTTAGCAAGTCTTGTGGCATCCTCGTCATGCGTCTTATCTACAGCCTCGTCACTTCGCAACCTTAACCCTGTTAACCTTGTCCACCTTCGAACGCAACGCATACACATAATCCGCCAGCAGCGGTGCCTCACGACCAAGCTCCAACTTGATCGAAAGCTCCTGAGTTACCCCATCCACCGTGTACTCGGCGCTAACCACCCGAAAATCCTCGTCAATATTCTCATTAGGCAACTGAACATGAATCTTATCACCTGCCAAAATCACAGATGTACCATAATCGATAACTGTACTATTGATAGTCAAAATTTCAGCAGGAGCTTTCAGGTTAGCAAGAACCGCTTTGGCTCTCAAACTACATTCAAAATCACTATAGAGTTCATCGTCGGTATCGGTATATTCACGCAAACCATAAGTGTTCTGGCTAGCCGTATCTTCTTCAATTGCCATAAAACGGCGCCCACCAAAATACAAGCTATCAATCCAGAAATCACCCGAGCCAACTCCATTAAAAGGTGCACTAAACTGGATCACTTTGATATGCATCCAATCAAAACCATTGTTAATTGACCAGTCATCAGCGTTCTTTTCACCTACGCTGACTTTTACCTGATGCCAATCTTCATCAGCGCCTACATTAACCGCTTTTCCCGCAATTTTCCCTGCAGAATCAATAAGGGCAACATTGAAAAGACCTCTGAAGGTATTTTGCATCCAACCCCAAAAAATCAATTCCGGATAGAGATTTCCATTCATCTCTTTGCCCGCATAAAGCGTAAACCTTATGCTACCGGCATAATTATTGACAACATGGCATTTTATGGATCCGGCTCCTTTGACTGCTTTAGTGTTATCCTGGGCAACTTCGCCGATTACAGCTGTCCAATCCCCATCGGCAGGATGAATAATTGTAGTCCAATCATCCTGATTAACAGGATAGCATTTTTCTGCCGCGCCATAAATTGTGACTTTATTACGGACAGCCGTGATGTCTTTTTGATATTCGCTGGATTCAAGAGCCTCAGTCAAATTCACAAGCGAGGTTTTACTGTTTTTTGGGAAAAACTCAAATTTACCATCGGGGGCAACTCTGAAATCAAAGCCGATTACACCATTTTTGTCGGCGGTTTGAGCAATATAGGTCAGAATATCAAAAACAGACGTATCCTCATAATCCAACAAAGTATAAGTTGTATCAGTGTTCTCAACTAACTCCACACCGTTACGGATATGACTCAAACCAATATAGCTATCGAGCAAGTCCTTAACGATAGCTTCCCCTTTTTGATTCACGTATTTTTTAGTTACTTTTTTCGCAAACAGTCGCTCACCCCAGCAGCGACCACTAACAACACAATATGACTCCACAGGGTTCGAATTGTACTTGATATTTTCAACCTTCAATGAAATCAACGGCAAAACATTAGGGTTATTTGGTATACGGCATATTCCAATTCCGCCTGTTGCACCCACCTGAATCGGTAGCCAACCATTTGGACTATACTTTTTACCCCAATTCTGCACAGTAACTTCAAAACTGCTAACTTCCTTAGTAGCCCCCAAATGAACCTTACATTCAACAATATCTGTTTCAGGCACAAAGACGTTACCAAAAACAACAATCGGCTTAGGAACATTGATAACTTGCTCCGTGTTAGTAGGCGGCAAACCGACCCAATGAAACCTTGCCGAAATAGAAGCATCATCTCCCGGATACCAATAGTAGGGGTTAGCATTGTTTCCACCACCCCAATCATCAAATTGATAGCCAGACTGGGGAAAAGCCTCTAAACTGATCTGGTCCTCGGGATTAAAATGGAATGCCGCAGGGAAATTAACAAAGACTTCAGAGGTTTGCTGCCCCACGTTAATAGCGATAATATGGTTGCATTCGGCTGGATTAGCATTTATGGTTAAGGTTTTGGAGCCTAAACCGCCCTCTTGACCCTGCCCCTCATACAAATTCAAAACTAAAATGACAGGTTGAGGCGTATCCCATGCGATTAAAGTTGTCGGCTGATTTGTTGCAGCCCAGTAATAAACGACTACTTCATAATACTGACTTTGAAAGAATGGTGTAGGAAAGGCTAAGTCAATAGTTACATAGTCCCCGTTTGCGTCGGTCGTACCCGCATCCATTGTCCCATATTCAAGAATAGAAACGGTTGCACCAGCAACAGGATTACCATACTGGTCCTGACAATGAATAGTAAAGACTGTCAAGGGATACCCTCTACCCCACGCCGCCACATAGTAGCATTATCAACACCAGAGCTATTTTGCTGAACGCTTTCCCCCGAACGTTGGATACTTCGCATCCGAGAAGGCGTATCAACACTAACACTATTGAATTTCTGTACGCTCGATGAGGCAGCATTCATGCTATTAGCAAAACTCCATACAGCCGCAGCGGCAGCCGCAATGACAGCGATTCCGACACCCGTCAAAGCCAAAAACGTCGCAGTACTGATGTTTAAGGCGTTAGCCGCTGTAGTCGCAGCCCAACAAGCAGCCGAATAAACTGCATGGGCAGCTGAAGTAATGCCTAATCGGATAGCATGCAAAGTCTGGGAAACGATGCCTGCTTGAGTTGCAGTGTTCTGAGCCACTTGAGCAGACATGGCGCCAGCAGTGGAAACCGCTAAAGTAGACTGAACCCCAGCCCCAGCTCCAACAGCCACATTATGAGCAGTCTGAGCAGCAGTTGTAGTTGCTAAAATAGCTTTAAGACTAGTCATGAGCCGAACGACTGTAAACACCTGCATTACAGCTCGCCCAGTTGACGAATCCAAAGCCCCAAAAGAAACACCCAAATTAATAACATCAGAAGATATGGATCGAAAAACCGATGACGCTCGGTTCTCAGCTCTGACGGCAATGCTTATGTCACGTAGACTCAAGCAAGCCCAGCCTCCTGTTTAGCCGCTTCGATTGCTGCGATGATTAGCTGCTCAAGCTGGGGCAGGTATTGCTGGATCGCTGGGAACAGATAAGGCCTAGCTGCCATAAATTTTGTGCCTGCTTCAACAAAATAGGCATAGGTTGCATCGGCGCCAATGTTAACGACCCAGTCCTTAACTACCGCATAAATACTGCTTCGCAGACGCCCTGATTTTACTGGCACAAGCTGCATCGCCAACGCCTTAACATCAGCAGCCCAACTAGCCAAATAGCGGTAAACTTGATCTTGAAGGGCAGAATCAAGCCTAAGCATAGCATCCTGAAATTCAACTACTCCATCGACGTCACATGCTACTTCCACCGTTTACCTGCGCCTCTCTGCATTTTTCTTTTCTTCCTCAGCCTGACGATCTAACTCATTGAGGATTACTATGTATTGATGAATGGCTCTGGCGGGCTGCTTGGCAAGTTCTGTGGGGGTCCAACCGAATTCTTTGCAGAGCCTAAAGTCGGTGACGACGGGGTGGGGTTTTTGCCGTCGGATGCATTTGATAAAAAAGCTGTTTCCTCCATAGTTAAAGAACATACTCGCCCTGCAACCTGCGCTAATAAATCAACTAAGTCATAGGGTAAGCCTTTTTCAGAGTCTTCAGAGAGAAGCCGCTCAAGAGTAATGGGATGTTTCTCAGGTTGGCCATGCAGACTAGCCATTATAGTTTCAGCTTGGATGGAAACATAATCGCTACTCAGCACGTCGCCAGTGACGTTGTTGTACTTAGTGTATTTCTGGATGATACGACTACGCTTAGCCCAAGTGATCTCTTTAAAGACGTATTTGCCGGCGAATTCTTCACCGAAACGATTGTCAAGACTCAGAGTTTCGCTTTTCATTTTTAAGCCTCACTATCAGAGAAGGATTGAGCGGTGAAGGAAAGTTTAAGATCGGCAACATCGTCTGGACGACGAGTAGAACTCACTTTATCCCACTGACAATCCTTGAATAGGAAATATTTTCCAGCGCTAAGATCGAACTTTAAGCTAAAAGCCCCATCCGCCGCAGCATAATACTGATCCTTATTCTCAAATGTACAAGTTAGTTCGCCAAAGAGATCCCTCTGACAAGGCGTAATATATTTGGGTTTAGTTGGGTTTGTTGCACGCATAACCCCAATACGCTTGATATTATTAGCGATAGTAAATTTCCAGTCAGTCGCTACTTCAAAAGGCTGCAAATTAGACCCGTCAGCATTACCCTTGAATACTTGGACATCAGCCCATGACACCGCGCCGCCCAGCAATTGATAAGTCGCCCCAGCAGGCTTAGCAGATGCACCGGTAACATCCTGCGAAATCAAATCACACTCAGCACGCAACACATCTTCTATTGAACAGGAAATAGTGGCCTTGTCAATGCGGCTGCCAGTATAGAGCAAATCCACTAGCTCATCAGGTCCTTCATCAAGAACTGATATGGTAAGAGCAAAGCAATCTACGACATGATGAACAAAATTCATGATGTCATCAGACGGCAACGGATAAGCTATCTTTAACCCAGCCTTAAGCAAACCACGCTTTAACGCCACCAGATCACGCGTGCCACATCCCCGAATCTTAACCAGCGCAGGATCAACATCTGGAACAATGTCATCGGCGATAATAGTCTTGAACGGCGGATTTGGGGGAAGCGGAGCACCTAAGTAAGACTCTAAAATATAGTTGAATTTTGAGCCAGCGCCTGGATAAACAGGCATCTAAAACCCCTCCATTATCGGAATATTAATTTTTTTCATACATGATTTCTCCATTACTTTGCCACCCACAACTTTCTAGGCAGATATTGACAGCGAACCTGCACAGTGACCCGCGCAAAAGTCGCATCATCAACCTTGTTTGTTGTCTGAGGAACCGATATATCAACCAAGCCGGGCACTACCCGTCGATGCATAATGCCAGTGCCAGGATCCCAAAGAGGCCCCAGCCTGCTATAGAGAAATAGGATTCTCTCAACCTCAACTCGAATACGGTCGCGCTCAAAACAAGCTTTCTGCAGAGAAGTCCCAAGTACCTTAACCAAAACCTCAACCGCCACCGTTTCAGTGCGCAGCCATCGGTTTCCGCTCTCACCAACGCTGTAACAGCTAACCGCATACTTCTGAGGCATACTCTTAAAATCAAATTTAGAAGGCTGAATGTCAAATTCTGAAATTGCCGAAGCCCTGCCATCTAGCCAAGCAATCTCAGATTTAGCGGGACCGCCAATCCACTCAGCCTTAAGCGTTTCCAAGATAACTGTGCTATTTGGAGCTGTGGCAACTTGGGAATTCAAGAACTGGTGGACAGTCTTTAGGCTTTCACGTGCTTTTCCAGTGGTATGTTCAAAAAACCACCAATACGCCTCAAACTGCAGCAGCTCTGCACCACTGTACCAAACCGTAGGCATATTGACTGCTTCTTGGGCATGACAGACCATGTAAGAGACAGGCATGTTGTTAGGTTCAAAAACGCTAGCTTCCGGATGCGCGAATACCCCGCGATGCCGTGTTTCCCAATACCAAGTCTCAACAGTAGCGCCCCAATGCTCAGGGTACGGAGAAGATGCTCTTAGCTTGTCAACCAGATACTTGAAAGCCGCAGCCGGCTCCATGTCGCCCGAATTAGTTTTAAACCCAACCGTGACAATGTCTTCGTATCCAGCGATTACTTGCAGAACCTTATCGAAGGCGGCAATCTTCCACTCGCAAAAGTAAACTTTGATGTTGTTATCCCGGCAGAACTGCAATAAGCTCAAAACGTAAGCATCCGGGAACGGCTCGTGCAGCCACTCCTCATAATAACTCACGAGCTCTGCAATACGAATCCACTGGACCTGAACACCCGCTGTAATCAAAGCCGCCAACCGTTCAGGCGTCACATACTGTGCAGTATCCCACCCACCCGCACAATCAACCATAACAGGGATACCCGTGAAATTAGCCACTATCCAAGCAGCCTCATCAGCCCAACTCACATGAGCATTATACTCAGGAAGCAAAACCACACTGGGCACCTTCCCGTCGTTGGCGACTAGAATCTGCCGGTAAACTTCCTGTACGCTTGGAATATGAACTGTAAATTCGGGAGATGTCTTTTCGCTGACATGATAAACCAAAGTCTGCAACGTCACCTAAGCCACCCCCACATAGGGCACATCAACAGCCCTTTCAGCGTTAACATAATCCTGCAGCGCCTCCTTTGCATCGTCATAAAACACCTGCGAACCAACAGGGTCACGGCGACGCCTATACAGCCAAGCAGCAAAATTCTTAGCCGCAATCCCCACCGCATCAGGCACCTCAGAAGGAACCGCTAAACCAGCAGCCCTCAAAATGTTATCCACCTTAACAGCGGCATCACGAATACAATCCATCAATTCATCATCCTCGGTAGTTACTGCTGACTCAATCCGCAAAACAACCTTCACATTAGCCACAGTGCAGTAATCAACCAACCGACTAAACCTCAGGACGCAATATGCACTAGCCAATTTTCCAATAAATCACATAAAAGACTTAACCTATAACAACGCTAACAACAGTAAAGTTAACTATGTTCTGTTTGTCTCATTTTTCTTGCAATATCTGGATTAATCCTTCCAAGCAAAAACATGCATAAAAGCCCAAAGAGGACTATTGCACCAACTTGTGCGCCAAAATCTGGAGGAAAGCTACCCCAAAACGGTGAAGCATAACTTGACATTGATCCAACAGGTATCGCTACCGAAATCCAATAACGGACCCCAACATAACCCGCAACGCAAAATGCAACTACAAGCATGGACATTTGAAAGCGAATTTTAGCAAGTTGAAACCTAAAACGTCGATATTGATGATATTTCTTAATCTGTTGCGAAGGTAAATTCTGGTTTGAGGAATGAAGCAACTGTTGAATTGGTTGATTATTCTTATTTAGCAGTTCTAACTTTTTTTCTTCTTGTTTCTGCAAAGTTAGCCCTCGCTACTAACAAACAATACAGCCATTAAGTCGAATTATGCCTAAAATAGCTTTTCCAAAAAAACCCTATAACCAAGTGTTAGGCAACAAACCGCATAAAAGACTTAACCTATAAGCCCAAAACCCCAGCTAAGCATCTGAAGATACCGACTGCGACTTCGTATCCCAAAGTTCCCAGCCAAACTTAACCGCGTTCTTACGAAATTCTTCTGGGCGAATCAAACCACTCTCCGCAGCCTTAATCAAATCAGCGGCAGCCAACTCGGGCGTTTCAGGACTACCAAAATTCAACCGCACCTTAGCCTTAGCAGCATCAAACCCAGCCTGAGCAACAATAGGCGAGAAAATCTCCCGCTCCACCTGCCGCTTCACATACCGTTGAATCGGTTTAATGAGCATATCCTGCAAATCCAACGCTGCTCTTGCACTAGCTTCCGTGAAGCCTGGAGTGCTAAAAAGCCGAGGCAACGGCGTCTCACAGCCCAAATAAAACTGATTAATAATATGGTCGATGTAGTAAACAAAACCCTGCGCCCGCGGGTCAATCGTCACAGGCTTAACGTCGATTTTTTTGTTGTAGAACAGCCAAGCGCCCTCTTCCCCACGATTCTTAATAGCCTGCTCAAAGGTCTTGCAAGTTTCCAAATCCGTGCCCTCAAGCATCGCCAAAACGTCAGGACCCGCATACTTCTCAAAAATCTTAGGCATAATCCGCTCAATCTTGGCCTTCATATAAGCAACAGCTGGACGCCTCTTATCATCCGAGTCAACCTGCAATGTATGCAAGAGCACCTGCAGCAAACCAACACCAAAACCTGACGGGATGTCGCTGCTTAGACGCCAATGGATAACAGCTTCAGGTTTAAGTCCGTTTCCAACGTTGCCAGCGTAGATGCTTTTGAGCTGATAATCAGTAACTTTGTAGGGAAGCTTCAGGCCAGAAACACTGCTTAACCCGATACGTTGGACCGCATCTATGGGCATACGCACGGTATCCGTCAGTTTATCGGGTGTTAATTTGAGCCAGAAATCGTTCCCGCAGCCAATCAACGGCTTAGCCATATCATTTAGCAAGCCATCCAAGTTAACGTCTTCGCAAAAGCTATCAACGGCTGCTTTGGCTTCCTTTGCCTTCTCATATTTTTCGTCCATGGTAGTATAGAAGCCCATACCAACCGTGCTAGCCGCCAAGAGATCCACACTACTCTTACAGGTTGGATCGCGGTCGTAGAGCTCCATAACTTTTGCTAAGGGGATATTTGAGGTATCGTAAAATACTCTACCAGTTGGGGACGCCGCACCCCCAGCAGGCGCATAAGAGAGCACCTCACGGATTTTCTTGAAGACGTTACTCATGGGTTAGACCTCGCAAATTTGAAAAGCCCAAAAAATGGGGAAAATAGTTGATGTTCGTTGACGTGTGTTTAGGTCAGCGTTGTTTTGATGTTGGTCATTTTGGCAACAGCATTCGCACGCAAGACACCTAGACCATAGCGGGTAGAAGCCCGGACACCATACTTGCCCTCTTTTACGCTTTCCCAATCCTCAACTGTGACATCTCGGCGGAGAAGCATAACAGAAGCAACACGGGTATCAATCGCGTAAGCAGTACCATTAGGCACCAAAGTGCTAGCCTGCACCTTCATACCCAAGACGCTACCGACTACACCCTGCCCGATATCTGTTTCACCGCTCGGCAAATACTGCGCATGAATGAACTTGTCATCGTTTAGCAATTGGTTCAACTGTGTCTCATTAACCGCTAACACCGTGGGACGCCAATTCTGCCCACGTACAGCATTGTACAGCTCCAGAATCTTTGTCCAGCTAAATACGGCGCCGCCACCGTTCAAAGCCGCACCGCCCGCTAGATCACCAGCCGCGATCGCATCATACATGCTGATTATGTCTTCGGTTTCTTTGATGCCAAGTGCTCTGCCGACTTTACCGACCATGTTATCCATGACATTCCAAGTGGCGTCCTCAACGAATTCACGCGTCCACTCCTCACTGGAATCAACCAGCTTATCAGTGTTTATGTCAACCGTTGTGTTCTTTTTGCCGCTTAAACGTGTCATGGCTCCCTCAGCATACCGGTAAGCAACAGCATCAACGTCAAGTGGAAAACGCTCTAAAGCCTCAGACGTCGGCATAACATTAATGATGATTCTGCCAATCAACTCAGGATACGCAGCTTCCACTAAAGTATCATGAAGCTTACCTAAAGCGCCTGCAGAGTCGCTGAAGAGGCCTTCTTTAATGCCTACAGCGGTATAGCGTTTAAACCACGGCGAAGTATTGCTCTGCTTTAGCTTCTCATAGAGTATGCGTTGTTCGCCCTGCTTCTGCATCACAGACTCAAAAAGTTTCGGCTTCATATCTAGCTCCCCACATCTACGAAGATCAAGTCGCCGTCAGCGTTAGCCTTCTGCAATGCAGTGCCCAGCTTTCGACTGTAATAGATCGTGTACTGCCCTGCGCCGCCCTCGTTTACAGGTTGATCGTTAAGCTCAGTTACTTTCCCGCCGCCGGCGTTACGAACCGCAACACCTGCAGCGGAGAAAACGCCGTTGGCAGTCATCTTAACTCTGCCCCGTCGCAGGACAGGAACCATCTCGCCAGCAGCAACTGACTTGAGAGCAACACCAAAGCCATACCAAGAGGTAGCAGTTACACGAACTTTGCCATCATTAGTTAACTCAACAGCCCAGCCCTTAGTCACTTCCTCAAAAGCTTCATAGCTTTCAATAACCGCTTCTGGATCGTCAGTTTCACCAACAGCCATCCATGCTTTGCCAGTTAAATCAGCCATCTAAATCGACCTTCCAAAAGTTTTCAGCTTTCCCAAAATTCGTCTTTTGGTACTCGCCCCCACAGTTGTGAGTATAAAAAGTGCCGCCATTACCCAGTTGACCCCTTGTTTAAGCGGTCTTCGACGGCACGCAGCCAAGCCGCCAACTCAGTGTTATCCAGAGTTTGGCTTTTACTTTTTTCATAGAAGCTTTTTTCCTTAGCCACTATGCAACACCGTACTTTTGCTTAACTTCAAAGATTTCCCTGCGAACCTTCTGAGCCTGCAGCTGATTACCCAGCGAAAGCCTCTCCTGCATCTTGGGCAAGTCACAACGGCCCAAACGCTCCAGACACTCCGAAACAGGCATCAACTTAGACGGATTCGACAGCAAATCAACACCGGGCACAAGCTGCTTTAACTTCTCAACGGTACCGTTGGCTTCAGCGAGTTTGCCTTCTACCTGCGTTAGCTTTTCTTTAGTTTGGATGAGTTCACCTTGGAGACGTTCGGCTGCGCCGTCAAGGTTGCAGACGGTGCTTTCAATCTTAAGCTCAGCTGCGGCGGCACAGAGTTTCTTCATAGCCGCTTTCTTTGCATCAGCAGAAATCTCAGTTTGATCTAACCGAGCCAAACCGTTTCGCACGTGGTCGGCGTCCAAGTTACCCTCCGCATTCTTGTACGGCAAATGTCTTAGGCTTCTAGGCGTAGTTTTGCCCTGATCGTCTTTTTGTCCGCCAGCCTCAATGTAGGCAAAGCAATCATCCGGCAAATTGTCAATATAGTTGCTATCCCACTCAGCTTCAGTAACACCTACTTGTCTGAGTCCTTCTTTAACTCCGTCTTGAACGAGTTTTTTAAGTTCTTCTTTATCCAATTTTTCACCCTCGTAACTTGAAACTACCCCACCCGCCTTATCGAAACAGCTTTCGCAGATACTCACGATATAGTCTGCAGGTTTGCCACATATGGCACAGACTGGGACGCCGTCGCCTTGCTGAGCTTCCAGCTTAACTTTACCTTTACAACCTGCCTTGAAGCACTGCAAAACTTGAGTTTTAACCTCAAAACTTTCGACAAGCTGCTCCACTGGAACAATGCGAGTTAACGGAATACCAGGCAGAGATGTCTTCTTAGTCAGCCAGCCCAAGCCAGTTAATACGAGTCCTTGACCTGGCAAGCCATGACTCCAATCGCCCTCAATACTGACACTGACGATTTCTTTCCGCTCAATCATGCCATTTAGAGGCGAATTCTTAGGCACGCGAACGAGGCATTCAACGCAGTCATCCTCAAACTGCGCAGCCACAATCTCGACACCCTCAAGCATCTGCGAGTGGTCGTGGTTTAGGTCGCTTGGTTTCCCAGTTAACGTTCGAGCAGCCTGCAAAACCTCGTCACGTGTAAAAGGAGGCGAGGTCTTATTCATGCTTTCAACAGGAAACAGAGCTTCAACCTTGTAATACTTGGCATCTTTGTCTTCCTTGACGAATTGAAGCAAAAAATCAGCCCACGCAAATGACTGCCTATTTTGGGCACGCTCAACTCCTTGCTCATAGTAGCCCCTTGTCTCATCTAAGCCGCTATCTTTGAGCCACTGCTGATAACGCACCTCACCAAGTTTAGGGTCCTTACTATAGTACTGCATAAAAGTCGAATAGATTTTCTCGAAGTCAGGATGACGCGCCACTAAACTTAGCCCTTTCCTGGTCGTCAACCCATGGAGAAAACGGCAAGCCCGCAGCCCCGGGGAGAGGACATAAGCTCACCGCTTTCCCCAGAGCTGCCTACACAAAATAGCCCTATCATAAAACAGCGCTTATAAGAATTAACATATAGTAAACGAGCGCTTTTATGCACTCTAAACATGCTAAGACTAACTTTATTAAAGCAATCTCTACATGTTCAAAAGAGGGCTATAACATGGCTAAATATGAAATTCATCAACGTACAGTTAATTTAGTTAATGACTTTAACACAGCATGGGATTTTTTGCATAGTAAAGGCGAACTTACATTACGAACTGAAAAGTCTTTGACGCCTTTCTTTGTATATGCCAGCATAGTTCAAAGGGCAAAACATTCAGGCGAACGTGTAATAAAAGTTCTTAATAAGGACACTCGAAGGGCTTCTGCATATGTCTTTAAATGCTGTTGGGGCTACCATACAAACTGTTATGGAGAAGGCACCAGAATAGGAACGTATTGCCAAGCGTTGGACAATCATATTATCAATTCTTGATTAATTGATTAAATATGAAAGTAAAACTCAGCCCTTGCTTAGATAATACCAAAAAGAGGGATAAAGGATATGGTTAAGGATAGGCATGGAAACAGTTTCGTAAAAGGTTTTCTCAGTACTCGTCCTGGTCTAGTTTCGGAAAGTCATGGAAGCAGAAGAAAGTATGAATTCCCTAAAATCGACCCCAACGAGGATTACGATAATTGGGTTATAAGCCAGGAGAAAGAAGACGCTTGGATGAATTGGTTTAAGACTAATCTCACTGCTGTTCTTTCATCAAAGAGGAATATGGGTATCTTGATGGCTGAAGCCAAGAAAAGAAATGTTCTTCGCTGTACCGATAAAGAGTTAAACAATTTTCGAAAGTGGGGCATTGAAAATAAAGTTTTACGCATTTTACAGCCCGTAGAATTCGACTCTATTTTTCCCTCTAAATTTTCGAGGCGTGAAAAAGACATAAATGATTATCTGGTAGGTATATATTCTGACGCTTATTTTACTTTTAAAAAGATAATAGTTAACAATACAAAGCGGCCAAATTTTTTATTTCATGGCTTTGATGGTAACAAGCATATAATCGGGGAAATTACCTGTAAAAAACTGGATACAACTCAACTATTGCAAAATTCTTTGGATAGGCTAACCTATTTTCTTATTGATTTGGGCATTCCAAAAAATGAGACACGAATGTTAGTTTTTTCAGCCTTCACTGGAGTTGAAAAAAGCGTATCGTTACAGAGAGATTTTGCACGAAATAATAATTTGCTTTTAATTTCTTGGAACCCTTTTGCAGGAACCTATAAAGAAATGTAATTTGTTAGGGTGGACGGGGTTAATCAACTACCTAATTTCTCGAACACGCTTCATCAAAACTCAACGCCTAATCACATAGAGAAACGGCTTTTCTTCTAGTTCAAGCGGCAAACTATATCGCAAAGCGTCCACTGCGTGGTCGTTTTCTTTGATGTCTTCTCGATACTCCAACAATTCGCTGATGAGATTGACACAGCGTTTGCTTATAAACTGTCGAGGCTGCCCGTCACTTGCAGGAGTTAAGCGGCTTCCAAGCTCCCGTAGGCCATCCTCCCGTTTGAAAGTATAGACTTTAGCATCTAATCCTGCACGGCGTAACTTCATAATCGATTGAGGAAAGCGAGCATCGCACCAAAAGGTTCCCTTACCCCAATCATCTTGTAGCTCTTTTGCAGCCTCAGCTAACTCTTCATCGGTTGTCTCTCGCTTGTAGAATTCATCTACTGCGTAGGCTCTGCCGTCAGGGTCAAAAGCGTTTACCACAATTGCCGAGGGTGCACTCCAACCAAAGTCAACTCCATAGCTAACTTTGTCGATCAATGCCTTATCAGTCAATTCTCGAATATGCTTTGTGGAGTCAAAGGGCAAGCTACCTGCGGCGACAGTGGCGAATTTGCCGTAGATGAAGCGATCAGCTAAGCCGCCCGTGTGCGTCCGCACAATCTCAGCAATGAACTCTTTTGGCAAAGTTGGGTTCTCAAAGATGCTCCAACGGTAAATCCGCATGTCAGGCGAATTAGTCTCTGGGTTTTCCGTAACATTGTACAAGGGGCTTCCGGGAGCATCGGTCGTAGTTGTAAGCCAAATGCTGGGCTGGATCGGAACCATACAGCGGCCACTTTTGCGAAGACGCCTAACAACCGTTAACCATGCAGCATCAAAATGGCGAACTAGCCGCGCCTCGTCAATATGAGCATAGTCGATGTTGGGTCCTTCTGCTTTTTCTGCGTCGTCAAGAGAGACAAACCACCACTGCGAACCGTTAAACCAATCCAGCCGCATGTCGCCACGGTTGAAATCCGTCACATATGGGTTCTGCGTAAACGGGTAGGCGCAGCCAAAGAAGTCCTTGCTTTCCAAGGTCGGGAAAAGAATACGCTTCATCATAGGATAAGACGGCTCAAAAAGGAAGCCCACACTTCCAGGATAATCAAGCGCCCAGCGAACATCTTCAGCAAGCCCAGCTTTCGTCTTCCCAGAACCAGTCCCGCAGAGACAAGCCCGTTGACTATAGACACCTTTACCGGCGTGGAAAGGAAGTTGCGCTGGATGTGGACAGTAACGGAGAAAATCAAGCCCCGGTGTCAGGTTTAGCTTTTCCAGCGGCATCCTTCTCAGCCCTTTGCGTCTCAGCAAGTTTCTCGTAGGCAGCCTTGATTACAGGCGACGTCTCAAACGGCATAGCCAAGCTCACTGCAGATTGGATAACCTCAGGCTTCCGCTCCACAAGCCCAAGTTCCTGCGCAAGCTTAATCTGCTCCACTGTAATTTTTAGCGAAGTGTTCAGAGCTCCAATCTTTACAAACTTATCCTTCACACTAAGCGGTTTTTTGTCGCCATCTTCAGTTAACAACCCCATGGCTTCACGATTCAAAAAATCCAGCCGAGCCCTAAGAATCGTTGTTAACTGCTTGTCCTGCTCGATGGCATGCGCCCAGGTATCCATCTGCTCGTAATCCTTGTAAATTGCCTTAGCCGAACACTTGAACTCTGAAGATAATGCCTGAACAACCGCGCTTAGGCCGTTCCCCATGGCAATGAGGCGGACCATCCGCTGCCGACGCCTAAAAAGTGCTTCCCTCAAAGGTCTACCCCCGATTTTTCTACCAAAAAGTAGAATCGCCTCATGGCTTTGGCACTCCCAAATATTCTAAGCTAACCGTAAGCCGATCTTGCGCCCCGCCAGTGTAGGCATGCCGCATCGACTTTTGCCAACCCCTGTTGTTAATGTTTCCTCCGCGCCCAGCATGAGTAATGCGCCAACCCCGCAAGCCACCGCGTATAAGCTGCGGGTTGCTTGTGACAATTCGAAAGGGGATATGCGATTGGCGCTTGTGGAAATCAGCGATGAAGGTCAAGAATTTTCTACCGATGCCTACACCCTGGTAATCAGGCAAAACAACAAGACGGCTAACACGGTTATACTCGGCCTTCATTTTGATTCTCTGAACAGCGATAAATGCAACCGGCAAGCCATCCAGAAAAGCTGCAAAACAACGACAACCAACAGCCATGGATTCGTTTAGATAGTGATACTGCCTAAACACTCGCCAAAGGTCAGCGTTAACTCGGAAGATTTTGAGCTCAAGCGGCTGTCGGGTTCTTTTTTTTTATCGAAAGCCATTTTGTCCGTATCGAGGACCCAGTCAGGCTCCAACCAATCGACGACATCCCGGTGGCATGTAACAACAATCAGTTGTTTTCCACTTTTTCGTACCCCCTTGCTTATGGCGATGCAGGCCATGCGGGCAACTTCGCGATCGATAACGCTGGTAAACTCGTCAAAGACAATACGGTTTTGCTTCAAAAGCAGAGCCCGTGCAATATCCACCCGCATCTTTTCACCTTGACTCAAACAGGCGTAAGGCTTAAGCCAGTCAGGCGGCGACGCAAACCCGACACTGCAAAGAGTCTGGGTTATCTGGGCAACCGTCAAGTCCTCGGGAAAATCATCCAGAACGCAAGGCGCCGAATAGGTGAAGCCGCTAACGAATTCCTGCGGAAAAAGCTTCTTAGCGATGGTCGTTTTGCCGGTTGCGCTTCTGCCGCAGATTACGCCGATCTTCCAAGGTTCAGTCTCAATTGGAAGGGATCCCGTAAACCGCTTATCCATCTTGTCAGCGGTAATGGTGAAACTACTAGCGACGCTTTGGGCACGGAAACTGCTTGGTTTGTTCCATTCGACTACAATGTCAAAATCCGTACATCCTCACCCCACATATCCTTTAGCTTCCCAAAACGTTCCTGTTGCTGAGGCTCATCTTTGCATTTAACGACTATCTCGAAAGAACTATCAAGAAGGGCTCCTTGCTCGTTTTCTGCGTCGTCAAGAAGCTTATCATAGCGGTCAAGTGTCTCGTCAGTTATGCCGAGCACGCCTTGTAACTCTTCTTTTCCACCCGCTTCTTTTATGCGCTTGAATTCCTGGGCATCTAAGAGCTTGTCATGTGTGCCTTTGAGCTTGTTTAAGACCTGACGCAGGATTCGCCGATCCACATCTTCCACCGGTAAACGCAGAACGGGACCGAAGAACTCGCTGTGCTCTAAGCATACATCGACGCGCTGCTCGCCATCCGTCAACATGCCGTCTTTGTTTGTGACTATGGGGTAAATCCAGCCAAAGTCACAGAGACTTTTCCAAGTGGACGCCTTCTGTTTCTCCGTCATCTTGTTGGGATTCTGGCCGTCCCTCTGCAAGAGACGTAGATCCTCAATGATAACCCGGTAGGCTTCAGGAATAGTGATTGTTGTTTTAGCTTCCAATTTCTATCGCCCTAAACTTTTTTCACTAGCCCACGCTTGGTTGCAAGAATCCCCATAAACTCTGCGCCTACCGCGCTCAAAAGAACACACAAGCTGTCAGGTGTAATGGCACAGCTCGATGCTAACGTTCCTAAGCCAGTGAAAAACGTGATACCGCTGATAATGCCCGCGTCGAGAACAGCACTTGCCCAATCAAACTTGCCCTTACTGTCCCGATGGCCTTGCAAACTGAGATGAATTTTGGAAGCGAGAGCCTCATAGTTCAGTTTGAGCATTGCTACATCAAACAATCCCTTCTTTTGAGTTGTCAATATAACAGTTAACATATAGTCAAGCATGCCCAACAGCTACTCGACGCCGATGAGACCAAACATGGCGAAACGGCACCTTTAAAACCTCGCCCTTTCTAACCCATCGCTTCTGTGTTACGCCCACTCGAACCTGACGTTTCCCATCCGAATAAGCGCTGGTATGCAGAAAAGTGGTTTTCGCCCGAACCTCCACTAATCCATCCTGCACGCCGGAAAGAACTTCTACGGGATAAATGCCCTTGAGGTAAAACTCTTGATTAGAATCAGCCTTCTGCAATTAACCGCCTCCTTTAGGCTGCAAGGAAGCAGTATAGAGCACTCGCTGGGAGAAAATAGGATTTAAAAAAGAAAAAATGCTAGTACTTTTTCGGACATATGTTGGTGGGGCCGCTGGGATTTGAACCCAGGATCGCATGCGCCCCAGGCATGTATCCTAATCCATGCTAGACGACGGCCCCACAAATTGTTGCGCCGACGTTTGGGGTTTGAGGGTTTTTCAATACGTATATGAACTTAAATCTTCTGGATTGCCATTGTGGCTAATCATGCAGTCGCTCTAAAAATGCAGCCACCCGCTTGGGTGTTAAGCGTTTTGTTGGATCTGCTTGCCGATTACTCCACAACCAGCCTGCAACCATGCCTTGAGCCCAAACCCAAAAAGCAGTCGCCCACGCAAACCCTTGGAAGAAGATGAAATAAGAGGGGTCCACGGCAACAACTAAAATAAAAAATTAGCCATTATTGATAAACGGAGGCAGAAAAACGGCTGGTTTTGACCTGTTGCTTGTGAAATTTAGCTACAACCAACTGCAACTATAAACCGGCGCAGAACCAAAAAAGCAATCTTTAGCTAAATTCACTGGTCAACTTAGAAAAACAAAAAAACCCTTTTGCGTAGCTTTTTATAAGGCAACACCACATAAGCATGCCAAGCAAGGTGCCAAAAGAACATGCCCAAAGCTAAAGTTGCATTAATCGGCGTGGGAAACTGCGCCTCATCATTCATCCAAGGCATCCAATATTACAGTAAACCAAAAGCAGACCAACTCGGCCTCCGCAACCCCATACTCGCAGGCCTTGGCCCCCGAGATATTGAGGTAGTTGCTGCCTTTGACGTTGATGCTCGTAAAGTCGGATTAGACCTCTCCGAAGCAATTCTCGCTAAACCAAACAATGCCCCCAAAGTCTCGGATGTACCAAAATTAGGCGTTAAAGTCGCAAAAGGACCGCTTTTAGACGGAGTCGGAGAATCCACTAAAGCGTTGATTGAAATCAGCAAGGAAGCCGATGCAAATATCGCACAAGTCCTCATATCTTCAGGCGCAGAAATCGTCATTAACCTACTGCCAAGCGGCGCATCCAATGCAGCACGCTTCTACGCAATGCAAGCCATAGCAGCAGGCTGCGCATTCATCAACGCCACACCCAACTTCATCGCAAGCGACCCATCAATGGCTGCACAGTTTGAAGATGCAGGATTACCCCTTGTAGGTGACGATTTAGTTGACCAGATTGGCTCAACAGCACTCCACAAAACCCTGCTTAAACTGCTAAGCGACAGCGGCGTCCACATAAACGAAACCTACCAGCTTGACGTCGGCGGCGGCACAGAATCCGTGGATACACTTGACCGCACCCGAGACGCAAAACGCACAATTAAAACTGAATCAGTTGCCTCAGCGCTCCCCTACAAAACCGAAATCGTCGCAGGCTCAACAGACTACGTTGACTTCCTACAGAATAAACGTGACAGCTACTTCTGGATAAGCGGCATCTACTTCTGCAATACACCACTTAAAATCGACCTCAAATTCCAAACCGTTGACGCACCAAACGCAGGATCAGTACTCTTTGATGTTGTCCGAGCAGTAAAGTTGGCGTTGTCAAAAAAACAGAAGGGCGCAATCGAAGCCATCAGCGCCTATGGCTTTAAGCATCCGCCAAAGATGCTGCCGCTTGAAACTGCAGAAGAAGAATTCAAAAAATTTGTGGCATAAACGCTTTTTGTAAATTTAAGGGCGCCTAGATTTTTTCTAGGTCGCTGATTATTTTTTCTCTAACACCGTTTTGGGCAAGTGTATCCTTTAGGTAATTAATGATTTTGACCGGTGTTGGATCGACACCTCGTAGAACAGCCAAATAAACGCTGATAAAGTCGCCTACAACTATGGTTGAAATCATCTTAGCCAAGGGAGTTCTGCCCTGAACTTCGAGCTCAAAAATGATTAGACCTGAACGCTCCATGATGCCCTTTGTGGTTTCAATTCTGGTTCGAATCTCGACAGATTCATCTGCGTCACGGATCAGAATTATCGAGAACCACCTTGCCATTTCGCCTCTGCCCTCCCAACCGACGATTTCGTTGTGGTTCAATTCTGGGAAGTATTCCCATTTAGCGGCGGATTTGCTGTTCTCGTTGAATTGCTGCTTAAAACGCTGGGAAACGCTACGATAAAAGCCGAAGCCGTAAACTGCTGGAGCTGATTCACCGATAAATTGCGCTGTATTCTTGGCAAAGTTGTAGGGCACAGTTGTTTCTGGACCGTTTTCTTTGACGACTTTCTCGAGCAGCGCGATTGCTTCTTGGAGCTCTGCTTCTACACCTGAAATAAACCCTGCCTTCTCCATCAAAACAACCAAGGGCACAAACATATAAGGCAACGCCGCTCGTGGAGGCATACCGCCGGGAACCTGCAGAAAGGGTATTTTGTGTTTTTTAGCTGCCTCAATAACTGCTCCTCCGCTGCTAACACAGAAAATCATGCATCCCCGCTTCAAGGCATCCAAGAGGGCACTAAGAGTTTCTTCAGTGTCGCCCGAATAGCTGCATATTAATACGAGTGTGTTTTTGCCTGCGTACTCTGGAAGCTGATATTCACGGCTTACTTCTATGGGGACTTTAAGTTTATCCTTTAGGTAATCCTTGAGTAAGTCGCCGCCGATGGCGGAGCCGCCCATGCCTGCAACTATGATGTTGTCTGGTTTAGGATAGTTAACTTGAATTTCCTGCGCTAACTTTGCAGCTTGGCGGTAGTGTTTGGGTGCTTCTATGTAAAAATCGATCATTCCGCTTTTGTCTACTGCTCGGATGTTTTCTATGTCGTCTAAAATGGGTTTAGCCAATTTTGTTTCCTCCAAATAACCCGCAGTTTTATATCTCAATCCCGCCTTTTAAGCACAACGCAGACAACTAAGCATCAAGGATAGAGCATTTATGGATAAAGTGAAGCTTTCAGTCGCTATTCCAGCATCGATAATCTCGGATACGCCGCATTTACGGGAGAAAACCTCCAAAATCGGCTTAATCGCCCGGTCAGCAGCGATTTTCCGTGTTGACGAAATCATAGTTTACCCTGACAACGCCAAAGTTGACCAGCGCAAAGACCAAGACTTCATCGCTCTACTGCTCAACTACTTAGAGACGCCGCAGTATCTCCGCAAAGCCCTCTTTAAACTGGAGCCAGATCTGCAATACGCAGGTATACTTCCGCCACTACGCACACCTCACCACCCCATAAGCGGCAAAACTAAACACCTCAAAGTCGGCGAATACCGCGAAGGCTTAGTTCTCTCAGAGCGTAAGGATGGTTTACTGGTGGATATTGGAGTGCAGCAGCCTGCTCTGATGAGGCAAAAGGAATTCGGCTCCGGCGAACGATTAACCGTACAGGTGATTAACATTGGCGAAGGGGTAGAGGTGCAGCCTGTTAGTCGCGACGATGTGCCCCAATACTGGGGTTACACGGTAAAGACGGAGAAGCGCTCGTTTGGGCAGCTTTCAAGGGACAGCTGTTTTGATCTAAAGATTGCCACTGCACGTGTCGGCGACAACTTTATAGATATAGCAGACAAAATCGTGGCAAGATGGCTTGGCAGCAGCCGCATCTTAGTTGGGTTTGGTGCACCTGCCCGTGGATTACATGAAATTGTAGCTGATGAGGACATCAAACTATCCGAAGTGTCGGATTTTATCGTTAACACAGTTCCTAATCAGGGAACAGCAACTGTTAGGGCTGAAGAAGCGCTTCTGGCGACATTAGCCATATTCAACGTTCATTTCAAACACTGACCCATTTCGCGCTCTTTTTTTGGCTCATTTGGCTAAACAAATAAATGCTTCTTGTGGTTAATGCGTAGGTAATATGCCAACTTTAGATCTAGCTATGCCAATAGCGCTATTCGCGGTCATAACGGCTGCCCTGCTACTTAACAAGCGCGTCGAAAAAAAGTTGGTTTCAACTGTTGAACAAAAAGAGTTCCAAACTCGAGATGTCATTATCCTAATAGTTTTCATCGCTGTTGTGATTTCAGTAATAGCCTATACGTCTATGGTTAATCCTGGCGGTGTGTTACCAAACATCCTGCTAATCCTGTTTCTATCATCCTATACTATGCTACTATTTACCTTCTCATACGCATTTACCAACCTTACTAGGATACAGGCTCAGCTAATATCGGTCGCTTTCGGATTTGCAGGTTTAATAATTGGCTTATTGAGTTTCATCGGTCCTCTAGCTGACTCCTATTCAATCTATAGGGCAATAGCGTTTTTTGCTATGTCAGCGTTTTGCTTTGGCGCTGCGGCATCTGAATTAAGGAAAACGATTTCAAAGTCACGATGGTACGTAGCTGCTCAACCGCCAGCCATATTTGTTCTACTGTTCATTTTCTTTGCAGTCCTCTACAACGGGGCAGTCGCCGTCTGGTTTCCAGGATTGCTGGATGTCTTCGGCTTTGTCTTTGCAATATTAATTATTCTATATCTTTCATCTCTTTTCAGTTGGAAAACTGTTCTTGTCTTCGCCGCTTTCTTGCCGATATTAGACATAATTTTGGTCTTTTCTGGGCCAATGGTTACAGCGGCAAAAACATTCACAGGTTTAGGTCTTCCTGTTCTTGTTTACTTGCCTAAAGTGCCGCTTTACATAAACGCTGAAGGAGCAATCCAACTGAGCGGACTAGGGCTTGGCGATTTCTTTTTTGCAGGATTACTCGTGGTTCAAACACTCAAAAAGTTTGGTCAAAAAACGGCCCTCATATCTGCTTTCGCAATAGCTTTGTCTTTTGGTGTTTGGGAGGCATTTTTACCTGAAATAGACGCTTATTTTGGAATCGGCGGATTCCCCGCAACTGTATGTATAATGACAGGTTGGCTGCCAATCATCGCATGGAAAGTGATGTCGACAAAAGATCAGAGTAAACCTGAAATCATAGCTTCGGAGCAGCCAGTTCAACCTCCAGCTACCCAACCATTATAGAATCGTTTTATTTTTTAAATAGTAAAAGATGTTTGGGAAAAATTGATTAAAAATAAGAGTGAGGCGTTTTACCCGAATAGGGCGCCTAATCCTTCTAGTGCTGCTTCTTCTTTGGCTTTTTCTTCTTCAGCTTTCTTCTTCTTGTCTTCTGCTGGGGCTGCTGCTGGTTTTGCTTCGCCGCCTGCTGGAGCTGCGACTGGAGCGGCTGCCATCATTGTTGGTGCTGCTTTGATGGCTTCGTCAATGTTTACTTCGCTAAGTGAAGCAACTAGTGCTTTGATTTGGACTGGGTCAACTGTGATTCCTGCTGCTTCTAGAACTTTTGTGACGGATGCTTCGTCTATTGGTTTATTTGCCTTGTGAAGGAGCATTGCTGCGTAAATGTTTTCCATTATCTTTTCACCTCTTCCAACCTCTTCATCGAGGTATTTTAACCTTTTCGGTTGATTTAACCTGCTTCCGAAATAGAAGCTGGTTGTTACCGTAATTTGGCGTTATTCGCCATTTATTGGCGTTTATGAGAATACCCAATGCCTTAAGAACCTTTCGTCCATGCAAAAATGAAGTTTCAATGGCTAAGTCTCCATTTTTTCTTAGCTTTAGGAAAAGTCTGTGGCGCCGAAATGGAATTTAAGATATTTCGTTGGTTTTTAGGCGTCATTCAGCGTTTTCTAGGTTGTTTTGCTGTTAGCTTTTTTTCTTAGGAGTAAAGTGCGGAACCCTAACTCTTTTGCCACCAGCGACGTTTGTTATTGCCAAGTCTATCCCCCTTTTTTAGTAGTGGATTAAAAGTTTGGTTGATTTTTTTAGTTTAAGAAGAAGAAAACGCCTCCCTTATACTTCTTCAACCTGTGGACTTAGCTGTTTTGTCCGTTTTAACATCGGCGTTTAGTAGGCGTTGCTGGCTGGTTGTGGAGACTTCTAAAAGCAGAACAGCGCAATCTAGACTTACTGTTGAAGGCTTAGTAAATTTTAGGAATAGAATTAGAAAAAACTTTACGGTTGCTAGCTACCCAAATCTTGCCTCCAAATTGTTTTCCAGCCGGGCGGCCTCTTCCATATTTGGAATCTCATCTATTGTTATCATGGAAAACAGCATAAACTAACCTATTACGGTGCCGAAGTGACGAGTTGCGCCAGTTCGCCTAAACCTCGCGACTAAAACTTGTAGGTGTGCAGTGCAGAAGATAACGCAGAACACGCCGAATAGACCAAACGCTAGAATCAGCCAACCACAGGTTAAAGTCAGATATAAGCTACAGATGGCGGGTATATAACAGAGCGTAAAAGCGTTAAACATGCTTTTTAGTGTTAGAAGCCCACTGCATAAGGTTCCGCTGCGGCTGTATAGGGGTTTTTTAGGCTGGTTCAAGTTTGTCTACGCTGTGTTTATATTCAAAGTAGTCGTCGGTCGTTTTTAACGCAATCAGCATTTTTCCCGCCGTCCTAGGCGGCTTAATCAGCTGGCAACCAACAGGGGGTTTACTGCACATATTCGGGAAAATGCTTGGGGCACAAAATGGTAGCGGGATGCTTGCCACCAAACTGTCGCTTTGCTTACTGTCGGCTCGCTTGACAAGATACATCACAGACAAAAACATTATAGCCTTAACTATGTATCTCTGTTTATTAGATTACTGAATTTATCCTTCCAAATGTGAATGGCAAAATCTGTTTCATCAATTATTTTTGTTATCGCCTCGAGGATTTAATAAAAAAGAATAATAGTTCAATGACGTAAGAATCATTGATTCAAAAATGGCTTACGTGCGCGACGAAAAGGAAACGTTCGAGATAGATTATCCGCTGGAGAAGGTTTGGGCAGCAGTTCCGGTAGCAGTTAAAGCGTTGGAATGGTCAATAAAAAAGGAAGATGACGCGGCCCACAGAGCAACCCTGAAAACAAAAGGGGGCTTTCTATCTTTTAGCACTCTCATAGTCATTGAAGCAACTTCGAAAGATGAAAAGACACATATGTCGATTAACGCTGAAACACCCGTAACCACCATAACCTCGATGGTTGATTTTGGTAGAACGCAGGATCGTGTTGAACAATTCCTCGGAGTTCTAGCCGGGGTTCTTAAGAAGGATAAAGAAAAGAAAAAGAAGTCTCCATAATTTACTCGAGTATCTGCCAGTGTTTGAACACAAACAAAGCTACCAACAGCAACACTTCGATGTAGAGGACTGCGAAAACCACGATTGAGCGCACTGTAATCAGCGTTATAGATTCAGTATAAAGCAGTCTTGGTGGCTCTGTCATGTTGAAGATGTTTCGGTAATAGAAGCTCACGTTGGCTTTGGGGAACAAGATGCTTTTAATGATTTTGCCTCCTATGCCGTCAGTTCCCGTGGAAACAAACGAAAAAGTATTGACAGTAACATTTGCAATTGTCATGTTTTGACCCCCTTCTATGTTGAGACTCCCTGTGTCTCCAGCTCCAGAAATAAAGCTTAACGCAGCCGGGTTATCGGATAATTGAGAAACTAATCCTCCACCGATGCTTATCGCTATAAACAAGCCAAACGCTGTCAGAATCGCCAACAGAGAATTCTTTGAAATAGAACCTGCGGCAAGCACAACGCCCACCAAAATGAATGTGCCTAAAACGCCGCCAAGCAGGGTGAGTGGCGCTAAAAAGAGGTCATTTTGTGGTCCATAAACTATTATTCCGCCGATTATGGTGTAAGTAAAGATTACTGCTTAGGTTGCCAGTATAACGATAAATATAGCAAACAGTTTGCCTAAGAAAACCATTGTTCGCGATACAGGCTTAGTTAGTAAAGGTGTTAACTGCGGTTAAAGAGCCGTATTGTTTTGTGAGGTCAACTGTTTCTATGGCATAATCCAATTCTTAAGCTTCCCTGTTTGCTATTTTGAAACGTTTTTTAATATAAGCTTAATCAAATTGGCTAATTTTTTAGCCAATAGAACCTCCTACCCTTTACAGGTTCCCAGTAATTTGGATGCACCAAATCGGAGCCGATAATTCAAAAATGACTTAGAATTGGATTTAGGAAGAAGCCTCTCCTTCCCCCAATTCTCCTATTGTTCTCCGCAAACCATCTATCGCTGATTTGCTTATTAACTCCTATTTCTAAATTGGATATACATCGGGGCTATTCGGACTCTTCATTAACATAGCAACTCTCCGTAAACCTTGGCGTGCATATGCAGTAGAATACCAAGTCGGTTTTGCCCGTGTTAGCTATTTTCTGCGAAGTGAGCGGCGGAATAACCACGACATCGCCGACGCTGACTTCGGTTGGTGGCAAGTTACCAACGGTGACTTCACCCTGGCCGCTGGTTATAATGTATATCTCTTGCACGCCCTCTGTTAGGTGATGAGCTTTTGTTGTGATGCCGGGCTTTACTGTTGCGCGCGCAATGGACACATTGGGGTCGCTGTGATTTTCAGCTATATAGCACCTCTCGGGAGTGGGGTATTCGAGGGGTTGATTGGCGCGCACGACTTTTGGTTGCATTTGTCCATTGCTCCGGATGTTTAAATGTGTGATTTTTGGGGTATTTATGGGTGTTTTCTCTTTTTTAATTATATTGTTTGCGTAAGATTTAACCCATGTTATATTTACGTAAAATGGGCTGTTTTTGTGATTTCGGCGTTTTTTCGGCTTTTTGTATGTTGAGTTTTATGTGTATTTTTTATGGAGTTGCCTCATACGTATATATGTTGTATGGGCGTTTTTATGTAAAAATGGCTTAAATACTCCACTAAGCGTAGTGTGTAAAACATACCTGCTAACACTATGCATAATAACGTGGCGTGAGTATGTACTAGTATGAGATGTCCCTACTGCAACTCTGAAGAATCCAAAACCCTCGAAACACGAGACTCCCCAGAGAACACCACCCGCCGCCGCAAAGAATGCCTAACCTGCGGCAAACGCTACACCACATACGAATACCTCGAAACCGTCGAACTAATGGTCCGCAAAAAAGATGGGGAACTACAACGCTTTGATGTCAATAAAATCATCCGTGGACTCCAAAAAGCCTGCGAGAAACGCCCCGTCACCATGAGCCAAATCACCGCGTTAGCTGAACAAGTCCGCCAAGACCTAATGCTCAAAGGCACTCAAGAAGTTGCATCCAGAGACATCGGCGACTCCATCATGAAACACCTCAAAACCGTGGACCGCATTGCCTACATCCGATTTGCTTCGGTTTACAAAGAGTTTGAAGAGCCTGAAGATTTCAGGCGGTTACTTTCGGAAGTGAAGAAACCATGAAGTTTGTCCTAAAACGTGATAGTAAATTAGAACCCTTCGATCAAGAACGCATAACAACAGCCATTTGGAAAGCCGCCAAAGCAGTCGGCGGCAAAGACAAAGAACAGGCTAAACGCATAAGCGACGAAGTCGTGGCAGAACTCAACAAAGTTTACGGCGACGACGGCGTACCTACGGTCGAAGAAATTCAGGACCTCGTAGAGAAACGGTTGATCGAGAATGGGCATGCTTCCACAGCTAAAGCCTACATACTTTACCGTAAACAGCACACTGACATGCGGGAGCTCGCTGCACTTCTCAGCTCCTCTGACATGGTTGACCAGTACCTTGAGGTTGAAGACTGGCGGGTAAAAGAAAACAGCAACATGAGCTACTCACTCCAAGGCCTAAACAATTACCTTTCATCCACAGTTATCGCCAAATACTGGATAGCCCGCATCTACCCCGAGAATATTGCCAATGCGCACTTCTCTGGTGATATGCACATTCACGACTTAGGCGTACTTGGCCCATACTGTGTCGGCTGGGACGTAAGCGACCTGTTACTCTCAGGCTTCGGCGGAGTAGCGGGCAAAATCGAGAGCAAACCAGCTAAACACTTCCGAACCGCACTGGGGCAAGTCGTCAACTTCTTCTATACGCTGCAGGGTGAAGCGGCGGGTGCACAGGCATTCAGCAACTTTGACACATATCTAGCGCCCTTCATTAGATATGACCATCTCTCCCAGAAAGAGGTGGAGCAGGCACTGCAGGAATTCTTCTTCAACATGAACGTGCCAACCCGCGTGGGCTTCCAAACACCATTCACCAACCTAACACTCGACCTAACGGTCCCCGACTTCATGAAAGACGAAGCCGTCCTCTACAACGGCAAAGTAACCCAAGACACCTATGGCGACATGACAAAAGAGATGGAGATGTTCAACTTAGCCTTCGCCAAAGGCATGGAGCAAGGCGACGCAAAAGGCAGAGTCTTCACCTTCCCAATCCCCACTTACAACATCACCAAAAACTTCGACTGGGATTCGCCAGTGTCGCAGGCAATCTTTGAAGTCACCGCTAAATACGGCGTCCCATACTTTAGCAATTTCGTTAACAGCGACATGAAACCTGAAGACGTACGCAGCATGTGCTGCCGTCTACGCATTGACAACCGTGAACTTCGTAAACGCGGAGGCGGCTTCTTCGGCGCTAACCCCTTAACAGGCAGCATAGGCGTCGTCACCCTAAACATCCCAAGAATCGGCTATCTCAGCAAAGATGAGGATGAGTTCTTTGAGAAACTAGGTAACCTCATGGAAATCGCCAAGGCCAGCTTAGAAATCAAACGCAAGGTTCTTGAAGGCTTCACAGAGAACGGTTTGTACCCCTACTCTAGACGCTATCTGCGCCATGTAAAAGAGGGATATGGCAAATTCTGGAAGAATCACTTCTCAACCATCGGCATAGTCGGCATAAATGAAGCTGTTATCAACCTGCTAGGCCAAAACATCGCCTCTAAAGATGGGCAAGCCTTCGCAGTAAAAATCCTCACCTTCATGCGCAAACGCCTCGCCGATTATCAGGAGGAAACAGGCAGCATCTACAACCTTGAAGCCACCCCCGCAGAAGGCACCTCTTACCGCTTAGCCCGCATAGACCGCAAACGCTACCGAGACATCATATTCGCCAACCAAAAACACATAGCCGCAGACCACGCTGAGCCATTCTACACTAACTCCTCGCAGTTGCCAGTGGATTTCTCAGGCGACCTCTTCGAAGCACTTGAACACCAAGAAACCCTGCAGACACTCTACACAGGCGGTACAGTCTTCCACATATTCCTAGGCGAACGCCTGCCTTCGTGGAAATCCGCTGCTGAACTCATCAAGAAAGTAAGTTGGAACTCCAAGCTGCCATACTTCACTCTGTCGCCGACCTTCAGCGTCTGCCCAACCCACGGATACACCGCTGGCGAACACAAGCAGTGCCCAGTCTGCGGAGCCCAAAGCGAAGTCTACAGCCGAGTCGTCGGCTACCTGCGCCCAGTTGACCAATGGAACGACGGCAAACAAGCCGAATTCGCCATACGCAAAACCTTCGACCGCTCCACCGTCCTGCAAACTGCGCCTCTGACAGTTTAAGGTGAAAATGCAAAGTGAAATTTAGCGGATTACAAAAAACCAGTTTACTAGATTACCCTGACCAAGTAGCCTCAGTGCTATTCACGCCAGGCTGTAACCTGCGTTGCCCCTACTGCCACAACCACCAAATCGCCGTCAACCCGCAGCCGCCTTTTCTCCAAGAAGGCGCTGCATTGGATATTTTGGAGAGCCGCAAAAAATACGTGGACGCAGTTGTCATAACAGGCGGCGAGCCCTGTATGCATAAGGAGCTGCCGAAGTTTTTGGCGAAGCTTAAAGAACGCGGCTTTAAGGTTAAGCTGGATACGAATGGCTGTTTCCCAGATATCCTTGAGCAGTGCCTCCCATATGTGGACTATGTTGCTATGGATGTTAAGACCAGCAAAGAAAAATACAAGCTGTTATGCGCCAAAGAAACACAATCAATCATGCGGTCGATTGAGTTGCTAAAGGCAGGTAAGGTACCCTATGAATTTCGCGTCACTGTTGCTCCAGAAATCGTGACAGCTCAAGACCTCGCAGGTATCGGCGAGTTGGTTAGGGGCGCGCAAACTTTGGCGCTCCAGCAATTCGTCCCAAACGACACACTTGACAAGCGGTTCACGGCGGTGAAGCCTTATGCGCCTGAGGTAATCGAGGAATTCGCCGACACCCTAAAGCAATATGTAAAAAACGTCGTTCTCAGGGTATAGCGGCAACCACGCTACCGCTCCCTCCTATTTGTCTGTAGATTAAAGTTTGGTTGATTTTCTGTTTCTCTGTAGTTGCTGTTGCCGAAAAACCCTCTATACCCTTCTTCTGCCTGTGGGCTTGGCTGGCGACTGCTTTTTTGATTTTGTGTTTAAGGGGGGTTGCTGGCTGGTTGTGGAAGCCGCTACAAGCAGCACGGTAGCTGTGGGTAGTTGTGCTCTACAGGTTAGCTCTTTTTGGTTAGTGTAAACTAGTTTTATATATTACAACGTGCGATTCAATACAAAGAGGGGGATAAAGTACGAAAAAAGCCATAGCAGCCTCCATATTCATCCTCGCAGCGCTGATAACTTTGCCCTTATTCTGCAGCACAGCCACCGCAATAACAGGCAACCCTAAACCGGACACAACACCATACGTTGGCGTAGTAGTCCTATTCGCTGACGCAGCAAGACAGCAACCCATCGGTTACTGCAGCGGATTTCTGCTTTCGCCCACAGTGATGGTGACGGCTGGACATAGCTTGGTCGGAGTGGAAGCGGTAAGCGTTTGCTTCGATAAAGGTCCAATCAGCTACGCGGTAGAGAATGGAAAAATCGTTTACTACGGCGCCGACGCAATCTATGACGGGACACCAGTTGCCTACCCGCAATACAACCCCACATTGGCAGGCAACAGCGAATACGCCACAAGCGACATAGGCCTAATACTGCTTGATCAGCCAGTCGCCGGCGTAACAGAGTTTCCAACATTGCCTAAGGCAGGTTTCACCCAGAGTTTAGCGGCGAAAACTGACCTGAAAATTGTTGGTTACGGCTTCCAATATCAGACCACTCCACGCAACAATGGCGAAATCAATTCGTGGGCAGGGACACTCCAACAGAACAGCGCAACCGCACAAATGATCACGGCGAACTTTGCGGGAAGCGACAAATACCTAAAACTAACCGCCAACCCAAGCCAGGGCAAAGGCGCAGTAGCATTCGGCGACTCAGGCGGCCCAGTAATCTACAGTGCGGATGGACAAGACATTGTAGTGGCACTCAACGCGTTTGTTTCAAGCGCAAACTGCAACGGCGTATCATACCACACAAGACTCGACGTGCCACAAGTGCTCGCCTGGATCAACGGATACCTAGCATAAAACGAAAGGTCATACGGGGTAAGGTGAAAGAGGTGAGTAGCATGAATAAGAAAATAATCCGAGGAAAACCCGCATCTATGGGCTGGTATTAAATCAACATAAAGCCGGATGTTTTTCCAAAATCTCCCCATTATTAATAAGTAAACAACTGCTAATTTATTCTAAACAGCCGAAAAACAACGGGTAAGAGCTGACAAAAATGTCGACTAACCAAAAATTAAGAGCGGTAAAGAAAAGCTTTAGACAAAAAGGCGGGACCGCGATGGAAAACGTCAAGAGCCAGATACTCACACGCTTCAACGATGACAGCTCTCTTTCACAAGCATTACGGTACTTTGCAGAAGTCACATTACACAAACCTCTACCAGTTTTCCCAGCCTTAATCAATATGTCCTGTGAAGCAGTTGGAGGTAACCCTGAAAAAGCAGCACCCTTCGCTGAAGCGATAGTTTTCATATCCGCCGCCGCTGACCTCCACGATGACGTCATCGACCAATCAACCCAAAAGAATGGAAACCAGACTGTTTTGGGAAAATACGGTGCAGTTACAGCTATTCTTGCAGGCGACACATTACTATCTGAGGGCTTTAAGCGCTTGAGTGAGGCAGGTGGGCAAGTATCCAAAAAAAACTTTGAAGAAATCTTGCAGCTAGTTAACGATTCGATTTTTGGGATTTGCAAAGCAGAGAATCTAGAGGCCCAGTCTCATAGAAAGACTGATTTAAGGCCTGATGAATTCATGGAGATAGCTAAGCTCAAGGCGGTTGTTCCAGAATTATCGATGAAGATAGGTGCAGTATTAGGTGGCGCGAGATTAGAGGATATTGAGGCGCTTGGTCAGTTTGGTCGTGCATACGGCGTTGCAACTATAATTGCTGAAGAGTTTGCGGATCTGTTAGAATTTAACGAATTTAAGAGCAGGTTGAAAAACGAATGCCCCCCATTACCTGTTGTCTATGCCCTTCAAAACGCCCAAATCAAAAAAACTTTGCTACCCCTGTTAGACACGGAAGCGCTCTCTAAAACCACCCATAGAGCAATCGTCGAGATAGTGCTTGAATCTGAAGAAGTTAATTTGTTGCAGAAAACGTTTGTCTCAGAAGCTAAGGTGGCAACTAAAAAGTTACCTAAGCCAATTAATGGAAAAAATCGAGAAGAGCTAGAAAACCTCCTGTTAGTTCCCCTCGCCTATTTTGAATAAGGTACCTTAATACCAACCCATTGAGCGAATGATTTTCCGGTTTTTCATTTAGAACTCCCCTTTCTTGTGTATTCTTGTTCTACAGATATGCTTTAAAGCTTTTTCGGTAGTTCAGTTACCACTAATCTGGTTTTTGGATTCTCAACCCTTAACTTGCCCGAGTTTCAACACTATTTTAGCTACTGTAGATGTTCCACACATGCCCATGCCAAATAGGACACGGCTAAGATTTGCTAGTGCAAACGTGATGATGGTAGCGAACGCTTTCATTTGGTATTTACTCGCATTTGATACTCTGAAGGACTTACTTGCTAAACAGGGCTCAGATTCGTGGACCCTTCTTCTGATTGGAGTGAATACCGGTGCAATTGTGGTTTCGGCCTTTTTTGGCTCCTTTCTTTTCGATAAAATCCTCAAGAAACGTGGTGATTTTTTACTTTTTTGGCTAGCCAGCGGTGTCATTTTATCAATAATACCCCTTGGCCTTAATGTTTCCACTTTCAACGGATTAATGGTGATTTCTCTAGTCTTTGGATTATATTTTGGGGTAGGCATGCCAGCTACGATGGGCTATCACTCGTCTGTTACCAGTGTAGAGGACCGAGCAAAAGTCAGTGGAATATCTTTCTTGATAATAGGTATAATATTCGCTATTATAGGCTTAGTTGTTTTCGATTCGCTTGTTGCTAGCTGCCTAATCCTTGCTGGAATTCGGTTAATAGGGCTCATTCTTTTCTCCTTACTCAAGGGAAAAGAAGTAACACCCCAACAGCTAAATTCGGTAAAATATACGCAGATAATCACTAGTAAATCATTTCTGTTATATTTTGTTCCATGGTGTATGTTTACCTTAGTCAATTTTTTGACTATGCCTATTCAAAACAAGATTTTCGCTGCCGATAGCTTTAATCTGCTAATAATGCTAGAAAATATTGTAGGCGCAGTGGTTGCAGTAATTTCTGGGTTCTTGGCTGATAGATGGGGGCGCAAACGTTTATCGATAATCGGTTTTATGATGCTGGGTATAGGTTACGCTGTTATAGGAATCTTCTCGATTATCGGAGCGGATTTAATGCTTGGGGGTGCCATATATTTTATAGCAGACGGCATTGCTTGGGGCATCTTCTTTGTACTGTTTATCTTTACGCTATGGGGCGATTTGGCCCAAAATAGAAATGGCGATAAATACTATTTTTTGGGTGCTCTTCCATATGTATCCTCTTATTTCCTGCAACTACTTTTTGCACCTTATCTATCTACGCCGACGTTATCGATTACTGCAGCGGCGGCTACTATTTTTCCATTTGCTAGCATTTTCCTTTTCCTAGCCGTTTTGCCACTAATATACGCCCCAGAGACTTTACCGGAGAAGACAATGAAGGATCGCGATTTGAAAAGTTACGTTGAAAAAGTAAAGAAAATTGCACAGAAAGAACAGGAAAAGAATCAAAGAGATGACAAGAAAAACGAGCAAGGAACGCAACAACTCGAGGAGTCCTCTAAAGAAAAAAATGCCGACGATTACGAGAAAGCTAAGGCTTTGGCGGAAAAATACTATTAAGCAGCCCCGCATTCATACGTAGAGTCATGTTCTTCCATGTGATCCTCACCAGCGACTGCAACCTGCAATGCAAATACTGCTTCGGAGAAAGCCTTGACGACTTCGACGAGGACTTCGGCGACGACATAGAAGTCGACTATGACCTGCCCCGCAGCCTAAACTACGACTTAACGCTATTGGACAGGTTTTGCCAAAAGGACCCTGAATGCGTACTCACCTTCTACGGCGGAGAACCCCTCATGCAGGTGGATAAACTCCGCCAAATCATGGATAGGGTGCAGCCCAAGCATTACATGATGCAAACCAACGGTTTACTGCTGGACAAACTGGAACCAAAATACGTCAACCGCTTCCATACTCTGCTGGTATCCATAGACGGCGAAGAAGCCTTGACCGACCACTACCGCGGAGCTGGCACATTCAGAAAAGTCATAGACAACCTCAAACGCATTAAACAAAACGGCTTCCAAGGCGAATTAATCGCCCGAATGACTATCATGGAACAAACCGACATAGAGAAACAGGTGAAATGGCTCCTAAACAACCCTGAAGTCTCCTTTACCTCTGCTCATTGGCAGCTAAACGCTGGCTTCTGGGGCAACGATTACCAACGCCGCAACTTCGAAGCGTGGACCAAGACCAGCTACGTCCCCGGCGTTGATGCTCTCACTCATTTCTGGGTTGACCATATGGAGGAGAAGGGCGTGGTTCTAAAGCTTTACCCGCTTCTGGGCATAGCAAACTCGCTGCTGCATGAGGAAAAAGATTGCCTTATGCGTTGCGGGGGCGGCTGGATAAACTATGCCATCCAAACTGACGGTTACATCATTCCCTGCCCAACCATGTGGGGTATGAAAGCCTACTATTTAGGGCACATAAAAGATGCCAATCCCCTGCAACTTCCCAAGCGATTTGTCGAGGAAAAACCATGTAGCGAATGCAAAATCCTTGGCTTATGTGGCGGACGTTGCCTATATACCAACATAACCAAGCGGTGGACAGACGAAGCTTACAGTAAAGTATGTTACACCGTGGAGAAACTGATTCAATCAGTAGAAAGCGAAATCCCCCGCATGAAACAACTCATAGACAGCGGCAGAATAGCTCTTGAGGACTTCGACTACGTTAAATATAACGGCGCCGAAATTATCCCTTAAAGCAACTTGTAAACTACGTCTTTTTCATGCACAGGTTGGGCAAGCTTTAAACCGATGCTCTGGCCGCCTTCCGCCCGCTGGATGGCTTTTCGGTCTATCTGCATCGAATCAACGGTTTGTTCAAAGTCTGTCTGTGGACCCTTTATTTGTATGCGGTCACCGATTGATAGGGGCAACGTTAACGCTACTACGGCAACGTTGATTTTGGAGAAATAATGGGTGATGTTACCGATCTCTATTATTTCCTCTTCCAAACGCTTTCCCTCCAAAAGATATATGGTTGCTTTTAGCATAAAAGATTTGCCATATGTAAAGCTAAAGCGCTTGAAACTTAATAAATCGACAAAAAACCTTAATAATATTGTTTTTAACTAAACAATCGTTCTATGATCCCCACCCTGAAGTGCCCTCTTCGCTTGTTTCAGCCAACGCCTTCTTTTCCTGTTCTCCAACATCTGGCGGCACCTCAACACGGTGACCCTGCTCCTCGATTATCTCACGTTTCTTTTTCTTCTGTTCAATCGTAAATTCACCGCGCTTTTGCTCTTCAGGCAAACGGTCACCTCCAAAGATGCAGCATGAAAAAACCTAGAGAACTGCTTATTTGCGTAGTTTTACTTTAACTGACCATTCCAGTTTGTCTGTTAGGTCGGTGGCATTCTCATTTATGTTATTGCTTTTTAGATACTCAGAGAGTGTTTGTTCAACTTTATCCCAAACCTCATCCGTATCCAGTTGGTCAACAAGGGTTCGCCCAACGTTTTCGCAGATTTCCATGGCTTGTTTATCATTCACATTCATGGTTTCCATACTAATCATCTCTACAATAGCGGGGATTTCACCGTATTAACATACGTGACTGTGCAACGTTAACAACAAAGATGTGTAGCTAGCATTTGTTGCTCTGCACAGACCCCTCTCTTATTTAAAGACAGAAATTCTGTGACTGTTCTTTTGCAATCACAAACTCTTATTTTCCATTTTAAGAGTAAATTAATTACTGAACAAAAACGAGTCGTTTGGCAGATAAACCTGCTGACGTGTTAAGGCTCTGTTTCCAGATGTTGCAATATGGGGCTTAGGCTCCCAAATGTGCAATATGTGGGCATCCTTTCACGATAGCTGGAGAATCTGCCAAACGGCACCTATCTCAGATTTCTTTTAATCGAATTGTTTTTAAAAAAGTGGCTTGGCTACCCGCCGTATTAGTTTTCTTTACCAGTACTTTCCAAGTGGAAACGGTGCAGAAACCTGTGGAAAATAGGAGCCGCAAAAATTCCTATTGCCACTAACTCAATTAAACCACAATACATTGCATAGACTCCAGCGAAAACCTTTCCTGCATCCGTATGTAGCGCGTTAACGGGGCCCATACCGCCCATCAACATGGCTGCATTCAAAAAAGAATCCACTCACGAGTAACGCTCAATAAAATGGTAACCCACCATTCCAATCAAGAGCGAAACTAAAACTAGTGCAAGGGAAATCAACGCATATTTAATTAAGCGTCTTAAGAACAGTCGTCGGGGAAGCAGTTTCTCGTAGCGGTGTTCCCACATCGGGCAATCCCTCTGCAGCTACCATGGAGGACTTGTGCCTTTATACTTTTCAGGTGGGCTTAAGCTTGACTGTGCAGAGGCAGTCCTGGTTTAAGTATTTAGCGGCGACTTTCTGGATTTCCGCGCTTGTTAAGGCTTTACGTTTAGCGAGGTAGCTTTCCAATGCGTGTTCGTCGCCATATTGGATTTCAATGAAAGCCAAAATATCCAACGCAGCATCAGGATTATCCATACCCCGCAGGACCCCGCCGAGCATAATCTGCTTTGCCCTCTCCAATTCGCCTTCTGACACTGGTTCCGACTGTAGCTTTGCCAACTCCTTAAAAATCAGGCTTTTTGCTTTTTCAGCGGTTTTAGAGTTTGCTGCACAGTTGATGCTGAAATATCCAAAACTGAAGCCCTTGCTATGGGTGCAGTCAACGTCGTAGGTGACAGCGTTTTTCTCCCGTAATTCGATGAAGAGCCGTGAGCTTGTGCCGCCGCCAAGCAAGATGCTGATTAAATCGAGGGCTGGAGCGTCTGGGTGGCTGGAGCAGACGGTTCTGGCGCCTACGCTTAGGTATGTCTGGGTTAAGCCTGGTTTTTCTTCAACAGTCAAAGGGTCCGGCTTAAACGTCTCAGTCGGATACGCCTTTTCTGAGATGCTACCTGCGCATTTGCAGTTTTGGAAGTTGCCAAGCGCCTCCACAGCGTCTTTTTCTGTGAAGTTACCGCTTAGCACCAACACCATATTCTGGGGGACATAGTTTGCTTGGTGCTCCTGCCTTAATCTGTTTAACGTCAAGGTTTCTACGGTTTTTGGGTATCCGCCGACTGGGCGCCTAACCGGGTGTTCTTTAAACAACCCTTCTAGGAGCAGCTCTTCGGCGCGTGTTGGTGGGTCATCAGCTACCTCCGCCAGTTCATGCAAGATAATTTTTTGTTCAGTCTCAAATTTTTGCTCATCAAAGGCGTTGCCGAAGAAGAGTTCTGAGAGTATCGCTGATGCATCTCTTAGTTTATGGGGCAATACGTCAACTGTGCCTAAAACGTATTCGCGGTCGGTGTAGAAATCCAAAACGCCGCCGGAATCCTCAATGCTGCGGGAAAGCTGGATACGCCTGTCTGAGCCTCCTGCAAGCATATGCTCTAAGAAATGGGCAATGCCCGCCTGCTCTTTGGGTTCTTGGATGGAGCCGTATTTGACGGCGACAGACAGCTGCGCTGTGTTGCTTGAAGCCCGAGGGTACAGTAGCACTGTTAAACCGTTAGGCAGGGTTCTTCGCCGCCAAACCAAACTGTTAGACATAACCCAACTCTATGGGATGCGTCTAAAAAAAGCTTGCAGAGGAAACATGCATTTGAAACCTACCTGTCGGTTTTTGCTTAATTTTGGAAAACCTTTATTATTTATGGTAGTCTGCTACTTTTCGATTCGGTATGACAAGGGTAAAATGCAAGAAATGTGGAGCCGTCTTTGAGCATGGACTCGGCGGGGCAGCACTAGCACCGCATATTGGACCACTGCACTATGTGAAATGTCCTGCATGCGGTAAAAGAAGCTGGCTTGATGTTTACTCGTCAGTTAAAGACCCTGTTACTTGGCCTCCAGAAGAAAAACAGCGACAACAGACGCCTGAGCCACAGCTAACTGAAGAAGAGATGGAACGCAAACGTATTGAAGAATCGAAATACGAGAAGTCTTGATTCTGTATGGCGCTTCCAATCAGTGATGCCGTATGTACCCGTATTTCGCAATAATTATTGGCGTAGTGGTTATAGCGATTGTTGTTGGCATTCGCCTTTACTTGATGCGTCGACCAGGAACGATGCGGGCAAAATGCTCCAAGTGCGGTGTTGTCTTCGACGCTTCACGGAGCTTCGAACTGGTACATATTGGCACACTTAAGCAGATAAAGTGTCCCTCCTGCGGAAAAATCAGTTTCATGAAAACATACGTTAAAGACCCAATCACTTGGCCGCCAAAAGAAGAGACACAGCCGCAAGCACCCAAAACTTCACCTGAAGAACTGGAGAAGCAACGAATTGAAGACTCAAAGTATGAGAAGACTTAGAAAACCTTGGCGCCACTTTGCTGGTTGAACCTAGCGAGCTTCTCTTTTAGCTCAACTATTTTCGCTTGAACTTCAGGCTTGCCGCATATCTGAGCGAAAACCTGCATGTTCATGAAAAGCGAGTAGTCCACGGGGTCAGCGTTTTTGGGAACATCGTTGTAGGTGGCTAATATCGCCATCATGCTGCTTTGGATGTTTGTGTAGATTTCGAAGGCTTCGTTGAGGCTGGGGTCTTTGGGTTTATAGTTGAAGAGTTGTTGGGGTGCAAACCACGCGGCGGTTGAGCGGTAAAACTTTTTTTCGATGTTGCCCACTTTTTGGGTTGCTGTTTGTTCGACGAGGTCGGCTTTTTGGAGTTTTTGCATTCTCCGCCAAACATTGAGGGTTGATAGGTTAAGTTTGGCGGCTAGGTCGGAGATGGCGCTTTCAGTTGTGACTAGCTCACGCAGGATGACTTGGTTGAGGGGATCCATGGCTAGGGGGGTGCTTTTTTGATCCAGCACTTTTACTAGTTTCATATATTGAAAACGGTTACATCTCCTTTAAATAGTTAATCCACATAACCCTACCCCAATAGAGCGGATGGAGAAGGCTATGATAGACACAAACAACCTCACCCGAACATTCGGCAACCTAACAGCCGTAGACAACGTCACCTTACACGTGGAAAAAGGCGAAGTCTTCGGGTTTTTGGGCCCCAACGGTGCAGGCAAAACCACCACCATACGAATGCTTTGCTGCCTCATCGGCAAAACCAGCGGAGAAGCCACTGTAGGCGGCTACAGCATCGCAGACGCCGATGATTGCCTAAAAATCAGAAAAATGGTCGGTATTCTTCCTGAAAACGTCGGCTTATATGAGAGCCTAAGCGCTTACCGCAACCTAGACTTCTATGGGCAACTCTATGAAGTCCCCGAAGCCGCCCGCAGAGAAAACATCGAGCGGTTGTTGAAGGCACTGGGGATTTGGGAGCGCCGAGACGATGCTGTGGGAACCTTTAGTAAGGGCACTAAACAGAAGATAGCCATTGCACGTGCGCTTATCCATGACCCTCAGGTGCTTTTCCTTGATGAACCTACTGCGAACTTGGATCCTGAGGCTTCGAAAACAGTCAGGGACTTCGTAGTCGACCTGAAAAAAGAGAAACGCACCATCTTTCTGAATACTCATAACTTAAATGAGGCTGAGCGGCTCTGCGACCGCATCGCTATCCTAAAAGGCAAATTAATCGCAGTTGATTCGCCCCGTAACTTGGAGCATAGTCTCTACAACCGAAAAACCATCATTCATTTAGACAGCATCTCCGACTCCGTATTGGCAACAGTCAAGAAGTTAAACTTCGTCAAAGCCGTGCGACCCGCAGACAACAAGCTGATTCTTGACATGGACAACCCAGAGCAGGATAACCCTGAGGTAGTGCGCTCGATTGTGATGGCAGGAGGCAACATCCAATATGTTACCGAGTTGCGGTCAACGCTTGAGGATGTTTATTTGAAGCTGATTCGGGAGGTTCCAGCGCAATGAGGCTATCAAAAGCGTGGATCGTAACCAAAAAAGACCTGAGCATAATTAGACGCAACAAGTATGTGTTCTACTCGCTGATCGCTATGCCGCTCATTCTAGGTGTCGCCTTACCTCTAGCTCTCACTATGGGTATATCTGCAGGCGCAAGCCAAATGACTAACGTTGAACTTAGGCAAACCGTCGAACAGATTGCAAACTTAGGCGCAATGTACCTTGTACTGATACCCGCCATCTTGCCCTCCATAATCGCATCCTACAGCATAGTGGGCGAAAAAATAGAGAAAAGCCTAGAGCCACTACTAGCAACCCCCACCACAGACGGGGAATTGTTACTGGGTAAAAGCTTAGCTTCATTCGTGCCCTGTATGGTAGTCACCTATATTGCTGTAGTCATCTATGTGCCCATAATCGATGTCTGGTCCACCAACCTAATCGGATATGCATTGATCCCGAACGCTTACTGGGCAATACTGACCTTCGCCATTACACCCTTAGGCTGCATCATGAGTGTGCTTGCAAATGTCATTGTCTCCTCCAGAGTCACCGACATAAGGGCAGCTCAGCAACTCGGCGGATTAGTGGTTCTGCCATTGATCTTGGTGGTGCTGCTGGGTTCAGTTTTCTCAGCTGTTTCGCTGTGGATAGCTTTGGCAATGATGGCTGCTTTAGCCGCTGCCGATGTCGGGCTGTTCTACCTCAGCAAAGCCATATTTCAGCGCGAAGAAATCCTCACCAAATGGAAGTAGTTGAGCTTACTAGAAAAGCTCGACTTACCTTTTTTCGGTGATAAAGACAATGACTTCTGAGCCTGTGAGATGCCAGAAACGCGGAAACCCGTCGGTTACATAACATTGCTCTCGGAAGGTTTAATGGACATGCAACAGCGACTAGGCAACGTCAAGGTAGTAGCGATTTGAATGGACTGCTACCGAAAGTAATAAACCGCACAGTGTAGGCTGTACTTTTTAGCTTCGGGGAATACTGGGCGTCCTAGTGAGGGCTAAACCTCTAGGGGCAACGTGTTCCACTACGCCTCAAAGGTGAAGGCTCCATGACTAAACTCGTAAACAACGGAGACGTTGCTTCCAATGAAAAGACAGCTGCAACTACGAAGCCAGCGATAAACACTGATGAAGTGCTAAATCTTTCCGCCCAAGAGGTTATGCAGAAGATAGGCACTTCAACCCAAGGATTAACGTCAACTGAAGTTGAGGCTCGACTGGAGCAATATGGACCAAACGAGCTTGCCCGCAAAAAGAAAAGAGCAGCAATCATAAACTTTATTTCACGCTTCAAAAGCCCCCTTGTAATAATTTTAATGATTGCGGGCGGAATATCGGCTGCCCTGCAATCTTACGCGAGCGCCATCGTCATCTATGTAATGGTTTTTCTCAGCGTGATTTTGGCGTATTATCAGGAGAACAATGCTTCAAAAGCTGCTGAGATGCTTCGCGAAAAAGTCGCGACCTCGGCAACAGTGCTTAGGGATGGTAGCAAACAAGAGATCAAGCTTCATGACATTGTACCTGGAGACATCTTCTATCTCTCAGCAGGCGATGTCACCCCAGCGGACGCAAGAGTCATCGAAGCAAAGGACCTGTTTATTAATCAATCAGCCCTCACAGGCGAATCATTCCCAGTGGAGAAAACCCCTTCACCGATTAAAACTAGAGGCACCGCCATAACTGAATGGACAAATTATCTTTTTATGGGCACCTCAGTTGTAAGCGGCACCGCAACAGCGGTGGTAGTTAAAACAGGCGGTTCAACTGAATACGGAAAAATCGCCCAGCGACTCATTGAAAAAGCGCCGGAAACTGAGTTCGAGGTAGGCATCAAAAGGTTCGGCTTTCTCATCATGCAAGTTACGCTGCTTCTTGTTGTCTTCGTTTTTATGATTCAGGCGCTTCTTCACCCAGACGTAGACGGAATCCTCACAGCATTGCTTTTTGCGGTAGCGTTGGCTGTCGGATTAACTCCTGAGCTTCTGCCCATGATCATCACCATCAACCTCTCCAAGGGCGCCATGGCGATGTCTAAGAAAGGCGTCATAGTCAAACGCTTATCAGCCATCGAAACTTTCGGCAGCATGAATGTGCTCTGTACAGACAAGACAGGCACGTTAACAGAGAACCAAATCAAGCTCCTTTTACACATAGACATGGAGGGTAAAGAGGACGAGAAGGTACTGCTCTATTCCTTTCTAAACAGTCGCCTACAAACTGGGCTCAAAAGTCCACTTGACGAAGCTATCCTTAAGCATCAGGAAATTGACATTTCAGGGTACCAAAAAATCGATGAAGTCCCCTTCGATTTTGTGCGAAGACGCGTTTCAGTTGTGGTGGAAAAAGACCGCGAACGCTTCTTTACAGCTAAAGGCGCCCCTGAAGAAATACTTAAAGTATGCTCATACTATGAGGTAGATGGTTTAATCGCTGACATTTCCGAAGAGGCCCGCCGCAAGATTGAGCAGAAATACTTTGACTTAAGCGCTGAGGGTCTACGCGTACTGGGTGTTGCAAGCAAGAAACTCAAGGTTGAAAAAGCGGTTTACTCCATAAACGACGAAAGCAACATGACGTTTCTTGGTTTTGTCGCTTTCCTAGATCCGCCTAAAGAGACAGCTAAGGAGTCAATTCAGCTTTTAGGCAAAGCAGGCGTCGAACTAAAGATATTAACTGGAGACAACGAGCTAGTAACAAGAAAAGTATGTAATGAACTGGGCTTTGAAGTTAAAAGCATAGTTCTCGGCAGCGAAATAGTTAACATGTCTGACGAAGCACTTTCAGCGGTTGTTGAAGAAGCAAACGTCTTTGCCAGGGTAACGCCAGCCCAAAAAGACAGAATAATCAACCTGTTAAAGAAGAACGGACACGTCGTCGGCTTCATGGGCGACGGCATAAACGATGCACCCTCACTTAAAACTTCAGATGTTGGCATATCAGTTAACAATGCGGTTGACGTAGCAAGAGAATCAGCCGACATCATCTTGCTCAAGAACGACTTAACAGTGCTTGGGCAGGGGGTGCTTGAGGGACGCAAAACCTTCGGCAACACCATGAAATACATCATGATGGGTGTAAGCTCCAACTTTGGCAACATGTTCAGCGCTGCCGGCGGCTCCATCTTTCTGCCGTTCCTGCCTATGCTGCCTATCCAGATCCTGCTAAACAACCTTCTCTACGATACATCGCAGACAGTGATGACAACCGACAACGTTGACGCCGAGTACATCAAAAGACCCAAGCGATGGGATATTTCCTTCATCAGGCGATTCATGATAACGATTGGACCCGTGAGCTCACTTTTTGACTATGCAACTTTCTTCACAATGATATTCATCTTTGGTGTCCCGCTCGGTTTCTCGGCTGCTGGTGTTCCACTAGCAACGGCTACTCAACAAGCGCAATTCCAGACCGCTTGGTTTGTCGAGTCACTGAGTTCACAAACACTTGTGGTTCTAATTATCAGAACCCAGCATACACCCTTTTGGAAGAGCAAGCCGAGCAAATACCTTGCCGCGATGCTGCTATTCGTCATAGGCTTTGCAATGGCTGTGCCTTACACTCCGCTAGGCGCAATTTTCGGTTTCGTGCCGCCTCCACCAGCGTTTTACTTAGCGTTGGCTGGAATCTTAGGAATGTATGCCTTACTTGCTGAAATCGTCAAACGATGGTTCTACAAACACAACGCCCAACGCATTGAACAGGTACGCGTAGTAAAAGTCAAAACTGTCTTTGCAGACCGCTCAGTCCAATTCATGCAGGATATGGTTGCCGTCATGAGCCTCAAGGGTGACGACGTATTCTCCATTGAAGCATTAACCGACGACTTAAACAACGCCATCAATTACCCCATAAACTCTAACGAATTGGCAAGAAACCTCCAGTATCTCAGACGCTCCAACCTAATCAGCGTAGACTGGAATAAACGGACCATTAAACGCGAAAAAGCACTCAGAGACTACGTGCAAAACAAAATAATCAACAGCCCAAACTGGACACAGCAAAGTGAAAACTGGCGAAAAATCAACGCTGTCCTCCTAAACAAATGGGGAAAAGTCAACACGGAATATCAACAGCTACTTACCAAGCAGTAGTATACCCACCACAAGTCTAAATCGGCAGGTCTGTCAAGTTGAATCCTCATCCGTGCGAAGTAAACTTGACAAAAACTGCGCTTACTTGTTTAGGCTACTTAGCAAGCAAGCAAAATAGCATTCGCAAAAACCGTTATTTTGGCAGTTTTGTAGTGCCAACGTAGGGTTTGGGATAAAATGCCAAGTACATGTTGGAACTGTAAACATGACATCTTAAAATTGAAGGTACTGGTGCCTCATGACCAGACCATTCGGGAGTACGTTCACCGCACAGGCGACTTCCAATCGGATATTGTGGCGGTTGTTAAAGACAAACAGGGGCAATACACTGTTTGGTTCCGTTCGGGTAGCGGCATTGAACTGGTGGCGTTTAAGATGCTGCACCTCTGCAAGCTAAAGATTGAAGGAAACCTAAAATCAGCCGGTTGCCCATGCTTTATGCAGAATGGGGAACATACTTGCATAAGCAATATTATTTACAGCAAACAGCCGACTCCTGAAGTGAGAAAAGAAAAGGTAGCTATCTCCACCGCCATTTATGCCCCCGCCTAAATGGATGCGTTTATTTGCTGCTGGTGAGTTTAGCTAGCTGCTCTTTGGTTAACCCTAAACCGGGGGTAGCATCTAATCGTTTTGTCACTTTCCCGTTTTGGAAAAGCAGCACTGTAGGGTAATATTCGATGCCGTATTTATCGCAGAGGTCCTGTCTAAAGTCAACCACTACAGACAGACATTCGGTTGGATTTGATTTTTCGTATTCTTTAAAGATCGGAAGGAACCTTTGAGAATGTGGACACCAGGATGCGTAAAAGAGAACATATGCTTTTGGTTTAGACTGCAGCAAAGCCTCAACATCCTCGTCGGTCGCGTCATGTTTTTTCTTCATACCATTCACCTCTCCCGATATTCTTCGGGGTAATGGCTACTGTCGCAGAAAGGTTTGATTGTGGATTTGCCGCAGCGACAAAGCGTCATGCGGTTGCGGATTTCGTAGGGTTTTCCGTCGGCAGAGTAAACAGGTATCCCTCCCCGCACCCATAGTGGACCGTCGCGTCCGATCGTAGGGTCCTCGATGGCGCCAATCGCCTGGTCCATTACGGGCTCCAAGGCGTTACCAGTGGCTTTGTCTATGACGACAAGCCTGCCAGAGGGGCAATCAAACGCATTCCTGACGCAGTTTTCCGCCATTTTAGAGTCGTCGGTAAGTGGAATCTGATCCCATATGTCGCCGCCCCTGTGGCAGAACCGCGCTGAAGCACAGAGGATTTCTGCGTCCTTAAGCGTCAATTTTGGGCCGTCGATTTGCTTTGCCATTTGCTCGAATGATTTATTTTCGAAGTCTTCTGTACCGTTGAAGTTTATTTTGAAGTGGGTGCCGTCGCAAAAGGGTTTAATTTTGGATTGACCGCAGCGGCAGAGGGCGTATTTTTCTTGAGTTGAGTATTTAGCTGCGACAAGCCACTCGGTTGGAATGTTTGTTTTGCCGTCGCATTTTATTATCATGCGATAGAGAGGTATGTTGCCTGAAACCACGTAGGGGCCGTTTTTGGTGACTTGTATTCTGCAGTTGGACTTAGGCTGGTTTTCTTTTTCCACGTTGTGTTCCTCTACTATAACTCTGGTGCTCCATTAATTGTTTTTTTGTATAGCCTCGCTTACTTGATCTGCATATTCACCCGATTTAAACTGTTTGTGACTGTAGCATGCTAGTCACAGAGGGTTATACCTTCCAAACGCTTAATTCCACCTGTAAACAGGGTTAGTGTGGAGTGATTATGGTTGGAAGAAACCAAGAAATTCACGACCAGCGAACTGGCGAAATTCAATGGGAAAAACGGGAACCCAGCCTACGTGGGTTACAAAGGCAAAGTCTACGATGTAACGGAGTCTTATCAGTGGGGAGACGGCGACCACCTAGGTCACGAAGCCGGCAAAGACTTAACGGATCAAATGGAAATCGCACCCCACAGCGAAGACGTCATGGAAAGGATGAAAGTCGTGGGCGTACTAGTTTAGTAGCGATTCCTGCCTGAAGGGTGTTTTTATGGTTGATCTGAATGGAAAAGTGGCGGTTGTAACTGGCGCTGGACGCGGCATCGGCAAAGAAATAGCATTGACGCTTGCAAAAGCCGGCGCAGACATAATCGTTGCAGACGTTGCCGATACAGTTTTTGAAGTCGCCAAAGAGACTGAGAAGCTGGGTGTGAAATCGTTGGCTATAAAATGCGATGTCTCCAGCCTTCAAGAAGTCGAAACCGCTAAAAGCAAGGCGGCGGAGAAATTCCCGAGTGTCGATATTCTTGTTAACAACGCAGGGATTTATCCACAGAAGCCCTTTTTAGAAATGACTGAAGCCGACTGGGATCGAGTGATCCGCATTAACCTCTACGGTGTCTTTTATATGACAAAAACTTTCCTGCCAGACATGGTTAAGAGGAAATATGGGAAAATAGTAAATTTATCCTCGATTTCTGGACCAGTAGATGCTTTTCCCAGTCTAGTACATTACTCTTCAAGTAAAGCAGGCATCTCAGGCTTTACAAAGGCGCTGGCGCTTGAGGTAGCGCAGTTTGGCGTCAACGTTAACGCTGTCGCACCAGGTCCAATCGATGTGGGAGGCATGCAGACAGATGAAGCCATGTATGCGATGACTGTCAGGATGATTCCGATGGGACGCATGGGCAAACCATCTGACATTGCAAACCTTGTGTCTTTTCTGGCCAGCGACGAATCAAGCTTCATAACTGGGCAAACCATTGTCTGCGACGGCGGATACACGCTTCCTTGAAGCATAGTGGCTAGCACGCTACAGACACATATGTTAATTAATTAAATGTAATTTTGCCATAAACTATAGGTGACTTGTTTTGTCAGAAGAAAAAAAGAAAAAAGAATACTATTATTATGGCGGAAAAGAAAAAAAAGCAGGGGAAATTAAAAAAAGACCCGAAGAAGAGGTAATGCTCTATACTCCAGGGGCAATGCTGCGAGATTTCGACCGGTTAATGAGCAGGTTCGAGCGCGATTTTGAAGATTTCTGGGGCGCCTCAACCAGATTTGGGCGTGACATGGCTTCTAGAGCGCGGTCGACTATGATGCCATTTACCGGTATACCCTCTGTTGACATAGAAGACCAAGGAAAAGACTACCGCTTAACCGTTGATTTGCCAGGCTTCAAAAAAGAAGACGTGCAAGTTGAACTCACGGAGGACTCAGTAACAGTTAACGCTAAAAAAACATACGCTGAGGACGAACAGCGCAAGAACTATGTTAGACGTGAAAGGGCAGCACAGACATATTACCGCCGAATTCCATTGCCAGAGAGAATTCGCTCGGATGATGCAAAGGCAAACTTGAACAACGGCATACTCGAAATAACCCTACCCAAAAAGGAGCCCAAGGAAATCAAGAAATTACCGATAACATAAACGAGCAAAAATTTTTCTCTTTTTCTCCTTAAGTAGAATAAGGGTAAATTAAAGAGACATCGGGCTATTCTGCAGTTGCCGAAGAATCCACGATGCTCTTGATTTCCTTGTTGAGGGCATCAGGCAAACCAAGTATACTTACATCCATGAAACCTCTGATGATTAAAGAAACCGCCTGCTCACGAGATAGCCGCCTTGTCATGAGATAGGTGATTTCTTTTTCGCTGATTTTGCCCACTGCCGCCTCATGCGTGATTTCTACCCCTTTTTTGCTAGCGATCAACTCTGGAATAGACCACATAAATGACTCATTATCCATAAGTAAGCCTTTGCATTCCAGGTGCCCCTTACAGTCTGAGTTGTCGCCCTCTATGAGACCGCGAATTATCATTTTTGAGCCTTCACGGGCGATGGCGCGGCTTACCATCTCGGCTTTGCTGTTCTTTCCAGTCAAAACCGCTTTTGACCCAACGTCCAGTTGGCTGTTCTTGTGACCATAGAGTATGCTGTTGAAGCTTACCCGTGAATTTTCGCCTTTGCAGTAAGCGGCTGGGTACATTTGGACGTCTCGAACTGGGCGCATGCATACATAGTTTGAGATGAAGGTTGCGTTGTCGTCTATTTGAGCGCCGCTTCTTGGGCGAACCAGCGTGTTCTCGCTCCATTGGTGAATCATCGTAAAATTGAGCATGGCGCCTTTTTTAACGTAGATTTCTGAGATACCCAGATGGGATGCCTTGGGAACGGTTGAGTGCTGAAGGCAACTGGTGATTATGTGGGCTTTTGAGTCTTCTTCAGCGATTATGATGTTGTGGACACGTTGCTCTAGATTGCGCTGGGTAATCAAAAGGCAGGATTGCAGTGGGAAAGCGATTTCTGCGCCTTTATGTATACGCATGAAGTAGCCGCCGCTATAGTCTTCAGCGACTTTTTTTGTGTATTCGTCTTTGTCTTTACTGACCAGTTTCCACCGGTAATCTTCAAGCCATGGATATTTTTTGAGGGCCGCTTTAATATCCATGAGCTCTAGTTTGCCCTCATAAAACTCGTTAACTTTGGATTGTATGGTTTCTTGGTTTAAGTGAATAAAGGTTCCTGAGCGGTTTTTTCCTTCGGCTTCAAGCCCCGCCCGCTGCGCTTCTTCTAGGATTTGATGGGGAAGTTTGGTTAAACTACTCTCTTTGTCCATTGTTGTTCTTCCATCCTTCTTTTACTCTTACTCTGCAGGCGACACATTCCTCGTAGCCTACGCGTTTAATGTCTTCGTATATCCGCATGGGGTTTCTGTAACAGTGGAATTGGCCATTGAGCAGTATACAGCCATAAGACGCCTTGATATAATCTAAAATGTCGCCTTTATGGGTGATGATTAATGCTGAACTGCCTGAACTTTCAACATACCTTTGGATTTCTGTGGCTATCATCTTTAGGCTTTCCACATCTACACCTGAATCGGGCTCATCGAGCAATAGAAGTTTAGGTTTAAGGAAAATCATCTGCAAAATCTCGGAACGCTTCCGCTCGCCGCCGCTGAAACCCAAATTGACGTCGCGGTTAAGGAAGTTTGTCAATCGGAAAGCTTCAATCTGTGCTTTTTCCTCAGGGCTGAACTCGTCGGCGGCGGTTTTGCCTAAGCAGAGTTTCAGCAAATCACCCAGTTTGACGCCGGTGATTTCAGGCGGATTCTGGAAGCTAACGATCATGCCCATCTTCGCTCGTTCATCAACCCCTTTGTTTGTGATGTCGACGCCTTCAAAAATTATGTTGCCAGAAACCACTTCATACCCAGGTAACCCCATCAAGGTGCTTATAAGGGTGGTTTTGCCGGAGCCGTTGGGTCCAAAGAGGATGTGGCTGGCAGCCATTTTTAGGTTAAAGTTAAGGTTGCTAAGTATTTGTTTGCCTTCAACCTTGACGGATAAGTCTTTAACTTCAAGAATATTCATAGCGTGGTCAATGAAGATTGTTTTTAATCAAAATAAGCTTTTTTGCTCCAAGCATAAGAAGTAACAGAAAAAATCTGCTTTTACGAGAATAGGCGCTGTTTTAATATTGGGACTTCTAACATGGTTTTATGCCTCGGTACGTTGCTTTTTTGCGCGGAATCAATGTTGGCGGTCAAGTAGTAAAAAAAGAGAAACTGCTTGAAGCGTTTAATAACCTGAATTTTCAAGGCGTTGTTACTTTCAAGCAGAGCGGCAACGTTATTTTCGAAACCCCAGACGTAAACATTGAGGCAGTGAAACCCAAAATTGTGAGTTGCCTAACAGCAGCTTTAGGCTTTGAAGTAAAAGTTTTCATACGCACAGTTGCCCAACTAAAAACCCTCGTTGAAGCGGATCCTTTCAGAAACCAAAACAGCGCGGACTCAAGCTTTCTCGTAACATTCCTTGATACACCAGGCAGTTTCCCTTTGCCTTTACCTGCTGTAATTCCAAAGTCTACGGCTCAAGTAATCGGTGTAAAGGGTACCGAAGTCTATAGTGTCACGCATGGAGGCGGAGAGGGCGCATTGCCTAATCCGTTTTTGGAAAGGGCACTGAAAACCAAAGCGACAACGCGAAATTTCAACGTTGTCCGAGGGATCGTTGAGACGTATGGTTAGCTTTAGAGAATAATATCCCTAAAATATTCGGGATAAGGTCTATTTATTGTGGAACCCATAATACTTTTTCAGTGACAAGTTATGAGTCAAAACCAAATGTTCTGTTACCAATGTGAACAAACAGCAAAAGGAACAGGCTGCACAGTCATGGGTGTCTGCGGCAAAACACCAGAAGTCGCAAACCTCCAAGACCTCCTCGTCTACAAACTCCGAGAACTCAGCCAACTCGCAATCCTCGCCAACAACGCAGGCTTAAGAGACGAAAAAATCGACGTATTCACAACGGAAGCCCTATTCGCCACCCTAACCAACGTCAACTTTGACCCCCAAGCCATCGTCGATTACCTCAAAAAAACCGAGCAATACCAATTGGAATTACAAAAGAAACTCCACAACAAAAACCCCTACCTGCAACTCGAAAACACCACTGAAGGCATGGTTGCACAGGGCAAAGAACACGGCATAAACTCCGAGCCCCAAATGAACGCGGATTTGCACTCGCTTCAGTGGCTGCTCACCTTCGGCTTAAAGGGAGTTGCCGCCTACACTTACCACGCTTATCTGCTGGGCAAAAAAGACCCCAAAGTTTTCGATTTCATTTATGAAGGCTTAGCCGCGCCCCTGAACAAATCTCTTGGCGCCAATGAATTCGTCAGTTTGGTTTTCAAATGCGGAGAAATCAACATCCGCGCCATGGAACTCCTTGACGCAGGCAACACCGAACACTATGGTCACCCAGTTCCAACCAAAGTGCCGCTGGGACACAAAAAAGGCAAAGCCATCCTTGTCTCAGGACACGATCTAATCGACTTAGAAAACATCCTCAAGCAAACACAAGGCACAGGCATCACAGTATACACCCACGGCGAAATGCTCCCCACACACGGCTACCCAGGACTCAAAAAATACCCCAACTTCTACGGCCACTACGGCACCGCATGGTTTAACCAGCAAAAAGAATTCGCACAGTTCCCAGGCGCCATCCTGATGACTACCAACTGCATCCAGCGTCCCATGGACAGCTACAGCAAAAACATCTTCACCACCGGACCAGTCGGTTTCCCAGGAGTCATCCACTTAAAGGGACCAGACTTCAGCGCAGTCATCAAAAAAGCGCTTGAACTGCCAGGCTTCCCAGATGACGTCGAAGGCAAAACAGTATTGGTCGGCTTCGGCAGAAACGCAGTGCTAAGCGTTGCAGACAAAGTAATCAAATCAGTTCAGGACGGGCACATCAAACGCTTCCTGCTTGTCGGCGGATGCGACGGCGCAAAAGGCTCCCGCGAATACTACCCTGAACTGGTAGAGAAAGCACCCAAAAACACAGTCATCCTAACGTTGGCATGCGGCAAATTCCGCTTCTTTGACAAAGACCTCGGCACCATCGACGACATCCCAAGATTACTTGACATCGGCCAATGTAACGACGCCTACTCCGCAGTCAAAATTGCGATGGCTCTAGCAGATGCCTTTAAAGTTGGAGTCAATGACCTGCCGCTGTCGCTTGTGCTGTCATGGTATGAACAGAAAGCCGTTGCCATATTGCTGTCGCTGCTGTACTTGGGCATAAAAGACATCCGCATCGGACCCAGCCTACCAGCCTTCATCACGCCAGGCATCCTCAAAGTGCTAGTCGAAAAATTCAACATCATGCCAATAACAACAGCTGAAGAAGACCTAAAAGCAATAATGAAATAAAAAAGCCCCTGCCCCCTTTTTTGGGGCAAAACAACATCTTTAAGTGTTTGAGAAAAACGACGGATGAGCAGACGGGTTAGCTGCAGAGAGCTGTTTTAGTAGCCAAGCCATATTTTTGCCCAGCGTCGCCATAGTTTCGAGCCCTTCCTGGTCTTTTTCAACGTCACCTTTTGCTCTGCCGATACCGATGTTCCAGTACGAGGAGCCTGGGATTATCATTTCGTTGATTAGGAAGAAGTGGTTTATTGCGTCAAAGGTCGCTATGCCTCCTGCCCGCCTAACAGCCACGACGGCAGCGCCGACTTTACGCCTCAGCAAGCCGCCGTTGTTGCGGGTCACGTAGCCTGCCCGGTCAATCAGCGCTTTCAACTCTGGGCTCATCATCGAAAAGTAGGTTGGTGAGCCAAGGATTATGCCGTCTGCCTGCGTCATCTTTTCGATGTAGAGGTTGACGTTGTCGTTGACGATTTTGCATTGTTTATTTTGGAGTTTCCCGCAGGTGCCGCATGATGTGCAGCCGTGTATCTGCTGCCCTGCAAGCTGGATGAGTTCTGTTTCTATACCTTCAGCTTCGAGTTCTTTTAGGACTCGGCGGATTAGGATTGCGGTGTTTCCGTCTTTTCTTGCGCTTCCACTAAAAGCAACAACTTTCATGAAAATTACCTGTTACAGGTTATTTAGAATGAAAATAAAAGGGTAACGCAGAGTGCTACTGCTACCGCCTTGTTAGCCGTTTTGTGCTCACAAATACGATAAGCAATGTCGCCGCCAACAGAACAATAGCGTCGAACGCAACGTCGTAGACTTTGCTGTGGGTTAGGGGCTGAGGTCGCGTATATGCGGTTTTGAGCAGCAATAACTAAGAAGCACCAAGCGGTTCTTAGGGTCCTCTCAGCGTTGCGTTATTGGGGTATCCGCGGCTTTCCCAGTAGCCCAAATAGTTGGGGTTGCTGGTAACTTCGATTTGGGTTATCCACTTAATCCATTTGTAGCCGTATTGGCTTTCAGCGACCAGTTCAAAGGGGTAGCCCCGCTCGATGGGCATAGTTAACCCATTCATCTTGTAAGCCAATAAGATGTGGTTGCTTCTGAGGTAATCAAGCGGCAGCGAGGTGGAGTAGCCATCGGAAGCGTAAAAGATAACGGCGACGGCGCTTGAGTTAACGCCCGCTTCATCTAAGAGGTCGGTTACAAGTATGCCCTGCCAGAGGATGGTTGCGTTCCAACCTTCAACGCAGATGATGTTTACGACTTTTTGGTATGCTTGAAAGCCGTTGACTACTTGGTCGTAGGTCAGTGAGAGGTTTCTATCTACCAGCCCAGTTACGTTGAGCCGATAGCTGGAAGTGTTAAGGTACTGGGTTCCTTTGATGGCGTTTTCCCTCACATCAGCGATCGACGCGAGGTTTTGTCCTTGATAGTTGCGCACTTCACCAGGATAGAGCATCCGCGGCTGCATCGAAAAGTAGTAGACAGCTAAAAAAAGCACCACAAGCATCACAACAACAAAAAAGTATGCAATGGGCTTCTTAAAACGCTTAATCGTCTCCATTAATTGTCACTGCAAAAAGAGCATAGTACAATAGAAGCCAAAGCGGGTTTTAAAGGTACCCAATTCTGGCTTTGAATAAAGGAGGATATAGCAAAAGATCAACAGACCTCGCTACTGCATCAGTAATTCGACGCCAGGAATCTTCTTTCTCTCGTAAATAACATCCATTAACTTAGAGACGCCAGTAATCCAGATCAAATAGATTGCTCCGATGACAATCCAAACGGGCAGGATTTCGAATGTTTGAAAACGAATTGTAAGTCCTATCGATACCAAGTCAGTTATGCCCACAAATGCCAATGTTGATGTGCTTTTGGTTAAGGAGCAAAACTCATTTGTCCATGATGGAATGACTATTCTGTAAGCTTGGGGTAGAATGATGTGACGAAGCGTCTGGATTTTTGACATCCCCACTGACAGACCTGCCTGCATTTGGTCGTCTAGTATAGTTTGCATGGCTCCTTTCATGTAGCCCTTCTGATAGCCTGCGCTATTTAACCCGAAAATTAGAAATGCTAGCAGCAAATGGTTAATCTGAATGCCTGGAAATACAAGGCTTAATAATGCCGGCACTGCGTAAACCGCAATAAAAAGTTGAACAAACAAGGGGCTTCCCCTGAAGAATTCAACGTAAACTGCGATTACTCCTCTTGCAACTTTTCCTCCATAAAGGTCTCCGATCGCTAGCAGAGTACCTACTAGAAGCCCAAAAAGGACCCCGAAAAGAGTGATCTCTACAGTAACTGATAACCCTTGCAATATCATTGAATCGTACAGGGGGTTATAGAGCCATTCAAACATTCAATTATTCCCTTGTTGTCCGATTTATGATTCTTGTCATAAACTGTTTTGCACGATCCGTATTTGGTGCATTGAAGAAAAGCGATGGAGGCCCAACCTCGATTATGTGGCCTTCATCATAGAATATCATTTCTTCAGCGACTTCTTTAGCGAAAGGCATTTCATGGCTAACGATGAGCATTGTTGTTCCTTCTTTGGCTAAGTCACGGAGTGTATCGATGACTTCGCCGGTGAGTTCTGGGTCAAGTGCTGATGTGGGTTCATCGAGCAAGATAATATCGGGGTTACGCGCTATCGCTCTGGCTATTCCCACACGTTGCGCTTGACCACCAGACATTTGAGAAGGATACTTGTTAATACATTCAGTAACGTTTACTTCGTCCAGCGCTGCCAAGGCACGTTTGCGGGCTTCTTCTTTGGGAAGTTTTAAGACCTGCCTAAGCGCCAACTCAACGTTACCTAAAGCCGTTAGGTGCCTAAACAAGTAGATGTGTTGAAAAACGAATCCGATTCTTGCGCGGGCTTTGTTTAAGTCAACCCCTTGCTTTGTTAGGCATTCGTCACCAAGATAAATTTCACCTTTGTCTGGAATATCAAGCATCGCCATGCAGCGTAGAAAAGTGCTCTTTCCCGAACCGCTTGGTCCAAAAATTAGTTTAATGTCACCTTTGCGGATTTGCAGTGAAACATCCTTGACTGCCTCGACGACCTTTACGTCTTCTTTTCTTTCACCTTTAATTTTATAAGTCTTAAAGACGTTTTTTGCTTCCATAATGTATTCAGTCATTTTTCTACAATCCTATTCTCTTTTTTTGTCTGTTTCCCAATCGATCAAGCGCAAACGCAATAGGGAATGTTAGAATGATGTATAGAATAGCGGCAAGAACGAACGGTGTTATGACGTCATATGGAGGGGTGCTTTTTAACCGTATTGACAGGGTCATTATTTCTGCTAAACCTCCGATAACATAGACATAAGCTGAGTCCTTGATGAGAAGCGCATATTCGCTCCCTAAACCGGGAGTGGAAAAAGTGAAAACCTGTGGAACCATAATATGCCAGATCGCTCTCCACTTTGACAACCCGACAGAAGTTCCTGCAATCATTTGTTCGTCTCCCACTCCGCGGATTGCGCCTCTGTAAATCTGTGACTGGTTTGCTCCGCTTCTTAGTCCAAGAACGAAGCATGCTACAAAGAAGGGATTACCAAACGGAAATGGAAAGAATGGGCCCAGTCCGAAGTAGATTAGGAGCATTAAAACGATTTCGGGGATTCCACGCCAGATTTTTTCGTAAGCATCAACTACAAAACCGATTTCTTTTTCATAAACTCTGATAAAGGCTAGAGGTAAACCGACTGCTATTCCCACTAAGAAAGAAATGACAGAAATGGAAAGAGTCAATGGGACTCCTTCCAGGAGGTAAATTAGTTGTTGCCCAACGTCCAATACTAATCACGTGTGTTTATGCATGCCATTTTGCTTTCAGTTGGTCTACTGTTCCGTCGTAGATGAGCTGCGCTAATGCCCCGTCCATTTTATCTAGGAGTGTATGCGAGCCTTTGGCGGTTAAGAACGCGACTGGATAGTATGGGTGGCTATAGATGACAGTGGCTGATTTTCCTTCAGATTGGAATGTAGCAATCCAGCTTGTAGTGATCGGTGTTTCAGCGTACACTGCCTGCACACTTGGATTTGCACTGACCATGTCTTGGAATGGTGCCGCTGAGTCGCTCCAAGTTGCAATAGGTACGCCCGCATCCTGGAGTTCTGTCTGTTCTACGTTGCCAGATTGTACGCCGACGGTAATGCCTAAGCTTTTAAGTTCTGCAAGCGAGGTCACGGTGGTTATGTGTTTGGCATCAGCAACGCTCTTTAGCATGACTATCTGTCCTTCAGTGGTACTGTGAGGGATAGTAAAGGATACTTGGTCGAGTCTCTCAGGTGTTACTGAAAAGCCGCTGACGCCCATATCAAGTTGGCCCTGTTGAACCGAAAGAATGATGTTATCGAAAGCTACACTTTGCCAGTCGATTGTTAATCCGAGTTTTGCTGCACATGCATCTGCTAAGTCGACTTCGAAACCGACGATTTTACCGGTTTGGTTGTCGATTAGTTGGTAGGGTGGCCATGTTGGGTCGGTGCCGACGCGGATGACGCCTGTTTTTTGTATGTTTGCCCAAACTGTGTCAGTGCTAGATGAGCTTTGTGCTAGAAGGAAGGGGCTTGAGATTAAGCCTACGCCGAAGCCTACAACGAGCATTATTACAACTAAAGCTACAGTTAACACTTTTGCCATTTTTTTGTACTTCTCCCTTGGCTCCCATATTCGATGGTCTACGTATATAAGCTTAAGCACTAGGCAAGGAAACGGTTTTGGATGCGGTAGCCTTCTTGTCCTGCACAGAAACCAATGCGATCCCAACGACGATTAAGAAGGCGCCGATAGTAGAAAAGACGGTAATCGGTTCTTTTAAAACAATTATTGACAGTATTACTGCTATAACAATTTCTGAGAGCAGCAGCACAGTAGAAACTGAGGCTGAGAGATGCTTAAGCCCTTCGAGCCAGAGATAGTATGGAATTACCCAGCATACAATCGCGGTCCATATAACACCCAGCCACCCCCAAACCGACAAAGAAAAGAAACCTGGACCGGACAGAACCATGAAGGGCACAATCGACAGGAAAGTGAACAATAAAACCCAAGTCATAGATTGGAAAGTTTCGGTTGTAGAGTTCATGACCAATTTCTTGTTGTAAACCATAAACACAGCCCAAGCTATACCTGAAATTATCAGCAAAGCGTCACCCACAAACTGGCCCTCACTCAACGAAGCAAAGTCAAGGTTAGTGCTGACCAGAACAACACCCAGTAAACCAAAGACAACGCCAGCGGTCTTCTTTGAAGAAAAAGTTTCGCCCAGCAGTCTGGGGCTCATAATGGCAACCCACATGGCGCTGAGGTTAATGAAAAGCGCAGCTTTCGCCGCTGACGTGTATGGCATGCCAACGTACTGGAGCAGGTAACCGACGCCGTTTGCAACACCCAAGAACACAAGCAGTCTCTTGTTTGGAACATCAAACTTTAGTTTCCCCAGCGCCAACATCACCGCAAACAGGGTTACTGAGGAAACCAAGAAGCGCCAGAAGACAAATGTGTAGGGGTCTATGGTTTCTAAACCCAATTTTATGATTGGAAAAGAGGTGCCCCAGAGTGCGCCGGCTAGTATGGTGAAAAAGACGGCTTTGGCTTTGACGCTTAGGGTGAGTTTACGCATTTTTGGTTCCGCAATGTTTGCTGTCCAAATTGGCGACTGACTTTATAAGATTTTCATGCACGCTGACGGGTCTGTTGATTCGCCACCCAGTTTTTCCTTAAGCCTCCGCTTTTCTCAAATGCAAACCTTGAGTTTTCAACTTGCCGCCACACCCACACAAAGAGAAAAAGGGAAAAACGGAGTTAAGAATTTTTAATCCTTTTTTGTTTCTTCTAAGGATTCAGGCGTCGCCACTTTAAACGCTCGGTTAACGGCGGTTTCGGCAATGTTGAAGGTGCAGTGGGCGATCCGTTTGATGTTGTCGCGTATGGAGCAGATGCCGCAGACGAGCTCCGCGCTTTTCTGTGGACCCGTAAACGCGCGGGAGGTTATTTCTACGTCGATTTTATCCATTTTCTGGCGGAACTTCATGATTTTAACCGCTGCGTTAACGTCTTTGGAGAAGAATGCTTCGACGGCTTGCACGTAGAGTTGTGCTACCTCTGTGCCTGCGCTGATCATTAGTGCTAATACGTCGTCAGGGATGGTTTGTTTGGCGCCGCTTAACATGATGATGTGCCTTGTTATGTCAGCTGCATAGTCAGAAGCATGCTCCATATGGGTAACGAGCATCTGGTGATCCATACATTCCAGCGGGTCAATGCGCAATTCGTTTGCCAAATGAGGGTCTTGAGCAGCGTTGCGTAGGATGCGGACGATGAAGAATGCGAAGTGGTCAACGTCGTCATCAAGTGAATAGGATGATTTAGCTAAGGCCACATCATTATTCTTTAGCGCAGTAAATGCACCATCACACATGGACCGCGAGATCAGGTGCATGCGCTGCACTGCCTGCTCCAGCGAGGCTTTGGATTCATCCATGAGGCTTTGTATGTAAACGCATTTGGCGTCTGCCTCCATGACTCGCATGTAGAGGCGCCCCGCCATGTTACGGATGGCTTTGGTCTGGGGTACGGTGAAGATGTTGTCTGATGTTAGCATGATGCCCGTGTAACCGTTTAAAAACGCTCCCAGCACTTTTTGGGTGATGAGGATTTCTTCTTCGTTTTGCCCTATGCCCAGCGTTATTTCTTTTAGTCCCGCTTTTTTTAGGGCGCTAGGATAAATGACCAGTGAGCGGTCTCTTTGTATGTTGAATGAGACGGTTTCACCCTTCTTTAAGTCGTTTAGTTGCATCCACTCTTTCGGTAAAGAAACAACAAGTGAAGATTTCCCGAGTGACATTATTTTACGTTCCAAACAACTCGCCAGCTAACCAACTGTATTAACTGTTTAATACGTAGCCCAAACAATATATACTAATCGCTGAAAGCAACAGAACGCACCCTTGAACGACACCGCCTAAACTGGTTTATCTATTCCTAAACTTTAAGAAGTAAACTACACCGCCAACCGCACACATAACAACCAGCCCTATGAGAATGTACAGGCCGTATTTTATGTAGATAGGCGGATCTTTCACCGTAACAATCAGTTGAGGGCCATCTGTTCCCCAAAGATTCTGGCTTTCAGAGTTGCTTGCGAGAACTGCCCAAGTGCCTGTAACCGTCGGTTGGTAGGTCCCTGCGAAGGTGCCGTCGGCGTCAACTGGCAGCGTCATGTTGTCGGTGGTGTCGCTGCTGAAGATTTGCACGTTTATGGTTGAAGCCTCGTCACAGGGCGAGAGCGTGCCTTTGATTGTCACGTTTTGCCCCAAAGTTATGGTATCCTTTACTAATTCCACGGTTAGAGTTGGCTGAGTCTTTACTGAGTAGGTGCCGTTAGCTGAGAGTTGATTCTCCAAGGTGTCGCTTGCGTTAATTTGATATTGGACTACGGTGCCTGCTGGCTGACCGGGGATTGTGGCGTTGCAGGTTGTATTGCTTATGTCCATGGGAATCGTGTTGGTTGTGCCCCAATCGTCGGTTGTGTAGAGGAGGTTTGCCTCTGAAAGCTCTGCTCCGTCAGTTACATAGGAGAGTGAGGTAGCGTTATTTGGGAACACTTTACCGATTTGGGCAACAGGTGACAGGGTTATGTTAGCAAAGTTGGTTTTAGCCATAAACTCCACGTTGCCTTGGCCTTCCCCGCCGATTAGCACTAAATGGTAGAGGTTCATTCCAGAATTAGGCGAAGTATAGTTTAGAATTAGTTGCTGACCTGGGTAACCGCAACTTTGGTATGCTACGCCTCGGTAGCCGTCGCTATCAAAGTTGTAGCCCCCCACCGCACCAGTCAAATTGCCATATAGACCTGGCTCCCATGGCAAAGGGTACCCACATAAGGTGGGTGAAGAGGGATTATTCATCAAGTAAAGTCTAGCTTCATATAAGTCAAGCGTCTGCGCAACATTGAGGTAAACTTCAATTGAGGATTCGTTGGTTACAAACTCGTAGCTCCAGACGGAATGCAGGGCGGTTTGTCCGTTTTCGTTTTTGCCTACAATTGGAACCGTGTACCATTTGTTGCAGTCTAAGTTTTCAATAATCATAAAGGTGGCTTGCTGGGCGCCTTGGCTTCCCCTTGGATCATTCTTTATCACAAAGGAGTAATTGCCATCCTGTTGGGGTGTAAAGAGGGGGTCGTTATAGGTGTTGCCTAAGTGTTCTGGGAAACCTGCCGCTTCGGTGTGTGAACCAACCAAGTTTCCAGATGGGTCATAGATGTAGATGTTATAATCTGTTTTTGCTGTTGAGGAGGTGCTAACCCATTTACCGTAGCAGTAGATGTGATAGTTATGGTTGGCTTGCAGGGGACAGGTTATGGTCCAATTAGCGCCGATCTGTATCTGCGAATCGTTTATCATTACTGGGAAAATGGGTTTATCAAGCTGCGTAATGTTGCCTTTGTCGGTGTTGATGCTGGTGTGGACATATTGGTTGTACTCTTGGGTGTTGGTTAATTGCAGGCTGGAGGCTTGCGCTATGAAAAGGGGGCTTATGACTAAAGCTAGAAATATTGTGGTGACTAGGGGTTTATGGGGGATTTTCAAGCGCATGCCCACTTCCAGCTTGCAGGCAATACTGTAAAGTGAAGTTAACAATAACGGTTATGAAGGCTGAATCTATATCTCTGAAAAGTAATCATATTCACCAAATCCGGCAACTGAGTTCCGGAAACTTTACTCCTTTTTTTGTCCTCGGCTTAAGAAAACAAATGTGCTGCTGTGTGGTTTATCGTTAATTCATATTCAGCAAATTGTTTACAGAGAAGTATATGGTGTATTAAATCTCGCTACAGAAGACATTTATAAGGAGAACACCAATGCTACTTCAAAGATGAAGGAACATGACAAACCCAAAAAGTCAAACTAAAACAAGACATCGATCCCAAAGAGGAGGTGAATAGAATGAACTATAACACTTTCCGCAGACTAATTAAAAACAAGTATGCACTGAGCACTGTCGTCACAACACTCATCATTCTAGTCATCTCCGTCCTGTTGGCAAGTGTCGTCACTTACTTTGCCATCAACGTCGTCAGCACACGTGTCCAAGAAGAAAGCCTAGCACTAACCAAACAACACATATGGTACCATGACTCATCAGGCGAAGGCTCAAGCACTCAGGCAGCCCTAATGATCATAAATACCGGCGGCAGAGACGTCGTCATCCAGAAATTCTCGGTCAGAGGACAAGTAGTTGACTGGGACAACGTCTATTATGGCACAACCAAAGATGCAGTTGCTGCAGACCTCACTTACCAAGGCGCCATTGATGCAGGAGAATTAAACATAGGCACGGCAACATTAAACATGGTTAAGGCATCAGATTCACTAACTCTACAATCAGGCTATTCCATGGTGCTGTTCATTAACAAGCCAGACAGCATAACCATCAACGACATCGGTCTAACAGTCAGCATAACGCTTAACACAGCCCAAGCCATGTACTATGTTGAAAGCAACGTGCAAACAATAGCTTCAAATGTTTAAGCAATAGTATCTTTTCTTTTTTATCTCTTTTTTGTAATCTTTAATTTGTAACGTGTGTCCCTCTCAATACACACAAGTGCTTACATAACAAGAATTTGTATATGCTTCTCCAGTGAACTTAAAATGAGAAATATACTAAAAAATCGTTGGGCTCTTAGCACCGTCGTAACAACTTTGATTATCCTTGTCGTATCAGTGCTTCTCGCAGGCGTCGTTACATACTTCGCAATAAACGTTACTAGCACACGTGTTCAAGAAGAAAGCTTGGCACTCACAAAGCAACATGTTTGGTATGATGCAAGCTCCGGAACAACACAAGCAGCCATCCTCATAATTAACACCGGCGGTAGAGACGTTGTCTTGGACAAATTATCAGTCCGAGGACAGCCTGTTCAATGGACTGATGTAATCTACGGCGTAACTAAAGACTCGATATCCGCAGACCTCTCCTATACAAGTGACATTGCAGCAGGTGACGTAGAGATTGGAAGTGTATCCGTTACAATGGTTGCAGCAACAGACTCTGTAACACTACAATCAGGCAGTAGCATGGTAATCTACATCACTAAACCAGACAGCATAACCATTAACGACATCGGTCTAACGGTTGCAATCACCGTCTTCACATCACAAGCGATGTATTACAAAGAGTGCAACGTTCAAGCTACAGCTTAATTAAATCAATAATACCCTACCCCCACCATCTTTTTTACTTTTTCTTTTTTTGTCTAAACATCTAACTAAAAGCTTGTTTGCGATCAATTCTTCAATGCCTTTGTCTTTATCTTTTCTTATGTGGATATGGCGGTTTGCACAATCAACTTACAACGGGCGGTGAACTCTGAAAACAAAAAAATGAGCGGTTGCAGTTTCCTAGTTATTGCGTATAAGGAGTCCCCCACTACCGCTTATGACTATCCCAAAAGGGCAGCATCTCCAAACCTGTATCTGCTTGTAAAAACCTCTACAACCAACATGCAACCCAAACCAAACACAGACGCCAAAACAGACGCAACCGCCAAGTCCGCTGGAAGAAGAATAAGGGCGACATTTTCTTCTTCTTAAACTAAAACACAAAAATCCAAACCTTTCGATCTGCCGATGCCGGCGCGGGAGTAAATAACACAGCAACAGCGATTCTATGTTGTTCTGGCACTGCTTGCAGAATCAGCCACAACCAGTTAGCAACACAGCCCCGACTCAGAAAACAAAAAGCAATCGTCTACACAAACAGCTGGAAGAAGTTGCAATAAGAGGGGTACGCGGCAACATCTAAAATAGAAAAACGGCTGTCTTGCCTTTGGGTTTTGAATCTGTCTATTGTTTTACGCACAAACGGTCTAATCCATTTTCTGAGCATCCTATCTATAACTGCTTACATGTGAGATTGGACACTTTGAGAAAAAACCTTAGCCGTCACTTTAGGAAGCTTTGGCAATCCAAATTAGCTTTGGCTCTGCCCGTGACGTTTCTCATCCTGTTCGTCTCAACACTAGGCATCATCGCATTCACATATGCATTCTCAGTTGAACGCATAGGCGCCCAGAGTACAACACTCAAAGTTTCCACCGCAAAACAGAACATGCTATCACTAAACGACGCCATCGTCTCTACCCTTTGGCAACCTGGCTCAGCAGCAACCTATGATCTATCAGACTCAGGCGGCCAAACCAACATCCAACCAGACAATAATACACTAACCCTCACTGTCAGCGCCACCGGAATTTCGGACACTGTCTTCAACGCAACAATCGGCAAAGTAACCTACGAGTTGCCCTACACAAGCTCCGCAGACACTGGACTTTACCTAAAAGGCGACAGCAGGCCTATAACTAATCAAAGTGGTTCATCGATGAGTCAACTCTGCATACAAAACGGCGCAGAAAACATCGAGATTGCTTTGAGGTATCGGCCGAGCGTAACTTATGCCAGCGGAGGCACAGAAGATGGAATGACAGTCACCAACATCCGCATCTACATCGTTAACCTAAACGCCTCAGACTCTATCAGCTTATACGGCGACCTCCCCCTGCAGGTCTCCTGTAAAACAACCGAGTTATCCACTGAAAGCTACCAAGTTGCTTCGGGCGTTGATTCTTTAATTGTTACATCTGTTCTAGATGGATCTACAGGCAGCGTATCTGTCCCCATCTCAACATCCTCTTTGGGAGGCGTAATCCACTTAGAAACCGTCATCTCCGACATTGCAATAGAGAGGTGGATTCGCTAAGTGCCCACCATTATTCCAGGTTATGTGTATTCACTGTTCGCAGCACTACTCGTCGGTGTAATACTAGTGTACACCTGCAGCGTAGCAACGGTGAACATAAAGGCGGACGCTAACCAGCAGCAACTCAAGAACATAGAGCAGTATGTAGCAGCGCAGAGCCTAACATTGATCTCACACACCACTCAGAACCAGAACACCACGCAATCCCTCGACATCCCCCCGCAAATCGGAAACCAGCTATTCTGGATCCGCATAACCAACGACTCCTCAACCGCCTGGGTAGAAAGCGGCTTCGGCGACACCGCCCTCTCCAGCGACGTCCACGAAGCTATACCTGCACAGGTGGCGGCGTCAGGCAGCTTCATCAGCGGTTCTGGGCGACCTCTTCTTGAATGCTACTTAGAAAACGGAGTCGCAACTTTAACGTTAACACAGGAGTGAAAATAACATGCCAAAAATAGGAAAGAAAAAACAGCAGGAAATCCAAATTAAACAGGAAGCTCCAGACGAAGAACTCATAGCATACCTTGGTATCCAAGGCTTTCAGGTGCCAGAGGGATACACGCAAGTTGAAAATTATCCTTTAAATCCCCCGTTCTCTTATGCGTGGGTATTCCAAGATGACGCCGAGGGCAGCTTCTTCTATGTTGTTGATGAGCTGCCAATGTCTAAGGACGAGCGAGATGCCTATAAACGCTTAAAAAGCATCCTTGAATACGAGCTTAAAGCTCCCCATGTTGACGAGTCGCTTGTAGATTCCTTCCGCAGGCAGATCCCCACAATACTTCAAGATCATAAAGCAGCCCTTTCTGGAATCAACCAAGTTGGCCAAAGAAAAATAATGTATTACCTCGAAAAAGACTTAATTGGATACGGAAAAATCGACGGTCTCATAAACGACCCCTACATCGAAGACATAAGCTGCTTGGGCATCAACAAACCAGTCTACATTTACCACAGAAAATACTCCAATGCACGCACAAACATCGTCTACACCGACGAGGAAGAACTCGACGATTTCATAACCCGCATAGTGCACCGACAAGGAAAACACGTAAGCATCGCACACCCCATCGTGGACTTAACATTACCCGGAAAACATCGTCTAGCAGTATCATTCGGCAAAGAAACCACTCCAGCAGGCACCAGCTTCACCATTAGAAAATTCAAAGAAGACCCCCTCACCATCGTTGACTTGATCATGAACGAAACCATCGACGAATCCATCGCTGCCTACCTCTGGATGCTAATGGAAAACAAAATGTCCGTCATGGTGGTTGGACCTACAGGTGCGGGTAAAACCACTGCTTTAAACGCCATAGCCTGCCTTGTCCGCCCAGATTACAAGATGATTTCAGTAGAAGAAGTCCAAGAAATCAATCTACCACAGGAGAACTGGGTTTCCACAATCGCGCGAACTGGTTTCGGCGGCGACGGGGACGGCGAAGTAACACTTTACGACCTCATCAAATCAGCAGTCAGGCATCGTCCAACCTTGATTCTTGTAGGCGAAATCAGAGGTGAAGAAGCATACGTCCTATTCCAGGCTTTAGCCACTGGTCACGGTGGCTTATGCACCATGCATGCCGAGGATGTCGAAACAGTCGTAAAGCGCCTAACTCAGCCGCCCATGAATATTCCGCCAACGATCTTGTCACTGATGAACTGCATAGTGGTTGTAAAACAAGTCACTATGGGCTTTAACCCTACAGGACGTAAGGCTTCCAGCCGCAAATTTACCAAAATCTCCGAAATCGACAGCAACGGGCAATCAAAGGAAGTCTTCACTTGGAACCTTACCACAGACACCTTCCAATGCAAACTTGACGAAAGCTACCTTTTCAATAAAATCGCCAAAGCCTCCGATGTACCAGTAAGCGTTGTCGAACAAGAATTTGAACGCCGAAAAAAAATCCTGCTCAGCATGGTAGAGCACAACCTTCGTGATTTCAGAAGTGTCCACAAGGCACTTAACAGTTCACTAAACCTAGATGCCTTAAACAAAGCATCCGCTGAGGTACCGTAAATAGATGAAAGCTCCTGGCGGTCCCATAGGCAAAGTTTTCGGTTTACTTAACAAAGCAGCTAGTGAGGAACGTGAGAAAACCGAGGCTGAATTGCCATTTGCAGTTATGATTTTCACTTTGATGGCTGCAAGCGGGATTTCGCCCTATGATGGCTGGAAGAAAATGAGAAAGCTGACATTTCTCCCGACTTTCAAGAAGGAAGCAGATGAAGTTGTGCGTCAAGTTGAGGTGCTTGGCAAGGATCCCTTGACAGTTATGTATCAGCGGGCAGAAGTCACTCAATCCAAGCTTTACAGGAACTTTTTAGGAGGTTTCGTCTCCTCTGTGCGTAGTGGAGGTAAACTTGTTGATTACATGAAAAGCCAACTTAAATCCATCTTTGAGCTGCGCTTTATCGCCCTTAACCGCCAAATAGAGCGGATCGCCACTTTAGTCGAAGCCTACTCAGTTATGCTTATTGTCGTTTTATGCACATACATATTATTCGTGGTGTTTTCGTCCTCCAGCGTTATGGATTTGTTGGCAAGCACTTCTATTTCGATTTCACCCTATATGTCCTACATAATAGCCTTCTTACTGATGCCTGTGATGTCGGGAATCTTCATTTTAATGGCGCATAACATGCAGAAAAGCGCTTTTCCAGACCTAAAGGACCTCTACAAGAAAGCATTGATTTTCGTTGTTATTGGTTTCGCTATCATCGGAGTCTTCGGATTCGTTGGTTCGCTCCAAAATGCGATTAGCCCGCTGGGGTTACCTGAAGTCGCCACTATAGCACTTGTTGCAACCTCACTGCCTATTGCTATCCAATACCATCGCATAGCAAAAATCAACTATAACGCAGAAGAATCCATCCCAAGCTTCATCCGAGATATAACCGAATCGCAAAAAACTGGGCTTTCACCCGAAAAAAGCATCATACAAGCAACCAAACGCAAGGACTATGGGTCGTTCAAAAAGTTCACCGACTTAATTCGCAGCCAAATTGAATGGGGCATACCGCTGAGAAAAACGTTTGAGAATTTACGCAAGGAAATTCGCAGTTGGTTTGTAGTCATAAACTTTGCCATGATGGTGGAAACCCTCGAAATCGGCGGCAATTCTATTCAGTCACTTGAAATCCTCTCTGAATACAGCGAAAAAGAGCGAGAGTTACAGGTAAACCGCAGAGCACTTCTGAAACCATATATTCTTTTGGCTTTCATGTGGAGCGCATTAATCGCTGTCACCACAACAATCGTTGCCTTAACAACTTCGATGATGACAGGTATCGTCAATACAGACCTTTCGTTTGCTGCAACCATGGCCATGCAGGATCAGCTTAAGGTATTCTCAGTCGGCATCATTATTCAATGCTGGATTTCAGGGTTCTTCATCGGAAAAATCAGCGAAGGCAACTTCGGCGCTGGCTTCAAAACCTCAGCGATGCTCGCAGCAACCGCTTACCTCTCACTGGTGCTCTCGCAGTGGCTACTCCAAGGGACATTTACTATGGTCAAGCCTGGGGGTTTCTGATAGCTGCCAACCAGTTCTTTGGATACCTTCTTTGCATGCACTATCATAGTAGTGGCGGCTTTGATAGCTACAGCTTTTTTGGGTACCACGCTGCAGGCAAGGATAGACAGCACCCAAGACGTGAACAAGGACAGTTACCTAAAAGCAATAGCCGACCGCATAGTGGCAAGCGCTGGTGACCCCCTTGATTGGGGCTCAAGCGGCGTTGTCCCCTCCGACTTCGGCTTAGCCTCAAATCCCCCGGCAGGCACTTACAGCTTAGACATTGACAAAGTCAGCCGCCTATCGAGCTTAAACAATGACGCCCTTTCTTATGTAGAATTGGTGAATGCCGCCAAACTAAACAGCCTAGCCGTAGGCCTAACCATTTCACAAACAATGACAATAAGCCTGACCCAAACAAACAACTACACAATCGGCGACCAAACATACATTTCGTTCACAGTGTCCACTGCCATAGATTCTAAACCTACCCCCTCAAACCTCTGCTGCTACGTCGTCGCTGACAGTTACCAATACAACGTATCCGCTACAACGGGCGACAGTGGCACATATGGGTTAACGGTGCATTTTCCCAGTGTAAGTGCAGATGAAGCCTTGCTCGTCGTGTTTGCGCGGGCGCCATTTGACATGCGAATCACCTCATATGCAACATACAACTTAGCCACCTCTACACAGGAAACAGTGCCCGCAAATGATGCCTTGGCGCTTAGTCCGCTAAATTATGAACTAAGCTACAACGTGTCCTCTGGTGTCTCGCTCCAAAACATCTATGTTCTTAGCTATTCTTACCAGCAAACCCTCACATCCATCCAGAGCAGCCCATGCAGGATTCCAGCCCTCCTCGACCACAGCCCAATCGTGCTGGTTGCCACTGGACAAATCAGCGGTCAACCCTTGGAGGAGTGGACGAGTTATCCTCAGGTGCCGCTGACGGCTGGTTCCTCATTTGCTAATTCAGAGCGAAACGTCTTCTCGTATATGGTGACTATAAACGGAGTACTCTACAAACTTGACGTGACATTAGGAGACATTAATCCATGAGGTTCCTAAACGATAGAAAGGGTGTTGCGAGGGTTATCGAGGCATTTTTCGCTGCTATGCTGATGCTTTCCTGTTTAACTCTGATTCCTGCGCAGGCAAACCCGAGAGGCGCATCCGGAGTCAGCGGCAACTTAGATTCTATGGCGCAGAATGTGCTGGTGAGCCTCGACAGCGACGGGCACCTTGCAACGTTGATTGACAGCCGTGACTGGGAAGCCGTCGGCAACTGTATCCAATCCGCTCTGCCGCTTACTGTATGGTTTAACTTCACAGTCTACGACACCAGCCTCAACGCCTTAAACCCTTATCCCATATGTAACGGCGGCGCAGTCAGCAACACCATAACCTCAGTTGAATACGTATGCGCCAGCCCAAACAGCACCTACACGGTTTACGTTGTGCAGTTGCAGTTGGCGGTGGCGGATTAAAATGGTTAAACGCAGCTTTAGACAAAGCCGGAGCGGTCAGGTGCTTATTGTCAGCGCCCTACTGGTTGCTTTGCTGCTTCTTTCCACCGCGCTCTACGTGATTGAGGTCGGCAAAGACGTGCCCGCAGTCGACTCGACTGCAACAGTAGATTTCAGCCCCTACGGGGCAAGCATAAGAAACACCCTGGTCAGTGCTTTGGCCAACATCAGCAGCGGCGGCGACCCATCAATTTTACCTTCAGACCTGGATACACTAAAGACGGTTATTTGCGCGCACTCCTACCGCTCGCAGCTTTCCATAGATTATACTCTGCCTGACAGCGGTAGTTACAGCCAAGGCGTCTGGCTAAGCTGGGGAAGCAGCGGCGTTGGCGTCTCAAGCGTCTATGCCACCTTCACCTTCAACTCTTCAGACCCAACAGGCGCCTCGACAGCGGCGTATTCATTTAACGTTACATCTGCGGTGCATGTAAGCGGCAGCTACCAACAGCAAAACGCATCGCTTTGGCAAGTCAATTTGTCCCTTGGCATGTCAAACGAGGCGGGTCCAGCGTTGGCGCAGAACTTCACTTTCCGCGTCCAGAACGGCACAGACTGGCTTTCCGCGGATTCGCCCGTCATTGTTGACCATGGCGACGGCTCCTACGATGCCAGCTTCAGCATTGAGGGTTCGCTGGCTGCTGAGCCGCTGGTTGCGTCGGTGTCGTGCCTAGATTTGCGGGGCATATATGTATGTGCTAACGTGACTTGTAATCGCGTGACTTAATAAACAGCAAGTGGTAACTAGGAAGCGGAACCAAATGAAATATTCCAGAACCATCAAAGCCCTCATCGCCCTATTAGCCATAATGATAGTGTTAACCACAATAAGCATAGCCCAAACCTCCCCCACCTTAAACGTCAACGACGGCTCACTTGTAGGCGTCTCCGCAGCAAACATAGTATGGCAGCGCAGCTATGGTGGAGCAGGCGACGACCGATCATTCTACGCGTTGCCAGTCGGCTCAGGGTTTTTGGTGGTGGGTTCAACCCGCTCACTGGGAAACACCACTATGGGCTGGGCTCTAATGCTTAACGCGGAAGGAAACATAGTGTGGAACCACACTTACCTGCAAGGCGCAGGCACCGAACTCCGATACGCCATAAACTTAACCGACGGCTACCTCCTAGTCGGCAACCAACTCCTACCCAACGACGTCAACGGCTACATAGCCAAAGTCGACTCACAAGGCAACATAATTTGGGAAACCGTTGTAGGCGGCGGAAACGTCGATAAACTCTTCAGCGGCGTCGCCACAACTGACGGCTACATGGCTTTCGGATTAACGTTCCCAGATGGCAACAACGGCAAATCCGCCGGTTGGGTCGTCAAACTTGATCGGAACGGCAATGAGATATGGAGCAAAACCTTTGCAGAAGACGCCGACACTACCCTACGCGCGGCAGTCAACGCCCCCGACGGCAACCTCGTCGCTGCAGGCTACTGCGACCCAGAAGGCACAGGCATCTATGACGTATACCTCCTCAAAATCACCCCGGACGGCACACAAATCTGGAACCGCACCATCGGCGGAGCAAACACCCAAAAGGCCTACAGCATGACCACCGCCCCAGACGGCTACGTTCTTGCAGGAGAATCACAGTCGCCACAAACCGACACCGACGCCTACATAGCCAAAGTTGACTTAGACGGCAACTTGGTATGGAGCAAAACTGTAGGCGGCAAAGCAGCAGACTCAGCCAGCTATATTGGATCAACCCAAGACGGCGGCTACTTGGTCTGCGGTTTCACATTTAGCTTCGGCGCAGGCAACCGCGACTTCTGGCTCATAAAAATCAGCAGCGAAGGCCAGGTTCTGTTCAGCTGCACCGCGGGCGACGCAGGCTACCAGGAGGCATACGCCGCCATCGATGAAGGCGGCAACCAGTATGTTATGGTTGGGTGGACTGATCCAATTGGGCACCCCGAACTTATAGGCAAAGCAACCTACGACTGGTGGATAGTCAAACTTAGTCCAGCGACTAGCGGCGGCGCCTTAGAAAATCCACTAGTGATTGCTACTTCGGTAGGAACTTTTGCAGTGCTGGCGGCGACTCTGCTGCTGCTACTTCGAATAAAGAAAAATAAAAAATAAACCGCCAAAAAAAGGGTTTATTGCTGAAGTTTTAGGAACAGAATCTGCAGGGTATTAACTAACGCGGCATAATTAGTCCATATCGCGGCGGTGCGATACTTCTTTTTGGCGTCTTCCCCCTCAAGGGTTCGCTCGTGGAATGCGATAAGAACTTCTTTATTGTCTGATATCATGAAGCAGGGCAAGTTGTCCTCGGCTGCTACTACACCATGCTGACTAGCCAGCCACTTCATCTGGCCTAGGAAGTAGGCGCTTTTTGGGCTGTCGTCAGTGACTACGTTGAGGCTGATTTTACTGGATTGCGCCTTGAGTTTGTCACTGAAATCGTTGTAGTATAGTTCGCTTAGGTAGTCTGATGATGCGTAGATTTGGAAGCTCTCTTCGCTTCGTTCAAGCAGTTCGTTGGCTTTCATGAGAACCTGCTGTTCGCCTTCGAGCATTTGGAAGAGCTCTTTTTTTGCGACTTCTGCTTTTGCCATGGGCATGCTTTGCCATAGTTCAACGAGGCTGGGCTTTTCCTGCTCGAGGAGTTTGATTTTGATTTTCTGTGCGTCAACTAGGAGGTCGATGGCTTTGTCTAGGTCAACAGCTGTGAATTTGAGTGGCTTCTCGAATATGCTGAAAACGATGCCTTTCTTTTCTAGGTCACGTAGGATACGGTAGGTTTCTGTGCGGTGGAGCTGGATAGCTTCTGCGATTTCGCCTGCTTTCTTTTCTCCTGCGCGGGCAAGATAAAGGTATACTCGGATTTCATTTTTTAGGAGCCCAAAACGGGAGAGGGTATCTTCGATGGTGGTCAACTGTTTAGTGACCGACTGATCCATCTTAACAAGTTTATACTGGTCTGAACCTTTATTGTAGACCTTCATCACGTTTTCCATAGCAAGTGCCATATTGCATTATTCCTGTGGGGGTAATGTCTACCGATTTAGACCTAGAATATATAATATGGTTGCGACTTTGCAATCTGAATCCACAATTCATATCCAAAATAACCCTATTCTATCCCATAAAAAATAGCAAAAATAACAATATGTCGCTAAAACGTTTGAGATTTATGCAGTTTAGTGTATGACCATTCAGTACGCACAGAACCGTACGTCAAAAAACAACACATACAACCATTTACCAGTGCTTAAGAAAACGCAACGGTGACGTTCTGGGTATGCCCTGCTAGCATTAGTGGGATAAAAGCAAGTCTAACTTGACCGCTGCATTGCGCAGTCTGCAGCCAGCTGTCACTTAGAGTCCTTGCTTGCTCGAATCTCTGACTTTTCCGATAACTAGCTCGACTAGAACGCCAGCAATTCCATTCTGGGAGGTTATTGGATAAATGGCGTAGCGTCACACCAGATTGCATGTCCTCTTGTCGGCTGCTTTTAATGGCAAATTTGGCTATTGGGCGCTGGCTGTTGGTTTTTGCGGGCGGTTGCCTGGCGGAAAAGGTCGATAGTGCTTGGTTACATTTTGCTATTCATTGATATCGGTTCTTGTGGAGAAAAAAGCAGTCAGTACATGCCCCCACACCACATGCCGCACATCTCAACATGAAGCCATGTAGGCATGTGGAGAAAAACGGGTACCCCACACCGAGTCAGGCGCTGAAAAACGTTGCAAACCCAAAAAACAACCGCCCTCAACCGCAGTCTTGTGGAAATTCTGGGGCCGCCACATCCACACAAAAAGAAAAAACCAATTTAGCCATTTTAATAAGGAATAGATGCCCTCGTAAAGCAATAAAACGGTTTTCTATGATGCCTTTGCTTGTTTCTGGTAAACTCTGGTGTGGTAATCCAGCGCCGTAAACACCTGTGCTGGTTCGCCTGAGAGCATTTCGCTTTTGCCTGTGATGAAGTATCCGCCGTCTTTTAAGGCGCGATAGAAGTTCATGTGGATGTGCTGTTGACCTTCTTTGCTGAAATAAATCATGACGTTCCGGCATAGGATCAAATCGAAAAGGGTGTGAATCGGAGTCTGCATCAAATCGAATTGTTCAAATCGAATAATGTCTTTTAAGCAGCTTTTCACGCGGAAGTTTTCGCCTTCTTTAGTGAAGAACTGTTCAATCGTAAGCTGGTCCAAAGTGCTCAACTGCCGTGGGCCATAAACACCGTTCTGAGCCTTAGACAGCGCATCTTTGTCGATGTCGGAGGCAAAGATAGTCACAGGATGAACGCCAAGCGACTTACCCCAAATCTTATGCACCAAAATCGAAAGTGAATACGGTTCTTCCCCGCTAGCGCAACCAGCACTCCAAATCTTAACAGGCATCCTGGAAAGAAACAGTTTGGGCAACAGTTTCTTCTCCAGATGCAAGTACACGTCAGTGTCTCGGAAAAAAGTTGTATAATTAATTGTTAAGTCGTTTAGTAGATTGGTGAATTCTTCCGGGTGCTTGTTGAGGTATATGATGTATTTGCCATAGGTGTTGGCGCCTGTTGCACGTAATCGGACTTCGAATCGTCGCTTCAAATATTCATCGCGGTAACCCGACATGTTAAGCCCAGCGGATTCAGTTATCATCCGCTTTATTTTTTGGAAGGCACTATTCTCCAGATAATTTTTTAGGTCAACTTTCGGCTGCTCCAACATGGCAATCACCAAAACAGAGAAGACTATATGGTGCCCATCAGCGACTTCGACTTCTCAACCAGCAGATCCTTGAGTTCCTGAGTTGGGAAAATCATTAAAATCGACTTCGCATCATCGCCATTGCGTTTAAAGCGAGTTTCAAAGATAAGCGCATTGTCGCTTACCAAGGACTGCTTAATGAGGAAGTTATCAATAATCGCGTCAAACGTGTCTGTAACCGTTTGAGGCGTAGTCGGCATTAACCCTACACCGACAAAGTCGGAAATCGATGTCAGAAATGACCCTATCAATATGTTGGCAAGCTCCTGAAGCGCCGACTGCTCCATTGAGGGGTCTAACTCATCAACGGAAGCAACCATATTCATCATTGCGGCAATCTTTCGTGCCTCGGCATATTCGAACATCAACAGGATGTCACATCCATACTTATGCGCCAATTGCAGGTAAATCGCTGTAGTAGTAACATCATGCATGTTGTAGAACTGCGGAATCAGGTGCGGCTTGATATTGTGGATTCTGGGCACGTCTATGGTTATGACCTGCTGCAGTAAATCCGACAGTGAAGTAGCTGCGTGGCCAGCGCCAATGCTTCCCAACTCAAGCAGAATACCCAGATCAATCTCAGTATTCTCCGATGCTTGGACAGCTACGCCATTTTTTGTTGCCAAGTTTGCGTCGATTTGTGTACTCATAGTTTTCTTATTTCTCCATTATGTAACTTGATGATTGTGACACCAGAGGCCAAATTGAAACTGATCCTTCGCCCATGCGAACCACCAACATCCTCACCGATCAAGCGAATCTTATGCTCCAATAAGGCTTCGCGGACAGCTTTGATGTTTTTAGCACCTATATCCAACCCTGTTGCAGAGGTGTTGGCGAACATGTTTGCGCCTCCAGCAATTTTCGCGGAAAGCCGCGATTCAGCACCAGCAATCCCAGTTAAACCCCGAATCGCCTTAACTAGGGCGGGAACAGCGGTGTCAGCATACTTTGATGGAAGAGGTTCTTGTGGTCCAAGGCTTGAATGCGGAAGCATTATGTGAGCTAACCCCCCACATTTGTGTGCTGAATCATATAGGCAGATACCTACGCATGATCCGACACTTGTTAATAGCTCCACAGGTCTGCTTTCCACCTTCATTGCTGCCATGTCCACTCGAACCTCTTCCACTTGCGGATGTGTGTTTGTGTTAGCGTCTATGACTATTGGCTCCAGCTGCTGATAGGCAGCTCCAACCCCACGGTTGGGCATAGTTACCGATACATCGCCATTGCCTACTCGAAGCGGGAGCACAACAGTTTCCTCAAGCGTACTTTGACAGTACTTCCAGCACCTTCTGCGGCTGGAACGGTTTAATCACGAAGTCCTTCGCGCCCGACTTAAGTGCCTCAGCGATAAGCGCCTGTTGACCCATCGAACTGCACATCACAACCTTCGCCGACGGATTCGCAGCAACAATCTGCCGCAGCGCCTCTATGCCATCCTTAGCTTTAGGACCAGGAGGCATAATAATATCCATCAACACAAGGTCAGGATGCAACGACTGAAATTGCGCAATCGCATCATCTCCATTGCCTGCTTCAGCGATAACCTCGTGACCTGCCTGAAGTACTATCTTTTTTAGTACTGCACGCATGAACGAAGCGTCGTCGACTATCATTATGGTTCCCATATCAGGTTTGCCTCTGTTATCGCAATATTTGCGATATGGCTATAAAAGGCTTATGTAGTGGAACGTCATATTTGGAAATAATAGTTTTTCAGATCAATTTGAACATATTGAGTGTATTGAGTAGTAATTAACAATACTTAATTAAGGTGTGGCGGTTTCTGTAGCCATACAGAGGTGACGCAAGGATGGTGTATGGTCATCAGGGACTTAAAGAGAAAGAGGCAGCAAGCCGCATACAAGAAGTTTCTTCACTGAGGCAGGACAAATTCAAGGTAACCGTGGAAGTTGACAAGGAACGTCCCATGTCTACTTCGCCGCTCTATAACAAATACAACATCCAGCGTTTCGATTTACATCCCAACTACAGCTTTGACCATCTAGCCGATATGATACCTAAAGGTACGCCGGAGTATTTGGATCACGGCTTAAATTACGTCGAACGCATCGTACGGGCACTCTACTATTTTAAGCAGTGTAGCCTGATTGGCCCTTCAGGAACAGGCAAAACCCACATCGTCTACCTCGTTGCTGAATTGACGGGGCTGCCGATTTGGGAAGTCAACTGTGGCTTAAGTACCAGCAGCTTTGACTTGATCGGCAGGTTTATCGGTTTGGGTAAGGAGAACTGGGTGGACGGGTTGTTGACTCAGTGGCTGCGCAAGGGCGGCATAATGTATCTCGACGAAGCCAACATGATGAAACAAGACGTTGCCACAAGACTCAACCCTGTGCTGGACACCAGAGGCCACCTGGTCCTAAACGAAAAGGACAGTGAAGTCATCGAACGCCACAAATACGGCTACATGATCATCAGCATGAACCCAGCCACCGCCGAATTCAGCGGCACCAAACCACTCAACGCAGCCATGCGGCGTCGAATGGCGGTTTGGATTAACTTTGACTTTCTCAGTGTCGGGGAAAAAATCTCGCCCCACGAAGTGGAGATGCTGCAGAAAAGAACCAAAGTTACCCAAGAAGTCGCCTATGGCATCATCCAGGCAGGCGCCGAGTTGCGTCGGCAATACAAGGCGGGCGATTTGCCGTATGGTCCATCGCTTGGTGACCTCATTAACTGGGCGACACTGGTTCATGACGGCATGACTCCCATGGATGCCGCAGAAGAAACAATCATAGGCTTAACCAGCGACAGCGTCGAAGTCCAAGCTGATGTACGCAGAATTCTAGAGGCGGTATTTGTTAAATCCTAAGAGTTGGGAGCTTCAGAGTTGGGTTTTATTGATTACGCTTGGGCTGCTTCTCTGCAGAAGGATAACACCAAAGTAAAGATTCTCCAAGATGAAACTCTTGAGCAGCCGCAGCTTTTAAGTGACCCGTTCGGTTTCACTCTAAAGTTTCCCAGCGTTCATATCTTAAAAGATGGCAGCGTCTCTTTTCTCGGCTACATTTTTCCTGGAAACAACGCTGGGAAATCTAAAGTTGGCAGAGTTTTCAGGGCGTCGGTTATGCATTTGACAACGCATACTTTGGCGCCGTTTAGTAAAGAAAGAGTTGTTCCCTCAAGCAAGGACTCACTTGTAACTGCTTTTGCTAAACGTTTAGTCAACGACGCATATATTCAAGCCTATATTGGGGCGTGGTATCCTGATAGATTTTTCGATGTCGCATATGCCAATGCCTTAGCATACCAGAAAATCAAGGCATCCGACCACATCCTGACCACTTCGACGAAAGTTATGTCGGCGTTGTTGACTCAGATAAACATGGGCAGCATCAAAGGCAACTTGGATGCAGAAGAAGCAAATATTGTCAACAAACTGGCGACTGAATTGGGTGCGCTTAAAGAGGCATTTCTAGGTGTTATCGCAGGAGACACTCTGGACGTTAATGCCTTGTTCGATGAAAAGGTAAAGTCAATCGTGAATACGCTTGAACCTTTTGGTCCTTTCCTTGAGGTGCCTTCTCTTAAGCACACTGAGGAGGTCGGACGCTGTAGCATCTACACAAGTGTTGAAGCTGCAGAGGATTTTGAGGGGCTGTTTGTTCAGTCATTAATGTCGTTGGGCGGCGAAGTTCCGACGGTTGATAATATTGATCAGTTGTGGCGTGGTGAACAAGAAGCCGAGGCGCTGCAAGCATTCAACTCGGACATGTACCAGAAGATGCGTAATGAAAAAATAATCGCTAAAATCAAGCCATATCTTGCTTATACAAGGTTCAAAAAAGTAAGCTTTCCAGAAGAAGACTACACTCAGTATCTGCGTGCTCGAACGCTTGTTCAGGGCACTAGTCGCAGGTTACTGGACATTATGCGGTCAGCATTCAATTACTTAGATGAGGACCCACGTCAAGAGATGGGTCAACTAGATTTGACAGCAGTTATCCAATCATTAGCAGCAAATAAGCCAGCAACTGATGTTTTTAACCTCGACGAATACCTCAAACCGAGTTTTGCGTGGTCGCTGGTTCTGGATGTTAGTAAAAGCATGCAGGTGAAAGGCGAGTTCGGCAGAGCATTGGCGATTTCAGTGGCCGAGGCGGCGCGTGAATTGATGACTGATCCAACTTCTTGGACCTTTTTTGCTTTCAGTGACCAACTCTACATCCTTAAGGATAGCACAGAGGCATTTTCAAAGCGGGTTCGAGCGCGGATTGGCGGGCTGAATTTTGATGGTTTAACGTATATTCCAGATGGAGTAACCATCGCTGGGAAGATGCTGGCGAAGCGGTTTGAGGAGCAGCGGGTGCTTGTTGTGATTTCGGATGGCTGGCCTTATGGTTACCCTAACATGCCGCTTTCACTTAAAGAAACCGTTGATGACTTAGTGAAGAAAAACGTCATAGTCATCGGCATAGGAGTCGAGACTGATCGCATGAGTAACTTTTTCCATTTCCACGCATCCGTCCACTCACCTAAAGACATCTACAAACGCTTCGGTAACGTCTATGCAGAAGCATCGGCAAAAACCCTTGAAGGCGAAGGATAACCGCTTTTCTGTCGCTTTGCCGACCTACCTATCCCCCTATTAAAAGGGTAAGTGGGTTTTTCTCTTTGTGTGGGTGTGGCAGTTTATGGAGCACCACAAGAATGCGGTTGAGGGCGGTTGCTTTTTGGGTTTGCAACGTTTTTTTGCGTCTGATTTTGTGTGGTGTGCGTGTTTTGCTTCACACCCCGTACATGGCTCTATGTTGAAGGTGTGGCGGTCAGGGTGTGGAGGCATGTTGGATGAGCCTAAATTTCCCACAGATGGGTGTAGCTACCTTCTCTTTAATCAGCGTTTATTAATTTGCCCATTAGGGCGGAGCCAGGCTAAAAATTTCGCTGTTCTTTTGGCGGAACAGGCTGTTCTTAAGGGAGAGTAATAAGTCGCTTTACCTTTCAAGCTTCACGATGAATATGCCAAAAGGCAAGCCCTTATTCTTATCAATTCTTTGTTTGCTTTGTCTATCAAGCATCGCCTTGTTTTCCACGGTTAAAAGTCAAGTTTCGTCGTCTTCAATAAACATTAATGTCGATGGAAGCGTAGAACCTTCAACTGCGCCGATTCAAATTGTTGGAAACATCTACGTGTTTACTGATAACATTTCATCAAGTATTTTGGTTCATCGGAGCAATATTGTAATTGACGGTGATGGTCATACGCTTTTTGGAAATGGTGGAACAGGAATAGATTTAACGAATAACACAACTCAAATTCCGTCGCCTCTATCAATTTGGAATGTAACCATCAAGAATCTGGCAGTTATAGGCTTTCACATTGGAATCAATACAAACGGAGGAGGTAACATCACTCTTTACAATGACTACATTGTCACTGGCATGAAGGATAATGCGGCTGCAGTTTCCCTTTGGGGTTGTGGTGGAAACAACATTTCTTACTGCAACCTTATCGGTCAAACAGTTGTTGCCATGCAGTTTGGTTCAAGCCATAATACCATAACAAAGAACAATATTGACGGAAGTGTTTGGGTCGAGATAGGTGGCGATGAAACGGTTGATGGGAATTACTGGAGTGATTATTTAACGGTATATCCTAATGCTACAGAAATAGGTGAAACTGGTATTGGCAACACACCTTATGTTTACTATTCTTATTCGAACAGTCAGTCAGGTTTATTCGAAACTCCACTATACGATTACCATCCTCAAATAAGCCCCATAACTACCCCACTATTCTTTAGTTCTATGGTCAGAAATCTCGCATCCTCTATTCCAGAACTATCATGGTTGGTTATTATACCGTTAATGCTTTCCACGCCTTTTGTTGCTGTGTTGCTTAGGCATCGAAAAACCGCTTAGTAAGCAATTGACCCTTGCTAAGCCGGGCATATGTGGGTGTCGTTTCTGAGACACACTCGAACAAATTACCGTTTCAGCGGCAATGTATCTTCCAAACAGCCTAAGGACTAGTCATAGTAAAGGTGAAACCATTGTCGTTAGACAACGACCAATACAGGGAACTATTCATAGAAGAAGCCAAAGAGCACATAGAAACCATTACCAAATCAATGCTTATTTTAGAGAAAGAACCAGAAAACACTGAAGTCGTTAACCAGCTTTTCCGCTCTGCTCACACTCTTAAGGGCTCCTCGGGAATGATGGGCTTCAAAGATTTCCAAGAACTAACCCATGCGATGGAAGACGTTTTCGATGATATGCGCAAGGGCAGCAAACCCTCAAGCAACCTCATCAGCCTCCTTTTAGAATGCGTTGACGCGTTGACGCTGCGGCTGGAAAACATCCAGAACCACGTGGAAGGAGAAATCAATTTTGAAGATTTCAAGAGCAAACTGCAGTCAATGAAGTCAGAATTAACAAGTATCCCAACCCCAAAAGAACCCCAAAAAACAGTGGCTGCCGAACCTCAGTTAGTTGAAAACAAGCCTGCCTCTGCACCCGAAACCAAACAAGACCCCCCTCAACCAGTGGCTAACCCTGAAAAGTGCTTCACAGTTAACTTAAAGTTCTCCGCTGACTGCGCATTCAAAAGCATACGCGCCGGTATGGTGCTTGATAAAATAGCTGAAGTCGCGCAGGTTGTTAAGTCAGTGCCAGAGAGAGGCGATATAGAGGAGCATAAGTTAAGTAACGGCTTCAAAATGGTAGTCACCAGCAAACTAGATGGGAAAGCAATCGAGAACTGTGCCAAACAAGTTCTTGAAATTGAAGAAGTTGCAGTAACTCCTTGCACAGATCAAGCTTCAGCTATCGCTTTGATTTCGCCCCCAACACAGCCGACCTTAATGCCTGAAGGAAATTATACAGTTACAGTTGAAAATAAAACAGTAACCAAAGTCGCGGTTGACACACAAACTGCCCAAACTGTCCGAGTAAAATTCGATCAACTTGACAAACTCATGAATTTAGTAGGCGAACTAGTCATAAACAAAATTGCGCTTCTACAGGTAACCGCTGACAACCATGGCGACGGCTTAAAACGCATAACCGAAAACATTGATCGCTTAACCGCTGACCTACAGGATCTAGTCATGCAAGTTCGCATGGTACCAGTGAGCCAAGTTTTTGACCGATTTCCACGGCTTGTCCGGGACTTGTCGCTTAAAGAAAAAAAGAAAATTGAGCTTGTTATGGAAGGCAGAGACATAGAAGTCGACCGCTCCGTTTTAGATGAAATAGGCGAGCCATTGATTCACTTGCTCAGAAACAGCGTTGACCACGGTATAGAAATGCCTGAAGAGAGACAAGCAAACAGCAAAAACGAAACGGGCAGAATTGTGCTGTCAGCATTGAGGAATGGCAATCAAGTTATAATCGAAGTGTATGACGACGGCGCAGGCATCGACCCAGAAAAAATAAGAATTGCAGCAGCCAAAAAAGGAGTAGCATCACAAGCTGAACTTGACAAGATGACCAAGGACCAGTTGATCAACTTAATTTTCCTTCCAGGTTTCTCAACCGCCAAACAGGTTACGGAGACCAGCGGAAGAGGCGTCGGCATGGACGTCGTCAAAACCAAAATTCAGGCTTTAGGAGGCGTTGTGCACGTTGACAGCCAAGTCGGCAAAGGCACAAGAACAACCATAAAACTGCCCATCACCTTGGCGATCATACAGGCTATATTGGTGACTGACGGCAAAGAAACTTTTGCTATACCAACTAGCCAAGTTTCAGAGATTGTCCGCGTCAAGAAAGCCGACGTTCAAAAACTCGGAAAAACCGATGCCATCGTAGTGCGCGACCACGTTATCCCCATGTTGCACCTCCATCAGATGCTTAATCTTCAGGGATCAGATGAGGAAGAACTTGAATTACTCATTATCTACCTCGGAGACGAAAACAGCAAGATGGCGCTGGCAGTTGATTCAGTGCTACGTCAACAGGACATACTGGTGAAATCACTCAACGATGCATTATCAGGCATCAAAGGCGTAAGCGGCGCAACCATTCTAGGCGATGGACAGGTTGTCCTCGTTTTGGATGTGGCACAATTTGTTAAGCGCCACAGAAACGCCTAGTCGCCGTTTTCTATTTTCTTTTTTCAATCAGAGTCTGACCGTTTTTAGACATATTCCTAATTCGGAAGATTACCTTTAATGCTTGCTTGACCGCCTCTATTCTATGGGAGAATGGGAATGGAGCATAGCGAAGTACGATCAGACAACGCCCGAAACGTCATTTTAAGCTTTAACGACAAAATCTACTATGTCAATAGTGTTAACGTAGCAATCCGTGAAGGCGAAGACAAACTTAAAGCGGTCTTCCATACCAAACGGGCCAGCGACAATGCGCAGGAAGACTTAGACATCGAAATCAGCCAAGGCACATATGACATACTTATGGAGTACGCCAAACTCAACAAGTTAGACCTGATTATGGTGCTGCAGATTGAAGATGGCAAAGCAAAGTATTGCCTGATGAGTGAAGAATGGCTCAAAAACCAACTGCAACCTCATAACGGCAGAGGCTACATCGTCTAAATGTAGATTCATAATATTTAGCTGATTTTCATAAGGGCTTATAACCACTTAAGCGATAGCCATACACATTTAGGTGAATATACTTGGCGTTTAGTAATCGAACTAATGCGCGTGACGAAATGCAGATGCTAACCTTCTCGCTGGACAACGTCTTATACGGTGTAAACGTTAGCCAGGTACGCGAAGTCAAAAACTTCGAAGGCGTAACACCCGTCCCCTATGCTCCAGCCTATGTCAGAGGCGTAACCAACCTACGCGGCGAAGTCATTCCAGTCATTGATCTCCGCAAACGCTTCGGCATGAACGATTCAAAAAATGAAAATAACAACATAATGATCATCGTCCAAGACAAGCATCCAGTCGGCATAATGGTCGACGCCGTCATGGAAGTTTTGACGCTGCCGAAAACAGACATAGACACCAACACCGACAGCTTAATCGTCGACAAATCCGAAGCAGTGCTGGGCGTAGCTAAACACGACAAAGAACTCATCATACTGTTGGACCTACTTCGGGTTGCATGCAAAGACGGCTTAACTTTGACTGGAAACCAAAAAGGCTTCCAAATTAAAACTGAAAAACAGCAAACCCCCTAGTCTTTATTTTTGTCTGATGATCACTGATGGGGCAAATCAGAGTCCTTGTCGTCGACGATTCGCTTTTAATGCAGAGGGTACTCTCGGATATTTTGCAGTCAGATAAACAAATCACTGTAGTTGGAACTGCACGCGACGGCGAAGAAGCACTGATTAAAGTCGCAAATTTGCAGCCTGACGTCGTAACCATGGATATTGAAATGCCCAAGATGAATGGGTTAACAGCTGTCCGCCGCATCATGGAGAAGCAGCCGACGCCGGTTGTCATGATAAGTTCATTAACGCAGCGTGAAGCCCTCCTAACGCTTAAGGCGTTAGAGTTCGGCGCAGTCGATTATGTACCTAAACCTTCAGGGCAGATTTCGCTTAACCTGGAATCCGTCCGCGAAGAAATGCTATCTAAAGTTAAAGCGGCTGCCCGCGCTAACTTGACCTCTGCCAAAGCCACAGCCCAAGTAGATGTGCGAAGATCAGGCGGGATGGGCGACCATATAATATGCATCGCTGCCTCAACCGGTGGACCGCCTGCAGTCACCAAAGTTCTCACCGCCTTACCTGCTGATACACCACCGATTTTGATTGTTCAGCACATGCCTAAAGGTATCACTCGGCTCTTCGCTGAAGGCCTCAACGAACACTGCAAATTTACCGTTAAAGAAGCCCAGGAAGGCGACCGCGTGCAGGAGCGGCTTGCGTTGATTGCTCCAGGCGGCTTCCACATGATGGTGACTAAAGAACGTAAAGTCCATTTAACCAGTGATCCGCCTGTAAATTATGTTCGTCCAGCCGCTGATGTACTAATGTTTTCTGCCGCTGAACGCTTTGGCGCAAAAAATATAGGCGTAGTCCTAACAGGTATGGGCTCTGATGGGGCTAAGGGCATAAAAGCCATAAAGCAGCAGGGTGGCTTCACTATTGCCCAGGACAAGGAGACAAGCGTTGTCTTCGGCATGCCTAACATGGCTTATCAAACAGGCTGCATCGACGTTGTTGCTGCCCTAGATCAGATACCTAGGCAGATAGTTAAAGCCTGCAACTAAGTAATCGATTCATTCAGCTATACGTATTTTCAATCTATATGCGGTTTTCATAATTTACTTATAAGCAAAACGCCAATTTGGTTGGCAACTATTAGGTGGAAAATATATTCATGACTGACGAGCAAAAAGAAAAACGCACTTCTGACCAAGTTGAGAAGCTTGCAAAAGAAAACCAGCGTCTACAAGAAAAGAACGAAGAATACAAAAAGATGATAATCGAGTTACTAAAAGAAGGCATAGAGAGCGCTGAAAAAATTAACCTCACCGCAGACGAAACCATCGTTAACTCAGCAAAAGCAGCGGACCTCGCATACCAAACTATGCAGGCAGCTATGAAAGTCGCTGAGCTATCAAATTCAGCAACCGAAATCGTCAGTAAAGTTGCTGCAAGCGCAAAAAGCGTAGAGGAAGTCGCCAACAAAGTAGCGGCTAGCGCCGAAGGCGCATCACAGTCAACAGCAAAAGTTGTCCAAATGGGTAAAGAAGCAGCTAACGTATCCAACCAGATGGCTATTGGCATGCAGCAAGTCAGCACGGCATCCCAGCAGGTTTCAGTTGGAGCCCAAAAACTAGCAGAGCTATCCCAGAGCGCCGCTCAAAGCAGCGAATCACTAAAGAAAGTGATGGATGAAGCAGGTATGATCGCGCGAGATGCCTCAGCCGTAACTGAAGATGCGCTTAAAAAATCCAGGGAAGCCAACGAAAAAGGGCAAAAAGGCCTCGTTGCCATCGAGCACATACAAAACAACATCACCAGAGTTGCTGAAGCAGTAACTTCAATGGTTAACTCGGTTGAGCAGGTCGGTCAGATGGCAAATTCTGTTTCGGATATTGCCGGTCAAACTAACATGCTGGCGCTAAACGCTGCCATCGAAGCCGCACGCGCCGGCGAAGCAGGACGCGGATTTGCAGTCGTCGCAGACGCAGTCAAGGGTCTAGCAGGGCAATCTAAAGAAGCCGCGGGTTCAGCCATAAACCTCGTCAAAGGCATTAAAGAGGCAGGTGTACAAACAAGCAATATAGCCCAGCAATCCCAAGCAGGCGCAGCTGAAGGCGCAAACGTAGTTTTAGGCGCGATTAAAGAATCGGAAGGCATCGCAAAAATCATGGGCGAAATGACCGGTAAAGTCAACAACCTCACAAACGGAGTAGAACGCGGTCTAGACGCATTAAGTACTGTTGTTAAAACAATTGAGGAAGTCGCAAGTATCGCCCAGGAAAGTTCATCGGCATCAGAAGAAGCCTCCTCAGCAGTCGAAGAACAAACAGCCGCATCCCAACAGATGGCCACCATAGCCAAAGAAGTCTCAACAACCGCAGAGCAAGTTGAGCAAGTCACAAAAGGCGTAGTTGGCGAAGCTCAAGAGATGGCAAAGCTTGCATCCGGCGTGGTGACTGATGCGTCCACGGTGGAGTTCTCAGCGAAAGAAATCTATGGTGAAGCGGACACTGTAGGCAAAAACTCAAACATAGTCGTCGCCGAAGTTACAGCAATGGCGGAAGCCTCTGAGAAACTTAAAAATGAACTCACCGAAGTCATCGAGTACCGCAAAAAGAAGCTTGAGGATTTCTTGGCAAGCAACTAAACCTTTCCCCTTTCTCTTTTGCTTTAACTTTATTTGATCTCACTTCGATAGCTCCATCAGGGGGCTCTGCTGCTGCGTAGCACTGTGCATAAAACGTATGACATACAAGCCCTTTTCTGTGAAGACACATCCTTTGTAAGTGATCAACGTTGACTCAAGAAGCCGTAGCTAAGCCCATAGAAGTCTCCGCTGTTCCGGAAAGAAAAAAACAGCCTTCTCTTCAGGAACTCGTTGAATCACTGAAAAGTACAGCCGACGACATAGGCCAAATAAGCGAATTAAGCTCAGAAGAAAAAATCTTGGTTGCACAATTCTTCTCTTCTCTACTAAAATTGATGCAGCCGCTTGCCTCATCAATCGCTGTGGATCAGTTGGCTCTTCCAGCTCAAGTTGGCGACGTAGTCCAAGCGCATGTTGACCCAACCGGGCATTTGCTTTTGCAGTACAGTGATGGCCACGTTGAACTCAAAAACTTAAGCGAAGAAAACAACCGGGAACTTATGATGTCGGTGGTGGGCGATGTTGTACCGAAATTTAAAAGCCTCACTGCTCAGCAGAAGCGCAAGTTAGAAAACCGCATTAAACTGCTCTCAAGCATAACCAAAGAGATACAAAAGAGTTCCGAGGCTCTCTCTGCGGCGCTCTCAACTGGGCAATAACTGCATTTAGGCGCTCATGTCATAAGTAACTGTAAAGCTTGCGCCGTCAGCGCCAAGTAATGAGGTTGTGGCTAATCTATCATACTGCTGATTTGTCATGTGCACTATCGAATAAGTGAAGTTGCCGATTACCCCCATATCGCTGCTCAATCCTATTCTGCAGTTGCTAAACGCTACAGAACCGAAATCAGCCAGATTGCTGATCTGCCCATTTACAGTTGACCTTTCCAGGATCCATTCGCCTGAGGAGCGGGAGGCATTGTAAAAGAAGTCTTGACTAAAAAATTGGCCAGTGGTGGCGTCGGCTATTTGTATATTCCACTGGTTTGCATCTGAATTTGCCAAAGTTATTGAAGCGCTGATTTGGTCTCCTGGAGTAATTATGATGCCATCTATCTTTACTGAGTAAGCAGGAAGCATCTCATACCAAGCGTCATAAAATGCCTGACCGTTGACAACGTTCTGTTCTGTGCCAACTTGAATCAACGCCTTATCTTGCTGTCCTCCGATTCCCACCCAAGCTGAGGAGTAGCCGTCGCCTGCAGAAGCATTAACGGTTGGGACAGTCCAGGAACCGCTGACTGCTGTGATGTCTCTTTGATGATTAAAACTGCTTGAAACAATGTACCCTGCCCAACTAACACTTACAATCGTGTGGCTATCTGGTAGCGCGCTAAAAGTTGCTTCCAGCAGTGAAAGAAAAGAGAGTACCGCAAGTAGCAGCAGTATCCAAACAGCAAATAAAGCAATGACTCGCCGCTTTTTCCATCTTCCGACCAATAATCTGTCTCCTTTATGGTGCGCTGGTGCTTCAAAAATGTTCAAGGTTCTAAGTGGTAACGGCAATAAAATACTTTGTTGTTAACAGGAGTTTGCCACAGGATCATTCTGTAAACAACCTTAATTGCCAGACATAACTAAGTTTATTGTATGTTCCAAGTCAAAGTGCTAGCCAAAGGTGATTTCAGCTTCGCAGTGGACTTAGCTAACACAATCAACTGGAACATGGCTGTTGAAGACTTTGAATTTATGACTTCGCTAGAACCGAACGGTTGCTTCCTTCTAACTGACGGCCCTAAACGGGTAGGAATCGCCACTTGCAACGCCTTCGGCGAGGTGGGCTGGTTCGGCAACCTCATTGTCGAGAAGAGCTATCGCAACAGAGGCGCCGGCAGCATGCTTGTACGGCATGCACTGCAATATTTGAAGGAAAAGGGAACCAAAACAGTTGGGCTTTACGCTTACCCCGCCCTCACACACTTTTATGGTAACTTAGGCTTTGTGCTTGACGAGGACTACTCTGTTCTCAAGGCAGAAAAACTCTCTCAGGTCAACTCCGAGCCTTTCCCCAAAATAGACCAAAGATGGTTACCCGAAATCGCTGAATTTGACCACAAATATTTCGGTGGAAACAGGAAAAAACTGCTTGAATCCATCATCCAAGCACCTGGAAATGCAGGCTATTATATCGAAGAAGGGGGTCAAATAATCGGTTATGTTGCAGCGACAATTTATGAGTCGATGGCTTGGGTTGGACCCCTAATCTGTCACCCCGAAAGGTATAACATCGCAATCTCGCTAGTGCAAGCAGTGTTGTCTAAGGTAGCTGGGAGAGAAGTTTACGCGGTTGTATCTAAAAATGACATTCCCTTGATGAACGCTTTTTTTAAGGTTGGATTTAAGGAAAGCTTTATTGTTTCAAGAATGTTTTTAGGAAGAGCCGTTGCAAAAAATTGTATATGCATGGCGGAATCATTAGAGCGAGGATAAATTATGGAAGATTACTGTAGGCTTCTGCTTGAGGATTTTTTAAAGCACTCTTTTTCAACGGTCAAAGCGCTTGTTGAAGGCGCCCAAGCTGCCCAAGGGAAAGCGCCTGAACGGAAAGTCACCCTTTTCCAGTATGTGAAGGGCAAAAAAGTTTCCATACCGTTTGAGGATGAACGCTTCTACCTTCGTAGCTCGGTGGAATACACCAATCCCCAGTTGACGGTGGAGGAGGTTCAGGGCATCGTCGGAACCAAGCTGCTTGCCACTTGCTCAAACTACTGCTTGGAGCATGGGGTACATGAGCTGAATGCAGCAGATGTATCTGTGCTTGCTGAGGCGTTAAAGCAGCCGCCTAAAGGCTACATCGTGCCGTTTCTACTAAACACAGATGACGTGGAAGCAGACCGTTACTCAATGAATCCTCTAAAACAATCCATCGTTGACAGCGGGCAAAGCGCGTATCCTGCTGTGAATGTAAAAACTGACCAGCTAAAGGTCGATGAAGCATACGCTAAAAAGTATGATGGCTCACTGATCTCTAAAAAAGAAACTGAACTCATCACCGAAACACTCAGCTGCTGTAATGGTAACTACCTTGACTTTGTAGACACAATCAAGTACCACCAGATAGTTGAGCTCTCTGACTTCTTTGGGATGGATCTATCGCTGTATAGTCTGCGTATGCCTCTCTCCACCCTTATGGCAGAGAACAAAGACGGTTTACTTCATTATATCATCAGCGAAAGCAACCGTGATTACCAATCCGTAGAGTCAGCCTACATTTGTATGGGTCGAAGCATGAACAAGCGCACCACGCTCCTGACGGTGCCGCATTCGAAGAAGGGTTTTGGCTCCAAGCGGGCTGCAAGGGGGAAACTGCATTTTGATAACGGTAAATTCCTCGACGCTACCGTCACATACAAGACAACGGCGCTCTACCCAAACGCAATGGACCCCGAAGACATAGCCGTCGCCGTCTGCGATGACAAATTCTCTGTCGCGGGGGAAAAACTATCCGATTACAGCTACGCTGAGACGCCTTCTTCACCACAGTTCTTCCTCTACTCGATGGGGTCGCCTGAGGATGCAACGGTTTGGCATGGTGTGGGCGCTTTTGGTTCTTCTCAGCTGCTGCAGAGCTACGCCAATGCACGGACCGCCTGCAGGGAGGGAAGATTGGTTAAACATTTAAACCAAAAGTACCATCTTAACGTGAGGGTACCCTTGCAGTTTAATCTCGCACCAGAGGGACTCTGGAGCCACCCAGTACATCGTAACATCGACGCGAGCATAGGCAGCGTAGATGACCTGCCTGATTTGGTGCATAGAGGCATGAGGCTTGAGTACCTTTCTGCTTTCAAGTAGGAGCATATGGGTTTGTCAAGCGCTGAATACATAATATTTCGAATCCTACGTATGTTCCGTAAATTGCCAGTTAACCCGCTGAGCATCGGCAACAGGAAAGTCATTTTTTTAGATTACTTTAAAGGCTTCGATAAAGTGCAAGCGGTACAGGGGATTTTCGGAGAAAAAACCACTGAAGTGCTGAGCCATCTTGAGGTTGAATTAAGCTGGCTTATGGGATACATGTATGTAGATGGGTCAGATGGGCACTTAGTCATCAGCAAAGGCTATCTGAACAGTGGCGACAAAACCGACATCTACTTGGACTTGATTCATGAGTTATGTCATGTGAAGCAGTTTATGGAGGGCAGGGAACTCTTCGACCCACATTATGACTACGTCGACCGACCTACGGAGATTGAGGCTTACCGGTATGCCGTGCAGGAGGCAAAACGGCTGGGGCTCAGTCAGGACCGGATTCGCCTGTACCTGAAGACCGAATGGATGAGCGACGACGAATTTGAGCGTCTTGTGAAATCCGTTGATGCCTCAAACTGCTAGAACTTCACGGTAAACCGATAGCATTCTTTGTGCGCAGAGACGCCAAGTGAAATTCTGTGAAACAAACTTGCGCCCTTCCGCCCCCATTTTCAAACGCAAAGGCTCGTCGGACAGAAGCTCAAGCAAACCATCAGCTAACCCATCGACATTACCCACGTCAAATAGCAAACCGGTTTCACGGTTGCAGACTGCCTCGTTGACTCCGCCGATGTTGAAAGCCACTGCTGGTTTCCCGCATGCCTGCGCCTCAAGTAGAACAATGCCCTGTCCCTCCTGGATGGATGGCAGAACAAACACGTCTGCGCAATTGTATAAAGTTGGAAGAACTTGCTCTTTTATGCGCCCAAAAAACAAAAAGTTGCCTAAAAGGTTCGCCCGCTTTAATACATCAGTTAATTGTTCTTTGAGGGGTCCTTCGCCTGCAATCACAAATTTTACATCTGCTTTTTCCTTAACCACTTTTTTGGCTGCTTCAACAAGCAGCGGTAACCCTTTACGGGGAATCAGGCTGCCCACAAACAGCACACAGGGCTCGGAACCTAAGCCGAATTGCCTCTTCGCCGCAGCCGCATCCGACGGCTTAAACTTCTCTACATCCACGCCGTTGGGGACAATCCGTACTTTACCCTTGTCTATGCCATAGTGTTGCTGGATTTTTTGCAGCGAATAATTGCTTATTGTGACGATCAAGTCCGCGTTTTTGGCTGTTTTTGCTTCTAACCCGGCAAGGTAATGCATGAAGCGGTTTGCCACTTTTTGCCTCAGCGTTAGGTTGCCCTTTTTTGCCTGCTCATACTCGTCGGCTAAGACGCCATGAACAGTGTGAATGAACGGGGTTTTTACGCCAAGTTTCTTGAGCTTCTGAGGTAACCCATAGCCGCTTACCGCATGCGCCTCAAAAACATCTGCCTCTAGGGCGGCGGCTTTTTTGGTTAGGTTTCTGTTGAAGGTCCAGTTGTCAAGTGGAAAGACTCGGTCGGTTGAGTGGCATGGAACCAGGTGTACGCCGTCAAGGGTCGTGGCGGTTTTGAAGCCTGCTTTGGTTCCACAGTAGACGGTTATGTCCGCTTCAGCCTGTATTCGCTTAGCGGTCTCCATTATGCGCCTCTCCACGCCGCCATAGTAGAGATGAGGCGGCTGAGTATTGAAAACTGCTAAGTGGAACCTATCCATTGATACACCCTTTAGCTAAGTAGCTCCAAAGCAAATATAAGGTGTACCGTGACGCTGCTGCATGGTTTGGTTGCCTTAAAGGTGGTACCGCTCAAAATCAGCTGAGCCTGTGTCAGGCGTGACAAAGTAGAATACCATTCCGCATGAGAGGCATTTTACCTCCTGATTCCGTTGGCGCTCAACTCTGGGTGAACCACATTTTGGGCAACGCATCTTTTTGGCTCCGTTTGGGGTCTGTCAATCGTTTAATTCTTCATCTTTCCCGATCAGACTGGGACGGCGACATCATCCCCCATCGAATCAGTCATCGTCCCAGACTAAAAGGGCTTTGGTAAAGGGAGAGATAAAAAATGAACCAAGAATTAGTCAAACAGCTGTTGGAACAACTCCAACAAGAAACCAAAGACCCCTCAGACATAGGTAAACTGAACATCCCAAACACAATGCTTTGGATGAAAACAAACGCCTACGAACCAACAACCATTCAAAGAGTAGGAAAAGAGCTAAGATATTTAGAACGCAACTGCAACACAAGCAACCCCAAAGAAGTCAAACTGTTCATAGCAAACAAAACATGCTCTAACGCAAGAAAGGAAAACCTCATCGAATCATACAACATCGTAATACAATCCTTGAGCTTGTCATGGAGCAAACCTTTCTACCAGAGACACGACAAAAAACGCCGAGCGCCAAAAGAAGAGTCAGTGCAGTTTATAATCAATCATGTCAGGTTCCCACTGAGTCTCAAGCTGAAGATGTCAAGGGATTTGGGACAACGACCAATCGAGTTAACATGGCTAAAAGTCCAAGACATAGACCTTACCACAGGAAAAACAGACCTAACAGGGGCAAAACATACAATCGGTAGAGAAGGAAAAATCAAACAAGATACCCTAGAGCTACTCAAAAAATACATTAAAAGAGAGAACTTAAACCCGACAAGCATTATATTCCCGACCACATCCGACAACTTAAGCACTGATTATAGGCTCGCCAGAAACAGGCTTGCAGAGAAGCATGACAAGCCCGAGCTCAAACAAGTGCAGTTATATGACTTTCGCAGGCGCAAAGGTACACGCGAATACAAGCTATCTAGAAACAATTTCTTACACGTCAAAAAAATTTTAGGGCACAAAGATGCAAGAAGTACAGAGAAATACATAACTGAAGACGAGCAAATCGAATGGATACCAATCAAATGCACCACTGACCAAGAAATTCAGCAAGCCATTAAAGAAGACGCAATCTTGGTGGGACATGAGAATGGAATATGGTACTTTAAGAAGCCAGCGTAGTCCAACTTTTCTCACTATTATTCAACGTTAATACTGCTCTCATCTATACCCTTGCCGTCCCAATAATAGGTTCGTCTCCGTCCGCTTACTCCATCAAAGAAAATTGCACTCCATTCTTTAATAGTCGTGGGACTTATCAAGATATTGTAGTAAGTTTTGTTTGATTTTGCGAGCGGTTTTACTTTATCGTATGCCTTGCTAAGAAAACCCTTCCAATAGACCCCTCTCCACGCAAACTTTGACAAAGCTACCCTCTGATAATCGCAGGTTGCATCTTCGTCTGGAAAAGTATGCGTTACACCATTTACCTCATCATAACTTACTTGGAAATATTTTTCCGCATTTTTGCTATAAAAATAAAAGAAAATTGTTACCGTCGATTTGATTGTAGCATCAGCGGTCTCTGTTTTCCAAAAGGGGAAGACTTGAATCGATACTGAAGATAATTCGCTATCATAATAGATGGATGAAGCAAGCTTATGAGCTCTTCCATAGAGTTCATCTATAAAGTTGTTATCTATACTCAATTTCTGAGGTTCGTCCTCATTGGGCAAATGTATGCTGTTTTTTACGGTTTTGTCTTTTGGTAGTAGAATTATTGGTCGCTTATCCTGCTGGTTAAGTTCGGTTTTATGTACACTAGCTATTTGTAACGGTTTTACAGCTGCGCTTTTAGTGCTTTCATCTTTAAACAAGTGTCTTAGTTCAGACTTGAATGCCCAACCCCATAAGGGAAACAGCATCAAGGTTATACCAACCGCTAGTTCCGTAGAATATTGAGAGGGATTCTCATTCAGAAGCAGCATAACAATAGCTGTTATAACAACTGTACCAGCGATTGCTGCTGACTGCTTACGCTTCATAAAGCATTTTACTATTTGATTGAATATTTAAAATATTTGCGATGACATAGGAAAGCATGCTCGTTAGTTAAACACCTGCTCAATATTCGCTCGCTTCGCTCCCGCTTCGCGGGTCGCTCCGCTCGCCCTTACCGAACGTTCCGCATGAGCCAAACGATGCGCTGAGTTATTCATCGATTTCCATATTCTCCCACAAATCGCCTTCTGGAATAAACGCAATCTGAATTGAGTCCAAGATTTGAAACACACCGTTAACGAACAATGCGATTGTTACAAATTCGCCATGTCCTCTATCTCTGATGTGATAGTCGAATAACCCCCCATTATAAACACAGACCAATTCCTCACTAACTTTGACTGCTTGGAAGGCAATGACATGAGGAAGCGTAAACAGGCTGTTGCGCTCGATGAAGGAGGTACAGATTGCACCGACCTTTATCTTACTCCATTGGCGTTCTATTCGCCTTCTCTGTTGCCGAAGCATGTTTATCCGCACTCCCCATGACAGTCGCCTTCATGCGCTACTTCCCAAAGAGGTGTCCCATCCTCAGCAAACATGCTTAGGACTTCGCCTTTTCGAGTAAGCAAAAGTTTAGCGTTGCCTAAGTAGCGGATATGGAATAATTCGGAATTGCAGATTGGGCATTTATGATGTATTCCAACGTCTTTGTCGCCGTTTATTATCTCTAACTTTCGATAAGAGCATGCGCCAAACCATGTTGTGGCATGAGATTTTTTGGAGCCTCTTTGAATAGAGCAGTGGTTGAGCTGATACCAGCAAGTTCCGCCTACTGTTTTTCGCTTCTCAAGGACTTTGACAACCCAGCCGTCCTTTTTGTTCTCTCGCCTTGTAACTCCCTCGAAGCCTTTGCAGGCATAACAGTTACCGCCTTTACACTTTCGGCACTTACCGTAACCTTCGCCACCCACAAAGCCAAGAATGTGGAAATGTGGACTCCAGCGCCAGCCAAAAGGTACTCCTTTTAGGCGAGCTTCTTTTCGGTTAGCATAACGGAAACCATGAAAGATAATGGAACCACCGATAATTCCTCGATTAGCCACGATTCTGACAACTTTTTTGCGTAATGAATCCAAGCTTAATCCATAGTCTTCGCTTCTCACACTGGCAACGATATGCTCAACTGGAAGACCAAAACGCTTAGACGCTTCTTTTAGACGTGCTTCCATTCGGTACGCTTCTCTTACAGCCCAACCATACTTAAAACAAACAGGACACGTTGGTTTATCGCATGACTGATATATTGGCTTAACAAAAACTGAATTCTCAGGCAAGCTTTCATTAAAAAAGCGAGCTTGATTATGTGCTTTATAGTTTAGGCAACCCATATACTTGTTGAATGTTCCACATTTAACAGATGTCTGTTTGCCGTGACCGACAAGCTCATATTCTCCATAACTCCAAAATTGGTTATTTATTTCTTGTAGCGTTTTAAAGGAATGCTCAATTTTAGTCTCTATTATCTCAGACATGTAAACGACCCCCCTTTAAAACAGCGATGTGCAAACCGTTAGGAATCCAGAAAGGCAATAGTTCGCAACGGATTATTCTTGAGTACTTATTTCCCTTGCTTTGACAAACTGCTCTCTCAAAAACTGGGTTATAATTAATGCAACCTTGACGCCTGTAAGGGCAATCGGGGATTTTTTGAGTTTCGATTGTTTTTTCCATTTTTTGTGGCATGTATAGTCCTCACTGGGCAAACCTCCAAACAGGGCACCACTCCAACCTTAACATCAATTCATACACCATTCACTTACATACGAGCAGACATACACACAGAGCCAATCAAACATCCATGTTTCAGCGCATGGAGACGCTAAATTTCGGCTCAAACATTCAAATGCTCAAACTATACATACCACATACAACATTACATATTCATACGGTGCATGAGGTTTACCTAAAAACGACGTATCGAGCACTTGCTTATAAATTTTAACCTGAAGTAAAAATACCCCTCTCTTACCACAAGCAACCGCTTTTTTGAAAAAAGCTAAGCAAAAAGGAATTACTCTATGTTTGCACAAGAGTAATCAGAAAGCCCTGCTTTTTGGCACCCCAAGACCCAAAAAACCCAATTATTCTCTCAATATTTAATAAAAGGCTTATTGTTAAGCAAAAACACCTCGGGCAGCGAGTACACCTCCCTAAAGGGTACCCCCCTCGCACCCAAGGACTCTGTTTTTGCATTATCGTTTTAGCCAAAAAAGACATTAAGGCATCATGTCCTATTAATGACAAGCGCTGATTAGGGGATAAAAAGATGGCGAGACTCTACATTAAATCCTTCATGTGTCCGCATTGCAAAACAAATTGTTCCTTTTTTGGAGAAGGAGTAAAACGCGAGTTCACTTTATTCTGTATAAGTTGTGATAATGGCGTTTTTTTCAGATTGCCTACGATTACCTTGAGGCAATAAAATGCCAAAGTGTTTCAGCTTCAAAAGCTGTAGTAACGCAGTGCAGAAGAGCATTGCAAAATACTTGTGCTTTGAATGGAGCTCCAAATGCCGATTTGATTATTCAAATAGATGATTTAGAGAAAAGAAGGATAATTAATCCTACTCTAAAAGATATGGCACACACTATTAGGATGATAGGTAATTGGGGAGCTCATCCACAGAAGGATACATTAAAAGAAGTTACCTACTCAGACGCATCAGAAGTTCTAGAATTTACAGGTGAATTCTTAGATGAAGTATTTGTCAGACCAGCAAGAATTAAAAATTTGAAAACCAAGAAAGGAATAAAATAATCAGTTTTTAACGATATGTAATCTCGTATAGAGAAAGTATATAACTAGCCAACGACACTCCATTAAGCAGCCAGCTAAAATATTACTTTGCCCTAAGGCTGGGACGGCGACATCATCCCCCGCCAAAAAGAACAGCCGCTCAAACAAATAAAGGTTAAAGAATTTTTTGTCGTTAGATGTTGCCGTGGGCCTCTCTTATTTCATCTTCTTCTTGGGGCTAGTGTTGCAGACTGCTTTTTGGTTTCAGATTGGATGTTAGGTTGCAGGCTGGTTGTGGCGGAAACTGCAAGCAGTTAGGCTAACCTTTTGTTTACAGGCAGTTAGATGCATGGTGTTTTTCTAAAGTTTGCTCTCTCAGACTACACCCTCCCGCACACATAGATTCAAGGGTTGGTTGAACTACTGCTTGTTGCTTTACCAGTTAACAAATCAACTAAACCGTCGCGGTTCTGCTTGGTCACCACAAAAATCTCTGCGTCTGACCGGCTTTTTGCTTCGGCAATGAGCGGATCCTTTGCTTTCGCATGCACAACTGCAAGCACGATTTTGCTGCTGTCCAACGCCTTCTTTACGGCTATCTTGAACTTGGCTGAGAAAAGCTCCATTGGGCCAATTTCGTCGATGGCTACTGCAACACATTTTTGGGTAGCTTCAGCGATGGCTTCTACGCCTATTCTCTCAAGGTCAGCCAGATTGACGCGGTATTTTCCTACTTGCGGTCCAGTCTTCTGGTCTACATGTGCCAGCCAGCCATGTTTGCCACTGTTCAAGTCGATTACTTCAAAACCCATGCGGGCGCAACCGTCTCTGACTTCTCGGCTGATCATGCCGCCGACGCTTAAGCCCTTCGCTCTAAGTTCATCTACAACTTTGGAAAGCAAAGTGGTCTTCCCAACGCCTGGTGCACCCGTTAAAAGTAAAACACGTTTACCCAAACCAAACCGCCGCTACTATACCAGAAGTCTAATATTGCAATAAAATTGTTTTCATAGCATACTTTGGAGCACCAAAAATGGCATCGTACACCACCGACTTCCCCAGCGAAATCATCAAAGAAGGCAAAGTCCAAGTTCAGGTGCCAGACCTCAAAGCCTACGGCGTGGTGCCAAGCGACTACGCGCCCTCCAAAGCGCCAGTGTTCTATAATCCAGTGATGGAGTTCAACCGAGACCTAACTGTCTTGGCTTTCCGCGCATACCAAAAATTGGTTAATCACGAAGTAAGCATCTGCGAGCCCCTAACCAGCCAGGGCATCCGCGGCATCCGCTTTGCAGCCGAAATCGACGGCGTCAACAGAGTCCTCATAAGCGACATCAGCACAAAAGCCGTCGAATTAGCCCAGCACAACATAGAACTAAACAATCTCCAAGACAAAATAACCCTCAAACACAGCGACGCAAACCGCACGCTTAGCAACAATGCCTCACCCAAAAAACGCTTCGACATAATAGACATCGACCCATTTGGGACACCTGCTCCCTATTTGGATTCGGCGTTTCGAGCACTCAAAAACAAGGGTTTGTTGGCGGCTACCGCTACGGATTTGGCGCCTCTCTGTGGAGTCCACGCTAAAGCTTGCGTCCGAAAATACGGCGGCAAACCCATGCGCACTGAGTACTGCCACGAATTAGCAGTTCGGCTTCTGGCGGGTTGTATGGCTAAGGTGGCGGCGCAGCATGACATCGGCATGCAAGTCCTCTTCAGCCACAGCAGCGACCACTACATCCGCGTCTACGCTCAAATCGCGTATGGCGCAAAAAAAGCAGACGACAGCCTCAAAGCCACAGGCTACATCCAGCACTGCTTTAGCTGCATGCACCGAGAAATCACCCATCAACCGTTTGGCTGCCCCACCTGCCCTGAATGCGGCTCAAAAATGGATTACGCGGGACCCTTGTGGACGGGTCCGATTGCAGATCAAGGCTTTGTTGAGCGAATAATCGCAGAAAAACAAAAGGTAACATTTAGAAACAGCGCTAAAATCAGTAAGCTCCTCACCCAAATCAAAAATGAAGCAACCGCACCAGCCACCTACTATGTAATCGACAAGTTAAGCGGAAAACTCAACCTGCCAGCCCCCGCAAACCAAACATTCATAGAAGCACTTAAAAAAGCAGGGTACCACGCCATGCCAACGCACTTTAACCCAAGAGGCATAAAAACAGACGTGCCCGCCTTAACTATGCATAAGCTGCTCAGGGATATAGTGGCAACCTAATAGACGCTGTTTCTGTACGAAAGTTATAAGAGCCAAACCAACTTTCTAAAAATATCAAAGTGGAATAATCATGGCTCAAAAAATCACAGTTATCGGCACCGGTATGATGGGCGGCGCCATAATCAAAAGCCTCCTGAAAGGCAAAATCGCGCCCTCCGCCCTAACAGCGGTTGATATTCAAGCTGAAAAACTCAAAGAGTTCGAGGCATTGGGCGTTAAAACAGGGACCGACAACGCCAAAGCCGCCGCAGGCGCAGACATAGTCTTTGTAATAGTCAAGCCTGGCGATGTGGCAAAGGTGCTAAAGGAAGTCAGCAAAGAAATCAAAGGCAAACTCGTTATCTCCGTCGCCGCCACTGTGCCCCTGAGCTTTCTTAGGAAGAATGCGCCTGAATCCAAGATTATACGCATCATGCCTAACCTCTGCGCGATGGTTCAGGCTTCCTACACGGCGTATTGCTGCACAGAAAACGTGACTGCACAGGACAAAGAAACCGTCAAAAACCTGTTGAAAATGATGGGCATCTGCGACGAGGTAGACGAGAAATACATGGATGCTATCACTGCGGTCAGTGGCAGCGGACCCGGTTACATGAGCATAATCATCGAAGCCTTAACATACGCAGGCTTAAAAGTCGGCTTACCACGCCAAATCGCTTTAAACGCGGCAGCACAAACCGTCATGGGCACAGGCAAATTGGTTACTGAGCTCCATGAGGAGCCAGCTAAAATCAAAGACATGACCACCACCCCTGGCGGAACAACCATCGAAGCAATCTACCAAATCGAGCAAAGCCAAATCCGCCCAGCCATGATACGCGCCATAGAGGAAGCCACAAAAAAAAGCCAAGTCATCCGCGAAAAACTCAACCTTTCTTAGCGATCGGCAATGTTTGAAGCGGCTATTTTTGATTGGGATGGCACACTCGCCGACACCCGCCACGCTATTGTTGTTTCCTTCCATAAGGCGCTAAGAGAAATCGGGCTGGACGTGACCACTGAATATGTTGAGCGGCGAATCGGCATCGGCGCATCAGACACGTTCCGCGAGGTTTTGCATTCAAAGGACTTGCCAGTTGATGAAGCCCTCGTGAAGCAGCTAGTTAAAAGAAAGAGTGAAATCCAAATTGAATTATCGGATGAAGTTAAATTGTTCGACGGCGCTAGAGGGCTGCTGGAGGCGTTAGAGGGCAAACTTAAAACTGGCTTGGCGTCTATGAATAACCGTAATGTTGTCGACCATTTGCTTGAGGTCAATGATTTAAAAAAATATTTTCAAGTTATACTAACAGTTGAGTGGGTCACACATTCGAAGCCTGACCCCGAAATTTTCCTGCAAACCGCGGCTGAATTGCGCGCAGATCCTAAGCGATGCGTGGTGTTTGAGGATTCGATTTTTGGGCTGAAAGCAGCGAAGTCGGCGGGGATGAGTTGCATCGCTGTTACAACAGGCGTGTATAGCCAGAGCGAACTGGAAGAGGAGAAGCCTGATTTAGTGGTAAAAACGCTAAAAGACCCCAAAATATTGAGATTTATCTTTGAATGAATAAGGCTTGTAGTAGTGTAGACGCAGTCACATAGCTTTAAACTTGAACTAAAGAAATATTACTTTGCTCTCAAATTCTCAAATACAGAAAGGAAGAACAAGTTTTTGACGGCAACTGCTCAAAAGAAACTATGCAAGCCCTCACTGTTCCAGGTTTTGCTGCTGGATAATAGCCCAAGCCAAGACGTGGAGGTTCAAGAGGCTGAACAGGTGGATTTCGGCGTTGTGAAGGAGCATCTTCGAAACGGCGGCTCCGTCTTCATAACAAGCAAAGATTCCCAGAAAATCCAGCACTCAAAAGCAGAAGCACAGACAAACTATAGTCGCTCAAGACGCACATTGGGTTCACTCTTCCATCGGAATTTGAGAAGCTAAATGTGTAGCGTGCATCCACAAGATTCCCTTTACCCCCCCTCTCTCTCTTCCGAAATTTTTTGGGTGCACGCTACTCCTGCTTTATCCGTCCTCCATTTTACTTTCAGAACCCCCTCCCCTACATGGCAACGTCGCTTCGATGATAGTTTAAATAGGGAAAAGACGCGAACACATAGTTTCCTAAAGAAGGGAGACAAATATGCAAAACCTTGTTAAACCAACCGTCACCCCTAACTCCGCTGTTACATGCTGTGTTTCGTTAAATATACCTGGCGTCGATGAGCTTTTTCCAGGATTTCTGCTTGGCGACTTCGCTGTTCTCTATGGTTCCCCGTCAGTTACCGCATTGACTTCTCTTTTGTGTGTTAGAGCGCAGTTGCCACCGCAGCTGGGCGGTTTAGGAAGCAACGTTATCTTCGTTGAAGGCGGAAACACTTTTAGACTCTACAATATCGCCCGATTAGCCCAGCTTCACGAGTTAAACCCAACAGAAGTTCTTGGAAAAATCTTCATATCAAGAGCATTCACCGCATACCAATTAACCGCGTTGATAATGGAGAAGCTGGAAGAAACCGTAAAAACCTACAATTCAAAGGTCGTAATCCTCTCAGATTTAGCGGGTTTCTTCTTAGACACAGACATCGCTGCAGAGGAGGCACAGAGAATATACAGCCAAATCACCACTTACCTCTCAAACTTCGCACGCAAACACCAAATCATCGTCATCGCAACCTATTTGCCCTGCGAAAACAGTAAACGCAGCAGCCTCCTCCAAGAAATGACCTTCCACAGAGCCAGCACAGTGCTATGCTTCACAAAAACCAAGTACACAAAACAGGTAGCCCTACAAAAGCATCCCTTCTACACTTTGGGTACAGTTGAATCATCCACTAAAAATCAGCCCCGCCCTCTAACCGACTTTTTGGGTGATTGCAGTGGGTAAAACAGTTGAATCCTACCGCATGGCAGTCGAAGATGAAATTCGCCGTTGGAGCGGCTTTGCTAAAGCTCTGCGCAAGGAGGAACGGGAAGCCTTCGACGCCGTTATGGATGCCTGCCGAAGCTACGCTTCCGCCGCAAGCAACGCCACCAAACCCATCCTTTTTGAACCCATGGTTATGTCGATTCTGGTTTCCCAGCAAATCAGCTTGCAAAGGCTAAAAAAGGAAGTAGAGGACCTTAAAGCCAAACAATCCGGCGCAGCTCAGCAGTGTTAGAGGCTGGATTTTGGATGTTTACCCAACCGAGTCTGGTAAAGTTGCGGTTTGGGTGATATCTGAGTCGGGTGAACGCATAAGATTCACCGACAGCTTTCAGCCTTGCATCTACGTCTCCGCCAAGCAGGAAGACTTAGACGGGCTGCTGACAAAACTCTGCAACAACCAAAAAATCGCTTCACTACGCTTCACCGAAAAGTATGCCCAGCCAATCGACAATGAAAAATCACGGGTTTTAGAGTTAACAGTTAAAGACTGCCGACAGATTCCTTCGCTGACCCAGGAAATCCTGCGTATGGGTGATTACCTCCGCTATGAACTGCATAACTGTGACGTACAAAATGACCGTTCCTACTTTTTTAGCCGCGACCTGTTTCCGCTGGCATATGTTGAAGTGCAAGCGGGTAAGTCAGGCTTAAACTACGCCTTACACGACAAAGTTGAAAGCATCGATTATGCGGTGCCTGACCTGCGGGTTATGCGGTTAACGGTGGATGTCGCCAAAAAAGGCATCATCCCCAACTTCGAGGACCCCATAGGAAAAATCCGCCTAAGGAATGGCAGCCAAGAGGAAGTAGTAATAGACTACGGCGACGAAGCCACCAAACTCTTGCAGCTGGTTTATGCCGTAAAAGAATTCGATCCTGATTTCCTTGTAACCCGGGGAGGCGACTCGTTTCTTTTCCCTTACCTAATCCAACGCGCCAACGCCAACGACATACTTGACCAGTTCCTATTAAGCCGTGACCCAGTCGCCTTCAACCGCAAATTATCCGCGGCGGGGAGAACCTACATGTCTTATGGACACACATTTTATCGCGCAAGCACAGTGCGGCTGTATGGACGAATACATGTCGACGAAAGCAACACTTTTGTCGTGAAAGAGTCAGGCTTTGACGGTTTCATCGAGATAGCGCGGACATGCCGCGTCCCCCTGCATACGGCGGCGCGGTTCTCTATTGGCTCCAGCATGTCTTCTATCCAGTTCTATCAAGCCCTCAAAGACGACATCCTGCTGCCCCGTAACAAAAAAATTCCAGAAGCCTTCAAGTCAGCGTTGGATCTGCTTGTAGGCGACCGAGGCGGCTTCATCTTCGAACCACGACTGGGCGTCCATGACTCCGTCGGCGAATTAGATTTCTCTTCTATGTATCCTTCGCTTATGCGCAAATACAATATTTCAGCCGAAACCGTGCTGTGCAAATGCTGCCCAGATTCGGATGTGCGAATTCCAGATTTAGGCTATCACATCTGCAAGAAACGCGTGGGCATGGTGCCTAAAACGGTGGATTTAGCCTTAACTAAACGGTTAACCTACAAGCGACTGCGCGACGCCACAAGCGATCCACGTCAAAAGCAAATGTATGACAGCCGCCAAACAGCCCTGAAATGGATACTGGTAACATGCTTTGGCTACTTAGGCTTTAGCAACTCCAAATTCGGCACCGTCGACGGCCACATCGGCGTCTGCGCATACGCCCGAGAAACATTCCTCAAATCAGCACATCTCGCCGAGGCACAGGGCTTTGAAGTTATACATGGCATCGTTGATTCCCTTTGGCTAAAAAAACCTGGCGCAACCATGGATGATTTCCGTGGACTCTGCGACTTAATCACTTCAGAGACAGGTATCCCCATAAATTTTGAAGGCTACTATAAATGGATCGCTTTTTTGCCGTCAAAGCTACATCCGCGTGTGAGCGTTTTGAACCGTTACATAGGAGTAATGGATAATGGCAAAGTTAAGGTCCGCGGTTTAGAGGTCCGAAAAAGCGATACGCCAGGCTTTGTTTTTGACGCCCAAACCGACATGATAAACGTGTTAGCTAAAGCCGACAACTCAGCGCAGCTTTATCATCGGGTTCCTGAGGCACTAAAAGTCGTACGGATATATCGTCAGCGTTTACTGGACGGCACGGTGCCGCTGTCAGACTTGATAGTAAACAAGCATATGTCTAAAGAACCGAAGCGTTACCGGCAGCAAGTCAGCCAAGTTATTGTTGCAAGGCAATTAGCTGGGCATGGCCTAGATGTGCAGGCTGGAACCAACGTAGAGTTCCTCTTCACCCACTCAGACCATAAACGTTGCAGTCGCAGAGTAAAAGCGGCACAACTGATTGAGAAAGGCGTAAACTCTGACACAAAAAAGTATCTGATGCTTCTATATTCTTCAGCGGCGAATCTGCTAAGTTTTGCAGGTTATACAGCAGAGGGCGTGTATGTCGCCAGCAGGGGGCAGCAGCAGAAACGCTTACTGCCTTAACGCTTTTGGAACATAGGCGCACCTTGGATCCGACCCCAAAATGTCACCTGTATAGAACAGTGCAGCGGATCGGCATCCACCACAGACATCGTTGTATTCGCAGACGCCGCATTTGCCCTTGAGGTTACGTTTGTCTTTTACTTTGTCAAAGAAATCGCTGTTCTGCATGTCCGCCCAGATTTTTTCGAGCGGCTTGTTTTTGATGTTACCGACTCGGTAGACGTCGTTGTAACTACAGGGGATAACATCGCCGTTTTCCGCGATGCTCATAAATTTGCCGAAGAAACATCGACCCAAAAAGAAATGGTTGTACCATTCGTCGTAGTCCGGCATGCCACGCTGCTTTGCGACACGCGCGTAGAAGGGTATGTAAACGTTGATGCCGGGCTTTCCATCATATTTTGCTGTTAAATCGAAGAGTTTGTTGCATGCCCACTCATACTGCTTAGGCGTTGGGTCTGCTTTGAGGCTGTCGGCATCACTACTATAGGGGACAAAACCGTGGAAGACTACCCAGCGTGCACCGTATTTTTTGGCTAACTCGATAACATGAACCATATCTTCTTCGTTCACGTTGGTGACGTCTCCTTTGTTAGCAAAGGTGTAAACCAGCACGTTTAGGAGGTCTTCTTTTGCGAACCGCTCGATTGCAGCTACTGCGGCGGCGTAGGCGCCTCTTCCGCGTATGACATCGTTGATTTTTTCGGCGCCGTCGATGCTTATGGAGATTTTAGTTTTGTTTTTTATGATGTTTTTGATGGCGTTTTCGTCGAGCATCCGACCGTCGGTTATGATGCTTGTGTTTAAGCCCAAACTGGTGGCGTAGTCCAGTACTTCAAAGAGGTCCTTGCGAAGAAACGGTTGGCCGCCGGTTATACCGAAGAAAGTGGCACCGAAATCGTGAACTTGATCAACGATTTGCATGGCACCTTTAGTGTCGACTTCGTCGGGAAAGGCTGTTTTGCATGCAGAGACACAGTGAGCACAGTTGTTGTCGCAGGCAAAGGTACAACGCCAAGGAACGATGAACAGGGGACCTTTGTTTTTCAAAGCCAAGTCTCCAGAGAGTACAATCTATAAAAGCGGTGTTTATGATATTTAACACTTCACACTGGCAAACACCATTTTATATGACCACCGCGTTAGCAGAATTAAATCTTAAAAAGAGATTGTCTGTCGAGAGGAAATGAGAGTTATGACAAAAATCAAGGGAAAAGCAAAACTTTTAGAAGGTACACGTTTAGTAACCGAAGACACCCGAGGGCATAGCGTAATCTGTGACCTGCCGGAAGCTTCAGGCGGAACCAACACAGGGCCAACGCCGCTGGAACTGGCGTTGATGTCGTTAGCCGGTTGCGGAGTCATCATTTATGCGGATGTCTGCAGGAACAGCAAAATCGACCCAGGAGAAATTGAAGTGAATGTAGATGCGGAGAAATCTGGCAAGTCGCCCACATTAACTGGCGTCACAATGAGAGTAAACATAAAATCAAAAGTTCGCAAGGCACTAGTAGAAGCGGCTTGGCGAAGAACTGAAGCATCATGCCCCGTGTTCTTCATATATAAAGAACCGATTCCAGTTAAAGTCGAAGTTGACATTAAAGCTGAGTAATCAGCTTCTTCTTTTTTAGTTTAGCCGTCAAAGGGCATAGCAGCTTAGCGTTAGCTCCCATAAATATTTGAAACTTTAGCGTTAAATGTTTGCATTAAATGCGGATTGCAATTTTTGCTCTCTGTATTGATGCAAGGGCAAAACTGCTTTTTTTGGAAAGTTTTTTAACCGTTCACCGTAACCCATGTATGGGGGAAGGGAGGCCTTGACGGAAGACAGCGTATTCTATATGAGGCAGCGTACCTGCAAACATGAAAAGTCACAGCTGTACAAGCAACGAAGATTTGATATCTTAAACGGATTAGAATTTACTTTTACGCGATGCTTAAACTGCCATAAAATAGTGGGGTTGGAAGCAAGGAAATTCTCTAAGCATTAAGACTCTTCGTCTTTCGCTTTAAGGTAGAGTTCACCTTGCTTTAGCAGATCCAATACCCGCTGCGTCTGCAGAGTAGTCAATCGGCAGGTTTTGGGGTCTTCCAGAAAAGGCAAATCCTTGGGTGCATTCTGGATTAAATGAAGGTCCTCCCATGTTACCTTGATGTCCTCTGAAGGGATATTGGTGTCTATGTCTTCAGCCCAAGTCCCCGCATCTAATTCGCCGCCTCCCTCAGTTAAAGCGGTAAAGGGGCCCAGCAAGCTCTTATCATCAACGTTATAAAGGAAAATGACTGAGCCCTCCTTAACTGGTTCAGTGGGCTTGGGAAGATTCTCGGCGCACGTGTAATGTTTGCTGCTTAGGCATTGCTGTTGTGTTTCTTTGTTGCAAAAAAATACGTAACCATCGTACATAATAAAACCTCTCTGTAACTGGAAGGTTGTGGGCGCTTATTTCTCTTTCCTGCAGATTTTAAGTTTCAGTTGCTCGCTGATGAATCCACAACAACATTCTATTATTTAGTTTATTTAATGCGAAACCCGAGCTATCTTATTAGTGTTCTATTTCTTCTTTGCTTTACCTTTTTACAAGGGATGGAAAATGTGAATAATGACAAAGTGGCTAAAACCTTTGAGGCTTTACTAGAAAATTTATTAAACCGCCAATCCGATTGATGCTAGCTCATATAGGGTGGAATGCGCTTTCAAAACTCTCTCAGTAGCTAAATTCGGCGGCAGCCTTCTTGACGTGGAAGGTAAAGGAATTCCAAAAATCATCCGTCAAATCAAAGAAATCAGGGCCAGAGACGGCACTGGACCGGTTGTGGTTTTTTCTGCGCCGATGGGCTGCACGGATGCGCTTATAAAAATCGGTGAATCCCATGCGCAGGAATGTGGGCTGCCTCTTGAAGCCGTCTTTGATATTTATGAACGTTTAGCGAAACTCTACATTAAAGGCGATTTTCTGAAACAGGCGCAAGAAGAAATCGCCAACTACAAAACACTAACGCAGACAACGCTTGACGCAGTCAATAAGCGGTTTAGCGGCAACATAAAAGCCCGAACGCTCACGCTGGGCGGTGAACTCTGCATGTCCATGCTCATGGATTATATCCTCAAAAGCCACGGCGTAGACTCATGTACTGTTTCAATGGAAGACTTTCCGATTGTAACTGATGATAACTTTGAGGATGCAGCGCCAAACTATCACGCAAGCAAAAAACGGCTTGAAGCATTCACTAAACCACTCGAAGAAGGTAAAGTTGTCTGTCTTGCAGGTTTCTTCGGTATAACGCCGGATGGGTTAGAAACTATCCTTGGCAGGGGCGGCTCAGACTTAACCGCTGTCTTCGCATCCTGTCTCCTAAAAGACGCCTACCAAACCAAAACGTTGCTCTACAAAGACGTGCCTGTCCAGAGCGCTGACCCCAAAGTTGTCAGGGGACAAAAAACCGACCACGTGAAAGCGCTCACCTACAATGAGGCGCATAAGGCTTCCTTGATGGGCATGAAAATCGTTATGAGCCCCGCCATCGCGATGGCACGACGCTTCAGCCAACCCTTAACTGTGGTGCCAATCGATGACCCAGCGATGGTCTCAGTTATTGAGGCACAGACAAGCGGCGGAGAAATAGTGAAATGCTTAACAGGCAAATCAGGCTGCGCCATCCTCTCTATGAACGACGAAAAAAGCCGATCCTTCGAAGACTCATTGCGCATTTGGGAACGCAGAAACGACTTCATGGATCTAGGCGCAGAAACCATGGAGACAGGCGAGCATATCCGCGACTTTTTATTCCTCGACTCTGACTTTCTAAAGAAAAATGAGGAGCGCCTCAAAGGCTTTGACGAAAACCTCAAAGTTGAATACGGCTTAGGCGTAGTGACACTAATCGGCGACCGCATGAAAAACTCTCCAGGCGTTGCCTCCTTAGCAATCAGCGCCATATCAGGCATAAACATAAAACGAGGCATCTTTGCACCTCACACCTCACAGATTATCCTTGTAGTAGAGGAGAAGAATGTGGCTGCAACCGTTGCGGCTATCCATTCAAAGAAACAGGAGCTAAACAAAACGCCGAATTGGCCGATGGCGTTTACACCTGATTAGTTGAACTCTGCGGTTTGCCGCAGCTGGGACAGTAAAGCGCTGTGTCAGGCATAGGGCGTCCGCATTGAGAGCAATATTTTGTTGGACCCGTATAGGGTTGATTGGGCTGAGCGTACTGTGGAGGGGGCGCTGTATAGCGGGTAACTGTGGGTCGCGTGAAATAGTAGATTATTGCTGCTGGCCAGCAGAAGACAACAAGGATAATTAGGAGAGCAAGGTCGTAGTCTCTTGTTTCATACGCTGTCAACCTGTAACCCCTCGTTTGACAGCTAATATTTGGGCTTGAAAATTTAAGCTTTTACAATAGACCGAGCCGCTTTAACTCATTCTGTTTAGCTCTTCCAGGTAAGCTTGCAGACACCTTGTTCTAGACGCAATCAAATAAACCGAAACAGCATAAACCGCAGCAAAGCCAATAGCCACCAAGAACCCCAGCCAGTTCCCGCTAAAAAGCAACAGAAAACCCAGTCCCTCAGAGATTCCCAACAGAAACCCAGAGCTAACACGCAGAACAGTGTTGCTCTGCCTAAGCTTTGCACTCTGCGTAAACCAGTCTACCACCGCGAAAAATGGCAAAAACCCGATTATAGGAAAAATAAGCGCCGTTGGAACAGCAAAACCAAAATAGCTAGCAGCGAAAATCCCTAAAATGCCTAAAGCTACGCCTGTACAGCGGGAGCAGAGGTAGATGTTTTTTCTGCCTAAGCCTATGCGGATTGTGTGGTCCAGTTTCTCTTTTGGATGATGAGCTGCCATGAGAAAGAGTAAGTAGCGCCAGTTTCGATCCGCCATTCATTCCACTTCGGGGCAGTCTGTTCTGGGATACCTTGCAATATTAGACTTTTGGCAAAAACCAATACCGCTTACCCCTTAATCTTCCGGAGTGTTCCTTTGGCTGTAACAAAATTCTAAAAAACGGTTGGGCGTTATCTTCAGAGCTGCAAAGGCGCCTCGACACTTTGGCTATGTGGCTCTAATAGTTTTTTGAGAGTTAAGCAGTTTCTCGTGGCGTTAGCGTTGAAGTCGTTGTTAAAGTAGCATAGCACCTGCTTGGCGTTTTGCGTCTTAATTTTTTCTGCACGATCTTTTAGTTCCCGTTCTGAGTAGTTATACATGTACCAACCGTCTTTTCCGTGAAAGCGAATATAAACGGTGTTGGCGGTTTTTACCAATGAATCAGGAAGCTCGGAAGCGGAGACGCTGCAGAAAACAATGCCGTTCTTATCCAGAAAATCGTAGACTTCGCTGTCCCACCAGCTTCTATGCCGAAACTCCAAAGCATTCACAACCGAATAATCCAGCTGATCAGCAATTGTTTGCAGCAACTCCATGCTTTTGTGAACCATCGGCGGCAATTGAAACAGCAAACAGAGAAGTTTGTCCTTTAGAAGATGGGCAAGCTTGTAAAAGTTTATGGTGTACTGCTGGGTTCCGCTGAATTTGTGCAGATGAGTGATTATTCTGTTAGCTTTAAGGGTGAATCTGAAGTTTTCTGGGGTTTTACTGTACCAGCCCGATAGCAGCTTTTCGCTTGGGTAACGGTAGAAGGTGTTGTTTACTTCAAGTGTGTTAAAGAAGCGTGTGTAATAGTTCAGCCACTTGGTTTTGGATAGATTCGTCGGGTAGAAAGTGGTTTTCCAATGGTTGTAGTAGAAGCCTGAACACCCCAAATAATACTCGGTTTGCACAAAAACAACTTCCATGTTTTGGAGAAGATACATGGCTAATATCGGTTTGTGACTGCGAAAAGTGCCAACAACCCCATGGGAGGGGTAAGGTAGAAAAAGGATATAACCAATGAACAGGTTGATGCTTTACTATGCTTAAACTCCCATTAGCGTGAACTTGTTTTGTCAGCCTTAATGCGCCATTTAACCATTAAACGTTCTATTCTCTTCATGATTGCAGGTTTGGTAGCTCTAATAGTATACCTCTATTTTTTTATTGGAGTGGGGCAATTAGAAACAGTCTTTGCCAACGTTAACTCCACCCAATACGCAATTTTTTATTCACTGGCTCTTGGCGCGGTGCTTGCATCAGTCTTTTTTTGGTCAGCCGCATGGAACACTATCCTCCGAAGATTAGGAGTCAATCTCCCCTATAGGAGAACTTACCTGTACTATTGGGTAGGATATTTTAGTGACCTGGTTATTCCATGCGCTACGGTTTGCGGCGAATTAACCCGGCTTTACCTTGTTGAAAAGGAAACAAAGAAAGGTTACGGTTTACTCGCAGCCTCCGCTATAACTAATCGCATCGTCGCCTACACCATAGTCACTATAGGGCTCTATGGCGGCGCAATTCTCATATTCCTAAAACCAGGCATCTCGCCAGTAATAACAAATGTTTTCGTAATTTTCCTAATCGGAGTAACCATCTACACCTCAGCGCTACTATACCTTGCTTTCGTTAAACAGGCAGCAGGAAACATAACCGCCATTTACGAGCGAATACTAAAAGCGGTAAAAGGCAAGAAATACAAGGAAACACAAGCTCAACAGGCAAAAGTTTCCTTATCAAGCTACTATAGTGGATTCAAAGTTTTCCGGGAAAATCGCCGTTTACTCATAAGACCGTTTATTCTGCATTTAATCTCCTACCTGCTTGGTTTATCAGTATATGTTCTGATCTTTTTAGCGTTGGGGATTCCCGCTCCCTCACCCGAATTCTTCTTTGTTATATTTTTTATTGCTACAGCGGTGCAGGATGCAGCAGCCAGCCTCTCCGTTGGCTCACTGGATATCATGTTAGCCAGCATTTTTATCTTCTACGGGCTAAATCCAGGAGTCAGCGGAATCACCGCGGTTCTTCTACGGAGTGCTGGCTTTTGGTTCCCGCTGTTTGTAGGGTTTGCATGTGTACAACTGCTTGGAGCAAGAAACCTTATCTCCCAAACGCCTAGTCTAAAGAAGCGACGCGTAATGAAGGGAGTTCACGTCGAGATCCCTCAGACTGAGCAATCCATTTGACTACACTTTAACCCACCTCTCCCCTCGTTGGCTGTGACGCTTGGGCAGCCGCCTTAAAAGCAGTTAGAGCGTTAAATGCGCATGTGAACAAAAATGGGTCAGACGCAAACATTAGCTGAAAAAGACTTGCTTGTATCCCTGACATTCCATAACTTCTCCGCTGAGATGCTTAAAGAATTCGCCAGCAAAATCGTTAAACCCTACTTCCACGGCAACATGAATGAGGCAGTGCGCTGCTTAATGGAGAAAGCAATCACAGACGAAGCCCTATTCAACCATGCTGTTGGGTCAAAACCATAAATCTCCAAAGCTATTGCCCTTTCACAGCGTAAGTTCTTATATTTCCAAGTCGAGCCATATCTGCATCGGTGCCTTCATTGGTTGGATTACTTGACCCCTTAAACGTCAAAGGCTTAGTGCTCCGCAACCGCATAGTGATGCCGCCGATGCAGTCAGGAAGAGCCTCGTTTGAGGGCGCAGTCACCAACAAACTCATCAACTTCTATGTTCGACGATCCTCAGCGCTTGGATTGCCAATAGTGGAGCACGCATACGTTTCGCCTCTGGGTAAAATCGGGCCTAAACAACTGGGAATCTACGATGACTCGCTTGTGCCCGGGTTTGAGAAGCTTGCACAGGGAATCCATTCGGCGGGTGCCCCAGCGGTGGTGCAGATTAGCCATGCCGGCGCCGTCGCAAACAAAAAAGTCATCGGCGCAATGCCGGTTGGACCCTGCGACCGAGACAAAACCCGGATGCTTGAAAAAACCGAACTGTTGGAACTCGCAGAAGACTATGCTTTGGCGGCTGATCGGGCGGTAAAAGCAGGTTTTGACGGCGTCGAGCTCCACGGCGCCCACGGCTATTTGCTGAACCAGTTTTTTACGCCTCTACTTAACAAGCGTCAAGACGAGTTCGGCGGTTCACTGGAGAATCGGATGCGTTTTCCATTGATGGTTGTGGAGAAGGTACGGAAGCGGCTTGGTGGCAGATTACTGCTTTACCGGTTGGGCTCAGATGATTTAGCGCCCATGGGAACCCAAATCGGTGATGCAATCACATTTGCACAGAGGCTACAGGAGGCAGGAGTCGATATTCTTGACGTATCCGGCGGCATGTGTGGCAGTGAACCAAAGCAGTTGCAGCAAATCAAAGGCTACTTTATTCCTCAAGCATATGCGATTAAGAGGACTGTTAGAGTGCCAGTAGTCGGCGTCGGCGGAATCAAGGAGCCGCTGTTAGCCGATGAATTAGTCCGTGAGGGCAGGGTTGATTTGGTTGCTGTGGGGCGGGCGCTTTGGCATGATAATGAGTGGGCGCAGAAAGCCCATCAGTTGCTGAGTGCTTAAAGTGTCCAAGCGCAAAGTTACACACATATCATTATAGCGTTTTTTCAACCAACCAGTTACGCAAGACAGGTGAATTCCGTGAAAACTCAGAAGCCATCTAGACTGGAACTCTACGTTGAAATCTTGGCGTCGCTAGAAAAGTTGCAAGCTGCAAACCTAATCACTATTCAAGAGAAAGCCAAAGTTGGACAAGCCTTCCTTAAACATGCAATTAGTTTTCTTGAAAAACAGGATCTAATAAAAAAAGAAAACATAGAAAACGAAACCGTATACCTAATCACCGCCCGCGGCGACCGAGTAACCAGATATTTCTTGGGTCAATCGCAGGAATCTGGGCAAAGACAAAACACGATGGCGCCGCTTGAATAAATCCGGGTTCTGTTGCGCCTAGACTTTGTTGTATGCGTCAGTGGTTTCAGAGCGGTTTGATTTCTTGTTTTTCCTAAATAAGACGAGTATTATGAGGCTTCCAAGCACTACTATGGCTATGAATATTGGCAGGTAGCTGAGAGGTATTATGCTTGAATCAGTGCTTGGTATCTGTGGGTTTGTGTCGTAAGTAAAGGTTACTTGGGCTGGATTTGGCAGGTCATCTTCGAAGTTCACCGAGTAATTGCCATCGACGTTAGCGACAAAGCTGAATTTGGCTGATCCCGTAATTAAGCCCAGATTGACGATTTGGGCGCCGCTGGAGTTACTGACCCACAGTCGTATGGTGCCAGAAGTTGAAACTGAACCGTTAAAGGTTGTGTCTTTTGGCAGGTTAAATGTGTACTGCGTTGTTGAAGGCGGGGCAACGGTGAAGGTTTCAGTTGTAGCAGCGGTTGCCATAGAAACCAGTAGAGATAAGAGCAGCAGCGACGTGAGCAAACAAATAATGGCTCCGTTTTTAGTCATTTTCCCACCTACGTCCATAGAGAAATAAAATGGTCAGTATTAATGGGTGACGCTGAAAAACACACTTTTTAACCTTAAATTGGCTCAGAGAACGGGTGAAGTGGACCGAGCGGGATTTGAACCCGCGGCTTCCGCGTTGCGAACGCGGCGATCATACCAGACTGATCTACCGGCCCCTTAGAAGGTTTTCTAATCGTTAATTCAGAATTTAGAGGTTTCGGTACGTTCGACTCCTCACAAGTTACCCCTTGTAACCTATTTATCGCCTGTATTAACGCATTTTCACATATCTTTGATGCGTTTAACCCCATTTCATAGGCTAAATTCGCTAATTCAGGGTTTAGCTCGATTGTTGTACTAACTTGGGTTATCATTTATTGACCTCCGCGTTTCATATGCGTCTGTTGTCCGGTCGCACCTTTATAGGAATAGCGGAAGGTCAAAGGAATACCGAATTGTTGTCGGTCAACCATTTGTAATTCTGCGATAGTAATCTTCTTCCAATTTCGCGACATAGATAGTAGGCAATATTGAGGTCTATTTGGGGAGAGGAATATCTTGGAGAACTTGTCTCAGCGAGCAAAGCATTTTTGAAAACGAAAAGATTGCCCGTTTTTCCCTCATTCCACGCTTCAGTAATAACACAGAACACTCTTTTTTCAAATCCCTTCTTATCCTCGTCGATTCGAATCTTTTCCAAACGTTCCGTCTGCAATTCCATTTTAGATAGACTCTTGCATCTTCTAAATTCAGCTATCGCTTTGATCTCTTCCTCATCGTGGCGTAGGGCTCTCATCGATACATAGGGTTCATAACTTTCTGTGGAATCCATGACTTCCCACTGTTGGTTGTACATGGCAGTTTCAATATGATCCCTCCAGAAGTACTCTGAGTCCAAGCCCTCGATTAGGAGTCCTAAGTAGTTCAAATAGACTTGCTTAAATTTGGACGGTATCGGCGCTTCCGTAATCGCCTTTTCAAAATCAGTACGTTTTAGAATGGCTTCATTACTTATCATTTCTTCCCATTTTGTGTGCTTATCTCTTGTCCTTGCTCTGAGAGTCCACTTGTCTTGCAAATAATGAAATGCCATGCCTAAGAGGTAGTAACATTCATCGTCATTCCGATTGAAAGCAACTCTGCTGTTGTGTAGCAGTTTTTTTATTTCGTTATCTTTCCCAATATGATGGGGGAAGTCTTCTTGATAATCTGGCAAGACAGAACCCTCTTCCAAAAGCTTCTCCTGTTCTCTACTAAGGTTAAATGTTTTCGAGAGTTCTTGTGCAAGCATTCGATGGGTTTTTTCAAACAACTTTATGTCACCCTCTTATTCTTCATCAAAGCATGCGCTTCTACCAAAGCTTGGTATAATCGTTTTCTTTAACGGAACCAAGAAAAATTCAAGTCTGTCCTGTGTATTTCTTTGTATCTGAGTATTTTGAGCGCAAACTTCTTTCCATATTATTAAAGTTTTAAGCAAGTTTTTTAACAGAGATAATTCAAACCAGCGCTGTCTATCGTGGATGAACCCCATAAAAGGGCTTGACTGGCTATTTTCCTCCCAGGGCATGAGTACATACATAGCAAGGTTTTGTGAAAAAGAGAGGGCAAAATTATAATCGATTTCTGGAGTATTATAACCTGATGGATGACCTAAGTTTGCGAAAGAGAGAACCTTTAGCTCAACGTGAAGGGGCGCAAACAATCGGTTCGAGATTTTTAGCGAAGCAAGGCATTCCTCTAGCGACTTGAACAGCTCAAAGTCATTAACAAATACCTTGTTCTGAGTCTTTCGATTAAGAATCCAATTGTCATTGGAATAAGCTAAAAGTCCATTATACTCTGTCTTGTCAACGACATAATACATGATACTCCCTATCATGAGTTGGCAGTAGAGTTTATACACAGCTGCATGTTTGTTTGGAAATTCGATCAATGGTTTTTCAAGTTCCTCTCCTTCTAACGTTTTTCCTTCTTGTCTTGTAGCAAATTCTTCGATATTTTGTTCCCATTGAGTATGCTTGTCAGCGATTCTTGGCCGTAAGGTCCATTTATCCTGAAGGTAATGTAAAGCTTTTCCAAGAAAGTAAAAGCACTTATCATTTCTTTCTAAAAACATTATTCTCGATTGAATGGTGTTTATGGCAATATCCTTCTTTCCCGTTTGCGGGAAGTTCATAAAATTATCTGGGTCGATGGCACCCTTACATAATAATGCTATTTCGTGTTCTGCTTCTGTAGAAAGCGGCTGACCATTTTTGATTGTTTTATGCATATACGCGTAAGACCATAGTGCTAGTTTTTCATGTGTAATCTCTTTCAAGAAGTCATTCCTCTTTTTTGTTGCTTGCAAACTTTAGTAAGAGGAGCATTATGCTTTGGTAGTCAGCGATTGGCATAGATATTAGCTATAGTGAAACGGATATAAAATTTTTCAAAAGATTAACTTGCAATTGTTAACTCGGTTCTTTTTCAAAAAAATTTTCCAAACCCTGTGAGCTTGTGGTTTTTGCCTTTGCTGGGTCTGCTTGATTTTCCGTTTCCAAAATATCCGATTTCCTTATATCTTTCACGTGCTTCCTTCACAATCTCAGAATAGCTTTTTAGAAAAATCCCAGCTTTCTCCAAATCTCTGTCTCTTACGGCTTCACCGAATTTTCGACCGACAAGGTAGCTGTTGATAACTATGTAGTTGGTTTGATGTTCTCGAACAATGGTTTTATACTGAACAAGTTGAGCATTGTCAGCCGCTTCGATTTCATGGCTTGGTCTCTTGAGCTCTATTATTGCCAAGTTGTTTATCAAATCTTTACATATTAGGTCAGGGCGATCGTCTTAATGTCTTTTGAATCTCTTCTGAATTTCGCCATCCAATATCTTCTTTAGAGTTCGGTTGCTTCCATAGAATTTGTAGTTATCATCAAGTAACCAGAGGTTGCTTTCTATTGTCTTATGGATTTGTTGATACTCGAGTTTCAATATCTTCCGCAAATTTTTGGAACTGATCTATTACTGCTAATCTTCGTTTAATTTGTTCAGTTATACCTGCGATTTCGTATATGCCCCATTCTAATGCATAGGTACAACAGGTCTTGTTGCAAAATCTACTTTGTCCCTGTTTAGTTTTAGAACTTCATTTTTGCGCAAACCAGTAATCCCAACAAACAAGTATGCTGCTTTTTCATGGCAATCTTCTAATGCTTCGAACCCTAACCGTACCTGCTGTTTTGTTGGGGCTTGAATATTTTTTTAAACTATCAACCACAGCCATTTTAAAGGATTCAATCATGTCCTTGTTCTTCAAGAACTCGCATATGAAACGGCGTAATGCTGTTATCTGGCTATTGTAAGTTTTAGGTGCTTTGTTTAGGTATGTTTTGAGGTATGCTTCAACGGTTTCATAGCTGACTGTGTTATTTGATACTTGGAGAAAGCGTTTTATTAACCCCACTGTGTCTTTGACCGTTCTGGCTTCTAAGCGCATGTTAATGTGCATGAATTCCTCAAAATTTGCCATCTTTTCAGGTTTAAAGGATATTGCTGTCCCTGTTGCGAACGCGGCGATCATACCAGACTGATCTACCGGCCCCTTAGAAGGTTTTCTAATCGTTAATTCAGAATTTAGAGGTTTCGGTAGCAGATGAAAGCTAGGCGAACAACGTAGCCGTACTTCGTATTCAGTGAATGTATTGTGGCTTCATAAGTCTATTATAAACAAAACAACTTAAAGTTGAACTCTAACTGCTTAGAGGTCACAGTATATGGCAACTAACGAAGCCCTTGAAAAGAAATTAAACCAGTACGTTAACCAAAACGCTGAATTAGAAAAGGAAATTAAAAGACTCAAAGAAATGAATGACGGCTTAGTTAAAACACAAATCAAAATTCTCCAGAATGCCCTAAAAGGCGACAGAGAAACAATCAAAATTAACGAGGAAACAATCCAAAACGGCAAAAAAATGGCTGAGCTAAGCAGCCTCATGGAGCAGTCAGTGAAGGAAGTAGCTAAACTTGCCCAAGAAACCACTCAGACGATTGAGAAGGTCAGTTCCAGCGCCAAAGCCATGGGCCAAGTAGCAGGTACAGTTTATGAACAGGCAGATAACGCCATAAAAGGAACTTCCCGTGTTCTAGATATGGGTAAACAAGCGGCTAATGTTTCTAATCAAATGGCTATTGGCATGCAGCAAGTCAGCAGTGCATCCCAACAGGTTTCGGCTGGAGCACAAAAACTAGCTGAACTCTCACAGAACGCCGCAAAAAGCACTGAGGAACTACGAAAAGTTATGGATGAAGCAGGCGTTATCGCGTTGGATGCTTCAAACACAACTACAGAAGCGCTTAAAAGATCCAAGGAAGCTAACGAGAAAAGCCAAAAGGGTCTCCAAGCGATCGAAAGCATCAAAGCAAACATAACTAAGGTGTCAGCTGCAGTTACCTCCATGGTCAGCTCCATTGACCAGGTCGGTCAGATGGCAAATTCTGTTTCGGATATTGCCGGTCAAACTAACATGCTGGCGCTAAACGCTGCCATCGAAGCCGCACGCGCCGGCGAAGCAGGACGCGGATTTGCAGTCGTCGCAGACGCAGTCAAAGGACTCGCAGGGCAATCAAAACAGGCAGCAGGATCAGCCATAAACTTAGTCAAGAACATCAAGGATGCAGGCAACCAAACCAGCAACATTTCCACTCAATCGCAGGTGGGTGCACAGGAAGGAGCATCAGTGGTTTTAGGTGCAATAAAAGAGTCAGAGGGAATCGCCACCATTATGGAAGCCATGACTGGAAAAGTAAACAAGTTGACAGGTGGCGTAGAAAAAGGTCTGCAGGAAATTGTGGCCGTAACAAAAGCCATCGAGGAAGTCGCCAGCATCGCCGAGGAAAGCTCATCAGCCTCAGAGGAAGCCTCCTCAGCAGTTGAAGAACAAACTGCGGCAGCCCAGCAAATGGCAGGTATCGCAAAAGAAGTCACAAACGTCGCTCAAACCGTCGAAGACTCAACCAAGCTTGTAGCGACAAGTGCTGAAGAAGTAGCGAAACTAGCAGACACCGTTGGCAACGACGCTGAACAGGTAGAGAAAACAGCGAAAACAATAGAGTCCCACGCTGAAGAGGTTGTTTCAAAAACTAAAACTGTCTCAGAAAGCGCCCTTGCAGTAGTTGCAGCGGCAGAAAAAACCAATGAACAAATGGCTAAACTGATTCAGTCACGCACTAACATCCTAAATGCCATAAGCAAAAAATACGGAGTAAAAATCGATTAGGTGGCTTTCATGGTTAAAACATCAAACGGCGATTTACAGGTTGTTAACTTCACCGTAGACAACGTAAATTACGGTGTCCCAGTTGAGCAAGTACGCGAAGTCCGCGACATGCAACAGGTAACGCGGGTTCCAGGTGCCCCCGCATACGTTGAAGGCGTCACGAACCTAAGAGGACAAATAATCACCGTTGTGGACCTCCGCAAACGCCTCGGACTCGCCGACGGTAACGGTGCAGGCGAGAAAATCCTAATCGTTGACTTAGAGAAATCGGCAGTCGGGGTCGTAGTCGATGCAGTTACTGAGGTCTCCACAATCAAAGAGACTGATGTCCAAAAAAACATGGAGATCACATCGGCACTGGGTGACTTCATAATTGGCGTTGGAAAACAGAATGGTCATCTTTCGCTGATTTTAGATATCTCAAAGATTGTAAAGAAAAAAGAAGACTAACCCGGCTTTATTTATTTCCTTTTTTCTCCGTCTGAGGTAACTTGGCGGCAACATATTTGATGCAGCCTATTAGAAACTTGTTGCCGAAACCTAAGAAGAGCAGGCGTTTGATTGCCATTTGTGGTTGTTATGGTTTTTTTGTTTTCGGCTTTTTCTTCGGAGTCTGAGACCTTGCGGTTTCATCCCAGTACCTGTCGAACTCTTCAGGAGACATCAAGTTTAGGCTCTGTATTTGCTGACTGAAAGCGTCAAGCGCACAGGGGTCATTTAAGTGTGCACGGTAAACTTCCATAAGCAAATCTATCGTCATCGAGGGCGAAACAGGCTTTTTAGCCATCAAAGTAAGCTCCTCTGAAACTTGGATTAGGTCTTGGTAGACACGTAAGGGCAAATTAACCGGTTTAGCCATAACAATCCTTTCCACTTCTATTCTTCTCTTGGGCTCTCTTTAAGGTTGAGTTTGCGCTTTTGGAAAAGACAAATTAACAAAGAAAGCCAAATAATATTGAAGCTGACAAGAAGAAGATGCAATGTTTGAAAAAGCAAACCGCCGTTCTTGTTGCCGCCTCACTTTTGATACTGATTATAGGTGTCTCTGTATTTGCGGGCTATGGTGTCTTAACTAAGAGCGCCTCAGATGAGAAACCGTTCCATGTGGGCGTTTCCTTCTGCGGCGACACTACTGCCCAAGCCAAACTTTTAATTGATAAAGTGAGAGGCTACACCAACCTATTGGTTATTCAGTCTGGACCAGTAAGCAAGAATGAAACAAGCCTAAACGAAATTGCTGACTATGCCACCAACGCGGGATTAGACATAATAGTGTATTTCGGCTGGTTTGAAGGGAACGAAACCTGGCAGATTCCATGGCTTGACTACGCCACCCAAAGGTATGGCAGCCACCTTTTAGGCATCTACTATTATGATGAGCCAGGCGGAATCCAAATTGACATTGAAACCTACGAGTGGGCACATTTCTTCTATAACTACATGGGAAGATTCCTGAATTCATCTACAACTCATGCCCAAGCAATCGGAGAAGCCATCAATGGAAACCTGACCCGGGACTATGCCTCTGCCGCCAAAGTATATGTTGACACATTCAAAAGTTACCGAGACCTTCAGATGCTACAGAACCACTCACTACCCATCTTTACCTCAGACTATGCCCTATTCTGGTACACATACAAGGGAGGATGGGATGTCATTTTAACCGAACTTGGCTCAAACGCCACGACCGAGGAAAGTATAGCGCTCGTTCGAGGCGCTGCAACAATGCAAAATAAAGAATGGGGCGCTATGATCACTTGGAAGTATGATGAACCGCCCTATTTGGATACTGGCAGAGAAATCTACAAGCAAATGGTAGCGGCATATACCGCTGGAGCAAGATACATCGTTATTTTTAACTATCCCCAAAACGACACGGCAAACCCATATGGCATATTAACAAACGACCATTTCCAAGCGTTGAGCGCTTTTTGGAATGACATAAAAACAGGAAAAGTTGCTCAGGACTCGCAGCCAGCCAAAGCGGCGCTTATTTTGCCAGAAAACTATGGTTCCGGTCTTAGACGCGCCGACGATAAAATTTGGTACTGGGAGGCGGATGAACTTTCTGCGCCAATCTGGAATTTAACTTGCCAACTGACTGAGAAGTATGGTTTAGGCTTGGATATTGTCTATGCTGACCCGCAGTATCCTATTGAGGGCAATTATTCGCGGGTTTATTATTGGAACCAGACACTTTAGCCCGCCCTTAAAGTATAAATAATAAATTGGCATTGATAAAAGTAAGTTAAGGTGAATTTTGTGAGGATAGGCTTTTTTGTTTACGAGTATCCGCCTCAGCTTGTAGGCGGATTAGGAACTTACGCTGAATACATGACCCGAGAATACGTGGATCTGGGACATGACGTGTCAGTTTTCACTTTAAACAACAATGGATTACAAACCTATGAGGTTCTACGCGGTGTAGAAATCCACAGGCCACAAATAGCAGACGCAACCGACATATGGCCTTTCTTCGTGGTTGATGACCTCAAAAAATGGGGCACTAACATCAAACTCTTTAACGATATATTCATCTACAATGTTCTGAGCGCAACCAAATTCATCAATAGTTTGGTTAAAAAAGAAAAATACAATTTTGACGTAGTGTGCGTGCATGACTGGTTAAGCAGCATTGCAGGCTTAATCATAAAGAAAGAAACAGACATTCCGGTCGTCTTCCATGTCCACAGTACCGAGTGGGGCAGAAGCGGCGACGGCGGCTCCGAAGTTGTTTCTCATATTGAACGGGCGATGTCTCAAAAAGCAGATAAAATTGTAACTGTAAGCTACGCCATGCAAGATGACCTCACAAGGCACGGCTGGTCACCTAATAAGATAAGTGTTGTCTGGAACGGTGTAGACCCAGACCGTTATAACCCCGCCAGCGTCAAGAAAGAAGATGCAGCCCAAATCAGGGTTAAATACGGTATTCCAGAAGGGTGGAATATGCTGCTTTTTGTGGGGCGTCTCGCATGGGTCAAGGGCGTACGCAATCTATTGCAGGCGATGCCCATGATTCTGAAAGATTTCCCCAACACTAAACTGGTTATCCTAGGTAAAGGCGAAGAACAAAACGACATAATAGAAACCGCTGAACGCCTAAACATCAAAAACAACGTTGTCTACCGTTTCGACTTCGTTTCAGAGCAGGAACGTATTCTGCATTATGCCGCCGCTGACGTCTGTGTTTTTCCTTCAACCTATGAACCCTTCGGCATCGTCAGCTTAGAAGCGATGGCTATGGCTAAACCAATCGTTGTGGGCGCCCGGGGTGTAGTCGGTTTCAAGGAACAAGTGATCAATGGAGGCTCAGACCAAAACGGCGTACACATCAACGGTGAAGACCCCGCCGACATTGCATGGGGCATAAAAGAAACCCTAAAAAACCCAGATTTGGCTAAGAGTTGGGGCGAGAATGGTAGGCAACGGGTATTGGAGTACTTTACATGGCGCAAAGTGGCTGAACAAACACTAAAAATATACGGTTCAGCAGTTATATCGCAAGCATTTCCGCCACTTTGAGCAACCGCAAATCGAGCGGTTTACGTTCCCGGGCAGCTTTCTCCAACTCCACGCTTACGATGGCGCCTTTTTGGAGTCCAACTGCAAGGTTGCCTTTGCCTTCGCTGATCAACTCGACGGCTTTCTCTGCGAATAGGCTTGCCAGAAGCCTGCTGCGTGCAGTTGGGCTTCCGCCTCGCTGAGAATAACCGATGATTGATAGGCGGACTTCGGATTGAGTTTGTTTCTGAACCTCCTGTGCGAGTTTGCTGGAGTCGCCGAAGCCTTCAGCCGCAACCATTATGCCTGCCCGTTTGCCTTTTTTGGAGTTTTCCTCCATAACTTTAACGATGTCGCAGATATCCATTGGCTTCTCAGGAATCAAAATAACTTCTGCCCCAATGCATATACCCACTTCTAATGCTAAGAAGCCCCTTTTGCGTCCCATGACTTCCACGATGAAGATACGCTCGTGGCTGATGGCTGTGTCGCGGATTTTGTCGATTGCTCCAACCGCAGTGTTTACTGCTGTGTCGAACCCGATTGTTTCGTCGGTGCCATACACGTCATTGTCTATGGTAGCTGGTACGCCGAGCATCGGTACCCCGCTTATCTTACTTAACTCTAATGCACCGCGAAAAGAGCCGTCGCCGCCAATCACAACCAACGCGTCAACACAGTTCTTTCTCAGTGTCTCTGCACCTGCCTCTTGGCTTTCTGGGGTTTCAAAAGCGGGGCAGCGGAGCGTGTGCAGTATGGTGCCGCCAAGTTGGATTATGCCGCCGACGTTTCGCGGACCCAGATGCCTAAACGTGTTAGTTAAGAGTCCATCCCAGCCGCGTTCGAAGCCTATTACGTTAAAGCCTTTGGAGTGGCCGACACGGGTGACGGCTCGGATGGCTGCGTTCATGCCTGGTGCATCGCCGCCTGAGGTGACTATGCCGATGGTTTTCGTCATAACGATTCGCTCTAATCAACTTATTTCAGTTTAAATATAGAATTAAAACGTTTGGTATGACTCTTAGCCTGTGATCTGCCAAAAAACATAAATGCTTTCTCATTACTTTTATGGACTCTGTATCGGGAGGTAGCTCAGCCTGGCAGAGCTCTCGAATCCGCTAATACGCTTGGCGGGTGGAGAAGCTGTAGAGGTCTACCCATGGTGGGCTTCATTCTAGCCTGTCTAGGCCACAGAAACCGAGCTGTCGCAGGTTCAAATCCTGCTCTCCCGACCAGTAAATTCCAAAATTTAGATGTTTATGCTTTTTAAAATAAGAAGCTTATATTAACAATATCCTCTCAATCTAAACGAATGGTGTAAAATGCTTGGATGAGCAACTAGACGCTACAGACAGAACAATACTAAACATGTTACAGCAAGATGCTAGAGTGCCCTTCTCGAAGATAGCCGCATGCTTAGGTATAAGTGAAGCCACCGTTCGCTATAGAGTAAAACGGCTGGAAAAAGAAAGAATAATAAAAAATTTCACTACCTTACTTAGCCCTCCAAAGGTCGGTTTTTCAACCACAGGTATAATGATGGTTAAACTTAACAACGAAAAGTTTGATTCTGCAGCCCAACAAATTAGCGACCTCCCAGAAGCTTACCATGTTTTTCAAAACACCGGTGAATACGACATAATCTCTGTTGTTCATACCAGAGATTTGGAGCATCTTTCTGAGTTGCGCAAGAAGGTGCAGGCGATTCCTGGCGTGCGTGAGGTTACGGTGTCAGCGGCAACTCGGATAATTAAGATTAAAACATCCTTTGACCTTTGATTATGCGGTTTTTTACGGATTTCGTGAAAAAAAGCTCAAATATTATTGAACTTCGAAAGGTTTTATAGTCACTGAACCATTTGCCTATCAACCACTAAAAAGGTTGAAAGGATAATGAGCAAACCTAAACAACCAAACATTGGAAAAGCAGCAAAAATCTCCTTATCAGTAACAATTGCAGCCCTACTAGTTGTTGTATCCTATTTCGCTTCATTTCTTAACCAAGCCACCCAACCCATATTTGCCGCAATCTTCACAATAGGTGTGCTTTGTATCGGCTCCTCAAGCTCCGCTCTTCTAATAAGCTGCATCGGCGGCATAGCCTACTCTTTTGTTTCCCCTGGTTTAGGCTTCCTAATGCTTGTCCCCTGGGTAGTAAGGGGACTCGTCAGCGGCGGCATCCTTTTCGCCACAGGCGCATTCAAAACAAACAGTTACCCCGCGGCATGGAAAGTGACACTTGCCATGACCGTTGCCAGCCTCTTAACCGGTCTCGCACAGTACTTATGGCTTATAAAGTTCCTGCAAGTAATACCCGACACAGCGGCAATCCTGCTTGCGACAGAAATCGCGATCACGGTAGCAGTCGTTTCAACCCTGATCGTTTCATTCCTAACAACTAAATACCTCTTCAAACGGGTAAAACCTCTCCTATTCTGGTGATTTAAAATGGTACATCTGCGCTCGCTATTTCAAAAAGCCCAAATGAACAAAGTTGAAAGCCGATGCAGAAAAGCATTCGATGCCTACGGCGTAAGCTCGATCCTTTGGAACGTTACTTATGAATGCGGCTTAAAATGCAAGCACTGCTATGTCGGCGAAACAAAGAAAAGAGAAAATGAACTCAACACTGACCAGGCAAAAAAACTGGTTTCGCTGATCGGCGACATGGGCATCCCCCTCCTGTTCATGACGGGCGGGGAGCCACTTATGCGAAAAGACACCCTCAGCCTCTTATCGCTATGCAAAGAATATGGAATAACAACCGTTTTAAGCAGCAACGGACTGCTCCTTGACAGCGAAAAAATCGGGGAACTTAAGCGGAACAACGTGCACTTCCTCGCCGTCTCCCTGTATGGTCCCCAAGCTCAGCATGACGAAACAGTCGGTATAGAGGGAGCCTACAACAAACTGATGAAGAACGTGCAGGAAGCAATAGAGCACGACATTAACATTTGCTTCAAAACCGTCGTCAGCAGCTACACCTACGACAACATCCCCTACATAGTCAACAAGGGGCTTGAACTCGGCGTCAAATCCTTCTATTTCTGCGATTTACTGGAAACCGGTAGGGCGCAGGGTGAAGACGGCTGGCGGGTTCCAAAAGAAAAATGGCAGAAACTCGCTGAGTACCTATTCAGCAAAGTCGTGGTCGACGGAGAGGCCGAGATTGATTTGGGCGCCTGCCCATCAATGGCTACCTTGGCGCTTGAGCATTTCCAAAAAACACGGGATGTGACCCATGCAGTGGAGCGGCTGGAGCATCTGAGCGCCTGCCCCATCGGACGCGGACCCCTTGGAATCTCCGCTAAAGGCGACATTTTACCATGCATTTTCCTGCAGCAGCTCTCAGTGGGCAACATCCTCAAAGACGACCTAAGGCAAGCTGCCTCGCACCCGCTTATCCAGGCAATAGCGCAGAAAAACGGCTTAAAAGGCGCATGCGGCGCCTGCAAGTACAAGCGGCTCTGCGGCGGATGCCGAGCTAAGCCTTACATCATTGAAGGAGATATCATGGGCGAAGACAAAACCTGCATGCTAAAAAGTGTAGAAAAACAGTAGGGAGCAAAGCGGCTTGCAGAACAATGGCTCTCAGGGACACCGAATCATCTCCTGGAACACCACGCTCAAATGCAACCTACGATGCAGCCACTGCTACATAAACGCCCAAGACAAAAAAGCCAACGCAGAATTAACCACTGCCCAAGGCAAAATGGTCATTAACCAAATAGCTGCGCTGGGCCGATCCATTCTGGTTTTAAGCGGTGGCGAACCCCTACTCAGAGAAGACATCTTCGAGCTTGCCCAATACGCAATCCAAAAAGGACTCATAGCCACATTGGGAACAAACGGAACCCTCATCGACACTGCAATGGCACATCATCTCCATGATGTGGGCGTGCAGAAAGTCGCCATAAGCATCGACTCAAGCACTCCCCCAGTCCATGACGGCCTAAGAGGCGTAGATGGTGCATGGGAAAAAGCAGTCAGAGGCGCAAATGCGTGCATCGCCAATGGTGTAGACGTACAGTTCAACGTAACCATGACCCGACAGAACTACACCGACCTCGACCAAATTATATCGATGGCTAAAAAACTGGGTGTAAAAAACATTCACCTGTTCTTTCTGGTGCCTACCGGCAGAGGAAAAAACATGCAAGACCTCACTCCAGAAACCTACGAGCAACTGCTGCGTAGAGTTCTCAGCTACAGCCACGGCGAAGTGGAGGTTAAACCCACCTGCGCGCCACAGTTCATGAGAGTAGCCAAGCAGCTCGGCGTGGACATGACACGTTGGAGCCGAGGCTGCATCGCCGGAATCAGCTACTGCCGCATCCTTCCCGACGGCGGGGTAACCCCCTGCCCCTACCTGCCAGTCAAAGTCGGAAACGTACTTGAAAAGACGCTGGGCGAAATCTGGGCTAACTCGCCGGTGCTGGCTGCGCTCCGTGACCCAAGCAACCTCAAAGGCAAATGCGGATCATGTGGCTACAATAACGTTTGTGGGGGATGCCGAGCACGTGCGTTTGGGCTTACAAGTTACTGCAGCGGTGCCTCAGCAAAACGACGCCAGGAGGTAAAAGACGGTGATTATCTGGCGGAAGATCCCTGGTGCATATACACTCCCCAAAGAGGTTAAAACGGCAACTGGTGAGTTACTGTCCACTACTGAACTGGGAACGCGCATACCGAAGAAACAGCTGCGCAGAACTCAACGTGGAAGTCTCTATCTCTGCGGTAGGGTTCGATTGTAACTGACGCGGGATTTAGCATTACGTAAGTACATAGTTTTAGGTTTGGCGCCATTGCCAAGAGACTGCGATATTTTGAAAGAATAGTCGGCACAAATCCAAAAAGGCGTTTTTCTACATGTAAAAAAGAAAAGCATGCGATACATGCCCCCACACCCCAATATGGACGACCAGGTATCCCGTGTGAAAAAACTCCCACAGCAGGGCAGACGCCAAACCGTTGCGACTAAAAAAAGCAACTGCCCGCAACCGCAGTCTTGTGGTGCCCACATAAAGAGGTCCGGAGCTTTTTCACCGCTAAAAAAGGGGTGGTTTTTCTCCTTTCAACCCAAAAAAATGGGCACTATTTGCTGTCTTATGGTGGGGCCGCTGATGCTTGGACCAAGGTTTCTATGAAGTATGAGCACTGCGTTGTGGAGATGACTATGGTTATTGGTCGTCCTACGTCGTCTACGGTGATTGCGCCGTCGGTTATTGCTACAGTTAGGGTGGTGGAGTTCCCTTTTGCTAGGCCTGTGCCGATGTCTGGGTCGGTCGTGTAGTTGGTGTATCTGTCTCCTTTAATGATTAGCTGAGTGATGCGGATGGATGTCGGACCCGTGTTAGTGAGGCTGATGCTCGCCTGATCCGTGGTCAATGTGGCGGAGGAGATGTAGAGGCTTTCTTTCTGCACTTGGTTAGTGGTAACGTTGACGGCGTAGAGCACGACGGTGGTTGAAAGCGCAACAGCCGCAATCAAAATAATCAGGTTACCCACAGGCGCACCTAACGCCTTAGTATTCCACAGCAACCGCCTCAAACTAAACCGACTCATGTCTGAGCCACCTCATCAGCCGCCAAAACATCCCCCTCAGCTAAAACAGCCCTAAATTTAGCCGGATCTTCCCTGGAAACCCGCAGATAGGTTAACGATTTGCATTGATAAATTATCTGCGAACCATTACGACTGTTCACATATTTTAACAAATTTACATACTGTTTTTCGGTTCCTTTCAGTACCAAACCCACGTAGAAGTAGGGTTCAGCAGAGTTAGACTTAGACTTACCCTTAGGGCCTGATTTAGACCTGTTGTTGTTCATTCTCTCAATTCCTTCAGTCGATCCTTACGGCAAGCGTAAGTATAGCGTATTACGTCTTACTACATAATAAGTATTTCTAATTTTAACCTAAAAACCACATTATAAATACAGTTCAGGAATCAATTAAAAGAACAACCTCACCCGGCGCAAACCAAATATCGCCATAAAAACTAAACACTCGCCAGCCAAACAACCGCCATAAACCCAAAAAACCAACCCTGTCAAACCCAGCCTTCGTAAGAGTTGCCAACGCCCCCTTGTTCGTACGTTGGGTCGAGGCGAAAACCATGCTTGCGCCCCTTCGCCTTAGGCAACCAACGCTTTCATTTGTTAAGTTCAATGCAAGTCCTCTTCGCCGATATTTCGGATGGACCGCAATCCATAGGATGCAGCCGCATTTCGCCTGACCAACCGTGAATTCGGTTAATTTGGCGAACCCTGCGGTTTCACTGTCGGCCTCAGCTACGAGCAGGGGTTCATCTGGTTTGGATACGCTGTGGCTTGCGAAGAAACGGTAGAATCTCGGGAAAGACAGGTCAATAATTTCTTTAATCTGAGTATCATCGCTTGCTACAGCGTCTCTTATGGTTATTTTGGTTGCAATCCTCTCCTTTCTACTGTGCACTCATTTAGAAAAGAGAGCAGACTGTCTAAAAAGCTAAATTGCGGGTGGGTTGGGGCTTGACGACGGGCGTTGGGTATGGTTGTTTCCTGAGGTTTTTTGTGTGAGAAGATTAGGCTTGTGGATTTGACGATTTGAGGTACGCCTGCTAAGTCTTCGAATATGAGTAAGCCTCGGGCTAAAAGGGCAAAGACTCCGGCTAACGCAGGCAGGACCCCAAGTAAGCCAAGGATTCCGACTATGCCGAATTCTTGTACACCGATTCCTGCTGGAGTAATGGGGATGAATGCGAGGGCGGTTACTAACGGGTGAATTAGGAAGAAAGCGAGCCACCATGAAGCTGTTAACTGTGAGATTCCTAAAGCGTAACCCAGGAACCACCATTCAAACCCTTTCAGTATCCAGCATACCATAGTCAACCCAATTATTTCGGGGATTGCTTGGCGGGTAGCGCCTGAACTCTCTTTGTATTCTTCGAGTTTACCCATTAAGCCACCGGTGAATCTTTTGAGGAATCTCCAGTTTGCAACGCGGTCAAAAACGGAGATGGCTCTCTGGGACCAAGTGAAGGCTGCAAGAACACATGCCCCAACCATCATTAAGCCTATGCCGAGAATCGCGATTAGCAGTCCTGCATTTATTCCCGCTATTTGTAAATGTTGGAAAACATTATCCCATGTACTTAACGGAACTGTGGTGACCAATAATACTACTGCGCCTACTCCACCCGCGACTTTTATCAAGAACTCGAATGTCTGGATGCCTAGAACACTTGAGAGGCTTTTTGAGGTTGGTACGCCTTGGTCTCTTAAGTAAACTGGCGTCAGTATGTAGCCGCTGCGTCCGGGGGTAACGTCGCTTGTCAACATGCCAGCGTATTGGGCAAGCAGGGTTTTGCCGAAGGACGTTTTTACGCCGTTTTTGCTCAGCACACGTCTTAACCGTATGGCGAAGAATACGTTTATTCCAAAGTACATTAGGAAGGCAAGTAGCAAGAATTCGATTTTAAGTGTAAGAACCGCATCCCAAAGATAATGTACACCTTTGACAAGCATCGATTCATTTTGGTACTGAGGCAGGTTTGATGGGACGGTCGTTCCCATGTAGTAAAGCAGCCCAACCAGAATAGCCACCATGAACACTACTTCAAGAGCATACTTGAGCATCTGTCGTGAACGAGATGACTTCTTGGGCACACTTTTAGAATTGTTTAGGCTTGTCAAGGCATCTTTATCATGTTTGCGAACTTTAAATGCCTTATGGGAAAACACGCTTTAAGAATCGATGTGAGTTCTCGAGTAACAATAAGAAAAGCACTTTTTTCTCTTTTTATGTGGGTATGGCGGTTTATAGGGCCACAAGTCTGCAGTTGGGGGCAGTTGAGTTTTTTAGTCGCAACGGTTTGACGTCTGACTTGGTGTATGTGTGGGTTTTTTCGCTACGCGGGATACATGACTCCATATTGAAGTGGGCGGGGTATAGATGTGGAGGCATGTTAAGGTTGCTTATTTTAATGCTTTATCTAGAAAACGTTCAATGGAAAGACACTGCCCTAATAAGAATGCAGCTTACCTTATGCTTAGGGTCTTACGCATTCGGCTTTGGGTCTGTATGGCCGCTTTGTGGTTCTTCTGCGGTGGTGGTATTCGCATTCGTTGATGCGGGTTAGCATCCAGCCTTTGTCCAAATAGATGCAGCCGCAGGGTAACTTGACCTCTTTGGGCGGCGAATCAGCAGGGGGCGCAGGCTTTCTTGTTTCAGCCATCTGTTATGCCTAAATCCTGATAGATTATTTACCGTATTAACCTAACTGTTGCCTAAAAAAAAGCAAAAAAGGAAAAAATGGGGATTTAGCTTTCCGATTGGGCGGTTACAGTGTAGGTTTGATATCCTTCACCCAACAACCGTATCGTGTAGTCGCTGCCTACGTTAGGAACAATCGTCATTACGGGGTTCTGGAAGTGCGGTATACCTGTGTGGAGAGCTATAACGCCGCTGAAGCTAACTGTGGTGGTTTCTCCTGGCTGCAGAACCAAAGCAGAACCAGTATTGGCTGGATTACCATTGCCATCTCCGAACAGCGGTGTTAGTGAAGTATCTGATATCATGAAGGGTATGGTGTCAGGGTTAATTCGGTTTTCAATATAGTTTTCCATTCTGCCCCGTAACCCTTGGTCAATGGGCTTGGTATGAGTGGTGTTGAATTCGCCGTTTAGGGTTAAACCGAATATCTTGAAAGCGACGTCACCGTTATTTGTAAGCGTAACCGACAGCGATGTAGTGTTACCGTTAACTCCAAGCGATGCTGAATCGATTGTTACGTTTCGGTTGAATTGCTGTTGCACTTTCGCCAGTCTAACACGGTTATTTTCTTCCAGTTGAACGATCGTGCCGACTTTAGCGTGATCTTGGCTAACACCGTTGATGATCACTGCGTTTGCGCTTGGAACAAGCACATAGTAGTACACGGTTGAGTCGTTAACGTCGTTTGCTTGTATCTGCACCAGTGTGGGGTTGAAATCGACTAGTACACCTGAGAGTGTCTGGTTAACTTTGGCGTTTTCAACGTTCACAACGAAAGTGTTTGACAGCATCGTAACATTGTAGGTTTGGCTGTTGACTACTGCATTAACTGCGGAGATATTGAATTGAACCTTGTCTACTGTTGAATTCATAGGTACCGTTGTAGCTGCGATTGTCTGCGAAACGTTGACTAGGGAGAACAGGTTCACTGTTCCAGAAGCTTCGATTGGAATCCACGCAGATGTCTGATCGGGGTAAATTACATGGATTGATAGATCCGTGTAGGTTAGGTTAAGCTGGGTTGTTCCAGCTGGAACTACAGGCGGGTCAGTGAGCATGACTGCGAAGGTTGATTGTGCAGCGACAGGTGGAGGCAACGTGCTGGGGTTGGCGAATAAAGCTACCGCAATGATTAATACTGCTATGGCGACTGCGGCTCCGCCGTATCCTATTGTTGATTTTTTGGTCATCATTTTTGTTTTCCTCTGCTTCTCACTCAAAGCTAGCAGAGAATAATAACCTACATTTTTTAATGCCTGTTAAGCGGGGTTGAAAGTTCCATTCAAGACTCTTTAATGGTGGCGTTGATGGTTAAAGTGACAGTCTGCGCCAAACCTTGACCGTTTGATACCACAATACGATAACCATGCCGATGCAGACCGCTACCAAATAGGGGGCATAACCTTGCCAGAACAGGACCGCAAAGGAGAAGAAACCTACCAGAATCGAGAAAAGAAGCGAGAAAAAGAACAACTGCGGCACAACCGCTTTACCCACCTTTAAGTATCCTTCTAATACTTTCTCTGAAGCGTCATTCTCAACGAAATACGCGCCATGTTCGTCTTGTTTAACGAAGCCGCCCTCCATCATTTTGCTAAGGTGATAAGAAGCTAGCGAGGCTGATGAAAGCTCTGTTCCCCGCTGGATGTCTCTTAACTGTGAGGCTCCATGTTTTAGTAGGTAGAGGTAGATTTTGAGTGCGTTGCCCTTTACTTCTTGATTGGTTGGCATTAAATTTAGGGAAGTCACAATGCAATTTAGGTGTTGCTGTCGAAAGTTAAAGAAGGGTTTCTGTAGAACGCCAATGAACATGACGGCTGAAATATGGAAAAAACTAAAAACAAACCTCACTTAATAGCTACTAGACCAAAATTATGGCAGTTAAAGTCGAAACCGCCTCCATCAGGCTCCTTGACGCACTCTACAAGATTGAGGCGCAATGCTTCGATGAAGAAGCTTTCTCTAAGCGACAAATAGCCTACCTGCTAACGGACTATAACACGATTGCTCTTGTCGCAAAAGTCAGCGCTGACATAACTGGTTTCATTATTGCCCAGGTAGAAACCGACGAAATCGAATATGGACACATAATCACTTTAAACGTGGCTCAGAACTACCGGCACAGAGGCGTTGCGACAAGGCTTCTTGAGGAAATGGGTGACCTGCTTAAGCAGCGGGGCATAAGGGAGATCCGGTTAGAAGTCCGGGAAGACAACCATGCAGCCATAAAGCTCTACCATAAACTCGGTTATCAAACAATGTGTAAACTGGAACGTTACTACGGCAAAAAACATGGTTTATACCTCAAAAAAGCCTTGTAGAATTTCCCGGGTCAGAAGTTTTCATATTCTGCTGGCGAACAAACGTTTAAATGACCTGTTGCGGATAAATTTGGTTAGTGGGGAGAGATGGGAGAAACCCGTGGAAGAAAATCAAACGAGCAAACCCTTGTTCAAACCCTAGTTGTTCTTATTCGCAACACTACTTGGCGATGCGGAAAGCTTGAGAAATCCATCGTTAAGCACCTCTATAAACGTCATGAAAACTTTGGCAGACCCGGCGTTTCCATCAAAGAAATCATGATGAACCTAAACATCACTGGCGAGAAAAAAGACGAGTGCCTCGACGCTTTGCATAGGCTTGAGAAAAGAAACATCATAAAGCTGACTCCACTCTAACTTTCTTCATTTTTTGTTCAGTAAACTTTTGCAAAGAAAATAGGTTACTTGAGAAGTTCATCCTCTTTTGGCGGTTGCTTGATTAATCCATGTTTCATCAGCATCTGGGTTGATTCCCGTGCATTTTTGATAATGGATGCAGCGCGTTCATAGAGTTCTTGCTTGCTGGGTTTCACTCGTGCGACGCCCTGCTCGATCGATTTAAGCGCGCATGCAACGGCTTCACGGGGGAAAACCTCCCATTCATCCATACGGGGCAGCAGGTTCTCTTCGTCCATGCCTCGTTGCTCTGCGTAATTTGCCAGTTCAGCCGCGGCTGCAATGCACATGTCGTCGGTGATGGTTTTGGCTTTTACGTCTAGAACGCCGCGGAAGATGCCTGGGAACCCTAAGCTGTTGTTGACTTGGTTAGGGAAATCGCTGCGTCCAGTGGCGACGACGCGGGCGCCGGCTTCTTGGGCTTCCCATGGCCAAATTTCAGGGATGGGGTTGGCACATGCAAACACGATGGCGTCGGAAGCCATGGTTTTAATCCATTCCTTCTTTATGGTTCCGGGACCAGGTTTGGATGCGGCTACAACTGCGTCTACGCCTCGGAATGCCGTGGAGATATCGCCTCTTCGGTCTTCAGCGTTAGTTTTCTGTGTTACATCGTATTTCCAAGGGTCCTCCGCTTCAATTATGTCTGGTCTTCCCTTGTAGATGACGCCTTTAGTGTCAGCCAGTATTATGTTGCCTGGTTTTACGCCCCATTTAATCAGTACATATGCGGTTCGGATGTTAGCGGCGCCTGAACCGACCAATGTAATGAGGCTTTCTTTGGGTTTTTTGCCGACCAATTTGAAGGCATTCATGAGCCCCGCCAGAATCACCGTGGCAGTGCCCTGCTGGTCATCATGCCAAACGGGGATGTTCATTTCAGCGCGGGCTTTTTCGAGAACTTGGAAGCATTTGGGTTTTTCGATGTCTTCGAGGTTGATGCCGCCGAAACTGGGCTCCAATGCCTTGCATATTTTGACGATTTCGTCTGGGTCTTTGGTTCGCAGGCAGATGGGAACAGCGTCTACGCCGCCTAGGTACTTGAAGATGAGCGCTTTTCCCTCCATCACGGGCATTGCAGCTTCGGGACCGATGTCGCCGAGCCCCAACACACGGGTGCCGTCTGAGACAACCGCAACAGAGTTCCAGCGGTTCGTAAGTTCGAAGGATTTGTCAGGGTTAGCTTGGATTTCCCTGCATGCTGCAGCTACCCCGGGAGTGTACCATATGGCAAAGTCATCCACACTGCGTATTGCGCATTTGGGGATAGTCTGCATCTTTCCTTCGTAGAATCTGTGCATAGGGGGTGAGAGCTGTGCGGGTTTTTTGGCTTTTGCGAGTAACTCGTCAACTGTGGGCTTTTTTTCTGTGGAAACCAAAGCAAACTTCTCCAACACCGCTAAGGCGTGGGGGGCTTTAAGCATTTCCAAGGAGCGCCGAACAATTCAAGGAGAGAAACATTGTAGGGGTTGTTTGTTGCTCTGCCGAGGACCCCCTCCCCCTATTTAACGGTGGATTAAAGGTTTGGTTGGTTTTTGTTTTTCTAGTTTGAGAAGAAGAAAATGCCGCCCTTATACTTCTTCTACCAATGGGCTTAGCGGTTGCGCCCGTTTTAGCATCAGCGACTGCGAGGCGTTGCAGGCTGGTTGTGGAGACTTCTTCAAGCAGTCGAATAGCTGTGAACCGCAGTCAAAGCAAAAAGACGCCGAGATTCACTATTGTTTACCCGTCTTGAATATATGAGGTTCGCCAAGAATTGATAGATGGGAAAAAGCTGAGTCTTTGGTAGCGCCATGCCAGTGCTCTTCCCCTTTGGGAACAAAAACTATCATTCCGGGCGTAACTATATGCTCTTGGTCTCTAGTGGCTACTAATCCTTTGCCCTCGGTGACAATTAGGATCTGGGGGGTTGTGTGAGTATGGGGCTTGTTGCGAGCGCCTGGAGCAAAATTAACCATCATAACCTGGATCTTTTGAGCATTGTAGTCTTCTTCAAAAACAGCTTGTGTTGTTACTTTTCCGCCGAAAAATAAGGGGTCCATAGATACGTCGTTTGGTTCGACACTGCTTATATTAATTATTTTCATGATAAAACCTCCATTTACCAATTGTATTAAGGCTTATTTGAACTGTATAGAAATGAAAAATTAAGAAAAGAAAGTGTGGTTTAGTTTGTGCCTGTTTGGCATTTCAGGAGCAATTTTTCCCAGCGCTCGTCGGTTGAACGCTGGATTTCGTCGATGATATGCTGGTTCTGCGGCGTGAAGAGGTGGCGGTATCTGCCTTGTCCTTGAAGGTATTCTTTGACTGTTTTCTTTTTCTGTGGTGCCAACGAGATGACTTTGCTGGGCGTTGAGAGTTGACGTTTTCCGTTCACTGCTTCCCAAATGGGGAATACACAGGACTCCACAGCCAGTTTGGAGTACTCCATCGTTTTTGAGGGGTCAGTTCTCCAGCCTCTGGGGCAGGGAGCGAACAGGTGCAGAAACGCGGGTCCCTCAACCTCTAAGCCTTTGCGGACTTTAGTCAACATGTCCTTCCAGTAGTAAGGTGTTGCAGTAGCCACATACTCCATTTCATGAGCAAGCATGATTTCAGTGATGGGCTTCTTTTTCTCAAGTTTTCCCGGAAGCACCGTGCCTGCGGGGGTGGTTGTGGTGGCCGCGCCGATGGGGGTACCACCGCTGCGCTGTATGCCAGTGTTCATGTAGCCTTCGTTGTCATAGAGGACAAATAGGAAGTCGTGTCCCCGCTCGACTGCGCCGGAGAGGGCTTGCAGTCCGATATCAAATGTGCCGCCGTCGCCTGCAAGCGCGATGACGTCGATGTGTTCTTTGATTTGACCCTTTTTCTGCAGAGCCTTCAACGCGGCGTCGATGCCTGAAGCGTTTGCCGCTGCATTTTCGAAAGCCGTGTGAAGCCACGGAACCGCCCATGAAGTGTAGGGGTAAATCGATGAAACTACTTCCATGCAGCCTGTTGCTTGAGTTACGATTGTTGGTCCCCGGGTGGCTTTCATGATTAAACGCAGTGCAGATGCTGGGCCGCAGCCTGCGCAGGCTCTATGCCCAGAAAGAAACAGATCTGGTTTGTTTGCGATGTCTTTTGCCGTGAATTTCCATTCTTGTGTTGTCAACTTGTTTTCCTCCTACTCCCTTAACCCTAAGTAGCGCACTTGCGTATCCAGCTTCCCAGTTTTGACAATGCGCATTAGGTCTTCGAAGACTTTGCGTAGTTCACGTGGGCTGTAATCTCTTCCACCTAAACCGTAGATGTAGTTTATGACTGGAGGACGCGTTTGGGTATCGTAGAGTGCATGGTGTACTTCGTGGAAGACTGCTCCGCCGTAGCCGCCGAAACTCATGCTTTTGTCCATAACAGCGATGGCTTTGGCGTTCTTGAGGGTGTTCTGCAACTCTTCAACTGGCAAGGGCCGGAAAGTTCGTAGACGCAGAAGCCCAGCTTTTATGCCTTCAGCGCGCAGTTCGTCAACGATAACTTTTAGTGTTCCAGAAGTGGAGCCAACACAGACCACAACTATCTCGGCGTCTGATACTTGGTAGGGGTCTATTAAGCCGTTGCCATAGCTTCTGCCGCTGATTTTAGCGTATTCACTGTTGACTTCCTGTATTCGTTTCAGGGCTTTTTGCATACCGTCTTCTTGTTGACGCTTGAATTCGAAGTAGTAGTTTTGGAATGCAACGGGTCCCATGGTCATCGGGTTAGCGGGGTCCAGTTTAAAGGGTACTGTTTTGCCTTCATGGTTAAGAACCATGGGAAGCTGCCTTTCACCCACGAACTGTTTAACCAAGTCGTCAGAAAGAACGTTGACGTTCTCAAGCGAGTGGCTCAAGGTAAATCCGTCTAAACCCACAAGAACAGGCAAAGACACATTGAGGCTCTCTGCTATTTTAAAGGCTTGTATAACTGAGTCATAGGCTTCCTGAGCGTTCTCAACATAGATGTGTATCCAGCCACTGTCCCTTGCAGCCATGCTGTCTGACTGGTCGCCATGAATGTTTAACGGTGAAGATAAAGCACGGTTGGCAATTGCCATTACAACGGGTACACGGGAGCCTGAAGCAACAAAAAGCATTTCATGCATCAAAGCTAAGCCTGCTGAAGCGCTGGCTGTAAAGGTTCTGGCTCCTGTTGCAGCGGCAGCTATACAAGCGGTCATGGCGCTGTGTTCAGATTCAGTGCAAACGAACTGTGTTGAGACCTCTCCGTTAGCGACGTATTCACTGAATTTTTCAACTATGATGGTTTGTGGGGTAATGGGGTAAGCTGCGACAACATCAACATTGCATTGTTTAGCTGCATACGCGACGGCTTCGTCGCCGTTGAAAGGCATAGTTTCCTGTTTAGTTTGTTGCTGTGCCATCTTATTCTGCCTCCTCGTCTTCTATTTTCATGGTAATAGCTTTTGTTGGGCATTCGTTAGCACATATGCCGCAGCCCTTACAGAAAGCCATGTCGAATTCGATTTTACCCATCTCAGGGCGCCACTTTATCGCTCCTTCAGGGCACAACATTACACATGTTAGGCAGGTAGTGCATTTTTCCAGGTCACGCACGGGCATGTAGGTTTTCCAGTCGCCAGTCATGAAGCCGATACTGGATTTAGGGCAGACTCCAGCGATGGAGATTTCTTTCCAGCCTTTATCTTTGCTCATTCAGTTTTTGCCTCCTTGTATGCTTCTTGAATCACCGCAAAATTTTTCTCTGCCAAGTCAGGTCGGAAACGTGATTTCAATGTTTTCTCGATTGCTTGCAAAGACACTATTTCAGTTGCTTTAGCTACTACACCGAGCATCGCCGTGTTAGTTATTGGAGCACCCAAGATTTTTAGTGCAATTTCGGTTGCAGGTACCGTCCACACTTTTCCCTTGACTACTCTGAGGTTTTCTTTTAGTTTTGCGGGTTCATCGCTTGAGTTTATAATTAAACAATCTTCGTCACGGTTTAATCCAGCCGTAACTGGTACAGTTTTAAGTAATGTGTTATCTAAAACTACCACGACGTCTGGGTCATAGATTGCGCAATGTAACCGTATTGGTTCAGTGCTGATTCGGGTAAAGGCAGTCACTGGAGCGCCCATCCGCTCGGGCCCAAACTCTGGGAAAGATTGGATATATTTGCCTTCGTCAAGAGCGGTTCTGGCCAAAAGTTCGCTGGCAGTCCAAGCGCCCTGTCCGCCTCTACCGTGCCATCTAAACTCTACCATAGTTTTCAAAGCAATCCCTTCTCTAAAGTAAGATATTATTCAGTAAAATCTACGCCAACCTTGATATACATTTTTCTAGTTAATAAGCAAAAAGCCATCAAAGCAATGTAAAAAACCATGTGCTTGGTATTTACATAAGTATAGTTAATGCACTGGTTAATTTGGAGTGTAATGATTTGTTTGTAAACACACAAGCGTAAGGATGCCTACTTAAACATTAAGGCTGCTGGCATGGATAAAATTATAATTTAAGGTTAGACTATAGTTTACAGGGATTTTTTTGGATAACGAAAAGGTAATTGGAACCAATTGTTATAATTGCTTGTTTATCTCCAAAACGGACATACCAATTCAGGCGGACAAATTAAAAGATCAAGGTGAAATCGGCTCTAAAGCAGATATTGAACCGCAAACGGTCAAAGCACCTGAGCCTATAACGTCGCCTCATGGATCAAGGGCTGATGTGCTAAGCAAACGGTTTTGTACTAATCTAAGAACAGGGTCATATATCAACCGCAGGTATTGCGACCGAAAAGGGGTGTAAGAGGATCATGGGAAAGTCATCAACCATTAATTTTAGAGCTAAACAGACAATAACTAGCCTTACCAAGCGGCGACACGTAGGTAATGCAAGCAGAATAGGGACGATAAAGTTATATCTCCCAAATGAGAGACACAATTTTGCGTAAACAGGCAGTTTTACAGGAGGCAGGTTTATGGAGAACAAACAAAAGGCAGATGTCCTTTTAACCGCAGACAGAACCTTAATGAGCAATTACCATCACAACGAATTCTTAGGATTTGGCACATGCGCACCACCTAATTTTATACCAGGATGGCTCTATAGTTACCTATTCTTTCCGCCAGTTGAGGCTACTCGAGGCCACCCGTGGACTGCACCATATGGTCTTAGGAAAACTGAAGCCCAACTAATAAAAGAAGGCTTCAACGTTGACACTGTCAGCCCCAAACATGTAGGCAAACACCTCAGAGACGCAAAAGTCTTAGGCATATATGCAATGGATCCATTCGGCTTAGGTCCAGCGTCAACAACACTTGCATCGCTGTTTAAAAAAGAACCCTATTTAGCCAAGCATTTTCAAGAATTACTCCGAAGCCCCGAAATTCTAAAAGCAAAACAGAACGGCTTAAAAATCATCGTCGGCGGACCAGGAGCATGGCAATTCAAATACCGAGAAAAAGCCATTAAGGACCTTGGAATCGACTGTGTTTTAGACGGTGAAGGAGAAAACGTAGTTGGGAAACTCTTCAAGGCGGCAATCGAAGGCCAAGACTTACCCAGCCGCTATGAAGTAAGCACAGGTGAAGCTCCCAGTTTAGAGGAAATCCCTGATATCAAAAACCCCTCCATTAACGGCTTGCTTGAGATTGGAAGAGGCTGCTGTAGAGGCTGCCAATTCTGCAACGTAACCCTCAGACCGCTGAGATGGTACCCTATTGAAAAGATTGAACGCGAATTAAATGTTAACTTGGATTCGGGAAAAGTCAAGGGCGCTTGTCTCCACGCAGAAGATGTCATGCTCTATGGCTCCAGAAACACCATCCCGAACGACGAACAAATCATAAAACTTCACCAGACAGTCTGCAAAAAAGTGGAGAGTATAAGCTGGAGTCACTGCTCACTGGCAGCGGTTCAAACCAACCCCAAACTGCTTCCCAAACTATCAGAGCTGATCCTGCAGAACCAGACCTGGTGGGGTGCAGAAGTCGGCATAGAGACGGGTTCGCCGTCGATCGCAAAGAAAATTATGCCGGCTAAAGCGCACCCATTTAGCGCTGACAATTGGCATGACGTCGTCGTCGAAGGCATGGGGATAATGCATGATAACATGCTTGTTCCAGCTTGCACGTTGATTGTTGGGTTACCTGAAGAACAGGAAGATGACATAACCAAAACCTTGGATTTAGTTGACGACTTAAAAGACATGCGCAGCCTAATCGTTCCACTCTTCTTTGTGCCTCTGGGTAAACTGAAGAGCGAAGACTGGTTCCATGACTCTGAACTTAACGAACGCCACAAGGAACTGCTTGTTGCCTGCGCTGAACATGACTTTCGGTGGGTAGACAACCTGCTGGATCTATCGTTCTCAGGCAAATGGTATCAACATATCATGAAGGAATTCTACAAGGGCTTTGCAGCGATAGCCAAACGTAAGGTACGTGAAGTAGAATAAGCTTGACGTTGAAAGACTAACCTTAAATAGTTTATTTGAAATTTGAGTGAGGTAGACTGTGGTTTGCCGCCGTTGCACAGCCCGGTAGTGCAACTGACTGTTAATCAGTAGGTCAAAGGTTCGAGTCCTTTCGGCGGCGCCATAATATTTACGAATCTATACTGTTTTTCTTCTCTTTTTTCCTTCTTTAATTTCGTATTTTTTATTCAATATCTGAACCCAGAAGGGAGGATTCCCAATAACTTCTACGGTTGATTCCCAACGGCAGGAGTTTTACCTTAAGGGGATTTATCCTGTAGAGGTTGCTTCTGAAGTAAAGGATGGCTTTGTTGAGGTTCGAGTGAAAACTGCTTTTCTTCATACAAGCGCCTATTTAGGTGGGCGGCGTCAGGTTCGAATTGGCGTGACTGAAAAACGTTGGGTTAAGAAAGGCGAGGTTTTGCGGGTTTCTTTCCGTCTTGTTTGGTCACACCAGCGTCAAATGGCAAAAGGACACTTTTGATTAATTACGTTCTTATGAAAGAGTTATAGAAGAATTCTTAAAACAGGCAACCACGAGGAATTAACCAAGCTTATTGATCTGTTCTAACACTATTTTTGCCCGGAAAACAAGATCCTCAGCTTCTTTGTCAATTTCAATTTTGGTTATTTGTGATAGCTCTAATATTTGATTCATAATTCTCCTTTTCAGAAAACGTGTAAGCGAATAATTGACTACACTATCGTTCATTTCGTAAAGATTAGCACCTTTTGCCCATTTAGGCAGTTCAATGGTTTGTAGTACATCAAATCCTGAGTCAAATGAATCATTATCTGGAATGTTCAGGAGCTTCGATAGTTCAAAGGACAAATCGTGTGGAGACTTTATTTTTGAAATATTAGTCTTGGAGAGCAATGAATCTACTGGGATGGATTCCAGTCGATTGCCGTTTAGTTTATGCGCCTTTCTGTAAACAAACAGAAGCTTTGATGGTGGGGTAGAGCCATGTTCTCGTTTATACCATTGGTTTATCGTCAAAACCGGTAGGCGTTGATCTAGCATATACACTTCTTGCCCGATTCGTATTCCTGTTGCTACATGGGCGGAAGAATGTAAAAAGTAGATTTCTGAATTTTTATAAATGCTTCTCAAAATACAGGCCGTTAGCTTTGCGTAATCTCTGCAAATGCCTAACTTACGATCACGCCTTAAAAGCATTTTTAGCGAAATACTCAGTTTGAATGCGTTAGTTAACCCTTCAATTAATGGGATTTTTCGATTTGATCTTATGGCAACTGCTATAATGACTAAAGTAGTAATGATGCTGCTCACTAACGCTGAAATCCATATTAACAGAATCGTTGAAAATGGAAAAACACCAGAAGTCAAGAGTAAGAATAGTGATAGGTAAAACCCTGCAATCAAGAATACAGGGAGGGCTATACCTAGAGAATAGAACAGTACTGTAGGGATAGGGTGTCTTTCATCCCAAAAAAGAATATTTGCCTCTTGCCACTCCAAAATATTGTCTATGGTTTCTTTTTCTGTTACGCCTTCGAGTCTTTTCGCTAAATTCTTGACATCATCATTTTCTATTTCCTTGGAAGTTGGACAATAGCCGCCCAAATGACAAGCAAACCAATAGGAGAATCTGGGCTTGCTTCTTAGGATTTTATTAATGCACATTAAAGCGCTATATCTAGACGAGCGGTTTTAAGCATTTGTGTCCTTCTGATGACTCAGCACCAGAATCGGCTAAGTTGTCAAATACTCTTCAAGAGATTTTTTCCATTCAACGGTTGAAGAATTAAACATTCTTTTGAAATGGTCGTAGACTTTCTCGTCAGGATTTACAATTGTGAACCGTACTTGTCCTTGTCTTTCCCAAGGAAGGCTGTCTCTAAGTAGAGCCTCAGTAGCAAAATCAGTCGGAGGAAAACTGTATCCAATTACAGCTATTTCTCTGGCTCGTGCTACATATTGGTTAGCAAGTCCCCAAAGGAGTCTCAAAGGCTGAAGAGAATAATCTTTGGCTAAAAGTGGGGGAACAATTACTCTTTGAAAATAAACGTTCGATTGACCACAGCTAGGGCAATTTTTCGGAAAGGTTGAATATTCTGGGCTAATTTTTTCAGAACGATTTAGGAAAGTTCCGTCGCAATAAGAGCAATGTAGCCAATTCATTGAACCGTGAAGTTTGAGAAGCGCCACTTGAGACGACTCATCATCCTCGGCATGTTGCCAACCTTGACCAGCTGAGATTTTATGAAATGGAACAAGATATCCGCTATCAGTTAATTTATTCACTTCTCGGAGCGCATTATCAATCAGTAAGTCATAATTAAAACTGATTACCGCATCGCCTTGCGAGAGAGTATTAGCTAATCTTACATGTTCTCGGCATATTGGTCCCTGAAGCGCTTTAGAAATTGTGAGTGCAATTAATTCAACAAGGGCAAAAGGTGAGTCATCGGTACTTATTTCCCGGTTACCTCCTTGAAAATAAGCGTTAAAAGGTGGTAGCCGCTGAAAAATCTCGTTTTCCAAAAATAATTGGGTCATTACTTTCTCCAGACTAAGTCTATCATCGTCTAAGACCCCTAAAAACTCTGATGCATTAGGCGTATCAATCCAATTACGTATATCAAAAGCATGATAGCCGTATAACCTGTGAAGATTATGTATCATCGTTTCTATTTGAAAGGCAAGATTCCGGTCTATTGTAGTGTTTAAAAGAACCTTTTTTGCCATTTTAAAGAAATTTGAATCAAGCGGGCTTACAAGCCCTTCTATGTTGGAGGTTGATTGGCAATAGTTTAGTGAACAGCCCGCTCCAAGAATAAGCAGTTTGTTTCCCCTGAATGCTCTTAATCCATTGGCAAAGTCCTGCATTGCCATTAAATTACTAACACTATTCATTTGAGAACTAAACATTTGTTTCTCACGGCTAACTATTCTACCGTTAGCAAAGTTAAGATTTAACGGTTACGCCACTCACACTTAGCGATTTCAAATCTTACTTTCTCAGGGATTTTTACTGGCATCGAATTGTTACAAATTAATATGTTAATTTTTATATTGGCTGGGCTTGCAAAGGGTTTCATTAATGGGGTGCTGGGCTGATGCTAAAGATCGACTACGAAACTCTGGTTAGCAAAATTCATCTTAGCCTAAAAGGTCACCAGGACAAAAAAGGAAAGTTTGATTGGTCAGGCGCTATTTTAGATGCAGGCATTATCAGCGGTATCACATTCTTTACGGGGCTCGGTACCTTGGCATTTAGTGCCGCCATTTCTCCGAATAGTCTTTGCGTACTGTTTAGTGCTGTGGGGGCAAACTAAAAGGAAAAGTCGGTTGGGTTTTCAATTATGGCTTTTGAGCTGTTTTCTCTGGTTGTGGTTCCGGTTGAGGCTGGGGCGGTTGCGGTTCAGGTTCCGGCTCAGGCTCGGGGTTTGGCGGAGGATACGGAGACGGCTCTTCGAACAGAAACATTTTATCCATCAAATACCCCCGAGGTAAGCGTTAATGAACCGCTGTTGTAGGCTGTTTTTCGGGGCGGCACACTTCCTCCATCCTTGTAAGCATCGAGGGCATCGCAAAAATGATGTCTGTATCACTGATTATCCCTACAAGTCTGTCTCGGCGCACCACGGGCAGATGCTTAACTTTTTTGCGTCGCATCAATTCGGCGGCTTGTTCCACGCTGTCTTCTTCCTCGATGGTAGTAAGCGGGCTTGACGCAACCGTCCCTGCTTTTATTGCACTCACTGGCATGCCGTGTTCAAAGCCGCGGGTTAAGGCATCTTTTGTGGTTATGATTCCGATAGGGCGTTCGCCTTGAACAACCACTATTGAGTCGATGTCAAAGCTACTAAAAGTTGCGATAACTTCGTGGAGGGTTGTATCTTCGCGGACCACCTTAACGTTCTTGGTCATTATGTCTCGGACTAAAACGTTGCCTGACAAAGTTGTTCACCTTAAAATTACAAGTTAACTGTGGCTTCTGATGTTAATTTATGTTTTTAGGAGTTACCTCTTGATCTGTGCGTGTGCGTGCAATAACCCTTATATGTTACTCTAAGTAACATAGTTACTATGAGTAACTAAAATGAGTGAGTGAAAGTGAAAATGAAAGTTTTAGCATTTAACAGCAGCCCAAACATGCAAAACGGCAACACAGCCCTAATCCTAAACCCCTTCCTAAAAGGAATGAAACAGGCAGGCGCAGAAATAGACCTCTACTACACCAAAACCCTCAAAATCAACCCCTGCCAAGCCTGCTATGCCTGCATAATGAAAACTCACGGCAAATGCACCCAACAAGACGACATGCAACAACTAAACCTCAAACTCAAAGAAGCCGACATAATCGTATTCGCAACCCCACTCTACTTTGACGGCATGACCTCAACCATGAAAACCCTCATCGAAAGGCTCTGGCTACCAAGCGGGATTCCTTACCTTGAAGTACGAAAGGGTAGAGTCCGACACCCAATCAACAAAGAAACAAAAGCAGCCAAAATAGCCCTCGTTTCCAACTGCGGATTCTGGGACAGAGAAAACTTTGATCCACTCTTAGCGCATATAGAGGCGATATGTGAGAACACGCAACTTGAATTTGCAGGCGCACTGCTTCGCCCGCATGGGCCAACATTGGCTATGATGCTCAAAAATGGTGCTCCAGTGCAGGATGTACTAGATGCCGCAGAAGAAGCAGGTAAACAATTGGTAACAAAAGGAAAAATCTCCCAGAAAACCCTCGACACAGTAAGCAGAGACCTAATACCTCAAGCCGAATACGTTGAAAAGCACAACGATCGCATACGGCAGTACGTTGAGATGATGAGTAAGCAAGCACCGTTGCAGCTAACAAAATAAGATGCGTCAGCCAAGTCAATGCTAGGTGCAAGCGATGACAAACGGCACACACAACGGAAACCCAAAAATCTTAAGCCGCAGAGAACGCGAAAAACTACAGCGCCGAAACAGCATCATTGCCGCCGCTGAAAAACGCTTTTTCGAGCGAGGGTTCGACGGTGTCTCCATGGATGACGTAGCCAAAGACCTTGAACTCTCAAAACCCGCGCTTTACCGGTACTTCCGCAATAAAGAATCATTGTACATAGCGGTTGTGCTTAGGGGCATGCTGATTTTGCGTGACACCTTCAAGGAAGCCGTAGCTCAAAAACAAACTGGCGTCGACAAGGTTTCAGCATATCTTAGAGCGCTATACTTTAGCTTCGTTAGGGAACACTCAAATTATTACCGGCTCTTAAATGTAGCCAGGGAACGCCGCTTCATGGATCTGTTTGCTAAACATGAAGTTGACGACGCAGACAAATTTGGCACGTTAGCGCTGGAATCGCTGACTCTGCTGGCCGATGCGATCCAGCTTGGAGCTGAAGACGGAACACTTAGGGCGGACCTACCGCCGCTACAAACAGCAATCTTCCTGGTAGTAGCCGCCGAAGCCGCTGTCAACATTGGCCCCGAATACCAAGGTTTGCTTCACACGATGGGTTTAAGTAAAGAGGAGTATCTGCAGCATTCAATTGATTTACTACTAAAAGCGGTAGCTGTGAACGCTTAGTTTAGCGTTTAATGTGATATTGCTCGATAGTGTCCTTGGCCTTTTCTCTGCGTTCCTGATGCTGCGCTAGGAAACGATTGAGTTTTTCAGCTACGTCTTTTTTGCATTCTCCACAAAGTAACTCGCCCCTGCGGCATCTAGTCTCGCGTTCAGCTAAGCGGTTGCTGTCTTCTTCAAAGAGGAAGAAGTAGTACTGGAATATGCTGCATACCGTGGGGTCAGCACCCATCTTGCGTTGCTCAGCCGCAGTGCCCTTGCCGCCTGTGAATGCATTCCAAATCTTCTTTTTAACCACATCTGGCTGGTCAGTGGTGAATATGCTTGTTTCAGGCATTGAGGCACTCATTTTGCCGCCTGCACCAAGCCCCGGCAAGAAGCGGCAGTGAATCTGGGCAGGTTTATAGTAGCCGAGTTTTTGCGCTACGTCGCGTGTGACTCTCCAATATGGGTCTTGATCAATGGCTGCTGGAATCAACGCAGGCACGTTCTCGCCTGTAAGTTTTTTGTGGACAAAGCATGGGGCTGCTTGGATAGCTGGCCAGTATACCCAGCCGATGTTGGTGCTGTCTTGGAAACCGAAGCTGCTCCGTGCAGTGCTATATGTTATTCGCTTTGCAACTTCTAAAGTGATGTCGTAGAGGAGGTCAATGTCTTTTGTGTCGTAGATTATGAATGCGTCCTCTGGTTTGAAACCAAGCGCGATTAGGTCGAGTGCGTTCTCGTAGCTCCACTTCGCGGTTGATTTGAGGTCACGGTCGTCGCTTACCAAGTATTTTTCATCGTCAGTTATTTGGAAGTAGAGTCGGGTTTTGAATTTCTGCTGAACATGCAGGGTAAAAATCCATGGAACAAGGTGCCCAATGTGGACTGGGCCGCTTGGTCCTCTTCCGGTGTAGAGTACAAATTTGATGCCTTTATCGTAGAGGTCAAGTACAGTGTCAAGGTCGCGATGGCTGAAGAAAATCTTGCGCTCGAGTTGCAGATGAAGTTTATCGGTGTAGGTTTCCATGCGGCTAAGTAGCTCAGGGGTAAGCGGTTGTGTGCCGAATTCTTTGATGAGGCGTTCATAGTCGACTTTGCCTTTGACTTCCCAGGGTGTAACGACCATTTCATTGTTGTTTTCTTCAGCGTTAGGTGATGACGTGGGGTTTTCACCGTTTGTTCTTTAGGAACACTGTTTTGTGATATATGTTTTTTCACGCTAAAGCAAATACAGTTCAATTCACTAAAACAATATCTAATGGATTCACGAGATCAAAAAGGCTGGATATAACTTCCGACGGCCAATTTTTACCCAAAATAAAAGTTAGCAGTCAGGAATTAGCGCAAAGCGCAAAGTACAACGATTTTTCCTCTTGCAAATAAAAGCTAAAAAATATTATTTTCAGTATTATCTATTTAGTCGGAAAAAGTTTAGTTAAGCGGACCTAGCCGTGCGCTGACAGGGAGGGGCTTAAAAATAGCAGGTGGGCAAAAGCCTTCTCCTTCGCCAGCAGCCAAACCCGCCCAACTTGTTGGCTATCCCTTGCATTCCTGACAACAGCTAACCCGTTTTTGGGATATAAGGAGTTGTGGTTACAGCATGATGCTACAAGGCATAGAACAAAAAGACCTATAAATGGACAAATGTTCTTTTGAGTACTAAAATTGACAAACAAATTTTTGATTTAATCGATTCAATCGGTATGTTGTTTATGAACTAAGAATAACGCCAAATTTAACTTAAGGTGTCAGTGCAAGATATATATGGATATCCAAGAAATAATAGTTGGGATGCCTATGAACAGAAATGAGGCAGTATCCTACTTGAAGGATCTTTTAAGTCAATGCAATGGCATGTCGCCTAACGCCGTTTCTTTTGAGCAGAAGGGGGGCATGAATTCGGAAGGATATGTTATTCACATTAGGGGCAGGATTGAGGCGTCGGAAAGGCAAGTTGTGCGGAATGTTGCCCAAAAATATAGCTTTCAAGTGAAAGATAATTCTGACGGCGTCGTAGTCTATAAGCCTATATGAACCGTTTGAATTCTTTTCCACAGTTGGGGCACTTGTAGAGTTCTATGGTGAAAGCTGAGTTTTCAATCTTCCGCTTTGGTTCAGTAACCGCTTGGCCGCAATGAGGGCAATTAACCATCCGAACGTCACTTTTTTAGAAGTACCGTACCACAGAGAAAATAAAAAGCTTTGCTGTTACACCTATACAACCACAAAACAACAAAAACAGTCAAGCAAAAAAGGGGGAATAGCTAGCCCTTAACCTTTTTCAGCCACTCTAAAAAGCCCTCACGCACCGCAGATGGATTCTCAAATACCCGCACATCCTCCATTGCCTCTAACCTCCGCACCTGAGCGGCCTCTTCTTTGCGGACCTGGAGCTTCATCTCTTTTCCGTTTGGCAGTTTAGTGTAGATTATGGCTTCCTTAAAATCGACAGGCATTATCCAGACGGGCACGAAAGCTTTAAGGCTCATAAGCGCGGCGTTGGTTAGCAGGGTATCGCTGATGCTGTTAACGATTTTCGCGACTGTGTTAGAGGATGCAGGCATGATTAAGAGGAACTCGTATTTGTGGCTCTGAACCATCCCAGCAAGAAACGGCGAATTAGAATTCGATTCTACCCAAACCTTTGCGAAACTCTTCTTGAGGTCTTCATCTAAACGGTAAAATTTTAGCATTATATCCGCTGCTTTTGAGATGTAAACGTCAAATTCGACGTTTTCCTCGGTTTGCTTTTGCAGGTCCTTCATAGTTTGGATGATTTCCGCTATTTTATCGCCTGCGCCAGTGATGCCCCATGCAATTTTTAGTTTTTTAGGTTTAGCTTCACCCATAACAGTCACCAGTTACTTTTTACAATAAAGCTCCACGTACTCGGCAAATCGTTTCACGGTTTTCTTCAGCCCTCTTGCGCCTTCCTCATCCAGTTTTACGCCTTCAAGGGTGTCTTTGCTCCAGAAGTTAGCGCCCAAGTTTGCGCCGAATGGTCCTCCGCCGACTGGGATCATGCCGTTTATGAGGTAGAAAGTGTGAATCTGCCATTGAGCCAATTCTTGTCCGCCGGTGCGGTCGCCGCCGACGGTGATGCCCATGCCGACTTTGCCCCTGAAAAAGTTTTTGTCAGCCGCAACCAGGCTGCGGGTGCGGTCTATGACGGTTTTAAGTTGGGCGCTGACGCCTCCGTTGTAGACGGGGGTGGCTAAGATGATGCCTTGTGCTCCAGCGAAGTGTTCGTAGAGTTCTTCAAGGTCGTCTTGGTAGGTGCATACCTTATTTTTTAGGCAGAAGTCACAGTGGCTGCAGAACTCCATCCATTTGCCTCGGACACTCCAAAGCTGGGTTTCAAAGCCCTTCTCCTTTAGCATGTTTAGGGCTTGCTCAAGCACGTATTCAGTTGCTTCTTTTCGGGGACTACCACAGACGCCGACAATCATAAACAGAACCACTAAAAGCTAAGCATACGTTAACATTAAAGCCTTGCCCCAGAACTGGCAACCTTAAAGCTGCGGAGTTGCCTGAGCGGATGGCGCAGGAAGTGGCTGATCCGCGTCGGTACAGAGTTGAAGACGGTTGGACAGGGGATAGAGTGCGTGATGAAACCGATGTGGTGAAGCAGCTGTGGGAGGATATTGACCGAGCCCACGCCAGTTATATGGCGCAGCTTCGATGGGTGCCCATAATGTGGGACAAGCAGAGAACCGCTATGGACGAGCGACAAGTCTCCGAATGCAGTGACGGGTCGGAAAATCGGTTGAATACAGAAACGTCGAAGCTTAGGCAAAGAAAATGCGATTACAGTTCAATTTTTTTTAAAAATACAAAAATAAAATGGTGGGGGAGAAAGAGGTTTACTCGTTCTCGAAGTATTCTTCTGGCTTTGGCGGAACTGGTGGTAATCCTCTGCGCTCGCGAATCTTCTTGATGGTTTCTGCTTGCATCTGCTCGGGTACGTATGCCCATCTGCTGAACTGTGTTGCCCAGAAAGCTCTGCCCTGAGTGCTGCTGCGTAGTTCGTCTGCGATACCGAAGGATTCTGAAACTGGCATTTCAGCTTTAACGGTGATCATGTCTTCTTCAGATGGCATGTCTAGGATTTTGCCGCGTCGTTTGTTAAGTAGAGTAATTACACTGCTAACATATTCGCTTGGGACTTTGCATTCAAAGCTCATGATTGGCTCAAGCAGTTTGGGGTCACTGAGCAATATTGCACAGTAGATTGGTCTCCAAGTCATGGGGATAGCTTGTGCGGGGCCACGGTGGACTGGGTCTTCGTGAAGCGTAATATCTTCGAGGTTAATTTTGAGGCCGTAAGCGGGTTCCTTTGCGAGCGGTGAAGTGTGGACGGCTTCTCGGAAACCTGTTTTTATGTGGTCGATGATTTCATCCACGTATTGGCGTCCTTTGATGCGGTTACATAAGATGTTGTTTTCTTCTACTGCCACTGCGCCTTTGGCGTCGTCTGGGTCCCATCCGAGGTTGCGAAGGATTTTTGTGCGTTCGTCTTTGCTTTGCATGTCTGTGATTTTTTCTGCTTTGATGGCTTCGATGACTTCATCGCTGAGTTTCTCGATGGTTATCCAGAGCTTGTTGTGTTTGTTGGGGCTTTTACCCATGATTGGTGGGCCCCTGTAATCGTGGCTGATGGTTTCTCTGTAGATAACGATGGGTTTGCTTAATTTGACTTTGAGTCCGGACTCTTGCATGCGGTAAGCGGTAATTTCAAGGTGGAGTTCACCCATACCTGAAAGCAGGAATTCGCCGCTTTCTTTGTTCATAATGAAGTGCAGGTTGGGGTCTTCGGTGGTGAGTTTATGCATGACTTTGTCGAAGAGCGGCAGGTCTTTAACGTCTTCTGGTTCAACCGCAACTGTGACGACTGGGTCAGATACGTATTGCAGACCTTCGAAACTGTGGATTTCTACGCCTGCTTCGCCGACGGTTTCGCCGACGTGTAATGCAGGTAAACCTGAAATGGCTCCGATGTTCCCTGCTGGAACGCGGTCAACAAAAACACGATCCGTTGCCATACTCATGAAAACTTGCTGTATGACTCCTTTGGAGTTGCCGCTGACTAGCTGAACTTCCTTGCCTTTGGTTATTGAACCGCTAAAGATTCTGCCGATAGCGACTGTACCGCTGTGTGGGTCAACTTCAATTGTGGATATGCACATGAGGAGAGGTGCGTTGGGGTCAACTTTTGCCATACCGACGCCGACTGCGCTCTTTGGGTCGCCTGGCCAAATCTGTGGTTGTCTGTAAGGTTGAGCTTCGAATGGGCTAGGTAAGTGTTCACAGAACATGTCAAGGATTGGTTCTGGCAAGGGTGCCTTTTTGCTAAGTGCATCAACTTTTCTGCCGACTTCCGTTGGATCGCCGGTGTAGGCGTCGATAATGTCTTGGAAGCTAATTTTCTTCATCTTCATGTGGTTAAGGTTTAAGCCCCACTTGTGCAGGGCTGAGCCGAAAGCTACGCGGCTGTCTTCGATTTTTACTTGCCAATCCTGTTTGTGTTCGGGTGGAGCATACTTCTCGATTAATGTGTTGACTCTTAGGAGAATCTTTGCAAATTTTTTCTGGATTTCCTGTGGGGTAAGTTTGATTTCTTTGATTAAGCGGTCGACTTTGTTGATGAATAAGAGCGGTTTGACTCGCTCGCGAAGTGCTTGCATCAGCACCGTTTCGGTTTGGGTCATGGGTCCCTCTACGGCATCGACGACGACTAAGGCTCCATCGACTGCTCTTAGGCTTCTGGTGACTGCGCCTGAGAAGTCGATGTGACCAGGGGTGTCGATGAGGTTGATGAGGTAATCTTGATTGTTGTATGTGTGGACCAGACTGACGTTTGAGGCGAAAACGGTCATTTGACGTTTCTGCTCAAGGTCCCAGGAGTCCAGAAACAGTTTTTGACCGGCAGTTTGAGTGCTGATGATGCCTGCGTGCGCTAACAAGCTGTCAGACAAAGTGGTTTTGCCGTGGTCAACGTGCGCAATGATGCTGGTATTGCGTATAATTTTTGGGTTATCCATTAATTTAACAATTTCTTCAGTTTGTCTATATCGCGCCATAACTATGCGTTCTCCAATTTATTTGAAATTTTACCTTTAAATGCTCGTTTTTTGATTATTTGAAGCACCATTCAATCAAACCATGAATTCGGTAAGACTACAGGGAAATTGAGTTTGTAACCTATTAACTTTATGGCAACATTCTTTCGAAACAATTGGGGGCAGAAAGAAACAAAAACCATCATTTAGCGGCTAACCGCCTGCTGATTTTACAGTTTATAACGGTTTCGTGGCGTGGAAGCGGTTGGATGGACTTTGCAAAATAAGCAAAGGCTAATTCGCAAAAAGAAATAAATTAACTCTAATTTTCTATAGGGGAAAAGAAGGTTAAAGGGAAGAAAAGAGCAAATGATCAGCCAAGCTCTTGCAGACAATACAATTGTGAAGATGGCTTTATCGCCAATAAATAATGCTAATCGCCCGATTACTTTAAATGCAACATCGGCTAATAACCAAAAAACAAACCCGACAAAATGGACCATGAAACGAACGCTGAGGATACGAATGGGTATATATATTTTAGTCCATCAGAAAAACGCGTTAACCAAGCAAGCTCTATTTTCACATATGTTAATTTATCAATGGGGTCTTTTATAACAAGAAAAATTTCTGAGGTTCTGGCGGAATAATTTTGGAAAAAGCAGCTTCTTTGCCTATTGAACAGGTTTACGATGACCTTAACACTTCTTCTGAAGGATTAAGCAGCCAAGAGGCTAAGCTTCGGCTTAAAAAGTATGGTTTCAATAAGCTATCAGAGAAAAGACAGCTCCCTTTCATACGCAAGTTCTTGAGGCATCTCAAAGACTTATTTGGGATATTACTGTTAGTCGCCGCAGTCCTCTCCTACATTAGCGGCAGCCCCGAACTAGCATTGATTATACTAGGCGTTGTTTTCGTTAACATCTTTGTCAGCATGTTTCAGGAATCTCGTGCAGAAAAAGCAATGACGACCTTGAAGAACTGGATGCCTGAATACGCTAAAGTAATGCGTGACGGAGAATTAAGCAAAATCTCAGTAAGCGAAATTGTTCCTGGAGATGTTGTTTTGCTGGAAGAAGGCGACCGTGTTCCAGCTGACGCAAGATTAATTGAAGCCTTTGACCTCTGGACGAACAATGTTCCATTAACAGGAGAATCCGAGCCTCAGCCCAGAGTTGCAGAAGCGACTAAGGTAGTTGAGAAAGCCTACCTTTATTCACCCAACCTTGTTTTCATGAGTACCTCTGTTGCTAAAGGCCAAGGAAAAGCGGTTGTTTACACTACTGGAATGAATACGCAGTTTGGGCGCATAGCCAGTTTAACCCAAACTATTCAAGAGGAAGATAGCCCGCTTCAAAAAGAGATTGCCTTAACAGCCAAGTACGATTTCTTTATTGCAGTAGTCGTTGGTATCGCCTTTTTTATAGCTAGTTACATAACCACGGGAGGTATAGTCGGAACAAGCATTTTCTTCATGATCGGCGTCATGGTTTGCTGTGTCCCTGAAGGCTTACAAGTCACTGTCTCCAGCGCCTTAGCCATCAACGTTCTCAAGATGGTGAGGCAAAACGTCCTTGTTAAACGCTTATCCGCAGTGCAAACCCTTGGAAGTGTCACGGTTATATGCACTGACAAGACAGGCACAATCACCAAAGGCGAAATGACAGCTAACAAACTCTGGGTTAAAGACCGCGTCATCGAAGTTTCAGGTTTAGGGTACATGCCAGTCGGCGACTTCACAATAAACGGTCAACCCCTTAGAACTGGAGAAATAAAATCCCTCGACAAGCTCCTTGAGATAGCTGCCCTCTGCAACGGCGCAAAATTGGAACCTCCATCCGACCGAAACCGCAATTGGAGCGTAATAGGGGACCCAACAGACGGCGCCTTGCTTGTTGCAGCGTTAAAGTATGGCCAAATTATCGAAGAATTAGCCAATGAGAAACCGACCATTGACATTTTACCGTTCAGTTTTGAACGTAAACGCATGAGCACGATTCATAAACTCAACGGAGACATCGCTGTTTACACTAAAGGGGCGCCAAGGAATGTTCTTGACTTATGCAACCGCATCCTTGTCGACGGCAAAGAAGAACCCTTGACTCAGGAAAACTTGGATTGGATAGAGCAGAGAATCCACGAGTTCGCAAACGAAGGATTACGCGTCATCGCAGCTGCATACAAAACTATCCCCAATGCACAATATAGCAAAGAAGACGCAGAAAAGGATCTTGTTTTTGTGGGTTTAGCGGGCATGCGTGATCCTCCACGAACCGAAGTGAAAGACGCTGTCGACAGAGCAAGGCAGGCAGGGATTAAAACAGTCATCATCACCGGCGATTACGGTCCAACCGCGCAGGCTATCGCCCAAGAAGTCGGCATAGTTGAAAAGGAATGTTGCCAAGTTATCCGCGGCGTAGACCTCGAAGACATAAGCGACCAAGCCATAGTGGATGAAGTCAAAAAAGGCAATGTCATCTTCGCCCGTGTCTCGCCTGAACAGAAACTCCGCATCGTAAAAGTTATCAAACAAAACGGGGAAGTCGTAGCGGTCACAGGAGACGGCGCAAATGATGCTCCATCCTTAAAGGAGGCAGACATAGGAGTCGCCATGGGGGCTTCAGGGACCGACGTAGCCCGTGAAGCTGCAGACATCGTCTTACTCAATGACAGTTTCGCCTCCATCGTCAAAGCCGTGGAGTCTGGACGCGCAATCTATGAGAACATACGCAAATTCATCGTTTACGTCTTCGCCCATAACTGGGCAGAACTCGTCCCATTCGTTCTGTATGCACTGCTGGGCTTTCCGTTACCCCTGTTGGTGGTACAGGTTTTAGCAATCGACTTAGCCATAGAAGTTATCCCCAGCTTAGCGTTGAGCCGTGAACCGCCAGAAGCAGGCATCATGCAGGAACCTCCTAGAAGCATAAAGGAACGCCTCTTCACAGGCAAGGTTTTTGGGCGGTCACTCTACATAGGCTTAATCATCGCCGCCGGCGCCATGATCGGGTGCCTCAACGCTTGGGCAGCAGGCGGATGGCATTTCGGCATGCCTGTACCGATAAACTGGCAATTCGGAGTTACAGGAGTCACCCCTGATCCAGTGTACCTTAAAGGCGTCACGATGATGTTTGCCGGCATAGTGGTTGCTCAGTCAGGAGACGTAATAGCCTGCAGAACCAGCAAACAATCAGTCTTCCGAACCAGCTTAGCTAAAAACAAATGGATCATCTGGGGCATAATCGCTCAACTGAGTATCTTGGCGGTGCTGATTTACGTGCCGCTGATGCAACAGGTCTTTGGCACAATAGGACTAGGCTGGATGGATTGGTTATACCTGATCGCATTGGCAGTGGTGGTTATCATAGCGGAGGAAGCCCGCAAGCTGGTTGTCCGCCGCTTCTTTACTAAGAAAGGAGAAGACTTGGTTAAACACGATCACACAGAACTCTAAAGGCTCCTGCTTAGGGAAGAGGGTCTTTGGAGGGCAGCCGAATGCGGGTTAAGCTATTTAGCTGACCATGGAAGTTCTATTTTGAAATACATGCAAAACATTAACCCACAAACCATCTGGAATCTAACCCAAACAGAACTTCACGCGCTGCTGGATTCAGGAAACCTTAAACCAAGATGCAACATCATCCGTTTCTATGCACCCAGCTTCACCTACTACAAAACCAAACATTTCTGCAGCTCAACCAAAGAATTCCCAACCATATCCATCACAGGTAACAGTTGCACTTTGAACTGCAGGCACTGTGGGGGAAAAGTGCTGGAAACCATGCATCCTGCGCTGTCGCCGAATGAACTGTTCGGGTTAGGCTCAAAACTCAAGGCGGAAGGCGCTAAAGGCGTGCTTGTTAGCGGCGGATGCCTGCCAGACGGCTCCGTTCCTTTAGAAGCATTTACGCCTGTTTTGGAGCGTTTTAAGCGCGAGTTGGGCTTAACAGTCTTTGTCCACACAGGCATAACTGGGCGTCGGACGGCTTTTTTGCTCAAGGAGGCAGGGGTGGATGCAGCTTTAATAGATATTATCGGTTCAGAGGAAACGGTGCACAGAACCCTCAACCTTAAAGTTACCGTTAGGGATTATGCTGATTCCTTGACAGCGCTCGCCGAAGCTGAGCTTAAGGTGGTGCCGCATGTAATCGTCGGGTTAGACGACGGCAAATTAGGCGGCGAACACAATGCCCTTCAAACTATTGCGAAAAACTGCAAGCCATCAGCGCTGGTAATTATCGCTTTTATGCCTATTCATGGCACAGAAATGGCGAAGACTCAACCACCTAAACCCCTTGACATAGCCAGAGTCATCGCCACTGCCCGGGCAATGTTTCCCCAAACGCCGCTTGTGCTAGGTTGCATGCGTCCAAAAGGCGAACTTCGGGCAGAAACCGACGTTTTGGCGCTGAAAGCCGGCGTGGACGCAGTTGCTTTTCCTAGCCAAGAAGCATTTGAGTATGCTCAAAGCTTGGGTTATCAAACTGTTTTTTCCTCCTTTTGCTGTGCCCAAATGTATCTAGACGCTGCAGGAACTTAGCGGTTGGATTTTAACATCTTGATGGCAAGCACAATTGCCCACGCAGAAACAGCTAGACCTGATAGCGCTTCAGGGATAGCGACGCCTGAAACATATTTTACCGTGAACTCCAAGATCCAAGGAATCGCAGCAGCTACCCCAATCGCAAGAGTAAAGACGGCAGTACCCTTTTGGCGGTTGAGATAGAATGCGCAGGTTAAGATAAGCAGCGCAATAGGCGCCAAAGTGAAGAAGGCAACTGAAACCAGGTAATGCGTCGGCGAAAAATGCTCATTAAAAATGCCGATACAGATCAGCGAAATACAGGCGGCGGCAAAAACCGCTGAGCCCAATTTGCTAACCCACCGTTTTCCAGTAAAACTGAATACGCCTAAAACGGAGAAGATAAACGCCAATGCACCCGCCCCCACCAACCCAAAGTTAAACAGAACCCCCGTTAATCCAGAGACGACTCCTAAATCGCTTAAGGCGTTCTGAGTCCAGTTGAACTGGGCATAAGAAGCCACTGCTGAAAGTATGCAAACGAATCCAAGTATGGGTGCAGCTAAACCGGCGACTGCTCCAGCCCCAAGCAACTTACTCATAAAGCCTCAATTAGCGTATTGACAAACGGTTGCTTTAAGAATTTGCGTTCTCCGGTATGAAACGCCGCAGATTTCTCAGGGAAAGCAGCTTTTCTTTTTCACCGATTTTTGCCTCTTCCACCGATTTCTTGAGGATACCGATGGATTCATCCATGGCTCTGCGGTCAACTGGAAACGGTACGCCGTCTTTGCCGCCGTATGCAAAACTGAACTTGACAGGGTCTTCCCAGCTTGGCTCTTCCCCATAAACCAGTTCAGCAACAAGCGCCAACCCCCTAACAGTTGCTGGACCCACGCCTTTGACGCTTAAGAGCTCCTCGTAATTCTGTGGTTGGAATTCGTAGAGGCGGCTTAGCGTATCCCAGTTTATGTTCCGGGGCATATTGAGGGAGGTTTGGGTTTGTATCCACGGGTCGCGTGTTTTGGGAAGCCATGTCTGAAGCGACGCCTGATTCTTTGGTTTAGCAGTTGACTGGATAAGCCCCATAAGTTTCTCTGTGGGTTCCTTCGCCAAGTCAACGGAGGCTTTGCGGGCGGCTTCACTTTCCCGAGCAACCATATTTAGTGCTTTTTCACGTTTGATGTTGCAGGCGATGGCGTTGTGTGGTTCAACTACAAAATCACGCATATTATCGCTTAGCCAGTGATAGCGTCTGGCGCTGTGTTCTTGGTCGCTCATGCCCTGCTGAATCACCGCCCACTTGCCCTCTTTAGTGATTAAGAATGCGTGGTGGTAGAGTTGGTATCCCGCTTGGACGGCGGTGTTGTCAACTTTAGCTGCCATGCGACTATTGTAGGTTAACTCGTCGATGGTTTCCTGGGAGAACCCCCATTTTTCTCCGACAAATTGTATGTCGCTTGGGGTTTTGCGGCTGGTTTTGCCTTTTCCGCCGCAGACGGCGACGCCATGCATCTCTGGCGACAGAGCCGTTTTGAGGACGCCTGTGACGACGGTTGTTACTCCGCTGCTGTGCCAGTCATAGGCAAGGACGCATCCGAACGCTTGGAACCAGTATGGATCAGATAGGCGCTGAATAAATTGGGCTGTTCCGTACTCTTCAATCATTATGTTGGCGATTTCCCGGGCTAGCCCACGCATACGTCCCGTTAGCCAAGGGGGAGCTTTGCCGCCGTGTAGTGGCAGATTTGCAGTGCCTGTCCGATACATCAGCATCAATTTGGGATGATCAAAGTGTGGATATATGGGTTGTTGCATGCAAATTGTCAAAAGATAGACCCAAGCTTGTTGCTCCGATCTTACCCAATATAAGGCACCGATTAAAGAGAAAAAGCCTCAATGCTGAAAAGACAGTGCGGTTTTTTTGGGACAGGAAATGGGGGTTAAAATAAAGGAAAACCATTGAACAGGGGAATATTATTAGTCAAGATAGACATTTCTATGAAATTAAATGACATAGAGTAGACAAGCGCCTGCTCATCTTCTTTGCCGCTTGAATGTCAATTAAATTCTTATTACAATATGTCCCTACTGGGAAGGGTTGATGCCGAATGACTGCATGTCCCAACTGTGGCAAAGAGGTCGAGCACCCCTCAAAAGTTTTCAAGAACCAATTTTTCAGTATCGAAAGCTACGACTGCACAGCATGCCAATGTATGTTCAAAAAAACCAGATAGTCCATGGCATTTGTTTCGCCTACAAGGCAGGCATGAGGCATATAGGTGGCTGTTTTAAATGCTCAGAAACCTTTAATTAAAGTACCTTGTATTTGAGAAGGCTGAGACAGGCATTTGAGTGTTCAATTGAACCATTCAAAAAGGTTAAAACAGGCTTAACACAGAAAATTATGTGTGCGGGATTCCCCAAGCCTGGTATGGGGCAGGCCTGCTAAGTCTGTGGTCGAAAGGCCGCGTGGGTTCAAACCCCACATCCCGCGCCAAACTCAATTTCTCACGAACCTGATTTGAAGCAGCTTAAAATTCAACAGTGAACATTATCGGGAAAAGCGTATCGGAATAGAACAAACTCTGAAAGGAAAGTTGGAAACATAATTGCGAAGGAAAATGGGCAAAGTTTGTTTGGCGTATGATACTTTTTAGGATTTAAAATAAAAAAAAAGAAAATAGGAATTTGTTTTCCTTATCTTATGGATGCTTTCTCTGGACGAGTATTGCTAGTATAGCGCCGATTATGATGACTACGATGATTATTGCTACAATGCCAAGCTCCAATAGTTCTGCTGATGCTAGGCCTGAAGTTTGTGTGTTTGTAGGTGGTGGTGTCGGCGTAGATTCCATGACGTTGAAGCTGGTTTCTGCTGTTGATGGCCAGTAGCCGTTGGTGCCTGCGAAGGTTGCGGTAACTATAAAGTCGCCGGGGATATCAGGAGTCCATGTTAAGGTGTAAGCACCGCTTGCATCGGTTGTTGCTGTGCCGATTACTCGAGTGTTGCCGTTGGAGTCAGTTACAGATATCGTAACTGGGACGCCTGTGAAGTTTGTTGGGCATGGTTGCTGTTGATAGACGTATCCCATCCAGTCTGCCATGCTTGCATCTGACGAAACTGGAACGCCATTGGGGAAGTCTGCTTTCTGCTGTGTCTGCTGTGTGCCAGCGGAAATGTCGGTGACTGTGCCGCGTATTACTACGCTCTGTCCTTGGGCTAAACCTACGTTGGGTGCTGTAACGGTTGTTTGGCTTGGTCCTCTGCCTACAGTGTAGATTTGTCCGTCGTAACCGTTAAACCAAGTGTTAAAGCCGTCTGCGATGGCATAGCTCATTGAAATGAATTCGCTGGTGTAATCTGAGAGTGTCCAGATTTCTTGACCTGTGGTTGCGTTGATTGCTCGTGCTAATGCGCCTTTGTAGATCGGGTCGATTACTGTGTGCTCTGTTGTGACTAGGTATATCACGCCGTTAGCGCCGACTGCTTGGATGAATGTTGGGTAATCGCCGTAGGGTGTGTTAAATCCTGCAAGAGTGCTGTTGCCTGGGTTGTTGCTGTTACCGTATGTCCATTCTAGCTGTCCAGTTGAGTCATTGTAGCAGTATACTGTTCCGCTGAATGCGCTGGTGTATAGGTTGCCGAAGGCGATTTGACCGCAGAATTCGTTTGGTGCTGTTTGGCCGTAGTAGTCAAGTGAGTCCATAGCTGGAGTTGGACCCCATATCTTTTGTCCTGTTGTCAAGCTGTATCCGACCCAGCTTAGTGTTTCATAGTTTTCTTCTATGAAGACGTTGGTTGTTGGGTCGACACCTGCGTAGTAAACTGTGACGTTGCCTGGTGGTGGCTGCAGTGTGTTTATCCATTTGAATGCGCCGATTGCACCGTTGTTCGGGTTAAGGTTGAATGCCATGTAGGTGTATGGTGTGTAGCTGACCGTATTGAAGCTGCCTGGTGATGCTGGTAGAGTTCCGTTGAGGGTAAGCAAAACGTTGTTGTACATTCCTGCAATTATTGAGGGTGTTGGTCCGCCTGGATTGTTTAGTTGGGGTATTGAAACGTTCCAGTCATAAGTGCATAACGATGGGTATTTTCCAGAGTCTAAAGCGGTGCCTGCTACAGTTGTGTTGAAACCTACGTTTGCGTTAACTAATAATGTCGAACCGTAAGGTACTGGTGCATTTGTAATGGGACCGGGTAACGTGCCTGTTGTGCCTGCGACCGGAGCTGGAACAGATGTAACGAGCATTCCGTTGGATGCATTCACGATTGATGCCACAAGGCTTCCTCCACCAGTGTATGGGTTAACATCGAATTGCCAAAGTCTTGATGAATTCCATTCTGCCAAGTACCAGTTGGGGTTTGCGGTTGTGCCTTTGTTTTGCAGAACGTATCGTAGTTGTTCGCCTGATGGACCTGCTGCAACGTAGCCTGATGGAACATTAGTGACGTTAAACAGGTTGGCTCCCGTGAATCCGTCAACCATCATCCATGTAGATCCGAGTGGGCAGATTAGGATTGGTGGGAAAGTTCCGTGTTCGTCGGGGTTCCACTGGTTATATATGTATCCGAATGACGGTGCTGGCAATGTACTGCTAGACCATATGACTTGTCCTGTTTGTAGATTAACAGCGGTCAATGGTCCGTAGCTTGGGGCAGTGTATCCTAATGGCGCCATGTAGTATAGTATGCCGTCCATTATTATTGGGTTAACGTAGCGTTGTTCGTATGCAGTGCCTTCGAAGTAACCGACACCTTGGCCGTTTCCTGGATATGGACCGCCTTCGTAGAATGCGTTGCCTCCAACGACTCCTCCGCTTTGAATGGGCTTTGTCCACATTATGTGGCTTGTCAGTGATCCTATGGAGTCACCGGGGAATCGATTCATGATTGCGCCCCACAGGTTCATTGGGGGACCTGTAGAGAAAGCAGAGATTGCGCCTGAGCCTACTGCGGGGTTAACTGCTGAACCTGCGCCCAGCCAGTTTGAGGATATACTCCACCAGTCGCTGTTTTCACCGTAGATTGGACGTGTCCAGTACTCGCTTGGCATTGGTGAGCTGCCTACTGCAGCCGGTATTGGTTCTGATTGGACGGTGAGTGTTGTTGTTGCGCTGCTTGGCAGATATGTGTCGTTGACTAGAACACTGTTTGGATTGCCGTCGCCGTTGGCTCCGTAGACTTGTCCTGGGAAGTTAAAGATCAATGTGTATGTGCCGACTTGATCAGGGGTAAAGCTTGTTATCTGGTTTGATGTGGTGTCTTGAACTGTGGCGAAAATCTTTGTTGTAACTTTGCCGTCGGGAGCAACGATTGTGAAGTTGTAGTTTTGGAATCTGTAGTTGTTGGATAATAGTGCATAGCTGGTTGTGTCGTAGCCTACTCCGTAAATCTGGTTGAGCCACATGAAAACGTTAACTGTTTGGCCTACGCCGATTGGGTTGGGGTGAACGGAAATGTAAGCGTATGTTGGGATTTTGTATGGTGGGGTATGTGCGCTTGCGGGGCTTGTAAGAAGGGCAGAAGCTGACATTGAAACAATCAGAAGAGTTGCGATGAGAATAGTTGCGCTTTTATTTTTATTCTGAAGAATTTTCAATTTTTTCTTTTTCTCCTTAAATTTTCTTGTGCTTGAGAAGAAGCTCTTCTTCTCAAAACCTACTTGTTACCCTGCAATATATGGCTTTGCTAGTTGCACTTCTTCCAAGCATTATAATTTTGTAAGCAAAAAACTTCAAAATCATGCAGAAATATGATCAATTACGTATCAAATTATGAAGGCTTGCTAAATCTGGTCTAAAGGCTGCGCGGTTCAAACCCATATTCCTCACTACAAATAGTTCAGAGAATCCGTTTATTCAGCCAATAGTATATTTTTCATGCATGGAAGTTTTACGGTGAATGTTGTTCCCTTTCCTTCTTGGCTTTCAAAGCTTATTTTTTGTTTGTTTTATTGGTGTATGGATTCAGACGTTTTGTCATAACAATTAACCCAGCGGCAGCTAAAATAAGAACTACCAGCACTAGTGGCATTGCAGTGGTTGGAAGCTCAGGCACCGTCGTTTCTGCCTTGCTTAGGTTGAAAACTATGTTGTGTGAGCTGTGGTGATAGTAAAAGGTGAGTACCCAAGAATATTCGGTTGACGACACGGTATACTCAACTGGTTTATTATCAATGTAGGCTTTTACAGCCGAAACGTTGCCGACGAGGCTTTTGCTTACGTAGACTTCAACGAATCCAGTTGTGCCCGTCTGGCCAATTACAGATAAATTCAATTCACTATTTTGGGGATCAAACACTATACTAGTCACGGTAGAGTTGGATTCAACTGAAAAAACCTGTTTATCACCATTAAAGTCTGAAACTAAAACGTGTATTCCATCAAACACGGGTCCATACAAGTCGCTGCCATGGTATGTGGCGTTAATGACATAGCTGCCTGCGCTTGGAGGAAGCCAATCCACAGAAAAGCGGCCATCTATGTCAGTGGTTATTGTAGAAAACTGATGTAGTGAGCTCTCACTTTCACTGCTGTTTCTATATGAAAACGTTAAGTCTGCGTTTGCGACGCCCGTACTGTTTGAAGTTAGGTTGCCGACTATTTGGAACTTGCCAGTTGAAGAATCTACGCTTCGAAAGCTAAGAAAGATTCGCGATGGGGTCGCCCCGTTGAATGCAGGTGACGGCGACGGGGGAAGCACAGAAGGCGTACCCTGTCCAGAGGCGTAGATAGCGATGAGTGCAGCAGGAGTATCAAAGGGTTCAAGAGATTCAAACAAGGCAGGGAAGTTATCGCTGCTTAACCCGCTGGCTAAGACTATCCTTGATTGATTCCAGGGCGCTAAATTATCTGCCTGTCCTTCTAAGAAATAAAGACTATGGATGCCGACGTTCTTTGCTTCGTGGATTTCAATCAGCCAGTATTTACCTGCCTGCAAAGATACGGGTAAAGTAAACATTGCTGTTCTCCACTGGTCTATCGTCCCTTGCACGTCAGGGGTTGCCGTGCCTTCTTTGGTCTGCGCTACTAAAGTACCAACTTTTCCAGCGTTGTCTTGGTAGATCGCAAATCGGTAATGCACCGCGGTGGCGTCGGGATAGCCAAAAGCCATGGCCATTTTGCATGACATGGATGTTATGGTTGCTTTCCCATTGAGCGTGAACGATGAGCCATAGAGGCTATAGCCTTCGACGCCTATGCCTCCATAGCCACTTGTATCATAGGGGTAGCCTAGTATGGGTATGTCCGCTGCGTTGCAAGTTTGTATTTCACCTAAAACTATGGGTGCAACGATAAATAGGATTAAGAGTGCCGTCAGCGGTAGCTGCCTGTTCAAACGTGTATTCCCCCTTTATGGGTGAGTTATAGTCTGTTATACAGTTTACTACAGGCAACTCTGCAACTTGGTAGGCTCCACAACCAGATAGCCGACAGAACCAACCGCTTTCAACAGAAAGCAATCTTTAGGTTAACCCGTTGGTTGTTGCTACGCATAGAGGGTTTGCACAACTCTTTCTAACCAAAAAAGCCAAAGCCGCCACCCGCAACCTGCATCTGCTTGCAGAAAACGCCACAACCAGCATGCAATCCTACGCAAACGCAAAAACCAAAAAGCAATCGTCTACGAAGCTCGCTGGAAGAAGATGAAATAAGAGGGGTCCACGGCAACAACCAATAAAGAAAAAAGCTATTGTTGACCTTCAAGCGGCAACTCCACAGTAAACTTCGTTCCCTTCCCAATCTCGCTTTCAAACGTGATTTTACCATTTAACATCTCAACTAACCGCTTCACCACCGCCAACCCCAAGCCCTGACCCTTAGCCTTGGTCGTAAACAGCGGCTTAAACAAGTTAGCCTTAGATTCCTCTGAAATGCCTACACCCGTATCTTGAATGGAGATGTAAGCAGCATTGTTTTCAGTGTATGCATTGATTATCAATTTGCCTCCGGTCGGCATCGCCTGAATAGCGTTTGTCACTAGGTTAGTTATGATTCGCCTGAGAAAAGTGGCGTCAGTTTTTAATTTCAAATTGGTTTCTGCTGCTACAACTGTTATGTTCTGGGGGATTTTTCGACCTGCTAAGGCACCGTTCAGAACATCTTTAAGGTCCACTGTTGACAGGGTAGGTTTGAGTGTTCTCGTATAATCTTGGAGGTCGCTAACGATCTTGTTAATGTAGGCTATATTTTCGTTGATCGCAGCTATGCTCTCCGCAATCTCGGGACTAATACACCCAGGATTAGCTTGAATTTCCTGCTCAATCAAGTACAAGTCACCAGTGATTGCTTGCAGGGGATTGCGTATATCATGACCAACCATACCAGCAGTTTGCCCTATGGCGGCTAAACGCTCAGAAACCCGGAGCTGCTGGGTGCGTTCGGCAATGATTTTTTCAAGGTTTTTTGTGTGGTCTTCCAGTTGCTTCTGTAGTTCCCTCTGCCTCGTTATATCATCAATCAATACAACCACGTATCCAGCTTCAGGGCTATAGGCAGAGACTCTAAGCCACCTATTCAGCCCCTCCATATAGCTTTCAACTCTTGCTGGTTTACCTTTCAAAGCGATGTCCCCAAAGAAGGTAATCCAATTTGCAGGATCCTCTTCGATACCCTCAACAACTTGAGTCAAACGTCTTCCAACAACCATGTTTTTCCCTAATCCAGTGTTTCTCTCGAAAGCATCGTTAACTTCTAAGAAAACAGCATCCTCACTTTTCCGGTCACTACCAATAATTATCCTTAGGTACGCAAAGCCGCTCAACATATTAGCAAATAAAGACGCAAGTTGAGTGCGATTATTACTGAGAGTTTCAAACCACCGCTCGGAAAAATTGGCACCTACATATGCCTGTTGCCTAAGCGATAAGACAGCGACTATGAAAAATACACCCCCAAAGTAATCTGAGATTCTCCCAGTCCACTGTAATAGGTCCCCCAACTGAGCTGAATTGTAGGAGACAACTGTATCTACTGCAAAGAGAGCTAATGCTAAAGAGTACCAGTAGAGTGCACGGGCTTTTGACCGAAAGTATTGATAAGCAAAGGTTGCACTGGCAAACACAAAAAAGACAACAGACAACCCTATCACAAACTGCCGCAAATCAGTTGTACCCCCAAACTGGTTAATGAATGAAGGAGTCAAACCTAAAAGCGCCAGCACCGTCAAAACTGTAAGAATAAAAGTAGGTAAAAACAGCATCACAGTGATTATGATTTTTCGGTTAGAGAACACTTTAGATGCAGGAGACGCAGCCGACAGGTAAACTGCCCCGAAAGCTTGCATAATAGAGGAAAGCAAGAAACCAGCATTGAAAACGGTAAATGTGGCGTCGGTTGGAAACTCGGATAATCCACCAGAGATAAATGCAGCTAAACCACTAGCTACAAGTGCACCGCTAAGCAAGGCAAAACTTATCTGTCCATGACGCAAAAAACTGCGAACAGAAACAACCGCGACGAAAATATTGGTTGCAGAAATAAAGATCGCATTTAGAATTAACCTTAAGTAAGGCGGGTTAAAAGAGAGCGTAATACTATTTCCAAACGCAACCAAGAGTAGAGCCAGCGCTATTAAAACGACGACTATGATCAAACCTGCATTATGAATAATCTTCTGTTTTTTTGTCACATAAACACCGAAAGGAGCCTAATTTATCAAAGCGTTATAAAATATTAAAAGGGTTTGTTGTACCCCCTTGTACAAATATTTCGACAGCCCGCTTATTGGATAAGCGGTTGCCACTGACCACACCGCTATCGAGGAAAGCCGCCCTAACAGCTAAACCTGTCTCTTAAACCAAAAAACCAAAGGAACAGTAACTGTACCAATCAAGGCTGAAACGAAAAACGTCAACCCAATAAACCCAACCGAAACCCCAAACCCAAACACACTCGCAGCCAAAACAGGCGCAATAGACTGCGCGGCACCCGCGATTGCCCATGCAACACCTAAAGTGGCACCTTGGGACTCCTCAGAAGTATTAACTGAAATCAACGTATTATAAGTTACAAATTGAATACCGAAACCGAAAGAAGCGACAGCCGCAACAACTAACAAAACCACAAGATTAGATACAAAGGAAAGTATTCCTAAGCCGATTATGAAGAAGATTATACCTAAAATGGCAAGTTGAGGACGGTCAAATCTTTTGCCCAACAGAGGCAGAAGGACCGCCTGTGTGAATACGCTTACTGCACCGATAAAAAAGAAAATAAGACCCGTCTGCAGTGAACCGAAACCAAAGGCTGTTTGTAGCCACGGCGACAATGCTGACTGTAGAAAAACAAACGCTACAAAAAACAAGAAATACATCGATAGCAACAGCGCCATTTTTCGTTTTTTAATCGTGCCCAAAAGAGCTCGAAACGACAGCACTGTCCGCTTGCTATTGAATGCGGCGGGTTCAGGTAACAGAAAATACGCTGAAACCAAGTTACTAAAGGCTAAGGCGGACGCCAAAAAAGAGGGCACACTGTATCCAAACCAAGTGCTCAATGTTCCACCGATCGCTGGACCAAAAATGAACGCTAGCCCCGCCGCTGCACCGAGAAGCCCAAGATACCTAAGCCTCTGTTCTTTGGTGGTTACGTCTGCAACATAGGCTTGAGCAACTGGTACAGTGGCGGCGGTGGTTCCAGAGAGCATTCTGCCCAAGAATAGCAGCCATAGTGCTTGTGCAACGCCAAAGAGAAAGTAGGCGAAACTAGCGACTGCCAGCGCAGCTAGCAAGATTTTTCTTCTTCCGTATCGGTCGCTTAAGCGGGCGACAAGGGGCGTAAAAACAAACGACATCAAACTATACGACGCCAACAGCACCCCATACAGGAGGGTGTCGCCGCCTAGATATTGGACATAGAAAAACAGGTAGGGCACAACTGTGGCGAAGCCTAGGTTGTCAAGGAAGACGACGGAGAAGAGCACGCTATAGGTGGATCGGATGGTTGCCAAAAATTTCACTAACAAGCTAGAGTAAACAGGAGAAATAAGCGTTTTCAGCGGCTGAGGCATTATAATGCCCGGACTGCATTACGCTGTTCACTGCTACTCAATGATTCTTGTGGAGAAAAAAGCGGTCGATACATGCCGCCACACCCACATGCCACACACCGCTGCATGGAGCCATGTATCCCGTGTGGAGAAAAACCCACACACCACACCATAACAGACACCGAAAAACGTTGAAACCGCAAAAAGCAGTTGCCCCCAACCGCAGTCTTGTGGCGTGCCGTAAACTGCCACACCCACACAAAGACAAAAACCGATTTGCCCCTTAAATAAGGGGAGAAAAAGACGGCAAAGCAACAATGCCTATTCTAGGTGGTATGCTTCTTCGCCATGCTGGCTTAGATCTAAGCCCTCGTCTTCTTCTTTTGGGCTTACACGGAGAGGCGAGAACAGGTCCACCAACCGCAGCAGCAGATAAGAGCCCCCAAACGCGAATGCAGCTACAACAACCACTGCCAAGACTTGAATGCCAAGTTGAGCAGGATTTCCATAGAATAATCCTGTAACTGCAGGGTTAACAACCGCCGTCGCAAACAGACCCACCGACACTGCACCGATAATGCCACCTATGCCGTGACACGCAAACACGTCCAGTGTATCGTCGATTCTTGATCTCCCAGCCCGCCAGTTAGCTACCAAGTTAGAGATTATGCCTGCTGCTAAGCCAATGATGACTGCGTCTGTGAAGTTTATGTAACCTGCAGCCGCTGTAACCGCTGCCATACCGCAGACTGCGCCGACTGAGATACCGATTGCAGAGGGCTTCCCTTTGATAACCCAATCTAGAAGCATCCAGCTAACTGCAGCCGCAGCAGCAGCCAAGTTAGTGGCGATAACGGCTGAAACCGCGATGCCGTCTGCCGCAAGTGCACTGCCTCCGTTGAAGCCAAACCAGCCAAACCACAACAATCCCGCCCCTAAGATAACATAGGGAATATTTGTGGGTTTAAACTCTGTTGCCAGTTGTTTTGATGCACCACCTTTGCTGTCAAGAGCTTTGAGCTGGTCTTTCCAATAAACGCAGCCTTGGCGTCTGCCAACAATTAACGCCGCCGCCAAAGCTGAAACGCCCGCGGAGACATGCACCACTATGCCACCTGCAAAGTCCATTGCCCCCAGTTGGCGTAACCAACCTTGCGAATTCCACATCCAATGTGCGATAGGTGAATAAATCAAAGTGGACCACAAGACAACAAAGATAAGCAATGACTTGAAACGGATTCTCTCGGCACATGCACCGATGATTAAGGCTGGTGTAATAGCGGCGAATTTCAGTTGGAACGCGAAGAAAAGGATCTCAGGAATTCCTGAGGCATAGGTGGTATTGATGCTGTTTACTGTTAAGCCATTCAGCCCCACCAGAGAAAGATTGCCGATTACGCCGCCGACGCTGGGTCCAAAGACAAGGCTGTAGCCCCAGAAGAACCAGACTAAGCTAACAACTGCAAAGATTATGATGCATTGTACGAGTGTAGAGACAAGGTTCTTTCGGCGGACTAAGCCTCCGTAGAAGAATGCTAGGGCTGGAGTCATAAGCATGACAAGCGCCGTTGACATTAGTACCCAAGCAATATCTGCTGCGTTTGTAGCCATCTGGTTCCCTTTTTGTGGATTGTTTGTTCCAATTATCAGAACTAATATTTAAACTATACATTCGCATTGATTAAAAGGCAAAAAAACGACAATTGTCCAAGCAATCACCAGCAATTAAGGAAATTCATTTAGCAAAAAATTCATAATGCAGCATATAATCGAAAGAACGTTCAAAAAACCGCCGATAACGGCACAGCTGTCTAAGCCAAAAAAACATAGAAAAAAGGGAAAGAGCTTAAGCTCAATCCAGTTGATATGCCTCCTCGCCGTGTTCACTTAAGTCTAAGCCAGCGTCCTCTGCTTGTGGACTCACCCTCAAAGGCGAGAATTTATCAACCAATTTCAGCAGTGCATAGGAGCCAAAGAAGGAAAACGGAACCACGACGCCGACTGCTAAAAGTTGAGCGCCGAATTGTGCCAAGTTCCCTTCAATTAAGCCACTTGCTCCGCCGACAGCTGCAGAGGCAAATATACCAGTACCGATTGCACCCCAGATGCCGCCGACACCGTGGCAGGCAAAGACATCAAGGGTGTCGTCGATTCTTGTTCGGCCAGATCTCCAGTTTGCGACAAGGTTAGAGATTACTCCTCCGACTAAGCCCATAATTATGGCTGCCATTGGACCAACATATCCTGAAGCAGGTGTGATAACGACTAAGCCCACGACCGCGCCGATAGCCATGCCAGTTGCCGATGGTTTTCCTTTGAATATCCAGTCCATGAGCATGAAGCTGATTGCCGCTGCTGCCGCCGCTAGGTTAGTGACTACGAGCGCTGACACCGCGATGTCGTTTGCGGCTAGTGCACTGCCTGCGTTGAAGCCAAACCAGCCAAACCAAAGCAAAGCTGCGCCCAATAGCACATAGGGGATGTTGGTTGGTTTGAATACTGGCGGTTTTGCATCAAGTGATTGCATAGCTGCCTTCCAAGGTACTGAGCCTCGCTGTGACGGGGGAGGGGTACTAGTGGCGCAAGCTTCGCCTTTTCGTCTACCTACGACGAGTGCTGCTGCAAGTGCAGAAACACCCGCCGATATGTGGACAACTAAGCCGCCTGCGAAGTCAATGGATCCTAAACCTTTGAGCCAGCCATCTGGGTTCCATACCCAGTGCGCAATGGGTATGTAAATTAGAGTTGACCAGAGTACGATAAAGATCAATAACGATTTGAAACGAACTCTTTCTGCGCACGCGCCGATGATCAGAGCTGGCGTGATGGCTGCGAATTTTAATTGGAAAGCAAATACTAGCAGTGTAGGTATCGTTGGTGCTATAGATGGGGTGACGGTGTGGATAGTTATGCCGTTTAGCCCTGCCAGAGAGAGGTTACCTATTAAGCCTCCGATGCTGGGACCGAATGCTAGGCTGTACCCGTAGAGGGCCCATATGATGCTGATTACTGCGAATATGATGAAGCACTGAGCGATTGTGGAAACTAGGTTTTTTTTGCGTACTAGGCCTCCGTAGAAGAAGCCTAATGCTGGTGTCATTAACATTACTAACGCGGTTGCTGTAATTACCCACGCTATATCTCCAGAGTTTGTTGCAATTGTTGCACTCATTTTCTTTTTCTCCAACATTTGTTTAATTAAATATTCAATGTCTTTACAAATATACTAGGTCAAGTATTAAAATATGACTATATGAAAAGTGATTTTCGAAATATCTGTGCAAATGTTAATTATTCTTCTAATAGAAGGACATTCATCTAATTTTAAAGTTGCCAAATTAGGCTCGATTGGAAAAACGTCTAGAAAACAAGCAGCTACGAAATAATTAAAAAACAGCATTTTAACAGCATTATGCATAATTTACATAAAAAGCTAAAAAACTTGAAATATTAGCAAACTACCCCATTACAAAAATAATGCTACGAACGAAAACAGAAAAACAGCTCAAGACGCCAAATAAAAGGTCAACAAATACTTTCACAAAAACCTTATAACGACAGAAAGCTTCTTTGCGCTAAGGGACATGAAACAGGCATGAAGTTTGGCTCATTAACCTTTCAACCAGCAAAACCCCAAGGCTTTGACTTCCACGTTTTCAGAGTTAAACCTGAAACTGGACTTCGACTAAAACCGATGCCTGACATGCACAGCAACATCGCCGTCTTTGCAGATACACAAACTGGGCAGACCCATCCCGACTGGATTTCGCAGTCGCCACTTGGTCTAGCCAAATTCGGAAACAACAACTTCAACATCTACTGGAGCGTCTTATGCCCAACCCAACCAGATTACCGAGAGGAACAACTGAAATACATCTCAGAAGTTGACCGCCAGTCCCAGGGGATCTGGTTAAACAGCCAATACTTCGCAGACCAAGGCCATTGCAACTGCCCACGCTGCCAAGAGCGCTACCAAAAAAGCGGGTTAAGTTGGCTGGAGTGGCGGCGCAAGGTGGTGACTGACTTTGTCGTTGAGGTGCGAGGATTAGTCAAAAAAGACCTTGTGCTTTGTCTTCAGCCTGATCCGGTAAGTTCGCTTGAGCGGTATGGCGTCGACTTTGAAGACTTTGCTAAATACGCTGACTTGTTCAATGTGGTTATGTTTAGCAAGAATTATGCGACCCCATGGTACTGGGAGATGCTAGCACGAGGATTTAAAAAATTGTTAAAAAAACCCTTTTACATCAGCTATTACGTCTATGGTCCAGGTGACAGCCCACAAGATGTGCCTACACCCGCAGAGTTGCTTACGGTTACTGTTCGGAGCGCGAGAGCAGGCGTAGATGGCTTCCTCTACCTTACCGACGGAGAGAAAGAAATGGTGAACTTCCAGAAGGCCGCGGTCGAAAATGTCGCATTGCTGGAGAAGCTACGGAGTTTTGGCGGGCAGCAAGTTGGGGAGTTTTTGGATCGAGTTGCAAGCTGGAAAAAAATTGTGGGTTAATAATTTTCCGCTATATTTTTATCGATTAGCAACTACCTACTTTCGGGATTTTCTACGGTTGATTTTACTGAAGTAGTCCGAGCAATAATTGCACTTTTTATTGTGGTTGATCCACTGGGTAACATACCGATCTTTATTGGTTTAACTGAAAAGATAGAGCCTTCGCAACGGAAAAGGGTGTTCAATGTGGCGGCGCTTGTTGGTTTTATTTTGCTTTTGGTTTTCTCGCTTTTGGGACAGGAGATATTGAACCTTTTTGGTTTGTCGATTTATGCGTTTGAAATTGCAGGTGGCATTTTGTTGCTGATTATTGCTATTAGGATTTTGATCAGTGGCAGCATGCATGAGAATGTTGAGTCGCCTGAGAGTTTAGGCGCTGTCCCTATTGCTATGCCTTTGCTGGTTGGTCCTGGAGCGATTACTACGACGATTTTTAATCTTCAGTCATATGGAATTTTGATTGCTGTCATTGCTGTGGTTGTTGTGTTGTTGATAACTTGGGTTACTTTACGATTTATCGGTGGAATTTATCGCGTTTTAGGTAAGACAGGTTCGCTGGTTATTGCGAGAGTTATGGCGCTTTTGATCGCTGCAATTGCAATACAGTACATGTTGACTGGAGCTACCCATTATTTAGCTCTCACACAATAGGTTGCTAAACGGTTAGTTGAAGAGAAGTACTTTTTCTATGATGGGCTCATTTACTCACTGTTATCGATGTAGAGGCATATGCGAAAAAACGCCTCGTAAAACCGAGAACGCTTGCAATAAAATTTAGGGATGGAAGGATTCTGGAGTTTAATGGTTGAGCCAGGTTCAGGCACTTCCATTGGTCAGTGAGGCAGTGGGCGCTGCTTTTAACCTTTTGATCTTTAGAGCAAGAGAGGTAGTGAATTTCAGAAACCTGCAGAGCGGGTAATTCACGCCTAAGCCTTAATCTTTAAGATCAGATTATTCTGGGTCATTTTGTGGGATTTTAAGTATTTATTTCTCGTAAACAATGTTTATTAATACTTAATACACAAGATGCTGTTTGGGGAGCATCTTTGGGGACAAGAACACACAAGCTACTATCTTACCTGTCAGGAAGCAAGCTGGCTTTTCAGTTGTTAAGAGCAAACAAAACGCCTTTCCTGTTGGTTTTCGCTGTTGTTTACGGTTTGGTCTTCATAAACTATATTGACGTCGTTACGCCGGGGGGTAATATTGGGGGTTATCATCTTTGGTTAGTTTTGATGTATTTTTTGCCGTTTGCTGTTTTGTCTGTGGTTGATATCAAGAATTGGAAGCTAACACTTGGATTAGGTTTAGTGGCATCTGTGATGAACGATGTTTTCTATGGGTTGATAAGAAACCTAATGGGGCAACCATACGATTTGACTCGTTACTATAGCCTATGGCTGATACCTCAATCAACCAAACTCTTCTCGTTAAATTTAGGCTTCATAACCATACCTGTCCTGTCATGGATGATGGCGGCTTCGATCTACATAAGATTCGGCGCAGTCTTCATGCTTCTAGACGGCCACAAGTACCTGCTTGCCAAATGGAACCTGTCCGCCTATCTGTCGCTGAGGGGGCAAAAGGTGAAGGTTGGAGGTTTAAAGCCGATTAGGCAATATGAACCTGAATTTCTGGTTGCGACTCCGGAAACTCTGGAGATCGAAGAATCAGCGTAAACAATGCTTATCTCGGATCCTTCATTTCTTTTTTTGTCGTATTCAGTTTTGGAATACCGTTTGTCTGCCCAACATTTTTTAATTTAACCCAGCTTCTGCATACTTGCTTATTTTAGAGATTAACACAGATAAGTGTCAACCTTTTCAGCGCATACATTTCAATTTTGAGTCACCAAACAGTTAGTGCCAACTCTGTTTATAGGGAGAACGCCTTTTTGGTACAATCGAAAAACGCCAGAAGAACAAGTTTTCTTGGTCACCGAACAAGCGGAAGCTCCAGACTCAGCCGGTTTCTTGAGCACAAAACGGCTTTTCTATTGGTTTTCGCCATAATATACGGTTTAGTCTTCATCAACTACATAGACGTAAATACGCCGGGAGGCAGAATCGGCGGCTACCACCTCTAGCTGGTACTCATGTACTTCATACCCTTCGCAGTCCTATCAGTGATGAACCTCAGACATTGGAAACTAACTGTCGGGTTAGGACTAGTTGCCTCCATAATGAACGATGTCTTCTACGGCTTACTCCGAAGCGCAATGACGGGAAACTATGACCTAGGAGCCTACTATAGCAACTGGCTGATCCCCAAAAGCACTGTGCTATTCGATTTAAACCTCGGCTTCGCATCTATACAAGTCCAGTCATGGATGATGGCTGCATCCATTTACTTGAGATTCGCCGTTATCTTTATCTTTTTAGAAGGGTGGAAATACCTTACACCTAACATGCATTTTCCTGGATGTCAGTCGCTAAAGAAACAAAGAATCAGTAACTCAAAAAGTAGAACGCAAACAGAAATTTAGTCGTTAAATCCCTAAGCCATCTGCCAATTTTTTGTTGCTTTGCTGCTCTACCCTATCCCCCTATTAAAAAGGGGAATCTCTTGTTCTCTTTATGTGGGTGTGAGGGTTTATGGCACGCCACAAGACTGGGGTTGGGGGCAACTGCTTTTTGTGGTTTCAACGTTTTTTGGCGTCTGAGGTGGTGTGGTGTGCGGGTTTTTCTCCACACGGGATACATGACTCCATGTTGGATTGTGTGGCATGTGAGTGTGGCGGCATGTTAGGCTTGGTTAAATTCACCACACGCCTCAGCAATAGCTTCCCGCAGGCTGCTTATGGTATCTTCCACGTTTTTTCTTGACTGGCAATATCCAGTTCGGGAGACTAAGCAACCTGCAACTTCCCTTAAAATTCTTCTCTGCCACCATGCAATCAACGTCTTAGCTTAATTGGGACCTTTACTGGACCCTATGTTTAGTCAAGAAACCTTGAAAAGACTTGGTCAAGAAACCCTGACAAGAAAGCTTTTATCCAAAAACCAAAAAAGGTCACTCATGCAAACAACGTCTAGGAAAACACTAGGCAGGCTCATTGCAGCTATAGGAGCGGCTTGCTTTGTGGTAGCATTGCTGATTTCCTCTTGGCAACCTATCTCTCAATTTCCAAATAACCATCCCATTGCATCTCAAAAAAACGTTGATGCAAAGATGGAAAATTTTTCAGTCATTGATTGGGGAAGCTTACCTTGCTTAGTAGGAGTTACAGTGGCTATACGGTTTAACATAACAGTGCAAAATACAGGGATACAAAACCAAACTGGACTAAATGTACAACTAAAAATACTCTCTAACGATACAGCCACACCACTCGAAAACTGCTGGTACTCCAACGATAACTTAACAATCAATTCGAAGCAAACAGGCAGCATAGAGATCGATTATTTTATAGATTTCCCTACCGCTTGGGGAATGAGGGATTCACATCAAAACTTCTCAGCTACACTCACATCGAATGGGACAATCTTAGACGAAAGAACGCTATTCTGATTTCTTGGAAACAAAAAGCTACATGCTTTCGATGATGGAAATACTGCATCATTACGCCTCTACATCCATTTCGATAAAGGATTAAGCGAACTCCTCCACACACCCGATACGCTTCTACGTTGAAACTACTTGGTGCAAATGGGCAATATGTATCACTTTCGCCTAAGCCAAGTTAAAACTATAGTCACTAACACTCCAATAGCCACTAAGACACTACTTATTTGAGTTAGCAATAAGACGTTTTGGTTGCCACTTTGGTTGATTCCAATACCGACCAATGCCCAAATAACAACTAAAGCATAAGCTACATCTTTACGAATTCCCAGCATAAGCATTGTTATAACCAACGCGACCGCTACAACGATTATTGCCCAAACTTCATGGCTAATTCCAAAACCATCCCAGTTGTAAGCTGTCAAAGTAACGGCGACATCCGCTATTGAAGCGATTGTTATCCAACCCAAATAAACACTAAACGGAAGATGAACTGCCAATCTCTCACTTGTCTTAACCTTTGATCTGCCAATGTCGAGGCGCAAATAAATAGAGATTAAAGTAAGCAACAGTGCAAAGATGAGAACAACAGACAGGATTAAGCTTTCAAACTGCCAAACAAAAATCCAAGCGACATTTAACAGGCTGCTGAGAACAAAAAACCAGCCAATTTTTCTATGAAAACTGCTATCGCGTTCTCTGGGCAATGCTTGGTAAACGACAAAAACGCCCAGCAAAATATAGATGACACCCCAGATTGAGAAAACATAGCCTGCAGGGGTGATAAGGGTAGGATTTTTGTTCGAGACAGCAGCGGTGTCTTGGCCGCCAATAAGAGTAGTGCTTCCAGCAATACTGTTAACGACTATGGTTAAAATGAAAAGCAAAATGTTGGCGTATCTCGGATTGGCTGAATTATTTTTTTGCAAAAAAAGCGACCATAAATTATTGATAAGTAGAACCTATATAAAATGATCGACAACAGTAACAGGTTACGGCTTTACAAACCGTAATCTCCAACCCTGTCAAGTTATTTGCGTGATTTGCCCGTCTTTCAGCGTGTAGTCCTTTGTTGTGGGCAGTTTCTCATAGAGATCCGTCGAGGTGATCACTATTGACACTTTTTGTTCCTTCCTTATCCTTGACAGCAATTCGAGTACAAGCGCGGAGTTTTCGTCGTCCAGGCTCGATGTGGGTTCATCGGCCAAAAGAAGCGAGGGGTAATTTACCAGCGCCCGGATTATGGCGACGCGCTGCCTTTCTCCGCCGCTGAGGTTACCGGGGTATCGGTCAGCAAGTTTTGTCAATTCAAAGTAGCCTAAGAGCTCGTTTGCCCGGGCCTGACGCTCATGTTTTTTTGCGCCGTTAAGGGACATGGGCAACTCGATGTTTTCAAGCACCGTCAGCGACGGCAGCAGGTTGAAGAATTGGAAAACAAGCCCAAGCTGCTTTAGCCTTATTTCGGCTTTTTGGTTGTCATTTAGGGTGGAAACGTCTCTGTCGAATAGGCGTACTTGGCCCTTGTTTGGAGATTCAAGCAGCCCTATGATTTTGAAAAGATTAGTTTTGCCTACCCCAGATTTGCCTCTTATCGAAATAAAATCTCCCTGATGCACCATAAGATTAACGTCTTTGAGCACCTCGTTTACTCCGAAGCTCTTGTACACAGACTTTAATTCCAATATGTTCTCAACGTCTTGCATAGATGGTTACCTCATTGTTAGTGTAAACACAGTCGTATGGCGCCAGTTTGTCTGTCCAGTTCGAGGGTAACGTCACGGGGATCCCTTGGTAGAGTACATATCCGTTTGTTTTCATTTGGTTATAAATGTATAACACTTTAGGTGGGGAACCGTCTCCAGCTAGGTAGGATAGCCCGGCTGTTACGCTTACGTTTAAGCCGAAGTATCCATGCACCAAGTAGTTTGCTTTAGAGTCCCCCGCCACTGACTGGTTAACAATGTTGGTTGCCAACCAACTGGATGCCCTGTACTCTGAGGGTTCATAGCGCCAGAAGTAGCCAAGATAGGGTTCCTGCAGCGACACTGTGGCGTAGACTGTGTAAGTATTCAGCGCAGCCATAGACAGGATTATGGCGACGGCGGCGAATTTGATTATTTTTCGGGTTCTGAACGGTTTTGCGAGGTCAAACAGCTTTGTGACGCCGATTGCAACCAGAATTAAGAATGGCGGAAGCATAAAATTGATTGAGCGCGCCACGTAGCTTACTCCGCTTACGGGGTTTGCGAAGACTGCGTAGCATGCAAACGCGATTATGCTGGTGATCCAGAAAAGGGGGGTTATCAGTTTAGAGTTTTTCTGGTAGAGTTCATTTAAGCCAAAGATAATCATTGGCACTGCGATGATGAATGGGAGAGCATACAAGAGGTAGTATGTAGGCAGCAACGGCGCCGTGGACATGAGGGGAACCTGGGTTAAAAGAAGGATGAATAGGAAAGCTGCGGCGAAACCTACTGCGGCGTTTAGAATTGTGATTTTCCTTGAGAAGTTCTTGGCGCTAAAAGCAACATACACCATTAAAGCGGCAATTAGGATTTGGTACGCTCCGACCGTTAACAGGTCGCTTGAAGTTAACGTTATGATGAACGCGGAGCCAGCATAGAGCAAGAAGTATGCTGCGGTGACGGCGGAGAGTATCGCAAGTAACACAAAATTTGATGTGCCAGAATTTACTTTTTCAGTCTTGTTTTTGCTTATGAAAGACGCGACACACAAGGTTGCTATGACGCCTATTGCAATAAACGATGTCAGATGATGCGCCATCACCAACGCTACCGACAGAACCGAAAACAGCGCCACGGTTTTCCAATTATGCTTTAAGAGGAAAACTAGGATTAGTGCAAGGTAGATTGGGCTGGCAAAGGTTTCTTTTGTTACGCCAGCCGTGAAGAGAGCGTATGGAAAAGCAGTTGCCAACAGGGCAGTTGCTATCAAAGACATTTTTGTGCTCTGTGTTATTTTTTTAGTTATCATGTAGAATATCGGGATTGCTAAGGCGGCTGCTATAGGTATGCCAAGCGCCAATGCAGTTTCAGCTGGCAACGTGGTAATTTCTGAGAAAACCGCTCCGAAGACGCTGCTAAGAGGCCAGAAATTGTTGTAACCATCGAATAAGTTGCTGTTAAGCGGCAGCGGTGTGTTTTGGAGTAATATTTTGGTGTTTCTTATCAGGGGCCACGCGTCTGTTGAGAACGGCATTCCGCTGATTAACGTTGGATATAGCCTAATCCCCATGGCAACAAGGAGGAGCAGAATTAGAATGGGGAGGGCTTTCTTCATTGTTTCAGCTCCATGCGGGCGACGTTTATGCTGATTAGCAACGCCAGAAGCGCAAAGTTAGCCACTACAATTAATGGGTCAAGTTGGAAGCTGATTGAATGCGATAAAACTTGAAGGTACCCCAGATTGTTCAATGCAATTATCGCTACTGCGCTTACCGCAGTGCCTATTAAGGTTGCTAATATAGCCCAAGTAATCATCTTTAAAGCTAGGTCAGCCTTGAGTTTTTTAGCGGTAACACCTATCGACCTTAAGACGTCAATGTCGGATGAGTGCTGTTTAACGAAGAGAGTGATGGCTCCAGTAGCGGTTCCGCTGGCGAAAACAAGAACCAGAATAGACAGGACGACAAGGGTGTCTTTGCTTATGCCAAAGCGGTTTAGGTAGTCCTGCATGAACCGTTGGGATTGCTCGATGCCTATTTTTTGTATATCCAGCGTTTTTGGGGCTAGCGGCATTAAGGTTTCGAGTTGTTGTTCTGCTTGGCTTTTAGGCGTTGGAGTTGGCGAAGTTTGATTCGATGGTGCAGCTTTGGCGGCGATTTCTTGGTAGAGTTGATTGGCACTGGTTTGGTTAAGGTCTATTTTGGCGCGGATAACTGTTGCGTCGTTGTAGCTTAAGCCTCTTAGCCATTGACCAACATAGATTGGTACAAGCGCTTCATCATTTAAGGATGAGGCGGATTCAAATATTCCTTTAATCTCTAACTCCACGTATTTTTGGGATAACACGCTGAAAACAAGGATTTTGTCGCCTGTTTTTAGGTTTAAGCGGTCGGCTAATCCTTTGCCGATGACTGCCGAGTTAGTATCTGTTACATTTAGGGTTTCTCCGTCTATGGGTGTTATGGCGTTGAGTTTGGTGAGTTCTTGAGGTAATACCCCGCGTATGAAGACGGATTGTTGGTTTATCATGCATGGCGCGATCACTTCAGGGCTAACAGCCACTACACCCTTTAATGCGGCTACCTGGTTTACAGCGGCAAGTGGAATGATACCTGTGAATGGTGTGCTTCCGGTTTTGCTGTAGATCGCCAATATGTCTGGTTCTTCGCCGACGTAGTTTGTGAAGCCATTGTACATGCCAAGGAAACTGTATGCGGTGACAGAAAACAGGGTTGAAGTCAAAGTTAAGATTACGATGAGGGTTAGCATGCGTCTTCTTTGCAGGTACCTAAAGTTGATTAGGCTCACAGTGGGTTCTCCCTCGCTATTGTCTGGACGCCCTTAATTGCAGGGTAAATTGCCCCTAGAGCCGATGCTGCAAGAGAAAGAATTAGAATAGTAAATGTCTGGTTAACTTCCAAAAAAGGCGCCAATTGGGTGTTGCCTATTGCCCACCGTAGCGCGGTGGATGCTAGTTGTGTTCCCACGATGCCAAGTGACAGACCTAGAATAGAACCCACAAGTGCAACAATCAAAACATACGTTAATACCAAGTTTATGCTGTCTCGTTTTTTCGCCCCCAAGGTTCGGAGAGTATAGATATCGTATTGTGCTTCGTTTATCGCCCTTGTCGCAATGACAAATGAAGCAGCCACAACAACAGCGTAAACGGCGATGGACCAGATGCTTATGAAATTAACCGTTTGATTGTTTATGTCACTGGCAAAAGCTGCTACCTGCTGGGTACTGGTTATTTTAGCGGTTGAGGGAAGGGCTTGGGTAAAATTGGCAAGTGTTACGCTTACTTTGCTTGGGTCTTTTATGGAGAATTCGATCATTGAAACGGTTTGTGTTATGCCGGTCAGGTGTTGCAGTGTTGCCAGTGGGAGGATAAGTTGGGAGTCGCTTTGTTGTTGTGCTCTTGTTATTCCTACGATTTTGAGTTGAATCGATTTTTCGTTGACTACTAATGTTACTTGGTCGTTTTTGTTTATTGACGCTATATTTGCCAAGATAACGCCGGCGTCTGCATCTGTAGCAGTTTTAGCGGCTGACCCGTTGATGCTGGCTTGGGTTTGCTTAAGATAAGCTTGGACGTCATCTACGCCTCGGGCAGTAACGCTAAAGTTTCCAGCTTGGGTGATTAAAGTCGCTTGTGACAAAAGTTGGGCTGTGGCATATTTGGTGTTGGTGTCGTTTTTTATTTGGTTGAGGATATTGATGTTTAGTTGGCTATCGGAGAGGTTGGTTGAGTTTCTGCTGGTTACAATGTAGGTGTTGCCTAGACTTGCCAGCCCCGTTAAGAGGGTTGTTTGTGCGTTAATGTTGTTTACTAGGCAGTTTACGGAGGTTAAAAGGGCGATTAGTAGTGTTATTGCTAGGATGGCTGACGCTGTTCCCTTTTTCCGAAACAGCATCTTGAATGCTATCGTCTGCATTCTCTTGTGCCTCAGCCATCCTCATAATTGCTATGTTATCTGACTGGAGCGGTGACGTTAAGCCAGATTTGCCCCCAACGCTCATTATACTGGTTTTGGTTGATTGTTTGGTTGTATATCCAGAGTTCAAATATTACCCTTTGATTTACGCCTGGATTAGTTAATGTTAAATCGATTGGGAAAGTCCAGGATTGATTGTTTGGGATTACTTGGCTGTACTGTACAATTGGAGCCAGCGGTGATGGGTTCACTTGGGTGTCATTGTTGCCCAGTTTCACCATAACCGTGTAGTACATGGGAGTTCCCATCTGGTTTCCAACGTACCCATATAGGTGGATAGTGTCTCCAGCCACTATTTGGGAGGGGTAATCGCCAAGTTGCATGTTAGGCCCTAAAATCCCTAACTCTGAGAACTGTTCGCCTTGATTTTTAGGCAGCAAGAAGCCTGAAACCGAAAGCAGTGCAACAATAACTGCTACGGCTAGTATGATGGCGCATAACTGCTCGGCAGTGAGAAAAACAGCTTTGTTGTTCGCTGCGTTTCCCGTTTTTATTCGATAATTCTTTCTTAGCTTAAACCAAACTTTCCATATTATTTTTGGACCTAACAGGAAGGTGACAACGCCTACTATGATCAGGATGGCAGCGGCGGCTATGGGAATTATTGGAAGAGCACTTGCAGCGGATTGAGCTACGATGGTGGCTTGCTCTGTTATGTTTTGTGCGGCTGCTTTTGCTTGGTTAGCCAAAGTTTCTGCTTGCTGTGGATTGGTGGTTGCGATTTGCTGGGCTTGAGAGGTCAGGTTTATGGCTTGGTTGAGTTGCTCGGTTAGTTGGTTTATGTCTGCTCCATTGTTGTATGCTTGTTGTATTGCAGTGTAGGCGTTGTGTATTGCGTTCTGTGCGTCATTAATTGAAGAGGTTTGAGCCTCAGTGAGAACTATGGTTGATAACGTAACCATAAATAGCAAAAGTATGATCGATAGTTTGGTTGCTAGTCTCATTACGCCTCTCTTGTCCCCGAAACAATGGTTGGTTAAGCATAAGACATATATAAAAATTGTACAGGCTAGATGTAATCGTAATGTTGATTGGGGGAAGCAATGGGTGACCGTAGATTTAGATAAAGTTGTTTTGGAAACAGCTAAGTCCATGGGTCAACCCACCGTTAATGAACTTGTTGACGCTTTGGTTAAGCAGAGAGGGCTCAAAGAAAAAGAAGCAACCAAAGCAGTCTACGTTGAATATAAAAAGGGCACGCTTAACCTCACAGGCGCTAATCCTCCTTCTAGCTTGATGAGTTATTTTGTTAATCTGGAAAACGCATGGTTCTGGGCTATAACGGCTTTGGTCGCAGTTACCGTATTGGTTGTTTTTACAGTGACAACCTCGGATTTGCTCTATGTCCGCTACGTTTTAGGGGGAGTATTCGTGCTGTTCTTGCCCGGTTACTTGCTAGTTTCCGCGCTTTACTCGCGAGCTGAGGATATGGATACACTTGAACGGGTGGCTTTATCCATAGGGTTAAGCTTGGCGGTTGTTCCATTAATTGGGCTAGTGCTCAACTATACTCCATGGGGGACCAGGTTAGAGCCGATTATGGTTTCACTGGCATTATTCAGTGAGGCTATGGCGGTTGTGTATGTAGTGCGTAAGTTTAGGTACTTTAGGCTAAGTCTCAAGTAATGTTGATGTTTTACTGATTACTGAGACTTAAAAGTTATATGAATGAAAAGCGCTACCAATAACGTTTCATCGCTAGCAAGGAAGAAGAGGGGTATCATACTCACAATGTTTGAGAATACTTACAGAACGCTATCCGCTTGCTTAGCGATTACGGGTGTATGTATTGCAGTGCTTGCTTACCTGATTTTAGCCTCAACGCCGCTGACTGCCTTGGGTATTTCGACGGTTATGATTGGAGCAGTTTCCTTCGCTATATCCAGAGGACAACCTAAAATTCCACCAGAAGCAAGCGCAATTCTGCTACAATCAGGCGTTGAAAACATCTCTGCATTGGTGGAAGAAATTGGGCTTAAATCAAAAGCAATCTATGTTCCATCCAGCATCAGCGGCGACAAACCAAAAGCGCTCATCCCCATGGATGGAAACATGGAGATGGACAAAAAGCTGCTGCCTAAACGGCTCATCGTGAAGTATGGTGATAAACCGCAGGCTATGGGCTTGTTGCTTGTGACCCCCGGCTCGGCAGTAGGCGGCATGGTTGAAGCAAAACCTGATGCTTCAGCAGGAGATTTAGAATCAGCTATTTCATCGGTTCTTTTAGGTACAATCAATTTAGCTGATGGCGTCCATGCCATTATGGATTCAGAGAAGATTTTGGTTGAAGTTGCCAACCCTAGGCTTACTGATGACAAAATGTGGGTTTACGGCAGCATAGGTAGCCCCATAGCCTCTATTGTAGCGTCGATTGTTGCACAAGTATTGGATAAACCTGTTTCTGTTAGTAGCGAAGAGTTCAGTAAGGGCAAATGTGTTGTCCAGTTGAAAGTGGCGGGGCGAGATTTCTGAGGGTACCCGAGAGATACCTTCTTTCATTAGCCATCTGCTATGCCGTCACCACGTTTACATTGTCACTCTACAGCGCAGGTACCCTTGACCTGTATGTTTCAGTGTTCATCGTTGAATATTTTATCTTAACGTTGCTTCATTCGCCGTTAAATCCCAAAACACAGAAAGTCACCAATGTAGTAGGTTACACGTTGTTTGGGGTTTTCGTCTTAATTGTCGCTTTGAAGGTTTTAGAAATATTGGGTGCAAGCTTCCTATGAAGGGACTGGCGGCGATTCTTGTCTTTGTTATGCTTGCAGGCGCCTTTAGCCCATGCATTCTTGCTAGCGCACAGGTATCCATGGTTCCCCATGAAGACCCAAATGCAGCGCAGAGTACGTTGGATTCGCTTTCTTTTTTGACGCAGTACGCGGGCATTTTTGCATTAATGTCAGCTGGACATTATGACAACGCAAGCCAATTAAGTAAACAATTAAGCAGCATGACAGTTCCCTCTGACTTAAGCTATGTAATCAACAAGTACAATGATTTGACCCAGCAATTAATCACTCAACTAAATGATTTAGATACAACTTTGAATAATGCTTCAAGCTTACTTGACCAGTATAGGCTGGGGGAAGCACGCGACGCCTTAGACCACGCGGGAGTAGTCGTTGCCAAAGCGCAGATTCTTCTAAGCGACCTTATGGATGCAACCACAACTGTCACCCAGAAGCTTGGCGTATTGTCGGCGGCTGCTGGAAGCCAGATACAACAGGCTTATTCCGAGTTACAAAGCATGCTAGCTAGGCTGCAAGACCTTATTAACAGATATTATAGCCTCTTAGAGGCAGCCAACAACAGATATGAAGAGATACAATCAGTTCACCTAAAGAACACCACATTAACTTTGACTCTAAATGCAACACAATGCTTTGTAGGCGGATATGTTAGTGCTACAGGAGCCCTCACTAGCAGCGGCCAAAGTTTGGCTAACCGCGCAGTAACTCTGCTATTGGACGGCGCCGAATTTTCAACTGTAAATACGGGTTCCGACGGTTCTTATCACGCAGCAATAAAAATTCCTTACCGCTATGTTGATTCTGTTTCAATAAGCGCATACTTTACTCCATCAGGAAACGACAAGGGCACATATTTGGGGTCCACAAGCCCCACCATAAAAGTTGAAGTACTGTATTACCGCACAGTTCTTAACGCTTCGGTCCCTAGCGTTGCTTATCCAGGTCTGTCTTTACGTGTGGCAGGTAATGTCACGTCTCAAAACGGAAACCCCCTTGATATGCGACAGGTAAAGGTGCTTCTGGATGGCGTCCCAGTTTTACAGGAAACAACCGATGCAAACGGCACATTTACGGGGAAATTCACCCTTAACACGTCAGCGAAACTTGGCGCACACACCCTAACGGTCACAGTTGGATCAAGCGGACTGTATGCAGGCACCTCCTTACAGAGAAATTTGACAGTAACTAAAATGGCGACCACATTGGAAGTTAATGCACCTTCCTTTATCATGCTTCCCGCGCAGCTTCAGATTAATGGAACTGTAAAATCAGCAGCCAACCCATTAAGTAACGCAACCGTGCTAATCGAATTTGCCGATGCTTCAGCCACTATCAGAACTTTAAGCGACGGAAGCTTCAATACAACATTGAACATGCCTTTTAGCGCTGCTTTTGTCGGCGACCAAACGTTAAAGGTGTTAGTGCAGCCTACACAGCCTTGGCAAGCAAGTGCAGCCGAAAACTGCAATGTTTTTGTTTTAAACGCGGTCAGCATCGGTATGACGTTAGCGGTTTCTTTAGGCGTTATTTCGGTAATGTATTTCAGGTTCGCAAAAGTGAGAACCAAGAAATCGATGGCGACCCGTCAGGATATAATAACCGCGTCTACAGTAACCAAAGAAGTGGCCGTGGTTGTTCCGACGGCTATTGTTGAACGGAAACTGGAAGGGTTCAGTGGAAGAGTGCTCAAGGCATATATTGGAGCCTTGGCGGTCGCGCAATCAGCAACGGGTTTATCAGCGACACCAACTATGACCCTGCGAGAATACCTACAAAACGTTGGTCAAAAGCTAGGGGAAGCACAGAGCCTATTCGCAGAATTAACCGCACTAGCAGAAAAGGCACTTTATTCATCTCATGCAGCAGAACAAGCCGACTCTGAAAAAGCAGAAGAACTAGCAGATACCATAAGGAGGAGACTAAGTGGAACCGCGTAAGGTATTGCCCGTTTTAATGTTAGTGATCTTGCTTGGGTCATGTGCCATTGTTTGGTTCTACCCGCCCACAGGAGACTTCAGAACAGATAATCCTTCATGGAACGGTTACTCAGAGTTAAGCAAACAAACCAACGCCACCACGTTGGAGGCACTGAGTAATTTACCCTCAGAGGGCAAAGGAACAGCCTTGATTCTGGTACCCTACGAGCCATTCACGCAGCAAGAACTCACAGAAATTAATAGCTACGTTATTTCTGGAGGCCAACTGGTCCTTTTGGATGATTACGGCTATGGAAACCAAGTTCTTAGTGGCTTAGGATTAAGCGCCAAGTTTAGCGGCAAAACACTGCTAGACCCATTGTTTAATTACAAGAATAAATGGTTCCCAACAATAACTGATTTTCCCGTTACAACCGCAAACGTCAACGTAAGCAGCATAGTTTTCAACCATGCAACCTATCTGGATCAAACCACAGGCATGACAACCATAGCGTACTCTTCCAGCTTTAGTTTTGGGGACATAAACGGCAACCAAACATGGAGTTCAGGCGACCCCGCAGGACCATTACCAGTGGCTGCCTACACCAAAATAAACCAGGGTTATGTAGTCATCGTCTCTGATCCAAGCATAGCCATCAACAGCATGCTTGGTTTAGGCGACAACTCGGAATTTATCAATAAAATTTTATCTATCCAAGGGAGCCTCATGCAGGTTTACATAGACCAATCTCACCTGCCCAATACGCCTCTGGATGAGGGCAAAGCAGTTTTGGCAACTGTTTATGGCATGGTTGCTTCTCCTTTAGGAACGTTAACCTTAATAGCTGTAGCAATGGCATATTCCTTTAAACGGTTCTGGAAGAGGGGTAATACATGAAAGAATTCAAAGAGTTAAGCAGTAAACCGAAAGAAATTCTTGAAGAAATGTCAAAAATTGTTGTCGGCAAGAACGAAGCCAAAGAGATGCTGCTTGTAGCACTCTTAAGTGAAGGGCATCTGTTAATCGAAGGATACGCTGGAACAGCAAAAACGTTACTTGCCAAAACCTTCGCAAATGTTATAGCGGGAGAATTCAAAAGAATCCAGTTTACCCCAGACATGTTGCCAGCTGACGTCACAGGTTTCAACGTTTATTCTCCAGATGGCAGATCCCGTTTTGTCCCAGGTCCACTGTTCGCCAATATTGTGTTGGCTGATGAATTAAACCGTACGACACCCAGAACGCAGGCAGCACTGATCGAGGCCATGCAGGAAAAACAGGTAACAATTGAAGGCGCAACTCATCCTCTGGAAGATCCATTTATGGTTATAGCAAGCCAGTTGCCCTATGGCTCAGAAGGCACCTACCCATTAACTGAAGTGCAAGCAGACAGATTCATGTTTAGGGTTTGGAGCGATTATCTAAGCAAAGAAGACGAGCAGCAGGTAATCGCTAAAATAAATTATATTGAACAACCCAACATTAAACGCGTAGCCACTTTGGAAGAAATAGTGGAGTTACAGGAAATAGTAAAGAAAATCCATGTTTCACCTGACGTGGAAGCATACGTTGTGGGTTTGGTACATGCAGTGCGCCGTGACCCCGATGTTAGCAGTGGTCCAAGCACAAGAGCTAGTGTTGCGTTACTGAAAGGATCCAGAGCCCTTGCCTTTTTGCAGGGCAGAGACTTCGTGTTGCCGGATGACGTGAAAAAGCTTGCTTTACCCTGTTTAGTGCATAGAATTCGGGTTAAGCCAGAAGCAGAAATGGAAAACGTAACGTCCAAAGCAATAGTTGAAAGGGCACTGAATTCGGTTCCTATTCCAAAAATATAGATGATAATCCGATGACTAAGTTGACTGCTGGCACAGTTGCTAGAGCATACTTAATAGTAGTGCTTGTGCTGGCAGCCTTGGTTTCCCCGCCTTTCCAACTTGGCTTAGCACTGGGTTTGCTAGTGATTCAACTGTATAGCATCTATAGTCGACCGAAGGCAGGTTTAAATCTGGTTTTGACGGTGGCTTCGCTGATTCTTGCACCTTTGGCGCTTGAGGGGATAGTTGGCGTTTACGCGGTTTTGCTTATGATCCCAGCGATCTATTTGCTTGATGAAGGCTTGAAAAATGTAGCGATGACGCAGGTTTTCTCTTTTCGAAGTGCCAGTAGGAGTTCAAGTCAGGTTTTAAAGACCCTTGTCGGAGGCTTGCTTTTGGTTTTAGCGGTCTCAGTTGTTGCTTGGAATCTAACGCTGGTGCTTACGGTTGCTGTTTTGATGGCTTACGTCGGCTGCATGATAGCCTATGTTCTCCGCAAGGTTCCGCGGTCTGCTTTGGTTGAAGATAGGTCGTGGAGCAGAATTGTCGCTGGCGACAAGGAGACCGCAAAGTTCAAAGTTGAAGTGAAAGCGGATATGCCCATTCTTTTAGCTTTAGAGCCCACCAATTCATGGGTTAAAATCGACCCCGCCAAAGCTGCGCCAACAGCCAAAAGCAACTTAGAAATCACAGTTACTTTTACACCCCTGCTGGCTGGACCCACAAACATACAACTAAAAGCAGCTTACTTCGATAGCCGCGGGTTAATCGAAACCAACCAAGTATTGACGCCGCTTGATTTGCATATAATTCCAAGAGCAAAGTATGCTCAGTGGCTAGCTAACAAGTTTCTGGAACAAACCTCGTCTGGCAGTGGATTATTGCTATCTGCCGGATCGAACCCAAAGGGGGCTAAAGGGGGAGTTGAATACTATGGCAACCGCCCCTACCAAGTCGGCGACAAAGAAAGAGACATCGACTGGAGGCACTCCTACATGCTGGGTGACTTGATTGTGAAAGAGTTTTCTGGCGCTCGTGGAGAAGCAGGATTAATAGTTGCTGATTTGACAGCCAAAGATTTAGAGGCCGCTGACAAATTGGCTTACAATTTGGTGATGTCTGCGTTGACTTTGGCAGTTGAAGGTCTACCTTCGGCAATAGCCGCTTACAATGAAGCGGAAGTTGTGGCAGTTGCTCGGTTGGACGATTCGCGTGAAACTCTAAAATCTGCGTTAGAGGTAACTGCTAAGATAACGGTTGTTGAACCCAAAAAAAGGGTTCTTCATCCAATCGAATCAGTCAGATTAAAGAGATCGATTGCTCAATTAACGGGAGCTCAAGGGGATGCGTCTCGTAGGCTTTCAGAGGTTTTAATGCTTGAATTAGATGCTCACAGAGAAGCTGCAAAGTCGCATCCGGCAGCTTTGGCTTTGGCTAAGGCAACTCGGAATGCACAGGGGCCGATGGTGATAACGGTGGTTTCACCGTTGGAGAGTGATTCGGATGCTTTGTTGTTGACTTTGGGGCAGCTTAAAGATAAAGGGTACAGCACTGTTTTTGTTGGGGCATAGAGCAGATTTTGCTTGCTGTATGATGAATTGTTAGCAGGGATATTGGAAAAAGTTGTGGGTATTTTAAAATTTATATAGCCCTTGCTTGGAGTACAGTCATATTAGGGATTGAGAGGTAGAAAGGGAGGCGAAAAACAGTGAAAAAACTAAACAATACACAGTTGGCTCTAGTATGCATTGTAATAGCGGTGCTTGCAGTCGTTTGGACAGCCGGTGTTGCGTCTAACGCGTTTGGTTCGTCAGCATTCAGTATGTTTTGGTGGCTTAGCAGAACAGACGCTTACTCTGCAGTGATTATTGTGGCTCCTTCACTTATCGGGGCAACCGTTATTCTGGGAGAGTATTTCTTGCTGAACCGAAAAGAAGTCAATGCTTAAATTTTTTATTTTTTTCTTTTGTTTGTTTAGGTTGCTTTTATGTTTGGTTTCTGCAGTTGTCACATAGGATGTAAAGCAATGGATGGAAAAGATGATCAAATAATCTAGTTTTCCCCTCAAGGCGCCATCTGTCACAACTGGACCTACGTCAGGTCCTGGCAATTATGCAACGACAAACGACTTCATCATTGGAATAGCCGCTGTCATCGTGGTTATAATTATAGTTGGCGCTTTAATCATTTTGACTCTAAGAAAACGACCTTAAAGCTACTTAAAACAGCCGTTCACTTTCTCTTTTTTTGTTTTGTATTTTTTTGTGGGTATATTCTTATAGCTTATATGTTTTGCCTGTACAAGGAAACGCATGCGTTGGGTAAGCAGAAGAAGACTTACCGTTTCAACAGCGATCTCTATAGTGGCTTTAAGGGGTTTGCGGACAGGGCGGTGGCTCCCCTTACGGAGGCGTTGAAGAGAGATTTATGGGTGGGTGATTGCGAGGAGGCAGACAGGCTGGTGTAAGCCGAGAAAGCAACCGCAAGATATGGCTTAAGGTTCCTTAGAAGCAACGCAGTCGCAAGATGACAAACATAAAAACAACCCTCTGATATAAACACAATACATTTTGAATTTTTCTTAGTTCAAAGACACAACTAATAACATAATTTTAGTTAAGTAACCATATTTTTCCCAATGGGGGGGAAGGGAACGTTTTGAGGCAAGAGTTAATGGTTTCAGGCAGGTCTTTGAAGTGTTTTTTCGGGTTAGGATTTTAAAATCCAGAACTTTGCATTTCCATGTTAAATTGGCTTGGAACATCACAGCCCGCTTCGCCTCAATGTTCCAACAGAGCAGTTGAAAGAGCCTATAAGCAAGTCCACTGCTTACTGTGGCTTCTCTGAGGTTGAAATAGCATGTATGCTCAAATAGTAATTGACTGCCAAACCCAAAAAGAACAAATCAACTGCGAATACTGCATCGCAAAAGAAAACTGCACTCTCCGCCTCGATCTTACAAACAGAATATGTTCCCAAGACGAAAAGCCAAACTCCTTCCTTTCCCTCATACTCCTTGAAGTAGAACTAAGGACACACTAAACAGCTATCAATTCAGAACCAGGATTATTATAATCAGGATTATCATTTTGAAATTTAACCTGCATTCAACAACCGCTTAATACCAGTAAGTACCCTCTAATACTCAAAGGGATTAAGCAGCCATTTCCAGAGCGGAATAAACAAGACCGTTTTGCCATTTACTAGTGTAGTTCCTTCATAATCCCACGTAACAACAAGCATATTATCGGGTTTCATTTCCAAGGCAGCGGCTTTAAAGGATTCAAGCTCTCTTTGATCTACTTCGTTTTTATCCGAGGCATAAGTAACTTGTATAAGCTCCTTGATTGATTCTTTATTCTTAACAACAAAATCAATTTCTCTTCCCATATGATCTTTCCAGTAATAGAGTTCCCAGTCAGGGTTGAAGTAGAGTTTTCTTCGCAAAAGCTCTATGAACACAACGTTTTCCATCAACCTGCCAGGGTCTTTGCTAAGTCTGAATGCTACATTGTTGGCTAAGCCAGTGTCGACGCAGTAAACCTTCTTTGGGGCTCTAAATTGCTCTTTGAGTTTGTATGAGAATCTTTCAAGCAAAAATATCAGGTAGGCGTCTGAAATGTGCGCAGTGTATTTTGCTATTGTATGCGGGTCTTTTATTTGTAGGGCGGTCGTTAGTTTATTGAATGTTATTTCTTTAGCGCTACTTGAAATTAGGTATTTGGTGAGTTCTCGTAGGTTTTGTGTTTTTCTTATTTTATGGTGTCCTATTATGTCGTTCTCTATGATATCTCGGTAGATTTCAGTTAGCATTATGCTGCCAAACTTTTCTACCTCTGGAAAGCCGCCTTTCTCTATGAACTCAGAGAGGGCTTTTTTTACCACTGCAACATTGCTTGTCGAGTAAACCCAGTTTTGATCCAGAGTTATGTTTTTTGTTGTCAGGTATTCTTTGAAGCTGAATGGAAGGAGGGTTACATCAATGTGTCTGCCTGTTAGGAAAGTGGCGAGGTCGCCTCTTAGGAGATCGGAGTTGCTGCCGGTAATTACTACCTTGTTGGTTGTTCTTAGTCTGCTGACGAATCTTTCCCAGTTTGGAACTTTCTGTATCTCATCAAACACAAAATAGGTTAGGTCGTGGCCGTATAACTCGTAAAATGCCTGTATAACTTGGTTTAATTCTTCTGCTTTTAAGTCTATTAGGCGTTCATCAAAGAAGTTTATGTAGCCAAACTTTTCTCCACTTAGCAGCAGCCAAGAAAATATGGATTTGCCACATCGTCTAATCCAAGATTGCCAACACGTTGGGCTCTGATAAAAAACTTTTAACCCGTGCTGTATCTATCGCTCTGTCTACGATTTTTTCTCTTTTAAATAAGGCATCTATGTCTTCTTTTTGTGTGGTAATTATGGATTTTAGTTCCTCGATGTTCATGCGGTTTCTGAATGTTTATTCACATACTTTTATTAAAAGTGTGTGCTTAGAATTTAAACGTAAACCCATCGGCGAGTTTTTTGGGTGATAATTCTTTTTATGTCGCTTAGTTCTTTAAGTTCCGCTTTGCGGTCGATAAACCTCAGTATATTCACTTACTGAATTATTCAGTGGAATAACTATAAATGCTATACGGGCAGCGTAACTGAACAACCCACCAATCCGAAGAAATCGACATAGAAGAGGACTCAGAAAAATCCTCGGAATGACCTGCAATGTTTGGCCCTAACAAGCGACATTCAAAGATGGCATGCCGACATCGCCTCAAACGTGCAGCTAGCCAGATGTAAATTTAATGGGTTTGCTGAGGCTTCTGGATATACCTTAAGGAGACAAAAAGGAAACAATAACCCAACTTTGCATAAGTAACACAGAAGCCCACTCAGCCCATTTGGATTTTAAAGAAACTAAAAAAGGGGAAGGGAAAATAGATCCCATTTGATTTTCGCTTTTTATGGTCGTTTTCTTTGGAGCAATATAATTGCTGCGCCGACAACTATGATTGCAATGATGACGCCGATAAAGCCTGGTACGATGTAAAGATCAGCTATAGATTGTGCCTGTGTTTGTTGGGGGGATGGTGTGGGGGCTGGTTCGCTTGCGTAGAAAGCCGTTGAAGCTGTCGAAGGATAGTAGGATAGTGTGCCGGTGAAGCTTGCGATGACAGTGTAGTCACCAGGGATGTCTGGTGTCCATGTCAAGCTATATGTTCCATAGGCGTTGCTTAATGCAGTTCCGATTGTTCGGTAATTGCCATTTGAGTCAACTACATTTATCGTCACTGGAACGCCGGTTAAGTTGGTTGGCATCGGTTGCTGTTGATATACCGCTTCCATGAATTGGCTTTGACTTGCATCAGAAACGCAGGGTAAACCATTGGGGAAGTTCGCTGCTACGGCTTGTTGCTGCGAACCCGCTGAAATGTCAGTTATTGTTCCTTTGATGGTTATAGGCGTATTAGTTGTTACTCCTACGCTTGGTGCATCAACTGTTAGCTTGCTGGGTCCTTTGCCATAAGCATATATCTGGTTATCATAGCCGTTGTCCCAAACCATGACGCCGTCCGCGATAGCTGGAGAAGTGATAATGTTAAAGCTCAAGGAACTCCATATTTCCTCTCCGGTTGTAGCGTTTAGGGCATAGAGTTTGGCACCTTTGAACACTGGTGGAGTGTAGTCGTGACCTGCCCGTACGTAGAGTTTTCCGTCAGCGAGAATATCCTGCATGCCCCAAGTGCCCAGAGGCCATATGCCATAGGGGGTATCGACGCCGGCGCTTCCGCCGCTCCAGCTCCAATTGAGAGCACCTGTTTGGATATTGAAGGCGTATACTTCGCCGCTCATGCCCCATACGTAGAGGTTGCCATAGCCAATTACGCCTTTGGCATTGTTATCAAAGTATCCCCAGGAATTGTTGTAAGGTTTGGTTGGGCCCCAAAGTTTCTCTCCTGTTTTAATGCTGTATCCTGTCCATGTCATTGATTGGCACGTGTATTCAGTGTATACTCCTTCACCGGCAGGACCTAAAGGCTTGTTTGTGAATGGTGTTAGGGTTCTGTTTATTGGACCCCAAAGTAGATGCCCGTCGTCTGCACCGTAGCCTGCGTCAATTCGGTAGCCTGTCTGGGATCCTCCTGGAACTGAGCTATCCATGGAGGTCAAGAGTACGACGTTGCTGTCAACTGCGGAAACTCCTAGATTTGGCGTTATGGGTGCACCGGTAATGTTGGTTGCTATTGGTACGCTCCATTGGTATCCACCTTTCCAGTCAATAGTTGCTCCTTGGGGAGGTCGCCAAATTTCTGCAGGGCTATAGCTTGTATATGTTTGATTCGTTGATCCTGCTGCGATGCATTTGCTTGCGTTCCACAGACTTAACATACCTCCAGAGATAGCGTAGCTTAGAAGTTCACCGTTTGGACCCTCTACAAGTATACCTGGTAACGGATTAGCAATGTTTAGTATCCACTGTCCGGTCATAGCGTCATACATAGACCATACGTTTGGGGTACTACCAACTATAAATCCTAAGCCGTATGGTGCAGGTCCCGTGAATAGGTATGCATGTGCACCGTATTGGTCTCCTGTGATGAAATTATAGACCATGCCGCATCTTAGGGGGTTAGAAGCGTTTACAGTCCAGAGCGTTTGTCCAGTCTTTAGGTCTACAGCTGTTAAGGGTCCCAGGTTATTGGCGGCGCCCGGATAATCTGTGTAGTAGAGGATGCCGTTAATTATTACGGAGCCAAATTTGGTTTCGTATGCCGTTCCTGTAGCGTATAGCCCTGTCTCACTATCGCCAAATTGTCCTCCAATCTGGCCTCCGAAGGCTATTGGCTTTGTCCACAGTACGTGTGCACTATTTGGTGCTGTCGTGTAGGGGTTAAAGTTTCCACCGAAGCGACCCTGATAGTTAGTGTTTATTCCTGTGCTGCCAAATATTGCTGCTCCTAGGCCAAGCCAGTTTCCGCCGATTGAGTACCAATTCCTGTTCATTGAGTTTATCGGGCGTGTCCAATATTCTGTTGGAAGCGGGTTTGATGGATAAGCAGATACTACCGGTTGCTCTTGTACCGTTAGTGTGGTTGATGCGCTGCTGGCTTGGTATGTGTCGTTGACATAAGCTACTCCGCCAACTTTTGTTCTGTCATACGGGTAAGGGTTCTCCTCTATTGCAACTTGTCCTGGGAAACTGAAGTTAAAGGTGTATGTGCCTACGGTGTTAGGTGTGTATTGTGTCCAGGCTCCTCCTGTTGCGTCGGAATTGAACTTTCCTAGATTTTCAGTGGTTCCATCTGGTTTTGTGACTATCACTTCGAAGTTATGCCATCTTGTACCCCAGAGTCCTATCGCTGTTGGTGGCACTTTATCAATCCAAAAGTTTACATATGCTGTTTGTCCGACACCTACTGGATTGGGTGAAACCTCGATGAATGCATAGGTTGAAATGGTCCAAGGTGGGCTGTGTGCACTTGTGGTAGGCGTGAAGAAAAGCGAGGTAGCGACGGTCAATAGTAGAAAAGCAGTGACACAAACAATCAAAGTTTTGTTTAATTTTTGCATTTTTCTTACTCCTTAAAAGTTGTGTAAAAATGAGTTTTGTTTTAAATTGCTTAAAAGCTTTGGCTAAAAAAGTCGGCGCTTACTTTGCAATTTTTTTCCTAAATATAACGCAAAATGACAATAAATTGCAGAAAAAATGGAACAGCATCACTTTAACCAAAATAATCTCCGATAAAATAAAACGATGTCAGTTGAGGTAAAGATGCAGACGAAGAGAGAAACTGAGGTCGATGTTACTTTGAGAAACGAATAATTCCATTCACAAGTATAGCAGATTTCAAAAGTCACAAGAACAAGACAGCGAGCACAAGGTTACTTGTTTACTGGGTTTGCTGGGGCTTCTGACAGATTTTTTTCTTTAAGGAGACAATAGGCAACTTTGCGTAAGTAACACAGAAACCCATTCAGCCTGCCTTGAATTTCAAAGAAACTAAAAAAAGGGAAGGGAAAATAGATTCATTTAGTGCACCTTTATGGTCGCTTTCTGAGGGTTATGAACAATACTGCACCGACTAAGACTATCGCCAAGATTATCGCCGCTACCGATGGAAGGAAGTATGCTTCAACCGCTGATGTTACCGCTTGAGTCGGGGCTACTGTTGGAGACGGTGCTTCGGTTACGCCTATTGCTGTTTCAGCTGAGGAAGGATAGTACGAGTTGGTTCCAAGGAATGTCGCGTATATAGTGTATGCTCCGGGGATGTCTGGTTGCCATAGATAGTGGAATGCTCCGCCTGCATCTGAAGTGGTTGTTCCTATTGTACGGTAGTTTCCATTGGAGTCCAGGACGCTTATGGTGACGGGTACTCCTGTTGCGTTGTTGGGCGCTGGGAATTGCATGTAGACGTATTTCATCCAGGCACTCATGCTGTCGTCTGATACTGCTGCTACTCCGTTGGGGAATCTGGCGGCAATGTTGCTGTTTTGTGTGCCCGCTGCGTTGTCTATGACTGTACCTTCGATTAGGACACTGCTGCCGAATGCTGAAACCTTGGGGTCTGCGGTTACTGTGGTCTTGCTGGGTCCTTTGCCGATTGAGTATATTTGGTTGTCATATGTATTGAAGAGTGTTATGATGCCGTCGGCGATGCCTGCTTGTCCAGCCCATCTTGGCTGTCGGAACGCCCCGTCGATTTCAAAGACTATGCTTCCGTCGGTTGCATTGACGGCCATAAATGGTCCGTCTCTGGGTAATGGTTGGTTGGCTGAGTGCTCAGAGTTAGACATATAGATTTTTCCGTCAGCGATGAACATTATAGCCATTGGCCAGTTGTTGCTCCACAGAACTTCTGTTCCGCCATATGGTTCCTTTATTGGTAAATCCCATAATCGGTTGCCTGTCTTTGCATCATACGCATACAGATGTCCGCCGTAACCTGAACTGTAGAGTTTACCGTATGCAAAGCCTGACTGTAAGCCGAACGTTTGCAGATAAAATTCTGGCGCGGTTGGACCCCACATTGGGTCTCCCGTGTGCAGGTTGAAGCCCCAGCGGCCACGGAGTTCTTTGCTCCATACCGTGAATACGTTGTCGTCTAAGCTTGCTTTTTCGAATGTTATAGAGAGGTTTCCTGATGGCGGGTTCCATGTTTTGTTGTAAACTAGTTGTCCTGCCTGTCCGGTTTTGGCGTTAAGAGCCCAGAAATGCCAGGGGCTGCCTGTTAAGCCAAGTACGTTTGCTGTTGCAGTTCTTGCTTGTAGGTCGTTGCCGATTATTATGTCGTCGAGGAAAGCTGCGCTAATTGAGCCTTGGATGTTTTTGGGTGCTGTTACGTTCCACATGTAGCCGCCGTTGCGGGGGGCGCTCCAAACACAGTTGTATGTGGTGCCTTGTCCGTTACGTAGGAAGCTTCCTGCGTCGCTGACTACCTTTGTGGAGTTCCAAAGTGTGAGCCATCCATTTGAGTTGTATGTGTAGATGAGGATTTCACCGTTTGGACCTCTGATTTGTGTACCTGAGGGTACGTTGGTCATGCTGTATTCCCATTCTCCTGTGAATGGATCGAATGCGTTCCATGTAGTGCCGACAGTTGTCCAGATATAGCTAAATGCGCCTTGATAGTTGTAGCTGTTAAATGATAGTATTGAGCCAAATTGAAGTGGGTAACTTCGGTTGTCTAGTGGGCTGATTAGCTCTTTGCTCCATAGAGTTTCGCCTGTGCGTTGGTCTACGGCTGATACGGTGTGGGTGGTATTGCCTGTTCCAGAGTCCTTGTCGTCGTTATAGTATACGATTCCACCCATGATTACTGGTGAACCGTATCCCCAGAGGCCTTCATAGGCGTCTCCGTTTTCATAGCCTTCAACGCCATAGGGGCTACCGACTAAGCCACCGACTGTCTGCGGTTTTGCCCATAGAATGTGCGCTGTATCTGGAGCATACATTTCGTTAGGAATAAATACTGCTGAGCTGCGAGCGGGTTGTACCCAGCTGCCTGCGATTTGGTACCAGTCTCTAAGTTGGTCATCTATTGGTCGTGTCCAGTATTCGGTTGGGAGCGGTATTCCTTGGTAGAAGTGAGTTGGCTGAGTCTCGGTTACGTTCAGTGCGAGTTTCTCGCTTGTGCTTGCCTCATACCAGATGTTGGCGCCGCCGTTTGTGGCTGTACTCCAGTTGAACCATTGGGCGGGGAAGTTTGTTTGAAGCCAGTATGTGCCAACTTGGTCGGGAACATAGACTGTGCCAGTGCCTCCTGTGGCGTCTGTTTTAAATGGGCCCAGGGTTTGTGTTGTATTGTCCGGTTTTGTAACTGTTACTGTTAAGCCTTCCCAGCCATACTGTACTAGCTCAACTTCGTCTGTTATACCTACATGGATTAAGGTTTCTTCTCCGACACCGCAGGGATTCGGTGTCGCTCCTATGTATGCATGAGTTGCTTTGTGGTGTATGGGTACCGCTGAGTTTGTCAACGGAATAGCGACTAATGTCATTAGAAACATTGCGAAAATTACGCATTTAATGGTTTTTTTCAAGATTTTCTCTCCTAAGATTTTTATGCAAGCGCTATTTTGTCTGTTTTTATTTTTAAGATTTGGCTGAAAAAAGAGACTATTTTAGTGCAGACTATTCCCTAAAAAGTGCTTAATGCTGCTACAATTTGTCTTTCAATCGGGAGTTGTCTATCAAATTTTCTAAAACGTAATAAATTAAAAAAAGTTTAACTACTGGTTAACCGGTTCCCGCTATAATAATGTTGTAGGCTCACAGAAATTTCAACTAAATCATAATATTTCTATATTTTTTTGTTGTTTTGGGTTTATGTGTTTTGTGAAGTAGATCTTCAATTTTTGGGTTGGTGAAGAGTTGTTTTTGGGGTTGTTTTGCGGTTTGGGGTTTATTTATGGGTTTTTTGGTTTGTTTTGGTGTGGGTTTTGTGAAGGTTCTTGAGTTGTAGTTGTTTGATGCACTTTTGTATTTGCTTTTGATTGCTCTAACTGTTTGATGATTGCTCATTGTGTTAATTGAAGAAGGGTTTAGCGCTGGGTTTGCTGCGGGTTTGATTTTTTCTTTCAGGAGAAATGTTGTTGCGTAGGGTTTACTTAGTGGTTGCCATCCCTTGTTGGGGCAAATTTAGTGGGGAAAATTGTGGCACAGTAAATCCGTATATTATAGCTATTTTTTATGGGAGTTTGATTCAGGTAAGTTTGGTGTCGGGAATATTGCGATGTAGCATTATTTTTTGTTCTCATGTGCAACCAAACTGTTAATACTCACTACATAATATTATGGAAACGCCGTTTATTTGATCGCCATGTTTTGTGAGTTTCAGGTTTATTTTTTGTGCTTTAGCGAACCAGCTTGGTTGTTTGATGCGCCCGCTATTTTTTTCGGGTGTTATGGGACGCATTTAGGGTTTTGCGGAGCCGGCAACAAAAAAAACCGAAGTATACAGTGAAAATAATGAACACAATAAACCGTAGATTGGAACTCTTAAAACTTGAAGGCTTAGGCTTCAGCCAAGCCGAAATAGCCCAGCAACTCAGCCAAAAAGCCGGTTGCTCAAAACGCACCATATACCTTGATTTTGAGAGCCGTGCACAGTGGCAACCAACCCTTCACCCTCAAAAAACCCAAGAAACCCTCCTAAAAATCGGCAACCGCTACGAACAGATCTACCGGCAAGCCGCCATCCTAATGTTTACCAGCGAAAACGAGATGACAAAGATAGCTGCGTTAAACACCATGCTCAAAGCCAACACTAAAATGTATGAAACCGCTGTGGTGCCTGAAGTTTTGAGTCGCTTGGAAGCTTTAGAAGGCAAAGCCAAAAAAGGAGTGTTTGTGCCATGAACCCATATGCACTTAAAAGACGCATCGACAAGTTATCGACAAAGCTTGGGGATGAACCAAAACAGAGAATTGGAAAGTTTGACTCTAGCTCCTTTACTGCTGAAGAGAATATTTTGTTCCAAAAGATTGAGCAGCTCCAAGAACAATATGGCGGTTGTTTTCCGCCGGATGTGCTTGAAGAGTACAGTGGTTTGGTTGATAAAGGCGCCCGTGTTTTAATGGAGTATGCCGTTGGAACATTCAAGTTTACGGTTCTGAACTTGTTTGGAAGCGACAAACCTGGGTTTGGCAAGACATGTTTTGATGTGTTTCTCTACAGTTTTCTAGTTGAGGTAAGCCAATTTTTGTTGGAAGCAAACAAGAACCAGCCCTTAACTGAAGACGCCAAGGTTGCTCTTCTTGAAAAATATGATGTTGTTGGGAAGCTTGCTCGGTTGGCAAACACTAAGGGTACTGTGCCTGCCGGAAAAAAGGCGGGTGCTGAATAAAAACCGAATATAGTGAGGTAGATGACAGTGAGCAGTACCAAAACTGTAGAATTTAAAATTGAAGTTCCGCCTGCAGAACTTGTCGACGTCGACGTGTTTCAGACGGATAAAAACAACCCCAACAAGTTAAGTCGCAGAAAGTTTGAGGCGTTAAAGAAGAGCATTCAGCGTTTCGGCTTTGTTGTGCCGGTTATAACTAACAAAGATATGTTGGTGGCTGATGGCGAGCATAGGCTTTTGGCGGCTAAAGCGCTTGGGTTAAGGAAGGTGAGTGCAATTCGGTTGCCCATAACTGAGGTTGATAGGCGTTTGATCAGGCAGGTTATGAATAAGCTGCGGGGCGAACATGATGTGTTTTTGGATGCTGAGGAGTATTATCGGATTATCTGTGAGGATGAGAGGGATTCTTTGAAGGCGCTGTTGGTTGAGTCTGATTTGCGTATTGATAATTTGTTGAAGCTTCGTGAGCCTGCTTGTTTTAGTGATGAGGATTTGAAGCGGCTTGCTCTTGGGTTTGAAGGTAAAGTGGAAAATAACAGGTTGAATGTGGCTGTTGATGGTTCGGGGGATGTATTTGGCGCCGAAGTTGATGGCGTCCCATTTACCGTTAGCTTCCCGGTAGACAACGTTTGGGTGGTTCACTTTTTCTCCACAAACAATCACGTAGGGTATGCCTAAGCTTTGGAGTTCAGCGATTTTTTGGGGGACATTTGTTGCGTCTCTTGCCAGTACCATAAAGAAGCATTTGACGCTTTTTTGTTGGTTCTGCGGTTGGTTGCTATGCTTTGCCAGATTTAAAACCTGCTATACAGGTCGGTTGTTGCTGCGCCTAAGATTACTCGTTTTAGTATTGCTGCGCCGTCTTTGGGTTTGAGTTTTTTCTCCCCCAGTCGGGCACGATACATTATGGTACTTCAACGATTTCATATCCTATGCTTTCGATGTAGTAGTTTAGTTCTACTTCTATGTCGAAGCCTTTTGATTTTATTTGCCAGTTTCGCAGTAGGTTTCCTCGTACTACTCTTAGGCCTGTTAGGGGGTCTTCTAGTTCTATGCCGTTTAGCATGTTGTGTGTTAATGCGATTAGTTTGTTGCCAAAGCCAAAGACGCTGCCAAATACGGGGTTGCTGCCTTTTTCGTGGAAGCGGTTGCCGCAGACCATGCCGACTTCTGCGTTGGCTTCTAAAATTCTGATCATCTGGGGGATGGTTTCTGCGGGGTAAGTGTAATCGGCGTCAGTTATAACTATGTATTTTGCTGCTGGGTCGAGGTGTTTTATGCCGCAGGCGATGGCGTCTCCTTTGCCCGTGCCCCGCTGCATAACTATCTCCGCCCCAAAGTCTTTGGCTACTTCAATGGTGCGGTCGCTGCTGTTGCCATCCACCACCAAGACGGGGGCGTCGATGTAGCGGCGGATTTCCTCAATGGTGCGTCCGATGCCCTCCTGCTCGTTGAAAGCGGCGATTAATACCTGTGTGTATGCCCCGTTTCCGCCCGACACTCTAAATCAAACTCCACTCAAACGGCTACCGCTGAAGCGGCGACTGCAAAGTACAGTAGATGTTAAGTTCAAAAACCAGTCAACACTTACTCATTGCGCAGCAGCATAGCATGTGGCAGAGAGAGCTTTTAGTAAGCAAGCTTTAGCTTTTCCAAGTTAAAAACTTCGACGGCTGTGATTTCATCTGTGTCTTTGTCGGTGAATAAGCTGATTTCCTCTGTAACGGGTTCACCTAACTCCACTGTAAGGGGCTTTTTGAACCTTATACAGAGCATCTTCAATTTGGGCTCCAAACTAACTTCAATAACGTCTCTTGGCAACTTTACGTGCGCAAGCTGCTCAACTTTATGGAGCACCTGATCCATATCGATGTCTAGCAGAGACGTCGTAACCATTTCCTCCGACTCAACCTAGAATGCGCCTTCGAACTAATTAAGTAAGCCGTCCTAGCCATGCCTTCATCAACGATAATGTTGAGGTAAAGACCTTCAACGCTTCGCCTCAAAAAGTATTTGGCTCCCGAAGAATCAACATACAACTCATCCGGCTTCACCAAAACGTTACACAGCAGACCAAAAAAGGCTTTTTCATCTACACCAAGAAAAGACAAAACTTCCCTATGCTTGCGACTAACGTGACTAACAAGTGCTGATGTAACAACAACGCCCTCTCCACCAAAAGCCTCAACTGACATATCATCCAAGCCGATTTTCCTCAGTTATGCAAGCATCAAAGAGACTGCTGAACAGCATTCAAATGAGCAACCGCTAAATACCGGGCAAACCCCGCATCCGTCGCCCACCCAGCCGCTGAACGGTTACCCAATTTAACTGCGATTGCACTGATTTTCCCTGCGAGCCCAAGCCCAACAGACCTCACCAACCGATCCAATTTGCCCTCCATTGCAGATGCCAGTTTATCCACTATGGCCGTCACTACATTGGCCAATTTGCCGCTTTTTATGCATTCAACGCATTGCACGGTTAGGTCTATTATGCCCCGCTCAAGCCGGTTCAGCGCCCGATACCAGACTTTACGCCTCAAAGCCAGGCGCTTGATACTGGAGAGTTTGGAGACAGAAAAGCCGCTTCTGCAAGCCGCTGCCAACTTACCTAAAAATGGCGATCCCTCTTTTGTTTGAGGGGATAACTGTATACTCCTCTCTTTCGGCATTCAGTTCACTGCTCTCTTCCTTAACTCCCCGAGGAGACAAACCTTGGTAGATGTACTATATAAAACATATTCCAAAAAACTGCATGTTTCCCGCTTCCAAATAAGTTTTCAACGCATTAATTTGTTGATTAAACAAAAAAATTGAATTCTAACCATTGCAAACAGCAGTTTACCGGTTGCGAATGTCCTAAAAGCCGCCCGCGTCAAGCATCGCCAAGGCAACTACGTCATTTGCTCGCTTTCTATAAGCCATTGCCATGCAGGCTTTATCGAAATCGTTTGGCCTTTGACGGTGATGACATCCTCTTGGTCCCGCGTGATTATCAGGAGCTTAGCGTTTTTCAGCTTGTTTGAGGCTTCAAGCAAACCTTTAATTTCTCTTTCCCTGTTGGCTGGTGTTAGCTGATAGCAAACTTGGATTGCGGTGTTCTCTGCAGGGATTATAAAGTCTGCTTCTTGACCGCTTTGGCTTTTAAAGTAGAATATTTCCTTTCCAAGCCTTTTTAGCTGTACCGCAGTCAAGTTTTCGAGTAAACTTGCTTTCTTGTCCTGAATTGAAGGCGAATTCTTAGTTACTAAACCGTTGTCGATGCAGTAAACTTTTTTTGGGTTCTTGTCGAGCCGTTTGATTTTTTCGTCGAAACGTTTCACTGTGAAAATAACATAGGTTTCTTCCAGGTACTGCACGTATTTTTGCACTGTGTATGCGCTCTTGAATTCAAAGTTATCTTTGAGGGACCTGTAGGTTATCGGGTTTGCTATGTTAGCTATGAGGAAGTTTACAATCATCCGCAGTTCTCTGATATCGCGAATTCTATACCTGTTCACGATGTCTTTTTGCACTATATCGGATAGCACGTGGGTTAACACTGCGTCGTTTGAGAAGACTACGACTTCGGGCATGCCGCCTAGTTCGAGGTATTCGTCGAAGGCTTTGGCCATGGCTGCCTTTTCTTCGGTAGAATAATAGGTGTTCTGCGGCTGAAGATGTTTGGCTTTGAGGAATTCAGTGAAAGAGAATGGGAAGAGTTCGATGTCGACATGTCTGCCTGTTAGTCTGGTTCCGAGTTCTTTGCTTAGCAAAGTTGCATTTGAACCCGTTAGGAATACTTGATAACCTTCCCGTAGTATCCTGTTAATGAATAATTCCCATCCTTCGATGTTTTGGATTTCGTCGAAGAATACCGCAGCTTTTTGTCCATAAATTTCGAGCATGACTTCCATCAGCGCCTGGAAATCCGCAGTTTTGAAAGCTACTAATCGTTCGTCATCAAAGTTAAAGTAATAAAAGTTATCCGTGAACTTTGACTTGACAATTTGTTTGAGCAGGGTACTTTTTCCACAACGTCTGATGCCTTTAACTATAAACGCGGAGGACCCGCTATATGATCTGATGCTTTTTAAGAGTGTCCGTTCAACTGTGTCTTTTAGGCGATGGAATTCGTTGAGTTGATCCTTTGCAATTGTACCCAAGATGGCTTTGTCAATCATAGTTGTTCACTATATTGAATTATTTATTTAAATATTATTCAACACGTTAAATTATAAGCCGCCAAGTCAGCAGCCTATGCATCCAAACGCGAAACCCTTATTCACAGGGGACCAGATAAGAAATACGTGGATCAGCGAGTTCTATGAGCTACACCCCACAACTCATCACCCCACAACAAAAAGACCAGCTCTACGAAGCTTACGAATCCAGGTTCCTCTACACAAGCAAAGCCGAAATCTACGGCTGCACCATAAAAATCCTCACCGACAACCAAAAAACCAAAGACCTCTGGGAAGACAACTTTTACAGTGCAAACGAAAACAACCGCTCACACGGCAGACTCATCGTCCTCACAGAACCCAACCAACCCATGACCGTCAAATACGACCCCTACACCAAAACCGCCTTCCTCATAAACGTAGACTACTACGGCTGGATCAAAAGCATCGCACTCGCAATCGCAGGCGACATCCTCGAAGACGAACACCGCATCTACTCCGTCCACGGCGCAGCCATAGACATCGGATGCCAAGGCACCTCCATCATCGCGCCCAGCGGCACAGGCAAAACCACCCACTCCTGGGGACTACTACGCATCCCAACCGCACGCCTAGTCAGCGACGACTGGTACTTTGTACGCCTAAGCACACGAGAGCCATTAGCGTTTGGATCAGAAAAAAACACTTACATCCAAGCCGACATAGGCAAAATCTGGAACGAATACGAGCGCCTAGTCGATGTGGCGCAGCTGGATCAACGGGGCAGAGCCATAGTGAACGTCCGCTGGATTGTAGGAGCCGGAGGCGTCGTCCCCATGATGACGCTCCACAAAATCATACTGCTAAAGCGGGATCCAAGCGACCCCAACATAGTCACGTCGCTAGACGCAGACGGAGCCCTCCGCTACATGATAGAACACAACTTCTGCAACCCCCACCAACTCGTCAAAGACCAGCGGAAACTGGAGTTACGCTCAAACTTCTTCCAGAAGCTCTTTGAACAAACCCAAACCCACCTAGTAAACACCATAGGCACGCCGCAGGAGACTCAGGAGGCAATCCGCAGACTACTATCGCTGAAGCAAAATGTTTAAGGGAAAAAAATTTTAACCAAGCAGGTTAGCTTTAACCGTAAGAGGCAAAAAAAGTGAAGTTACTCTTTATCGCCATCGACGGCATGGGCGATTTACCCATAAAAGCATTAGGCAACAAAACCCCCCTTGAAGCCGCAGACACCCCCAACATGGACAAACTCGCCAAAAACGGCAAAACAGGCATCATGTACACAGTCGGCAAAGGCGTAGCACCCGAAAGCGACGTCGCAGTGATTTCGCTACTGGGCTATGACCCCTTCAAGTACAGCACAGGCAGAGGAGTCATAGAAGTCGCAGGCGTCGGCTTAAAAATGCAAGACGGCGACCTAGCGCTCCGCTGCAACTTCGCCACCCTCGGAGAAGACAAAACCATACTGGACCGCCGAGTAAAACGCAGCCTCACCACAGAAGAAGCCACAGAACTCGCACAAGCCGCCAACCAAGAAGTCAAATTAACATCTTACCCAGCCACATTCACATTCAAAAACACACTTGGACACCGGGCAGTCCTGCTTATAAAAAGCCAAGATAAACCGCTCTCAAGCCACATAACCAACAGCGACCCCGCCTACACCATAGTCAACGGCTTAGGCGTCGCAGCAGCTAACCCTGAGATGGTGCTAAAAACCTGTGAACCCACCGACCAAACCCAAGCCGCCAAAGTCTCCGCAGGGCTAGTCAACGAATTCATAAAGAAATCACATCAACTCTGGGAAAACCACCCCATAAACCTAAAACGCCAAAAAGAGGGCAAACTCAAAGCCAACGTAGTGTTAACCCGCGACGCCGGACACCTGCTGCCCAAATTCTTCAACATCAACCAACACTACAACGTACACTGGGCCTGCCTAGCCGACATGCAGACAGAACGCGGCATCGCACAACTTGCAGGCATGGATTCCTCACTGCTGCCGCCGCCAAGCGGCAACTTAGAAGCCGACATGACATACCGCGTCAACGCCCTCCTAAAAGCCATGCCCAACCACGACTGCTTCTACATCCACCTAAAAGGACCCGACGAACCAGGACACGACGGCAACTACAAACTCAAAATAGAAATCATCTCAGCCATAGACCGATACTTCTTTGGACCACTACTAAAGCAGCTTTCACTTAAAGATACGATGATCTGCGTAACCTCTGACCATGCGACACCATGCGCCCTAAAAGTGCACAGCGACGCGCCTGTTGCGCTTTTGATTTCAGGCGGCAACGTGGGCTCAGACGGCAAAGTCGTCAAATTCAGCGAACGGGAAGCCGCAGAAGGCAGCTTAGGCACCCTACAACACGGATACGAATTAATGCCAAAACTCATGACTCTACTTAGAAAATAGAAAACATGTCCATGTGAAGGCAAAGTTTCTTGCCATACTAAAAACATTATCCTTTTTTGTCTTCTCAGCTTGGAAACTATCTGGTTAATTTCCCTTGGTAAGAGAAAATCAAGAGTCAAACAACAGAGAAATAACTTCAGACTTTTTCTCAAAACTCGGCTTCGGCAAAATATTAAATATAAAACTAATAGATTAAGCGGCTATGGATGGCAAACAATACAGCCTTCCTTAGAAAACGGAGAAAGAAAAAATGCAAAAAAAACAATTAGTGAATTCTTTGGCTGCTTTAATATTGTTGACTTCAATCGCTATATCATGCTTTTCAGCAGCAACAGTAAACGCTCAAACCCAAGCAGGACTAAAAACATATGCCTTCGTCGGCGCCACACCCAATCCAGTCGGTGTAGGGCAGCAAACGGTACTTAGGCTCGGAATTACCGATCAACTAGCAGCCCCAGCATACGGTTGGACAGGTCTAACCCTAACCGTCACACACCCAGATGGCCAAAAAGAAACCTTGGGACCATTTAGGACCGATGCAACAGGCGGAACTTATGCACTTTATACGCCAACAGAAGTAGGCAACTATACTCTACAATCACATTTCCCACAACAAACCAACCCTGAAGCAGTAAACTCAAACGGTCTAATAATCGCCAAAGGTCAAGTTCTATTAGCAAGCGACAGCGAAGAAGTGCGATTAGTAGTACAATCTGAACCCGTACAAGCCCCACAAACTGTCTCGCTACCCACAGAATACTGGTCGCGACCCATAAACGACCAATACCAGTCATGGCAAACAATAGGAGGAAACTGGCTACCTGCATCAAACAACGCAGTGACATATAATCGAATTGCGTATGGCAACGACTATGCACCCAAGACGCCGCACCTACTTTGGAGTAGGCCAATAACGACAGGCGGATTAATTGGAGGAGCACAAAGTGGTATCGAAGGAGACATCACTAACCAAAGAATAACCATCGGAGACGCCTACCAAGGCAAATTCTTAGGCAGCGTCATAATGCTTGGAAACCTATACTACGATGAGTACCCAACTACATCAAAAATCCATCAAATTACCGCTGTAAACCTACATACAGGCGAGAAACTCTGGTCGCAAACACTCCTAAACAACCTCACACTGACACGTGGACAACTAATGAGCTGGAACTCAATCAACCTAGTCGGAACCTACCCCTACCTTTGGGCCACAGCAAACAGCGCTACACTACCACTTCTTGGATTACCCTCAAACGCAGGGACAACTTGGTGCGCATTTGATCCTTTCAAAGGCACCTTCGTCTACGCCCTATACGGAATCCCCTCAGGAACAACAGTCTTTGGCGAAAACGGAGAAATCATTATCTACACAGTTAACCAAAACGCCGGCTACATGACAATGTGGAACTCAACCAACATTCCATTACTAACTAACGTACCAACCGTTGGATCCACAGACATACAACAATGGATCCCTGAAGGAAAAATAATCAACGCCACAGGCAACGCCGGAACAAAAGACCTCAGCGGGAACCCAGCGCCATACGCACTAACCCCAACCGGACTGGCAGGTTATATGTGGAATGCAACAATACCAAAAGGCTTACCTGGATCGGTCATTTCAGTTCTTGATGACCGCATAATAGGCGGAACCTATGGTTCAACAGGAGTCACTCTTTGGGCACTAAGTATCAAACCAGACTCTGCAGGACAACTAATCTTTAACAAATCATGGCAACCACCATCAGACTGGATCGAGGGCAACGTAACTATCGCATGGCAAGCAACAAGTGACAAAGCCAAAGACGGCGTAATCATCTTTGGTGAAAAAGAAACAAGACAAGACTATACTTTCAGCGTTGAAACAGGCAATTTACTATGGACAAGCCAACCACGAGACTACTTGGACTTCTACACAATGGGTCTAGGCGCAACATCAGCACGCGCAGTCAACCAAATCTATGACGGCAAATTCTACAGTGCAGGCTACGCAGGAATCCTATACTGCTATGAAGCTACCACAGGCAAACTATTATGGACCTATACGGCAAAGAATCCAACCCCTGAAGGACAAACCTTCGATCAGTGGCCGCTTTACCCAATGTTCATAGCAGGCGGCATGATCTACGTTATACACACCGAACACTCAGGATTTGAACAATCACTCCCACCAGAAGCACCAATTATCGCGCTCAACGCAACCGACGGTACCGTAGTCTGGAGGGCAGATGGATTATTCCGTGGAACACACTGGGGCGGATACCCAATAATCGGCGACAGCATAATCGCAGCCATGAACACTTACGACCAACAAATCTACGCTATAGGAAAAGGCCCAAGTTCTGTCACCGTTGAAGCACCAGCAGCAGGCGTTAACCTCGCAAACACAGTAGTTATCAGAGGAACAGTAAATGACGTCTCGCCAGGAACAAACCAAGCAGAAATAAAACTCCGATTCCCCAATGGAGTACCTGCAGTATCCGACAGCAACATGACCGCATGGATGCGCTATGTCTACCAGCAACTACCTAAACCCACAGACATCCAAGGCGTCGAAGTAACAATAAACGTAATTGACGCAAACGGCAACTACAGAACAATCGGCACCACTACCAGCGACGACAACGGCTTCTTTAGCTTTACATGGAAACCAGACATCCCAGGCAAATACACAGTAATAGCCTCGTTTGCTGGAACAGACGCATATTATGGCTCCTCTGCACAAACCGCCTTCTTCGCAGATGACCTCCCAACTGCAACACCGACATCAACCGTTGTTCCAACTTCAGCCACTGAACAATACTTCTTGCCCGCAGTAGCAGGCATTATAGCTGCAATCGCTATTGTAGGCGTAGTGTTAGGGCTTCTTTTGGTAAGAAAACGCCCATAAACACCTAAAAACCCCTTTTATTTTTTTTAGCATAAAATTATAGGTTTGGTTACATTGCTACTCTCAGAAAGCATAGCTTCTGCACATATTTATAATTCGTCAGGCTTCCCGGTCAGACTTACGCAAAGCTCTTGCAAAGCTGCTCCACCGATTAATCTCACTCTCAAAGCCGGCTATACGATTCAACAGTCTTACCCATAAGTCACTAGCCTTCATCAAACAGGTTAAATTCTTGCATAGCTAATTCCTTAGGGCACATACACCTGCGGACACCGTATATGAGCCAAATGACGCCGCGACTCTGTGGTACAGTGGAGTTTTGGTTGAAAGTGATGACCTGCCTGAACTTCAGTCTCTTGGCTAGTGATGGGCGCTAATTAGGAAGTAAATTTAGGTATCTCTGTTAACCGTCTACTACTGTTTAGCGCTCAAAATACAAGTTATGGTAAAATTTATTTGTATTTCGAAATAAAATGCAAAATACCGCTGCTTTTCTTATCGCTAATCTTATAACATTATCCGAATCATAAGGTGGAAGTACAAAATAAGGAGTAAGAAAAATGCAAAAAATTGATACAAAATATTTTGCAATTTTAGTCCTCGCAATACTTGCAACATCAACAATCTCAATAGCTTTACTACCAACTACAAATGCTCACTCACCTCCGTGGCAACTTAAGACGTACATGTTTGTTAGCATTGCACCTGAGCCAATTGGAGTGGGACAGACAGTAAACGTTAACTTCTGGCTTAACCTGCCCCCGCCAACTGCTAACGTACAATACGGTGACAGATGGACAAACCTTACTGTGGTTGTTACTCACCCAGATGGAACTAAAGAAACACTCGGTCCTTTCATGTCAGACGATACTGGCGGAGCCCACACGCGGTATACACCTACTAAAACAGGCAACTATACCTTCCAGTCATTCTTTGGTGGACAAACACTAGAAGGCAAAAACATGACACCTGGTACAACTAACGCCTTCGTTGGCGACTACTACCAACCCAGCGAAAGCAGCCTATTTATCCTTACTGTTCAACAAGAACCAATAAGCTACGCTCCGATTATACCCCTTCCCACTGAATACTGGACACGACCCATATACGCCCAAAACAACGACTTATGGTATGCAATAGGCGGCAACTGGCTAGGCCTTGGTGTTTCAACATTCGCAAATACAGGTGAATACAACCAAATGGGAAGCTACGCACCTTATACGACCGCGCCAAACAGCCCACACATCCTCTGGACTAAACCAGTAGCTTTCGGAGGAACAATGGGTGGAGAATTCGGCAGCGACCAACAGAGCAACTACTGGTCAACATCACAATACCAACCCAAATTCGCACCCATCATCATACAGGACATTCTCTACTACGTCAACTACCCTGGCTCCACAGCTAACCCCGCAGGATGGTCAGCAGTAAACCTGCACACAGGACAAACCATATGGACACAGAACTACACCACCAACCTAAGATGCG